>JGI12316J15310_10000002_pt11 | contig 978646 bp, 724 predicted proteins | sample MarCyaLeptolynsp_FD_15310 | JGI IMG/M metagenome (IMG submission 15310)
ACAGAGCGGGTCCGGTAGCCACGTCGCCTGATCCGGTAACGCAACTCACGCACCGTCAGCTCACTGGGCAGTTGCTGCCACTGCGCCAACGGCATCCAGTCCGGGCAGGTCGAGTCGATTCGCAGATAGCTGACCAATTGATCATCATAGCCCAGCGATTTGATGTAACGCCCTCTGGGCGCTCCCACGCGTTGCTTCTTGGGCAACTGCCGGTAACTCTTTCGGCCACATTTGAAGTTGACAATCAGTCGTTGATGCGCGCGGACCACCACTTGCGCCTGACGCTGCAACAGCAGGGATAAATAGCTGTATGAGCAGAAGGCTCGATCTCCCAGCAACACATCGTCGGGTAGGACATGATTCAACAGTTTTGTCAGTTGGCGGGCATCGTGCGTGCGATACGGACTGGCAATGATGTCCATGATCAGGCCGGTGCCGGCATGGACAAGCACTAACAGGTGCGCGACAGGGAAGCCGCAGCCGGGCTTGACGCCGTCCGGCTGTCCGAAGCGACGATTCAATTGCGGAACATCCGGCATGGACACGCCGGTGCCATCCACCCGCAACAGCCGATGGCCAAACCAACGTGCAGCGTCTGACTTATCTTGTGTGCTCTGTAACAGACCTTGCACCATGGTTCGACAGACACACTGAAAGACCTTCAGCGGAATGCGCATACGGGCCTGAATGTATGCCTGTGCGGAAAACGATAAATCGGTCAGATGGGTGACCGCCTGGCAGGCCGTGTGATCGTGCAGGACTTGAAGAATGAATAATCGGATAACGACTATTGGTGTGAGGATTCGCCGTCGAAACCGATATCCCGTTTTGTAACAAGCCTGTTCAATCGTGTGATCGTCAAGAATAGAGGCTGCATTGTTCTTGACGGCAGCCACCGCGCCCATGATACTGGCCATCCTTGGCCTCCTGTGATGATGTTGTATTCAACACCACCATTGTGACAGGAGGTCTTTTTATGCGCAAACGGTTGTAACGCGCGGCAACGCGCAGAGTTATAGGTTAAGTTGGTGACGTTCGGGATGGTTTGGTTATTGGTGCCAGCGCAAGAGCGTTCTCTTATTTCCCGATTGATATTCAATGGAAGGGCATCATCCGGCCAGATGTTCTATTTGATCGAGAGGGGTTTGGGGACGCCAAATCATTTTCGAATGATCCATATCGCGGCCTGAGCGTCGCGGGCTTCGAAATTATTGAAAATCGTAATAATACGAACTATTTACGGGCTGATCAGTTTATGTACTATTGGTCCAATCAGGGTTTTATTAAAACCGGAGCATGGGCGTTTGGAGAGTTGGTTGACGGTGCTGTTGTTCACCTGCAACCATTATCTGCCGAATATTTAGGTTATTATAGCAGGCATGATTTTCACTACGTGCAGGCCAAGATGCGATTTTTGCGGCGGTCCTTTGCGCCTAATCCCATTTTTCCACAAACGGAAGTTGGCCATGGATTGATGAGTTCGGAGTACCAGTCTTTGCTTACGGCAGATGAGATGCGGCTGCGCGTATACTACATGATGAGTCGGGGTGCGAAAGGGCTATTATACAGATGTGGTGGATCCGGATTGACTGCGGTATGTACCGCTGAAGAGCGCAATGCGCTCGAAGAAGAAATTTCTGACCTTTATGAAGAGCTTCTAATTCTGCGGCCATATCTTCGCGTCGGCGAATTTGTTGATGGAGTATCGTGGACTAGTGAGCCGCTAGTAGAGGCGTCGGCGTTGCAGTGTGGTGACCAAGGCATAGTTGTCTTGCTGCTCAATCATGATCGTCAGACAGCGTGGCCGCGTGAGGAGATGTATCTTGGCAGGTCATTCTGGACAGTCGACAAGCCAGATCCGTTTCGTGTTGTGGTCAAAATACCAAAGCCGATGGAACCTGAGCTATTGTATATGATTGACCGATCCACGGTGGTCACAAAGTCATTTCAGTATGAAGAAGGGCTACTGCAGTTTGATGTCGATTGTATCTCAACTACACGACAGTTTATTGTCACATTTAAAGGCGCCAAGGTGCCACAAAATTGGCCTGTAGTGTTGCCGGAAAAGGCGATTAAATTCAATGGTGGTCCTGATATTCAGTTTGAAAGAAAACAATGGTTCTGGGGTGAGTTACCGCCCGGCGATGCAGCGGTAGAGCATCAATTTGTCGTACGAAATGTGGGTCAGGATGGCTCCTTGGTATTGGCGGTTAAGCAAGTTGGAGATAATGTTACAGTACAGGTACCGGATACCCCAATTCCGCCAGGTGGAAGTGATGTTGTGGTCCTCTCCGCAAAACGACAAGGTCTACGAGATCATCATATTGTGTGGTTGACGACAAATGATTTAAACGAGCCCGAGGTTCGTTTGGAAATGGGTGGATTCGTGCGTGAGCCTTATAGCGTTATGCCGAAACGAATTCAGCTGAAAAAGTACTTGGATGGTCGTGTGGAAGCTGATAGCGCGGGAGTTGTGATTGTTTGTCGGCAGAATGGAAATCTGGAATTGAATTCAGTTAACACGAGTTATAGTAAGATTCGAGCTTTTACACGTGATCCGGTTGTAAAGACAGTTGTTGGGTCGCATGCAGAAGTATATCGCGCAGAACGAACGGAAATTAGCTATCTAATTGAGTTGGTTGCCGATCTGGCTAGTCGTACCGAGTCGGGTCGCGAATGGCTAACTGTTGGCACGAATTCCACTTGGAAGGCAGATATTCAGATTCCCATTGATATAGACGTTGAATCGGCCGTGGAGCTTTCTGCCAAACGAATATTCTTTGGCGTGATATCCAGTAAAGTGTCACGGCAAATAGTTCTCAGGTCTTCGTTGGGTCCTGTAAAAGTAACAGCAATGGAAGCAGATCATGATGGAATAACGTTAAAGGCCAAAGAAGATGGAAACAAGGTAATGTTGTCTGTGACTATAGATCAGCATATGCCAAGTAAAAAAATTAGGGGAAAATTACGTGTGTCAATAAGTATTGGAAACCACGCTGAGAAATTGGTCATTCCGTATTTTGCATTGATTGATGTTGCTGATACAAGGTAAGCTCATCACACCCTATCTTCCTGCGTCACGCGATAAACCTCTGACATGGTGGTTCTGCCTGACCGCACTGCCGGCAATCCACTTTGCATCAGGCTGTTCATGCCTTCTTTCAACGCCGTGACTTTCAGTTCACCTGAAGGGGTGCATTGTTGGACCATACGTCGAATTTCCGGGCTGACCAGCATCAACTCCGTAATGGCCGTGCGTCCGCGATACCCGGTGAATCGGCAATGCTCACAGCCGGTGCCTGGTTTAAGAATTGAATACCTTTGAGGGTACTTGGTTCGAGTTTAATGGTACGTTACGCTTTAAATATTCGTTTGTGGTGATGGCACGATAGTATTGTTACTCTGCATGGAATTTATAGATTCTGTAACTATTACATAGAATGTGAGATCGTCGAAATATCAGATTTCAATTGATGGTGGTCTTCGTGAGAAGGGTAAATTTTATGTTGTCGCGTGATGCTACTGCAAAGATGTGTATGTTGCGAAAGATTACCTTGGTATCTTTATGTGTATCATCATTCGCCACCCCCGCTTACTGTCAGGAGTCGGTTTGTGATGGCTTGGATGCCGAATCGGTAAGGGAACTGTTGACCGAGAGTGCCAAATGGTCTGAGGATATATTCAGTAGTATTCATCTTGAATATACCGTAACCATAGAACGATTTGTCGATATTGAGACTGGGAATTTGAGCAACGAGCCTTTGGAAATAACGCAGAGCTTCGTGGAGTATTGGGCAAACTCTGGAAAGGAGCGGCTGCAGCGCAGCCAGTCGTCTAAAGCCTCTGATCTGATGGGCCTGGCGAGAATGTCCGTTTACGACGGCAATGTCCTTCTTGGGTTTGGGCCTACAGAAAATGACTCATATACCAAAGTGGGAAGAGCAGTCAGGCGTTTAGAATCCGATACGCTAATCGGGAACACCCCAATCTCCCCAGGCGACTTTATCGGCTTCAGAAACGGAGTGTCACTTAAGAATGTATTGTTAGGCAACTCCTCGCAGATAAATATTTCACCTCCAATTGTTTCTGAGTACGCTGTTGTTGAAGTAAAAGCAGATGTCATAATCAATCGTGCGCCAGCGGTCGTCGCGTATTATTTGGCTCCAGAAATGTCCTTTGCCATGGTTCGCAGAGATATCTTTAGTAAAGCTGGCAATTTATTGTCATCGACCGAATTTCATGGATTTGAGCACATTGAGGAGCGTTGGGTTCCGTGGCTTGTTACGCGGAAGCATTTTAAGGAGGTGGAGGGCTCAGATGAGAGACGTTTGATATCCACAACAGCTTTCGAAATTAAGACGCTTGAGTTGGGAATTAGTGATGATAAGGCGTTATTCGATACCGATGCGAGCAGACTTCCGGTAGGTACGTACGTGCAAGATGAAATTATGGGCGCAAGGTACGTTGTTGGCGAGGGGCCGATCGGTGACGTTATCGTTGAACGAATTGTGAGTGAGTCAATCGAGATGATTGATGAAGTCGCTCCGGCGACACTTCGTGACGCCATCGAATCAACATCCAATGAGCCACCGCCTCTTCTTGCGAAGGAAGGCATCTTGTCAACCGCGAGTTCAGAGCCGGTCGAATATCGGCCTGAGCGTTCCCGCTTGTTGCCTGGGATTATTATTGCCTGCTTATTATTCGCGGGTGTAATTGTTTACATGTTACATAGGAAACGAGCCGTACAGCGATCGGGAAGTACTAAGACAGACAGCTGAAATTGATGGATTGGATTATAAAACTATGAGATTAATTATATTATCTGTTATAGTTTTGACTGTTCGGCTTGTGGATTCAATTCCGAAACGCAACACCGGATCACCCAGCAATAAGAAGAGATGTCTTGCAGAGACGCCTGTTGGCCGTTTTGTCACACACTATCTTCCTGCGTCACGCGATACACCTCTGACATCGTGGTTCTGCCCGACCGCACCGCCTGCAATCCGCTTTGCATCAGGCTGTTCATGCCTTCTTTCAAAGCCGTGACTTTCAGGTCATCTGACGGGGCGCATTGCTGAACCATTCGCCGAATTTCCGGGCTGACCAGCATCAATTCCGCAATGGCCGTACGTCCGCGATATCCGGTGAATCGGCAATGTTCACACCCGGTGCCGCGATAGAACGTGACGTCGTCCCAGCCGGTTTTGCCTTCGATCAGGTGGCTGACGTGTGGCTCGAGTTCGGCAAGGGAATGTGGCTCCTTGCAATGATCGCAAACCTTACGCAGCAGGCGTTGGGCAATAATGCCACGCAATGAACTGGCCAGGAGAAATGACTCCAGCCCCAGGTCGAGCAATCGCGAGACCGCGCTCGGCGCGTCATTGGTATGTAATGTCGCAAACACCAGATGGCCGGTGAGGGAGGCACGAATTGCGATGTCTGCTGTTTCCCGGTCGCGCACTTCGCCGACAAGCACCACGTCCGGGTCGTGTCGCAGCACGCCGCGCAACGCGTTGGCGAATGTGAAACTGATTTCCTCATGCACCTGCATCTGAAGGATGTTTTCCATCCAGTATTCAACCGGGTCTTCGATCGTGATGATCTTCAGCTCCGGCGTGTTGATTTTTGTCAGACAGGTATAAAGCGTGGTCGTCTTGCCGCTGCCCGTCGGGCCGGTCACCAGCACCAGGCCGTTCGGCCGGGTGATCAGGCTGTTGATGCGCTCCTGTTCGGCCTTTTCATAACCAAGCGCTTCCAGATCCAGCTGCACCATCCCGCGGCTCTGCACGCGAATCACCACCGCCTCGCCATACACGCCCGGCAGGATGCTCACACGCATGTCGTAATCGTGCCCACCAAGCGTCACCTGGCATCGCCCGTCCTGCGGCAGGCGTTTTTCGGTGATGTCCAGGTTGCTCATGATCTTGATACGCGACACCAGCGCCAGCTTTAACAGGTTGACGCTGACCGGTACTGACACATCTTCGAGCATGCCGTCAATGCGGTACCGCACGCGATACTTGCTCTCATAAGGCTCAAAGTGAATGTCTGTTGCCTTGGCGTGAATCGCCTCGGCCAGCAGCTTATTTAATAGATTGACGACCGTCGGCTCGTTGGCCGCTTCTTCTTCCGTCAGGTTGGTGCGCGTCAGCCCGCGCACTTCGACTTCATTCTGCTCGCGGTCGGCCACAATGCGTTCGACTGTGTCGGCGCCAATGCCGTAGCTCGCCTTGAGCATGCGCTGGATCGCCTGTTTTGGACACAATACGCGATCCAGAGGTTTGCCGATGACCTGACAGAGTTCATCCCACTTGCGCCAGTCAAATGGGTCTGAACAGGCCAGTTGCAGACGCCCGTCTTCCTTGCCGATCGGCATCACGTGATGCGAAATCGCCAGTGCCGGCGAGAGTTCGCCGAGAATCTCCCCCTCAATCTGGGTAATCTCGCCTTCGATAAATCCATAGTGAAGCTGTTTGGCCAGTTCGCGCAGCAGTTCCACTTCGTTCACCTGTCCGCGCGAGACCAGCACCTCCACCAGTGGCTCGTCCCGTTCGGTGGCAAAGTCCGCCAGCTCGCGCACGCGCTCTTCACTGATCCGTCCGGCCTGCGCGCAGAGGACCACTTCATCAATAATCGAAAACGCATTCGGTTCCGGCACTTGGGACATGTAACCCCCGTTACGGGCCGTTGCCATTGTACTGTACAAGGGAGCGGCATTTACGGTAAATCAGGATGTTTATTCTAGTTAACCTGTCACACTGCATCAAGACATGCTTTTATTCAGAGACAACGTCACCTGTTTGTAACAGGCAATTCGAACATCCAGGGATTGAATACCCTTGAGGGTAGTCGGCGTCGGGATCGACACTGTTTGACAAGCTCCTATACGTATCTATTTAAGTGGATGGTCAAGTGCAGATATGTAATGATTGTCATTTCACCTTCGCCCGTTCCTCGTAGTCTTGATTTCATGGCAGCACTCAGATACATCTATTGCTTGCTATTTTTGCTCTTGACGTGACTATGCCCAATCTGATAATATTTAGCCGTGTTCTTTCTAGTACGGCTCCCGCCGTTATTTCCGGAGAGGGTCATAAATTAATTGAGTGACGGATTTTTTCAAGAATTGGCGCAGCCCAATTGATCTTCCGATTGGCTGTCGTGATTTAAAATTCTATGCCGGGATGGAGTTGATTGAAAGGTCTTAAGCGAAGTTGCATTTTGTGTTGATCTGAGTGCCACGTGTTGTGTTGGCATGTGGCAAACAACAGGATCAGGCTGTGCCAGCGCTGCATATACCTGTCAGTGGATTCGTTCGTGCTGTTAAGAACGATCTTGCTGAAAATTGAGAATGTATAAAGTTGCACTTTCATTAATATGTATGCCAGCTCGGCATGGATCTATGTTGTGCTACTATTCTTCATGCATCCTGAAGTCTATCGGAGGAATACCATTGGGTGGTGATCTTGCCGGCTGTGGCCACGCAGAGTCGTGTAAATAAAGTTGTGAGGCACTATATGTCCAGTAGTTGCTTGTTGAGTTTCGTGATGATCGTTGTCACGATGATACCTGTTGTGGTTAATGGCCAAGGCGACGCCAGCTCTGTCAATGACGAGAACTTGCAGGTCGTGTGGCAGTACTATCGCCATGCTGTGTACCGAGACGGCGGCTCTGTTCGTATCGGTCTTCAAAACACCGGTTCTGAATCCATCACGATTGAGTCGGTTCGTTTGGGTGACAAGAAACTGCAGGTGGCAACCGAATCCAACCGCGTGCAAGCCACGAAGATTTGGCAGGAGCAGGGGGCCGAGTACATCCCTTCGCATGTAAAAGCCGGGGATGTCATGTGGTGGTGGATGACAGGTGAGGAGATGTCACCTCAAGAATCTGCCGAACTGATTGTGAAGTTTTATAAGCCGCCGACTGACACGGTCAGGATCAATGTGACGACCGAAGCCGGCGACGAGATCGAGGTGTTTGTAGAGCCTGAGATAGCGCCGTTAGCGATCTCATCAGTCACATTCACTAAAGATTTACGAACGGTCTATGTATACGTTCTAAATCAATCCGATACACCGTTTGAACTGGTCCGGACGTGGCTTGATGGTGTGGAGCGGACCAAAGACTGCCGCTTCATAGGCGCTGTCGTTGAGCCCGGTTCCAAGGGTTGTGTTCTTCTTAAGATGAATGATGCACTCCCCCAGGGGCGGCGCATCTCCCTGAGAGTCGAAACCAAAGCCGGCCAGAGTATGGGGACAACGGTTCGGGCGTTTTCATCTTTTCCGATCGTGGCCCGTGGACGCGGCGTCATTCAGTCGCCCGCACGATTTGATGAAGACGGCTTTAACACGGCAAAGCAACACACGAAAGATCCTTACTACAAACTGGACGTCGTTGGACATGAAATCATCAGCAACCTTAGAAACCCGAGTTATCTGCGACCTGATCAGTTGATGTACCTCTGGTCAAACCAGGGATTCATCAAAACAGGCGCATGGGCGTTTGGTGAACTGGTGGACGGTGCGCAGGTGCACTTACAGCCGTTGTCAGCAGAGTATTTAGGGCCTTACAACAATCGGGATTTCCACTATGTGCAGGCCAAAATGCGGTTCTTGCGAGAGTGCCTCAGGCCAAATCCGATCTTTGCGCAGACGGAGGTCGGCCACGGGATGATGAGCGCAAACTATCAGTCGCTATTGACGCCTGAAGAAATGCGTTTGCGGCTGTACTACCTCATGAGCCGGGGTGCAAAAGGACTGCTCTATCGTTCCGGCGGATCGAAGTTGGCGGAGAAGAGTACGCCAGAGCAGCGCAAAGCACTTGAGGATGAGATAGTGGCCCTGAGTGACGAACTTTTCGCGATGAAGCCTTATCTTCGCATTGGCGAATTTGTCGATGGAATGGCGCGGACGAGCGAGCCTTTGGTGGAAGCAGCGGCGTTGTTATGCGGCGACCAGGGCATCACTGTCGTACTGCTTAATCACGATCGGCAGACGGCATGGCCAAAGGAGGAGATGTATATGGGTAACTCATTCTGGGTTGCCCCAAAGCCTGATCCCATTCGCGTGACCGTCGACATACCCAAGCCGATGATCCCTGACCGGATTTACGTGATTGATCGATCACTGGTCTTTACTACGCCGTTTGAGTTCGAAGATGGCTCGGTACAGTTTGACGTTGCCGGAATCTCGACGACGTGTCAGTACGTGATCGCATTCAAAGGAGGCGCGGTGTCGGATGATTGGTTTATGACGTTGCCGACCAGGCCGGTAAAACGTATTGACGGCCCGGACGTTCAGTTCGAACGCAAGCAGTGGTCTTGGGGCGAGTTGCCGCCGGGTGATGAGCCGGTGAAGCATCGGTTTGTTGTAAGGAACGTGGGAAAAACCGGGGCACTGACCCTGACGCCGAAGCGCGTCGAAGGTCATGTAAAGGTGCATGTGCCTTCAAAGCCGATTCCACCTGGCGAAAGCGACGTGGTCGTGTTGTCCGCTCGTCGGACAAGCCCGCGAGATCATCATATCGCGTGGCTGACGACGAACGATGTGAATGAGCCGGAGGTGCGCCTGGAAATGGGCGGATTAGTGCGTGAGCCCTATCGGGTCGTGCCGGATCGCATTCGACTGACGAAGTACCTGGACGGGCGTGTCAGAGCCAGCAACATGATGGTCCGAGTCATCGATCAGGGTGCTGGTGATTTAAAGCTTGATTCGATAGAGGCCAGCTCTGATCACATCCGATTTATACGACACGCTCCTGAAAAGAGGACCATGACTCTTGCTCATGCGGAGGTATATCGCCCCGAGCATGTAGAAGTTGACCATCCACTTGAATTAGCTGCGAACCTGACTAATCGTAACGAATCGGGCCGCGAGTGGTTGACGATTCACACGAATGCCACCTGGCAGTCGGTCATCCGGGTTCCGATCGACATTGAAGTTGAATCGGCAGTGGAAGTTTCACCACGCCGTCTGTTCTTCGGCGTGGTGTCTGGCCCCGCGTCGCGCCAATTGACCCTGAAGTCCTCCCTGGGCTTGGTGAAAGTGGTATCAACGAAGGCAGATCACGAAGGCATAGAGGTGAAGACGACGAGCAGTGCCGATCAGACAACGCTTCAGGTTCGCATTGGCGACGCGCTGAAGGCAGGCAAAGTCAAAGGGGAACTACACGTTTCGGTCGAAATTGGAAAGCGTCGTGAAAAGCTGATTATTCCTTATTTTGCGATGAGCAGACATCGCTGACAATCGTGTGGAGGTGATCTAGTTAGTCTATTAGATTGGTGTGGACCTGGGATTCAACTTGGGTCCGCGTTTAGTGCTGGCGGAGAAAATTGCCAGTATTGAAATTAAAGATGATTTCACGATTATCAATATTAGATATACTTCTGTGTTCTATTCTTAGCTTAATGCATGCGCCATGGCAGACGAAACAATCTCTTGCGTGGGGCGCAGAACAAAGAAGCTCGACACAATCCAATTGGGACGCGTCTGAAAAACTGGCTGAGATGCTTTCCTCACAATCCCAGATTAATTCGTACCAAATTGTTTTTGACTTTGAAATACGAGGCAAGTCAATCCAAACAGGCGAAGAATTGCCGGCAAGTTCCTCGAGGCACGTGATCGTCAGGCAGGACCCATACATGCGGCATGAGGTGCTGGCTCCCGGAACAGGGGAGCCGGAGCGCGTATCCATCCGCCATTGGGGAGTGATCGAAAGAGGGGTTGTATATAAGGAATTGATGGAGGGGATAATAGAAGGTTGGATTACGAACGAGCTTGATGAGCCGATGTGGGATCCTCATAGTTTATTGGGCATCTTCTCAGATGGAGATTTCGACAAGTTTTCCGATGAGATTATGGAGGCGAAGGCCAAGGCCGCCGCTCCAATGTTGATTAGTGGAAGCGAATTATTCCCTGTCGAACTGGCTCTCGAGAAGGAAAGTAAGGATTTGACATGGCGACTGTTTCTAGACCCTTCTGTGGGGTGGTTGCCGCGAAGAGTCGAAAGGCTTGTGAATGGAATTGTTCAGAAAGCTTATGAAAATAGTGACTTTCGTGAAGTGGCGCCGGGTGTGTGGTTTCCATTTAAGCTTGTTTATCGGGGTGCTCCGTCCGGAGATGATGAATTAACTCGCTGCACATTCACAGTTGAATCAATGAAACTATTAGAATCGCAACTGACAAATAGTGAATTTGAGTTGCAGTTTCCAAACGGCACTTTGGTTCATGATCGAGTGCTGGGTATGGCTTACCGCGTTTTAGCGGATGGCGGTGTTGAAATGTTGCCATTGTATGATCCTACGACGGGTGAGACTATCGGCGTATCTTCCGTCTCAACTGATGAAGTTATTCGGGACTTAGGGAGCAAACCCTCAATCGACAGTGCAGCAAATAAATTGGAGACGAATGATCCTGGCAGAGCGAATACCAGATTGCAGCCAGTCTCGACGGCAGTTCCCGTGACTGCGGGATCTTCGAACCAATCCGGTTGGGTTCTTGCTGTTGTATGTGTCGCTATAGCAGTGATTGGCATCGTATTGGTTCGGTTATTCAAACGCCAGAAAGCATCCTCGTGACGTAGTCGGCAGATTATCTCGGTAATCGCGTGCTGGAAAAATTTGACTCTACTCTGATGTGCCAGGATGGCTGGCAGATACATCCCCGCAGGTGTTTTATTCCCAAGCGAGAAGGCTAGCCTTCGGTAGTATTTGTTCTTGGTACATGCCCTGAATCAATGACAATGTCAGTTGAAGTTTGATAAAGTTATTGAGATATGGGCAAGAGATGTTAAAATCGCTGTCTGTATCCGGGCTTGTTCGGGGTTCTCTTAATTGGTTCAGTAATCTCATAACTGTTTCAAAGCGATGCCTTGGCTTGAGCCGTATGGTGGGGTAACTAGTGTTCTTTTCGGGGTTATCAGTTGTCTTCGGCGTCTAAAAATTGTCGAGTTGGGCTGTATGCTCGGTCTGTCGGTGCGCGAGTAGTCGATCAGTGTGAACGACTACTCACGCTGCTCATCGTATCCGGATTGCTGGCCGCAACGGTTCTGGCTGGTACCGATACGCCTGAGGCCCCCAAAAAACAGGCAGCTGCGCTTTTGAACGATTGGCTCGAGAATGGTGAGGCTGCCGAGCACGTCGATGAAATCTGGCAGATATTTCTTGACGCGCAGAAAAAGCGTGCAGCGGAGACGGCTTTGAACGCATACGTTCAGGCGTCACGCATGCGTGACGGGAATCTCCGAACGGTCAGAGAGTACCTTGTAAAGGCTTCGCCAGGGTTGGCCAGTCAGTTACACAAGGATGTCATTCAGGCCAAGTTGCGTGCAATTGAAGATGCATCTGCCGGTCTTTCGGCAACATCACGACATGTGAAAAAGTTGGATATGCCCGAAGTGAACATCGTTGCGCCCAAAACAGATACGAAGCCAGAACGAAAGCTTGTGGGAATCAGTGACATAACACTTGATGGTAAACCCACTCGTCCGAATTTGACTGCTGGAAAAGCGGTTGAAATCAATGTCGCGCAAGTAAAGCGGCCCGAATCAGCTGTGATTTCAAGTGTTGCTGTTGGTGTTAAATCGATTGGCAAATCCTCATCGATTAAGGCACCGGAAATTGTGCTGAGCGCCAATGTACCGAATCGAACCAGCCAGACAGGTCACAGTTCGGTAGACCGGGTGTCCGTTGGAGTTACGGCTGGTAAGCCCACGGTGATGGCGCAGGCTGCTCCTGCCATTGCGATAAAGTCCGGGGCATCAGTTCGGCGTGCAGAAGCGATACAGGGTATCGAGCTGAAATCGAAGACCGGCGGGACTCCAAAGCCCGATCTGCAATCGCTCGATGTGAAGACCACTGCTGGTGGAACTTCTCAAAAGCACCTCAAGAAAGCGTCTGTCGTTGAGTCTGTCGATATTGTCGCTGACGGTAAGGCGGTCAAATCCGCTGCTATTGGTTCGGGTGTCGAATTGTCAGTCAACAACGATGTGGCGAAAACTGATCTGAATGGTAAGAATGAGATTAGCTCGGTTAATGTTTCACTGGGTGAGCAGCGTCATAAGCCTTCCGATATAAAAGCGCCAAGTGTCGAATTAAGTTCTTCGGATGTAACCGCAGCGGCCAGGCAGACCAACAAGCATATAACGGACTCAATAGATATATCCAGTCGTGAGCGCAAGCGCCAGGGGGTAGAACCCGCAATGCCTGCGCCCGCCGTCGTCCCTGATATTGCTTTGACGTCCGCCGGTAACCGGGTCACGGTCGAGAATACTGACACCACACAAGCTTTAAATATTGTTGTGCCTTCAAAGAAACAGGCATCATTCGATGTGGCGGCTTCTAAAGTCGCACTGACTTCGCAGGCCGCTTCAAAATCAAAACGTGACGATGATGCTGCATCGTCAGTCGACATTAAGACGCCGATGGTTACCGCGACAACGGCTGGAGCAGAAGGCCGTTCTGAGTTGGGCAAGTCGATTACGATCGATGCATCCAGTTTACAGGCAAATGCTGGTCGAGCTCAGGCTGTTGCGGATATAGGCCAGTTGGATTCGGTGTCTTTGCAGGCGAGCGGTGATGCCAGGCGAAACAGTATGAGCAAGTCGCTCAGTGCTGTTAAGACCGTGATTACGTCGCCATCTACTGACGTGCGGCCCAAGCCCGAATACGCGGAGTCTGTTTCGATTGAAGCTGTTGCGCCGAAGAGTAAGTTCACGGTGCAATCCGATGTCAATACCGCAAGACTGTCTTCACCCGCGGTGAAGCCCTTGAAACGGGTTGAAGGTGAATCGGTTGACCTGAAAGCAAGAGAGAAGGTTGACGCAATTTTGCTGGAAGGTCTCGGGGACGTGGAACTGAAGACTCACAGCGCGGGCCGTATTGCTTTGGCAGACCTTGCGCAGAATATTGACGTGGTTCATGATCAGAACGCATCCGCGCGAGGCCGCAAATTGGATTCTGTCGGCATGCAGGTCAATGACCTGTCATCAACAGCAGCCTCACGTCCCAAGCTTTCCAATATGAAGAAAGTCAGCGTTAAGGACCGGAAGCTGAATGACCCTGTCGAAGTGCCTTCTGTTGCTGAAATTCAAATGACCAAAGTGGCTCGTCCGTCAATGGATGTTTCGACGACCGAGGTACACGCCAAGCCGGTGTCCAGATCATGGACCGGGCAATCTTCAACCGTTGAATTGAGTGCGCAGGCCGTGGAAACCACGACCGCCGACGTCAAAGCCGTAGACGTAACTGCTCCCGCTGAAAAGCGAGGAGCGTCAATTGCTGATGCTTCAAAAGTGGATTTGATGGTGCGATCGCCGGAAGGACAACGAAACATCGACCTGCCGGCGGTCAGCGTTGCCGACCGGACTGAAACCAGAAAACGTTTCAGCATCCTGGCTGCGCCGGTCATATCGTCGCAAGGCAAGGGGTACTCAAAGCGCCAGGCCGCGCTAGATGAGTTGTTGTTCAAGACAAATTCCAAGCTGGCCAGAGAGTACATCAATGCGGGAAGGTACGCGGAGGCTCGGCGGTTGTGCCTGAATCTTGCATCTAACCAGCCGGGGTCTGAATTTTCGCGCATGAGTATTCGCTTGCTGATGGACGTCTGCCATGAAGAAATGGTCAGCAGAAGTTCGTCGGATCTTGATGCTGTTATTTCACTCTTCATGGAGCAGATTGACGAGCAATCTCCGATTTATGAATACGCATTGATGTATGCCGGATTGTTTGCTTATCAGTCTCAGGCATATCGCCCGGCCATTACTCGGATTGATGCATATATAAAAGCATACCCAGACAGTGAATGGCTGGATGAAGCGGCGCTCGCAAAAGCGCTTTCACATATGCGGCTTCGAGAGAATAAGGATGCGATGGAAGGATTCAGGACGCTTGTCACCCGGTTTCCGGACTCGTCGCAAACGGCCCGCGCCCAGTTCCTCATCGCATGGTTGTATTTGTCAGATTATGAGATTGAAGATGCCAAGAGAGAGTTAAAGGTGGTCATCGAGAAATATCCGGAAACAGAATTTGCGGGTAAGGCCAAGCAGCTGCTCGCGAGATTCGGTGATTGAATACGGGAAGCGAAATTTCATAGAAGCGGGAGTGGTAATATGGCTCGATCATTGATGCTTGTGTTGTTGTTGTCGGTTTGCGCTGTGGTAAGCGCAGGCGACGATGTCAGTGCCTTGTACAAACAGAGTAACCAGCATTATCGGGATGGAAAGCTCAAAGAGGCTTTGGCTGGTTTCGAAAAGGTTGCGGCTGACTCGGCGGCAACGTTCACCCAGAAAGTGGTTAGTTTAAAATCTGTTTATTCTATAAATACAAAATTGAAAAATACGGATGGTGCAATAGAAGCGCTACGTCGGCTGGCGGAGGATATAAAGGAGTACGATTCCGCCTTCACCCGCAATGATCAGGAATATCATCGATACCTTCTTGGGTCCGCACTTGTCAGGGCGGGTCAGCAGGAGCAGGGAGTCAAGGTGCTCTACGGAGTAATCGAGTCGAAAGATGTGCCTGATGACGCCTATTCAAAAGGTTGGGTGAGATCATATCTGGCCTCATATGAACGAGGTGCCAAAAATTATCAGAAATCATATAGCCATTGTATAGCGCTGATGGATAACCACGCTTTTCACAGCGAGATTCGTCACCTTCCAAGTCATTTGCACAGTCTTATAAGCCTGACAGATGGATTGCGTGATATTGATGTTAATTATGATGAATTGGTAAAGAAGATAAATGAAACGATTGCTGCCATTGCTGTCAATTGGTCAACGAGCATCGAGACTTTTCAGCATTTGAAGATAACGGTGCTATACGAAGCGGAGGCGTTCAACGATGCGCTGTACGAATCGAAGATCATGCTCGACGTTGGCAAAAATCAACAGCAGCTTGAGTCAACTGTTCAGTATATGTCACGGATATTTAAGGCAATGGATGGCAGCCTGTACCGGGTGAATTATTACGTTGAATACAAGCAATTTGGGCCGAATGGAAAAGATGGCAAGCCCAACACAGCCGACGATGTGCCGGATCCACTGGAAGGTGTCATGTTGTCCAATCCACAATCGCGCGATGAGATATTCGCGCGTGGGATGAAGAAAATCAAGAGAGACTGGAAGTCTCGCTTGGTTCGTGCCCATTTGTATCGCTACTGGGGCAAACCCAAAGAAGCCCTTAAGGAGTTGAAGATCGCTTTTGGACTTTGCCCGATCGACCAGAAGTCACTTCAAAGCGTGACGGACGCGATTGTTGACGTTCTCGTTCAGATCACTGGCGATCCCGATATTGGAAACACTTTTGTTGCATTCCAGAAGTATGGACCAGCCGGGCCTGATGAGGAAGAAGGCACAAAGGATGATTTGGAAAATCCTCTGGTTGTATATTCAAGATAGTCATGTTTCATTACGGAATAACTTCAAGATCGCGGGGTAAATAATGTTTCATAAGATTTTAGCAATGTTGGTTGTCGTGGTGGTGGCCGCGCCTTTTGCTTCTGCTGCTGATAATCATGATGACTTGTACAAGGAGTCGAACCAACTTCGTCGCAAGGGCGAGTATCAGAAGGCGGTAGAAGTCGCGGCGAAGTTGGTGGAACACGAAAGCGCTCCTTTGATTCGGCGTACGACTGCGTTGCAAAGCATAGGGTATATGACTTTTCATAATATCAAGAACCGTGAAAAAGGAATAGAAGTCTACGAGCGTCTGTGCCGGGATTTCAGGGAATTCGACGACGGTTACACCGAGCACCATTGGATGAGTTGGGTAAACGAATTGGCTGATTTGTATCGTGTCGTTGGCGAGAATGATAAGGCACACCAGTTGACTGATGAAATTATTAATAATAGTAACGTGCCGGATGATGCGTTTGTCAAATGTACGTCTTACTATATAAAGGCGCATACATATTCTAGTTCAAAAAAAACTGATGACGCCGCGAAGTCGATGTTAAAGGTTTTCGAGATATGGCCGACCAGCGGCCCGGCGTCCACCTTGGTTCGCCACAATTTTTACCATCTTGTATCCAACCCTGAGACGGTTACAGCCCTGGATATTGACTTTGACAGGATGGTCAGCGTGCTCTACCGGGCTATCGCAGAAAATTCGGAGAGAACCGATGTTGCGGAATATTTTCAGCTTGCTCTTGCTCGCGTGCTTCACGCAAACGGTGAGTTTGATGACGCGATCTATGAATTGAAGATGCTGACGAAGTTAACAACCGACGCAACTCGTATGAGGCAGGCGGTCGAGGTGATGTCAGTGCTTCTTAAGTCCGTTGACGGCGGCTTGTATCGCGTGAATAAGCTGCTTGACTATCACAAATACGGACCCGCTGGCCCTGATCAGGAAGCCGGAACGAGCGATGATTTGAAGGACCCGCTTGCCAAATTATCACAGAACTTGAAGTCGGAGCGTGATTCGGCATTCGAGAAATCAATCGCTGCAAGAAAACTTGACTGGAAATCACGTCTGACTAGAGCAGCTATATATCGGTACTGGGGCAAGCCCAGAAACTCATTGGCCGAGTTAAAGATCGCGTATGCCAGATGTCCGATGGATCAGAAAAATTTGCAACTGGTCACGGACCGGATCGTTGAAGTTCTGGTGCAGCTTAGCGGCGATGTGACGATCGGCGAAGCTTTTATCGCGTTCCAAAAGCACGGCCCTCCCGGCCCCGATCGCAAACTTAAGACGGATGATGATCTTGTGAACCCGATCGATCAGTATTTGGCAATTGAATCTGTAAGTTCATCTTTTTAGACGTGTGTTGCGTTAATGAAAGTGAGAATACGGTAATTAATATCGTGAGAAGGTGTGTGATGAGATCAAAAAGTTTATTGATGTGGAGTTTATCAGCGGTCATCCTGATGTTTCCAGGCATACTTCTGGCCGGACATTATGAAGACGCCAAGCGTGCCAGGGATCACGGCGCGAAGCGGGAATACCTTAAGGCCGCAGAGGCAATGGAGGCTGCCGCCAAGGACGAGATTTTAACGCGAGAGGAGGCGTTGGCATATCGGCTCGGTGCTGCGGGTTACTATGCAAACACCAAGGACCTGGATAAAGCGCTATCTATCATCGACGAAATTTTAGAGCAGATCAAGGGTGATCCGGTTCTTGAGACCGACATGATTCACATAAACACGCTGATCGCTCGCATCTCTAATTTGAGTCTGGCGAAGAGGTTTGATGAAGCCCAGAAACAACTTGATGAACTCTATGCAATGGATTTTGAACGGTTTTACGATTGGGGTCGATCTCGAAGTCGTTTTCTGTTTACTTGCGGAACTTTTTACGCAGGTCAACAGCAATATGAAAAGGCGCTTCTGTTTCTCCTTGAATCGTTTGCTGAATATCCTGAATTTGGCAATTCATCGATGGCTACATATATCGGCGTGTACATGCACAATGCTGAAGCTGCGGGCCAGTCAGTGACATCAAATCAAAAGATACGGGAACTTCTGACCCGCGCAATACTGCGCAATGCTGATAAGGAATTGACGTGTGAGCGGTTACTTGAAGCACGGGCAAAGATGTTTATGTCCGAAGGGGATTTTGACCGGGCTGCTTATGATGCAAAAATCCTGATCTCCGTTAGTACTTCCTCACAGTCGCTTGAAAGCGGCATCTCAATGCTGTCCATGATGCTGAAGGCAAAAGACGGCAATCTCGCGCGCGTGAACAGGTTTTTGGAATATCAGAAGTATGGCAAAGTCGGGGCCGATGGCGAGCTCGGCACGGATGATGATTTGAGTAACCCGATCGAGTCGCTTACCGCTCCGGCAGATGATGCCATGGAGGCGCTGTACCAGGAGGAGCTTGACCGGACTTCAAAGGATTGGGTCGGTGCGATGAAGCGCGCGGGCATCTATCGGTTACGGGGCAAGCCGGACAAGGCGCTGGCGGAACTGCGAGTGGCTTATCGGATTTGCCCTTATGATCAGCGCGCGCTTCAGAGGGTGAGTGATCAGCTGATACAGGTTCTTGTTCAGGTCACCGGCGACCCGAAAGCGGGCGAAAGATTTATCGCGTTTCAGAAATACGGTGTGGCCGGAGTCGATGGGAAAACCGGTACGCAGGATGATTTGAAGGACATTCTCGCTGCAGCGGGAAATTAGCCTTCCCCGAATCCGGATTTCATGAATAGCGAAAGCAAATTGGATAATTCTGAAAGTAGCTGAAAATGTTTGATAAAAATATGCGATTAATACTTTCCGTTGGCATGTTGCTGTGCATGATGCCAGGCGTGTATGCCAATACGAGTGACGTGTATAAAGAAAGCACTGATTTATTTTACAAGCGGCAGTATAAAGCGGCCGCCCAGAAGATTGAGGCAGCTTTGAAGGTGGAAGGAATCTCCATTGCTGACAAGATTCGATTGTCAGGTCTGCTGGGATACAACTACGCGCATCGATTGCGCAATCCGACTTACGCAATTTCGATTTATGACAGGTACATAGAAGAAGGCCTGTCTTCTGATATCGAAGAGGATCGGGCAGTCGCCGCGAGTTATTCTGCAACCGTCGCTGATTTAATGAGCAGGTATGGCGATAACGCGGGTGCCATTGAGCGGCTCAATACGTTATTGAAGAATGATGATCCTGCTGTGGCGAAACACCGTGGCGTCTATCGGGTTCGACTTGCGGAAGCTTATTTGTATACCGGCGACGACGTTAAAGCGATGCAGGAAGCGCTTGGTTTACTGAAGAGTGGGGAAGTTGGCCTGCACATAACCAGCTTTATCTCTATTGTCAGAAGTTCATTTAGCAGGGCGCCTGTCGATAGCCCTATTTGGGACGACGTAGACGCGATGCGACACGATATCCGATCACAGATGGTCGCAACCTACTCCAATCCGACCGTTCGCGAGAGGATTCACATATTGTTGACCGAGCTTCTTGTCACGGTTGGTCGTTATGATGAAGCTTTGAGCGAGGCAAGATTGCTGTTCGAGTTGGCCGCAAATGAGACTTCCTTGAAGTTGACGGCCGGTACGGTGGCTCAGTGCTTTAAGGCAGCCGACGGCAACCTTGTAAGAGCGAACGCGTTTTTTGCTTTTCAACAGCACGGCAAGGCAGGACCCGACCAGAAGCTGGGCACCAACGACGATATTCGAAATCCGCTCATGGATGTGCCTTATCCGTCAGGCACGACTTCAAGCGGAGATCACGAGGCAGTTTTCAAGGGCGTTCCCAAGAATTGGAATGGCCGTCTTACACGGAGTCTGATTTACCGCCTGTTGGGTCAGCCGGACAAGGCACTTGAAGAACTGCGTATTGCTTATGCGCTCTGCCCGGTTAAGCAGGATGCGCTACAGAAAGTGACGGATCAGATTGTCGATTTACTGATTCAGATCAGTGGCGATCCGGAAATTGGCCAGCGATATGTCGAATATCAGAAGTATGGCGACTTCGGAAAGGACGGTAAGAAGGATACAGACGACGACCTTACCGATCCGATGGCGGCGTATCTGCCGAAAGCGCAGTAGTAAGCAGTGCCGGCGCGAACGATCATTCTGGGATTTGATGGAATCGACGCACGTCTGGTGCGCCGGATGTTCGATGCCGGTATGCTCGTGAACCTGCGTTCTGTTTCGTCAACAGGGCGATTCCATGAAGTTGCGAGTACGACGCCTGCGGAGTCCAGCGTTGCGTGGACCAGTTTCACGCGGGCGGCCAATCCGGGTGTGACCGGTATTTTCGATTTCGTTGAGCGCCCGTTGGGTAGTTACCAGCCGACCATGTCAGCCGTTACTTATAAAACCGCGGCTGTGTCACCGAATACGCCGACCCGCTATGCGAGTACGGCAACCAGCGCGCTGTTGGGAGCTGGTTTGGCTTATACCGCAACCTCCAGGTATTCCAGAAGAACATGGTTGAAGTGTACCGCTGCATTGGCGGCAGGTACGGCGTTATCTGCCGGCATCGGCTCTTACTTTCTGAGTTGGCGCCCGGATCATCAGATGGTGGCGAGCTCCACCGTGCAAGGCAAGGCCTGGTGGGATCACCATGCCACGGCAGGGCGCAAGTCGACTGCTATGCGTATCCCGATGACATTTCCCGCCCGGGCGCAAGAAGGTGTCAAGCTTTTGGCCGGCCTGGGGGTGCCTGATATTTCGGGCGCCAATGGAACGTTTCTATTGTTGTCGGACGATAAACAGTTGCTCGATAAGCATGGCCAATCAGACGGGTGCTTGCAGATATCCTGGCATGATCGAAGAGCGACGGTCGACATTCCCGGCCCTATGTCCGTCGATGATGATCATAGGCAGCTCAAGAGTGAGTTAATTGTCAGTCGCGGTACGAATGACGAGTTGGTTGTTCGAACCAACGTAGATGAGTGGAAGCTTCGTGCCGGTGCCTGGTCGCCATGGATTCGACTTGCTTTTCGGTATGCACCTTTTCATGTCATTACCGCCGTCACGAGGCTGTATGTCTTATCCGCCGACGGTCCAACTACCATTTACATGGCACCATTGCAGTACGATCCAACCGAGCCGCCGAAGGAAAACGCAGTCAGTTCACCGCCGCGGTTTGCCGCGGAACTTGCCGCTGATGTTGGTACGTATTCGACAATCGGATGGGAAACCCAGACACGGGGTGTGTTGGACGGCGTTCTTGACCGCCAGGCATATCTTGAAGACGTCCTGCGTGTCATAAACGACAATGAGAATCTGTTTACGTCGCAGGTGTCCCGGCGCGACTGGGATAACCTGATGCTTGTTGTTCAGGCAACAGATCAGGCGTCGCATATTTTCTTCGACGATCAGATCGACGCATTTATTGAGCGGGGGGAAGTGCCGACTACTGACCATCCGCTGTTGCTCGTATACAAGCGAATGGACGAGTTCGTAGGGCGTGCTCAAGCGACCGCTCAGGAGTTAAATGCAAAGCTTGTTGTCATGTCGGATCATGGCTTTTCCCGCTATCGCCGTTCACTGCACTTAAATACGTGGCTTGCGCGAAATGGATGGCTTGCATTAAAAGATCGCCAGCAATGGGATGATGATCAGGCGGACAACATTCTCGCCGGGCCGGTTTGGGCCAATGTCGACTGGCGAAATACCAGAGCATACGCACTGGGGCTGGGTGGCATTTATCTGAACGTTGTCGGACGTGAGCCAGAAGGAATCGTCAAGCGTGATGGCGAGTACGAGTTTCTTCAGGACCGCCTCATTGGGCAACTGGGAGACTGGGCTGATTCAGATACTGGTCAGCCGATCTTTCACAAGATCTATCGGCAACAGGATATTTATGCCGGTCCATGTGTTGCCAGGGCGCCTGACTTGGTGATCGGTTTGAATCCGGGCTACCGGGTCTCTTCCGCGACCGTTGTCGGGGGCATTCCCGAACAGGAAATTGCGGACAATGATTCGCCGTGGTGTGCTGATCACTGCGGCATTGATGCGTCCTTTATCCCCGGCATCTGCATCACGAACTTTCAGACGGATTGGTCACCAAGAATCCTTATTTCAGATATTCCCAGCCATCTTTGGCCGGACCTGTTGAGCGGAGAAAATGAATCATGACCCAGACTGGTGCAGCACTGGACTCAAATTTACAGGAGCAGCCGCGAAAGTCCGCTGTTGGCTATGACGTTGTGCGGTTCGTACTCGCGGGCGTGCTGCTTGTTGCGGCATCACTGAAGGCGTATCAACTCGCGACCGGCCCACTTTCGGGTGACGGCCTTCTTAATACGCGATGGTTTGTCATTCTGGTTGTCGAGCTTGAGTTTATTTTCAGCTTCTGGCTGTTTGCGGGACTATTGCCTCGCTGGACTTGGCGCATCGCTTCGGCCTGTGTTGGCGCATTCGCATGCCTGTCTCTGTATAAGGCTCTGTCCGGGCATAGTTCGTGCGGGTGTTTTGGTAATGTACAGGTGAATCCATGGATCACTTTTGCCCTGGACATCTGCTTGTTTGGCTTGTTGATGTGGTTTCCACCCGGTAAGCAATCCAACTCGGCCGCTTATGCCATCAAGCCGCGTGTGATCGCATTTGTCGCAACCAGTCTCATTGTGGGCGCTGTAGCTGGCTGGGCCATGTTGTCGTTCGAAGCGGCGGCAGTTGACGACGCAGGCGACATTGTTGGCGACAGTCAGTTTGTCGTCCTCGAGCCGGAGCAGTGGATTGGTAAGCCGTTTCCATTGTCACAGCACATCCGGATTGATGCGGATATTCAAACCGGCCACTGGCTTGTTGTGCTCTTTCACCACGACTGTTCGACCTGCCGCGAAGCAATTCCCGGCTACCAGCAGATGGCGACACAGGCAACGGCCGATACAGCATTGCCGCGTATCGCGCTGATTGAGATGCCCCCATACGCGCTGCCGCAACACCGGGCGTTTGATCATGCTCAATCAACAGCGGCCGTGGGGCAGCTTGTTGATCATGTTGAGTGGTTCGTAACCACTCCCACTCGGATTGAAATCATTGATGGCATTGTGAAGAACTCACAGACGGGCAAACATGCTTCACAAGAGTATAGCCCGTCTAATGCTACTGATGAGCGGGAGAACAGACGGCTGCGCTCTTTGGGATATTTAAACTAACATAGACGTATTTGGATTGATTTGCAGCTGACATTTCGGAAGCGCATGTCTGCGGACTTGGCAGGTATAGTGTAATAGTGCCGAATCGTTTCTTGGTGGGCTATGTCATCAGGAATTTTTCTCTTGAACCTTACTTAGCCGCTCCTGAATCTGCTTTACCTTCGGCTGCAAATGCGACTTCGGAAAGCGATACTGAATAATCTCCAGCAGACGAAGTGACTCGTTATAGTCGCTTGCCGCCAATGAATTCATGGCCATGGCGAAATAGATATCTGCTGCTAACGGATGTTGGGGATAAACCTCAAGAAATGTAGTCTGTAATTTATCTGCCTCTTTCATCTTATTGAGCCGCCGGGCAGCAACCCATGTGATGTAAATAATCTGAGGCCGATACGGCGCAAATGTTTCATTGCTCTCATAGTTCAGGCCGTTTTCCAGCACGTCCTCGTAAGCCTGGCCCTCGTACAGATACTTCAAGTGAAGCATGGCCGCCTTGCTCGGGTCGTATTTGTCTTCTGGTTCGGCGGTGATGACCTTCTTAACGAACTGGGTGGCTAATTTCCCGTGGCCGGACACAGCCAGGACATCAGCTAATTGAAACCGAAGCGCATTGATGCCTTGCAGGTCATTTTTTGACTCTTTGTAATCGTGTGCCGCCTTCAGGCACATGTAAGCGGTTGGGTAGTCCTTGGACTTTTGCCGGCTGTTCCCAGCAATCATGAGGTATTCCAGGTACGTTGGCGTTTTCGCTTCAGCTGTTTCGACGGTGAGCATTTTGTTGTAAAAGTGCCACGCGGTTGTGGGGCGACGCGTGTTCAAGGCAAATTGTTCGCTCCGCCTCATGTACTGTTTGGTGTGTAGCCATGACGGAAGCGCGTCGATTTGTTCGGCTTTCCAAGCCTGGTCCGGCGTATGGAGGAACTGTACAACCAGGCACAACTCGATAATCTCCGCGGATTGTTGCTTGTCTATTTCAACAAAATACTTGCCGCGTTCGGCCACGAACTGGCCTGCGGCACGCGCACTGGTGTTGTAATAGGCCAGCAGCAACTTGAGTTGTTCATCCGTGCCCGGCACGCGCGGTAACTGCTCGGCAAATGTATCCGCGTACTCATAAATAATCGAACGGGCTGTGATGGTTAGCGGCTTGACGTCCGGGACCCCAGGCATGTCGACGATACCGTCCAGCAGCGATTCCATAGATGCCATTTTGGCGGACTGAAACCCTTCGACGATCATTTGTCCGACCTTGTCAATCAATTGGAGCCGCTGCTCAAAGATTTGCCATTCACGCGCTTGGCCGTGTTCCTGTTTGATCTTGTCGAATTCGGGCTGTAACTGCTCAAGCGCTTTTTGCTGAAATTGATTGAACGCCGCGTGTTCATCCGCAGCGACAGCTGTTACCGCGGTATAGCAGATCAACGCAATGGCTAACGTCATTGTCGCGTCAGGTAATAGTAAATTGATCCGTTTTCGAAGGGTACGTTGAATCATATGAAAATCACTTAATTAACGAAGATCACCCGGTTAATAGTCGGCTTGATGCCTCAACTTTTGTCTCTCAGTATATCCGCAGGTCCGGTATGGATGTCCTGGATCTCAGAAAAATCTAAGACGCACTTCCTTGCCAGAAATTTAAGTTTGGCGGGAGTGCCGATTTTGTTCAGTTGTCAATCTTTCTTTTGAATCGGAAATGAAGGCAGCATCATGCGAAGGCCCGACAAGGTACACAATGTTTGGCATGGAGCATCCTCTTCTTATCCCGGAAGAGAAGTGCAATGCGTCATGCGTCAGTTCATGACACGATGATTCTTGCCAAGGGCGTTTGATAGATAGGTATCTCTTCCTTTGGGAGGTTGCAGTGGCCGTTTCTCGTTTTCCTCGCGTACTTGCTCAGCCCGGAAGGACGCGGCGGAAACCCGCTGTTAAGCACCTGTGACGGCTTTGGAGGACAGCCTGCGAGCTTTCCGTTGGTCAGATGACGTAATAATGTCTCGGTGTGGCCAGACGGGTCACGCAGGGAAGAGATCCGGGAAGTGGCAGGGGGCTGTAAATGCTTGGGTAGAAAGAAGAAACACAAGAAGGCGATGGCGGATGCCAGGCCATGCACAAATGCCTCCTCAAGGACTCGAACCTTGAACCCGCTGATTAAGAGTCAGCTGCTCTGCCAATTGAGCTAAGGAGGCGTTCGGCCGGAATCGGCCGCAGACGCGTCATGCTATTGCATCATGTGGGGTTGTCAAGGTCGCAGACTGCTTTGCCCCTGAATTGACGCAGTAAATGAGGGTGTGGCCTGTATTTGGACGGACCTCGGGGTCCAGTGATACGGGGGACTTCCCCATCACCCAATTCGCATTTGCTGGGGCAGGGCCGCCCGCCTAGAATCGCCCGTCTAAAATGTAGCAGAATCCAACCCTGCCGCTCACAACGGCAGATTTGCAAGGAGCTTGACCCATGGCAAGCGAAAATGTCCTGGAACTGACGGACGACAATTTTGACAGTGAAGTGCTCAATTCCGATACGCCGGTTCTGGTGGACTTTTGGGCCGAGTGGTGCATGCCTTGCCGCATGATCGCGCCCACGATTGACGAGTTGGCAGACGAATTTTCCGGACGCGTGAAGGTCGGCAAAGTGGACACCGAGTCGAACCGCGACGTGGCGATCAAGTTCAACATCAGTGCCATCCCGACCATCCTGCTGTTCCAGGGCGGCGAAGTCGTGCGCAAGTTTGTCGGCGTGACGTCCAAGAACGAATTTGCCGAAGAGCTGGAAAAGGTTTCAGGCTGAATTGTCTGTGTCGCAATGGGGCGTCGGCGCAGGGCCGCCTTTTCTATCGAGGGAGGGGTTCGAGGGGCGTGTAAGCATCACGGCTTACCGCTTTACCCTGCGTTGGGCCTTTCCTTTTTGAGCAAGATGGGTTTTAGGATCGCCGATGTCTGTCCAGTTTCAACAACACACGCTCGATAACGGCCTGACGCTCATCGCTGAGTGCAATCCTGATGCGCATACATCCGCAGTCGGCTTCTTCGTCAAGGCCGGCACGCGCGATGAAGTGATTGAAGACATGGGGGTCAGCCACTTCCTTGAACACATGATGTTCAAGGGCACCGCTCGGCGCACGGCTGATGATGTCAACCGCGAGTTCGATGAGATCGGCGCGAACTACAACGCATATACCTCACACGAGAAGACAGTCTACTTCGCTCAGGTGCTGCCGGAGTTTCTCCCGCGCGCGATCGACCTGATCGGCGACATGCTGCGCCCCGCGCTTCGAGAAGAAGACTTCGACATGGAGAAGAACGTCATTCTCGAAGAGATCGGCATGTATGACGATCGCCCACAGTGGCGCCTGCAGGACACGCTGATCGAAACCTACTTCAAGGACCATCCGCTGGGTTTTCGTGTGCTCGGCACGACGGAATCGATCAAGGCGCTATCTGTCAAGCAGATGCGCGATTACTTTAACCATCGCTACAGCCCGGACAACATTGTGGTTTCCGCGGCCGGCCGAATTGATTTTGACAAGCTGGTGAAAGACGTGTCCGCTATTGCAGGCGACTGGCAGCCGACCGGCGTGTCGCGCAATTACGACATGCCGACCAACGAGCAGCGCGACCTGGCGATGGCCGACAAGAAACTCAACCGCCATTACATCGAAGTGATGTTCCCGGCGCCGAGCGCGCAGGACGATCGCCGCTATGCGGCCGCGATCCTTGCCGATGTGATTGGCGATTCAGATGGTTCGCGTCTGTATTGGGCGCTGGTCGATCCGGGCCTGGCAGACGAAGCGGACATGAGCCACATCCCGCAGGATCAGGTCGGATGTTTTATGGCCTTTGCTTCCTGCGACCCCGAGCGCGCAGCTCAGGTCGAGCAGTTGCTGGTCGAAACGATCGACAACACGATCAGCGATCTGAATGAAGAAGAAGTACAACGCACCAAGAACAAACTCGCCACGGAAGCAACGCTGCACGGCGAAAGCTCCGGCGGGCGCATGCGTGGCCTGGGTTCGCAGTGGACGTATCTCGGTCATTACGTGTCGCTGGCCGAAGAGGTGGAGCGCCTGATGGCTGTGTCGGTGGACGACATCAAGCAGATGGTGGCGGAGATCCCGTTTGCGCCTCGGACAGTTGCGCGACTGGGGCCGGGCGAGTGATGTTGCGGTGCTCTTCTCGCAGACGTATTTGTAAAACCGCGGCCACTGGTCGCGGTTTTCGGCGACATCGTGGTTACTATGCCGAAGTTGGCCGTGACGGCATTCCACCGCGACCAATGGTCGCGGCTTTACATTGGCGGCAACATTATCGTGAAGTAATCCATGGACAGCATTCCTGACATTCTCGACGAACTGCGCGCGGGGCGCATGATTGTGCTCGTTGACGATGAAGATCGCGAGAACGAGGGCGATCTGGTTTGCGCCGCGGAATTCGCCACGCCGGAGATTGTCAACTTCATGTTGCGCGAAGCGCGCGGCATGATGTGCGTGCCGCTGTCGGGTGAGATTTGCGATCATCTGGAACTGTCGCCGCAAAGCTCGGTCAATACCACGCAGCGCGGCACCGCTTATACGGTCAGTGTGGATGCGCACGAACGCTTCGGCATCACCACCGGGGTCAGTGCGTCGGACCGGGCGGCAACCATTCGCGCCCTGATCGATGTCAACGCGACTATCAATGACTTTGCCAAACCCGGCCACGTGCAGCCGCTTCGAGCCCGGGCGGGTGGGACGCTCGTGCGCGCGGGCCAGACCGAAGGCTCAATCGACCTGTGCAAGCTGGCCGGTTTGCGCCCCGGCGCGGTGATCATTGAAGTGATGAACGAAGACGGCACCATGGCTCGCCAGCCGGAGTTGGAGAAGATTTGTAAAACGCACAGCCTGAAGATGTGCAGCGTGGCGGACATTATTCAGTACCGCCTGGAGCGCGAAAAGCTGGTGCAGCGCATCGACGCGGTGCCGTTTGAATCGGCAGCCGGGCGGTTTGAATTGATTGCGTACCGCAGCGTGGTTGATCCGTTGCCGCATGTGGCGCTGGTGTGTGGCGATATCGGCAAGCTCGATTCGGCCGGTAACGTGCATGACGTGGATGAGCCGGTCATGGTGCGCATGCACAGCCAGAATCTGTTGGGCGACGTGTTTGACGATGTGAATCAGCCATCCGGCACGACATTGCGCGCGGCAATGAAGATGATTCAGGCCGAAGGATGCGGCGCGCTGGTCTATCTGCGTCACGAAATGGCAGGGCGCGGTTTGCTGCAGCGATTGCAGACGTTTCAACTACCGGATGAAGAAGAGGCACGCGAAGGTTTCACGCCGCGCCTCGGGCAGGGACAGCCCAACCCCGGCATGATGCCGCCCGCGGACAAGGGGGCGTACGGCATCGGCTGTCAGATCCTTCGCGATCTGGGCATTCGCCAGATTCGCCTGATCACCGATCATCCATTTAAGCCGACATCATTGGGCGGGTATGATCTTGAGATCTGTGAGTTTATTCCTGTGGCGCGATAATCAAGTTGGAATTCACTTTCTCGAATTTCTGGAGCAACCGTGACCAAACGCGATCAGACTATCGTCTTTACGAACGGCACCGCGATCCTTTCCGATAAATTACTGACTGACGCGACGATCGTTACGCGCAAAGGCAAGATCGTTTCCGTCGGCCGCCGCAAGCAGCGTCCCAAAGACGCACAAGTCGTTGACGCCCGTGGTGGCTACATCGGTCCGGGCTACATCGACCTGCATGTGCATGGCGCGGATGGGGCAGACTTTATGGACGGCACGGTCGACGCCGTGCGCGTTTCCAATCGCTGTCACGCGAAGCATGGCACGACTACCATCTTTCCGACGACTACCACCGGTACACCCGCACAGGTGCACGCGATGCTCGAATCCTGTGCTCAGCTCCGCGATAACTGGTCACATGCGGACGGTGCGCGAATCGGCGGTGTTCATCTGTACGGCCCGTACTTCGCTTCAGAAAAAGTAGGTTGCCACCGCAAGGACCATCGCCGCGACCCTTCGCCGCGCGAGTACAACGCGTACTTCAAGATGGGTATCGTGCGCATCGCGACCTGCGCGGCTGAGTTGCCGGGCGCCGGTGCGTTTTACCGCGCGGCGCAAAAGCAACGTTGTCTGATTACCTGCGGCCACTCAAACTCCACCTGGCCGCAGATGGCCAAAGCATTTGATGATGGCATGCGCCATGTCGATCACTTCTGGTGCGCGATGAGCAGTGTGCCGAGCCTGCGGGAGCGCTGGGGCACACCGATGCAGGCGAGCATGGAACAGTTTGTGCTGGCCAACAAGGATATGAGTACGGAAGTGCTGGCGGATGGCTTTCACCTTTCGCCGGAGTTGCTGGAGTTTGCCCGCGTCATGAAGGGTGAGAAACGGCTTTGCCTGGTAACGGACTCAAACCGCGCCATGGACATTGCCCCTGGCAAGTATCGTTTCGGTCACCACAAAACCGGTGCGTGGTTTCTTTCAGACGGCAAGGTCGGGCGCGATATCAATGGAGTTGACTTAGCAAGTTCGATTGTCGGCATGGACGCCATGGTGCGCAATATGTACCGAATGACCAACGCCACGTTGCCCCAGGCCGTGCGCATGGGTAGTCTGACGCCGGCGGAGCGAACCGGGATCGCCCGGCAGGTCGGCAGCCTCGAAAAAGGCAAGCGAGCGGACATTCTGATTTTGAGCAAACAAATGAAAGTGCGCAGCACCTACCTCGGCGGCGTCCGATTCGCGTAGAATAAACTGCCATGTATTTTCGTAATTTATCGTTTGGTTTCTGGTTCTCCGCGCTGGTTGCGGTATCAGCCGTTGCGGAGCCGCGCATTCATACGTCGCCGGTCGTTTCGACGGATGCGCCGATCGTCGAGCCGACCATCCACGCGCGCGCTGGGCAGAACGTTCGGATCACCTGGCATCGCATCGGCCCGAACCCGGACGGAAAGGGCGATGCGCTATACGGCTTCTGCCAGTTTATCCGCGAGAAGCATGATGGCGCGCCAAAGAACACGCCCATTCTCTTCTGGACCGATCTGCAGTCCGGGCGCACGTATGAGATCTTCAAAAATGGAAAAGTCCTGAAGCCGCGCGGGTCGTCGAAAAAATCACGCGGGCCGAAGATGAATGACCTGTCTGGCTCGGATGACGATCTGTTTGGCGGCATGGGTGGCTCGTCCGGCATGAAAGAGAAAACCGTCACGGGCTGGCTCTGGGAAGAGCCGCTGTGTGGCGGCTTTGATGCGCAAAAACGTTTCTGGATCGGCACCAGCGACGGCGCCGTTGTTCGATTGGAAGCAGCGCGGATGGGATTTGTTTCCCTGTTCGAATTGAAGCAGCCGGTCATTGCGATTGTGCATGACGACAATGGTGGCGCGTGGATGCTCACGCGCAACGGTGACGTGCATCGCTACGAAGACGTCGGCGGGCTTGAAAAGCTCGGCTCAATCTCATTGCGCGGTCAGGGCGTGAAAAACTACGCGCCCCATCCGGACGGCGGCATGTTGTTGGAGCTGGATACCAGCCCGGCGCGCACGTTGGCTGTTCAGGAGGACGCGGGGCAGCTGACGTCGTCACCGACAAAAGAGAAGTTGCCCGCGCCGTCGAGCAAATACGACGTGCAAATTGTGCAACAGCCGCCGACGGTGTATGTCAACGCCCGGTCTGGCCAGTCGCGCAAAGTGGAAGTCACTTTCAGCAAGGCGCATTGGGACACCATCAAATGCATCACGCTCGGGCCGTACGGCAAGTCCGTCTTCGGCACCGGCTGGCCGGTTGCGTGGCTATGGGAATACAACCCGCAAACGAAAGTGATGCGCCGGCACGGCAGCCACTACAACTTCTACCAGATGATGCCGGTCGGCAATGAGATTTACATGGCCGGCTACTATGGCATCAAGCTGATGCGGTTCGATCCGGCCAAACCCTGGACTTTTGATTACGACAAGCACTACAACAACAAGCAGCCATATCCGCTGCACGAAGCGCCGTGGGGTTTGAAAGATTCAAACCCGCGCATGGTCTGCAAGTTCCGGTATCTCAAGCGCCTGAACGTGCGCCGTCCAAGCGGCCTGGCGGTCGGCGCGGACGGGCGCATTTATGTAGGTGCTCACAATGCCGGTCATCTGTTCTACGGAAACCATCCGTTGGGGATGCACGCCACGCGCTGGTCCGGCGCGCTGAACTGGTACGACCCGAAGACCGAAACCATCGGCTCGGTGCGTGAGCCGTTTGTGCATCGCGAGATGAACGATCTGTGCTCTACAAAGAATGGCCGCTACATCGCGGCAACGACCGAGTCAGCGCCCTCTCCTTACGAACCGTTGCCGGAGAATTTTGAGGGTGGCTTGCTGCTGTTCTACGACACGCAGTCCGGCAAATTCGTTCAGGAGATTGCGCCAACCGGCGGGCAGATGGGGTTTGTCGAACAGGCGGATGAGAACACATTGGTTGTCTACGGCGATGCCGGCCGATATGCAACAGACACGCATCGTGCTGCCCTGGTCCTGTTTGATCTGAATCAGATGGCAGTGCGCGACATCGTTCTGCTTCGTGCCCAGCCCATGATCAGTTCCTACGGCACAACTGTCCGGTTTGAACGTGGCCCGGACAATCGAATCTATTTTTATGGCAGGGATGACAAGGGAACTGCCCTGATGCGCATCGATCCGAAGTCCGCAAAGGTCGACGCAATCGCCCGCCACCAGCACATCAGTGATGCCAAGCTGTACGGCCGACCGGGCGCGACTTTCGTCTTTGCCAAAGACCGCGTGTATTTCGCCAGTTCGCATCTGGTCAGCGTGCCGCTGGAAAGGATCGTTCGCCCATGACACGCTTGCCATTCATGCTTATCGCAATGTTCGTTTTTTCTGCAACATTGGTTGCGCAAGCCGAACCGCCCAAACTGCTGCGCGATGTCTGGCAGCTGCCGCACGACATTCACTGGCAGCTGTCTGACGGGCAGCGGTGGTATTCGTTGGGGCACACGCCGCATGTCGTGACAATCGTTCCGGTGAAGGATGCTCAGCGCGTCACGGCCGTTAACATTGAAATCCATCGTGTTTCAACATTTGGTAAACAGGCACAGCCAGTCCAGACACAGCGTGTTACGGCGTATCGAATCGAAAAGAACGAGCCCGGCGCGAACAAACCCAAGCGCGGTCTGCACTTTGACGGCAAGCAGTGGGACTTTCACTTCGGATGGACACCCAAAGCCGATCACACAACTTTACAACTCGTGACCTACGACTATCCGCCGCACTTCCGTTGTACTTTGCGCATCCACGGCGAAGGAACGCTCGCCAAAGACGGCTCGTTCAAGGACGTACAAATACATCTGCTTGTTGCCGAGTTGCTGATCGACTCGGACCCGACTTACACCGCATCTTTCATGGAGCCGCAGGACGAACTGTGGAACAAGTGGTACGACGCGCTGCCGGTCAAGCCGCGTTGGGCGATGGCAGGTGGGTATAAACAGGACATGGCCGCTGAAAACGGCCGGCTGGAAATCACGTCAGACGGCAAGCTGATATTCGAACCAAGCAAACGATTCGGTGAAGCGGCATTACGCTATGAACAGAAACAGGCACGCAAACGCCGGGATGCGTGGAAGCCGAAGGTATCAGATCATCTGAATCGAGATGATGAGACGGACCAAATGCAACTCGACTTGGAGGGGGAAGAGAATTGATGGTGGGGTTTAGTTGCTAGGGGCTAGGGTCTGGTAAGGCATTTTCACTGGCCACCGGTCACTGACCACTTTTCTCTCCTCTGTGGTGAGTGTCTCTTAGTCCGGCCGCCTGAACTCCCTTAACGGCTTCGCCTCCTCCGGTTGCTTGATGATCTGCTGCCATAGTCTGCCAAAGTACTCTTCTCGGTTTTCGCCGTTGTAGTGCCATTTTGGTTCGGCGTCGGGGTCGTCCGGATTCAATTCGATCCACCAGATAGGCGTGACGCCTTCGGATTCCATGCTGTATCGAAAGTCGCCAATGAGTTTCTGATCGCGTTTGACGTAAGCGGCGTAGCCATCCGCAAAGTGCAGGAACTTCTCAAACTCCGCCCATTGCGGCGTGTCCTTTTTCAGACCCTTGGGTGGATTGTCCAGGCTGATACGCCGGGCCGTCTCGCCGGGAATAATGGATATGTCGCCAAACAGCGGCACGCGCACCGCGTCCGTGCGCAGCCAGTGTTCGCTGCTGTAAACCGATCGCCAGACAATGATGTTGCCCATCGTCGGCATCACGCGCCGTTTGGTGGGCTCGTCAAACCGATATGAGTAGATGCGCTGTTGCGCATCCAGCGCGCGCTGATGCTGGACCGCGCCGAGCGCCATGTAGAACCCCGCGATCAACAGGCCGATTCTTGCGGCTTTGCAGTTTCGTTTGACGAGCGCAATGATCACGCCGATCAGCAGGATCAGCGTAAATATCGGATCGATAATTGCGATAAAGTCGAACGCGGCGCGCTGGTCACTGAACGGCCAGAACAGCACCGTGCCGTAAGCGGTACACGCATCCAGCAGGCCGTGCGTGGCATAAGCGGCGATGCCGGCGCCAATGATCGCGGGGCGCCGATAGCGCAGGGACTTGACGGCGAAGAAAGGCAGCGCGGCAATCAGGCCGCCAAGGGGAATGAATATCAGTGCATGGGTGAAGTGGCGGTGATAGAGGACCTTGTCGATTTCAGAAACGCCTATGGTGAAGAACACATCCACATCCGCGGCCATCCCGGCCACCAGACCGATGCCGAATGCCCACCGACCGAGCTGTCGGGAGAAAAGTGCTTGCGATGCCGCCGCACCAAGCAGGCCTTGCGTTAGTGGGTCCATTCCTGCTCCCGGTTACTGCTGCTTCCTGTTGCGAAACCGCTTGTGTCTTTCATAGTGGCTGACCTCTTCCCGTGTCAACAGGCCGAATCGCAGCGGCTCGTCCTGCACGTAATTCTTATGCAGCGACATGGCAATCACCGCCTTGGCCATTTCATAACCAAGATAGAACGCATGCGACGCGTCGTCGATCTTTAATTGGTCAAATAATTCAAAAGGATCGCTGCCGACCGCGTGAACGTCTTTGTTCATCGCGTGAATCTGCTCATTCAGCGCATCCGCATAGATGCGCACATTGTCGTCCGTGAGTTGGGCAGCCAGCTCGTCGAGCACCTGGCGATCCGTCGGCCGCAGCTTCGGATCGCGCAGCATGACCAGCCGATCGTCCAGGTGCTTCGGCGGCACGCGCTGTTTGACGGCAAAATGCATCAGCCGCCGGGCGATGTCGATTTCCGTCACGCTGTTGCGCGCGTAGTTGATGACCTGCGTGGTCAGCACACTGCCGATGGACAGTTCCTGGCAGAAGCCGATCAGCAGGGCGTTGACGCCGGCCGAGTCGACCTGTGTCATTTCGCTTAAGTTCCCAATCCCCATCATCATGCCGGCGTCGGGATACTGCTTACGAACCTGCAGGTAGCGCCCGAGTGATTCGGCGAAACCAAACCCGATCGGCTCGATGATCGGATCAATCCGGAACGGCACGCTGTGCTTATTCAGATGCTCGACGGTCTCATGAAGCGTTGACAGGTCCTTGGGATCGTCCGGAATCACGACCACTTCCGTGCCCCAGTCCGGCGCCGCGTCGCGGTTGGTGGAGTTGACGCTGAGCACCAGTTCCGCACCAGCCTTGCAGGCGTCGGCAATCTCCCGAACCTGAAAGCTGTCGACCGAGACTGCAAAGCCTTCATCGCGAAGCCGTTTGACCGTATCGCCCACGCCTGTCCATGCCGGCCGATCGGCCTGCGGGTCGCAGCCCAGATCGATCACATCCGCGCCCTGTTCGCGGTACGTGGTCGCCATCTGAAGCATGGTTTCCCAACTCAGATGGGCCGCGTCGTTGATCTCCGCAATGATCTGGATGTTCTGTTCACCGTAACCATGTTGTTGGTGGCGTTGCCTGCCGAAGAAGGTGGGCAGGTCGTGCATGTTCTGCGGGCCACGCTCGACAGGGACTTGGATGGCGTTTTCAAGAATGCTCAGATCGCCCCGACAATACCCTGGCAGCACCAGGCGACTGAATGCGACGTCATCCGGCAGTTGAATTTTTTTCGCCACCCACTCCGTCGTCAGCAGTGCCGCCACCTGAATGTTCAACGCAATGACATGCGACTGGAGCCTGCCGTCTTCCGCCAGCTCGCGCGCAATCTGCCGCAGGGCCGGCTCGGCAAACTTGCCTGTCACCAGCGCGACGACTTCGGGCTCATGATTACGCTGGTTCATGTATTTGTCCTGGGGAAAACGGATTCACCACGGAGGTCACAGAGAAAAGGCAGGGAGTTAAAGAAAGAATGATGTGGCCACAAAAATGCACAAAAACCACAAAAGAAATACTTTTAAGATTCTTCTTTTTGTGTCTTTTGTGCATTTTTGTGGCTAACTCTGTCTTCCTTCTCTGTGTTCTCTGTGACCTCTGTGGTGAAATATCTTCACCTCGTCCACTTCTTCTTCATCCCCGCTTCAAAACCATCCAGCGCGTCGGATTCGGCCGGCCGCCACATGACCTGTTGTTCGATCAGTTTGGCCAGTTCGAAATCCTTGTCTGTGATGCCTTTGGCCGAATGCGTCATCAGCTTGACATGCACCTCCGCATAAGAGACGGACAGGTCCGGGTGGTGACACGCGGCTTCGGCAATATGAGCCACCGCATTGACCACCAGCATGGTGTACGGCCAGCCGATCGTCTTGTACTTGCGGCGGATCCAGCCATCGCGAAATTCCCATTCCGGCAGCTCGGCAGCTAGTTTCTCAGTCACCTCAGCTTCGGTATACGTCGGTTCATTCTGACTGACCATGGCGGGCTCCTTCTCATGCGCGCGACGGACTTCTACCCCGGTTATCATACCCCGTTGATACTATGCAGGTGAACCAGACCATTATTGAAGATGAATTTGCCGAGGCGTTTCGCATGTGGGCTTCGCGCCTGATCGTGACCGCGGTGAACGACCAGTGGGTTCGCACCGCGGCCAATGAAGTATGCGGGTACGGCAGCAGCGTCATCGGCTGCGACGCGGAGGCGGGCATCGAATGTTTTCTGCCCCCGGACCAAACGCCCGATGGCAGGCCGGGCGTGGCGCTGCTTTTCTTCGCATTCAATGCAAAAGCGCTGACCAAGGCAATCCCCAATCGTGTGGGGCAGTGTCTGATGACCTGCCCGACCACAGCTGTCTACGATGGGTTACCCGACGCGCGGGATGGTGAGGATTCCACCCGTATTCCGTTGGGCAAACAGATTCGTTTTTTCGGTGACGGGTTTCAGAAAAGTAAATTGCTCGACGGCCGGCGCTACTGGCGCGTGCCGGTGATGGATGGGGAGTTTGTCTGCGAGGAATCCGTCGGCGCGATCAAGGCGATCGGTGGCGGCAACATTCTTGTATGCGGCACAACGCAGATAGCTGCACTGAATGCAGCGGCAGCGGCCGTCGAATCTGTCGCAACGCTGTCAGATGTGATTACCCCGTTCCCCGGCGGCATTGTGCGCAGCGGGTCAAAGGTCGGCTCGCGGTACAAGTCCATGTTTGCTTCGTCCAACGATGAATACTGCCCGACCCTGCGCAGCCGAACCAAATCCAAGCTGCGCGACGGCGTTGGTGCGGTTTATGAAATCGTCATCAACGGCCTGTCCGAAACCGCCATCAGCAACGCCATGCGAACCGCCATCCACGCGGCAACCGGGCCGGACGTCATCGCGATCAGTGCCGGTAACTACGGCGGCAGCCTGGGCAAGTTTCACTTCCGATTGCACGAAGTGCTCAAGGAGCAATCGGCATGAGTGGATACGTACTGACATGGCGTAGCGCTGGCGACGCCGGCGCGCTGGACGGTTCGATCTTGCGGCCGGACACGTTAGGTGCTCTTTCACGAGATGAACTGCTGGCCGGCCCGGTCGGCAAATGCTTCGAAGTCGAAGGTGAACCGGGTGACAAGCTGGTCATTGTCAATGCGCCGCCACTTGATCGTGTCGCTGAAGGGATGCAGGGTGGTGCACTCGTTATCGAAGGTAGTGTCGGAAACGGTCTCGGCTCGTCGATGACCGATGGCAAGATCGTGGTCACTGGCTCCGCCGGTGGTCGTGTCGGCGCGGGGATGCAGGGCGGCGCGATTGTTGTTGAAGGTGATGCTGGTGACGACTCTGGTGCATCGATGACGGCCGGCAACATCGTGATCAGCGGTTCGGCCGGTGACCGCGCCGGTGCAAAGATGCAAAGCGGCGCGCTCGTGATTGAAGGTGATGCGGGTGATGATCTCGGCGCATCCATGATTGCTGGAAGAATCGTTGTGAGCGGCTCTGCCGGCAACCGGGCTGGTGGCCCTGCCCCACAAGCAGACCGAGGCATGCGCGGCGGGGAGATTGTCATTCACGGCAATGCCGGTGAGCAGACCGGCCTGATGATGCGCCGCGGGTTGATCGCGGTGGCCGGCACCTGCGGATCACTGCCGGGCTATCGCATGCTGGCCGGTACCATTGTCATCGGCACTGGTCCGTTGGAGCGCCCCGGCCTTGAAATGCGGCGCGGCACCATTGCCTGTTTTGATGCCAGCGCCGATCACACGCTTGGCAAATACGTCGCGGTTGACGGCACATTTGAAGCAGCTTCACTCACCGCGGTCGGCCTGGTACGGCGGCGCCTGGAACAGATCGGCTTTGAGTCCGAATCCCTCGGCGACCCGACGCACTACACCTTCTATAGCGGTGATCGATTCGAATTGAACAAAGGAGAGCTATGGCTGGCAACGCCGAGCAGAGTTTAAACGAACGCGCCTGGCGTCTGGCGGATTTACTGGCCGCGGATGCGGACGCGATGGGCGTGCATGTGCATGACATGGCCGGCGCGCGCGTGATTGATGCCGGTGCGAAACAGCGCGGCAGCCTGCGCGCCGGGGTCGCGGTCGCGAAAGTCTGCCTGGCCGATCTGGCGGACGTGACACTGGGGCCATCCACCTTTGACGGTTTCACGCTGCCGAGCGTGAGCGTGACGGTGGATCAGCCTTTGGCCGCATGCATGGCCAGTCAATACGCCGGTTGGCAGATTCAGACGGACGACTACTTCGCCATGGGCTCCGGCCCGTTCCGCGCCGCGTACGGCAAGGAGAAACTGTTCGACGACATCGGGCATCGCGAAAAGCCGAATCGCGTTATCGGCGTGCTGGAAGGCAAGCTGCCCAATGAGGGTGTCGTTGCAAAGGTAGCCGAACAGTGCGGCGTATCGGCTTCTCAAATCACACTGATTGCGGCGCGTACCGCCAGCCTCGTCGGCGGCGTGCAGGTTGTGGCGCGCAGCGTGGAAACCGCGCTGCACAAGCTGCACGAACTGAAGTTCGACCTGTCGCGCATTGTGTCCGGCTTCGGCAATGCGCCACTGCCGCCTGTTGCCAAAGACGATATGGCCGCGATCGGCAAGACTAACGATTCCGTTCTGTACGGCGCGCGCGTAACGCTGTTTGTGACCGGCGATGATGAATCGCTCGCGTCTATTGGCAAACAATTGCCCAGCAGCGCGTCATCTGATTACGGGCGCCCGTTCGGTGACATCTTCAAAAGTTACGATCACGATTTCTACAAGATCGATCCAATGCTATTCAGTCCGGCCGACATCTGTCTTCAGAACATCGAGACCGGCCAATCTCACCGGTTCGGGCAGGTCAACGAGCCGGTGTTGCTCGAATCTTTCTTCGGTGACGGCAAATGATCATTGTCCTTTGCGGTAACCAGGGTGGCGGCTGGCACGTGGAAGATCTTCGCCGTGCGGCCAACGGGATCGGCGTGCCGTTCGAAGCGCGCTCGTGGCGGAGCCTGTCCGGCAATATCGGCTTTTCGCCGATCGCGGCAGCGGGTGACGTGGTGCTCGATGACGCGCGCCTGGTGCTGCTGCGCACCATGCCGGCCGGCACGCTCGAGCAGATCGTGTTCCGCATGGACCTGATCGGGCGCCTGCATGCGGCCGGTGTCAACGTGCTCAACCCGCCGCGCGCGATTGAAATGGCAGTGGACAAGTATTTATCACTGCGATGCCTGGCAGAGGCGGGCTTGCCCGTGCCGCGCACGGTCGTGTGTCAGACACTCGACGATGCGATGAACGCGTTTGAAGCATTGGGCGAAGATGTGGTGATCAAACCACTGTTCGGATCAGAAGGCTTCGGCATGACGCGCCTGAACGATCGCGCGCTGGCCCAGCGCGCGTTTGCCATGCTCCAGAACATGGGTTCAGCGATCTACGTGCAGGAATTTCTGAATCACAACGGGTCGGACCTGCGTCTGTTCGTGCTGGGCGATCGCATGTTGTGTGCCATGCGTCGAATCAATGAGCACGATTGGAAAACGAACATCGCGGTCGGCGGACGTGCTGAGGCGTTTACGCCGGACACCGCGTTGACGGAGATGGCCGTGAAGGCGGCGGGCGTCTGTCAATCGCCGATTGCCGGTGTGGACATCCTGCTCTGCAACGGTGAGCCGAGCGTGTTGGAAGTGAACGCGGTACCAGGTTGGCGCGCGCTTTCAAAGGTAACGGGTGTGGATGTATCAACGGAGGTATTGGAGTATGCCCTACAACTCCAACCAAACTGAAGCGGTGTTGTCGCCGGGCATGTGCGCGCTGCTGGCTTGCACCGCTGAAGTGCTCGCGCCCAAGGTCGGCAACGTTAATGCGGTTCATTCATTTGAAGACGTCACGTGGCAGGACTTTGTTGCCAGCGCCATGGCTTGCCGTTCTATTCTTGACCGGGCCGCGGAACTGGGTGTCGGACAGACCGTTCTGCAATGCGTGCAACAGACGTGGCTGACGGTCGACAGCAATACGAACCTCGGCATGATCCTTTTGCTCGCGCCGCTCAGTGTGGCGCTGGACAGCATCACTGATGAACAATCATTGCATCAACGACTGGGCGAAGTGCTTGCTGATCTTAAGCCGGCTGACGCAACTGCGGTTTATGAAGCGATCCGCCTTGTCCATCCCGGCGGATTGGGCGAGGTGCCCGATGCGGATGTCAATGACGACGCGCCAGACGATCTGATGATGGCCATGCGCCTGGCGGACGACCGCGATCTGGTTGCCCGGCAGTATGTCACTGAGTTCGCGGATGTGTTTGATCAGATATTGCCTGACCTGCTGGCAACGCGGCGAAATCTGGATGAAGCGATTGTCTACGCCCACCTGCGCCAGATCGCGCGTGAGCCGGACAGCCTGATTTCGCGCAAGTGCGGCCTGGAACAGGCCAAGGCGATTTCACAGATGGCGCAACAGGTGTTGGACGGTGAATTATCGCACGAACAGTTCGATGCCTTTCTGCGCCAGACGGGCAACCAGCAAAACCCCGGCACGAGTGCGGACCTGATTGCTGCCGGCCTGTTTGTTGCGTTTGCCTGTGGGCAACTGGCGATGCCGGCGAACTGGCAGACCGCGCTGCCGCAACAGGAAGACGAGCCATTCTCTTGAAGCTGTTTGTGTTTGAACATCTTTGTGGCGGTGGCATGCGGGGCGAGCCGATCCCGCCGGAGCTGTGCGAGCAAGGCAGGGCGATGCTGACGACCGTTGCTGAAGATATGGCGGCGCTCGGGTTGGATGTCTTCACGTTGGGCGATCCGCGCGTGGCGTTGCCTGTGACTGGTGTCGAAGTGCGATCAATAACCAATGTCGATTGGGACTTTGATACAGCGGTGCGCGACGCGGACCAGGTGCTGATCATTGCACCGGAGTGTGACAACCTGCTGGTGGATTGGCTGGCGCGCGTTGAGGCGATCGGAAAGCCGACGCTTAATTGCAGTATCGAAACCAGCCGCATGTTTGGCGACAAGTGGGCGACGTTTAAGCACATGATACGGGCGGGCATTCCCACGCCGCGGACGTGGCTGATTGATGACGCTGCGGCCGCGCTTGCGGAGCATGGCGAACTGCTGATCAAGCCGCGATACGGGGCTGGTTGCGAAGAGACGCGCGTGGTGCGCGATGCATCGCAGTTGCCCGCTGGTGATGGCTGGATTGCCCAGCCCTATGGGCGTGGCGTGGCAGCGAGTTGTCATGCCATTGGGTCGCACATTCTGCCTGCCGGCTTACAGCATGTCACGGCCAATGATGAACTCAGATACGAAGGCGGCACGGTGCCACTCGACGAGTCACTACAGCATCGCGCCCGACAGTTAACGCAAGGTGTTGTGCAAGGCGCGCCGGGTATCAACGGCTACGTCGGCGTTGACCTGATTCTCGGTGAGCGGCCTGAAGACGACGTGGTTATTGAAATCAATCCACGTTTGTCAATGTCTTACATCGGCCTGAGCGCGTTGTGCCAGGGCAATCTTGCGGCCGCATTTTTCGATACGGATGTTTCGCTGCATTGGGACACAGCGCCGGTGACATTTGATACTGCCGGCCGTATCGCGGTAAAGAGTCAACCATGAATGTGCTGGGTCTGGATATCGGCGGGGCGAATATCAAAGCCGCTCACAGTGATGGCCGAGCGGCGAGCATTTACTTTGCGCTCTGGCAGAATCCTGAACGGCTGGGCGAAAAGCTGATTGAACTTGCCGAAGAAATGCAGCCGTTTGATGAACTGGTCATCACTATGACCGGTGAATTGTGCGACTGCTTTGCGACCAAGCGCGAGGGTGTCAACCATATCCTGGATGCGGTTGACCGAATGGCGAATGGCAAGCCGGTTCGAGTCTGGTCGACGGCCGGTCATTTTGTTTTGCCGGATCAGGCAAGACAAGAGCCGATTGAAGTTTCCGCTGCCAACTGGCATGGTCTGGCGACTTACGTCGGATATCTATTTCCGGATGAGAATGTTTTGCTGGTCGACACGGGTTCAACGACCACGGATGTGATTGCCATTGAACGCGGTACCGTTGCCGCGAAAGGTTTGACCGATCCGCAACGGCTGGCCACTGGCGAACTGGTTTATGTGGGCGCGCGGCGCACGCCGTTGATGGTGCTGGGGCCGACGGTCAGTCTGGAAGGACAGACTTACAGCCTGATGTCCGAGTGGTTTGCTGACAGTGGTGATGTTTGCGTGGTCACGGGCGATGTGGCCGAATCGCCCGACGACTGTCAGACGGCCGATGGGCAGCCAATGACCAAGCTTTCGGCCGGCCGGCGCATTGCTCGTATGATCGGCGCGGATGAAGAGATGCTTTCGGCCGATCAGGTTCGCGAATTGGCGCATCAGTTTCGCGATCGGCTGGTTGGTCTTGTTGTTGAAGCGATTGAGCGTGTAGAAGCCAATCGCGATGTATCGGCAGTGGTTATCAGCGGCAGCGGCGCATTTCTTGCCAGAGATGCGGTGATGCGGGTGCTTTCAAACAGCCAACCGATTTTTTTGTCTGATCGAATTGGTGAAACAGCGTCGAGCGCAGCCTGTGCGTATGCGTTGGTGCAGTTAGCAAAAAATTTCACTACAGAGGACACAGAGAGCACAGAGAAGGAAGGCAGAGTTAGCCACAAAAATGCACAGAAGACACAAAAAAAAGAATGATTGAAGTGAATTCTTTTGTGATTTTTGTGCATTTTTGTGGCTATGTCATTCTTTCTTTAACTCTCTGTCTTTAACTCTGTGCTCTCTGTGTCCTCTGTGGTGAACATCAACCATACTGCTGCTTGTAATAGTCCCGATACGCGCCGCTCTTGACGCGTTGCCACCAGGTCGGATTGTCCACGTACCACTGCACGGTCTGTTTCAGCGCATCCGGCCAGGCGGAGCGGGTTGGATGCCAACCGAGTTCGGATTTGATTTTGCTGGCGTCGATGGCGTAACGCCGGTCGTGGCCGGGCCGGTCGGTGACGTACTCGATTCTCTCTTCGCCAAAGCCCATGGCGTCGAGCAGCATGTGCGTCAGTTCGAGGTTGCTTCGTTCGTTGTTCCCGCCGATGTTGTAGACCTCACCGGCTTTGCCGCGTTCGAGGACGGTCAGGATCGCTTCGCAATGATCGGTCACGTGCAGCCAGTCGCGTACGTTGCGTCCGTCGCCGTAGAGTGGCACCTTTTTGCCTTCGATCAGATTGGTGACGAACAGCGGAATGATTTTTTCAGGAAAGTGGTAAGGCCCGAAGTTGTTGGAGCAGCGCGTGATGCTCGCGTTAAATCCGAACGTGTGATAGCACGCGGCCACGAGCATGTCGCTTGCCGCCTTGGAGGCGGAGTACGGGCTCGACGGTGCGAGCGGCGTGGTTTCCTTGAACTTCAATTCCGGCTGATCAATTGGCAGGTCGCCGTACACTTCGTCCGTGCTGACGTGCACGAACCGGTTGTCGGGTTTGTCTTCCCATGCGTGGCGAGCGCAATCGATCAGCACCTGTGTGCCAAGTACGTTTGACTCAACAAACGGCCGACTGTCCATGATCGATCGATCGACATGACTTTCAGCCGCGAAGTGAACGATGGCATCGCACTGACTGACAACCGGCGCCAGGTCCGCGTCGTTGCGAATGTCCCCTTTGACAAACTGGTAGCGCGGGTCGTCCTGTACTTCAGCGAGATTCTCCAGATTGCCGGAGTACGTCAGTGCGTCGAAGTTGGTAATGCGACAGTCAGGGCGCTGTTCGAGGACGAAACGGATGAAGTTCGACCCGATGAATCCGCAACCGCCGGTGACGAGGATGTGCTGGCTCATGTGTTGCTTTCTGTCATTGTTTTCATCACGTGGGCAAGGTTGTCCTGCCATCCGGCCATGGGGCCGATTGCCTTTTCAGTCTTTGCCAGATCGAGCACGCTGTAGGCCGGTCGTTGGGCCGGTCGCGGGAAGGCGTCTGTGGTGCAGGGCGCGACCTTGCCCGCTCCTTTAATGTGTTTGCCGATCTCACAGGCAAAATCGTACCACGTGCAGTCGCCGCCGTCGGTGACGTGATACACGCCCCGGCAGTCTCTTTCGAGTAGTGCCAGTGTCATGGCCGCCAGGTGCGTACAACTGGTTGGTCGGCCGCGTTGATCGTTGACCACATTGATTTGGTCACGTGTACGTAACAGGTTGGCGATAGTCCCGACAAAGTTGCGGCTCCATGGTGCATAGAGCCAACTGGTCCTGACGATCAGATGGAGCGCACCACTTTGCATGATCGCCGTTTCGCCTGTGGCTTTTGATCGGCCGTAGGCGTTAACCGGGTCGTGCGCCTGGTCGACGGGGTACGGCTCTGTCGCCTGCCCGTTGAAAACGTAATCGGTTGAGTAATGAACCAGCGTCGCGTTTGCTTTTAAGCACTGTTCTGCCAGGTGCCCCGGTGCGGCGCCATTGACTAACTGCGCGCCTGCTTCATCAGACTCTGCACCGTCCACGTCTGTGTACGCGGCACAGTTGATGACGGTTTTGACGCTGCCGGGAATCAGCCCCGGCCCAGTGATATCAAATTCGTTATGCGGCGGGGCAGTAAAGTTGATTTGCTGATCAACGAGCAATTGTTTCCACGCACGGCCGAGCATGCCGCTGGAACCAAGCAGCAGGACATCGCCAATGGCCGACTTGCTCATCGGTGTTCCACGCCCCATTGGAAGCCGTCGACGCTGTCGTATGCGCGCCGCTCTTCATCCGGGTTAGCCGGGTCGTAGGCTTTGGTCACGTAGTAGAACATTTGCGCGCCGTCGGGCCCGACCGCGCCGACGCCGTGCCACAGCGTTGGCGGAATGATGACCACGCCGGCTCGTCGTTCACCGGTGACGATCTGCCAGAGCGTGTTGTCGGTTTCACGATAGACGCCGACACGGATGTGTCCGCTGATGCAGACCCACAGGTCGGTCTGATGCTGGTGCCGGTGCCACGCTTTGACAACACCCGGGTTAACCGCGGAGATATTGATCTGCCCCGCGGGGTCGAGCACGCCCTGCATGAGATTCATCAGCGACCAGCCGCGATCATCCATGTAGACTTCCACGGGTCGAAACACCGGCTCCTGTTTCTGAATCGCCAGGTCGCGTGCTTCTGTGACAGGTCCGTTGTGGATGGTGGGCGTCAGGATGGCCAAGGCTTCGTCTCCGGGAAACTGGTAGGAATATGTTACACCAATTGCGGCATGTTCAGATCGATCGGCCGCGATTGTTTCGCCGGTAGGCTCCCGGCGGCTGGCCGACCAGTTGTCGGAACCACCGTGAAAAGTAGTACTGATCGGCAAAGTCGAAGTTCGCCGCGATAGCGTCCAGCGGCTGGTTCGTTTCTGTCAGTGCCCGCTGAACCAGGGCCAGTCGACATTGCTGCCAGTATTGCAGGGGGCTCGTGCCGATGGCCGCGCGGAATCGGCGGTTCAACTGGCTGACGCTCAGGTGCACGCGACCGGCCAGCCTGGCGGCATCGAATCGACTGCCGGCGTTCTGTTCAATCGCGTGGCAGACCTGATGAATCTTTTCGTCGTGCGTTTTGTGTTCGACCGGCTTGCCGAACTGTTGCAGGTAGCCGGCAATGATTTGTTGGACGGTGGCACTTGCCGCAAACCGGTCGGTCACAGTACGCCCGTACCAGGCCTTTACCGCCTGCTTGAGTTTTCGGTGGATTGTCCGGTGGTTGGTCAGCTTGAAGGTCAGCGGCAGTTGCATGCGCTGCTGTAATGGCACATTGCCCGGCAGGCGAATATCAAAATGGATATTGAGCATGTGCCATGGCTGGCCGGCATCTTTTTCACAATCGAACGGCTGCAAAGGTGGTACCGCAATAACCGTGTCCGGTGCCGCGCGAAGGCGATTGTCTTCAACACGAACAGCGCCTTCCCCTTTGACCGTGTGGATCAGATGCAGGTCGGTATTGACGTGCCGGAATCCGGCAAATGCATCGTCCGCGCCATGTGATGACTGCGGGATCGAGGCGAGTTCAAATCGGTAACCAGCGTGCGGTTCAGCCATGATGCGCAAAAAGTACAAAAATATGCGCCTGTGTGCCATTGGATACGTGAAAATTACGCATATATTTTCTCGCCAGGCTAATTGGTGCGCTGAAAACGCAAAAACTGGAACGATATACAAGGACTGGATTTGTGATGAATCAGACAATCGACACGTGGGAACAGTTTCGCGAGCAGTGGGGCGGGGTTCAGAATTTTTTGATGGCCGGCGCATGTGTTCCGTTCTCGCTGGACCTTCCGCCACTGCCTGAGATTGTTGAGGAAGTACGGCAGGACAAGAATGCCCAGGTCGGCTCGGGTGAAAAGGGCGACAAGTTAATGCGCGATGGGGACCGCGCCAGTTTTGTTGAACGGCCGATCGAAGAGGTCATGGCTTCCTCATTCAGTTTGGCGCACTTTCAGCTGTCGGTTTTCGATCAGCCGGGCGGGTTTTTGCATGGCTTAAGGGAGAAGGTGGTCGAGCCGTGGCAGGATGCGCTTCGAGATGCGGGGTTTACCTGGGACCGCTGTTATCCGATTGTCTTTATCAGCGGACGGGATTCGGCGACCAATTACCACATGGATTTTTCGCATGTGCTGGCGTGGCAGGTGTATGGTCGCAAGCGGTTCTGCGGCTTGAAGGAGCCGGACCGTTGGGCGCCGCGCGAGATACGTGTGACGTATGCGCCGTATCGTTTTCACCGACCTTCGGAGCTGTCCGATGAAGATGCGGTGTGTTACGACATGCAGGCGGGGGATGTGTTGTGGAACACGATTCTTACGCCGCATTGGGTGGAAGCCGGTGAAGAGGCGGCGATGAGTATTAATCTGTCGCATGGCGGGTTGCGCCTGAATGGTGAATTGTGCCCGCACGAGCAGGAATTGGTTGATTTTCGTGAGGCGTACCCGGATGTGGCGCCGGGGGCGGTGAAGAGTACTTATTAGGGCCGGGGGATTTACTCGATTTGGTTCGCGCCACCCTCGGCGACGAGGTTGGTGGCGCGGTGCAGGCTTTCAAACGTGCCTGCATCAGTCCACCAACCGTCAAGGATTTCGTAGGTCAGGTCGCCGCGCTGCAGGTAGTGGTTGTTGACATCGGTGATTTCCAGTTCGCCGCGGTCGGACGGCTTGAGCGTCTGGCAGATGTTAAAGACGTCGTTGTCGTAGAAGTAGATACCGGTGACAGCAAGGTTGCTCGGTGGGTTTTCCGGTTTCTCGATGATTTGATTGATCTTGTCGCCCTGGATGTCCGCCACGCCGAAGCGCTGCGGGTCGTCAACTTCCTTAAGCAGAATCTTGGCGCCGGACTTTTGTGTGAAGAAATCGCCGGACGCTTTGCGGATGTTTTTCTGAATGATGTTGTCGCCGAGCACGACGCAGATCTTGCCACCGTCGGCGAAGTCTTCGGCCAGCTTCAGCGCGTCGGCAATGCCGCCTTCGCCTTCCTGGTAGGCGTACTCCAGGTGGCGGATGCCCAGTTCTTTTCCGTTCTTGAGCAGCTTGAGAAAGTCGCCGGCATGTTCGCCGCCGGTGACGAGGATGATCTCGTCGATTCCCGCGTTAACGAGGCACTGAATCGGGTAGTAAATCATCGGCCGATCGTAGACCGGCAGCAGATGCTTATTCGTGACCAGTGTCAGCGGCCGAAGCCGCGAACCGAGTCCACCAGCGAGAATCACGCCTTTCATTGAGTTGAACCCTTCCCATCTGGTTATTGCCGACCCACCAATGTCAGCTTATTGTAGCGAATGCGTCACCCGACCCCCCGGATTCCGGCCCCCAGCCCCCGGGCAAGATTATGCTGCTGCTGACAAAATCAAAGGTGGAATGATGAAATTGCGAGTCGGTCAGATCAAGGTTGTGCCGGTCAAATGGGATATGACGGCAAATGCCCAGACACTCAAAGCCATACTGGATCAACTGGCGGCGCATCAGCCGGACGTGGTGGTGACGCCGGAGTGTTTTCTGGATGGGTATTGCGCCAATGAGGAGTCGGTGTCCAAAGAGGGCATGTGCGACTATTCGATTGATCCGGATCAGGACGAGTTGGTCAGGCACATCCGTTCCTGGGCGTCAGCGAATCAATGCTGGGTTATCTTCGGCTGTTCCCGCCGGGGTGAGGACGGCAATTACAACTCGGCTCTGATCATTGATCGTGAAGGCAACCTGGCCGGCGTCTACGACAAGACGCATCTTCAGGCGCATGACAAAAAGTACCAGCCGGGCGCGGGGTTGAATGTCTATGAATCTGACTTCGGTAAGTTCGGCGTGATGATTTGCGCGGACCGCCGCTGGCCGGAAACGGTTCGTACGATGGCCGTCAAAGGGGCGCGGATTATTTTCAACCCCACCTATGGTATGTCATGCGATCTTAATCTTGCGGTCATGCGCGCCCGGTCTTTTGAGAATGAATGTTTCATTGCGTTTACGCATCCGTCCCAGTCACTGGTTACGGGGCCGGATGGGTCCGTTGTGTCTAACAACACCGATGATCAGGCAACCTATGCGGTTACTGAAATTGATCTTTCAGATGTGGATGCCGCGCGCGAGTTGGTCTTGTCGCATCTGAAGGATCGTCGAACGGATCTGTATTAGTAATGCGTCATCCGCATCTTCGCGACTGCGTCGCTCAGAAGCGGCTTGAGTACGGTTCTCAACGTCAAACCTGTTCATTCCCCACCACCACCTGTCGGCGCGGTTGGTATTGCACCATTGCCACCATTGCAAAGATGCCCACCAGTGAAAGGATCTGCATCGTCGTGACGGTTTCGCCGTCAAACCAGCCGAGCAGCAGCGATACGCACGGGATGACGTACGTCACCATTGATGCATACAGCGGGCCGTGGTCGCGAATCAGCGTGTAGAAAAACGCGGTGGCAACGCCGGTGCTGATCACGCCGAGAATCAGAACCGATCCGAGCGCCAGGGGAAACGAATCATTGAACTGCACCGGCTCCGTCGTTACCGCGATCGGCAGCAAGGCGATCGCCGCCAGCGCCATGGCTCCGGCTGTCAGCGGCGACGGTGGGACGTGTTGAAACCGCCGTTTGATGTACGTGTTGGCGATCGCGTATACCAGCGGCGTGACGGCACCCAACAGCAACACCCAGAGCGGGACGTGCTGCTTCAGTTGATCGTGAAACAACAGTATCAGACACGCGAAGCCGCCCAGCACGCCGAGGATTTGTCGTTTGGTCGGCAGCACATGCAACAGCGGGATCGACACAATGATCGTCAGCAGTGGCACGAGGGCAACGAAAATGCTGACGAAACCGCTGGTGGTTTCACGAATCGTAAACGGCTGAATCCAGAACGGCAGGGCATAGCCGAAGACAGCCACCGCGAGCAGCGGCAGCAGGTCGCGCTTATGAAACGGCCAGGGCTGCTTGCGGACTTTCCAGATCAGCCACAGCGCGCCGGCACCTGCGATGACGCGGTAAAGCGCAATATCCAGATCGCCGAAGCAGAGCGCCGCTTTCTTCATCAGCAGAAAGCTGCATCCCCAGAACAGGCAGATCAGGATGAACAGCAGGTGTGACATGGTGGGAGAAGAAGTTTAACCACAGAGGACACAGAGAGCACAGAGAAGGCAACACAGAGTTAACCACAAAAAGCACAGAAAAAGAAAGTCAGAAACTCTTTTTGAGAGTTGGTCAGGCAGGACACTTCTTCGCAAAACTAAATCTTTTATGTGAATTCTGTGCTTTTTGTGGTTACATCATATTTCTTCTCTGCCTTCAACTCTGTGCTCTCTGTGTCCTCTGTGGTGAATGCTTTTTTACAACTCCACTTCCCGATCCTGCTCACTGGAAGCATAGATCGCGTCGAGGATGCTTTGAATCGTTTTGCCGGTTTCACCACTGGCGTGGGGTTGGGTGCGGTTTTTCACATTACCGGCGAAGTTGCGCATCTGTTCTTCGAAACCAACGACCGGGCGCAGCTTCGGCTTGAGGTCCACGTTGTGACCTTCTTCTTCGGTTGCGATTGCCACGGCATCGCCACCAAGCTGAAACGTCGCGCCGCCTTTATCGCCCAGGAAGCCGATCACGTTCGGCAGGCTGTCGTCGGGGATGTTGCCGGCCCAGGTGGTGTTGATTTCCATGGTCGCGCCGCCTTCGAATCGCACCAGCGCGTGAGCGGAGTCTTCCACGTCGCACGTGCCGTCGAGGCGTGGCGGGCCGGCCCACATGCTTTCGTACAGGTAGTTCTTCATGTCCTTGCCGAAGTTGGCATATACCTTGCCGCTGACGCGCACCGGCTTGGGGAAGTGCATCAGGTACATGGCCAGGTCAATGATGTGCACACCCAGGTCGATCAGCGGACCGCCACCGGAGAGCGCCTTGGTCGTGAACCAGCCGCCCAGTCCCGGGATGCCGCGGCGGCGATAGTAGTTCGCCTTGGCGTGATAAATGTTGCCGAGCCGACCGGCGTCGATGAACTGTTTGGCGGTGACCGCAACGGAAGAGTATCGCTGCACAAAGCCGACCTGTAGGATGCGATCGTTGGCCTTGGCCGCGTCGATCATCTGCTGACAGAGATCCGCATTCATCGCCATCGGTTTTTCGATCAGCACGTCCTTGCCGGCGTTGAGTGCGTCGATGGTCAGCGGCGCGTGGAACTTGTTCGGCACGCCGATGACGACTGCGTCAATGTCATCGCGCGACAGCAGTGCGCTGCAGTCGTCGGTGTGATAGCCGATGCCATATTCATCGGCGGTTTTCTTTGCCTGTTCGCCGTTGACATCAGTAATGCCGACAAGGTTCACGCCAACCGCTTTGGCTGCGTTGATGTGTGCTCTGCTGATGCCGCCCGCGCCGATTACGCCCAGATTGATGCTCATAGTTGAGCTCCGTTGGTTAGTTTCTCAAAAGGGGGAAAGTATAGAGGGTTTGCCCGTCGTTGGCGCGTTGACGGGCAAGGTGCTTTACAGCTTCGGCTCTTCCAGCGGCACGGGACAGATATCCCGTCTTTTGCAATCGTCACAGGTGCGACCTTCCCAGAGCTGATTGAACTGCTCGAGCGTGGCGTCGATCAATGCGGAGCTGTGCGTCCAGATGCCCCATTCAATGTTTCGGCGCCCGTCGGCCTTGGCGCCCAGGCCCGCGCCGGTCAGGTTGGCGCTACCTAAGTACATCGCGTGGCAGTCGACGATCACGGCTTTGGCATGCAGGCGCGGGCACCGGCGGATGGTGAGATTGCTCGGCAGCTCTTTTTTCAATTCGCGCATGGCGGCGCTGCTGGGCACGCCGGCGTGCAGCAGGCGAATCTCCACGCCCCTGTCCGCCAGCCGTCGAAAGCAGTGCACGATGGATTTGGCGCCGCCCCAGCGTCGTGTGCTGCCGGGCGCGTCTGGAACGAGCATGGCTTTGAAGTCTGCGGTGGCGATGTCGAGGCTGACCGTGGCTTTTAACATGCCTTCAAGTACCACGCGCCGATGGTGCTGCGCATCAATGACCAGCTCGGCATTGCCGCGCGGTGGAGCAATGTTGTCATATCGTTTGGCCACACGGTACCCCATCAAAACCCGATCAAGTTCAATATCGGCTCTTAATGTGCTGGCGGATTAGGATTGCGCTGGTGGAGGGGTGCCCACGCGTCAGCACAGGCTGCTATTTCTCTCTCATCGTTTGCCAACATCTGATATCCTGTTTTCCTGATATGAGCGCTCCGATCTCCATACGCGGGCTGCGTAAGCAGTTCGGTCAGACCACGGCTGTAGACGGCATTGACCTGGAAATTCCAGCCGGCTCATTGTTCTTTCTGCTCGGGCCCAGCGGCTGCGGCAAGACCACGCTGCTGCGCATGATTGCCGGCTTCTACGAGCCGACCGCCGGGGCAATCCACTTCGGCGACAAGGAAGTCACCCATCTGCCCGCGAACAAGCGCAATTGCGGCATGGTGTTTCAGAGTTATGCCCTGTGGCCGCACATGACGGTTCGCCAGAACGTGGCGTTCGGGCTGAACGTTCGCAAGGTACCCAACGAGGAGCGCGAGCGGCGCGTTGAGGAAGCGTTGAGCACCGTGCAGATGCTGCCTTACGCGGAGCGCAAACCCAATCAGCTTTCCGGCGGTCAGCAGCAGCGCGTGGCGCTGGCCCGGGCGCTGGTGATTCAGCCGACGGTGTTGCTGCTTGACGAGCCGCTGTCGAACCTGGATGCGAAGCTGCGTCTGGAAATGCGCAGCCAGATTCGCCATATCTGCCATGATGCCAATATCACCACGGTCTACGTGACGCACGACCAGAAAGAAGCGCTCTCCATGGCCGACGGCATGGCGGTGCTCAAGGATGGCAGCATCATTCAGGCCGGCGAAGCGAAGAAACTCTACGAGCGCCCGCACAACCGATTTGTCGCGGACTTCCTCGGCGAGACGAATTTTGTCAGCGCGGAGATTGTCGGGCGCGAAGGCGATGCGATCCTGCTCGAATCGCCGGCCGGTGCACTGCGATCGGAAACCTATCCGGATGACGTTCCCAAGACCGGCAACGTGACGTGTTCCATTCGGCCGGAGGCGATTCAGCTTCGCCGCAATATGGATGAGCGCCCGCCATTTAATTGTTTTGAAACACACCTGATCGACACGATCTACCTGGGCGAGATGGCCCAGCACCTGCTTTCCGTTTCCAACAGTCTTTCAATCAAGGCGTTTGAATTGAATCCCCAGCTCAATGGCCATGCCAGCGTTCAGGCGTTGGCGTGTTTCGGCGCCAAGGATGTGGTGATTCTGCACGACTGATCTGATTCGACGTTTACTCGCCCCACATGCCGTTGGTGGTAATGCCGTTGTTGCCGTACCAGTACCACCCCGCGGTGCCCGGTGGGCGTTTGGTCCATTCAAAATCAGCCGTGGCGTAGACGGGCCCCTTTGCGCCGGCTCGAATGAAATTCGCATGGCCGTCGACGTAAGTAAAGTTGAGCCCGTCCTTGCGATGACGGCTCTGTGAGCCGAAGGACGTGACTGGATCGTTGAACATGGAGTCAAAGTGAAACCAGCCGAACGGCGAGTAAGTCTGCGCGCAGTCGGCAAGCATGAAAAGTCTGGAAGGACTTCTGACTTCCTTCAGTGCGTGCATGACCTGCAGGTTGCTGTATGTGCCGGCGCCTGACGTGCCGACCCACCAGCCGGGCCCGCCTTCGAATGCCGAATTGATGCCGAAGCTGTACCACTGTCCTGTTTTTGATGGGCAACCGTTGGTGCCCGCTGCCCAGCCTGTCAATGGGTCCGTGTGCCAACTGGTTGCTTCGATTGGATCTGTCGTCGGGCTCACGATCGCCTGGCTCACATAGGTTCGAATGCGAATCGGCCATGCAACATATCCGGGGTAGGTCACGCTGCCGACGGTGTTGGTCGTGCGCGGGCCGGGGTACGCGGTTTCATTGGGGCTGATCCACGTGCCGTGGTCGTCTGCCAACATCAGCAGGCCGTAGGTCAACTGCTTCGCATTGCTCATACAGCCGATGCGCTGGGCCGCATCTCTGGCAGCGGACAGACTGGGAAGAAGAATCGCAATCAGAAGCGAAGTAATGGAGATCACCACCAACAGTTCAATGAGCGTAAAACCCGTTGGCCGACAACGTGGTACCTGTTGCATGTTCTTCGTTCCTTTCCTGAATGTCAGACTTCGGAACCGGGAGACTCGACAGGCACATCATCCGTATTGGGGAAATTAATAAATTCAACGGGAAGCACCCGGGCGTTGATCGGCAGGTCGGGTTGGTCCATGGCTTCAATCAGCGCGGCGAAAGCAACTTCCGCGGTCTTTCGAGGGTCAATCGCAACCAGTGGCAGCGATTCACCATGGCAGTCTCGAGCCTGTTCTAAAGAGCCGCCGGACGCGATGTGTTGTTTGTCGATCGGGCAACCGAGCGATTGCATCTGAAGCTGAAACCGCATGGCGGCATATATCGTGGGTGTCAGATACGTCGTGGGGCGCTGCTCTTTAGAAGCCATCATCTGGGCCGCACAGGTTCCCACTTCATGTAACGGGACCGGCAGGTCTGTGAGGACCAACTCGGGATCAAGTGCAACGCCCTCGATTGCGTGGGCAAGCCTGTAGCCGGAAAGCCACATGTCATTCCACAGCCCTGGCGTGGCGGGACCGCAGAAAAACCCAACTTGTGCGCGGCTGAGTTTCAAGAGCTGTTGTGTTGCCCAGCAGGCGGCGCCGATAAGGTCTACCGCTACAGATCGGCAGCTAACCTGACGAGAACCGGTCGCGTGGCCTAATGACACCCACGGTGCGCTCAGTTTTGCAAGATGAGCCTCAACCGCCGGCGAAACATGGCCGGCAATGAGCAGGCCATCGAATCGGTCGGCGCCTTTGAGCGATAGAGGCTGATCGTCGTCCGGGTCGTCCGGAATGGTCAGGACTTCGATCGAAATATCCCGAGCATTGCCGGCCATTGCTGCGACGCTGAGCATTTCTGTAATCGTGTCGCGTTGTAAGGACTCATTAACGATCAGCGCAATGCATCTGGGGCTGTTCGACGCTTCCTTGGCCTGGGTGCGACGGCGGATCGGCTTATAGCGCAGGTTCTCACTGATATCACTGATGCGCCGACGCGTGCTCGCGCTCACCGATGGGTGGCCGCGCAACGCCATGGAAACCGCCGCAACAGAAACGTTGGCTTCCTTGGCGATATCCCGCATTGTGACGTTCTTGGCCATGATTCAGCTGTTTGATACGGACGACTGAAAGGAATTCAGAAACTGAACAAGTTAATATTTTTAAGTAAAAAATTCAGTTTGTCAATCTAAATTTTTGTGTATAATCACTAAAATTAAGTAAAATGACGAGAGGTCGCGTTGGCGACTTCCTTTGAGATGAAACGTTTATTTTACTTTTAGCCTTAAGAATAACGTTGTATAATACGTCGCTGCATGTCGCTTTAAGGAGTAGCAAATGGCTCGTTCGATTACCGCTCAACTGTTGCTTTTCATGCTGATTGCCGGAGGCTGTTTCACGAGTGAGGTGAACGCCGCACCGTTGACCATTGTCAAGGATGGCAAGGCCCAGGCGGTGCTTGTGGTGCAGAAGGATGAACCCAAGGCGGCCGCGGCGGCCAAGGCGATTCAGGAAACCATTGAGAAGATGTCCGGCGCATCGCTGGACGCGATTGATGACGGCCAGCCAACGGACGCCGCCATTCAGATTCACGTCGGCACCACCAGCGCGGCAGCCGCGAACAAGGTTGCGATCCCAAGCGGTCACGACACGACCATCAATGAAGATGCGTTCGAGCAGGAGGGCTACATCCTCAAGACGGTCGGCAACACCATCATCGTGGCCGGCAACAACGATGGGCCATATCGCGGCACGAAGTACGCCGCCTACGCACTGTTGGAAAAGCTGGGCTGCCGCTGGTATTTCCCCGGCGCGTTTGGCGAAGTGATTCCCCAGCAGAAGACCGTGACGGTTCCCAATCTGGATGTGCGTTCCAAGCCTGACTTTGCAGTGCGCATGATCTGGCTGTCCGGCTGGGTGCCGACCACGCGGGATGAACGCAAGCTTTATAACGAGTGGTGTGTCAAGATTGGTTTCAGCGACCGGATGTACCCGGTGGCTGGCGATGGTTTTCTCGGCTCGCTGGTGCCGGCGAATGAGTACTACGAGAAAGAGCCGGAACTGTTTGCCATGAACAAGGCCGGCAAGCGCGAACTGCGCAAGCACAGCAAAGCCATGGGCTACTACAACCGCCACGTCATGCTGTGCATGTCCAACCCGCGCGTGTTTGATATTGCGACCAAGGTGATTGACGAGCACTACGCGGGCAAGCGCAAGCTCGACATCGCCACGCCAATCGGTATCGGCATCAGCCCGCCGGACGGCGCGCCGTTCTGCTACTGCAAGCCCTGCCTGGAGACAAGCCAGAACTTTAACTATCCAACTTATGTCCATGAACGCATGCAGAGCGAAGAAATCTTCGGTTTCGCCAACAAGCTTGCCAAGCATTATCCGGACAAGTGGGTCGCAACCATGGCGTACTCGTTGCGCGAAATGGCGCCGCAGGGTATCAAGCTGAACCCGAACATCTCCGTCACCATCGCGCCGATCAGTTGCTGCGTGTTGCACGACATGAAAGACCCGTCCTGCTGGCGTCGCCAGGAGTACGTGCACAACCTCAAGCAGTTCCGCAAGCAGACGCCGCACATCATGATCTACGACTACAACCCCGGCCAGCTGACCGGCATGTGGCTGCCGGAGCGCGATGTGGCCAACATGGCGGTCAACGCCAAGGTGTATCGCGATATCAACATCAAGGGCATGGCACGCGAAGGACGCAAGGCGTTCATGCAGACGTGGATCAGCTACTACATGACCGGCAAGTTGCTGTGGGACGCGGATGCCGACGTCGAAGCGCTGAAGAAGGATTTCTACAACACGTTCTTCGGCGAATCAGCCGGTTCGCACATCAAGGCGTGGTTCGATGCGTGTGAAGTGCAACTGACGAAAAGCGATGCCCATGTGCACGAAGACTGGATGATCAACCATGTGTACAACGTGGCATTCACCAGCTCCATTCACAAGCACGTTGAAGCGGCCAAAGCGGCATCCGGCAGCATGACCGATGTGCAGCGCAAGCGCCTGGAAGTGTTCCTCCTGATCGCCGACCATCTTGAAGCGTTCAGCAAGATGTGCGAAGCGGAGAAGAATCTGGACTACGCCGCGGCCGCCCGGTTCGCGCAGAACATGTATGACAACCAGGCGAAGCTTGGCGAAATCGACAGCTTCATGATGACGCATCACAAGGGCAAGCCGCGCAAGTATTTTGTCGAGGGGCGCAAGGTTGAGTTCGACGCACTGGCCGCGAAGACCGGCGGGGCGGAGGGTGAACTGGTTGACGACGTGCCGTTAAACGCATCGTTCACCAGAGATCCGTTCAATCAGGGCGTGATCGAAGAGTGGTACCTGCCGGAGCACAACACCAGTAACTGGTCGCAGAAGGACACGTATGTTTTGTGGGACCAGCAGGACGAGCCGCTCAACGCGCGCGGCAACGACTACGACGGGTACGGCTGGTATCGCTTCAACCTGAACGTTGACAAGAAGCTTGCCGGCAAGCCGTTGAAGCTCTGGCTCGGCGGTCTCATCAACGAGGGCTGGGTGTGGGTGAACGGCGAGTACGCCGGCCACAAGAAACACAAAATCTGGTGGCATCATTGGCATGACCTTGAACTGGACGTCAGTGAACTGATCAAGCCCGGCGAGAATGTCATTGCGGTGCGCGTGTGGAACGACGCCGAAGTGGGCGGCATGCATCGGCGCGGGTTCCTGTGGTCGCCGAAGCAGTAGCAAATAAAGTGGCAGTTTTGTTTGCATGCTGGGGGCAGTGCGCTCCTCGTCCGTTCCGTGGGAACGGCCTGCGGTGCTGAGCCGCCCCCAGACCCCCTTAAAGCAGAAAAAGGAACAAAGCAGGATATTAAGCCGGGGCCTCTGCGTCCGGCCCCGGACCCCGGCCGCCCCCTGGAAGGGCGTTGGGCCTTGAAGCTGTGCGCCAACTTGGCGATTTTTCTTGCGTGGATCTGCGTTGCGTGTTTGGTTCGGCCCTCGATGTTTCCATGGGCATCGCGACCCGAACTGTTGGGTGCTGCTACGGCACGTCAGTTTGATGACGTCGATTAACTTGTTCGACGCAGCAGCCCTTGCTCGTCCCCCCGAACCGCCTGCCTTTTCTTTTCTGTCTTTGGGGGGTCTGGGGGTGACTCAGCACCGCAGGCCGCTTCAAAGAAGCGGGCGAGGAGCGCATCACCCCCAGGCAGCATCTCGTCACATGTGTTTACGGAATGGATTCAGCCGTATACCGCTCGACGCGCAGCGTGCTGGACCAATGATCGGTCGGCAGTCCCGCTTTCTGTTTCAGCCTTGACCAGAACGATTGCACGTCCGGCAGCTGTTCCCACACGCTTGGCAGGAACGTGCCACGACTGCCGCCATCGATCAGGATCAGGCCGTCGACGTTCGGGCGTATCTGTGAAACCAGATCCGCTTCATCCTTGAACGTCATGGGTTCCGGCGGACTGAGGATCGAAATGTGCGGCTCGATCATCGCAAACTCCGCCTGGCTGACCGGCACGAATCGCGGGTCGCGAAACGCAGCCGCCCATGCGTTGTACGCCACGTCTTCGACCAGCGGGCGCGTGGCCTGCAACGAGCCGATGCAGCCGCGTAACTGTTCGCCCATTTTCAGTGTCACGAACGTGGCGCGCTTGGCTTGCAGATGCGTGGCAAAGTTATGCGTATGGACCTTGGGTTCCGAGCCGGTCTGCAATCCGATATCGATCGCGTCGCGCACCAGTTTGAGGAGTGCTTGTTTGTCCTGCTCGGAGTAGGAGGATTCGCTCTGGCTCATCACGCCGGCTGAGCTTCGCCTTCTTCAGTGGCCGGGCCGGGGTTATACGCCACGTCATTCGTCACCGGCATCTCTTCGTCGAAGAAGGACTTCTTCGGTGCCTTGTCACGGTTCAGGAATGCGCCGAATATAACCAGGAAGAAGGCAACAATGAGTACCAACCCGAGAGCCGTCAATAGCCACTGCGTCGCTTGCTGGATAATCGGCGTCTCTTCGGCGACCAGATGGCCCCAGTGATGCATGACTTGGCCATTCACTGCCGGGCCTTCGGCTTGTGGTACGAGAGCAACCCAGACCGCGGTACCGATGAGCAACACCAGACTGATCGGTAGTAACACCTTCACACAGGTGTAGAGAACCTGGTCAATGCGAATTCGCGGGAGCGTCCAACGAAGCCAGATTTGTATGAAGACAAGACAGAATGCTTTGAAGGCCACCCAAAAGAGACTGTAAAGGTTCAAAATAATCAGACCCACGGAACTGAGTCCCATTCCTTCGGCGATCTCTTTCCAACCGTAGGCATTCGCCAGGGTACCGTCCATATAAGCTTCGCCGCTGATGGCCGGATCATAGCCGATGAGGATGTAAAGTAAGTCATTGCTACCCAGCGGACTATTCCACCCACCAAGGAACAGGTACGCACTAACCACACCCACCACAAACATGCCGGCATATTCAGCAAAGAAGAAGAAGCTGAATCGCAGGCCGCTGTATTCGGTGTGGAAACCACTGACCAGTTCACTTTCCGATTCCGGCAGGTCGAACGGAGCACGCTTACATGATGCAAGGCTCGCAACGAAGTACGTAAAGAACGCCGCGAACAGGAACGGATTATGGAAGATGTACCAGTCCTGAATGCCGCCGCCCTGCAGGAAGCCAAGCTCAACCATGTTGAGCGTTCCGGCTGCCAGCACGCCGCAGATCAGGGAGATTCCCAGCGGCACTTCGTAGCTGACCATCTGGCAGGCTTCGCGCATCGCGCCGTAAACCGCCCACTTGGAGTTTGAACCCCAGCCGGCGAGAATGACGGCCATCACTTCAACCGCCAACACGGCAAGGATGTACAGCAGGCCGTTGTTGAGCCCACCTTCAAAACAGAACTGCGGCCCGAACGGCAGCGCGACGAACGCGGCAAACACCGGACCGAACGCCATGTACGGCGCCAGGCGGAACATGAACTTATCCGCGCCATCGGGAATCAGGTCTTCTTTCTGGATCAGCTTGACGCCGTCGGCCAGCGACTGAAGCAAGCCGAACGGGCCAACGTGCTTCGGCCCAAGGCGCGACTGGGCGTGACCGGCAATCTTGCGCTCGGCCCAGATGCTGCCCATAGCGATCAGGCTCAGGCCACCAATAAATACCGTCGCCACTAACCCCACTTTGATGGCAATGGTCAACCAGATATTGTCATTGACGAACGCCGGAATTACACTGGCTAAATTACAAGTCATCGCGCTCATGAATCGCGGGCCCTTCTCGCTTTAGCGTAATTCCGTGATAGTAGCAGGTGGGCCGGGGGATGACAAAAGGCGGACGGGCTCTAACTGCTGTTTTTGTACCGTCGCGCCACGATTCGCCGCAACGACCAGTCAGCCAGAAATGGAATCGCGGTGGTCAGCGCCACGCCGAACCGCACGCCGACGCTGGGCCAGACCTCCGGCCGGGGTCGGCGAAGGCATCGAACCACGCAACGTCCTACATATTCCGCCGAATGCATGAGGTTAGATGGGGTATTAAGCCCGACGTCCGGCTTGCCGGCGATCCGGGCGGCCACCTCGAAAAACTCCGTGCGCGTGCCGATCGGGTGAACGGTGCTCACGTCGATGCCGGTTCCGTGCAGTTCGGCTCGCAGTGCGCCGGCCATGCCGTCCTGGGCTGATTTGGTCGATGCGTAGAAGCCATACATCGGCAGGCTGATCTCACTGCACGCGCTGGTACAGATCAGGACGTGCCCGCCGCGTTCCTTCAGATGCGGGATAGCCGCTCGGATCGTGCGCAAGGTGCCGAAGAAATTGGTTTCGTAGATATCGCGCACCTGTTCGTCCGGCGTGTCCAGAATGGCATTGAAGATGCCATACCCCGCATTGGCGAACACCGCGTCGAGTCGGCCGAACTGTTCAACGGTCTGTTCGACTGCATGGTTGACATCCGCATCCTTCTGCACGTCGCAGACGATGGGCAGTGCTTTGACGCCGTGCGTTGTTGCTTCTTCAGCGACCTGTTTAAGTCGGTCTTCGCGCCGCGCGGCAAGCACGACGTGCATGCCTGCCTTAGCGCATTCGATTGCGGTTGCTGCTCCGATGCCGGCACTGGCGCCGGTGATGAAGATGACTTTATCGCGTAAGTCTCTGGCCATGGAGAGGATTATAGCGCCGGTCGCCGTCAATCGCCTTGTTCGCTACACTGCCCGCCTATGGAAACCAGCGAATTAATTGAGCGGATCAGCGAAGCGGCCCTGCTGCGCGGCGAGTTCACCCTGCGAAGCGGGCGTAAAAGCAAGTATTACCTCGATAAATACCTGTTTGAGACGCAGCCGGACATTCTGGCCGAACTGGGCAAGCGGTTTGCCGCATATGTCACGGATGATGTCGATCGTCTGGCCGGTGCGGAGTTGGGCGGCATCCCGCTGGTCGCATCCACGAGCATGGCCACCGGCAAGCCGTCGGTGTTGATCCGCAACCAGAAGAAAGACTACGGCACCGCCAAACAGATCGAGGGCAAGCTCGAAAAAGGCGACCGTATTGTGATCGTCGAAGACATCGCCACCACCGGCGGACAGGTGCTCGAAGCGGCCAAGACGTTGAAGGAACTTGGCGCGGAAGTTGTGAAGATCGTCGCCGTCATCGATCGGCAGGAAGGCGCGCGAGAGAATATTGAAGGCGCCGGATTTGCTTTCGACGCGCTGCTGACCAAGCAAGACCTTGGGATTGATGAGTAAGACGATCGCGGTTGTCGTATTCAAGCCGCTTCTAAGCGCAGCGAAGATGCGGATCACCAGTTACACGTAATACTTCGCCGCACACCCGGGCGCTTCTGTCACGGCCACACTGACCAGCTTCGCCGGCGCAGATACCGTCGGTTTCAGCGCCTCGGCAATCCACCACGCCACGCGCTCCGCGGTCGGGTTGACCTTCAACGTCCCATTCTCTCCAACGAACGGCTCAACCTCATTCAAATGCCGGTTGTGTACCGTGGCCAGCAGTTCATCAAGCGACTTCTCAAGAATGTGAAAGTCCATCACCGTTTCAATCTCATCCAGTTCATTCGACTGAACGGTCACGGTGACACGCCAGTTGTGCCCGTGGACCGGCTCAAGCGAGCCGTCCGGCAGATAAATCGCGTGACCGGCTGCAAATTCGCGCGTAACTGTAATCTCATACATTTGTTATTACTTTCCACAATCAGCAAAAACCGCCAGCTTGGACTGAAAGCCGCCAGCGCCTACACTTTCTCCCCATGGCCGAAACAAAGCAAGCCAATCCGACCACGCCCGAGCCGATCATCGGCATTGATCTGGGCACGACCAACAGCCTCGTGGCGTATTGCGACGAGGCCGGGCCGCGCATTCTGGCAGATGGTGACGAAAAAATCCTGCCGAGCGTGGTGCGTTTCGGCCCGGATGGCAAGCCGCAGGCCATCGGCACCCCGGCGCGCACCCATGCAGTGGAACACCCGACCAACACGGTTTTCAGCGCCAAGCGCCTGATGGGGCGCGGCATCGAGGACGTGCAGTCGGAACTGGAATACCTGCCTTACCAGGTGGTGGCCGGCGAGCACAACACCGCGCGCGTGCAAATTGGCGAGCACACCATCAGCCCGCAACAGATCAGCGCGATCATTCTTCGCGAGCTGCGCGACCGGGCGGAAAAGGCGCTGTGCAAACCGGTCAGCAAGGCGGTTATTACGGTTCCGGCATATTTCGATGATGCGCAGCGCCAGGCCACGCGCGACGCCGGGCGCATTGCCGGGCTTGAAGTCGTGCGTATTGTCAACGAACCGACCGCCGCCGCACTGGCATACGGCATCGGCGTTGGTAAAGGTGAGCAGAAGTCGGTTGCAAAAAAGTCGGCCGGCACGATCAGCCTCAACACCAAGATCAATCCCGAAGCATGCACCACCGAATCGGCTGACAGCGATCAACAGTCAGAGACAGGTAACCCGCAATCGCAAACCGTCGCGGTCTTCGACCTCGGTGGTGGGACATTTGACGTCTCGATCCTGCGATTGCAGCAAACTGAGAACGGTACAGTCGATCAGGTCATCGCCACCGCGGGGGATACACATCTTGGCGGTGACGATGTCGATCGTATGTTGATCGAACTGATCCAGTCTGAAATTCGTGAGCAGTTCGGCAGTGACATTGACTTCCCGCCGAGCACGCAACAGGCGTTTCGCAACTTTGCGGAGGCGACCAAGATTCGCCTGTCCAACGAGCAGTCTGCGGACATTGAGGTGGACTTGGGTAGCGGGCGCACATATCAACGCACGATCACGCGCGATGAACTGGAAGCCATGGCCACGCCTTGGGTCAACCGCGCCATTGATTGCTGCCATCGCGCGATGAAATCCGCCAAACTCAAATCAGCGAACATCGACCGCGTCATTATGGTTGGTGGTTCCACGCGCATGCCGCTGGTGCGCCAGCGCGTGGCTGAAGCGTTTGATACTGAGCCTTACACCGCGCTGAACCCGGATGAAGTCGTGGCATTGGGTGCCGCGGTGCAGGCGTCCATCCTTGCCGGGATCAATCGCGACACGCTTTTACTCGATGTCATTCCGCTGTCGCTTGGAATTGAAACGCTCGGCGGCGCCGTGGCCAAGTTAATCATGGCCAACAGCACCATCCCCGCGCGCGCGACGGAACAATTCACCACGCACGCCGAAGGCCAGACCAGCGTCAAAATTCACGTCCTGCAAGGCGAACGCGAACTGGTATCGGACTGCCGATCACTTGGCCAGTTCGACCTGACGGGCGTCCCACCCATGCCGGCCGGCCTGCCGAAAATTGAAGTCACTTTCCTCGTGGATGCGAATGGCATCCTTAACGTGTCCGCCATCGAACAGCGCAGCGGCAAGTCGGCGCGCATTCAAATCGTGCCGAACCACGGCCTGTCGCGCCAGGAAGTGCAGCGCATGGAAGCCGAGAGCTTCGAACACGCCGCGGCTGACATGAACATCCATCGGCTGATCGACTTGCGCAACCAGGCTCGCCTGGATATGCGCGCCATCCAGCGGCAACTTGATCGCGTCGGCGAGGAACTGGAAGCCGATTACAAACAGCTCATCGAAGACAAGCTGGCCACGGTCAAGGAATTGTCCGAAGCTGATCAGCCCGACCTTGATCAATTCCACGAAGCGCTGGACGCGATGGACAAAGCCACCGTGCGTCTGGCGGAGATCGCGATTAAGAAAACACTGACCGAATCAACGTGATGTGGCGAATCCACCGGGGACGCGTCGCGTCCCGGCTGCAAATGTGTTTCTCGCGGACATCGGATTGACCGGTTACCATGCTCTTCTAGCCCGCCTAAGTGCAAGGAATTTTCATGGCAGAGCATCAGTACATCGCGAAGTTGGAAGCCAACGCTTATGTTGAGGGGGTCTACGCGATTCAAAATGCGCAGCTGGGCCAGACGAAGAACGGCAAGCCATTTCTCAAATGCCTGTTGTGCGACAGCACTGGACGCTCGCCGGGGCGCATGTGGAACATCAGCGAACAGATTTTTCAATCCCTCCCGACCAACGGCTTCGTGTGGATGCGCGGGCAGACACAGCCTTACCAGGGCGAGATGCAGATCATCGTGCAGGAGATCGGCGCGGTTGATCCGTCGGACGAGGACCTGGCGCGACTGCTGCCGACCACGAAGTACAACGTTGACGAAATGTTCAGCGAGGTAAAAGAAATCCTCGGCTCACTGAAAAACAAACACTGCAAGACACTGGCCGAAGCGTATCTCAGCGACGAGGAACTGATGACCCGATTCCGCCAGGCGCCTGCGGCCATGTCGTTGCACCACGCATTCATCGGCGGCCTGCTCGAACATACATTAAGCCTGTTGCGCCTGGCCGACTCCGCACTACCGAACTACCCACAGGTGAATCGTGACATCGTGCTTTTAGGCCTGTTCCTGCACGACATGGGCAAGTGCGAGGAACTGACCTGGCGCGAAGGGCTCGGCTACAGCGACGATGGTCACCTGGTCGGCCACATCGCCCGCGGCGTCACGTGGCTGAATGACAAACTGTATGCCTGCATGGAAGCCGGCCACCCGGTGCCCAAGCCGATCGCCATGGTGATTGAGCACATTATTCTGTCGCACCACGGCCAGCCGGAGTTCGGGGCGCTGAAAATCCCCGCAACGCCGGAGGCGATTTTCGTCAGCCTGATCGACAACGTGGACGCCAAAATGCAGATGGCGCTCGCCGCCACGCGCGACGAACAGAGCGGCCCGCAGCAGGACCTGGGCGGCAACTTCACCGAAAAAATCTGGGCACTTGACACGCGCCTGTACCGGCCGGACCCGACGACGCTCCCGGATGAATAAACGCATCTAAATAAAAAGAGTCAGAACCCCAAAGATGCTCTAGCGAGAATCTTTAAGGACTCCGGCGTTCATACTCCTGAAATGCATCCTGTCCCGGTTCGCCTCGCGTGATTTCGCGCCCTACAATGGCACCGCTACGAAGGAGATTGAAGCGATGCACATGAAGCGAACCGACAAAGACGTTGCTGCCGAAGCCACGGTGTCGGTCAAATTCATCCTGCAGGACCCCGAAGCCCTGGGCGTTCACGAGAAGGAAATTGAGCTCAGGGGCGCCGAGGGTGAGTCACTTCTGGAAATCGCCCTGGACAATGGGATCAACATCGAACACGCCTGCGGCGGTGTCTGCGCCTGCTCCACCTGTCATATTTATGTCAACGAAGGCGAAGACTCCTTGAACGAGCCGGAGGACGAAGAACTGGACCGCGTGGAAGAAGCGCCGGGCATCCAGATCAACAGCCGGCTGAGTTGCCAGTGCAAGATCCAGGGCGAAGGGCCGATCGTGGCGGAAGTGCCGGCCTGGAACCGCAACGCGGTCAAGGAAGTGCCGCACTAATTGCAGGAACAGAGACTGGTTGCTAGGGTCGGGTCTGCTAAGACACCATTACCGACGACCGACCACTTTCATGTCACACATCTGGACCACGCGCGGGTTTGAGGCTTTTCGGCGGGGAACTTTCGGCAATGCGGGACAAAACCTTTACGTATCGCGCAAAGGGATTCTCCAACGCATCCATCTTTTCGATCTGAATGAAGACGGTTACTTCGACCTGACGTTCTGCAATGCGCAGAACCATGCGGAGCGTCCGGACACGTGGGTCTATGTCGATCCATTGGGTGAATGCAAACGCATCGACCTGCCGGCCGAAGGCGCGGTAACCGCGGTCGCCGCCGATCTGACCGGCAATGGCTACGACGACCTGGTACTGGGCATGGCGTCCAACGGCATCGATCCGGACCTGAACGCCATCATCTATTACGGCAGCGAACGCGGCTGGGGCGAACACGCCACCGCACAACTCCCAGCGCCACAGTGCAGCGGCGTGACGGTTGGCGACTTCAATGGTGACGGCAAACAGGCACTGGCGTTTCTTTCAGCCGGCAAGCTGCGCCTGTTTCGACAAAGCGAAATCGGATTCGAACCGAAGCAGTACGAAGACCTGCCGATCAGCGGCGATACGCTGGTTACGTTCGATATTGACGGGGATGGTTACGACGATCTGGTGTTGCTCGGCGACACCGAGCCGGACCGTATTTACTGGGGCGGGCCGAACGGCATCGACGCATCGCAGTTCGTCGACCTGCCGGAACAGCGAACCAAGTCGCAAGCCAAAGGCAAATGGTGGGGAGCTGCGGAAGAAGCAGCGGCTGCTTATGCGCCGATTGCCAATGTTGTCAGGTTGAACGACACGCCACACGTGTTCGTGCCGCGCAAGGACGAGGCGATTCTCATCCCGGTCAACCCGGATCGATCGTTCGGCTCGCCGTTACGATTCAAGATAAACGAGGCCATGTCGGTCACGACTGGCAGCGCCACTGCGCCGGACGCAACCGATCTAATTTTCACCGCTGCTGATTCGCACGACGGCCAAACCGTCAGCTGGCTTTACCACCAGACCGACGCCGGCTACAACGACGACCATCGCACCGCTCTGCCCAGCATGCGCGCTTGCGATGTGGCGGTTGCTGATCTGGACGGCGACGGGAAAGACGAAATCGCCATCTGTCAATATCGAAGCGATGACATGTACTCCGTTGAGTCGCCCGTGTATCGGCTCGAGAACCGCGAACGAATGCTGAGCACCAACGGCGCGCGAGCAGTATTGGCAGCGCGCTATGGCAAAGATCAAAAGCCTTGCCTGATCTACATCAACCAATTCGCGCGTAACGCAATCGGGCAAATTTCACCAACCATTTACTGGGGCAGCAAAGATGGTTACACAGCCGATCGCAAAACAGAACTGCAAGGCCTCGGCTGCGTCAACGCATTGTGCACTGACCTGAACGACAACGGCATCCCCGATCTGATTCAGGTGAACTGCGCCGAAAACGCCCTTCACCTCGACCCGGGAACATACGTCTACTTCGGCAGCAGAAACAATCCGGACCGATTCGGCCCAAACCCGGACACGATCCTGCCGACCACCCATGCCATGGCCATGGTCGTTGGCGACATCAACCGGGACGGCTATCTCGATGCCATCTCCGTTGGCTTTTCCGTCAACGAACTGACCATCTTCTTCGGCAACGAATCAGGCTTTGATACGGAAAACCCGCAGCGCATCACGATGGAGGACAACGGCACCATCCTCGACGAAGGTCGGCGCATGTGCCTGGTCGACCTGAACAATGACGGCTGGCTCGACCTGGTCGTCACGTTTAACAACAAGGAACGGGCCTACATTCTCTGGGGCGGTCCGGACGGATTCAGCTGGGAAAACCGCAAGGCGCTTTCCATCATTCGCCCGAGCACGCCGATTGCGGCAGACCTGACCGGCAACGGCTACCGCGACCTGATCGTCGGCGGGCACAAGCGCTCCAACACCGGCCCGCACGATTCATTCGTTTACATCTACTGGAACGGACCGGAAGGCATCAGCGATCAGAATCGCACGCTGCTGCCGGCCAACGCGGTGCTCGGCCTTGCGGTAGGCGATTTCAACAACGATGGCTACAACGACCTGTTCGTCGCCAACTACGCCAACGGGCGCGAGCGCGATGTGGACTCTTACATTTATTGGGGCGCAGACCCCAACGGGGACGAGCCCATGTTCTCCGCGCGCAGAAGGCTTCGCGTGCGCACCCATTCTGCTGCAGGCTGCATCGCGGCAGACTTTAACGAAGATGGGCGCGTGGATCTGGCAGTCGCCAATCACAAGATGTTCGGCGACCATGTCGGGGAATCGTTTGTGTTATGGAATGGGCCGGATGGACTGGACTTTGCCAATCCGACACGCCTGCCGACAGCCGGCCCGCATGGGATGTATCACACGCCTCCAGGCAATCAGGCGGATCGGAGTGATGAGGAGCATTACATTTCCGAGCCTTACGAGGTGCCGCAAGGGTTGCGCGTAAAGGACGTCACGTGGCAGGCGGCGCTTGGACCGAAGACATGGGTCAAGACACAGGTGCGCGCGGCAGAAACAAAAGATGCACTGGATGACGCGCCATGGGTCGACCAGGATTTAGCGCCACCCGGCCGGTGGATGCAATACCGCTTGACCTTGGGCGCGACCAACAGTGGCTCCACGCCGCGCGTGTCACAGGTGGATGTGGTGTTTGATCACTAACTGACACCGATTGGCGCATTGAAAGATGTCTCGCTGCCTGGGGGCAGTGCGCTCCTCGCCCGTTCCGCAGGAACGGCCTGCGGTGCTGGGCCGCCCCCAGACCCCCTGCAAGGCAGGAAAAGGAAAAAAAGCACTAGATGACACCGGGGCCTCTGCGTCCGGCCCCGGACCCCGGCCGCCCCCTGGAAGGGCGTTGGGCCTTGAGGCTGTTTGCGAATGTGCCGATTGGGTATGCGTCGATCTGCGTTGCGTGATCGGCTGGGTCCTCGACGTTTCCATCAGCATCGCGACCCGAATTGTTGGGCGTTGCTGCGGCGTAGCGGAGATGTGACGTCGACTAACGTGTTCGACGCGACAGCTCTTCCTCGTCTCCCCGAACCGCCTGTTTTTTGTCTCCCGGGGGTCTGGGGGGTGGCTCAGCACCGCAGGCCGCTTCAAAGAAGCGGGTGAGGAGCGCATCACCCCCAGGCAGCGAAGTTAATCAAACATTTTCGCGCTCAACATGGCTTGTGCGAGCAGGACCGACACCGTATTCGAAAGGTTATAACTGCGCACCTGTCCGAGAATAGGAATCAGCACCGTGCGCGATTTCCATCTTTTGCGCCACTCCAGTGGCAGGCCTTTGTTCTCATTGCCGAAGAGTAAGATGTCCTCATCATGGTATTCGGGTTCATCAAACCGCACTTGGCCGAACTTCGTCACCAGCCACGGCTCGCGGTCACCCAGCCAACCAAGAAAATCGCCCGGCGACGCGTGAACCGTCAATGTCAGGTGGTCCCAGTAATCCAATCCGGCCCGTTTGACCGAACTGTCGCTGACATCAAACCCCAGCGGCCCGATCAGATGCAGATGCGCATTCATGCCAACGCACTGCCGGGCAATGCTGCCGGTGTTCTGAGGAATAGCCGGATTGTAGAGGGCAACGTGAATCACGCCGACAGACTAGCAGCGTTGGGGAATCAGACAAGTAAGTGTGAGTCAGGCAGCCAGATCGTCAGTGCGCAACAGGTCGTTCGCGTGGACATCGTGTGTCAGTGTCCTGCCGATGACTGCGTCCATTTCGGACGCGGGAATGCCGGTACCGGGGCGTTTGACGGTGATGTCCGCCTGCGTGATGACATGGCCGGCCGGCAAATCGCGCGTGATGCAGATGCTTTGCCGACAGATTTCACGAACTTCACGCTCAACGTTGGCGACGGCTTTGCAACGTGCGCCGAGCATCTGAACGGATTGGCGGACGAGCGCGACATACTGCTTGAATTCGGTTGGATCGAAACTGGCCGCATGATCCGGCCCGGCTGCGTTGCGGTCGTAAGTCAGGTGTTTTTCAATCACGCACGCGCCGGCGGCAACCGCCAGCGCGCCGGTCATGATTTCGTTGGTGTGATCCGAGTACCCGACCGGCAGGGCGTAGCGCGTGGCAATCGCGCCAATGGCGCCGAGCGAAGCGTCTTCGGCGGGCGTCGGATAGCTGGACACGCAATGCAGCAGACAGCTCGGCTGATCGCGAATGATCTGTACTGCGGGTCGAAGTTCACTGAGTTCTGACGTGCCGGTGGACACGATGATCGGCTTCTTCAGTGATGCCATGCATCGCAGTAGCGGCAGGTTGACCACGTCCGGCGATGCGATTTTGATAGCGTCCACATCAAGTTGTCGCGCGGCCTCGTACATCTCCAGGCTGAATGGCGTGACGACAAAACCAATATTCAATCGTCGCGCGGCCAGTCGGACGGCCACCATGTCGTCGATGCACAGCTTCAGCCGATCGAGCATTTCGTAGACGTCGCTGTCCGATGCCTTCTGATAGTCCGCCAGCGCTGCCTGATTAGACAGCAGCATGGCCGGGTCGAACAGTTGCAGTTTGATGGCATTTGCCCCGGCGCGCTTGGCCGCTTCAGCCAGTTCGATGGCTTTGTTCACATCACCATCGTGGTTCACGCCAATTTCCGCGATCACGCAGACATTGGGTGGGGCGTGGCGCGTGACCGGCGCGAACGATATCGCTCCCGGTTGGGCGGCATGCACATCGGTTTGGAAGCGAAACGTCGCCATATGGCCGTTATCGGTCCAAGAGGCGGCTGCGGTTCAAAAGTCATGCCGTGATGAACGGCGTACACCACTGCTATTGGGCCTTCGCCAGTTCCTTACCGGGCGAGACGATGACCCCTTGGGCGTCGCCGGTCCACGAAAACAGCCCCGCACCCCAGCGATGTAATTTGAATGGCTGCTTGTGTTTGCTGGCGTCCAGCCTGACCGACGCGCTGGGGCGCATGGAGTTGTTCAGGACCGACGTATTGAACAGTTCGTTGCCATCCGCGTCAGTGATTCGAAGCCGGCCGGTGCTTGACTGGGCGGCGCAGTACCGCTGATTGGTATAGCCGCTGAACGTTAGCTCAATGACCGGCTTGTCCCCGTTGATATGCAGATAACCAACCATCTCCCGGACGTACCGCATCTTGGGCGGAACGATCAGCCAGTTATATGGCTTGGCGTCTTTCTTCGGCTCGTAAACCTTATAAGTGACCACGGCCGTATCCATCTCAGCGGGAATGGTCAGTCCCGCGTCGATCACCGCCTGCATGTAGTAAGGCAGTGACTCGCCGACCGAGCGTGCCGGGAAGTAGTAGCCCTTACCGCCCATGCCGTTTAATGGGTCTTCCGGGTTTTCATAGATACCCCGGCCGACTCTTGCCGCCATGCCGAAGGCGTTCTTCAGGTAGGTGTCGTTTCCAGTCATGCGCCATGCCAGGGCGCCGACCTGCGGATAACTCGCAGCGACTTTTTGTTGTTCAGGCGTGAACCAGTCAAGCAAACGGGCTTTGAGTTTCGGATCGCGCGTCAGTTCCCAATACCGCTGCACCCATCGGTCGTGGAAGAACGTGTGGCCGGGATGGTGCGGAATTTCCGTCCATGGGCGCGAGTTCATTTCATCCGCGATGTTACGGATGTACACAATCGCCTGCGGGTCCCACGTGTTCTCGTAGTAGCTGACCAGTTCGCCCAGGGTGGTGCATGCTTCGCGACTGCGCTCAGGTGCGAGTGATGCTCGGCCGAGCGAGTTGAACCATTTGTTGGCCAGTTCCAGTCGGCGATGACAGCCGAACAATAAATAGTAGAGCATGTGCGCATCAGGATTAATAAAGTGTGCGCTGAGTTCGACGTAGTCGTCGCCGGTGCGCTCGCTGAACCGGGCAGAGCCCCACGGGAGAAAGCCTTTGGTGTGATAGTTCGCGCCCGCAAATTTGCCTTGCAGCGGTTCAATCGGGTTGTCGTAATTGACCGTGCTGACGTTGGCGAAATGTTCGCTGTTGTTGCGCGCCCAGTTGTAGTGGTACGGCAGGCCGGCGCGGAAGTAGAGGAACGGTCCTTCCCACACGCCCTGGTAGTGCGAGTTGAGCCACCACCGATGCGTTTGCGGGGCCATCTGGTTAAGCGACCAGTTGTTGTGCAGGTCCGGCCAGATCCACATGCCGTAGTTTTCGAGAACGTCGACGGAGCAGGTATAGCCGCGATGCCCGACGTCGAACAGACGCTCGATTCCGGGGAACTGTTTGGGGTTGTAGCCGGCGAAGCGGCCTTCGACTTCGGTCAGGCCGTTGTAGATCGGGTCGGTAATCGCGTGCGGGTTCTGTTGGAACAGCGCTGCTTTCTGTTGTGGCTGGGTTTTGGCTTCATCGCGTGCGAATTCGATGGTGAAGTCATTGCTGATGGCAAGCCCTTGGCCATTGCCGCCCAGTGCGTTGATGTCCTGCTGTTCGAGGATTCGGCCGCCTCGCAATGGGCCGCACAGATCCACGGCTGTTTTTGGCAATCGCTCGAAGTAGGCTTGCGGCATATCCAGATCGAGAAGCTCGCCCTGATGCGCATATCGAATCTTGTGGATGTGTTGGTTGTCCAGTTCTTCATCGCGCGAATAGGCGACGTGGCCGTGCTTTGGCCAGAAGTGCAGGTTCAGGCTGTCGCGGCTGACTTCCAGTTCCTTGGGATAGAGTTGCCAGAGATTGCGCACGGCAACGGTGATGACGCCGTTGGCGGTGGTAGTCTGCATCCAGCCGTCGGATTGTTTGCCTTCGGCAATGGCAGTGTCATCGCCTTGGATCAGGCGGAAGTGGTCGTGCCTGTCCTGATGCAGCCAGACGGAAGGGGTGGGTTTCTTTTTATCTGTTTTGGTCGGCAGTTCGCCCTTGTGCGCTTTGCCGTCCGCGCCGAACTGCCAGTGTGTTGCGCTGACGGGTTTTAATGCAAAGCCAAGTTGGCGTAGTTGTTTTCGGTCAGTGTCGTACGTGATGATGGTCGTGTGATACACATCGATCTTCGGCTGACCGGCATAGGCGCTGATGCGCGTCTGAAAAATGCATGCTTTCTCGTTGCGGTTGTTGGTGTACCAGCCTTGCGCGAGGATCGTGACGCGCACCGGTCCCTGTTCTTCGATGCGGACGATGACTTCTTCGTCCATGGCTGAGTTGTAGTCGTATAAACGTTCATCGGTAAGAAACGGGCCGCCTTTGCCGTTGAGTAACAACTCGCCAAGTGAGCCGTCCTTATTCACCCATTGCGCCTGTTCAATACCGGCGAATGATTTGCGGTTGACCGTGAAAGCGATCTTGCCGGTGTTGATTTCAAAACGATCGGCGTGCTCAGTAACTTTCAATGGCGTGTCGAGCGCGGGAGCTGCCTTTCCCCTGGGGAGTTGCTTGACCACATACGGGCGAGGCTTGCCGTTGTCATACCTCGCCTGAAAGTCCACACCCATCCACTTGATTTCACCATCCGTCGGGTACCATCGGGCGCGCGTCGTGAATTGAGCGGGTACGGGCTTCCCGTTTTCGAGCAACACAAAGCGGCCAGTACTGTCAGCCGCGTGGCGCGGCAGCGGTACAGCGGTCGTGATCGGCCAAATGGCATCCTTAATGTGGTTCTGCGCATGCACCTTCAGTGGCACACCTTCCTTGGGGAACGGCATCACGTTTCGCGATTGGGCGGACTTTTCAAACGCCCACTCGCCGATCGGTATAAACGCTTTTCCCGCTCCCAGCAGCTTTGCGATCAGTTTGTATTGCCCGGGTTCAAGATGGTCCAGCGCGACGCGCACGGCCAGCTTGGGCGTCTGGATATTGTCATAATCTGCCACCGTAACGCGCCGGCTTCTGCCTTCGACTGTGGTCACAATCTCCAACTGAACGCGCGCACCGTTGCGATTCCACGGCAGGGCGATCATGTGCAGGATGAACTGGCCGACCGGGTCGTCAGCCATGTAAACGTTGCGATCGCCGAGCACATCTACACGGTAAGGCACCTTCGGGCGCTGCGTGTTGTATGGTGTGAACCAGAGTGGCAGATCGTGCAGTTTGCCTTCGTCGGCCTCCAGCGCGCGCTGTTCGATCGGTGTGAGCGGCACCCATTGCGGTGAGTGGATGATGTCGTGTGCATCAGACGTGCCGGCGCAACCAATGCCGGTCAGTATGCCGAGAATGATCAACAGAATCCGTTTCATTTGGCGGCCTCCTTTTCTGCGATAGGCAGCACAACGCGGAAGCCGATGTGTTTTTCAGTGCGCGAGGATTGGAAGTACGCCCGGTTGCCGTGGCGGCAGGCTCTGGGTTTGTAGTAGATCGAACCACCTCGCAGGACGCGGTAGCCGTACAGTGACTTGGCCGGTCCGGTCGGGTCAACAGGCGGGCTCTGGCTGTAATAGTCCGCGTCGTAGAAATCGCTGCACCATTCCCAGACGTTGCCAAGCATGTCGTGAATGCCGAATGCGTTGGCAGGTTTTTGTCCGACGGGATGTGTGGTGTACTGAGCATTGGCCAGATACCAGCCGGCGGCGTCGAGGTCGGACACTTCATCGCCGGTTGGGTAGTCCGAAGCCACGCCGGCTCGCGCGGCGTATTCCCACTCGGCTTCTGTCGGCAAACGATACGCATTGTCCGGCTCGGTCTTCTTTAGCTTTCTGAAGAAAGCGTTGACGTCATACCACGTGATGTAATTGATGGGCATGTTCTCGCCGGAGAAGAAATCGCTGCGCTGGGTGCCGGTTACTTTCTCCCATTGCGCCCGGCTGACTTCGTGTTTGCCGATATAGAAAGGTTTGCTGATGGTCACGGTGTGTAGCGGGGCGTCTTCGTCGCCGGAAGGGCAGCCCATGACGAATCTCCCGGCGGGAATGAGTTGGAACTGCATGCCGACGGTGTTGGACCATGTGACGGGCTTGCCAAGCCGCGAAGCGGCTTTCTGTTGTGCCGCCTTGGCCTTTTGGGTCGAATCGATCAGGGGCAGGTCCTGCGCGCCGGCCGGGCCGGCACACCATATTAAACACGCCACGACGATGGTTTGGGTCAATCGCTTCATACCGGGCCTCACGTAAGAGTCTGATGAGCACTATTACAGTCATAACATAGATGTGGCGGGCGTGGAATGCTTGCGATATCGCACAAGTAAACGGTTTACCGTTGTGCCACGACGTATGCGATCCAGTCTTCGCGAGCCGGAATGTGTTTGACCGGCTGGTAGACGCCGTCGCTCTGCTGTTCTTTTGCGTCGTAGCGGTCGCACCAGATTTGTACTTTGCTGAAGCCCGCGCTTTTCAGGCAGTCACTCAGTTCGGGCAAGGTCCACAGGCGCCAGTCGTAGCGGAACGCGTTTTGAATCGTTTGTCCATCAGACAGCGTGTAGTGAATCCGACAGTCGATTTTTGCGGTGACTGCGTCGTAGCTGCGCTGTTCCCAGTGGTACTCGAACGGCCCGATCGGCTCGTGGTCCGGCGGCTCGATTTCGACTGACTGGGTGATTGTCTTCATGGCGCCCGGCCCGCCGAAGACGTCCATGATGTAGATGCCGCCGGGGCGCAGGGATTGGCGGGCTTTCTTGAAGTAGCCGGTCAATGCTGTTGGATCGTGAAAGACGAACGCGCTGAAGTTTAATGCGGCGATCACATCCACTTTTGGTTTGGTGATTTCACGGACGTCTGCGACGTGGAATTGAATCGCGTCGGCACGCCGGCCGATTTCGCGTTTGGCCAGACGCTGCGCCCAGCGGGAGGTCGGGCCGTGGGTGTCCACGGCGTGGGCAGTGGCTTCGGGTTCAATGGCGACCCACGCCATGGAGATGATGGATGTGCCTGCGAAGTCCTCTTTAAGGATGCGCGCTTCGCGCCCCGCGTTGGGTTTGCTGTACATGCGGTGAAGCAGGGCAACTTCCGCCAGCGGGTTCTGCACGGAGAGGCGGTAGAGATCGAGTTTGTGGGGGCGCTTGGGCATGGGCCCACATCATAGCCGCGTTGTGACACAACGCAGGTGGTATGCCTGTCGCGCAGACTTCAGCGACAACAAAATTACCTGGATTGTGTCACAATCCGGCTGCAATGCGCTTTGACCAAAAAATAACCGCACGCGAAGCACGTGCGGTTATCACAATTTCATATTGATTCACGCAACACTTATGCGAGTTCGGGAAATGTCTTCTGCACAACGCCGACCAGTTCCTTCACGTGTGCCGCGGATTCGTCCAGCAGCGCCTTCTCGCCACTTTCCAGCGGCAGTTCGATGATCTTCTCAACGCCGCCCTTGCCCAGCACGCAAGGCACGCCGACGAAGTAGCCGCCGACGCCGTACTCGCTGTCGCAGAAGCCGGCACACGGCAGGATGCGTTTCTTGTCCTTGACGATCGCTTCGACCATCTGAATCACGCCGGACGCCGGGGCGTAGTAGGCACTGGTGCCCATGAGCTGCACGATCTCGCCGCCGCCGACCTTGGCACGTTCGACGCATGCGGTGATCTTGTCTTCACTGAGCAGCATGGACACCGGGATGCCGTGCACACTGGTAAAGCGCGGCAGCGGCACCATGTCATCACCATGACCCCCCATCAGCAGGGCCTGCACGTCTTCGACTGAGCAGCCAAGTTCCCACGCGATGAATGTGCGGTAGCGGGCCACGTCCAGACAGCCGGCCTGGCCGACGATGCGATTGGTCGGGAAGCCGGTCACTTTCCACGCGGTGTAGACCATGGCGTCCAGCGGATTGCTGACCACGATGACGATCGAATCCGGCGCGTGCTTGGCGATGTTCTCGCTGACGCTCTTGACGATATTGACGTTGGTCTGAATCAGATCATCGCGGCTCATGCCCGGCTTGCGCGGCAGGCCGGCGGTGACAACCACGACATCTGACCCGGCGATGTCCGCGTAGTCGGCCGTGCCGACGATGTTGGCATCGAACCGTTCAATCGGACCGGCTTCGGCCAGGTCGAGCATTTTGCCCTTGACCATGCCTTCGGCCTTGGGAATGTCGAGCACCACAATGTCGCCCAATTCCTTGCTCGCGGCCCACATGGCACAGCTCGCGCCGACATTGCCGCCACCGATGATTGTGATTTTTGAACGTCCAGGCATTTGTAAATTCCTTGTCTAAGTGCGAACCCGCCATGAATCGGGCATGATAGCTCAAGTGGCGACGCGAGCAAGACAGCAACGCCGCCGCTTCTGATTCTACGGTGTTTTTAAGGCTTTATTTAACCCAGACGTGACCGGCCTGACTTCTCGTGATCCGGGTAATATGACCCGCCTACTCTCCGAACATCATTCCAATGCCCGCAATAATAAGCATGAAGATAATCTTGTAGGTCAGAAAAATTCCCATGGCTTTGAAGGACTTTTTCCAGTTCAGATCGGTTGCTATTCTCAACAGCAATCCGCCGATTAAGACGTATACACCGAGCACGAAGAATCCGATGTATGGCGCAAGGAAAGCGCCCGCCAGGTTCCCGCACACAACGATTCCCAGCGTAATCATGAAAACCTGGAATTTTCTATCATCCCAATCATGCTCAGAGAAGTAGTTCAGAAGAAACCAGATAACCAACATGTCCACCAGAAGACCAAGCATTAGATATGTCCTTAAACGGAAAAAGAGATTGACTACAGACCTCTATACATTGAGTCGCTGACAACCTTACGGCAATTGAGACAGGAAAGAACAGATCTTCCGTCTCTCAAGTGGAGTACCAATCCATTTCCATGCAAGGGGACCCCAGATAACGGAGAGTATATCAGAACCATGGGCGTTGATTTGTCGACCGAGTATCAGCCCCAGGCCCAGCAGGACGCCACCAATGAACCCGCCGAGGTGAGCCCAATGAGCGACGTTGTCTTCCCAACTCATCACGACGTATATCACATCAAACGCGATATAGAACAGGACGACGACATAGCCGCGTACTGCGAACGTCTTATTCAATAGAATCAGCGGTCGAATCCATGCTGTCATATAAACGCGCTGCGTGGGAAATAAGACAATGTACATGCCGGCCATGCCCATCACTGCACCGGATGCGCCCAGCATCGGCGTCACCTCAGACGACCAGGCAGAAGTGAATTCCGCCAAGCCTGCCACGATGGCCAGCAGGAAATAGCTCGACGCGCACACAATGCTTCCGACCAGGCTGTTCACCTTATTGCCGAGAATCAGAAGAAAGAGCATATTCCCCGCAAGGTGAACAATATCCGCGTGCAGGAACGCGTGGGTGATTAACTGATACCAATGAAACTTGTCGTCGTATCCGTTGTTGCCTGTCCAGAGCATTGCCTGCGACCATTTGCCGGTTGGATCGTCCGTTATCCAGGTAAACCAGAAAGCCACACTCAATACGGCCGTCGTAATTGCAATGCTCCATGCCGCGATGGGTTTCTCACCGCCGCGTGCCTCGGAGGCGACCGGGTACATGCCGATGGGTGCAAACCAACTGACGACGTCAAGAATATCGCGAACCTTCTCCTTGAGGTGGGATACGTCAACCGCTTCCGAAGTGATCAAGGAACGGCCGGTATTGATATCAATGCCGCACCCGACGCAAATTGTGGTATCCGGGTCGAACGCTTTTCGACACGATGGACATCTGTTGATGGGAGGTTCTGTCAGGCTCACGTGGCACCCCGGGTATGAGAAGCCATCATTGTAACAATTGGCCCTGTCGGATGACGATTTGCCTTTGGACAACGCATGATCCACTATTGTCACCACGCAATAACGCTGTTAACGCAAGAGGAGTGGTTCAAATGAAGTATCGCACGCTCGGCTCCACCAATATGAACGTTTCCGTCATTGGACTGGGTACCTGGCAGTTCGGCGGCGAGTGGGGCCTGGACTTCACCGACGAAACGGTCAATGAAATCTTTGACGCCGCGCGCGAGACGGGCATCAACCTGATCGACACGGCCGAGTGCTACGGCGATCATCTTTCGGAAGAGTTCATCGGGCGCGCGATTGAACGCGATCGTGACAAATGGATCGTAGCGACCAAGTTCGGCCACAAGTTCACCGGCCTGTTTGAACGAGAGAATGCGTTTGATCCGGCATCGGTGCAGACACAACTGGAAGATTCACTCAAGGCCCTGCGAACCGATCACGTCGACCTCTACCAGTTCCACTCCGGCTCCGACGAGCTTTTCGATTCCGATGGTTTGTGGGACGCGCTCGGCAAACTCAAGCAGCAGGGCAAGGTGCGGCATCTTGGCATTTCGATCGGCGGGACGAATATCAATCAGACCGAGCGCTCGCCGGAGGTGGATTCTGAATCAATCCAGGTGATCTACAACCGGCTGCAGCGCGAGCCGGAGGAGGCGGTGCTGCCGGCGTGTGAACGGCTGAACCTCGGCGTGCTGGCGCGCGTGCCGCTGGCGAGTGGTTTTCTATCCGGCAAGTATGACGTGGATGCGACTTTTCCGAAAAATGATGTGCGCGCCCAACGGCGCAGTGATGAAGTTCGTGACAAACTCGAGCAGGTGAAGAAGATCAAAGAAGACGAAGTCCCTGCCGACGTCCCGATGGCACAATGGGCGCTGGCATGGTGTTTGAAAAATCCAGTAGTCACGAGTGTGATCCCGGGCTGCAAAAGCGCCGAACAGGTGCGCGGCAATGCCGCCGCAGCGGACTTGCTGGAATCATAACCCTCCAAAGCCCATGCTCTCCCGAGCATGGGACTATTCAGCCAACTGCAATTCAACATGCAGCGACAGGTGATCGGAATGCACGTTATCACCAATCCGTCGACCAACGGTTACCCAATGATCTGAATGCAAGCAATGGTCGATCGGAATCTTCCCGATCGGCCCGGCATCTGCGCGCCAGGAGGCTTGCACGCCAAAGCCGAGCTGTGAATTACGCAGGCCCGTATCGCGAATCAATCGTTGCAGGCTCCATGACCAGGGCGTGGTGTTCAGGTCGCCAATCAGAATGGTCGGGTTTGTCTGACGATTGATCCATTGCGCGGCTGCGGCAAGTTGCGCGTCACGAATCATCGTAAGTCGGCTCGATCGTGGCGGCATGGTATGCAGACTCAACAGGCTGATTGGTTGATCGTGCCAACGCACGTCCGCCATGATGGCGGGACGCCCGCTGTACTCGTCCGTGATGTCCTGTATCTCCACATTATCGATCAGCAGATTTGTTTCCGCGTCGCGACGGATCAGCATGCCGATACCCCACGCGTTGTGGTTCGGTTGGCTGACCACCATGCGATAGTGCTTCAGCGTCTTGAGCCGATCGTCCATGCGCATGTGCAGTTCCTGAATGAAAATCAGGTCAGCCTGCTGGGCGTCGAAATATGCCGCCACCTCGTCATAGTTTCGATTACCGACGTAGGCATTAAGGTGCATCAGCTTGAGTGTGGGACGGGTGGCGTCGATCGCGCCACCTGTCGGCAGATACATAGGAAAGACGATAATTGCGTTGATCACGGCGCCGATCGCATAGACCGCCGCCAGCTTGCGGCTTTTCACATACGCCAGCAGCAGGCCGACGACGGACAGGATAATCACGTACTGCATCCGAAAGTGACTGAACAGGTCCGCGACCCAGTGCCATCGCCCGGCAAAGGCAATAAACGTTCCGACAAACGGTACAAGACCGATCACCTGGATCAGCCCCAATATGCTGATGCGGCTCCATTTTTGTTTCGGCCTGGCCGATTCGTTGATCTCGCTCATCTGTGATTGATTCCCCCGGATTTCCCCGGCCTTCAGTAACTTCGAGCATGTGATCTTACGTGGCAGTGACTGGATTACAACAGTCTGATACCGGTTGTCGGTGTTGTTACTCAATCACGCGACAGTCTGACCGGTTTTTCGCACATTTGTGGCGCACCGGTCGGTTATGTTGTACGTCGGACACAGGATCAACAGGCCCTTCTGGAGGTGGTTTCAATGCAATGCCACGAAGTTGACTATGAAATATTTGGCGACGACATGCAGATGGTCGAGGTCGAGTTGGACCCGGGGGAGTCCGTGATCGCCGAAGCCGGTGCGATGAACTACATGGAACAGGGCATCGACTTTGAAGCGCGCATGGGGGATGGCTCGCAGGCAGATCAGGGTTTCTTCAGCAAAGTGTTGAGTGCCGGCAAGCGCGTGGTGACCGGCGAAAGCCTGTTCATGACACACTTCACCAATCAAGGCTCGCGCAAGTCGCGCGTGGCCTTTGCCGGGCCCTATCCGGGGCGTATTGTGCCGTTGGACATGGCCAAGCTTGGTGGCCGGGTGACGTGTCAGAAGGATTCGTTCCTGTGCGCCGCGTTCGGCACCAAGGTGGACATCGCGTTCAACAAGCGCCTCGGCGCGGGCTTCTTTGGCGGGGAAGGTTTTATTCTTCAGCGCCTCAGCGGCGACGGTCTGGCATTCATTCATGCCGGCGGCGCGATTATTGAACGTCAATTGCAGGGCGAAACGCTGCGCGTTGATACCGGCTGCCTGGTCGGTTTCACCGATGGGATCGAATACGACATCCAACGCGCCGGCAACCTCAAAAGCATGCTCGTTGGCGGCGAGGGTTTGTTCCTCGCCACGCTCAGCGGGCACGGCACGGTCTGGCTGCAGAGTCTGCCGTTCAGCCGCATGGCAGATCGCATCATCGCCCACGCCCCGAGCTCGGGCGGTAGCGCGAAGGGCGAAGGCTCCGTCCTCGGCGGGATTGGACGGTTGTTGGACGGGGATAATTGAAACGCACGAGGCCCAAGGCACCTTTACACGTATTGCTTAACTCTTCTTACCCCCACCAAAGATCAACGAGTAACCAGCCGGCACCACGATCAGATTCAAAAACGTCGAACTGATCAATCCACCGAGCACAACGACCGCCAGCGGGGCGAGCAGTTCACTGCCGGGTTCACCGGCCGCGAGCGCGAGCGGGATCAACCCGAGCACTGCGGTTAGTGCCGTCATCAAAATCGGAATCAATCGCTCCATTGATCCCTGCATAATGGCAACATCAAGCGGTTTCTTATCCACCTCTGTCAGGTGCTTGTAGTGATTCACGAGCAGAATGCCGTTGCGCACCGCGATGCCGAACAGCGTGACAAATCCAACCATGCTGGCGATGGAGATGACCGGCGCCTCGTAACGTTCGCCGGACAGGCCGATCAGGGCGAGCAGGTTCACCACCGGGTTGGCGGATTCTGTCAGGAAGATGGCGACGATGCCGCCGATCAATGCGAGCGGCAGGTTGATCATGACCAGCACGGCCGCGCGCGTGGAGTTGAACGCCATGTTTAACAGCAGCAGCATGACCACCACGACGCCGGCGCCCATCACATAGATGGTGCGCGAAGCGGACTGTTGCGCTTCGAACTGTCCGCCGTACTGCACGGTGTAGCCGTACTGCTGGACGATCGGGTCGACCTTCTTCTGAACAGTGGCGACCAGGTGCCCGAGGTTGTAGCCATCTGCCACGTTGGCGGAAACGACTGCCTTGCGCTGCGCGTTTTCGCGCGCAATCAGGTTGGAAGCGCGCTGCGGGCCGATGTCGGCGACTTCTTCCAGTCGCACCATGGCGCCGCCCTGGCCGCGCAATAACAGGTTGCGCACCTGGTCGACGCGTTCGCGCTGGTCCGGGGCGAGGCGCACGACGATGTCGTAAATGCGCACGCCTTCATTGACCTGCGCAACGACTTCGCCGAACACGGCGTCCTTCACCTGTTCTGCCGCGTCGACCGGCGTAAGGCCCCATCGCGCCAGGTCGTCATGTCGATAGTTGATCGGCATGGTGGTGATCATGACTTCGCGCTGGGCGTTGACGTCGCGCGCGCCGGGAATGGCTTTGAGTGCTTCTTCGATCTGTTTGGCAATCTCGCGCAGCTTATATAGATCGTCGCCATACACGTTGATGGCAATGGCCGCGGGCGTGCCGGACATCACGTGGGACAGGCGATGCTCGATCGGCTGGCCGATCATGGTGGTGATGCCGGGCACCGCGCCGAGGACGGCGTCGATTCCGGCTTTGACCGTCTGCTTTTCGAAACCGGGTTTGACCGTCACTTCGATTTCACTGTTGCTGACCGGCTCGGCATGTTCATCGCGCTCGGCCCGGCCGGTGCGACGAACAACAGAACGCACGCCTTCAATTTCACCAAGGCGCTGCTCCACTCCGCGCGCCAGTCGGTCGCTTTCCTCAAGCGACGTGCCCGGCGGCGACATCAGAAACACGGTGAATGTGCCTTCGTTGAACTCCGGCAGGAAGCTGGTTCCAAACGTGCTGCCGAACCAGAGGCTCGCGGCGGTTGCGAGGACGGCCAGCAGTAACACGACTGCGCGAAAACGTATGACTAGACGCAGTGCCGGTTCGTACACCATCTTAAGCACGCGAACCAAGGGGCCGTCGCGCTCCTCCTTGAAGCTCAGTTTGCCCTTAAGCAGGTGTTTACACAGCGCGGCCGTCAGCGTGATGGCCACCACAAGCGACGCGATGATCGACGTGATGTACATCAGCCCCAGTGGCCGGAAGAATCGACCTTCCAATCCATGCAGGAACAGCAGCGGTACGAAGACGATCACGATGATGATGGTTGCGAAAACGATTGAGCCGAGGATTTCCGTGCATGCGTCATACACGACCGTCTCATGCGGCTTCTGCTTCGATTCCGGCAGGTTACGATTTTCGCGCAAACGGCGATAAGCGTTTTCCACGTAGATGATGCCGTCGTCCACCACCACGCCGATCGCAACGGCAAGGCCGCCCAGTGTCATCACATTAATAGTCTCGCCGCCGAGCCAGAGCGTCATCAGGGCCATGGCAACGGACATGGGGATCGCGACCAGCGTAATGATCGTGGTGCGCACGTTCATCAGAAACAGCGCGAGGACGATCGCCACGATGATGGCCGCATCTCGTGAGACTTCGATGACCTTGTCCAGCGACATCCCAATGAAGTCCGACTGGCGCATGACGTGGCGGTTAAGCAACATGCCTTTGGGTAAGCCGGGTTCAATCTGATCGAACTTGGCATCGATGGCCTCCGTTAATGCCAGGGTATTGGTGCCGGGCGCTTTTTGAATGCTCAGTACCACGGCCGGTCGCCCAGCTTCTGCGCCGGTGCCGCGCTTGGGCGCAGCGCCCATGCGCACGTCCGCGACCTGCCCGATGGTGATCGGCGCGCCGTTCTGATATCGAATGATCGTATTGCGAATGTTCTGGGCATCCTTGACGCGACCGGTCTGGCGCAGCGGGACTTCCAGTCCGTCAACGTTCGGCAGATAGCCCGCTCCGACGGTGCTGTGCGCTTTGCTTGCCGCTTCGATCACGTCCTGTACGGTCAAGCCGTATGTGCGCAATTGGGTCTGGTTCACATTGACCTGATACTCCGGCAGATCGCCGCCGATCGCGACAACCTGTGACACGCCGGGCACGGACAGCAGGTGATTGCGCAATTCAAACTCGCCATAGGCGCGCAGATCGAGATTACTCACCAGTGACTTGCCGCTTGCATCCACATCGGAACTGAGTGACACCAGCATAATTTCGCCGGTGATGCTGGTAATGGGGGTGATGATTGGCTGCACATTTTCCGGCAGCGATTCCTCCGCAACGCTCAGGCGTTCCGAGACCAGGTATCGCGCGGTGTAAATGTCCGCACCCCAGTCGAATTCGACCCACACGATGGAAAGTCCGATCGCGCTGCCGCTGCGCACGCGTCGTACGCCGGGCAGGCCGTTGACGGAACTTTCAACCGGGAACGTGACGTACTGTTCGACTTCGTCGGCTGCATAGCCGGGCGCCTCGGTCAGGATAACGACGGTCGGCGCATTGAGTTCCGGAAACACGTCCACCGCCATGCGCGGCACCTGGTAGATGGCAAAGCCGATCACCAGCACGCAGATCATGATGACCAGAACAGAGTTGTCCAGCGAGAACTTGATCAGTTGTTTCATGATGGCGCAGCTCCTTACTCGTGATCCTCAGCATGGAACGTGCCATCTGCGTGAAAGTGACCGCCTTTGTCTTTGCCTTCGCCACTGGCAAGCATCAATTCGTACACGCCGTGGTGGACCACTTCATTGCCTTCCGCGATGCCGCTTTTCACAACCACCCATCGTCCGTCGGAGATGCCCAGGCCCGCATCCGTGCGAATGACTTTGTCCGGGTTCTGCGGATCGCGCAGAAACAGGATTTTGCTCAGCCCGTCTTGAATCACGGAAGAGGTGGGAATTGCCAGTTGCGCCTGGCCATCAGTGTCGAGCACGACCTCCATTTCCGCGGCCACACCTCTGCGCACCCAGTCAGGCAGCCTTGCATTGTCGGGCACGACAATCAGGTCGATCTTTCGTTGCATCGGGTCCGCTTCAAGGCCGATGATGAGTTTGCCGGTGATGCTGCCTTGCAGCGCCCTTGCCCCGCCGCGCGGTGGAACGATGCGCACGGCCATGCCGTCGCGCATGCGGTCCAGTTCACTTTGCAGGCCGATCCCGCGAAAGCGAAGCTGGTTCGGGTTGATGATGTTCAGTACGAGATCAGACGCCGTGACCCACGCGCCGTTGGTCACACCGAGCTTTTCGATAACGCCGGCTTCCTGTGCGGTGAAGACCACCTGATCGATTGTTCGCCAGTACGGTAGGGTTTCCTTGCCGGCCTGCACCGGCTTAAGCAACTGTTTAACCGACACGCCCAGCATCGCGGCCGCAGGTGCCAGGGCCAGATCGATCCGGCTGGCACTCACCTGTGGTGACTTCATTCCCATGGCGCTGGCATACAGCAGCGGCATGGTTTGCCGATAGCCGCTGATGCTGCCTTGCAGTTCGGTCTGTTGTTGTTGCAGCTCCGCTTTTTCTTCATCCACTTCGGCCAGCGCGGTGCGCGTGGCGGTCAGTTGGGCACGCGCTTCGGCCAGTTCGGATGCGGCGCCGCTGCCGGCCTTGATCAGTTTTTCGATCTGCTCGACACGTTGCTGCCAGACTTTTTCCTGCGCCTGCAACTGGTCGGCGTGTTTGACGACGGCGGCAGCTCGTTTGCTTAATGCGTCCAATTGAGCGTGGGCTTTGCGGATGTTGATGGCCGTCTGGTTCAGTTGCTGCTGCATGTCGCGCCACTGCGGTGAATCAACGCGGTACAGCGGCTGGTTAATTTTGACTCGATCGTATTGGTCAACCAGCAACTCAACGCGCCCAGCAAGCGTTGTGTGATACTCACGACGGGCCTTGGGCAGTAATTCAAAATGCCCCGGAGCGCGTTTGGTGGATGCAACGTGCCGCTGCTCGACTTTGACAAACGTGATGCCGAGGTTGCGGCGCACCGCTTGTGGCACGTCAATGCTTTTCGGTGAGGCAGTCGCTTCGGTTGGTTTATGTGAACCATCCCCATGATCATGTCCCGCATGTGAGCCGTGGTCATGGCCATGGCCGTGCTTTTGTTTTTCTTTTTTATCAGAGCAGCCTGCAACGATCAGGCAGCTGGTGAGGATGAGTAAGTGTGTGAATTTCATTGTTGAATCTCGTTTTGTTGATTTGCAGCCGTCGGCGTGACGCTTGGACGCAACAGCGTGCGAAGCTTGATCACCGCGAGGGCTTCATTGAGTTGTGCCTTGAGGACTTGCACCTTGGTGTCCAGTGTGCGCGTCAGCGCGTCCTGAATAACAAGGACGTTCAGGTCGCCGAGTGCCGCAAGGCGGCGCAGATCCTGCATCTGTTGATCGACCAATGGTGCGACGTTGTCTTTCAGATAACCAGAGCGATCGCGTGCCGCTCGTACACTTGTTTCCGCCTGTACCAGTTCTGATACCAGTGTTTCGTACTCGGCTTCGTAAGTGGCCTTGGCGGCATCGCGCGCGGCTTTTGTTTGAGCGATTGCCCTCTTGTTCTGGTTCAGGATTGGAATCGGCACGCTCAGGACGACCCCGCCGCGCGACATGCCTTCTTCGTATTCGTAGCCCGGGCCGATGACCAGATCGGGATACTGTTTTTGAATCTCAAGCTGATAGGCATGGTCGGCCAGTTGGTATTCCGCTTGAGCGATCTTCAGGCGGAGGTTGTTTTCGCGCATCTGATCGCGCCGGGTGGCTGAATCATTTTCAGCCAGGGTGATGAGCAGCGCCGGCTTCAGGTCGATTTCGGCCTCCGGCGTCAGGCCCATCATCGCCTTGATCACCAGCAATTGCTGGTCGCGCTCAATGCGCAACGAGTTCAGTTCACCCTGACGCGTGATCTGTTCCAACTCAAGGATTCGTAAGTCCGGCTTGCCGATGCGGCTGGCCTGCTGTTCCTTGCGCGCCAATTCAATGATTTCACCAAGCTCCGCCAGGTAGGACTCCACCAGCGTCACGTGTTCGATGGTTTCCGACCATTCGACCCAGGCGCGTTTCAGGTCGGCCTTCAGCAGCCATTCCGCCTGATGCGCCTGGCGGCGCGCCACGTCGGCTTCCGAGTACGCCATGTCTTTTTCAACGTCGAGCCGGCTGGAAAGCGGAATGGTAAATGACACGCTGGCGCCGACAATCCATGGCTCGCTGACGCTGTCAAAAATTCGCAACAGGTCGAAATCCAGTTCGGGGTCATCCAGCCTGCCCGCTTCCGGCGCGCCGACAGCCGGCACATTTGCTCTCAGGCGCTCGGCGCGCAGCTGGGGATTAAACACCAGCGCAACCAGTTCCGCTTCATCAAGCGAAAAGCCATCCGACGGATCGAAGTTAACGGCATCGTCGGCATTGAGTTGGCGCAAGTGCCGGGCATAAGCAGTCACTTCCTTACCCGCCGGGTCGCGGCTTGACCATGCCTGGCGGTGCGCATCCAGATCAAGTGATTGTGGTTGATAAGACTGACAGCCGACGGCAAGCAGTGCAAGCCCGAGGCACGCCAGCCTGAGACGTTTTCGAAACATTGGTCATTCATCCCGTAACAGCAATAAGGCACATGCAAATACAACAAACCTCTGATGAACAGAGGATCATTGGCCCGGTCCGGATGCTGTTGGGATTCAGACGAGAAGAATGGTGCTGTCGATCGCGCGTTGTATCGATTGCGGCGGGCCGCGTGTGTCCGTTGTTGCGATTGTTCTGAAGGACGCCGGAATATCCGTGTCATTCAGCACATCAAACAGCGGTGCCGGCATCTGCGCAATCAGCAGCAGGGAAGAAACAGTCGGCAGGCCTTCATCAAAAGCGAACGGATTGTTTTCGTGTGAATGATCAGAGTCCAGCGGTGCGTGTGGCTCTGAATGTTGATGCGTCTCGCATGCGGATTCTATATGTCCCCGTGTCGCGACCGAGGTATGGCCCTCGTGATTGCACATGCAGATCACCAGCGACGGCGTGGCACACAGCCACATCACGATGCAGGCTGCCAGGCCGCGGCAAAGGTTCTGTATCTGCTTACGGGACAAATCCATCTCTCCAAACGTGTCAGCAGATGCTAGGAATGACTCGCTGGTTAGTCAAGACATTCGTGGTGTATCGGCTGTTTCAGTCATTTACGTAACTTTGCCTATCCCCTGAACGGGCTCATTGAACGTTCGGGTAACATCGGCAGGCAGTTAGTTTCTTTCTCTGCTAAAGATTTGATACTTCCCTTCTTGTGCAAATATCGAATCCCAGACAGCTATTCCGTTAACCAGTTGATATGGATGGAAAACTTCTGCTGATATGCCATCCAGGTGGTCCAGATTGCATTGAACAGCTTCGGTTTTTTCGCCGGTTTGCGGATCGTTTACGTCCACCCTGAAGATAGCCGCGGATGCTTTGATTTCGCCGAGCTCTACCAGTTTCTGGTGTCCGTCCACGAGTACATCGATTAGTTCTTTTGACGGTGGCTGATCGTCTCCTTCAATCTTCGCGCCGACATGGGCCAGTTCGCCGTCCATGTAGAGCATGCCGCCAAAGGGATAGAATTCTCCCCATTCATTAAGGCACTGCTCCGCGAAAGGCATCAATTCGTTCATCAGCATTTCAAGTTGTTCTTTGGGCGACATGTGCGGCATACAGTATTAATTACCTTCGAGCATTATTCCTCGTGGTTTTAACTCTCATCTGTGATTGGTTTAATTTCTGGTCATCTATTTCTTCTCTCGCCGGCGGCCCATAAGTCACCAACAACTCGCCACACTCGGGACAGTTACTCGGCGAAGGCAGGTTTTCCAGACAGTATCTGCAAACAAAGCAATACTTCGGTGTGATACGACGCTGTTGCATGGCCAGCTTGGTTGAGCTGCGAACATCACGGCGCAGCCTGACGATAAGAATGGTGCTCGTGGTGAGGAAGATTGCGAATACCGCATAGTATAATGTCAAGAAGAGATGACCCGGTAATCGTTCCAATGACCAAGCTATCTGCAAAAAGAGCATTCCCAGCAAGAGGATCACGTTGATAAATGGGATGATGGATGCATACCTCTGCGAGCGATGTCGCAGTTCCCTCGCTTCGGTTCTGATCTTGTGCCTGACAGAATAATGTAGATGGCCCAGTTCACGCATCGTGGTTTACCCGGATATATGGCGTTCGAGCGATTTGTCACGTGTTCGCCCTGTTCAAACCGAACGTTGCGTTTATTCTATCGATGCTCTTTGGTGTTAGAAACAATAGTTTGTGGATTGTTTCGCCCTGCGGCCAAACGACGCATTGGCATGCGTCGGCTAAACATTGGCGTAGAGCCAATCGAGATCAAACAGCGCGGCTTTCAGATCGATCAGTCCCGGCATGTTCCAGTGGGGACTGTACTTGGTTGCCCAGTAGGTCAGCACCACGCGCCCATTGTTCAGGATGCGCATTGCAGGGTTGGAATAACCCCAGCCGGGGTCTGTTTCGATGTTTTTGCGGTGGTGCCAGGTCACGCCGTCGTCAGATGAGACGGCAACGGTCAGCGGCGAGCGTTTGCCGAAGTGGCTGGCGAAAGATGGATCGTATGGCGCATCGTTCCACGTCATGATCAGATCGCCGTTGTTCGGGTTGCGCACGATTTCCGGGCAGGCTTCCGGCGATCGCAGGCCGGTCGTTTGTGGCAGCGACCACGTTTCGCCCTGATCGCTGCTGTAAGACGCGAAGATTGAGCCGAGCTGCGTTCGCATGACCATGATGAGTCGGCCGTCGCGGCATTCGGCGACGTGTACTTCCATGGCGCCGCGCATGGGCAGGTCGACCATGTTGTTGCTCAGTTGCCACGTCTTACCCGCGTCGTCGCTGTAGTAGCTTCCTGCGACCAGGTGATCGGTCGGTGTCCATACTTCGCCCATCTGTTTATCGATGGGTAGCACAAGTCGGCCGCTGCTTAACTGAATCGCAACGGAGTTGGACGCGAGGGTCAGCGCTTCATCACGCCAAATGTTTTGACCGGGCCCGAATGTCTGTCCGTCGTCGTTGGATACGTGCATCACGCCATCGGTCTTGACCGTCAGGCCCCCGCCGAGTTGTAAGTAGCGATGATAAAACAACAGGACGGTTTGCTGATCCACGCGCAGGAAGCTGGGGCTGAAGACGCTCAGTTCCCCGTCGGTGACTTCGATAAGAACGCGTTTGTTCTGCCATGTCATGCCGTTGTCGTATGAGTCGGCTGCAGCAAGATGCGCCGGCGCGTCGTCTTCGCTGCCTTTGTCAGATTTAAGAAACTCGATCCAGGTCATCAGCAGCGAGCCATCGTTTCGCTCGATGACCGACGCTTCTGAGTGGCGGGGGTGCTCTTCATCTGCTTTGGCGACGGTGATGATGCAGATGTCGCTGGCTTGTGTCTGTTGCACGGCGGATTACTCCTGTGGCATTTGATTGCCGTTAGGCCGGAAAAATATTAAGTGCTAAATATTTTTTGTGCAATCGCTATATCTCTTGTCGGATCAACAAGGTGTTGCTTATTTCGATTTTAAATAAATATTTATAAAAAACATATGAGTTAATCCGGTAAGGATGGAATTTTATTTTGATCTTCACGGTTTTGACTGATAGGATTAGTGCTATGTATTCGGTCCCGCACTCTTTTTGTTCGCGGGATTCGTTTGCTCATGTCGGCATATTGGCTTGTCGATTTTCTTATGGCAAGCCTGAACGGTCGAGTAAGTCTTTGCAGGAGATACATCATGCTGGCGTTTCGTCGTCGACGGGCCTTTACCTTGATCGAATTGCTGGTGGTGATTTCGGTCATCTCGCTGTTGGTTTCGATTCTCCTGCCGGCGCTGGCCGGGGCGCGCGAGGCGGCGCGAACGGCTGCCTGCCAATCCACGTTACGCAGCATCGTCCAGGCGAGTGCTTCTTACCTGACTGACAACAAAGAATGGATTCCCCACGGCACCAACAGCCCTTGGTACGACGACTACAAAGGGGTCAACGGCGTCTGGTACAACACGAGCAACGCGTACTTCTCCTACTACGCACCGCGCGTGAACCAGGTGCGCCATGTGGTGGGCATTGGCCAGTTGATGTTCGAGAGCTACATGCCGGAAAGGAAAGAGGCCTTTGCGTGCCCGCAGTCGTCGTTGCGAGAGGACGCCGGTTACAACTTTGCCACGGTTGACATTGATACGCAGTTCCCGGAAGCCGGTTATGCCAGCTATACCTCCGGGCTTAATCCGGCGAGCAATAACTATTACAGAACACAGTTGACGAGCTCATCGTCCGGCACGCTGTCCACGACATACAGCATTCGTGGCCCGATGGTTCGCATCACTGAGTTGCGTGCCAACACGTCATGGCCGGGCATTTCGACCAATCCAACTTCAGGTTATTGGGGAAGCAGCTTACAGTCGCCGTCCGAGTGGTCGTTCTTTGCCGACCACGAACAGGCCCGGCAGACAATCATCAGCATCGTCGGTACCGCGCCCGGCGCCAGCCCGGTGGGTTACTGGGGCCGGCTGCATAAGGCGGGATTCAACGTTGCCTTTGCGGACGGCCACGTGCGCATGTGGGAAGACAGCGACCGCAGCACCGTCTGGGCGCTTCCCAACGTTCGTAACTATGGCTCGGGATGGGCCATGCCTATATTTGATTAATTGATTGTCCTGATCAAAAGAGATTGAACCGCATAGATACGACCAGGGGTCTGGCAAGACAGTTTCACCAGCCGCTGACCCCATTCGTAATTCATTTAATTGGGTATTCTTTTCGCAGCGTGCGTCTCTAATCCTGTAACATTTCCGCGATGTCAATATCTACACTCACTTATCGTGCTTGTGTAATGAGCGTCTGTTTGTTGCTCGGCGCTTGTGCCATGGCGGACCCGCTCAATACCGCAAGTGAACCGGCAGCCGGAACGCGTATCGTTCACCCGCATGATGGCGCGGTCATGGTCTATGTGCCGGCCGGCACGTTCGTCATGGGTATGGATCGTGAACAGGCGGACAAGGTTGCCAAGGCACTGGGCTACAAGGACTATCGCACCATTGCGGCGGAAGAGTGGTTTCCGCAGCGCACGGAATGGTTGCGCGGCTACTTCATCGATAAGTATGAAGTGACCAACGAGCGTTGGCGGAAGTTTGTGGCACAGACAAAGTACGACGATACGGGCAAGGCGCGCAAGGAACCGCTGTCTGATGACCCGTCAGCTTATGCGGCTTACCCGGTCGTTCGCATCTATTGGGACGAAGCACAGAAGTATGCGAACTGGGCCGGCAAGATGCTGCCTTCTGAAGAGCAGTGGGAGAAAGCGGCGCGCGGCACGGACGGGCGGCTCTTTCCGTGGGGTGATGAATTGCCCACGACGGAGCATGGCCAGTTTGTCGATCTGAAAACTGACAAAGCAACTTACGCGGTGCCCGTCGGCTCTAAACCAAAGGGCGCATCGCCTTACGGCTGCATGGACATGGCCGGCAACGTATACGAATGGACCAGCGAGTGGGTCGAGCCATACCCGAACAATCCGGAACATGAGCGCCTGCACTCCTATATGGGACATCAATTCGGCTGCCTGCGTGGCGGCTCGTTCTACCACGCACGCCACTCGTACGTAGCGGCCAAGCGGTTCGGCTTCAAACCAACAGAAACATATTTTCACGTGGGTTTCCGAACAGTCTGGGTGCCGCCGGCTGGTTACTTTCAAACCGAAGCGTTCAAAAAAGCCAGGGCCGGTGTCGCAGCGCGCGAAGCGGAAATTCAGAAACTGCGAGCGGTAGCGGCCAAGCCGAAGAAGGGGGCATTCTGATTCGCCCTCGATTTCCGAATCATGCAAGACTTTCCAATGTCAAAAGGTTCAACGGACATGGCTGATATTCAAAAGCGCGTTGTATTTGAAACGCCGGGCCCCGGAACGATTGTTTACGGCACGTCGTATTACGTTGAGCCGACCGGCGGGCGCAAACGCATTACCCGCGCGACAGAAATACAGGATGACCTGACCGAATCGACACAGGTGGCGTACTCAGACGATCACGGCAAGACGTGGTCGGATTTGCAGGAAGTACCGTGCAGTGAACAGACGCCGCAGGGCATGCGCCGATGGACGTATCTGCCCGGCTGGATTGATCCGGTTAACGGGCGGCTGCTGGAGGTCGGCAATGAAGCGGTGCTTCCCAACGACCACGCGCTGGACGCGATGAAGCACATGTTTTTGAAGTACCGCGTTTCGACCGACGGCGGGCGAAGCTGGTGCGTGGATCAGCGAATGATTCAAACCGGCGACTACACGCCCGAGCGCCCGATGGACGGCGTACACATCGGGCACAATGGCATGATGCTCGGCGATCAGGGCAGTACGCCGATTCGCACGCAGAGCGGGCGCATCATTGTGCCGGGCATGATGTTTCCGGTCGGCGAGGATGGCAACTACTGCAACCCGTTCGACACGCACACGTATTCCGATATCGCGCTGGTCTACGGACAGTGGCGCGACGACTGCACCATCGACTGGCAGCGCAAGGTGATTCTGCATGATGACAAGGGTGTCTCCACGCGCGGGTTGATCGAGCCGACGCTGGCGACCCTGCCGGACGGCCGTTTGCTGATGATCATCCGCGGCAGTAACCAGAAACGCCCCGATCTGCCCGGGCGAAAGTGGAAGACGATCAGTGCCGACGACGGCGATTCCTGGGCGTCGATCGAGCCTTGGACGTATGACGACGGAGAAGCATTCAACTCGCCGAGCAGTATGTCACTGCTGCTTGAGCATTCCAACGGCGAGATCTACTGGTTCGGCAACATTACGGACCAGGCCCCGCAAGCCAATGGACCGCGTTATCCGCTGGTGATGGGGCGGGTTGATAAAACGTCGCTCTGTCTGGTTCGAGATTCGGTTGTTGCGATTGATAATCGGCAGCCGGATGAACCGGAAAGCATGACGCTGTCGAACTTCCACGTCCACGAGGATCGGCAGACCGGTGAAGTCATCGTGCACATGACGCGCACCTTTTTTGACAAGTGGATGGGCACGGCTTACGAATACCGCATTACTGTTTAGGGGTTACAAGAAAATGTCTGTACGCACGCTTGATTTTTCGCGCAGTTACTATCGCTTCTTTGTAGATTTTGAAACGCGCGAGATGATATCGCTATCGCACAAGCCGCCGACGCGCACCAATCGCACGCGCATTACGATTGAGTCTTCCTGTCGGCTAACGCATCGGCCGACCGGCAAGACAACGAACTACTACCTGTCAGCCGCGTGCAAATCGGAACGTGTCGGCGCAGGCAAGGGCGACTTGTGGATCGAGCCGAACGCGGATGTGATTTTTCTGCTGTCGGACGACGGACAGTTCGGCATCTATAAAAGCTGGTTGCGCAATGATCCGGGCGTGATGCGCTATCCCGAGTCTCTGGGCCCGCAGCCGGAGCGGCAGACATTCAGGGTGGAAGACAACTTTGATGATGTGCGCCTTGACCTTTGCGAGGTGGACGCGACCGCGCTGACGGATTTCTCATCCGCTGAGAAAGGCATCGGGGGTACATCGCCGCTGGTATCGCGCATTGCGTATCAGGATGGCGATTACGACGTGTGCATTGATCAGCCGGTCAAGTCAATCAACATCTGCGAGAAGGATGAATTGTTCCAGACGGACACCGGCCCGATCATCGTGCCGGACCTGTCGGCGGGGCGCATCGAGTCGGATGATCTGATGATCGGCGTCATGGATCTGGCATACTCCGCGTGGCATGCGGCCGACTGGGCAGAGTTCGTGATTAACGTCCCGACGCCGCTGAATGATGAATTGAGCGCGAATCATTACAGCAAGCCACGGCTGATTGATCCGTCGTGCAATTCGCTGTTACTGCTGGATTGACGTCAGCTACAAAATATCAGAATAGAATAAAAATATATCGTCATATCAGAAGATATATCAGATAAGCGTGGTGATAATTGAATCGTTCTGATGCTTGTTCCCACCGCCTTTACTGGGGCAGGACAGCTTAAGGAGCGATGAAGACATGGCCGCTGGCGCAATGACGTTTCGCGAGATGAACCTGCGGGTTTTTCAGCGTAAGCCGATTCCACATGTGCTGTTTCAGCCACGGTTCGAGCCATGGTTTGGATGGCATCGTCAGTTTCATTCACTGCCGCCTGCGTGTGAGGGCAAGTCGCTCTATGACGTTTACGACGACGTCGGCTGCTCCACGCGTTACATGCACTACTACACCGATCATCCATCGCCGGTCGTGCGAAAACTTGAGGGCGTGAAGATCACGGAGGAGGTTTTCGGCCGGGAATGTGGTGACCACAAGGTGGTCTGCTACCACACGCCGCATGGCCAGTTGAAAGAGACACAGGAGTTCACAGTGGATCGTGTCTGGCGCGTGGTGGACTACTGCTGCAAGAGTGAAGCGGACATCCCCGCGCTGCGGTGGCTGCTGCAGCGCATGCGCTATTCATTCAATGCGGACCATTTTCGCGCCGGCGCTGAAGCAATGGGCGACCGGGGTGAGCCGCAGTTCTGGGTTTTTAAAAGTCCTTATCTGGCACTGGCGCAGCAGTGGTTTAACTTCGTCCCATTCATGTACGCGATGCACGATGAGCGCGAGGCAATGGAAGACCTGATGCGCATCATTGACGAAAGTCATGATCCGCTTTACGAGCAATTGATCAGCGCCGGCGTTGTGCGCATCGTTAACTTCGGCGAGAACATTGCCGAGGCGCACATGTCGCCGGACTACTTCGACCGCTACCTTCAGCCGTGGTACGAGAAGCGCGTCGGGCAGTTGCGATCGGCCGGCATCTTCACGCACGTTCACATCGACGGTTATTTCAAGACACTGATCCCCAACATCCGCTGCCTGCCGCATGATGGGCTTGAAGCGCTCACACCGCTGCCGCAGGGTGATGTGACGCTTGATGAACTGGATGAAGCGCTGGGCGACAAGGTGCTGCTCGACGGCATCCCGGCGGTGCTGTTCCTGGATCACCATCCGCGCGAGCAATTGCAGCAGTGCGTTGAGGAACTGATCGCGCGCTTCGGCGATCGGCTGGTGCTGGGCATTTCCGATGAATTGCCCGAAGGCGCCGGTGACGAAGGATTCGATCGGCTGCGCTGGGTGGCGGAGTATTGTCGTTCGGCAGCGATTGCTCCGTCTACGTGATTGAAATCATAAATATTTTAAATAAAAGTATTTATGGCTAATATTTGAAATAATTTTTGAATTTGAATATAATAATATTAAACTTCAAAGCCAGCTGTCATTGTCTTCTATATAGATGAGCGTCAAAACCCGCCCCAATGTGCGTCTTCAGGACATCGCCCGATCCAGCGGCGTGTCTGTTGCGACCGTGTCGATGGCGCTATCCGACCATCCGAATGTCAGTTTGGACACCAAGCGAAAAATCCGCGCGTGCAGTGAGCGCCTCGGTTATTCGCCGGGCGAGCGCCGGCGCGCCAACACGCGCCTCAAGCGTATCGGCTTCATGATGATCGGCTGCGACCTGACAAATTTGATTTCAGCCACGCGTGTTCAGTCCTTATTAAATGTCGCGGACGAAAGCCGCATTCGTTTGGAGCTGGGTTGTGTGCAGAGGGATGTCGAGTCGTCCGATACCGCGCAGCAGGTGATCGACTTTGCCAGGCAACTCGACGGGTTGATTCTCGAAGGGCATCTGAACACCACGTTGCTTCGTCAGTTAAGTGACGCGGGAATTCGATATGTCGTGACCGGTCTGGTGCGTGACGACACGCTGCCGCCGTTCGTTGACTATCACCGCGTGCAGACGGATGTGACCGCGATGGCCCGGTTCGCTACCGAATGGCATCTTTTTCGAGGGCATCGCCGAATCGGATTTGCCTGCAGCGAGATTGAGTCCGGCTTCTGGGTGGATCGCTGGCTGGATGGCTATCGTCTTGCGCTGATGCGCGCGGATGTGCCGATTGATTTGTCGTTGATCAGGACGGCCGGTCAGGACTATCTCGATGCGGACCCGCTGGCTGTTGAGTTCACATCAATGAAAGAGCCGCCAAGCGCGTATGTACTGCCCGGTTGGGGGCAGACGGTTTCGCTCAGTAAATCATTGGAGCGCATGGGACACGCGCTGCCGTCCGACCGATTTGTCAGCAGCATGTTGCTGGAACTGGCGCAGCAGCGCGATATTGGTGCGTATCCGCTGGTCTGCCTCGATTCGGCGCAGATTGCACGGGTATCTTTGGATCGACTAGCAAGCGTTTGTCAGAACGAAGCTGCGGCGTTCGAAGACGTGCATATTCCGTTTGTGACGTTGAACATCAAGACCATCGACAGGAGCAAGCCATGAAAGGTTCGTCTCGTTCGTTCAGGTCTTCCGGGAGAGCAGATGCGTTTACGTTGATCGAGTTGCTGGTCGTGATTTCGATCATCAGTCTGTTGGTCGCGATCCTGTTGCCCGCCCTGGCGAGCGCAAGAGAACAGGCGCATCGCATCAAGTGTGGCTCGAACCTGCGCCAGATCGGTATTGCGCTGTTTGCCTACGACCAGGACATGGGCTCACTGCCCGGCGGTGTGTGGAACTTCGGCTATCTCGTCCGGGACGGGGATCGGCTTGTCCTGCGAGATGACTATGGCGTGAATCTATCAATGACCGTATGCCCTTCCGCGGAGGAATACCCGTCCACGTCAACCACCTGGCGGTGGGACAGCAACTCATCCAACGGCAAGATGACGTACTTTTATCTTGCCGGCTTTGGCGGTCGCACGCCCGGCGGGTCGAATACATCGTCCGGCTGGCTCGGGACACATTTTCTGCACCAGAGTGACGGCCTGTTCCCGCAACTGAACATTGCATCGGCGCTCACGCCGTCCAGACAGTTTGCCATGTTTGACTTCGGGTATCGCACGCCCTGGCCGTCGGGACAACATCATGTGCCGACACGATCGAACCACGTGAAGGAAGATATCTATCCGGATGGGCAAAACGTTCTGTTTCTCGACGGTCACGTGAAGTGGCAGCGCATGGGTCCGGGCTCCGGTGCTTGGCGAATCGGCGGGCTTTATTACTGGAACCCGGGTTACGACCTGCCGGGTGTGACGTTCTGGTAATACATTCGGAGATTATTCACCACAGAGGACACAGAGAGCACAGAGTTAAAGACAGAGAAAGAGAGTGATGTAGCCACAAAAAACACAAAAGACACAAAAAGAATTGCTTCTCGACAATAGCGATGATTACTGGTCTGTATGACATCTTCTGATTTCAATTTTGTGCCTTTTGTATTTTTGTGGTTAACACTGCCTTTTCTTCTCTGTGCTCTCTGTGTCCTCCGCGGTGAATTTTTCTTAGCTACCTGTCGAGCGGTAGTGCCCGACACCGAACGTCCACACGAACATGCACAGGCCAAGAAAGCCGAACCCCAGCAGGGGGGCGAGCCATGGGACAAAGGTCGGCAGGTTGGAACCTTTACCCGTCAGCGCATACAGCGGCAGATAGTTCACGCATGCCAATGGCACGATGTAGGTGAAGAACTGTCGGAACATCGGACGGTAGATTGTCATTGGTACGCGCGAGGCGAAGTTGCCGCCGTCGGTCACGCAGTTCATCACTTCCAATGTTTGCACGGTCCAGAAACACATGGTCGCTTGCAGGAAGTACAAGCCGCCGAACACGCACGAACCGGCGACGATTGATGCCATGATCAGCAGTACCAGGGGCAAGGTCCAGTGGGTATCAATCGTCCATGCGGACCAGAATAGCAGCGGCACTGCCTGTGCCAGTCGCCCCAGTCGAACGAGGAACCAGCCTTGCCCCAGTATTTGCAGCACGGTGGTGCGCGGGCGAAGCAGGATGCGATCGAAGCTGCCGCTGCGCACCATGCCGTCAAACGTATCAAACCCGCGAATGATCATGCCTGCCAGTGCGAATGAACACGATGACATGCCGTAGCAGATAGCGACTTCCGCAAGCGTCCATGAGCGCAGTGCGCCGAAGCGATCGAACAATGCCCACATTGCGAAGAACTCAACGCAGCACAAAACAAACAGGCCGACGGAGAATAAGAAGATAGAGATCCGATATTGCATCGACCCCCGGAATGCAGCGGCAATGTATCGCGCGTAAAGGTGAATGCTGTTCGTCATGATTCAGCCACCTTGAATGACCACTTTCCGTCGGCCGGCTCGCAACATCCGTCGCCCGGCGAAGACCAGTACAGCGATCCAAACCCATTGATGAATGAAGTAGGGCAGTGCGGCGTGAGGCCGAATGTCACCCAGATACATCCGAAACGGCGTGTCAACGATGCCGCGAAACGGCAACATCTCGCTGGTCGCGCGCAACCAGTCCGGCATCAATGGCAGGGGAATTTCCTGCCCGCTGAAAATTAGCAGGGCGGATACCAGCATGTAGACGCCGCGCCCTTCAAGCGTCCATAACAATGTGGTATTCATCAGAACGGTGATCGCGCCGGAGAGTAAAAATGCGCCGGGCATGGCAAGGAAAAACATGACGGCCGCATCAATCGTTTGCGGCCACTTCATGCCAAATAGCGTGGTTGCAATAAGAAACATCGGTATCGCGCGCAGCAGTGTGCGCGCCATGCGCCATGACAATGCGTATGCCAGCCAGGCGTTGTACACATCAATTGGCCGGCAGAGTTCGTACGCAATCGTGCCTTCGCGAATCGCGCCCTGAATCTTGCTGTCACATCCCCATGGCAGGTTGCCGAGCAGGGCCTGGCCCAACCAGATGTATGTCACGACCTGCTCGAAACTGATCGGGTGGATCGTGTCGCTGGCTGCGTAGAACGCTTCGTACACCATGACGATGATCCAGCCGAACACGATTTGCGTAGCCAGCCCGGCAATGGCTGCTGCGCGGTATTGCAGTTGCATCACGAACCGGATTCGAAAAATGCTCAGGTAAGGCTTCATACAGACACTTGTGCTGCTGAATCCCGATAGAACTGTGACACCACATGTTCAATCGGCGGGTTCACAACAAACAGATCGCGCACCGCGTGTTGCGACGCGATGCGCGCAATCAGCGCGGCCGGTGAGATGCGGTCCGGATCAAATGCATATTCCACTTGTAACCCGTCCTCACGAACCACGCGCGCATCCGGATCGGCAATGGAGCCGTTGCGGTGTTGCAGGTCAACGATCAGGCGGCGTTCCGGGCTGGCCTTGCGCCGCAGATCATCCAATGTGCCGTCGCAAAGGATGTGACCATGACCGATCACCATCACGCGCGAACAGAGTGTTTCGATGTCGTCCATGTCATGCGTCGTAAGAATCACCGTCACACCGCGCCGGCGATTCAGGTCCAGCACCGCTTCACGCACGGCAAGCTTGGCGACCGCGTCCAGCCCGATCGTCGGCTCGTCGAGGAAAAGGATGGCTGGCTGATGCAGCATCGATGCCGCCAGATCGCAACGCATGCGCTGCCCGAGGCTCAGTTGCCGAACCGGCGTATCCAGCAGGGGACCCAGATCAAGTATCTCGATTAACTGATCGCACCACGGGCGATAGTCATTTTGTGAAACACGATAGATATCACGCAACAGGTCAAACGACTCAATGACCGGCAGGTCCCACCACAGTTGCGTGCGCTGGCCGAACACCACACCGATCTGCTGCACGTGTTCGATGCGCTGCTGCCACGGTACGCGACCTGCAACGTTCACCGTCCCGCTGTCAGGAACCAGAATGCCGGAAAGCAACTTGACCGTCGTGCTCTTGCCGGCCCCGTTTGGCCCGATGTAGCCAACCAGTTCGCCAGCTTCGATTTCAAATGACACCGAGTCCAGCGCGCGCACGGTATGATGCCGCCGCCGGATCAACCCGCGCACTGCGCCGAGCAATCCCGGCCGTCGCTCGGCAACCCGATAGGTTTTGGTGAGGTTTTCAACACGAATCTGCGCCATTAACTGTTAAATGATGAAGCGTGACGTGTGTTCAATACCTCCCCGCCTCCGGCCAGAGCATGGTCAGGATGCCGTATTTGCCCAAAGAAATAGCCTGTTCCATCAGGATGGTGTTTCGGTCGTCCGCATAGGTAACGGACTTAAACCATGCGGATGCGGTTGTGCCCGCTTCAAGAAAGCCGCGCTCCGGCATTGGTTCATGGGCGAGCGCCAATCGGGTAGGGCTGCCTTCAGCCAGTTGATCCGGCGACTCAATCGTACGTCGAAAGCGCGCGTCGAATGTGCTGCTGGATAGTTTCTTCCACGAGTAGCCTTTCCACGACCATTTAATCACTGCGCATGGCAACAACTCCAGTTCCGCGTATCGCAACGCGGTGCTGGTCAATGATGTGGCAAAACGATTGGCCAGACTGATGACGCCTGCCAGGCCGCGCTGTACACGCCTTCCCGCTTTGATGAATCGTTTGGAGGGCATCAGCAGGTTGGCAGCGAACAGGTCCGCTTCCTGTTCGACCAGCAGCGGTGATTGCGAGTCACAGATCGATTGATGGGCTTCTGCATCACCGGCCAGCAGTGTGTGGCGGTGTTCATCGATGTAATAGTGGCCCAGTTCGTGGGCGATCGTGAAGCGGGTTCTTGGTTTGTCGATGTCGCCACATCTTTCACGGTTGCAATAGATGTGAAAATGGTCAGCTTGTACTTCCAGCATGCCGTCGAACGCGTCGCCGTAGTCGCCGATGCTGTATGTCATATCATTCGCCTCGGCGATCTGCAACGGATCGACGCGTTGTGAATCTGGAAAGTGCTCGTCCGCGATCGCCTCCGCGAGTTCAGCGATTTCGCGTTTACGTCCGGGGCGAATAGCCGGCACTTTGATATGAGGTGGTCTGGCCATGCCGTCTATTATGATTCCGATTGATCGTTTCGTTTGCGAATGGCTTGCTCTTTGTCTTTTCGCATCTGCTGTTCGACCTGGGGCGTCAGGTGCCCGGCTTCGCGTGCGGCACGTTTCAGGGCTGCTTCAACGTCGAACGTGTCATCCGGCTGTTGCAGTGACAATGGCGGCAGTTCGCTCAGTACTGTGCGGCCGGTGAATACTGCTTCTGAACTGCGCAACACATCGTGCGGATCGGGAATACCTTCCGGCAGTTCGGCTGAAGCCGACGGCAACCAGCCATTTTCCTGCATCGCGCTTGCGACTTGTGAAAGCAACGCCGATTCGTCCTCGTCTTTTAAATGATCAGCCATGGGGTTTCTCCTTTCTGCCGTCCGTGGCCAGATGCGTCTGCACGTAATCTCGAATCTTCTTTAGCGCCCGCCGGCGAATCTGGCGGAGGTTCTCCGGCGTGGTCTGTAATGTCATCGCCAGTTCGCGGCACGTTTCGTTCGGCAGGCGCTGATTAGGTGATTCAGGGCGATACCATTGCATGGTGGTTCGTAGAACGATCTGTTCCTTTTCCGTCAGCATTTCCAGTGCTTCGCGTACCAGTGTGACTTGGGTGTTGTCAGTTGTTGGTTTTGCTTCATCGGGTTGCGCAATCTGCTGCCAGTGTTCTACTGACAGCTCATTCGTTGGCAGGCGTGACCGATTACGCATCGCTTCCTGTGCTAACCGCTGGGCGATTCGAATCAGCCACGCGCGCACCATTTTTTGCTGTTGCGATGCATCGTCCACACCGCGACTGTCAAACGTATCCGCTCGTTCATACGCACGGCGGAACGTTTCGGCAACAAGGTCAGCCACGCCTTCCGATCCGCCCATCAGATCGGCATACGCGCGATGGCATACGGCCCAGATGTATTTCATATGCCGCTGGTAAAACACATCCCACGCGCTGCGCGCAACGGTGGCATCGTCAGCCGCCATGCTCATGTACACAAGCAGGTCAGCATCCGTCTCGTCGACCAGTTCGCCGAAGGCTTTGTCCGTCATCCGATCCGCTCAGATCCGCGAGTATTCTGCTGTTATCAGGTAAATGCCGAAGCGTGACAGTCTTTCTACGCCAATTCTACGCGATGAGCGGTTGTTACATACCTCATACAGGGGGCGCGTGCAGTTGGCTTAGACTGTTTACTCAGTCCTGTTCGCGTGTGCGGCAGCGTGTTTAAATTGCTCTTAGCGGGTATTCAATGTCACGGCGACGCCGACTTATCTGGATTGGCCTTGTGATGGTCATAAGCTTTCTGGCGGGCTCCTATGCGTTTGGGGGATTCAGACGCACGACATACAGCTACACGTGTGAGATTTGCCAGCAACATTGGCAACGTAATACCACCATGCTCTGGCGGGTTCCCTTCTGGTGGAGCGGCGGTGAGCATCTGGCTGACGACCACGAAGCAACTTATCGCGGCGGCGGGTTTTCTTTTCGTTTCTGGTCCTGGAGCGGGACCGCGGTCGGCTGCGGCATGCACTTTCATGTAAGTGGGAGTCCAGCGGATCAATCGTCACAGTCGGCTGATGATGTGCCTGATGGAGAATAGACCTGTTGACTTTACTTTTTGTGGACACAGGTTTGCCATTAACAGCCAGAGCGGTGAGTATTGGTTTTTCGTAGATGCCATGGATTGCGCTGACGAAATCTTTTTGATGCTCGTGGCGCATTGTGCATCGCGAACCGGCACATACCGTCTTGCTAATTGCGCGTCTGCATTTTATCCGTACAGACTGTGGCCAGGACATTTTACTTCGGCGCAAACTGGAACGGCTTCAGTTTTGGCTGGTGGGCAATGGAATCGTTGTGTCCTGATCAACGACAGCTTCGCGAATTTTGGCGGCGAGCTGTCTGGCGGATTCCTGAAGCGCGGCGTCCCCTTCGAATGTGTTTACGCCAACACTGTCCACGGTGGCATCCTCGCCGAACAGCATTTTAACGCCGCTCATTTCGCACTCGTCGCCGTGGCCGCACTTGATACATGGGACGTTGCCGAGAATGACCAGTGAGCCGACGTCGACCATGCCTTCCTCCATCATCCAGAACTTAATCTGTGACAGCGCGGTTTCAGCCGCGGGCGGCAGACCTTCCACGCCCGGCGGGCAGGCGGTGGTAATGACCGCAGCGCCGAACTTGCCGCGGTTCAATCCCGTCTGATGGCGCAGACAATACATGCGTTCCATGAACGTTTTAGAACGCCCGTCAAGGCTTGAGTAAGGCGTGAACCCGCCGAGCACGAACGCTCTTGCTGTGCGGAACTTTTCAGCGAGTGTCGGGCCGTCGTCCTTGACCACGCACTGGTTGTTCTCTTTGCAGCCGAGGCACGCCATGCAAGGCTGCAGATCGTGTTGGCTTAGTTTGACAAATTCGTGGTCCAGGCCGGTGTGTTCAAGAATGAAACGCACGGCCCGGTCAGTGTTGCTGTTACGAATAGGACTGCCGCTGATCCCCAGCACTTTCGCGGTCATGACGGACTCCTTGGCGAAGGGCTAATAAAAATACTTAATTATCTTATTTTAGCCATTGCTCCCTGAAAACCAAGGCGCAATGTGGCGATCTGATCAAAATACTGACGGCCTTTACGCGTTGCCTGGTCGCGTATGGAAATGGATTTCATATTTATAACCAGCGGTTAATATTGACCGGGGCCGACTGTGCTTACAAGATTTGGAAACAGTTTCTCCCGGTTGAACGCTCGCTTTCCGGGGCGAGGGGCGCAAGCCGATTCACGTTTGCGAGCATGTCTTTGTGTAGATGGTGGAGATGACCATGAGCCTACTTGATTTTCTATTTCCGCAAACGGCCGCAGCCGTGCACCTGCGCAACATCAGCGGGCATATGCGCGAGCGCCAATTGCAATCAGATGAAACAAAGCGGCTTGATGACCTGAAAGAGTCGACAACGGTTGACGCCTTGAAGGCTCGGATCGACGAATTGGAAGGTGATCTGGGTTTTGTTGTTCTGGTATTGGCGAGCCTTCTGTCAGCCCTGGACGAGAAAGGGTCGATTTCTCGAGACGACATTGAAAAGGAGCTGCGCGAACTGGACATCATTGACGGGCGCGCTGACTCGATGATCAGCATACGGATTCTCAAGCAGTATCTGAAAGATCAAGATGCCCACTGATTCGTTGCCAGAGTCGAGCATCATGTCAATTGACTTTGATCGCGCATGTACCGTTTCGGTGTTCGTGATTTTGGTATTAGAGCGGTTTGCGTCAATTATCTTCGCTTTGGTCTGACTTGACAGCCGCGATGTGACGACGTCGTGGGTCAGTGTTGTTGTTGTCTGACTCAACACCAGCATTCCTGGCGCGGTATCACGGGGATTGGCGCGTCCACCGGCGAGGCGTCGCCTCGCGGCTGCAAAAAAAAAGAAAATGACGCAAAACGCTCTAATTTCCGCGCCACGTTGCGTTGCCGTTTGATGTCACTGCGTACGAGCCATCGGCTTGTCGCGCGACGTCGGCGTGTGTCGTCATGCGCGCTTCGTCGCCGACACCGAATTCCCAGAGTCGGAAGGTGCCACCCACGGGGAAATCTTTTTTGGTAAACGGCTGGTTTATTCGGTACGACCGGTCTGGCGCTGATTTACACTGCCAGGAACGTTTGTCATCATCATTCACCGTGCAGGTCAGCCCGGCGTTTTTGCCGTTGTGATTGACGGCCATCGGCTTGATGTTGACGTAGACAAGTTGTTTTTCAACGTCGACACCTGTGATGTGCGCGTAACTCAGGTCGATGGCCTTGTCCAATGTCAGTATCAGCTTGCCGTTTTCGCGCGTTGCATCAGTTACCGTGTAGCTGGTGCGGTGTTTGTCATTACCGAATTCGATCTGTTCGCCGATGCATTTGGCGTCGGACCAGCTTGTACTCAACCACACGCGACGGGCGCCGTAGTCGACTTTCGTGATTTTTGCGGCATAGGCGGATCGCGTGACGTTTAGTGCGCCCCACCTGGTGTAGAGGCGTGTGCCCTCAACCAGCTTGGCGCGGACCAGTCCTTTGTCATCAACGCGCGCGAAGGCGAAGCCACCTTCAATCTGCCACGCGCCGAAGCGTCGACGCTTGATGTGGTCGTCACTGAAGCAGAGGTCCTCGCGCCCATCTTTCAGCAGGACTTGAACAGCCACGGCCCGATCAGCGTCTTTCTCGTTATGAGAGATGGGAAGCGACTTTACTTCCTCAATAAAAGGCTTGCCCGCGTACGGCTCGATAATGCCTGCAAATACCGAATCCATCGGCTCGGCACTGCGGCGCTGGGCATACAGGAATGGCCACGTGTCCGAGCGCGTCGGAACGTTTGGCTCAAAGTGCCCGACCAGCAGGCGGCTCGTTTCGTGCTCGGCCAGATGGACGCGCGTGTATTTGCGTGGCGCCGATTCATCGTACGTTGCATTAAGCATGCGTTGCTCAGCGTTGACCTGCTTCATGGCGATAGTGTCGCCGTTACGCGTGACGCCTTGCAGTGTGTTTGTATCGCGGCGTAACCGCCAGGTAGCTATGGCTGTTTCCGGGGCGTCGCCGCTGTATTTCAGGCCATTGCCATTCAGGAAGCGTCGAAGGTATGTCGCGTCTTCAGAGGGTAATGATTCTGACGGGTTGATCATGTTGACCTGGAAATCGTCGCTGATCGTGCCGTGGAAACACCAGGTGTGCAGCTTGCCGCCGCTGACGCGTTGCACGTCGAATACATAACTGTTCGGCGTAACGGCTGAGGGGTCAAATCGCGTATTGTTGGTATATGGCAGCGGTGCGGGTGGCTGGCTGCCGGGTTGCCCGTCATCGACCGCGACCAGGGCCACGCTGCGATTGCGTTTGTTGACATGAGGCGCCGCGGCCGGTGGCGTGGTTTGCGATCGCATGAACGAAACGTCACTCGAAGGCGCAAATGCATCCACCCATGCGTGCCCCTGCCAGTTGATTTCATCAACCTCGACGACGTTATGCATTTGCGTTCGGTTGGGCTTGGGCGAACTGTAACTGCCGCGCCAACACAGATCGTTGAGCATACGCACGCCATGGGCATTTAGCAGCAGGTCCAATGTGTCATCATGCGCGTGCCCGTATCCGGTGCCGATGCGCATCTGGACGCTGGTGAGGAAACGAAAGTCCTGCGCGCCCGTTCCGTGCTCAAGGATGCCCGCCCAGTTCGCCATCACGCGCGGGTTGGGCATAAGTAATGGGTTGCCGCCGACTGTCTTTGCTTTCTCCTCGATCTGTTGCCAGGTTTCGTCGTCCTCCGCCCCGCGCCCGAAGTAGTGTTTGATCATCCATGCCATGCGCGGATCGCCGCCGAGCTGGTAGCCATCTCGGAAGAGTTGGCCTTGTGAATTGAAATTCACATTCATCATGCGTGGCTTGTAAGGATCACCCACGTCACCGATGGCCATTGGAAAGCCGCCCGTGACGGTCTGGTCGAGAATGAACGCGCCGGCTGCCTGCATCTTGCCGTAGCGCTTCGGGTCGGTCAGGTCGAAACGTGGATTGCCGCCACCTTTGACATAGGCTTTGCTCCAGAGCGCCAGTTGGCCCATGGGAGAACCCTGGCCGGTGTAAAAGATGGAGCCGATGTCGGTCGAGCCGTCGCGCTGCATGGTGCTGGAGATGTAGTCGGGCAGCCCGGCGGCATGGTGCGGATAGATCCACGTCTTCTCCCACAGGAACTTCATCCACGGCTCGGTAATCTCCGGGTACTGCTGAATCAGCGCGGTACGGAACAGAAAGATTGGCGATTCCTTGTCGTTGTATATATTGAAGTGCATGCTCTGGCGCGCGCCGAGCTGCAACACACGTGTCTCGATCATGCGGCGAAGGTCTTCTTCCGTCTTGATCCACGGAATGAAGCGGCCGACCGCCTTGGCCAGTTCATCATTACCTTTGATGTAGTCGAACAGCAGGTCATACGATTGGGCCATGCCTTGTTGCGCGTGGGTGATGGTGGCGAGGTACCGCCGATCGAGGCGCAGGTCGCGATTGTAAAGTCCGGTCGGGCTCTCCAGCGTTTCATACACATCGCGCGATTGTGTCATCGCCGGATAGCGATAGGCGTACGCTGCTAACAGGAACGCCGCCTCGCGCGCAGCTCGTTTGTTGCCATTGGCGTGGTACAAGTAGGGCAGGTGATGCCACAGGTCAGTCCCATCCGTCGGGGCGATCAGGCTGAGTGTGTATCGTTCACGAAGCGACATCAGCCACGCGAGCCACGCGTAGTTTTCTGCTTTGGCCATGTCGCCGGTTTTGGCGATGTAGTACCCGCTGCCATCGTCTTGTAGCGGGTATGGCTTTGGCAGCGGCATGTAATTTTCAAAGTCTTTTCGCGTGTATCGAAGGCCGAGCTTGTCGTTGTACAGCGTGAGCGGTTGTAGCCACGGGTAGCGCCCGTTCTCCCATCGCCAGACGCCGAACTTTTCCTGGATGGCTTTCATGTCGTGGCTGGGCGGCGAAAGGACTGGCTTATCGTTGTAGCCCAATGGGTAGTAACCGGTAATCATCGAATTGAGCGGCGGCAGTGCATTCCAGATCGCGGTGTCGCGCTCGGTCCGCTGTTGTGGTGTCAGTTCGGGTGTGTTTGGATCACGCAGGTACGGGTCAAGCCGTTTTGTCCAGCGTTCGACTTCTTTGAGCACTTGTTGCGGGTCTGCATTGGCGCGCAATATTTCACGATCGCGCAGGCTGAAAGTGGTCGGGGATTCCTTGCTTGCTCTTTTTGCCAACGGTGCGAGCACGTCGTGCAGTTCGACGCGGTTGAGCTGGAAATCCACGAGGCTGCCTTTGCCGAGCCGAATGGTCGCGTCAAAATTCCCGGGGATGTCGACCATGAAGTACAGCTCGGTCACGCTGTAAAAGTCATCCCAGTACGGAATGCGATGGCGATAGCGCTGTGGCTTTCCACCATTTCCGGGGGTGACGATCAGTTCGATGTAGACCGGCTTGCGTATGCGCTCAATGTCCTCGGTATTGACCATGCCGATAAAGCGCACGGCATAGGCGCTGATCGCCAGATTCCCCAGCGACAGTTTCAGTTCGGGTAAGCCGGCCGACATGCGCACGACTTCGACAGGCGGTTTTGTTTTGCCGGTGAGTTCGTATTTCTTACGAATGGCCGGCGTGGCGGTTGTGATTCGGCCTGCCGGAACGCCGGACACTTCTGTTGCCCGCCACTGCTTGACGAGCGTTTTGTCGTCAAGTGTCGGCTGGGTGTAGTCGTTGCTGTTAAACGATGTCCACACCTCTTGCGCATCCGGCTGCGCAGCGCGTGTGGTGGTCACGATTGTCAGAGCAGCAAAGACAGCGATCGCGTTGCGCGTGAACGCGGACCAGGCCGCCAACCCGCGCGGGTTGTTTGCACGAATCATATTGACGAACTCCGAGGGGGTACTTAAATGAATGAACAGAAGTTAAGGAGCGGTGTAGGTAATTCCACCTGAGTAATAGCCGTTCGCCGCTCGTGAGTAGATCACGGGGAACGGGTAGTTCACGTAGTTGGTGGTGCTGGAAACAGTGCCGGCATAGTCCTGCTCTGCTTGGCCGGTTTCCACGTGGCCGTCCGCGAACACGGCATTGGGGGCATCGTGCCAGTAGCCGTTGACGTTCAGGTCTTCCGGCGTGAGGCTTGAGTTGTCCGCGCGCAGGATGCCGCGCGATCCAACGCCGGCTGCCAGATACCAGAACTTGTACGTGAACATGGTCGTCGGGTCGGGCACGAATCCGGTCAGATCGGCTGCGGTCGTGTGGCCGTCGGCGTACAGCATCATTGTCTGCGGCTCGTTATCGTGGCTCGGCTTCTTTGCCGTGTGCGGATTGATTGTATTATCCGCGCCCCAGTTCCAGTTGCCCGAGTCGTACAGGACATTGCCGAACGCATTGAGCGAGTACGAGTAGTTTTCACCCGCGTCAGCAAGCGTATGGTTGACGACGAGGCTTGTTTCATTCGTAGGACATCGGATCTGGCCAAAGGCGGTCAGATACTGATACCGCAAAAGGATTTCCATCGGCGTGATGTCCGCAGAGAAGACGGAGTTGCCTGTGAAAACCTTTTTGTTCTGGTCGGCATAAAGTGCAAAACCTCTGAACCGGCCGGCCGGCGGCAGCCAGTCCTGGTTGTCGTTCTCATACGCGGCGCAAAGTATACGCAATTGGCGCAGGTTACTCTGGCATTGAACCGCCTGTGTGCGTTCACGCGCTTTGCCCAGCGCAGGCAGCAGGATTGAAATCAACAGTGAGATGATCGAAATCACAACAAGCAGTTCGATCAATGTAAATGCGCGATGAGATGTTTGCGGGCGATCAGACATGATTGTTTCTCCACGATTACATGGTTGCAAGTTGACGGGCTTGTTTGCGATGGGCGCGAATTCTTTGCAGGTCGCGCGTCACCGCCTTTTTGGCGGCTCGAAGGTGCCTGGCCATCGTTGTGCCGGCGCGGCGCGCATCGCATTCGGCGATTGCTTCGGCGATCGGCATATGGTTCGGGCCGCTGACGGTATATCCGCCGAGGATTGACATGAATTGATGCATCGTTGCACAGCGCAGATGCAGGCGCGACAGATGAACGATACGCGTGGCGTGACGCAGGCCGCTGATGTCGGACAGGTATCGATGGAACTGCCTGTCGCGCGCTTCGCGTTCGTAGCCGGAGCCTTCGAGTCGATCTGCTTCACGCGCCAGCTTCATTAGTTCGGGAATCTGTTCGTCCGTGATGGTGCGCGCCGCCGCGGCTGCGATGATCGGCTCCAGCCCGATGCGTACGTCAAAGATTTCCAGGACTTCGTCGTCATCCGCGTCGCGCACGTACGTGCCTGACCCGGGCCGGCGCGAAACCAGCCCATCCTGTTCCAGGCGCAGCAGCACCTCGCGCACGGGCACGCGCCCAACGCCCCATCTGGCGGCAAGGCTTTCCTCGCCCAGCCGATCGCCCGGGCGAATGTCGCCAGTGGCCAGTTCAGAGACAAATGTGTCGTAGAGATCAATCGGTGATGTGGTTGCGGTTGTCATTTGTTCGCGTGTTCCGGCTAATCTGTATTGTGAACCTGTATACAGGTTGATCAAAGAATAGGCCCGGGCAGGCGGCAGGTCAAGGTTTTTATCGAAATCAGTTAAAAGTACGGGAATTTAAACTCGATTTCCGTGTTTTATCTGAATCAAAGGGATTTTCAGTGATCGTTGTGCGTTTATCGTTCGCGACGCACGCGTTGGATTTGTTACAGCCGGATCGTGACACGATCCAGGTGGATTTACTGTCCCGTGATACAGCGCCCGCCAAACGGGCTTTGTGCATCTCGTTTGTGCTGACTTGCTGGTTTCGTATCGACCTGGTGCCTTGACGTATTTTCCGCCTCACGCCCCTCCTTCATTTGGCGCGAGGGCCGCGAGGCGGAAAATACTGCTGGATTGGATTGAAAACGCGTTTAGGCAACCACACATCAAGAGCATTTTTCGCCCGTTCGTTGCTCTCCCTGAAACCGGAGCAGCGGACGGGCGACAAGTGCGGACAGACCGTCACTTGTCGAGTAAATCCCACTATGGATTCATCCAAAACACATGAACGTACAAACGGTTGTGAACTAACGTGCATAAAGTCCCTGACACGCGAATCAATCAGAAACCGTAGCAACTCGAACTTTCAGGGAAACCCGCCGGCGGGGCTATTTCTTTCCGGTACTCGATTCGCGCACGATGAGTTTGGGCGCGATGACCGTCTGCTGCGGAACCGGCTTGCTATTGACCATCTTGCGCAATACGTCGACGGCCGCCTGCCCGAGGCGATTGGGATACTGCTCGACGGTCGTCAGCCCCGGCTGCAGGATGCTGAACGAGTCAGGTGAGTTGTTGGTGACGGCGTATGAATTGCTGAACCCCACGACCGCCAGGTCTTTGCCGATCGTGAGTCCATGCCGTTGGGCGTATTGGTAAACGCAGAAGGCGTGCGCATCCGTAAACGCAAACACCGCAGTGGTCTTACTTCCCTGTGCCGTAGCGAAGTATTCTTCAAGCACAGGTAAGACCTCATCCATCGCGAAACGGCGTTGCGGCGTATGGATCACGCGCGGCGTCAGGCCGGCCTCACGCATTACGCGCTCATACGCGCTCTCCCTTCGCCGGTCGGCCAGGTCGTTGTCGAGCGCGACACCCAAATGGACAATCTGCCGATGGCCCTGTTCGATCAGGTGTTGCGTTGCCTGGGTTGCGCCCAGTTCGCTGTCGGTTGTCACCAGCGGCGCTTTGATCTGTGGAATCGGTGAGTCGAGCGCGACAATCGGCGTGTGCTGATCGAGCAGATGAATAAAGTGCGACTCGTCACGGTCTTCCCGGCAGGGCATGATGATCACGCCGCTTGCCCGTTTTTTGGCGAGCGCCTCGAGCATCTGTTCTTCGCGCGTCACGTCATGCTCGGAGCAGAGCACGAGCGGGACAGTGCCGTCCTCCCACAGGGTGCGCGAAATGCTTTCGGCGATGTCGCTGACAAACGGGCCGGCAATGCGCGGCAGGATCACGCCGATGGTGCCGGTCCAGCCGGTGATCAGTCCCTGGGTGACGTCGCTGGCCAGATAGCCTTCGCGCCGGGCGACTTCATGGATTCGCTTGCGGAGCGCTTCGCTGAGGTTGGGATCGTTGCGCAGCGCCCGGGCTACGGCGGTATGTGAAACGCCGACTTTTTCCGCCAGATGACGCAGACTCGGTCGGCGTTTGCGTCGATGAACAACCTTTTTGCCTGCACTCATGAGATCGCCAGCTCGATTGGGGGTTGACGACATCATTTTAACGGCTGTGTCACTTAAGTAGAAGTTTGCTTACGTAGCTTGTTGCGGCGGATCAGTTATCCCGCCACTTCGTGAACCAGGGCTCAATGTAGTAATACTCACCAATGCCGGTATACGACCAGTCACCGTTGCGCCCATGCCCATCCGCGCGATAGCCGATATTGAGGCTGTCGTTTGCGACCACGTGTCCATCGACATAGCCGCGCACCGCGCTGCCGTCGTACGTGAAGATATTGGCGTTCTCATTGCGGTTCACGCGGCTCGGCATGATGAAGTAGAGGCCGTCCTGGGTGTTGGGCTCCCACACCCGGTTCCAGGTTTCGGACAGCATGATCATTTCGCCGGGCGGCGGGCCATCGATCTGCCCAACGCGCAGCGGGTACAGGCCGCTGAGCGTTTGCCCTTCGGTGGTCATGGCATCCTGGTTGGCGCCGTAGCCGGTGTACATGTAGTTGGGTGAAGTGGGGTTCGGCGGATTGCGCGCGCCGCTCCAGTAAATGCGAGGCGTTGCGAGGTACTGTTGCTCGACCAGTTTTTCACTCCAGGGCACGTGCCTTCGCGCGAATGGCTCGCCCAGCGTCCAGGGCAGATTGAAATTGCTGTATATCAGGCTTTCACTGTTGTCCGTGGCGTAGGCGTGGATCGCCAGTTGGATCTGTCGCACGTTGGAGATGCTGCCGGTTTTCTGTGCCGCCGTGCGTGCGCCTTGCAGGGCCGGCAGCAGGATGGCGATGATCAGCGAAATGATTGAAATGACCACCAGCAGTTCGATCAGCGTAAAGCCGCGAGCTTGACGATCAGTGGGCATAAGGTCGGCTCCTTCATGCGGGGACGTGTGTCGAGACAGCCGTTTTTCTGCATGATTTACATGGAAACTATAGCGTATTTGTGCTTGCCGGTCAACTATTTCTCCGCGATTTATCGCACGTACATCTCGGCGAACTTCAGGACTCTATGGAAACTCTGCGTGCTTGTGGGCGAAAAAGCAGACCGTTCCATCTGTCCGTCGCGCACGCGCTGCCGGGCGATATTGAAAAACCACGGATGCGTCTGGGTGGGGCGCCGGCCGGACACACCGCTGAAGGGCATCAGCACATCATGGCCGTCACCCGCGACGGGGATGCGCAACTCCACGCTCCAGTGATCGTCAGCAACGTGGGTGGCGATCTGTGCTTCGGACTGCCAGCGCATGACCAGTCCTTTTTTCCGATCAAGATCGTAAACCGCGCCGGCCGGATTGACTGCAATCTGGTAGTACGAGTGGCCCTGCGTTTCCAGCAGGACTTCAATGTTGTCGCCGTTCCACATGTTGCCGTCGTCGTTTCGGGTGGTGCTGACACCAAGGTTGGCCATGTCGTTGTCGTGACAGACGATGCCGATGTAGAGGTCGTCACCGGCCCAGCCCAGCTTGAAGTTCGACGAATGTGCCGGGTTGCGCCCGGTTTCCAACTCGCGCAGCGGGTGAGCGGTGATGTTCTTCCAGAACGGATCGTCGAGCTTACCGTCCATGGTGATATCGCCGGCGTTGCGCCGATAACAGCGCACCCTGGGCACGTCTTCGCGCCCTTTTGATAACTGCTCGCGGCGCTGCTTCAGCGGCTTCATGTATTCGACCAGCAGGTCAACGCGCTGGCCATAGATCGAATCGCCCGCGGCACTGCGCGCAGCTTCGATCAGTTCGACGTATCGATCGAGGATGCCCAGGTCCTTCGACGCATTCATCCAGTGCTGCTCGGCATAATCGACAAAGGCTTTCATTTCCTTAGCAGCCGGGCCGTAGAACTTGCTGTAGTACTCATCGAGCAGCGGCTCGAGCGACTGGTCTGCGTCCCAGTAGTAACGCGCGGTGACGTAAAGGTTCAGGTGATTGGCTGCCAGTGCATGCCACGGCATGTTCCAGTCTGGCCAGTTGCGCCGCGCGCTGGCGAATTCGCCAAGTGAAATCCCTTTGAGGGACTGAAGGTCCTCGGCAATGATGCGCGGGAAGTAGACCGGTATCCCCAGCCAGGCGCCATTACGTCGGCAGTGCAGGTAGTAGTCCCAGATCATCAGTTTGCCAGACGGCAGTTTTTCCAGCCACGCCTTGCGCAGGGCCAGGAACTTCTTGTGCGTTTCAGGATCGTGAAAATTGCTGCGCCATCGGCAGATCATGATCACCACATTGGGCGAGAATTGATCGATATTCTTCGGTGGCTGCTGGTAAGCGGTGTAGGCCAGCCCGAAGATCTTTTTGTCGGGATGCGATTTGTACAGCTCGCGCGCCACGCGATCAAAGTAGGTCCACACGTAATCGGAAAGCACACCGTTCCAGCCGCGTTCCTTGTCATCCTTGCCAACGCACAACTCGCACTGGCATAGCTGGCTGTACCCGTCGGCGGGTGAGACGTTCATCATCGGCTCGTCATAGGTGTCGAACATGGCGCGCAGGTATTTCACGTTGGCTTGAAAGAGCCCCTCGTGCGACAGGCAGGGCTTGCCGGCATGATCGGTCATGCGTTTGCCGCCCCAGATCGCGTAATACTCGGGGTGCGCCTGTTTGACCTCGTCGCGCCGATGAACGAAGTCGATGCCATGTCCGGGCGGCCCCCATCCCGTGATGTGGTGCGCCCGGTTCAGGCCGAGGCGCAACTGCCACTTGATCTCATCCAGTTCAGCCTGGAAGAACTCCTGGTAGGTCTGTCGAATCCGGCGCATCGGAAAATCCGGATGAACGGTCTGGTTGGTCTGTGGCAGGGCGATGGTGTCAATGTCCGGCAGCACCTCGCCAAGTTCGCCGGGGAAATACCACCGCGCGCCGAGGTTGCGCAGAAAGGCGTAAACCGCATTGGTCGAGCCGCGTCCGTCGGAAGCCCACAGGCCGGTCTCATTGTTGTAGCTGCGAAACACGCGGTAGGACATGTAATTGTAAAACTGTTCACCGGTGATCTGGTCAAACGCATCCATCACGCGCTGCCGGTCAGCCTTGTTGCGCCCCCAGGGTTCCTTGGGAACAAAGTCCGTGTCATCCCCGATCAGCGCGAGCCAGTTGTCGCCGGACGCGATGCGGTAGGCGTCGTGTTTCAGATCGTCGACTGTCAGGCCCAGTTCTCGTGTGTACGAACTTGTGCCGATGTAAATCCTGACCGGCAGCTGTGCGTTCGATTCGGTCACGATGGGTAGCTTCGCGCCGGTGATCTTTTCGACCAGTGCCTGCAACTCGCCAGCGGCGAACGCGGTCATGCGCGGCGGGTTTTGGGTGATCACAATCTGCGCCTGTGCCTGACCGTTCTTGACGATGTACGACTCAGCGGACGCGAGTGTGGTGATACTCAAAGCTAGCAGCGTGCAGCCGACGATAAGGGGTTTCCATTGACGCAAAGTTATGTCTCCTTGTTCGAACCGGGCCTTAGGAGGTAACTTCCGGGGGGATTCGAACCTTGAGCAGATACACGGCAAATGGCTCTCGCTTGCCGCACGATACCCAGATCATGCCGTCGTGCTCGTAAATGCCGGCGTAGTGCATGTACCCATCGAGCGCGGCAAACCGGGTCAGTGTTGCGGTTTGGGGGTCCATCCAGAACAGGTCGTTGCGCCCGAGGTTTTCTGTTTCTGTTGACGCGTCGGCCTTGCCCACGGCAAGCAGTCGGCCGTCTGATAGACGCCGAATCTTGGGCCCGCCGAGTTGGTTGCCGAGTACGGAAGCCGGCTGCAATTGGCCATTGCCGTTTAAGTCGACCTGCGCTTCGCGCCAGGTCCAGTTCTGGTAGTCGGGCGCCGGGGCGGTGCCGATGATCGCGCAGACCGGGTTGGCGCGCACCAGCGCGCAGATGTCGCCTGTTTGCGGATCAAATGCCAGTGATGCTTCCTCGTAGCAGCCGCGATGCGCTTCGGGGAACACTTCGCTGGCAAGCACGCGCCAGTCCTTGCCGTCGCGCGTGCGGTAGAGCGTGCCGGCATGATCGCGCCCGCAATACGCCAGGCTGTAGCCCATGTTCTGATACCAGGTGAAGTCGTAGCGGATATTGTTGATGCCGCTGGCCGGCGCGTAGGCTGAACTCCAGTTGACGCCGTCTTCGCTGAGCCAACTGACGGACTGGCGTCCCACGTGGGTTTCGCTGTCATTGCGCCCCATGCGTCCGAACTGGACGGTGGTGGCGCCCATCAGCCAGCCTTCGGCCGTGACGCCGAACTTCACTTCGGCCACGTACGCGCCACCCCAGGTGAAGACCTTGACCGTCTCCCAGTTTTTGCCGTCGGCCGAGCGGATGATGCGCGATCGTGGAAACAGTTCCTCCTTGAAGCTGCAATACCAGTGATCCTTGTAGCGGAACAGGTCGGTATGCATTTCTCCGTGGGAGCCGCCAGTCCCTTGCTTGTCCAGGTGGGCTTGGTGCTTTCGGTCGGTTTCGGCGGTGCGTTCGATGTCCCAGATTTTTTCTGCGGATTCGATCAGGAACGACTCGCGGCATGTGTCTCTGTGCGTGGCAGACATGTCGGGCTATGCTTCCTTAAAAGATTGACCTGCCGGGCATGATAAGCTACGATAGTTTCCATGTAAACTATCTGGGTTTTTCGCCAATGTCAAGGGGTATGGAAATGTATATGCACACTGAGCGCTTAAGAACCTGTTTCGCCATACTTTGTCTTGCGTTCGCCGCTGTGATTGTCGGCGCTGCGACGGTCGCCCACGCGTCTGATTACGTGATCCAACGCGACGCGGCCATGCAACTGTTCAAGGCGCGCGAATACGAAAAGGCCTTGCAGGCGTTTAGCGCGATGTCGCAAGCGAATGTCAGCAAAGTTCAGAAGTCTGATGCGCTGAATCAGGCGATTCGGTGTTTGATTGCGCTTGAGCGTAAAGATGAAGCGATGAAGTTGACGGAGCAGATTCCGATCGAGCCGGAAGCAATGACCTGCCAGATGCGCGTGTTAAGTGCGCAGCAGGCATGGGAACAGATCGTGACCACCTTCGCAAAAATCGATATCGATACCTGGCCGGACTATCTGAAGAGTGAAGCTTATTCAACGCGCGGCTTCGCGGCCTACAGGACGCGCCACGCGGAACTGGCGATTGCCGACCTGACCAAGGCGATTACTTACAAGGCCACCGTCAACGATCGCAGCCTGGCGATCAATCATCTGGCGGCCGCATACGATCATCTGCTCAAGGACGATAAAAAGGCGATTGAAACGTATCGCAGCGTTTACCCGCTGGGGCACACCTACAAGCAGGCAGGCGCGGCGATTGCCGTGGCCGGTATTCTGACCAGGCAGGAAAAATATGATGAAGCGGTCAAAGAGCTGGAAACGATCGATCTTGAGCAGGTGAAATTTATAGTCTGGAAAGAGAAGGTACTGGCCGCGCAGGGCAGGGCACTCGCGGCCGCCGGGCAGGTGCAACCCGCCATCGCGAAGTATCAACAGATTCTTGCCATCGAAGATCTCGAATCAGACAAGCATGACAGGTACGCCAAGGTCATTGAGGGCTTGAAACAGCGTCAAGCCGACAAACCGTAAAATTCGTTGCGGTCCGGTGGTTGACTGATCAGGATATCCGTAATGGAACACCTCCCCAATGGCATTGTGATCCGCCCTTATAGCGCGCAGCAGGATGCTCAAGTGGTGCGCGGGATCGCCGCGGACATCTGGCGCGGCAGCGGGTATGAATTCATGGAACAGCGGTTCGGCGTCATCGGCGGCAAGCCCTGGCAGGAATGGATGGCTCGGGCAGTCATGACCGACATTGATGCGCCCGAGACGCGAAGTTTCGTCGCGGAACAGGACAACACTGTCATCGGCTTCTGCTCCTACACCGTGAACACCGAGCAAAACCGCGGTTCCGTTGGCTACAACGGCGTGGCGCTAGCGCATCAGGGCAAGCGCCTGGGTTCGGCAATGCTGCGATTTGTGTTGTCGCGTATTCAGGGTGAAGGTCTGGAATATGCCGACGTGATCGTGGCCGACAATGACGAGCACGAACCAGCCCGTCGGATGTACGAGCGGCATGGCTTCCAGAAGCTGGGCGGCTTTTATTACATGGTGCAGAAGTTTGATTCGGACGAATCCCAGCCCCAGCCAGGAAACACGTAAATGTTCATCGATAGCCATTGTCATGCCTACCGCCATCCGCTTCCGTTTGTCACGCAGTTCTGTTCGGCTGAACAGGTGATTCAGCGTTACGATGAAATGGACATCGAGCGCGGCGTGCTCCTGCCGATCGTCAGTCCGGAAATTTATCTGCCGCAAGCCAACGAAGACATTCTTGACATGGCCGCGCAGTATCCGGATCGGCTCATTCCGTTCTGCAATATTGATCCGCGCGCGTTGACGTACTCCGTTGATGCGCCGCTCGACACGTTGCTTCGCTACTACCGCGACAAGGGCTGCAAGGGTGTCGGCGAGATCATGCTGAACGTCCCGGTCATGGACCCGATGGTGCAGAACCTTTTCAAACACGCGCAGGACGTCGGCCTGCCCGTGACCTTTGACGGCTCCGATCGTGTCGGCGGCGACTTCGGGTTATTTGACGAGCCGGGCCTGCCGCAGCTGGAACACACACTCCAACGGTTTGAGAATCTCGTGGTGATCGGGCACGGCCCGATTTTCTGGGCGGAGATCGGCCGGCTGGAAACGCCCGGACAACGCAAGCCGGTGTTCCGCCCGGACGGTCAACATGTCGGGTATCGGTTGCAGACCGGGCCGATTGTCGAAGAGGGCGTTGTTGCTAAATTATTGCGCCTCTATCCGAACCTGCATGCCGAGCTTTCGGACGCGCACAGCGCGCTGGGACGCGACCCGGACTACGGCCCGAAGTTTGTGACAGAGTTTCAGGATCGCCTGCTGTTTGGAACGGACCTTTGTCATTTCGAACAGCATGTTCCGGTGCGGCAACTGTTGCTGGACTGGCGAAACGACAACAAGATCAGCGAGACGGTCTTTAAGAAGGTCGCTCGTGACAACGCCATTCGATTGTTAGGTTTGACATGACAGAGTTTGCATCTCGATTGCCCAAGCGCCTTTATCAACAGGTGACCCGCGACATCACACATCACTTCCCCGGGCCGCATAAGGTGCGCCGGGATGAGGTGTTGGTCGATCGCAACTGGTGCCTGCAACTGGACGACACTTGCGGCCCACTGACCCGGCTTGCGGCCAAGGATTTGCGTCGGACGTTGCTGAAAACGTTCGATGTTAAGTTGCAGCGGAGCGGGCGCAGGATTCAGGTCACTGTCGATCCCAATGCGACGCGCCCTGACGAATCGAGCCGGCTGTCGGTGTCGCGCGAGCAGATTCACATTGAAGCAAACAGCGATGAAGCAGCGATGCGCGCGTTGTTCGACCTGCGCTGGTGCATGCTCAATCGCCAGGCGCCCGTGTTGGCGTGCGGCGACAGCGGGCTGTCGCCCGAGTGGTCGCTGCGCATCATGAGCCCGGTCTGGCATCGTCCGATTGACCAACCGGAAGATTACACGGTTCTGCCTGACGCTTACCTGCTCAACGCGGCGCGCTACGGCTTCAACGCCACTTACCTGTATGCCGACTGGTTTGACTTCATGACGCCGGACGTTGCCGGCGCACTGGCACGCAAAGGCTACAGGGCGCGTCTGGCCGCGCTGCGCGACGCGGTTGCGCACCTGGGGCGTTTTGGCATTCGTCTGTTGATGCACATCAACACCATCGCGATGTCACACGATCATCCGTTTTTCAAAACAGCGCCGGCAATGCGCGGCGCGCAGACCTGGCGCGACGGCCAGCACTGCCTTTGCTCGAGCCATCCGAAGACGCTCGCACTCTACCGGCAGGCGGCCAGACAACTGATGTCCGATGTGCCCGGACTGGCCGGCGCGGTGATGATCACGGGCGGCGAATGTTTTCTGCATTGTTACACCAGGCCCATGCCGCAGACATCGCAAGGCACGAACTGCAAACGCTGCGCCAAGCACACGCCGGACGATGTGATCGCCCGTGTGGTCAATGCGTTTGCCGCCGGCGCGCGTGAAGTCAATCCTGACGTTCATTTAATGATGTGGCCTTACAGCGCCTTCACCTGGGGCGACCTGGATACTCAGAAACGGTTTATCGGCAATCTCGATCCGCATGTCGACCTGCTGAGCAGTTTTGAGAAGGACAGCTTTCAGACGATCGATGGCGTTAAGTCCTACGTCTTCGATTATTCGATCTGCCAATTGGGTCCGTCGCCCCGGTTTCGCGAACTTCATCGCACTGCAAAGCGCGCGGGGCGAAAAGTACATGCGCGCACGGAGAGCGCCCAGTGCATTGAAATGTTCAACGTGCCGCGCATTCCCATCATGCATCGCTGGGCGGAACGCTTTGCGGCGATCCGAAAGATCGGCGTTGATGGTGTGCATACCGCGTGGCGGTTCTATGGCTTCTGCGCGCAGCGCAATGATGAAATCGTATACGCCAACACCTGGCGGGATAATCCGGACATCGATGACCTTTTGCTGACCATGGCACGGCGTGACTTTGGCGGCCGTGCCGCGCGCAACGTGGTGCGCGCGTGGGAACATTTCAGTAAGGGGTTTGCCGAGTTCCCTTATTGCGCCGGCACCACCGGGTTTCCTTACTTTCGTGGGCCGTTTTACATCGGCCCGGCACACCCGTTCGTGTTTGATACGACACGCGGGCACGGCCTGCCTGAAATGTTCTGGACGCCGAACCCATCAGCAGGCGAAGCCGCTTCGCCGGATGAATCGTCCGATGTGTTTGAAAACGAGCCAAGGTTTTTTGCAGACCTGACGTGGACGCAGCCTTACGGCGCAAAGCGTGTGGCTGGCGCGCTGGCGAGCGTTGACAAGCATTGGCGAAAGGGTCTGGCTTTACTTCAGCGCGCCGGCAGCACCGCAAAGGGGGGTGAGTTCGAAAGCGAACTGGCGGTTGCCACCATGATTCATTGCATGTTCCGTACGGCCCGGAACCTTGTCGCGTTTCAGATGCTGCGAGAGAAAGTCACGACCGAGCCGACAACCCCCGCATCCGTGAAACGCGCCTGTCTTGAGGCGATCAAAGTGGTGACGGACGAAACAGAAAATGCGCGCATTGCTCTGGAACTGGTCAAAGCCGATCCGAGCCTGGGTTACGGCGCCGCATATGGGTACGCATTTACCGCGGACATGATCGAAGCGAAGATCAAGCATTGTCAGCACCAGATTGACATTGCAATCCCGGGCTTCTACGACATCCACGCGTTTCATTGTTTTGGGGTGACGGATCGCAGTTTGGGTCCGAATGCGTCCTGACCCGTTTCTTCCTTCAGATTCTCCTATCGAAAGCAACTCATCTTTGTCCGAAATCCTGTCGATCTAATCAATAAGTGGGGGGCCGGCTGGAGTTTGCCTGCCCATGAAGACGTTATGCCTCTGTATCCTTCTGATTATCGCCACACCACTGCTGGCGGACGATGACGAGTCCGATAGTGATTTCTCGCCCTGGCTGGAAGAATTGCCGCTGGGCGATTCACCGTTTCCCCAGGAAGCCGGCGAGTGGCAGCTGACTTTTTCTGTTGAGCACTTTGAAGACGACGATGACGACGAGTCCGTCACGGATCTGTCATTGGAAATCGAATACGGCATCACCGACTGGTTGCAGTTCGGCGTGGCGGTGCCGTACCGGTTCTTCGATCCACATACCGCTGGTGAAGAGGACGCTTCCGGCTTTGGTGACGTTCAACTGGAAGTGTTGTTGCGCCTGTTGGAAGGTGAATTCTGGATCGTGTCGTTCGGCGCGGAAGTGGCTTTCGACACTGGCGATGAAACACGGGAACTGGGTGAAGGCAACACGGTCTACGAACTCGCATTTCATGCCGGCTGCCAACTGGGCCCGGTGCAGATTTACAGCTCGCTCGGCGCCGAAATCGAACGCGATGAATTGTTACTGGTCTACGGCCTGACGATTGTCGGCGAGCCGATGGGGCCGGTGACGCTGCTGGTCGAATGGACCGGCGAATACAACGAAAGCGGCGTGCACGAATCCTTCATCGCACCGGGCATCGCGGTCGAACTGATCGATGATGTTGAGTTGCTGTTTGCAGTGCCTGTCGGCCTGACCACGGCATCAGAGGATTGGGGTGCTGTTCTCAGGCTTGCGATTGAGTTTTGACTGAGGTTACACAGCCAGTTGATGCGCTTGCAGGTAACTCGTGAGGTATCCGGCAACGTAGGCTGCCTGCTGTCGCACCACATCGTCATTGAAGTGTACATGGTCCTTCAACAGTTGGCTCATGGGTCCGAGGCGGCGAGTAAACCCAGCCAGATCCAATATGGGCGTTCCGTGTTCGCTGAGCAAACGGTCGGCTGCATCGTTATAGGCGCAGAGGTCAGCCTCGAACCGGAGGAATGCCGAACTCCGCGTATTGTGTATGCGTTCATCGAGCGGACCGGGGCGCATCCAGATGAGGGGAATGCCGTTCTTCTCAAACCAGCCGAGGATGTCGGTGAGGTTCCGATGGAATTGAGTCAGAGGAACCTGCTTCTTTCCGGTTTGCGGGTCGGTCTTTATGTCATGGAATCCGACGTGCAGCAGCACGGCGTCGGGCTGAAATGTTCCTGCTCGGTCCAGCGTACGAAGATAGTCCATGATCATTCCAGAGTCGCCGGCGCTTCCCCCCGCGGGCACGTCCAGATTATCCATTGCCTCCTGAATGCTCGAATCCTCATTGCCTTTGCGTGAGTATGCACACAGGCCACGCAGCATCTGCACAAGGTATGGATGCATGAGCAGCGTTGTGCTGCTGCCGATAACGAAAACACTCGGTAACGAAGTGGCCATCCCGCTATATCTCCTGGCGTGTCAGCTGTCGTCTGACTCTGTTTTATTCGTTAAGCGCCTCTAACACAATGAATTTGAACCACCGAGATACTGAGGCACAGAGAAGATTCTGAAAGATGAAGAATGATGTAACCACAAAAGCACAAAAGACACAAGATGAAAATCAGAAAAACAGGAAAGCGAAAAACGCAGAAGATGTCGTGCAAACCGACGATCTGCGCTGCTGTCGGGAACGAGTTGAATGGTCCGATCTGAAAATCGTAAAAACGACTTGACAGAAAACACAGCCGCTCTGTGGTCTACTCTGTCAGGCGCTCCAAATGTATCTTAACCTTTGCTTCGACCACCGAGGGCCTCCTGCACCACACCTTGCCACGATTTAGTTCCGCGGCGCGTCGGCTCTGGCTGCTGACGTCGTTTTAGTCGTCGTCGTCCTCATCTTCTTCGTCATCGTCGTCGTCATCATCATCATCGTCGTCACAGTCTTCGTCGTCGTCATCCTCCTCGTCATCGTCGTCATCATCATCGTCGTCGTCGTGGTCACAGTCTTTTTTCTTCTTCTTTTTCTTCTTCTTCGAGGAAGTACGTTCTTTGGTTTCAGCCGCGGCTTCGGCTGCGATGACGGTCGCGATGGCTATGTCTGCACGCTTCGCTTTTTCGCCGCGTTCCTGGATGATGAGTTTCGATTTGCGTTCGTATTTGTCATTTTCTTTCTGGATCTTTATCTGCATTTGCTTGACCAGTATTTCGTTGCCGCGCTTTTCTGCCAGCTCGAGCGTTCTGCTGTACCTCGCAACGAGCTTTTCATGTCGTTCCGTGAGCTTTCGCTCCTTGCGATCAAGTCTGGTGTACTCCTGATCCAGTTGCCGGACGATCGACATGGCACCCGTCGACAACGTGACGTCTTTACGGGTCAGCAAAGAGTCGATCGACTTTGTTTTTGCCGGCGTTGCCGGACTCGTATTCGATGTCTTGTTCGCAGTAGATGTTTGTTTTTCAACCTTTGCATGAAGTGCCGTCGGCAGAAGGACGCCGATCAAAGCAATCATGAGCCACATTGAGCGGAAGTGTTTGTGCATGACACCCTCCAGGAGAAAGAGGAGTTAAAAGAGACATCGCTCACGTCGGCTGGCTGTGGTCAACCGACGTGAACACGGACGGTATTTTCGGTCGTCCCGAACACACCACACACAACTGCATTCGAGAGAAAATTCAAGGCACGAGGCCGGGGTTTTGCGATCGATTTTTAATTACATCTGTTGCAGGGAAGCCTCACTGGTCGCCGCTTGGCAGCAGCAACTTTAATGGCATGAAGCTCACCTCTGATTGTAGGTTTCACCGTTGACAAAGTCACGGGTTATTCGACAGTTGGAAAGGAATTTTTCTGTTCACGCGTGAGCTGAAACAGCATTTAATAAAAAACGGATCTGCCCCGTTCCTTTCTCTTGGACAATGATCGTTGCGCTGCGGCATAATACGCTGCGGTGTCGGCAACCGAATCGATTTGCGTCCTGTCTGGAAAGTAGGCCGCTATGAGTATGATTGGAAATCTTTCGCGCATCCCAGAGGATGTCAGAGTAACGCTTCACAAGAATCCGGCGGCAATCATCGGCGTGCTCTATCCGGATTTTATCGAGGAGCCTGTGAGGAAGCCCGGCTTTATCGCGCGCTTGTTCGGCAGGAAACCGGCAGATCCAACGCCTCCGCCAAAGCCTATTCACGTGCTTTCCGAGACTGATACCATCGATATCGACAAGGCTTGGCATATACTTCATTTTCTATTCACTGGTTCCGATTGGGAGGGAGATTTTCCCCAGGGGTTTTTGGTTTCCTGTGGTGAACCAGTTGGCGATGTTGATGTCGGCTATGGACCGGCCAGGTCATTTACGCCGGCGCAAGTCAGGGAGATTGCAGGATACCTGTCCGGTCTGGATCGAACGGAGCTGAGAAGCCGACTCGATCCGGACAAAATGCACAAGATGGAAATTTATCCGAGCATTTGGAAGAGCTGTGAAAATCCTGATGACGAATGGGAATACATCGAAGGCGGCTTGAACCAGGTCACACGTTTTGTCGGGGAAGCCGCAGAGAAAGATTTGGCGCTTCTCGTTTACATCAACTAAGAGGATGCCGTGATCGTGCCGGATATGAACATCTGTTTTCTTCGACAATGATCGTCAGGAATAATCCGAAAGCGGTTTCCGGGATGTCCGGCATTTGAATCAGATGAAGCGCTCTCGCCGTCGCCGCTTGAGAATCAGCAGCGAGCCCATCGCCAGCAGGCCGAAGGATGCAGGTTCGGGGACCGGCACGTAACGAACGCTTGTCAGTTCAAGTTCAACGTGGACAGCAAAGGTGTTCGGCAAGGGAGCGAAAAGTATCTCACCTCTCAGATCGCTGAATCCGGAGAGGTCGAACGGACTGGTCAATGGTGGTCCCGGGACACCAGTCACACCGGGAAAGAGCGTGCCGCTTGGATCGCCCAGGAAAATGCTGCCCAGCTGTGATGACTGGCCAGAAAGGTCCGGACCGTCCAAATTAGCAGTGAACGCCACAAAGTCTGAATCGGTGTCGCGCTGTCCGACTTCGATCATGTTCGTACTTCCGGCGGGGTCGATTGAAAAGTGATAGCTGCCGATTGATCCGGTCATTTCGGTAACGGCGCCGCCATAGATCTGAACACCCGTGACAGCCCCGGACTGCAGCGTGTCGGAATCGTAGGTGACGGTCATGGCAACAGGTGTGCCCAACGGAAAGGCGGCGGCGATGGGCGCAGGGTCAGTAAAAGGTCTGGGAGAGATGGCTGTCACTTCGCCTGTGATTTCGATGCGCAGCAGATCAGCCGAGGCTGATTTATCAGCTGCCATGCTCATGGTAAACCATGCGAACAGCGCAACCAGTGCTGCGCGTTGGGGATTGATCTGGAAACGCATCTATACTTCTCCCTCAAGAAATATACGGGTTGCCGCCTCGATGATGTTTCGGCTTGTTTTTCCGGGTAGGCGGACAGTCTCTGGAGCCCTAATCACCTCAATAGCGAGGATATCGTGTGGCAGGGCTGTTTATTGTTGCAGGCCGGTGATATACCAACACTCAAACGAATCGAATCGTTACAGACGGTATAAATTCACTGGTTGAAAAGGTGATATGTGAAAATCCCCGGTTACTGGATAACGAAGCAGGGGCAGGCGCCGTTTCGTTACCCACGACATTGGTACGCTATGAGCCGCACCGCCCATACCCCCCTCGGGTGAAACAAGAAAGCCCTTTCCCATGAGCACCATTACCGTTCAGACCATCCAGAACCACCTGACGAGCCTTGCAGAGGATGACTTTCCGGAAGATGTCATTGTAGAGGGATCACCCGACCAGGCCGTGACAAATGTCGTTGTGTGCTGGTTCGCGAACCGCGCGCTACGATCGACGGTCGAGCGCATCGGCGCAGATCTGGTGATCATGCACGAGCAACACCAGCATCAGCAGGCCAATTGCGACAAGGGCTGTCGGCCGTGGCAGGATTGGCCGATCAACCGTGAGGCGGCTGAGTTTTACCGGTCGCGCGGCACTGCCATTATCCGATGCCATCGAACGCTCGACGCCTACTGCATCCCGCGGGACTTCGGCAACGCATTGGGCCTTGCGGAGCCGGTTGTCCATACCGGACACGCGGGATACGAATTCACACTGGTATACGACGTCGAACCGACAACGATCAGCCGGTTGGCAGAACAATTTAAGGCGAAGCTGAATTTGCCGATGGTCCGTATCAGCGGCGGTGATCAGCAGGCGCCGGTTCGCCGTATCGGGAGCGGCTGGGGCGGTGTCAGCCTGTCGGCCAATCTGCAATACATCGAACTGCTGCGCGAACACGGCGTCGACACCATCATCGGCGGCGAGGTGGATGAATACGCATTGGAGTACTACCGCGACGCGGGCCTGCGATGGATCGAACTGGGACACTATGCAAGTGAGATCATCGGACTTCGACGCGTTGCCCGCGAGCTTGCGACAGCGTATCCCTCGTTGCGTGTCCACTGTCATGAAGATGATTCGGCACGCTTCAGTTTTGTGTAGGTCTGGGACAAAGGGGACGTTTCCTTGGATAACGAAACAGGGGCTGCCCCCATGTCGTTTGAGTGACGACACCTCACCCTACTTTTTCTGAGTCGCGAGATACCGCTCCAGGGCGGTGAACGGGTCCACGTCGCAAGCCTTGGCCCAGGCGACGTACTCGCCGACATCGACCCGCCGCGTGGCGTGCTCACAGTCGTTCACCCATGATTGCAGTTTCCGCAGCCGTTTGGCAAGAGCGCGTTGTGACAGGCCGGCCTCATCGCGCATCTGCCTTAACAACTTTGGGATCGGACGGTATTTCGGCGAATGATTCGCTCGTATGGCCATGAACGAATTTTCACGTCAGAAAACCTTGACGTCAAAACCCATTCAAGCTGGAATCTCCGGCAGTGCGCAAGCATACCGGCCGAAGTAACGAAACGGGGTCGGGCCCTCAGACCCCGTTTCGTTATCAGGTCTCAGAACGTCGCTTTGCCGACACAATCCCACATCGTGCCGCCGACGCCTTGGGTTTCGTCGTGTTCGTCAATCGGCCAGTCCTGACCGGCGGTGCGGACGTCGCCGGTGCTGCCGCTGACGATAGCCAGCGTGTCGAAGAAGTTGATGAACTCCACGTGGCCGTCAACGAATGTCACATCCATGGAGTGGAGCTTGTGAGGCCACAGGAATTCCTTGTCGCGGTTGACGCCGGAAGCGCCGGTATCGAACTTGTCGATGGACCAGTTGGCGGCGTTGCCCATTTGCATGGAGTCCTCGGCGGTGTAGTCGTAGATCATGATCTTCCGGGAAGGCATGATGATCGGCGTGATCCGAAGCGACTGGGCGGAAGAGTAGCTTGCAAGGCCCTTGGCGCCGGCAGAGACGTCGCGCGTGCCGTTGTTGTACTGGAAGGTGTTGTGGTGGTACGACCGGAACGTTAAATCGCCGTCCGCTGTCGACTTCGAGATCGGATTCTGGTACTCGTCGAGGCCCGGGTCCGACGGGCACCGCCACAGCGCGGTGGCGCTCAACCCGCCGAATTCCTTCGCGGTGGGGACCTTATTCAGAATCGCCTCGCTCAGCGATCCCCGACCATCGTAGCCAACCAGCAGGTCGTCCCATGACATGTTCACTCCGCCGCCGGCATGGGGGTTCGGGAAGAAATCGTTGTAGTCTTCCACGTACAAAAACACTGCGGCCCCCAACTGCTTGATCTGTGTACCACACTTGATCAGCTGTGCGCTGCTTCGTGCCGCACTTAAGGCAGGCAACAGGATTCCGATCAGGATTGCAATGATGGAAATGACGACCAGCAATTCAATCAAGGTGAACGCCTGCTGATTTCGGTTCGAACTTTTATCCGGCGATGACGTTAACTGTGGCGCGCCTGGTTTTTGCGAACGCGCTCTATCTGTTGGCGCACAATAGCTGGTGGAATCCATAGGGATAACTCTCCTTTCAACAGGGTGTGAAGTCTGCGCAAATGGAGAGTCGACCAATACAGATCTATATAATTGGGTTCTCTCTCTCCTCCCATTTGCGGGGATTAGGGAATGTTATCCGGCTATTCGGGTGAGTCAAGATACGTTAGAAAATATTTAGCATGCGCCTTATGTCACCTTCTCTGAATGCATGGTCGAACTATGTTCGCGTCGTGCATATTGTCCGGCATGATATGTGTTGACAGTCAGCCACCAATGGAAGTTGATGAAAGTTGTCATTGAATAACGAAACAAGGTCAGGTCCGTTTCATACCTCTATCGAACAGAAGCACAAAAGTACAGAACGTGCTCTACGGTCACTGGATTATGGCAAAGCCAGATCACTCACCAGCCTCTTAGTGACCCGCCGTAGTGACCGGTTGCGATTGAGCCAGGCTCGAGGACATATAAGTCATCTTCCGCGCCCTTGGCAAGCGCTGTCGCGTGGCTATCCACGAAGAGCGTGTTGACCGCGCCACGATGGTTTCGCTGATGCACGCTGAATTCGGAAATGCCATTATCCATGATGCCCCACCAATTCTGGTGAATCGTATGATCGCGCCCGTCCGCAACGATGGGAACCTTGCCGTGGCTGTATTGGAGTGTATTTAACGTGCGCCGGGCAGCCCAGAATTGTGTGCCAAGGCCGATCAGTTCACGGTACTTGGCGCGGAACTGTTTTTGCCAGTCGGTTGCTTATTCGTTAGTTGAGCCGGTGAAAGCCATGCTTCGTCCGACTTTGTCGAACCGCTTGGTGACGTCATGGAAGTGGTCAGAGTGCGGGCGAAATTTACGAAAGTCTTTTTCGGGCGGTTCGATCTCCACCCGCGGTGTATACAATCATTTTATTCTGAAGTGAAATCGTTGAAGCAGTATCCGACACCATCCTATGAAGCCGGGTCTGTCAAGCGGTCACTTTGCATCTGTTTTCATTTTCTATCTTTCACTCAATGTATCGTTCATGCCGATGGGCTCATCATCCTATCCGGGCTCTCGTGCCAATTGGCTGGATGCCTGCATGCACGGTCCCATTCAACCGATACGCGTTGGTCCCATTATTTCGAACCGGGCTCAATCACCCACAGTGTCGGACGGGCTTCAACGCTCACCATCTGCACGAACCTGGCAGCGATCCTCTGAGCTGTGTTTCTCGTACGGTTTTTCCAACGGGCCTTAAAGCGATGCCGCTGAGCCGGCGGCTGGCGTTCGCCAGTCTGTGCCGTTGCGCAGCATCGCCCAGCAGGTAATCAGCAGCCGACGTGCTGTCGCCACCACGGCAATCTTGCGTCTGCCGCGAACGCCGCGACACACCTGATCGAACACCCCACGCAGATAAGCGTTGTACTGACGCATCATCCACGCCACCTCCACCAATAGAGCACGCAACAACCGATGACCACTGCCGGTGATCCGACCGGAACGACTCATCGTCCCCGATTCATACAGTCGAGGCACCAGGCCGACGTAAGCGCCCACCTGTCTGCGGTTCTTGAATCGATGTGGATCGCCAATCACCGCTACCAGCAACTCGCTCAGACGCGGCCCCACGCCCGGGATTGTCTGCAGCCGCATCACGCCGGCGTCAGATTGGCCCAGTGCGTCCAGCTTTGTTTCCAACTGTTCGATCAATCGACTGACATGTTCCAATGCTTGCAGGTGGACCCACAACTCACAACGCCACAATGAGTCCATCGCGACTTCCGGGGCATCTTCCGGGGAATTCAATGGTGTTGCCTGCTCGCCTAACGCACGCAGCGATTTGTCAGTCCATGCGTTCTTGCCTTTGGGCAGACTCAATCCCTGTCGATCCAGCACCGCCCGAATCGCGTTCTTGTGACGGGTGCGTTGAGCAACAAACGAAGCGCGGCACTGAATCAGCGAACGCCATTGGCGAACGTGCGAGCCGGGCAGCCACAACGTGGGCAACTGGTCTGACGCAGACAGTCGAGCCAGCTTCAAGGCATCCTGCCTGTCCGTCTTGCACTTGATGCTTTTCCACCGCCATGCTTCGTGATTGGGGTTGGCGATCTGAATCGGCAGTTGCAGGGCATCACACAGATCCTTGATCCAGCCAGCGGCGTTGCCAACCTCGATCACCACCCGTTGCGGCTCGACAGTGACAATCAGGTCATGCACCGCCGTCGGCGTGGTGTCAATGGTGTTAAAAGTGTGTTCTGCTGCGCTGAAGTAAATACACGCTACGCTGCGGAACTTGCCAAGATCAATCGCCAGAATGGGGGCTGCGGGCTGCTGCCTTGCGGGTAAAATGCTGCTCATGTCGGGTCTCCTCTGGTTCGTGGGTGAAACGATCAAAATTGGGACATCTCTATTGAGATGATCCCGTTAATGACCGCTTACCGGGAGACCCGGCTTTCATGGTTTATTTCTGTGCTCGGCAAATGGGTTGCGTGTCGGTCCGTCTATCGCAACAGGTCTGCGTTTTGCCAAATCTGTCCAATGAACTGCTGGCCAGGAGATGAAATGAAAACAGTTACCGTTCTTACCGGCAACACGGGTGTTGGCAAGTCGACCGTCGCGCAGCTTCTCATGCGCTCTTTGCCGGAGTCGGGGTGGCATGATGACCAATCGTGGAAGACGAATCCGCCTCTCGGTTTTCATAATGACCGAATGAAAGAACGAATGCTTGGCGTTGCCAGCGTCTGTGCCGCAGCCGCAGCTGCCTACTTCTCCGCCGGACTGAAGCATGTCTTTCTGTCTGGCGTGCTGCCTGGTGATATCCATTTCCAGAACATCCGGAAGGCATTGGCGACCCCGAATGTCACATTCAGAGTGTTCTGGTTGACCTGCGAAATGGAGGTGAGCCGCCAGCGTCTTGTCAGGCGAGATGGCCATGACCAGACGGCAATAGACGTATCAGCGTATCTGGAAGAGTCAATGGCGGTGCCCATTGACTGTACCTCCGTCAGCGCAGATGAAGTCGCACGTAGAATCCTGGAACTAATGGAAGAAGGTGGCTAACCGAAGCTTGGACCATTACGTTTCAAACCGAAATAACGAAACGGGGTCAGACCTGCGTCGTTTTGATCTGGAAGTCGGCAATCCGTGCCGCCTCCCTCGCATTGCCTGCGCACCTACGGTAGATACGCGATCTCCACCCAACACAACTCGCCACGAACCTGCGACGGCAATAGCTCAACCATGTTGGTGTCGCGCTGCAAGACCTGGAGCGGGATATCGAACTTGAATAGCTGCCCGATACGGTCGGTGTAATCCCGGGCCCAGCCCAACGAATTGATGGCAGGCAACGCCGGCGGCCCGCTGCGCGCGGTCTTACAGCGATGTCCGTTGACCCACACCTTCATTTTGTTCGCCTTCAGTGGCGTCGTGTCAGGTGAGAATCCCAGGTACAGAATCGCCCGGCCGGCGCGCGGTGTTGGGCCCGTGATCACGCGCACACTGATGCATTGCTCCATGCGCCCCAGATCGGCGCCGACCGCATTGGGAATCAGCGGGATCGGCAATACGGTACGAGCGCTTGTGCCGGCGGCATACATCTGCGGATAAGTCACCACGGCTCGGCGCGGATGGCGCGCCAGTGTTCGCAGGCTGCCGATGGCGCGCAGCAGGCCATGAAATTGCGAGCGATCCGGTTCATGCGTTTCCATGTAGCAGGCGTTAAACAGATACAGTCCGTCAACGCCTCGATGCAATGCGGCTGCCGCGTTACCCCGCCACACGTCCTCGTGGGCCACAGGTGTGCCGAATGCCGGATAAGGCACACCGATGCCTTCGGTCAGCGCTAACAGCCTGACGTCTTTGCCGAGTAGTTGGCGCCACAGTGCCACGGGATAATCAAAGTTGGCTACGCCACCAAAGCCGGAGATGACGACCTGGTCAACATGTCCTTCGGCACACCACGCGGGCACGTCATAACCCAGGTCCCAGGCGGACTGCGGCTCAGCGGGCACGCGCACACCAAGGCGCACCGGGTGCTTTAACCGCCGTGCCGCGGATCGGCAGAGTTCATGAACTTCGCGCACAAACGCGTTAAGGATCGAGCGTCCCTCTGCTTCGTATCCCGGTTTAAAGTGCAGCGCCCATCGCAGCCAGTCAAGTTCCAAACCAAACAAGTCATACCGCTCAAGCACTTCCTGAATGAATCGCAGTTGTCTTCGCCGGACCGCAGGGCGCGCAAAGTCCAACGCGCCTTCCCAACTACGCTCCTCGCGGTAAGGGGCGCGCCGATATTGCGGATGTTTCTTCCAATAACTTGAGGGGCACAGCAGGGCCCAGCCGTCGTAGTCGCCGGTTCCCCGCCGCAGTTGTTCGTATTCCTGAAGGCCGTGACAGTCGTTCATGCGCACGGTGAGCCAGCCTTCAACACCGTGGTGACGACACCGCTCCAGCCAGACATGGAACTGGTCGATGCCTCGGCCACGATTGAGCAGCCAGAGATTGTGGATCCAGTTGGCGCCGTGATCGCCGGGCGTCAGCGCCCGGTGTGTGTCGTTCAAGCCCTGCAGGAACGGTTGATCGGGGCCGCCGTCCGGATCGTATCCTTCGTAGATCGGCTCACGGGTTTTGCTGTCGAACATCGCTTTCTGCATGGACACGCAGAACAACACCGAGGTAACCTGCGTGCCGCGCGCATAGAAGTCCACCAGCCGGCGGAGCCCGGCCACGGTCATGTCCTCAGCAGGATGGCAGCCATAAAAGTGGCCGTCGTCTTCGTTGATATGGATTGTGCGTTTCATGTTTGGTATCGAAACAGGTTCAGACCTGCGTCGTTGAAAACCTTCTGACGATGTATAGAAAAATCATCACATTGTGAACGCTCTATCGGGCAGAGCCGCAGAAGTACACAAGGTGTTCCAGGATGACTGCATTGTGGCAAAGCCAAGTCACTACCAGCCTCTTAGCAACCCGGCGTAGTAACCGGTTGCGATTGAGCCAGGCTCGAGGACATATAAGTCATCTTCCGCGCCCTTGGCAAGCGCTGTCGCGTGGCCATCCACGAAGAGCGTGTTCACCGCGCCACGATGGTTTCGCTGATGCACGCTGAATTCGGAAATACCATTATCCATGATGCCCCACCAATTCTGGTGAATCGTATGATCGCGTCCGTCCGCGACAATAGGAACCTTGCCGTGGCTGTATTGGAGTGTATTTAACGTGCGCCGGGCAGCCCAGAATTGTGTGCCAAGGCCGGTCCCGGGAGCCTGGTGGCTGCCTCTTGCCAGCGCCATGTTGTATGAATACGTGCCGCGCGCCAGATAGACGGGGGCCGACCCGATACTCAGGTTGTGATTCTTCACTTCCGGGCACCAGAATCCGGGTACCGCAGTCCCCACATAATTGGCTGCTGTCGACATGCCGCTGTAGGACGACGCGGCTGACGACGTAAAGCTTTCACCGCCAAGGTAGCCGGCGATGCGGCGTTGATAATCAGCGCGAAAGCGCTGCGTCCAGGGGAAAGCCGCATCTTTGTCGTCGAAGCAGTACTGGTTCATGCCGATCACCTGTTGGCGCAACTGTGATAGACATTTTATTTTCTGTGCTTCTTCTCGAGCGGCGGACAATGCTGGGAGAATCATTGCGATTAATAAGGAAATGATCGTAATGACGACAAGTAGTTCGACCAACGTGAATCCGACTTGCTGTCTGTCATGACGGTTCATTGTCAGCTTCCTTGTCGTTGAATTCGCTCGTTCCTCCCGTGTTGCGTTCATGATATGCGATAGCCTGTTCAAACAGTAGTTTTTTTATCAGTCCGTCGCGCACTTTTCCGCTCATTCAGAATTTCAGCTAGCGTTTGGAGCAGGCTACTCGCCCGATTACACTTTCAATAAGTAATGGGCCGTTCGTCGACAATTAAATACGCGTTGGCCCATTCGTCGCGGCAGATTTTCGGTTAACGAAACGTGCCGAATCAGCTGTTCGGCTCTGGCACAGCATGAAACCACGAACGAACTTTTGAGTCGAAACGAATACACGAAAACCCACCGAACATAGCCGCGAGTAGCGAAGCGGGGTCAGATTCGTTCCATTTGCACCGAACTCTTATTGATCAAAGAAAATGAATGACATCGATAAATTCATTGAGCTCGTCATCACTGTCTGCCGTCGTCCACGTATGTTTACTTTGAACGGAACGTTTGGTGAGGTCGCTGCATATATCTCCGGCCTCGTAGCCGGCTCCGACTCATCGCCGGTCAGTCGCGATATTAGTCGAGCATTTAACTTCTTTGTCACCACACGGCTCCTCGTGGCAGACAAGTATGCGTGGCCCGGTGCCATTCACCTCGTCGCGGCAGATGATGCAGATGCAATCAATCGCCTTCGCGACCTACTCGTTGAGTTTGTAACTCTTCGCAAGTCAAAATCACTTCATGAAATCTGTTCAGATGCTGCCAATAAGGCTTCTGAATACAAGGAAACCGAACCCGCTAAAGTCTGGAGGAATTTCCTTGCTGCGCGTTACACGGCGGATCAAGCTGAAATAGAGCCGTTGATCATGCCGCACCCAAACGCATCCGTCTTATGGTGTTGCGATCCTACACCACCCGGTGTGGCGGCACAGCTTAACGCTATTTCAGATTCCTACGTTGTGTCAGTGGTGGCCGGTTCGGTGGAGTCAGGTTATGTGCAACTTATCACCGCAATCGGTAAAGTAGATGCTCACTTGGTTGATGGCATTTGGCGGATTGATGCCGGTCCGTTTATCGAAATTAAAAACAGGGATGCATAACGAATAACGAAGCGGCTCAGATCTCACGCCATTGGATCCCATTCGCCATTTCCAACCGGATCAGAAAGACGCAACCTCGTTACACTGATTCAATCAAAGTCTCTACTGCCGCGTGAGCTGCACGGGCGGCATTGTGAACGCCGCCCCAATCGCCTTCGTCGGTGTAGGCTTCACCGGCGAAGTAGAGTTTGTCGCCAATCGGCTCGGCGAGTGTTTCGGGGATTGCGTCATCTGAATAATCAGACAGGTAGGCCCCGTGGATGTGAGGCTCTTCATCCCAGTACTGCGCCATATGATCGAGATACGTTGATTCAGGCGTCTTGCCATATATCTCGCCAAGCTCGTCGAGGATGTACCGCTTGAGCTTGTCCCCCTTGCGCGAAAGGTACGGTCTGGCCTGATCGCCAACCGCAAAGAGTCCCAGAATGTTTTCATCGCTGCGCTGGGCGTAAGCGGCATCGTAGTAAAGGCGCTGTCCTTTTCGTGTGTCGCTGTCTGGAAATGCCAGGAACGTGGGGTAGAAGCGTTTTGAGAACTTGATAAACACCTTCACGCCACTCCAGACAACCGCCTTGCGAATGGCCCGTTGCTTTGCTTTGGGCAATGCCGGCGTGAAAGAAATGCGGGATCGCTTGAGCATCTGCAGCGGCGCGGTGAAGATGACTTTGTCGGCGGAAAATGATTGCCGCGCCCTGTCGCGCACAGCAATTTTCTTGCGGCGATAGTCGATCGCAGTGACCTCGGTATTCAATCGAATCCGGTTAGCGACCGACGGCAGGATGTATTTTTCGAAGAACCTCAGCCAGCTCGATCCGACAAACTTTCGGTCTTCGGTGTCGCCGATCTTTTCGGTATAAAGCTCACCATCTTCAAAGTAGCCAAGACGATCGTTCGGATCATATCCCCGGGTGCGCGTTGTTACTCTGACATTGTCGTTCGCAAGAATCTCGGACAGGATTTCCTGTTCACCATGCAACCACTCCGCGCCCAACGAGATTGGGAAGTCGGCAAATCCGGTATGGTGTTTCATGCGCCCGCCATAACTGGCAGATGCTTCGAGGATCTCAAAGTCGATTCCGAATCTGTCCAGCAGGTAGCCGGACACGAGGCCGGCAGCCCCGGCGCCGATGATCAGGACTTTGCCTTCCGGGCGGTCAGCTGCCAGGACGCCATCAATCGAACCAGCGGCGAGCGGAGCAATCCCAAGAGCAGCACATAGCTTGAGGAATTGTCTGCGGCTGTGTTTTTGCATGTTGATTGAACTGGTATCGAAAGATGCATTTTATGCACGAACGGTATCCGTCACCGTTTCTGTGCCCCAAGGGAGACCATGCCGGACATCACAGTACTGCCACAGGATTGAGTTGCAAGAAGTTAACGCAACACGGAAGAAGCCACTTGGGGTTTACTGCAGCGAATTGTCAGGCGGTCGGTGACCTATGCGCCCACGCCACGCGCTCGGCGACGCCGCCACACTCTGACATAGATCAGGAGGTTCACAACCACAACGCCGCAACCAAGAAGAAGTTGCAGTTCTCGCGTGAGTCCGGCCGGATAGATGACAGGCAGGAGATAGTGCTCTAGGAAACTACCGGAGTACCCGGCCGAGTCACCGGCCGTCCGAAGAAAGTTCTCAAGCGGTGTCAGCGGACAGAACCACCCGAATAGCTCGACCGCGGCCCCCCAGGTTGCCGCCGGTAGATGGACCCATGGCACCCAGCGCCAGCGCAGCGCAAGCAAGCCACCAAGGATCACGAAGATGATGAACGCGAGATGAACCAGAACGACAACATCAGCAAGAATTCGATAGAGCATGGAAGCGCCATCGTTCAAAGTGAAAGCGAGTTTGGCCGCCTAACGAAAAAGGTTCAGTTGCCGGTTGACCCCGGACCCCCGGAGTAGGCTCCAACCGGCAGGTCTATTATACATGGCCGGGAACCGGTCTTGACATGGGCATTCATTTGATTAATTTATTAATTAAGTAGTTTTCGTCCATTTTGTCAAGCGAAAGCGAGCAGAAACGATGCGCCATGTCTCCCTTGCCGCGACGCGAATCATCCTGGTGCTGGCGGTCTTGACGCCTGTGTGCAGCGCGTGGGCGTCCGAAGCATTCACATTGGCTCATGCCGGCCAGCCGCGTGCGGCGATTGTCTTGCCCGCGGACCCGGACCCCGTTGAGCAGGAGGCCGCCAACGAACTGCGGAACCATGTGCAGCAGATCAGCGGCGCCGTCCTGCCTGTCGGCTCGGCGCCGAACGGCGTTGCCGGGCTGCATCCAATCTACATCGGGCGCGCCGCACCAGAGTCCGAACGCCAGGCGACGGCCGGCCAACTGACCGATCCCGCTTCACTGGCCTTGATCGTCACGCGTCAGCAGGTGTCGATCTTCGGTCCCACGGCCCAAGGCGCGCGCAACGGCGTTTACGAACTGCTCGAACAACTTGGCGTGCGCTGGTTCATGCCGGGCGAACTGGGAACCGTCATCCCCAGGCGCGAAACACTGACCGTCTCCGCGCAGCGTACGTTTCAGAATCCGTCGTTCGCCTCACGCTGGCAGCACCCGTCCGACGCCACGTGGCAGAAGCGCATGCGCATGGGCGGGCCGTCGCTCAGCGGCAGTGCGCATGGCATCCCGCCGTTCTTCGGCTCGCGCGAGCATCGCAGAAAAATGCTCGAACAACATCCTGAATGTTTCAGTTGGGGCGAAAACTCACAGCAGCGCACCATTTCGCAACAGTGTGTTTCCAACCCCAAGACGATCGCGATGGCAGCGGACGCGGCCCGGGCGTACTTCCGCGCGCGGCCCGGTCACGACATGATCGGCATGGGCGCCAATGACTGGGGCGGATTTTGCGAATGCACGGACTGTAAGGCGCTGGACGGCGGCGACTGGGACCCGTTCTCGCATGCCGTCTCCATGACAGATCGTTACGTGTGGTTTTTCAATCAGGTGCTCGAGGCCATTGGGGATGAATTCCCTGATAAACAGGTGTTGTTCTACATCTATCACTCTTACATGCGGCCACCCGTCAAGGTGACGCCGCATCCGCGTCTGGTGGGCGCCTTAGCGCCGATCGCGCTTTGCCGCATACACGGCCCGGGCAACCCGCTGTGTCACGAGAAGCAATATTACGAATGGCTGCTCGCGCAGTGGGGCCAGCGTCTGTCCCGTCTGTTTGAACGGGGGTACTGGTTCAACCTGGCCGACCCGGGTTTACCGTTTGTGATGTTGCACCGCCTTCGCGTGCAGATTCCGATGGCTCACGCCAAGGGCTTGTATGGATGGCGCGTGGAAACCCTGACGCACTGGGCCAGTGAAAGTCCGTCGCTCTACGTTGCGTCCAAACTCATGTGGGATCACACGGCTGATGTCGATGCGCTGTTATACGACTACGCCCGGCATTACTACGGACCGGCTGCCGAGCCCATGCGCGATTACGTTGATCTGCTGGACACGGCGATGCGCGACGCCGACCATCACACCGGGTCCGCTTTTGACATGCCCTTTATCTATCCAGGCTCGTTGCGCGCCCGGGCACGGGGGATGCTTGACGATGCTGCTCAGCGCGCCGGGGACAGCGTCTACGGACAACGGGTCCGATTGACCCGTCAGACATTCGACTACCTCGAAGCATTTAACCGTATGCTCGAACAGCGCGTGCGGCATGACCATCTGGCCGCCAAGGCTTCACTCGACCAGATCGACGCGCTGCAGAAAAAGCTGATCCATGGTTATGACAAGCCGATGATCAACGGGCGCTACGCGCCGTCCTACCTGAAACGATTCTTCCGCCTCACCACGGAGCAGGGATATGCGCGCGTGACGGACGGCAATGAGCCGGTCGCCTTTCTGGATGACAAATGGGCGTTCCTGGCCGACCCGCAGCAGCTCGGCGAAGTGCTGGGCTACCATCGCGCCGATATGAGCGGCGGCAACTGGCAGACGATCCGAGCCAGCTCGTCATGGAGCAACCAGGGCCTGCGCTATTACAAGGGTGAAGCCTGGTACCGCCAGACAGTGACGATTCCCAAACGGTTTGCCGATCGGCGCATCTTTCTATGGTTCGGCGGCGTGGATGAAAAGGCCAAGGTCTTTGTTAACGGCACCGAGGTGGGCATCAGCCATGGCGGCGCGTTCGTGCCGTTCGAGGTGGATGCAACCAAAGCGGTTCGCGCCGGCGCGCCGAATGTGGTCGCGGTACGAGTGATCAATCAACGGCTCGATGAATTGGGCACGGGCGGTTTGACGGGCCCCGTCATGTTCTACGCGCCCGCGGCCGGCGACCAGGCCGAACTCGAAAACGTGCGCAAAATGGGCCGCACCTTTCCCTGACACAACCTGGATACGATCGAGAGGAACGCAACGGGGGCCGGCCGAGTTTCGCTCAGACCCTGTTTTGCGCCTCGAAGGTTCCATACGCTGCACGTCGGATATCATTTCGACACCTCCAGGGATAATCGATTACATTATCCCAATCACCTGTAAAGCTTGGGTAACGTATGCCAGTCAAGCCTGACAACGTCGATCAATACCTGGAAAGTGGTTGTGGCCGATGCGAATTCGGGGGGACGCCGCAGTGCAAAGTAAATTCCTGGGTTGAGGAACTTCGTTTACTCAGGGGGATACTACAGGCGTCCGGGTTAACCGAAGAAATAAAATGGGGTGCGCCCTGCTATACGCACAGCGGTAAAAACATTCTGATGCTCAGCGCGCTGAAGGAATGTGTGACCGTTTCATTCTTTCAGGGAGCGCAATTGAAAGACCCTGAAAATATTCTGGAAAAGCCTGGTGCAAATTCCAGATTCGCCCGGTACATCCGATTCACGGATGCGCAAACAATCGCGTCACTGAAGCCCGCTATTCTCAGCTACATTCAGGAAGCGGTCGAGATTGAAAAGTCCGGCAAGAAACTGGATGTCAGCAATGATGCACCGCAGGAATATCCGGACGAGCTGATTCAAATGTTCGAAGCGAACCCCGATTTCAAAGAAGCTTTTTCTACGCTCACACCGGGGCGGCAGCGAGGTTACCTGATCCATTTCTCATCGGCGAAACAATCAAAAACCAGAACCACGCGCATTGAAAAGTGTATGCCGAAGATTTTCACCGGGAAGGGTTGGAACGAACGGTAGGATTTGCATGCTGGTTGATACGCTTGGCCATCTTTTGGCATTGTACTTGACACCGATCAATGAACAGGGGCGTGCCCGGGTCGCTAAACGGGTCGAAGCGGTTCAGGGAACAGTCAACCAGTCTGTCAGGGTATCGGAACAGGGCTGCCCCTGTTTTTTGTTCGAGCACCGAACACAGCTTAATGTCCTCACGTCATCTCGTTGGCACACGCATTAATCATCTGACGTGATGTGATGGAAGGCCCAACTTTCATTTCGATGTTGTGGACCGCTGCCTGCGTCAACGCGAGATATTCAGCCGTACCAGCGAATTCAATGCCCGTGGTCGCGTCACGAATGAGTATGACGTTATAGCCGCGCGCCACCATGGGGCGCATTCCGTAGTCTCGGTACTGGACACAGATGTTTGTCGCGAAGCCGGCGTAGATCAGGTGGAGGATGCCTTCATCCATACACAGTCGATGCAATTGGTTGCCGTCGATGATGACAAAGTCCTCGGCGGTTGGCTCCAGCAGTTGGTGGACGCGCAGACTCGGCTTGGGGTTTTGTTCCCAATACCGAATCTGGGTCGGCTCGTGCCACAACTTGTGTGCGCCGAATGTTTCATATGGCCTCTGTCGTAATCGAAATACCTGTGGCGGCCAGTCGGGTTCAGCACATTGATCAACAGATCGCTCTTCAAAGTACGCTGCGGACTGCGGATAATTGCGTACCCACTGCGGCGCCGGACCGTGGATCACAGGCAACCCGATGGAGCGAGCTGCCTGCACGACTGGATGAATTTTCTCACGCACGATTTGATCAGCGCGCTGCATGAAACTCTCCACCGGATGCGTCGCCCAGCAGTCGACCAGCACCACCGCTGACTGCGAAACCGGAATCGGCCAGTCCATGTAGGTATAACCGAAGTTCTCTTCACGGCACGGCACGTTCAGATCAGTCACTTCGCGCGCATGGCGAACGCGAAGGTTCAGTGTTTGGGGTTGGGTTTTGCCAGACATATGAATTCTCCCGTTGTGTCACATGGGCAGATTGCGGCGCCGCCGTACGAGCCGGCGTGGGTTTCAGCCGGCCCCAATGAAGTTGCGGGTGCGATATGCTCGCCAGGATTACCTGTTAACTACGTCCGCACCGACAGGTTGTAGATGCGCGCGTCGCGCAAGTAGAACCGCAGACGTATCATCTTACCTGCGTGGTTACGGGAACTGATCAATTGATCGTCATCCTGTCGCCAGAGCAGTTGTGCCGGGCCGCCACGTCGCGCGTAGAGGACACATCGGTGTCGTTCGTAATTCTCAATCGGCTTGTCGTCCGCATCGCGCAGTTCGGCGTAGAGGTAATGTTGGCCCCGAAAGCCGCGTGCGGGTTCGTCATGGAACGTATCCGCAAATTCGATTTGCAGTCGTCCGTGCGGGTGGACAAACGGGGCCGTTGAAAACGCCGCATTGCTCAGCGCTCCCACGTGGAACAATTGCCACTGCGGCGCGCTGTAGACATTGGAGCCGATCACCCAGTGATGTTTGCCGTCCGCATCAATAGGCGCGTGATGGATGTTTGAATCCGCAGGACCCGGCGCGAAGATGTCACGATAGGGTCGCTTCCAATCGTCGTATGCTCGCCCGGCCCACCATTCGGCACCATTGTGCGGGCCATGCAGGTCAGCGGGATTCGTCCAGTCCGGATCGGGTAAGTAGTTGAGCATCATGCCCACGTAGCGGTCGTGATACGGGAAGGCGCACAGCCGATAGAACTCGAGCTCAGGCGGATCATCGGCGTCTGGCGTGATCAGTCGCTGCTCGGGAATATGACGGCCAAGGCGCTGTACATCTTCCGGCGGGTCCCAGGTCATTCCGTCCTCGCTCGTACGAAAGTGCAGAACACGGCGAATGTCGGGGCCGGCATTGTCCTTATAAGGTTTGTCAGCCCAGCGCTGATACGTTGCCTGGAATGTGACAAATCGTTGTGACTTCGGATCCCATGTCAGGCTGAACGCATCGTGATCATGGTAGACGGGCCGATCAGACAGTGGATGCCATGCCTCGCCGTCATCTGAGCCGAATGCCCAGACGGCGAGGCCACCCTTTGCGGCGTTTTCCATTTGCCCCGGACCCCATTGCAAACAGAGGTATTGGCCGGTCTTCCCGTTGCGGGCAATGTCAGCAGAACCATACCAATGGTCTGCTTCCGACTGGTAAACGCACCGCGCATCCGTGAAGCTGATGCCGTCGTACGTGCGTGCCCGGATAATGCGCCAGCGACTGTCTTTGATATTGTGCGTGCCCTGCCAGATGAAGATGGTGTATGAGCCGTCGTGTTCGGGCACAACACATCGCACACGGGTGTTGGCCGGCACGCCCAGCGCGCGGCCGACGTGGGTCAGCGGCTGAGCGCCAAGTTGCAGTTTGCCGTGCGGATTGCAGATGTCAGCCTGATCCATAAACAGAAGGCGGAAGTCCGCCATATTCTTAACGGGATCGGGATTCGTACTCGCATTCGTCATGGTCATGGTCATGTTTCAATCCATCAATCGAAGTGGGCGATTCAAGGCGGTATCGGCGAAGTGGTCGTTATGCCAGGGCGCTGCATCAACGGAAAGACCGGCCGCACACGATTGCCGTACGCCACCGGCGATGTGCCCGTCATGCAACTCGTCAGTTGCGCGGCCCGTAGTGACGTTTGGCAGCACCCAACTCATACGCGCCGAGGTCCGGCGCCTTGCCTGCGTAGCGTTCGATGATCCCGGGAACAGTTGTTCCTGCATCAATTGCTGCGGAGTCGGGCGTCAATGTGAGTCGGCTCTCGGGGTAATTGGCGTGGGCATATGTGACGAGATCATCCACAGTGAAGAGCGCTTCGTTATAGACACGTACCATGTTCGGGCCGAGACCGATCGCTTGCGCGAGTTCCGCCGGTGTCGAGTAACGTTTGCCACCCCACCAGAGTGGGTAACGCATGTCCGGAACGTCTTCCCACGCAAACCCCTCATGGTCCACGTCGGTTTTCCAATCGGCTTTCAATTGGCCGGGGATCAGGTACCGGTAAGGCCCCTGGGTGTACGAGCCGCCTGACCAGACTGCGCCGCCGGCGTTTGTTTTCTGGCTCGGGTTGTCATAGACGAGAACCCAGAGATTGTTGCGCGAGTAAGACCCCAACATGATGTCAGCACGGACATTGCAATATCGGCCGCGCACTACAAACGTGTTGCCGATGATAACGTTGCGGTCGTAGACGTTGGTCTTGAAGAGTTTGCCATAGCGCTGTGGGTGGAACTGTGCAATCTCGTTTTGCACGATGTACCACGGGCCGCAGTTCTGCGGTTGAAAACTGACTGTCTCATATTTGCTCACCCGCGCCCGGTTGCGCCAGATCCGGATGTTTGCATACGCAGCGTCAGGTTCGAAGTGATCGTCTGAGATCTGTTGCAGGTCGTTGTGGTAAATATCCAGATTGGTGCAGAAACGCGTGGCGATGCCGTCCCCGCCTTTGCCATTGAGAGTAGTCGTGACGCGGTTGTAGCAAATGTCACCGTCGGCAAGCATGAAGAGTCGAGTAAAGTATTCGCAGACAGGGCCACCTTCGTAAACATTGTCTGCGATGTACCAGAAACGGTTAAGCATGTCGGGGTCACCGTTCCACTCGCGTTCTGTATTAGACACGCCGTAACGGGTGTTGATAAAGCGATTGCGCACAACGACAATGTTGGCCAGGCCCATCTGTTTGCCTCGGATGCCACCCATCTCGGCGGAGTCTTCTTTGATCGTGACAAAGTTGAGTCCTTCAAACCAAAGCGAACTCGCCATAATGCCGAGGTTTCCGACGATGACTGCATCGCCGTCACCTGCCGGCTTGTAGGCAACGTACTGTGTATCCGAGCCGCCGCGTTGCAAAGTAACTCTCTCGTATCGGCCGGCATGTAGCAGGAACAGATCACCAGGCCGCGCGACGGCGTCCGCAGCCGCCAGGCCGCGCAACGGATTGTCTTGCGTCCCGACGCCACCGCCGTCACCGGGGACGACATGCAACCTGCGTTGCGGCGCAGCAAGCGATGGTTGCGTGCGCGTGGTGACGGTCACGGTCTGCGATGCTTCTCCCCCGTCCGGATCGGTAAGGCTCAGTTGCAGGTCATACGTCGTGCCCGGCTGCAGAAACATCAGACTTCCGGCAAACATGTTGAAGTGGCGATACGCCTTGCGCCGGCCAAAGTCGTATCCACCGCGATAGTCGATGCGCAGTGGCGCCAATGCATCGCGCCAGGCTTCGCCCTGCTTGCGGTACCGCAACTTGCAGGCTGCATTGTGATTGCCATCACCCTGGATATCCCACTCGATGCCAACAGAGTAAATCGTCGCCGACGCGCGCAGTTCTCCTGCAACCAGGTGCGGCATTGCGCGGTTACGCGCCCGCTCCGCTTCTTCTGCCTTCTTCTTTTCGAGCGCGGCAATCAACCCCTCACTCGGCGGATCGGTGGCCGATCGTGTCTGAATCTTCAGGTTGTCAAACGACGCAACGCCGGACCACGAGTAGAACTTGAGCGGCCCGGACTCGAACGGCTTTTTAAGTAACGCCGTTGCCAATGTACGCCCATCGACGGACAACGAAGCGGTGCGGCCGTTGATTTCAATGACAATCTTGTGCGTCCGGTTCAGCTTGATGGGATAAAACTTTGAACTTTCGATGATGCCGACAACCGCGTCGCTGTTGCTCTTTACGGTGTTGACTGCATTGCTGTCACCACCGAACTGGAAGAACAAGTTGCCAAGGAACAACGACAGATCGCTTGGCACGTCCACGCCGGGTCTTGTGGTCATGATCGCGTCGTACGAGATGCGGACGGCCGGCGCTTTAACCGTTTGCTTCAAGGTCGCGTAAAGTTCGCGGCCGTCACTGATCAATCGGCCTTCGTCTGTTGGCCCGACGGAGCCCTTTAATTCCCAGCGATCCTGCCAGTCCCCGTTAAACGATTCTTCGAACTTCGTCTCCCACGCAAACGCGGAAGTCGCCAATAACAGGCTGAGCGCAGCCCATTGGTGCAGATACATCTTTGACCTTTCGTCTACTATTGCAGCCTGTCGAATGCCTTACCAGCCGGCTTCGCTCCAAGGCGCAGCGGTAACCGGAATGACACTGAAGACCTCGTGGCTCAGCGAACTGACGTGTCCGTCGAAATAAGCGAGATTACAGTTTTCATTGTGACGATAGACCTGGCTTCCGGGCTGCTTAAGCCAGCCGTTGTAGTCGAGTTTGCCGGTCTCGCCGAGGTTGGCGGTTTCAGATGGCGAGCGAATTTCCGACCGGAACGGCATGTAGCCACCGACCGCGCCACCTGTGCCGGATGCAATGTTGTTCTTGCCGTAATCCGTCCCGGCCATCCAGACACTGTTGGCCGCGATATCCGTACTGCCATGAAGACGGTCCGTACTGCTCGGGCACCGCAGCACGCCGTCGCGCCATTGGTCGCGGAAGTACCATGTGTTGATCGCCCAGGACAAATTGAGTTCCTTCGGTTTCGGCAGATACTGCTGCTGGATCAGCACGTAATGCCAGAATGACGGATGCGGATACTTCGCCGCATCGATCAGCACGGCGGCGGCTGGGACCTGGTAGCCATCGTTGTCGGTTGTATAGGTCATATCCGCAAACGTCGTCTGTCGAAGATTATTCTTGCATTGAATGTCGAAAGCGGACTTTCGCGCGCCCTGCAAGGCCGGTAGCAGAATGGAAATCAATACCGACACGATGCTGATCACGACGAGTAGTTCGATCAGCGTAAACCCACCAGTGTGATGACGGGACATGTTCCTACTCTCCTTCAGGCGGTATTGCCCGCGAACAGGTTGCACGCGAATGCGCGGCGTTGAAGAGGACGCTCAGGCTCGGCCAGCCGCGCCGCAATTAGTTGTGCGGCTGACGATGAGATATCCTCCATCGGCGCATCAAGTGTGGTCAGCGGTCCACCATGAACCTGTCTGCCCCGGGGCTGACCGTCGAATCCGATGATCTTGTAATCTCTACCCACGACAAGACCGTGTGCCAGCGCGCCGGTAATGAACCCAACCGCAATTTCATCTGAAACCGCAAAAACCGCGTCGGGTCTTGGATCGAGGGCGAGGTAGTCTGAGACCGCCATCGCGCCGGCGGCTTCGGAATAGTCCACACAGCGAATCATGTACTCGGCCGGCAATTCCCCGCCCCAGCCGCGCTCAAAGCCTTCGAGGCGCGCCATTGGCGTGCGCCCCCAACAACCGAAGCGCGGCGAGTAGCAGCCGAGAAAGCAGGCGCGTTTGCAGCCGATTGCTTTGAGGTGACGGCCGGCAAGCAGGCCGCCTTGCTCCTGATGCAACGTCAATACGTCGTACCCGCTCTGCGAGTCGACAATTGTTTCCTCCGCCGTGTTGATGACCACGAGTGCCTGGTGTTCCTGTTTTTCGATGTACTGCGTTGAATTGAGATTGAAGATGACTGCGGCGTCGGCATGTTCGGGAAGCACAATCTTGCCATGCACCCCGGCGACAGTCGGATAGGGTTCAAGCGTGGCGCCCATCTCCGCAAAAGCATACTTGAGCGCTTCGGCCGCCTCCGCCAGGAAAGGATCAAACGCCTTGCCTTTACTGCTTTGCACCATCGGCATGACAATGACACGACCTGCCAGCGAGCCTTTCTCACCAGTGGTTGGCGCAACGTATGTGCCGAGCCGCTGACGCGAAACGAGCAATCCCTCGTCGGCCAACTCGCGCACCGCGCGATAGGTGTTGGCCCGACCGGTTTCCATTTGACGTGCCAGTTCATCAATGGGTGGCAACTTGTCGCCAGGCTTCCATCGCGTCCCGAGCTGCCGGCGAATCTGTCGCTTCGCAGTTCGGTAAGCAAGAGGCGACTCAGACATCTTTGTGGTGATTGACATGCTGATTCAGTAAAGCCGAGCAACAGTAATAAATCAAGATAATAGTTGATATTTTTTTATAAATTTAGTGACATTTTATGAGTTTAGATACTATTATTTCGTCTTTTATGAGTCCTTTTAATGATCTTAATTTTTATTTTAAAATTATATATTTAAAATGCTTATAAATTTTATAAATCACCACTTAGGCTCGTTGGTATATTAAGGGTCTTAAATGTCACTAATCATCGACAAGATCGTGCTACATGCCGGAAGTATGCCGGTCAATCTGCACTTTAGCTATGGCAAACAGACAAGCGTCCGTTTCGTGATCGCCGAGGTTCACGCTGCCGGCTGCATCGGCACCGGTGAGGGACTGGGCATCGACGTTGCCGCGGCAGACAGGATGGGCAAGAGACTTATTGGGCGCGATGCTCAAGGTCTGGACGATCTGCTGCCTGACGAACCGAGCCCCTGGCAGTTTGCAGCGTCTGTCCCGCGTGAGATGTATTCAATGGCGCTGTTTGACCTGAATGCTCGTGCCAGGAACCAATCGATTTGCGAGTTGATCAGCCCGGCGGCACGCTCGTCATTGCCGGTGATGCCCTGCATCTTTTCGCAGGTACCAGAAACAGCAGCAAACACAGCAGCACGGTTCGCGTCACATGGCTACAAACATTTCAAGGCAAAGCTTTATGGCGAACCCCGGAATGATGCTTCGATCATTCATGCTATTCGCGAGGAGATCGGCGAATGCTACTTGCAGGCAGACTTGAATTGTGCCTACAAGGACAAAGCAAGTGCAACTTATGCTTTGCAACTGCTCCACGATGTCGGCCTGAATGTCATTGAAGACGTTGCGGAGCTGCCACATGAGCAACTAGCGGAACTACTTGACGTACAAGACAGACCAAAACTGATGATTGATTCGGTACACCGTGGTAGCGAGAAACTGCGCAAATCGATCGAAACGCGTTGTGCTGAAATTGTCAACTTACATCCAAATTGCCAAGGCACGTTCACTGACATTCGCAATCGCGCAAGAGCCTTTCAAGAAGCGGGCTTTGCAGTGGCGATTTGCGGAACGGGATATACCGGCGTTGGGGCGCATGCACATCTTCAACTTGCTGCGGCGCTGAATGATGACGGTCAGCCTTACGGCGAAGTCGGCGGCCACCGCGACCACGGCATGCCTGTGTGTACCGCGACGAACCCTCTGTTCATTGAACAGGGCATCGCTACATTGCCGAAAGAATCGGGGCACGGCGGAGAACTGAATAGAGATGTTCTATCATCAGTTGCACAAACCATTGCCATTTTCGGATAACCGTGTAGAGCGCAATCACTTGGTCGACTTGTAAGCCGGGCGCACGGTGCAAGCGCCGGCGTTGGTCGCTTATGATTCAGACTCGTTTCGTTCGTCTTTTGTGAAACTTGGTTCTCAAAGTTATTTAAGACCTTAATCAGTTGTTGAAGAAAACCATCAGGCACGCGGCCGGGGTACTTGATGTGGATATAAAGATGCGCGTCGTATTTGATTCGGTTCCGGCCGGATTAGTTCAGGCTTAAAATAGTTGGATGGCTTACGGGGTTTCAAGACTGTTTAAGTTGGATGGGTTCTATGAGGGCTTGGGGGCGACATTCCTGAGGGATTCGTATGTCATTTGGAATTCATGCAATATTATCCGTCTCGCAGACGGGTGAAAGCGGGTTTTGCAGGCCGATTTGGGTGGTTGTAAACGCTTTACGTAAAGATCTGTAAAGGCCGAATTGTTCGGCTGGCATTCCGGGTTCAATGAACAGACGCGTCACGCCGTTTCGAAGTAGGATACCGGCCCGTTGGCTGGAACAGGGCGGCCTGTCAGGCAGCGGCGAAGGAAAGGTATTCAATGACAGTTGACGAGAAAATGAACTGGTTTGTCAATGCGCGCTACGGCATGTTTGTGCACTACGGCTTGTACAGCCTGCTGGAGCGCGGTGAGTGGGTGATGAACCGGGAAAGACATTCGGTTGCCGATGTAAAAGCGCTTGCGGAAGAGTTTACAGCTGACCGTTTTGATGCGAACGAGATATGCGACCTGGCACTGGCCGGCGGTATGCGCTACATCAACCTGACGACCATGCACCACGATGGGTTTCGGCTGTATGACACGGAGTTGTCAGACTTCAATACCAAGCGCGCTTGCGGGCGCGACCTGGTTGAAGAGATCGTAAACGCGGCGCGCGAGCGCGGCTTGCGAATCGAGCTGTATCACAGTCTGAACAACTGGAGCGATCAGCCGGACGGCGTGGCGGCGTTGGAGAGCCGCGATGCGTATGAAGAATTCGTCGCCAACACGCATGCGCGCATCAAGGAGCTGATGACGCGTTTTAATCCGGTGGACGTGATGTGGTACGACGGATGGTGGCCGTTCCATGCGGACGGTTGGCAGGCGCAAGAGATGAACGACATGGTGCGCGCGATTCAGCCGAACATTATTTTCAATGGGCGTAACGGGCTGGATGGTGATTTCGGCACGCCGGAGGGGCATATGTCGGCACCGTCGCCGTGGCGGCCCTGGGAAGGGTGCATGACGCTGAACGACAACTGGGGTTATCACCGCGGTGATCATCATTGGAAGTCGCCGGACGCGGTGATTCGTCTGCTTGCGACGGCGGCGCGCGCGAAAGGCAACCTGCTGTTGAACATCGGCCCGCGCGGGGATGGGTCGATTCCCGAGCCGTCGGTTCAGATCATTCGTGAAGTGGGGCAGTGGCTCAAGACCTACGGCGAATGTGTTTATGACACGGACATGTTCACGTACGACCTGATGGAGCGGGGCGATCACAAAGGTGATTGGAACCACAATGGGCCGTTTACGTTAAAAGGTCGATCGCTTTACCAGTTGGTCATGAACTGGACGGGTAGTGAACTGATTATTGGCGGGCTGAATACAACAGTGAATCGCGTTGAACTGTTAAACGTCGGCGAATGTGCATTCACGCAAGATGCGAATCGTGTGGTGATTACCGGGCTGCCGGAGCGGGCGCCGAGCGAGATCTGCTCAGTCGTGCGCCTGGATTGTCAGGACGTGCCGGAGATGTATCTAACCGGCGGCATGCGCGTGCCGACGGTGGCGCATCCGCCGTATGATCCTTGTGCTTCAGATATTCAACACTGACGGTCAGGAGGCGCTGACGGCTGCGGCCTGCATTTTCGCTAGTTCATCGCGACGGATGCCCGGTGACGGTAGTTCGGGTACGTACTGGTAGTCCGGCTCGGTTTCCTGTCGCTTTTGAATCTCGTTAATGTGTGTCCACGTCTCGTACAGGCCGTTGGGGCAGTGTGGCATGTCATCCTTGATCAGCCGATGCAGCTTGCCGAGTTTGTAGCAGGGGACGGCCGCGAACATGTGATGCTCGGTGTGGTAGTTCATGTGCCAGTACAGGAACTGGAAGTACGGGTTGAGGTAAATCGTTCGGCAACACAGGCGGAAGTCCGGCACGTTGTCCTTGAGCCCGATGTGTTGTGAGCTGTTGCACAACAAATGTAAGAATCCGCCCAGTGACATTGGAAACGTAATGACGAACGGCACGATCCACCAGCCCATGGCAAGTGAAACGCCGGCGATGGTGCCATGCCCGATCAGCAGGATGCGCGCCCAGTTGATCAGGCGATTGCGGCCTTCGATATCAGACTCGGGGAACAGTGCCTGGGTCCATTTGTCTTCCGAGACTTTGCCGAACGCGAGTTTCATCTGACCGAGTATGGTGTTGTAAGGCCGCTTCCACGCGATGAACTGATACTTGAAGAAATCCTTGCGGCGAACCTTCTGCGGTAGAACAACTTCACCGTCGTCCGGCGGGTGGAGCGTGTACTTGTGATGCTCGGTATGGCTGGCCCAGAAGTGATGGTGGTTGTACCAGCCCAGAAAACTGTAAACGCGCAGGAAAAACCAGTTGAGCCAGCGCGTCTTGAATACGGAATCGTGGATCAGTTCATGAAACCCGTTGATCAGGAAATGCCAGTGCATGCCGTTGATGAAAACGAGCAGCACAGTGACGTACCACGGCCAGTGGAACGACGAATAGATTGCCGACCCGGCAGTCAGGGCGAGGATGCCTAAAAACCCGAGGGTTTGCATGAATCCGAGGAAGTCGCTGCGTTTGTTCAGCTCGCTGAGCTGCTCACGCGGGACGGGGCAGCGGTACCATTTGATGCGGGGCTTCTGTGCTGTTTCGCTCATCGTGTCAGTCACCGATTGTTAACGATTTCCAATTGGAAAACTCTATCTCCGAAGCATGTTCGATGTCGTTCGTGTTTACGTGGCGTAGAATTTTGAACACTGGCCCTGATTGAAGTAGATCAATCAAATCCCTACGATCACTCCCTTAAGAATGGTTTATTTACAAGGAAATGTTGTGACTTCAACGCCCAATTTGTCTCGTGCACAGCTGTTTTTTGATGATTCCTGGGTGGAGCAGCACGCCAAACTCCAACGCATCTGGCATCCGCTTCGTAAACAGAATGCCCCTGTGCTGAGGGCGGATCGTCCATGGGAGAGTCGTCTGGTTGCGTTGTTTGGCACGGTGATGAAACGGGGCGACCGGTATCACATGTGGTACATGGCGTTCACGCGCAAGCAGTTCCAAACAGTGTGTTACGCCGTCAGCGACGACGGCGTCAGTTGGGAGAAGCCTTCGCTGGGCCTGCATGAATTTGAGGGTTCGAAGGATAACAACATTATCGTCGTGCCGAAGCAGTCTGAAGGGTTTCTGGATGACATCACCGTGATCGATGATCCGGACGACACGCAGTGGCCGCTTAAAGCCCTTTATTGGGACAAGGGTAATCGCAATGAGCCAGGTAAACAGGGCTATCACGCTATTCGGTCGAAGGATGGTATTCATTGGGATTACATTGGATTCGTATTGCCCGAATGGGGTGATCGATTCAATGCACTGCCACATCGTTACAACGGCAAGTTCATTGTGTATGGCAGACATCCAAGCATGCATACGCTTGGCGGGCGCAAGGGTCGCGTGGTGGCGTACATCGAAAGTGAGGACTTGATTAACTGGTCCGAGCCGGAACTGATGCTCCAACCTGACCTGAATGATCCGGTTCAGATGCAGTTCTACTCGGCCAACGCATTTGCTTACGAGGACTGGATGGTCGGCTCAATCGAACGTATGCACTTCTGTCCTGACGTGTTGGATGCGGAACTGATCTTCAGCCGCGACGCGCGAAACTGGTCTCGTCCTCATGGCAGGCCCGCGTTGCTTGAGCGCGGCCCGGCAGGGCATTGGGATCATACATGGGTCAACCTCGCAACCATGAAGCCGATCGTTGAGAAATCGCAGCTCTGGTTTTACTACGGCGGCCGAACGGTGGCGCACGGTGCTGCTGTTCCTGGACCGTATGGCGACATCGGCATTGCTACACTGCGCGTCGATGGTTTCTGTTCCTTAAAGGCAGAAGGCTCGCCGGGTTACTTTCGCACACCTGTTTTTGAGTGGGTTGATGGTGAATTGCTTGTAAACGTCGATCCACGACGAAATATTGAAGACTATTACGGCTACGCCGGCGTGCACGGTGAATTGCGCGTAGAAGTGTTGGACGAGTCGGGTAAAACGATCGAAGGCTTCTCACGCGAGCAGTGTTTGCCGGTCACGCGTAATACTGCAAACCCGATCGGCAAGCAGATTGACGCATCTTTGCAAGATCTGCCGCCTGCTTATGAAACCGTGCATTGGGACGGCGACCGTTCCTTACGGGAATTGAAAGGCCGAGCCATCAAGCTGGTTTTCCATATGCGGGATGCGCATCTGTACAGCTTCCGTGCAGGTAACGCGACTGAGAAGGCCGTCCTCGATGCAGATGCCGGTTTTGTGATCAAGTAGCCGTGCTTTGTATGATCTAAGCCTCTACAAAATCAAGTGGATCATACATGGCAGGATCACGGCCCAATATTATCGTTTGCATGTGCGATCAGCTTCGAGCTTTCGAGGTCGGCTGCTACGGCAATCCGGTTGCGCGCACGCCGAATATGAATCGTCTTGCAGCCGAGGGCGTTCGATTTGAAACGGCGATCAGCAACGCTCCTGTCTGCATGGCTGCCCGGTCGGTTCTGCTGTCCGGCCAATATGCGCGTACGTGTAACGGCGTGACGGGCAATGTGTCTGTTGAAATGCCGGACAAGACGGTTCGGATGAGCCAGTATCCGGAGCCCGGTCGGCCACACATGCGCGACACGACTTTGCCTGAAGCGTTGCGCGACGCCGGCTATTACACCGCCGCGATCGGCAAGTGGCACGTCCATTCCCGGCCGGGTGATATTGGCTTTCAGTCGAGCCTTATCCCGCGCAATTATCACTGCCATACCGATCAGTATTACATGAAAGATGGTGGGCCGGAGTTCCGCGTGGACGGCTATAGCGTTGATTGGGAGGCGCAGCGGGTTGGTACGTTTCTCAATGAAGCGCGCAGCGAGTTGGAGCCGTTCTTCCTGTACTACAACATTTCACCGCCGCACATGCCGATTGCGGATGCGCCGGAAAAGTATCTGGGAATGTTCTTTCCGGATGAGATTCCGCTTCGCCCGAACGTCTCGCGGGACGGCAGACTGGTGCATGATGAGCACTGGTTCAGTGTTTACCGGTGGGATTTTCGTTACTACCACGAGTACCGTCCGCATACGCAGCAGTTGCCGGCTGGTTACGACCTGCGGCACATGATTGCGGAATACTATGGCGCCACGACGTGGGTGGATGACGTGCTGGGCAGACTGCTGGCCAACCTGGAGCGGACCGGCCTGTCGGAGAATACCATTGTCGTCTTCACGTCCGACCACGGCGATATGCTCGGTAGTCATCATCTGTTCAATAAAGGAAATCTTTATGAGGAATCGATTCGTATCCCGATGATTGTGCGTTGTCCTGACCGTATTGAGCCGATGATTGCGAACGAACAGATCACGTCGTTGGTGGACCTGGCGCCGACACTACTGGAAATGGCGGGAGTTTGTGTGCCGGACACGATGCAGGGGCGAAGTATTGCGCCGGTCCTGCGGGGCGAAGCGGCATCGCTTTCCCGGAACTACGCTTACATTGAAGCAGGAGGCCACGGCGGGAAGAGCGCTGTGGGGGTGCGCACACCAACGCATACCTTTGGTCTGCAAATCAATGCGCAGCGAAAAACCGAGTCCGCATTGGCGCTGTACGATCTTTCCGGTGATCCATACCAGCAAAGAAACCTAGTAGATACACCTGAACAGCAGCATCTAACGATCCAGCTTGGCGAGCAGTTGCGCAAGTGGAATGAAAGTACGTGTTGGCTTGATGTCGATGCCTGATTCCACGCTATTTGTAACAGTTTGTAACTAATGGCCTGCCTGATTCCGTTACCGGGATTGAGTACTTGGGACCCGTTACGATTGAATCATGGGTGATCCGGCAAACGCTGTGCGACGTATTGCGATTGGACGGCTGATTGGGTTTGTGCTTGCCGTGGGATTGTTGCTGTTTGCTGTGTTGATGGCAGCCGAATATGTAAAGTTGGATCGCGACCTTCGCGAGTGGGAGGCGGCCAAGCTTGTGTCTGTACCGGTTGATTTCTCAAAGCCGGGCAAAGTATCGATTCCTTTTAAGCAGATCTGCGAGATGTCACACGGCCAGGCGTTCTATCTGTCGACAAAGGGCATGGAACATCTCGATTGTGAGCAGGCTCAGAGGGTTTTCGAAGGCCTGAAGGTCACCATTGCGATTCACTCGGCGGATGGCCGCGAGATGCAGACACACGGATACAGCTACTACGACGGGGATGCGCAGCGGTTTGTATTGGATCGCTCTTTTCCATTCCCGATTGGAGACTACGAAGCAACCGTTGATGTCGTGGTGGGTGCGCCATCGCTGAAAACCATCGAGCAGACGCTTGAGGCTGAGTACATTTTTTGCGGATTGGAGCGTATGGTTGTTGATCTACTCAAGACATTAGCCGTTGTTAGTGGTATCGTTGGACTGGCTATTGGGTTCTTTGTCGCGCAGAGATTCCGTCGGTACGGCATCTGGAGAAAGCCTACCGCGATTTGAGCCTGATCTGAAGCGATTTACAGGGTATGCAGTTATGGCATATTGGGGCTACGCCTTTTTCAGTTGGTCTACAACGCGTGTTTTCTTCGCTTTCTTGGCCACTTCAATCGGTGTCAGCCCGGCTTTGTTTTTTTGTATTGGCGACGCGCCGTGGTCGAGTAGTGCTCTGATCACCTTGGCGCTGCTGCCATTGTGAGCGGCTTCGTGCAGCGCGGTGTTGCCGGTTTTCGGGTCCGGATCGTTCGGGTCGGCACCGTGGGCCAGTTGCCACTTCATGCCGCGTGAACGGCCCCAGTGTAATTGAGTGCGCAGGCACATGGTGACTTCTTTGGCCAGTTTGCGTTTGTTTGCAAAGCGTTCCAACACTGCCAAGCATTCCTGGTGGTCTTCATCAGTCGCGTGATAGATGGACTCGCCGTCGTACATGTTTGCTCCGCGATTGAGTAACAATTCGGTCAGCGCGGGATTATTGTGTTTGCCGCACGCCTTATAAAGAACCGAAATCGGCCAGGGGGTTTTGCTGCCGCCCCAGATGAATGTGGCGTTGACATCTGCACCGGCGTCCAACAGCTGTTCTGTGATTCGAAGCTGTGCCTTTACCAGTTTTGTATCGTTGGCAAACATGGCGGAGGCGGCACAATAATGCAGCGGCTGCATGTCGTTCTCATCCGACTTGGTTGCCTGCTGCTCATCACGCTTGAGTATTGCCGCGACCCGCCTGCTGTCACAGGTGACGGCCGCGTGAAAGATATCCAATGGCTTAAAGTGATCAATCAAAATGGGCACAAACCGTGTTTCGCCCGTTGCGGCAAGCTGTAGAGCCGTCAGTTGATCAAATGACGCTCGCTGTTTGGGGTCGGCCCCGCCTTCAAGCAACGCGCGAACCGCGTCGACATGGTCTTTTGTTCGGGGGTAGGTCTTCTTGAATTCGATCGCACGATGCAGCGGCCGATGGCGGTGAGCGGTCGCGCTGAGCACATTGGGGTCTGCGCCCTGCTTAACCAGTTCCTTGATGCGTTGAGCCTTGCCGTGGTACGCGGCGTCCATGATCGGCTTCCAGTCGGCCTTGGCTGGTTTTTTCTTTGGTTTTGTTTTTGCCACGGGGTTTTCCAATGTTTCAAGATATTGGGCGACTTCTGCGCAACCGGGACGATTGAGCATCTGGACGCAGGTTTTGGCCCAGCCGAGCGGGGTGTTGTCGTGTTCCTTGTCGCGTGCTTTGGGGTCGGCGCCGTGTTTGATCAGCAGTTGGGCGATCTTCAGTCGGCCATGCCATGCTGCGGAGTGAAGGGGTGTTGCGCCGTTGGGGTTGGTGATGTTTACGGGAACCCCCTGGTTCAGGAGCCAGCGAACGGTTGCAAGGTGGCCATACTCGACAGCCGCGTGCAATGGCGTGACCGGCCCCAGGCCCACGGTATGTACGCGAGTCAGGAGATCAGGATTTTCCTTGTGAATTACCTTCAGGCGTGGCAGGTCACCAACCGCTGCAAACAGTCCGGCATGTCCTGTACCTCCGTGTTTGATCAGGCAGTTGATTAGTTCGCGATTGGCTTTTTCCCGACCGCCGATTGCCTCTAATGGCGTCCTGTCGAACTCATCTTTCTCGTTCAGCGGTACACCCGCTTCGATCAGCAGTTCCGCACTCCTTACTGTGTGCACAAAGTGTAACGGCGTTGCGTCGCTCGGCATGGGCCGTGTCAGCACATTCGGATCATTGCGCAGCATACTACGTACGGCCTTGTTATCGCCGAGCATCAGCGCTTCGGCCAGGCCGACTGTTGCGCCCGCTGCCAGCAGCGCCTTGCGCATGGTGTTGCGTTTCCAATGAATGGCCAGCATCAGCGGCGACCAACCGCTGTATGGCTCGTTGTGTCCGTTCGGGTCGGCGCCGGAATCCAGTAACAACTTGAACAGTTCTTCATGACCGCGCTCGACAGTGACATGTAATGCCTGCGGCCGACCGCCCCAGAAAGGATGTTTGCCATTGGCATGCGTCAGTGCGGGGTCGCCCGCGATCATTGATGAGACCTTGGCAACGTCACCTTCACCGACGGCGCGCAGAAAAGCGTCTGCCCGGTTGGTGAGTGAATCAATATGTGCTTTGAGTGCGCGCCAGCTTTTGAACCCGAAGTCTCGGGCGACATGTAATTGTGCAGCCGTCAGTTTGGTACCTGAATCTTCTGCGCGCAGAGACACCAATCGTTTCTTGGCCAGTTTGCGAAGATATTCGAGCGAAGCACGTGCCGGCAGGGCACGGGCAGACGATACTTTTTTTCGAGCCATGTTTAGACCTTCCTTCCATCAGTTGCCCGTTGTCCGCGTTTGACGGGCTGGAAGTCAGGTAATGTCAGACATCAATCAACGCAGGCGGGTTAAACCCTTTACGCGGACGGTTGGCTGCCTGTTCAGCCGGATATTTTGTATCGGAAGGTGGTCGATTTGGCAAGTAAATGATTCGTTACGAGCGGTGGGATTCACGCGTTGACCCAGATTGGGCTTGACCAGGCCATTTGCCCGTTGATCTGTGTGACGCGCACGTAGTAATAGCTTTCGCGGCCGGCGGGTGGCTGATCTTTGAACTGGCATTGCACAGTGTAGCCTTCGCTCAGCACGCCGACTTCGGCCTTTACTTTTCGGGCAGCGTGAAAGAGTGGGTCGTGGCCTTGCAGGTCTTCTTCACCCAGGCCGAATTGTTCCTTGATTCGCTGTTTTGCTTCATCAAGCATAGGAACCAGTTGCGAGTGTTGCAGCAGACCCATCAACGGCCACTTCATGTGATGACCATCAACCTGTAACTCAGCGATTGCGTTACTTGGCGCATCGATTTCAAACACCATGCCTTGGATCGTGTGACGATCGGTCGCATACCCGTGCCGTGCGGTGGTATGCATGCGCCATTTGCAGGATTGTCTGCTCAGTTCCTGAATCGACTGGCCAAAACAACTGAAGCATGGTTCGATGCTTCGGATGGCGCCTTCGGTGAGTTGCAGATGCGCGTTCCAATTCTGGTTCTGGTGTTTGAAGCCGATTGATGTGTCCGGACCCCAGCCGAACTGGAATCGAAATTTGCCGCGAATGTGGCCGTTGACGTTGTTGGGTTGCCATCGGCCGGCATGGCAGTATGTGTCGATCACAGAGCCGTTACGGATCAGTTCGATGCGATCGATGGCGTTGCTGCCGGTGACATCGACGGATAATTCAAGTGGGTCTGTTGTTTCCAGAATTGAGCCCATCGGCTGTTCGTTGGCGTTGAATGACAATTGAATCCGGTCGCCGGTGACACCGTAGACTTGTCGTTTTCGTAACGCGTTTAGAATCCCTTCGCGCGTTAGCTCTTCCGCCCAGATCGCGGCCAAGCCGAGACCCCATGAGCCGGGCAGGCCCAGGCCGTCGTTGGAAGCGATCAGGCCGACGCGTAAGCCTTGGTTGAGTGCATCGGTTGCGGTTGCACCAGAGACGCCCGGGCCCATGCTTGCGTTGAACGGCAACAGATCCGGGCGCATTTCAGATTCAGAGCTGCCGTGCGCGGAATAGATGTCGATCACCGGGCTGAGTTGCGGATCGAGTTCGGCCCAGTTGGCGCCGCAGTGTCCCACGCCATAGGCGATGTGGTGTGGGATGGCGATGCCGCCTACATGTCGCAGGTGGTTGTATAGATCTTTGAGTGTGTCAGGGTATGTGAGTTTCGGGGTATGGCGGAAGTAAAACACGTTGTAATCGCCATGGTTTTGCCGATTACCATGCCACTCCAACGCCATCATGGTTACGAGCGAGCCGGGATTATCATGTGATGCAACGACCGCGCGGATTTCTTCCCATATGCGATCGTGTTTGCCATTGGGCTGCGTGGTTTCCATCATCAACCCGTTGACGCGCTGCCACTCGTATGGGTACAGCAGCGCGGGATAGACATCGAGGTGGCCTTTCACTTCGGTTAAGGCACGCTCCGCATCTTCCGGCGTTTCGACGTGCCGATGAAAATCACCCCAGTACAACTGCATTTCCAAGGCCCCTCTTATTTATCGGGAAGCTGCCACGTGCTGCCGAGCAGGCTGTGTTTTTCGTTTGTTGATGCGATCTGTTGGTAGTAGACCGTGTACAGGTCGCCGTTGGCCAGTTCAACGGTGGCGGGATAGCCCAGGTCGCGTATGGGGCCATCGTCGCGCAGGATCATGTCGGGCTGCCATGTTTCGCCTTCATCCCATGACACAGCAACACGAATGCCATATGGCTTGATGCGGTAGCCGTAGGTGCAGATCAGTGCGCCGCTGCTGTGCAGCAGCAGGTGTGGGGGCGAACCGTGAAAGCCGAGCGGGTGTGCTTGTGTCCAGGTGCGCCCACCATCGTCCGACTCGGTTTGCACCAGGCTGAAATGGGTGAACTTGTCTTCGATGACGCAGGCGTAAAAGTTCTGCAGCCGAATGTGTCCGATCAGGCGTCCCGATGGCAACTGCACGGCGTGGGGTTCATGGTAGCAGGGGCGAAACGTGTCCGGGCAGATCGGAACGATGCCGAGTTCTTCAATGACATCACCGTCGGGCGTCAGTTCGATCGCCTGTATCTCCGTGTCGCTGCCACAGAAATCTTCCATGGTTCGGCCGAACTGTTTTCCAAGGTACAGCAAATTGCCGTTCTGTAATTGAATCGGCCCGTGTGGCGCGGTGACGGGCACTTTCCTGGGTTCGCCCCAGGTAATGCCGCCGTCGTTGGAACAGCGAAGCCACGAGCCGAGATATTGCTCTACCATCTGGTCCGTGACCCATCGGCGGGCGGCTGTCCATAACGGGTTGGGCGCAAATGCCGGAACGGAAAATTCCGGTGCATCGGGGTCGGTTTTCTCTCTGGCATCGCAAGTGAACCAGGACATCAGCAGGCGGTTACCGCCAAGTGATATCAGCCCGGCATCGCGATCATCCAGCGGCGTATCGTTAATCACGCGCGGGCTGGTCCATGTCTTTCCGTTGTCGTGGCTCAGGCACAGAATGTTGCGGCCATAGGGACAGTTATGCGCGTTGCGCATGCCGGACGCGGCCACCGCGAGCGTACCATTTCCCATACGCGCAATGCTCGGCCACGCGAAGTAGCCGAAGGTTTCATCGGGCATGCTGGCGACGGTGTGATGGGTTGCGTCAAGCCGACTGGAACAGATTGCCGTCGTCATTCGATTAACACCCTATCGCCATGCGAACGTGGTTGATGTAAAGAGGTTGTTGCGCCATTCGACCCAGTCGGCGAACACCGTCCATGTCGCATGGCCGTCTGCGTACAGCATGTTGAAACCGGGGCTCAGTACGCCGCGGTCTTCCCAGTTGGTGATGAGGCTCGGCCCCTTGCCGCCGTGTCGAAACGCCGGGACATGCAGGTGCCCGAATGACGAATCAAATCGTTGGCTGGCCGCGTCGACAGACCACATGATGCGCGATGGTTGTGAGTCCAGTGTGTGTTCGCGAATCTGTGGGCCGCTGCGCCACCATTGCAGGACGTGAACAGGATTGGCGAGTCCGGCGTTCTGGGCACCGCGAAGATGGTTATTCCATCCATATGTGTACTGTCCGTTGCTGTAGAACGCACCGCCGAGGTCCATGGGGTCCTGCCGGTCGCCGGGAACGATCGGCTTACCAGTGGCGGCGGGGCAGAAGAAAACGGTGCCCGGTCCATCCTTGCCGCCGGTATAAGACATCAGCCAGAACGATGCAGCGCTGGCCCCCGTCGGAAAGTGGCCGTCGTAATCCTGAATGTAGACGGCAGTGGCAACGCCTACCTGTCGAAAGTTTGAGAGACAGAGTGTTGCATTGACGCGCTCGCGCGCTTTGGCCAGTGCCGGTAACAGGATGGCCACCAGCAGCGAAACAATGCTGATCACGACGAGCACTTCGATTAATGTGAAGCCGCGCGTGAATGATGTTGTTTTTGTGTGGTGCATGTGCAAACTTTCCATTGTTGTCATATCGTCATTGATGTGGACGAACTGTCACCCTCGGAGAAGTTGTACGCATGAAACGGCAGTGTCACCTGCCCCTGCGCCGGCGTACCACGCTTAATCGCTATCATCAGAACATCCAGGCTTGTTCGAGCCAGCAGGTTGTAGTCTTCCGTGATCAACGGATAGGCATCGAGCCCCAGGCGTTCGGCCATTTGCAGATCGGCACCGATTACCACGCGATTGGGTGCAACGGGATGACTCGCCTTATTCATTTCATCAAGAAACGTTTGAGCAATGGCGTGATCGGGAAGCACGTATGCCGTTGGTTTATCTTTCATTGCCAGGATTTGAGGTGCAACGATCTGACCGACCGATTGCTGCGTTTCCACGCCGACTGTATGGATCAGGGATTGATCGATCGGCAGGTCATGGTCAAAGTGTGCATATCGGTAACCGCACAGCCACCGCTCATACCAGAGACCGGTTGGTATCTCACGGCAGAAGAAACCGATTCGCCGATAGCCTTGTTTGATTAAATGTTGTGTTGCCTGATAACCCATGGCCAACGGGTCCGTACGAACCACGGCGCACGGCGCGTTGGAATCCATTGGCTCGCCGTTGGCGATGTTGCCAAGCAGGACACATGGACGCTGAAAGTTCGCGACATACTCGAGCAATGATCGGTTGACGTAACCCATCAACAGCAGACCGTCGACTTCCTCTGCTGCTTCCTCCAGTCGATGACGCGTCAGGCCAGGGTCGGTGTCCTGAATCATTGTCAGTTCGAGGCGAATGCCCAACTCGCTACGAAGCTTGTCCAGGCGCTTGAGGTTTTCAACAAAGAGTAATTCGTCGGCATGGGGGCTTAGGCGAACGAGGCCGATTCGTCTGTTTGTCGGAGTGTTTGGTTCGGAGCGAACAGGTTTGCGTCGGCGCGGACGGTAGTTCATCTCGCGACTTAGCTGCTGCACGCGCATCCGCGTCATGTCGTTGACCTGCGGTGCATCGGCAAGTGCTAGTGATGCGGTTGCTTCTGAAACACTAGCTGCCTTGGCAACATCTTTAAGCAGGACACGTTTGGACACTGAAATGATCTCCGCAAAGTGGCTTAGTAAATGTTACGCCCTATTCTTAAATTTTACAATACTTGAATTAAATTTAATTAAATAATTTGAGCCCGGAGTGCTGGCGCCAGAGTCCAAGCTCGCCATGATTGGCGAGAGGCAGCATGTGGCGTTAAATATTTATATAAATGTCTTTATGAATCGAATATTTAATAAATAAAATATTCGATAAATTATTCAATAAAAAATTTGAATCAGTATGGGTCTGTCACTATGCTTTGGTCATCAGCACGTTCGACTTGCTAGATGAATTGTGAGGTTTCATATCACAACCATTCGAGACATTGCTGACTTGGCGAATGTCGCCCCAAGCACCGTTTCACTGGTGATCAACGGCGATCATCGCGTGGCTGACGAAACACGTTCACGCGTGAAGGCGATTCTGGAGGAGCAGGGTTACCGCCCGCGCCGGGCAGGACGTCCGCGCACTGCGCGTCCTTCGATCAACGTGGGTGTCGTCATTGGCGATGCCATGCGCGTTGAGGACGGGGTTGGTGAGCTGGCGCGGGACTGGGTGCAATCGATTCGTGATGCACTGTCTGATGCGGGCGGGCACATGAGTCTGTTCGCCGGCGGGCAGCCGGTTGATCAGGACGTGCTGTTTGGCGACATGCTGGCGTCGCGTCAGTTGGATGGTGTCATCCTGGCCGGCGTGACGCCGAAGGATGAATTCCTTCGCGATCTCTTTGAGAAACAGGTGCCGGTTGTTGCGATGAATCGTCGTCCGGCCAATGTGCCGTTCAGTTATGTCGAGATCGATGGCTATGGCGCGGCTCGTCATGTTGCCGCACACTTAAGTGAACAGGGGCATCAGCGCGTCGCGGTGATTCAGAGTTCGATCGGTGTCGATTTTGGCCGGCCGCGCATCCAGGGCGCCAGAGATGCGTTTCCTGATGTTGATATGACCTTGACGGCGGAGCGCAGCATTCATCCCGCTGCAGACCCTGCTGATTACGAGCAGTGTTGCCGCGAAGTGCTAGAGTCTGGTGCAACGGCCATTTACGCAACAAGTCACAGTGTCTGTTTACAGGTGATTAACGCATTGGATCGCATGGGCATCGATGTGCCTCGACAGTTTTCAGTTGTCGGGTTTGACGATTTACACACCTGCGCATCGAATGGCTTGCGCCCCACATCGATTGGATACGATCGGGAACTGATGGGGCGCGAAGCAACGCGCATGCTTACTGAATTGATACGGACTTCCTGTCCGTTTACCGCCATGTCAATGACAGTTGGTACCTATCTCGCGGAGCACGACACGACATCGTCGCCTGCAGCTTGAACAGGAGCAAATCATGAATCATCAATCCCGCTTATGCGCGACGCACCGGCATATACGATCCGGGGATGGATTTACACTGGTTGAGCTTCTGGTGGTAATTTCCATCATCTCCATATTGATCGCTTTGCTGCTTCCCGCGCTCAGTCAGGCTCGTATTGCATCAAACCGAATTGTCTGTACCAATAACCTGAAGCAGATTTCGCTGGCCGCCCAGTTGTACAACCAGGATGAAAAGGAACATTACCCGAGCAACGTGACGTCCACGCTGAACAGTTATCTGGGTGACAAGACGGGGAGGGGCACTGTTCGATTCTGTCCGTCAGCGGAAGGCAAGCCGAATGTCGTCAATGACAGCGATATCAATCGCGACTTGGGTGGCGCATTTTCCAGTGGCAAACAGACATACGGCGTCAGCCGTCATATCTATAACGCGAAGGTGCCGGACAGTTCGAGTGCGCCAGCGTATTTTCTTTCCGCCAATGCCGGGCCTCGTATGCGCACCGGTGACTTGTCGAATCCGGCCAAGGTGATTTTTGTGGCGGATGTCACCAGCACCCGCTTCGACTATTACACAACGCCGATTCAGATTCCCGCGTATCGCCATGGCGGCAGCGGGGATGTGCCTGTCAACGGCTTTGATAAAGCCCAGGGGGCCGGATTCAATATGGGGTTTGCGGATGGCCGGGCGGACTGGATTCCCTTTGATGCTTTTCTGACCTTCCGATTGACCGAGGTGTGGAACAAGGGTTCGAAGTTTGCATGGCAGTAATGCGTCGCATCGGCTAAATCGTCTGTCGGTACTGTCGCGGGCTCATGCCAAAATGTTTGCGAAACAGTTTTGAGAAGTGGTAGGGATCTTCGTAGCCGACACGTTCCGCTATCTGACCGATGCGCAGGTTCTGATCCCGCAGCAGATATGCGGCACGCTGCATGCGAAGTTGGATTACGTATTCAATAGCCGGCGTATCAAACCATCGCTTGAACTCTGCGCAGAAATGTGGAACCGAAAGATGACACATATTGGCCAACTCCGCCAGATGTAATGGCTCATCGTGGTGTGTATCAATAAATTGCTTGACGGCGAGTATGTGTTCCGGGGCGGCGTGAGCCGGCGGCTGTTGTAAACACCGGCTGATCTGTCGGATCATATTCTGTAAAAGGTTGCCGACAATTGTTGTATCTAACGGGTCGTAACGCGTTACTTCTTCGTGAATGTTCAGCAGGTGCCGATCAATCATGCCCGCATCCACGTTGGGCAGTACCGTGCCGGTTGTGATTTGAGTTTCACGCAGCCAGCGCGAAATGTCCTTGCCATCACAGTGAATCCACGAATGTGACCAGCCGCTGTCCGGGCAGCCATAGTAGTGCCCGTCGCGCGGCGTCCAGACAATCAGGCTGTTTCGTTTTACTGTCGTCTCTTGTTCACCCGAACCCATGTAACATTGCTGGTGTATCTGCATGAAGAGGTAGTCACCTGTGCCGGCCGGCCGATTAATGATGCCGGGTCGCATCTTCTCGCGCACACCGATCCCGTGCAGGCTCAAGGCTCTAGTGTCCACGGGATAAGGATTGAAGAAGTGTTTCAGGCCTTTCATGTCACCATAAGATACTACATCTTTTTCCTTGGCGATGACATTTTTCTTTAGCCGTTTCTCAGTAGGCTTGCCTGCCGGTGCGAAACTTTCTGTTGAAAGGAAAAGGTGTGTTAAACGAATTGACGCGCATACGAGACAGAACGACCGGCCGCGTGTCGTCGTGGGACAAGTCTGGACGTAATGGCGACCGCTGGACGATTCCCGCTGGTCAGACAGTTACGCTGGCGGAGATCGACGGCCCAGCGCAGATTACGCATATCTGGATGACGCAGCGTTCCGGTTACCGCGAATGTCTGTTGCGGTTCTATTGGGACGGCTCGAAAAGTCCTAGCATCGACGTACCGTTGGGTGACTTTTTCTGTCTTGGCAACAGCCTTGTTAATTCCTTTCAGTCGATGTTGTTCACGGCCTCGACTCGCGCGACGTGTCAGTTCGACACCGGCTGTGCGCTGAACTGTTACGCGCCGATGCCGTTTCGAAAGCATGCAAAGATTGAACTGGTGAACCAGTCAAAGGAGGATCATTTCCAGTATTTCTATGTCGATTACGAAACGCTCGATCCGGGTGAGATGGATGAGCAGACCGGCTACTTTCACGCGGAGTTCCGCCGAACCAATCCGTTCGGCGGCTGGGGCCATGAGATTGCCGTCAATAAGCCTGAGGCCGACGTCGCTAACAAGGGCAAACTGGCATGGGATAACAACTACGTGATTCTGGATACCAAGGGGCGCGGCCACTACGTCGGCTGCAACCTGAGCGTTTCAAACTTCCAGGGCACGTGGTGGGGTGAGGGGGACGACATGATCTGGGTGGACGGCTACAAGTGGCCGCCTGATCTGCATGGTACCGGTAGTGAGGACTATCTGAATCAAGCGTGGGGCATGCAGCCGAACGCATTTCTACACAACGGCTCATCGATATACGAAGAAGATACATTTCAGCGATCTGACAGGCCGTTTGGCGGATACCAGACCAGTTATGTCTTTCATATTGAGAATCCGGTTCGATTTCAGAAGTCGATCAAGGTGACCATTGAGCACGGTCATGGCAATCATCTGGCCAACGAAATGTCCAGCGTGGGCTATTGGTATGCGCAGAAGCCTACGCGTGTTGCCACGCCACCACCAGTCGCCAAACGTATGCCGGTGTTGCAGGATAATCAAGGCAATTGGCTGCATGACAAGAAGAGTCAATGTCCCGGGAAGAAGGTGACCGTCACGCCTGAGATGCGGCGCATGAAGAAACGCTGGGCAAAGAAGCAGAAGTGATCAGAACATGAGCCACAAGTCCCGTGATGGGAGAGTTGTATAATTGCTGCTGATGACAACTCGGCAGCAGCCCAACATTCTCTTCCTGTTTCCTGATCAGCATCGTCCGGACTGGTTGGGCACGAATCCATCGCTTCCGCTGAAGACGCCGAATATCGACCGGTTATGTGAGCGCGGGATGCGCTTCACGCGTGCGTATTGCCCATCGCCGGTTTGTGCGCCTTCGCGCGCCTGTCTGGCATCGGGGCGGGATTATGACCGATGTGGGGTTCGGTCGAACGCGGATACTTACCCGGTCAGTCAGAAGACGTACTACATGGCATTACGTGACGCGGGTTACCGCGTGGCCGGCGTCGGCAAGTTTGATCTTGATAAGCCAACGCAGGACTGGCACCTGGACGGCTCGCGCAGTATTCATGCTTGGGGTTTTACCGAAGGCATTGACAACGAAGGCAAATACGACGGCTCGAATTCCTACCTGACAAATAGCGAGCCGGTAGGTCCATATCTTCAGTTTCTTCACGAGCGTGGGCGCGCGGAAGCGTATTGCAGGGAGCATGGGCCGGATTTTCGTGGCGTCACGTTTGGTGGATATACCACTTGCCTGACAGATGAGGAGTATTGCGACAACTGGCTCAGTGAAAATGGATTGCGCTTTCTACGAGATTTCCCGAGCGGTCAGCCGTGGCATCTTGTGGTGAACTTTACCGGGCCGCACGATCCTCGTGATGTGACCGAATCGATGCGTCAGCGATGGCAGGATGCTCCTTTCCCTGGGCCATACGCACCTGATCGGGCGGCGGACCTTCCCGGCATGACGGAAGCCGATCATCTGCGCAACCGGCAGAACTATGCGGCCATGATCGAGAATATCGACCGACAGGTCGGGCGGTTCATCAAACTCGTGAAGGAGCGCGGCGAACTGGACAACACCTTGATCGTTTACTCCAGCGACCACGGTGAAATGCTTGGCGATCATGGTCGATGGGGCAAGGGGGTGTGGCATGAGCCGTCTGTGGGGGTTCCGTTGGTTGTGGCTGGGCCGGGTGTGCAAAGGGGCATGGTGTCGGATGAGTTGGTTGCGCTGCATGACCTGGCGCCAACGTTTCTTGAATGTGCGAGCGCTGAGTCGTTGCATGATGCGGATGCGCGAAGTCTTTGTCCGTTGCTTGGCGGACACACCTTATCACATCGCGATCATGTTCTGACGGGTTTGGGTGACTGGCGCGCTGTCATTGACGCGCAATTCAAGCTTGTTGTTGACGGAGAGGGGCAGGCAGCCCTGTTTGATCTTCAGAACGACCCGGAGGAATTGCGCGATGTCGCTGAGATGTATCCGGATCAGGTGGCGCGTCTGAGCAAATTATTGCCGCGCAGGCACGACACCTGAGTTCATTGGCTGGGTTTCATTTCCATAATTGGTCCTGCCAGTGCCTCTCGCAGTTGTATTTCGTCGAGATGGTAGATGTGAATCGAGTAGCCGATTCGTTCGGCCGGTTCGGTTTGCAGCAGATATCGGCAGATTCGTGCGGTGCGCAGTTGGTTGTAATCATCGAATAGTTGCACCCATGCCGCGGCATCTCGGCGGGCAAGTAATTCCTTTTGACCGCCGTCCGTTTTACGCAGACGTTGAAAGTCGGCGATCTCGGAAGCTGTATGCCGGTATCGTTCTTCGTAACTCGGTCGCCACGGACCGCGTGCTTTGTTGTACACGGTTTGCAGTAGTGTGGCGGAGATGCAGTACACACCAGGCTTCAACTGCGAAGGCGGTTGCGTGATCGGTTCGATGGGTCGGAGGGAGTGCAGCCAGGTTGCCTGTAGTCCATAGTACGCTGGATCAGCTCGGCCGAAGTATGCGATGTGGATCGGGCCGTGTGGCTCTCCCATTTCGCGGTATTCGTCGGCCCACTCCGCCAGTCGTGGCAGATCCTGTCCCCAGTCAAGCGAACTGTCCACAAGTCGCCGATAGCCGCCTGATGGTCCGCCCGCGAATTGATTGAAGTAAGAAAGATGATGCGGATGGACTGATAGCGTTTCTGCCGTCGTCCAGATCAGCAGACACGTGACGATTGCATTCAATCCGCGGCGACTCAGTTTCATATACGCGCCAATACCTCCGGCCAATACGAACATTGGTGTATAGGTCGGCAGCATATGACGATGCCCGATGTTGATGCTCGATTGAATTGCGGTCAGCCAGTAAACCGTTAGAAAAGCCCAAAGGGGAGTAGTTCGGTATAGCGCGTTTAGTAATATCTTCGAGGCAGATAATTCGTCACCTGTCGTATCTGTCTTGTGTCGAACGCTGCGCAACCAGAAGACCGCCGCAAGTATCAATAGTCCGAACACAGGCAGCGGTGTCTTCATGGCGACCGCATATGGAAAGAATGTGCGCCAGCCCGTCTGGCTGTGCTGGCCTGCCATGAACGTATCCCGTCGTGTGGTGGTTTTGAAGGTGTAGGCCATACCCCACAGGTATGCTTCGGGCAACAGCTGATGATCGCGAAGTGGTACGATCACGGACTTCTGGGCACTTCCAATTTGAAGCATCTCGTCCCAGTTTCGGATGAAAGTCGCCTCTGAATCGGGGCCTGCCTGATATCGAAATCCATAAGCACTCCAGATGGCGCCCCAGGTGGTCAACGTGGTAAGGCAGATCAGCCCCGCGAATATCAGCGCCATGCGCAGACGCGATGTGATATGCCAGGAGCGGCCGAACAGCTTCAGGTCAAGTGGCTGGCGCGCGATTAGCCGAATCAGCAGAAGCATAGCCGCGATGGGAATGATCAATACGGCGGACATTTTCGACAGAAACAGGCACGCGGTGGCAAAAGTGACTGCCAACCATCGGCCGATTGTGACTTGGTGAAGCAGACGCCAGACGGTAAACGTGGTTAGCGTAAAAAACAGGGCAGCGCACATGTCTGAAGTGACCAGTCGGCCGTGGGCGATCATGGTCGGACTGACGGCCCAGAGCGCCATTGCGATCAGGCCTCCGCGCGGGCCGAACAGGTCGTTTGCCCACCAGAAAGTAACGAGCCCCAGTCCCAGGCTTAGCAGTACGATCATGATACGTCCGCTGCGCAACACGCGATCGGCATCCAAACCAGACTTGAACAGCCACCAGTCACCGAAGGCCCACGCGCTACCGTCACGAATACCGATCGAGTTCTCATTTGGACGAGGCAACTGTATGGTGGCAGACGGGATGGCAGCCCATCGTTGTGGCAGGTTGCCAGATTCGGCATTGAACCGATAGTCCTTCAATGTCCAATAGAGGTATCCGCTCGCCAGGTGTGCTGTTTCATCGAACGTGATGGATTTTTTCTGGATGCTGCTGATTGCCAGCAAAGCATGGAGGACGAGCAGGATCACAACCGCCAGCGCGACTAACCATTTTGGTTTGCATCCGAGTCGGGTTGTGTGTGTCTTTTCGTCCATTGGCTGATCGATTTCAGCCACCATCGTATCGCCCACACCAGATGCGCCAACGGATTCGTAAAAGATCGCCGAGCATTTTCAGCCCGTCCCGCAATACATTAACGCGCGTGTCTTCGTCGAAGACCCAGGTGATGGGTACTTCGGCGATATAGAAGCCTCGCCGCCGGGCAATACAGAGCGCTTCAACGTCGAACGCATAGCCGTTGATGGATTGCCTGCCGAATACTTCCTCGGCGACCTGCGCGCGAAAACATTTAAAGCCGCACTGCGTGTCGCGCAGTTTTGGCAGAACCAGAGCGCGCGTGATGAGGTTGAACAGACGCCCGGACCGTTTACGCGATTCCGGCCCGGTGATGTCAGATTCCGCAGACTCGCGCGTGCCGATTACAACGTCAACATTTTCGATCTGTGGCGGCAGAAAACGTGCGATCTGGTTTGCGGGCATGGAAAAATCCACGTCGCACATGAAGCGATATTCGCCGCGGGCTTCCAGCATGCCCTTGCGAATCGCCCGACCTTTGCCGGCCGGTGATACCTGAATCGCTCGAACGTTGTCATACTCCCCGGCGTATTGTCTGGCGAGTTCCCATGTGTTGTCGCGACTGCCGTTCTCAACGATGAGGACTTCTGCAGGATATGACTGCTTTTTGAGAAAGTCCTGAATCTCCTGCATGGCGGAAGGTAATCTCGTGGCTTCGTTGTATACCGGGAAGATGACTGAAAGAAACACCCCTATCGTGTTTTGATCAGCTGGGGAGTCCGGTGTCGGTGAAGCGTCTTCGGCCATGCTCTGTTAGGTTGGTCCGGTTCGATCGTTGATGTCGATAAACCAGAATAACAGATATCAGACGACTGCGACTCAGTAGCCGATCACGGCTATTAGGAATGTAAAAGTAATGCGGCGGCCGGTGAGTAATCACGGAGGATCAGACGGGTAGAGATAAAGTTCCTGCCGTAGCGAGATTCCTGAGACGCTGAAGTGCTGATGTGATTCGACATGTCCGTCCCAGAACAGGCCGTTGCCCGTTTCTGAAATGTGTGGGAATGCGTAAGCCACGCGCGGGTTTGTGAAGTCGCCATCAACGTCGCTGCTGAGGTAGTACAGGTTATATGCCGGGCTGTCGAGAAGAATTCTTGCTTCGCTCGGTTGGTATGCCTTGTTGCCCGGGCCGAGCGACCAGCCTTTGCGCGTGATGCTGTATGAGTATTGCGAGAAGTACCAGTTTGCTGAGTAAGACGTCATGTACTGAATGGTTCTCTGCCGGTTGAATGGCTCCCCGGTGGTGGATGAAACGAACAGGCTGCCGGTTTGTTCAAGGGTCCAGAATTCGCCGGGGCATCGCAGTGCCGGGCTGGAATCAAATGACGTTGCGCCGCCGGCAAGGAAGTAGCCGTTGATCCGTTCGAGGTTTCCCAGCGCGCCGGATCGCATGAGTTGGGCAGGAAACGTATTGCTGGTGGGCCCGCCGGTTACACCCGTTGCGGGAATGTAGTCATCATAGTCTTCCGCGTAAACGGCGTAGCCAATGCCTAACTGCCGCTGGTTTGACTGGCATTGAATACCAAGTGCCGATTTGCGTGCGTTACTCAGGGCCGGCAACAGAAGCGCGACCAGCAGGCTGATGATGCTGATGACCACAAGCAACTCAATCAGTGTAAAGGCTCTGGTTGAACGGCATGAAATTCTCTGCGGCATGGCGGGCTCCATTGGCAATGAATTCGATGTCAGGACAGGTCGGCATTCAAATGAGCGCACTAATTAATCTTGGCCTCGTATCGCCTTATTCGTCAAGAAAAACTGGCCAATTTAAGCAAAATGAAGCATAAGGCTGCTCTTATGCAGCCTTACCAGTTGGTTATGTTGCCGGCGCCTCGTCGGTAATTAGTCTGGCTACTCAGCCTTGAATGATTTGATTCTCGCCGTCATGGAACTGCCGGCCGACTTATAGTCCATGTTTACCATGCCGCCGGGCACCGTATCTGAGAACCAGGCTTTGACGTTTGCGGTATCCGAGTCTTCGGCCTTAATTTTGTACCAGGTGCACTTAACTTTCTTGCCGTTAATGGTGAGGGTTTCGTTGCCTTTCTGAACATCAGGCGCTTGCATTGCCTTGTAGGCCGGGTCCACTTTGCCCTCATCGATCTTTGCCGTGATTTCCTGTTTCTGGACGGGCGATTTGATTTCCTGTCCCTCCATCTTCACAGTTGCATGAACCTCAAGCACTACTTTGTCGGCGTCGACTGAAACCAGCTTTCGGGTCATATGTGCGGTCGCAGATCCTTCAGGTGATTTGCTGGCCATATCGTGTGAGACGGTCGAGCCCGGTTTGAACTTGGACCAGTAAGCGTATTCAGGGTTGTCGACCTCTTCTGCCAGAGCCAGGGTGGGAAGCATCAGAACGGCCAGGCAGAAAGGTAAACGCAACATGAAGCGATCCTCTATGGGGAGTGAGTCGAACGTTATTACAGCATGGTAATCACGCAACACCTCATTCGGCAAATTTTTCGCCAATTATTGTTTACCGCTACTTCATGCCGAACATGTCCTTCAATTCGATTTCAAATGCACTGGAAGGTTTGCTGGTGTTCCCATCCTTATCGGTAAACACAGCGAACAGGTAGAACTTCGTGTCAGGCCGCAACCCGCGAATCATTTGGCCCGATTCTTTCCATTTCTTGCCGAGTTTGATCGCCCCGCGCCCGTCTTTGTACGGGCTGGCCCAAACGTCATACGTCACCGCATCCGCAGCCACATCAAAATGCACGTGGCATCGCGTACCGTCGGCATGATGTTCCGGCGTGGTGATGTGTGTGATTTTTGTCGGCGTAAGCGTGCCGGCTTCGGCCAGTTTCGTGATCGGGTTGCCCAGGTCCGGCACATCCTTTGGCACGGCCATACGAATGCGCGACAGTCGCACTGTTTCATCACTCATATCCGTTTCGTCTTCGTACTCCACGTACAGATCGCCGATCAACGCGTCATGGCCATGTGCCGGCTGCGGGTCAGTCACGTACATCGCGTGGCTTCGACGCTCGATAATGATCTTTTCAAGTTTCAACGGCAGATCAATAATGCCGTCACCCTTGCTGTACGAACCCCACCAGACAGTGCCCGGCTCGCGGTAGCTGTCCCATGGGGTGTTGGCTGGCAGTTCGAACCGCAGGTATCGCCAGCCGTTGAATGCAAAGGCGCTCCAGTTCATGATGTCATCACAGTTCCACGCACCGGCCTTGCCGACGCTGATCCATCGTTCGCCTTTGGCATCGCGCACGGAGTAGATCATGCGGCCCCAGTCGTCGCTGCCCTTCACCCATAGCCCAAGATAAGTGCCTTTGCCCTTAATCGTGATCGGCTTCGCCGGTTCAAGCGTGGTGTAGTAAGGCATGATCTTCTGCATCCGATCCTGTTTCGGATCAAGCTTGACCGCCAGCGCCTTGCCGCCCGCTTTAGCCGGCGCATTAGCTTGTGTGACCTTCATCTTGCCGGGGAATCGTTTGACCCAGCTGATAAAGCTGTCCTCGTATGCCTCGTCTCGTTCGGTGGACTGACGCCATGTCCCATCACCAACGGACGCGAGCTTCACGGCATCCTTCGCCGGTGCAACGTCACGATGGTCCGGGTCACCTAGCGTGATTTTCTCGTTGCCGGTCAGGCCGTAAACCCACACGGGTGAACTGCTGAGCGTGAACGTGACTTTACCGTTATTGACTGGCGGCTCGATCTTGTTGTCCATCAGGTCATACACGGCCACCTTGGCGCCGTCGGCCACGTTGAGCGTGATCGGGCGCTTGCCGCGAATAATCCAGAACACGTGCATTTTTTTGTTGGTCTTGTAATGCGTGAACTGCATTGCATAGGTGGACAAACTGCCGGTTGGCAGCCACCCCGTATAGTTTTTTCGATTCAGATGGCGCGTCATGGTGCCGAAGGCCGCATATGCCGGGCGTGGCGTGCCACGTGGCAGGCGATGGCAGATGCCGCCACCGTAGTGTTGTTCACCCCAGTAGCTGCCGGATTCAAACGGCGCCCAACCGCCCGTCTGCCGGTCCACGCCGTAGGCATAGAGGATCAGCGAATCGCGAACGGAGAAATCTGCCAACTGCTGATCACTGAGCGCGCCGATGTAAGCTGATCGGCTTGGCCCTTCATACATCGCTAGTGTCGGATTGGTGATACCCACCTTGTTCAGTCCGTCCCGGCAGAAATACATGCGGTGTAAGGAAACCTGATGAATCTGCTGTTCTGGCATGCGCTCGAAGACAGGGATGTCCACCGAGATGCCGTCAAAAAGCTCGCGCGCTTCCTTGCTGCGCGTGACGAACGGAATGGGAAACGTCGGGTCGCCGTGCGGCAGCATCGCTTTCACGTTCGGGTAGTGCTCCTTGAGAATCTTCGCGCCTTCTACGAACCCTTTTAGGAACATCTGGAACTTGGCTTCTTCATCGCTGTTCATTTCCAGTGGCGGATCGCCGTAGTATTGTGGCGGTGTGCCATAGCTGAGCACGCCGATATGCGGCTCGGGGAAGAAGGAAATCAACTCCGGCCGATTAATGTCGGACTCGGCGGTTTTCGCTTTTTTCATCTGCTCGATGAATTGCGTTTTGGCCTTTTCCATGCCCTCGCTCTTGAGCGTGCCGGCAAAACGGGCGGTGATGTAATGATCGCCGCCGCCGAAGGCCTTGAAGGTGATCATGCCCCATTTGCGTGCGGCCGCGCGTTCTTCGTCGGTGTGGCGCGCGCCTTGGCTTTCAAATGACCCACTGGAAGATTCAGCGCCGGCGCGCCCCATCAGGTCGGTCTGCTGCACACCAGTCGGCGTGTTGTGCCCGCCGCGCCAGTTCCAGAAGCCGAAGATCGGTCCGCGCCCCGGTTGCCAGTCGCCGCGCTCGCGCGTGTCTTCATGTAGATAAACCAGGCCGCGCTCTTCATTCCAGAGTTGGTTACTGTCGTTCATTTGAACCGTCAGGTCGTGATAACCGTGGCACGGCGGCTGGATCTTGATATTGATCGTCTTATCGCCATTGGCCGGTACGGTGACTGTCTGTTTCTGTTCGGTTGTCTGATCGCTGAAGTAACTTTTTGTTCGGATAGACAATAGAACCTTGCGCGCTGCTTCAGTGTGGTTGGTGAGTTTGATGTTGTAGTTGGGGCTGTCGGGCGCGGTCCATGTGTCGGCAAATGCGCCCGGCGTGACGGACATCTCAACATCCGGCTTCTCCAGCGTGACGGCAAAAACGCGCACACTGCTGGGCAGGCCGGCCCCGTGCCAACTGTAATACATCGGGTCTGGATAGGCCCTGTAAATCTCGACTTGTTTGGTCAGTTCCAGTTCTAGGTCCGTCACCCCTTCGAACGCGGCCAGTTTGCCTGGAGCGACCGGGATGGTGATGTGATGGAGCTGTGCGGTTTTACCATCGGCGGTCGCCACCTTGATACCGGTTGCTCTGGAATCGAAAAACTCCGGAACGGGTTGTTTTGTCGTGAAGTTCTGAGGGAAGCCGCGCTGGTTGCGATAGAACTGCGCGGTGACAATCGGCAGTTCGTCCGTGTCGCCATCGGCCGCAGCAAGCAGATGCACAGCGCGATAGCGTGCGGTAGGAATTGCCATTTGAACGCGCATCGGGTCCTTTGCCGGCGCGCCCGCCCATCGGCCAATAATGGTTCTTCCTCGTGTTGACGAACGCCCGGACAGGCGCGCCCCCGGCACCCAACTGTTGCCAAGATCGATATGGTCGTTGCCATCTTCGTCGCGCGCAGGCACATCGAATGGAACGCCATTGACGATCAGTGGTTTATCCGCGCTGCTATGTAGCGCATTGTCTTTCAGCTTTGTCTTACCGATCTGACGCGCATTGAGGTGGCTTCTCAGTGGTAGTGGCTCATAACCGGCAGGCGGCTGGTCGATCGGTTCAGCTGACAGATAAGCGAGCGCGGTATGGGGAAGAACCTGAACGGTTGCCGGGGCGATCAGATTGAGCTTTGCCGGGTCGATTGTCTGCTCGGTCAGCAACTGATCTGAAATGTAAAGGCGAAGACGACCATCCAGAATCTGGAGCCGCATCGTCACCCACTGTTCATCGAAGCCTTTGAGTTTTACCTGCTCCGCTTCAATGATGCGCCGAAAGTCCTCGTCCCAGTTCAAACTGCGCGGGCCGATGCCATCGGCGGTTATGTTTCCGCGAAGCGGCCGACTCATTTCGGGTAACCACAGAAACCAACCCAAGTGGCCGCGATCCGGCCGCCATGTAGCGCTAATGCGCACAGGTGGTTCTTTGGCATCGGGCATTTTTTCGCCGAGCAGCAGTCGTAATGCGCCGCCTTCATTTGCTTCCTTGCCGGTGAATCGAAAGACCAGTTTGATCTCCGAGGTTGCTTGCGGCACGTTGGCGCATGTCAATGTCGCATGGCGGCCTCGGGATGTCAGTACAGGGCGCCCTTCTATTTCAGAAGGCACGGCACTCAATACGTCCTTTTTGATGGCGACCGCTTCCCATTGGCCGCCGCCCTGGCTGAGTATTGCGTTGACGGCCGCCGCCTCGTCAGCGCTGGCCTGACTGGCGCAGCAAACGACTGCGCTGATCACCAATGCAATTTTCACGAGAAGCCGATGCTCAGAAAGTACTTTTATGAATGCTTTCATGTCTGGGAGATATCCTGTAATTCGAAACGGGCCGGGTTAAAGCTGGTTGGGTTACTGGGGTTCTGAAGACTGGTTAGTCAGTCGACATCATTACTGTTAGTTACATATCGTCACGTGAGTAAGTTGCTGTATTTCTATTCACCACGCGGTCAGAGTTTCACCAATTGCGATCCACAACTGTCGCCTGATCAGCGAAGAGTCATGTTACCGGCTTGTTTTGCGTTACTCAATAGTTTTAAACGGGCTGGCTTTTGGTATCCAGAATCCGCGCGAGCCGAACAGGCTTTCCTGTTCATCAGTGGGGTTTGCATGATTTCTTTCAGCAAATTTTTCTTTTTCTGCTGAAATTCCAGCCTCGTATCAGTCAGTTGTTCAAGGTCGGATAGTGCTGGAAGTATGTCCCGACGAGCGTATTGTCGGAGGACCAGGTCGAGACATGTCCATCGAGATACGACGCGTTGAGCCTGTGCCCTTCATCAAAAATGGCCACTCCGGCGCCCGTCGTATAGCTGTGGTTGGCGTTAATGTTAGCTTGGGCGCCGCCGGCAATCGGATGAGAACTGATTACGCCAATGCCGCTGTTGTACAGAAAGTCGGAGGTCAACAGCAGCTTACCATCATCTTCCAGTCGTGAAGCCGCATACGAGGCGGTATTCCACGGCATGGCATAACTGCTGACCAGCGCAGCCGTATTGCCGGCCAGATAGTCATCGTTCCACTGTTCTTGGAATGCTGCGCCGAACGGATCGAAGAATGGGCGCGCGTTCGTCAGGTATGGACCGAAGAACCGGACCAGTGCCCGGCGGGAGTCAGTGTTGGCAGACCGGTTGATGTACCAGTCCTGCGTTCTCTTGGTCCAGTACGTTGCCGGCGGGCCTGATTCATGCCATGCAATGGTCGGTGGGAAGTAGCCATCCGAGTCGACAGCGTAGCTGATCGCCACTTGAGCGATGGTGCGCTGGTTGACCTGGCATTGTGTAAATTTGGCAGCGTCGCGTGCTTTCTGTAGTGCCGGCAAAAGAATCGCCATCAACAGGCTGACGATTGAGATCACCACCAACAACTCGATCAGCGTAAAAGCACGTCGTGTCTGCATTTGATATCTCCTGGCATCATAGGCGTGGCAGTAGTGAACCTGCGGCTTTAGTTATTCAAAACCGGGTAGTGCTGAAAGAAGGTGAGACGGACTGTGTTGTCGGTCGACCAGGTTGACACGTGTCCGTCGTTGTATGACGCATTGAGCTTGTGGCCTTCATCAAAAATGGCCGGCACTGCGACGGGTGAGTAGCTGTAAGTGGCGTCAAAGTTCGTTTGGGCGCCACCGGCGATCGGGTGTGAACAGATCAGGTTCGTGTTGTTGAAGTTGTACAGCATGTCAGACGTGAGCAGCAGTTCGCCTTCATCTTCCATGCGCGAGGCTGCGTGTGAGCCGGTGTTCCATGACATGGCATAACTGCTGACCAGGGATGCTGTGTTGCCGGCCAGATAGTCATCGTTCCACTGTTCTTTAAAGGCGGGGCCGAATGGATCAAAGAAGGGGCGGGCATTGGTCAGATAGGAGCCGAAGAATCGAACCAGTGCGCGTCGTGAATCGGTGTTGGCAGACCGGTTGATGTACCAGTCCTGCGTCATCTTCGTCCAGTGTGTTGCGGGCGGGTTTACTTCATGCCATGCAATGGTCGGCGGGAACCAGCCGTCTGAGTCGACGGCATAGCTGATTGCGACTTGTGCGATGGTGCGCTGGTTGACCTGGCACTGTGTAAATTTCGCAGCTTCACGCGCTTTCTGAAGGGCGGGCAGGAGAATTGCCATCAGCAAGCTGATGACAGAAATCACTACCAATAACTCGATCAGGGTAAATGCGCGGCGTGTCTGCATTCGGCTTCTCCGGGTCTTGGGGGGGGCTATTCTGAATTCAGCACATCTAATTGTAGCACTAAACATATCGTCGGCAACGAAAATTCTCAGAGCAGCGTGCTTCACTGAATTTGATGCATTTTATTGATAATAATGGGCTTGCATGATAAATCGATGCGGCTGATATAATGTATAGTGCTAAACTTTTGTATTTGGTCCTGTCATCAGGGGATACCCATGGCCGTTTGGGAAGACTATTGGAAGACTGAGAATCGATTTGCCTGCCGCCAGTCCGGTCCGCCGATGGAATCCGTTATTCCCGGCCGGTATCGCCAACTGTTTATCGACAATCTGGTCATCGAACATATTCACAATCTTCGTAAGTCGATTCATCAACCAAAACGCGAGTCGTTAAATCCGTTAATCGAGCCGGATCAGCCTTGGGAGGACCGAGTCGGGCACATGAGCGTTATTTACGACGAAACGGATCAGTGTTTCAAGATGTGGTACGACACGGAGGTCGGTGTTTGTTACGCCGTGTCTTCGAATGGTTTGTCGTGGGAGAAGCCCGCCTTGGGTTTGGTTGAATTCAACGGTGACAAACAGAACAACCTGGTCGGCAATCTTTTCGAAAGTGGTCCGATCATCAAAGACCCCCACGATCCGGACCCGAGCCGGCGATATAAATACCTTGGCGTGAAAATGGCGCCACGCTACGGCCTGTACGTGGGCTGGTCACCTGACGGATTGCGTTGGACGAATCACCCGTCACCGGTCTTGACAACGGACAACGATGCCGGCTTGAACGATCATCCGCAGGTGATGCACGACCGTTTGCGTCAACGATTCATTGCATTCACGAAGCGAGAAATCAACAACCCGTTTGCCAATGGTGACTGGGGTATGATCCAACGCACGCGTTGCGTCAGCATCAGCAACGACTTTGAAAACTGGACTGATCCGGTTCTGACGTTACGGGCAGATGACCAGGATGAGCCGGGTTTCCAGACGCACGGCCTGACTGGGTTCAATTACGAAAATACCTACATTGGCCTGATCGACGCAATGCACAGCCATGACTGTGGCCCGACGGAGCGTACTATTGATGTACAGCTCGCATGCAGCCGTGACGGTGAGACATGGTGGCGAGCAGGCAATCGTGAAACGTTTATACCGCTGGGTGATGAAAACGCGTTTGACCAGTTCATGGTGCTGGTTGCTCACACACCACCCGTTCGTATTGGCGATGAACTGTTCTTTTACTATCACGGTTTGTCGTACCGTCATCGTCATGGCAGATATGCCGAACACCGCTGTCGCGAACCGTGGTGCGGCCCCGGCCATACTGAATCGCGCGATGAAGGGATCTACCAGTGGCCGATGCCCGCGCATGGCCCGATGGGTCCCACCTCCGGCATGGGGCTTGCCCGGCTTCGCGTCGATGGATTTGTTTCAATCGATGCCGGCGAACAGCCCGGGCGTTTACTCACCCGGCCGCTGCTGTTTGAAGCGGGGCGGCTGCATTTGAATGTTAACGCGGCCAAGGGCATCGTTCGAGCGGAATTGTTTGAGGCGAAGCCGATCGATCTCAGGAGAAATAATTGGACCGGCAGCCCGGCATGGAATTGGGCTATTGAAGATCCGTTGCCCGGTTATTCACTGGATGATTGTGTTCCCGTATCTGTGGATTCAACAGATACTATCCTGCGATGGGAGAACAGGGCATCGCTTGAATCACTTCGTGACAAGATGATCGTCATTCGATTTGAGCTGCGCAACGCGTCGATCTTTTCCTTCTGGCTGGATGACTGACCAGCGGCTGTGAGTAAAATGCCGCCCATGCTTAAAGCACATATTCCCATGCCGCTGCAGATCGTGATTGATGACGTCGGCTGGTGGACCGGCACAGATGGGCATGAACGCAATGAGCCTTACCGTACTGGTGTGGATCGAGAACACGTGCCAGCCGATTATGAAGCGATTGCTTCACTTGGCCGACAACTTGGCATGCGCCCGCAGGCTGCCATGATTCTTGGGGAGTGGGACACGACAAACCTGTTGCGCTCCGTGCCTGGCTCAACATGGCTGGGAGAGAAGTGGGATAACAGCCGTCGATCCATTGAGCCGATGCGCGAAGTGGCGGATATCTTCCGTCGCGAATCAGACCACATCGAATTAACCCTGCATGGGATTGGCCATGAATACTGGGATCACGCAGCCGGCGGAAAGATGAATCGCGCGGAATGGTACTCGCGCGACGGTTACGCCCGCCCGCGTGAACATGTGCAAGGCGTAATTGACGCATTTGCGGCAATCATGCAGCAGCATGACCTAGGCCCGTTCCCCGAATCGTTCGTGCCATGCGCTTTTGCGCATCGCTTTGAAGATGAAGTGGCCGAGCTGCTTTGCAAGGCGGGCATTCGCTACAACTCAACTGTGTTTCGAACGATGTACAACGCCGAGCAGACGCAGCACACGCTTGTGGGGGTTGAGCACGGCATTATCACGATTGATCGCGGCAATTATGGCCCTGCGTGGTATCAGTTTTCATCCGACCCGTTTGCGATGGAAAACTATGATCTGTCCGGTCCGGTTTGTGGCCTGCACTGGCCGAACGTACTGCATGCCGATCCGGCTCGTAATGAAGAAGCCGTTTCAAGGTGGGTTACGTTTCTCAAGCCATTCAACGATTTGCCAGATCGGATGCTGGCGCCGAATACGGCATCCGGCTGGACACAGACCGCATATCACTGTTTGACGGATATGAAGCTGAGTGGGCGTCAGATCACGCTCAACTTTTTAAAGCTTCGGTCGCTACCGCTGTGCAATTTGCTGGATCGATTTGTGTTAAAGGTTGTGGCTGACTCTTCCGTTCAATTTGCGGCCAGCGGCGCGTCAATCACCGAGCAACGCTATCACGAATCAGGCGGCTTTCATGTATTGACCGTTCAGGTTCCTGATGCCGGCGCTCAGGCAATCATCGAGCTTTCATAATACGCTCATGCCTGCAGACTCAGGTGCCGCTGTAGCAGAGCTATATTCAGTTCTTCCACCATCGCCTTGTCCTGATCCGCAATGTTGACCTGTTCTGTTGGATCGTTCTTCAGGTCGTATAGTTCAAGCTGCCCGTGTGTACGAATCAGTTTGTGCGTGGCAGTTCTGATGCAGTCGCGAAGATCAATCTGGCTCACGATGCTTTCGCGATGATCGGTCTGGCCTTGTAGCACGCCCACAAAACTCCGAGCATCAATATTGGGCTGCGCGGGTAAGCCGGCCAGTTCGCAGATCGTCGGATTGATATCGCTCATTTCGATCAGCGCATCGGTCGACCGGCCTTGTGCAACGCCCGGCCCTGCGGCAATCAACGGGACACGCAGTGACGATTCATAGAACACGCGCTTACGCCACAAGCCGTGATCGCCGAGCATTTCGCCGTGGTCCGAAGTGAACATGATAATGGTGTTATCCAACATGCCGCGCGCTTCGAGGGTATTCATCAGCCGGCCGACCTGCACGTCGATCAGTTCAATTAGCGCGGCGTACTGCTGTCGCGATCGGATGGCCAGCGAATCGTCAGTAAACTCGCGCTCATGTTTGCGATAAATGCCGTGTATGTTCTGCGGCTTGCCTTCCAGATTTGCCGCAATGGGGTCAGGCGTCCGCGCGTTGCGGTACCTGTCAGCAAACTCAGTCGGCGGATCAAACGGATCGTGTGGCCCGCCAAAGCTGACGAACAGGTGCCATGGCTGATCGCTGTCAATGTTATTCAGCCAGTCCACCGCGCGCGTGCCGGTCCAGTAATCGTGAAAGTCTTCCGTTGAGAGAATGGCGTCGTCGCTTGCTGATGCCCAGCCGACTCGTTTTCGTTCAACGTAATCTTCATAGAATGACCTGAGTTTGCCCTGTTGAGCAAGATGGTGCGTATAGATCCCGGTCGGCTTGTCCGACAGTCCGGCTTCGCATTTCCCTTCATGCTCTTCGGGATGCGTAAATCCCCACTGATAGAGGATGGGTTGATCACCCTTGGAGCCGTGATCTTTCCTGGATGGTCCAACCAGATGCAGCTTGCCCACGCAGCCGACGCGGTAACCACTATCGCGCAGGCGCGCATAATAACACGTCGCGTTTGGCGGGATGTAGCCATTGTTGTCAACCATGCCGGTCCGTCGTGGCAACATGCCACACGCCAGTGAAACGCGCGCAGCTGCGCACACCGGTGAATTGGTGCAGCAGTGCGTCATGTTCACGCCACGACCAGCCAAGGCGTCCAGGTTTGGTGTGTTCACCCAGCCAGCACCATTACACCCAAGCCAGTCATATCGGTGCTGGTCGTCCATGATGAGCAGAATGTTGGGGCGGTCATTTGATGACATATTCTTTCAACATATCGTTATTCCTCGCCATCGTCGATTTTGCCCGCGACAGGCTGATAGGAAATGCTCTAAAATTCCTTGTGCTTATGCGTCTTGATGGAAATGTCTGATGCGTTTGTCGGTGATCACACCTACTTTCAACAGCGCTGTAACGATCGAGCGCACCATACAGAGTGTGTTGCAGCAGAACCATCCTGACCTGCAATACATCATCATCGACGGCGGTTCATCCGACGAAACACTCGATATCGTGCGCCGGTTCGGTGAGAAGATCAGCAAGCTGATCTCTGAGCCGGACGAGGGCATTGCTGATGCGTTCAACAAAGGAATCAATCTGGCTGACGGCGAGTTGATCGGCATTATCAATTCCGATGATGAATACGAGCCGGATGCATTTCGGCATGTCGTGCAGGCTTACCAAAAACGATTAGCTGAGAATCTACCGCCAGCGATTCTGCACGGCAACATGATTCGCCAGCACGGCGAGCGGGTACAGTTGATCCGCCCACGGCAGTGGGGCGGGCGCGACGGCCTGGGCGTATCTATTCACTTTGATATGCCGATCAACCATCCGACCAGCTTTGTGCCACGCGACATTTACGAACAGGTCGGCCAGTTCGATACCACTTGTCAATACTGCATGGATATGGATTTTGTGATCCGCGCTTTCAATGCGAAGACGCCATTCGAGCACATTCCCCAAACACTTGCCCGTTTCCACGTAGGCGGCGCCAGCACCAGCAATACACTGGCAACACTGAAGGAGGTCTACCGTGTACAGCGATACAACGGACTGAATCCTTTGGCATGCGGCTTTAGTTTTTACGGGAAGTGGGTTGTGAATCGATTGAAGGCGATGGCTGGTGTGAGTTGATTGCCTGGCAGAAGGCCACGGCGTCGCCAACCAATCATGTTTGTCTACAATGTGATGGTGACCAAACCCATGCGAGTGTTACTGATCAGTCCGCGTTACCACGGCGGTGGCGCAGAACGCGCTGCGCGCGAGTTATTCAATAATCTGCCCGACGCGGGCATACAGACGCATATGTATACCGCTGTTCCGGAAGCGGATGCGCCGAGTAATGTTCGTTGTGTCAGGTCTTTCGCGGAGCGTCTGGGTTACCCACTGAATTGGTTGCCGACCGTCAACGACTGGCGACATTGGGGCTCACGCGCGGCGCTATCACGCATTACAAGAGAAAATTTTGACGTTGTTCATTTGCACAACATTCATGGCGATTGGATATCCATCCGGTCTATGATGGAATTATGTAAACGGGTTCCTTGTGTCTGGACGCTTCATGACGAATGGGCCGCTAGTGGTGGCCTTGCGTGTGACCTGACACGCGTGATGAGTGCAACAGATCTGGCGGCGATGCCCGGCATGCAGACGAGACGTCAACCTTATTCTCCGAATGCATACATTCGCTGTCTTCGCCGTTTTCTGACTAACAATCTTCCTCGGCCGCAGGCGATCATTTGCCCGTCAGAGCATATGCGCAGGCTGGTTGATAACTCCGGCAATTTTCCTGACACGACGGTGCGTGTTGTTCCGAATTCGGTCGCTTTACTGAACTGCTCCGAACGACACATGGATCGCGCAGCAGCCCGCGAACAAATGGGACTGCCCGTTGATAAGCCCGCTGTCATTATGGTGGCCGCGAATCTTGCTTCGCCGCATAAAGGAATGGATTTGGCCGTTGATGCATTACGTCGGCTACAAGGTGCCAGTATGCCATCAGTATTGTTGCTTGGCCGCGATGGCGGCTTCATCAAAAATGCCCTGCCTGATCAGAATATTGTTTGCAAATGGATCGATTCTGATGAGCAGTTGGCAACCGCGTACCGCGCTGTTGATGTTGCGCTGATACCTTCGCGTGCGGACAATTTTCCGTATGTTGCGCTGGAAGCACTGGCGTGTGAAACACCCATAGTTGGATTTTCAGTAGGCGGCCTGATCGAAATTACAGGAGACAATCAGCATCGTTGTCTGATTGAGCCGTTTGATACCGTCGCGTTGGCCGACCGCCTGAAGGCTCTTCTAGGCAGTGAGAGTGAACGCAAAACCCTGGCGCATGACGGGTGCTCCTGGGTTGAGGAAAATTGCGATCCTGGTGCGTTCATGAAGCGAATCGTTAGTACATACGTCGAAGTATCCGAATCACTTGGAGCGACATGATCCTTCTTACTGCAAGTGTTTCCTGAGCCACCTTTCAAATTGCTCGCCGTTCCAGTTACCGACATACCGTCGGGGCAAGGCATAAGGCAGATCGATTGAACGGGCGTTTGCCTGAATAGTGGTGCATGCCCATTGGTAGTCGGCCTGTTCTGCAACTTTCATCGTCGTCGCGTTAAAGTCATTCAGACCACCATAGGGATATGCGAGGCCAACCGGCCTTTGGCCGGTTAAATCTGCCAGTTTGTCCCGACATTGAATCAGTTCCTGCAATTGAATGTCAGGCGAGTGATTGGCCAGCGAAATGTGATTTCCAGTATGAGCGCCGATCTGAATGCCTTCGCTGTTTGTCAACTGTTGCACTTCAGATACCTTCAGTCCGCGATGATCCGGACGGACAACGGGCTTTAGATTTGCTGATCGATACAGTGCTTCAAGGCCGTTACAACGTGCATCCGGACTTTGTCGCCGCAGGGCTTCACAGGCAGATCGATAGAACTGGTGCCTTGGCGTCGGATCAGTTGGGTTTGTCACTCGCCAGGTCTGGTTGCGCTTATACTCGGCTTGGTCGTAGTGGCCCGCGAATTCTCTCAAATTAACACTCAAGGAATTGTGGTCGGGTAGCGGTAGTGCCAGCTCGTCAGGCAGCTTGTTCGGCTCCAGCAGCAATTGCGCCAGTTCGTCCCAGTACATTTCCCGGCGAGTGTCGAGAAAACCGGTGGAGATGAATACTGTGGCCGGCAGGCCTGCTTCGTTAAGAAGCGGCACCGCGATATGCAGATTGTCTGCATACCCATCGTCAAAGGTGATTGCCACTGCCTGGCGCGAACAGTCACCACTTTTCAGTTTTTGGATCATGTCCGAAAGTGCGATTGGCTTCGCACATTTCCGAATGATTTCCAGATGTTCCTTGAAGTGTTCTTCAGTGACACAGAGGCATTGCGGGTCCAAAGCCGGCGAAGCGATACGGTGATACATCAGGATCAGCGGGCCCGACCGAACGACATCATCCACACGGCGCCAAAGACGATGTGAGAGTTTGTGCCAATGGGAGCCGGTCATGATTTGGGCTCCGTCGCTTTCTGTGCACGAATGCCGAGAACCAGTTCATAATCAGGATCAGCGTGATTCAGTTCATCTGTCGTTAGTTCTTCCGTTGAGATGCCGTGAAGGAATCCGACTGCACTCAGTACGTTGCCATATACGACGACTTGCACGTCGCCAGACGGGCCAAATGCACCTTCAAAGAGTTTCGCCGCTGACTTGCTGGTAAGCCGCCAGTAGTCTCCCCATCGGTCCATGTCATATCGACTGATCTGGCTGATACCAGGACAGGTGGCAAGCATGACACCGCCGGGCTTCAGGCATTGTGCAACGGTTTTTACGGTTCCGTGGATGTCGTAAATAAAAGGTAAAACCTGGGTCAACAGCAAGCAGTCAAATGAGTTTGCCGGTATACCGTCTCCTGTGGAAAGATCCCCAACAATAGTCGCCCGTTTGTTATCTGAATTGGGATACAGAATGTCTGATTGCACAACATGATTACCGCCGAATTTACGGGTATACACATCTTCCGCGACTTCGAGAACTCGCCCGTGTATATCGCTTGCGAATTGCTGAAGAAATTGGTCGACATAGTATCGATCGATCGGTGTGCCACGATCGCATCCGAACTTTCGGCTGATGGGCTCGGTGCGTCGGAGGTCATGCCATGCAACAGCGTCCGTCGTACGACGGAATTTCTGACGCAGTGCATGGATGAATCGTCCAATCATGTTTATTTGCTTCGTTCAAACCAGTAGAAACACTCGTATCCCCATATGCATTGGCTCACGTGCAATGCGCGATTTGTGGAAATATGATCCATGCCGTCAGTGATCAGTTTACATTCCTGTTCAGGGGAGATTCTTTCTTCGGTACCGGTTGCGGGTGTTCGTCTTCGTTGATGGCCCAATCGCCGTGCAACCTGGCTGCACAGTTTTAACAGCCATCCGGTGCTGATCTGCCTGAGGAAGAACCAACGCTGGTTCGGTGTGTTAATAAAGCTGCCACAGTGTGTCAGGACAAGACCTGCTTCATTTGCCCACCTTTCCATCTCTCTTGGCCAGATCGCGCGGTCGAGTGGCTGGTCGCTGACATAAAGACCAAGTTTTTGAAGCCATCTCCACATATATGTATCGGTCGTAATTGATAGGAGCCCGCCTGGTCGTAATGTACGCGAAATGGCCTGAAGCATCTCAGCAGGGCTTTTGACATGTTCGATCACTGCGGAGGAAATAACGGCGTCGTATGCAGATTCTTCGACAGGTACTTTGTCTGAGTGATGTAGTTCAATCCCGGACGGCCCCAGCTCCTCTACGGTTTTCAATCGCTGTTTGCTTATTTCGGTAGCGGACAAGTTGTGAAACCCCATTGAATACAAGGCCCGAAGCATACGACCGACGCCGCAACCGACTTCCAGAATTCGGGAGTCACGATCCAGCGACATCAGTGGTTTGAGCGTAGCCGAGTATCGCATTCTTTCTTCGATGAATGCATATTCCTGCAGAACCAGCGCTGCTTCATCCCAGGCTTTTACGCTGTCATTGTCAGGCAAATTACTCATTGGGTTTCTGCAACGACGGATTGTTGAATCACTTGAAGATTATATCGATACATCTTGATTGGTTATCCGACGGTTAGCGTGCTATCAGGTTCGTTTGCCGGGCTGCAAGATATCGACTAATTCTCTCATACGGACGGCGAACGAATGTTCGTTCAGCGTTCGATGCTGGCCTGCTTCCGCGATTTTCCGTCTCTCATCCTCGTGATCCATGTAGTATTGAATCTGGTTGATGCATTCAGTTGTGTCCTTGTAGGCGACCACGTCGCGCTCCGGTTGGAACATCTCGTGTAAATTTTCCTTCCAGTCGGTAACGAGCATTGTGCCCACGCCTGTTGCCTCGTAGAGACGAAAATTATTGGCAAATGGCGGGATGCTGCCGTGATGATTTAGGGTGATCTGTGATCGCTGAAGTGTTTGATACATCTGCTTTCCCCAGACGGCCGGGCGCAGGTGTTTTCGGATTGGTGAAGAAGCCGGTAACCGATCAGCATCGGGGGTATATACATGCACATCGAAGGTACTACATAATTCGGCTAGCCATTGCGTACGTGCCGCATGTACATTCTGCAAAGAGCCGACAAAACTGAGCGGAATATCCTTTCCTTCATCGGTGGGTTGCAGATGCTCCAGAACTTTTGGATCGAAACCCAGTCGTAACAGGCGCGCATCGACGCCTTGATTTATGAACCACTCCACGGTTGGAGGAAACGATGAGACGGCGAGGTCGTAAATCGTCCAATCCCAGTTCTCAGGAAGCGCGGTTGCGGCATGCTGAATGGTCCATTTGGCTTCTTTCACATTCAATGATTGAATGATTTGCGGGGACAAGTCGAAGCCGCAATGATTGATAATCGCGTCCGGTTGATAATGATCGATTTGTGCTTTGAGGACGGTTAAGAACCATGGTGCGCATACGGGCAGAAACCGTCTGCTTATCATGAACGGCCATGGCCACCATTTACTCACCTTGACGCCGTGTTCGCGCGCCCACGCTAGTTGCATGGGACCGTTGTTGATATACAGTTCCCACGCTTCGTGCCCAAGTTCACGAAGGTTTCGTGAATAGGCGTCACTTAAACCAAATAGCGAATCATTTCTTATGCGCAGCTGCTCATCAAGTCCGGCATTCTGAAGCCCTGGATTTTGAGCATACATGGAAACCAGAAATTCGCGATAGTCGGTATTCAGTATCAGGAATCGCAATTGTGAATCCTTGTAACTGTCAGCGCCTGTTGTGATCCTGATACATGCGTGCTCGACAATCTGCCACTGACCAGCCGATCAATTCAGTTACTCGAAGGAAAATCTTTCCCAGATGGCATCACATATTTTCCTGCTAGCCTGTCCGTCACCGTAAATATCGCTCTTTCCCGTCATTCTTCTATATGCATTTGGATCGTCCAGCACCCGGCTGACATTCTCCACGATTCGATCTGTATCGGTTCCAACCAATTGACTTGTCCCGGCGGCTATTCCTTCCGGTCTTTCTGTTACGTCCCGCAGCACAAAAACGGGCTTCTGAAATACAGGCGCTTCCTCCTGCAGGCCGCCGGAGTCTGTCAATACCAGATGTGCATCTGCAAGGACATGGACAAACGTGAGGTACTCAAGCGGCTCTGTGCAATGCACGTTTGGACAACTGTCCAGTTTTTCAAATACGTCACGAACCAATGGGTTGGGGTGAACTGGGAGTACAAACTGCAGATCTGCGTGACGCGAAGACAATTGCCTGATCGCCAAAGCAACACGCTCCATGGGAGCGCCAATGTTTTCTCTTCTGTGGCAGGTAACAATAACATATCGGTTAGCCGTCAAGCCGTACCGCTGCTTGAATGTTTTTGCTGACGGGCTCTGTTTGTTGACAATTATTTGCAATGAGTCAACAACGGTATTGCCCGTTACCAGAATATTGCTTTCTTCGATGCCTTCATCAAGTAGATATTGATGCGCCTGTGAAGTGGGCGCGAAACAGACGGCCGAAATGTTGTCTATAAATTTTCTATTGATTTCCTCCGGAAACGGCTCGTAGATATTATGCGTTCGAAGACCAGCCTCGACATGCCCAACGGGAATTTTCTGATAAAAGCCAGCCAGCGCTCCTGCGAACGCACTGGTCGTATCTCCCTGGACCAGCACGACGTTCGGCGAATGTTGCTTAAGTAACTTTTCGATACCCAATAGTGATCTTGCCGTTATCTCGGCAAGAGATTGAGAAGCCGTCATTATTTTCAAGTCACAGTCGACTGTCAGATCGAACGTGCTGCATACCTGATCAAGCATTTTCCCGTGCTGGCCTGTGGAACACAGTATCACTTCAAACTTTGTCGGCATGTCTTTCATCGCGCAGATGACCGGCGCAAGCTTGATTGCTTCCGGCCTCGTCCCAACGATGATAAACACGCGAACCTTCTTTTTAGTCATATAACCACCGCCTCAGCCAGCCTTGATCAGAAATACCGATTCGACTTGCAATCATACGACATCCTGCACGGAATAGCGGCAAGGCCGAGTATTCCTGTGCGCGGCGCGAGATTTCACGCATATCTGAAGACATTGGTCGGCGCGAGACGTTCGCCAGGATTGATGTCATGGCTGACTGCGAATTCGCCAGCCAGTCGAAATGCGTTCTGGCATGCGCCTGCGCTTTTTCCTTGTGAAGCGTCAGCTGATCATAACTGTCGACATAATCCTGCATCAATGAAGCCAGGTTCCCAATATCGCAGCAGGCTTCAGCCCAGTAGTAACCATCTGCTCTCGCCCGCCAGTCTTTGACCTTGATTAATCGCCCATTTTCGCCGTCTTGAACGAACTCGTTCATCGGAGGCGCATCGGTCGTAACAACGGGCAAGCCGGACGCTAAGGCTTCGCAGATTGTCAGGCCGATCCCTTCGAGGACTGTCGGGTAAACATAAATATCGCCCAGGTGGTACAGGCCCGGAGCACCAACTGTTTTGTGAATGAATTCGATGCTGTCATCGTCGGTAATTTGCTGTCGAACATCGGGAGGATACTGCGATAATGGCGCCTGGCTGTGAATGAGGAGTCGTCGCTGGCCGGTTACTTTGCTAAATGCCTTTACCGTCGGAAAAGTTCCTTTTCTTTCCGGTGACATGCCGGCTGAATGGAAGAAGACGATATCTTCGGTTGATACAGGCTGTGCTTGGCCGGCAAAGACAGAGCAGTCCGTTCCCCATGGGATGAAATGGGCGCCCGGGTGATTTCGAAAAACACTGTAGTGCCGTTTCGTGTTACACAGCAGAAAATCATATAAGTCAAAGAATGGAACAGTGTCGGACGTGTAGTAGTCAACATAAGAACCGATAATGGCGTTCGTTTCTCTCTTGGCCATGACGACTGTCGGCCAGTAATTCTGTTCATTAAATAAGACCAGATCTAATCCATTTTGAAGGATCCATTGTTTAAATTCGCGCGGATCAACGCGTGTGGCATCCGAAAACCATGTGGGCTTTGACCACGTGACTCGCTCGTCGTTCCAGTTGGGGTCATTTTTTGCCCGATCTTCGCCACCGCGTGCGAAGACCCAGACGTCGTGGCCGAGTGAGGTAAGAACATCCCGATATGCCTTCGAGACATAAGCAGCGCCTCGTTCGAACCAGGTAGTGACGATGCCGATTCTCAAGAATGCTCCTCCATCCGATTTGGGCCGCCTTTGCGGCAGCATTCAGGGTTTTACAGAGCGACCCCAAATCCTGTCGGTTGACTGGAGCAGCTTTTCATAACACCTGTACAACGACCAGGACTTGTTAAACGGCTTCCAATTACCCGAAACGGATGGTTCGCCATCCAGATACGGCACGATTGTATCCACAATTTGTCCAGCTCTTGCTTTGTATGTGTGATGTCGCAAAGCTTCCTGATGGCATTCGTCCGCGATTTGTTCTCTTTTGTCTGGGTGTGTCAGGTAATACTCGATCAGTTCGGGCAGTTTTTCGACAGAGTCGACTTCCGTAATCATGCCCGGTGGAAATGGATTGTCGTCTGACAATGCTTCGGACAATACGAAAGCGCCGCATCCGGTAGCTTCAAATATGCGCGTTTCCGTGTCCAGAACGTCTTCGGCATGGATATTCAGTACGATTTTTGCGCGATTGAAAAGATCGACCAGTTCTGAACCGAAGGCAGATTTAACAGCAACCGTTACGTGCTTTTGCAGATCATTGAGAATTCGACGTCTTCTTCGGGTCACCGCACCAATGAAAAGCACATCGATGTCGCGTTTAACGTTCTCGTGGCGGTAATGGACTTGAGGATCAAAGCCGTTGCATAGGACACTGCCTTCGCCGGGAACTACCCATCCGCGATCCAGAGCGGTTTTTAAGCAGGCTTCGGAGTGGAAGAAAATATGCTTAAACAGGCCCGAAGTCAGTAGGCGATCCTGATCACGGCACCGGCTGATCAATTCGCTCGCCCAGAAAAAAAGCGGGATTCTGAACTGCCTAAGTATTGAGATTGGAAAGCCGTCCCCACGCTGCAACAGCACGGCTTCGGCAGGTGGGACCGCCAGGACTTTTGAACAGAGGTGGTGACGGTACTTTCTGTAGTCAATGCAGAACGTTTCGTGGCCGAGGTCTGTCAAGCCGCGATTGACGAAGTATTCGGCCCCCCAGCCTTCATGTTGTTCAATTACATTGATGTACAGTAGTTTCATGCAATCGACATCCGTCAACTGAACCAGGACCAGATACCCTTCGACTTGGTTGGAGTCGATTCGGATGCCATGTCAGCAATTACTTCCGGAAGCTGCCCCTTGAATTCTACCGCCTTGGGCCAGTCGCGAGGGGAGATTGGGTGCAAGTTGCGCGAACGTGGTGTCCACTGCTTCCAGACTGTCTCGAACCATTTTTTTCGATCGAATTGATGCGCATGGCCCCATGTGGAAATTTTTGACCATACTTCTTCATCAGTCAGCACATAACTGGCATGGTAACAGAGGCAATCGAGCGTAAGCTCCCTTGCCTCTGTGGTGGCTCGTGCACTTTCGAAGGCAATGTTGCTGTTGCAGTTCACAGCGACCTGAGGGTATCCGACGATGTTGTGCCGCCCACTTCCCTTGATGACCCAGGAAAACGACTTCCAGAAGGAACACCAGGGCGTTTTGAAAAGCTCGTAGCTACTGTTTTTTTCCAGGAGCGCAATCAGTCGCTGATAGTCTTTTGCAAGGTAAAACTCGTCCGCGTCATGAATCAACAGAAAGTCCATCCCATCTTTGCGGGCTCGCTCGAGACAGGCGTTGCGTTGATCTTCCTCCGCTTCCCATGTGTCTTCAATAATCTCGATACGATCCTGGTAGTTGGAATTTTCAAGGATCTCGGGCGTACACTGGTTGCTGAATTCTTCTCTGGCATTTTTGTTGTACTTTGTCCACGGCACCGGACTGTATGCCACGTATATCCTGTCAACGAAAGGCGCAGAATTTTCGATCATTCGAAGAATCCACTTCTGCGCGTCATACATCAGAACGTGGGCAGCGACCTTCATCTGAGATCCTCCCAGCGACGCTGAAGTATTTGGTGTGACAACTCGAGGTTTGTACTTGTGCCGGTCGCGTAACGACTTTTGCTCTCGTAGTGAATAATTCGTGAACGGGCGACGACCATTAGCTGGTGTCCCGCCTTTGTGACGCGCATCGACAGATCAACGTCTTCGCAGCTGTTTCGATATTCCGGGTGGAAAAAATCCAGTGACTGTAGAACCCGGGTTCGCCCCAGCAGACAGAAACCACCTAGGACATCGGTGATGACGTCTTCCTGAACATCCTTATGTTGAAGAATCATGGGCTCGACTGCTGATCCAAGTCGCCATACAGCATGGGGCGAAAGTCGCCGGAATATCCCAAGAAATCGTCGTGGATTTAATTGTACGGGGGAGACCATCGCCACCTGGGAATTTTTATCCAGCGCACAGACCAGTTCATCCAGCCAATTCGAAAGGCAGCACGTATCGCTGTTCAGTGTGCCTGAATATTCGATACCCGGGTGCTTGGAGATGATGTATCGCCAGCCCGCATTGTTTGCGCCCGCGAAAGCCTGATTGCTTTCCAGATGTAGCGTGCTGAGCCATCCATAACGTGAAGCGAGTTCATCCAGTTCATGAATAATTTTCTGATTTCCATCATTTACAATAACGCTCGTGAGCATCTTCGTGTCCGTATGCTCATCGATACTTTGGACGCATTTGGCCAAGTATTGCATTTTGACGACCGGGATGACAATGCCACATCGAATCATTCGGTTGATTTCTTCATTGCTTCAACGCAGAGGTTGATAGCAAGCGTTTCGCCGGGATAGCATTTGTTTTCTACTTGCACGTGTACAAATCCGGCTTGCTCCAATAGCTCGACAATACTTTCTCTTGTGAAAATACACTTATGAATCTGCGCGTGAGCATTCTGAGGCGCAGGGTCGCCATGTGTATATCGGTACACATGATATAAGTCGAAGGTGTCGCCGACTATTCCGGGCGAATCCGTTTGCCACGCTTCAACGATTGCCCTGAAGTCCGGGAGCCAGTTCAACCTGAGTAATCCACCCGGTGCAAGTGAACGATGCACGTTATTAAGAAAATCAACTTGCCCCCACATCCACAGGTGTTCGAAGACCGCATCCAGACGCACTTCCTCATAAGCATTATTTTCGAGAAAGCTCAGGTCGGAAATGTCGACGCGAAAATCGACGGCGGGTGACCTTGCGATATCAATATTGATGTATCCATCGAGCGACTGCTGGCCGCATCCCAGGTTAAGACGTTTCTTATCGCGAGTGCTTAGACGGAATGCCCTCCATCGCCATCTGGTCAGCCACCGCTTTAACCACCTGAGCAAAAAAGACACAGCAAGGCCTGGGTGAGCCAGTGCGATAGCAATACGAGATTGTGACTGGCTGCTGCCGGTCATCTTTCAGAGATTCTCCAATCGGAGCTGGCAAAAACCAGTCCGGCATTGATTGCGAGAGATCGGCCAATGTCCGGATATTTGTCATGGATGATGTCAAACGTGGCAATGGGATTGACAAAGTCGTGCAATTCGTGAATTCGATCACAGATGCCAACTCTGATGTGATAAGTCCCCGGGCAGAGTTGTATCGAGTCGATCAAGGCTTCAATTTGATACCTACCAGGATTGGTCGGAAACTGAACGTCACAGTCCAGACTTGTCATCTTATGGATAACAGTACCCATAGGTGAGGAGATTTCGATGGTCAGGTGTGCGCCAGGAATTTCTTTCTGCAATTCTATATCTATGGCAAACAAGATCGATTCACCTATTGCGTACGGTGACTTGGATTCTCCTGACGCGGTCGATATATCAAATGCAATGATTTGCGCATCGCGCACTTCAACCTGCCGCCGGTCTGAAAAGTCATCGGAATTGAGCGTATCCGCTGATGTCTGCAGGTACTCTTCAATTACGGTTGTCGGATCGCCTGATGCGACCGCTTGCCCGGAAGAGAGGAGTAATGCCCTTGTCGCAATACGACGCACGATATCAAGCTGGTGGCTCACCAGGAGTACTGTCGTTCCACCGGAGGCAACGGTCGACATTTTTTGCATGCATTTTTTTTGAAAGTGGATATCACCTACCGCGAGAACTTCATCAACGATCAGAATTTCCGGATCCAGATGAGCAGCCACCGCAAATCCGAGTCGTGTCTGCATACCACTGCTGTAGCGCTTTACCGGCGTGTCAAGAAATTGTTCTATTCCTGAAAACGAGACGATCTCATCAAATCGGTTACGGATCTCGTTGCGCGTCATCCCGAGAATCGCGCCATTCAGGTAGATGTTTTCCCGTCCGGTCAGTTCCGGATGAAACCCCGTGCCCACTTCCAGCAGCGAGCCGACACGGCCGTAGATATCCGCGTGGCCGGTCGTCGGCTCGGTAATACGGCTAAGCAGCTTCAGCAATGTTGATTTGCCGGCACCGTTGCGCCCGATGATGCCGAGCACTTCGCCGCGCTTGACTTCCAGGTTGATGTCCTTCAGCGCCCAGAACCAGCCGTCGTCTTCATCGGCCGCATCATTTGTTTTGGGTGTGAGCGCGCGTCTGGCCATACGATATGGAGCGGTAGCCATGCCGGCGAGGAGTTCGGTGAAACGATGGTACGGAGCGCGACTGCCGCGACGATAACGTTTGCCCAGGTTTTCGCATCGGATTGCGATGTCGCTCATCGGCCGGGCAACTCCGTTCTAAATCCAGTCGGCGAATGTGCGTTCCATGCGGCGGAAGTACATCGCTCCGCTGATGAACAACAGCACCACGCCAAGCAATGATACGCCAAGCCATTCTATTGGCGGTAAAGGCGCGCCGAGCATGGCCCAGCGGAATCCTTCAATCACGCCGGCCATCGGGTTAAGCATGTAGATCGTTTGCGCCCACGCAGGCAGGTCCGGCAGAATGTTCTGAGCTGAGTAAACAACCGGCGTGACGAACATGCCCAACTGCACAATGAAAGGCACCGTATAGCGTACATCGCGATACATGGCGTTCAATGCAGATAACCAAAGACCCATGCCCAAGGCAGTCAGGATGGCCAATATCAGGAAAGCGGGCAGGGCAACCAAGCCCCAGCCCGGCGTGACGCCATAGAAGACCATCAGGCAGAAGAGGATGACCAGCGAGATGCAGAAATCCATTAGTCCTGACATGACTGAGGCCGCAGGGATGATCAGTCGCGGAAAGTAGACCTTGGTGACTAGTTTCTCATTATCGACCAGGCTGTTGCTCGACGCGGCTAGCGCGTGGGCAAACAGCTGCCAAGGGAGCAGAGCGCAGAATGTTGACACCGGATATGGCACGCCAGCCACTGTCGGCTCATTCCCGCGTCCCAACAGCATGCCGAACAGCACGGTGAACACCACCATCGTCATCAGCGGCTGTAGTACGGCCCACGCTGCGCCGATGATGGTCTGTTTGTAGCGCACGCGAATGTCTCGAATGGCGAGAATGCTCAACAGGTCGCGATACTGCCAGAGTTCCGACCAGTTGATACCAAGCAGGCCGCGTGAAGGTGAGATGCGAATCCATACCTGCGGCCCGGATTTTGTTGCAGCGGTGTTGGAAGCGAGATGATTTGCTTCGTTCATGCTTCGTCGGACCTTGCTCGACATTGCGATCACAGTCGAACAGGACGAATAATACACGAAATTTTCCGGTAACGCTTCGACACTGACGTGGCCGTGCATTATCTTCAGCTAACGTTAGCCGGGTGATATAACGGGTAGGTGAATGGCGATCAGTCTTAGCATCATTATTCCGATCTACAACGCCGCCCGGACGGTTCAGCGGACCCTCGCGTCATTGGAGCGCATCGAGCCGTCTCGGTGTTCGCAGGTGCAGATTGTCATTGTGGACGACGGCTCAACAGATAATGGGCTCGAACTGGTTGAGCAGTTCCGTCAGTCGCATGATGTTTTCGACTGGCGAATATCGCAGCAGGCCAACGCCGGCGCGAATGTGGCTCGCAACACCGCTTTGGAACAGGCAGAAGGACAGTGGATTTTCTTTCTTGATGCCGACGATGAGCTGTTGATCGATCCGACAGAGTTTCTTGATTTGGATGATGACGTGACGTGTCATTCGTTTGGGATTGAGTTTTCACGAGGGGAGAAGCGTTGGGTGCGGCCGCCGATACCGATCACATCGGATACGATTTTTGATGTGTTCTCCGCAAGCAATCCTTATCAGCCGTCCAATTTGTTGTTCAGACGCGCCTGTGCGCACGTACCATTTGCTTTGGACATCCGCATGCTCGAAGACTGGTTATTCTGGATGGAGAACCCGGAGATTTTCGCGTGCGTATCTCATCGGCCGGACGTGGTATCTGCCCGTATTCACATTCACGACACCAATACCAGTAGCGACTACATCGGCATGGGCCAACATCGGGCCAGGGTCGCCAGACGTGTTCTTGATAACAACGGTCTCGCCCTCAGCAAAGGCCAGCGAAACAACTTTGGCATTCAGGAACAGATCGGCAACCTTCAGGCCGGCCAGCGATTTCGGTGGGCGTCGTTGTTCTGGTGTCCCTGCAATCTGCGGCTTTATGGCAAACTGTGGGTTTATCTGATGGCGCGACTCCTTGGGCGCCGTGCCACCGCGATTCGCAACGGTTGATCAGCGGTGATGACAAGATCGACGAAACGCTTGCGGGGTCTGGCCGGTTTCGAGCTTGAAGTCTTTGATGAACTGGGATGTATCGTTCATGCCGACCCGCCGCGCGATGGCCTGCACTTTTGCATTGGATGACGCCAGCAGGTGACGGGCACGAGTAATACGTCCGTCACGTCGGGCATCCGCAAAGGTTTGTCCCGTGGTCTGCTTAAACGTCCGCGAAAGGTAATCCGGATGCAGTTGGGCGGAAGCCGCGTAATCCGCCAGGCGTTGCGCCCGGCCGGGTGTTTCTCGCAGCTCACGCTGAATCCGCGCGATCAGGCGCACCATGCGCGACTGATTGCGCGGCTGCACGTATGCCATCATCAGATCAACATAGTCGTGCATGAAACGACGAATGGCTCGCCACGATCGACAGGCTTCCAGCTTGTCCAGCGACACAAGCACCTGGTCGATGATCTGGTCGCTGATGCCGCCGCCCAATCGTGCGCCGCGCACGCAGTAGCTCATGACCATTGCGCATCGCAATCGGCGCGGCCCGAGTCGCCGGTCGTGTTCCACATCAAACTCGTCAAGCAGGATGTCCAGTTCATTGTGTGCATGTTTGGCCTGACCATAGCGAATTCGCATCGCCAATCGGGGAACGCGCTGCCATGGATAAGGTTTGATTGCCTTGTGTGCCACCGTTTGATTCTCGCCTTCGAATAAGTCAGATAATACTCTTCTTTGTCAGATTATTCATATAGCGATATTTCAGCCCGACACGTAATTTCTATCCATTCGAGCAACTCAATCACCACATCGAACCACACGTCGGAGCAATCACCATGTGGACGGAACAACAACTCGCCGAGTATCACGAGCGTGGCTTTCTAGCACAACCGGGCCTTCTGTCCGCAGATGAACTAGCGGAACTGCAACAGACTTCAGCCGACATGGTGGCCCGGTACGAGAAGCACACTGAATTGGCCGGTGATGATGACAACGAAGTCCACTTCGTGCGCGAAACAAGCGGCGCGGTGCGCTCTATTTTTGCCACGCATAGAAAGGTTGAAGCGTATCGCCGCGCGATTCGGCACTCGAAGATCGCCGGCCCGTTGAAGCAGGTTTTCGATAACGATGCGTATGTCTTTCACAGCAAGGTAAACGTGAAGGATGCCTTTGAAGGAGCGGTTTGGCTGTGGCATCAGGACTATGGCTATTGGCAGTTCGATGGCGTCAACGACCGCATGTTGTCTGTTCTGATCATGCTCGATGAGACTACCGTGCATGGTGGCTGCCTGTTGTTTGTACCGGGCTCACACAAGTGGGGCGTTCTCGATCACTACAGCGACGAAGTCACCACGAATTACAAACAGTGGGTTGTGACGCCCGAAGCACTGCGCAAACATCTGACCGTTGATTGTGAGATCGTGCCCGTGGTTGGGAAGCCCGGTGATGTGTACTTCTTCGACTGTAAGATCCTTCACGGGTCGGGTCACAACATGTCGCCGCAGGCGCGCAAAACACTGATATTCGCCTGCGCCGATATGGCGAACAAGCCGCAGCCGGTCGAGAAGCCACGCCCGTACTGGGTGGTGGAGCGTCAGTTTGAATCGGTGACAGACGGTGTTGCGGTGGGTGCTGGCTGATTCGCACTACCTGAAATGTGCATGGCGTTTCGGTACTGCCGGATAATTGTCAATCATCCAACGTACTTCTTCCGTGATGGCATCAACGCATTGGTTGGTCCATTCACGGCCTTGCTCTAGTGTGGACTCAACCGCATTAGCGCCACAGCCAAGGCCGACGCCTTCCGGGTTTGCCTCCAGTTCACCCAGATCGACCGTCTGCTCCGCAGCCGCCATCATCAGGCTGGTTTCCCACTTACCGCCGTGATCGCCTCCCATATCGAGGGCATCATTCTCACGCCCCCAGTCGGTGGTCACGACGCATCCTTCCATTTGAGTGCTGCGTGTGAACGCCAGGCAGGCTGGTCGTGCGAAGTGCACCAGTGGATAGTGGCCGGCCAACAGGTAAATACTGCGAAAGCCGAATGCGGCGACCTGTTCCATGCAGGTTCGCAGCAGCCGTTGATAGGACAGCCATTGTTCCTGTCGATCAACACCACCGTGTGAGCCGGAGGCGCGAAGTGTCTGGCCATCCGTCCCGTACGCGATCGCAAGCTTGTCGGTTCTTTCAGCCATGCTCGTATCCACATGAAAGCTGTCGCGCGGCACGCCCCAGGTCACCGTGGGAAACACCACACCGCCCCCATCCAGTTGCCGAACCACTTCACAGCAGATGTGATGCGCCTTGAGTGAATCAAGCCCGACCGGGTTCTGATAGCCATGCCATTCAAGCGTGCCAAGCGGCAGCATGGCGATGTCCGCCTTTTCACGACGGGCACGAATCTGAAACGGTCTTAGATATTCAAAGCGAACTTCTTCGGCTTGGTCTGACATGGTGCCTGCTCCGGGTTATGCGTGATTCAAACGGAGCAGTTTACAGTAGTTACCCGGCGGGATGAAAGATTGTGCGGATTCCGGCAATTCCTTTGCTATTTCAGTGCGCCATACAGTACCGGCCAGAGCCCGACGTTCGGCTCAACACGCTGAAATTCGCGGTTCCATGCAGCATCATCTGCTCTGGGATCTTCAGGTAGCCGACCTGACGTGTTGGCGGCAATGCCCGGCACGCTGATTCCCGGTTCGTTGGCACCGTCGACGATCTGTTGCACGCCGAGAAACACTGCACCGGTGTCAGCGCGAAGGACGCTATATCCGCGACTCTTATGGCAACTGATGACTTCACTAAAAAGACTCGTTCGATAGTCGTGGAGGACCGGCCAGAAGCCTTCCATCTGGTCCAGTCGCGTACCGGATTTCGATGGGCTTGATTTCATTGGACTTATGGGGTTTTCACCGACAAGTGGGTTGGGTACCAATGTCTGATTGAAGACATAGGTTGTCATGTTGCGCGGCCCCCATATGCCGCCACCGCTGAGACCACCTGTTCGAATCGTTTCCGCATTAATGGTCTTGTATCGTGTCTTAAATGTTTGGTAGGTGGTGGAGTATTCGACGATAACGTTTGCCGCCGGGCAGAAAAACATATCGGTCGAGCCGTAATCATTCATTGCCCACGATCCATGGTTGATGATTTTGTTTTCATCCGGAATCGGCCTGTCATTGCCGATGCTGTTGCCGAATGCCAGAAATGTGCTGTTTGCTCTTCCAAGATCCGATTTTGCGATGATCTCGCGATTATCCGCCGCATACATTGCCATCGCCTGACCGGATGAGCGCACTTGTGCGAGGCATTGCACGCGCAGGCCAGCTTGTCTTGCTTCACTCAGAGCCGGTAAAAGAATCGCCACAAGCAATGAGACGATGGAAATCACTACGAGCAACTCAATGAGCGTAAATGCGCGAAATCGCTTCATTACAGATTCTCCAGCTAAATAAAATCTCGGCTCAGCCTTCAACGCGCCAGCCCGGCGCAGGAGCCAATGAAGCTCGGTACTCGACGGTCGGCATGAAAGGTTGATGCAGTTCGGCCGGCGCATGGCCTTCAATCATGCTGCTCAGCAGTTCCGCTGCCATTTTGCATCGTCTGCCGATCGCTTCCTGTGTCATCGGCGCTGTCAGCGGCACGCGGTACAGATGTGGTGTGCCGTCAAACAATGCGACAATACTCAGATCATCCGGCACGCGAATGCTCATTGCTTCCGCGTCGCGCATCAGTGCGGCTGCCATAACTTCGTCATTGACGATCAGACACGTCGGCTTCGATTCGATTTCAAGCATCGGTTGTGCCTTAACGACCGATGGGTCGGGTCGTCCGGCGGGGGGTATCCGATATTGCTCGGTTACACTGCTCAGCAGGTTATATCTGCGACATGAAGACTCATAAGACGAATCGGTGACAGTTTCGCGCTTAATCGCCTTGGAGGTAAATACCTCTTTGGGTACGGCCCAACGAACCATCGCGATACGTCGGTGACCAAAACGATAGATCTCACGAATCAGCTCATCGAAGAGTCGATCTGTATCCAGATAGATATGGCCAATATCAGGCGAGCCGACATTTCCCCCAATGCTGACAACCGGGAACTTCATATCGCTGAAGATTTGGCAGTCTTGTGGCCCGAGATAGCCTTGAAAAATCAGTCCCTCGATATGGTGCTCTTTGAGGATATTAAAAAATGGTTCATCTACGCCCTGATCACCAATGCCGAGCACCTCCAGCGCGAATTCATCCTGGCCGAATACTTCTCTCGCACCAGCCAGGCAGTGGCCGACGACAGGCAGTTCCGTACTCTGATGCGAAATCGCGAAAGCAATCGTTCTGCGCGCAGTCTTTTGAGTCGCTGGCCGGCTTGAAATGGTTTTACCGTCGCTGACAAACGTGCCGCGTCCGATTTGCCGTTCGATCAGCCCTTCCTTAACCAATGCGGCCAGACCCTTGCGAACCGTCAGGTGGCTCAGGCTGAACTGCCGTGACAGTTCGCGTTCCGACGGCAGCGGGTCGCCGGGTTTGAGTTGTCCGGCACTAACCAACTCCCGAACGTGTTCTGAAACACGCTGATGGGCAAATCTCGCTTTCTTAGTTGGCTTTTCCGCTGTCGTCACGACTGAAGTATAGCACTTTGGCAGGTATGGGCAACAATCTTTGGGTTTAGCATCTGAATTTATTGTAAATATAATATAATTAAATATTTAAATCTAATTTTAGGCTGATTTGTGTACAGAAAGTCAAATACTGTTGATGGAATAATAATTAGCACTTAATATCCAGTGCTTCCGTCCAGTGTGGGCGGGCGTTGATGGCTGCGTGGAGCTGTTCATGCTGAATCAGTTTGCGAGATTCTTTGCGCGACACGGGCATATGCCAGGTCGAGCAAGTCAGTTGACGGCAATACTCATTGGCTGGATTGTCGCGTTTACGGCTCAAGCCGAACCGATTCAAACATTCGAACTCGTTGAACGGCTCGGCGTTTCTCACCCGGATCAGGTTGTCTACTTCGATCTTAACTCGACGGTCGATGCATCAGACTGTTCGCTGGTGAATGAGAAGGGTCAAGCCGTCGCTTTTCAGATTACCCCTTCAAACAAGATAGCCATTCGAACAGACTTACCTGCCGGTTCCAGGCGTCATTGGGAACTGCATGGCGGTGCAGGTAATCAAGAGATCGCGCCCCAGGTCGTGGTGACGGAGACCAAGGACTACTGGCAGCTCACCAATGACAGGACCGGGGTCCGCATTGCCAAGCCGACAGCCCGGGAGAGCTTGCTGACTCGTTCGCCGATCTGCGGCGTGCGACTAGAGGACGGTTCGTGGACGGCAACCGAGCCGGCGTATCTTTCGCGTCCAGCCGACGCGATGCAGACGATCTGCATCATGCGTGGTCCGCTCGTGGCGCAGGTTCAGGTTCGCTATCAGTTGTGGCGCAGCGAGCTGTACACGCCAAAGGACAAGACAACGGTTCCTGCCGGCGATGGTGAGTATGTCTGTACGATCACGTTGGAAGCTGGGCAACCAGTTATTCGTTTCCTCGAAAAGTCCGATGTGGATGTGAACTGGTCTTTTGATGTGAATGAGCATCTTAATGCCACGCGCGGTCAGTATCGCGGACATCATGCCACCAGTCTTGAAGCCGGACGCAGCACGGACGGTGTCGTTTACGGTGAAAAGAACGCAGACGGCAAACGGACCGGCTGGGGCAGTACGGATGCAACCGTTGAGCTGGATTTCACCTCGGGTGTGGTTAATCGCCTCTATCAGGGGCGCTATCCGGCCATGCCGCATTGGAATCCGTGGATGGTTGACACGGGTTTTTACTGGCAGTTCTACAATGCGGATGGACACAATGACAATCTCGTCGGCATGTTCCATGGCCGGCGATCGCAGCTTGGTCGAACGGGCATGAGCGGCGTCAGTTTGGATACGCAGCCGATTGGCGTGGCGGACCTGGATACAGCGATGGATACGCGCGGTCAGTTACACGCGGTGTATCAGTTCGGTGATGTGCTGCGGTATCAGCTGTTTGATGCGTCACTCAAACCAGCGGTCGCGGCCGATCTTGGTAAGAACCTGGCACATCCCAGCCTGTCACTTGATCAGGAAGATAAGCCGCACATTCTTGCGTTTGATCGTGCCGCACGAACGTTTGTACTGATTAATGACGGCGATGTTGAGCAGCTGTCCGCTGCAAAGTTAGATGGCGTCGAGCCTCTCTGGCAGCAGGGCACATTTGCAATTGCCGGACCAAGGCAGTTCCTTTTGATCTTCGGCGAGAAACAGGGCGAGCAAGGGCTGTTTGTCTTGGTGCGTGGTCGGCGGGGTGGCGCGTTCAAGCAGATCGCCAGGCTCGATATGCCACCGGAGAACCTGTATCTGCGACGACCGGGCTTTACCGCACATGCATACCTGCCGACTGTGGCCGTAACACCGGCGCACGATCTGGTCATCGCATACATCAGAGCGAACGGCGTGCCGATGGTGTCGTTGATACCCGCTCAGGTCAATGAACTGTCGCACTCTCGTCAATTCGCAGGCGGCGGCAGCAGCGGCGTCGCGCTGGAACCATCAGGTTCATACGTTGCGGCAGCCTGTGGCAACAAAATTTATTTTGGTACACCTGCTGATGGCGCACGTCCGATCAATGTTGACGCCCGCATGGAGAGGAACCATCGTGATCCCAACCGCCGGAACATCGCCGTCAACCCGCCCGGCGAACGTGCCATCCTGGCGCACAGTTATCTACCGTTCACGCCATACCCGACGCACAAGCATGTTGTCTCCAGCCTGTTCGTGAAAGACGGGGAACAGTGGCGGCCGTTTGATGTGGCAAATAAATTGAAACTGTCATGGGCGCGAACGCACTATCACAAACCAACGAATCGATTTCTACTGATCGGACGCAACCAGTCGGGCAAGCTGGCGCTGTACGCCGCCAACAGCACGTTGGATGACACGACGCTGTTGCACCAATTAGATGGCAGCAAAAAGAACGCGGCATCTGTTTATGTTCGCTTCCAGCGTGCCATGCCGACCGGTTACAGCGGCAAGAACATTCTGTTTGAGTGGTACCTGTTCGTCGGAAAGAAAACCCGCGATGTGGCACACCCAGACGAAGTGCAGGCCATCGGCCGGCAGTTCAACCTGCACAGTGGCATCAATGTCGTTGATCTTCAGAAAGTCAGCGGCGATTTCCCCGATCCGCCGCAGGGATACGGCAATCTGTATGCCTCAGCCGAGATAAGTAAGTCCATCGCAAGAAAGCTTCAGGCCGAAGCAGCAGAAGGCAAGACTGCGTATTACAGGCAAATCAGGGCAGCTTGTGGCCAGGGCCTGTATCCACTGGTTGAACTCTGGCGCGATCCGTCCCCCCAGAACGCGACTGCAATTTACAAACAGATTGACGAGTATGTTGATGAGTACATGAACAATCTGTTACACGGGGGCGGCGTCTATCGCCACACTTCAGTGCACTTCATGGCAGCGCTGCAATTCAGCGGCTACCTCCCGCTGATCGATCAACTGCTTGCATCTGATCACATCACTGATGAACAACGGCTTCGGCTGAAGACGTCGCTTTCGCTGATGACGTTCCTGCTTTGGAACGAAGACATCGTGCCAATGAGCTTCGACAAGGACGTTCACTACGGCCTGGCCAACATGATCAGTATGTGGCTTAATGCCCGGTACAGCTACACGATGATGATGTCGTCCGACCCGCAGTGGGAGCCGCAGGCGCGGTATGTCAACGATCTGGCTGCCGAACAACTGAACAATTCGGTTTTTGAAAATGGGGCTTCTAATGCGTCGGTTCATTACACCGTGGCGTCGGTGACCCCGGTGCTGAACCTGATGCAGCAGTTACAGATGGCCGGTATGACCGATCACTTTGCCGAGCACCCACGCGCCAAAGTATTCGCAAATTTTTATATGCAGATGGTCGCCCCGCGCGATTCAAGGTACGGCGGACTGCGCAAGCTGGTCTGTATCGGAGACGGCAGTACTGAACACAGCGTGATGCATGGTCAACTCGGTACCGCCTTTGCCCGTTCCAATCCACAACTCAGCAAACAATTGATGTGGATGTGGCAGCAGATGGGTTCGACGCACAACAATTTTTTTGGCTCGACGGTATTGCGGATCGATTCGGACTTGCCAACTGAGCCGGCGATGTTGCGCAGCGCTCATTACGAAGGCAGCATGTCGGTACTGCGTTATGCATACAACCAGCCACACGAGTCAGCGATCTGGTTCGTCAACGGCGATGGCTATTTTGATCACCGCCATGACGATGCGGGCAGCATGATCATTTATGCGCTTGGCTCGCCGATGACGCTCGATTGGGGGCCGATTTACTACCCGCGCGTGGCGGGCGGCTTCTTTCACAGCGGCGTGATCCCGCAGAGCAAACTTGTCGAGCCTTGGGATCAGGACAGCACAACGCTTGATAATCCGCCTGACCCCGGCGCCCGGGCAACATGGTTGCAGCAGGGCGAAACGCAATTCATTGGCGGATTCGAGCACAGCAGCAGTTCGGTAAGCAGTTTTAAACACAACAGCAATAAGTCCGATCTGACGTGGCAGCGCATGGTTCGATTGATTCATCCGAACCAGATGCGGCCGATCATCTTCATTAACGACGAGTTTGGCGGCAATGATCTTGCCGACGATCAGATGGTTGCAACGTTCAATCTGATGGCTGAAGGTGCAGTGCAGACCCCGCAAGGCAGCATTGAGCCGACTGTGCGCCGTTACTTCTGGCGTGACAAGTCAAAGCATGCGTTGCCTTCAAGCACAAAGGCTATGCCGTTGCCGAAGGGGTTGCATCGGTTTGACTTCACTGGCCAGAGAGAAATCGATTTTGACTTGTACGTTGATGCGGCATCGCCGCAGGAATTCACATTAGGCAACTGGGGGCACGACTGGACCCCATCACCCGACCAGAATCACTATCGCAAGGCAAATGACGGGAAGTCTTTTGAGGAGAACCAGCACATTCTGCGATTGCGTGGCCGGGACGGCTTTCAAGTTCTCATGCTTCCCCGATCGAAGACCGACGACGCACCACGGCATAGCATTACGAAGGCAGATGCCGGTTGGTTGATTGAATCGGATGATTCCAAGCTGGCGCTTAGCAAGGGCGGTTACAGCTATGTCGGCTCGAATCTTCAGGTAATCAGCACCTTTACCGATCAATCCTTCGCTTCAATTGGGGTGCACATTTCTGGTGGGCCTGTGGAAGTCACATTGCAGAAAGACTCCGGCACCATCACGGTTACGCCGGGTGGCGAAGAACGATCCATTCAGTTGCCGCGCGGCTGGCAACTGGCTGATAAAAAAAGTAGAAGCGTCAAATTTGATCGGAAGCAGAAAACTTATCAGATCACACCGAATGTGGAGGAACCGTTGGTTCTTTCGATTCAAAAGCAGTAATTGACAGACCCCAAGGACATATAGGAATACCTCAATGCTAAGACTTAATCGCGCGACACTCTGTTTGTTAATAGCGCTGGCAACCGGCCCCATTTTGTATGCGGCACCGGCTGTTGTAGACGTCAGGTTGACGGACTATCTGAACAACAACTGGCGTAACGAGTTGATCCATGAAAGCGTCGCACTCGATCAGGGAGTTCTGCGCAGCCCGGTTGCCACTGTCATGGCTCCGGATGGCAAGCCAACCACGTGCCAGGTAACTGATGTTGTTCGTTATGAAGACGGGTCGATCCAGTCGATGAAGGTTTGGTTTATCGCGAACCTGCCGGCGATGAAGACTGCGACGTACAAGATACACCCGGGCAAGTCCTCCAAGGGCGCTGCGGGTGTCGGTGTCGATCAGGCAGGCGATCGCATCACGCTATGGACCAATGCAAAAGGGCGGGCCGCGATCGTTCTGCCGGCGGGGAAGAAAGATTTCGAATGGTACGAGCAGATGCCCGATGAATTGGCGCCGATTCAGTCCTTGGTGATGCCGTCAGGCAAGGTAATCGGCAAGCCTCGTATCAAAGCACCGCTAAAGATCAAATCATTTGAGACGCGCGTGCTTGAAGATGGTCCGCTGTTCGCCGAGGTACAGATTGACTATGTGTTTGATGTCGGGCGCTGGTCATTTAAGGCGCGCGTTGCCGCCAACAGCCCGATGATTCAGATTGAAGAAACGATCAATACCGGCCACAGTGAGAAGTGGTCCAAGCCGTTTGATCGATTCTTTGAGTTCGTGCTGAATACGGAAGGCTTCAAGCCCACGCAGGGTTGGTATTCAGACAACGGACGCATGCCGCCGCATACGGACCTAGCCAAGTCGGTTGTACCCAAGCCAATTGCTGATGCGGGTGTGTCCAGCGCGTACTGGTCGGGTGTGGGGGTGAACGGATACACGTTGAGTTTTGCCGAGGATCGTGAGGACTATTATCTGACCGGTTGGGCGACCGGGCAGATCGGCATGGGCATTATGTGTCGCTACGTGCAGCCGGGCGGCGAAGCGGTGGCGATCTCGACGCTGCATGTGGATCGGTGGGCCAGGCCTCAGTCGATTCGCATTACGACGAACAAAAAGGGCGAACTGGCCGCGCAGTTCCCGGTTCAGAAGTACGTGCAGGACTGGGTAGTCGATGGGTTTCATGAAACGTCTCCGAACTACACTGGTGTGACGCGAACCACGCCGCCCAATGAGTTTCGTCGCAGTTATGGTTTCATGCTCAGCGCCGCCGAGGACGAGACAACCAATCACATGTTGTCACTGCTTGAAGCAGCCGCCGGCGTGGCCGGTCACACGCTGGACAAGACCCGCCGGTTAACGCTCGACTGGCCCGATCCCAAGGCCAAGGAGACGTGGGCCGAGAAAACATCGGAAGACGCGGACAAAGCGCTTGATCGCATGCGTAAACGCGTGGCTGTGATTCTTCAGTGCGGCGATGTCGTTTACTGGGACATGGGCGATCACTTCCAGTACAACCGCAGCACGTATCCGGTTCTGCGCAAGGTCATTGACGATCCGAATCAGTTGACCGCCGAGGCGCGCAAGGAACTTCGTCACTTATGTGCGTTTGATGCATACCGGCAGAGTTCCGATTACCAGCTCCCGTTTGGCTATGGATTTCACCTGACCAATCCCAACAAGTCCATCATGGCCATCGAAGGCCGAATGTATACCGCGACGCTGATTGCGGATCACCCGGCATTTATGACATGGGGCCGGCGCGCATTTCATCTACTGCAGGACTACATGCGGCGATACACGTTTGACTCCGGCGCTCCCTACGAAAACCAGCACTATACACTTGGTGTCACGCTTAATTGGGCGATGAATGCCAACAAGCTGATGATGGAATTCGGCGTTGGTGACGCGCTGGATTCTGAATTGATGCGCTCCTGCATGCGCTACCTGATCAACACCTGGCTTACACCGCCGGACCTTCGTTTTAATGGAGCTCGCTCGGTGGTGCCGCTCGGCAACACCTCTTATCAATCCGTACCAACCGAATTTGCGGAAGGATTTGTCAACTATTATAAGCAGCGCGACCCGACACTGGCGGGACAGCTTCAATGGTTTTACAACCAGTCCGTGGCCGAGAAGTACAAGATCAATATCGTTGAAGATATCCAGCCGGAACTGTACAGCCAGTGGGCCAAGGACTACGGCGTCATCTTCCGCCACGGCGCACACACGCCTTACGAAACGAATATGCATCTGCTGGCTGGCAAGTGTTTCGGGCATTACGAACTCGAAACCGACCAGATGTCCTACACGTTGTACGCCAAGGGCCATCCGATCAACATGCACTTCGGCAACGGTTATTTCCCGATGTACAACCGGCCATGGCTGCGCAATCGCATCTCGTTTGATATGAAGATCGAAGCGCCGGAGCGCAATCGAATTGAAGTGGAAGAGGCAAACTTTTCGCCTGCTGCCGAATACTTCCGAGCGGTTCGTGAAACGAATCAGTTGTTGCCACGTGAGGCCGAGTATCCGCTGCTCGATAAAAAGGGGCGTTGGACCAAGGAGGAAAGTGAGAACCACGTGAAGTGGGTTGCGGCATGGGACAAGCCGGAAGTGAAGGTGCCATTGACAGTCTGGTATCGCCAGATGATGTTCTTAAAGGATCAGGACCCCAAAGGGCCTAACTATTTTGTATTGCGTGATACGTTCGACGGCCGGCCGACAGTACCGACTGATTTAAATTTCTGGTTCCTTGCCAACGAAATGACGCGCGACGGCGATGTGTTCCACTTTGACGGCCAAGTCAAGGTCGACATGGATGTCTTCGTTCACACCCCGCAAAAGGCCAAGCCGCACACAGCAAAATACGGCCACGTCGCGCAGCCCTACGGGCAGAAGACCGGTTTTGACCCTGCATACTTCCCGGACGGTAAACGTCGTGAAGATCAGTTGTTGCTGCGATTCCGGCAGCCGGCCGGCAAGGGATATCTAATTGTATTATACCCGCGCCTGAAAACTAATGACCCGCCCGCGTCGTACCAACGGATTGGTGAATCGGCTGTATTGGTTACAACGACACTTTCAGAAGACCTGATCATACTGGACGCCGTGCCCGTTAGCGTGTCTCATAATGGCGTGAATCTTTCAAGTATGGCTGCTAGTGTGCGCAAGTTTAAGGATGGAAAGATTGTGCTGACCAATCGTGAAGGCGCATGCACCGCTGGGCTTGCGGGGTGGACCGTCAGCGGCTCGGGGCCGTTCGAAGTGACGATCAAGGATGGTAAAGCGTCTGTCACCTGGCAGCGGGATAACGATCAGGCTGTCGAAGTCAAGAAGGGCAGCTGAGTAACTACGTTGGGATCAATTTATATGGTTAGATCAATTTGTTTAGCTATCAGTCTGATGGTGGCTGCTGCTTGCATCGCGCAAACGCAGCCGGCGCCCGGTGGTCATATCGAGAACGTCGACGGCCGGCCGATACTGACCATCAGTGGCAAGACGATTACGTCGTCTTACTGCGATCGTTTCCCGTGGATCGGGCGCATGCATATCCGCAACGGCCAGTTTGCCGACTTGGGTGTGGATATGTTCCAACTGATGACGCGCGGTGACACGCCTGATTTCTATTCCACGCCGTTCTGGACGGACGATGGTGTCTACCAGGACGAATCGATACGCAAGGATGATTGGTCGCTGGACCATCAGGCAACTCACATTCTCAAACACAATCCGGATGCGCGCTTTGCGGTTTCTTTTTTTACCGCGCCGCCCACGCCATGGACGAAGAAGTTTCCCGGCCATATGCAGCAGGGCGCAAATGGAAAGATCTATCGAGCGGCGAGCTATGCGTCAGAGCTTTGGCTCGACGGACAGTGCAAGATGGTGGAAAACCTGGTACGCAGGAGCCTGAAGTATGACTGGGGCGACCGTATCGGCCTGTACGTTGTTATCCCACATACCGAAGGCGTCACCGAAGCGGCGGTGCATGGCGATGCATTCGACCAGTCACCGATCATGCAACTGGTCTATCGCGATTACGTGAAGAAAAAGTACGAAACGGTTGAAGCCCTAAGAGCGGCCTGGCATGACGAGTCTGTCACGTTTGCTTCAGTAACAGTGCCAACGATTGAACAGTGGAACAAGGACCGGGCTGGCTGGCTGAACTGGACAACACCCAAGCAGACACAGCGATACCGCGACTACTTCTCGCTGCAGCGCGATTTATTACATCGCTACATTGAACGAATCACCAAAACAGTCAAAGAGTCTGCCGATCGAGACATGCTGGTGACAGTAGATGCCCTGAAGCAGCCCATGGCCGGTTGGATGATACTGGACGCATTTACCGCAAAGGCAGACGGGATGGACTTTCCAGACATCCTGCTTTCCAACGGCTCATATGACACGGCCGACATGTTGGACATCCCCACGCTCGACGGCCTGATGACGCCGGCGGACTACACCAGCCGCTCGATGGGGCATGGGTTTGAAGGTGAAGGGCTTACCGACTCCGTCGTGCTGCGCAACAAGTTGATGATGTTGGAGAACGACGCACGGAGTTGGGCTAAGAAGACGTCGCGTAATAATCTTGGTGCGTGGCGAAATGTTCAGGAAGGGCGCGCCGGGTTGTTGCGCAACTTTGCCACCAGTGCCAGCCGCGGGTTCATGCCGCATTGGGCGAACGTCGGGCGCGGGTTCTTCGACCATGATGACGTTATGTCGTTGATTGACGAGGTTGTGAAACTGCGCCGGCGCATGATGACCGCGCCGCTGCGTCATACCGAACATGCCATTGCCATGATCATTGACGACTCCGCGTCGATCGATACCGACTTCACCTCTGGCTTTCAGCAGTTGGCAATCCTGCAACAGCGTGTGAACGATCTGCCGATGACCGGTCTGCCGTATCGCATCTACATGTTGAGTGATCTGGAACGCGACGACTTTCCGCACTTCCGTGCGTATTTGTTTCCGAATCTGTTTCGGTTGACGCCGGAGCGCATCGAGCTGATTCGCAAGAAAGTTCTGACGCGTGGCAGCATTGCGATTTTCGGTCCCGCGACCGGCATTACAGATGGGCAGACATTGTCAGCTGCACCCGCTTCTGAATTGCTTGGCTTCCCACTTGAATTGATCGAGAAGAAAGCGGCCCGTCGCGTCATTGTGCGCGCAGGCACGCATCCGGCCTTGGCGAATATGCCGGCGCCGGTCACTTACGGCGACAGCTATCAGTACGGCCCGATGCTGTTACCGCCTTATGAGCTATTCAAAGATCGCTATCTGCTGAAGGATGAGAAGACGCCGGAAGAGATCGCCAAGGCGCAGAAGACGACAACCGAACTGGGTACCGCCAGCATCTACTGGGAACGTAACACCGCCGGTTTGGTGCTCAATGAGTTTGGCAAGGGTGTCAACGGCAACGGCCCGAACGATGCTGCGGTGGTCTTCAGCACTGCCATGCCGATGCCTGCGTCATTACTGCGGTCGCTTGCCCTTTACGCCGGCTGCAACCCGTGGTCTGAACTGGGTGACGTGGTTTTCGCGAATGCGGATTTTGTGTCCGTTCACAGCGTGCGACCGGGTAAGAGAACGATTCATCTGCCCCGCACGACCGATGTGGAAGACCTGTTTACAGGCAAGATCGTCGCAAAAAATGTAAATAAGCTTGAAATCGAAATTGATGCACCTCAGACTAGGCTGTTCATTTTGCATCAACCCGGAAAGTGAGTTAACCACATGAAACGATTTAATTACCTACTCGTACTTTTGCTGGCAACGGCTTTTATTAGTGCCTGCAGTCGTGAAGACGGCGGCAACGCTGGCGGTGGCGCCGCATCATCGGATGGCCCGACCATTGCCGCCATTCTGTTGCAGGAAGATCAGTTTTATCGCCTGAATGAAGCAGGCATGAAAGCGGCCGCAGAGGAGCACGGCGTCAACCTGCTGGTCAGTAACACGTACGGCAAGATCGACCGCGAGATGCAACTGGTCGAAACCTACATCGCCAAGGGTGTTGATGCGATTCTCGCCCCGCCGATCAGCCAGACCGGCACGGCACCCGCGCTGAAGAAAGCACACGACGCGGGCATCAAGGTCATCATCTATGACACGATACTGGATGCTGACTTCCCGGACTGCAAAATCAGCAGCGATCAAAACGGTCTTGGTGCGATGACCGGCAAGGAAGTGCGTGAGTACATCGAAGAGAAACTCGACGGTAAAGCCAATATTGCCATCATTCAATATGTCGCGATGTCACTGGAACTCGGGCCGCTGCGCCCGGCCGGTTTTGAATCTCAGATCAAGGATATGCCGGGCGTGAAAATCGTTGCCAAGCAGGACGCATGGATCGCCCACAAAGCAACCGAGGTGGTTGAAACATTGATCGGCGCCCATCCGGAGATTAACATCATCTGGTCCGCCAATGAAGGCGGGACCGTCGGTTCTGTAACCGCGGTGCGTAACGCCGGAAAGGCAGGCAAGATTGCCGTGTTCGGCACGGACATCAGCGAACAACTGGCGAGCATGCTGCTTGCAGATGACAACGTGTTGCAGGCAGTGACCGCTCAGAAGCCTTTCGAGATGGGCTATACCGCACTGACTTCAGCAGTCAAAGTCCTCAAGGGCGAGCCGATTGAAAAGTCCAAGACCCTTTCCGGCACGCTGTTCAGCCGTAAGAAGCCGGAAGAGGTTAAGGCGATCAAAGATAAGCTGAGTAAGCTGGCCGGGTAGTCGCAACATCCTTTCGTTTAGAATGAGTGTCCATGTCCAGCGTCAAGCTTCGCGCTACTGATGTTCGTAAGGTCTATCCTGGCACCGTTGCCCTGGATGGTGTGACTGTTTCATTTGAAGCGGGCAAGGTGCACGCGCTGCTTGGCCGTAACGGGGCCGGTAAGAGCACGCTGATTAAAATTCTTAGCGGCGCAACCGATCCGACCAATGGCACGCTGCACGTTGACGAAAAGCAGGTTCAGCTTGCCTCGCCACGCGATGCGATCGCAAAAGGCATTGCAACGGTATATCAGGAATTGAGCCTGATTCCCGACCTGACAGTTGCAGAGAACATTCTGTTCGGTCGGCTGCCACACAAGTCCGGCGTGATGCGATGGTCCATCGACTGGGCAAAGACCTTTGCCGACGCGCGGCAGATACTTGACCAACTTGGCGTGGCGATTGATGAAAAAGTAAAAGTCTCCAGCCTCGGCGTGGCCCAGCAACAGGTGGTTGAGATTGCCAAAGCGATGTCGTTTAACCCGTCCGCGCTATTACTCGACGAGCCGACTTCCGCATTGGCCCATCACGAAACGCAGGCGCTGTTCCGTTTGATCAGGCGACTCGCCGAGCAGGGCGTGGCGATCATCTATATCTCCCACCGGCTTCAGGAACTGGTCCATATCGTTGATACGGTGACGGTTCTGCGTGACGGCAAGCTGATTGACACGATCCCTATGGCGGAGGCTACGCCTACCGTGATTGCACAGATGATGTTCGGACAGGTCGTGCAGAAACATCGCCCGGCGGACCTGATGGTCGGCGAGAAAGTGGTTTTGCAAACAAAGAATCTGACGCGAGCCGGTCGGTTTGAGGATATCAACCTGAGTTTGCGCGAAGGTGAAGTACTTGGAATCGCCGGCATGGTTGGTGCTGGCCGGACGTCGCTGTTGATGTCATTGTTTGGTGCCGCACCGATTGACAGTGGCGAGATTCAAGTCGACGGCACATCCGTGACACGGCCGACACCACAACGCATGAAACAACTGGGCGTCGGTTTCACACCAGAAAACCGCAAGGAGCAGGCGTTAGTTCAACTGCTCAGCGTGCGCGACAACCTGTGCATGGCCAGCCTGTCGCGCATCGGTCGAGCTGGTGTGATTACCAACCGAATGCAACAGCCGACGGTGAAGGAAAACATCGGCCAGCTACAGATCAAATTGCCAAGCTCAATGGCGCACGTGTCGTCATTAAGCGGCGGCAACCAGCAGAAGGTGGTCGTTGGTAACTGGCTCAATACCAAGCCGCGCGTAATGCTGTTCGATGAGCCGACGCGTGGCATTGACGTGGAAGCGAAGCAGCAGATTTTCCAGGTGATCTGGGACCTCAGTCGCCAGGGCATCAGCTCGATCGTCGTGTCCAGCGAACTGGAAGAATTACTTGAGATCTGTCATCGCATCGTGATTATGCGCGATGGTCGGCTGGTTGGTGATGAACCGGCTGAATCGTTGGATACCACCAGCTTGCTGAACAGGTGTATGCAGGAGTCCGTGACAACATGACTGAAAACGCAAATCCAACGCTTGCCAAGCGCCTGCGCGCCCATCTGGCCGAAGAGATCATGTTGATCATTCTGATCGTCATGTGTATTGCGCTGTCGATCAAGGAACCGAGTTTTCTAACGTCGCAGAACCTGTTGAACGTGCTGCGCATTGTTTCGTTCACCGGCATCATCGCGTTCGGCATGACCATGGTCATCATCTCCGCGGAGATTGACCTGAGTGTTGGTTCGGCGGCGGCGTTTGCGGGTTGTCTGGCGGCGGTGACGATTAAAAAGCTAAGTGGCGCGGGCATGTCGGTTGATGTTGCAACGCCGATCGCCGTCGTGGTTGCATTAGCTGCCGGTGCTCTGATCGGTAGCGGTACCGGATTCATGCGCACCCAGTTCAGGGTGCCAACCTTCATTACCACATTGGCACTGCTGACCGCACTGCGCGGCGGGGCGTTGCTGATCACTGGCGGCTTTCCGGTGTCCACGTTCCCAAGCTGGTTTACTTTCCTCGGCGGCGGTAGCGTGTTTGGCATCCCCGTTCCAGCGATTCTGTTTCTCGGTGTGTTCGCCATCGTTCATCTGTTGATGAACTACACCACCTTCGGCCGATCTGTTTACGCCGTGGGCGGTAATGAGGAGGCCGCTCGTCTCTCAGGCATCAACGTAACGCGCGTGCGCATTACGATCATGGCAATCACCGGTCTGCTGGCTGCGCTGGCGGGTGTACTTTATGCCGCAAAGATGGGCTCGGGCGTGCCGACCCTTGGTGAAGGGATGGAACTGGAAGCCATCGCCGCGGTGATCATCGGCGGCACCAGCCTGTTCGGCGGGTCCGGCCGCGTCTGGGGCACGCTCGTCGGGTTGGTCTTCATCGGCGTGATCGTCAACGGCATGACGCTTTTAAATCTCGATTCAGATTTGCAATACGTGATTCGCGGTGCACTGATACTCGTGGCCGTGTTGATCAACCAGGCAACGAGTAAGCAGTCCTGACGCGGTACTTACTTTGAATTCAGCAGCCCGATGGCGTGTTCAACCAACCGCTCACCCGAACCGGGCATCAGTGGCGAAATCAACATCTCATAGCCGCCTCGTTCCACATCTTCCGCTTCAGCGATGTATGCAAATGCACTGCACTCATTGGACAGCGCCGTGATGATCAGCGGACGCGACGCCTTTTCACGTATCGCAGCACCCAGTGCAGTAAATGGTTCGCCTGGCAGGCCCATAATGGCGAACCCGCCGAATTCCAATAGTTGTATTTCTGTCAACAGATGTCCGGGCGGCGCTGCTCGCTGCCAGTCTGCCGTATGAACTTCCGGATGCTGTTCGTACCCGTTCAGCGTCGGCAGTGTCAATTCGACTCTTTTTGATGTTGCCGCACCGATGTCGATCGGCGTTGCATCGCGCACTGCCTGCAGCGCGCCGGCGACGATCCGGTCGCTGAATTTATCCAAATGTTCTTCGAAACTTCTGGTCCGTCTTTCCAGGCTTTGTTCAACTGTTTCATCAGGACGTGTACGCCAGAGCGAATCAATGTCTGCACTCCAGATAGTGGTCACATCACCTTGCGGACCGGTCGTGCAGATGACGCTGATTGGTTCGTCGTCATCTGACTGCAGCGCGGCTGCGAGCTTCTTTGACGTTTCGCCGGGCAGTTCCGCGGACACGCCGGCAATGCTGAATACCCATGGGTGACAACCATAATTCGTCAGGACCGTTCTGACCCGATCCGATCCGGCGTCACGTATTGTCAGCACGCGCACGAGCGGATCGATCTGTGTTTGATGGACGATCTCATCTGCTTCTGGAATACGGCTTCTTGGATCAGCCCAGGTGCCGTCTTTAAGCAAGCGCCGACGAGAGCTGGCAACGTCGTGCACCGGCGCTTCGCCGTATTCAGCCTTGGCGGGGCGCCGGTTTTGCCAGGCTTCTGTCGCGGCTTCGATCATCTGTTGAATAACATGTTCTCGCCATGCCTGGTCCACCGGACCTGCCGGATGAGGTGCGGCGCCAACGTCAACCGTATCGGTCGACATGTTGCCGATCTTGCCGGCCGTATTGACCGTGCTGCGCATTAATGAATCTCTGGTACATGCGATGCCGAGTTTTCGGAATGTCGGGCCGCTGTGCGTATGGGTACAGCAGACCAGTACACTTTGGGGAGCTAAGCCGACAACATCATGAACAGCCTGCCGGACCGCCTCGGTTGCTTCCGCGTCGACACCACCCATATCAACACTGATCAATATCCAGCCATTACCGTCAGCTTCGACCGCCAGTGCCTTGACCATCAGCGGATCACGAATGTATCTGGCAAGACAGTCACCGGATGCTCGGATTGCCCAGCCGGCCAGTTCGATGCCAATGTTGGGCGTGATATCGCGTTGTGCCGTTCCGGTTGTAAAGCTAGCGGGCATTTACTTCTTCCTGACTGATAAAGGCGATAAACCCCGGATCGTAACGGTCTGTTTCAGTTTCAAGTGATGCCTCGACCGTGGTGTTGCCTGCAGCAATTGCGACATCAGCGAATGTATGTTCCGTCTGCCCCGCAGCAATCTGCGCTTCCAGTTCTGCCGATTCACAGCGCAGCGTCAGTCGGCCGGATGTCTGGGGTGGCTCAAATCGCAAGGCAATCTGATAAGTCCCTTGTGACACAACGCGCAGAACCCAGTGGCCATGATCACGAATGGCCCATGTTTCATCGTCACCGACACGGCGATCCTGAATGGTCAGCATGGTTGGGTTCTCATGTTCTGTCCCGATGTGAATCGGCGGCGGGTCATAGTTGCCCTCACCACGCGTCGCGGAGACATCGTCGAACCACTGGTCGTAAGCCGTTTTCAGCCTGTCAACAATCTCTGGGTGCTGTGTTGCGATATCGGCCGACTCAGTGGGGTCGTCAATCATGTCGTACAACTCAAATGCCGTGCCAGATCGCGCCAGTTTGTAACGTGTGTCATATGCGGCAAAGTTGCGATATCGTTGCGGCGCGTTGCCTCGATGCCACTGAATAAAAACATTGCGATCGGACCAGTCGTCATCTGCCTTTTGGTTTGTCAGCCAAGCTGTCAGATCGCGGCCGTCAATGGTGCGGTCCGTCGGCAATTTCGCACTGCACAATGAGGTGATGGTGGGAAGAATGTCTATCGGATTTGTGACCATGTTCAAATCGCGATCGGCTTCAAACTGCCTTGGATACCGCCAGAACGACGGTACACGCAGGCCACCGTCATAAACGGATCCCTTGATACCACGCAGGTTACAATTGAATCGATTCTGGCCATCATGGTTTGTACTGCCGCATGGACCGTGATCGCTGGAATAGATCACGATGGTGTTTTCTTCCAGACCAAGTTCCACAAGCGTGCTCATCACCTTGCCGACGTTGTGGTCAATGTTTTCAACCATGCCGTACAGTTTGGCATACGTCTCCGGGAGATCCATAGAGCGGTACCGGTCCACCCACTCATCGCCGATTTCCAATGGCGTGTGTGGCGCATTGGTCGCAAGATAAACAAAGAACGGCTCATCGCGATGTTCGCGCATGAACTGGCAAGCATGATCCGCAAAAATATCTGTGCAGTAGCCTTTCGAGTCTACGAGTTTCCCGTTGTGCATCAGTTGTGGGTCGAAGTATCCGGCGCGGCCGATATTGGCCGGTTGTCGCAGTCCGCCGCCGTTGTGCACGTAAGCTTCTTCAAACCCCTTGTCCATCGCGCGCATCGGATAGTTGTCGCCCAGGTGCCACTTACCGGAGATGCACGTGCGGTACCCGGCATCGCGCAATACTTCTGCGAGCGTCACCTCATCAGGGTCCATCATGGAACGCCCACAGTAAGTGTCGATCGCGCGCGTGCGAAACGGATAACGTCCCGTCATCAGGCTGACCCGCGCCGGCGTGCAGAGTGGCCCGGAGCAGTATCGGTTCAGACGCGTGCTCTGCGTGTATAGCCTGTCGAGGTTCGGCGTATGCGTGTACGGGTTGCCGTGGCACGCCAGATCCCCATACGCCAGATCATCCATGTAGATGATGACGACGTTGGGTTGTTTCGTATCCCGATTTTGCATGGCGGGAATTGTAGCAATCTCGGCCCGCCGCATTGAATGGCTGAATTTCGTGCGGCGCTTGCGCCCGCTGATGGCCTGTGGGCCGGTATCAGCCCACAGGCCATTGAGATTTGACAGGTAAATCAGGGTGCATCTACAGGCACCATCATGGTATCCGGTGAAGGTGAAAACACCTGCGGCACATTCAGCATGACGATGTCGTCATTCGTGCCAAAGTGCGAGAGTGACCATACCTGCCCATCTTGACCGGTGGGGACGGGAATCAAGGCTATTTTGCCAACACTCGGATTCGGGTCCGTATAAACCAGCTGGTTGGAGGGGTTGTAAACATACATCGAGAGGGGCCCATCCGGAATATACATCGCGATCTGTGTTAAGCCTGTCGGAACGTAGAAGTATGAGCGATTTCCTGCCGCGTAGTCATTGTGAACGCCACGTACGATTCGCGCGAATGGAATATTTGCCTGGGTCTGTATTTGATGATTCGCCGGGTCTTTCACCTTCAACGTGTAATTACCTGTGATCGTGTTGCCACTGCCATCGAGAGCGGCAGGCAGCGAATAGTTGCGGGCAACCTGATCAGCAGGAAATGGGATGCTCGTAATGAAATTGTTCTGGGGATCAAAGAGGCTCGCAACATACTCGACACCTGACGTACTATTGAAGTACATATTGATCGTAATATCACTGGTGTCAGTTGGGCTTGAGCGATGGTAGACATAGTCCACACTCCCTGCCCATTGAGGCCAGGCGATCAAGTTGCTCGGTAAGCCCGTGGGTGTGGTGAGTGGCTGCAGTTGATCCGAATAGGTGATCTGTGTGAAATTCAGAGGTGTCAAATCGGCTACGCCGTCGTCGACCATCGTCTGGATTTCTGATTCCGGGATCGGCATCGTGGCAAGCAGACTGTCCCAGTGATCTCCGGGTGTCGGTGGGGTAATGACCTTATTCCAGACATTTACAATCGGATTCAGGTTTTGGCCGCCGGTTTGCTCCAGTTGGAGTAGTTCCTGGACGCACAGCCGACCCGTGTGGATCATGCTTGTTTCGATCATGCGCCAAGTATGTTTAAGTAGTTCCACCATGGCGGCCGAACGGGCGTCATCGTAATCGTCCGGTGCGGGAAGTGCCAGATTGTGTGGCGGCGTAGCCAGATATTCATAGTACAAACGCATGTACTGAACGTACATCGCATAGTCGTAGATACGCGTACGAATCGCAGAAGGACCTGTAGGCAGCGCATCTAGTGCATCATCGATATTTTTGAATGACAGAGCGACCTCATGTTCGGAGAGCAGGAAACGATTGCCCCAGCGCTCGATCATTGTTCGCATGTGCGTTTGCGCGGCTCCTGTGCCGAACGCACTGGCATAGAAGTCATCCTTCAAGGCATTGACATCAGCGTTCGGGTTCCAGGATAAATTGTGAATCAGGTACATTTGCATGGCCAGGGCACCTGCAGAGTGAGTTGATTCAAGTGTGATGAATTTGATGCCCTTTTGTTCCCACGTCTGGAACCGGTTGACCGCAAGGTCTTCTCTAACGACGGGCAAGCCATAACTGATATCCGTATACCCCCAGTAGTCGTACGTACCCAATCGGGCGGTGGGTTGTGCCGCTATCCATTGATTCAACAGGTCGTCGCCAAACAAGCCAAGGCTGGATCGTGTCAGGGAATAGCAGACCTGAACAATGACATTGGGTTCCAACGGAAAGGTGGGGGGATCGGTGTGGTAGTTGTATGCCAGCAGGTTAATGTACTTACCCGCAAAGTCGGGATTCGTTGTTGCCTCGGCGTTAAGTGCTTGGGCATTCTTGTTGGCAAGCCAGAATATTCGGTCACTAACAGAGCCAAAAGCCAGGCATTCAGCATCGTTACAGTGACCACCACCATCCGTCGGATCAACACTTATCGATTGAGCGAGGGGACTGTCCGTGCCATGGTCAGTTATGGCTTTCTGCATTCGTGCAATAACTGCATCGGTGTATGCCTGTACAAAGCCGGTTGATGGAGGCGTACCTGTAACGTCGGGTCCGGTGAAGTGACCGCGCTCTGAAATACAGAATTTGATGTGACCGTTGGATCGATCCTGAAGTACGCCATCAACAATCGCGCGCCAGTCAGGAGTGGCATCAATAGTTGGGATATACAAAGGAGAGGACGAGAACCATCCATGGCCGCCCATTTTGATGTCGCCGCGGTGTTGCTGCTCCCACATATTGCGCCGATGAAATCTCCACCAGCGATCCCGGATCGAATTCGCAACCGGTGTGCCTAAACCTGCAACCGCGTCCCAGATGGGCCATGTTGGAGAATAGTCACCGCCGGTGGCAAAAAGGTTGCGACCTAATGCAAAAGGTGCTTTTGTCTCATCAATCGTCAATGTGATCGATGTCAATGAGGGAACAATCGTCCAGTTTTCATTCGGAATCAGGAAACGAAAGCCAAGCTGGTTCATGTAGTAGTAAAGACCATGATTAATCGCACGGTCAGTGTTTCCAATGATATACAGGCGATCAGTTCCGTCATTGCGAATCAGAAATGCTTCGCCGCTTTCCATGGCATTCAAGGTAGCCACGTCCGTCTGCCAGGCTGTCGGAATCAGTGTTGAATTGCTTTCAAGCAGGAAGATGCCTTGTGTGGGCGGGGTTGTCGGAGGTGTGATCTTGGTAAATGTCAGCGCTGTCGCTTGATTCAACAGCGGGATGACGTCATCCGTGGATTTAAGCGTCTCTGCCGTTTCGTTTTCAACATATACATTCTGAGAGTAAAAATTACTGCTTCCGCCTGTCACTGTCACGGTGACATTGGCGCCGGATGTGTTGGAATTGCCATCTGTCACCAGGAGCGTGGCTGCATGGTTACCGGCAGCTGTGAAAGTGCTTGGCGATACCAGCATGGAGACGATGCCGCAATTGTCGTAGCTGCCGCCATCCACATCCTCGGCTGCAATGGTCACGCTTGGGCCGGTGAGTGTCACGGAGATATCCTGGCCCACTGCGGTCGGGGCGTCGGGGCAGGTGCCATTGCAAATTACCAGTTGAGGCGTGCCATTCCCGCCGGCATAGGAGACTGTGGAACAGTCATAGCTCACATTACCACTGGAAACAGAAAAATCGAAGTCCGATGGGGAATTCGTCAGAGCGTCAAAACGGTAATCGCCATTAAGCAGAGAAACCGTACGTACACCTGTTGCCCAGCCAACAACCTGGCGCGTTGAGGGGTTGTCGACAAGACGGTACGTCATCGACGTGTCTTGCGGACTGAGCGCAATCGGGTTCGTTACGAAAGTAGCTGTGGAGCCGGATATGGCCAGTTGTGGATCGGAACTGCTGACAACACCGTTGTTGACGTTCAATGTTATGTCAGCATCTGTGCTGCCCGCGTCAATCGTGTAGTTCCCATCGATCAGCGCGATATTGCGAACACCTGCCCCAGAGCCTGCATATTGGACCGAATGCGGGTCGTCGGTCACTTTGTAAGTGGCCTCATAGCCGTTGGGGTCAATGGTTACGGTTGTTGTGGCAAAAGTGACAGTGGTACCGGAAGCATTGAGTCGCGCATCGGAACTGCTTACTGTTCCCGAGGAGACAAAAAATGGGATATAGGAAGCCGATCCCATGTGGATGAAATAGCCGCCATCACTGAGGGACACCGTGCGAATGCCGGTGCCGTAGCCAACGGCTTGGGTTGACGGCGGGTCGTTGAGGATACGATGGGTCGCTAAGACACCGTTGGGATCAATCGTGATTGATGTTTGTCCGAAGGCGTTTGAGGTGACAGCCAAAAGACAGATGGCAAGGCATGTTCTGACCAGTACCATTCTCAACTTGGCCAAAGATTCCGATGTTCTGTTCATTTCGTTCCACCTCATCATCAGTAATTACTCCTTGCTGTCCTTGGGGCCACGGTTATGTGAATAACTTCTTTTCTGTTGATTCTGTCCACGTGTCATGTGCGCGCAACACAGCTTGTTACCCAACGCGGCTTGTGAATCTCGATGGATTCCTGTCTGCGCGGGAGTGACGAGAGTTACGTTGCGGACTCTTCCAGAGCGTTATGTAAAGCGATCAATCAGCGATCGCGAAAAGGTATCCCTGACTATTCTCCAACCACGCGGATTTGAGATTCCACTTGGCGCGCGGGTCATAAACAAACGGCCTGTCGGTTGCTTCGTACGAAGCGTGCCCATCAAGGAAAGACATGCTGTTGCCTCTGCCGTCATGATTGGGTGAACCGGCTGTATTGCCGACGATGCCGTAGTTGATGATGTAGAGAGTGGGTGTGATCGCCGCGGTCTGGTAGCCGCCGTCGACCATCATGAACTTGTCGGATGGCGAGCGGATCAGGTCATACCGCGCGGAGATACGAAGTTTGGCTGCGTTTGCCGATCCGGTGTTCGGGGCAGAGGTTGGTGTATCCTTGTAGGTCGTCAACAGACCCCAGTTCATGGCGAACATCCAATGGGGGAAGCCGTTTGTCAGTGTGCCGGAGACGAGTGAAGGGCAGACAACCTGTCGCAGTGCGTTTGTCTTGTACCAATACGGGTGTGATGAACTGGTGCCGTCCAATCCAATGTAAGACGGTATCGCGAACCGCCAGAAGTCATAGTCGACGACGTTGGGCGCTTCCTGGCCGGGGAACCAGCCATTGTTGTCAAAGGTGTAATTAGTCATGGCGATCGTCATGCCGCGGATGTTGGATTGACATTGCGCGACCACGGCTGTCTGACGTGCACGCTGAAGCGCCGGCAGCAGGGTTGCCATGAGTATGGAAATGATGGAGATCACAACCAGCAACTCAATCAGTGTGAAAGCCAGACGTTTTTGCATGATGAGAACCTCAATTTGAAATGATGCGTTGACGGCGAAAAGTACTAGGCTCGTTTGCGATCGATTTGCATACAACGATATACTTCGACTTCAATCATATACCTGTTAAAGCGTTCCACAATGCAAAAATACACCTCTCTTTATCATTTTTTTCGGGCAGAAATGATTGCCGATTTCTACAAGAAATTTCGGTCTTTTCGAGCACTTTCGTTACTTGTTACTGTTTGCTTGTGGTTGTCGGCCGGCTACTGCGCAACTGTCGATGCTGCACCCGATAAGCAGGCGTCCTCCGCGTTGTTGGTCGCCGACTTACAGCCTTCGTTGCGTGAATTTGCATCGCGCCTGTCAGGCATCGAAGCGGCAATACCGGATATTACAAAAGCAGCTGAGGCTGCTGCTGATCGAATTTTTTTTCGGCCAGGCACGTTACTGGACGTTCCATACTGGCAGCAACAGAGCTTCAGCGAGGAAATGATCAACCGTGCCGGCGGCTTGGCGCACATGATGCCGACCGGTGCCGGTAGGCGAAAAGCGACCGGGCACGACGTGGTTGTTATGAGCGTGCGAAGCTGGGAAACATTTCCGGAGAAACACAAAAAGCAACTTGTCGAATGGCGGCAGCGGGGCGACATTGTCATTCTGATTGCATCACTTGTCGGGCGTCCGGACGATGCGCAATGTGACTACTTTATAGACAATGGTTCACCCGACAGCGGGGCGGAATCGAGCCGCATTAATCTATTAGCCAACGTAACGATCGGCTGGATGTGGTGCTGTGAATATGTCAGTGCGATGACGCGGCGCGGCAAAGCACCCGCAATCCTGCGCAGCATTTCTTACCTGGATGCGGATGAGCACAACCCGCCGATTCAATCGCGCGACGGGCGACACACGCTGCATGACATCGACCAGTCGATTCCCGCTGGAAAACTTGCACAGCTATATCTTGATCGTGTCAGTCAACTGGTAACGGACCTTGCTTCCGAACGCACGCAGGCACAGATTGGTAACGCGGCAGACATCATTGTTGATCGAATGAAGGCCGGTAAGAAAGTCGGCGTCTCCGGCGTGGGTCATATCATTATCAAGGAAGCCAAGACGGACTTGCGATCGCCATTTGTCGGATTCCAGGCAGTCAATCTGCATAAGAAGGCATTCACGCAACATCTTGATCCAGGCGATCTGTTGGTCTGGATCGCTTACATCGGCCAGAACTCCGCGTATGTAGATTTTGGGAAGTACATCGCGGAGGCGAAGGTCGAACTGATCACGTGCGACGCCCCGCCGCCGGGTGAAGATTACGCTGGCCCGCCGATTATTGACCATCCGTCACCGGTGCATGCGGTGGCGCGTATCGATCAGTCGTGGAAGATCGGAGACGCGGAGGTGCCTATCCCGTACAAGCCCGGCCGGATGGGGCCGGTCAGCGGTCTCAATGCCGGGCTGATCTTGCGTATGCTGGACGACACGGTGTCTGAGCGTCTTGCTGCGTCACCTTAGCTATGTCGGATGCTACCCATCACCTAGGCCGTTGTAATTTCGGGTCTTATCGTAACCGACCTGTCAGTTTGAAGATAGAGAATTTGATAGCACTATAATACCCTTTGGGGATTGTAAATAGCTTTTAATCACTGAAGAATTGGCCATTTTTCTCTTTTGTTGATGTCCGTCTTGTTTTGATGGATGATAGTGCTATCATTTGGTTATGGCACCTCCGTCGTCTGCTTCTGTCATGCCGAAATCGGTTCGTTCGAATCGACTTGCAGCCGGGCCTGCACGGGTGGTGCATCACATCCAACAGTTAATCGACCGCAAACAGCTTGGCCCAGGTGACCGGCTGCCGTCTGAGCGCGAGTTGGCTGAGCGATTCAACATGGGTCACATGACGGTTCGCCGCGGGCTTAGTGCGCTCGTTGCGGATGGTGTTGTGGAGCGCCGCGTGGGCTTGGGGACATTTGTGGCAGGCCGTGGTTCAGCACGTCCCAAGCGACAGACATCGCTGCGGACAATCGCGATGGCGCTTCAAAAGTCATTGGCTGACACGGTTCAGGCTGGGTTTTATCTGCGTGGTTTGCGACGCGTCTTCCCTCAGGAGGCGTATTCACTCGATCTGTTAGCTATCCCTGGCACCGTATATGGGCGCGACTTCTTTGAAATGATCAAAGAGCGGAACATCGATGGCCTGGTGTTCAAGGGATATCTCGGGCCGGATGAGGCGGCCACACTTCGCGAGCTTGAAATTCCTGTTGTCAGCGCCGGTGCACAGGTCGGTGACCCGACGGTGCCGCACGTTTCGACGGACTACGAATATCAGCTTGACCGCATGGTACGCGAGGCGCATCGATTTGGTCATCGTGAACTGGTTTCGGTCGGTTGGGACCAGTCATCAGGCCCGCACATTCCGCTGTCAAAGTCAGTTCGTTTTGAGATTATTGAAGGTTACCAGTTGGCTTGTCGCCGGTTCAACCTGGTGTCCTCCGCGTCTCGGATTATTTACTTTGACCGTATTCAGGAGTACGACCCGGCGGCGGTCGATACCTCGCCGTTGATGGAACTTGATCCACTGCCTACTTGCATTATCGTGCATGATGAGATCATGGCGGCTGCGGTGTATCGCGATCTGGAAGCGCGCGGCCTGTCGGTGCCGGATGATGTCAGTCTGATGGCGAACATTGACTCTATGCCGCACGCTCATCGTGTGCCGCTGTCCGCGACGGATGGGCAGGTGGTCCTTGCTGATCGTACGGAGCGGGCGGCGTTCATGCTTAAGTCCATCATCGAAGATACGCCGCTGGACGAATTGCAGGTCAGAATGCGTCCGGCATTTCAATTCAAAGCATCACTGGGGCCCGCGCCTGGATGGCGGCCCGAACGCAATCACGCAGGCAACTGAGGCCTCGTGTCGGATAAGCAGAGTCTGAACGGAATCTTCACTGGCATTTGAAAGGAAGATGATGACACGTCGATCCGGATTCACGTTAATCGAACTGCTGGTCGTGATATCGATTATTTCGCTGTTGGTTTCCATTCTGCTTCCCGCATTAAGCAACGCCCGGGCGGCTGCACGCACTGCCGGCTGTCAGGCCACACTACGCGGCTTGGCCCAGGGCAGTATGGCCTATGTCACCGACTACAACGATTGGATTCCGCACGGCTCAAACAGCCCGTGGTATGACGACTATAAGGGTGTCAATGGTGTTTGGTTCAATACCACCCACCTTTATTTCTCTTATTATGCGCCACGCGCCAATCAGACACGTAACGTATTTGGCATCGGCCAACTGCTACATGACCGGTATATCCCTGAAAACTGGAAGGGATTTGCCTGTCCACAGTCTGCGTTCCGAGAAGACCTTGGCTACAACACTCAGACAGTCAATTATGACACGTCTAATTTGTCAGGCCTTAATCCACTGAGTAACAACTACTTTCGTAAGCAATTAACAGGGACCCTGTCGTTGTCACTCCGCACCACGTATTCAATTCGCGGACCAATGGTGCGCATCACTGAGCTGCGTAAGCAGACAAACTGGCCCGGGACGCCAACCAACACCACCAGCGGCTACTGGGTTAGCGATATGGCCCAGCCATCAGACTGGTCTTTGTTTGCAGACCACGAGCAGTCGCTCCAGTCCATCATCAGCACGGTCGGCACGGCAGCCGGTGCAAGCCCGCTTGGTTATTGGAGTCGTGTGCATGCCCCCGGGTTCAACGTCGCATACATGGACGGCCACGTTCGCATGTGGCGCGATGAAGATCGCAGCCGAATATGGACTGTTGGCAGCGTTCGAAACTATGGCTCCGGCTGGGGCATGGACTTGATGGTCAATAACTGATGAAGACGGACAGCCTGCGTATCTGGCGATCGCACGACGCCGGGGCGGATGATGATTTTGACGAAATGCTCGATGCGGATTCGGTCTACACCGATCGTGAACTGGCGCGCATCGTCGCATCCGGTTTCAACGCGATCTGGATTTTTTGCCGCCTTTATCATCTGATGGATTCGAGCATATGGCCGCAACTGAACGTTGCGGGCACTCGGGAACGTATTGCATCGATACAGGCAGTCATCGACCGGGCGAGTAAGCATGGCTTAGGCGTCTATCTCTATTTCAACGAACCCGCCGGCGTTCACGAGGACCATCCTTTTTGGCAGGGTCACACTGATTTACGAGGCGACTATCACTGGCGCCGTTACAGCTTGTGCGCCAGCACCCCCGAAGTAAAGCGGTTCTTTGAAGACGCGATTCAAAGTATCTTTACAAAACTCAGGCGAGCGGCCGGCGTCATCCTCATCACTGCCGGCGAAGACATCACCGATTGCTGGTCCAAGCACAATCGCCAACAGGGAGAAGAGCCGCCGGCTTGTCCGCGATGTCGCGACCGCGAGCCGTCGGAGATTGTCCTTGACCATTTACGCGCTTGGACGCGGGTTAGTGCACAACAACCCGAACCGTTTCGCATTCTTGCCTGGAATTGGGAGTGGGCATATTGGTACGCCGATCCACAACGTGAGATCGTCGAACATCTTCCGGATGGTGTGGAGCTGCTGGCTGACATGGAGATCGGCGGTACCAAACAATGGCGCGATCGCTTGTGTCACGTAGGTGAATATTCACTGAGCTATGTCGGCCCCAGCCCGCGTCTGGTCGGCGGCGCCAAGATATGTGCTGCACGCGATATGTCCGTCCACGCCAAAATCGAACTGAATGTAACACACGAATTGTGCACCGTGCCGAATGTGCCGGTCATCCCAACGCTGCACGGCAAGTTCAAGGCCATGTCCGACCTGAATCTTTCAGGCTGTATGGCAGCATGGAATATGGGCACACGCGATACGCTGAATACCGCCGCATTCGCGCTCTACATGGATGACCCAAATCGTTACGCCGACCCGATTGCGTTTCAGATGGACTTAGCCAAACAGTACTTCGGTGAAGTAGACACGTCTTTAGTCCTGGACACTTGGCATACTTTTGTCGATGCGTTTGCGCTCTACCCGCAAACCGTCCAGTTAATCTATACCGGCCCGCACAACGACGCGTTTGCCCGCCCGCTGGTGTTACAGTTCAAGGGTGAGCCGATTGGTGTGTCGTATAAGGCCGGCATGTATGGTGATGACCTGTCGAAATGTCTGACGCGTCACCACAATCAACAGACATCGTTTACATGCGAGGAAGTCGCCGACGCATTTTCCGACATGGCATGTCGTTGGATTCCCGCTGCTCATCGGTACGCTCAAGCACTACAGAACGATACCGTCGCTTCACCAATACATCGCCAACACCGATTCGAAGAAAGCAGTTGCGCCACCATCATCGGCTTGCAACTCCGCAGCATCGCTCATCAGTTTCAATTCCAGCAAAGACGCACCGAAATAATGCGCGCTGAAAATCTCACCGCGCCATGTCAGTTACCGCCTGACGAACAGTTACTAAGCATCATGCGCGAAGAATTGACCGTCGTGCGGCAGGCGCTTCCGCTGGTGGAGGCCGATTCTCGGCTGGGCTTTCACCAGACCTTTCAGGGCTACAAGTACGACAGCCAATCCATCATCGCTAAAATCGAACTGATGGAGAAGGCACTGGCAGTTACGTCGCAACACGGCTAGCTTTTTTCATTCAGCAACTGCTGCCGCGCTGCTTCGAATCGTTCCATCCGCTCCTTGGGCACTTCCGGAAACGCCAGGTCCAGCGAGCGAATGGAGGAGGTGATAATGTCCGCCGCCGCCGCGCGCGTAAACCATTTATTGTCCGCCGGCAGGATGTACCACGGTGCGTGTTCGGTGCTGGTGGCACTGATCGCATCTTCATAGGCTTTCTGATACGCGTCCCAGTACCCGCGCTCTTCCAGGTCCGCAGCGGAGAACTTCCAGTGCTTTTCAGGGTTCTCCAGGCGCTCAAGAAACCGTTCCTTCTGTTCTTCTTTTGAGACATTCAGAAAGAACTTGAGAATCAACGTCCCGTTCCGCGCCAGGTGCTTTTCAAAGGCATTGATATCTTCGTACCGCTCCTCCCAGAACGACTTGTCGCGCTTACCGGGCGGCAGCTTCTGGCTGTCCAGCATCTCCGGATGGACTTTCACGACCAGCACTTCCTCGTAATACGACCGATTAAAAATGCCGATACGCCCGCGCTCCGGCACGCGCTTCATGCAACGCCACAGATAGTTGTGGTCCAGCTCTTCCGCGGACGGCCGTTTGAAACTGAACACCTGGCAGCCCTGCGGATTCACCCCCGACATGACGTGCTTGATCGTGCCGTCTTTCCCCGCGGCATCCATTGCCTGCAGGATGATCAACACGGAATAACGATCGTCCGCGTAAAGCAGTTCCTGTGCTTCGGCTAACGCCTGCAAATCCTCTGCGAGCAGTTCCAGGGCGTGCTCTTTGACCTTCTTCTTCCCCAGCTCCTTCATCTGATCGGTCTGTGCCCAGCCCGTGTGATAGTCTTTCAGCCGAACCTTCTTACCTGCCGGAACGCGAAATTTTTCGACCAGTTCATTGTCGATCATGTCAGAGGTTCCACCAGAAAGTACTGTCTTTGCAGACTCCGAATTTTACAATTCCCAACACAGTTATGCGTCAGGCCCGACTGCCGCGATGCGCATGGGGTAATAGTGCGTATCAAGAATGGTTGTATCGCCTGTCTCACGTGCCCGTTGCCACATCATGCTGGTCATGCGCTCAAGCGTTTCACGATGTGCGGGATCTGCCGCGAGGTTCGTCATTTCATCCGGATCATCATGCAGGTTGTATAGCTCGTCTTCATCAAATCCATTAAAGACAAACTTCCACTCACCATCCCAGACCACACGTTGCGTACAGACCAGACGCGTCCCTTCCGATTCGGCAAAGCCGGTTAAGAATTCAGGTGTCGCGGCCTCCGGATGACGTAACACAGGCACAAACGATTTCGAGTCCGGCATGTCGATCGGTTCCGCACCGGCCAGTTCCAGCAGCGTGGGGCACAAATCGTGCAGACCCACCCGCGCCCGGCTGACCTGCCCTTGCGCAACGCCCGGCCCGGCCACCACCAGTGGAATCGTGTAGATCGGCTCAAACGCGCCGAAGTTGTGCGAGTCCATCCCATGCTCGCCAACGTACTTGCCATGGTCGCTGGTGAAAATGATGATCGTGTTATCAAGCTCGCCAGCCGCTTCGATCCGATCAATCAACTCGCCAAACAGGCTGTCCAGTTCCGTGATCGACGCCTGGTAAATCGCATTCGCCCGCTGCCAGTCTTTCTTGGTCAGCGACGCAAACGCGCGCTGGCTTCGTCGGTAAATACCAGGGCGCCCCGACAGATCGTCGTCAATCGTGCGGGGCAGTTCAACGTCATCCACGTCATATTGTTTAAACGCCTCTTTCCCGCAGATCATCGCCTCGTTGGGCTGTGAAAAGCTGACACAGCAACACCACGGCTGATCATTCGCCAGCGCATCATCAAGAAACGGCTTGGCCGCCGCAGCCGGCGCACCCATATCGCGCTCGTAAGGCGACTGCTCAACCACCGCATGATGCAGCCGATCACCATAACCGCGCGGCCCGCGCAGGTGATACTGCTCAACAAACGTACTCTTTTGCGCCACTGTCCCCATCGTGTGGTTCGGATGCAGGTCTTTACGGCCCGTCACAATGCTTTCCTGCCAGCCAAATGGCTCAAGTTCGTTTGTGCGCTCAATGTGCCACTTGCCAAAGTACCCCGTGCGATAGCCGGTCCGGCTCAGATGCTGCGCAAAGTGAGGCTTGTCCAGGCGAAGCACGCATTGGTCATCTTCAACCGTATGCTCCACATGCAACACCCCATGATTGTGCGGCAGCAGCCCCGTCATCAGGCTGGCTCGCGCCGGTGAACACGTGGCCGAAGACGTATACGCACGCGGAAACCGAATCCCCCGGGCTGCAAGTCGATCAATGTTTGGTGTTTTACAGGCATGAGCCGGATCAGCCACGCGCGCCTGCACACCGTCGGGAATGAACATCAGAATATTCGGGGGTCGTTTCAATGGTAAGCCTGTCAGTAGTGGAGTCGTACACAATTCCAAACTTTACGGTTTTTTACGTAAAGCGTTTACACCGGCATTTTTCGTCCTGGTATTTTGAACCGAAACGTTGTGACGCGACACATGTCCTGGTTGATACACCGTTGCCATGCGAATCCTTGACGAAAACATTTCGGCTCCTTTCGGCCGGATACACTCCGTCACACATTGATACCCGACTACATTACTTATAGGGCACATTCCCCGGATTACAAGGCAGAATAAATCACGATACCCACCGCCAACGGATGTCTGATTCACCATACAATGGCGAGGCATGACCGAGTCCAATACTTCCGGCTGCGGCGAAGACACGGCAACTCTTGTGTCCCACCTGCGCGACCGCGACGAAGCGTGTCCGCTCTGTAACTACAATCTGCGCGGCCTGCGAAGTTCGAATTGTCCGGAATGTGGCACGAAACTGGTGCTGTCAGTACAACAGGCCGAGCCTTATTTACGTGCATGGCTGCTCATGACCGTTCTGCTGTGCCTGAATGCCGGCATGGGGCTGCTTATTCTGTGCATTACGATCAGGGATTCTCATTTTCCTGAGACGCTGCTGCGCCCGGTGATATTACCAGCGACAATCGTCGTGCAGTTAAGTATACCGTTGACCGCACTGGTAATCGTGAAGCGACGTTGGTTTCTAAGGCAAACGCGATCAAGACAGTGGTGGCTGTCTGGTGTTGTTTCTGCGATTGCGGCGGCGGCAATGTTGCAATTTTTTGCTTTTATCCGTTAACAGGATTTGATACGAACTGATATCGCTCATCGTTCTGTATTTGACCGCCATATACGCTTCATGCAACATACGCCATGTGCTGCGCGTCCTTTTTCAGGCCGCATCAGATAACCGTTTAAGGCGACTCTCATCACTTGAGCGTTCCGTGGAGGCCTGTGAATGTACGCCGGGGACAACATCGACTTTCTTTACATTCTCCACCGCCATGGCTGGAGCACCGCCTTACTATTCATTGATGGCCAGACCATCAGTTTCTGGATTACACACTTGTTCTCTGATCCAACTGACGATCTTGCTCAACTCGCGATTAAGCTTCACAAGCGGGTAGAGACAGCGGAACTTGTGTGGAGTGATGAACCCGGCGGCCATTCGTTGTGTTTTACTCGTGTGCCGGATCAGCATCACAGGTACGACGTTCGTGTCAGTTATTTCCCTGAAGGACCACCTTTGACTGCAAGTCGAACGGGAGATGTACTCATCGAATTTCAGGTGAAAGCCGACCAGTTCGTGACACTGATATACAGTCAACTTGAGAAGTTAGCGCGGCTACTTGAAGACCGCAGCTACAGCGAATCGCGGGAATTTCCATTCCCCACATTCAAGCGGCTCAGGGCTGAACTGACTCGGTAGTCAAACTTCATACATGGCTTAAGGCACATGGATCGAGTGGGTAATACTTGCTGCTCCTTCTGTGCATCTCGCTCAGCGGGATGCGTGTTCATCCGCCACTGCTACGTCCGTTGATGTTGCCAACGACAATTCTGCTAATGGCCAGCATACCGATGACGGTATTCACAGTCCTGAAGCGGCGCTGGTTCATGCGATAGACGCGAGCGAAGCAGTGGTGGCTATCGGGCGTCATTTCTTTCATCGCAGCTGCGGCGATGTTGCATTTTCTGTTTTTCATCGACTGGCAAGTTAACCCGAATCAGAATCTGGACTCGACAAGTCTGACGTTATCAATCAGCACCACAGGCTTGGGGGTGGCGCGCATTGAGCCCTGCGTCCGAACCTGGATTTCCCGGATCGTTCCGCTTTCGGCTCCCTCGCGGTTTGATTCGGCGCGCGAGATCATGTCACCGAGGCGCACGACCATTGTGCTCCACTTGTCTTTTTTGACCAGCGTTGTGTGTTCGAACCATCCCTTGTCCGATGTCTCGACCCAGATGACCATGATGAATTTTTGGTTCACGTGGTAATCGAAAGCCAGAAACGCATCGGGTGACAACTCGATTTTCTGTGGAAGTCGGCCGATGATCAGCAGCGGCCGACCTTTTTCAGGCGTTGTTTCCAGTGCGAATTGATTGTCGTCAGACTTGCCCGGCCGTTCGATCAGGCGCGTTGACGGCCCGCTCCATCCCTGAAGTTTGCCTTTTTCGAAATCCACGGATGACAGCACCTTCACCAATGAAGGCTCCGTTTGTTTTTTGGTGTCAGATTCCTCACCGCGCCCGACTGTTGTGATCAGCAGGCCCGCCAACAGGCTCAACAATATCGTTAGATACTTCATTTCCAGGTAACCTCCCAATGCGTCATATGCGGCGTTTGGGAACTGTCAGTCGTTGTCAGCTCTGCGCGCAACACGATTGCTCGTACATCGGATGGAATCAGCTCAAGTTCAACCGGCGATTGCTCTAACCCGGATAGCCCGGCAATGGGTTTCACCTGATCGCCATGCACGGCGAAAACATTCAGGCGAACCGCTGTACCGGGTGGCGTCTCCGTCTGCCAGTTCAGTGCCTGCCAGCGCTTACCTTCAGGCAGCAAGATTGTCGGGCTGGTGACGGTTCCGTGCGAAGCGCGCTCCAATACCTGCTTGCGCGCAATGCGTGATATTCGAAAATCGTCAATCAGGCCCTGAAGCTGGTTGATGCCGCGTTTGGAACTGCCCAGCAGAAACGTCGTCATCGCGTCTGATTCATACGACGGATTCTTGGCCTGCGTGGCTACCAGTTTGCCGTCAATAAACAGGCGAATCTCTTTGTCGTCCCACGTGCCGGCAACATGATGCCAGGCATCGGGGTCCATCTTCGTGCAGTCGTATTCGATAACCGTGCGATACAGCTTGCCGTTTCTTCGGATACTGTCGCTGAATTCAAGGACATTACGCTTATTGATAAACATCAGCCGCCGACCCAGGCGGGTGTGCGTCGGAGTCAGGTCGCAGTAAAGGTGCGCGGTGCCTTCAGAGCGCAGCCACACGCGCGTCTGAAACCACATTTCCACGGTGCCTTCGCGTGGGTTGATATTCACGCCTGCGGTTTCGAGTTCGCCCTTCAAATTGTAAAACGTGGTTCTTGGTGGCCGCCGACCATGCCAGTCGATGTGGTCCTGATAGGTGACGAACTGACCTGGCTTCGTAGCCATCATTGCCTTACCGCGATAACCATTTACGAGAGCGGGCAGACCCAGCAGGGGGGTTGGTCGACCGGCGGCATGATCTGCCGTTAAGCCATTGTCGAACCCGGCATAGAACAGGGTGTCTTCATCGACAGTACACGGCGATGCAAGCATGACGCCCGTTCCTTTGGGGCCAGCTTCGACGTCCCGCAGGCCGTCACGGACAAATTCCTGACGAAGCATCTGATGCCAGCCCGGCTGCTTTCCAATTCGAAACACCGCGGTTTGCCACGGGCCAACGTAATGCTGATCGCGTACCCGCGCCCGCCAGAACCAGCGCCCTTGGTCGAGTGTTGCGCCATCGAGCGACCAGTTTGATCCGCCACCATTGACCGGAAGCCAGTCGCTCTGCGCCACGATTTGTTGAAAGTTGTCATCCCGGCTGATTTGGAACTGGACATTCGAAGCGCCGGCTGCCTCCGCCGCAATGCGTAAAACCGCGGGTGGTTCAGTCAGCATCGCGCTGCGAGTCGGTTCAAGGATGTGAATGTTACCGAGCGCCGTCGTGCGCGCTTCGGTTTCCGCGCGCGACAGCACAAGTTCTCTGGTAACAGTCGGAACAGGTTTCGACGGAATCTTGCCGTCCGGATCGACCTGCACATTGATTTGACGCGCCCCGTAAAGGTTGGTCGTATCCCAATCGACTTCCGCGATAGCGAACTCGCCGCATCGAATCCGCGGCAGGGTGACTGAGCCGATGAGCTTGCCATCTGCCGCCGGGCCATCGAAGAACTTCACTTCAACATCATGAGCATTCGTTCCCGTGCGGTAGGCTGCGGGAAATCCACCGGCCGGTATCCTTGGATATCCCGACATATTCCGCACGGTTGCGCTGATGCGCACGCGGTCGCCCCGTTTCGGCTCCGCAGGTTCGAAAGAGACATAGGTGTCATTCAGTGCGAGAATCGGCCGCTCGCGAATGGAGATCACGCTCCAGAAACTGTTGTTTTCACCGTTCGTTTCGTCGATTGTGCTGTCCGGATCGATTACGGCCTCAATCGCCAGTTCGCCAGCCAGTTCACTGGTATCCACCTTCTGCTGAATCGTGACGGATCGGCCCGGAGCAACTGCGGGAACGACGTGCAGGGGGCCGAATTCCTTTCGTTCCACGCCGTTGATGCTGCGGAAGAACTGTACCGGAACGTCGCGTGCTTCGACATTGCCATGATTCTTGATTCTAAGGCGCAACGTAAGCGGGTCGCCCTGCATCGGGTTGCGGTTTGAGAAGATGTCTTCCTCGGCAAGATAGGCAAGCGATGCCCGCTGACTGGTAGGCATGGAGCCGGTGACATTTACCTGTGTGTCACCATTGCCGATGGCGGGTAGCGAGCGCGTAACCAGTTGAACCATGTTGTCGAACTCGATCGCATCAATACCAACATCTGCCGGGTGCTCGGCGGCGGCACATTCGACCTTGACAAGATACGAATACTTACCGCGGCTGAGCACAAAGCTGCCGTTACTTTCAGGCAATACGGTCAGGTGTTTTAGCGCTTCCAGAATCGCCGGCATCAGGTCTATTTCAACGTCAAAGCGACCGGTCCGCGTCGCTGACCAGAGTGGTTGAAAGGTAATGCCGTGGTCTGTTGAGATCGACACGGTAATTCGGTCGTTGTCTGTCCTGCGCTGAAATGTCGTCTTGACCTTTGCGCGGAGGTAAGGATAGGGATTGCTGACATGCCACACGAGCACACCCGGCTTGCCTGCCAGTTTCGGCATCAGTGCTGCGCCGTCCGGGCGATGCTCACTATCTGCGTTGCAGAGGATGTTTGACTCCATCGCAACATCCTGCCGGTACGACGGGTCCGACAGGTCCGGCGCGTAGCGCAAGATGCCGTGGCCCAGGCCGCCCATCTTGTAAGAAACGCCTAACGCCTTATCAAACGGAAGTACTTCCTTTTTATGGCCCATATACCATTCCCAGACAATGGGCTGCCACCGACGTTCGAACGTCTCGTTTTTTCTCAAGCTGATACGCATGTCCTGGCGCGCAAACTTGATTTTGCGATTAACACCCAGGCCCCCGGTCGCCTCCGGTCGGTTGATCTTCGGCCAAAGGCTGTCGTATTCACCGCCGATTCGATGGCCGTACGTATCCACTGTTCGCGACATGATCCACGGCGTCATCGCAATCTGTTTCGGGCCCGCGATGGTTCGGTTGTCGGGCGCGAGCCAGTAGCTGTACGTCATGGGGCAGAAGCCGTGCCACGCATTGTCATATTCAACCATGGTGACGACGTGCCCGTTGATTTCCCAGACCTGCGCATTCAGACCGGCCGCGGTGCAGATCGTTTCCAGCGACATGGCCCACGCCCCGCACCAGCCGCCGGCTGCGGAGTTAAGAAGCTGAACGGTATCTCCCGTCGGGTGCGCATCGGGATTAGCGCGCACGTGTTGATTGATAAACCGCCAACAGGCCATCATTTTTTCATGGCCGCTCATGCCGGGTTTGATGATCTGTCTGACAATGGCGCCCATGCTGGATACGTCGAGCGTGCGATCCGACAGTATCTTTGCGTTCTGAATAGGGCCTTTCATCGTTAGTGATAGCGGACGCACCGGCCAGTTCGATTCGATGCGCACGGTTTCATGGTGGGGCGACTTGTCAGGACGTATTTCGTGCGTCCATCGCCGCATGTCTGGCTGAAGATCAATATCAGCTGATACAACAGACGCAAGCGAGAGAAGGATGACTGTCAGGTAGTTCTTCAACGGCTCGATTTCCTGCTACTTTTTCACAATCGTTCCCTTGTGGAGCCCCGCGCCGTAAGTGCCGGCGTAAACGATTCGCTGGTCATCCGGATGGAACGCCATCATGGTGAAGAGTTGACCACCAACGCCGCGCGTTTCGCGGCTCCACGTTTTGCCGCCATCTTCCGTGTAATACACACCGGGCTCGGATTCTTTGTACACGCGGTCGCCGCCATACAGCGATGAGCCGGCAAGCAGGCGGTTCGGCCTCTTATGATCAATGGCCAGTGTCGTGACGTAAGGCTCGTTCAGCACGCGCTGCCACGTGGCGCCGTCGTCATCAGTACGATAGACGCCGCCACCCTTGGAAAATCCGTCACTCTTGCGCGGCGCGGTGCGATAGGCTGCGGCAACGTAAAAGACTTTGTCATTGGTCGGATGCTGCACCATTGCATAAGGGCCGCCGTACTTGGAAACATCGAAGAACGATTGCCATGTTTCACCACCGTCGAAAGAGCGATACAGGCCCGCCTCCTTGCGATTTTTTCTGTCTTTGCTGAGCAGGACATAGACGCCGGTTTTCTTTTTACCCAGGCAATAGATGCGCCAGAAGGCGGCGGAGCCGTTGATGTCTTTGGCGAGCCATTCAAACGTCTTGCCACCATCGAGACTCCGATAGATGCCTCGATCCGCGAAGGTTGCATACAGATGACGTGATGACTCCGGACTGTTCAGGTCGATCGCCAGTAGCGGGTCTGACTTGGGCAATTGATCTTTGCCGAGCACTTCATAGTTTTCGCGTTCGCCGGTTCGTGTGACACGCACCAGTTTGCCGTAGGTCGGCTTGAAATCGCCCGGCCGGCGAACCATCATTGAGCTGTAGCCGAGCCCGGCAGACAGGTAGTAGATATTCGGCGTTGCCGGGTCGAGACAGACGCTATGAACGCATCCGTGGTAACTGCCGAAGTCGTCGCTGTTGGTGTGCGCTGATTTGGTGCGCGTGAATATGTCGGTTTCACTGTCGTAATACCATTTGCCGATGTCCTGGTAATGAGCAATGGCATGGCGCGGGCGATTGGGGTCAAAGACGAGTCCCCACGGATACGTGACGTCATAGCCGGTGGCCTTGAAGCGCTTGCCTGGATAAATTTCACTGCCGGCGTTCTGCCACGACTTACCGCCGTTGTCGCTACGGTATACCTCCTGCGAGTTGCCGTACATCATGCGCTTCGGATTGGTGGGCGCCACGCCGACACATTCTGCAAAGGCGCCGCCCCAGTAGGCACGTTCAACGTTTTCGCCGGTAGTCAGGCGTTGCCATGTATCGCCGAGGTTGTTTCCCTGCCACACGCCGGTGCGGCGGTCCCAGCCTTTCTGAATTGCGATGTACAGACGACCTGTTTTCTTGTGCGCTTCGAGGTGGTAAGCGACGCGCCGGCGATTCCGGACAATGAATTCAGTCAGCTTGTCCGTCAGGTGTTCCCATGTGGCGCCGTTATCAAAGCTGCGATAGATTTCGCCGCGCTGTTGTTCGTCGTCACGCGCGATAACGATATAAGCCTTTCGATTCTCATGTTCCAGCGCTTTGACGGAATAGAAATCGAGATTGGCCGCCGGATCGGGACTGGCCACCGATTCCCACGTCTCGCCCGCGTCGCGGCTGACGAAAAGCCCCTCGCTGGTGGCGGCCAGCGCGGTGCGCTGCTGCCATGAAACGAATGCGACGTTGCGCACTGCGGCGTTGGCAGGAATCCCCGTGCCCGCGACGCGTCGCCAGTCGTCACCACCATCGGTGCTGATATGGATGATCCCCTTGCCGTCTCTTTTCTGGAAATGACTTTCACCGCTGAGCAATCTGTTTTTTTCGTCAGGGGAAAATGCCACATTGCAGTGCATCACGCCCTCAACCACGGGCTTCCATATCTCACCCCGATTTGAACTTTTGAATATCCCAGCCGTGGTGGAGATGAATAGCGTGTCAGGCCGGCTTGGATCAATGGAGATGTTCTGGATGAAGACGATGCCGAACTTCAGCTTTTCCGTCAGGGCAGATTCCATGAGCGTCTTCCATGTCTTACCGCCGTCGTCGGAACGAAAGACGCCGCCGACATCGGAGGCCATGTAGACCGTGTTGTCAGTTCGCGGATCAAATGCGATGGCGGTTGTTTCACCGCCTGCACCTGCGCCAATCTGCTGCCACTGAATTTCCGCACTCGCGATGCCTGCGACGTACGACAGAATAAGTGCCGCCAGTAGGGTGATACGTAATTTCATGTTGTCCTCACTATCCGGTTAACGAAGTCTCTGAAGTTCAAGAATGTGATCACACACCAGTCGGCGTAGCCGGTCGTAGTCTTCCCAGTGCAGCCCGTTGGGAATCTTGTAGTCGCCGCCAAGTTGTTTGGTGTCGTGCTCGTCGAATGTCTCGGTTTGCCATTGACCGGGAAGGGCGAGGGCGCTGCCGGTATCGATGCTGAACAGGTTGACCCGATTGATGATCTGGGTTGTCGCTTTACGCGCGTCAGCCGCGGCTGACGCGCGCTTCGCATTACCCGACTGCTCCGCTTCGTCAATCAGTACATTTAATGTGTGCAGCAGTGTGTAGTCCTTGACGCCTTCGCGCGCTGCTTCCCAGCCGATGGACGGGCCGCCGAGGTAATCGCCGTAGGCATCGAAAACGAATGACATGTTGGCATTGCCCTGTTTGTGGCTCAGATGCAGGCCGCCTCTTCGGATATGTCCCTGGTAATGCCAGTTAATTATGCCGTTCGCGCCGGTTGCCCACAGCGCCACGCCGTAACCGAATCGCTTGGCTTCGGGGTGAACGTTGGTGGCGTCGATGTTGTAGAACAGTAGTTGCTTGCCGTTTGCATGAGCACGGCGCAAATACTGGCGCCACGTTTCGCCCGTGTGATGCCTGTTCAGAACGGTCACCGGCGGGTGGCAGAATGTCAGTTGGATGACATCAATGACATCGTAGAACTCCGATTCAAAGGAGGCGATCTGTGAAATCGGGTGATTCAAGGCATGCGTCGTGGTCGCAATACCCAGTTCGTTGAGAATGGGGCCGCTCGCACGCGTCCGTGCGAATCGTGTTTCTGTAAAACGGTAGGGATATCCTTCGTCGTAAAGGCAAACGATAAATTCTGACCAGCCACGTTTTTGCTGTTCGGCTAAAATCTGTGCAAAGAGGGTCTTGTAAACGCGCGCGAATGCCTTGCTGCCGAGCGGTCCGCCAAACTTCTCGGAAGCATCAAAAATCGACGTCAGCTCGATAATCATCAGAGGTTCTGGAAAACCAACTTCCTGGTAGACCTCAAAGACTTCCTTCAGTCGATTGGTCTGGTCCCACACGATACGAACGTCTCCGTCATCTGTTTGAACAATCGGCACGTGCAGCCCGGGATTGAACATGGTCGTGGTGGTCATGCCGTGGGCTTTCATGTCACGGAACGACGCCAGCAGCTTCTCGCGTGAATGTTTCCGCAGGTGATAGCTGAATGTGCCGACGCGTAAACCTTGCGGATGGTGCGTCTGAATCGGCAGTACTTGCAGTTTCAGGCGTAAGGTCTTGGCAGGGCCACTCGCCGGCTCGACCCGCACATCAGCAACGTAACGACCCGGCTGAGCATCCTTTGGCACGCGGACCGTCAGCCAGAACTGTTGGGTGCGGCCTGCCGGAATATCAACTCGTTCAAAAGGCTCAAGATGGTTCGGCGACAGCAGATACTCACTGCTCATCATGTGGCGTTTTTTGTAAACGTATCGAACACGGCGCACGTCGACTTGTTCAGCGGCAATGGTCGCTTGCTGTTTCTCGTGCCGCAGATCGGATACGGTGAGTCGCACGCCGCGCAGATCTTTCAGCGCGTGTATGGCGAATGACAGCGGCTCGTCCCACGCCGGTAATGAAAACGTGGATATCGTCAGTTCGTCTTCTGCATTCGATGGCACCATATCGGGTAGTACGTATTTCAGATAAGACGTGGTCGATACGACATAGCCGCTCTGTTGAACGTGATCAGTAAAAGCAGTCGGTCGCGCCGGCTTCCACTGCGCCGGGGCAAATCCCAGCGGCCATCGATCATCCCAATCAACCGGCTCCACCCGAACATTGGCGAACCACGCAGTGCCCGAGGCGCGGGGCGTGTCCCACGGGTTGACGCCGCACCAGATTTTCAAGCTGGATGTGTTTGGCGGAACGTCATAGGCATAGGCAACGTAGCGCGTCCAGTCGGTCTTGCTGTGAGCTGAGCAAAGCCCCCAACGCAGATGAGCGTTCAGGCTTGATCGCGTCGTCGCCTGCCTGATCATCGCGCCTTTGGCGTCGTAGTAGTCAATGCCGAACTGGGCTCGGATGACGGGGGACAGATCGGTGCGCATCCACCCGGTAATTTTATACAGGCGCGTGCCTGCGCGATGCGGCACAAAACGGTGCACATCCGCAAACCGATCGGAAGCGGCAATACGAATGATCGGCCCTCTGGGTTGGCCGGCACTTTCAACGACGCTGATCGCGTCTGAATTTGCCCCGATCTGCCAGCCGTCCGGCAGGGCGGCCCTGGCGCCGGTGGCGGTCAAAAATACGAAACAGGCGAGCAGCGTCAGACGGCAGACGTTCATGCTTGATCCTCAATAAAAACCGTTAAATCCACCGGATTCATGGTACGGCAGACCGGCCGGGTGTCATTGGCTGGATCAGGCATTCGATTGGCGATATCCACAGATTGACGTGGATATAGGCGGTAGCACCTTGATCGGCTCATCACGCGCTTGGCGGGTTATACTGTTTACTCAGCCGGAAACCGATTGGGGGACCACCATGTGCCGCAAGATACTAGTTCTGGAGGACGATCTTGATCGTCTGCGCCGTTTTCGGGCATTGCTTGCGGAGTATCATCCGGAATTTTCCATCGTCGTTTGGCCCGACGCTCATGTCATGATTCGCGAGCTCGATCAACACATTGATTCCGCGGCTTTGATCTGTCTCGATCACGACCTGTACCCGGCCGACGAGAGGGCTCCCGATCCGGGCGACGGTCTTGATGTTGCGAAACGGCTCGCGGAGTTATCGCCTTGTTGTCCCGTTCTGATTCACTCCAGTAACAGCGATCGATCGCGGATGATGCAGGGCGAATTGGACTTTGCAGGCTGGTCCTGTCGGCGGATCGCGCCAATCGGTCATAATTGGGTGGAGGCTGATTGGGCGCGCGTTGTCCGAGATCTCCTGATTGGTGGCGTAGCAGGTGGTGGGTGTTGATGCGTCAAACTGGCTAGGGTCTACAGTGGATGATCGATGTCAATCATGTGGTCGTGACCTTAAAGGTGCAATGTTCGAATGTCCCTCGTGCGGCGCACCTGTGTCTACCCCGTCTGTTCCAAAGCTAACTCAGTCACCTTTGGAACAGTTGGAATTCGAACGCGTCAGGCGATCTTTCAAGTCCTCTTATAACAAGCATATTGTGATAGGATCGATTACTCTGGCTTTCGGCGTGATTGTGACCTTGTTGAGCGTCCTTTCGTTTGCTGAAACCGGCCATGCGGTGATTGCCTTGGGCGCAATCGGTGTTGGTCTTGCTGATCTGATTTACGGTCTGGTCAACAGATAACGAAACCAGCCTGACGATAGTAGTACAATGTAGCTTCGCAGGCAGAGTGATATACGGAGTCCATCTCAATGGCACGAACACTTCATCGCGCGGTAATCTTGTTTGTTATCGTCATCGCATTGCTGTTCACCTGTTCGACGACAACACTGGCCGAAGGCTGGGAAAGCATTGACCGCTCCGAGTTGATCAACCGCAGCCGATTCATCGGCACCGGGCGCATCGGCACGTTTGGGCGCCCCGATAGCGGCTGGCGCCCCGCGCGCATCTACGTCAGTGAGACAATCTACTCCGGCATCGGCGAAGTCGAGCAGTACGACCTGAAAGTCGCGGTCAAGGATGTGCCCGGTCGGATGAAGCGTTGGTATAACGGCCAGCAAGGTGTATGGTTCATTTTAAAGTCGGGTGACAAGTACGAAGCCATCAACCATCCGGCTTGTTTCGCGGCGCACGACGGCGATCCGAGTATCTCCCGGCCGGACCTTCATGAACCGACAGCTGATCGACCGTGAATTGCTTTCTCATGACGGCGGCAACAATCGTTGCGATCGTTTCTTCATTTCTGAGGACTCCGCGGCCTTGCCCTGGTCCGCGTATATTTTTGAAAGTAGCGAACACACCAGTCCAACCTCCGGACTGTCGACCCCAAAGTGCGCTTCGGAATGGGCAAGCGATTCCTCAAGAATGGGTTCGGCACGATCAGGTTTGCCTTGAAGCAGGAAAATGCTTCCGAGTGAGTTCATCGTGCGAATGCGGTCAACGATTGCCTCCTGGCCGTGTTGTCGATAAACGGCCAATGCACGTTCCAGCAACGCAATACCTTCGTCGCGACGATTCAGGTTGTAATAGATGTCTCCAAGCCATTCAAGAGCCAACCCGGTATGCATTGCGTTTGGGCCGTGAACGATCTCGTAGTATTGCAGCAGATCCTCGGCGGTGTGGACGGCCGTTTGATATTGACCGGACTCGACTTTCAGCCGTGTCTGTATTACCAGGAAGCTTTCATAGTTCGGGTCCGGTTTTCCTTCGCGCGCGTCTTGAAGTTTCTGCTCCGTATACTGCTCAGCTCGTTTACGACTGTCTGAGTCTGGTTCAGATGCCACTTGCCTGCTGCTGCTGCAACCGCCGAGTACGATCAGAATGACCAATGCCGGCATCCACATGTGGTAATTGTTTGTCGTACTGTTTTTCAACACTGTGTTTATCATTTTTACCCCCTTTGTGTGTAAGCCCTCAGGTATATTTGGCTGGACTTCGAACCCAGGACTGTTCCGCCTGAGTCGCTGCTTCCTGCAAGCGGCTGCGATACATGAAGAGCAGGACGATTGACCAGATACCGAACATCAACAACGCCAGAATACCGAAACAGGTGCCAATAGCGATTCCGCCCGCAACTGGAATACCTGTCAGTTCGGCAAGAAAGGTTCCTACCGCTGCAATGAGTTGTAATGCGACCAGTGAAATGGTCGGGCCTCACATCACGATGCGCCTTAGTGATGTTGCGTTCAATATTGTCCTTCTCCGAAATCATCTGCGCAGCGCAGACGCGCACGCGGGTGGTTTTGCTACCGGCCATACGAATTTGGCTCCTGTTTGTTCGTTTCGAGATCAATGCTCGCAAGGGTCAGAACGCCATGCGCGACCAACCTGCCTGTTTCGCGGCGCGCGGCGGTAGCCCCAGCATCTCTCGCCCAAGGTCCACATAGAAACGGTAATCTTCAAGTGGCGTGCCGTTGGGAATTCGGTGGTCCAGCCCGAATACGGTTCCACCCGAGCGCATCATCGGCTGCATCTTGTATTCCAGCTCCGCCCGAATCGCGTCGCGTCCTTTACTGATGGCGAATTTGTCGATCCCGCCGCGAAGTGCAATCCGATTGCCGTACTGTTTGCGAAGTTCGACGACGTCGATTCCCGCGGCCGGCTCGTTTGGATGAAACGCGTTTAGGCCGCATGCCAGCAGCGCATCAATGATCGGCCGGTAATCCCCGTCTGTGTCCATTTCAAACAGCCGAGTACCTTTGCTGGAAACCAACTCCCACACCGGCCGATAGTAAGGCTCGACAAACTCATTCACTTGGGCCGGGCCGATCATTGGGCCGGATCGGCCGGCCAGGTCTTCGTGAACCGAAAGCTGATCGATCGTGATTTGTTCTGTCACCTCTTCGAGCACGCGCAGCGACGTATCGCGCAGCGTTGTCAGAATGTCGTGCATCAGTTCCGGCTGGTCGTAATACGCCATGCACGCGTTTTCTTCGCCCATCAGGTTTCGTGAGGTGTCGAACGCGCCAAGAATATTGGCAACGACCATGGTCCCTTCAGCCTGTGCCGTTTTGGCCGCTTCCAGTTTGTCATGATCAATACGCCCGTCGCACCACTGGTACATGGGCTTGATCTCCAGCCAGTCGTCCATGGTCTTGACCGGAAAATCCATGGGCAGCGGGATGGTGGCCGTGCGCTTGTCCACCTTCAGCGTGCGCCCCAGCGCGTCACGCTCGATTCGATGTGTGGCTGTGTCTTCCAGCACGACGTGTGGCTGCCCGCCCACCATACCGGCATTCATAAATCGCGGCGCGACCGGCACAAAGTCCCAGTCAAACGCCTGCATGGCGATCTCGTCCTCGCTCGCGCCTTGGGCGCGCCATTCATCGTCCAGGCCGAGCAATGGGCCGAACAGTTCAACGAACATCGGCCGGTCCACCTGCCCGAATGTCATCAGGTCCAGGTATTTTTCGCGGTGCCATTTCATAACGGACTAATCCTAACCGGCGGGAAACAGAAGAAAAGAGTTTCCAGTCAGTCTCGCCTCGCATTTCGAGCCCAGGACTGCTCCGCCTGAGTCGCTGCTTTCTGAAGGCGGTTACGGTACATGAAGAGCAAGACGATTGACCAGATAGCGAAGACCAGCAGCGCAATGCCACCGACACCTACCATTCCGCCGAGATCGCTTGCGCCTGCATTTCCTGCGATGTCACTCGCCAGCATCATTGCGAATCCTACGAATAACGTGAAACCCATTGAGCCAATCAGCCCCCACATGACGATGCGTGTTTGCGATGCCAGGGATTCGTCCGGCACGCGCAGCGCAATTCGGCGCGCATAAACAAGCAGAGTGAACTGGCCAACCAGGCCGATCAATCCGCCGAGCATAACAAAGATTCCTATCACGGTAATCATCGACAACCAGCTGTCTTGTGTCGCCATCGGAACGAGCATCAGATTGATCACTGGTGGTAACACACAGCACCATCGCGCTGTGATACGGACTTGTACCGGCCCGTTGAATTTCTCCACCGGCTCGGGGGTGGTTACCAGCCAGTAGCCTACGGCGCCGATCGCGCTCGGCAACATATCCAGAAACGTGGTAAACAATGACGTCCCGTGGCCGACGACACCAGACACCATTCCTCTGGAAATGCAACCCAATGTCAGGTTAAGCAGGAGTGCTGCGATCAAACAACCCGCTCCGGTGCTGAGTCGGCGCACCCATATCGGATCGGCAAATCGCAGCCGATCACCCACCAGCGACCAGCCAATCGCAGTACCACATTCAGGACAGACGCTTTGCGGATCGGTCCCGCGCAGGTTGTAGCCACATGCCCGGCAGACAACATTTCCTGCAATTCGCCCGGCGTTGTCCAGCGCCGTAACGTCAGAGGCCACGCCAACCGGTGAACTGTGCAGTCTGCCCGACCACCCGGTCGGCTCATCGTCTTTTATGTATTCACCTGGATCATGCATCAGAGCCCTCCGGAAGGCATCGAGCGAGCATTACTTGTAAAGCCGCGACCAGTGGTCGCGGTCTTCCACCACGTAACAATCGTACAGATTTATTCGGTGTTTGAATACCCTCGCGTGAACGCTGAAATCCGCTTTGCGATGGAAGCGAGCCTGCTTGCCAGGATGAACAATCAATACCAGGTTGCACGCAAACCAACTGGTATACTCACATCAAAACATCCACCTCGAATCAGGCATAAGCAACACATTATGCAATACACCGAAGACACCCCGTTCTATCAACTGCTCGCAACCAGGTACGACGCCGAGCGCGAGCGGGAGGCGCTTGGCATTCTGGAAAAGAATCACGAACTCGCGCGCCTTGAGTGGCCGGGCCCCGACAATGAGGGAAAACCGTTTATCAAAGGCGGTACAGTCTTGCACTATGCGGCCAACGATGGAAAGCGGCGGCTCGTCGAGCGCCTGATCGAGTGCGGGGCGGATGTAAATGCATCCAGTGCCAACTGGTTCCGATCCGTCCTGTCGTGGGTGGCCAACAACGCGCGCGTTGAGACGATTCGGTTTCTGTTGGACAAAGGCGCGAAGCCGGATTCATTTGACGCGTTGCATGCCGCGGCATGGGGTGGTTCTCGGTGTGGCAAAGGCAAGGAACGCGAGTACGCCGAGTCACTTCAGATTCTGATTGAAGCCGGTGCCGATATGAATGACCGCAGGCACGGTAACGGCCGGACGCCGTTGGCAATTGCACTTGAGAGCGGCAATGACGGCGCGATTGAATTCTTACGATCAGTCGGCGCGTCGGAAACATGAATGCCGACTGACGATCACTTCAAACCAGTGATCGTCCCATACGCGGAACCGGTGGTGTAAGGCCAATACGACTGCGTATCGCCGTCGAAAGCTAACCAGACGTCTTCGCTGTATCGTTCCAGTGTCATCCAGTTAAAGCCGACGGAATCAACGCGCGTGATGATGGACTGGCGCGTGTCGCCGACAAACTCGACGTGGCCGTCTGAGTAGCCAACCGTGTAGCCCAGGCCGTCGTGAAAGTACTTGCCCTGTGCGTCGTAGTTGCCGGGGCGGGCCGAGAAGTCGTCAGAGATCATGGCAATGGTGCTTTCCGCGCCGGTCGGGCGAATTTCCTGGTGATAGATGTAGCGGTCTTGCTGATTTAGCGCTTGCCCGCCGTAGCCGGGTACCGTGCCGTCTTTCCCCCATCGCACAAATCGCACGGCCGTGGTTGTAATTGTTTCGCAGCCTTTGGTCGCGGCCAGTTGCGCGAACCGGCCAGGGTTCGTGCGATAAAGCTTGGCTGGATTACTGCTGGCCCGGTTCACGTCGGTATAGAAGTAGGCTCCGGAGTTGCGCGACGGACAGAAGAACGGATCAATGGTCGTCAGATACTCACCGGCAAATACCAATCCCATCCCCTGCGGCTTATCCGCAAACAAGCCGCCCATCAGGTTCATCCATGTGTTGACTCTTGTGCCGGAGATGATGATGCCGGGATCGGGATAAAGGCCTTCGTAATCCGTGGCGTAGGTGTCCACCGCAACCATGTTCTGCCGAAAGTTCGACATGCACTGAATCTGTACTGCCGCCGTGCGCGCCTTACCAAGCGCCGGCAACAGGATGGATATCAACAGCGAAATGATGGAGATCACGACCAATAGTTCGATGAGCGTGAAGGCGTGTCGCTGAGCTTTCATGATTTTTCTCCTTCCACCGGAGGGGCTGGCCAGAATTTGGCGTCGTTGTCCCGGAAGGGGTGATGTGGTTCCGTTGGTTTGGGTGTGGTCTTGCCGCGCCTGATGGCACAGCCGAGGCTGATGCTGCGCGGCGGCAGGTCGGGATGTTCCAGGCGCATGTCCAGAAACTCAGCCGCCTGTCGGCCCATTGCTTCAGCGGGTACCGCAACCGTCGTGATGCCGCCGAACACCACGCTGCGCGCGCGGCTCTGGCCGTCAAAACCTATCAGCGTATAGTCGCGGCGGTGTTGCAGATCCAGCACCATGCCGCCGATGACGAATCCCGCGGCAATCTCGTCAGACGAGAAGAACATCGTCTTCGGACGCGATTTCAATTCTGAATAAGTACGTGCAAACAGCGCACCAGCATGCTCTGAATAATGATCAACATAGAACCGGCGCTCCGGCGGCAGCGCGACACCAAACCCGCGCTCAAATCCCGCCAGACGCAGCGCATCCGCCTCGCTGTACGTGCCTGATTCACGATCCCGCACACCGATGAACCCCACGTCCGTCATGTCGAACGCATGCATAAACTCGCCGGCAAGCAGGCCGCCTTGTTCGCTGTCCGGACTGATCAGGTCGTACCGTCGTGTAATACCTTCCAGCGGTCGGCCGGCCGTTTCGAGCAATGACAGAACCGGTCCGGGTTCGTTCATCAGTACCTCGCGGCGCTGCGGATTGAACAGCACCACGGCATCCGCGTCGACGTTACGCAGATCGAGCTTCTTGTCCGACTCCGGCAGATCATCGACCAGGCGCACATCGCGCCCGCGGCGCTGCAACTCGTTGATCAGCGCGCGCCCCATGCGTTGAATCATGCCGTCACGCTCCGGCCCCAGCGGTACGTGAATGACGTGTCGTTTGTGTTTGGCGGGCGGCGTCAGTCGGGGCCGATTGATGACAAACGTTCCCTGGCTGGGGCGCGAGGCAAGCAACCCTTCATCTGCCAGCGCGCGCACCGCGCGGTAGGCGTTCTTTTCGCCAACATTCATCTGGCGAGCCAGCACATTGATCGGTGGCAGGCGATCCCCGATGCGCCAAGCCGTCCCGATGCGAGCGCGAAGTTGCTGCTTGATCTTGTCAACGATCAGTGGTGGCTGTGGACGTTTTACGGAAGTGGTTTCGCTCATGAGCCTCTATATGGATCTCGACATGGAGACTAAGGAAGTTTAGGCTCGATACCGGAAGAGTCAATAAGATGCCGGAAATTACAGGAAGTTTTGCGGTGCAGATTGATGGGTGTTAATTACTGAAATAAATACACTTAAAAACTGATGGGCGGTGAGAGAGGGTCAGTAAATCAAAACGCCGTGCGATTGGCCGACCGCTTGTCCTTGACCAGTTTGCCGCTGTGGTAGGTGCCGACCATCGCGCGATCGCGCCATTCGCGTGATGCGTCATAGTACGGCTGCTTGGTGTCGACGGTGGAGATCAATACACCCGCTCGGTTGCGCGTTAGGCGACCGGTGATCATGCCGTCCGGCCGAACGAAGAACGCGGGCCAGCGGCTTTCGGCTGTTGAGGAATTGTTGGCGCTGATCCACATATGGTTGTTGGCGGCATAAGCCTGCATCGTCGGCGGAACGATAGCGCCGTGAATGGTTTCGGCGCAGTTGTAGCGGGCGTACTTGCCGACAGTCGCCTTGGATCGGCGCCATTCCGCTGGACCGGTCGCGGCATTGTGATAAGAGTGGAACATGAGCCGCACGCCTTTGCGCTGGTATTCGCGGTATAGCTCCGGGTAGCGGAAGTCGTGACAGATCAGCGTGCCGCAGCGCACCCCTTTGATCGTGAAAACGGCCAGGTAATTATTGGGCGTGTAATGATCAAGATCACCGCCGTTGCCGCGTTTATTGCCTGTGCAGAACACCTTGTCGTACCGGTCAACGATTTTTCCAGCCGCATTAATAATGTAGAGACTGTTATGCGGCTTGTGTTTGCCGGTCAGCCGATGCGCCGAGCCGAGAATGGTCCACAGCTTCAGTCGCTTTGCCTCTGCCAACACCGTGTGATGGGCTTCGTCGAGAAAGTCCCAGTCATATTTCTTGTCGAACGCCTTGAAGTCGACGCCCGCGTAGCCGGACAGGCACTGTTCGTGAAAGTGCACAACATCCGCGCCGCGCTGGTGTGCCTGTTTCATCTGGCGAAGTACGTATTGCAGGTTCTTGCGAAGATCACTGGTGGACGGGAATTGCGTGGTGGCGATGGTGAGTTTCATGAGCGGCAATGATAACCAGCGACACCGGCTGCGTCACGATAAGGAAATCCCCTTGAATGCAGGCGAAATCGCGGCCAGCATGTGGTGAATACCTGTTTACGTCGGATTGACGTATATTGCTTTTTACACTGCTCTTAAGCAGGTAACAGGCTCAATAAAGGAATCCGCTTATGCCCGACAACTCAAACTGGTATCGCGGCAATCTGCACATGCATTCGTTCTGGTCTGACGGGCATGGCTTTCCGGAGATGATTGCAGAACGGTTCAGAGAAGCCGGCTATCACTTCATTGCATTCACCGAGCACGATCGCCTGCAACAGGGCGATCACTGGATCAAAGTCGATCCCCAGTCCGTGCAAGGTCGCTACCTTTTAGATGGCGGTTTGCTCAAAACCTATCTGAACAGGCATGGCGAGTCGTGGGTCGAGCAGCGTCAGTCAGATGACATGCCCGAAGTGCGCATTAAGCCGCTCGATGAGTATCGAGGCCTTGTTGAGGAAGCGGGCCGGTTTGTCATCTTCGACGGCGAAGAGGTCACAACCCGTTGGGAAGGTGGCACCCATTACATCAACGTGATCAATCACACGAACACCATCGGCCGCCAGAAAGATGTCACCAGCCAGGCCGCGGTGAAGCGCACGCTCGACGCGGCAACTGCCGCGGGCGCCGACGTCATTGCCTCATTCAATCATCCCAATTACGCATGGAACGCATCCGCTCAACAGCTTGCCGACATGGAATCATTGGAATTTGTTGAAATCTACACCGCGCTGAGAATCTGCAAAACATACGGCGATGACGAACACCTCGCCGCCGACCGGCTGTGGGATCAGACCATGGCCAAACGCGGCAGGATCATCTTCGGCCAGGCGGCGGATGACTGTCATCGTTATGTGCGCGGCATTGATAAAGGTGATGAAGGGGCGCAGCCGTGTCGTGCGTGGATTATGGTGCGCGCGCATGAATTGACGTCGTCAGCCATTGTCGGCGCGATGCGCCGCGGTGATTTCTATTCAACGTCCGGCATCACGTTAAACGACGTCAGCGTGTCGGATAACACACTCCGCGTTGCGGTTGACGAATCGGTGCCGGGCTGCCGCATTCAGTTCATTGCCACCAAGTGCGACGGCAGCCAAGTTGGCGAGGTTCGATCAGAAGTAGATGGATGGGAAGGCGCCTGCCCGATCGGGGATGACGACCTGTATGTGCGCGCCGAAGTCATTTCGGACCAGCCGCATCCGGACCCGACAATCCCCGACGAAACCATCAGGGCGTGGACCCAGCCGTATGGCCGAGGTGAGTAATCTCTCGCGCGTATCATTTTTTTACGCCAATTTATCCACTGGCACAGATTGCTTGATTGAGGATTCAAGTTCATACGCAATCTCCTTTGCGATCTTCTTCGCAAAGTAGTACTCGCGCTGAATGACCTCCACTGCCTGTGTTTCGAGTCGATAAAGCAACGTACGATTCGGGTCATCCGACGTGAGTCGACGAGCCAGGTGTTCTTCGATCTGGTCCGCGAGATATTGAATCTCCGGCTTCATGGCAATCACGCGCTGCGCCAGTTCGGGATTCTCCAGCGCTTGAATTGCCAGATCGAATGCTTCTCGCATTTTTTCAGACAGGCTGCTCACATGCTCCATGGTTTCTTTGCTGAAATGGACACCACTTTCAAGCCGTTCGCGCCCGATCGCCACCAGATTCACAGCATTCGTTTCCGCAATGTGCTGCACGTGGCTGGCGATGGCTGCCAGTGCGCCGGCGCGCTGCGTTTCGTCAACCGTGAGCCCTTTCATCAACAGCTGTCGGATGTATTCATTGATCGAGTCATATAGTTTCTGGTTGTTTTCGGTTTGCTTTACGATGTCATCAAGGTCTTTCTCACTGCCCGAAACAATCGCAGGCCCGGCATCAACACCAAGCTGCGCCACATGCTCACCCAGCCGAATGGTTTCCAGGCGAATCCGATCCAGCGCAATCGCCGGCGTCTGGAGGTAATCATCCTGCAGATACTTGGGGCGCGCGACTTCGGGAATGACTTCCGGGCGGCTCGGCAGCAGCCACGTGACAAGCTTGGCCAGCGGCCCGGTGAACCAGATAAACAGGCACGTATTCACCACGTTGAACACGGTATGAGCGTTGGCGATCTGTCGCGGTGTTTCGGCCGCAAGGCGCGCTGCGCCGTCCAGCTCAGGATGCACCGGCGAGATAGACTGCACAATTCCCGCCAGCACACCAATAAAAGGCAGCCAGATCACCACGCCGAGCACGTTGAAAAGAAAATGCACTGCCGCCGCCTGTACCGCTTCGCGCGGCTTACCGATTGCGGCCAGTGCGGCCGTCACGCACGTCCCGATATTCGCTCCAAACGCCAATGCAATACCGGCTTCCAGCGTGACATAACCCTGCGCCGCGAGCACGATGACAATACCGGTTGTCGCCGCCGAACTCTGGACCAGTGCGGTGAACACGGCCGCCACTAGAATACCCAGCAGCGGGTTGTCCATGCGCTGCATCATGTCAATAAACGGCTCGTAAGAGCGCAACGATGTGGTTGCCTTGCTCATCAGATCCATGCCAAGAAAGATCAGGCCGAGCCCCATGAGGATGGTGCCGTACAGGCGCCATGTCTGCCGCTTTGTGAAGAATGTCGCGGCAAAGCCGAGCGCGATAATTGCCAGTGCGTATTGCGTCACGTTAAACGCAATGATTTGCGCGGTGGCCGTGGAGCCGATATTGGCGCCCATGATGATGCCGATGGATTGTTGCAGCGTCATCAGCCCGGCGGAGATGAAGCCAACCACGAGGACAGTCGTGACAGAGGATGACTGGATCACGCCGGTGACAAACGCGCCGGTGATCGCTGCCGTAAACCGGTTTTTCGTGAGCGTGCCGAACACTTTGCTCATTCTGGCCCCGGCCACAGACTTGAGCGCATCGGCCATTTGTTCCAGGCCGTAGAGGAAGATCGCCAGACCACCCAGAAGGCCCATAATCAACGGTCCAATGGCGATTCCATCTGAACCGGCTGCGAGTGCATACATCGTATGAATCCTTCTGTCATTGATCGGGAGGGATGCCGCACGTCGATTTCGCTCTGTTCAAATTGACGAATAAAACGAATGAAGTGTGGTAGAATCCGTTCGAGCCATTAAGAATCTTTCTTGGCTTATATTCTAGTTGTTTTTTCGTTGTTCCAGGAGTGTATTGCCATCCCCGAAACAGCGAATCCCGAATCAATCCTATCTGGCAGTCCGTTGTTGAAGGTTGAGGCCCCCTCAACTGTCGATTCGGTTCTACACAGACAAACCGGGCTTCACGTTGGACTTCTTTGACGGCGAGGGGTTCGCCACTGTTCACAGCTGTATTTGAATGGAATTGTTAAATATGCGAATTTAATAGGTAGTACTCACCGGGGATGTCATGATCATGACCAAGCAGTTGTTAATTCTTGATATAGACGAGACGCTTGTTTATGCGAGCGAGACGCCGTTGCCCAATCCTCAGCCTGATTTTGAGGTTGGTCCTTACGCGGTCTACCGTCGTCCATATCTGACAGATTTTCTTACAGCAACTGCTGATTGGTTTGACTTGGCTGTTTGGTCGTCTGCTTCATCCTCTTATGTTCATGGCGTGGTGTCAGCGCTTTTTACAGATTTTTCCTCTTTGTGTTTTGTGTGGTCCGCAGAAAAATGTACACAGCGTTTTGACCCCGAGTATCGAACATATCATTCTGTTAAAAAGCTGAAGAAGGTAGTTAAGGCTGGATATCCCTTAGAGCGGATCGTCATGGTGGATGATTCGCCAGAGAAATTGTCGCAAAACTACGGTAATCATGTACGAATTCACCCATACACCGGTGATCACAATGACACAGAACTTCGAGATCTCTTGCCATTTCTGAATTGGCTGCGAACGGTTAAAAATGTCCGTTCGGTTGAGAAAAGAAATTGGCGAACGTACAAGTCTGACGCGTAGCACAATTGACCACCGCCGTTCGATGGCTAACATACCGCCCCCATTGGCGCGGCACGTCGTCGTCCGCGCTCTGATGTCACTCGACGAAACCAGAACAGGACCGCATGAGCATTATCAAATCCATTACGTTGCGCAAGTGTCAGGTCGACCGTCTGCGCAAGGGACGCTACACCACCGGCGAACTCGAGCCGGACCTGGTCAACCTGATTGTCGAAATCACCGACGGACAGCATCGCGGGTTCGGTGAGTTCGTCCCGACCAGTGAAATTTATCCGCCCGGACACATCGGGCGCTCCAGCCTGAATGAATGGCAGGTGTTGCAGGACGCATGCAAGGAATTGATCGGCAAAGACGCGCGCCGGCTTTCCACGTTGATTCCCGAATCACTGAAAGACGAAGACGCCAACAGCCTGGTCGACGGAATTGATTTTGCCATGCACGATCTGGTTGGCCGCGCGTATGGCCTGCCGGTCTGGTCACTGCTGGGTGGTCTGGCCAGGCCGTTTGTCTGGGGCATGCCCGTGATTCACACGGCTTCGCCGGACGAGATGGCCGAAACCGCCCAACGCGAATTCAAGACTGGCGCCTACGTCTGGTACAAGCTCAAGCCCAACGGCAACACGGAGCTGGATCGCGAAGCCATGATCAAGATTCGCGAACGCACCAGCGCCGAAGCCCGGTTTTTTATCGATCCGAATTACGCTCTGAAATTCGATGAAGACGGCGTGATTGATTACCTCAACGCGCTGCGTCCGCACGGACTGGAAGTGTGCGAAGACCCCATCAATGTCGAGCTGCCGGTTTACGCCGCGATGCAGAAACGCACGGATGTCAAAATGATGATCGATGAAAAGGCGCGCACACTGACAAACGTCGGAGAAATTATCGCGACCGGCGCCGCGCGCTACGTCAACATCCACGCCAACTGGGCGGGCGGCTTTCGGCCGGGGCTGGCCAAGGCGTATGTGGCCGCCGAAGCAGGCATGGACGTGATCATCGGATCAACCTGTTATCTCGGGTTCGGCAACGCGGCCTACCAGACCCTGTCCGCCGTCATACCCGGCGGCGGTATCTGTGAACAGACCAATGCCGGTGACAACATCGATCGAATCGCTACGAAGAACCAGTACCATACCGCCGACGGCAAGATTCATATTCCGGACGCGCCCGGTCTCGGTGTGGACTCGGATGATGAAACGCTTGAAGCATTCACGTCAGAGAAGGTGGTATTGAACTGATGCAACTGAACACAGACTTCGAATGCGGGGCCGGCCAACTGCAACAGTTGGCGCCCACGCAATGGCGCCTGGAGACCTTCGGCGACCCGTTCGGCTACGACCGCTATTTCTGTGTGCATGTCCGCAACCCGAGCGATCAGGTCCAATCGTTGGCGCTGTCGGTTTATCCGGATTCATCACTGGGCGCGCTCAGCAATTTCATAACGCATTTCCCTTCGCACATCTGGTATTGCTTTGATGGCGAGGAGCGCTGGACCCCCCTGCGTCACACGTGGGAAAACTCAGTCGTCTTTTTCGATGATCACATTGAACTGAATTTTCCAGTGCCGCCCGGCGTCGGGCTGCGCGTCGCAACGAATCCGCCACGTTCTTACTCTGATCTGTTGACGTGGTGCGAACGCAAAGCGGCTGATGATCGAATTACCCTTAGCTCAATCGGTAAGAGCCACGAAGGGCGCGACATTCCTGTTCTTCATTTCCGGGGTGGCGGGCCGCGTTTACTAATCATGGCGGGCATGCACAGCGCCGAACACTGTGGCGTGCATGCGGCGCAGGGCATTGTCGATTTTCTTCTGACGCGAATCACGGATGCGGTGCGCATTACCGAGTCTTTCGAAATCGCTGTCATTCCAATGTTCAATCCGGACGGCAATGTGCACGGCTACAGCGGCGCGACGGCCGAGCGATTGGATATCAATCCCAGCATGGACTTCGCCGATGCGTCGCCGCGCACGCACGAAAACAAAGTGCTCTGGCAATGGCTTAGCGAGTCATTCACGCCGGAACTGTTTTTGCATTTCCACGGGTACATGGGTTGGCAGCGCAGCGCCGATTTTCCTTTTGAAGGCTTGTACACCCTGCCGGACCCGCCACGCCCTGAATTGCATCAGGCCATCCTCGATCGTTTTCGTTTTCAGACGCCGGCCTTCTCCGCGCACTGTTCATTTACTGGTGAACTAGGGGAAACCACGCTGGAACATCAGATGGCAAAGCACTGGAACACCGTGCCGCTGCTTTACGAAGTCAACGCCGGTTCCGTCGGCGTGGGCGAACAGACACGCCGCGGCCCGCAGGTGTTGACCGCCCTCGCCCAGGCCGTGCTCGACGACCTGCCCGCCTGATTGCGAACCACGTCATAAGCCACCTGATTGAGTGGCATTCTGGTACAGAATTGGACTAGAATGTGGCTCAGACAACGCGTTTACGGCGTTGATATCGGCGAATCCCCGATTTCCTCCGGTTTGTGGAAGGGCGGCCATGGCTCAGACGAAAGAACGTGCATCAAGGACGTCCAGCCGGGTGGTGACGCAGGCATTGGTGCGCAAGCTGGGCTCCGAGTCATGGGCAGTGGGGGATCGGCTGCCATCCACGCGCGATCTGGGGCGCGAGTTGGGCGCCAATCGCGCCACCGTTCAGCGCGCGCTTCGCGATCTTGAAAAGCGTGGCCTGGTCGAGTGCCGCCCGCGCAGCGGGTGGTATGTTCGCGCCAACAGTCTGCAGCAGGACGAGCCACACGCCACAGCGTCACGACAGGATGCAACCGGGCCGGTGCTTCAGTTCGCCATTGGTGTGGACGATCCGGTTCATGGTTCATTGCTTCAGGACCAGATGGGCGAGACATGGCTAGGCTCGATTGTCGCGGGTGCGCGTGACCGGTTGGCGCGCGATCAGATCGACCTGCTCCTGCTGGTCGGCAGCGATAAGCCTCAACCGTTTTTCGAACGCATCGATCAGCGCGGCAATGCATTGGGCGGCCTGGTGATTGTTCAGCCGCATTCATTGGAACGTGTGTATACCGGGCTTGAACAGCGGCATTTGCCATGGGTCGTGGTCGATCGGCCGCATAACGGATTTACCCACAATTTTGTCACCACCGACAACGTCAACGACTGTCGCCTCATCGGCTACCTGTTCGCGCAGCTGGGTTACAAAAAAATCTTCGCGGCCACCGGCAATCCGGCGCGCACCCCATCGTGTGGCGAAAAAGTGCTGGGACTGATGGACGGTTTTGTGCGCCACAGCAACCGGGCGCCGCGACTCTTCCAGGGCGTATGCGGCGACTCGGCGGAAGAAGCGGGCTACACAACCACTGTCGAGATGCTCAAACAGCACGGCCCACCGGACGGCATTCTGGCCACTGGCGACAAGCTCGCAATCGGCGCGATTCGCGCCTGCGAGGAAGCCGGGTTGAAAGTGCCGAACGACGTCGGCGTGGTCGGCACAACGGGCTTGGAAATTGGCGCCTACACCCGGCCGTCACTGACCGTGACCACACAGCAGGGCCATCAGATGGGTGAAGCGGCCGCAGACATGCTGCTTCAGATGGTCAGTCAGAATCTGCGTCGCGTACCGGGCCGCTCGATCCCCGGCGAATTGATCGTGCGCGAATCGCTGCCACTGGACGCAAAGATGCTGGCCGAGGCGCGCAAAGCCATCCGCCTTCCGATGTATTAGCGGATTCCGTGTCAATCATCTGCACTTCAGTCAGATTTGCTAGCCGCGAGGCGACGCCTCGCCGGTGGATTTGCGAAACGTTGTGATTCAGCGCCATGCACGTCTGGCGCCGAGTCAGATGACAACGGAACTTACCTGCGACGTGGTCACGTCGCGGCTATGAATTCAGGCTGAAGTGAAGCGTCGTGGATGTGAAACGCAATAGGCTGGTTTGTTTTGGTGTGAGCATGGTTTGTACCAGTTAGGGCTGATGTCTGCACTGTCATGTCGGAAAGATTGCGATTTGCTTCGTCGATCAGTTTTGAGAAGTCTGTTCGTGGATCATAAAACTATTTACTATATAATCTTAAATGCGTTATCGAGTTGGTGTGCCAGACAGGCGAAGAACTTACATACCCTGATGTCATGCTCTTTGGAATGTGCCAGATTTATAATCTGGTACAAAATTTGGATTAAAAACAACTACTTTTTTCTTGACCAGAATGCTTGCAGGCATATACTTTCGTATTGAATCTGGTACGTTTCCTGCATTTTGGTGATGCGGTTTCGGCCTCATTCGAAAGCTGGCACGTGTGGGATTTTCAAATCGCTCTTTCATTCTGAAGGGATCCGCCATGACGATCAATGCTCCTCGCCGTGCCACATTCGCGCCAAAAGCCGGCGGATTCACTTTGATCGAATTACTGGTTGTCATCAGCATCATCTCCATTCTGATCGCGGTGCTGTTGCCTGCCTTGCAGGGGGCGCGCAAGTCGTCGCGCATGGTGCAGTGCGCCGTCAACCTGCGAGGGCTGATGCAGGGCGCGCAGATTTACAGCAATGAGTTTGACGGGCATTACGTTCCCAGTTCGACCGGAAGTACGAGCAGTATCACGCCGGACTACTGGTTCTCGATTCTGATGGAAAACGGCCGGTACATTCCCAACGCCAAACCGCGCCTGCCGCTGCATGCCGGTACCTCCACCGCTGCGACCGGCCTGCTTGCCTGTCCCGAAGCCGATCGCGTTTCGATGTTTGACTTTGTCGGGCCTGGCGGGTCTTCGATCGTCGGCACCACCTACGGCAACAACTTTGAGTTCCAGGTTCGCGCCGCGCAGAACGCCATGGGCAAGACTGCCGGTGACCGTCTCACCACGCCGCTGTCGGAAGTCGTGCTCAAAGATCCGTCCACCACTTTTGCCTACGGCGATACACGGCCCGAAGGCCTTAACCTGACTTGGCGCATGGTCAATCGCAAGCATTCGGCAATATGGACGACCGTTCGCTTTCGGCACATGTCCGCGCGCAACGATCCCGGCCCCGGGCAGAACAATCAGCCCGGCGTGATCAACATTGTTTTCTATGACGGCCACGTCGAATCGCTTAAGGATGAAGACGTTACCGACAGCGACTTTGGCGGCACGATCGGCACCCAAACCAACTGGTACGGCGGCTGGTAGTCGAAGCCTTGCAGAGTTCAGCAGATCGGGTCGCTATGCCGCGTGCCTTACGTCACGATACTTGAATCAATAACGCACGCAGGCAAGTACAGACCGACATGTCCATTCGTATCGAACACCTTGGTAAATTGATTGATGACATGAGCATTCCGGGCGAGCGACGCGTCGACGGCGTGGCGCCCGCTCACGGCAACGCCACCCAGCTGAGCCGCGATCGCTTTCTGGTACTCAACTCAACGTTGCGCTTCCGCGGCGTGGATGACAATTGCTCGATTACCTGGCAGTTAAGACGAGACAGCTATACCGGCCCGATCATCAAGGAGGGCATCTTCGCCAAATCCATCGACGACTGGTATCCACTGGGTCCGAAATATCGCTGCGTGCGCCAGTTCGGCCATCCGGTCGTCTTCGGTCGGCCAAAGGGGGCAACAGTGAACGGTAAGCCTGCACTGCACGCCAACGTGTTTGTCATCAAATGGCGTGTGACAGCGCGCGTGTTTGTGCCGGAGGGGGGGTACATCATGTGGCTGAGTGAGCCGCCGGAAGTGCGCCCACGGACGCAGGATGTGCAGTGGCTTCAGTTTCGGCTCAGTGATGATGAAAACGACCTGGAAGTGATTCAGTCGACAACGCCGATGCGCCAGATTGGTTACGAGCAGGGGCCGGACGTCTGCAAACACACCGGGCTGTGGATCAATCAGACTTACGTGCAGCCGGTGCCGCTGAACGACGCGGCCGACGAGTGGGCGGCCGTGAATCACCTCGCCCGGCGAGTGCCAGATACGGAAGAGATTGGTAGGTACGCGCCGTTGGAATCGTACGTGGCTGCGGCGCGCTACCGTTTCAATCCGGACAAGGGATGTTACGAGTGGGCGGACGTCGGGCCGCTGATCGGGCCGGGCCTGTTTGAAGGCAACATTTCACCGCACGATGGTGATTGGCTCATTGCCGCGCGCCAGCTCAGCGGCGAACCCGGCGTGGCGTGGGGGCGCGTGAACGATCCGTTTACACAAACGCCGCAAATGACCGTGCCGACAGATGTGGCCAGCACCAGTGCGCCGCTGTCTGTTTATAAATGCCCGGACGGCGTGACCCGCCTGTGTACCGGCGATCGGGAAGCGTCGCCTCATGGCTCCAATCGTGACCCGATCTACTTGTGGGACATCGACCCGGACAACGACTTCAAAGCCGTCGCGCGCCACCAGATTTACAGCCCGCGCGACGACGGCAACACCATCCCGCATGAGCATGAACCATTGGCCGACATGGTCAAACTGCTGATGCACACCGGCGGCTCCGTGCAGACATTGATCCATCGCGTTCGTACGTGTGCAATGATGGTGAAAGAGGCCGACTACTCCAGCCGCATTCTGCCGATGACAGATGGCGATTTCAATGGCACAGCAATCTACCACGCAGCGGTACACTACGATGAGTCGTACCCGCCGACGTGGACGTTCGAGTAGGATTGCCTGGCATCGTCATGTTGCACTCTCCTGCTCGTCGCAGAAAACAGAATTGTTCCCATTGCAAAGCCGCGACCAGTGGTCCCGGTCTTCGATTGCGCATCAATCGAACAGGTTTTTCGACTCTTGAGTGCCATTCCGCGACCAATGGTCGCGGCTATGCAAGGGAAGAACGGACAATGTTGCCATGACCACGCTGCTCTTTTTTGACGACAACCTGCTCGCCGCGCGCACGAATGTCATTCGTGGCATCGGCCGACCAAGGCTGATCCCCGAGTCCATTTTCTATGGCGACCAGCGCATCAATCCCGCGTGGGGCTATCCCGGCGTGTTCTACCATCAAGAAGACAACGTCTGGCGAGTGGCGTACCAGGGTAAGGTCGTTAAGGGGTTGCAGGGGGCGGACTGGGTAAAGCTCCTTGCCGAAAGTGAAGATGGCCTGCACTGGCGCGACCGTGACACCACCAGAGATTTTAAGGTTCCCAAACGCCGCTTCCCGCATCAGGTTGCCAATGGATACCACGAATGGTGCGGCGCGTATGTCGATCAACAGGCCGAGCCGGAACATCGCTACAAGCGCATGGGCATCCGCGAAGTCTGGACGTCGCCCGACGCACTGCGCTGGTCAAAACTGCTCGACTGGCGGCCGGATGCAGTCGACATGTCCGCCTTCCCGTTTTACAACGACGTTTATGATCGCCATTTCATCATCGCGCGCCGCTCCATGGGTGACCGGCGCATGTGCGTCTACCAGACGGACGACTGGCAATCATTCGAAGGCCCGACGCTGTCCATTACCTCTGACGGCGCCGATGCACCCATGACCGACGTCTACGGCATGCCGGTCTTTCCATACGATGGCTGGTATGTCGGCTTCTTCTGGCTCTACCACGGCGCGCAACAGTTCCAAGGCAGCTCCCCCTGGAAATACTCCGGCGGCAAAGTCGACTGCCAACTCAGCTACAGCCTCAACGGCCTGACCTGGCAGCGCGCTCAACGCGACGCGTTTATTCCCAACGGCGACCCCGACAGCCCCGACGCGGGTTGTGTCTATCCGTGCTCCATGGTCATGAAAGACGATCTCGGCGAGATGTGGATTTACGCCTCCGCCTCCACATGGGAGCACGGCCCGGTCCCCAAGGGCGCCGGTTGTCTGCTGACCTATCGTTTGCGCAAAGACGGCTTCGTCTATCTGGAAGGGCGCAGTGGCCTGGGTGAGTTCGCCACCAAACCGGTCTACTGGCATAGCGGTGAGCTGAGCCTGAACGTCCAGTCCGCGGGATGCAACGCGCCGTTGCGACCAGCAAACAGCTACGGCGTCGCGCCGAACGGCTACCTGTTTCACGGCGCCCGCGTACAGCTCAACGACTACCGCGGCAATCCACTCGAAGGTTACACCTTTAACGATTGCCGCCCGTTTGGTGGTGACAACCTCGCGTGGAAACCAACATGGAAAACAGGGCGCAAGCTTGCGGCGCTGAAAGGGCAGGTCGTTCAGATCGCGGTGCAGTTGAACAACACGCGGCTCTACGCCATGCGCGGCAACTTCCATCTGATGTCACCACAACAATGGCGCGATTTCGACGCGACCGGTCAGGTGCCGCAGGTTCAGCCGGGTCTGGATTTGCCGGCCATCTAGCACCAGAATTTCACGGCATCGCATCAAAGAATAGAGAATGTGGTAGCAGCAATCGTGTCATCCCGACGCAGGCGGGGATCCAGAGAGATTTGCTCGACAAGGTGAACTGTCCGCACTTTTCGCCCGTCCGCCGCTCCGTTTTCAGTGAGAGCAACGAACGGGCGAAAAGTGCTCGTGATGCGTGGTTGCCCAAACGCGTTTTCAATTCAACCCAGCAGTATTTCCGCCTCGTAGTCGTCTCGCTTCTACCTTCCGGGGGCGGAGGGCTGCGAGGCGGAAAATACGGCCAAACGTCAAACCGGCGCGAAACCTGTCAATCATCGCAAACAGGATGCATGAAGCCTCAGGGCGTCAATGACCTTGCGTGCAACATAAGGCCGTCTTCACCTTAAAAACCGAAAACCGAATTGATTTGTCGACGGTCGTTATACCTGGCGATGAGCGTTGAAGTCGTATTCGGCCCATAAACCTTGGGATTGGACGCATGCGAAAGAGAGCGGACACTCGCGTTTTCAAGGGAATAATGTTTGAGCGAAAAATAAGCGATTCCCCAGTTACGCCATTCTTCGATGGGCTGCCACTGCGCTGACCCATCCGCACTGGCCACGTTGCCACCTTCAAAATTGTGATTCTCGGCTGGGCGCATCGAGTCGTTCGGCGAGGTCACGTACTCCGTGATGAGGGCCACGGGCAGATTGGGTGAGCCGTTACCCATGTGTCCGCCGCCAGCCATTTTTGAAAGACTTGGCGGCTTAAGCCCCAGGGCCGTGATGTCATTCGGCGGCACAGACCAGGAAAGGTCATAGGGGCCGAAGCCGGTGAACATGTAGCTGTTCGAACGGAGCGCTATTTTTTCAGGTGCGACACCGGTATAGGCGCGTGATGGGCAGGCGAAGATGTGATCCTTGGTTTGAAGATGTCCGTTGGGTCTGCGTGTCCCGAAATCAATAAGGACGGGCACCTTCGCATAGTCAGCCAGAAAGTATCGATAACTGGTATTGCTGTTCTGCCAATAAATGTTGTCGTAGTTGTAGGTCGAGTAGGCGCCTTGATTGAACGGGAGGCGGTCATCGAAGTCATGGGCATAGACTGCGGCTGCCATGGCAAGTTGCCGCGTGTTGTTCAGGCATGCGATTCGCCGCGCCGCTTCGCGCGCCTTGGAAAGTGCCGGCAGCAGGAGCGCCACCAGCAGGCTGACAATGCTGATCACAACAAGGAGTTCAATCAGGGTAAAGCCATGACAATGTCGCGTTGCTCTTTGCTCAGACATTTTGATCTCCGTGTCCATGTGGGTGGCTGACATAACTCCCATGCGGCCCAATGAGTCGTTGCAGTTGATCATCAACGGCAAGGTATTCGTAAGAGAAGCGTTCTTATGAATTTTCGTTCCGGCTCTCCCAACTCTAAAAACCAAAAATCGTCCTGACTTGTCGGCGATCGCTATACCTGGTTATGAGTGTTGAAGTCGCATTCGGCCCAAGGACGGTCGGGCTTGCAGCTGCCCCGACATTGCGTGATCGTGCTGACATATCAAGCGAATAGTGGTTAAGAGAAAAATAAGTGCTCGCGTTTCCGACGTTGTTATTCCACGCTTCGATTGGTTGCCACTGTGATGAACCGTCAGCGTTGGCTATATTTCCGCCCTCAAAATTATGATTCTCAGCCGGACGCCACGAATTGCTCGGCGAGATCACATACTCCGTGATGAGTGCCACAGGCAAACGTGGCAGACCACTTACCATCTGTCCCCCGCCTGCCATAAATTCAAGACTTGGAGACTTGAGGCCCAGGGCTTTGATGTCATTAGCCGGGTCATCCCACGAGAGATCGTAAGGGCCGAATCCCGTAAACAGGTAACTATTGGAGCTCCATGCCTTGTTGGTGGATACGGATGTGGCATAGCTTCGTGACGGACAAGCGTAGATATGGCTCTGGGTTTGAAGAAGCCCGTTGTTCCTGTTTCCTCCAAAATCGATGAGGACTGGAACCTTCGCATACTCGGCCAGGAATATTCGATAGCTGCTATTGCTGTCCTGCCAGTAAATGCTGTCAAAAATATAGGACGAATAGGGGCCCTGATAAAAGGGGACACGGCTATCGAAGTCGAAGGAGTAGACGGCTGCGGCCGTACCTAGTTGCCTTGTGTTACTCAGGCATGCGATTCGCCGCGCCGCTTCGCGCGCTTTGGAAAGCGCCGGCAGCAGGAGCGCCACCAGCAAGCTGACAATGCTGATCACAACGAGGAGTTCAATGAGAGTGAAGCCGTGACAATGTCGCGTCGCTTTTTGCTCAGTCATTTGATCTCCTTTTTTCAGCGGACAGGTGATATGGCTCCCGCACGGCCCGGTTGGCTGCTGCGGTGCGTCCTTATTTAAAGGATATCCAAGGCGAGAATATGTAGCAACAATTAAATCTAATTTAGTTGTATTAAACTGGAAAATTCCAAAATTATGTCATATTATATCAATCATAGCCGGGTAAACAGAGTCCCAACAATGATTCACACCGAACAGCCCCCACGGTCCTACTCCCTCATGGTAAAGGACTTAAGAAGGAAACTCGCGGACGGGACCCTTCGCGAGGGGGATCGTCTGCAAACCGTTCTTGAACTTGCAAAGACATACGGAATCAGCGGCAACAGCGTTCGGCTTGGTATCGATGTTCTGGTCAATGAAGGGGCCGTCACGCGCCGGCGCGGAAGCGGGATGTATGTGGCAAAGACCGCCGCTCCCGCCCGCGCGATGGAATCGCCAACCCATGACAGGGTCGGCGTCTTCTTTGACCGTTGGTACCGGACCTACCACCCGTACTACTCAGAAATGGACCGCGGACTTCGAGAAACAGTCGCGGCTTACGGGTGGGCGACCGACTGGCCGGTCCAGGTGCGCGAGGCGAAGTCCTGGGAAAGTAATCAGCAGATCGTCTGGGAGCCGATCGACAAGGATCAATTTGTAGAAGACCTTTCAAAGCGAAGCGACCTGGCGGGCGCGATCGTCACGATGGTTCTTGCAAGAGATATCAAGGACCCCGCCGGCCTGCCGTTCCCGGTCGTGGTCCCGGGGCTGACCGAAGGTCACATCTGCGTCGGTTATGACTGGAGGGAAGAACTGGTATCCGCTGTGCGCGCGGTCCTTCGTCAGGGCGGAAGACGTATTCTTGTTGTTGAACGCATGGACAGGTCGATCGGCCCTGACCTGCTGCAGCGCGCGGCGATTGGTGAAGGTGTTTCTCCTGGTGAGGTCACGCTTCATGTTTTGCCGGCACATGAAAGACCTGTCGCGATCTCCGTCCTTATCCAGGAATCCTTCGAGATCACCGCCGCTGGCTTGAAGGATCATCCGGAAGCAGACAGCCTGGTTGTGGCGAGTGATGTACTTGCCCAGGGGGCGTTTGATGCCGTATCCACCTGTAAAACGAGCGCAGTCCGTTTTGCGTCGGCCATCGTCAGCCGGGAAAGCCGAATACAATCAAATCTTCCCTACGCAGCGATTACCGTTGACGGCTACGCCGTCGGTCGAGCGGCCGTGGAACTCCTTCACGAACACATGACCTCTCGAGCAGCCCCGCGACAGCGAATACTACGCGGCGAAGTGCGGATCTAGAGAGTAAACGAAACTGCCATCTCACCGAAAGACCGCGCGAACCTGTTGATCATGACGCGGCGTAATCACATTCAGGCTGCCATCAAAGCGCATCAGCAGCAGCGTGTGTTCATCCACCTCAAATGACGCACGGTCGATCGGTTTAAACCGCGCCGGATAGCGCGGCGTATCACTGATGCGTAATTCATCCACGTCCGCATCAAACGCGCCCATCATCATCAGCATGTCATGTTGCATCGGCTTGATCGTCATGGGCCGGTGCTTGCCGACTTCCTGCTCGCCCCAATGGCTCATGCCGGTGTGCGGCCGATTGTCGGGATTGGACGGCCGACCATCAATGTACATCTCACTGATCCAGCCGCGCGTCGGATGGGTGTCCCACGAAAAAGCGAAGTGGTACCACCGGCCTTGCCGAACCGCGAGCGGAAGATAATGGCGCTGGACCGGCGGATAGCCTGATGCGCCGTGGATGCTCGTGTGAAACAGGTTGAACCGCCGCGCCATTTCGCGAGGGGGCAGGCTTTCGTTCACCAGCGCGCGGTAATCGATGAAGAAGCACGCGCCGCCCAGCAGCGGGCGGTCATGTGTTTGCGTCAGCATCGGAGCGGTCCAGCGCGGACGCAGCCACATTTCGATCGTGCCGCGCTCGTAATCAAAGTGGTCAAAGCGCGTTGGCGAATGTTGCCTGCCGCGTGGGATGGCCAGGTTGCGGCCGGGTTGTAATGCCCAGGCCTGATCGCTGGACAGGTCGGAGATGCCGGTGGTAAAGCCGTTTGAAACGGGCGGCAATTCAGCCAGTGGCTCCGCCTTGGCGCCGGCTTTGGGCACGAACAACCGATCCGGATCGCCGGTGGTCAGCACCGGCGGGATGTCGCCGCGAAATCGGATGAACACGATGCCTTTGGCATGGACTTGACCGAGGCGCGTCTGTGACGTGGGTTTGAAATCGAGCCATTGTCCCGCGGTCAGGCGCGCCGGTTGGCCGCCGATCGTCAGATTGGTCGTCACGTTGGCATAGATGCCACCGGACGTTTCTGCCGGAATCGTGAAGTACCAGACCGGCGGGCTGGTCGTGGCCGCGTCGAGATACACACCTTCCGGCGCGGATAGCACGAGCTTACGCGCATCCGATGCGCGGATCGCTTTAACGCCCGAGAACTGATATTCGCCGCCAACCGCTTCAACCGGAATGGTTACCCGGCCTGCGCCGATTCCCAGTCCCGGCGATTCACGCTTGTAGTAGTTCGCCTGTCCTTCGTATCGCAACGGGCCGGTGCGGCCGCCGCGCTGCCGGAAGTATCGCTCTTCGTCGCGTGCGACTACCTGCATGTCCCAGTCGCGATCATGTAACAGTTCAAACCATAGCGGCTCCTGTCGATCCTTTTGAAAGACAAGATCAACATCAAACGCCGGCAGGCCGGCGCTGAGTAACGGCCAGGGTTGCGGGTCTACTTCATCAATGACGCGAAGCCCGTACACGAAGCTTTCAGTAATGTTCGGCGAATGCCCGCCGCGATAGGCGTAACGCGAGATATGACCGTCCTCGTTCATATTGGAAAACACCACGCGACCCAGGCGTGTTTTGATCCACGCGGCATACTGCGGATCGCCCGTCAATTCCGTCGCAAGGTTCATCATCAGGCCGGTGTGGTCCTGGTAGCCGGTGTCCGATGTTGGTTCGCTGCGGACGAGATAGCGAAACCCTTGCAGCAGCGATTCTTTGGCGACATGTGAACCAGTGGCGCGCCAATCCTGCATGGTGCCCCAGGTGCGCGTGCCCCATTTGTACATCGAGCCGTAGTACGTCTGGTTGACCAGACCGGTGGTCGAACGGGGATCGAGCAGTCGTTCGCGCGCTCTTTGCAGCAGGCGCGCGAAGCGCGGGTCCCACGTGTGCTCGTAAAAGATGGCCGCAACACCATAGGGCAGCGTATTGTTACTGGTCGCGCCGATATCGGGGAGAAGTGACGGGTCGAAGTGTTTTAGAAAGTTGTCAGCCGCATCCTGCACGCGTTCGTATACATGTCGATCGCCTGTCAGGAAGTACTGGTAGAGGAAGTTGTTGACGTCGATCCCCTGGTGGCCGGCAAACAGGCCGACCGAATCGAGGTTGCCGGTTGTGCCCGCCCAGTAGGTTGGGTTCCCTTCGGAACCGCTGCTACCGAGGAAACCGCCTTCGGGTTTGCGCACGTCAACCGTGAAGTGACCCATCTTGTAATCGGCCAGGTGGCGATTGAACGCGTCGGCATAAGCAAAGTAACGCCGATCACCGCTGCGCGCGTAGAGCAGCCACAAGGCTGTGCGAAAGTTGTAGTCCGTTGCGTGGTAGCGATAGTTCAGGCGCGGCATCGATTGGCCGGGAACATGGTGCGAACTGTTATAAAAATGTGGGCCGGCTCCATAGTCGAGGTAACCAAAATCTCCCCAGCCTTCTGCCTGGCGCACGATGGTCTGGTCGAAGAAATTGCGGATGAACATTTCAGCCTGCGGAAAACGTTCAGCGTTATAGGGTTGCAGGCGACCGAGCGCCTCTGTTTGCGCCAGCCAGTTTGGGTCTTGCACCGCCAGTGGTGGCTGTTCGATCTGCCGCGCAACTTCGGCTGCAACGTGCCAGTCATCTTCCGGGGGCGGGGCCAGCAGATGCAGCGCCAGATCATGCGTGCGCGCCGTACCTGCCGCGTCGGTCACGATTGACTGCATCGCCTCCACGCCACCGGGATACTGTTTGTTCACCCAGTCGTGCCCCCAGTGGTCGATCAGCGCATCAATGCGATGGTCCAGCAATCGCCCGCCGCGGCTGGACCACAGGTGAGCTGTCAGGCCGTCCGGGCCTGCTTTCAGTTCCTTGGGAAACATCAGCGGCATGTGCCGCAGTGTCAGTGACACGCCGGCATTGTTCGAGCCGCGCACAGCCGCCCAGTGTCCGGCGACCTGACCTTTGGCCGTGACCTGCCACGACCCATTGCGGCGCTCTCCAATCTGAGATCGTTTCTCGCCGCGATGATGATGGAAGTAGTCCAGCTGCGCAACGTAAGCCGCTTCCCCACGCGTGGGATCCAACTGCACTTCATGCGGCTTGTTATCGAATGCAACCGCGTTATCCAGTGCTACGCGCCACGGGCCACTGGATATTGGATGCACGCGCACGGCAACGTCTCGGAACTGAATCAGATTACTATCCTGCGTCTGTATCAGACTGTGTTGCAGCTTGACGACCGGCGAATTGGCATCGAATGTCATTCGCACGCTGTATCGTCCAAGCTCCACGCCGTCGGCCGTGAGGTATCGGCCTTCGCGCCGTACGATCAGGCGCAGCGGACCGCTCGATTCTATGACTGGCGTCTCGGTTTCGTCGCCGTGTGTCTCATCAGCCACGCGCCCGTTCTGGTCGACGACCGTGAGACAAGCCTTGCCACCGGCAAGCACCTGATGGTCGCCGCGCCAGGCCCGGTTGATCAGCGGGCCATGTAGCGGCAGTTCGAATCGCGCTGCGCCGGTATTGATCACCATGGCCGATTCTGTTTTCGCGACCGCGATGCCGGGTTCGACCGACGCGCGCGTGACTGCTTTCCCAAACCGTGCGAAGTATGTCTGTTCTGTAATTGCCGGAAACACGATTGCTAACCACCGGATTGATCCGCCCTTGCTCCAGCGAGCCATCACGTCACTTTGCATCGAAACGGGTTGCCCTTTGCCGTCGACCACCGTGACTTGCGACGGGTCTGTCAACATTCCGCCGGGAAAGGAAAGCCCGCAATGCACCATGCTTGACCGCTTGTTGTTTGGGACAAGTCCTCCCGGTGCGTTTCCCCAATCCACGCTGATCGGTATCTGATGTTGCTCCGGCAGTGCTGATGGCCGGCGCAGTTCAATCGGCCGGATCAGGCGCAGCGGTCCGGATGTTGACTGACACTCAGCCACCAGCCGGTAATTGCCCGGCGCCAGACCGCGCAAGCTCACCGTCAATGCATAACGCCGGTCTGACAGCTCCGGCAGGTGCAGTTCATCAAGCCGATGCGTCTCGGACCAGAGCTGAATCTTCAAATCTGTCGCGCCGGCTGCGCCAATGTCAATGTCCGCCTCCAGCGCGGTATCCCCGTACCAGAAACGTTCGCGCAGCATTGCCAGCTCGAACTGCGGCATGGCGGCGATTCGCCTTTTTTCGTTAAGCGTATACATGGTGCCGGCCATGTCGCGGAACTGAAGCGTGCGCTCTATCTGTCCGGATGTTGGTACGTCAACGTCCAGCATGATCTTGCGCGTCTGGCCCGGCTGAATTGTTTCGATAACGGATGACTCGGTAGCGCGTTTGCCGTAATCGAAAATTCGAACCACAACTTTGCGCGCGTCTGGTGCGGGATTGTGCACCTGCGCGCCGATTTGCTGACGTCCTGTGGGAAGCACGGTTGGGAAGAACAGGCTCGTAACCTCTGCCAGTCGGCTCCGCCGCTGCGCCTCGGTTAAGGTCAGCACGCCGTACGATGGAACGTTCATCCCCCGTGTCCATGTGACCCACCCGGCCTGCTGATTCACCAGGTAGCGGGCCTGCACGCGCAAGGCCTGTTCGCCTGGCTTGTCGATACCCATCGATGTCCACGGGATGGCCGCTTCCACTGTCCAGTGGTCGTTATGGCGCTGTGTCTTGATGGTCGTGTCAGGATTCCACGACTCACCTTTCTGGCTGACGAACGTCGCGCGCACACCCAGGCCGTTGATGACCAGTTGGTACCGCCGGTAGCGCGACGGCACATGGATAAACAGTTCCAGCGCATCGTCGGTCCACACGCGCCCCTGGTTTTGTGTGATCTTCGCGCGCAACGTCGGCCCGGGGTTGGTCAGACGCCCGCTGACATAAAGCGCCTCGGCCGTATGCACCATGCGAAGCTGCACCCATTGGCTGGCTTCGGCCGGCAGATTACTGCGATCCGTAAACTTGCCGAACGGCTCAGCATCGCGCCACGCAACATCATTCAGTTTTCCGTCGATCACCGGCGGCTCAGACACGCGATGTGCCAACACGCGCGATGCCTGGCTTGACGGCCTCGACTCCCATTGACCAAGTGGCTGCGGCTCCAGCGAAATGCGGTCAGCAAACACCGGCCCCGCCAGTGCAAGTAACAGCGCCCATACCACGACCCGCTGTCCGACATGTTTCAGAGAATGATCCAGATTCATATAAGTTTTGATCCAGATTGGAAAATTTAATGTGCCAGACAGTATCGCCAAATCCACCGCGATGTTGCAAGTCTTTTTGCTGACGACACCGGTTCGCGATCGCACGATCGGCTCCGGGATTCTACGCCGGCGCCGACCACTTCGCGATATTATGATAAAAAATCACAATTTTGTATGAAACAAAATTATCTAAGGATTCTTGAAATTGACAAAATATTCGTAGAATAATTGGCAATTGAGTTCATTCACTGATAGCATATTTTGTAAATATGTATGATACAGATTTGAGGAATTAAAGCCTTGGCCAGCAAAGAACGACAGAGCAGCCAGGTTGCCGCCGCCCTGGCACAGCAGATCGCCGATGGCCAGTGGGCCATTGGCCAGAAGTTGCCGTCCGTTCGGCAACTGGCTCAGATACACGGCATCAGTATCAATACCGCCCAGCGCATGCTCAGCGAACTGGAAGCCGCCGGCCTGATCCGGGCGCAGCCGCGAAGAAGGGCGGTTGTGCTTCGGCGCCGCGCCAGTCCAAAAGCATATGACGCTTGCGCGTTTCACGGCAAGACGGTCGGCATTATGACGTCAATGGACGAAAGAGGATTTCGTCTGTTCGACAGCGAGTCATGGAGCCGGCGCATTGTTGAATCGGTGCAACAGGCCCTGGACGAACATGCCCTGCGTCCGCAGTTGATGACGTATCGCTACGACAGGCCGAACCACGAAGACGACTTGCTGAAACAGATCGACCAGATAGGTGGCGACCTGGTCGGCGTTGTTGGTGCGCAGATGCAGATTTTCCCGCGCCTTCGAGACAGTTTGGATCGTCGTGATATTCGTTGGATCACGCTCGGCCCCATGGGCCTGGAAAGCCAGCACAACTTTGTGAGCACGGACTTCGCGGAGAGCGGCCGTCTTGTTGGAAAACTGTTTTCCGCCATGGGGCTTCATCGCGTGTTACTGGTCACGACAGATCCGAATCTTTTCCTGGCCGACCGCGACAGTTGTGCCGGATTCGTGCAGGAGTTACTCGCCGGGAACAGTCCCGTTGACGGCGTGTCGATCGTGCGCGTCAATGACAGTTCGGAGCAAGCCGGCTTCGATGCCGTCAAGACCTATCTGTCGAAGCACACCACGCCGGAGGGCGTGTACTGTGCGGGCGACCGCGTCGCGATTGGCGCCATTCGAGCGCTGGAACAGATCGGCAAGCGTGTCCCGCACGATGTACACGTCATCGGAAACACCGGCCTGGAACTGTCGCGCTTCAGCAAACCATCGCTATCGGTCATCGCCCAGCCCATGGAACAGGTCGGCCGTTCAGCGGCCCACATGCTGGTCGAACTGCTTCAGTCCGGTCAGCGTGAGTTGCCTGCCCGACTGTTTCAGCCGCAGCTGGTGATTCGTGAATCCGTATCCGTTCCCGCGGCCGTGCGCGAAAAGCTGGTGTCTGATCAGATCGTTTTTGAAACGGCCGAGCAAATGACATCAACTCCCGCGTCTTGATTTCATTTCAGGAGAACACCATGTCATCTACTGAAAAACTGCCAACGAACCACCGCCCTCATGGCTTTACACTTATCGAATTACTCGTGGTGATTTCCATCGTTTCGATACTCATGGCCATTCTCCTGCCCGCGCTGAGCAAGGCGCGCATGTCGGCAGTTACGTTGCAGTGCAGCAATCAGCAGCGGCAGGTGTATCTGAGTTTTGTGCAGTATGCCGGTGACTTCAATGATCTGTTCCCACAAAAGGGACTGGCCGGCAACTCCTTTGGTGATGGCACGGACGGGATATGGGCGTCGTTCGTCGGCCGGCTGATGCAGGGCCGTTATCTCGATCCGAAGATTCACGTGGTTCGCAACTACGATCCGCCAACGAGCAACACCCGAATTCATACCGGCCTGCTTGGATGCCCATCAATGAAAGCTGCGACCGGCTGGGGTTCCATCGTCGGCCTGACCAGCAATCCCTACGCGGGTATCGCATCCAACATCGGTTCAACCTACGGCCTGAACTGGCAGATGTGGCGAACGACCTATCCCACGAAAGTGCTGGGCGCTGCCGCGGCAGACGCCTACCCGATCAACCCCGACCGGATTCCCAAGGCCAGCGGCACCTTCATGCTCGGCGATGCGCCCTTCAAAGTGGCCAGCGGCGGCGCGTTACGCTTTTATCGCCGCTCACCCAGCGTCGGCAGCGGCACGGATAACTATTTCGAGAACGTCGACTTCCGCCATGGCACGAACGTCAGTCTCGGCGGCGCTTTTGGTACGGGCCAGATCGTCAACTATGACGGGATCGTCAACATCACATATTTCGACGGCCACGTTCGCGGCCACCGCGAGGAAGACGTGCCGCAGAATACGACATCAAGCAATTTGTGGACTGGTGGACTTTGATGGTTCGCATTGCTTAAAAGAAACAGCCGATTAGACACCAAGTATTTTCTTCTCATCATTCCCGCATGCGGACTTTGTGCATCTTGCCTGCTATGACTTCACGGGCCTGATGTTGGCTTGGTGTATTGACGTATTTTCCGCCTCGCGCCCCTCCTTCATTTGTCGCGAGGGCCGCAAGGCGGAAAATACTGCTGGGTTGGGATTGCCGTCGCACTCAACGTTGCTTCCACGCATCACGAGCATTTTTCGCCCGCTCGATTCGCTCACAGCCAGCGGCGGATTGAGCGGGCGAAAAGTGCGGACAACTTTCCATGTCGAGCAGTTCGCGTGTTTGGATTGGAATTTACAGTTAAGGTGCCTGTCACCCTTGGATCAACCCGCGCGACCTCATCAATACTTCGATTTCCGTCAGGCTGGCCGGGTCGTCAATGGTCGAAGGAACACTGTATTCCCGGCCGGCCGCCATGGCGCGCAATGAACGGCGAAGAATCTTGCCGGAGCGCGTCTTTGGCAGGCGCTGCGTGAGCAGAACAGTCTTGAAACACGCAATCGCGCCAATGGTGTCACGCACGCGCTGAATCAGTTCTGTTTCGAGTTGCGACTCGTCAATCGTGTAACCATCTTTGAGAACGACGAGTCCCGCCGGCAACTGGCCTTTCAAATCACATTCAATGCCAATCACCGCGCACTCGGCAACCGCTTCGTGGCCCGCGACCACTTCTTCAATCTCCCCGGTCGAGAGGCGGTGCCCGGATACGTTAATCACATCATCCGTTCTGCCCATGACAAAGACATAGCCGTCATCGTCGATATACCCGCCGTCGCCGGTGGCGTAATAGCCTTCAAACATATTCAGATAACCATCCTTGAAACGATCCACGTCACCCCAGATAGTCGGCAGGCAACTCGGCGGCAGCGGCAGTTTGACGCAGATGCTGCCTTGCTCGTTCGGCGCGCAGGGTTTGCCGCTGCCATCAAGGATTTGCACGTTGTATCCCGGCGCGGGTTTTGTGGCAGACCCAGGTTTGGTCGCCATGGGTTCAATACCAACCGGGTTGCCGCAGATGGCCCAGCCGGTTTCGGTTTGCCACCAGTGATCGATCACGGGCACGCCGATAGTGTCGCGCGCCCAGTGATACGTCGGCGGGTCCAGCCGCTCACCCGCCATGAACAGTGTCTTCAGGCTGCTCAGGTCGTATTGTTTGGCCAGCGCGCCTTGCGGGTCTTCTTTCTTGATCGCGCGAAACGCCGTGGGCGCGGCAAAGAGGGCCTTGACCTTGTATTCATCAATCACGCGCCAGAACGCGCCGGCATCCGGCGTCTTCACCGGCTTGCCTTCGTAAAAAATCGTGGTGCACCCGGTGATCAGCGGGGCGTAAACAATATAAGAGTGTCCCACGACCCACCCGACATCCGACGCGGCCCAGTACACGTCGCCGGGCTCAATGTTGTAGATCGTTTTCATGCTGTATCGCATGGCAACCGCGTGGCCGCCATTGTCGCGCACGATGCCCTTGGGCTTGCCGGTCGTGCCGGACGTATAAAGGATGTAGAGCGGATCGGTTGCCGCAACAGGAACCGGGTCGGCCGGCTGCGCCGATGAAACCAACTGCTCCCAATCCAGATCGCGCGGCGACATCATGTCTGCCTTGGCCTGTGCGCGTTGCTTGATGATGCAGTGGTCCGGCTTATGGCTCGCCAGTTCAATCGCCTTGTCCAGCAGAGGCTTGTATTCAATGATCTTTGTGATCTCAATCCCACACGATGCGCCGACAACCACCTTGGGTTTCGCATCATCAATGCGCGTGGCCAGTTCATGGGAAGCAAACCCGCCGAACACCACGGAGTGAATCGCACCCAGCCGCGCGCAGGCCAGCATCGCAATCGCGGCTTCCGGAATCATCGGCATGTAAATGACAACCCGGTCTCCCTTCGCCACACCCAGGTCTTTCAATACGCCTGCAAAGTTAGCAGTCGCATCGCGCAGTTCGCGATAGGTGTAAGTTGCTTTCGAATCCGTCACCGGCGAGTCGTATACCAGCGCCAACTGATCGGCCCGGCCATGCTCGACGTGATAGTCCAACGCGAGGTAACACGTATTGAGCACGCCATCCGTGAACCACCGATGAATACCGTTTTCGTCCTGGCTGAGAATCGTGTCTGGAAAGGTATACCAGTCGATCGCTTCGGCTTGCTCTTTCCAGAACGTTTGCGGTTCATTGATCGACGCGTCGTGGATTGCCTGATAAGTCATCGTGTCGTGCCTTATGAATTGTGTTTGACGAACAGGTCGACAAACTGGTGGACGGGTGTTGCTTCCAGTTGTGCCTGGTCCATGCATAGCATGTGAATACGCTCGATCTGATCGTCCTTGAAACAGGTCTGAAGGCTGTCCAGGAATTTCTGTTCCAGCAGCGGGATGCCTTCGTTTCGGCGGCGGCGGTGGCCGATCGGGTACTCCACTTCAATCTTGTCACTTCGCTCGCCATTAGCGAATTCAATCTGGATCGCGTTCGCAATCGAGCGTTTGTCCGGCTCGAGGTACTCCGCGGAATATCGCTTGTCTTCTTCAATGACCATCTTCTCGCGCAGTTGATCGATAATCGGATGCTGCTTGTGAAAGTCGTCCTCGTAGTGTTCAGCCGTGAGGTTCCCGAACGCGAGCGGCACCGCAATCATGTATTGCAGACAGTGATCGCGATCCGCCGGATTATTCAGCGGTCCGACTTTGGAAATGATGCGAATGGCGGACTCGTGCGTGGTCACAATGATCTTCTCGATCTCGTCCAGACGGTCTTTCACAACCGAATGCAATTGAATGGCTGCTTCGACAGCCGTTTGCGCGTGAAATTCAGCCGGGAATGAAATTTTGAACAGGACGTGTTCCATCACGTACGAGCCATATTCGCGCGGAAATGAAAATGTCTTTCCGCCGAACAGCACGTCGTAAAACCCCCATTTGGGTGCCGACAGTGCAGAGGGATATCCCATCTCGCCCTTCATGACCATTGTTGCCAGATGAACCGCGCGCGACGTCGCATCGCCCGCAGCCCACGACTTGCGCGAGCCGGCATTGGGTGCGTGGCGATAGGTGCGCAGCGATGCGCCATCGACCCAGGCTTGTGTCAGCGCATCAACCACCTGATCACGCGACGCGCCGAGCAGCTTTGCCGCGACGGCTGTGGAAGCGACCTTCACCAATAGGACATGATCGAGCCCCACGCGGTTGAAACTGTTTTCCAGCGCGAGCACCCCCTGCACCTCGTGCGCCCGGATCATCGCGTCAAGCACGTCGCGCACGGTGAAGGGCGGTTGACCTTCTGCTTCGCGCACCTGCGACAGATGATCGGTCACGGCAAGAATGCTGCCGAGGTTGTCGGACGGATGCCCCCATTCGGCGGCAAGCCACGTGTCATTGAAGTCCAGCCAGCGAATGATGCAGCCGATGTCCCATGCCGCCTTGACCGGGTCCAGCACGAATGACGTGCCGGGCACGCGCGCGCCGTGTGGCACGACCGTTCCTTTGACGTGCGGCCCGAGCAGCTTGGTGCACTGGTTGAATTCCAATGCAAGCAGTCCGCACGCGATTGAATCCATCAGGCAGAACCGCGCGGTGCGAAACGCTTCCTCACTGTCGATACTTTGTCCGACGACGTAATCCGCAATATCCACGAGCACCTGATCGGGGGCCGCTCGTTGGTTGGTGTCGAAATTTGTACTCATCTAATTGGTATTCCTGCAATCTCAGTCGCGCTGATCGATCGGCACCCATTCGGCTGATTCCGGGCCGACGTAATCCGCGCTGGGGCGGATGATTCGATTCTTCGCTCGTTGTTCAATGACATGCGCGGTCCAGCCAGTCACGCGCGACATGACAAAGATCGGCGTGAACAGCATCGTGGGGATACCCATGAAGTGGTAGGCGGATGCATGGAAAAAATCAGCATTGGGAAACAGCTTCTTCTCCCGCCACATGACCTGTTCGATACGTTCGGACACGGGATACAAAACCGTATCACCGACTTCGTCCGCCAGTTTCCCGGATCGTTCCTTGATGATGACATTACGCGGGTCTGACTCACGATAAATCGCGTGCCCGAAACCCATGATCAGTTCCTTGCGGCTTAGCATGCCCAGTACCGCATTCTCCGCTTCGTCCGGCGTCTGAAATTTTTCGATCATGGCCATCGCCGCTTCGTTGGCGCCGCCATGCAGCGGGCCGCGCAGTGTGCCGATGGCGCCGGTAACGCATGAAAAGATGTCGGACAGGGTCGATGCGCAGACGCGCGCGGTAAACGTTGACGCATTAAATTCATGCTCTGCGTAAACGATGAGCGAACAGCGCATCACATCCGCATGCAGCGCCGAGGGTGACTTGCCATGCAGCATGTTCAGGAAATGCGCACCAACGGTCCGCTCGCCGGTGTCTGTATTGATGCGCTCATTGTCGTGCGTGAATCGATACCAGTAACAGATGATGGCCGGCAGCGCCGCAAGCAGTCGTTCAATCTTTTCAAGTTGTTGCGTGAAGTCTTCTTCCGGCTCCAGATTACCCAGCATGGAGCAGCCGGTGCGCATCACGTCCATCGGGTTAGCGCTTGCCGGAATGCGCTCAAGCGCATCTTTCAACGGTTGCGGCAGGCCGCGCATGGCGCTGAGTCGCGCGGTGTATGCATCCAGTTCGGCTTGATTGGGCAGCTTGCCATACGCCAGCAGGTAAGCAACCTCTTCGAACTGCGCATGTGCCGCGAGCGCCGAAATGTCATAACCGCGATAGGTCAGGCCGGAGCCGGTCTTGCCCACGGTGCATAGCGCCGTTTCACCGGCCGACACGCCTCGCAAACCTGAACTCTTAGGCGGGCTGGATGTCTTGTCACTCAATTTGCGCTTCCTTCTTCCGGGGGTGAATGCTGCTGAGAAAAGAGGGCGTCGATTTTCTTTTCAAACGCGTGGTAGCCCAGATGCTCATACAGTTCTTCGCGCGTTTGCATGTGGTCGATGCAGGCTTTCTGGTGCCCGTCCTGCTGAATGTGTTGATACACGGACAGGGCTGCTTTGCTCATCGCGCGAAAGGCGGACAGCGGATACAGCACCATCGCGCAGCCGGCGTTTGCCAGTTCATCCACGTGATACAGCGGCGTCTTGCCGAACTCTGTCATATTCGCCAGGATCGGCACGTTCAGCGCATTGGCGAATGCCTTGTACTCGTCCAGCTCGGTCAGCGCCTCAGCAAAAATGCCATCCGCACCCGCGTCGAGATACGCATGGCAGCGGTCGATCGCTGCCGACAACCCCTCCTGCTGATACGCATCCGTCCGCGCAATGATGAAAAAGTCGGCATCCGTCTTCGCGTCAACAGCCGCCTTGATGCGATCGACCATTTCGGCCTGCGCGACAATGGCTTTGTTCGGCCGATGCCCGCAACGCTTCTGCGCGACCTGGTCTTCAATATGCACAGCCGCAGCCCCGGCCCGTTGCATCTGATCGATCGTACGAGCAATACCCAACGCACTGCCCCAGCCGGTGTCGATGTCCACCAGCAGCGGCAGGGGCGTCGCGGCTGTCATGCGCCGCACATCTTCCAGTACGTCATTTAATGAGGTCATCCCAAGATCAGGCAGGCCATACGACGCATTGGCCACCCCCGCGCCGGACAGATAAATCGCGTGATGCCCGGCATGTTCCGCCAGCAGTGCACAATACGCATTAATCGCGCCCACGATCTGCAGCGGCTTGTTCTGCTTCAGCGCTGCGCGAAATTTTGAGCCGGGCGTATCACTCATGCCACGTTCTCCTCTCGGCCGGCCGGAAACGCAACCGCCTGCTTGCTCGCGCGGCTCAGGTGCCGGCGCATCAACAGCTCCGCCAGTTCACCGTCGCGTGCCGAGATTGCCTCAAAGATCATGCGATGTTCCTTCAGCGCCTTCTGCGGGCGCGTCGGCTGCATGCTCAGTTGATAGCGATACATGCGAATCAGGTGATAGAGATTGCCGCCGACCAGCGACATCAGTTTCTGGTTCTGACTGCCTCTGATGATGCAAAGGTGAAAGTCTTCGTCACCTTCCTGAAAGTAAGAGCGCCCTTCGACAATCTCATCGCGCTGTTCGTGCGCATCGAGGACCTTTGCCAGTTCTTGCAGCTCCTCTTCACTCATACGCTCGGCTGCAAGGCGACAAGCCATGCCTTCCAGTGCTTCGCGAATTTCGTAAAGCTCCGCCAGCTCTTCGCGCGACAGTGACACGACGCGCGCCCCCGCGTGCGGCTTGCGCTCAACGAGCCGATACTCCTCAAGCCGCCGAAGCGCCTCTCGAAGCGGCGCCCGGCTCACGCCGAAACGATGAGCAAGACTTTCCTCCGACACCTTGCTGCCGGGCTGCAGTTCGCCGGTAACGATCGCATCAATTAGTTGTCGACAGACACGCTCGGCCAGCGTGCCTTCGATGTGCTGGGGCATCGATAATCTCCTGATGACAAAAATTGTATACAATTATTAGTTTTAAATCTATAAATATCGAATAAATTGATAAATATGTCACATATTGTCTACAAAATAGGTGTGCTGGCTGTTGTCGGGTATGTGCCGCGACGGTCGTGAAAGGCAGCTCTGCCCTGGGTTTGGAAGACTCATCGGTTTCGCGTGAATCTCACCGGCTTTTTTGATCACGGAACAGAACTGAATGTATTTGAAAAATAGCCTGCGTATGGTGCCTGTTCATAACCTGTCTGGAGCAACTGTCAGGCTATCCCCCCTTCAAGGGTAAGTGGCCCTGCCAATTGACGAGTACATCATCGGACATGAGACTGATCTGAACGGCTCAGTCCGAAAGCCGGGGCGGTCATATGAATGCATAAAAGGCAGGGATGAAAGATGTTGCATGAATTGCTCTACACCAGTGCTGCCCGGAATCCGATGAGCACTGAAGACCTGATGGCATTGCTCAAGCATGCTCGAGAGAAAAATGCCCGGCTGCAGATTACGGGGCTACTGGTCTACCACAATGGCGAGTTCATGCAGTTGATCGAGGGCGAAAAAGAAATCGTCCAATCGTTGTGGAAGACCATACGGCTGGACGATCGCCACATCGCGGCGCGCATCGTTTATGACGGGCCGATCAAGGAGAGAGGATTCGCCGAGTGGACCATGGGTTTTCGGGATCTCGGCGATGCGGACCCTAAAGAGTTGGAGGGCTTTTCGGGCTTCCTTGACAACGGTTTTACGTCTGAGGTTGTCGCGGAAAATCCCAGCCTCGCGCGCAAGCTGATGGTAAGTATCAAGGGTTTTCTATTTGACAGGTGATCGTTGCTTCTGATTCCCGTTCGTATTGCCGTAAGTCCGATTCATGGTCTGGGTGTGTTTGCCTTGGAACACATTCCCGCCGGGCGCGAGGTGTGGCGATTTACGCCGGGATTTGATCTTGAGTTGGACCCGGCCTTGATTGAACGTCAACCCGAACACTTTCGCGTATACCTGCTTCACTACGGATATGTTGATCCACGGCTGGGCCGGTACATCCTCTGCTGTGATGATGCGCGCTTTTTGAATCACAGTGACGATCCGAATCTGGTGCCGGACTACACGGCCGATCGCCATGGCGTGGACCGGGCGTCAAGGGATATTGCCATTGGCGAAGAACTGACGGTTGACTACGGAATTGTCGAAGGCAAATCGCCTGGGGGCGACGCGCTGACATAGACGGACGCCAGCTCATTCAACGAGCCAAAGACAAGCAGTGCGTCCGTTGTTGAACGCACTGCCTGCCTTCCTTGTTTCATCCGCAACTGCGTTCAAGCCAACGCAGCCAGATCCGCTCCATGATTCACATGAAACGCCTGGCCTTCAATGACCAGCGCCGGTACGGATTTCACACCCGCCTGCTCGGCCTCCTGGAGGCGCTGTTTCTGCTCGCCCAGGTGCACGATCTCAACGTCAAATCGGCTCGGGTCCAGCCCCTCGGCGATCGTGCGCTCAGCACTGACGCACACCGGGCATCCCGCGTGATAGAATATGGCTTTCTGCATGGTAAAACTCCTTGTCATCAGGAAGGACAATTCATTGCACGGCCAGTCCGTGCGTTTGAAAGCATTCTTTCCTCGCCAGGGGCTGATTCAACCGGGTACCAAAAAGTGCCTACCTCACCAGATGGTGCATTTTCAGTGAAAAACGACGGTAAAAAAATTTCCAAAAACTCAGAGCCTTCTATCAGCGTCAATGAGATGCTTCAGAGCGTAGTGGGGTGCAAGTGGTCGATGAGCGTCCTCGACGCGATCACAGATGGCGTTCACCGACCGGGCGAATTGTCCCGTGCTTGCGAAGGCATTTCGACAAAGGTTCTGAATGAGCGTTTGCGAAAGCTGACAAGATTCGGCGTGATTGATCGTGTTGCGTATCCAGAGGTACCGCCGCGCGTTGAGTATCACTTGACCGATCTGGGTCGTCGTTTCGTTCCGATCGTAATGGCGGTGCGCGAGTTGCAGGCTCAGATAGAGGGCGACACGGAGGAGGACCAACGATAATCAACGGCCGAATCTGGCTGAAGACTTATCGCTTTTGGGCTTTGTAGAAGTAATGCCAAATCCATTACTTTTAATCTAGTCCACCTCATTGATTGCTTCTGCCACACAGTTGAGTTGGGCAACAATCTCCGTGGCGTGATCACGGTCGAGATATGCCTGAATATCAAGAACGGATTTCTGCAAGTATGTCACCTTGGGTTTGATAAGCCGCTGAATCAACATCTTGTTCTTTCGCTTTTCGGCGATATCCTCCTCCACGAGGATAGCGCCATAACCTTTTTGCAGATATTTTTCGATGTCTTCTGCCAGTTTCTGGCTGTTGGCGAGAATCCGGCGGACTTTATTCTCAACCTTGTCCTGTGATTTCTCGTGTTCATGATCTGTCTGTCGTCGCGTTGTTTTGTAAGTATTAGTATTTCTTACAAAGCCTCGTCCATACGTAGACTTCTTCGTTACCTGAATTTCACCTCGCGGAACCCTTACGGCAACAGTCTCGGGGACGTAGACCTCTGCGAACCAATGTGTTGAAATTTTTCGTGCAAGCGCACGTGAGTATGAAATCGCATTGGCTGTCGCACGGTCGAATTTGGCAGTCTTTGGCGCGACTTCATCAAAGTGCCTGACGATTTTTCCAAAGCCGGCGGATTCTGCTTCCATTGCCGTATAAGTGGAAACACGCGCTTCTTTCAGGTAAGTACTCACGTACTCGTACCCATTCTGCCGCGACCACCGAGAATATCGCATGTGACGTTTATTTCCGGTTGGTGTTGGAATGATCATAGACTTGACGAAGTCCTCCGGATGACCATTCTTCTGGGCAAGTGCGCGTACGTAAGCTTCCTGTATGGAATTCATCTTGCCATCGACAAGCACATTGCCAGTTGTGTCAATATAAAACATCTGCGCGCCTCCAACGGTTGCCCCAGGCTCCATGTAGACTTCGGGCACGGCCATTGCAGGCCAGATTGCAGCCGAAATGGCAGAGCGGATATAGGCGACGAATCTTATTTCAGGGTACTTCTCGATTACCTGAACGATTGCGCGGGCTTCGCTTACGTAGCCGCCTTTGGAGTCAATGTCCAGTACACAAAAACGAATATCGTTTTGCACGCGACTAAGTACATAGTCCAGTGATTGAGCGAGCGGCCATTCGATATCACCAACCTCAAAAACGATGGCTGGTTCAATCGCACTGTCGTTCGCGTGGGCCGTTGATTCTGATCGTATAAACAGCAGGCCGATAACCGCAGTAACGGCAATCATGGATTTGAATTTCATTGTGTGTTCTCCGGAATTCAGATGCAGCTAAGACATAAATACATTATCAGGAGGACTTCGTGCTGGCAACGTCAGAATTATGTCGCTTAAATACGTTCTTTTTGAAAGCCATAGTTGACCTCTCATGCCGTAGTGTTCTGTTACAGATATAAATACCGATCCGTTTACAGTTGAACATGAAACAAAACCGAACAGTTTTTTTAATCTCAATGACACCATCGCTAATGTTGTAGATTGGATCATCTTTACAGGAGATAACGATGGCAGATGAATCACCTACAATCTTAGTTACCGGCGGTAGCCGCGGTATTGGCGCCGCGACCGTCAGACTTGCTGCGCAGCGTGGCTACGACGTTTGCTTTTCATACCAGCGACAGACAGCAGAGCCGGAAAGCGTTTGCGCTGCCGTTGAAAGTGCAGGGCAACGCGCATTGGCCGTTCAGGCAGACTTTTCCTCCGAGCAAGACATCGTCAATCTCTGGAAAACAGCCACGGACACATTCGGCGCCATCCACGCGCTGGTAAACAACGTTGGCATTATTGATCAGCAGAAGCCGCTCGCCGAGTTCGATGCCGAACGACTTCAGCGTATTTTCAATATCAACGTCGTCGGCAACATCCTTTGTGCGCGCGAAGCAGTGCGACACATGTCCACCAGACGCGGTGGCAAGGGCGGTGCCATCGTCAATATTTCATCTGTCGCCGCGCGCCTTGGATCGCCCGGCGAGTACGTTGACTACGCCGCGTCCAAGGCCGCAATTGACACGATGACGATCGGGTTGGCCAAGGAGGTCGCCGAAGAGGGCATTCGCGTGAATGCCGTCCGGCCAGGATCTATTTACACAGACATTCACGCCACCGGCGGCGAGCCGAATCGCGTGGATCGTGTAAAACAGCGCGTACCCATGAAACGCGGCGGCCAGCCGGAGGAGATCGCCGAGGCGATTATGTGGCTGGTGTCCGATGGGGCTTCGTTCACGACCGGCGCGATTCTTGATGTCACAGGTGGTATTTAAACATTCGAACCGGCAGGCCACAGAAACAGGTTGCTCATAGCCGTTCTACTCAAATGCGTATTCCCAATGCTTACTATCTGATCGTCGATGTCGAAGCGACCTGCACGAACGAAGGTGCATTCCCACGCAACGAGATGGAGATCATCGAAATCGGTGCTGTTGTGCAGGACGCACAAGCATTCGAGATCGTGTCTGAGTTCCAGTCGTTCATCAAGCCTGTTCGGCATGAGGTACTGACGCCGTTCTGTACGGAACTGACGTCCATCACACAGGATGACGTCGATCACGCGCCGCGATTCCCGGAAGTGATCGCCGCCATGCTTAATTGGATGTCACAGTTTGATGACGCGCTGTTCTGTTCATGGGGCGAGTACGACCGCAAACAGTTCGAGCAGGACTGCCAGTTCCACGGCATTGACTACCCATTTGAGATGGCACACTTGAACCTTAAGGCCGAGTTTTCCAGGACGTTCAATCGGCAGAGGCGTTACGGCCTTCGCGGCGCACTTCGCTGGCTTGGTTTGACTTTTGAAGGTACGCCTCATCGCGGCATCGACGATGTTCGCAACATTGCGCGCATTGTCCGAAAAGCCTGTGCTGAAAACTGAAGGGCAGTATGGCACCATCGAACCTCAATCCGTCCGAATCGCAATATGAACTGTGGGATTCAGCCGAAGAATTCCCGCACATCGATCGTATACCGTTGCCGGACCAGATCACGCACATCGTTGTGGCGCGCGGCGCACAGGAAAACTACCACTACCTGCACGAAACCTCACTGGCAATGCACCTCGGCGTGCTCCACGTCGGCTGGGCCAATTCACGCGAGAAGGAAACCAATGTTGCCGACGAACTGTACCGCACTCGCTATTCGCGCGATGGTGGCCGCACGTGGTCGTCGACCGGTGTCATTGCGCCCGGCGGTGAAAATATCGCGCACAACCACGGCGTGATGGCCGCCCGTCAGGATGAACTGTGGACACTCGTGGCTCGACACGATGAAAAAAAGCTCACCGGCATGGAGGGATTCGTCCTCGACGAATCAGAAATGACCTGGCACAGCAGCGGCATTGTCGCGCGCGGCTTCATTCCATTTGATCGGCCACAGCACATGCCGAACGGCAACTGGCTTGTCGCCGGCGAAACGGGTTTTCACGACGGCAGCCCCGCGGTGGCCATCAGTAACGGGGGCGACTTCCATCACTGGCAGGTTGTGCCGATCCCGGTATCGGGTGACATGCCCATTCGCTTTCCCGAAACAACGGTGATGCCAACGTCCGATGGTCGGCTCATCGCGATCATCCGTTACGAAGATCGCGGCGCCCCGTGGAATGAGATCGGCGCGACGCATCCGCACAATCTCTGGGCTTTGGTTTCGGTAAGCGAAGATAACGGACAGGCCTGGACGCCGGCCACGGTCTCAAACATGCCGCTGCACCCGAGCAAACCCTTCGCGGGTCGGCTCAGCACCGGCGAGGGGTTTCTGATTTTCAACGTGCCGCACCCGGACATTCCGGCATACGGCCGCCACACACTCGCCATCGCCATCACTCGCCCGGGCGAGCCAACGTTCTGCCGCGTCTGGCGCATTCGTCATGGGCAGAGCCCGGTGACGGAGTTCACTCAACATCCGCAATGGTCCTATCCTTTTGCGATTGAGCACGAAGACAATCTGTACATCAGCTACACGATCAACAAGTCGGATTGTGGCTTGTCGGTCATACCGGCCGAAGCGCTCCGCGCCATGTAACGGATCTGCGTTTACATATAAGGATGCTCTATCACGTCAGCGATCAGCCCGGCATTGAGCGGTTTGAACCTCGGCCGTCGGCTTACACGGACGAGCCGGTGGTCTGGGCGCTTCATGAGACGCGCCTGCAGAATTACCTGCTGCCGCGCGATTGTCCACGAGTGACTTTTTATGCCGGCCCGAATACATCGTCTGCGGACGTCGAGCGATTTCTGGGTTCGAGCCGATCGGTGGTTGCGTTTGAAAGTATCTGGCTTGACCGCGTCCGATCCGGCCGATTGTTTCGATACCACATGTCTGAAGTTGGATTTGAATGCATTGATGAATGTGCCGGCCACTTTGTGAGTCGGGCCACGGTTGTACCCGAAGCGGTGGACCAGATTGACGATTTGCTCGGCGCGTTGCAGGCCAGGGAGGTGGAGATTCGCGTTTTGCCTTCGCTATGGGCGCTGCGCGACGCGGTTGTCGACTCCACATTACAGTTTTCAATCATCAGAATGCGCAACGCGAGCCCGAGAGATAGCGATTTGACTCTCTCGGACAGCTAGGCTGTACGACATCGTTGTGGGATATAATTTGCTGCGGTCGCCAAGCTTCTCTCCCACTTGCCACCGCTGATAAATTGGGAGATACCGTTTGTCCGAGACAGCTCATGCCTTATATCAATGTAAAAGTCACCAAGGGTGTGACGACGGAACAGAAAGCGCAGATCGTCAGTGAAATGACGCAGACGTTACGGAACGTGCTGGGCAAGAAGCCGGAGCACACGCATATTGTCATTGATGAAGTCGATGAAGAGAACTGGGGGTTTGCCGGCGTGCTCACGGCGGAGTTCCGCAAGCGCGAATCAGCCGGTGGCAGTTGACTGTCGTTTTCACAGGGAGCCCGCCCGGATGCCTTTCAAGCTTTCCACGTACGACGCAATAACGATTAGAGAAAACCCGACCACGCAGGTGCAGATCGAACGCACCGACTGGCCGGGCAATCGGTTTCTGCTCTGGCTGCCGGAAAGCGTGGGCGATCTGTGGAATCAATGGACCCCGGACATCGCACATCAGGATTTCAAACAGACCTCGGAAGGCGGACTGGTCTGGCGTTTTGATCGGCAACCGGAGATGTCAATCGAAGCGTCGCTGATTCCCAAGGGTGATGAGGCAATCCTGCTTGAGGTTTGCATCACCAATCGAGGCGATGCCGATCTGGAACACGCGACCTGCCAGAATTGTTTTCACTTGTCGCAATCGCCCGACTTTGTCTGCGACGACTGTTCCCGGATCGTGTTGCGAACGGACGGACAGTGGCGGTCAATCGGCGAGCTGAATCCAACATCGCAACTGCCGATGTATTACCGGCCGCGCTTTCGCGAGGAAGACCGTGTGGACAGTTGGCGCGGCCATTATCAAAAGGACGATCAATCAGCTCGCGCGGATCATCCGATGATGATGTGCGTCTCGCGCGACGGTCAGCGGGTGGTGGCAACCGCATCTGAAAACTACCAGTGCGTCTTTCACAACACGGGCCGGCCTTACCTGCTTTGCATCCACAGCCAGCAGACACCGGTTGAGCGCCTGGCGCCCGGCGAAGCAGCATGGTTTCGCCAGTGGCTGTTCTTTGTCGATGGTGGCGTGGACGAAACCGTTGAAGTCTACAATCGATATTGTGAAGCCGACTGAATGATGCGGTTGTGAGCGGCAAGTCAACAATTGCTAAGATGCCCGCCATGAATTCAGTCATGCCCTTTGCTGACGAAGTGTTTACCGTTCGCGCACCCATGGGGCAGCGGAAGATACTGCTGCGCACCCCCGAACGCCTCGCGGCTCATCCGTCACTGCTGATCACACTCGGCGGACCATGTCAGCGAATGATTGATGATGCGGACTACCGGACAGTGAGCGATATTTTTCTTGCAGCCGGTCACCGGGTGGCTTCCTTTGATCTACCGAATCATGGTGAGCGCGTGGACGAACACGGCGAAGGGTTGCCCGGCATGGCAAAGGCGATCGAATCCGGCAGTGACGTCTTTGGCGATATCCGCGACACCGGGCGCGCGCTGATCGACCATGCGGTAACCCAAGGATGGACGCGCGCGGACGAAGTCATGCTGCTTGGTGTATCGCGTGGCGGGTTGTCCGCCATGCACATCATGGCTGGTGACGAACGCGTCGGCGCGGCAGCGGTATTGGCGCCTGTTACACACTTGCCGGCGCTGAACGCCTTTGCACATCTGGAAGGCAATCCGATTATTGCGCAATCAAACGCAGACGCGCTGGTCGATCGCCTGGCTGACCGCTGGCTGCTGGTTTCGAATGGCGAAACTGATCCGGTCGTTGACGAGCGCGCCTGCTTCGCGTTCTATTCTCGTCTGGTCGCCAATTCCACCTCACGACTGCCGGAACTCTATACCGCACCGGGCCAGTCGCACGGCACGACCTATGTCGAACACATCGCATACCAGGTCGCCGCGTCATTTCTGCTGACGAAGCTGGCCGCATGTGGAAAAATGTCTTCGAAGCGCACCTGATACTGCATCAAGTCCTCTCAATCACGATCAGCTGCAGTTTAAACAATGTGACATGGATGGATTGGTTTGTGAATTGGTACGACCCATTACCGGTTTGCGCCAACGTCGCGTTATGATCGGGTTCGATCTGATCACGCGCAAAAACACATTGAGGACTGCGATGAAAAGTCTGACACTTCTATGCGTTCTGTTGTTTAGCGGCTGCAACATGGTTCTTTCCGCTACGACGCGCGTCGCGATTGAGTATGACGTGCCGCCTGCGCTCAGTGCGTATTCAGGAAAGCAACCCGTTACATTCGGTGTGCCGTTTGAACGTGGCGTGTTGCATGTCGATGACAGTGTCACCGTTGTTGATGCAAACGGAAACAAGTTGCCCGCTCAGTTTGAAATCAGCGCGACGTGGTCGTCCGAGGGACAGCAGGTGCGCTGGCTGTTGGTTGATACCGTTGCCGATATTCAGAATGGCAATGCATCGCCAACATTTCTTTCGATCAGCAAGGGCGGCCGTGCAATTGCTCCGTCTTCGGAGTTGTCCGGCAATACTTTTGATACCAAAGTCGGTTCACGTCGTATTCAGATCGGCCGACAAAAGAACAGTCTCGGTCGTTTCACATTGGTCGATGGCTCGGGACGTGCCTTTCACCCGACAGGTGAATTCAATATCGAACTGGAGCGCACCGGTCCTGTTCGCACGGTCGTCAAAACGACCACGAAGTACGTCGATGCGCAAGGCAACAGCATTGCTGACGCGATCACGCGCTATCGTTTCTATCCCGGTGAACCTTTTGTGCGTATCTACCACACCATGATCTGGCAGGTCGACGATTCGATCACCATCGGCGAGTTGCGATTTGATACAACCGAACAGTTGTCCGACGGCCCGGCGTCAGTCGGACTGGACGGCAAGGTTATCTCCGGCAAGAACGTTACTGTTAAACAGACCGGCGCATCCACCGCAGCGGGAGACGCAACAGGGAAACAGATTGATGGCTGGGTGCAGGTCAGAAACGACAAGCAAAGTCTTTTCGGCGCGGTGCGCTGGCCATGGCAGCAGTTCCCGACGCGCGTCAGTGCCAAAGCAGGGCAGTTGTCGATCGGTCTGATCGGTCCGGACCAGCCCATGAGCCTGAAGCCGGCGGACATTGCCGTGCCGACCGTGCAGCCGCCGCGCGTATTCAGCGAGTGGGATATTCAGGACATTGTGAACGGTGCGAAGAAGGTTGAGCAAATCTCACCGCGCGGCGTGGCAAAGACATGGGAACTGCTTTTGTGGTTTGGCGACAAGAATGATGCCGTCACCCCGCAACAGAAGAACGCCATATTGCAGACACCCGTATTCGCATATGCCGACCCGGCGTTCGCCACGCGCGCCTCGCTGCCGAACCCGATGTCACCACACGATCCTGAACGGTTTCCGCTGATTGAAGCGTCGCTGTCGCGCACGTTCGACTGGTTCAGCCAGCCGCTGGAGCGTGACGGCGACTTCGGTACGTGGAACTATGGCGACGTGCAATGGCAGTGGACCATGCGCGGCTGGCCGATCTATCGCTACTGGATGAACCAGGGCAAGGGCTGGTCGGTCGTGCCGTGGGTGCTGTACCTGCGCAGTGGTGATCGACGATACCTCGACTTTGGTGAAGCCCACGCCCGCCACGTGATGGATGTGGACACGTGCCACGTGCCGGAGTGGAAGGTCTGCCCGGATGGCAAACGCCGCGCTGCGCCGTACAGCTACAGCGCGATGCATTGGAGTTCCGGCCCGTTCCTTGCAGAATTTCAGGCCGAGTCGGAGTATCTGCAGTACTGCTACTACATGACCGGCTACGAGCGGGCGCGTGACGTGATGATGCAGATCGTCGAAGCGCTCGCGCGATTTGAGTATGACGAAAAGTGGCTGAAAGATTTCCGTTCCGATCGTTTAAAAGCACACCGCCATCTATATGCAATGGTCAAGGAACTGGGTGTACTTTATGAAGCCACGTGGGATGAGCGCCTCAAGGGCCGTCTGGATGAATACTTTGACCTGACATTGAAAGCCCCGAACCCGGACGGCAACTTCCCGAACGTGCGAACGAATCACTACCTGAGCCAGCCGCTGAATATTGCGGAGCGCATCTACGGGCCGCAGCGCATATTGCCGGTCATGAAAAAGTGGCAGGCATATCGCGGCGACGTGGATCGCGTTGGCACGACCGGCTCAATTGTCGGACCGATGTCGCTCTGGACGCTGGTCACACTAGGCCGGCTCACAAACGATCCGCACTATCTCGATCTGGCAGCACGCACTGCGCGCACACAGGCGTGGGTGGTGGTCGATGGTGATACAGAATGGCGTGGCATGCCGCCGACCTGGGGTCCTGAAACCGGCCCGCACCTGCGCGACTGGGTGGTCACTATGGCCGCGATGGCGCAGCAACCGGAAGTGGCGCGATCTGACAGACTGCTTGCCATGCCCAGCCTGCACGGGCGCTTGCCGGTGTCCAAGGCAGATCAGCAGGCCGGCTGGAAGTGGCGTCACGTCATGCTGGTACTGGATGAGCAGGACACCGAACTGGCGGTCGATGTGTTCGGCTTGAATCGCGCTAAGTGCCTGCTTCGCGTGATCGATCCGACCGGCAGGTTAGTCAAGGAACAACCGGAGGACTTTTCAAAGTTTCAAGGCGCTGCCGCCACCGCAAGGGTTGTGCTGCCTGCCGATCAGCAGAAGGGCGTATACGCAATTGAGCTGTTGACGCCGGATCGTTTCCCCGATGTGATTCTTGCCGGCAGTTCATCGGGGCGCCTGTTGCATCTATTGTCAGACAAACAGGCAACTTTCCTTTCATCGGCTTACGCAGGGCAGATATGGGCCGTGCCGATCGGCAACAAGGACGTGGTCATCAACCGGACGCAGAACAGGTACTTTACGGGGCGCGCGGTGATTCGTAATGAGCAGGGGGATGTCCTTGCAAAGACAAAGATCACCGGCACGCGCACAGAAAAAGTATCATCGAAGTCACGCGTGGCATCGGGTTGGCAACTGAAGGGTAAGCCGTGCACGTTGCCCGCTGCCGAGGCTGATCCGAATCAGTTGCTGCAACTGATTCTGCCAACGTCTTCTGTCCCGCATCTGTGGTGGTCGATTACCGGCATTCAGCCTTACGTTGCCACGACACGCGAGCAATGGTTTGATCCGACGTCGCATCGGCATCCGGATATTGCGGCTTTGGTCAAGGTCGCTGGGTAGGTTCTGTATTGCTTTTAAGTCGGCTTTCGACTTTCCGAAGTTGTGCGCCATGCCAGAGGCGTGGCCCCATGAAATTGGCGGAACTGGTTGGCGAACGATCGCGCGCTGACGAAGCCGGTTTGGCGCGCGATGTCCTGAATGGACAGGTCGGTTTCTTTGAGCAGTTGTGCCGCCATTTGCAGGCGAACGCGCGAAAGAAAAACACTGGGCGACTCGCCGACCCGATCCGTAAACACGCGCGACAGATGCTCGCGCGTTACGCCGAACTCACCTGCCAGTGTTTTTAGTGACCATGGCGTGGTCGGGTGACGGATGATCTGGTCCACCGCCCGGTCCGCGGCAGAGCGCGTGCTGTCGTGTTGCGCATCCATCTGCTCGAACAACGTCATCACGAATCGATGCACCGCCACGGCCATGCTGGTCGGCGGCGTGGGCGCCCGAATATCCGCCAGCTCCATCAGCTTCTGCATTTCCTTCACGACCGGTGAACGCACCGCGTCACGAATCACTGAGCCGTATCGCCTGCGAAACATGTCCAGGTGTGCCTGCAACCCCGCGCCGCGAAGACACACCCATTCGCACACGTAATCTTCCTCACGATCATCCGGCAGCCCGTACTCCGTCGGCTCCTTGTGTCCGAACAGAAATGCGTCGCCCGGCATCAGGGTTGTTGTTCGGTCCAGCTCTACAAACTGAAGCCGACCGGCCAGCACGACCTGAAACGTCACCATGTCGATCGGATCGCGCCGATAGTTGTCCCACCAGTGACGCCGCGTGGGCGGCACAACCAGGTGGCCGACCGAAGCGACGTGCCACAGGGCATTGGGTTCATATTGAGTAAGCGCGACTTTCACGATCTTGGAACCATTCTAGCGGCGATTGCCCGTCCGCCCTGTCCACGCACCGCCGATCCGGGCTTCTGTTCTCGATATTGTCACAAGATTGCTGCTGATTCATCACGAAATGTTGGATGATAAACCTGTCTTTTCTGCTCTACTGAACTGTTTGTGCTTTTCCGTTTCTCGGAAAGTTCATCCTGCCCGTTTGCCTGATCGAAGAAACACCGATTACGCCATAGAATGTCTCCTGACCATGCATCGTTTCGTACTGATTACCATTATCGTTTGCTCTGCCGCTGCACACGTGGCGGCGCAGAAGCAGGTCGAGTTTCGAGCCCGTGTAAATCGGCTGACACCGCAACAGCCTGCCATGATCCACTGGCGGTATGGCGGTGAAGGCTTGGGCGGAGACGTTATTTCCGGCGTGGTCACGCGGGAAAAACCCAAGCCGCCCGGCGTCGGTCAGGTAGGCGATGCCGACGGGCTTGGTGACGACCTGCTTGACGGCCCACCCGAAGACCGGATTGTCGTGCCCGGCAAGACCTACAACACGTACTATCTCAAGCCCGGCATCTGGTCCGACGATCGGCCGCTCAGCGACTTCGGCCGGCGCAGAGGGCGGCGATACATCACGTTCATGCTCACCGGGTACAAGACTCAACGATCGCTGTCGGACTGCGAACTCGAACTGGAATTTCGATTCGGAAAGAAGACACTCAAGCGCCTTGTCATCACCGGCCCCAAAGGCCCGACGTTCGGCGTGGTTATCCCGCTGTATCGTCTGGATGAAGAAGGCAGGCCGACGGACGCCTTTATCGAAGAACTCGCCAGCCTGCGCGAGCACGCCGATCGAAAGCTGGCTCTGTTAAATAGCGAACCGTGGATTAACCGCCGCACGCCGCGCCTGTACGGCGTGATCACAGATTGCGCCGGCTACGGCACCGGCGCAAGATACGGCGTGCGCACCACGGACAAGGCAACCATGCTCGCTGAGTTCGAAGTGATTCGACTGCTGGGAATCAACGGCTTGCGCAGCTCGCCGCCGTTCGCCGCGGACATGATTCGGTCCGGCGAAGGGCTCGGCGCTCACTTGCGCCGCGTAAAGATCGGCCACACGATTGGCTATCCGATCCCGACGGTCAGTTTTGCGGACGGCAAGAAGCCAAGGCGCAGTCCGGGCGATGGCTGTCCCACCCATCCGGACAACCTCGATGGCATGGAAGAAAGATGCCGGCAAGCCGCGCAAACCTTTCTCGAGTCCGTTCGTGACAGCCGATTGGAAGCGGTTTGGGCGTTAACCCTCGATGAGATTGGCACGGTGTTCGGCCGATCACCAGAGCGCAACTCGCACGCCGGGGCTTGCCCATACTGTCGTGAAGGCTTGCGCGAAATGATCAAAGCCGATGGACGCACGCTCGAAGATTTTGGCGCGCCGTCATGGGACGACATTCGATCGACGTTCGGCTACTGGTCAACCAACTATTGGGAAAGCCATCGAATCCTGTCCGAAGCGGTCGCGAAAGCGAAGAAACGCATGGATGATGCTGCGGGCAATGCCTCCGCAGGTGACGATTTTAAACTGGAGGCATCCGATGATCAGATTGACCCGGCCGAGGCGCTGATCGCCGCGCGCAAGCGACTCGACGTGCTGGAGTGGAAAAGCCAGATCATTGAAGTGCCGGAAGAGAAACGCCAGCATCGCCTGTCACCCGAAGGTTGGCATCTGCTGGAATATTACTCGCGACTGTTTAAGGCGGACGCGTCGGCTCGTTTGTTTGAGCCGCTTCAGCGCGCCTTTGCTGGCCAGAATGAAGCCAAGCATCTGGCGCTTCAGCGTGGTGAAACGGATACGCCCGTTGCCATGCAGCCTTTTGTTTACTCGTATGCCCTTCGCACCAACGCGTTTCTGATGGGCGGGCACAGCCTGGATTTCTTTGACTTCTACCGCCGCGCGGACAACGCGTTTGTTTATGAGACATCCAATCGCGACCATCGCATCTGGCACTGGGACAGCTACCTCTGCGACGTCGGGCGCAGCGTACGGCGATTTCAGAACAAGAAGTTCGGCATCTATGTCAAACCACACCGCGGTGCCGGCGCGCAACGCGCACTGGCAGCCGTGGCGCGCGGCGTGGACATGATCTACTGGTACACCTACGGCCCGGAATGGAAAAAAGGCGATGGGTTCGGTGGCTCGCCGCAGCGCCGCCGCGAAGTTGCGTGGGTGTCACGAATCATTGCCGAGACAGAGGACGTGACGTATCAGGCGAACTGGGCCGTACCTGCGGAGGTTGCGATTATTCGCCCGCGCACTGCGGAGTTCTTTTCCGGGTCGGCCTCATGGGAAAACGGCAAGTGGCTGTACACCGCGTTAAAGCACGCGCACATTCCGGTTGATGCGCTCGATGAAGTGCTGATCGAAACGCACGACCTGTCGTCTTATAAGGTCATTGTCATTGCCGGGTCACATCTTCGTCTTGAATCGGCAAAGAAACTGCGCCAGTGGGTGGCCGACGGCGGCACGCTCTACACCTGCGGGTACGGCATGGCGCTGGATGAAAGCGGCCGACCGTTAACGTTACTTGATCCGGTATTCGGTGTGCGGTCACGCCAACCCGTTGAAACATGGGGGCAGGTCCCGAAGTACGGCGCAACCAAATTGCGCCCGGTCAAGCAAGTATCAACGCCACCTGCAGACGCGGCTGTCAATGGGCTCGATCCGCTGGCTGGCACCTTTGTCCCCGTGGTCGGTCGCGAAGTGCTTCAGCCAACGTCCGACGCGGCAGTCGTCGCAAAATATGCGGACGGCAGTGCGGCCGCATTGCGTCATCGCTTTGACAAGGGCGAAGCCTGGCTCATCGGCACATACGCCGGCGTTGAATACGCATGGGAAACCATGCAGGACAAGCCGTTCAATGAGGCCAAACGTTCGTGGATCACCCAGCCGATCCTGGCGGCCGGCGTGTTGCCTGTTGTGGATACCGGTCACCCGAAGATCGAAGGGCTGCTACTGGAGCATCCCGTATCAAAGAAGCAGGCCTTGGTCCTGATCAACTGGTCGTTTGAGAAACAGACGGACTGCCGTATCAAGGTGCGCGGCACGGGAAGTCGCAGCACCGTTCGATCCGCTGCGCTCGATCAGCCCCTCAACGCCACTGCGCAGGACCCGTGGCTGCAAATCGAGCTTCCATCGCTCAACGAGGGCGACATTCTTATTCTGGACTAAAGGATCTCGCGTAATCTTCTTCCCTTAATAGCCGCGAGGCGACGCCTCGCCGGTAGGTTTGTCATCGCCACGATTCAGCGCCATACGCGTTTGGCGCAGTATCAAACGACAACAAACGCACCTGCGACGTGGTCACGTCGCGGCTATTAACTCGAACCAAAGCACGAATCATTAACGCAAAGCTCGCTAGCTGCTCGCGACTACCTTATCCCGCTCCGCATCGGTCGGTTGTTGGTCTTCAGCGAACATCCAGACGGGCTTGGGCGGCGCGGGCCGTTCAAATTCAATCACGCAAGGCCCATGATGCTCGGTCGGCGCATAGCCGAACTGTGTCGCCGCCCGATCCGTCACGCGCACCGTAAGCAGGCTGTGCCACTTGCCGTCTGCCAACCGAAACAGTCCGCCGACCGGATGGTCGACATACCACGTATTGAACTGATCGTCCGACGCCATTGATCGCGGCTCGCCAAATTCCTGATTCGTATCGAGCAGCACGATCGGCTCGTACAGGCTGCGCCGGTCATCCGTCAGCTGCCACCAGCACAACTGGTCGCGGAAACTGCCGGAGTAGAGCTTCTTCCCCACCTGATCGATACTCAACGGCCGATACGGATTGCCGAACACATGCACATCATCGTGCACCTGAACCGCCGCAACCGGCGTCGGCGCGCGCGACATGGGGACATGCACAACCGATTCCCACGTCGCGCCGGTATCCGTGCTGCGATACACACGAATGTGATGCAGCGTGTTTTCCACACCGTCCGCAACGTGGCCGGGTGGCGCGTCACTGCCCGCGCCGCGCACCGCAAATAGAAGCGCGCCATCACGATCCCGCGCCAGCGAAGGCTCGCGCGCATCATCCGGATCAGGCAACGGGATGAACTGCGAAAAATGCCACCGATCATTTTCAAAGCGCCAGCGCGACAAGCCACACGCCCGCCGCTCCCCAGGTTTCTTGCAGATGAACCCCATCAATAAGTCGTCACCATCCGGGATCGCGTTCGACAGGCCGTATTGCCAGCAGATCCAGTCTTCAATCCAGCGACTTGGCTCGAGGTCCGCTTTTAACGGCTCGCGCTCAACATGCATCTGCTTGCCATCAAACCGTAGCTGGTACAGCTCCATGTACCGATGAACATTCGGCCCCTTCTCCAGCGGCGTGGGAACCTTTAGGTGATCGGGATACCCGATTGCCACGCTGATCAGAAACCCGCGACCGGCCGCCGGGTGCGGGCTGCCGTCCTGGCGCAGCGCGCCGAGTGGCACGAATCCGCCGAGCATCTGAAAGTGCACCATGATCTGATTTTCGCCCGTGCGCGGATGGGTCGTCGCGAAGTTGCGCGTCACTGCCTGCGACCGGGCTGTTTTCAGTTCATCGAGACTTCGCGCGATCGCAATATCACAGCCGCCGCCAAAGTCGATGGCCTTATGCCCATACACCAGGTGGCCGGGTGCAAACGCGACCGTATCCGGCGCGACCTGCATCAACACGCCCAGGCCGGGGTAGAGACTGTCTTCATCGTATTGTGGATTGCCCGTTCGAAGCAGCGGCCCGTGTAAGGACAGCCTCGTATCGGGCACGAATGGGTTTTCTGATTTCATGGAACGGATGCCAATTTCGATTTGATCTTGGGCGAAGCGTATTACCAGCCGTCGGGCGTGTTGCTGTCCTTGTAATAAAGGTCGGACCGGTCACCGGGCGCCAACAATTGGACGTGCCCGTCTACGAACAGCAGGTTGAGCTTGCCATTGTGGTTCTTGGGACGGACCGTGCTCGTAATGCTCGCAGTCCAGTCTGCCCAACTGGTCGGATTATAAATGTAGGAGTCGCCGGCCAGCGCCACCCGTGAATGGGGGGCGCGCGTGGTATCCAGCGTTCGCTTTTCAAGATTCAAAAAGTGTTTCGGCGCCAGGTCCGGCCGGCCGTTGGTCAGTAACAGGTTCATGCCGTAGCTGCGCGTGTAATAAAGGTTGGGTCCCCAGTCCTTCGTTTCCGGGCAAAGCAGGCCGGGCACCACATTGTCCACCGCGCGCACATGTCCGGACGCGGCATAGAGTTGGTTGTCAACGGTTTTGAATCCGCTCAGTTGCGTGGTGCCCGTGTAGCCCAGGTAGGGTGAGATGCGAATCATCCAGTAATTTCGAAAACGGGTTTCATTTAATGGATACGCGCTGTCGGCCTGATCATTGGCATAACCGAGAATCGCAATGCCTTGCTGGCGCACGTTCGATGCGCAGGCAATTGCCCGCGCCCGGAACCGCGCGCCGGCCAGTGCCGGCAGCAGCATGGCTACCAGCAGCGAGATGATGCTGATGACCACCAGCAGTTCGATCAGGGTGAATCCCGCTTTTTGATGTCTATTCATAGCTGTTTCCGGTTCCGGGGAGAGTCGATGTATCGTTTGTTTCCGCTCTGGCTTCGATATCTGATGACGCAGATGTGATCTCCGCTAGCCATGCACAAAATGCCGCAATTCAGCTTTATATCAGTAATTATAGGGGTATTATTGCCTGACAAGCCCACTGTTTTGTGACTGGCAGACCGCGTTATTGTGAGGGTCGATCCGCCGATTGGTTCCATCGACACCGAAGCAGCCTTTTTCTCACAATATCCATTAAATTAATTGATAATCCGATATATTATGATACTATTTGGTCATGTCGACCGCGATTAATCGCCAGCCTCTTCAGCACGAGCAGATCAAGCAAAGGCTCAAGCAGCGCATCGGCCGCGACTGGAAGCCCGGCGATCGGCTCCCGCCGATCAGCCAGTTGGCGGATGAGATGGGGGTTGGTGAGAACAATACATTTCGCGCCGTTCGGGAATTGCGCCGCGAAGGCATTCTTGCTTCGCGCCCGCGCCTGGGCACCATCGTGACCGCGCGGCCGGAAGCCGTGCAGCGTAAACCAACCGTTCAGCGTCGCGTTCATCTGCCGCTGGGAACCGATCAGGATGGCATGGTGCAGCGCGTGGTCACGTCGTTCACTGAATCGGTTCGCCGGCAGGGTCACGAAGTCATGAAAGGCCCGGCGTTGGGTGGCGCGGGAACCGATCTTTCAAAAATCGATGCGGATGCGGTTGGACTGATCAATGAAGGGCGGCTTCGACATTGCCGTCCCGGTCCGGAACAGATGCTTGTGATCGTTGATACGTCAGGTGAGGAGCCGCGAATGATCAGCAGTGGATATGACTTGGTCGGTCCGGACCAGCGACAGGGTGGCATGCTGGCCGGAGAGCACTTGCGCGAAATTGGTGTTCGCTCACCGGCCTTTGTTGGGGTGACCGATGAAAACGGCTCATACCGGTCGCCTGACGCACTGCGATTGGCAGGTTTTGAAGCCGGCTTCGGTAAGCCGATTGATCCATCGCGAAAAATCAGTTGCGAGGCTTATACCGAATTGGCCGGCGGCTGTGCGGCGCTTGCTTTCTCAAAGCTGGACAATCGCCCTGACGCGGTGTTCTGTTCAACAGACGAAATCGCCATCGGCTTCATTATTGGTGCAAAAGTATTGGGCATGGAGGTCGGTCGCGATTATCGGCTGGTCGGGTTCGATGGTTTGAGCCGCGCCCAGGGCATTGTCTGGGGTGGCATGACAACCGTGGTTGTCCCTGCCGAAGCGATGGGGCGCCAAGCTGGCGAACTGCTCGTCGAGCGCTTCGATGCCCCGGCTGATCCGCCACGCTCCGTTCGGCTCGGATGCACGTTACATGTCGGTCGCACCACCTCCGGGGAGTCCTCCGGGGCGTGAAAGGAAAATTGCCATGCGCAATAGACATCATGTCGCGTTCACTCTCATCGAATTGCTTGTTGTGATTTCCATCATTGTGCTGTTGATCGCCATCCTTCTGCCGTCGCTGGCCAAGGCCCGCGAAGCCGCGATGAAACTGCAATGCTCGAATAACGTGCGCTCAATGACCCAGATGGCGTTCATATACGCGGCCGACAATCGCGAAGTACTGCCGGTGCGCGGGCCAACTACCGCGTACACCAATCTCGTCGGCATGTGGTTCATCGGCGGCATGGATGACTATGGCTTTTCGATTGACCTTGCTTTTTGCCCGTTGGGCTGTGTGGATGAGGACAGGAAGGTTGCGTTCTACGCGCTGCTCGGCGGCGGCTTGGGATACGCTTACCTGGGCGCGCACAATCCTGATGGCCTTGTGAACGGCCACAATTCCCCGGTTACCACGGCCGACACAATTGACAACACCGGCGCGCCGAGTGTGCTGTTCGCCGATGTCAGTCGTTACAACGACACCGCAGCGACTGATCCGTTGGCTACCAATCATGCTGCTGAGGGAGAAGTGGTCGAAGACTTTTTCGGCTATGGCACAGTCGGTATCGCGCAGGGGCAGTATCAGAGCTACATGGACGGCTCCGTGCACTGGCTTGCCAGAGAAGATTATGACTTGACGGCCTGGTCATACACCAGACCGCTCGACCCCGGCGCGGACTATTCGTTTCACTGGCGTAAATAACCCATAGCGTTGATTTGAGTTGAAACATGCCTCGTCATTTATACATTTTCCTGATCGTTGTGGTTATCAGCGGCGGTTCTGCTGTCGCACTTGAATCGCCAGAATCAATGCGTGTAATGCATGTCGATGGTTACGGCGGCCAGGCTGCTGGCCCGAAGACCGATCCTTATATCTGCTTTACGGGTGAAGACATCGACAGCACGTGGGCCTATGCCCGGACGGATGGTTCCGGCGGCGCTGTTACATGGCTGACGCGCGTCGTGCCGCAAGAAATCGGTGAGTATGTAACGTTTGTGATTGCCTGTGGCCTCGGCGGCAAAGGCGGCACTGTAACCGGCGCGCCTTTTGACATTTACGTCAACGATCAACTGGCCATTACCATTCATGCGTCTGTGAAAGACTCCACGCAGTGGGAGCAGGATGGTTGCCTTGCCACTTTCACACTCCTTGAACGCGACAAGTGGAACGACCCATTCGGCGTACTGATGTTGACGTTGCCAACTGATCGCGTGCAGCCCGGCAGCCGTGCCACCATGCGTGTGCAGTCGAGGATTACTTCAACCCAACACGACAACGCCTACTTTATGTTGAACCACGTACCGAACATGCGGAAGATCGCCAAGCGTGTCGGCGGGTTCAAGAATCTGCTTGATGGCGTGCCGGTTTCGCTGACCACGCAGCGCCGCAACCGCAAGCCGGATTCAATCTGCCTGACGGGTAATGCCACTGGCGAACTGGCCGCGCACAACGTGAAGATCAACGGACAATATACCTATTACGAAGGGCGCACGAACTCGCATCATTTTCCGCAGGTCAGCCTGCATCGTGCCAAGACGCGCACGGACAATTTCGATGAGGACATGCGCGCCGGCGGCTGGGTGCCTTTCAGCACCGGCAAGCTGACCGACGCAAATGACCGTACGCGCATCGCCGGCTATCCCCACTTGTTGCAGACCGCGCGGGGAATCGACATCGTCTTTGATTTCGGGGATGAATATCTCATCGACGGGCTGGAAACACTCGCCGCTGATTCTTATGTGCGCAATATTGAGGTGTACCTCAAGTCGCCCGGCGAGCCGCGCTGGACGTTGGCTTACGCGATCAGCGATCGAAAGCGATTTACGGAACACTACTATCCCAAGCTGGTCCGAACGCAGCGCATGACCTTGGCTGGTTCCGCTCGGTGGGTACGCATCAATGCCTGCTTTGAAGCGGCGGAAGGTGGTTTTAAGGAGATCATGATCTGGGGCCGTCCGATGTCCGGCATGCGGCCCGCCAAAAAACCGGCGCTTCAGAACGATGGGCAGTTTGAGATCAAATCCCCATCACCGATTGCCATGCTCAAGCCGCCTTCCAGGGTGTGTCCGCTACCGCAACAGGTTGAGCGAAAGGAAGGGCGTTTTGCATTTACCGCTGACACGCGAATTGTTTTGTCTTCAGGCACAAGCCAGCGCACGGCTCGCACCGCGCGTGTATTCGCAGCCGATCTGCAGGAAGCGTTTGACCTTGATGTGCAGATCGGTACTGATGCCGCTGAATCATCGGGCGCAATTGTGTTCCACCCGGTTGCGGCACTGGAAGGCATTGGTACTCATGGGTACAGGCTTGACATCACGCCGCAGCGCGTCGAAGTGACCGGCGTCGATGAGCAGGGCACGTTCTACGCCACGCAAACGCTCGTGCAACTAATCGAACGCTCGAAGGCCGGCTGCATCATTCCCGCGCAGTGTATTCAGGACTGGCCCGCGAAGCCGTGGCGTTTGGTTTCCGGCGTACTCAATCCCGACGTCGCGCTGCTCAAGACACTCGCGCGATTCAAGGTCACGCACTACAACATTGGCAACGGCCGAATTGCCGGGCTTGATCCGCAGGTCAAGCAGACCGCGGAAGACCGGTTCATTCAGGCCATTCCGTTCGTTCAGTTCAACTGGGCATACGGCCCGGACCCTGAGGCATTCATTGAGCGCGCTCCCAATGAAACGCTCAAAGATCTCAATCCCGGGCGGCGAAACCCCTGCCCGTCGCATCCGGGAGTCTGGGCGTCTTACTTCAAATGCATCGATCTGGCTGCTGCTTATCCCAGCGAGTACGTGAACATCAACATGGACGAGATGTACCAGGACCACCACGGCTCGCGGTGGAACGTCTGTTCGCGCTGCCGTGCTCGCAACCTGTCCGGCCACGAACTGTTGGCGCAGACCATCGAAAAAATTGATGCGTACATCCGTTCCAAGGGCAAGAAGACGCTCATGATCGCGTCGCCGTTCTCACGAACGGGAATCAGCCATCCGGACGACAAGACCAACGACTGGCGCAAGGCGGCTGATATGCTTGCAAAGAAAGGATTAAGTAAGGACATCGCGCTTTACAACTGGCACGGACTGAATCTGGCCGGCCGCTTACGCGAGCTGGGCTTTTCGCTAACGCTTTGGTCTTTGGGAATCCACGGTGAAGAATTACCCGAAGTCTATGACGGTTTGTATGTCACGCAGGACGATGCGCCGTTCAATCCACCTGCAATTATTGCCATGGCGCAGCACCTGTGGTCGCCTAAACAGGCGCTTGGTGGTGCTCCCATGGGTGCGGCGGTAGTCGCCGAAACCATGCCGAAGTTCAATCGGCTGTTTAATGGAATGGCCGCGCCAAGCTTGCGCGGTGATGCGGAATTCTTCAGCATTGACTTAAAGTCGTCTGCCAACCGCACGCGGCATGACGATGTGCCGTTCGACGGCGTGGGTTGGGCGGATTTAGGGCCCAACTACGATTTGCGCGCGTTGCCTGCTGGTAAGCAGACGCTCGGGCGCGTGCCGTTTACGATCTTGCCCGACGATGCGCCTTCGTGCGTGATGGTGCAGAACCGCCACTATTTCAACAGGTCGTTGCCGCAACAGGTCAGCATTCCGGTCGGCGCCAGGGCTGCCGGTATCAGTTTTCTTCACACACTGGACGACCGGGCCGGGCAGAGCTATTCGCGCAAGCAGGAATTGGTTGGCTATTACTTTATGGTCTATGAAGACGGGACGTATGAGCCGTTTGAACTCAAGTATGCATTGAACATCTGCAATTTCGACGGGCTCAATACCTGGTGGCAAACCGCGCCGCGCGGTGAAACCATGCAACGCGCGAGGCTGGCCTGGCGCGGCGAACTTGGCGCGGGCAATCAAGCCGTGCTCTACGTGACGGATTGGATCAATCCGCACCCCGACAAAGTCATTGACCGGATTGTCATGGCATCACCAACCAAACCGGTCGGGGTCAATCCGATTCTGATCGCGGCCACGGCCGTCGCTAGCCCCGTACCACGTCAGGCCGTTGCACCTGCCGCACCGGCCGGCAAACAGCGCGCGGTGGAATCACTGAAGCCCGTTGAACCCTTCGGCAAGTTGATCGACCTGACCAACGGCAAAGCCGAGTCCGGTCAAGTCTGGGTGACGGATTCGGGTATCCGCATCGCGTTCGACAACCCGCCGAAGAACGAAAAAGTGCATCACGGCTATCAGCCTTATTACAGTTCCGTGCGACAGATTCTGTACGACAGCAACGAGGGATATCGGCCGAGCGCTGCCAGAAGTGAATGCACGATTACGCTACCGGAACCGCGCGCGTTGTCGGGATTGCAATTCATCGGCCGATACCGTTTCGAATACGGCTCGAAGTCCGACTTTGATCCATCAGTCATCGACTGGGAAGTGCATATCTCAACGGATGGCAAGCAGTTCCGGAAAGTGGCATCAGAAATGTTGTACGTGCCGGAAGAGCAGCCGCCCGTTTGGGTGTCATTGAAGGGGGCTCACATCAAAGCAATACGGATTGCCACATATTACCACCGTCATGATGCATCGACGCAGAATGGGTTGGCACTTATTAAGCTCTTTGAATGATGAGAAGCGCCAGGCCGAACATTCTGTGGATCTGTACGGACCAGCAACGCTATGACACGATCGGGGCGCTGGGTAATCGGCACGTCCGAACACCGAACCTTGACCAGTTGGTCGCAGATGGCGTTGCCTTTGAGCGCGCGTACGCGCAGAGTCCGATCTGCACGCCCAGCCGCGCAAGCTTTTTGACCGGCATGTATCCGAGTTCCATTCGCGCGTGCACAAACGGCAACGAGCACTGGGCCGATGCCGCACCGCTGGTAACGAAGTTGCTCGCCGATGCAGGTTATGACTGTGGTTTGTCCGGCAAGTTGCACCTGTCGGCCGCTTCAGGTCGGATCGAAAAGCGTCCGGATGACGGTTACCGCGTCTTTCACTGGAGCCACCATCACAGCGACGATTGGCCGGAGGGGCACGACTACGCCGACTGGGTGAAACAGCAGGGCGTTGATCTCAAGTCGATTGACCTGCAGGACCTGCCCCCGGAATTGCATCAGACGACATGGTGCACGGATCGCGCGATTGACTTTATTGGGGAAGAGCGCGACCAGCCGTGGCTGTTCAGTTGGAACGCGTTTGATCCTCATCCGCCATTCAATCCGCCCAAGGCGATCATGGAAACGTGGGATGTTGACTCAATGCCCGGCCCGCTATTTCGGGACAGCGACCTGGAAGCGCAGGCTCAACTCTCGGAAGTGGATTTTCAGACCAAAGTGCGCCGGCCCGAAGAATTCGATGCGAAGCGCATCCAGGCCGCGTACTACGCCATGATTGAGTTGATCGATCGGAACGTGGGTCGAATGATCGACGCGTTGAAAAATACCAATCAACTCGAAAACACAGTCATCATTTTCACCAGCGACCATGGCGAAACGCTCGGCGACCACGGCCTGTTGCAGAAGGGCTGCCGCTTTTATGAAGGCCTGGTGCGCGTCCCGCTGATTATTCGCGGGGCGGGCCATTTCGCCCAGGGCCTTCGAAGCAACGCACTCGTGGAATTGCGGGATATCGCCCCGACACTGTTGGCACTTGCCGGTCTGCCGATTCCCGAACGAATGTCACAGCGCACGCTGCTGCCCATTCTGGAAGGGGATGCCAATCCGGCCCAACATCGTGACTTCGTGCGCAGCGAGTTCTATCGAACGTTACCCGATTGCAGCGGATTCAAAGGTTCGTTCGGCACCATGATTCGTAACGAACGATACAAGCTGGTGGTGTATCACGAGCAGGACACCGGCGAGTTGTTCGATCTGCAGGAAGACCCGGATGAATTCACGAATCTCTGGCACGATCCGTCGCACAGCGATATTCGGTTCGGCTTGATGAAGAAGAGTTTTGACGACGTGGTGCATTCCATTGATACGGGCCCGGAACAGGTCGCGAGATTCTGATGTAACCAAGCGAGTTTGCAGCATGAGCAGTTCAGATCTTCTATTCAGTGACGAGGAGTTACCAGTTATCCGTCAGCGCCTAAAGGGGCCGCGTGGCCGGAAGATGCTCGAGCACGCCATCGGGTACTGCCAGCGGTACCTCGATCCGAGCGACAGCATCTACTTTGATTTTCAAGAGCGGCGGAATGACTACTGGCGTCAACGCAACGGCGTCTTCTTCGTTCCGTCACACATGTGCGCGCTGGCTCTGGTCGGCCGAATTGCCGAGCGGCAGGATTTCCTTGAAGCCGCGCGCGATGCGCTGCTGACCGTGATTGAAAACAATCTCGCCGACCAACCGGATCCGGCAAAGAAGCATGCGCCCCGTTTTTACGCGGGATGGCGCCGAAACATCAATCATGATGCGGGCAAGTATTTTTTTACCCTTGGTTTCCTGCTGCATACGTTGCGCGACGTACTGAACCCGCAACAGCGAAAGATCATTGTTGAGCACGCCAACGAAACCATGCGCACCGCGAGCGAGGTATATGCGGAGGGCGCAACCCTTCAGGGGTTGGACAACAATCGAGGCGGACGCTTTGTGACCGGTTTGGGTGTGCTGGCCGCGGCGATTGAACATGAGCCGGGTGTTGACGCCGCGTTAGCCAAAGCAATAGCGGATCAAGCGCCGGGATTGCTCGAGAAAATGCTGCGCTGGAGCTTCGGATATGACGGCGAATCGTATGAAGGCAATGCGTACGGGCCGAGCGCATTGGTGTTCTACCTGCTCTGTGCCGAAGTACATGCGCGCTGCGGCAGAAGAGACTTGCGCGGCGACAGGCGTTTCACCGAGTTTGCTGATTTTCTGGCATACGAGTTCATCAATGCTGATCGTTCATTCAATAACCAGAACGACTGTAACACCACAATGAGCGTGCAGGCGCTGATCTGGGCCGGCTGTCGCCAGCGCCATCCCGTCGCGCTGTGGCTCTGGGATCAAACCGTGGGATGCGACGATCATCCCAAATGCATCACATCGCCGAACGCGCATGCGACGGATCATTCTGCGGTGCCCTGGTCATTGCTCTGGTTTGATGATGAGGCAGAGGCGGCATCACCGACTGCATCTGGCTATCCATTGGATAAACATTTCCGCGAGCGCGGCTTTGTCGCGATGCGCACCGGCTGGGAACCGGACAGCCTGCACACCACCATTTTCTCCGGTCGGCACGGCCACACCGCGCACTGCCATCACGACCTGAACCAGGTAACGCTCTACGCACTCGGCGAGCGATTTATCGTTGACTTGGGATACTGGGTGGAAGATCCAGACACTGGCGAAAAGCAGAGAGGCTGGCCTGCCGAAGCGCACAATCTTGTGTCAATGGATAGCCAGTTCCAGCGCGGACGGCATACGCGCGACTGGGCCGAAGGATATATCCAGACGTTCGACCATTGCAACGAATATGCCTACACCGTGGGTGAAGTGAGTGAAGCCTATGAAGGCGTCAGTCATTGCACGCGTCATTTGCTTCTTTCTCGTCAGCCCGATACCGATCCTTACGCTATCTGGATTGACAATGTCGTGCCGGAGAAAGCCGATGTGGAACATGAATATGTGCTTTATCTTCACACGTCGCCACAGAATCGTTTTCGGATCGAGGATTCCACGGCTGTCATTCAGGGGCCGAGAGCCGAGCTGGATATCCATATCCCCACGCCGCAGGCTGCGAGAATGTCGACCAGTTCATTCGGGCCATACCCGCGCCTGGAAATCGCGATGCGCGGCAAGCTTGGCCGCTTTGCGCTTCTGATGCACCCAAGGCTCGCAGGCCAGCCACACGCCACGGCCGATGCGCAGTGGATGGACGACCAGGTGACAATGGCAGTAAACTTGGGCAACGCCGAACATCACTATCATTTTGATCTGGTGAAGTATCGTGTGCATCAAGGCCGATCTGCCGACGACATCAAGCCGCACGTGTCCACGGTTGGATAAAACAGTCGGGCCCATTGATAAGGAATCAAATGAGAAAACTCGTTACTGACGATTCGCCGACACCGCTGCGAGGCTTTGTGGCGACTTACCCGGCGCCCGGCATGATCGAGGGCATCGGTGCAGGATGGGACTTTATCTGGATCGACGGCCAGCATGGCCAGTATGCTTACAACGATCTGCTTGCCATGGTGCGCGCCTGTGATCTCGTCGACACGGCGTCACTCGTGCGCGTGCCATGGAACGAACAGTCACAGATTGCACTGGTCGCGGACATGAACGCATCAGGTGTGATCGTGCCATGTGTGGATTCGGTTGAAGAAGCCCGGCGCGCGATCGAGACAGCCAAGTTTCCACCAATCGGCCGCCGCTCGTTCGGCGGTCGGCGTCCCAATGACATCGACGGCCGAACCTACGGCGAGTCAGCCAACGATGACTTCAAACTGATCGTAATGATCGAATCACCACAGGCGGTGGAGCAGGCGGATGCGATCGCTGCATTGCCCGGCGTAGACGGCCTGTTCCTCGGTCCGGACGATGTGATGTTGCGCCGAGGGCACAGCATGACCACGCCGCGCTCCGAAGAAACGCTCGGCGAAGACATGCAGCGCGTGTCGGATGCGTGTCGCGCTCACGGGAAACTGTCGATGATGGTTGGCCTGTCTGCCCGAACCATGCAGCTATGCCTCGATAAGGGGTTTGGCATGATTGTGACCGGTTACGACAGCCTCTATTTACGTGAGGGCGCGGCCAAAACCCGGGCAATGGAAGCAGAATTGCTGGGCTACCCGAGCACCTCCGCAAATGATAGTCGGGTGTTCTGATACCAATAATACGGCCTCAGATTGATGCTCGTGCATTTATCGTTCGCGACGTCTTCGTTGGATTTCGTTGCAGCCGGATCGTGACACGATCCAGGTAGATTTGTTATCTCGTGATACAGCACCCGCCACGTGCTAGAGTCAATCAGAAACCGCATATGTCCATGTCTCTGGAACTCGATATCGGTTAAAGTATCGCCGGATTTACACGAAGGTGTTGTCAGTGGTACCCATGTCCTCCAACAGTGCCATTCTGCAATCCATCGGCTTCTGGGACTACACCTGCCCGGGGCACGGCTCGGTCGAACAGTACACTTGCGATGACTGGTCACAGTTACTCGATGAAATGTCAGCGGCCGGGATGAACAGCCTGGTTCTGGGCGTGAAGTGGCTTTCCACCGGCTACCGCAGTCAATTGAATTGGCTGGACCAGCGCTCGGAAGACAGTCTGGCGGTGCGCGATGACAACCGGGTCATTCACCATGTACTCGCCGAAGCAAGGAAACGACGTATCCAAACCTGGCTGCTTGTCGTTGCCACGCAGTATCACATCCCGTCCTTTGGCATGGAGCCGCTGTCGCAGATGCGCTGGGGGGATGTGGGGCTGTACGATCTCGATCAGCCGGCCGTGGAAGGACGCATCGTGGATCTGTTTGATGAAGTGATCCAATTGTTCGGCAGTGAGGCAGACGGCCTGGTAGTGGAACTGGAATTCTGCGATCGCGCGGCGCCGCATCGCATTGAGCCTTACAACCAATGGGCAGACACGAACAATCGGCCGAACTATAAAGAGATCAGTCACATCCCGCCGGACCCGCGCTGCAGTCCGTTTGAGGACTGGCGCGACTACACCACCGATCGCCGCGTCGATGTCTGCCGCAAGGTCGAGCACGCGGTGCGCGCCGGCGGCTTTCACGGCGAACTGGCGGTCATTTCAGAAATGCGCAGCGCGCCGTATCTGGTGATGGGCGCCTGCAATTTGGAACGACTGCGTGACGGTCTGCCCGGCTGGTCATTGGTCACGTATGACGATTTGTACGATCGCACGGTCAATCGCCTGGCAAGCATGGACATTTGCATCGAGCAACCCAGAGAAGTGGGGTTTGACGTGCATTGGGTCACACGTGGCGTCATGACATTCAGCGCGGGCTTTGCGCAAGGCACCGGCGACCTGGAACGACAATGGCAACTTTCCATTGAGGACGCGTTGAACCACCGCCCTGATTCGTTGTGGCTGATGGGAGCCGATGCGCGCCACGCAGGCATGGTCTGCAACGCAGAATTGCTGCCGCAATGGGGTTTTGACGATGGCAGGGCCGCGCGTCGGCGATTGTTCGATATGCTCCGGCCACTTACGTCAAATGCAGACATCTGAATATGTGATGCCGAACAACATTGTTGGGCCGACCGGATTCTGCGACAACTGACAGCCGGGTGTTCTAAGTCACCTCTCCGAAAGACTACGGCTTGCGCGTGAAAGCTCACGCCACGACGACATCGCCGCTGTTAGTCAGTCATGCGGGCGTGATGTTGATCCCCACATGGTTGCCATTTAGGAATAGCCGGTTGGTAACCGGCAGCCCTGCGGCGATTTGCAGGTTATTGATATCGCCAATCACAAGGATATTCCGCAGTTCGCGCCCGACATTGAATGTTGCATCCTGAACGGCGCCCAGCAAAAGTGCATTGCCGACATCCGTGAATGTATTAACCGTCATTTTTGTGCTTTGGCCGAGCGCGAGAATCAGGCCGATACCGCCTTGTGCCACGTCGAGCGTCACATTGTTTGACGGCCCCATCAGCAGGACGGTCTGCAGATTGGTGGTGGCATGAACTGCGACATTGTTGCTGTTGCCGAAAAACATGGCAGTCAGGATCGTTCCGCCTGAATTAATATCCACGTTGTTCGCCGCGCCGAATCCCATCACCGTGTTGACGTTGCCGCCCGTGTCGATGTCCAGTCCATCGATGTCTCCCATGACCATGGCGGTTAACAGGTCACCCGACACGGTGGCGCCGATATTTGCACCATCGCCGAGCACCATGAAGATCGTGACCTGCCCGCCAATATTCAGAGCAACATTGGCCGTGTCGTCAAAGAACAGCAGGCTCGTGACATTGCCGGCAACCTGGACGATCAGTCCATCCGTTTGGCCGAAGACGTATATACCGATAGCGTTACCACCGACATGAATGTCAACCGTATTGACATCTCCCTGTGCCAGAAACAGGCCCAGATTGCCTGCGATGTTGTAAACCACACTGTTCAAATCAGCGGGCAGGATTAAAGTCTGTAACGACCCGTCAACGTCGACGCTGGTGTTCTCCATCGCACCGCGCGGCAGGAATGTGGTGAGATCGCCTCCGATGTTGATATCCGAAAACGTCAAGGCGCCGGAAGTCATAAACAGCGAGACATCGCCGGGTGTCCTGAATTCGGCGGTATTGCTCCCCGTGCCGGTCATGGAATCAATCATGACCAGCATCGCCAGTGAGGATGCCTCGCCCGTTATGACATCAGCGCCATCGATGAAACCGTCCGCAAAGAGCTGGGAAAGAGAGCCGTCAAGAACAATCCCCTCACGGTCCAGTGTGACGTTCCGTAAGCTGGCTGAACGCAGTGAGCCGGTTCCCGTAATCGTGCTTACCGTCGTTTTACCGTCACCGTTGCCTTTCTGAACCACGGTAACGGTAAGGGTTGTCGTTTCATCGGTGTCGTTCAGAATGATGCGCGAAAGATCCGCATTGTTTGTCGCACTGCCTTCCAGGCGAAGCTCGGCCGTGCCTGAGCCTGTCATACGGACCGTCACTTCATCGCCGTTCGCATCAATGAATTGAAAGGCGTTCGGGTCCGGTTCGGTTGTCTCAGATTGCTGGTTTGTGTTTGGCTCATTGTTGCCGACCAATACACCACCGAAAGTATCACCTTGGCCGGCGGTGATAGTCACTGCTGCATTTCCAAACGAATTGAGCGTAACACCACCGCCACCACCACCACCGATGATCACGCCGCCACCGTTGTCATTATCTTCAGGAGCCTGCGCCTGTTCTACCGGGTCAGCGATAATCATCCCGATACCATTTCCGGCAATCCGCTGGACGAAGGTGTCCTGGTATTGTGGTAAGGCACCAAGAATTACAGACAGCGGCTCAATTCGAATACTTCCCGACATGGACTGACTGAAGATTTCGTACAAGCCATCAATCGGATCCTGGCTTGGGTGGGGTCCTGCGTTCAGGTGGACATCCAGATCATCAGTGCCAAACCCTTGAAGCAGAACCGAGCCGCCAGGGTTAGGGAACAATGACGACTCGCTAATACTGATAGATGCGGTCTCGAAGGCAACCATTTCCAGTTGCGGCGGCTCCACCGAAAGTGTGCTTGCGCTTGACTCAATATCGAGACGCCCGTTCCACTGCTTAAGCAACAGATCATCCCAGTTCAGATCAGAGCCACTTGTGGAAATACGCAGTGTGGCGTCCGGGTCGGGAGACACCGTATGGATGGCTGCGATGTCCGCGTTGTCGTTAGCCTGACCCTCAAGTTCAACCACGATCCAGCCACGGCCGAAGTGTTCGATCGTGACTTCATCACCATTGCCATCATTGAATGTGAAGTTTGGGTTGTCCGGTGACAGAATTGCAGCTGCCGTAGCAACGGGTGTATCAGTCGATCCAGCAAAAAATAAAACGTCGTTGGCTGCGATATTAACACTAGCAGCCAATGTGATTGACGTACGCAAATGGCCGTAGTTACCACCGGGCAGTGTGATTCCTCCGTCGGAATCCGAACTGAAAAGCGCTTCACCTGCGAACAGAAAGAATTCTTCGAGTATTAAATCTGCCGGTCCGGAATCCACAGTCAGATCAATCGGGCTCGACCAGGCGAATATGTTACCCGTAAAGAGATCTTCACCCGTTCCGGTAATGTGCAACTGGCTTGTCTCGTTGGTCCCCGAAATTTGAATCGTTTCAATATCCGCGTTATTCGCCGCGTCGTCTGTCAGTGTCACCTCAATGTTACCTTCGCCGATCAGTTGGACGGTGACCTGATCGCCATTGGCATCGTTGAAAATGAACTGCGGGTTGTCCGGTGAAAGAACGGAAGCAGACAGAAAAATCCGCGGCTCCAGAGACTCAAACATTTGACCGCGCCTGCCCGGATACGTCGTGGCTCTGGTCGCCACGGGTGGCATGGCCCAGCGGGTGCGCAGGGCGCGACGAAACTTGCGGCGTTGTGAGCCTGTGAAGAGTTTCGAAAGCAAGGATGTAAACACGAAAGACCCCCCGACAAGAAGATTCCGCACTTCAGGCAGTGGGAAAATGACAATTCCGGCCAGTTACACCCTGCTGCCCATCCCGGTGACGGACAATAGAGTGAGCACCATTGTACTGCCCGCAGATAGCGACTTCCAGCCCGGTTCGAATAGTCAGGGCCCGTTTAATCTTGCGGTACCGGAGTGTGGTGCCGCGTGGGTATGGTTTGTAACGTCGGATTGTCACCCAAACGGGGTTTTTGAGACGGCTTCAGCCACTGAAATCAGATGTAGATATCTGTGTATGTAATGCCGATGAAAACGGCATGTTCACCCGGAACCGACATAAGATCACTGATAAAGCCCATAGCGACACCAATAGTGGGCAATCCAGACGAACCGCGTATGATAGAAGGTTCTATGACGCAGAACGTCGAAACCCAATCCATCAAGTCGCCTGAAACGGCGCTGGCTTCGCAGAAGTCATCCCTGCCGTGGCGAAACTGGTCCGCAGGTGCGGCATTGCTCGGCATCATTGCCGTCGGTTGCATGCCGTGGCTCGTGGATCGATATCCGGGCGCGGAAGCCTTCAGTATTACGTTTGTGAGCATCGTGCTCGAGGCGTTTCCGTTCATCATTCTTGGTGCTTTTGTTGGTGGGTTCATTGAAGTCTTCATCAGTCAGGATCGGCTTGCCCGTTGGCTGCCGAAGAATCGTGTGCTGGCTGTATTGCTCGCTGGTTTAGGCGGGCTGGTATTGCCGGTATGTGAATGTGCGGTTGTCCCGGTCACGCGCAGACTGCTGCGCAAAGGGTTACCGCTGCCGGCGGCCATTGCGTATCTGCTGGCCGCGCCGCTGGTCAATCCGTTGGTTGCCGCTTCGACCGCCATTGCTTATCTGGGCAGCTACCAGATGTTGACGTTTCGCATGATCGGCGGGTACGTCGTGGCGGTCACCGTTGCGCTGATCGCCGGCGCCATCTTCGCAAAGCGAAGTCCATTACTCGATCAACAGGCGGCCGAGGCGCAAGCAGGCTGCGGTCACCATCACCATCACCATCACGACCACGATGATCATTGTGGCCATTCCCATGAGCACAATCACGATCACGCGCAGCAACGCAGCCTTCGCTCCCGGCTTGGTGAAGCGATTCTGCACGCCACGGACGACTTCATCCTCGTCGGCCAGTTTCTCGTGATCGGATCGCTGATCGCAGCGGGAATCCATACGGTGCTGAATCGCCAGGACATGGTCACGCTGACAGATATGCCAATCCCGTCAACTTTGCTGATGATGGGGCTCGCCCTCGGACTGAATCTGTGCAGCGAAGCCGACGCATTTGTGGCGGCGTCATTCCGGTCCTTGCTGCCGTTTGTGGCACAGCTTGGTTTTTTAGTGCTCGGCCCGATGATGGACCTCAAACTGGCGGCCATGTACCTGACGTTCCTCAAGAAACAGGCCGCACTGGTGCTCATCGGCTTGATCTGTGTTGCGGTGTTCGTTTACACAATGATCATTCAGTTCGCGTTCGGCGGTTTGATTCAATAGGAAACAGGACGCTTTGTTTAACTCGCGCGTAATATGTGTATTCGTCTGGATCGTCGGCCTGGTGTGGCTGCTGGCGCACGGGCGATACCAGGCATTTATCAGAACGGACTTCTGGCCGTTACTGGCGATTGCGATTGCTGTGTTGCTGGTATTCCTGTTTGTCTGCACGTCGCGCAAGGCCGGGGAAGGCTGCGCCGATTACGCACAACAGTCCGGCCTTCGGCGATGGATCGGCGCATTGCTCGTGCTCCTGCCGCTCTGGCTTGCGTTCTGGGGCACGACCGAACGCAGCCTTAATTCTGATGCATTCGCGCAACGATGGGTTGATACCAAGCCGGCTGTCCAGGATCGTCCTTCTGATTCAAACATTGAGGAGGCCGACGCAGATACCGCAGATGTCTTAACAGAACCTCAGTCCGAAGCGCCTGCTGAGAAGGTAGTCGAAGTGGAAGCCGAACCTGCCGAATCTGATCCGGTAATCGAAGTTGCCCCTCAAACGACACCAAGAGATTTGACCCTGCTCGAACTATTCAATGAAGCGGAATACATTCTGGGCGAGCGTGTCACCACGATCGGCCGAGTACATCGTGCGGATAATCAGCCGGACAGGCAGTTCGTTCTCTTTCGATTTGTCATGAACTGTTGCGCGGCAGACGCCCAGCCCATGGGCGTTCCGGTTCGGTTAAAGAGCGAATCCGTCACCATGCCCGAGCGCGACCAGTGGGTGCGCGTCGAAGGGACGATTCTTGAAGAAAAGATTGACGGCTACGACCGGTACGTGCTGGACGTGGACACGGTCGTCGAAATCGAAGCCCCACGCTCGCCATATCTCCAGATGGAGATGGACTGGTAATCCGCTTGAAATTCCGGTTCACCTTTGACTAATTGTCGCCGGCGTTACGAGGATGAGCCGCGTCCTCAACAGACGGGCGGTAGCGCAGCGTGCGACCGTTTTTCAGTGCCGCGTCCAGGCCATGCCACAGTTTGTTCTGGTCATAATACAGCGTCATATCAAGCCGATCCGAACGCAACCGCCAGGCATCAACGGAAACGCGTTTACTGTCGACCGTCAGGGATCGCTTGCCGAGTGATTCAATGGTCACTTTTTCCAGTTGGCCGTCTTGCGCGTTGAGCAGCTGTGAGCGTTTGAGCATATCCGCGTCCCAATAAGCAAACGACCAGATGCGCGAAGTACGGATCTGCTGTTCGCCCGCATGGGTCTTCGTTGACAATTCGCCTTGTGCATAGTCAGCGTCCACGCGGAACTTGTCGCCGTCTTCGTTGGTCGTGGAGTCCAGTTGTGTCAGGCAGCCGCTTTGCCATCGCTCCCGCGCCTCATGTTCATAGCGGTACACCGGAATGTAGAAGACCTTGACTTGGTATGACGCTTGTGAAAGCACCGTAAAATCGTTCGGCTTGCCTTCGAATGTCCAGTGGTGATAACCGATCTTGTTGTTGTCGAGGAACACGTCGAAGCGCCGGTCAGTCTCGGGCCGCTCTGCCGTTTCCGTGGCCGGCGCAATCGACGGTGAAATCATCACCAGCAACGTGAGCAGAGCTGCTCGATTGAATCGATCATTTCGTTTGCACATGACGAACAGTAGCGCCGGCATGCCGGGTGGTCAAAGGCTGGCCGCGCTTCCATTTTCGTGATTGATCTGGTGACTAACAGAGCTATTTGGCTTTTTATCAGGTATGGTGGTTGTTAGATGACCATTGTTAACAAACGACATATGGTCCGATACGGATTGCCGTGCTACAGTAACACTTATTGCCTGTTGTTCAGATAAGTTCCTGTCGGTTAAGGACGCACATGAAACACATCAAACCCCGCCTCGGGCGTCGGCTGACCGCGACGGCCGTGCTCGTACTTTTAGTCATAATGTCGGTCGGGTGTGGTAAGCAGGAAGCCCCGGCACCCCCTGGCGCGCTCCCGGTTACCGTCGAGACGCCTGTTGTGCGCGATGTCACCGAGTACTACGAGTACACCGGCAACCTTGCACCGGTTGAGGAAGTGGAGATTGTCGCGCGCGTGTCCGGCTACCTGATTAAGCAGAACTACAAGGAGCTGGATAAGAACGGCCAGGCCACCCAGGTGAAGGCCGGCGACACACTTTTTGAGATCGAGCACGAGCCTTACGAAATAGCCCGTCGCGCCGCGGAAGCGGAAGTGGAACGTGCCAAGGCGCTGGAACTGGCAGCCAAAACCAAGCGCGACAAGGTCAAACAGGCGCTGGAAGGCAAAGCCGCGACGCAGATTGAAATGATCGAAGCGGAAGCGGAATACAAACAGCGCGTGGCCGAGCGCATGGCCGCGGAAGCGAGCCTCGAACACGCGGTACTCGACGAACAGTACACGTATGTAAAGAGCCCGATTAATGGGGTGGTCAGTCGCAACTATATTGACGTCGGCAGCCTCGTCGGCATGACAGGCCCCACGGTGCTGACCAAGGTCACGCGCATGAAGCCGATCTGGGCGTACTTCGACGTGAGTGAGCGAATCGTGCTGGAGTACCTTGACAGCCGCAGCGCGTTTGATGACGGGGGCAAACGTGAGGCCGTGCCGGTTGAACTGGCCCGGGCCAGTGATCCGCCCGGCACCTATCCGTTCAAGGGCAAAATCAACTTCGTGGACACACAGGTCGATCCGGGCACGGCAACGATCACGGTTCGTGCCGAGCTGCCCAATGATGACGTCTCATTGTTTCCCGGATTGTTTGTGCGCATGCGTGTGCCTTACGACACGACCAGGGACGCGGTGCTGGTCAAGGAAGATGCGATCGGCACGGACCTGGGTGGCAAGTTCGTTTTTGTTGTGGATGAAAAGAACGTCGCCAATCGTCGGGGCGTCGTGCTCGGCTCACGCGCGGACGGCGGTTACCGCGTGGTGAAAGAAGGGCTGTCGGCAGACGAGCAGTACATCTCCGTCGGCATCCAACGCGCCCGTCCGGGGTCACCGGTCAAGCCGATGCCGACACAGGCTGACGCGGGTAAAGCAGGTGCAACCGCTAACACTGGTGGGGGGCGCTGATGTTTTCCAGGTTTTTTATTGAGCGCCCGATTTTCGCCTCGGTGGTTGCGCTGATCATGGTGTTGATCGGCGCGATCAGTCTGCCGATCCTGCCCGTCGAGCAGTACCCCGAGATTGCTCCGCCCACGGTGCAGATTCTCGCCAACTATCCGGGTGCCGATCCGCAGACCATCGTCGATGCCGTCACCGCGCCGATCGAGCAGGAAGTCAATGGCGTTGAGGGCATGATCTACATGAAGTCGACCACGGCTTCGAATGGTCGGGTCAATATCGACGTCACCTTCGAACTCGGCACCGATCCCGACCTGGCAGCGGTTTTCACGCAGAACCGGGTTGCGGTTGCCGAGCCACGCCTGCCGCAGGAGGTGCGCAATCGTGGCGTGACGGTCAAGAAGCGCTCGCCAAGTCTGTTGATGGTCATCTCACTCTACTCGGAGACCGATCCCAGAACCGGTAAGCCTTATTTCGACGGGTTGTATCTCTCCAACTACGCCACGGTTTACGTCAAGGATGCGTTGGCACGCGTCAAAGGTGTGGGCGAAGTGTTCACTTTCGGGTCGCAGGACTTTTCAATGCGCATCTGGCTGGACCCGGAAAAGCTGGCATCGCGCGATCTGACTACCGTCGATGTGCTTAACGCGTTAAGAGAGCAGAACGTTCAGGTCGCCGCGGGGCAGATCGGCCAGCCGCCGGCCGCGACCGAGTCCGGCTTCCAACTCATCATCAACGCCGAGGGGCGCCTGGAGTCTGTTGAGCAGTTCGAAGACATCGTACTGAAAGTCACGAAGGATACGCAGGGTGGTCATACGATGACCCGCGTGGTGTATCTCAAGGATGTGGCGCGCGTCGAACTGGAAGCCGAGAGTTATGACTGGGCCTCTCGGCTGAACAGTACGCCGGCCGCGACCATGGGCATCTACCAGCTGCCGGGGTCCAATGCGGTCGAAACGGCGGACGGCGTGAAGGCTGTCATGGAAGAACTCTCCAAGTCCTTCCCGCAGGGGTTCAAACACAAAATCACGTTTGACTTTACTGAATTCATCAAGGCATCCATTCAAGAAGTCGTCGTAACGCTGTTTATCGCCGCGGCACTGGTCGTGCTGATTACTTACATCTTCCTTCAGGACTGGCGCGCCACGCTCATCCCGTCAATCACCATTCCCGTTTCGCTGGTCGCCACGTTCGGCGTGCTGCTGGCATTGGGGTACAGCTTCAATCTGTTCACGCTGTTTGGATTGATCCTTGCAATCGGAATCGTTGTGGACGATGCGATCGTGGTGGTTGAGAACACCGCGCGCAAGATTGATGAAGGAATGGCGCCGCGCCCGGCCGCGATTGCCGCGATGCAGGAGATCAGCGGCGCTCTGATCGCGACCACGCTGGTGGTTCTGGCCGTGTTCATCCCCGCTGCGCTGCTCGGCGGGATGACCGGTGTGCTTTACCGGCAGTTTGCTGTCACGATTTCGCTTGCCACGCTGTTCTCGACGGTCAACGCATTGACGCTCAGCCCCGCGTTGTGTGCCATTCTGCTGCGCAAGTCCAAGGAGTCTCGCTTCCCACTTTTTGCCCTGTTCAACAAGCTGCTGAATGGCTCGCGCTCCGGCTACCTCTGGTTTGTCGGTAAGGGCATTCGGCTGGCGGTAATCGTTGTTCTATTGTTTTCAGGCCTGTGCGTTCTGACCGCATGGGGTTTTCGGGCATTGCCGACCGGCTTTATGCCTAACGAGGATCAGGGGTATTTCTTTGTCAACGTGCAGCTCCCTGATGCCGCGAAGCTTTCTCGCACCGAGGATGTGCTGACACGAATCGAGCAGATGGCCGTAAACACACCGGGCGTGCGCGACGTCGTCGGCGTGGCCGGTTTTTCACTGCTGACCGGAACGGTCGCGCCCAACAATGCCATGGCCGTGGTCATTCTTGAAAACTGGGACGAGCGTAAATCTCGCGCACTCAGCATCCGTGGCGTGATCGGTTCGCTCATGGGTCAGATGATGACCATCCAGGAAGCGCAGGCATTCGCGTTTGCGCCGCCGCCGATCATGGGCCTGGGTGCGGCCGGCGGTTTTGAGTATGAACTTCAGGACCGCGGCGCCAATGGGCTCGAAGCGCTGCAGGATACATCCGATCGGCTCATCTTTGCCGCCATGGAAGACCCTGGCGTCACGCGTATGTTCACTGGCTTCCGGGCGCGCGTACCTCAGTTGTTCGTTGACATCGACCACGTGAAGGCCCAGCGCATCCAGGTGACGCCGACCGTGTACAACGACACGCTCCAGTCAAACCTTGGCGGCACGTACGTCAATGACTTCAACATCTTCAATCGTGTCTTTCGCGTTTTCGTTCAGGCTGACGCCCGGTTCCGCGACCGCGTGGAGGATATCGGCCTGCTGAAGGTGCGTAATCTGCAGGGCGAAACATTACCGCTCGACTCGTTTGTTCGCGTTGAGGAGATCGTCGGTCCACAGGCGATTACGCGATACAACCTTTATCCGTCCGCATCGGTATCCGGCATGGCGTCGCCCGGGCTCAGTTCCGGTCAAGCCGTGCAGACCATGGCTCGATTGTCGGAGCAGCATCTGCCACCGGGCTTCGCGTACGAATGGACCGGCACGACCTATCAGGAACTCAAGGCCGGCAGCCAGGCGGCGATCGCGTTTGCCCTTGGCTTCCTCGTCGTGTTCCTTGTGCTGGCCGCGCAGTATGAAAGTTGGTCGATCCCGATCTCAATTCTGTTGACCGTCCCGTTGGGCATCCTCGGCGCGCTGGCGGGCATCTTCATCCGTGGCTATGACATCAACGTGTACACACAAGTCGGTTTCATTCTGCTGATCGCGCTGGTTGCCAAGAACGCGATTCTGATCGTCGAGTTCGCCAAACAGCTGCGCGAGGAAGGCAAGCCCGCAAAAGACGCGGCGCTGGAAGCGGCAAAACTGCGCTTCCGCCCGATCCTGATGACGGCATTCTCGTTCGTGTTCGGCACGTTCCCGCTGATCATCGCGACCGGCGCCGGCGCGATGAGTCGGCGCTCATTAGGCACCGCCGTGTTCTTCGGCATGATCGTCGCTACTATCATCGGCGTGGTATTCGTCCCGGTCTTCTATTACGTCATTCAGGTTCTGTCAGAGAAGCTGTCGGGTAAGAAAACAGCGCCCGCTTCGGCTGCTTCCACCAGTTCATAAATCCAGGCCCGACATCGCCTGACGGGTTAACACGATCGTCTCTTACCAATGTCAAAGTGGTGAGGATGTATGGCTTGGGCGGCTGTCGATCTGCTTGAATCGGGTTGAAGTTGACTTCCGTATCCAGTATCAGGCCCTGAAGTCCGTATTCTGGTCATCCAGTAGACGCATGAAGTGCTGATCATGTCGACCATTGTCGGGAAGCGACGAAACAGCAAACGGTCAACAGGCAGCGAATGGAGAGGGAGTAAAGATGCGTAAGGTCTATATTGGGCGGTCCTGATGGTGGTATTCCTGTTGGGGGCCAGTCAGGCGTCCGCGGCGATCGTGAAAGTGGTAGTCTCAGGCACACTTAATGCGCCGGTTGAAGACGGCTTTGGTCTGTTTACCGGTGTTAGTAGTGGCGAGCCGTTCGATTTCGTTTTCTCATACGACACGACTGCCACGGATATTGAGTCGGCCCCAGGCGATAACATCTCTGTTCAGAACGTGCCGCCTCAAATGTACATGTTCACAGGCGCTGGCATCACAGCAACGGTCACAGACCGCTACTTATTACGCTTGCTCGATGTCAACCTTAATACACCTGATCAGGCCAGTTTGTTTGCATCCGCCTCTGGTTCGGTTACTTCGACGTTCTCTATCAGCGGCACGTCGAACCCCATCCCGATCAGCGTGGACAACTTGACCATGAATCTCAGATTGGCGTACATCACCGATGCACCCGATGCTGATATTCCGGTCGATTTCCCGGTCGGAAATATCGACCTTGGCTCCAGCCTCTTTAGTCTGGACCTCACAAAATTCGGACTTTCCAAAGATGATGATATTGAATCTGAACTTACTGGCGTCATTACCTCGGTCAGGGTGATTCCTGAACCCAGCGCGTTGGGGCTGTTGGCTATGGGTGGGTTGATTCTGCTTCGTCGAACCCAGCGTCGGCACGTGGCGTAAAAACGGGCGCCTTATTGCAGCGGTATCTGTGATAGACCGCCGGGGTGTCAGTTTTTGAGGGGGAATGGCTCAAGCCGATAGATAACTGTCTGCGACGCGGTGATTTCATCTTCAATCATTTTTGTGCGCTCATAGCGTGTTTTGCCGGTGATGACGTCAATCACGCGCGCCGGTTCTGGTAGATGGATGGTGCGCGGGCCGGGTGTCGACGTGTGTAGCGCGACCATGAACCGATCAGCGTGGATGATGTCATTGCTTTGTGTGTAAATGTGAGCACCGGCGTGTCGAGCCAGGCCGCGCCATAGGTCGGCCGGCAGCGGCACGGCAGTGGTGAAGACGCTGGTCCATCGCGTGTCGCCTTGGCCATGTTCCATCACGCTCAGGCCGGAGGCGTTGATACCACCCTTGGTCCAGAGCCGTCCCAAAGATCGTCCGGAGGTGGGGATCAAGAGTGGTCCGTAGGCAAGCGGCCCGCCAATGATGTCGCCCGGCCGGACGTCGCGCGTGATGGCGTGATTGTTCTGATCCATCAGCACGCGCCGGGGTGCGTTGGCGCTGATCATTTTGAACGTGAAGCCGGTGAGTTTTTGAGCATGTTCAACGCTGAGTGTCTTGCCATCGCTGATACCCGAGCCGGGCCCCCAGAGTACGACGTGGCCGTTGCGGAATACTTTCTTCCGTAGCAGTTCGATGCGTTCATCATCGACCTTATAAAGATTGGGGAAATAGAACACGCGGTGTTCCGGAAAGTTATCCAGCGCCAGGTCCTCAAGCAGATAGGCACGGTAAGGCACGCCACAACGTGCCAGCCCGGTCTTCATCTCCCACATGATGGCTTCATTGGCGAAGCGACCATTGCCGTTGGTTTCAAAAACCGCCGCATCATCAATGATCACGGCGATCCCGGGAACATTTTCGTGCGGCCAGCTAATTGCCTGCTGAAGTACTTCCGCTTGGCGATGGATTATCTTGTGAATCCCTTCAGAGCCGAACCAGTCTTCCGATACATCCATCCAGTACGAGTGGTAGCCTCCGGTCTGAGATGCGGCAATGTTGCGCCAGGTGATCGCGGCAAACTCAGCGTCATTCTCCGCCTTACCGATTTTGCCATTTCTGGCCGTGTAGCTTCGCGTATCCATTTCGCAAAGAAACAGCTTGTTGCGTAGCAGTGTTGACTCCACGATGCCTTCCGGCAGGTACACGCCACCCATCCCGCGGGCCACGTAGTCGTGCGGCGTGATCAGCCCGTTAAAACTGTTAAGTTCCAACAGCTTCGCCGCATGTACATTGCCCGCGCCCGCAAGCATGTCGTGATACGCGATCGGCCAGGACTGCTTGGGATCAAAGAAAGCCTTGTTCTCCCAGCCCTGCATGACCTGTTTGAGCGTATCGACGATGAAAACACGCCTGCGTTCGGTTGCGCGGTGATGCGCGACCGCCTGGCCGATGAATAGTTCGTGATACAGCTGCGTGGATAGTTCAATGTAATCGCGAAACGGTTGATTACCAGCAGCGGGTTGCCAGAAGAGCATGGATTGAACTTCCGGCACCGGTCGACGCAATGAATCGCTCGGCACGTCGACTGTGCCGAGCGTCACTTTCTCATTGTGCCATGCTGTTTGCAACTCGGTATCGGTCTGGTACTTCTGTTTCAGAAATGCGCGCCATCGTTGCCGCATCACCTCGCTATGGTCGTAAAGGTAGCCCATAATCACCGGCATGTGGCTTCCTTCGACGCGATGTCCGGTCCAGTAGCCGATGATGCGGTCGGACCAGTTGTGGGTTTCACAAAAGCGAATCACCGACTCGATCAGTTTGGCTGAATCCCGCAGGTACTGTTGTGACGCGAGAGACGGCGTTTGGTGTAATTCACCCGTTTCATCAACAAACAACTCCTCAGGATGAACGTCACGCCAGTCCTTCGGCTCCATCGGCATGAATCGGATGATGAATCGCGCATTGGGCATCTGTTCAAGAACGAGCCTTGCCTGATCGTCGATAGACGGTGAATCCAACGGGCGCAGATACCGCGGCTCAATCCGGTTACCGGTCCAGAACGGATTGGCGCCCCAGTCCTCCGCATTCTTTCCGCGTGGAACGTTCAGAAAGAACACCGACATATCATGGGCAAAGAATCGCTTTGTGGCGATGACGTCATGTGGCTGAAGCGTCGTCGGGCTGTACGCCACAAGAGGAAGTGGCTTGCCATCAACAAAAATGCAGGGCCGGCCTTTGTGCATCTGCACGGTCGCACCGGTCGTTGATTCCTGACTGAAACAGGCTGGCTGAGTCAGAAGAACAACAACGACTGCAAGCAGGACAAAGATGCGCGACCGGACAAATGGATCAGACGAAATGGGCGTCAAGTCAGCTCTCCATAAATTCATCAGGATGGTCTTGATCGCAGTGGCACCTCACGGCGCTCATCCGCGGACTGCTGCGCGGCAAACACAGGCGCAACTGCGGCAATGCCATCTTCGAGCGAAGGTCGCGGCTCGCCACCTTCCACAATTGCCTTGTACCAATTGATTACGTTTGAGCAGTTGTCCAATGCGCCCGATTGCGGCAGTTCGATCGGCTCGCGCTCTTCCAATTCGAGATTACGGCGCTGCTGGTACCAGGCTTGTTTGGAATGGGTATCAATGTAGAGATTGCCTTTGGTTCCGAACACGCGCAGTTCGTGGCAGTACCCGGTCACGTGGTAGCAGTTCAACGTGCCGACCAGTCCGGATTTGTGGCGAATCAGGACGTTGGCCACGTCGGCGGTTTTGGTGTCCGGATGCGCATCGTGGCGCATCATGCAGGACACGCCGAAGATTTCACCGAACATGTGATTGATTCGGTGTATCGCATGCACGCCGCATTGCATGAGCATGCCGCCGGGGTTGCGGTCCGGCAGGCCGCGCCAGTCGCCCGGCTTGATTTCCAGTCCGCCCGAGTGGGAGCTGTTTTCTTCATACGCGACAACCGTTCCGAGTTTGTCTTCTTCGATCATTTGAAGGACCAGTGCCGCGAACGGATCGACGTGATTGTCGCTGTGCCCGGTGCCAAATACGCGCCCGGTCTCGTCGCGCGTTTTGACGAGTTGTTCGATTTCGTCGGGGGTGCCGCACAGCGGCTTCTCAACAAAGACATGTTTGCCCGCCTGCATGGCCTTGATAGCAAACGGGGCGTGCGTGTCGATGCCGGTGCTGATCACGATTCCTTCGATCTGTGGATCGGACAGCAGTTCGTCGAAATTATTCACGCCGCGCGCGTCCTCTTCAGAACACGCCTGAGTCAGTGCTTTTTCGTTCCGATCGCACAAGGCAATCATCTCAAAGCAGCCTGCTTCGCGTAAGCGTTCACGCCGATACTCGCCAAAGCTGGCGATGCCGACCATGCCGATTTTGAGTTTGCGATTGCCTTTGATGAGCGCCGCGGCAGAAGTGCTCGTGGCGTTTTGATCTTGAGACATTGTGATTACTCCGAAGCGCTGGATCGCGCATGAATGGTGCCAACCGCTACGGTTGACTCCAGGTGTTCAAATACAAACTGTCCGGGTGTGACGCAAACAATATGTGCATTGGTATCCACGATCATGCTGTGGCCGCAGTGGAAAAACCCCAGACGCGCGTCGTATCCCATCTGGTTACACGACACCATTCCCAGGCCATGATCGAGTGCAGACTCAATCGGGTCGGCGCTGAAGCACACGCTTTGAGCGTCCTTCAGATAAGCTGCGCGTTTCCCGGGAGATGTCAGATCACTGAGGTGATACCCTTTGGCCGCATCGCCCAGCCCCGCAGTCGGCGCGAGAACGACATCGCATCCGCGGCTGGACAGCCTTTCTTTCAATCCGTCCATCCCTGAGTCCGCACAGATGACGATGGCAAACGTGACGCCGTTGACTGAAAAGAGTGTGCGCTCGGCCGGCCCGGCCTGTACGCCGTATTTGATCTCACCGGGCGTGACAACGTGTTTGCGCTGCAGGACGCTTGATCCGTCCGGCCCGATGGCCATGGCGCTGTTGTAAAGACCGTCTGCGGCTTTCTCAAAGAATCCGGTCACGATGATGATGTCGTGAGCCGCGGCCATCTTTACGACCTGTTGGATTTCTTCTCCGTCCGTTGTGATTGCCGCCTCGACGCCTCGTCCCGGATGGTCGTAGGCTGTTAATGCGGATTCGGAAAACAGCACGAGCTTGGCGCCTCGTTGCGCCGCTTCCGCCACCAACGGCTCCATCCGGCGAAGGTTCTCAGGCACATCCCCCGGAACAACCATCGGCTGCGCCGCCGCAACGGTCAGCGTGCCGCGCGGCGCGTCGGGTGCGGACGGGGTCAGTTCGGTTACTTCAGTCTGGGCGGTCATGCGGGATTGCCTCACTCCGATTTGCTCAAGCGGTTTGCGTCACTTTGCCTTCAGTCAGGAATTGCTTCACCGCTTCAAGGTACCCGGTACTATAGCGTTGATCGGGCAACAAATAGTTGCCTTCCGTCCATTCATTCCATGCATTGATCAGGAGCATACGGGGCGCTCCGCCGCAGCGTTCAATGCTCTGGCGGCAGGTGTATAGCACTTCCTGAAATTTCTGTGGAGAACCATCGATGACAATCGGCTCGTAAAAGTGTTTTCGGAAGTCCAGCGGCAGCTTCGCGCCCTGATGCCAGCGCGGGGTGTTGTCGAACCCAATCGTAGCGACCGGGTGAAAAGGCAACCCCTGGTTCTCACATCGTGCGAATAGTTCCTTGTGGCTTTCGATCACCTCGTCATATGGCACAACGGGTTGATCGTTGGTCAGGTTCTGATAGCCGTGCGTTCGCGCGACGTTGTATCCGAACACCGAATCAGCCCCAGCCTGTTTGGCCTTGGTGATAAGGCCCGGCCACCAGCAGTGCAGCGTTTCAGGACCTTCGTAGCAGGCGATGTTGACTTTGATGTGCAAACCGGGAAAGCCATGACGGCGCGTAACCTCACGCATGGCTTCAAACCCTTCGGCGACGGCTTCGACGCTGCCGAGCTGGTTCTCCAGTTCGTCCCAGCGCCAGAATGAAAAGATCGGCTTATCGTCAATGCAATGATAGTTCGGCTTGTGGAAGTAATGCTCGGCGCAGTATTCCGCAACGTTGATCAGGTCTTCAAGCGAATGCGTGATTTCCAGCAGCGGCTTGTCATAAGCAAGCGCCTGCCCGTGTGCTGTGGTATCTGCGTCGCCACTGATGTTACCCTTGAACCGTTCACGCATTGCTGGAAAGACGCCCCAGGTATGGTTCGCCCACATGACATAAAACTTGAGGCGTTCGCAGTTAGGGGCTCTTAGAAACCCGTCTTCCAGTGCGCGGTGCAGAAACTTCTGGCCGGAGTACCAATACCAGTCAAAGTTGAAACTGGTGATCCCGTGATCCGCAGCCAGGTCGATCTGTTTGGCCATCCATTGCGGGTCAGCCTCATCAAACGATCCCCACTTGCAGTGCTTAGGCTGCTCATGCCCTTCAAAGAGTGGCTGGCGCTCTTCCATCAGTTGCCATTCGTTCCAGCCCGTGCCGTACCACTGATCGTAAAACGAATCCTGGTGAAAGCTGGGAAAGTAGATTGCAACAACGTCCATTATGCTTCTCATTTCAGGACATGGAATGATCAGAAGGATCCGCGCTCGCGGCGTTCCTGGGCAGTTTCGTTGGCCATGAACGCGTTAGACGCCTTACCGACGTCGAGTCCAACGCCAATGTTGGTCAGCAATGCGACCAGATATCGCCGCACACGTGCGGGGTCTTCGAGATCGTCGCGCTCCCAACGTTGGTTGTCGATGATGAGTCGCCCCGCGCCGGCCGGGTAGGCAACCACCGAGCCGAATCGTGTCAGGCTGTATGTCATCTGGTCATCTTCGAACGTGATACGCGCGCTGACCCGATCAGGATCGATCAGCGCGGCAGTCCACGGCGGCACTTTGGAAGCATCGGCGGGCCAATAAAATGCATTGTTAGTCACGCCGTCCAACAGGTTGCTGTGGCGAAGCAGTGTGTCGTGCCTTGGCATTGGTTCAGTTGTGACGTTGCCCGGTAGTTTCAACCTTTCGAGCAACGCCTTTGCGCATTGCGGCCCGGGATTGTGCACCACCACTGTGCGGCCTTGTTCGAGTGCAACGGCGACTTTGGCCGGATCGTCCAGTCTTTCACCATCGATTATCGCCACGGAATAGACTAGTGCGTCATTGATGGATTTGTTCTCACACATAACGCCCACTTCACGCAGCCGCGCCAGTGTCGCTTCGCCTGTGCTGACCCCCACGGATTGCAGTGGCGCAGGCGAACTATATGTCGACATGTCCACAATCAGCGATGCGGCGAGCGGTTCTTCATCCAGTTTTTCGAACAGCTCCAGCTCGTTGATCAGAATCGCTCCCCGGCCGTGTCGTATCTCAAGCAATGGTGAAGCCGTCAGCCCGGCGCGGTCGACACCTGCAACCAGTAGCGGCAGTGCATTGCCGGTTTCAGGGATGTTCAGGCAGTGGCGCGCGACGTATCCGTCTTTGCCCCACAGGCTGAATGCGTCTTCATTGCGATTGCCGATGACCGGGTGATGCGGCGCGGCGATGAAGGCGTAGGTCAACTCGAGTCGCCCGCCGGGTTCGGCGTAACCTTGCGCCTGGGTGATATGCGGGCGCAAACTTGTCAGCACTTCGGCCGGTGCATGATCAAGAATCAGCGTGCCGCCATGCTCGACGAAGTTCAGCAGTGTTTCTCGTGCATGCTCGAAGTCCGATCGCCGAGCTTTGCCTGCGGTGAAACTGATCCACAGGCTGCGGCAGTCTTTCGGCAAATTCAGTTCATCAATGAAACATCCGCCGGCAAAACCTCGATGGCGAAGCGACCGCTGCAATCGCCCGTCTGGATCAAAGAACACATGATGCCCGCCTAAATCCTGCTCGACGGTACGTGGGTAAACAGTGATCGGACACATCCACTCATCGGCTTGTTTGCCGTCACTTGAGTTGAGCGAAGACCGAAGTGACAGTGTGGTTGGTTTACCAACCTCCGGCAGGCGAAACCGCGCAGTGAAGTTGCGTACCGTTGCCGGCATAAAAGTCGATCCCGGCTGATCGATTTCCGCCAGGCAACTGTCCTCGGACTCCAAGGAGATAGATGCCGACAGACATTGATCTCGGCGCGTGTCGTTGTGCATTGAAAGCTCGAACGCGGCGTCATCATTGGCCATGTAGCGCGTCTGGTAGCAATGACTCAGAATTGCCAGTGGACGCAAGGCATCCGTATGCGCCTGTGCCTGAGGTCGCGCCAGTTCTTCATCGGGATCGGTGTACTGACTATGGAACATCGCGGCCCAGGCGCAGAAGCCGGAGACATCCATCCGGCGGTAAGCAGCGATCTCCATCGGCCAGAGTTTGGCATTCACTTTTTCGGTGCCGAAGTCTTCCTGTTCAAATGCCTGATCCCCAATGATCGTGGCTTGCGCGTCAGGTGTTGCGCCGAACACGCACGTGAACTCGCCAAAGAAGAGCGGCTTGTCACGACGCCAACGCCATGACGGCATTTTGTCGCGGTGCGCCCCGTACCATGGGAACAGAAATCCCTCTTCCAACCAGTAGGCCGTGCGCGGGTAGTCCGGAAAGTTCTGCCAGCTCTTCGGGTAGTGCAGGTTGTACATGGGCAGCCGGCCGCAGAAGTCCATTGCACTGGACATCTGAAACACGCGGCTGTCATCTTCTTTTTCTGCGTCCGCCATGATTCGTTCAAACACGCGTGTCATGGTGGCCATCTTCGGGTTTTCCAGATCATGTTCAGTAATCGGCGACATCTCGTTCGATAAAGACCAGATCACCACGGACGGCCGATTGCGGTCGCGGCGCAGCAGGGCCTCGAAAAAGTGATTGCGAACGTTTTCGTAACACGCTTCTTCGCTGCCTTCCCAGTCGAAACTGTGAAACCCGGTCGTCCACAGGGCAGTTTCCGTTGTGATCAGCATCCCTACCTGATCCGCTGCCATCACCCAGCCCTCGTCCCACGGCTTGGCATGGATTCGGATGTGATTGACATTGCCACGTTCTTTCCATCGGCGAAGAAAATGAACCTTTTCTTCCAGCGGCATGGCGTCCTGCTTCGATGTCACATGACCTGAACTGCTGTGCAGGTGAATCTTCTTGCCGTTGAGGTAAAAGTCCGGCCCGTCGATCCAGAATTCTCGAAAGCCAAACGTGTCCGTGTGTTCATCGAGCGTTTGTTTACCCGCATGCAGAGTGGTTGTCAGTTGATAGAGCGTGGGTGTATCAGTATCCCAGAGTTCCACATCCGGCCACTCAACAGATGCTGCCAGTGTTTCGGAAGAGTGAGCGGGCAGCATCACTTCTTTGTTGGTCAACTGTTTGGTTTCATCGGTATCCGCAAGAGATGCGCAACTGGAAACAGTAACCGTACGCGCTTCATCCGTGTCATTCACCAGATGCACCCGGTAGTCGAGCGTCATGTTGCGCACACTCGGCTTGGCAAACACCCATTCCGTACGAACAGCCGGCAGGGCGATCAGTTGGACATCTTTCACCATCCGGTCAGCGCCGCCATAGATCACGGGATGCACCAGGTTGTTTTCGATTTCCTTACAGGTCGGCAGGCGATTGCCGGTAAAGCGCTGCGTATCGAAGGGGCGCATGGCACTGCAACCCGAATCACCGACGGTAATCAGCAACGTGGTGTCTTGTCCGGGTGTAACGTAATCCGTGATATCAATCCGGTGCGGCTCCAGCCCGCCGACGTATTGCGCGATCTGTTGACCGTTGACCGACACTGTGACGTGATAGCGCGTCATATCGAGTCGCAGAAAGATTCGGCTTCCGGCGAAATCAGCCGGAATGAAGATCCGTCGTGCATAGCTGAGAAAGGAATTGGGCAGCCCGGACCCATCCGGGCGCAGGCCAAGGTCTCGCCACGTATTGTTGACCCGTTCGTCTGTCAGATGGATCAGCCGGGGATGATGCTCTGGCTGGTCGCCGTAAACCAACTTTTCGGGGTCGATACCGTCCGATTCGACTGCCTGAACAGCATCTTCCGGCGAAATACTGACCCACCAATGATCGGTTAAATGGATTTTGTCCTGCCTCACCCGGCCGTTCAGGACATGCGTTGCGTAATGCATTTTTCGCTCATTACAGCTGTTTACGGGGATTTTTGACTAAATTCGTCATTGTCATTGACTCGAGCAGCGCATGTTGTACCATGTTTTAGTTCATAAACAACCAATAAATTACGATGATAATAAATTGGTTGATTATGATTTCGGCTTGAAACACCTGTATCCCCTTATTGCGAGGCTGAATGTTGATTGAGCCCCCTCGTACACCCGGCCGCCCACCGATGAAACACGGGGAAATTGTCGACGCATTGCGCCGCCGCATTGTGTCCGGCCGCCTCCGCCCGGGGGACAAGGTGCCGATCCGCAAGGACATCGAGCAGCAGTTCGATGCCAGCCGGGCGACGGTGCAGCGGGCCATGGACGAGTTGATTCGCAACGGGTTTATTGTCGCCAAGGGGCGGCGGGGAACGTTCGTCTCGGAGATGCCGCCGCATCTATTTAACTACGGCCTGTTGTTTCCGCAGGACCCGCGAGACCCCGCGCTGCGCCAGACCCCGTGGTCCGGCTCCCACTTTCTGATCGCCCTTGGTGAGCAGGCAGTCACCATGCAGAGTGATCCGACGCGTATGGTTTCGATCTACTGCAACATCACGCCGGAGTGCGAAGGCCCGGATTACGAACGACTGATTGAAGACATTCGCTCGCAACGCCTGGCAGGTTTGATCGCCAGCAACCCGTACGACCTGCACGGCACACCCTTGCTGACGCCGGAAGTAGCTGGCGCAATTCCGTTGGTGGGTCTTGGTTTCGAAGGCTCCCTTCTGGATTTGGGCACGACGCTCGGCATGCCCCCAATGAGCATGCTCAATAAGGCAATGGGCTGGATTAAACAACAGGGCCGCAGTCGTACATCGATCATCTGCGGCGCATCCATGGATCGCAAGTTCATGGAAGATACGCAGCGCCTGGCGCATCAGAATGGGTTGGAAATTCAGACGCGTTGGTTCCAGGGTATATCGCCAGCGAACGCGGCTTGGGCTGCCAACTCAACCGAGATGGTCTTCAGTCTGCCTGAAAAAGATCGCCCCGATGCGCTGTTGATTTCTGATGACACGCTTGCCGAGCATGCGCTGGCCGGCCTGTCGCGCACGGGTGTTCAACCCGGCCGTGATATCTCTGTGATTTCACATTGCAATTTCCCGTGGCCTCAATTTGCGATTGGGCCGGTGCAACGCATCGGCGTCGACGTGCATCAACTGCTTGAGCATTGCATTGATTTGATTGACAAGCGTCGGCGCGGCGAAGCGGTTCCCGACAACTTGACGATCGAACCGGTGTTTGAAGAAGAATTGGCTTCATCCACGGTGCGCGGTTGAACCTGCCAACCATGTGTTTTCCATAAGGAAATCCAATGATATTCATGCGCCTGTCACAACGCGAGGAAGAACGTCCGTCCATATTTTCCGGCATCAGTGCGTTTGCTTTGCTGATCGTTGCGAATGTTTCCGCGATTCAAGCGGCCGAGCCGATCGCCGAGTTGAAGTTGGTCGAACATTTCGGCGTCAATCACCCGGAACAGATCGTACGATTCCCGGCTGATCAGGTGCTTACGTCATCCGCGTTTCACGTGATTGACGAAAGCGACAAGGTCGTACCAAGTCAGAAGCTAAACGACGGCCGCGTGGCTGTGCGCAGTAATCTGACCAGCGGGCAACAGCGCATCTGGCGCGTCATGCCCGGCAAGGCGATCACCCCGAAAACCGATCTGCACCTGGAGAAGCTGAAAGATCGTTACAGGCTTTCCAACGGCCACGTCGCGATTGAGATTCCAAGGGCATCGAAATCGCGCGGAACCAAGCTGATGCCCGCGCCGGTGCAGGGGCTGCGCCTGGCAGACGGCACGTGGACCGCGCGCGCACAGAACACAGTCAAGCTTCAGTCGGGTGTGTTTACGCGCATGTCGGTGGACGTGGTGGAGCGCGGCCCACTGGTGGCGCAGGTGGTGTTGCATTACGAAGTCGACCGGCCGGACTTTCGCGCAGACAACGGAAAGAATTTCATTCCCGGCGGGCGCGGGTTCTATCGATGTACGATCACGCTTGAGGCGAACGAACCTGTCGTGAACTTCGAAGAGGATTCGGACTGCGACGTGATTTATTCGTTTTCACTCGCGGGGCTGAATGCGGACCAGGCGCGCTATCGCGGTCACCACAGCCGCAAAGTTGAACATGGGCGCATGGCTGATGGTTCGGCGTACGCCATGCAGGGGCGCCCGGCAGCAGACGCGATTTTCGATCTGCCGTTTCACGCGGATCACCAGTCGAGTTACGTGACCATCCTGGGCAAGGACAAGCCCGGCATCATCAGATGGATGGCTCGCTGGGACCCGTGGATGTTCGACAGCGGTTGGTACTGGCAGTTCTACAACAAGGATGCGGACGACAATTCCAATTTTGCGGGCATCTTCGCCGGCCCGGCTTCACGATTGATCGGCCCGGCCTTTGCCAGCACCGGCGTCTACACCAGGGCCGCCACCAAAGACACTTCGCGCCACATCGGCCTGACCATGCAGCTGTGGCGGCGCAGCGCAAACGCCACCATCTACCCGCGCGTTCGTTTCGGCTGGAACCTGATGATCGGCAAAAAGAGCGACGTGGCCGACCCGCTGGCAATTCAGCCCATCGCGCGCAAGATGAACCAGCACAGCGGCTTCAACCTGACCAAGCTCGCTTTCTGGAAGCTTAACTTTCCAGACCCGCCGCAGGGCTACGGCGGTCTGTACATGGACAAGGAAGCGGTCGAGCACATCAAGCAACTGGTGCGCGAGGACAAGCAGGGGCCGCATGGCCAGGGTTACTACGGCTGGTTGTATCGGGCAGAGTCGTACAGCCGCGCCATGTTCGATATGTGGCGCGACAAAACCGGTGCGAAATTCAACGCGGCTGTGGACAAGCTGATGACCGATGCGCGTGAATGTCTTCACGCCCTGGTCAATGAAGATGGCATCTACAGCCGCCGCGTTCACTACTGGCACGGCGGGCTCATGATGCAACGCAACGGCGTGTGGATCGACCAGTTACTCGGTGACGAGCGCATCACTCCCGAGCAGCGCGCAAAAGTCAAAGCCGCGTCGGCGATGTTCGGCTACATCCTCTGGGACAACGACTTTGTACCGATGAACAATCATCGTGGCATTAACCTCGGCACCGCGAACATGCCGGTTCAACAGTCAGGTTATCGCCGGTTTTATGCGCTGCTGCTTGCCAATCATGCGGATTTTTACCGGCGCGCTGCTGAAACGAAGAGCACCAGTCTGTCAGCGACGCAGCGCATTGTTAATGAACACGGCGCTCAGATGGGTTGTCCGCATTATCTGCAGGCATCCATGGCGCCAACCATCAACTCACTCATGCAGATTAAACAGGTGGGACTGGGTGACGCCTTTGCCGACGAGCCGCGCCTGTCGAAGTTCGCGCGGTTTTACATGAACATGCTTACGCCGCCTGAGCCGAGGCTCAAGGGTCACCGCAGCGTGATCGTTCTGGGTGACGGCGCGATTGAGAACTCTGCGCTGTTCGGCCAACTGGGTACCGGCTTTCGAGATGCCAACCCCAAACTTTCCGCGCAGCTCATGCAGGCGTGGGACAGTAACGGACGGCCACACTCATTTTTCTTCGGCTCCACCACCGTGATGATTGACGACCGCCTGCCACGCGCGGACATGGCATTGGGGGATGGCCGCTTTGAAGGCTATTACACGGTATTGCGTAACGCATACAACACGCCTGATGAAACAGCCGTCTGGCTTGTTGATGGTGACTACTACCGGGATCACCGCCATCCCAGCGACCGCGGCTCGATCATTGCCTATGCACTTGGTCAGCCGCTGGTCACGCAGTGGAGCGGGATTTACAGTCCTTACGTGCCCGGTGGCTACTTCAAGCCGGCGGTCATGCTTGAATCCATGATTGGTCAGCCATGGGATCAGGACAGCCCCGGCGTGCGGATCGGCGGCGAGTGGAAGCGTTCAAAGCACGAAGCATTCCACGCGTTTGAAGAGGGCGCCTATGCGCGCGTGCGTTGTGATTACAAAAAAACAACGTGGCGACGGGAGTTAACCGTCATCCGGGCGAATCCGAAGTTACCGATCATTGTCCTGAAAGACACATTCAAAGGCGCGGCCAAAGATGAAGCAAAGGTGATGACCTTGACACTGGAGGCACAGGGCGCAGTTGTGACGCCGAAGGGTGAGGTCACACCGCCGGTGCGCAAGCATCCGCAGAAGCAATACCCCGGCCACGTGGTGCCGCCGGGCGAATTGCCGTCCGCTACGCCACCGATCACTTTATCGCCGGGTGTGAATCGATTTGGATTTACCGGCAACTTTGAAATTGATTTCGATGCGTACTCGGTCAGCGATGCATCGCAACAGGTATTGCTCGGCAACTGGTCGGTACGCAGCGGCTACCCGCCGCATGCCGAGCAACAGCAGCATTTCTTCCGCGTTCGTGGAAATGGACCGTTCATGACGGTGCTGTTGCCTTATCGCAAGGGTGAGCGTCCGGAATCAGTGCGTGTGCAACAGAAGGGCAATGACGTCATTGTCACCTTCGGCGATACGAGCGCTCACCTGACTGCGCGTGGCTATGCCGTGACCCGGAATGGCGCCACCACGAAGCGCAGCTGGGGCAGATGACGATGTGTTTCAGTCTTGAGTGGCAAGCAGTGCACGTGCGGCCACAACGAGTCGATCGCCTGCATTCGGCTCCAACTTGCTCGATGTAGCCAGTGTGCACTCGTATCCACCGCCATCAAATGCGCGGGCTGTTGGAACATAACCCACCATCCCGTTGGCGGCGCCCATCACCCATGGCTCTGATGCCGACGACTTGATTGCCAGTCCGAGTTCGGTAAACAGTTCCGCTGGAATCCCGACCATTCTGCATTGTTCGCCCAGGGTGATGCACTGTATTTCTGCCTGCGCGTCTGGTTGTGTTGTTCGTTTGGCGCGCAGCTTTTCGTACATGACCGGGTAGCTCTCGGCGATGATGAAGTGTTGTGGGTGTGGCTGGTCAATGCCGTATGGCCCATCAGGATCGCGGCGCGGCAGGTTCACCACAGTGTTTGCGGCTGAGAAAGCCGGCGTCATTTCAGTCATAGCCGTATCGATAATCTGTTTGACGGTGTTGCCCAGTATCTCGCCGAATCGCTCCATGGTGTCATGATGATCAGGATCGATGTAATTGTGGTGGTATGCATCGGCGAATGCGCCGTTGAGCAACAGCGTGATGCATTGCGGGCCGAAATGTCTGGCTAGTTGTATCGACAGTTGACCCGGCCAGCCGGCGGTGATGATCGGGTCGCCGCCGTAGTGACACGGGTGGCAGGAGAAGTTCACCAGCGTGCCAATGACGGCGTGATTGCTGGTGGAACAAATCGTGATGACACCCACGCTCGGATCGGTCGCGCTTTCGAGGTGCCGAAACATCGGGCCGACGGGCGGGTGACAACGCGTGGACCCGTCCGTCATCACGCCGCGCCGACAGAAGGCAAGTCGACCTTCCACGCCGCGCCCGATTGAAAGGGTCGCGGGTTGCAGATTGGTGGTTGCCTGATCGAACGCGCGGTCAACCGCACGCAGCACCATTTCGATCAGCGCATCATCACTTTGCACTGCCCCCACACTTGCCACGGCTGGACCCGCATGGTTATGCGTGGCCGTGACCATGACATTTGCCCCCTGCCAGCCATACCGCTCCGCGATTTCACGCACCGCGCACACTAGCGACCAGCGCACGCTCAATACGTCGAGGCTGACAATGGCAAGCTTCGCGCTCTTTGTTTCCAGCAGGCAGACTTTGGCAAAGATCGGATCAAGCACGCGCTCAACCGCGATTGGAAAACACCAGCCCACGCGCGGCGAGCCGATCGGTGGCGTGATATCGACTTGTGCAAGGCCAACACGCAATGTCATGACGGCGATTTTACTTCGAGTTGGTCGAGATTCTGGAACACCTTGCGGATCGATTTGGCCAGCATGTCGATTTGTTCCGCCTTGTTCGGCGGGCGATGCAGATTGATATTCCAAAGGCTCGATTCGATGCACTTCTGCGACACCGGCCACTGGTCGAGGCTGTAGTCGATATCCGCATTTGCAGCCGGGTGTGTCCACGGGGCGCCTTTGCCGAATGCGTTCTTGCCCTGAAACACACCATGCGCCGGAAGCAGCCAATTGGCTCGCCACATGGGGGTCCCCTCCGCGGTCAGTGCGCTGGAGACGGCATCTGTCAGTGAAGACAGATTCACGCCGCGCTTTTCAGCATATGTCGGATCGATACGCACGCAGTACGAATAACCGTTGGTCGTGCGTTCTTCGGATGCAAAGCTACGAACCAGATTCGGCGTGCCTTCCAGTGCGTCGTTCAGGCGATGCCAGTTCTCATGCGACCATTGGTTGGTCTGATCAAGCTTGCGAAGCTGGCTGAGCGTGAACGCGGCGGTGAGGTTGCTCGTGCCGTATTTATAGCCCAGGCCGTACTCGTGATAGTCGCGCCCCGCGCCGGCTGGGCGCATGTCGCTGAAGCTCATCACGGCTTTGGCTTTCTTGAGAATCTCCTCATCGTTTGTGACAAAGAAGCCACCTTCGCCACCGCAGAGGTTTTTGTTCTGGTTGCAGCTGAAAGCGCCGCAGTCGCCCATGGTGCCGACCTTTTTACCGCGCCATGTGGCGCCATGCGCCTGGCAGGCATCTTCGATGACTTTCAAATTGTGCCTGCGCGCGATTGCCAGGATCGCGTCCATGTCGCAGGCCAGGCCCCAATAGTGAACGACGATGATTGCCTTGGTGCGCGGCGTGATGGCCGCTTCAATCTTTGCCGGGTCGATATGCATCGCGGTCCAGTCGACGTCGACAAACACGGGAATCGCGGATTGATGAATCACACAACTGGCGCTGCTGGTCCACGAGAGCGCGGGGGTGATGACCTCATCACCCGTGCCGACGCCGCAGCCGGCGACGCACATGTGCAGGGCTGCAGTCCCGCCACTCGTGGCGACACAGTGCGTGTTGCCGTTCCAGGCCGCGAATTCTTTTTCCAGTTGCACGACGTGCGGCCCCCCGCCGGAATGATTCGTCTGGCGCACCGCTTCAAGGACCATTGCCTCATCTTGGGCATCGGTCGCGGGCCAGTTGGTGAACTTGAAACCGTCGGGAACCGTCTTTTCACCCCCCGCGATTGCGAGGCGTTCTTCGGTAATGGCAGCCATTGGATGTACTTCCTTTCTTACGCAGTCGGCATGGTATTTTCAGCCCCGGGAAGGCCGACGGGAAAGAATAGTATCAAAATAATTTAATAGTTTCTATGTAAATAAGAGATCATGGCAAGGAAATTTATTGTCGATTGGGTGGGTGATGTTAAATAAATTTTAAATTATTTATTTTAAAATATTTATAATTATAAATAGTCTTATTTGATCGATTATTAAAGCTGCATTTGACCTCAGAATAGGACGACGTGGCTGATGTTTTCCTTGCTGATTCAAATATTATGGATATAATAGTATCACGATGACTCATGTCTCGACACGGACAATCAATCCTCCGCGGCGATCGAAGGCGGCGATGCCTGCGCGGCGAGGGAAGATTGTTGATCTGTTACGCCGACGGATTGTGGAAGGGGATTTTCCGGCCGGCCAGCCGATTCCGGCTCGCGCGGGTCTTGCTGAGCAACTCAACTGTGGCCCAGCCACATTGCAACAAGCATTGGGCGAACTGGAACGTGAAGGCTTCGTGCGTACGATTCCGCGCCAAGGCACGTTTGTTTCTGACGCGCCGCCGCACTTGTCCAATTACGCGTTGGTTTTCAACTCGTCGCCACAGTTCGGACGCACATGGCCCGAACAATACTTTTACACCGCGCTGGCGAGTGTGGTTGATCAGGTGTCGGGGCGTGAGGGGCAGCAGGTGCATGTGTACACCGGCGTCGATGAGCCGGAGCATCGCGATACGCTTGACCAGTTGCTTGACGATGCGCGCAATCGACGTCTCGCGGGGATTATCCTGGCACATCCTTGGATGACTGATATATGTGAGCAAGCCGGTGTGCCGATCGTTTCCTTTTACGGGGAACTGGATCGCCCGGACATCATCGGCGTCAACATGGACCAGCGCGTGATGCACCGGCGCATGCTGGAGGAACTCAAAGCGCAGGGCCGAAAGCGCGTGGCATGGATTTTCACCAGTGAAGCGCATGTTGCCCTGCTCGAATCGGTGCAGCGCGATGCTGCTGAGATCGGCCTGGAAACTCAGCCCGGCTGGATTACCTGCCTGGATCGTCACAATCGCCACTGGGCCTATCACGCCGTACAGAATGTGCTGGACGATTCGTCGCCGAATCGCCGGCCGGATGCTTTAATTATTGGCGAAGACAGTCTGACCGACGCGGTCGCCGGCGCGCTCGTTCGTTCCAGTGTTCGCGTGCCGAAGGATCTGGCTGTTTACGCCCATGCGAATTTCCCCGAAGGCACCCAGAGCCCGCTCGCCATTCGGTACTTCGGTTGGGATATGCGTCACGTGTTGCGCAACTGCTTGCAATTGATCGATCGGGCCATTGCCGGTGAACAGTTGCCGCGGGTGACATCGATTGATCCGGTGAGCGATGCGGTTGCTGGTTTGCCTGTGCCAACACATGCAATTTAAGCGTCGTTTCGCCAGAGGAGCCCACCCATGTCTGCTCGCTCGTATCGCGCTTTTACGCTGATCGAACTGTTGGTGGTCATCAGCATTATTTCTTTGCTGATCGCGATTCTTCTGCCCTCGCTTGGCGCCGCTAGAGAAAACGCACGGGCGCTGCAATGCAAGGTCATTATGCGCGGGCTTGCGTTGTCACTGTTCCAGTACCAGGAAGACAACGAGCATCTCTATCCACCCATGTTCAACAACGGTTCCGGCACGAACGGCAAGTTCGCGATCTGGCATGGCTATTACTTAAGGCCTTACTTCGGCCTGAACATGCCCCCGGCGTCATCCGGCTTGCAGGGCAGCAGCGTGAAATGTCCCAGTGACACGGAGACCGCAAGTAATGCGAGCACCTACGGCGCGCAATGGTTTGGTGGCGGTGCGCAGTACAACGGAGCGCAGTGGGGCGGCTATCACATCCGCAACGAGCAGGGTACCCCGCGCGTGTATACCGTCAACACTGATGGCTCGCTTGATTATTCAAAGGGCCTGTTCGGCAGCGCCTCGCTGATCGAACCCAATCTCGATAACCCGTACATCACGGAAGGCAACGGGCGCAGCGATGGTGGCTCATTCCTCGGCACGCAGCGCCTCCACCATCGTCAAAAGATGCACTACATCAGTGTCAACCTGGCCGTCAAAGAAGCCGATTTCAGTAATGTTGATCCGACCACGCTCAATTCACGCATGAATCTTGACGGCTCGCAGGAGTGGTATCGCGTGATCAGCAGTGGCGGCAAAATTTCACAGTGGCCCTACACCGACACACTTCAGGTCGCGGACAGTCTGGCGTTCTGACACAACAGATCTTCCCTTTCGAGGAAATTGAAACATGTCTATCAAACCTCAACAAAAAGCATTCACGTTAATTGAACTGTTGGTTGTCATCAGCATCATTTCGTTGCTCATCGCCGTGCTGTTACCCGCCCTGGCAAAGGCGCGCGAATCTTCGCGCCGCGTGCAGTGCGCGCAGAACATGAGAAGTTACGGCATCATCTACGCGTCATTCGCGGCGGATAATGATGACAGACTCCCATTCAAGAGTTGGAATGGCGGGTGGGTCAATGCCACGACGCCCAACCAGTCTGGAGGCGGCGGCACGTATAGCGGCGGCGGTTACTACATCTCGCGATTGCCCAATGGTAACCCCGGCTGGTTTACCAAGCCGGAGGATTCCATGGAGCCGTTCGAATGGGCAGCAGTTGTCCGTACCTATTCCAGTTCCATCAGTTCAGGTGAGTATCGTAGTGACGGCCTCTTTGTGAACGTGCGCAACGGCGACTGGGATGCCCAGTTGCTGCGATGCCCGAGCAATCCGCGTAAGTGGACGTTCAGCCAGAATCCGACCGGAAGCCAGACCATGTTCACCAACTATACCATGGTCAACCTCAGTGAGGATACCTGGTGGGTGAACGACGGCGCGGGCGGCCAGGCCACGCCGTATGAGCAGAAGATTACATGGCGCCGCATGAGCGACTGGGGTAATTTCTGGGTTGACCCGTGGGGTTCGGCCGCGCCTGCGCGTATGCCGGCGATTCTTATGATGGACATTACCATCAAGTACAGCCCATTCCAGGGGGGCGATCCGACCGATGAGCAGTACAGCAACCATCAGGACACCGGGCGCATGAGCGGAATGAGCTTTTTGGTCTACGACGGCAGCGCTCGTTTTGTGGGCCGAGACGGCGTCGGCGCGCCAAATTGGTGGGGCACGGTCGAATTCCGCGGCTTGGCTGCGCCAATTGGTTACAACCACGGACGTGCCAACAGCGCGGATCAATATGGTTCTCAAACCAACGGTGCGTTCCGCCCGGCCACGGCCGATTGGTGGTGATTTGAATTTCGTTTTTGCTGATTAGAGACTTTCCTGATGACCCCACAAGAACAGTGGCAACGTGATGGTTACGCCATGTTACCCGGCGTGCTAGATTCACAGGCCATCGCCGACCTGTACGAAACCTGCGAACACGCGTTTGCTCAATGGCAGCAGACCAGCAACGAAGACAATCAGCCCGGCGGTTTCTGCTACGGCCCGTCCGCGTGGGTGCTGATTCACGTGAATCATCCGGGCTACTACGACGGCCGGCGCGAATTACTCACACGTCTGCTCAACGCCATCGCAACGCCCGCGGCGATCGACCTGATCTCAGACATTTTCGGTGAGCCGGCGCTGTTCGAGCAGGCCAACTATTACATCGACCCACCTGAAATACCCGCATCGCAAGGCGGCGCCTGGCATCGCGACTGTCAGTTCTTTGCCGGCGGTGATCACGAATTGGAAAAGAAACTCTTCACGGAAGAGGCCGACCCGCCGCGCGAGCTTCACATGCATATTCCGTTGGTGCCGACCAGTGCCACGGGCGTCGTGCCGGGGTCACACAAACGATGGGACACCCCGGAGGAAGTATGCGTGCGACGGAACACGCCACACGGCGATATGCCGGGCGGCATTCGGCTGCCCATGGAGCCTGGCGACCTCGGCTTCTTTCACGTCAACTCCATCCACCGTGGCTACTACGAAGTCGGCGTGCCGCGCCGAACGATCGCGGTCACATTCAGCGCGCAAAGCGGGCATCGCCCATTTGACCCGGCGCGCTGGCAAAGTTCTCGTGGCTACATCGCGCCGTTTCAGCCCTGGTTTGCGGCGCCGGATTACCTGGAGGGTTGCGAGCCCCATGCTGCCCGTTTATTCGAGCGTTTCATCGATCGCTACAGCGACCAGTGGACGGACGAGAACATCAACCCCCAGGCAATCGGCCAGGCGCGGGCTGACTTTTACGCCGTGGATGCGCGATAGCTGCGTGGTGTTGTCCCGATGACCTTCCGAAACCGTTTCGTGAAATAAAGCGGATCGGCATAGCCCAGGCGTTGCGCTATTTCACTGATGCGCTGTGAAGTGGATACCAGCATCTGACAGGCCATTCGCATACGCATCTGTTCGCAATGGGTGATGGGGGAGATGCCGACCATTTCTTTGAACACGCGCCGAAAGTGTGGCTCACTCATGTGACAGAACGTCGCCATGTCCGCATTACTCAAGTGAATTTCCGGATGTTCGGCAATGTGTGTCAGAAGTTGATCGATCGTCGCGCGCGGGCTGGACGGTGATCTTTGCTGATCGTCCCATGAATCGATCAGGAGCGACTGTATGGCCGTGCTCGCTTGCAGCTGTGATGCAACCGAAAACGTTTGTGTCAGTGAAACGATCCCGGCAAGACTTTCCGGATGTTTCAAACGAATCAGCGGGCGCTTGGGATCGATGACCCCGAGCGCCACAAGACTGTCGGCGGCGGGGCCGGTAAATGAAACACAGTCTTCGCGATAAAAATCGTGTTGGCTGCCGTACAGGTGCAACACATCCGGACAGGTCAGAATCGCGCAACCGGATGACAGTTTTCTTGTGCCGTTGTATTCATCCCAATGGGTGCAGTCGCCTTCCTTGAACCATGACAGTGAGTAGTAATCAAGACGTCGATGGCGGCGCGACCGCGGCCGGGTGATCTGGTCCCGCGCGCCATGCAGCAACGTTACCGGCAGCTTGTCCTGAATGTCCCCGGGCGACCGGATCAGGCGGCACCGCTGCTCGTCGCCAATGATGTTGTAGATGATCTGATATGCCATATTTTAGAGCAAATATGATATATATTTTCGTAATATAAATGAATACGTTATTAATCGTATCTGACATATTTTATTGGCTGGAGATGATGCTGTGCAGCAGGACTCGCCGTCAAACTTACGATTCGTCCGACTTTCCCGCACTCGGCCGTTCAGGGAACGTAGCCTGCGAGCCTTCACGCTGATTGAGTTGCTTGTGGTGATCAGTATTGTTTCGCTGTTGATTTCGATTCTGCTTCCCGCGTTAAGCAAGGCTCGCCGTGTAGCACAGTCTGCGGTGTGCCTGACGAACCTTCGCCAGATTGGGACGGTCGCCTACACCTACAGCGGCGATCACAACAGTTGGCTCTCACCTGTCACACGGGGGCCGCATGGTCAATACATGGATCAGGGTTACGTCCAGCGTGTACCCAACTACCAGGGCTTTGCCAGCAACGACATGTTCGCTTGTCCGGTCGCAATCAGCGTGCTTGGTCCGATCTATCCGGGCAACATGAATAACGTCGGCGGTGGTGAAAGCCATTACTTTTTCGCCGCGCTGGCGAATGGATATCCGACAGGCCACGCGATCTACAAACAGCGACACAATGTCGTCGGGCCGTACCGTCCTGGCGAGATCGCCAAGCCGAGCCGAACGTTCCTCAGCGGTGATGCCCGTGGCGGCATCGGCGTGCCTTCGTACGGCAACCGATATGCCATGGACGTGAACCACGTCTGGTTCAACAACACTGCCACCCGACCAGTGTTTGGCTATGCATATGACTGGGCCAACAGCCACACGCCGATTGATGTGTCCGGCACGGACGATCCCTATTTTCATGGCGGCGGCGGCAACGCGCTCTACTTCGACGGCCACGCGGCGTTTTACGCTGCACCAAGCAACTGGAAAGAATGGCTTCCCCGTTTCGCGGCCGATGGTCTTCAGCACAGTGGGACACACTACAGCGAGTGGACGTATGCGTATCCGTGATCGCCGGATCACAATTACAGCCACGCGACTAATGCGTACCGTTCAACTGATCGCGTATTGTGCGTCGGGCTGCTTGGGATACTTGCGCGAACTGGCAGCCCATGCCACGCCACCGAGCAGTAGCTCCTTGAAGATCGGGTATTTCACCGCGGCCACGTTGTGACCCAGCGCCAGATAGAAGACTTTGCCTTTGCCCCAGGGCCGGGTCCACGCGACCGGCCAGAGGCGATTGCGAAACACGGTCGTGGCGAGCACATCCACGTTCGCATCGACAGCCAGCAGATATTGCTCGTCGACCACTTCGTATTCATAAACCGGCCAGGGTTCCCAATGCTTGGCTGCGTAGCCCTGAATGTTTTTGGTTACCGGGTGTTTGTTATCTTCCAGGCTGACCCGGTAAGGGCGCACGAAAGGGTGCTTGCGGAACTGGCCACCCACCATGGCGACGTATTCGGGTGAATCGTGAAAAGAATCCGCAGCTGCATGAACGCCGACAAAGCCTTTGCCGGCTGCAACACCTTCGACCAAGCCGCGCTTCTGTTCAACCGTCAGGCGGCCGCCGGTGTGATACATCACAATGCAATGGTATGGCTTTAACCGATCACTGAGCAGGGCGTCGTAATCTTCTTCAACGTAGTCGACGGCAATGCCCGGAAGTTTATTTATGTATCGCTTCAGGATCGGGCAGACGTTGCGAAAGTCGTGGCCGCCACCACCGAATAGAAGCACACGCCGGGTACGTGTTTGTTGCGCGCGCTTGGATTTTTTTTTCTTTGCCACAGTAAAGCCTGCTTGCGATGGAGATAGTTTGCCACACAGTAGCGTGTCTGGGTGTTGATGCAACGTCAGGCGGTGCTGCTTCGATGCGTTATTCCGGCTTCATCTTCAGCGGCTTTTGGTCAGATCGCGCACTGGCTCGGCGGTGACACCGTTTGGCATCTTTTCGGCTTTCCCATCCAGTATTGAAACACTGACACGCTTTCCGTTGACGGCCTGTATGACCGCGGCCGAGGCGGATGCGTAAATGCCGGCTGCCCGTGTAGCGTGTAAGGTCGTGTCGAGAACCACGTAATCGGTCCGATCCTTCCAGATGATTTTCGCACCGGCACCGTCGGCCCAGGCCTGAACCGTTGGCTTGGGCTCATTCGGCTTGTAGGGAAACAGCACGACCAGAAAGCCGCGCCCCTTTTGCCCCTCCGCGCGAGCAAGAACGAGCGTTTCGGAGAACGGCTTGCCGAACTTCTTTGAATGAAGGTTTCTCACGATTGTTTCACATTGGTTATGTGTGTGCGTATCAGTATGCCATTTGAACTCATCCGGCTGCAGGACGACCATGTCGGTATCCACGCTGAGCTGTCCTTTGAAGCGCGCGATATTGGCCTCGGTCGCGACATCTTCGGACAGCGACCAGTAGTTGAAGCTGGGTGTCTTGCCGTCCCAGTTATCAAAATCATCGCGAATGACCACGTAATTCATGCCTGCCGCAGTCTGATCATGCACGTACATTAGCCGCCGCTTCCACGTGAACGGTTGGTCCAGCGTTTTGCTTGGCGGCCAAGCCTGCAGGGCAGTCGCGATGGCGTAGTTATCTGCGCGATAGGGATGCTCCGACATGGCCTTGATATGGACCGTTCCTTCGATCAATGTTGCCGCGTTGCTTTGTACCATCCTGGTGACCATGCCACGCCGGTCGGTGATGACCTGTGTCGCCGGGTCGTGACCGATTTCCCATACAAGCGTCGGCGTCTTGCCGCCCAGATCGACGAAGGGTTGCTTGTTGTCGTGATACCAGTTGCCAGGCTGGTCCTTGCCTGGGTCGGGCGCCCCTCCGAGGCGCACGTCCCAGGAGATTGTGTTGTGTGAAAGGCTGCCGTACGTCATCGGCCGGTACATTGCGCCGTTAAAGACCGTCAGCGGAACACCCTTGTCGCTCCACGCGAAAGCGAATGTGTCCAGATTCGTGTGGTCGAGTGTGTAGTCACCGCCTACGAATGCGAGGTACGCTTCTTCCGGCGTTGACTTTTTGCGCCGATGAACAAATGCGCCGAAACCGGGGAACATTTCCGACTCGATTTCGACAGGCTCCGGTGGGATCGTCGTGTCGATGGTAAGCAGGTCCGGCACGCCCAGGCCGGCCGTCATGTCGCGACCACCTTCTATCCAGAGTTGCATGAGCTGCCCGGCCGCGCGCGGATCGCTCTTTCGAAGCATCGACGCAAAGATGGCAGGGAATGGCGAACTGCCCGGCCGGGTATCACCCTCGTTCAACAGAATGCGGATGTCCCATCGTGGATCGATCGGCTTCATCAGGTGTTTGTAGAACCGGATGAAGTCTTTCAGACGTGCGTTGTCCATCAGCGATAAATTCGAGTCAGCATTCTCCAGAGCGATCATCGCGGCGAAGCTCAGCGACAGTGTGCCGATGTAGTGCGGGCAACTCTGCGATGCGCCATCGGGCGAGATGTTCTGTTCCAGAAGTATCTTGTGGTAACGCGCCGTGTCCTTTAGCCAGGTTTGAGCCATCGGATGATCAGCCAGCGTCAGCGCCATCATTGTCAGCCCCGCCCAGCGGCCGACCGGCATGTTCATTGATCCCCAACCTTGATTGTTCGTCTGCTTCCTGGGCCAGTTGCTCTCGTGCGTGAGACAGTACGTGAGAATGGCGAGTTGCTTGCGCAAACGACTTACTGCATCGGGGTCCGCGAAAGGGCTGGCCGCCAGATTATCCAACCCGGTCGCGATGGCAGTGCCGTGCCAGTAGCCGAGCATCCATCCGGGATAGAACGTGCCGCCGAACCCGCGCGCCAACGTCCCTTTGACCATCTTGTCTGCATGCTGCTCGATGTTCGCCCACGCGCGATCGAAGGCTTCTCGACTTTCATTATGGGCCAGGAAGAAACCAACGGGATCGCCCAGTTCAGCCGGCGCCCCGATAAACGATTGGTAGTAGGCTTCAGTTGTGCGCGTGCTGCGAAACAGACGCGGGTGGGGTTGAACGCCGGATGTCGGCTCCCAATCGGTGATCCAATGTCGCACCGTGTTCAGCCCGATGTCTTTGCTGACATAGCACTGATCGAGCGGCGTAGGCGGCTGATGGTCGGCTTCTGCTTCCTTCGGCGGGTTTTCGCCCAGCAGATCGCGCTTCGTTGCTGATTTGATCACCCATGCCCGCGCCCCAAGACCGATCGGGCAGGCGAGTTCCAACGTGTTGTTCTTGCTTCGCGTGATGACGCGCATGTCGTTGGCGTTGGTGCGCAGCGTAATGTCCTTGGGTGTCGGCAGGATATTCGGATTTCGCCACTGATCGTTGTGCACGCCGACGATTGCCAGTCCGTCGGCGCCGGGTGCATCACCAGCGCTGGTTGCGTACCAGATGCAACCGTCCGGGCGCCAGCTTGTTCGTGGCGTAATGTACTTTTCCAGTTGCTCTGCCTTGGGGTAGGCCATGGTGTAATTGCCATAACCTCGCCCGGCAGTGCGCCCGCGCGCCGAGTCCGTTGCCGGCTCGCCAAGGTATGTCACATGTGTCGGCTGATAGTTGTTGGAATTAAGCTGAAGACGCCAGTAGTTGGGGTGCGTCTCCTGTGTGCCTTCACGGTCCCCGTACCAACTCCACCATTCCCATGCCAACGCTTCCACGTCGTTGGTTGGCTTAACCATCTGATACATCGTGTCCGGACCGAGGTCGAACTGTTCCTGCACGATCACTTCACCGCTCTCACGCCAGAGCGTAAAGGTCATGGTGTGCGTGCGACCGTTCTTGAAGGTGGTCACTGTTTTGGCGCGCAGCCGCACCGGTCCGCGTTCGAGCAGTCTCGTTTCGCGTTTGACGGGCGCGGTAATCGTGGCGTCGTATCGGCTGGATGCTGTCCATTGACCTGACGGCAGGCGCACGCCGAGGATGGGACCCACGGCTGCGACATCGCCTTCGACTGTGCCGCCCAGACGTATTGCCGTGCGCGAGGAAGTAAGCACAAGCTCGCCGTTGCGTTCTTCGACGCGCAGGTCGGTCGTGGTTGGGCCCGTTTTACCTGACTGAATAGCCAGATCGGTTTGCCCGTTTTCTTCCAACTGATCGACGATGAATAACAGGTGGACACGCCCGTCTTCGTTGACAGTCTTTTGCGCAACAACAGGCTTGCCGTCACGTAGAAGTGTGAATTTATCACCGATTGCGTCGGTATATTCGGTAACGTCCCACGCAATCGGCTCCTTCTCCCAGGCCTTGCCGATCGTGTCGCGCAGGTTCAACGTTGGCGCAGCGAACGTCGCGCTGCAAATCAGCAGCACAACTGCAAATTCGAGTAATCTCATTTGTTTCAGTTCCGGTTACGGGTACATCCAGATCGAATCAATCAGTACGCCAGCGCATCGGCGACTTTAAGAGTGTCACTGTAAGGCCAGTCGAGAACATTACCGCCGGAGTTTGTCACCTTTTGCCACTCCTGCGATCCGTCGAGAAACAAGCGGGAGTTAAGCGTTGTTGGATCAACGTTGCTGAAGTCGACTTCCTTGACAGCAAGTGACACGCTGATGGTGTGCATTTTGCCGCGATGAAAAATACGCTTGGTGCCAAGGAGTGAGCCGCCGTCGAATTGACCTTTGCCTTCGGTGATGTATGGGTTGTCAGGATCGGTGTCTCTTAACGACGGATTACCGAATATGCCCGCGTCGAAATTCAACGTCCCATCGCTGTTAACCTGATAGACCCTGACGTTGCCCTGCTCGTTGCGCATGTGATGTCCACCCCAACTCGAACCGTTGTACTGCGCTCCGCCGCCATACCATTGGGCGCCGTACGTGCTGAGTTTTGCGATGGTCTCGGTATCGCTCGGGCATTTCACAGCACTGCCGCGCAGGGAACCGGCGCTTGGTCCGGTCAATTCCAGGCCGAAGTAGTCTTTCAGAAAATGGCCGTGCCAGACCAGGAACCTGCCCGGGACGGTAAAGCCATTGTCATGCATGGGTGGATAGAGATGTTTGTTGTCTTCCTGATACTGGTAAAGCGCCATGGACATGTTGCGCAGAATGACCTTGCACTGTAGCGCCTGGGCGTTTTCGCGCGCAGAACTGAGCGCCGGCAGCAGGATCGCAATCAGCAGCGAGATAATGCTGATTACAACGAGCAATTCAATGAGTGTGAACGCAGAACGGTTTGAAGAAGACATGGCAGGGCTCCTGGTTCAGATGTGTTGTGATGTTATTGCGACTTCCGTTTCGTCCAGCTCCGTATCGAGTACGGGGGCAATGGATGTGACTGGCGGAAGTGATTCGCCTGCACGAGCGCGATCAATCAACTCGACGCATGTAAGCAACACCCGGTGCATGTCCCAGCCGACATATCGAAGCGGCAGCATCGAATTGTCGATCTGAGGAAAATTGGCATGGGCAAAGACTGCCAGGTCGTCCGGTACACGCAGCCCGGTACGAATCAACGCGCCGGCGACGGCCTCCACCAGACTGTCCTCCCCGATAACCAGCGCATCAGGACGGTCCGATGACGAAGTATTCTGCAGAACGCTCTGCACTTCGTTATAGGCCCATTGACGATTGCAGCGATCTAGCCCTGTGATCCACCCCGGCTGTGTCTGAAGACCGAACTCGGCAGTCACAGTCTCAAGATGTTCGATCGTGCTCACCGGCGTGTCACTGGGCATGATCCACGCCACGCGTCGTCGGCCAAGCTGTTTTAGCTCGCGCAGTATCATCTGATGCATCACGCGCTGATCCAGATCCACGCCAATTGCATCAACTGGGTTGTCCTCGCAAGAGAATGAAACCACCGGCACATCAACCTTGCCGCACACTTTCAGTGTGTTTGGATTGCACATCACCATGCCGGCAAGCCGATGGTTTCTCGCGTCGTCGCGCAGTTGTTCAAGCGTGTCGCGATGCTTCGGCTCACCGATGCCGGTGTAGATATGCATCTTTCGATTGTCACGCTGCGACACCCGGCCAACCACACTTGCCAGTGCGCTGTTGAAGTACTGATCGTGCCAGTGGTGGCCGAAATGAGGTGACGTGTTGTACACCAGTGCATAACTTGACACGTGCGGCGGCGCGTCGGCAACGAACGTGCCCATGCGCGGCACACTTCGAACAAATCCTTCGCGCGCCAACTCGCTTAACGCCTGCTGCAACGTCGACGGTCCGCAGTTGAGTTGCTCGGCAAGACCGGTACGAGGCGGAATGGCCTGGCCTGCCTGGAATTCCCCTTTGACGATGCGCTCACGCAAAAGACTGACGATTTCGCCGCAGCGCCGGGGAATGCCGTTATTGGGAAGTTGTTCGCTGGATTCTAATACCATTTTTTTTACTCTGATCCTATTTTAATTATAAAAACTGAATCAGCAAGTGATTCTTGTCTCGAACGGTATTAAATTTTTCTGCGTCAGCCGCCTTGGATATTTGTTTAAATTTTTATTTTAAAATAACTTAAATAAATTATAATCGTATTTTTTGTTGGCGTGTTTGATGCTGGTCGCTACTACGGCGCCCAAATCCGACAGGTGACTTGCGACATATATAGATCACAGTAGAACAGCAATCTTTCGAGCCAGGCTGGCTCTTAAAGTGAGGATTCAATAGATGACTGTCCCAAGCTATCTGAAGGGATATGAAGAAACTTACAGTGTCGATCCCCGGCAAGCCGCTTCGGAGTGGTTCAGCCAGGCGCGATACGGCCTGTTCCTGCACTATGGCCTTTACTCACTGTTGGGACGGCACGAGTGGGTGCAGTTTAAAGAGTGCATCCCGGTTGCCGAGTATGAAAAGCTGGCCGACGATTTCACCGCTGAACGTTTTGACGCGAGCCACATTGCTGACTTCGCGGTGGACGCCGGCATGCAATACGTCAACCTGACCACGCGGCATCACGATTCGTTCTGCCTGTTCCAGACGAAGGAAACCGAATTCAATTCCGTCAATGCGCCATGCGGGCGCGATCTGGTCGGCGAACTCGCCGCGGCATGCGAGCAACGCGGGCTTGGCTTGTGTCTCTACTATTCACACGGGCGCGACTGGCGCCACCCGCACGCGCCGAACAACGATGCATGGGGCGGTGCAGCTCGTCCGGAATTCGACCCCCCGGAACCAACCTATGCGTACGGCGAAGCGCACGATCTTCAGCAATATCTCGACTTCATGACAAACCAGATCACTGAATTGCTCACGCAGTACGGGCCGATCGCATCCATATGGCTGGACGGCATCGCCGTGCCATTGAATGGTGATACTGCCGCATTCCGTTGTCAGGAACTTTACGATCACATTCACAGCCTTCAGCCGCAGGTCCTTCTGTCTTACAAGCAGGGCGTTACCGGCACCGAGGACTATTTTGCCCCGGAGCACGGCGTACCGGATAAGGCAGGCGACCAGAAGCAGCGCGGAAAGATCGGCTCTGCGCAGAACAAGACAATCGAAGTCTGCACGACCATGTGCCCGAACAGCTGGGGTTACAAGAAGGACATGGTCGGCCAACACCTCAATGAAGAGCAGGTCTGGCAGAAACTCACAGAAGCAGGAAGCCAGCAATACAACCTGCTTTTAAACATCGGCCCGTTGCCGGACGGTGCGATTGATCCGGAAGATGAAGCTGTATTGCAAAAAGTCGGTGCACGTCTGCGCGAAGAAGGGTTTCCTGGAAGGTAAAAAGAGATAACGCGGACAATGCGAGATGTTCATCGGCTTTCAGACGTTCGTCCGTTCTCAGACTTTGACCCGCGCAACGGCCTCATTCCAGCGATCGCGTAACTTCATTGCTTCACCATCAACCATCTGCAGTTCAAAGCGACGGTCGACCTGCCAGTTCGTTGCAATCTCTCCGACAGATTGCCAGTGGCCGACCGTCGGGCCGGGCCAGTCAAACATGCGGAAAATAAACATACGAGCATAACATCGACGATCTAAGCCTTACATGTCTGATCACTATCGTTGATGTGGTGATAAATCTCCGGGCGCAGACAGCGCGGCACAAAACAGGCGTTACGTCGTCGTTCGGCGATCTGTTCCGGCTCCAGCGAAGCAGTCACCATGCGTTCGCCATTGCCTTTGTCGCGGGTGAATGAAACGACGCTGCCATCCGGGCCAAACACACCTGCCCACCCGGGAAACTTGCGCCCCTTCGGCTCCCATTGGTTTTTCTTGCGCGTGCCGGCGTTGTTGCAGATGACGCCATAGCATCCGTTTGAATAGCAGGTCGTGCGGTAGCACAAGCCGGTGATGTCTTCTTCCGGAAATCGATTCCGCGCCATGGTTTGATAGGCGAACGGCATTATCAATATCTCAGCGCCTTTGAAGTAAAGCGATCTGGCCAGTTCGGTAAACAGCGAGTCGTAACAGATGGTGATGCCGATGCGCGCTTTACCGATGTCGAAGGTTTCAATTTCAAAGCCGCCACGCCAGTAGAGATACTCAACGTGCGGCATATGAATCTTGCGCTGTTTGCCGATGATGCCGTTGCCGTTCACAAGCATTTGTGTGTTGTACACCACGTCGGCATCGCGCTCGAGAATCCCGCAGCACAACACGGCGTTAACTTCGTCAGCCAGTTCGATCAGTTTGTCGGTGGAAGGTCCGGGGATGGTTTCCGCCAGGTCCCACGTGACATTATGGTGCACATAGCCGCTGATATTCAGTTCGGGGAAGACGATCAGGCCGACCTGATCGGCGGCTGCCTTTCGTGCCCATTTTGCGGTGGTTCGCAGGCTTCGATCTACTTCGCCGATGTAATTTTGCGTTGAGACGGCGGCAACTTTTAGTGCGTCCACGAGTGTGTTCCTTGTTTTCTGAGTATTCGAGCAACTATCTCAATATTACCTCTTGCCCCGGATTTCAACGCAAGCTCTAATGCCCGGAAGATGAAGGCAATGACGAGATCACGGCATACACCGGAATATAGCATCCTTCGAGAACCGATCGTAAAGATGCGAAGCGACCTGGGCATTTCTCGGCGCAAACTCATGCTGGATATAGCTTGACGCCACATTGACGGCCCCCGCGCATTCGCTACGCTGGCGCGGAACATGCCAACCAAGGGAGTTGTGTCGTGTCCAACATCTCGGCAGATCTGTATGTCAGCCCTTCGGGGGATGACCGCTGGTCCGGAACCTTACCTGAACCGAACGCAACAAAGACAGACGGGCCGCTGGCGTCACTGGAGCGCGCACGTAAGGCGGTTCGATCGATAAAGTCAGAAGAAAAACCCGTGCGCGTACTGCTGCGCGGTGGTACATATGAACTCAGCGACGTCGTTCACTTCGGCACGCCGGATTCGGGAACCGAACAGGCGTCAATCACTTACGCGGCTTACGACGGTGAGACGCCCATACTCAGTGGCGGGCGACGCATCACCGGCTGGACGAATGTTGAAGCGAACCGATGGGAAGTGCATCTGCCGGAAGTCGCGGCCGGGCAATGGCGGTTTCGCGAATTGTACATTGACGGCGAGCCGCGCCCGCGCGCGTCGCTTCCCAGGAGCGGTTTCTTCCGTGTTGCAGAACCAATTGAAGCAGCGCCGACGGATACCGTGTTCGACCGTTTTGTTTATGCCAGGGGGGATCTGAAGCCTTGGAAGGATCTGCCGGACATTGATCTTGTCGCGTTCATCAAGTGGCGCGCGCCGAAGTTCCGCATCGCATCCATTGATGAGAAGACACAAACAGTTCAGCTGACTGGTGGCATGCCGACCCGAGCGTGGTGGGCCGCGTTTAAGGCTGGAAATCGCTATCGCGTGGAGAATGTACGCGAAGGACTGACTGACCCCGGCCAGTGGCATCTGGATTTCACAACCGGCGTGCTGACATACCTGGCGAAGGAAGGTGAAGATCCGAATCAACTGCAAGTCATCGCGCCGCGGCTTAACACGTTGATTCACATTGGCGGTGAATTGGACCAGTGCAGCAGGATGGAACCAGTCACCGGGCCGCACGAGATTGAGCAGGTTGAATACATCCGTTTTGACGGGATTACCTTTGCTCATACCAACTGGCATATGCCGGATGAAGGCACGCAGGACGCCCAGGCCGCCATCTTCCAACGCGCCGCGATCGAGGCTGACGGGGCGCATCACTGCCGCATTGAGCGGTGCACCATCACCTGCACCGGCGGCTACGGCATCCACTTTGCCGCGGCATGCAAGCACAATGTCATTGCGCATAACGAACTGACAATCCTTGGTGCGGGCGGAATCAAGCTCGGCGAGCAGCGCCTGCGCCTGACCGAGCCGGAAATCAGCGCGCACAATCAGATCGACCACAACCACATCCATCACGGCGGGCTGGTGCATCAGGCAGGCGTGGGCATCTGGATCGGTCAGACGTTCGACAACAGCGTGCGCCACAACCATATCCATCATCTTTATTACACCGGCATCAGCGTCGGCTGGGTCTGGGGCTATGGCCCGAGCAACACGCGCCAGATCGCCGTCGAGTTCAACCATATTCATCACATCGGCATGGGCCTGCTCGAAGACATGGGCGGCATATACACGCTGGGCGTTCAGCCCGAAACCAGGCTCCGGCATAATCACATTCATCACATCGAGTGTCACGCACCGGATGACGGTGGATATGGCGGGTGGGGGATCTATCCCGATGAAGGCTCCAGTTACATTCTGATCGAAAACAATCTCTGCCATCACACGACCGATGGTGGATTCCATCAGCACTATGGCCGTGAGAACCGCGTGCGAAACAACATCTTCGCGATGGGGCGATACACGCAGGCGCAATGCACGCGGCGCGAAGCGCATATCTCTTATTTCTTTGAGCGCAACGTTGTGCTCGCGATCGCCGGCCTGTTGCTTGGCAAGCGCGACGGGGGCGGCTGGCACGATGATCGAATCGTCACAAGCAACAATCTCTATTGGCGCACGGATGGCAAGGACGTGGTATTCCCCGACGATCAGACATTGACAAAGCGCCAGGCTGCTGGCTTTGAAACCGGTTCGATCATCGCGGAACCCGCGTTTAAAAATGTCGAGGCGGCAGACTTTCGGCTCAGTGAAAACGAGGCTCTTTCGAAGATCGGCTTCAGGCTGTTTGAGGTTCCCACGCTTGATGCAGATTGCTGAACGATCAGAAGTGCTGACCGCGTCGACTGTCTGATCCTTATATATATGTTCGCTGCTAAACCTTGCTTTCGTGTCTCGTAACTTGCCCTCGCAGGTTACGTTCGAGCTGATTATTTTATAAATAATTAAATTTAAATAATTTAAACAATATCTCGATAGTCTGTCCGCAGCAGATGTCGCGCGATTCGTTTGATTTTTCCACGCTTTATACTTAGTATACATGATAAGTAAGTAAGGTTGATTGAATCACGTCAGTTGCCGCCCATCCGAGGAGACCTATGACCGTTCAAGCTCCGCTCTATCGACGTATTGTGGAAGCCATTCAGCAGCGACACGCGGCCGGCGAATTCTTGCCCGGCGATCGCATGTACTCGGTGGATCAGACCTGCAAGCGATTTAATGTCAGCGCCACGACGGCCGTCCGCGCGATTGACGAACTGAAGCGTCTCGGCCTGATCACATCGATCAAAGGCAAGGGCACCTTCTTTCGCGGCACCCCGCGCGTTCGACTGCAGGAACAGGCGCCGGCCGAACTGCAGCGCATTGCGGTCATGTCATCGCATCCATCTTTTTTCCGTAACGGGTTTCAGGCCGGCATCTGTCGTGGTATCGAACATGCCGCGATTGAAGCGAGGCTGCCGTTGGCGACCTATCACGTGCCGATGGAAGACACCAGCGGCTTTGAACAACTGCCGTTCAAGCCGTCGCCGGACGAAGGATTGATCATTTATGGCGCGGAACTTTCGTCGGCGATGTTTTCGCTGCTGGTCGAAAAGCGATTGCACACGGTGGTGATCGATGGATTGATCAACATGGCCGACTGCGTGGTCACGGACAACTACGACGGCATGCGCCAAGTGCTCGACCATTTATATGGTTTGGGTCACCGGCATCTGCTGCTGGGCGCGCAACATCCTCGCTCGCCGAACACGACTAATGAAAACGAACGCGCCAGTGCCTTTCGTTATTTCGTTGAAGATCGTCAGATCGAAGCCGCGGTCATACGTGCCGATGATCACGATGAAATCTTTCGCCGGATCGAGCAGCCGGATGGGCCGACGGCTGTCCTGTTCACTCAGGATTCGCCGGCGTTGGATTTCATTGCTGCGGCGAACGAACGCGGCCTGAGTGTTCCAGGAGATGTAAGTGTTACCGGGTTTGACGGATTTGCGGTGGACAAGAGAAGTATCGAACAACTTACAACGCTGCTGGTCGACAGCGAAGGGATGGGACGCTCTGCCGTAAAGATGCTGCTGGCAAGCAAGTCGTCGCAGATGACAAAAACGTGGCAACGCCAGCGCGGCGAATTGCAGATCGGTACGACGACCGGACCACCAGCGGGTGCCTAAAGAGAGGATCTACATGCATAGCAGATGCATAACGATGTGCGTAACGATGCTGGTCCTTTGTGTCGCGGTGGTGCACGCAGATATTCAGCTCGGTCCAGATACGAACATTACCATTGGGACGCGCGGCAATCTGGGTAATAGCGCCGAACTGACCACCGACCTGCTGCGGCGCCATCTGCTGCTCGCGCTGGGCCGTGATCAGCTCACCGGTGATGGGCCGGCTGTGCGGTTCATTCTTGAAGCCGACGCCGAGCGATGGACCGAACTGGTTGGGCAGGTCGATCGGCTTTCAGAGATCGACGCTTATAAAGTTGAGATCACCGATCAGCCGCCAACCGTTCGCTTGCACGGGCGTACCGCACAGGCGTGTTCGTATGCCGTGACAGATTTTCTCGAAAATAATCTTGGCGTCATGTGGTTCATGCCCGGCGAGTTGGGGCTCTGTCTGCCGCAGGAAAAGACGTTCAAGTTGGCACCGGGTAGTCGCCGGGTCGAACCGGCTGTCGCCAGCCGTGTTTATACCGGCCTGAAAATGGGCGATCCGGCGCTTGGGCGATTCGGCTACGACGGCCTCATTCATAATGATCGCTACTACTTCAAATCACACGACGCGATCAAGGCGCTTCGACTGCATCACCTCTCTTTTGCATCACATGCATTGGTGCGCGTGTTTGATGTCAATGAGTTTGGCAAGACCGATCCTGACATCTATCCGCTCATTGATGGTAAGCGTTACATCCCACCGACTGACCGAACCGCGTTCTACTACCAGAACTGGCATGTCTGTTTCACAAACCCGAAGGTTGTTGACATCGCTGTAAAAAAAGCAAAAGCGTATTTTGCGGCGGGCAACGGTCAGACGTTTTCGCTGGGCATCAATGATGGCGTGAATTCCAAATGCCAGTGCGCCCCATGCACCAAAGCCGGCACCGCGCAGAGCTACTTCGATTTCGTCAATGCGGTCGCGCGGCGCGTGCATGACGAATATCCATTGCCTTACATGATCGGTGTGCTTGCCTACGGCGACGTGAGCCTGCCGACGGATGGTTTGAAGCTGGAAGATAACGTCTTGGTGCTGAATGGTCCGCAATACTTCGAAGGCCACGCGAAGAATCTCGCTGCGTATGAATACCTCTATGGCTGGGGTTTCTGGGTGCCGAACTTCCCGTTGCAGACGATGAAGCGCAATGCAAAGCGCTATCGCGACTTTGGCGTGATGGCACTGCATGCAGAGGTCCATCCAGTCTGGGCGTTTGACGCGCCGAAGGTGTATATCCGTAGCAAGCTGCTGTGGAATCCGGACTTGGACGTCGACGCAGCGATGAGTCGTTTCTGTCACGCGGCGTTCGGCCCTGGCGGGCCGGCAATGGCGCGGTTTTACCAGCGGTGGGCAGAACTGACCGATGCGCACATTCCCGCATCCGATCCTGCGCCAATGGTTGATATCTACGCATTCCGTCGCAGTGAGGCGCAGTTTACGCGCGTCAGCGAATCAGACTATCAACATGCGGCCGAGTGTCTGGCCGAAGCGCGGGCAGCGACGCGTGATGAACTGATTCACCGGCGGCTGGACATGATTGATGCGTTCATGCAATACAGTCGCACGCTGTTCGACATACGGCAGAACAAGCAGCGCGTCTTTGCACACGCTGGCGCCATGTCCGCATTGCATGCAGAGGCAACCAGGCTGGGAGAGCGTCGCTACGCATTACTCCAGCAGATGCGCAGTCACGACGAATGGTTTACCGGGACTGTTCAGGATGTTGATCGGATTCTCAGCTCAACCTGGGAAGGCCGCTGGGAATGGACGCTTGATTACGAACACGATTGTGCGCTGCGCACCGCGGCCCATGCGATCGGGCCGCCAACGCATATCGAACCGAAGCATCTCGGCAATTGGGATATCTATCACCGCCAATACAACCAGGACATTTACACGTCGTTGATCGCTCAGACCGCGGGCAACGCAACACAATTCTCAGATGAAGGCGGCAGCGGTAAACGATACCTGCGCGGCGCATTTCCGATCGAGCAGGACAAGGAATACCTTGCTGAATTCGACATCACTGCGGCCAACGGCGAACTGATTATCAAGCTGCACAACATGAACGTGTGCGGCAAGACAGCAGTCATTACGGAAAAAATCGGGCCGGAAACAACCAGCCTGAAGCGACGCGTTGTTCTCAAACCAGTCGAGACATGGGGCGGCATCAGTCGCCGCGTGACCAACCTTGATATTGAAGTTTTGTGGCATCCGTATGACCAGAAGGGAAGGCTGGAAGGCACCGCGCAGTTTGGGGCGCTTGTCCTGGGTGCACCACCTGCCGCGACGCAACCCGCGCCGGCCGCGCAACCTGTCGGTGACAACTTCGACTTTGAAACGGGCGACGCCGGGCCAGGCACGCAAGGCAAGTTACCACCTGTCTGGGATCGCGCCGTGTCATCGCTTGCGGGTGTCCAGATTGTCAAGGATGCCCGACCCGAGTCATCTGGTCAGCAGGCCCTGAAGTTGCAGGGGTCAACCGACGTTTCCACCACCGGCATCATCTCGCGCATGCAGTCATTTGACGACAGCCGGCCGCTGAACATTTCCATCTGGGTGCGCGATGATGGCGACCGGAGCGACAAGCGTAAGCCGCATATCGCGATGGCGTGGTACGACGAGAATCGCAAGCCACTTATCGTTCTGCCCGGCACGAAGATGAACTATGTCTACGTGAATACGCGCAAGCCCGGTGGCTGGCAGCGGGTTCAAAAGACCTTCACCCCATCGCCCGGCGGGGAAGCATTCAACCGGTACGAACACATCCCCCAGGGCGCGGCATTCTTCACGCTGCGACTGAACCTGATGCAGTATCCGGGGCCGGTGTTGTTTGACGACTTTACGTTTCATCAAAACGCATCCGCTGATGCTGCGCCAAAGGTTAAATCTCGGGCGATCACCCCCGAACCGACGCAATGGGCCGTGGCGTGGCTTGGCAAGTCTGGCAAAAGGGATCGGTACGGGCCGAAGAAAGCCGCCGCCGAACTGGCGCATTACATGTCGGCTGTGCTTGGGAAACCGGTGCCGGTCACCGCATGGGAAGACGCCCCGACGGACAGGCGCATCGTGTTGGTCAGTTACGCCGGCGCCATTGGCGGCGCGGTCGCGGATGATCTGCGCGGCAAGAAACACGACGCTTTCGTGATGCGTTACCCTTTCAAGCACGGTGGTCGCGAAGTCTGCCTGCTTGCCTCGGGTGATGAATACGCGTGTGATTATCCCGTCTACCAGTTCCTGCGCACTGCCATGAACGTGCACTGGGTTGGACCGGGTGAACTCGGCGAGGTCGTGCCCAGCCAACCGGACTGGCGCATCCCCGACCGCATCAGCGTGCTGGAAAATCCCGACTTCGCGATGCGCCTCTGGGGCGATCAGCAGTTCAAGATGGCCCGGCCGATTCTTGCCGGCAGCAGTCGTATGGGATTTCATCACGCACTGGGCACCATTTTCGACCCGGACAAACACGGTGACACGCCCGAGGTTTATCCACTGGTCAACGGCAAGCGGTACATCCCTACAGAACGCAAGAGTACTCATCGCATCCAGAGCGGTTGGCAGCCGTGCATCGCGCATCCAAAGTCGATTCAGATCGCGACGGAGCATGTGCTCAGCGCGCTCGCGAACAGCCACGCCATCAGCGCGAGTCTGTCCGTCAACGACGGCTCGGGCAACACGTGCGAATGTAACCTTTGCATGGCGTTATCGCCGGACCTCGGTGAGCGGTTCTTCCGGTTTTATAACCTCGTGGCTGAGCGTGTCGTCGCGAAGAATCCCGATGCGTATATCGGCGTGCTCGCCTACGGGCCTTGTGGTCATCCGCCGAAGCAGACGCGCATCCATGATCGCATCGTCGTGTTCGTAACCGGGGGCGACCCGACGCGCTTCGGCGACATCGGCGGTAGGCGCGCTGTGTATTTCTATCACCTTGATAATGCTTACCCGACGATCCGCCACTATCCGAACCTGCTGGCTGAATACGTACGTACCGTGCACGAACATGGCGGCATTGCGATGTACACGCAGATTGAGCACAACTGGGCGGCGGGTGGACCGAAAACGTATCTGCTCGCGCATCTGCTCTGGGACATCGATACGGACGTCGATGCGACACTCGATCGGTACATGCGGCTGGCCTTCGGCGAACACGCAGCCGGAGCCATGCGCGATTACTACGACCACTGGGAAGCGATCTTCAACCGCGACAAACGCAAAACTTACTTCAACACCATCGAGGGGTGGACTTCAAACCATCTGGAAAAACATCAGGCTGTCACATGGGACGACATCGCTTTCTTTGATAACGCCATGTCGCTCGCCAAGGCGGCCTCCAAGACGAAGAAGCAGACCGAACGGTTTGCGTATTTCCACGCCTATTACCTCTGGGCACGGGCCAACCTCGCCCAGTACCTGATGGCTCGCGACTTGCAGGATAGTACCTGGCTGGCGGGCAAATCGTCTGACGAAGTATTCGATACCGCGCAACGGGCGGTGGCGCTGACGGCTGAGTTTGACGAGCGCTGGGAGCGCGACATGGCCCCCGACCGCTCTGGCTGGATGCTTTACGGACGCGTACACAAGTATGTCGCGCAGGGCAGGCGGTACTACGATTCGTTGCTGGTCGACCCGATTCGTGTGGCCGTGGAAGGTTATCTTGGTGAAGCGATGGATTATGCGCTGATGCAGGTCGCCAAACAGCGGGGGGCAAGCGCGCCGGCGTACCTTAAAGAGCAGGCAGCAAAGCGGCCGACGCTTCAACCCTTCATTGGGCCGGTACTGGATAAGCTCACGGGGATCGAACGGCCGAACGCTTTACCTAATGCGAGTTTTGAGGAAGGGGAACTTGTCCAAAGCGCGCCGCCGAAACTGACCGGCTGGTGGTTTTACGATCGCGTGGGCATGGTCATGGGCGCGACCGCAGAATACGAATGGTCGAGCGAACACAGCCGCGATGGCGGAAAAAGCCTCGGCTTCGGCCCCGGCAAATATCCCGGCGCGCGGACGTTTCTCAAGCTCGAACCCGGTCGCTACCGCATGGCGTTCTGGTATCGCACGAAGAACCGCGACAAGCATGTAACCGTCAACCTCTTGCGCATGCAGCCGAAGTACACCGAAGCTGATTTCAAAACCGAGGCCCGCGTGCGCGAAATATCCGCGATTAACGATTCCTTCCTCAAGTTCCTCGCGCAACATCATCCGCCGACTGACGACAAGTGGGTGCAGGTTGTCAAAAGCGTGGAAATCAAGGAGGCGGGGATGTACTGCCTGATGCTTGAGCCCTTCTTCATGCCCGAAGACGGATGGGTCTGGTTCGATGATCTGGAGCTGCGCATGGTCTGGTCTGAGGCGCAATAGTCACGGAATCCATTTCTCAAGGAGCGATCCTATGAATGCGAAACGTCTGAATGGTTTTACATTGATCGAGTTGCTGGTGGTTATTTCCATCATCTCGCTGTTGATCTCGATCCTGCTGCCCGCTCTGAGCAGTGCCCGGGCATCCGCGCGCGACGTCAAATGCAAGAGTCAGATTCGTCAGTTGCACTTCGCATGGACGCTCTATCGAGAGGATTTCAACGACAACATCATGCCGCTCTCCACCAAGGCGCTTCCCGGCGATCCGCAATGGTTCTGGGCATCCACGTGGAAGTGGTCCAGCGTGCCGGGGTATCTCGGCGGCAGCAAGGAAATGCTGCTTGATCCCGCAAGCCCGTATGATGTCTATGGCTCGAGCATTCCCACCAAGTACGCCATGAACGGCAATGCCAAGTTTGGCGTGGCATTAGCTGATGGCACCACCAAGCCGTTCATTCGCTACCTTGACCTTGCCAACCCGAACACGACGATTGTTTTTGTCTGCAGCAACGACCGCGGCGAGGATGGTAATGCTTCATACAAAGCCGATCGCAACAGCCTGATCACGAACTTCCCGGTAGGCGACATGTTCCACAGCGAAGTCGGTTACTACCATATTGATCACGGTAACATTGTCACTGGTGACGGCGCCGCCGGCGTGATCAAGCGCGAAGATGAAACAATTTACGAGAACTGGCAGCGCGGTAGCGACTTTTACAGCCTCGATCCGGATAACACGCCGTAAATTGAGTGATTGGAAGAGGGACTTCGTCAGCCGTTGAGAGGTTGTCCATGCGTGCTCAAGTCGAGATCAGCGATGAACGGCTGATCACAACCGAAGGAACAATCATCCCGCAAGCGATACGCTTCGCCAACGGAAACATGATCGTTCGCTACTCATTAGGGTGTGACGCCTGGTTTACGCCTCGTGGTGCGCACCGGTCCACCGACAACGGCAAGACCTGGAAAAAATGTACGCCCCCATTGCCGACGGCAGGTGAGACAATGGGCGTCATCGGTTCCGGCCGGGCGATCGCGTTCGATTCCTATCTTTGGAAGACCGGGCTGGCTGAATACACCGCCATATATAGTGAGACGTACGATTCGGGTGAAAGCTTCGAGGAGCCGAAACTTGCGCGGTTCCACATCGAGAATGTGATTGACACGCCGTATGTGCCGCGCGCGCCCGACGATCCTGATTATTTTTATGAGCCCGTAGTGCCGGATGCCTATGACCGCATCACGAAAGCACATGGTACTGTCATCGGCGGCCACATTTTCGGTCCAGTCATTCGGCTGCCCGACGGCGGCCTGGGCATGTCAGCCTACTGCAAAATGGTAGGTAACATGCGCCGCAAGGAACGCGATCCTTCTGATTATGTAGGAATCCGTCCTGCCGAAGGTGTAGCAGAAGAAGCAACGGATGATGTTCTCTGGTCGTCCGTCTTCCTTCGGTCGGAAGATGACGGTCAGACGTGGCACTCGCCTTCCACCATTGCCAGGGCGACCGATGATTTTCCCTTTGACGCGGGTGTGCTGTATTCGGAGGGGTTCACCGAAACCGGGCTCGCCTGTACATCGGACGGAAAAATCTATGCGCTCATGCGTCACGGCAGTTACATGCTGTTATGGGGTGCGATCTCCGAAGACGGCGGGCGCACGTGGGGTGAGCCGCTGTGCTTTAACTATCCCGGCGTCGCGCCGAACCTGTGCCTGATGCCCAACGGCATCCTGGCAGCAGCATGGGGAAGGCCCGGCATGAGTGTCGGCTTCAGCCTGGACGGCACGGGGCGCACGTGGGACGTTTTCATGGGTGTGATGCAGGACGACATCCAGAGCCAGAAATATCCCTGGATTGTTCCCATCGCAGACGACCAGCTCATGCTCTTCTATGACCGGCGCAAGTGGGACGGCCAGCGGCGCGCCTTCTACGATCACGGCATCTACTGCCGAACCGTTACCGTACGACCTTCGGTATAAAGCGACCTGGTGCTTTGACTGCTGCGAAACCGCGCTCTAGGTTGTCACGCGGCAATTAATTAGTTACATCGTTGGTGGAACAGATGAACGTGAATGGATCGAAGGAGATCGGATGAACCCGGTGCGATTCGTCTACCTGACTGACACACATGTGGGCTGTGACGACACCGGCTATTTTTTGCAGCCGCGGCACTTGGGTCGTGAGGAAGTTTTGTTTCAGGGACTGGGTCGTTGGCTGCAAGAGAATGACGTGTCATTTGTGATACACGGCGGAGACTTGACCGATCACGGCGCAGCAGCAGAGATCGATCGCGCAGATGCGTTGTGCGCAATGCTTGATGTACCAGTGTATCTGTGTCTGGGCAATCACGATCTGGCGCAAGCAGATTCGATGCAACTTTGGCGCGAGGCGCCATGCGGATTACTGCCGGGCGGGCAGGACTGCTTCGCGGCGGACGCCGGCGCGGCACGCGTGTTGGTGGTAAGTCATCACTGGCATCCGACGGCAGATTATCATTGGATATCGAACGAGGCGCAAACACCGCGTCTGGATGCACGCCAGATAGCAACACTGCAAGGTTTGATGCGCGACGCGGGTAAGCCGGTGATCGCGGTAACGCACGCGCCGCTTAATGCTGTTCCGGCTGAACAGTGTGGTGGCGACGAACCATTTCATGCACCACATGCGCCTTATCTCACGTCGTGGCAGCGACTGGCGGCAGAGCATGCAAACCTTCGTCTGGTTCTCTGCGGGCATAATCATGCGCACAGTCAGCACGACCACGGCTCGTTTGTGTCGTGCACCACGGCGGCCTTCGGCGAAGGGCCAACTCAGATCCGGCTGATCACCGTCACGCAGGATCAGATCGAGATCAAAACCATTGGCCTTGCCGAAGTGCTGGGATTGCCCGTTCTGTCTGACGCGGATCAGGCCTGGTGCGTTGGCGCGGCGACAGATCACCATTTTTCTATCCCATTAAATCCCAATTGATTGCCAGCCAGATCGGTCTGACGGGCTTCTTTTTCCATTGACAGGCAGCCCGGCCATGCTATACTATCACGTGACAATAACTTAGTATCACGTGACAATTTGGTGGGATCAAGACGGATGGCCAGGAAAAATGCATCGCAGCAGGATGTGGCGGAACGATCGCGGGTTTCGCGATCGACAGCAGCAGCAGTCTTGCGAAATGATCCGAAATTCAGCTTTTCAGAAGCAACGCGGCAGCGGGTCTGGAAAGCCGCGCGGGAGTTGAACTATCAGCCACATTCGAGCGCCCGGGCACTGCGCGGCGGGCGCACCCATACGTTTGCCCTGGCAATCCAGCAATTCGAGCACATCGGCGGGGCGATCCAGTCACAGAACCTGCGCGGCATGGGTGAGGCAGCGCAGCAAATGGGTTACAGCCTCACGATCTGTTCCTACGGCTCGGTGAATCAGATGAAGCCGACGTTTGAACGGCTGATGCGCGAATCCCGATTCGATGGCGTGGTGCTGCACGGCGACGCGCGGTGCGAAGAAGACCCGCGCGAGAAGATTGTTGAGGCGTTTGGTTTGCCGTGCGTAGTACTCGAGCGCCGCAGCGAGCGCACAGCTTGGGTGGATTTTGATCATCGCGCGGGTGCTGCAATGGGCACGCGTCATCTGCTCGACAGCGGCCGGCAACGCATCGCGCTGGTAGGCGCATGGGATACGCTGCGGCGTCAAGGCTACATCGACGCAATCGAACAAGCTGGCATGGCGGTCGATGATCGCCTCATCTGGCCGCGCCTTTCTGGTGAAGCTTACGACCACGTCGCGCGCTGTGCGGTGGAAGTGATGTTCGGTCAAGGCGGTGAACCGCCGGACGGCATGTTGTGCATGAGCGATGAAATCGCATCAGCAGCGATCGCCGCATTGTCCGAACGCGGTATCAGCGTGCCGGATGACGTCGCCGTTGTTGGTTACGACGACTCGAAACTGGCTCACTACACCAATCCGTCGCTCACGTCAGTTCGTCAGGATGGCGTGGAGATGGGGCGCGAAGCGGTGCGCCTGCTGCTGCAGTACGTCGATGATCGCGATGCTGTTGTCGACCCAGTCATTATCCAGCCGACTTTAACCGTGCGGCGCTCATGTGGCGTCCAGGTGTGACATCTTCATTTCTGGAGCAAACTCATGACACGATACACTTCCTTTAACGCGTACAGCATGTCCCGCGTCCGGCCCATGGCATTTACACTGATTGAACTGCTTGTGGTGATCAGCATCATTTCTCTGTTGATTGCGATTCTCCTGCCATCACTGGCCGCGGCGCGTGAAACCGGGCGATCGACGCAGTGTCTTTCCAACCTTCGCCAGATGGGGTTGGCCAATGCGATGTACGGCGGGGACAACGACGGGTTTATCGTTCCCAAGCGCTTTCGACTGGGTTATTTCCAGCTTGCCGGCAACACCGATGCGGAGAAAGCGCGCATGGGGTTAGGCGTCATGATGTGGGAAGGATACATTCAAGTGGGATCAGCGTTCGTCTGCCCTTCGGATGATGATCGCGCGGACCCGGCTCTGAAAACCTACACCACGGTCAACACCGTGACGAACCCGTCCGCGGGTGTGCTGTCGAGCTATTCGATGCAGGCACTTCATTTTTCACCGACCTCATCGACAATCTACGGCCGAGCGGTGTATCACTTTGATCGCCCGGTGGAATCGACCACAACGCGAAGCGCGCCGTATTCCGTGGTCACCGATGCGTTCGACGGCAAGTACAACGTGTCGCCCACGTGGCAGTTCGAGCGAAGTCATCCGGCCGGCTACAACACGCTTTACACCGATGGTCATGCGCGCCGAGTCGCAGCGGAGCCCGGCCTTCAGGATCGCGTTGCGAGCAACGGCACGGCATATCTCGACTTGATGGGCGTGGCCAACGGCGTTGGTGGCGGTGGGGTCGGCTACAACAACTGGGACTACCTTGACGAGAACTGAGCGCGACGCACTGCGCCTGCAATGTGAAAGCTCGACGATGCTTCAAAAGCAGACGATCAAGGTGACGATGGCGTCGATTCTAATGGCGGTCAGCGCTATTCTGATTGTGAGCCACGTCGCCGGCCGCATGTCGGAGGGGCCGGAATCTCCGCCCGAGCAGGCGTATTTCTTTGACCTTGAGACGGGGCATCTGTTCCATGGCCCGACCGGGGCGCTGCCATTGATTGACGCGCCGTCCGGCGCGGGCCAGGGCGCGCTGGCGGTGGTCTATACCTGCGACGCGTGTGAAGACGACCAACTGCAGATCGGCTACATCAAAAAGTTGTCGAACCGGGCGCAGGCAGCGTATACGCGCAGCACGGAGCTTGGTGCGGAGGCACCGTCGGCGTTGGTGGAAATGATTGATCGAGAAACGTATGTCGCGTTGCCGCCCGAAGGTAGCGAGGAACCACGGTGGGTAAGTGTTGCCACGTCACGCGGTCAGGAGATCACGCAGATACTTCTGTCTTCGTGTGGCGAGAAGACACGGCCAAAGCGCTGCAATCCGCCGCAGTGATGGATGACATTCCAGCCTTGGAAGTATGACGAATCCCTATTTGGCATCTCTGTTTTTATCGTGAGTTTTAGACGCCGCAGTTGCAGCGTGAAATATCTGAAGGAAACACCATGACACACGCGTGTACCAACTGGCTTTCTCTGATCATGATTTTCTGTGTTGCTTCGACCGCGTTGGCGCAGGCTGACGCTGACAATACGAAGCCATCGCTTGAAATGCTTGAGGATGAGAATGGAAGGCCTTACCGGATTTACGTTGAGGCGATGCCTGGTGACAACTGGGACGAAAAAATTCAAAACGCCGTGAATCGCGCAACGGGTACCTGGTCCGGTGCTGAAATTATTCTGCCCGGACGGACGATCGAACTCACCCAGCCGATTCGGCTCTGGCGGCAGCGAAAGATTGATCATCGAAACATTGACACCACGGCGGATGGCGTGGCATTGGCCTACCTTGGCAATAGCTACACGGCCATCAAGGGGGGTACGGGCGCAGACCTGCCGCGTGGCATCACTTTGCGCGGCACGTCGCGCGGGGCGACAAATTTGCTTTGGAAAGGTGAACCTGAGCAGGTCGTGATTGACATGCCGGCGCCTTGGTACTGCAAAGTCAGTGACCTGACGATTGACGGCGCAAACACCGAAGGCCTGATCGGTATTCGCTACAGGGCAGGTTGGGAGTTCGGGCGCAATGGCGGCAAACACAACCGATTTGAAAACATCACCATCACGCGCGTGGACGTTGGGTTCGATATTGGCGGGCCGTTTCTACCTGACCTGGTCGATGGCATCTTCCAGATGATCCGCGTGGAGGCCGCGCGCATCGCGTTTCGTGTGATCGGCGCCAATGTTGCGGAAATGTGGTTCAGGGAAATCTCCATCGGCACCGTTCAGGAAGCGGGATTCAAGCTAAGCGGCTACTCCGCCCGGCTGTTCCGCAGTATCAAGGAGAAGGACACGCCCACATCCGAGATCGTCGTGACGGACAGCGACGGCCGCGAAATCTTTCTGGAACAGGTTGAACATCTCTCGCAACTGATGAAACAGCAGGTGCAGACCACACCTCACTCGGATGTTCCCGGCAGCGCGGATCGAAAGTGGGTGGGAGGTGGTTCCGCCTCGTGCATTATCTCCAATGTCGAGGCGCATATGCACGATCCGCGCACATGGCTGATCGATGCCCATTACGCGCCGGTGCGTCTCGAGCACGTGCGCATGGAGGGATGCGCGCCCGTTCTTCGGGCAGGTCCACGTGGGTCTAAGAACTCGCGATTCAACGATATCCTGATTGACATCAACGCGGTCTCAATCGGTGGCGTGACTGGGCACGTGATCGAGTATGACCGGCAGAACTCACTGACGTTGATCGGCGGCACGTTTGATGGACCGATTGCCCTGGGAGACAACGCATCATGTCACGTGCTTGGGGTCACGTTCATGAGCCATTCGGGGCGGACAAGAACAGGCGTTATCCCCCAAGGTGCCGATCTCCCGGAAGACAGCTTCTTCAAACGTACTGGCAAACCCACGGCCATCCACTATCGACGGGGCTGGAAGGGTGAAAAGGTAATCAGCGATTCACAAAAGGAACCACGGTTCGTCCAACTACGCGGCACTTCCGGCGCAAAAATCTATCGGATGCCGCAAGCAACACCACCGCCGGCAGAGTAGTCGGCGTGAACCGGCTACGGAAGGTAAACTACCGGGTTACTGAACGGAGCCGGACGATCGTTCGCTGACAGGAGAAGCCGTGGAAACAGATCAGCATTCGCAGCCGGGCGGCATCAATGGTCTGCGCGCCGGTGTGGCCAAGAGTGATATCACCACCGATGACAAAGACGCGGTGATCCACGATCGATTGTACGCCAAGGCGCTGTTGTTGGATGACGGCGAAACGAAACTCGCCATCATCTCAATGGACGCGGTCGCCATCGGCGGCATCTGCGATATTCAGGACGACTTTCTGCCAAAGTTGCGCGCCCGTATTCAACAAGAACTGAACATCAGCGAACCGAATGTGCTGGTCCACGCAACGCATACGCACCCGCCGGGCCGTTTGTTGTGTGATGACGAGCAGCAAGTCGAACGGACGTTTGATGCCGTTGGGCGCGCGCTGCAGAACATGACGCCGGTCAAGATCGGTTGGGGCAGAGGCCATGAAGATCGCATCCTGATTAATCGCACCCTTCGGCTGAAGAATGGTCGCCACTGGACGATTCGCCAAGCCAACCCCTGCCCGCCGGACGATCAGGTGGAAGGGCTCGGGCCGATGGACCCCGAGATCGGCATCGTTCGAATTGATCGCGCTGATGGCACTCCGTTTGCGGTGGTCTATAACTACGGATGTCATCCCCTCATCGGCTTTCCGGGTGGGCCGATTACCGCCAACTATCCCGGCTATGCATCAAAGGTCATCGAAGAGAATCTTGGTAATGATGTCATGGCACTGTTCCTGCAAGGCGCTGCTGGTGATGTTACCGAAGTCCTTTATAAGGATGTCAACCACCCGCGCGACGCGGAAGCGATCGGCACGATGTTGGGGCTGAGTACCTTAAAAGCAGTGCGCGACATCCAGACCGGCGACGCCAGGTTAAGCGTCGCCAGCGAAGCAGTCGCCTTCCCGCGCCGAACGGACAGTAAGCAGCAGATTCAAGCGCTGGAGCAGGAGCAGGCAGAGTTGCTTGCGTCGTTACGATTCACCAGTCTGAATCTGAAAACATTTCTGCCGCTTTACATGAAGTACGCGCTCGACAGCGACCATCCGTCGGATTACATCTACCGTTATCTGCACGCCGAGCAGACCGGCTCGGATGCCCTTGCCGAGATGGATCGCGAGAACCGCCAGAACATTGATAAATACCTGAACAACATCAGGGCCATGGAACAACTGGCCAGGATTCAGGACAAAATTGCGACGCTGAAGCGGCACCAGGCCACGAACGACGCGTCCGGCGAATCGACCATTGACGCGGAGATTCAGGCAATCCGAATCGGCGATTGTGCGTTGCTTGCCGCCCCGATAGAGGTGCTTGCTCAGGTGAGCCTGAACATTAAAGAAGCTTCGCCATACGACCATACCTTCGTCGCGGGCTTTTCCAACGGCTATTTACAATACGGTCCACCTGCGACCGACTACGACAAGGGCGGCTATGAAGTGACTGAGTGCCTTGTCGCACCGCAGTGGCAGGAAATTTTTGAGAGTACTGCCAATGCGGTGATACGTCGGTTGTAATTTGGCTCACGACCGACCCTTTGTTGCATTCATCTCGGGCCGTAGTGAACCGCTGGTTTGCCAAACTCATGCGCGCCGAGATCGGGCGCCTTGCCGGTGAAGTCTTCACACAGATTGGGAACCACCGCTCCGGCATCAATGGCATTGCAACCTTCCTTTAGAAGAAGTCGATCGGTAGCCCAAGGCCGTTTTGAGTAGGACAGCACGTCGGGTGCTTCGAAGGTTTCTTCTCGCTCAACGCGCGTCGCGTTCTTTTCGATCCCAAGTGTTGCCGCGAACGACTCGATACCGCCAAAGCGCGGCGGTGTGGTGCCGTCCCACCAGAACGGAAACCCGCCCTGGCCTTCACCTTCCCATGAGAATCCGTCGTAGTCGACGTCTGTGTTCCAGTCCGGCATCGTCTGGCCGCCGATCACGTAGTCCTGATCTTTGGATTCATCGCCGTACCCTAACCAGAGCGCGCCGGTTGGGTTCGTTTTTTCGTCTGCGTTGTCGTACATGTAAATCCAGAGATTATTTCTTGAGAAGGCTCTAAGCAGAATATCGGCGCGCGTCTGGGCATATCGGCCGCGCACCACAAACGTATTATTCAACAGCACGGTGCGGTCAAAGACATTGGTTTTGAACGGCCTTGCCTTGCGTGAGTCGAACATCAGAACAAACTCATTTCGAATGATGTACCACGGCGAGCAGAGCATCGGTTGAAAACTGACGCCGTGCCATCGTGGATTGACGATACGGTTGTGATAAATACGAATGTTCGCGTAGCTGGAGTCGGGCTCAATGCCATCGTCAGCAATATCGCGTATGTCGTTGTTGTACACGTCGACGTTTGTGCAGAAGCGAAGCGAGACCGCGTCGCCCTGGTGTTTATTGTGCGTGGTCGTGATGCGGTTGTAGCAGACGTCCGAGTCGGCCAGCAGATACACGCGTGTGCCGTATTGGGTCCAAGGCCCGCCGTCCACGACGTTATCGGCGAAATACCACCCCGTATTCAATGTTGCGGTGTCGCCTGTCCAGACGCGCGCTTGATTGGAAAGCGCGTAGCGACAGTTGCGGAATCGGTTGCGCACCACGACTACGCCCTTTGTGCCGTGGTCCGTTACGTGAACACCGCCGAAGTTTTTCTCTTCCGATGTCTGGAAGGTGAGTCCTTCGATCCACACATGGCTTTGCTTCACGTTCAGTTGGTCGATGATGATTACCTCACCATCGCCCGCTGGTTTCCAGACGATATAACTGTCAGACTTGCCACCCGTGGTGAGGTCGGTTCCGGCATATTTGCCGGCGTGCAGCAGAAACGTATCACCCGGCCGGGCGACTGACTGAGCTTGTTCAATGCCTTTGAACGGATTGGCCTGCGTCCCATCTCCGCCACCATTGCCGGGAACGACGTGCAGCGTGCGCACGTGCTTACCCGGAACCGGAATCGATCGGGTGCCGACAGTAACTGTTTTGCGTGATTCGCCGGCGTCAGGATCACTTGCGGTGAACTCAACTTCATAAGACGTGCCAGGTTCCAGGAACATCACACTACCGGCCAGCATGTTGAAATGGCGAAACGCCTGATATTTCTTCCCGTAATACCAGCCACGGTAGTCAATTCGCAGCAACGCGCTTGCATCGCGCCATTGCGCGTTCCCCTGTTTGCGAAACCGAACTTGGCAGGCGGCGTTATGGTTACTGTCGCCGTCGATGTCCCACTCGATACCGATCGAGTGAATGGTTGAACGCGTGCGTAGTTCACCAAACGTGGCTGAATACGAGTCTTCTGCCGGCGCGGTCGATACAACAACCGTGCCGAGCAATATGATGGCGGCGAGTCGAGTTAATTTCATTTTGAGTGCCTTGGCATGGCTACTTGAGGTTTTCGACGAAGAAGTAGCCGTTGTGATAACCGATGTCGCCGTCGAACGCGTCCCAGACGTCGGCTGCGATCTGGCTCATATCACGCACGGCGAACCCCCATGCTGAGCCCAGACTTTTGATCTGATCGTCGACGTCTGCGAGCCATTCACCGTGGCCGTCGCCGTATCCGACGTTGACGCCGTTAAGGTGAAAGTATTCGATCCAGTTCGGGTCGCTGCCCGACACCTGATAGAACGTGTCCGACATCAGGGCCACGTTTGGATACTTGGCGAGAATATCGGTCTGGAAGTTGTGCAGATAGAGTTCGTCTTCAACCGCGGTTTCGCCGAACTTGAGCGGCGGGCGATGGCCGCCACTGTGCCACCGCTTGAAACGAACCGCGTAACTGCTCCACCCACCGTCCCAGATATTGCCCGTACCAATGTCTTTGCGCCACAGTTCCATGTTGTTCAGGTATCGCTTGGCGAATTGTTGTTTGCTGGCCATCGCCGGCACGCCATTCTCCGCGGGGCAGAACACGGAACCGAAGTTCGGCAACACGCCGTCGTAGATCACATTGCCCAGGCCCGACGGGTGCGCCCAGTTCTGACCGCCCATGCTGTTCATCGTGCGGTTCCAGTAGGTGGAGCCCGCGCCGTGGTCCGGCAGGGAGCCGTTGTAGCTTTCGCTGTACATGATCACGCCCAGCATGTTCTGCCGAACATTGCTCGAGCAGCTGGTTCGTTGCGCCGCTTCGCGCGCTTTGGTGAGTGAAGGCAAAAGAATGGCCATCAGAAGAGAAATGATGCTGATGACAACCAACAGTTCGATCAAGGTAAACGCGCGGCGGTGCATGGCGTTCCTCCTGAATGGTGCGGTCATGGCTGACGTGTCGTCTGGCCGTGATGTGCCAGGCATTCATAACTAAGACGATCAATCGGTCGGTCCGGATTACTGAAACGTTCAATAAGCAATCTTGCGGCCCGTCGGCCGATTTGTTCGCAGGGTACTTTGACGGTCGAGAGTTTGATGCCGCCGAATTCGTCACTGCGTCCTTGTCCGTCAAACCCGACGAGTTGGTAATCCTTCGCGGGTGACAACCCGTGCGACCCTGCGGCAATCAGAACGCCGTACGCGATTTCATCGCTCGCGGCGAAGATGCCGTCGGGACGATCCGGCATATCAAGTACTGAACGAAATGCATATCCACCGGCAACAGGATTGTAGGCTTCGGCTTTGATCAGCCGGTCGCCCGGCAACACCTCGCCCCAACCCTCCTCAAAGCCATTTAGGCGCACGCTGGATGTCGCATCAAAGCGAGACGGATCGGAGTCTAGATGCCGTCCGATGAAGCAGGGCCGCTTGCATCCGGTTTCGCGCAGCATGCGCCCGGCCAGCACGCCACCCTGATGTTCATCAACACCCACCAGGTCGTGTCGCGCGTGGTCGGGTACAGACACGAACCGCGTGGTCGTCACGATGCTTAAGAACTGATTTGGCCGACAGCGAATCGGTTCGGCGGCGGGCGGGTTGAAGTAGACCACGGCATCCGCCGCTTCGTCGATACCGATATCGACCATGGCGAGTTCCGACGAAACCTCGTGTTGCACGGTTGCGCCGGTATGCTCGATTTCGTCCGCGAATGCTTTGGCCATGCGCTGATGGAACTGTCTTGCGGAATAGCGCAGAACAATCACCTGATCCTGAAGGGATGTTCCCTTTGGCACATCGGCCACAAATGTGCCGCGGCGGCGGCGCGAAACCAACAGCCCGTCGCGCACCAGTGACTTTACCGCCAGATGCGTATTGCTCTGTCCTGTACCCAGTTGCTTTGCTAATTCCTTAACCGGCGGCAGACGATCGCCGACGCCCCATTGTTTACCCAGCCGCGAAGTAAGGATCTGCTTGATGGCGATGGAAGTGGAAACGTCCGGATCGAGGGTTGGTGCTGGCATGAATCGTCTCGTTTGAGTCCGCTGTCGCGGGGGTACACATGTCACTGCAACCAACAATAGGCTTGTGCATAAGATTTTTCAAGATAAATTGTGATAATTATGAAAGAGGAAGGTTTTCTGTTATTTAAGGGTTTTTATGAATACACATAAACACTGACACAGCTGCATTTTGGCGGCTGAATCATTGTCTTAAACTTATTTAATATTTATTGTGTCGTCCGCGGTGGGAGTTACCACGAGGCTCAGCCTCGGCTAAGACCGCACTCGGTCATCAGCCTGGTGGCATGCTCGAGGTAATGGGGGAAGGCAACTTCCGGATCGGGCAATTCCGGCTCCCATTTCTTCTCCCATTCAAAACTCAGCCAGCCGTCGTAGCCGGCGTCGACCAGCAGTTGCAACGCGCCGGCCATGTCTACATCGCCGGTGCCGGGCAGCACGCTTTGCACCTTGCCATCATCTTTGCGCACCGCGTCTTTGAAATGCACGTGGACGATGTGTTCACGAATCGCTTCGAATGTCTTCTGCATTGGCTCGATGAAGAACGCATTGGAGACATCCCAGCAGACGCCGAGCGCTGATGAGCCGACGCTTTCAACCACCTCGCGGATGTTGTCACCAACGCACCAGTCGTCATGCGTTTCGATCGCGATGCGCACGCCAAGTTTCTCCGCCTTGGGCGCCAGTTGCCGCAGTCCATCGACCACGCTTGCAACGGCTTCGTCGCGATTGAGATCACCGAACACACCGCCGAACACGCGCAGCGTAGGGCAGCCGACGTCGCGCGCCACTTCAATGAAACAGTCGGCAACGCGGATGCTTTCAGCCCGCTGCTCCGCATCAGGTGACGTGAAAGAGCTGTAGCCCATGATGCAGGCGACTTCCAGACCTGCATCAGTGAAGCGCTGCCGAATGTCGGTTCGAGCCTCTGGTGTTTCTTCGGGGCCAATGTGTTCGCCGGCGATGCCGCGAAGTTCGACGCCGTCAAAACCGAGTTCGCGCCCTTGTTTGGCGATGGTATCCAAATCCCAGTCGGGACATCCGAGTGTGCAGAAGCTCAGTTTCATATCAGTTCTTTACCTGTTTAAGTGATGCTGTTTTCAGGAAAATCAGGTGGCAGCGTGAGCGTCCAGATTTCATTGGATAGCGGCATGGCATGCCCCGCGGTCACCCACAGTTTGTCGCGAAAAACGTATGGCGAGATTTCATGACGTTTCGAGAAGATCACATCGGATTCGAGTTGCCGCCAATCGCTGCCGTTGCGCGAGAACCAGACATCATTCAGCATCCTTTCTCCGCCAAGATTGTCGCCGGCGATCACCCACATATGGTTGCGATACACAACACTGCCATGCCAGATGCGCGGCAGCCAGGGAGCCTTGTCGCAGACGCGAACCCAATCAACCGCGTTCTCCGAACACCAGACATCGTTCAGGCTCATCGGATTGTCACCCCAGCCACCACCGCCGATCAGCCACAGCTTGCCGTCAAGTTCGACGACCTTGGCATACGCACGCGGCGACCATTCTGCGTGCTCGCGATGGCAAGTCCATTCGACGCCGTCGGCTGAACTCCAGATGTCATTGGAAAGGGTGTTTTCGTCACTGACATAAAAATTGGCCGTGCCGCCGAACAGCCACATGCGCCCGTTGAACACCGCGCCGGCACTACCGAGTCGCGGGCTCCATCCGGCATTGCGATTGGCCAGTTCCCAGTCAGCGCCGTTTTCAGTGGACCACACCTCATTGCTGCATTCGGTGCCGGGCAGGCTGCGCCCGCCCATGTGCCACATGCGATCGTTGAACACCAGCCCCAGCGGCAGGTCGCTCTTTTCCCACGGTGCTTGCGGGGTTGTCTGCTCCCATCGCTTGCCATCCGCCGATTTCCAGACATCGCGTGGGTTGGGTTCATGTTGATGAAACCAGCCGCCCATGATCCACAGTTGATCCTTGTAAACCAGTTCAACGCATGAGTCCCGGGGTTGCCAGTCTGCCTGGCCGACGAGTTCCCAGTCCGGACCTTTTACTGCTTCTGCCATTTTCTATCCTTTGTGGTTTATTCTGTCAGGCGCACTTAGAGTACTTTGGCCAGAAACTTTTGCGCATAAGCGGCTGCGGTTTTCTGTGCTTCACTTGACATGCCGTATCCGTATCCATGATCCACGCCGGGAAGGATGTGTAGTTCGACCATTCCGCCGTGGGCTTCCAGTTTTGTTTTCATGGCTTCGTGCCAGGCGATTGGCGTTGTGATGTCAGCATCACCGGTGATCATGACAAAAGGCGGTTCGCCACCACTCACATGATCGATCGGGCTTGCCTGGCGATAGCGCTGCGGTTCCTCTTCTTCGGGTATGCCGCCGAGGAAGCCGATGTTGTAGTATCCGTCACGATGCACCGAAAAGATCGTGCAGTAGCAGACCGCGGCAGCCGCGCTCGTGTCGCGCAGTTCCATTTCATCACTCATGCCCAGATCGCTTTCAGGATCGACCACGGCAAGAAGCGACGCCAGATGCCCGCCCGCGGAAGAACCCCACGTGGCGATCCGCTTTGCATCAAATCCAAATTCATCGGCCCGCGTCTTGAACCAGCTCATGGCAAGACGCACATCTTCGAACGGTAATGGAAAGTGGTAGTCAGGCAGCAGATGGTAACTCGCCGATGCGCACACGTAGCCGAGTCCGCAGAAGTGTTCCATCACGGCATGCCACTGCGTTCGACTCCCATTACGCCAACCGCCGCCGTGGACAAAGAAGATGGCGGCGCCATTGGCATTCTTACCCGGAAGAAACATGTCGATCTTACGAATTTCAGGATCGATCTTGCTGTATGAAATGTCTAAGCGTTTTTCCACGCCGGCTGCTTTCGTTATGGACCTGTCGCTCGGCCACTCTTGTCCGCAAATCTACTCTTGCGCAGTTATATATACGAGCATAAACGAACGCAGGTGACAACATGACTTTCAAAATAAGTTGCATCGGGGTGGTGATGCAACTAGCCTACCGCCGAAATGATGGTACGCAATCGTCCTGAGCAGTGGCCGAAAATGGTGCAAACACTTCCTCCGGAGAACGGTTGATTGTGAACAACGCCACCAGTGAAACACTGACCGCAGACATGCGCGCTCTCGGGATTGGACCCGGGGACACGCTTTTTATTCACGCTTCTTACAAGTCGCTTGGCCCGGTGGCCGGTGGTGCCGGAACGATCATTGCGGCAATCGAGAATGCGGTCGGCAGCGACGGGCTGATCATGATGCCCTCGTTTAATCTTGCCGGCAGTCAGGAAGAGCGAGCCGCGCGATGGGATATTGCGTCCACGCCGTCTACCGTCGGTTGGCTGACCGAGTGTTTCCGCACGATGGACCGGACCGTTCGTTCTGACCATTACTCGCACAGCGTGGCCGCGCGCGGTCGTGATGCGGCGTGGATCGTTGACGGTCATCGTGAAACCGGCGGCATGCAAAGCCCATGGGATCTCGAACCGTGGGGTGCAACTTATGGCGATCAGTCGCCCATGGTGCGCGCCTACACCCGTGAAAACAGCAAGATCCTCATGCTTGGTGTGAATTACGATTCATCAACCTATCAGCACATGGTGGAAGTCATGGACTGGCATGTTCGCCGACAGCATGATCCGGATGCGCTGTTTTATACCTACAAACCCAGGGAAAAACTGGGCGCGTTCTGGGAACAGCAGGGGCGCTTTCGTCGCGGCAACATCGGTCAGGCCGACTGCCGTTTGTTCGCTATTCGCGACTATGTGGACACATTATTAGCCGAAGTTCAACGGGACCCGGCACTTTACTGCCCATGGCACCCGGACAATTATGCGGAGCAATCCCAATGAGTGCGATCAGGTACAGCGAGCCATTTCTGCTTTCAGACCAGGGGTCGGATCGCGCGACGGCTTACATCGTCGGCAACAAGATTGTCACGCTGGACGGCAAGACGCACGTCTTCTGGAGCGACGCGGTCGCGCGAACCATGGCGCGCACTTATGACCACGCCACCGACGCCTGGGGCGAATCCGTTTTTATTGGTGACGGTACCGACAACCACAACAACCCCAGCGTCACGGCTGACGCACAAGGCAGGCTTCGCATCGCCTACGGCCCACACGGCCCGTGGGACCAGGCGGACAAGGTGATGACCTGGCCCTCCGGTCGTTTCCGCTACGCCGTTGCCGACGAACCCAATTCACTTAAAGGGCTCAATGAAAACGAAGGCAGCGCCGGCCTCGGTTACAACGCGACTTACGCGTCGCTCTTGCATACACCCGCCGGGCGCGACTGCATCGTCTACCGTGGCGGCGAAGCGCCCTATCAGACACTCTTCCAGCGGCAGCGCGACCTCGGCGGCTGGGAGAACCCCGTCTTTCTGATGCGCCAGAACATCGAACCGCAATACACGTTTTATGGCGCCAACATGACCTGCGATGCAAAAGGCGTCCTGTATGTCGGCGCCGGCTTCTACGCGCTGGGCCGCGAAGGGTCACTGGGCTGTGCGGTTCTGCGCTCGACCGATGGTGGCGACAGTTGGACGTCCATTGGCGGACAGCCGGTTGACCTCCCCATTGAGTACAACGCGCGCTGCGCCATTCCACACGGCCCGGCCGAAGCTGATCCGCGCCTGCTTGGATTAGGAATTGACGATCAAGGTTGTCTTTGGGCGACGACCGTAACGACGCGCCCGGCTTGCCGGGACGGCGCGATACTCTCTTGTTGGGATGGCTCGCGCTGGGAGAGCTTCGACCTGAATCGTCACATGCCGGACGGCCGGCAGATTTTCGATGCGCCAATGTGCGTCGACACGCGCGGCCGCGTTCATCTTTTCGTCAGCGCGTACGATACATCGCAGGTTTCAAATGACGACAGTGACGGCTTCGGCCACGAATCACTTCTGGTGTATCACCTCGTGACGACCGACCGTGGCAAGAGCTTCGTCTGCAATCCAATCGGCGAGCCCGCTCCGGGCACCCCCAACTGGTTGCCGGCCATTTCCCAACAGGGGCCGTACCACCCGGTAGAGAATCCGATGCTGCTGTACACATGCGGGACGAAGAATCCCAAACGGGAACAGGAGGGCTGTCGGTCCACGCACCTGACCAAGGTTTTCTGCGTGCGTGTTGAGATGGACTGATGCCATTCTCGCGCATTTGATATGTGATAGATAATCCGTAAGTAATTTTTAATTTTATATTTACATGCCAGACTGGGGTATTGTTTCGAGTGCAAACCATTGGCAGACCAGAAGAAAATCCTTGACGAAACCAGCTGTGAGTTTAAACTTGGATACAAGTATGCAAGTTTAAGTGAGGTCGATCATTGCCCGCCAATCTTGAACAGATTGCCTATCGCCGATTGCGTCAGGACTTGCTGACAGGTCGTATCTGTCTTGGGCAGGTGATTTCCGAAAACGCGACCGCCAAAGAAATCGGCATCAGCCGCACGCCGGTTCGGCATGCCATCCGACAGTTGGCATCCGAGGGCGTGGTGGTGCCGGTGCCGCAGGTCGGCGCGGTGGTGAAAGTGCCGCGACCGGAGGAAGTCGAAGAAGTCTTCGAACTTCGGCGACTGCTGGAATGCGAAGCGGCATCGCTGGCTGCGCAGCGGGCAACGGCTGACGATGTCCAATCGTTGCGCCAGGGCGTCAGGCAATACGTTCTCGCGGTGCGCGCCATGATTGAAACGATGCGCAGTGGCGAGCACGCGATGTTGGATGAATGTCACGCGGAACTGATGCGCAGCGACATGTTGTTCCACTGGACGATCCAGCGCATCGCGGGCAATCGTCAGATTGCGCGCGTGGTGCATCACGCTCATCTGCAGACCCGAACCAAAATCGCTGACTTGCAACCGGGCATTCAATGGGAAAACGTTGCCCGCAAGCTGGTTCGCGTCTGCCGGGAACATCTGCGAATCAGCAACGCCGTGCGCCGGCACGATTCGGATGCTGCGCGGGCAGCCATGTCCGAACACATCCGGTTGGGCAAGCAGTCTTATCTTCAGTTGCTGAATGCCGCGGTTCTTCACGGCATGGGCGGCAAGATATCACCGGCCGTGAGGTTACTGCTCGATGAGCAGGAGAACAGTGTTTTCGAGGAGTTGTCCGACATGTTGGGTGAGGAACCAGTTGCATTTGCCAGTGCGTAATCATCTGAAGCAAGGAGCGCCTTTCGTGGCACGTCAATTCACTTCGCGCCGACAGGCCTTCACGCTGATTGAATTGTTAGTTGTTATTTCAATCATCAGTTTGCTGATGGCCATCCTGCTGCCCGCGTTGCAAAAGGCGCGCATGGCGTCTGAACGTGCGGTGTGTGCGTCGAACCTGCGACAGGTTGGTATTGGTCAGGCCGCCTATGCGGTGGACTACGACAACCTGTCGCCGCGCTTCGAACACAGCGGGTTCTGGGCATTTCGAATCGTGGACGACACGGTGGGAAACGCCGCCGCTGCGCAGCTGGATACGTACTGGGACCCGAAGATTCGCAGTTGCCCCACAGACAATCGCCAACCGCCAACTGGCGGCAACTGGGGATTTCGCTACGCCACGCCGCTATTGGAGAATATCTACGCCTCAGGCAATTTCATGGAAAGCCGCGCCTTGCGTGATGGTAGCGATCGGACACACGTGCGCATGGACCCGGGGAGAACTTTCGACGTGGCGGGTACGACTTACGACTCGCCGTACTACGCCAATTATCCATACGACCCGTTTGGCATGTTCCCTGTTGCATCCGACTGGCTGATGACCTCCGTTGCAACCCGTTCGAATTCGCCACACGCCGGTGTCTCAGATTCTTACAGCACGACGACGAAGTTCATCACCTCATCCGGCTCGAACAATCTCTGGGAAGACGGCCACGTCGACTGGAGCCGTTGGGAATGGGCCGACAAGGCCAGCAACGGATATAGCGGCGAACCCGATGTGTCGGGCTCCGCCTGGGATCGTGCCAGAGGGCTGTCGGGGTCAGGCTGGGCACAGAATGCCAATACCTATGACAAGTACTTCTTCTGGATGAAAGTTAATTAAGCCGGGCTGATATGAATTTCTTTTATCCGTGTAGTTCTCTTTTTGCCGAGCGACGACCCACGGGGTGTCTGACAACGTGTGACCGAAATGGATACATGAGGAGCTCTACAGTGGCACATCAAGCTGTTTATCGCAGGCCGGCTTTCACGCTGATCGAACTGCTGGTGGTGATCAGCATCATCTCGCTGTTGATCTCGATTTTGCTTCCTGCGCTGGGCAAAGCACGCGCCGCTGCAGTAAAAGTCCAATGCGCCAGCAATCTGCGGCAGGTGGGCATCGGTTTCGGCGCCTATCTGACAGAGAACGACGAATGGTCGCTTACCTTCGACAACAACGCCATGGCACCATCGCCTAACGCGTTGGACCACCAGAACACCGAATATCTGTCAGTAACGTATGCGCGCACGCTTTGGCCGGACGGCACGCGCGGTTGTCCGGATTACCTTGCGACGATTGACGAAACGGCGCCTTACAACTTCGGCTTGAACCGCAGTGCGCTCAAAGCCGACATCGCTGCCGGCTGGGCATGGAACAATTTCTCATGGGGCTTCCAGGTACCCACGATCAATGAACGTGGCATTACCTATATGGGTGGCAGTCGAATTGTCGATCATCATCCTGACTCGAATACGCCGCCTTCGAGTTCGAACCTGGACTACGAGTACATGCGCCTGGTCGTTGGCGAACTTGCCAAGGATCGCACAGGATCGCTTAGAACCTTCGGCGGGCTGGATTGGGAGCCCTTAGGCACGCGACCACTCGCATCTGACATGATGGTTTACCACGTCGGAACCGGAAGGCTTGCCTCGGGGCACCTTCGCAACAGCGCGGGCGCAAAGCAATTGATCGGTTCCGGCCTGTCCACCGGTGACGCCGTCAGGGCCGCCGGCATCAGCGGCGGCAACCACCTCTGGTTCGATTTCCATGTCGAATGGCAGGACATCGACCCGGACGAAGTGACCAATGAAGCTCGCAGAACCTACGTCGGCTTCGATCCCGAGGGATACCACCGCGAGTCCGATGGTTCGATCTGGTGGGCGAAGAAATCAACGCGCATTGAGTAATGGCGATTCCGCCACAACGTGCCAAGGACATGACTCGACTGGCGCGTTCCTTCATTACCGGTCAGTTGTCTGGTTCGACTCAGTGGAAGATTCGATTTGCGGTTTGGATGGTGTGGCTGTTGTGTCGAGGGTGTTGAAGCGATCGAGAACAGCCTTGGCGGTTTGCCGGATGCCGGGGTGGGCGTCGTCAAGGCGATTGCGCAAGGCTTCTTCAGCGGGTGTCGCGCGCATGTCGTTAAGGGCGGTAACGGCCCGCCAGCGCACATCATCGTCTCGGTGTTCCAGGTACTTTACGAGCACATCGACAGCGGATTGAGAAGCCTGGCCGTTTGCAGTCAGCGCCTCGGAAGCGATAACGCGTATGTCGACGCTGTCGTCCGCAATTGCGCCGCAGAGAGCGAGCGAGATCAGCTCGGGCTGCTGGTGGATAAGGGCGGCCAATGCGTGAACGACATTGAGGCGCACTTTGCTGGATTTACTGCCGATGTGATTGATCAGTGGCGGAACGACGATATCGGCCAGCGAAGTGAAGTCGCCAAGCGAACGCGCGGCATTAGCGCGGGCGTTGTAATCGTCATCGTTGTTGAGCGTATCGATCAACACCCGTGCGCTTTGCTCATTGTGGATCTTGCCCCGTAAGTGTGCCAGCGTGGCCTTGATATCCCTTTCTAACATCCACGGGATTTCATTCTGCCTGGCGTAGTCGATTAGCTCGGTGAATACGGTGATTAACTGCGAGTCGGCATGCCCGATGACTCTAAGCGAACCGACCGCGCTGTGAGCCAGGTGGCCAGGCGTGCTGTCGGGATTTGTCGGGCGGTACTTGCGCAAAATATCGAGCAGGGGCTCCACGGCATCCACCGCGGGCGGCTTTACCTTGCGCAGCGCCTGTGCGCAATAAGCCGCATAGCGCTCCTCGCGATCTGAAAGACCCTCGATCAACATCGGTGTAAGCCTTGGTGGCAGCGTCTTGTGGCGATTGAACAGCCGCCATGCGTAGTCTTTGCATTTGCCCGTTTCATCCCGAACATATTGGGCGTGTCGATCGACGTTACTCGCATCGACGGGAAGTACATCAATTGTTGCCTTGACCCAGCTTTGAATGATGTCGTCGTCTGGATTGCTACACCCCTTTTCGAATAGAAACAGCTTGGCTTTAGTCGGCTCCTTCGGCAGCGCCCGATCCAGATCGTTTTCGATGTTCTGTCGCGTAAGACTTGCCGACTGTGTCGGCTGGGGCAGTTCTGCTGTGCCGTTCGGCGCTGTTGTGGAGGGGCTGCGCCACAGCGTTGGTTTGATCAACAGGATTACACCCGCTGCGAGCAGGCAGACAAGGATTATGATGGGCAGGATATTATTACGATTATTCATGTAGCAGATAAGAGTCCAGCGGATCGATTCTGCGGATTGCTTCTCTGGTGAAGCGGCGAACGTAAGCGAATTCCTCATTCAGTGTGATCGCATGAAGGACGGGCAGCGCGGCTTTGGCATCCGAGCCGTACATGCCCAGCGCAAATGCAATTTTGCCTCGCAGTGAACCGTTTGCGCTTTCGATACGTTTCAGCAATTCCGGCACAACGGTTTGCGGGTCAGCGTGGATACGACCGATCGTGATCGCAATGTTGCCATGTTCCTGCGAGTAAGCCCGGTCGTTCAGTTTGGCCAGCAGTATGGGCGTGGCATCTGCGGCAGGTGGGCCAACCACGCCGAGCGCGTCAATGATTGTGTCGCGGTCACGAAAGCGTACTTTGCCGAGCAATTCGATCAAAGGTTTGGCACAAGCGTCGGGATGATAGGCAGCGATCTCTTTCAGAGAATACGCCGCTGTCCCGCGGATACTCCCGTCACGGTGAGTGTGAACGACACGTGCCAGCAGGACGATGCCCTCCTGCGCATGGTCGCCGAGATTGCCAATCCGCCCGAGAACGCTCACAGCCGAGTAGAACCGATCGTGTTCCGGCTTGTGTAGGATGTCGATTAACAGGGGAATAGCCGTTCGTCCTCCAGGACCGATGGCCTCTAGTGCCGATTCAGCCCATGCTTGCACTTCGGTCGATTTATCGTCGAGCAACATCACGAGGTCCGGCGCAGCAGCGCCTGCATCGGGGCCGATCTGGCGCAACGACCGCACCGCCTCTCGACGTACCAGCCATGATCTGGAGCCCAGGGCATTGGTAAGCGCATCGACGACGTCGCCGACTGGACCGATCCGACCCAAAGCGAGCGCCGCGGACCCGCCGACCTGTTCGACCCAGTTCGGCTGATGGGCGGACGCAATCGTAAGGTCTTCCAGTTCGACCGATTCAATCAGTTTGATCAACGCGGGCACGGCCGGCGCGGCATCCTTACCGAATCGACCTGCAGCTGTCGCGGACCAGCGACGAATTTCAAAAAATGGATCATCCATGGCTCGGACCAGCATGGGCACGGCAACAACAGGGTCGTCAGACAGCTCTATACGATAAATGGCATATCGTGCAGCGTCCGTGACGTAGGACTCAGGATCGTCCTTGAGCTTCTTGAGATTGGATAACGCGTCGACAGCGACGCGGTCAAACTGGCCCAGTGCAAACGCTGCCTCGTGCCGAACCGATGGATCAGAATCATCAAGTGCCTTGATAAGTGCGGGGATAACGGTGTCTGGTTGATGTTTGATGCGTGATAGTGCGGTTGCGCTGTTGCTACGGGTATCGGCGTTGGTGTCGTTGTGGAGAATGCGGACCAGCGCGGGGATGGCGCTGGTCGTGTCGCTTGTGCTGACGCCCAGCGCGGCGGCCAGCCAGGCTCGCACATTGGGGTCGGCATCCTTTTCAGCGCGACGGGTGATCGTCGCGATAACTTGCGGCGGCGTAAGGTTCTTTTCGAAGATGAGTGCGGCCGCAACGTAGCGCACGTTGGGGTCGGTGTCATCGAGGTGGGCGATGAGCACCTTGGCCGCGCTTGCGCGATCGGTCTGTTCAGCCAGCTCTTCCTGTAGTTGTTTGCGTATCTTGTAGAAGTCGCTGCGATCGGCTTGATTGGCCAGCTTGTTTTGTAAGTGCTTGAGTATCTGGGAGACGTCGGCATGAGCTGCGTCGGCCGCCAGCAAGGTGATAAGCATCACAATCAAGTGAATCGAGCGAGCCATGCCACTATATTAAGCGAGCCATGCCACTATATTACAAGTATCCGAAAGGGTCGGGCGACTCAGCGTGCGATTCGAACCCACACCCGCGGCCTAAAAGGCGCGTCGAATGCTTCAGACTCCTGGCTCAGAAATACTTTTGCAAATGTAATTTGGCACCAGGAGATTCCAGACGCAGGCTTCGCAACTCATCGCGTTTTCCGTACAGTGTTCCGGTAAAAGTTTGGTGAAATAATCATAGTAAAGCGAGACGGATCGGCGGAGCATCGTTACTGGCTCATCAAAGAATGGTGTTTCGATCGGTCTATATGAGAAGTGCTGCACGACATTTATTCATATGAGTTCGCTTTGGCAGCCCTTGGACTCAACAGATCGATCATCGGCTGGCCACGAAAGTAACTCTGAATCGGCCTCGATGGCCTTGATATTCGGCCCGATTCAGAAAGCTTTGCGAAGCCTATTTGCGCGCAAAATATTTTAATAATTTAACTTACGACAAATTTCAGGCCATGTGACACAAGCGCAAGGTCACAAATAATTCATAAAATAAATTAAATAAATCACTTGTATTTCATTTTAAAGTGATGTAATTTCTGGTTATGAAAAGCAATATCCAGTCGGCCGCCAGTACGTCCTATGGCTCAAAGCAAGACAGCATCATCGAGCATTTCAAACAGATGATTGTCGCTGGTGAGTTGCCACCCGGGGCGCGGCTGCCAACACACCTCGAACTGGTGGAACAGTTTTCCGTTAGTTCCGTGACGATTCAGCGCAGTCTCGATCGGTTGCGCAACGAGGGCTTTATTGTTCCTCGCGGCCGGTTGGGGTCTTTTGTCACCAAGACCCCGCCGCACCTGCATCGATATGCGTTGGTTTTCGCGTCGAAGCTGTCGGGCGAACCCTCGGTTGGTGATTTCAAGTCGCCGCACGCCGCGCCGGTATCGCGACTGATGGACGCGATTGCCAGTGCCGCCGTTCGTTACGCGGACGATTCGGGCCGGGAGATTGTTTTCTACACCGACGCCGACCGTGATCTGAACACGGAAAACTATCAGCGGCTGGTTGCAGACGTAAACGCACGTCGTTTGGCGGGCGTCATCTTTATGTTGCCGTCTCTCTCATACGACCCGGCGCTCTTCCGCGGCGCAGGGATTCCTTGTGTCACCAACGCCGAATCCCGCGGCTGGCCCGGCGTGCCTGCCTTCTTCTTTGACACACAAGCCTTTCTCCATCGGTCGTTGGATTACCTTGCGGAGCGAGGCTGCAAGCGCGTTGCGTGGATTTCAGTTGCCGATCATGCGGTCGATCCGATCTCGCAGGAAACCTTTCGTCGCGGTGTTGTCGAACGTGGCATGGAGACAGGCCCGCATCTGACCATGGGCCTGGACCCCACGCACGGATCTATGGCGCGCAACGCGGCGCTGATGCTGATGAATCAAACTGCTTCCAAACGGCCCGACGGCCTGATCGTCAGCGATGATCATTTTGTATCCGCGGCCTTCCAAGGCGTGTTGGAATCAGGTGTCGCCGTTCCCGACGAATTGAAAATGGTCGGCTTGCACAACTTCATCGGCGCTTCTCATAAACCCGAACCATCGCAGGTCGCTCATCTCGGCGCCGATATGTTCGACATTCTTCGTACCGCAATCCATTTACTCGACGCGCAGCGAAATGGTGATGACGTACCTGAGATAACACCAATCCTGCCGACTTTTTCTATGGGTGAGAAAGTCAACAGCACCTCGTCCGGCGTCATACCAACACCACGGCGGTCAAAACAAGTGGAGCTCGCAACATGAATACCGGAATTTGGCAATTGCGCGATACGTCAGGCATCCCATCTTCTGCGGTGGGGTGCACGGCCCGGTCCGATCACGCGCACGACGCTTTTACGCTGATCGAACTGTTAGTTGTTATTTCCATTATTTCCTTGCTGATCAGTATCCTGCTGCCTGCACTTCAGAACGCACGAGCCGCTGCGGTCCAGACCAAATGTCTCTCGCAAGTCAGGCAGCTTTCGCTGGGTATCAACATATATGTCGGCGATTTTGAGGGGTATATCCCCAATACGGGGCCTAACTGGATGATACAACATACCGCCAGTTCAGATTCATCCAAAGGATCGGACGTATACGGCTTATGGGAAAAAAATTATGTTCCCGATCAGGCGCTGATCTGCCCCAGCACACCGATCACGCCCCAAAGCAACCCGGCTCAGGCAGACAGTCCGGAAAGCGGCAGGTGGGCCTACTATGGCGAAACGTGGAAACAGTGGACCGGCGTGCGTTCAATGGTCAATCGCAGTCGCACGGGGACGTACATCTATGTCGGTGGAAGCCTTCATCCGGATCACATGTTGGGACATGTCAATTATGACGGCGGGCATATTCGTCTGGAATTGGTCGACCAGCCCGGCAAATATGCCCTGTGGCAGGACCGGGTAATCGGGTTTTCTGGTGGTAGTTGGCAATCTGAATTCAGCAATCACACCAAAGGAAGCCCGGGTGGAAACGCAGCCTTCTCCGACGGTTCGGCGCGTTGGCTGAAGCTGGACTCACCTTTGGCCGGCACCCCCAAAAGCGCGAATGGCGAATGGTGGATGTGGAACAGTTGGTCCGGACATGTGCCTCTGGGTATGCCCCACATCACCATTTGGGGGCGGGCTTTCCAGGAGGACAATTCGGTCATCGACTTCGCCAAGTTCTAATCCTTTTGCAGCGCGTGTTCACGATATGGACTCGATGACCAGAAACGATTCAGTAGCGGCTGTCGGCTCCGTTGGGTGGGTGTGCGAACAGTTTCCCGCTCAGGTTCGGGCAATGTTTGCAGCGTTGGACTTGCAGCGGCCAGCACTGTCATCAGTGAGTGATGCGGTCGAGTCTAAAGCGTGGGAGACCGCGTGCGAGTCGCTTCTTGACTACTATCAGCAGTGTGAATCCGGCGATTGGTTGCGCCACGATCCGGTGTCGGACGGCGACACCGTTGTCCCAGCCGTCGAGCGAATGGCGCAGGCATGGTTTCCGTTGCCCGGTGGTGAGGTGCAATTGCCGCGCCTGGCATCAGGCAGCTTCGACTGGGGCCACATCCCATCGGGCGGCGGCGGCGAAGACTGGGCGTGTGGTGTTAACCGTCATGATTATATGAGCGAGTTACTCCGCGCCTTTTACGCCACGGGCAATCGCCGATATGTGCGCGCGATCGACGAACAGTTGTGCGACTGGACGGCCTCTGTCGAGCGTCCCACGTCCAATGAACATATCCAGCCGAGCCCATGGGCGACCATTCTGGAAGTCGGCCATCGCCTGAAGGTCTGGCCTGCGCTCTTTTACGGACTTCAAACCGAACCCGAATTTTCGCCGGCAACGTGCCTGCTGATGCTCTGTCGCGCGCTCGAACACGCTGAATTTCTCCGGCAGAACCACTCTCACGGAAGCAACTGGGTGATTACCGAGATGGCCGGGCTGCTTTCATTTGCCTGCGCCTGGCCCGAGTTTCGCCAGGCTGACAAATGGCGCGACTTTGCCCTGCGCACAACACTCGATGAGTTGGACGGTCAGGTCTATCCCGATGGCGTTCAAAAGGAACTGGCGGCAAATTATCAGTTGGCGGTGCTGGATCACATGCGGTTCTTCATGGCCACCGTGCGCGGCGCGAAACTCACACCCGACCCGCGCCTGTACGAACTGCTGGAAAAGATGTGGCACTACATCGCATTGTCCCTTGGCCCGACCGGCCAGGCACCGCATAGCAGCGATTCCGATCGACCGGAGTGTTACGACTCACAACAGACGATCCGTCCGTTGACTGCCGTAGCGCCGTTACTGGAAGCCGCTCAACTTCATCACCGTGAAGACTGGCGGTACATCGCCACCCATGGTGACCAGGGAATAAAACCGGGCGGCCTGCCGTCTGTTCTTTTTCCCTGGGCGGGCCACATGATCATGCGCAGCGGCTGGGATCGTGAAGCTCACTGGGCCTTCTTCGACATGGGGCCGTGGGGCATCCTGCATCAGCACAACGACGCCTTGCACCTTTCGATCACTGCGCACGGCCGCGATCTGCTGGTCGACAGCGGACGCTACACCTACGACAACTACTGGGGTGGGTCCGGCAATTGGCGCGGATACTTCATCGGCTCCGCGGCTCATAACGTCATTCTCGTCGACGGCCTTGAACAGGCGAACGGTCCGACGTGCGCCGCCGGTCCTGTTGACAGCAACAACGTCGCCATCACACCGCAATACGATTATGCCCAGGCGACGTTCAGCCATGGCTTCACGGATACAGACACCGCCGCCGATCGGCACAAAGCCATCGTGTATGGACAGCAGCCTGACGATGCCGGCGTGGACAAGACCGTCGTCCATACGCGCGCGATCCTTTACCTGCGCAGCCTGGCGTGGATCGTCGTTGATCATATTGCTACGGACCGACCGCGCGATCTCACGGCCCTTTGGCACTTCCACCCGGAATGCACCGTCGTTCGCGAAGACCAATCCGTGATGACGGTTGACCCGGCCGTCGGCAATCTGCGCATTGATCCGATTGGTTCGACGGTGTGGGACATTGAACTGGTACGTGGGCGCGAAGGCGCGGAACCACAGGGGTGGTACAGCCCGCTGATGGACGTACGTCTGCCTAACACCTGCGCCACTTACGCGACGAGTGTCAACACGTCCACCACCTTTGTGTGGTTGCTGACACCGGGCAAGGGGCACGTTCCTCGGCTAGCCGCGACGATGCAATCGGCTTCTGATGGATGTTTAAATCTGCTACTCGATATTCCCGACCGCGAACCGCTGGAAGTCGAAATTCGTCTGGACCCACCATCGCACCGTGTGGCGCCAGCGACCTGTACGAATTGATTGGTGGTGGTTGCCAGCTTCCATCCGAATTATGAAAGGCAGTCTATGTCCCGTTTATTTTGGGCGTCGTGGGTTTGGTGTTTCCTTGGTTTACTAATGTGCGCCGGCTCATTGACGTCGACCGCCGTTGCATTGGAAGGCCAGGAACGATCTGTCCAGTCATTCGTCATTCGAGACGAGATCGGCCAGGACTGGCAAAACGATCTTGTCACGTTTTCACTGGACGAATCGATTCTTGAGCAGGACCTGCCAAATCTGACGCTGCTCGCTCCGGACGGAAGTCACCAACCTGTTCAATTTCACGGCGAGGGAAATGCGAGAAAGATCACGTTTCTTGCGACCGTGCCGACATATGAAACATCGACTTACCAGTTGGTTCGTCGAGCATCGCCGCCGCTACCCAATCCTTTCGTGATCGAACGACACGACGATGTTCTGCGCGTGAGTAACGGTATCACCGGCATTGAACTGCCGACTTCGCGCGGCGCATATAAGGAAGGTCCAATCCAACGGATTCGGCTGATGTCGGGCGCCTGGATCGGCGGCAGTCGTCTCGTCGACGTGCCCGCAATCTCGAACTACGAAGCAAACATCACCGCCCAAGGACCGGTGTTTGTTCAGGTATCAACGCGCTATCAATTTGCTGATGGCAAGGCATGGATGTTGACCATGCGGCTGATCGCCGGCGAACCGGTGGTGCTCATTCGTGAGCAGTGCATGATTGAGGGTGGCGCCCGATGGGAGTTCGTGGCTAATAAGGGATGGCCTGCAAACCGGGTTTTCATGCGTCCGGGAACCGGCCAACCGGAATACAAGGTCTGGCCGATCACATTTAACGACAGCATCGTCGCCAAGCTTTGCCCATGGATTCAATGGTGGGATGAGCGGCAGGGACTGGTGTACGGCTTATTTGAAGACGGGGGAAGCGATAACATGCTGATTGCCGGCGCCGGCGACGTGGCAGCATGGGGGCGGTCGGGTCCGGAGATTTATGACAGTGTGCCGCAGCGCCTTGTCCCCCTTCATGGAGAAGCCAACGGCGATCTGGTCATGCACCTATCGCTGATAGAGCCGGGGCGGTCATGGATGCTCGCCGCTGGTTCTGTTGCCAAGTCGCAGGTCGCGGACAATGCGGTTGCCCCTTCACACAAGCTCATGAACCGTTATTGCGAAACCCCGCTGAACACATTGAAGGACATGCCGCTGCACTGGGAGCGCAGCAAGCGTGAATTTCCCAGGCTCATGGTTAACCGCAATGAACTGCTTGCATGGCTCCGGTCAACCGACTACCCGGCGCTGCTGACGACAAGCAAGAAGCCGGCTCTCAAGGTCAAGCAACTACTCTGGTCCCTGATCGCGAATAACGACGCGCCACCGCAGCCCGCAGCGGTGGCGGCATTCAAACAGCAGCTGCTGAAACAGTTTGACCATACGTTGGAAATGTTTCGTTACGGCAACCGTGGCTACCCGGCCGCAATGTATGGGACCCTGATTCCTCGCATCGACATGCCGCAATGGCTTTCGCAACTGGATCTGGCGCTGGGCGCCAATGTCTTCACGCAAGAGGAGGAAGATCGAATCTTTGCCCAACTCGCCTTTCTGGCGACCAAACTTGCCAGCCCGGATTATGTTTCGCCCGGTCGATCGTTGGCGGGCAACCCGAATATGGTGACTGCCTGGAGTGCCTCGTTGGTGCTGCTGGCTGCAATGATGCCGGATCATCCGCAAGCATCGGCCTGGTATCGCGAGGGGATGGGGCGACTGGACCACATGCTGACAACATGGCAGGGCCCCAATGGTGGCTGGCTGGAAGCGCCGCATTATCAAGTCGCCGCGCTGGACCCGCTCCTGTTTGTTAAACGTGCGGCCGCCAATGCTGGTTTGGGCGACGACGTCCGCAACGAGCATCTGCTGCGCACAACCATGTTCCTCGCGAAAATCAGCACGCCGCCGGACCCGCGCTTTGATAACCTTCGCCACTTTCCGCCACTGGGGAATACCTATCGAAAGGAAACCAGCATGCTGTTCGGCGTGATGGCAGGTCTGCATGCCGAACAGAACCCCCAGGCGGCTGAGGCGCTGCAATGGTTATGGCAACAGCAAGGCGCGCCGTTCTGGAGCTACCTCGGCGGCGTCTCATACATGGACTTCTATGTACCTGAAGTGCTCCGGCCGGATTGGACCGTACCGGCGCCAGAGTGGGGAAGCGAATTGTTTCCGGGTTTCGGCGCTGTACTGCGCAGCGGCTTTCCCGGCGACCGCGAAACCTACATGGTCTACCACCAGGGCGACGCGGCTACGGCGCACTACGATCAGGATCAGGGCAGCTTCGAGTTCTGGGGAAAAGGCAGGCCGCTTTGTCTGGACTGGGGCTTTCGTGGCCACATGGCGGCATCGCTGCACAACCGCATGAGCATTGGCCATGTCGGCAAAGTCCAACAGTTCGCACACCAGCCGACGGCCGACTACGTGCGCGGCCGGCAAGACACGTGGGACAGGCAGATTCTCTTCGTCAAGGACAACGATCCACTGGGGCCGAACTACGTTGTGCTTTGCGACACCACGTCCGGTGGAGGTGAAGCCGGCTGGCATTTGTGGGTAAATGCGAAAATGCCTGAAGACCTGCCCAAGATTCCCGACAGCGGTGTCTACACCGGCTCATTGGATCGCGAAAAACTTCCGTCTTCGATCCGGATCGCGGGTGACACTGTCAGCTTCACAGGCGAGCACGACGTTGATCTGGACGTCTGGTTCGCACCGATACAGCGCGGCAAGCCGATCGACGCGGTCCATTTCGAACATGCGGCCGTCGTGAGCGTGGCCGGCTATGTCGGTGGCGGCTGGAGCGGGTGGAACGATGACAGGCTGGACCAATACGGCATCCAACTGACGCAGCCGGGCGGCAAACCGCTGGCCAGCGTGCTGTATCCACGGCTGCGCGACGAAGCGGCGGCGCAGTTCCGCACCATGGCCGATGGCAAGGTAACGGAGGTGAAAGGGCCGTGGGGTACGGACTACGTGTTCCTCAACGCTGAGCCTTTTGAGTTTCAGGAAGGACCGATCCGTTTCAAAGGCACAGCCGGCGTCATTCAACGGCGCGGCGATAAAGTGACGCTGACACTCGCCGCACAGGGCGAGATCAGCTACGGCCGCGTCGCACTCCAGTCCGATGAACCTGCCGTGAAAGCCGACGCTGCACCGTGACTTGTTTTTAAGGGCGTATTCGTCTTTGCTATACGGAGCTTTCCAATGACACCCGTTGCGGCAATTCGTGTTGCAGTGCTGCTTATTGTGGCGTTGACCGCTCAGTCCGGCTGGGCGCAGCTTGAAGGTGTTGTTCGGCCGGTCGATGGTCGGCCGCTGATTGTGGCGGGGGAACAGGTCTTGACATCCTCGTACAGCGAACGGTTTCCACGCGGCCCGGTACAGCGTCGGATTGTTCGATTTGCCAAGGCCGGCGTCGATCTCTTTCAACTAGACCTGCATCTTCACGGCGGCAACGATCTCTACACAACGCCGTTCTGGACAGACGACGGGGTCTACGCGGATGACGAGCGCGCTACGGCAGGCACGCCGACGCTTGATCAACAGGCGAACTGGGTGCGGCAGTTGAAGCCCGACGCAGTGTTCGCGGTATCTTTCTTTGCCGCGCCACCACTCGCATGGGCCAAACGACATCCTGACCACATGCAGCAGGGCGCGCGGGGCAAACAATACCGTGGTGCAAGCTACGCCTCAGCGCTGTGGCTCGAAGGACAACTCGAAATGGCGCGGCGCGTCGTTCGGTACGTCCAGTCACGCCCGTGGGGGGACAGAAATATCGGGTTCTTTGTCATCCCACACTACGAAGGCGTTACGGAAGCGGCTTTCAACGGTGATCCGTTCGACCAGTCACCGGTGATGCGCGAGGCATTCCGCGATTACCTTCGGAAGAAGTATGCAACCGACGAGGCGTTGCGCGCCGCGTGGTCCCGCCCAAGCGCGTCATTGTCGGAAGTGACAACGCCGACAATTGAACAGTGGCACGCGGATCGAAAGACCTGGTTGACGTTCACTGCCGATCCACGAAAGCAGCCATACCTCGACTACTTCGCGCTTCAGCGCGACCTGATGCATCGATTCGTCACGCGTTTGACACAGACGATCAAATCGGAAGCCGGCCGGGATGTGATCGTGGCATTGGACGGCTTTAAGCAAGCCATGGCGGGCTGGTTGCCGCGCGACGCGTTTTTCGCGCAAGGTGACGGCATGTCGTTTCCCAATATCCTGCTCGCGAGCGGCTTGTATGACGTGGCCCAATCCCTGGACGTGCCGACGCTGGACGGGCTGATGACGCCGGCGGACTACAGCGCTCGTTCAGTCGGCTGGGGATATGACGCCGAAGGGATTGCCGATTCGCTTGTGCTGCGCGGCAAGACAATGCTATTGGAGAACGACGCGCGCAACTGGAATTACGCCGACGTCGTGCTTGAGCAGGGGGCGCACCGAAATGCAAAGGAAGGGCGCGCGGGGCTGCGACGGAACTTCGCCCTTGCGGCCAGCCGGGGAATGTTCTCGCATTGGGCCAACTCCGGACGCGGCTTTTTCGATGACGATCAAGTCATGCAACTCGTGTCCGAAGTCGTTCCGATGCGACGGCAGATGATGACCGCGCCCTTGCCGCATACGGAACATGCGATCGCCATGATCATTGATGACACCAGCCCTCGTTGGACGGACTTTACGACGAGCTTTTATCACCTGGCCGTGTTGCGGCAACGCGTCGATCAACTTGCCATGACCGGTTTGCCGTATCGCGTTTATCTCTTCAGCGATCTGCAGCGAGATGACTTTCCACGATTCCGCGCTTACCTGTTTCCTGATCTGGTCGAGCTGACCCCCCAGCGGGTCGACCTGTTGCGGCGAAAGGTGCTTCGCTTCGGCTCGGTCGCCATATTCGGTCCGGCCACCGGCATCAGTGACGGTCGAACCATCACTGCGGCGCCCGCGTCCGAACTATTCGGCATGTCGATGCAACTGGTTCACAAGAGAGCCGCACGCCGGGTATTGGTACACGCAGGCGCGCATCCCGCGCTGGTGGGCGTCTCGCATCCTGTCACCTACGGCGACAGTTATTCATACGGCCCGATTCTGTTGCCACCACATGCATTGCCGCGGGACATTGTCGAACTTGGCAAAGCAAGCGTCTATTACGGTGCGAACACAGCCGGCCTGATTTTGCGCGACATCGGACAAGATGCTGGTGGCATGGGGGAGAACGACGCATGCATTGTGTTCTCAACAGCCGCGCCGATGCCCGCATCGCTACTGCGATCGCTGGCCGTTCATGCGGGGTGCAACCCTTGGTCCGAGCTTGGCGATGTCGTCTATGCCAGCGGCAACTTTCTGGCGGTGCATTCCGTCCGTTCAGGCAAGCGAACCCTGAGCTTGCCGGTCCCCGCCAAAGTCACAGACCTGTCCAGCGGGAAGATGGTCGTAGAGAATATGCAGACATTTACAGTCGAACTGGATGCACCGGAAACGTTGCTGTTCCGATGGGAGAAAGCTGTTCCTGAAGAGAGCCGAGACAGTAGGCTTGAGTAATCCGAGAAAACCTACGGTATCGCGGCGATATCCACGGCAACTCTTTTGTCGCCGGTCACACGATCGGCATGTAATGTCTTCCCGGTGTAGTTGACAAGCACGGTCGTCGAAAACTGATTCGTCGTAACTCGAACGGCGAGGCCAGCGGAGAGTTCGGCGTCGCGGCTGTTGCTGTCTTTAACCGTCAGCCGCTCGATGGTCACCGCTGACGATTCGTCTTTTGCATGGGGATCAAAGACCGAGATGAAGCTGACGGTCTTTCCGCGTTGACGCCACAGCAGGCTTTCGTGCGCACGATAGGTGTCGCTGATTTTCATCGCCCATAGCTCGCCGGTCGGCTCTAGCGCGAGAGTCATGCCGCTGCCGTTGTCGCGCGCCCAGGTGGTTGGCTGTCCTTGTGCAAGTCGGCCGATCGGTTTAAGTGAACTGTACAGGCGAGAATCGCCGAGCGCCGAGGTTTCACCGGAAGGCGGGCGCGTGATCAGTTTCAGATTGGTTTGATTGGGGTGGTACAGCCAGTCATAGGTGTGAGGTTTGTCACCAACACATCGGTCAATTACCACCAGTGGGCCGCGCGTGAGAACGACCGTGCGCTCGTGCTCGACGTTCTTCCATGCACCGACCTCGCGAGCGCTGGCGATCGCTGCATTGTCGTCGCTGTGGTGGTAAAGCAGCTCCCCGGTGTCGGCGTCGGGGTTGCGACCGTCGACCATGATCGTGTTACTGCTGGCGACGGTTTCGAGAAAATTCTTGAAGTTGTGCCCATAGCCACCCATGACGTTACGGGCGTACCAGCCACCTGCGCCGTAGGCATTGATTGATAGTTTGTTGCGGTGGCCGTGGACAAGTTCGCGCCCGAAGTGGAAGTAGCAGTAGCGGTCGGTGCCGGGGATTCTGAGCGCGATGCCGCCGTAGTGTGGAAAGTGCGTCGTGGTCTTTGGCACTGGGTTGACGGCGTCGTCCTTGGATACTTTCGGATCGGCTGTGCGGAATAGAGCGTGCATGTACATGCCGTATGTGCCGACGTGTGGCTGACGATGATGCAGTACCCATACCAGTTCGGGATCGTCAATCAGGTTTGAAAACATGAACGCCCCGGTGTCTTCGAAGTTGAGATTGCGGTATCCGCCGGTGCCGAGCGTCGGGCTGCGGCCGTCGGGCCCGTGCAGTTTGTAAGCGGCCTTGAGTATGGTTTGCATGCTCTGCGTCCACGGGATCAGGCCGTTGTGGATGGCAGTGGACAGTGCGGGATAGGCCGCGATTTTGGTGACGCCCTGGTAGCTGGGATTTTCCCACCATTGTCCGTCGGGAAGAAACCCGACTTTCGAAAGACGAACGATGCCGTGTTGGTCGTGCAGCGCACGGGCCACAACGCCGGGGTGATCAACGGCCAGCCCTGCGAAAAGTGCGGCGCTTTGAATCTGCCATTGCAGGTTCATCGCACCGACCTTGTGATCCATCATATTGTCCGCCGACGGCTGGAAGACACGATTGGCAATGCGGTCGATCTGCTGTTGATTGAAGATGCCCGACGGGCGGATTGCGTCAAGGGCGATGGCAAGGTTGCTGAGCCAGACGCGTTCGCGCATGTAGGTCCCGCCGATCGGGGTAACGCCGGAAACGTCGCTGCCCGCGGGGCTGGCAGGGTCATAGGGAATCTTCGGAATCGAGGGATAGCGATCGGCGTAGGCGCTCAGGATGGCGCCTGCAGCGACGGCCATTTCCTTGCGCCCGGTGATCAGGTATGCCACGCCCAGGCTCTTCGCAGCCGAGGCGTTGGCCATGTGTTTCCCTAGCCACCCGAGCATTCCGGCGTCGTAGAGTGGGCCTGAGTAAGTGCGGCCGCTGATCGGGTCCTGGTAAACGTTAAACGGCAGGTTCGGCACGTCGATCTTGACCAGCTTGCCGCCGCTGACCGGATCGGTCTTGCGTCCCAGCGCCGCATTGGGTGGATACTCCGCGACGTGTGACAGTGCTTTTTCGCCGGCTTGAATCAGCCTTTGCCACCGGCGATCAAGAGCGCCGAATTTTTCGGGTTTGCGATACTGCTGCTGCAACTGCCGCATACGCTCGGCGTCGCAAAGAATCATCGGATGTTCCAGCTTGCCGGGGCGCACACCTGCGACAAGGTCCGTAAATAGAACCAGCTCGGGCATGCCATCGATGCGCACTGCGATGCGTATCGTCTCGCCGTAATAGGGCCGAACTTCCTTGATAACCACTGGCGATACGAGCACGCGCACGAGCGCGTCGCCTTGCTCTCCGGCGAGAAGGTTGACCGGCCGGTCGGGCAGTTCGACGTCAAATTTCGACAACGTGCCCGGTGGATCGGCCAGGGCAATTCGTACCGCCATCGGTTGATCGCCGCGGTTATGCATTGACAAACGAAAGTGGGTGACCTGTCCGCCGCCGTCCGTCGCTGACCATCGCCCGGGGTAGGATGGCTTAAGGCCGATGGGATTCTTGATCAGCCTGATGTTGTCAATGTCAATGCGCGTTTTACCCGGTCCGGCGAGTTGGGCGATCTCAAACTGAAACTCCTGCTTCTCGCGATCGTACGTGTCCGGCCAGGCGTTTTCCCATCGTGACAGGTCCTGCGTGAAACTGAACCATTTTCCGAATGGATGCATGGTGTCGATGCTGTAATACAAACCGCGATAGCCATAGACGGCAGGAAACTGTTGTACGATCGGGCCCATGTTCCAGATCGGCTTGCCGTCGATCTTGATGTCAAACATGAGCAGGTCGTATTGACTGAAGTCGATCGTCTTACGATCGAGGTTCTTAAGCGTAATGTGGCCGATGCCATCGTCGCGCGCTGTCCATCGCATGGCGCGACTGCCGTCGGGTGCTCCGTCGACAATCGACAATGTGCCGGCGTCTTCGTTATGCCACTTATCGAGGTTGCCTTCAAAGTCGTCAATAACCAACACAGCAGGCCAATCGCTGTCGGCCAAAGCCGCGGCGGTCCACGCGACAAGGCACATAACGACGGAGACAATTTTTGTGAAGAGGCTGGTCATTTGAATATGCTGCGCAGCAGGTCTTGTGTCGGCCGACTGTCATTCTCCATGTAATCGAAGGCTTTGGCGTTTGACATTTCAGGAAACATCCACAGCACCCAATGCAGCCGAATTTCGCCGATGGGTTCGACTTTCTGATCGTGCGGCGTTGCCTGGTCGACGGTGAGCGGCTCGGCGTCCGCATCGACGAGTGCGGTCAGCGCCGGGCCGCGCGGATTGTAATTAACCTCTTCCCACTGCTCGGGCAAGACCAGCAACGCGCCTGGCCCCCAGCCCTGGCCGAACGCGCGGTCGCGCGTCGCATCGCCAATCAGTACCCACGCCTTATGCTCCGGGTCGACGATTTTCAGTAGCTTTGAACCTTTACCAAAACCTGTGGGGTAACTATTAAAACCCACTTCCAGTTTGCGGATCGGTTTGGTCGGCCGCGCGATCAGCTCCTGGAACATGCCTCGATGGTTCGGCAACATGACGAACGCAAGTTCAATCTCGCCGTACGGCGTATCCCACATCACCTCGACGCGCTTGCGGCCATCAGGTTGTTCGACCTGTTCCATTCTTGTAATCGCATAACGCGTGGCATTGATGCCGTCGAACCGGACTGTCATGTAACTGTTGTAATACCACATGTGCGGCCTGGGCTTGGTAAATCCGAGGCCGGGCAAATAAGGCGCTGCAACCTGACGCGGATCGCTCCACTTGTTTGCCTTCCAATCATTCACCGCTAAATACTTGACGCCGTACTGGACCAGCGGATTGCGCATTGTGAACGATCCCATTAGTGCCCACTGGCCCTTGTGACCGCCGATATGCCATTGCCGTTTGCGCACGATCGGTGAGATGCTGACGTTAACCGCAGGTTCCTTATCTTCCGTTTTGTCAACGATCGCCGTCCACTGTCCTTCGTCCCATTCGAGCGGCTGGCGTGCAACGATCGGCGTTTCATGCGACAACAGGGGCCCAACGTTCACTGGTTCTGCAGCCACCACCAGGTGGCGCGTCGCGGTGACGCCGCTAACCGCATCGCGCGCAGTCAATGTCCAGGTGCCGGGGATAGCATTAAACGCAACGGTATAACGATGTGAGGCTCGCCCATCTTCGGTGTGAATATTGTCTTTGTAGGTATCGCCATTGGGGCCGGTCAACGTCAGATGCACGACATGACGATCCGGCAAGCCATCGTCCACGTTGACGGTGATATTGACGTCGAGGGTCTGCCCTGGTTTCGCTTGCTTGGGAGCCTCGATCGCCAGGTCCGTAACCTTGTAGGGCATCAGCGCAAACATCTCCGGCCGTCCCGGTTGCAGGGGAAATGCGATGTCGCTTTGTTTGCCGAGGTATTTGCCGGCCCGCACATCATAGACGTGCTTGACCTGAGCCAGGGTTAATTTGGCGTCGCTCGACGCCCAGCGTTTGGGCCCGTGGTGAAAATAGCCGCGCGTATTTTTCGCCGGGTTTTCCAAGGTTGCAGGAACGCGCGCGTAGTCCTGGATCACACCGACCAGACGCATACGTTCACCGTCAAAAGGATAGAGATAGACCGTATCCGAGGAATGCCCCGTCACGCTGATGCGCTCGCGCGGGGGATTGATGCCCGCTTGCCCCATGAGCCTGCCGAGTAGTGTCTTCGCCGATTTCAAATCAGGATGAAAGGTCAGTGTAAGTATGGTTCCCGCGCCGTACTTTGTGCTAAGCGCGGCCGGTGTATCGAATAGTTTCTGTATGAATGCGGGAGCGTCTTTGCGAGCGTCGTCGACAGCTTCGCCGAGCTGATGAAAACGCGCTACGACGCTTGCATCCGTTGGTTTAAGCCCATGCACGCCGCTCGTGACACCCAACGTGCGATCCGATCCGACCTCCCATTTGGCTGTGGCGGGAACGCCTTTGTAACGCGCGATGTCCTGCTCGCTCGAACTTCGCCAGCCCAGCAGCCTGCCTGCATCAGGACTGACGGGCGCTACGACGACCACAATGCCGCCACGTTCGGCGACTGCCCGCAGCGGTGCAAGGCGCGAGGCCGATAGATCGCTATGGCTCGTGCAGATAACCAGCTTTGCATTGTGATCGTCGGCCAAATCTTCAAGGCGTGTGAAACGGTAGGCCACGTTGGCCTGATTGAGCGCGAGCGCCCAATGATGGTATCCCGTACTGCCGGGCTCGCAGATGATGCGCACAAAACCTTCATCGCGTTGTAAGGCAATGATCTGCTCACCAATGCCTTCGTGCAGTCGCAACACTTCTTCACTCCACCAGCGCGACTCATGGCTGGGTCGCAGGTCAGATTCGAGGATGCCGAAGTTTGCGGCGGAGGAAAAGTACGACACGCCGTTGAGTCCCTCAAACAGCCACAGCCAGGGAACCGTGCGCGAGTAAGGCTCATGATCAGCCCACGGCGCATAGTGCGTCCAGCAGGTATAGATGCCGTCTTCGCGAAGGAACGAGCGATACAGGTCGCGCTCAATGCCGTCCCAGAGATTGGGGTTGTAAAGGTAAAAGGGGCTGTAAAGTTCAGCGAAATCGCAGGCTTCAAAAAAGCCTGGAACGTCCTTGTCCATGCTCAACTTCACGCCGCAGAGCCCGACCAGCGCGCCCGGATCATGCTCGTGAATGATCTTCGCGCCGAGGCCCACCCAGTCGGACCAGTTTTTTGTATTCGGTTCATCGGCCAGTGAATAGCCCAGCACGCTGTAACGCGCGATTTCGGCAGCGAAGTCTCCCAGCTTCTTTTCGTCCTTGGCCTGGCTGTAAGTCTTTTTGTTCGTGTACCGATTCGGCGGGACAAACACGTTGGTCGGCACGAGGCGTAAGCCCGAACGGCTCATCCAACGGGCCGCGGCGAGGCGATGAGATCCGCCAATGGGCGCCATGGCGGTAACGCCGAGCCGGCGCAGTTGTGGATAACGACAACGTTCGACGCTGTGGCCCAGTTCCGTGCCCCAGACGATCACGTGGAAACGCTTGAGGTCGGACGCGCGGTCGAGGCGCACCTGCACGGGCAGGCGCACTTCATCCAGCGTCGTACCGTTGCGCATGAAAAGAAGGCGACATTGATGCGATGCATAGCGCGTGACCCATGCGCCAAGGCGGATCGCGCCCGTTGATGCCGATGACGATCCCGTCGAGACGAGCCGACCGTCGGGATCGTAAACCTGCGCCATGACGCGGTCGCCCGGCTGAACGTCACCAGTCGTCTGCCATTGCACAGGCAGCTCGCTTTCGGCTTCAATAAGGTCCGGCAGTTGGACATTGCTAAGTGTGGCGGGGGCGATGACATCAAATGCAACTGCGCCGAAGTCAATCGTTTGCTGTGATGCCTCCAGCCGCCACCGCAGCACGTTTACCTTGCCATGTTGCGGCGTGATCGCGATTCGACCTTGATCCTTATTCGCAGCGATGGCGACATGACCTTGATCGATGCGATCGCCAAATTCCGAATGCAGCGCCCAGTGTAATTGAACCTCTTCCGTGACCGGATTCGCCAACACGATCTGCACGGCTGCATTTTTGCCGGCTGATGCGCTGCTGGCGACCTGCACCTCGCGGACCACTTGTGCAGGCTGCTTGCCGGCCGCAATGCGGATCAATCGGCTGCACAGCGCGTAGGTCAGTTCCCGGTGCAGGGTGCTGTCAAAGTCCGGCGCGATCGAGGGTTGAAATGCGGAAAAAAACGTCCAATGTTGGTCAAACCCCGCGGCGAGCAGGATGCGCCCCTTGCCGGCGGTGCGCATGGTGGCCCGAAAAGGGCGGCGGAAAGCAATGGCGTCCGCAGCCAGAGTTTTGCCGACGGATGTTGTCAGGTCGACGGCGTCATCGCCGATGAGCTCATCCCATGGCGGCAGGCCAGTCGGTCCTCCGAAAACAGCCAGAGGGATGCCGTCCGCGACCGCTTCACGTAAGGCTTTTTTCGCATCTTCAGAAAGATGTTGCCATGGTTTGGTTGCGGCAAGAACGATAACGTCCGGCCGATCCGCCAGTCCGGTTAGTAGCGCGTCGTCATCCCATTTGTTGCGGTAGGGGTCACCGGTCACAGGGACGACGGTTGCGGCCAGATCGAAGCGTTGCGCCAGTTCATCGGGTTCGCGCGTTGCGAGGTTGTTCACCAGGAACAGCGCGCGGACCGTTCCGCCGGCGTGTTGATCGATCCATTGCCAATGCGGCGTGGTTATCTGCTGACGATAGGCCGGTTCTGCTGCGCTGAGCACGGCGGTGAACATCAACAACGTTGCCGCCGCGCCTAGGGGTGTAATTCGTTTCATGGATTAATTCGAGATCGGTCGGGGAAGTACCACATGGTGCGATAGCCATGATTGCCGGCATATCCGCCGTACCACTGATCGTTGGGCTCATGGTCACCGACACTGCTGTCGAAATAAAGCGTGTTCATGACCGAGGTGTGGTTGTCGCTGTAAGGATTGCGCGTTGTATGAGTGATGTCGTCGAAAAGGATCGGCAGGGCACTGGGCCGGCGTGCATAGCGCGCTCGAATCGGGCCATAACCACCACCATAGAACGGCGTGACCTCATCGATCTGTATGTTTGTGTTGTACATGCCGTAGTAGATCGTGGCGTCACGGTTTGCGATCACGTTGCCGTGAAGATAAGAGACGTCCCAGACCCTCGTCGCCTCATTGAGTGTCTTACCGGGACAGACCAGAAGGCCGTGGTCTTTGGGGTCAAAGCCCTGAAAGGAAACGGCGTTGGGCGCGATGCCGAAATTGCGAGCCCAGTCACTGAACTGCCTGGCGCGCTCGACATTGGCGGTGGGACCCCAATTGTTGTGGAAATAACCTTTGGGCCCCCATTCCTGGCTGCCGCGTGTGCCCAGGGGGAAGTCCTCGTTCTCCGACAGATAGGCGTTGACAGCGATACCGACCTGCCGCAGGTTTGATTTACACGAAACGACAAATGCCGATTCGCGTGCTTTGTGCAAAGCCGGAAGAAGAAGGGCGATCAGCATCGTGGTAATCGAAATCACCACCAGCAACTCGATGAGGGTAAAGCCATACCAGGATCGACTTCGGGCGGGCCGGTTATCGTGTGACATTTTTTTTCCTTCAACAAGAGTGAACTGCATAAAAACGTCAATGAAACATGGTTATCCTCACAGCGCTGCGATCGGTGTCTCCATATCAGGCTCTACTCCCACTGTGGCAGCGGGTTCGTCGAAATCACGTCGACATCGCTGATCATTTCACAGGTAAAGGTCACGGCCGGCATCGTGCCGCCACGAGCCTGGTCCTGTAACAGGTCGATTGCTGAGTGGGCCATTGCCCTGGGGTCATGAACAAGAAACGTGATTGGGAGGCCCAGCGGTATCGCCTGCTGGCGCGCGCAGAACACGACGACGTCGCTGAACGGACTGTTGGCGGCGCCGTATTCAAGAATGGCGCGCGTAACGCCGCGGGCGAGAATGTCATCCGTGATCAACAAGCACCCTTTGCGCCCCCCGTCGGCGAGCAAACGTTTGCCGCGTTCATAGCCGAGGCGTTCGTAATCCGAGGCGCGAAAGCACAACGGCGCTTCGATCACACGCACATCCAGGTTGCTTTGATCACCGGCCCGCCTGATCGCCTCGGTCGAACTTTGCAGGCACATGGCGGTTAGCTGCTGATGACCACGACCGACGGCAAACGCTGCCGCCTGTCTCATCGCATCGGCAAAATCAATGACCAGATGAGACGTCTTGCGCGGCTCCCATCCCACATGAACGTGATGTAAATCATGCTTCCGGGCAAAGAGCAGCAGCGGGTGATCCTCGCCACAGCCGACAAAGATGTAGCCCATGTACTGTCTTGCCGAACCCATCTGGCAGTACGACTCGACTTCCTCAGGACGTTCGTTGCAAAGCCATGCTGATTCAAAAGACAGCGACTGGGTTCGGCAGGCCTCAACGCCCAGCGCGAGTGACAGCGTGTAATACGGACTGATGTCGCCACCCAGAAGGTCCACGCCGCAAACCCACAGCACCCGGCATGATGCTGTGCCGTCGGGCGCGACAAAACAGCCGCGCCCCTGCTGCTTGATCAGCAGTCGTTCCTGAATCAATAGTTCCTGAGCCTGGCGCACCGTGCCGATGCTCACGCCATAGCGCTCGGCGAGTTGAGGTTCGGTTTCAATTTGCTGGCCGGACTGCAACTCGCCGTGAATGATCTGTTGGGCAAGGTCTTCGTAGATGCGGCGATAAAGCGGCTCATGTCTTTCGACGCGCGATCGCCTTGTAAGGGCAGACATGGGCATGTTAAACGACGTCGGAAAATTCATATATATGATTTTGATGACTGTTCGGTGATTGTCAATATAAAACTGATGTCAATGGGGGGATGACATCAGTTTGCGTCCCATTGCCAGGGATAGGTTTCGGCGGTATGGCTCTGAAATTGCTTTTTTTTCGATTTTAAACCATTAAATTTTAAGTATTTAAATTTTTTGTGACGCTGTGGAAGCATGAGGTGTATTAAGAGTTGTTTGCAAAATGCAAGCATATAAAATTGCATTACAGCAATTATTGAATTAAGCTCTCACCTTCGTTGACCGGGCGACTCCGGTCTGTGTTCGTCCGGATGAATGGATCTCGGCCTGACATGCTTTTGGGAATGCATTTCATGTCGGAGGCGGAGTCCTTTTTTGAAAGATGATATTTCTCGCCAGCGTGTTGCGGCCATGGCAGCTCTGAAGCTTTCGTCACCTCATCTTGAACGTGGTTTACAGTTTCAGCGCGGTTGCAGCGACATGCGGATTCGGCGAACCATCGGGCGCAGCATGTTGCGCTTTCTGGAATCACAGACATCAGAAAGTTCGGATTGATCACTATGACGCGTATCGTTCAGTTTGGGTTGGGGCCGCTTGGGCAGAACATGGTGCGCTATGCCCTGGAGCGCCCCAATTTGAAGCTTGTGGCAGCGGTGGACCCTGATCCTGCCAAGGTGGGGCAAGACGTGGGAACGCTTTGTGGCGTCAAGCCATTGGGTGTTCACGTGCAGGCCAGGCTGCCTGCTTTCACCGGGCGCAGCCGCCCGAAGGTCGCCATTCTGAGTACCGTTTCCAGTCTGGAAAAGCTTGCTCCTCAGGTCTCAGTTGCAGCCAGGGCGGGGCTGCATATTGTTTCCACTTGTGAGGAACTTTCTTATCCGTGGCAGACACAGCCGAAACTGGCACGCAAGCTGGACACACTGTGCAAGAAACACGAAGTTGCCTGTGTGGGTACCGGCATCAATCCCGGTTTTCTGATGGACTATCTGCCTTCGGCGTTGACATCGATTTGTCAGGAGGTCCGCAGCGTGCGTGTCGCGCGCGTTCAGGACGCATCGAACCGGCGTGTTCCGTTTCAACAGAAAATAGGTGCAGGCCTGACGCTCAAAGCGTTTCGCGCCAAAGCCCGGGCAGGCACGTTACGTCACGTGGGGTTGATCGAGTCTGTTCATATGGTTGCTGCGGCCTTGGGCGTGAACCTTACTAAAACCACTGAGAGACTCCGGCCGATCATTGCGACGCGTGCCATCAAGACCGGTTACATGCCCATTGCCAAAGGGATGGCTGCAGGTGTCGAGCAGATCGGCAAAGGCTACGTAGGCCGGCGCGTTGTCATTGAACTGCAATTCCGAGCTGCAGTAGGGGAGCCTGACCCGCACGATACTGTTGAGATTCAGGGTTCGCCTTCGATTACCAGCACCGTACCCGGCGGCGTGAATGGTGACGTGGCCACCTGCGCGATCACACTTAACGCAGTGGAAAGTATCTTGCGTGCCCGCCCAGGTCTGGTGACGATGCTCGATCTGCCCACCCCAACCGCTCGTCGGTAAATAGCATCGCCACGCCATGAATCACGCCAATATCAACAAGCCCGTCATCGGGATTACGGTCGATAATAAGAACAACGCATGGACATCAGGCAAATATGAGTCTGACAGTGCATATGCTGATGTTGTCACGCGCGCGGGTGGTATTCCTATCCTTTTACCTCAAAAACTCGAATGTATCCCTGACTACTTGCGGCTATGTCATGGGTTCCTTTTCACAGGTGGCGCTGACCCGCAGATGGAAACCTTCGGGCAGCCAACACACCCGAAGGCGAAACTGGTTGATCCGCAGCGACAGGCATTTGATGTTGCGCTGCTTGAAGCGTTGGATTCGCTGCCGGACAAAGCCGTGCTGGGTGTCTGCCTGGGCATGCAGTTAATGGCACTGACACATCAAGGCACACTACATCAGCATCTGCCGGATTTTCTGACGACCTGGCAACAGCATCAGGACGACAGGGCGCACGCCATTCAGTTCTGTGAAGCGTCATCGGTTGTGATTGGCCCGCAATCGACCAGGGACTCGGCGCGGTTAAGAGTGGTTTCCTGGCACCATCAGGCGGTCGCTTCACCGGGAATGTTGCGTACGGTGGCAGTCGCCTTTGATCAGACGATTGAAGCGATTGATGATCCGGGTCGACCGTTCTATGCGGGTGTGCAATGGCACCCCGAGCGAGGCGACAAATCTTCGCTGAATCAGGGGCTGATCGCGTCTTTTGTGAAAGCGGCTTTGACGTCTGGTTCACGTTGACGATTGACACCATCTAGAGGACTTTGCAGAAATCATCTGCAATTTAGTCTGACGTGATAGCCGCGACGTGACGACGTCGCTGGTGAGTTTTGTTGTGGTCCGACTCCGCGCCAGCTGTGCTTGGCGCTGAATGACAGCGACTCGATTTCGTCGCTCTACAGATGGCATTCCCACAGATACCCCGCGCGGTGTGTGGTGTCTGTTTCGCCGATGAAGAGTGTGCCATCGTCGGTAAAGGTCATATCGTGGCCGATGAAAAGTTGTTCGTTGATTCGTGGATCTTCGATGACGCCATGATCGGTGAATTGGTCGGTGTTGGGGTTGAACTGAAACAGATGACAGCCGTCCATAAAACCATTGACGCCGTAGATACAACCGTCGGGTCCGACAGTCATGGCCGGTAGCCGTGTTTTACCTGGTACCGGGCAGCCAAGCGTTTCGCAGGCCGCGGTGTCGGGGTCCATACGAACCAGTTCACCATTCAGTTGGCCGAAGTAAATCATGCCATCAGGCCCGTTCAGCAACATGTCGACGGGGCCTTGGCCTGGGAACATAAGACCGGTTTGGGAAGTTGATCCGGGCAGCCCATGATTGAAGTAAGTGATCTCATCGTCGTCAGGGTTGTATTTGAAGAGGTTGTGCGTGCGATTACTCCAGGTACCCCAGGCGCAGCCATTGCGATCGACCGCAGTGCGATGAGGGATGCTGCCGACGTAATCCGTTCTTCTTACTTTTTTGGCTTTAAGGTCGTACACGAAGAAATAAAAGATCGGGTAGGTAAAGCCATAGAGGAGTTGTCGCTCAGAATCCAGGTCAATGCTCTGGATGTACTCCAGTGGGATGGGTCTGCCCAGGTCTTCGTACTGATCATTATCAAAGTCGTATCGGAAGATGCGGCCGCCGGGCGCCTCGCTTCGCTGGTCTTCACGATGAAGACAGGCAGTGCCGCCGAGAATGGACCCGTCCTCGAGTAAGTCCAGTGAACGATGGATCTTGATCTCAAACGGCTCACTGATTCTGCCGTAGTTGAGATTGTGAAACTCACTTGTTGCGGGGTCAAACTCATACAGGATGTCCGAGTCGAAACTCGTTAAGCCGCAGATGACGCGCTTGCGTTTAGGATGCCACATGACGCTGGTGGTGGAAATGAGATTGCGTTTCCAATCGGCATTCGCAGTGAAATCGCGATAGCCCAGTGTTGAGAGAGGCACCTCCACAGGGGTTTGCGTATCACGCAGTATGTGAGCGCGAACGGCGATTTTTTTGCCGGTGGCAAGTGAAGCGTGGGTGCCAGATGGAACAGCAGTGGACATTAAATATTTCCAGTCATTGAATTTCAAAAACAGCCCGGCGCAATACGAAGACCAGTCAATCATGTATAAGGCTGACAGGTTTACTCTGTCTTCTCAGGTGGGGCAGTGGTTTGCCGCTCCATTAAGACGGGGCTCCAGGACAGTTGGACCTTTTCGAGTTGCGGGTCTTCACGAAGCCAGAACAGCATGCGGGCTGCGCCGCTGGCCATTTTTGCCCAAGGGATCTGGACACTTGTTAACGCCGGCTGATACTCCGCCGCGGCCTGCGTGCCGTCAAAGCCGATGACCGAAAGGTCGCGCGGCGATTCCAAACCCATTTCATGCAGCAATCGCAGAACGCTCAGACCCATGCGATCGCACGAGGTAATGACAGCTGTGGCCTTGTGTTTCTTTACGACGGTTTGCAAGGCGTTGCGTAACAGGGGTGTGGTGTTGAGATCCGTATGCATGAGGTTCGGGTGGATCGCGAGTTTTCGCTCCTCAAGAACCTGCTGGATACCTCTTAGTCGCAGCCGATTGGACTGGGCGTGCGAATAGTTCGAAAGAATTGCAATACGCTGATGGCCCAGATCGATCAGATGGCTTGCCGCCAGGCGGCCGGCAAGAACATGATCCGTGGTGCACGTGGGGACGCTGGGGTCCTCTTCGGTGCGGTTGAGTAGAACAAAGGGCGTATTGGCCGAACGGGCCTGGCTCAGGAAGACGGGGACGTGTTCATCAAGCAGGCGAAACCCGACAGCCCCAAGCACCGAGCCATGTGATTGGATGATGCTGTTTTCGTTTTGATCTTGGGCTCTAAGTCGGCCGGCCAGAATGCTGTAGCCCTGTTTCTCCGCCACATCCTGCATGGCCTCGAGGATGTGAATGCTGACTTCTGTGTTGCCGTCCGTTTCTTCGAGGCTTGGTTGGATCAATGCCAGAGCTTTGTTGGTCAGGTTTGCGTAGCGTGGCCGCAGCTTCTTACCCTGCATGTTGCCTACATTGGCAACCGCCAACACGCGCTGGCGTGTGCGATCGTTGACCAGCGGGCTGCCGCTAAGTGCGCGCGAAACCGTGCTCATGGACAGCCCGGTGGCGTGAGCCAGTTCCTTCAGGCCTAGTGTGTCACCCAACTTCCATCTCCCAGTGGCGATTTGCAAGTTATTTGCAAAATGATAGTAGCATGTCATGATACAAATGCAATAAAAAATGGGTATGGCGGGGAACTGGCACAGGACGGAGTGCCGATTTGGATCAAACGGCAGCCCGTCGGTAGCCCGAGGCGTGGTCAGATAAGAAGTGCAATTTCAAGTCATCTGATTGGACGAGCAAAGCAGGTCCAGGGCATTTCACCGGGAACCTGCGTCTGGGTTATGGACCGTGGGGTCCGGGTATGGAGATGGGAATCATGCGCCACACCAAGGGGCAAAGCACGAACTGGCAATCCTGGGTCTGGGCAGGCTGGGAGACCGATCGTCACTACCGCCGCATGGGGCGTTCCGGTACGCCTTACTTTGGCAGGGGGCAATGGACTGATGATTGGCGTCGTCGCCTGGAATCGCGCGAGACGATTCAAATACTCGCGGACACCGGCCTGAATATTCTGGTGACCCATTTCTACAAAGGTTTTGGTATCGAGGCGGAAGCCACGGAATGGCCGGCCTTGCAGGAATTCGTGGCGATGGCGCACGAGCACGACCTGCGCGTTATCGGGTACATGCAGGGCAGTTCAATATATTACGAAACACTTCTGGCTGAACAGCCGCAAGCCATGGATTGGGTCGCGCGTCATCGCGACGGCACACCTCAAACCTGGGGAGGCAGTTACTACAGGCTTCGCCCTTGTCTGACCAGCGAAGCTTATGTGGATTACATGAGCGATGTCATTCGTCTTGCGCATGACCGTATCGGGCTTGACGGTATTCATATCGACAACAGTTATTACCGCCACTGCTGGTGTGAGCGATGCGCTGCAGGGTTTCGTCTTTGGCTTGATGAACGTGGCGATCTGGATGTTCGCATGGGCATTGCATCTGCCGATCACATTCAGCCGCCACCACTGATGGCGGGAACTGAGAACTACAGCGACCCGCTCGCGATTTTATGGATGCAATATGGAGCACAAGTTCGCAACATCGCTTACGCACGACTGACGTCTGTTGCCCGTGACGTGTTCCCGGATTCTTTTGTAATAGGCAATCCTGCCTTTCCAAGACGCAGCGTTTATCTGCCTGAACTGGGTTTGGACCTGCATCACGAGGCAGGCATTTTTGATGCCTTGTTTGCTGAGAATGGCAACCTGCCTGCTGCCGATCAAAACCAGCTTGTGACCCAGGCGGAAGCCTACCTGTTTGCGGATGCGTTCGGGTATCAAGTATTCAATACTGCTTGGAAAACGGGAGAAAACAGTGCGCTCTGCCCTCAAACGCCGGGGGAATTGTGGTCGGTGATGGCAGAAGAATTTTCGTATCACGCCGTGGTGCCGGGCAATAATTGGTGGCTTCGCCCCGCAAGCGATGGCGATCGTATGCTCATGGATGATCAAAGCCAGGCGCAGGCTTTCATCGAGATGATTCGCTGGTTCCAATCGATTCATGAAGAGATGGATCGCAGCCAGTTGTCACAGTGGGCGGAGGTTGCGTTATACATTCAACCATTGACTCTGAGTCTGGCGTGGCACTCGGATCGAACCGCGATGCGCATCGCGATTGCTGCATTGTTACGTTTACGCATTCCTGTTGTTCTGGCGATCGCCGGCGAGCCTGTGCCGGCATCCGTGCGCACCTTGCTTGTTCTGGAGCAAACCTGTCTGTCGGATCAGGATATGAAACAGATCGCGCAGTTCGCATCGCAGAAAGATCATCATGCGGTGATCATGGGCAAGACGGGCTCCTTTGACGAATGGTTTATCCCTCGCAATGTGAGCGACGTGCAGGCGTGGCGCGCGGGCAGCGGGATGTCAGGCGATGCGGGCCAGCCGCTGACCTGGGGTCATGAATTGCAAGGTGATCGATACATGGCTGCCGATAAGTTAAGCGGCGTGGACTTGGCGATAAGAGAAATCGCATCACATCTTGATGGCGAGTTTGGGCCTCGACAATTTGCTGCTCAGTTGCCGGACAACGTCATGGTTAATGTCGAATCTTCGTCGCGCAAAATGATTATTCACCTGCGTGACCAGTCCGGCCTGGGGGAGGATAACAGCGACTGTCACCTTCGCCTGGACCCCGCGTTGTTGGAAGGCCGGCGGGTTTGCTGGCTTACGCCCTATGGTGATGCGGACAGGAAGGCGCTGGAGCCATCGTCTGTAAATGATTCAACACAGATGCGCGGTGCTCCGAGCCAGGACCAGGCGCGATTAGACCTTCCAGTCTGGAAGCATTACGCGGCAGTTATTCTTGAGTAGTCGCTCGGCGTAAATCTGCCGCGATTGTGGGCGACATGCAATCTGCAAAGGCCCGTTCACGTACCTTGATCGTCTTCGATCAGCGCCGGCAGACAGCTTCGGAACGCCTGCTGGCGTGCTATGCAGGACTAGAAGTTTCTCACCGCCTGCCAAAAGTATGGGCAGGCATATTCTTTGCAAGTTTTTGCAAATAATGGATGCAAAAATGATTGAAATTTGCAAAACATGTGATTATCATGGCATGCACGCAGGATGGTGGTATTGATTCAATGCAGGTGAATTCACGTTTTGAGAGGGCAGGCATGTTGGCTGCAACAAGATATCCCGGCCGCAAAGTCGCATGGGCTTTTACGCTCATTGAACTGCTGGTGGTCATTTCAATCACTTCATTACTGATTTCCATCTTGTTACCTGCGTTGTCCAAAGCGCGCGAGAGTGCCCAATCGGTCCGGTGTCTGGCGAACCTCAAGCAGTTGGGGGTCATCACGCACATGTATGCCAACGACAATCACAGTTACATGCCGCCGGCCTATCTGTCGGTGGACGGCTCGTTGTGGTTTCAGCGTCTGTCGCCGTATGACGATGGTTTCACCAGGGAAATCGGGCGCAAGAGCATATGGAGTTGCCCATCATTTGAGATGTACTGGAAGCCGGGGATCAGCAGTAAACAGAACGGCAACTATGCCACCAGTGACAAGTTCATCAACAAGTACTTTCGGCTTGAGCAGGTACGAGACCAGACCAACAAGGCGTTGTACTTTGATAGCTTCCAACGGAACGCGACCGAAGTGTGGAGCAATTTTGTATTGGCTCGATTCAGAGACCCGAATTTCAGTGGTTACGAGTATTACTATCACAATGAATCGGCAAATCTGCTTTTCATGGGTGGTAACGCCTCTTCTGCCTCGGTGGAAACAGGCAAAAACATGTATCTGACCTGGACGTATACGCCATGACTACCGCTCTGAAGCAGCAGACTTCTCAGCGAGCATCCAGTCAGGCTCGAATCGATAAAGCCACTTCATCCAATCGTCCCATGGGCGTTGGTTTCGTTGGCTGTGGCGGCCACGCTGCAGGCTGCAATATTCCATTGGCAGTGGCAAACCCCAACTTGAACATTGTAGGGATGTGTGATCTGCAAATGGACCGGGTGAAGCAACTCAGTGAAACCTACCCTTGTGATCTGCTTACCACGGATGCAGAGAAACTGATCGCCGATCCCCGAGTGCAGATGGTGATCTGTGCCACCAAGCCTGATTGTCGATGGGGCATCATGGAACTGGCTGTGAGGCATCGCAAGCCGTTGTTTGTTGAAAAGCCGCTGGCGTATACAGCAGAAGAATCCATTCGCATGGCGGAAATGATCGCTCGCAGCGGGATTCCATTTTGTGTTGGGTTTAACCGGCCTTACAGCCCGATGATGCAGGCCATCGCTCCGGTCTATCGACGTAACCGCGACGAGGCGGGACATACGTTGATTCACTATCGCATTGTTGGCGAAGCCGACGTCTGGCCGGAGTCGCACAAGCAGGCAGTGCTGGTGAATCATGAGTCGACCATCGTGCATGAAACCACGCATGTCTTCGACTTGCTTAACTGGTTGACCGGGCAAATGCCCACCCGCGTTCACACTGCGGGGGCAGGCCATATCGACAACATCATTACTCTCACGTACGGCCGGAACATCACCGCGAGCATTATGGCGGGGGATAACGGCACCGTGGGTTACAACAAAGAGCGGCTGGAGATCAACACGCATTCAAGCACGATCATCGGCGATATGTTTGTCGAGATGCTCGCGCTGAATGTGGATGGTGGCAAACGTATCCGCCGCCGTTTTCCCTATACGTTTGAAGGGCGCACGTTTCGCACCAGTGGCGAGGCGCTCGCCAGGCATTGGTGGAAATGGCGTAGCCGGGTGACACCCGAACAACAGGCGGTCGGACACTACTTTGGCCACACCCCTGAGGTGGACAAAGGACATGGCGCGCAACTTGAGCAATTTCGTCGCGACATTCTTGACGGCAAAGCCCATGAAACAGGTGCGCTTCAGGGAGCCATGGCAACCGTCCTTGCCTGGCATGCCATGGAGTCATGGGAGTGCGGCCAAGCGGTCACGCTGGACCATCACTGGATCCGGGAGATTCAAGACATTGAGGCTTCTGTTGCTTCGGGGAATGGCAAATAACGCATTGCCAGTTTATGTAGCCGACTGATAGGCAGTTTATGCGTATTGGTCTGGGCGCCTGCTCGTCCAACTATTTAAAACCGTACGCGTGTTTTTAGGAGATTGCATCATGACATGTCATAGGTCACTTTGGGGTTACCTGGTCGTGAGCGTGACTTTACTTTTGATGGCCGGCCCATCGAAGGCAGAGGGCTCACTAAAGGTGGCAGACATGGAAAAGAAAACCGTGTTCAAAGCCTTCCCGTCGACGGGTTCGTCCGTGGCCAGGGCTGAAGTGGTGGAGGTGACCGCCGCCAGTGGTAAGCGCAGTCTTCGTTTTGAATATGACGCCGACGGCAAACGCCCTGGATCACTGGTTATCCCGTTTGATCAATCCATCGAGGACTATGACGTGCTGGCGTTTGATATCTATTGCCAGGCGCAGAATGGCGCTCGCTTTCTGGTAACCGTTCACCCGCAGACCGAGGGGGAAGACCCGCGCGAGATCACCGAATACTTCGGCAGGGTTGATTTGAAAGACGCGCGTGACGGCTGGACAACCATGCAGCTTGTCAAAGACCGCAGCCTTCACAAGCGCATCGATGAAAGGAAAGACAACTGGGCCAAGCCTCGAGCCATCTCTTTTGCAACCAATAAGACTGGCGAAGGCAAAGTGGTCTTCTTTGTCGACAACGTGCGATTCCTCAAAGCGGATGACGATCTGTCACGCAATCTGCTTTACAACAGCAGTTTTGAAATCGCCACCAACGCCGATGCGCCCGATGGCTGGCGCCGGGATTTCCATTCCCCGCCGTTTGGTCGAGATGTATGGCGACGTGATATCTCTGAGAATTGGCACGGTCAAAGCAGTATGCGTCTGGGCCATGAGGGCATCATGGCCAGTGCGTGGGGGCGCTTTGTCCGTCTTATTCCGCAACAGGCTTACACGTACTCGGTCTACCTCAAGGCGGATCGTCCCGGCGTCAAGGCGGAACTGGAAGTCAACGGCTTGAGCCGACCCAACAGGATCGAAGTGACCACCGACACACAGTGGAAGCGATACGAACTGATCGGCACGGCATTTCGCACGAGGACATCCGTGGTGGTCAGGCAGAAATCGCCGGGCGTTTTGTGGATCGACGCTGCTCAGCTTGAAGAAGGCGAGAAATCCACCGAATACTACTTCCCCACGCTCGACAGGCAGGAACTTCAGGCCGGTGCGTCCGCGGTTGCTCAAATCCCTTCGCAGTTGAACGCACAGCCTCGCCAGACAACCATTAAGCGGCTTACACAAGCGCCTGTGATTGATGGCAAACTTGATGAAACCTGCTGGCAGCGCGAGCCGAACATGACGGACTTCCGCGAATTGGAAGTTGATCGGCCGTCGGATCAGAACACCCAGGCATGGATTGCTTATGACGACGAAGCACTTTACTTGGCAGTCCGGGCGATGGATTCAGATATGGCCCGTGTCAGGCGTATGCTTGATGGCGCCAAGTCTGCTTGGACGGCAGACAGCATTGAAGTATTCCTGGATACCAACAACGACAGAACGTCCTACTACCAGTTCGCGGTGAATGCCAATGCGAGCAAGTGGTATTCTCATTTCAAATCAGTACGCAAGAGGACGCGCTGGGCGGTCGACTGGAAAACCGCCGCGGCCATGCATGATGATTCCTGGACCGTCGAGATTCGAATTCCCTTTACATCACTCAAACGGGAAGAGCTTGGCAGCACTTTCAGCATGAACATTGGCCGAACTGCAAAAATGGGTGACGGTAAGGGTGGAAGTGCATATAGCTCGTGGTCGTACGCGCATGCAGCGTTTCATCAACCCCGGGCGTTTGGCAAAGTGGTGGGGTTTGATCCCAGCGTGCTGCGCCCATATGACCTGCAAGTTGTCTCGTTGGGGTGGAGTCAGGGCAAAGCCCGGGCGCGACTTGAAAACCTGACCGGCAAGGATGTCGAACTGAAGGTGCACTTCAAAATCGCAGGCAATGAGAAGATTCAAACTGAACCGGTCAACGTTTCTTTGGGTAAAGGTGAGATCAAGGATATCTCTTCGCCGCTGTCTGTGGAACGAGACGGCACCTACATCATGAATCTGGTTGCTTTTGATTCGGCAGGCCGGATGGTGGTGAATTCTCAGCCTTCACCGTTCACTGTGTCGGGTGCGAACCAGTATGTATTCACCGGGCCTGAGTATGGCGTGTATATTCAGGGTCAGACCATTGCGTTGCGCGCGATTGTCAATCTTGAAAAAGACCAGCTGGCTGGCCATCGCATTCACTGGCAACTGGCGGACAAGAGTGGTGAGTTTAATGCCAGGCCGGGCGTCAATACATGGTCTGTGGATTCAGCGGGCCTCAAGCTGGGGGGCCATGAAGCACGCGCGTCACTGGTTCACAACAGCAGGAAAGTTTCTACTGGCAACGTAAAGCTGACGATCGCCTCTCCTTCACCGCACGTGGTTCGAATCAATCGCTGGGGGCGGTACTTTGAAGTCGATGGTCAACCTTTCTACCCGTTCGGTTTTTTCACCGAGGCGCTGTTTAAAACCAAGGATCTCGAAGTCTGGCGCAAGATTCTCGTAGAAATGAAGAAAAACAATTGCACCTCCGTGCTTGCCTACATGGGGTTGCGCACGGACATGCCGGAGCGCTTGGGTGATTATCTTGATGTAGCTGACGAAGTGGGCATCAAGATGTTTGTGGAGATCAGCAGCTTTTTTGCGTGGGACATACCCAAGGTACGCCATATTAAGAGTCGTTATATGGACAAGCAGACCGCCATGGCTGACTTGAAAGAAGTGCTTCGCAAATATCGCACGCATCCGGCGCTCATGGGCTGGTGTGCTTTTGACGAGCCGGGCAATCGGCCTGATCTCTTTACCAGTGAGGTTGTTGCCGAAGCATCACAGGTGATCAAATCTCTGGACCCGTACCACCCATTCTTTTGCACGCATCTGAACCATATGGGTGACTCGACGGTGTATGGCCCCTCGGTGGATGTGGCGCTCATGCCTTTTCTCGCAAGCGGCGGCAGATATGACAGCATGTTTCGCGAATTCCGTGATGCGGGTCTGCCGGTCATGGTCAACTCACCCGCGTATGGTGCGGCTGGGAATTCAAAGCATGAGCCCTCCATCGCCCAGCAGCGCGTGAATACTTACAAAGCCATCATCATGGGCGCGGCTGGCACGCAGTATTATTTGTTTCGCCCTGGGTCGCAGATGCTTTGGGAAAGTATGGGCAGGATGAGCCTGGAAATTCAGCAACTCGCCCCGGCCTTATTCACGTCTGACGTATCCTTCCCTCTGCAAGTGACACCCGCCAGCCCGGATCAGTTGGCGGTGCTCAAGCGAAATGGTGATGATTATTATCTGTTGGCGGTGAATACCGATACACAGCCCTGCGAATTGGTTTTTGATCTTCTCTCGTTGGCTGGCGTGGAATCCGTTGAGCCGTTGCTGGGTTCTCCCGCAGTGAAGCATCAGGGGGCGCAGGCTCGACTGACGGTTACACTTCCAGGGCAGGGAACCGCCTTCTATCGACTGAAGGCGATTGAACGTCATTGAACAGAATTTTTATCAGCGAATTCTGTGAGGCGCACCATTACAAGGTCAACGGTACTTATGAAGCCATCATCCTGAAGCGTGGTATAGCGTTTTGGTACAGCATCTCTTTTGAAATGATCAGGATAAGAAGCTCGATAGTCCCTTTCATGTTTATAGTTTACAAGTGGCCGGGGTGGGATTCGATCCCGGGACCAATTGCAAATCGCCGAATAAAACGTTCGAAATGTCGTGCGGCTCGCTATGTGTTGCTATATTGGCGTGTTCCAATGTTTTGGAACAAATCTCATGAACTCAAACCAGACTGTTGAAAGTGTACCCGCTCTGCTTGGTGGCGAACCCGCGATCACCGGGGACCCGCCCAAAGAGCTTTTTCATTGGCCGATCGTAACAAGCGAAGACGAGCAAGCCGTGGTTGATGTGCTGCGCGCGGGCAGCATGTCAGGCAGCGATGTGACACGCCAATTTGAAAAGGAGTTTGCTCAGTGGATCGGCATGAAACACGCGATCGCCTGCTGCAACGGCACGGCTGCGCTTCTCGCGAGTTTTTGGGCTGCCGGTGTCGGCGCGGGGGATGAAATTATCTGCCCGGGGATGACATACTGGGCGTCCTGCCAGTCGGCGCTGCTGCTTGGCGCAACAGTGAATTTCGCGGACATTGATCCGAACACACTTTGTATCGACCCGGCCGACATTGAGCATCGCATTGGGCCAAAGACCAAAGCGATTGTCGTGGTTCACTATGCCGGCCATCCGTGCGACATGGATCCGATCATGGACATCGCGCGCAAGCACAATGTGAAATTGATCGAAGATGTCAGCCACGCGCAAGGTTCGCTGTACAAAGGCCGAATGTGCGGCACTTTTGGTGAGATTTCGGCAATGAGCATGATGGCGGGGAAAAGTTTCGCCATTGGTGAAGCCGGCATGATTGTGACCAATGACCAGAAACTCTTTGAACGCTGCTGCGCTTTCGGCTTTTACGAGCGCACAGGGGCTCAAAGCGATTACGCTGCCAAGAGCAGTGACATTAACGACCAGGATCTGAGGCGGTTTGCCGGGCTCAGCACCGGTGGGCTGAAGCTTCGCATTAATCAGACCTGTTCGGCAATGGGGCGTGTGCAACTGAAGTATTACGATGAACGAATCGCAGAGATTCAACAAGCGATGAACCGGTTTTGGGATCTGCTCGAAGACGTTCCCGGCCTGTATGCGCATCGGCCGGCAAAAGACAGCGGCTCAACCATGGGTGGGTGGTATGCCGCACGCGGAATTTACAAGGCGGATGAACTGGACGGTCTGTCTTGTGAACGCTTCTGCGAAGCAATGAAGGCCGAGGGAGTGCACATCAGGCAAGGCGCGAACATCTCACTTCACCTGCATCCGGTTTTTCATGAGCTGGATTTACTGAACCAGGGCAAGCCGACGGTACTTGGTTTTGGTCAGCGCGATGTTCGACAGTCCGCCGGCTCGCTGCCGGGCGTTGAGAACTCAAAGCATACGGCCTATACGATTCCGTGGTTCAAGAAAGACCTTCCTGAATGGATCGAACGTTACGCTTTGGCGTTTCGCAAGGTCGCAACGCATGCTGCTAAGCTGCGGTGATTGCAGTTGGTTTGGGCGGCGCCAAATATCATCAGCTGGGTGTTTCCATGTTCTGCCTCGTAACCGTTTACGATGGAAATAACTGAAATGAGATAAGCAGGTCAGCCATCGTTGATGGCGGACGATTATTGCTGATAGTTTAATGAACAGAGCTGGTTTCCATTCAATTTTAGAAAGCTCGTAAAATGCGGACCCACGCCGAATCGGCCACTGAGGGGATTCAGGAAACAATCGATCAACTGCCGGACGGTGGGGGCGTTGTCGAGTTGGAGGCAAAGACCTACGAACTGCGCGCCCCGATCATGATGCGCACCGGCGTCACCCTGCGCGGGCAGGGGGCATCAACGGTATTGACCGTTGTAGAACCATTGAAAATGCCGCTTGTGAGCGACATGCCTGCGGGCTCGAACGAGTTGGAGGTTGATGGCAGCCATATAAATGATCTGCGCCCGGGTGACAGCCTGTTCATAACAGAGCCTCACAAGCCGGGGACACAGCGGCACTTTGGGTACTGGTCGCGATTTTTGCAGGTGAACCAGATCACCGGAAACAAGATTCTCGGTACGTGTCTGTATGGTGAGGATTCATACGAGTACCGAGCCACTGAATCAGCGGTTGCGCTTCGGGCGTTCCCCGCGATTTTCATCAACCGCGCTGATGATGTCACGATTGCAGACCTGACCATCGACGGCAAACACAATGAGCCGCTGACATATGACGGCGTCACCTTGACCGACTTCATGCTCGCCGCGATCAGCCATTGCTTCAGCCAGTGTTGTCGCATCCGCGACGTGACCATTCGTAACTGGCCCAGCGACGGGATCTGTGGCGGCGGTAAAGTGGCGGACCTGTCTGTTACCGGCTGCATTGTCGAACACTGCGCCGGCATCGGCCTGCATACCGGCGGCGGTGTGAAAGAAGCCAGCTGGATCGGCAACACGTCGCGATACAACGAATCCGGCTTTCTGTTCTGCCAGGGCAATCGCCATGTCATCTGTGCGCACAATCAGATTCACCACAATCGAAGGCAAGGCATCTGGGGCCTCGGTTCAACCGATCGGTACTGCTCCGTAGTGAACAACCACGTGCACCACAATGGCGAGTACGGTATTGAAGCGAAAGGCAGTATCGGAAACATCATTCAGGGAAACGTCATCCGGAACAACTCACAATCTGGGGCGGGCAGGTACGCCGCGATCTATCTGCACGAGCAAGTGGATACGCAGGTCAGCAATAACCTGTGTGTTGATGATCAGGAACCACCAACTCAGTTGATCGACATTGATACGGAACCCCTTCAGGATTAACAATGTCGGGTGACATATCGGCCGACGGCCTGTTTGCGGCAATCAGTAGTTCATCGGCGGGCGTGTCGACGGTCTTTCTTTCAAAGACTGAAGTAGCCTTCTAACGGCCCCGTGGTTTTCTGCCTTGGGCAGTTTATGGAAGGCACTGCTTAAATGTATCCGGGCATGTCGATTGAATTTTTTCGATTGCGTGTGAAACCAGTTGCATACCCGTCTCGGAGTTGAGGTAAACCCATCTGAGATCTTCACCGGGTTCTGAGACGACGACATCCATGACAATGTTCGGCGGAATGGTGGCGGGATCTTTACCGACATAAGGGTGTGCGTTGTCGGGCCATCGCTGGAGGTAGGCGATCTGTCGAGCATCCGGATCGTCGCAGTCACCACATGTGACGACCATGGCCAATACTACTTTGTCGCCGGAGGGCAGCGTGATCGGCTCAGGCTCTTTGGTGTCAAGGGCGACTAATTCCCCGGCCTGAAGATTGTAAAACCATCGTCCCGGTGCGCGGCGGGTTTTGCCAGTGGAGGCCACGCTGACGACGACTGCCAGCAGGCCCGTAATCACCAGGACAACGGCTATCCACGGCCTCTTCTCAATCATGTTGCGAACACTCAAAGCTGAAGCTCTCTCAGCTTATCTGACATGGAGTTTTAACGGCAGGGATATGATTCAATACGCCCTTCTCCGCTCTATGCGGTAATCCACATCAGTTACTTTAGAAACGACTCGCTGTAAATCGTAAGCCCGGTGCCCCAGAGGCGGGTGTTCTTCGTATGCCACGGATTAATGCCTGCCCGCCATGGCAGCGGATCACGCTGCGTTGCGTGGCCGTCGTACCAAAGGACAGCCGTACTGTCCGCGGCATGACGTGCGCGTGCGCGCGCAGGGCGGCCGGCCTGGGGCGGATCATTGGGGTTGGCATAAACAGTAGCCTGAACGTGTTCCAGCAGGCCCACGTTATAGTTCGTGGCGTCGGCGTCAGTCAGCAGAACTGTTTCGCTCGGGTAACCACAACGACTGAGATGTCGTCCCCAGTTGTGATCCCTCTCCGAATTGCTCGCGGCTGTTGCCCACGTTGAATAAGGCGTGGCATAGCTGCCGTAGTAACGGCTGTTCACATCATTCGGATCTGACGGGCAGTAAAAGATCGCGTTCATGTCGGACGCCCAGTCAAATAGTGGGCCGCCATCGCTGGTCTGGGTGTAGTTCATCACCGGCATGAGACGGCGCAGATAGTCCGCGCGATTGGCAACGTTGCCGTTGTAGGCCCAGACGGCCTGGTAAAAGTTCCCGAACTTCGCATCAAAGGTCGGGTCGGCAGCCGGGACCATGGCATTCCAGTCTTTATAGTCTGCCGCATAGACGAATGCGCCTTGGCCGATTTGTCGTTGGTGGGTCAGGCACTCGACTGCTTGTGAAGCTTCGCGTGCCTTGCCAAGGGCCGGCAGCAGAATCGAGATCAGCAGTGAGATGATGCTGATCACGACCAGTAGCTCGATCAATGTGAATGCGGGCGCGCGTGTTTGTGAATCAGATGTGATCATTGGGTGGATTCTCCCATGCATGAATTGATTCAGAGGCTCACGGTCATGCTCACTTCGCTGCCTTGCGGCAGAATCAGGCGCGGCTCAACGGTCACGCGCACGCGGCGCGGCTCATCAGGATTACGCATACGCCAGAGCAGTTGATCGACTGCACGCTTGCCAAGTGCCTCCGCGCCCAGGTCGATAGTGGCTGGTCGCGGGTCCAGGCCGGCCAGCAGAACCTGTTCGTTATTAACTGAAACGATCTGCAGGTCGTTTCCGACGCGCACGCCTGCCTGTGTTAACAATCGTTGTACAACGACTGTCTGCATATCCGCTGCCACGAACAGCCCGGTAGGGCGAGGGGATAACTCAAGCAAATGACTGACCTGACGCGCCAGTTCGCTTTCCTCGGCATGAGGGCGCAACAGTTCGCCGCTCTGTGCGGTATCGGCAGTCAGCGTGTGGACGCTTGCGCCAGCCTGCTTCGCGCTCTGTTCAAACCATGCCTGGTAAGCAGCCAGGCCGGGATGCGATTGTTCGATGTTGATTACTGCGAGGTTTTTATGACCATTCTCGATGAGGTACTGGGAAGCAATGCGGCCAACGGTTGCTTCATCCGGGGCGACATGATCACCCCAGCGTTCGCTGGCGCGCGAGCCGAGCCAGACCGCCGGCAGCGAACGCAACTGTCGGCAGGTTGCGGCGTCAGGTTCGCAGCCGATCAGAATCACGCCATCCACATTGCCGGATGCCACATTGCGCGGCAGCGATTTGCCCGGCTCCACATGCGCGAGGCTGAAGTTCAACTCATGCTCCGCCAGCGCGCGCTCAACCCCTCTGACGAGCGTGCTGATAATCGGCGCATGTTGCAGCGACACATCCGCGCCGAGGAACAGTAGCGCGATGTTGTGTGTCCGAATCCCCTGGCGCACTTTGCTGCGCGGCCCGCGGCGAACGATGGGCGGTTTGTAATTCAATTGGCGCATCGCCTCGCGCACCCGACGCGTACTGTTTGGTGAAACGCGCGGATGCCGATTGATGACGCGCGAGACAGTCGCGTGCGAGACACCGGCCAGTTTGGCGACTTCGACAATGGACATTGCTTTTCAACTTTAGCAGGTAGTACATCATTAATCAATATAATTTCATGAACAAAATGTCGACCGCGACATGCGAGTTGAAATGCGATTTGCGAGTATTTAATTTTATATAAATCATTAAAAATATTATAATTATTAGTAAATTAGGATCGCTTTGTGTGGCGATAGAATCATGTTGAGTCGTCAAATAATAAACCATTGACAATAAAATTTAAGAAATTAACATGAACAAAAATCATGTTTGCCAAACATTTTCTCATCGCCGCAATGACCTTTTTTACCAGCCAGTGGTTCTGCGTTGGCAACGTTCTTGCCGCTGATGGTTCACCCAATCTGCTGAGCAACGGACGCTTCGACGACGGGCGCAGTCACTGGGCAATCTACGGACGTCCCGATGGCAAGGGCGAAGCGAAACTCGTCGACGATGGCAAGGGCGGCAGCGCTGTGCGGCTGACCAAGCATGAGAATGTGGCGGGTCCACCTGGCCTGCATCAACTGGTCGCGTTGAGCGACTACGAATCAGCATACGTTCTTTCACTTCAGTTCCGATCCGACGACATCACTTATCCGAACGCCGGCATGATGGCGCCGTCGCTGCAGATCTTTTTTAGAGACAGCAAGACAGATCGAACGGTTCGCACGATCACCCAGCGGCTGCCGCTTGAGCCTGGTGATTGGCGAACCATATCCATGCGTTTTGAGCCGCCGCGTGAAGCGGACCAGATGCAGGTGACAGTGATCAGCCATGGCATGGTCGGATCTGTTTTGCTGGACGACTTTCGGTTGATCAAGCTGGCGCCGAATGAAGGAGCCTGGCCAACTAAGCGTCGCGATGGCGAATGGATGAACCATGTTGATCGGCAAATTGCCACACCACATGTCCCGTGGGGCAAGCCACTGGCCGGCGGGCCGCTGAAGGTTGGCATGATTGTGCAACGCACGGGCGCGCGGGAGGCGGTCGAGCTCGCACAGCGGTTCGACATGATGTACGACGTGGTTGTGGCGTATCACCCGACCGCGCTGGGGCTGCCGGAAGAGAACTCAACCTTCATCGGCACCAGTCTTCGAGAAAAGAAGGCGGAAGTTGCGCGCCTTCTGGAGAAGACGTTTGATGTTTTCATTGTCGGAAACCTGCAGTGGTCAGTCCTGCCCGAAGAAATCAGATCGGAATTGACCCGCCGCGTGCAAGATGGCGGCATGGGGCTTGTCATTCTGTTCCATCAGGACAATTCAATTCCCGGCGAGCCGACCATGCGTCAGCGTGAGCAATTGTTCACAGGCCTGTCGGTGGACTTGCTGCGCTTCGGTTACGAACAGGCCTGGTCTGTCCAGCAGCACAAGGTCGAAGGCATCGGCCCGAAGACCAACGATGAGCGCATTGAGACCCATCAGCTGGGGCGCGGGCGCATCGCACACATTCGCTACACCTACCCGGAAGAATTGATGTGGCGCGGCATTGAGAAACACTACGGCCCATACGGCGGCGCGGCGCTGACGCCGTCCGTCCTTTATGACGGGTCGAACATGCATCATTATGAGGTCTACATGATGCTCCTGGCGCGCGCCTGCCAATGGGCGGCGAAGCGACCGGATCTCGCCAGGTGCATCCCAGAAGTGCGGGAGCCGCTGGCGGCGGGGAAACCGACGACGATCTCGTTGACTATTACGGGGGCGCAAAAAGGCCGGCGCTGTGAATTGGTTTACACGCTGATCGACAACCGCTTCGGCATCTCGCTTGTAAACGGAAAACAGTCAGTCCGCGTGGGCAGGACCGCTTCGCTGAAGTTGCCGGCACTGCCCGGCGGAACGTATCTGTTGCGATACCAGTTGCTCAATGCAAACGGGCAAACCTCCGGGTTTGGCGCTCCGGTTCTTCGTGTGCAATCGCCCGTCACATTCGCGGATGTGAATATCGCGTATCCCGACTTGAGGTCAGGAAAGTTGCATATCAAGGCGAATCTGACAGGCAATGCAGCTCACAACATCCATGCGACCCTCACCGACTCATTCGGCCGCGTTGTACTTCGACAGACATTCACACCCGCTGCATTTGGTCAGGGCATAAAAGTACAGGTAGAACAACCTGTGACTTCGCTGCATCAGTTGAAACTGTCAGCCGTCGATCAATCCGGCGCGCCGCTTGCCGTTGCGCGTCGGGAGTTGTTCCTTTCCGGTGCGCCGAGACCGGATTATCTGCTCGGCCCGTTCACCGGTCGAAGCGGTTATTATCCCACTTATCTAATGCACCTTCGCATATCACGCGACCTGAATAACAATGCGCAATACGAGATCGGCCGATGGCGTAACTTCAGTTGGCCCGCGATGTCATCGGCCGCGCGGCTCAATTTGCAACACATCGCCGGCTTCCGCACGCTGTACCGCGCCCGCCCATGGCAGAAGAACTATCGCACACAATTCATGAATGCCATTCGGCAGGATGCAAAGTCGCTTGCCAGCAGTAGCCTGTTACCGGTCGGCATCGCAATGGGTGATGAACCCAACATCAACTGGGGCTATACGGAACTCGGATTTGATGATGAGGCGCTCGCCTCACTGCGTGGTTGGTTGAAACAGCGGGTCGGTTCGCTCGAAGAACTCAACGCGCGATGGGGCACAAGCTTTACTTCCTGGCAGCAGGTTGAGCCCATCCGCCTTGATGATGTTCGAAAGACTGGTCAGTACGCACGATGGTTTGACGGCTGGCAGCATCTTACCGATCAATTTACAAACCTGCTGCGCGACGCTGCCACCGAGATTCATCAGCATCTGCCGGGCGTGCCCGCTGGGTTTGAAGTGCCGATCGACATCGGCGTCTGCACGGGGTACGACATTCCGCGCCTGTTTGAGCACGTCACGTTCTACGGTGCCTATCAGCGATACGGCCATTGGCTGCCCATGCGTTCGTTTGCAAAGCCAGATGCCGTGTTGATGTCCGTCAGTCACGCGCGCATGCCGGACCCCCAGGGCCGGCAAGGGCGATGGCAGCTCTGGTCGAGCTTGTTTCATGGCTTTGACGGGCATCTTTATCATCGGCTTGAAGGTTCATACGACTATGCCGCGATGGGCTATGACCTGTCCGTGCGCAACCGATGGACAACGGATAAGCCAATCGCCACACAACAGCAGGCGGCGGACGTTCCACGTCATCCAGTTGAGTTGGTTTCATTCGGCCATGAAGCAAAGCGATTGAACAATGGTCCGGCACGTCTGGTGTTAAGCGCCAAACGAGAGCCGGAACCCGTTGCGATTTTCCACAACACCGTCACTGTGTACGCCAGCTTCCTGGTTGCCACGTCGCAGGACAAAACACCTTCGGCAAGCAAGCGTTATTCAGAGAACCTTGACGCGCCGTTTGTCATGGAGCATCTGCTGAATGACGTACACGTGACTTGTCGCATGGTGAGCGATCGCGAAGTGGCCGCGGGTCTGGAGTCGCTCGGCATTCGCGTGCTCATTCTCCCGCGCGTGCTGGCGATGAGCCGCCAGACGGCGGAGCACATTCGTCAATTCGTGCGTAACGGCGGCACATTGGTCGCGGGCGTTCGGCCGGCGCTGTTTGACGAGTTGTGCCGACCGCAGGATGCGGGACTGCTGGATGATGTGTTCGGTGTGCGCAGCACAATGAAGCGGATTACTGAGCTGGCCGAAAGTGCCATGACGTCTGGCAGCGGCCATGCCGTACCGGTTGTCCGGTTCGACCCGAGCGTGACGTTGGCTGGCAGTAAGGCGCGCGGCAAAACATCGGGCGGTGCGCCAGTTCTGATTGAACATGCATTCGGCCGAGGTCGAGCCTGCCTCTGGAATATCCTGCCAATGTATAGCGAGCAGGGTACGTCGATCCGCGAACTTGTCGACTCTTGGGGGCGAATGCTCGACGCTGCATTTGGCAATAAACCGGTCCCACAGATGGGGCATCCTGTTTTGCGCGATGCGCTTCGGCAGGCAGTCGAAGAATCTGATGTCCCAAGGCCGGTGAATTTTGTCGGGAGCAGCCGTGATCTACCAGCAGTTGAATTGTGGTCCTTTGCGCGCGGCTCAACGAAGCTGATCGGTCTAAGTAGAAGAAACTACCCGATCCACACGGACGTTGAACACGCTTCTCTGAAGCTGTCGACGCGACAGCATGTATATGACGTGACGGAACAGAAATACCTCGGCCACGCTGATCGATTTGATGTTCCGCTGACGTGGGGGGATGCCGCGTTGATCGCGGCGCTGCCGGACAAGCTGCCGGCAATACGCGCGGTCGCAAGACAAACGGCTGGTGGTTTGTCTGTCGCTGTGTCGCGCGATGTTTCGAATGATGCGTATCACGTCATTGCCGTGCGCGTCATTGACCCAGCCGGGAGGCAGCGCACTGAGTACAAGCGAAATGTCGTCATGGTTGGCCGTTCGCTTGAGTTGAAGTTGCCGTTGGCGCTGAACGATCCGAACGGCAGGTGGAATGTCGAGCTGACCGACGCTGTCAGTGGACAGACGTTAAAGGTACAAGCCTCCTACAATCGTGGGGAGAACCGATGATTCGGAATCTATTTGCCCTGACCCTGTTCGCGCTGTGTTCAGCGAACGTATCCGCACAGTCGGTCATCATGTTCGATGAGCAGTTCACTGCAACCGCGCTCGACATGAATCGGTGGTCGGTGTACCCGGCTGATGTCTGGTCATTGACGACACAAGATTCGATTCGTTCGACACGTGACGAGAAACAGGACCATGCACACCTCACGCTTTCAGATCGGTATCAGATTCAAGAACTGTCTATTCGACTGCGCGCAATCCACAGCGACAAGCCTTCCAATCAGATCAAGCTTGTGCTTTATCCGGAAAACAGCAAAGGTGTCATCGTCAGTATTGAATCACACGGCATTAAGGTGATACAGAATGTAGCTGACGGCAAGCCGAACAGCGTCTGGTTCAATCACCAATCCGATTCGCAAACATGGATTGACCTTCGCATGATTGTCGGTGCGGAGCAGACAAAATTCCTTCTCAAGAATAAACAGATCGCGCAGATTGCGACCGGCGATCTGAGTCGGCCCACATTGATTCGCGTTCAGACCTATGCCTGTGATGTGGAGCTGGATCGGGTCACGGTCAAGGGCATTCGCGATCGTAAACCCAAGGTGCGGATCGGCAAGCCGATCGATCAGGTCAATTACAGCGACCCCACCCGGCAACGCCATTATCCGCATGGCGTGGTTACTGTTGACAAGCCGGGGGAAGACGTGGACCTCTCGCGGGCCGTCGGCCTTTCTGCCGTTGAACGTTGGCAGATCGGTGAACCAGATTATCGACACGACGAATTCACCGATCAGACGAAGTTCGCCGGTCAATCTGCGTTCCACTATCAGGTTGGAAAGCATACGGACACGGACGTTCCCACTCGCCTCCGAGAGTTCGCGAGAAAGAAAACGCCGGAAGAGGGATTCATCTACTTCAATCTCGCTAATGGGGGCGACTACACTTTGAAGGTGTATCTGTCTGGTGCGAAGAATCTGGGCAATCAGTTGAGCGTGTTCGTCGATGGCCAACTGGTTTATCGCGACCTGATGCGTGGCAGCAACCCCAAGGCGATTCATTCATGGTTTCGAGAGCACATTCCGCTTCGCCTGTCAGCCGGGCCGCACGTCGTCCAGTTTCGCGCGGATTATGTCAATGCACGGTTTCTGTCTTACATGATGAGTTTGTATTTGGACAGTATCGCGTTGGAGCCTGGCGTGTCGCCGTTGGTATTTCAAGTGGATGCGAAGCAGGAGCGTCCGCTTGGCGAACGGACTGCGACGGTGTCGGGCAGCCGAACGCTGGCGCGTGACTTTCACTATCACATTACAAATTTGCCCGCCGGCAAGCTTGAGCTGGAATTGCTGTTCTATGAAGCGGTGACAGACCACGAGGGCTTTCGCCGGTTCAACGTGGCCGGCAACGGTAAGAAGCTGCTTAAGGATTACGACATTGTCGCTGACGTCGGTCCCGGCAAGATCGCGAGCAAGCGGTTTGAAGTTCAGGCGGATGACGACGGCTTGTTGGATCTGCATTTTGCTGCCACGGTTGGCCGGGCGCAGATCAACACGATTCGAATCAGGCAACGCGATAAGAAGGTCGTAACGATTAACTGCGGCGCGTCACCGGATCGATCCTATGGCTTCATGGCTGCATCCGATCTACACGCACGTGAAAAAGACACGGTATGGGACAATGCCGCGTTTGACAGCCCAGTTAACGTGGTCGCAAACCCGGGCTTTGAATCTGATACGAACGAAAAGCACTGGCGTCCGATTGCAGACGCCATGCCGCCATACACGCGAAGCGACCTGAGCGGCAGCGGGCAAATGTATGTCGACGACACAGTCGCTTACCGAGGAAAAAAGTCGCTGCGCCTGGGGTCTACCAAAGGTAGTTGGGGTGTACGAGCCAATTCTTTCATGCTCGACTGGTCGCGACCGGTACGATTCACCGCTTGGGGAAAGGCTCAGAATGCAACGGGCAAAACCTCCCTCGCGTTGCAGTGGCTGATTCCGGATGGCATCAGCGAAGGCCATTACGACGCGCGCGGCAGTGGCATTGCCCGTGGCGGGCTGAAGCTTGGCCCGGTGGTGATGAGTGAGCCGCTTGCAGGCACGTTTGATTGGAAGCCGATTCAACTCGATGCGCAGCCGCCGCGCGGCGCGGCCGGCGCGATCATCATGATTCGTAGTGACGACAATGCCGGCCATGTCTGGTTCGACGACATGCGCCTTGACGGCTACGGCCATCTGCCGATTCAGATCATCGCAACAGTGGGGGGATATCAACTTGGCGGACACAACAGCGCCGTTGTTCTTTCGATCGCTCCGATCGAGAACGGACGCTACGAATTAAAGCAGCGGGATCAGACCGTTACCACGGGTGAACTCACTTCGCTTGGCTGGTGCGACTGGTTGGAACGGCATGCTTACCTCGCCGACCTTTCAGGCCACAAGTCGTCCGGCACGTTCACACTTCACGTTACTGCTTCCGATAGTCGCAACGCGACTTCCGAGTCATTCACGGTCAAGCCTCAAGCCTATCTCGACCTGGCCCGCCATGCCGCGTTCTACTTCTATGCCATGCGCTGCGGTCAGGAGACGCTGGGGTATCACATGGCGTGTCACCTCGATGATGCACTTGTGCAGTCGCCGTATTACGATCGCGCCAGCCGCGTTGAGCCGGGGCGCAACTTTGTCGGCGGCTGGCACGATGCGGGTGACTATGGCAAGTTCCACCAGCGCACATGGGGGCCGTTGTACAGCCTTGCTGCGCTGGCAACGCAGATTGGCCCGCAGTGGCAACAGTACGGCAAGAATGTTCCTGACATTGTCAGCGAAGTGATGTGGGGCGCAGACTACACCTGCAAGATTCACGAAGGTAACGGCCTGTTTGTCGGCAAAATCAACGGCGGATTCCAGGGTGGGCATCCGGCTTTTCCGCCGTCACTGGAAACCGACGGTGATCCCAATACTGTCGACGGCTTCGGACGCACCGCCGCGTGGCTCACAATGGCCACACCCGAGCCCGCCTTCGCCATGGCTGCCTCCGCTCGCGCGGTCAGACCGTATGATGCGCAACGCGCCGATCGGTATTTGCACGTGGCGGAAACCTGCTATGTGCAGACCACCAGTTTCTGGAATGAAAACCGCGGCGATCATGCCGCCGACTGGCGTGATCTGTTTTTTGAATCCAAAGCCCTGATGGCAGCGATCGAGCTTCACCGCGCCACCGGCCATCAGCGATACCTGGACGATGCAAAACATTATCTCAATCGCGTGCTCCCACTGGTGGACGATCTGCAATTCGCAAAGGCGCCCTACTGCTGGTCCGTGCGATGGCAGAAGGGCTCGCTCAACAATTTTCAGTACGACTTTCTGATCGGCCCGCTGCTGCTGTTGCGCGATCATCCGAAGTTGGCCGAGGCGAATGAGATTCGCCGCGTTGTCCGCAAGTCAGTCGAGCAAGTCATCCTGCCTTCACTTTCTCCGGAGCGGACGCCTTTCGGGCAGATCACAAATCTGGTTGAAGACGACCTCTGGTATTACCGCACCAACTACATGACCGAACTCTATCCGCAGACAGCCTACGTACTGGCGCTCGCGGCCAACGTGTTGAACGAGCCAGCCTGGCTGCCCCATGCGGAACGCAATCTGCAGTGGATGACCGGTCGAAATGTCCGCAACATGTCATACGTCAGCGGCCTGACGGATCGGCAGTCCGCGCCATGGACGGGCCTCATTCATGTGCCGGGCCTTCAGCACGGCACGATTCCCGGGGCGATTGCCAAGGGCATGAACTTCGGCTACGGCAAAGTTGACTGGACGGGCAGGTCCTACCGTACCGTTGGCTACGGCATGCCGGCCGGCTTCTTCTGGGCTTATCTCGACACTGGCGACGGGAATCAGCCGCACTTCCCGGCCATGGAAATCTGGGAGTGGTTCAATCACCCGGTCATCATGGCGGCAATCGAACTGCACCAGGCTTACGCGCCCGGTCACAGCGGGAAGAACCTGCCGCTCATGCCGCTCGGAACTGCCAACCTTATCGACAATGCTGGCTTCGAACGCATCGTCAATGACAATTGGGCAGCGGAACATCGACCAAAGTGGGCAATCGCTGGTAATGGTCGACCGGACAACTGGGACCTGAACGGCGACCAGTTCGGCACGCTGGAAGTGATCGACGATCCCAAACAGGCGCGTTTCGGTGAACGCTGTCTGAAGGTGGTAAAGCCTGATGATTATCGTTCCGCGATGCTGATCAATCGCAGGCCATTTTTTGAAATCAAACCTGGACAGGTTTATTGGGTGGGCATCTGGCTGCGCGGTAAAGGGCGAGTCAAGCTCTGGAGTCATGAGTGTGAAGGACCTACTGCCGCGAAGTACCGCTACTCGCGACAGCTCGCCGAGGTAGACTTGCAGGAAACATGGGACCGCATCGACGTGCCTTACGTGGTGACGGGGAAAGACCCGCGCGGCCGGCTGGTGACGCATACGCGTTTTAGCTTTGCACTGGCGCCGGGAACGGAAGCTTACGTGGATCAGTTTGAAGTTCGTCGCATGGCCCAACCACGCGTGCCGCGGCCCAGAAGATTGCAGTCAGACCAATGAGTTCGCCTCAACCTTTTGATTTATTGTTTCGACCCGACACGCCGGAGCAATCCGTGTGGCACGGGTTGCCTTACGGTATCCACGCGTTGGGTTTGTTGCATTACGTTGATCCGGCCGGTGACAAGCAGGCGAATCAGGTCGATACATCCGGTGAGCTTTGCTACTGGCCGCAAAAGCATTGGCCGGCGTTGGCGTTTTCCACGGTCTATGCGGTTTGCTATGACGCGTTCAATGTCTGGTTCGAAAATGGCGCGATTACGCGCCATGACTTTTCGCGTGTCCAATGGCAGTGGTATCCATCGCATCTGCTGATCAGCTGGGAAGCTGGCCCGATTCGTATCACTTTCAACGCTGCGATGGCCGACGGCAACACCGGGCGCATTAGGGTCCAGGTGCAGAACACCGGCGAAGAAGCACGCGAAGGCACACTTGTCGTCAAAGGTGATGACAACTGGTGCAACTGCAACGCGCGCGGCCAGAGTTGGGCGAAACAGGATACGCACTTCACGTGGCAGCCTGACGGCCAAGTCGTCGTTGATAAGGCGCTACACTGGGGACTGTGCCATGAGTTCTTCCCATATTTTGCGAACCTCAAGGCAGAAGATCAGCAATTTGAATGGACGACGATGTACTACCGCATGCAGTTTGCGGTAGAAGGTGATATCTGGAGCCGGACTGACGAACGCAATACCTGGCGACTGCAACAGCAATTGTCGTTCGAACCCGGTCAGGTCATTCAGTTCAATATCGATCTGGCTGGAACGTGGTTTGGCACGAACAGGCCGGGCGGTGATGCAGCGACCACGCCGATTGCGTCCGAGCAGTCGAACAACGCCGCGGTAAACAATCGTCAGGTCTGGACCGACTGGTACGAACGAATACCTGTTCCTCAAACCAAGTGGCCCGAACCAATCCAGCGTCTGTATTACAAAGCGTGGACCAGCGTTCTGTACAACACCATTCCGCCAGGTGATCTGGTTTTCTTCAAATCAAATCTGCCGATCGGCGTCTGTTGCAAGCTGGCGACCAGTGCAATGACCTGCTGTCCCGCGACGTGGGAATCCGCGCTGATCGCGTTGTGTATGTCACTGGTTGACGGACACAAAGCCTGCGAGTTGATCGAAGCCATCTTTGCACCGATCAGTGAGGATGGCTACCTCGGCGAGTTGCCCGGCAGCATTCGATCTTCGCAGCTCCCGGTGGTTGAACCATTTGTCGTATGGTGCTGTTACCGCGCTTCCCAAGATCGTGCGTTTCTTGAACGCATCTACAAATCCTTGCGAGCCAATCTGCTTTACAAGACGCGCCATCCGACGTGGTATCACCACGGACCGTTCATGGTGCGCAACTACGCCTATGCCAATATTGGCGGCAAATACGTTCTGCGAATCGCCCGGGAACTGGGAAGGCCAGACAACGAGATCGATGAACTGAACCAACTGATCGATCACACCCGGCGGGCCGTTAACAGCTACTGGGATGACCGGATGCAATGCTACCACTCGAATTTCGCACCCGCACTGGGCAAGGGATTCAGCAATGGCGCGCATGAGTCCGGCACGGACGCCGAGGCCCTTGTCCCACTGTGCATGGAGGACAATCAGCAGCGTCGAACGCGCCTGATCGAAATCATTCGCGACGAATTTCTCACGGACAACGGCGTGATTCAACGAAAACCCAAAACCCTCCCGCGCGCGATGAGCGGCACGTGGGACGGGGCTGACAACCATGCCGACTTCACACTCAAGGAATCGAACCTGATGTTCCTGCTCAAGGCGGTCAAGGATGAGGACCGCGCGCTGTTTGATCGCATCGCCAAAGGTACGCTCAAGAATATTCGCATCGATGGCGATTTCTACGAATGCTACAGCTTTGATGGGCATGGCCAACATAATGGCCCGGGCAGCATCTTCGGCGCGTTTGCGGTGATCTGGTCTGTCCTGTTGTACGAAGATCAGATAGATGGACTTTATGCCTGAAGCACGCCGCAGAACCTGTGAGGCTCATCATTAAAATAAATTTCAAGCGAACGACGATTGATCTTTCCGGACAATGGGAATTCACCTTTCTTGGCGATCTTGATCCGGAAAGCGTGCAGCCGGAACAGATTGTGTTCGACGGCACAATGTCGGTGCCCGGTTGTTTTGACGTAGCTAAACCTTACGCATTGAAGCGCGGGCTGACCGCGTACCGTCGCCTGATCACGCTGCATGACGCGCGCCGCCATCGACTCGTATTCGACAGTGTGAATTTCTGGTGCCGTGTATACATTGGCGATCGGCAGATCGGCGAACATTCCGGTGGCTACAGCCGGTTTGCGATGGATATTGTGGAGGAGCCAGCCGGTGAAGCCGAACTGGTCGTGCTGGTGGACAATCGATTCGATGCCGAACGAAATCCGTTGCACTACGAGGAGTACGACTGGTATCAGTATGGCGGCATCACGCGGGCGGTGAGGTTGCACGTCCTGCCGGACATTCGGATTGATGCGGTCCGCGCGACGACTGTTGCCATTGATCCACCGGCCATTCAGGTCGAAATCGATGTGGCGTGCGACTCGTCTGTAAAAATGGCTTCGCTGAGTGTCGCGTTTGACGGTCAGGTTGTCGTCGCAAAAACAATCGAGCCGTCGGACAGCCAGACACTGGCATATCAGTTCACTGTTGAAGATGCGTCACTCTGGTCACTTCAGAATCCTGCGTTATATGAGCTTTGTGTCACGCTGGGTGATGACACGGTTTCGCAACGTGTCGGCGTTCGACAAGTTCGCGCCAACGGCAAGGAAATCCTGATCAATGATGAGCCAATCCGTCTGTTGGGCGTCTGTTGGCATGAGGCTCACCCCAAGTTTGGTTGTGCGATTCCGACCGAACTGATGGAAGCCGACCTTCAACAGATTCATGGCATGGGTTGCAACTTCATTCGCGGGACACATTATCCCTTTGATGAACGATTACTTGAGCGATGCGACGAACTGGGCATCTGCGTGATGAGCGAATCCGTCGGATGGAACAACGAACCAGAGCACCTGATGGATCCCGCTTTTCTTTACTATCAGAAGCAGCAGATCGGCGAGATGATCGCGGCCGCGCACAATCATCCCTGCGTCGTCATATGGGGTCTGCTTAATGAAGGCCCCAGCAATCATGTTGATACTCGGCCCGTATATAAGGAACTGATGCAGCATATTCGGCAGCTCGACCCGTCACGCCCGGTGACCTATGCATCCAATCGTGTGTTTGAATCGGATCGGTGCTTGAATCTTGTCGACATCGTCTCAATCAATACCTATCCCGGTTGGTATGTCGGCGAACTGGACGAGATCCCAGCGGAATTGGATCGCGTCGTTGAGCGACTTGAAGCCGACGGCGTGGCCGAAAAACCATTGCTCATCTCAGAAATCGGGGCAGGCGCTTTGATGGGTTGGGATGACGGATTGAATCAACGATGGACTGAAAGCTATCAGGCTGAATTGCTGAAGACCGCAATTACCCATCTATTTGAAACCCGAGGCGATGTGGCTGGCCTGGCGATCTGGCAATTCAGCGACTGCCGCACGACCACGCATATCGAGACGACCTTGAAGCGCCCGCGCGGGTATAACAACAAAGGTATTGTCGACGAATATCGAAACCCGAAGCTGGCTTACAAGATGGTCCGCAGTCTGTATCGCCGACTGGGCGAGTCGCTACGCGCGTTAAGACATCACTAAGGACATTCAGCTGCTTCGTTCTTCATTAGGGCAGCTAACCGACGGTCGCGGCCGGAGGGGTAAGTCCTATTGCTTTCTTGACAGATTTTGAAGTTGGTTGATTTCTGAGTCGCTAAGCGCACGGCTGAACAGAGCAAATTCATCAACTGCGCCTGTGAACGGGTATTGCTTCTGCGCGGTGGCACCGATCGACAGCGGCCACGGATTATCGATTTGTCTGGTGGCCACTGTCTCATCGATAACGATCCGGCCGTTGACATAAAGCCGGCAGCGCTTGGTACTGCAAACCGCGATGACCAGATACCACTTGCCAGCCTCAACCTGAAAGTCGCCTGGTGGGCGAAAGCTGTCGACGAAGAGCGACAGCTTGTCCTTTTGCAGATGAATACCGAAATCGTTGGTTTCCCAGTAGCGGCTCTTGCCGGCGACAAATTGAAAATCTGTATCCACACGGCCCGGACGCATCCACATGTAAACCGTAAACGCACCTTGAACGAAAGGCTCATTGCTTGTGTCACCGATCATCGCACTTGCCTGTCCATTCAAACTTGCACCGCCGTTGCCGAAACGTGCCGCCGAAGAGTCCAGTTGAGCGTCCGTCAGTTTCAGCACATATGAGTTAACTGAATCGAGGGTGCGGTTACCTTCGGCCTGCTCCATGCGCCACCAATGTGTCAGCCCCGGAATCGTCGCAAGATCGAACCATTCACCGCCGATGGTCTGGCGATTTGCCCAGCGCCTGATGGATTCGTCCGTACTTTGACGCGCTCTGTCAAAGTAACTGGTAACCGTTGCATCAGCGGCGGATACGTTCAATAGTTGATTGAATCGGTCCACGTCACCAGCCATTCTGCCTGTCAGTTCGTTGGCGAGCAGCAATGCAATGAAGCGTCGGGCGAATGTTCCATCTGATTGAATGGAATCAAACATTGTGCGAAGCGCATCGGCATCAAATGGTTCCTGTGCTCGTTCGCGTATGGTTTGCTGCGCCATGGTCTGCTGCAGCGATGTCATGGCCGGCATCAAGTCGTTCAGAGCGACGATCTGGTGAGCGGACAGCTGCTCCGCGTTATCTGTCAGCAGTGCAAGCGCCGCATCGCGAACCGAACGGCCTTCATGTTGTTTCAGGACATCCAGTGCAATTGCAACGCTTTGTTTGTCATTCGACCGGTTGAGTAATTGCAAAGCGCTTGCAGCCACTTGAGGGTTCGGTTGTCGCGCAGCGTGTCGTATATACATTTGGCCGACTTCGCCCGCCTTAATGAGTGTCTGCTCCCCCAGCTCTGGATAGGTGACGAGCCAGTCCACAGCCTGCTCCAATTCGGGTTGCACTCGACGGGCCTCGTAGAGGAAGGCCATGCACTGACGGATTTCCTCCAAACGGGGATGGCCGGCATGTTCGACTTGCAGCCGCTTGGCCAATCGCAGTGCTTTGGAAAACGCAAATGATTGTTGCAGCTCGTTGATTTGCCTTAGGCCGTCTTCAAACGATTGTGCTGGCTCGGTTTCTTCGTCAAGCGTCTGTCCGGGCGAGTTCGACTTTGCGGTGGACGCCGGCGACGCGGCTTCCAACTCGGTGGCTGGTGAGGCAGGCTCCGGTTCAGCTACTGTTATCGAATTAACCGTGGGCGCAACTTCAGGGTCTGGTGTTGGTTGCTGATCGCAACCCGCGATGGCGGTAACAATAGAGAAGATGATGATGGCTCGATTCATGATCATGCTCACAACTCGGGTTTACTGACCTGATGTTTCGAGCTGACGCAGCGCAGCCCGAACCGCAAGGCGGGTATTTATTTCCGGATGATGTACATGTTTCTGTAGAGCAACAGCGCTCCGTGGTCGACCGAACTTACCAAGCGCTTGCGCAAGAGATGCTGTGACAGGGAACTCGTCATCCGCCCGCGCCATTGCTTCTTCGAATATCGCAACAGCGCGCTCGTCGCCAATCTGACCAAGCGCATCTATTACGGCCCGTTTTAGTCGCCAGCGATATGTGCCACGTTCACGATCGATGCTCAAGTCATCGCCAACCGGTGCATCGGATGGTCTGAGCATCTGACTCCAGCGCCACCGCTTGGTCGACGGTGGATGCTGTCGAGCAGTTTCTTCCTGTTCAAACAGCTTCAATAGTCTGTCTGCAGCTGCCGACAGTTTCAGTTCTCCGATTCGTTGAACTGCGGCCAGTCTGATTCGCCAGTCCGTGTCATCCAGGCATCGGACCAACTGGTTTTGATCATTGATTTTCCTGATGTGTTCGACGTTTGTCAGCTTCCGTGGAATAGCGTTGCAAGCCGGCGCTTCAGGAAATGCTCGTTCGTCAGAATACGGATGATCATGTTGCTGACGAGTCGAGTGGAACGTGTGAGATTCAGATTTACCTTGCCGCGTGATCGTAACTTCCACCGGTTGATTTGCATGAATGATTTGAAGTCGATTGTCTGACCATTCAAAGTCGCAAGGCCTGTTCAATCGGATACACGTTTGGTTGGGCAGTTCAAGCTGCGTGGCGTTTACAACGACAATGGTTCCGTCGTGTGTTCGTATACCGGCGTGCGCGTCTGTTTGTCCGCCCAGCCATTGAACGATTTGTTCGTCGTGTGGCAGGAGCAGTTCATCGGTCTGTTCACCGATACTGACAGAGGCTGTGGAAGGTGATGTTACATCCAGCGTTACCGGCGCTGTTTCGATGCGTCGTAACAGCGTGACCGGTCCGGCCAGTGTTTCTCCATGCATCCATGGTGACCGGAGCGTCAGTTGGTTTTCGCCCGGTCTGATCGCGTCAGTGATATCGTAGAACAGTGGTAGCACCGCCAGGCTGTCTTCCCATACGCCGCGCATCGGCTTGATCGTCGATTGGATAAGGCTGTTGTTGACGAACACTTCGAGGCTCGGTGTGGCTGACTGTATTCGTAGAAATATTCTTTCAGAAGATGTATTGTCCAGAACGAGTTTGCGTTCAAATATACGTGCCAGGTCCGATCGGCCAGGGTCGTTCAGCCACGCGTCATGCAGTGAAACAGCCCGTCGATCAGACCCGACATGGCGCAGCCATCCTTCTGTCAAGTCAGCTGGCTGATCAACACACTGTTGCGGCGCGAGCAGCACGTCTGCGCGATGCTGACAAGCTGATTCATATCGCAATTGAATCAGTGTGCTGCCTGCCTCCGGCGAACGCGGGTAATCCGCAATATCAGTGGTATGCCATGATGCGTTTTGTCCGCAGATGACGTCGCATTGAACCTGCTCTGGTGTATTAATAGTAATACGGCTGCCATGCACTCGCAGGTTTTGGCGGGCGTATGCCTGCCATGTGATGCGATGCGGCGAATCAAAAGCAATTCGATCCGTCACAAGTGCATAGCGCCCGTGCAGGAGCATGCTGGTGCGCCGAACCTGGCGCACATCGTATCGATCGGTGTAGAACCGTGTGGCATCACTGCTGACCAGTTGAATCGGGCCGGCCTCGTGAATGCTCAGACCCTCGCCATGACATGGATTCAGTGGAAGATACCACGGCTCATCGTCAACAATGATGCTGTTGGACCATCCCACGCTGCCAGCAGTCGATATGTTGATTGCATCGGCGTCGGAAACAGTTTGATCCCACTGTGAAGAGAAGTACTGACGCACTGCTTCGAGTCGTTCGGACCCGGCGTATGCGGCGATCTTGCTGAATTGCGAAGGATCAACGCATGGCGGTTTACCGGCCCCGTCAAGCAGAATCGGGCTGTCGAACGCTTCGAGCGTGACGCTGTTGGGATCACAATGCCCCCTGCCGGCACAGCCCATCCCTCCGGTTTCGTCCCAGCACTGGAATAGTCGCAGCTTGTTCTTTTCAGATTGTAGTGCCGCCGCGACTTGCGGGATCATCCATGTCCGCTTTGGTGTTGATTCGAAATGCAGATCTGATTCATCAGGCCACCACAGCAGGGTCCACAGTCGATCGTCAACCTCCCATGCCGGCATCGCATTACTGTGCCACAGGTTGTGCTGAACGATTGTCTGCAACGGCGTCCTGTCGCCAGTGAGGCGCGACAGGAGCGCAAGATTTGCTTTCAAGTCCGCGCGGCAGATGCCATACTCATCCCATCCGGGCCAACAGCCGCTTGGTCCGACCAGCTGGTGCGCGCTGTGCAACAACGCCATCAGTGGACGATGATTCGGCGGCAACCCTCGGTAAAAGACTGGTGAGCCATCGATGGTTTCAATCATTGCACCGGCTAACGTGGCCATTGGCAATACGACGGTTTGCTGATAAGTGCTTCCTTCCAGCCCGTAACCACCCGGTGGGAGAATGCCGATAATCGATCGAAGCCAATGCATCCCGTGTTTAAACATGTGGCGGGCGATCGGGCTGCTGCCGCGACGAACGCCCATGATCCACCCGACTGCCGCCGCGCCCATTGCGTCCGCGAGAAGTTGGTTGTCAAAGAGAAGTGATCGGGCAGTCAGACGCTGCTCAACATATACCCATGCCAGGTCGATCATCGTCGATTCAATGGCTTTCTGTTCTGTACGCGTAAACAGCCCGTAATCGACGAGCCAGTCGTAGTAGAGCGCCCATCGCGCAAGCGGTGCCGCCAGTACATGACTATGTAGTTGCGCCTCGCAACTGCATGCTGCTTCGTCGGCACTGTCGACCAATGACAGCATCGCCTGCCGCGCCAATGCTCGGTCGTGTGTTGTTTCGGTTACGACAGCCGCCAGCGCGCTGTAGGCGCGGAACCGCTGCGAATCCTCCCGCGTCAGTTGGAGGAAGTGTTGCCACCACTTGGCCAGCAAAGCATTGGACTGGAATTTGTTTCGTACTTGAGCAATTGCATTGCGTGACAGGAGCAGGGCCGGCTTGTCTGTCGACGCGGCCCTTTTGTTGATCACCTTGGCTGTTTGGGGAATTGATGGATTAATGCCAGCTGTCATTTTCTTGCCGTCAAATGTGTATCTTTAAAAAATACATATTGAGATCACTCTCAATAACTGCTTATTCATATCGTCTGCATTGCTAAACTCAAGGAAAAATATAGGAAAAATAGAAATTCAGCCCAGTTGGGGATTGACTCTCTGTGAATTTGCCATAGCCTTTATATCACTCAAAAAATGACAAATATGACTGCTACATTTAAGCAAGGTTTGGGGCGACGTTCGGAAACGATTCTGGAAACGTTGCGTAACGAACTGGATCGGGGCATTTACACGCCCGGCCAGCAGATTCCGCGTGAAAAGGACTTATGTGAGCGGTTTGAAGCCAGCCGATCGACGGTTCGTCGGGCGATCTCCCGTCTGGTTGCGGAAGGCCGGTTAAACGTTCGCAAGGGTTCGGGTATGTACGTGCGTCAGCCGCGCGAACACGCGCCGGGTTCCAAGACGATCTCGGTGATGTATCCGTTTGATGTCGAGAATATTCTCGATGCACAGAGTCAGGCCATCACCAATGGATACCTGCTGTACCCCTTTTCGCCGCATCGAACACACTGGGATCTGGAAGCGGAATGTGTATTTCTGGATCGTGTGCGAGACGAACGGCATGCGGCGTTGCTGGCGTTCTGCTCGCCTGTTCCTCCGACGAACAAAGACGCTTTAGCATCATTGGCGGAGCAGGGATGCCGCGTAATTCACCTGGAACATTACGGTGCCGAGTTGCCGCGCGAGAACTACATCTTGCCGGACTATCGTCAGGCCGGCATGACCGCCGCGACGTCCTTGATGCTCGGTGGCTACGACGACCTGATCATCGCGGAGCTGCCCAGCGACGGCCCTTACTGTCAGTTGCTTGAGCAGGGCTTTTCGCAGGCGATGCACACCTTTCGGCAAGGATTCGAGCCGCAGCGCGATCGACTTATTCTCGATGTGGGGGTTGAGCAGCGCGCCTATATCCTTCGGGAGTGGGCGAAGCGGCTGGACAATCGTTCTGCGGGAATTCTTTGCCGCAGCACGGCGCTTGCCAATGAGATTCTGGAATTCTGCAAGTCTGCTGGTTTGGATGTGCCCGGCCAGGTGGGCATCCTCGGTGTGGAAATCCTGGGGTACACGCGTCAGCCCAAACAGACTGATTACCTCACTTTTGATCGCGAATCTTTGCTGTCGCGAGCGGTCGAGCATGCGATGAATCCGTGTTGGTCCGATGTGCGCGAACTCGTCTGGCCGGATATGAAACGTCACGGCACAGTTCGCGCCGCCGATTAGCGAGATTTGATTCTGAAAGTAGCTGTATGGCTCTGCAAGTTGTGAAGTTAGATGGCGACGATTACGCACGCGGCTGTGCATACGGTGACGCAACGGCGGAACCGCTTGGCCGTGTGCTTGCTATGCAGCAAGAGATGGATTCATGTCGTGAAGCGGCACGGGCCTATCTGCCGTTCATTGCGGACCACGCGCCGCGTACGCTTGATGAGATGCACGGCTGTGCCGACGGCGCGGGTGTCACCTTTGAAGATATTCTCGCAATGGTGGCCGGCTATGAGCGATTCATGCTGAGCATGGCTGAATCTCCCGAAAAATGCACGGCGTTTGCCGCAATGGGTGACGCAACGGTGGACGGCAATCTCATCTGTGGTCAGAACAATGACGAGGGTGTTGATTCCTGGCTTGACGGCGCTGCTGACGTGTTGCTGCTGCATATCGAACCCGAAGGCATGCAGACGCTGATCTACACACACGTGGGCCTACCTGCATACATGGGAATGAACACGTCCGGCTTGTGTGTCATGTGGATGACCATCAACAATCGGGACAATGGCCCTGGCGTGCCCAGCGTCGTGCTATTGCGCGAACTGATGCGGCATACATCGCTTGACGACGCGGTTGACTATCTGCGAAGAACGCCGCGCGCCTGCCCGAACAATTTCATGATGGCACACGCGACGGACGGCATCAGCAGTGTTGAATGCTCTTATCAGCATTGGCGTGAAGTTCACAGCCGGACCGCACTGTGTCACGCAAATCACATTCTTGATGAAGAGCTGGGTGAAAGCTGCGCCATGCGTGGTCTTTCGTGGCATACAACATTCGCTCGACAGGCGCGCATGGATCAGTTGGTCAACGATCATCGCGGTCGCATCGATGTTGCGGCTGGCTGCCGCATGCTGCGCAATCGCGATGACGAGCACATGTCTATCCGCTCAACACCAGGGGATAAACACGGTTGGGCAACGCTCGCAAGCATGGTGTTTCATCCAGCGGCTGGTCAGATGTTCGTTGCCGAAGGGTGGGAGGCTGACGCGACATTTGAGCGTTACACATTTATGCCACAGCCTGCCGGTGCGGAGAAGGGTGGGAAGAGCCTTAGTCCATGAATTGCGCATTCATCCACTGCCTCGGTGTGCTCGTATTGGTTGTATCGGCCGGTGCGCGCGCGCAGGCAACTCCGCAGAAGGTGCGGGTGGTTGACGAAGCGCCGGTCAAAAGCAGCGCCACACATGTCTGGGTGTCCGATTTGGCTTCGGACAGCGGCGGAACCCATATTGAGGCGGTGAGCAGCCTGCCGTTGCCAGCTGGTGAACATACGCTGTACCTGTCACTGGCGTTGGAGCCGACAGACGACCCGCGTCTTGCAGATTTGCAGGTGCGGATTTCTGTGGGCCGATCGCAGTTTACGTTTGACGCCTTTGATTTTGACGGTGGTGGGCGATTTACTCGATTCGTACTTCCTTTTGTGTGCGACTCCGGTCCGGTGGCGATTTGTATCTGGTGGGAATGCGGCCCGGTTTCGAATTTCACGCGCAACAAGCTTGCGGCAAAGCCTTCGCTGAAGCCGAAGTCGATTCGGCTGGACCGGGAACATGCTGACGTTCACTTGGACCTTGAAGCGGAACTGGATGTGGATCATCGGCCGGACGGCCGCGTTGACCTGGCGCATGCCCGTCAGACGTCGCTGCGACTGATGCTGAATGATGCTGTGATTGTGCGCCAGCCGGCGATCGCAATCATTTCCATTGATACTGACAAGATCACTTATCGTCCGGATGAATCAGGCGAGATTGTTGCGGTGATACGCAATGGCGGCGACCGATCAGTTGAAGGTGTGCTGGCGTTGACGACGACATCAGAGCTCGCTGATACACACATTTTGCTGACGCAAAAGGTGAAGCTTGGACCGGGCGAAGCGCGGACTGTTCGTGCTTCATTCAAAGCTGCCGGCCAGTTCGGGAGAGAAATTTGCGGTGAATTGAAAGTGGGTGGTCAGTCGCACAGCAGGCGCGCCTATTTTTCTGTTTCGAGCGATGTCTGGGATGTCGGCATTGGTTACAACGCCAAACATCTCGGACATACCGGCCTGAATCTATACAAACATATTCCGGACAACATGCGTGCTGTGTACGCCAATCTTGTTGAGCGATTTTTCTGGGCACCGGATGACTGGTGTCGTATGGCGCCGGAATCGGAACGCTGGTGGAGCGGCCAGGCGAGTTATCCAGAGACAGATGCGGGTCTACGTGAAATGATCGACCAGTGTCATCAGCAGGGCATGCGTGTTGTGTCCTACGCAAAGGCGTGCGCCGGCGGCCCCTACGGTTGGGAACTGGCGCGCGAGCACCCGGACTGGTTTGAGCGAAATCGAACCGGAGGCATTGTCGGCTGGTATGACGTGCGCCATCTGGATCACTGGAATGATTCGGCATTTCGTGACACGCTTAATGGAGCGCAACTGCCCTGGTACAAGGTCGTGCCTGATTCGCGCAAAGTTGAGGTGCTGGAACTTGGTGCAAAGCAGATCGTCCAGAGCGTCCAGCGATACGGCTGGGACGCGATGCGATTCGACGGACATTACACAGTGGCTGGCGATGATGCGCACTCAACCTGGAATATGCAACAGCTCAAGCGACTTGTCTGGGGCGAGTCGCCTGATACGGCGTTCGGATTCAACTATGGTTATACGCCGCGATACCACGGCGGCATGACTGACGAGATGCGCGAAGCGTTGGCCGGCGGCGGTATGTATCTGAATGAAGCGTTCGGTCAATGGCACCACACAGTCAATAAGTACACAAGTTGGCGTCATCTGGCGGAGAACGAAAGTGCGGTTGGCGATGCAATCCGCCAACAAGGCGGCCATTACTACTGCATCCTCGGCCAGCCTGATGGTGAACCTAGCTCGCCACATCCGCCCCAGGCGTACTACTACAAGCTGGTTCTGAGCCTGATTGCCGGCGCCCATTCGCTCTACAGCGGTTGGGAACAATTGCGTGGTTGCGGCGTGTCCGGGTGGGGGGCGTTCATGACTCGCTGGTCGGCAATGTTGTGGGACAGGCAGCTGGTGCGGCTGGATGACGAGCGGGTGCGAATTCAGACTTCCGGGAACACAACCGGCGTCGAAACGTTCATCCGTCGACGAGTCATTGATGCGACACGAGCTGTGACAGTTGTGCATCTACTGACCATGCCGAAAAGCGATGAGATTACAAAGACCAGCGCTCCGGCGTCACCCCGGTCAGCGGCCATTCAGCTAAAGCTTGAAGCCAATGAATCACTCATTCGCGCGGCAGCGATCATGCCCTCTCGCGGCTGCGCTCCGGTAGAATTGCCCGTTACTTCGAGCGACTCGGCGATTGAGATGTCCGTCGACGACCCTGCTCGTTGGACCATGGTGCTGATTGAAACTGAAGGCGAATACGACCGCCGCGCACTGCCGGTTTCGTACTCGCCCAGGTTGCAGGCACAACGATCACCAGGCGGTGGTGCTTCCGGTGTCGTTGTCGATCCGCTCAAACAAACACCAGCCGTTAGCGAACCAGAATCGAATGGCATGATGGTGCGATTCAATCAGGGGTCCGCGGGGGTGGCATGTCACATAACGACTGATCCAGATGACGGCCAAGCGGTGCAATGGCGGCCCTATAAGCAGGCGGACGCCATGGTCGGCAAGTCGTGGATTGGCCCATTTGAACCGGGACGATATGAGATCACGTTTCGCATCAAATACACGGATCCGACCGGGACGCGTGTTCCGCAATCCATTGATTTACCACTGAAGGATGAAACCGATGATGCGCTGGTCGGACGGCTAACGTTGTACACCCCCGGCCATCCCGATGCGCCGAAGGATTCTTCGTTTTTGCGATCAGCAGGTGAGTATCACGAATACCGGTTGGGGATCGTTAACAAATCCTACTTCGGCCATCTGCATCTGCTGGGATATGCGAACACCAAGCTGTCTGGCCGACATAGTATTTATCTGGACAACATGCGCGCTCGCCCAATCGAGCTTTACTCCGATCGTCAACTCATTGAATGGGGCAGCGCCCATCTGATTAACAAGCCGTCGGCCTTGCGCGAGCCTTCGGGTGCCGCGCCACAGCGCGTGATGCTGGTGAAGGGCATGTTCTGGCGACCTTTCTTGCGCGGCGTGAGCTTTTCAATTGACAGCCGATACGACCTGCCGTCCGATTATGACTCGCTTTACCGCTATGACACGATCGTGCTCTGTAACGTGGACCTGTCTTGGGTTCCTTTTCCGAAACGAAAGCTGCTTGCTGATTTTGTGAACGATGGAGGGCGACTGGTCGTCCTGGGTGGACCGTTCACGCTCGGCAATGGTGGCGTCGTGCGTACCTTTGTTGATGAGGTACTGCCGGTGGAATGTCGACCCGATGAAGTGGTGGCGTGTGAATTGCCCACCTATCTGGCTTACTCAAATGGTGAGTCGTTCGGAGCTGACGCTCGAGTGTTATGGATGCACGATGTTCGTCCGCGCGAGGGATCGAAAGTTCTGTTACGCGCCGGGGATCGGCCGGCTCTGGTCGTGGGCCATTTCGGTCGCGGGATGACCTACGTGTTTACACCGACTTCGCAGGGTGAATCGGCTGACGCTTTTTGGAAGTCAGACAGGTGGCCGATGCTGTTTGAACGAATTGTGCGTGGAAAGTCAGGAACCTTTTAATGAATCAGCGAAATGAACGAGATGATTGGATTGCTTCGTCTTGTTTCCCATGTCAATAATCAACTATCAGGAAGGATCAAGTCATGTCGAAGCGAAAGCCGGGATTCACGATCATCGAACTGTTGGTTGTCATCAGCATCATTTCCCTGTTGATGGCGATTCTGTTACCGGCCTTGGGCAATGCGCGTGATGCGGCCAGACGATCGATCTGTGCAAACAACCTCCGGTCCGTATTTACCGCATCGCATACGTATGCGGCTGATTTTGACGACACATTATGCGGTTCGGGCAGCGTCGAATTTGCATTTATCAACAACAATCAAGGCAACATCGCGTACATGCTCAATGATTACTTGCAGGTTCGCATTGGCAACCCGACGACAGAGGTGCACAGCAGCCAGATTCAGGGAGACACGGGAAACTTTACATTCTTAAGCCCATATCGCAGCGTCATGCATTGCCCCGGGAGAGAGTGGCGCGACTCACTATGGGATGCCGGTGGCGGTGTGATGGTGACACAGCAGATGGGCTATTTCATGCCAGGGCTGTCAACGCCGCCTGTGATCGGTGGGGGCGACTACACTCGGGTTTTTCGTTACGCCCGCGCAAGCCGCATGGAGATGATGTATCAGGGCGTGCCGATCGCCTTCGCGCACGATGTTCTGTACGCTCGCCAGCACCCCGCGCCATATGACTCTTATTTCACCGGCCGCACAAACCATCTGCGCAACGGCATCCCGGCGGGCGGCAATGTGCAGCGCGTTGACGGCTCCGTTCGCTGGCTGGACTACAATCGACCAAGTGGTGACCCGTTAGACCTCGCATACAACCCCAATAGCGACACCAGCCAGTTATGGGGCTCGACCAGTGGGAATCAAGCGCAGTCGGGCAGTCCGAAGGGTTACTACCGAATGCTCGGTCACTTCGTCCAATCCGGCGAGGTGACCTGGGCGCAGATCTGTTCGCCGACCAATGGACAGGCTCTCTGGAACGACCTGTCCTCTGCGGCCGGGAAATCTCTTTTTGCCGCGTTTGGCTACTAGATACTTCTTTTTTGTTGGTCTGATGCAATCGTTGGTGACCATGACAGATGCCACGTCACAGTTGTGCTGTTCGGCCCCACCGACCGTCATCGGTCCCGATGTGATGCGCCGGTATGTACAGACTTTCAATGCAGGTGATGATGAAACAATCGTCAATCACGTATCCAACGGCCAGTCATATGACTGGTTGGCGCAGAACGTGCCGCTGTTTGAATGTCCTGATGCTGATATAGAGCGAACGTACTACTTTCGCTGGTGGACCTTCAGGAAAGCCATCGGGAAGACGGCGGATGGCTTCGTGATTCTGGAGTTTCTTCCGGACGTATCCTGGGCGGGAAAGCACAACACGATCTCACTTGCGGCCGCGGCGAATCTTTATGAAGGCAGGTGGCTTTGGAATCGAGAGTATCTCGACCAGTTCACCACTTTCTGGTATCGCAAGGGCGGTGAGCCGCGCAAGTATCCGACGTTTCTGCCGGACGGAATTGTTGCCCGGGCAAAAGCGACCGGTGACTGGACGCTGGCCGAAGGGCTGCTTCCTGATCTGGTAGAGCATCATTTGGCGCGTGAAGCAACACACATGCATCCGTGTGGCCTGTTTTGGTCAACTGACAATGGCGAAGGTGAAATCTCAATCAGCGGACACGGGTTTCGAACCACACTCAACAGCTACATGTTCGGCGATGCCCGTGCCATCGCAATGATTGCGCGGCGCACAGGCAATAACCACCTGGCTGAACAGTTTGAAGAAAAGGCTCAAGCACACAAGCAACTCATCCAGCAGCGGCTTTGGGATGAACAGGCACAATTTTATAAGGTTTATCCGTTTGTCCCGGCCGACGAATGGTACTGCGGACCAATTCCCGGAAGCTTGCGGGGCATGTCGCCGGCTGACTGGTCGTTTGATTCCGTCGATCCGCTTCGCAACCTTCGCGAGTTGTACGGCTACCTGCCGTGGTTCTTCTATCTGGCGGATAACGGTCAGGAAACGGCGTGGCGAGAAGTGACAGATTCACAAGGTTTTCTTGCTCCATGTGGATTGACTTCCGCGGAGCGCCGTCATGTTCGATACATGTTTGACCATCCGCACGAGTGCCGTTGGAACGGACCGATCTGGCCCTGGAACTATTCGTTGACGTTGGCCGCGATGGCCAATTTGCTCAACGACTATCAGCAGGATGTGGTTCATGCAGCGGACTACTTCAAACTGCTTCGGTTATATGCCTTGCTGCATCAGCGCACGCGGGAAGATGGCGTTGTCGTGCCGTGGATCGACGAGTGCGCGCACCCGGAGACCGGCGAATGGCTCAGCCGCAAAGAGCTTTACGCGAAGAGTCGCCCTGATCGTGACCGCGGTAAGGACTACAACCATTCGATCTTCTGTGATTTGGTTATTTCTGGTTTAGTTGGCTTGCGTGCATTTGAAGATGATCGCCTCATGATAAGTCCGCTTGTTCCAGAACATGCGTGGGATTACTTCTGCCTGGATCGTGTGCCTTACCACGGGCGGAATATCACTGTGTTGTATGACCGTGACGGGTCGCGCTACGGCCGAGGCGCCGGGCTGCAGGTACTGGTGGACGGCAGGCAGATGGCGGCAAGTAGCAAATTGACCAGATTGGTCGTCACTCTATCCGAGTCAAAGCAATAAGTATGTACGAATGGAAAGGTGTCATGGTGAAGTGTTATAGCGCATTGTTTCTGTCACTGCTTTTAACAGCTGTTTGCGTAGCTCTCCCGGATGCTCAATCAGGTGGGAAGGATGGCAAGCCGGTGTCCGTTCTGTTCCTAACCGGTCGAATTGGCTCGGGGCTTGACTATATGCCAATGTTCGAGCAGCGAATTAGTGATTTGGGGTACGTTCACCAGACACTGGATATGAAGGAGCCACTCGAAACAGACTTCCTGCGCCAGTTCAATGTGGTCGTACTGGTGGGCATCTACGAGTTTGAGGGCGGCGGTTACTACAAGCCGGGCGGCCTGCCCCTCTTGAACGTGGCGAAGAACATTCAACTGATTCAGAAATACGTACAGGCGGGCGGAGGGCTGATTGTCATTCCGGTTTTTTCTGAAAACGGCAATGAGATTGCATCGAGCTATGCGAAGGCGCTGGAGCCATTTGATGTTGCCATTCTCGGGGAGTGTGTACGGGATGAAGACAATCCGGTTGCAGATTTGTCCGCGCCGGATCAGTTTCTTGAAGCTGCATGGACGCGTGCGATCAACGGGCACCCTGCAACAGCAGGTGTCAGCGCGCTGGCATATCCGAACAGGATCATGCGGTGGGATGATGCGTACTCGACCACACCCATTGTGCCGAAGAGTGATGCATGGACGGTATTGGCAACGGGCGAATCGACCAGCCGATCAATGTTGAACGTGGGCGTTGTCGGTTGGGTGAACGGCACGGTACCGCAGGCGCCAGTGCTTGCAGCCGCGCGCGAATCCGGCAAGGGGCGTGTCGGTGTTGTCGCGATCGGCGGACACTTCCTTGTAACCCATACTTTTGCGGACAAGGACGCGCGCGGCAATCCGGTTACCAGTGCGGGTGAAGCAAACACCGGTCCGCTAAATGGCATCTACTTTGAAAAGGGCGATGGTAAGACGTCCAGCGACTGGGGCAGACTGCTGGACCAGATCATACGATGGACCGCGCAGGCCAGCACCAACGCAGGCATGGGAGGAGCACCCGCCAAATGGGAAACCAGACTTGACCGGGTGACGTTGCCGGATGGCCAGGTTCCGGATTTCGCGATCGTTGACTGGCGCACACAATCCCCGCCGCCGACGTGGCGGCATCGCACCCCCACACCCGTGTGGTGGCAGGGCGCTCCATTCTACGATGAGATCACCGATCCACTTGTCATTAATGACCAGCGCATGAACAAGCTGCTCATTGGCGCTCATTCCGAATACTCCGACGGGAAGGGCTCTGTCAGGCAATGGGCCGACGCTGCCAAAACAGCGGGCTTCTCAGCGATTGTGTTCACCGAGCGGTTTGAGTCGTTTGACCCTGCCCGCTGGAAACAGTTCGTCAGTGATTGTGCGGCTGCCAGTGATGAACAGTTTGCATGTCTGCAGGGGCTGGACATCGCGGACACCTATGGCAACCGCTTTCTACTGTTGGGGAACACCAATTTCCCCAATGCCGGCCTGTTGACCGAAGACGGTAAGGCGCTCGTGCAGACCGCGCGTTTGTCATTGGGTTTCAGCCAACATCTGGCCGTAGTCCATCGCTGCGGCGGATCAAAACTTTCGAAGGAACTGTATCGGCACTTTCAAGGTGTCAGTGTCTTTACTTACGCGCAGACCAAGCAGACCGACGGCTCCATGAAGTACACGTTGGCTGACAATGGCTTTGAAGCCTATGAATGGCAGTTGAACAACGCGTCGAACCCCGTGCCCATCGTTGTGCATGAACTTCGTGACCCTGCTGATGTTGCAGGCAAAGGAACCGTGGGATTTCATGTCATTGTGCCGTCACAGGATTCTCTCGATGTCATCCGGTATTTCCGTTACGGGTTTCATCACTTCTTTGAAAACCCGCATCGGTACTACATCAGTGAAGGGCCGCACATCACCGGCTGGTCCATCTTTAACAAGGACTACGGGAGTGCGGCTTTGAATCGCGACCAGTGGCGTGCTGAAGTGGGAGCAACATCACCGGACAGCAATACTGCAATCAAAGAGGCGGTATTGTACGATCGCGGCCGCGTCGCGCGCCGCTGGACGCCGAATTCGTCCAGCTTCCACGAAATCGTCAATGGTTCGCATAGTCATCAGCACCACTTCATGCTGGTTGTGACGGATGCAAAAGGCCGTCGGGCGATCAGCCCGCATCTGCGAACCGTGTCGCGCGGTTACTACACGCGCTGTGCGGACCGTCAGAACTGGTTCGGCGCGGCAGGTTCCTACACCGGTATCTGGCCCAGTGGCACGCACGGGATCTGGTACATGCGGCCGTTTCTGCCCGTGGGTGACCGTAGTGAAACATGGGGCGGTAAGAATCCACTTTGCTCGAAGATGTCGTTGCCCTTTGCGGGAAATGCGCTGACATTCACTGATTTCACCGTTGACGAACGATATCTGCGACCCGTTGCCTACGGTATGGATGCGTGGACCATTCACAACACGGAACAGACGCAGACATTTCGGGCCTACGTCCGGGTCGGCAAGTGGCACGATATCAACACCGGGATCGAAGCGTATTCAGGCAAGGTGCGATCACTGACATCTGTTTCCGGCTGGATATCACTGCGCGACGACTTTGTTCCGACCGAACCGATTTGGCCGATTGTGAATCAAACAGCGCCAAACGCGACGTTCCTGTTTGATCAGAACGGGCGTCACGTCGAAGGAAAGCTTGACGGCAACAAGAACACGCTGATCGACCTGCCCGCCGGTTCTTCGATTGGTGAGTTTCTACTTCTGACGTCGATGACGGTAGACGGACGCGGCATGCTCGGATTCCGTGCCACGGCGGGCGAATCTGTACCGCGCGACACGCGTTGGCGATTTGCATACACGTACGTTCCGCCAACCTCGGTATGGCGTCGGGCGTTGGGCGCCAGTGGCGATACACCATGGCAAATGGAATTGACGCAAGGACAGTTACAGCGGACGCTCGGACACGTGCAGTTGCGCGCGGACAGATACGTCGTCGCGGGAACATTGCGCGGTGACGCGGGTATTGAGCGGCTACCGTTGACCGTTGAGGGGCTTAATCCGAACTGGCCTGCTGCGCTCTGGACGCCTGACGATCTGTCATACACACCGTGGGGGCCGATCAGCCCGCCGCGTCTGCCGGGCACGGACACCGGACCCTATCTTCGTCACATCGGTATTGAAGGTGGAATTGCATATGCCGCGCTTGAAGCACAAGGAGATGTCAAATTTTTTGTCGGTAATACGCTTGTGTCAGAGAATGAACAACTGCATATGGCGTATGCCCTGTGGACCGCGACCGAAGCAATCATCGAGATCAACAACCCGACTGATCAGAATATTGCAACACGCGTAACCAGTCCTGATGCGTTGCCGGGGAAGTATAAGGTCGATACCCGGGTGAACATTCCGGCAGGCGCTTCCGTTCTGGTGAAGCTTTCACAAGGTGAACAGTCACAGCAGCAGTAATTTTGGGTGAAATGAAATGTACAGGTACTTAGTCATTGGATTACTGATGGTTGGTGTTACGTCTTCCGCGTTATCCAGTCCGAACGAATCAAGTAAAGCCGGATCATCCATTGTTGTCGGCCGGGCGGATGAGCCATGGGAGTATCCAGCGGATAACTGGAGCTTCCATGCGCCAAAGTATGACGCAGTGAGCAGTCCGGAGACCTTCGATAACTTTCGGCTGTCATGCACGGTTACCATGCGCGGCGTTCAGTTTGCTTTGCCGAACTACGACACGGCATTTCACACGCGATACCTTTGCCCGGCCGTGCTGTTCTACCATGCGGGAATTGAATTCCGTAGCGACGGAAAAGAACAGCTCTATCGCGTGTTGTTTTCCACCGTGTCAAAGGAAGTGGCTCTCTATCGCGAAGGAGGTGGTTTTCTTGTGGTGGCAAGCGTGGATGTTCGCGAAGACAAACCCTTTCTGGTTGAGATTGTGGCAAGTGGTCCGATCATCAAAGTCAGTGTTGACCGGAAGAAGGCGATTCGGTTTGTCGAACGCCATGAAACAACACTATCCGGATCACTGCGTTTCCTGACGCTACACTCACAGGCAGTTTTTGAGGAGGTGCGAATCGCACCGTTGGCGGCGAGCGAGCCTGATGCGCCCGCGGAGCAATTGGATCACTCGCCGAACCTTCACGTACGAATGTGGCATCGTTGGCTCTGGTTGTTTGACGGGGCCGAGCCAATTGCCCGAGTGATGCGATACGACATGGCAAACCATCGAAATGCGCCGGGTGACGAGAACGGCCCATACCGTTACTTCGGCATCTCTGACGCGAAACTGGTTCCCGGGATTGAGCCTGTCACGCCGTTTCAGTTGGATTGGGACTGTAGTCTCGCCGGCGTCGGGATTGATAAACCTCGCACGCTGGATCTGTTGGAACATCGTCGCGAATCGTCAAACCGTGTTGTATTTAAATGGCGCATCGTCGATGGCGAACAACGCCCCATCGGTGACGGTGCTATGACCGTGACGTACGACCGGCAGGGCGATACATATGTCTACGACGTTCATTCATCAAAGATTCTTACATCGGTGCTCAAAGCAGACCGTGTACAGTTTGCCGATCCCTGGCCGTACTTTGCCGCCGGCCCTGCAACTCAGGTTGCACACAGCTGGAAGCGAAAGTACCGCTATGGGGTATTCGTCGGAGAAGATGGGCAGTTGTACAAGACGCCGATGAATCATCATTTCTGGGCGGATGGCAACATTCGCAGTGGCGGCTTTTATGGCTACTTTTTGAATCAGCACGTCAATCCGGTCTTCGAGATGCATTCGGCGGAGTTGCCGTTGTCGGTCGGCCTGTGCAGTTGGGGCTATGACCTGCATATGCAGTTGCGATTGCCGAACGGTCCTGTGACCCTGCCGGTTGGACACAAACTGACTGCTCGTTTTCGGGTTCTGTCATTCTCACAAACGCGTGCCAGGTCATTAATGAAGCAGGCGAAGTTTCCTTCGCAGTGGCTGGAGAGTGTTCGCGATGTAGTCGCACTGTTGAATACCGGCCAGACTTTGAATCGCTTTGGTCCGGAAGTCTGGGCCAAGCCAACGGAGCCGTTCGATGCATGGATATGGCTCGGTGCGTCACGCACGAATTGGGATCAACAGGTCGGTTACGATGACAACAACTCACTGCGCCTGGACGGCCCACAGCAGCTTCGATCGCGCATCGGCGAAGGCGCATTCTACGGCCGAATGGACAAACCGATCTACGCGCTGCGAGGCGTCGTGCGTACAGAAAAAGTCGCCGGCGAAGGGTTTCGCGTCGGCATGAAACGCGCATTTCGATCGCATACCAATTGGTCCAAACCACTTGCCGGCAGTCACGACTGGACGCCGTTCGAGATAACCGTTGAAGGCAACGATCTGGTTCAAGCGGATCTGTTCATCCAACTGAACGGGACCGGTACGGCATGGGTCGATAACTTACAGTTTCTTCCACTGGCTCGTTGATCGCTGTGCAACTGACCTTTGATTAGTTGCCCTTCACTGTCGCATAACGTGAAGGGCTCTCGGTCGGTGGGGGCTCACCAGCCAGGGTGCTCAACAATGCGCAGTCAGACGTCATACGCAAGGTGGGTTACGGTCGATTTTTGATCGCCCACTTCTGCCATTCACCGCGACCGATCACCCCTTGGACACCGGTCAGTTTGCGCAGCGCCTCATCAATTTCACGTTCGATTCGATAGGTTACGACCGTTGAGTAACGCGCGGCAAGTTGATTCACAATCGGATCGATTGCACGTGTGTCACCGAGGTTGCCCAACGCAACGATCGCTGCACTGCGCAGCGATTCGGACGATCGCTCACGTTCGGCGAGCGTGTCGATCAACGCAGGTACAGCCTCGGTCATGCCCAATTCACCGACTGCCCTGACTGCTGCTTCGCGCAAATTGTAAGGGAGTTCAGTGTCAATAATGATTTCACGCAGCTTTGACAGCACAACGGGGCTGCGCGTACCACTGCGACCAAGCAGACGAACGGTTTCCAGACGCAGCGTCCGCGTTTCCAAAAGCGGCAGGACCAGCGGCACCGCAGCGTCACCCGCAGTGGCCAGGGCGCGGCCGGCATCGGTCCGCAGGATAGCGCTGGTGCGATTTCGGCGATCACCTTTGAAATAGGTCAGCAATTGTTCGAGCAACGGCTTATCAGTAATCGGTGGTCCTTTAGAAAGCATGGCCAGCGCTTGTCGTCGCACGATCAAATCCTCGTCCCTGAGCAAGCCAATCAGTTGTTGGTGCTCGTTTGACTTGTGCGGGTCCAGCGCTGCTGCGCCATGGTAGCGCATCGACGACGTCTGCGCTGTTGCCCATTCCAGTGGTGTGCCGCCTGTCGGTTGTCCCTGGTTCAGATAACCCGCCTCGCGATACACTGCTTGGACGTAATCATTGATTCTGGCTGCATACCAGGGATGAAACATCAATACATCCCCATCCGCCACTTCGCGGACGTAGGCATTCCAGCGCGTGGCCATCAGTTGTTCCCTGACAGCGACGACCTTGAATGATTTGGGCCAAATGCTTCGGATGTGAGCCGGTGTACCACCTTGGCCGAGATTGCCATGGCCGTATGGCGCGGTATAGGCATGGGCGTCGCGCGACGCGAATTCGGGAATAATCAGGTAGTCGGGAAACTGTTCGTGCAACTGCCTGAGCATCTTGACCGGCATGATCCAGGGCACGTTGCGCGGCTTCTGCATCCCTTTGATGTAACTCTGGCTGAAGACACTGGAATCCAGATAGAAGATCGTGCAGCCCCATCGCTGGTGGGCATAGCGAATTTTGTCCGCCATGTTGGCCACGGGATTGGCGACCTCACGGTGGTTCCATCCCCAGCGATTTTTCTCGGTCCGGAAGATCTCGGTCGGTCGGATGGTGATGCCGGTCTTGAAACCTGCGTCAGTAAATTTTTTCATAAATGCATCAGCGTGACGGTGCATTTCGGGCGCAAGCCGGTCGATGTGTCGTGGATCGCCGATGTAGCTGATCGCGTGGGGCATCTCCTGCCCTTCGATATCCCAGACGATGACGCCTTGTGAGTCCATTTCCTTCATGCGTGCGATACAGTTGTCCGCGTAGTCAGACAGGCGTTGGTCGAACACTTCGATTCCAGCCTCGGTTGTGATGTCGATCTTTTTGTTTCCCTGAAACCACCCGCGCGGATTAGTTTTTGACCCGGTATGCGGATTACAGAGAAAGACCGCGGCGATCGGCCGGCGGTCATCCCACCGAAGCGTCATCGGCCGTTGCTGTGCGTGTTCCTCGTAGATGTCGGGGAACAGGTCCTCCGCCTTGGCGGTTGCCGGGCCTACCACCAGACTGCATTGGTAGGTTTTTTGTGTTCCGGGCTTGAGCGGGTCGCCGGGTTTGCCGAACCAATGGTCCTCGACGACCGGGTGAAAGGCATCTTTGGGCGGACTGGGCCCTTCAATGCGCAGCGGTTTTTCACCGTGCGGATAGAACGCCATCCCGCGCAGGCCGATGGCGCATGCAGTGTGTTCGAGCAGTTGCACGCCGAGCTTACGGCGGGCGAACGTCTTGGTATTGGCCGGGACATGCGGCAGGTCAAGCGGCAGCAGATGAACGGGCGCGTTGAGGATTGTCTTGTCACCACGATTGACCAGCGTCAGTTCCATATCCAGACGACTGGCGTTGGATTTATAGACCAGGTGTAGTTCGCCCCAGTCATATATTTGTCGCAACTGACGGGTTTTGACATCGAAAGCTGACGCTGTTGGCTTGGGCGTCCATATCTGCTGATACCCGCGTTCGTCATCCGGGGCCTCGATTCGCAGTGCCTGGACATGAACGCGCGGCGTCTTTTTCCACTGTTCTGCATTGAACAGGACGGCGTCGCCGTAGCGCAGCTGCGTCAGCCCTTGATCGTCATAGCGCACAGTCAGTGAAGCGGCGCGGCAGAGTGATGCCACCGACAGCCAGATGACGGCGATACGAACAACACGCGAGTAGGACATGGTGGCTTACTTTCACCCTTTGTCGGCTGCCGGCAGCAAAATAGAAATCAAAAGAGAGATGATCGAGATCACGACCGGGAGTTCGATCAGTGTAAATGCCTGTCGATTATTCGTGAACATGGGATTCTCTCTTTCTGCAACGTCGGGGTTCTGAATTGTCATGCGAGCGTTAAGTGATCATGCGCGTGTCCGGACGACTTATGGCGCCGCAACGATTCGAGCCCACCGAACAAAATTGTCACTGCCGTTGGTGTGCGTGCCGAAACGGTTGAGCATGTAGACCCAGGGCGCATCGTCGGCAAAGGCAAATGGCGTACTCCCGTGTGCCAACCAGCCTGCCTGCTTGACTTCGTCCACGCTGATCCAGCGTGCAGAGCCGTCAAAGAAAACGGAATTGGATCCTTCACCAAGATGGCTGATGCCGAATCGTGTTGGCAGGGCATCGCCGCCGACCGCCGCGCCGTGGTTGAAGAAGGAATACTGGGCACACGTGATGAAGATCGGCGAGACCTCGACATCAGTCCTTTGCCAGTGACGCGAAACCCACTCAATGGTGATTCGAGGCTCAGAGTCATAGACGCTGTTGTAGACGGAGCCATTGATTGTTTGAGGACCGGAATGATTCGACCAGAACTGATGGGTAATGCCCAGATAAGTGCGAAACCGCAGTGCGATGTTGGTTGCTCCGCCGGTCATGCGCTCCCATGCGGCTGAATCCTGATCCAGTGCGATGGCGTTGCCCGCGTACTGGCCGGTTGGCGCATTGCCGGTGCGATCGAAGGTTGGGCAGTAAAGGGTTTTTGGGCTGTTGACGTAGCCGGTGCGGATCAATGTGCCAAGGGCAAAGACGGTGCCGGCGGCCGTACCTTCGTGTGTCTGCGCCGCCTGCGGGCCGTGGTGGCTGGTGGGCGACGCTGAATTGGTCGCCCCATGCCAGTGAATCTGATCGCTTGGGTCCTTGCCGTCGTATCCACCATCATCACGATTGGCAGTAGCGCTGGGTACGCGGTCATTCTGATCGTTGGCGTACAGAAACACCTCCAACCCATTTGTCCTGCGATCGCTAAGACAGGCGACACGCTGCGCGGCCTGTCGGGCGCGGGCGAGTGCAGGCAACAGAATAGCGATGAGCAGTGAAATGATGCTGATGACCACCAGCAACTCAATCAGTGTGAAACCGGCGCGGCTTAAAAACGGGTGTTTGTGAATGTGCTTTGCGGTCGTTGACATGTGTTGGCTCCTTAATCTTCTGAAGCCGCCGACCGTGTGTCGGCTTGACTTTAACGCGACGTGAAATCAACTCGCCCGTCGGAGCCTGAGGGCAGCCGGGTGGGCGTCAATCCTGCGAACACCGGCCGAACCAGCCGAACGCTGTCCGGTGTGGCCGGGTTGTAGAGTTTTACGCGAAGTGTTTCCACCGCCAGACGTGCCAGCTCGATGAGATCGACTTCAAAACGAAACACGGGTAGCGCAAACGGCACCGGTGCCTGCACAATCGTCTGGACCGCCATGCTGGGGCGGTACCCGGAACTGGTCACCAATTCATTGGCAAGCCCCATCGCGACGATATCGTCGACCAGGACCAACCCGTCCGGTCGCTCTTCAGCCGGCATGTTGAGCAGTTTTTGAGCGACACGCTGGCCTGCGCCCAAGCCGAATCCACCACCCAGGATTTTGTCGGAAACATTGTCAGGAAAGCTGTCGCGCACCGCCTCATGCGCTCGAAGCAACACTCGGCTCGGCTTGTTGTCAATATGTCCTACCAATGCGATTTTCCGATGGCCCTGACCGGCCAGAACGGCAGTCGCATGTGTGATCATCGACAATTCATCAATCCCGACGCCGTGGCCTTGCACGCCTTGTTCGAGGACGCCGCTGATCGCGATGCCATTCTCCGGTGCCCACTCGAAAGCGCCACATTCCAGCGTTTGCGGGCTGATGATTCCGTCGATCTCCTGCGTGCGACCGTCACCAACAACGTTCTTGAGGACATTCAAATTGATGCCGAGCGTCGGATCCTGTTTGGGGATCGGGTGCAGCGTGCAGTTGAACCCCTCTTCGCGCAGGCGCAGGTGCAGCGCGTGTGTCAGGCAGGGGAAGAACATACTGCCCGCATAGCAGGACATGACATATGCAGGGATGGCGATCGACCAGAGTTGGGTCGATGCCGCTTCCCGGTCGAGCAGTGTGGTCCCAACCCCGCGTTGCCTGCGGATGACCCCCATCTCTTCCAAGGCTTTCATCGCGGGCGACAGCGTGTCGTTACTGAATCCGAGCCGCTCGCGTAAGGCTGGCTGGTCATCAATCCGATCACCGGGCGACAGCCGGGCGAATTCCTTTAGAAGTCTCTTCGCAGCAGCGCGAACGCGCGGACGATTTGCATGCAGGGTTGCATTCAGCGACATCACCTGTATATTACCGATTAACCGGTAATAATCAAGTGATTTTGATCCAGCTTGCGCAATGAATTCTGCTTCACAATCAGACATGAATACGCGGATTCCAAGCCGCTTTACAATGATTTTATCTCTATTTACAGCGAGATAAATCGAGATTGAGCGGACTCGCCGAACCTATGGGTGCAGAATGGCTTTCGATTAATAATACCGATATTTCGGTAATAATTAGACCGTAAAGGAAGGTTTACTTGCATGCCTGTTGAACAGCAAACCCTGGGGCGTGCGAGCCAGCGCGGCGCGGCGATCAGCAGTTGGGCGTTTTATGGCAATGGATATCGGCAACAGTCCGTTTCGTACGATTGAACACCACGTGGATCTGTGCGTGGTAGGTGGCGGGATGACCGGGGTGTGCGCCGCTGTGGCGGCGGCGCGGCACGGCGCGCGCGTAGTGCTGATGCAGGATCGACCGGTTCTGGGCGGCAACGCCTCCAGCGAGATTGGGGTCCACATTGTCGGCGCCGATCGCGTGGGCAAAATTCCGCATGCCAGGGAAACCGGGATTCTTGAGGAACTTCGTCTGAAGAACCTGGTCCGTAACCCACAGGCAAGCTTGTCCATGTGGGATCTCGTTGTGTACGACACGGTGCGCTACACGCCCAACCTGACGGTGTTATTGAACTGTTCCTGCCTGGATGCGGCGATGGACGGAGCGAAGATTAAGCAGGTAACAGGTTGGCAGCTGTCAACGCAGACCTGGCATGTCGTGGAAGCAACCATCTTCGCGGACTGTTCCGGTGATGCCATACTCGCGCCGCTGACGGGAGCCGAGCACCGCATGGGTCGCGAGGCGGCCGATGAACTGGATGAGTCGATCGCTCCACCGGTTGGCGATGAGTTGACCATGGGGATGAGCTACATCTTTTACACGCGCGAGCATGATCGGCAGATGCCGTTCATGCCATTTCCGTGGGCTCGCAAGATCAAAGATTGCGATGATCTGCCATGGGGTGCGGACAATCACAAGTTCTGGCTTTACAGTCCCTGGTGGTGTGAGTTGGGTGGTGAGCATCACAGCATTCATGACAGCGAACTGCTGCGCGACGAGCTGTTGAAGTTCACCATGGGGATATGGGATCACATCAAAAACGATTGTGTTCATAGCGAGCGTGCGAAAAACTGGGCATTGGAGAAGGTGCAGTTTGTGCCCGGCCGCCGCGAGAGTCGCCGGTATGTGGGTGATCACATGCTGACGCAGCGCGACGTGCAGACAGGCGGCCGGTTTGATGATGTGGTTTGTCACGGCGGTTGGACACTCGATATGCACCATCCCGGCGGGGCGGACTCTTTTGCGAAGTACAACGAGCCTCCGACGGCGCATCATCCGGCCCCCTCGCCGTTTGGCATTCCCTATCGCTGTCTGTATTCGCGAAACGTGGTGAATCTGATGTTTGCCGGCCGTGTGGCCAGTTGCAGTCACGTGGCAATGAGCAGCACGCGCGTGATGGGCACCTGTAGTGTGATGGGGCAGGCGCTCGGTACGGCCGCGGCTTTGGCGCGGGCCAAAGGTGTCATGCCGCACGACCTGATGGACCACATGCCTCAACTGCAACAGCAACTGCTTGCCGATGATGTCTACCTGCCCGGTGTGGCGAAACAGATGAGCGCCGCCACAACGGCAGGGCGGCTTGACGCGTCGCGCGGGGATCCTGAAAAAGTTCGTGACGGCATGCATCGGCACGTGGCCCGCGACCCGTTCGTCTGGATGCGAAAATCCGGGTTTGCCGGGGCGGATGCGGATGATCTGGAGCGCTTTAACTGCCACAGTTGGCGCGCCTGCTCCGGCGACACCTTGACCTACAGTTTCGACCGGACCACGCGCGTCTGGAACGCCACGTTGATCCTTGACAGCAACCTGGAGCGCAGCATCGCGCTGAAAGGGCCGGGCTGGCAGGAGCCGTTCCCCGAGCGCATGCCCAAACGCTTCCGCTTGGAGGTCCGTCGCGCCAAAGACTGGCATCCCGTCGCCGTGGTAGAAAACAACACCCAGCGGATGGTTAATTTAACTGTCAACGAGGAAACAACCGGCGTGCGATTCGTGCTCGAAGAAACGCACGCCGGCCCCTGCTCGGATATCTATGGGTTCTACTTAGAAGCGCGAGGTGAAGATGGTTGAGAGACCGGACATCCTCTTCATCTGGGTATCGAAACGGCGGTATCGAAACGGGGTCTGACCCCGTTTCGTTTCCCGTTTCGTTTCCGTTTCGTTTGATGTCCGTTTGATGTCCGGCTTTTTTAGAAAGCGAAAGCTGAAGTGGAGAAACAATGACCAGATCATCGCCAATGCGACTGCCGCGAGGTAGTGTGTCAGATGATCCTCTGATGTCCGGCGACTACACCGTGACGGTGAACGGCGAAGCGTTGCCGGTTCATGGCGCAAAGAGCTGTCAGTCGCCGTGGCCCTTTCGTATTTTCAAGGCCGGGGAACGAGACGACATCAAGCTCGCCAGTTTGGACGCTCCGATGGGCCCGGCCCAGATCGCTTCGGCGGGCAACGCCCCCTATGCCTTTGCGGGATTCTCGTTAGAAGGACCGGCCACCGTGACGATCACCAGCCGGTTGCCGCTCGATGATGTGCGTATCGCCCCCTCGAACGCAGCGGCGGTTGACTCGATTCGCGACAACTTGCTCACACTGACCGTCACGAGGCCGACGAAGATTTCGATCGAGCCCCGGGGGAGGCACGGCGGCCTGTTGCTGTTCGTTGACCCACCCGAGTCGGATATGCCGGAGCCGGACGAGCGTGGCGTACATTATTTCGGGCCCGGTCATCATCATGTCGGTTTGATCGAGCTACGAAGCGGCGAAACACTCTACCTTGCCCGCGACGCTGTTGTTGAAGGCGGCATCCGCGCCCGCGGCGCGAATGACATTCGTATTCTTGGACGCGGCATACTCTGCGGCGATCCCTGGGGATGGCGCGATGGACCTCAGCCGCATATGGTCATGCTCGAAGACTGCCAAAACGTCCTTGTCGAAGGTGTCACCCTGCGCTGCTCCTGGCAGTGGACCATTCGCATGATGGCCTGCCGCAACGTCACCATACGCAACCTCAAAAACTGCCAGGGCAAAAATCTCAACGACGACGGTATCAACCCCTGCAGCAGCAGCGACATCTTGATCGAGGACTGCTTTATTCGAACACAGGACGACAACATTTCTGTCAAGGCACACTGCGAGGATCGCAGGCCGAGCGAACGCATCACCGTTCGCCGATGTCTGCTTTGGAGCGACCTTTCCCGCATCCTCATGATCGGTCCGGAGTCTCACGCCGACCGCATCGGCGATGTGGACTTCCATGAATGCGAAATTCTGCATTTGGGGCCGCCTATCAGTAAGGCGGGCTTTGGCGACTGGAACGGCTGCGCGCCTGCGTTTTCCATGCAAGCCGGTGAGGACTGCATGATCGAACACATCGATATCCGTAACGTGACGGTACATATGGATGCGGATCGGGACGGCATGAATGTGGTAGTGCTCCATCCGGAGGTGAACCAGTTTATGAAACGCAGAACGTTCGGACGCATTCGTGACGTGGCATTCACCAACGTTGCATTCGTCGGGGCCGCTGCGCAACCGCGAATTCTGATTCGCGGCCAAGATCCGCAGCACCAGGTCGAGAATGTCACGTTTCGCCACTGTACCGTGCAGGGCATGCCGCTGACTGGTCAGTATCCCGGGCTGACGACCGGCGACCACACCGAAGGGATTCGACTGCTGCCATGAGCAATCGCAAACCAAACATCCTTATCATCTACACGGATCAGCAGCGTTACGACACGCTGGGGGCTGCCGGCAACGAACGCATTCGCACGCCCAATCTTGACGCGTGGTCCGAGCGATCGGTCCGCTTCACCCGTGGCTATGTCAACAGTCCGATTTGTCTGCCCTCTCGTGTCTCCATGATGACAGGCCGCTACTGTCGGGCCCATCGCAGTTTCACCAATGGGTTCTGTCTGTTACCGCGTGAAACAGATATGCCATCACATCTGCGGCGGCACGGTTACCGCACGGCGATCGTTGGAAAGGATCACTGCTTTGGCGATCACCGCATTCATGAGGTGTTCGACCACGTGCGTCTGGCCAGTCACCTGTACATGATCCCGGATGAGGACGAAGTGGAGCAGCGCATCCGCGAATCGCGCGCCGGCACGATGCAGATGCCGTTCGCCGATGACCCGATTCCAGGTGATGACGGCATCACAGCCCGACTCTGTCGGCATGCCGCTGAATACGTTCAGGAGGCCGACAACGATCGGCCGTGGTTCATGTGGCTGTCGATTCCCGATCCACATCCCCCGTACATGGTGGGTGAACCTTACGATCAGATGTACGCGGACACACCGATCCCGCCGCCGGCATGGAAACGTGATGAGATGGCAAACAAGCCGTACCGCCAGCAACTGGTGGTGCAGTGGGATCGCTATGCGGCCGAGTACGATGGCGACCGGATCGATAAACTGCGCCGCATCTACTGGGGGATGGTCAGTTGCATCGACACACATGTCGGTCGCGTGTTGGCCGCGCTTGAGCAACAAGGGATCGACGACGAAACGATCGTGATTTTTACCAGTGATCACGGCGACTACATGGGTGACCACCACATGATCCGCAAGGGACCTCACGTATACGAAGCCCTGACCCATGTGCCACTGATCTTGCGTTGGGGCGACCGTTTCAAGGTGCGTTCGACGGATGCTTTTATGAGCAATGTGGATTTTCTGCCCACGCTTTGTGATTTGGTTGATATCCCGACGCCCGAACATGTGCAAGGGATATCACAGGCCGCCTTTCTGCTTGATCAGCAGCCGGCACCTCGATCGGCCGTGTTCTTCGAGCATGGTTCTCCGGGGATGCCGTTAACCCCGATATCTGCCGATGAAGCGGAACTGACAGCCATTCGCGACAACGCCGGCGGCCACCATCTCTGCCCGCCGATCTATCAGGGCCGAACGCGAGGTGTTCGCACCGAGCGCTGGAAGTATGTCTGCAATGTCGGCGACGTTGACGAACTTTATGACCTTGAAACCGACCCGAATGAACTGGACAACCTGATCGAGGCTGGTGACCCGATCACGCGCAACGCTCTGGATGAACATCGCCAGTTGCTGTTGAACTGGAGTCTTGAAACGGAAGACTCGATGCAGGGCGCCTTTGCCGAACAATAACATGAAACCCTGAAACCGGATTCCCACCGATGAGCCATCCCACTTTACGATTTCGCCAGATACATCTGGACTTTCATACGCATCAGTCGATTGCCGATATCGGCGCGGACTTTGACGCGGATCACTTCGCTGACACGCTTGCCCGGGCGCGTGTGGATTCGATCAACCTGTTCGGCCGATGCCACCACGGCTATATCTACCATCAGAGTGAGGTGTTCCGTGACATCCAGCATCCGCATTTGAGTCGCGACCTGCTTCGCGAACAGGTTGCCGCCTGCCACGCCCGCGATATCAGGACCCCGATCTACATTACGGTGCAATGGGATGCGCTCAATGCCCACAGGCATCCCGAGTGGCTCTGCCGCACGCACGAAGGCAAGGTCAATATTCCCGTCGGGCGTCCCGGGTTTTACAACCATCTCTGTGTTAACTCGCCTTACCGACATTGGCTCAAGGACTACACCACCGATGTGCTTCAGACGGTTGAGGGGGACGGCCTCTGGTTCGATATCGTCATGTTCCGGGACTGCTTCTGCACCTACTGTGTCGACCAGATGCTTCAGCAGGGCATCGATCCAATGGACGAAGATGCCCGTCATCATTTTGCATTCAAGACCATTCTCGATTTTCAAAGGGACATGACCGCGCATGTCAATTCGGTTAAACCTGATCAGTTGATTTTCTACAATTCGGGTCATGTCGGCCCCGCGCATCGCGACGGCCTGTCGGCGTTTACGCATCTCGAACTGGAAAGCCTGCCCGGCGGCGCATGGGGATACGACCACTTCCCGCAAACCGCCCGTTATGCTCGCACGCTCGGTGTTGACTTTCTCGGGATGACGGGCAAGTTCCACACCGCGTGGGGCGACTTTCACAGCTTCAAGTCGAGCGAGTCGCTCAAGTATGAGTGCGGCGTGATGCTCGCCATGGCGGGGAAGTGCTGTATCGGTGATCAACTGCACCCGCGCGGCGAAATATGTGAAACGACCTATGATCTGATCGGCGGCGCATTTCAATACGTTGAAGCCTGCGAGCAGTGGTGCGCCGACACGAAGCCGATTACCGATATCGCTGTGCTCAGTCCGGAAGCATTCATTGGTATTCCGGTCGGCCTGCCTCCTGGTAAACGGGTTCCGCCTGCATCCAAAGGTGTATGTCGGGTATTGCAGGAACTGCACCATCAGTTTGACATGATTGACGCCGACGCCGAACTCGATGACTACCGATTGGTTATTCTTCCCGACGAGATTCCTCTAAACGGTGAGTTGGCAGCAAAAGTCAACCGTTTCATCGAAGCAGGTGGGGCCGTGATCGCATCGCATCGTAGCGGCTTGAGCGAAGACGGTCAGTTCGCCATTCCCGTTGGCGCTGAACACGACGGTGATGAGTCCTACGAGCCGACATTCGTCAAGCCGTCACACGGGTTTGACGCCGGTCTGCCTGATACCCACCACGTGATGTACCGGCGCGGCAGCAAACTGAAACAGTTGGATGCTGACGCAGAAGTTCTGGTGGAGCAGGCAGCACCTTACTTCAATCGCACGTGGCGTCATTTCTGTTCGCATCGACACGCGCCAATCGGAGGTGAATCACTGGGGCCGGCCGCAATTCAGCGTGGCAAGGTGATCTACTTTACGCATCCGGTCTTCCATCAGTTTCACGAGCACGCGCCGCCATGGGTGAGGCGCTTGCTTGCCGCAGCCGTTGCCCGTTTACTGTCCGAGCCGGTGGTCAGTGTCGAAAATGGCGCGACCACACTGCTGGTAACAGTGGCTGACCAGCCCCATGAAAAGCGTCGGATGGTTCATTTGCTGCACGCGATTCCCGTTTCGAGTGCGCAGCAACTCAAGACGATCAACGAAGAGATACCACTTCATGGTGTTCGTATTTCGGTCGCGAGTGAAAAAATGCCGACGTCGGTCATGATTCAGCCCGATGGCGATTCGCTGCCGTTTGAATTCAGTGACGGTCGCGTACGTTTTACGGTTCCACGGGTGGGGCTGCATACCATGGTTGTGATCGCCTGATGATGCCTTGAAAGAAGGTTTAATGCATGAAGCCTTCGTCTTTATTTCCGCAACTGGCGCGAAAGTGATTGTGAACTTTTGAAAGAGACACTATGACATGGCAACTAACCGAACGATTGCGTTTACTGGCGATACTGAGTTGCTGTCTACCGCTTCTATTATCTTTCGGTCTGGAGCATTGCATGGCTGAGTCGCTTCAATTGCCCTCGATTTTCAGTGAAGGGATGGTGCTTCAGCGTGACCAGCCGGCGCCGGTCTGGGGTCGCGGTTTGTCCGGCGACGCGATTCGTGTTCGTGTTCTCAATCGCGCCAAGCTGTTGGCGCAAGCCATCACAACGGTCGACACAGATGGCGCGTGGCACGTCTCGCTCGATCCTCTGCCTGCCGGTGGCCGATACACATTGCTTGTTGAAGCAACGGAACAAGGATCGAAGCAGGCACGCGAACGGCTGCTGTTTACCGATGTGCTGGTTGGCGAGGTCTGGGTCACATGCGGGCAGTCGAACATGATATGGCCGCTGGACAGTGCCGCCGCTCGCGAAGAAGCGGTTGCAACGGTGTCGAATTATCCGATGTTGCGCGTGGCCATGGTGGGAGTCCGCAATGCGCATGAGGTGACCGAGCCACGTTGGGACAATGAAGGCTTTTGGGGGCCGGTCAAGTGGGAGTCGGCCGCGTATCTCGCGCCCCGGTCTTCGAAGACCGACATCCCGGGGTCTTTGTCCGCAGTCAGTCACTTTTTTGCTCGCAAGGTCAGTGACCATTTCGGCGGTGACGTTCCGGTTGGCATGATCGATATTGGCGCGATCCTCCCCGTAGAAACCTGGGTGGATTCTGAGTTTGCTGAGCAGTCGAAGCATCTTCAGCACCTGGTTGGCAAAAATTATCCCCATGCAACAGGACGCGGTTTTCTGGCCAACATTGTTCCGCTGGCGCCTTATGCCGTTCGTGGTGTGATCTACTACCAGGGTGAGATGAACGCCGGCCGACCTGTCGATTACCTGCATGGCCTGACAGCCCTGATCCAGTCGTGGCGCCGCGCGTGGGAGCAACCCGAACTTCCATTCCTTATCGTTCAGTTACCCTCGTTCATTCGTCACGAAAATCAGCAGGCCAATGACCTTGACATGGATGCAGCTTCCTTGGCCGCGTTCGCAGACAATACGCCGGACCACGGTTTCGTTCGGGTGCGTGAAGCACAGCGCCGTGTCGTTTCGTCACTGCCTCATGTGGGGATGTCTGTCACCCTCGACGTTGGTGAGCCTTTTGACATTCATCCACCGAAAAAGAAGCCGGTTGCCGGGCGACTTTTCCTCGAAGCCCGTCGTCTGGTGTACGCCCCGAATGAACCGACGCCGGCGAGCCCCATTTACCGGGAAGTGAAGTTGGAGCCCGGCCGGGCCCGGATCATCTTTGACCATGCAGGCGATGGACTTCTCCTGCGCAATGCAAACGCAACAAGCGGATTTGAACTTCAGCGGCCCAGCGGCGAGTGGGTCGTCGCCCAGGCGCAGGTCGTAGGCAAGGATACGGTTCACGTTACAGGCTCACCCGGTGAGACGCCGCGCGGTGTGCGATACGCGTGGCGCGGCTATCCGCCTGTAACCCTTTTCAATCGTGCGGGTTTGCCTGCTGCGCCGTTGCACTATCCCTCAGTTGAACTGAAGCAATGAGCCAGGGAAGACAATGGCATGTTCGGTCGATACATCGTGACGATCACGGCGCGTGCAGGCGTTCGGAGAATTGAATGACTGAGAAACGCCCCAACATTCTGCTCTTCTGTGTTGACCAGATGCAGTCCTACTGTCTCGGCGCCAACGGACATCGCGAGGTGCAGACACCAAACCTTGATGCGCTGGCCAAACGTGGCGTGAATTTCACGCGCGCGTATGTCAATAATCCCGTCTGTATGCCGTCGCGCGCAGGTATTTTCACCGGCCGAACGCCGCGGGATCACGGCCTGTTGACCAACGGCTGCAAACTGCCGGAGAGTATTCCAACCATTGTCGATGCCTTGCGTCAGTCAGGCTATCGCACGCACGCAGCTGGCAAGTTACATCTTCAGCCGACGGGTGGCCCGGGTGACGGGTCGGATCGCAGCCTTGAAGGACGTCGATTGTGGAGCGACCCGTCGTACGACATGCCGATGCCGTATTACGGTTTTGAGTCAGTCGATCTGGCTTCGGGGCATGGCTTCTGGTGTGGCGGCCATTACCCTCGCTGGCTTCACGAACAGGATCCGGATGCTCATCGGCTCTATCGCCCGGAACATTCTTCCTATGCACCCTGGCCTGATGACCCGGCAAGGCGTGGCTTTCGGTTGGATCTGCCCGAAGAACTGCACTACAACCAATGGATCGCTCAGCGCAGCATCGATTTCATCGAGCAACAATTCGATCGGCAGCCGTTCTTTCTCTGGTGCTCATTTCCGGACCCGCATCATCCGTTTGCTGCCTGCCGGCCTTACAGCACCATGTATGATCCGGCATCGCTGACATTGCCTGCCACGTTTGAACATCGTGAAGACAACTGTGCCACGCTTGCCGCCGCCCGGATGGGAAATGGTTTTAACAGTCCGCCGGATGAAGCCGCGCTGCGCGAAATTCTAGCACAGACCTATGGCATGGTCAGCCACGTCGACGCCTGTGTGGGAAGAGTGCTTAATGTGCTCAAGCAGCGGGGGCTTGCGGATAATACGCTCATTGGTTTTATCTCTGATCACGGTGACTACCTGGGCAGCCACGGGCTACTTCTCAAAGCGATCTTTCCGTACGAGGAAGTATGGCGAGTCCCGATGATCTGGCATCTGCCAACGGGTGGTGATACGCAGGCAGAACAGGGGGTGGTCAGCCTGCTTGATGTCGCACCGACGCTTGCGGATGCAGCCGGTTTGCCCTCAGACTGGTACGAGACGCGCGGGTTTGGCGCAGGGCCCCGGCCGGGTCTGCCCGGTCGCTCTCTGTTTGCGCGAATCGCTGGAGAACGGTTGACTGATCCGCGCCCCGCCTTGATTGAATACGACGAAGACTGCCACGGCGATATGCCGCTTTGCCGACAGCGGGGGCTGGTGACAGAACGTTACAAACTGGTCACGTTCGCGGGTCGCAATGACGGCGTGCTCTTTGATTTACAGGAAGACCCGCTGGAAACCGTTAACCGATTTGATGACGCTGAATTCCTGAACCTGCGCAGCGAACTGACTGGTGACCTGCTCGACCGACTGATTTTGTCAGAACGATTTGACACACGGCGTTACAGCCACGCATGAACCTGGAGATAACGAACATGGCAATGTGGATACTGTCTTTGTCGACGCTGTTGTTGACAGCTTCTTTTTGTGCCGGGCAGGATGACAAACCGTTGCCGGGCTTTGCGAAAAAGTTCAGTTTGCTCGGCTTTGATGGCGCAGTTGCCGGCAAGGACGGCAAGGCGATCGAACTCTACCGTGTCCCCGCTTCGGTACGCCAACATCTGAACCAGAAATCGCGCGAGCAGATGCACAAAATGGCTCACGGGGAAATCCGATTTGTCCTCAACGAAGGTGAGAAGCTGGAGAACGTCGCGGTTCACGTTCAGATGGATGGCAAAGCGGTCGCTTACGTCGATTTCTTCTACGGCGACTACCAGTATTGGCTGTTTAACCGTCCTGTACGAGGCGGGGCAAAGCTGAAGTTCCCGACGCATGGCGTGTTCTCTGTGCGCAAGGACCGCGTTCCGAATGGACGTTACCCGACGTATCTCTGTCGCATGGTATTCAACGGGCCGCCGATGAAGATCACGGGTGTAGAAGGTGACATTCGTGCGCCGCGAGCGGATGAACTGCCGCCGATCATGGTGGCCTATGGCACGTCGATTACACAGGGCGCCCGGGCCAGCCGCGCGGACCTGTCGTGGCCGGCGCTGACTGCACGAGTGCTGGGCTATGATCTGGTGAACCTCGGTTCCAGCGGATCGGCATTTTGTGAACCGCAGATGGCTGACTACATCGCCACGCTCGACTGGGAACTCTGCGTCCTTTCCCTGTCCGTCAATATGGTTCGTCGCTTCAGTGTGGAAGCGTTTCAGCAACGCGCCGAATACTTTGTGAATACAGTAGCTGCCGCAAAACCCGATGCGACTGTCGCGTGCATCAGCCTGTTTCCCTACTTTGTTGACTTTGATCGGGAAGGCCCCAACAAACAGAAGGTCGCCGGTTATCGGCAGGCGTTGGAGCAGATCTGTCGGGACAGCAAGCACAAGAATATCCGCTTTTTCAAGGGAACCGATCTGCTCTCGCCGACCGGCCTGACGCAGGACCTTATTCATCCGGGTGACCACGGCATGATCGAGATCGCCCAGAAACTGACCGCGGGTCTGAAGGACTTAAAGGTTCCCAGCTACTCAACGACTCGATGACCGTTTGCATTACGGCAGGACTCTCATGTCTGCTGCGCTTTTGAATTTTCTTTCGCAGGTAGGAACGAGTTGTTATTCGGATGACAGTTTGACGATGCGCCCGTCAAGCGATGCGACGAGGAATGATTCATTGTCGATTGATAGAATTTTGCGAGCCGGGCAGTTAACTGTCTGCGGCACGCCCCAATAAAGGTCTGTGACTCGGATGCCGCCGGGGCCGACGATACAAACGTGTTTGTCATTTACTGCAAGGTCTGTCGAGCCTGGCGCCCACTCGGACTGCGCGACAATTCGGCCCGCAGGATCGAAACGCAGCAGCATGCCATCGTCCTTGCATACGTACAGGTCACCATCATGGGTGACTGCTGCCGTGGCCGGTGTGTCGAACCGTCGAGACCAGATCTTGTTACCTTTCATGTCAGACACAAGTGCCTGAAACGCGTTGACCGCCAACACACGAAGTTCGCCGCCGATCTGTTGAATGGACAGATGCAGGGTGTGTCCGTTGGGCATGATGTGTTCGGCGAATGGTTCGCGTGTCTTGCCATCAAAAAGAATCAGGTAGGGCGACGTGGCATATCCTCGGCCGAGGATGGCCTGGTCTTCAACACCATCACCGTTCATGTCGACACCCGCCGGCAGCACGCGATCCCAGTAAATCAACCCGCGCCAAGCAAACCCACGCCGTCCGACCATGTCATTTGAATTCGGCGGCAGCCAGTTCAGTGAGCCGTCCGTTTCCTTCCATGCTACCGACTGGTATGAGCCGAAGAAAAGGCTGGATTCTTTGGCATCTGGTCGCCGCCATGTGCCGATCGAATAGATGCGGTTTTGAATCAGCCCCTGATCGAAGAACTCGGCGGCGATTTCGCTTTGCGCTTCCATCTGGGCATGCTGCTCGACCTCGCCATCTCGTGTCAGTTGCCACAACCCGCATGCAGCGTCTGCCATGACAAGCCTTGGGCCGGCTGGTGTTTCAATGGCTGACGCAGCCAGTAGTGGTGCATCGAACTGTTTGTGCCAGAAAATTTCCCCATTTGCGTCAAGACAGATGACCTGGTGGTCTTCGGTGCGCGCGAAGATGGTTTGATCATCTTGATTGAGAAACGCCAGTTGAACGACTTGGGCCGGCGCGGTGCGTGGGCCGTAGAGTTCGACAGAATGCAATGGCAACCCACGCGGCAGTTTCAGTTCGATCGATGAAAGCGATTTGCCCTCGTATCGCAAGACTGTCTGCTGCTTGAAGAAGCTTTTGCCGGTGGGGCCGACCAACCGTTGGTTGAGGCGGCCGCGCTGGCGATCGCCGTCGAACAGTAACTGGCACGCTTCTTCGGATTGTGTATCCAGCTCAACCGGCACCGGCATGGCAGGTTGTGTGCCGAATTCTGGCCAGTGCTCGCCGCCCTCGAGCTGTTCTGATTCGGCGACCGCGAGGACGTGGTCGATTAAGACGGAGCTTTCAAAGTCGGCGCGCCAGTCCGTTGCATGTGATCCGTCACCATCGTCGACGGTGTCCTTCCAGGAGCCGCTGGTCAATCGTCCGCCGGACTGTGGCGGGTGTAGCCGTTGATGGTGCGGCTCGAGTCGGTCGCAGGACCATGTTGTTTTTAATGGTTGCGTCTGATGGTTTGAGGCCTCCTGCTCCTGCCCGGGAGGGGCTGCCTGTTCCCAGAGGTTGGTCAATTGTTGATGCAAATCGAACTGCGTCTGTGATTGTGCGACGGTGTTGTGATCCGCTTGGGCGATCAGTTCGTCGCCGATGCGAATTTCACCGCCAACGACACGCGCTTCGTTTGCGTTCATGACAAACGCGGTGGTGCTTGCGTGAATCGTACCGGCCTGCCAATCACCAATGCCGTAGATGGTAAAGGCTTCGGGTGTGCGTACGATCACAGTGTTTTCAGCGAGTTTGCGAATTTCCGGTTGTGGCGCATTGCGATCGCGCGTCGCGACGAGATTCACGATACAAGTCTGTTCGTTACCGTTAGGCGCCGCGAAAGGTTTGTACTGGCGAAGTAGAAACGGGACACGCTCCGCCTGGTACTTGGCCTCCGGTTCGCGTCCCGCTTGTGACTTAAGTGGCTCCGACGCTTCGATCGTACAGGCCAGGTCATCCAGTTGTTGCACCCATCGGCCATCCACCATCTCGGCTGGATGCAGCGTACGCCACGTCACTGTGAGGTTAAACGGGCCTTGTCTCCGGGCTTTGACGTGGTCAAAGAAGAGGAAGTACTCGCCTTTTTTCCAGAGGATATGGCGGGTCCAGTCTGTGTCGTGATAGTCTTCGGATTTCAATGCACCGTAGCCGAACGCATGATCCTGAGCGATTGCCACCGTACTGCCCCACGGTTCGCCGACGTCTTGTTTTTCTGCTTCCATTGCGCCGCGGCTGACCGCGAGGCCCGACTTTTCGTAGTTGCCTTCCGCGCCGGTGTGCGCGACCAGCCAGACTTTGCCGCGATCGACGTAGCGCAACACGGATGCGAGGCCCAGCGGTTGGAACTGATTCTGAAATGCATCCAGAGCCAGGTACTGGTCGTCCGCGTTGAAGCCGCTACGAAACGTCAGCAAGTCAGCCGTATCTTCGCGCTTCACGTTCGGCTGTTTCCACCGCTTGTCAATGATGGATTCGTCAAATGCATGTGGAGCGAGCGGCTGGCTCTGCACGCCCAGCCATTCGTTCGGTTGTTTGGGTTCGACGTCGTCGATCGGCAGACGAAGCGGAAAGCCATAGTGCGTGCGCGTTGGGTAAGGCATGTTTTCGATCAGCCATCGCCATCGGCCGTCGCGGAGTTTCCATTCAGTGCATCGCAGGACTTCCAGCAGTTCGGTCGGAAAGTTCGGCTCATCCACCTGGCCGTATTGCGCATGGACCGCAGCCCCGCCGAGGTTGTCCGTTGAGAGAAATAGATGAAAGGCCGCTTCGTAAGCCCTGCCGCTGTCGAAGTATTGCCACCGCCCGAATATCAGCGCATGCCAGAGGATGCTGGCCCAGCCCATGCTTTCCTCGGCGCCCTCGTGGTCGTTGCGATTGGCTTTCGTGAGGATGTAGTCGTAGTAGTGATGGATATGCTGCCTGATTTCCTCAAGACGCCGGCGCGCTTCGTCGTCGGGGTTTGAGACGTGAAGCAGGTAGTCGACCATGTGCAGCAGTCGCGTGTTTTTGAAGTTCTCATGCCTGCCGGCAACTTTTCCGTTCTGAATATCAGGGCCGGCGAACCACCAGACGCGCTTCGGGATCATCAGCGCCATGTCCAGCATCTGTTGCTCAATGTCATTCAGTTCGTCAGAGTCGAAGAGTCCAAGGTCACCGATCGCAGTTGCTTCGTGTATTTGGCGTCCATTCTCGTAGCCAAGATGTAAGGGCCCTGATTTGTAGAGCGAATCCAACCACGGATCGTTGCTTGGCCGTGCCATGCGTCGCCAACCCTTGGCCGCTTCGAGCAGTCGGTCCGGTCCCGGCAGCCAGATGCGAGGAAGCGCCAGGCTGTCGCCGGCGACATGTTGCTGCGCGTGTTCTTCAAACAGTACCAGTGCGCGTTCCACGTCATTCGGCGTTGACGAGCCAACCAATACGATGCCCGCGCCGCCGCCCCAGGGGTTTGGATGCACTTGCAGCAGCGGCTGTCCCGGGTCCGTATCGTCAGCAACGAGAAAGCGGCGCATATATGGTTCAAAGAGTGCTGCGTTCACTGCGACATTGCCGGTGAACAGTAGCGAAGTACGCTTGGCTTCATTCGTCAGAAGGGCGCCGTCTTCTCGCAAGACTTCCCCGGGTTCAACGACCGGCAGTCTGACGCCGGTCCACTTCTCTATCAGTTGCACAACCTGTTCTGCGAAGGGGCGCCAAATCTCGGAAGCGGGCGTGACAATCTTTGCTGTCGGCTTCCCTTCCAGCACGATCGGTACCGTTGAGTGCACCGTTCGGGGGCGCATTCGCGGGGATTTATCTGTGTGTTGGTGCATATTCGCGTTGGCTTCTCAATTTGTGTACCATTTTTAGGAATTATCGATATTTTGGCAGTATAATATCATGCAAGTGTATATATTCAAATGTTTTCCGTCATTATATTGGTTTAAACCAATATGGTTGAATGCTAGCGCAATGTTATGATAAAACTTGGTCTGATTGGTTGTGGCGATCTGGGGAGCGTTCATGTTCAGTGCGTGGCGCAAATCGAAGGTGCGCAATTTGTTGCGTACGCGGACATCAGTCAGCCGGCCGCGGAGAGGTATCTACATCAGTTTGGTGGAAGCTACGCAACTGATGACATCCACAGGGTGATTGCGGACGATCAGATTGATGCGATTTACATTTGCACGCGACATGATTCGCATGCGTCGCTCGCTATTGCCGCGGCAAGGGCGGGGCGTCACATCTTTTGTGAGAAGCCGCTCGCGCTGGATGTGAAATCCTGTGAGCAGGTTGCCGAAACGATCGAGAAGACAGGCGTATGCATGATGCCTGGTTTTAAGATGCGTTATTACCCGTTGGTTCGTGAGGCGAAGGCGTTCTTGCCGAACCCTCAGGTCGTTGTCGGCCAGATGATGGACTATCGCTGGAAAGATGACTACTGGGCGCAGGACCCGGTGCAGGGTGGCGGCAATGTGCTGAGCCAGGGGTGTCATACTGTTGACCTGCTTCGGTATTTTGCGAATAGTGAACCTGTTGCTGTCTGGGCAGCCGGTGGTGCGATGACGCATCCGGGTCATCAGTGCATTGATCAGTGTGTGGCGTCGATCCAGTTTGCCAATGGCTGTGTTGGCAGCTGGATCCAGGGTGACGCCGGCCGGCCCGAATTGGTGAGCAAGTTTTACTTTGAGTTGTTCGGTCATGACCGAAGTGTGCAACTGTACGACCGTCTCACGCGCGCTACGCTCAACGAGCCATCTCGTACGCGCAACATTCATCGTGATGATGAAGAGGGATTTCGTCTGGAGAATGAGGCGTTCATTGCGGCGCTGAATAATGGGCACAAGGCCGAGCAGACTGTTCATGACGCCGTTCAGGTCACGCGCATTGTTCTTGCCGCTCAAGCCGCTATTCGCACGGGCAATGTGCAGACTCTTTAGGCCGGGTCTGCGTCTTCCGGCCCGTCGGGCAGTCGGTGGATTGCGGTGGTGCCAACCTTCTAAATTGGTACAATCCAATAGGCTGAATTCAAGATTTAGATATCTGTCTGATGTTGCCGTAAAAATAGTTATTTATGGCGATTCGAGCAGAAAACACAGAATCGAAACCATTGCTGTTCTTAATATTGGTATTATAATGGTTCATTATTTGTTTGCTGGTCCCGAAATCGACAGATCGGCGCATTTATAGAAGCAGCGACAGTGGTACCGACAACGTCATGACACAGACCAAACTCCCCACATCTGCTGATCCTGTTACGCAAGCGCCCGTCACGCGACTGACCGGCGGCGAAGGTAACTTTCTGCTGCCTTATTACACCGCATCGGCTGTCAGCAGCGATGGCAGATACCTTTGTTGTACGAGAGAACGCGATGGCATCGTTCGCCCGTGCATTGTTGATCTGACTTGCGGTGAGTTGCAGGTCATCGAAACCGGGCCCGGCGATGATGATCCGGTCTTGCTCGAAGCCGTTACGTTCCATCCGACACGTCCGCTACTGTTTTTCGCGGCGGAGCACAGTGTCTGGAAACATGAACTTGAAACCGGTCAGACAAAAAAGGTTTATCACACGGGTGAAGGCTTTCTGGTTAAGTCGGAAATCAGTTGCGGGAACGAGCATCTGGTTTTCTGGGTATACGAACAGATCGCCCCGGGCGTTGATGGCAACGGCAAACCCCCGCGCGGCTTTCACATGATGCGCCAGTGTCGTTCGTATATCTTTGCGGTCAACATTGAATCCGGTGCGGCTGAAATAGTCTGGGGCGATGTCGCGCCGTTGACACATCCTGTCATTCATCCGCAGGATGAGAACCTGGTGTTATACGCCAATCAAGGCACGATCCATCGAAGCCAGGAATTGTTCACCATCGCGCGCAGCGATCGTGACAATCGTAAACCGGTCAAGGTCTACAGTGGATACGACGCACTGGACGAGACGCCGATCTACGTCGGCCACAGTTTCATTACCAGTGATGGCTGGGTTGCTTGCCAGATGGTTGAGTTTGCAGGCAGGCAGCCGAACGGGACATACCTCGACATGGTCGGGTACAACGCGATCGCCAGGCCGGATGGCAGTTGCCGGCGGCGTGCCAGGTGCCCGGGTGGTAACAAGCCGATTCACGTTCACGCTCGTACCGCCGACGGCTTCTGGGTCGGCGATACGTTGCCCGGCGAAGGCAGCAATGATGCGAACCTGATCAGCCTGATGAAGAACAACTGGGAGACCGGCTTCGTGCAGGCCGAGCCCCTTTGCGCGCATGGCTGTTCACACAGCCGACCGAACCACGTGCATGCACAGTTTATGGCGGACGGGCAACACGTTTTATTTAACAGTGACTACCACGGCCAGTGCGGAATCTACCTGGTTGATGCGGGTGAAGCCATGAGCAACTGGAAGGATGTCACAACCTTCGAACGGCGGCCGCAGCGTTTCTATCAATCTCCAACGAGTGTTTTGCCGCCGACCGTGGGGCCACCAGACTGATCTGCGAATATGCCGCAAACACACTCCCACCAGCCCAGGTTTAACCTTCGCACGCACGGCGGATCCTGTGTTTACTCGGCATGGATCTACGACGGCGATTCACCCATTGCGCAGCTTTCGCATCGGCTGATCGATGAGCCTGAGCATGAACTGCTCTACTTCGGTAACAACCCCAGGCCGCTGCTGCTTCGTTCACTGGTGCTAAGGCCTGGTGGCCGGCCGTTGTTTGAAGGTGTACAGATGTACTGGCAGTTCAACGCACACAATGTCGCGACCACGCAGTTACTCGATCTTCAGATCGATGATGAAAACGAAGAGGCCCTGCGGCTGACTGCTGTCATGCAGGACCCGAACGGCATCGCAACTTCCACGCGCACTGTTACAATCACGTATGACGCAGCGCAACATCGATACATGTACGACTTTGATGCGCAACTTGATGTGCATTATCCAGGCGCGATTGATGGTGGCGATCCGGTCGAACTGGAAATGGCGGACCCGTGGTATGTCGATCTACCCGCGCCGTCGCAGAAGTTTACCGGCATGTGGCCCAAACGGCCTTACACGCACTTCCTGGTGAGCCAACAGGACGGCAGTGTTTACAGCCTGCCCATCAATCACCGTTCGCCGTCTGCCACACCGTTTGCAGATTTTTGCGGCGAGGATGGGCGGATCGTGTTGGCTTGCGAAAAAGAAGCGAACCCCGCTATTGAACTGCCCGGGTCGACCGGTGCGCGCACGCGCGCAGAAGTGTGCGCATGGGGTTACGACATGCACCTGATCACGCGCTACACGCGCCAGGCACTTGCGAGCCCCATACGCGAGCGCTTTCGACTGACATTGGCAAGTGATGATCTGGCCCTGGAGATGTATCAGAACAGGCAGCAGGAAAATTCATTTAACTTTCGAGGCCAGACGGCACTTCCTTATTACGAACGTCAGTCCGGTTTTCAAAACGGGGCCGAATTGTCTGAGCCCGCTGGCGATGCCGATATTGATCCCTACTTCTGGGAGCCCGCACAGGGTTACGAGGAGGGTCTTGGCTGGCGACGAGACTTTGGCAGAACGGATGACTGCTGTTTGCAGATCAGCAAAGACACCGCGGGTCCGTCGAGGTGGATATGCGTGCGCGAAGGGCAGGGCAGTTTTGTTGGTTGGTGGCCGACGCAGGCGAGTTGGCGCGTTGTGTGTTGGGTGAAGACGCAAAATGTTACTGGTGGCGCAAGCCTCGGCGTGAGTTGGTATCTGTTTCACAAGCCGACCACCTTCCCGATCCACCGAGCAACGATTGTTGGTACGCAGGATTGGACCAGGCTCGAAGTGACTCTCCCCGGGCCGGCGCCGCAAGGTGTCAGCGATATTTGTCTTTTCCTTGAACAGGATGGCGCTGGAACGACATGGTTCGATGACCTGGTTGTCGAGCCTGTTACCGATTCATAAGGACCGCACAATGATTAAGAAACGAATCGCATTGTTTTTCGTAGCGTTGCTCGTGTTCGGCAGTGTCATGCCATGCCTTGCCAGTGATGGCGACGAACCGATTGCGCGTTTTGTAGTACTTACCAATCCATACATCACCACACTGAAATCCGATCAGATTGAGGATGAACGTGGGGCCAATCGCGGCTTTCTGGAGAAACTTGCCGCACCAAGTCTGTCCAAAAGTATCGCGAAAGCCAATCGGCTTAAACCTGACGCGATGATCATCATGGGTGATTTGACGTGGACAGGCAGCGAAGCGGACTTTGCCGCGTTCGATGAACTACTCAGTGCGGCTGAGGTTCCAGTCATGCTCACGCCTGGGCTGCGTGATGCGCCGGATGGGAAAATGGATACCTACCTGAAACACGCTTCCGAACGTGACGTGCATCTGAAAGCAAAGATGGTTAGCGGCGTACGATTGCTGTTCGCGGGAAATATGGCGGACCCGGAAACAATCGGTCACAAGATTCAGATGCTAAACAGGCAGGCAACGGGCGAACAGCCCAAGGCGACGCTGTTGTTCGGTGGCAGGCAGAACCAGCGAGGCACCGGGCCGTACAACCCGTCGAGTGTCGCTTACTGGGATTTCATCGAGAAGCACAAAGTGGCGGTCAGACTGGAACCGACGCGTTACTCGTCACGCATGTCTTTGGAACAGACTTTGCCTGTTTATGTGATCGGATCAACCGCGTGGACACTCCGTGAAACGGTTACTCACCTCAAGGTTTATGCCGATCGAGTTGTTGTCGAGAAAGTCGCGGCAATGGGTCAGCCCGCTTTTCACACGGAGTTTCCCAACCCGGTTGCTGGTGGAAAGATGAAAATGGCGTCAGATGACCCATTTGCAAGTCCTTCCTATTCGGCTGATCTGAAAGCCGGGCCGAAGCTTACGTTTGCCGTGGCATCCGATCCGCAGGTCAGCATCGGTCGTCAACGCAGCTATCTGGTTCGTAAGGCCGAAGAGGTGATCGCAGATCTGAATCGCCTTAAGCCGGCGCACGTTTTTATTCCCGGCGATCTGGTTGAAGACAATCTCCCGGACGAGTGGGAGCTGATCAATCAATTGCTGGCTGAACTGACCATTCCCTACACCGTGATGCCCGGCAATCATGATGTGATGTTCGTCCATGATTTTGTTGAGGACATGTACCAAAGCGCGAAAGAGAAGCAGCCCGAGGCCTACGAAATAGTGAAGAAGGCGCAGGGCAAGGCCATTCAGGAGGGTTACACCGGATCGACAGCGCTGTACGAGAAGTACATGAACACGCCGCCGCGCCAAGTGGTCAAACTCGGTGACTGTGTGTTTATTTGCATGGAAATCCTCACGCAGCGCATTGAACCGAGTGAAATCGATTGGTTGAAGCAGCAACTCAAAGCAACCCGCGGCGCGAAGCATGTATTTGTTCTGGGTCACTATCCGGTCTTGCCGGCCTTTGGGAACAATGTTGCGCCGGATCAGGGCGGTGATGACGTGTTGGCGCTTCTAAAGAAGTATGAGGTTGCCGGTTTCATCTTCGGGCATCGGCACAACAGAGGTTTCCGGATGCACGATGGGACAGCTCACATTCTTGCGGACAATATGAAGAGCTCGGTGCTGATCCACGTGTTCGACGACCGGTTAATCATCGCCAACAAGTCGCCTGGCTCGCCGCTTTACGAAAAAGTGGTGGTGCCGGAGCCGCGTGCGAAGTGATGCGTCACGGTTCGGCGAAGTAAGCTCAGTCGAAATTCACGAGCCGATGGGCGCGGACGTAGTCGCGCCGGGGCGGCATGTCATCGTTGTGGTTTTCCAGAAGCCGTTGCATCGCCTGCTGGGCCAACTCTGCAACTGATAGATGCAGGTAGGTCACCGGGCCTTGGAGTTTGGCCGGCGAAAGCTCTTCTTCGATAGTCCAGAAAATAACGGGTACCCCCTTCATCGCCTTGGCTAGCTCGGGGGTGTCGCGCAGTGCGGTTACCCAGCCTTCCTGTCTTGAGACCGGCAGGATCAGTCCGTCCGGAATATTGCCTGACTCAAGCCAGCTTTGGGCCGTATCGACCAATGCCTTCTGGACGCGCGCCTGATATTCCGGAACCGGGACTGGCTCGTGGTGGTATCGGTGAAGGTCGTAGACTCGTTGGTGGCAAGGTTCAATTCCGATTTCATCACACACGGTACGAAACGCGCTGATTCGATCGAGCGACCAGACCGCAGTGTCCGTCAGGACGAACATGGCAGGGCGACTGCAGCCTTGCTGGAGCAAGTGTCTCGTGCCTGTCTCAAATGCCTGATACCAATCAAAGATGACCTGGTTAATCGGAGGAAGGCGGCGCTGATCGGAAACAAAGTCCGCCATGAGCACCCACGGCTTGTGAGAATCGGCGACCCATTCATCCAGCGGGCATTCCGGCACGGTGCCAATGATGATGCCTGCGGTAATGGTTTCCTCGCGTTCGCATTCGCCCATGACCTGTTCCAGTGCGATTTCGTCATCGCAGTATCGCACCGTGACATGCAGGCCATGCGCCGTGGCGAGTCGTTCGGTCTCGCCGATGGACACCGCATTCTGAAGCGTCGTTCGTGCTGTAATACCCACGGCGACCATGCAGATGTACCCGCTGGTGATTGCTGCCCGCGCGACAAAAGTGCCTCGGCCCTGGCAGCGTTCGACCAGGCCCTGCTGCGTCAGGCGGCTGAGTGCCTGCCGGATCGTGCCGCGGCTGACGCTCAATTGATTGGCCAACTCGCGTTCGTCCGGCAGTCGGTCGCCTGCCCGGTACACGCCGGACTCAATCGCTTCGCGCAGCTGCTTTTCGACCTGCACGTATCGTGGAAATTGAACTGTTGATGCATTCATGCGTTGCCTCAAATTGTCATATTGGTTTGTACCATTATATTGGCAAAAGCCGTATTTTTCTAGCGTTACTCATTGAAAATTCGCATTTATATGTACCAATTTTCGTGGTCTGCGGCTAAAATCAAATCAGATTCGCATCATCTTATTGGTTCATTTGATCGGTATGTTGAAGGTTACATTGGTACACACGTCGAGTGTCAACAAAGGGAGACGCCCAATGCCAGACAGCCACAGTGTACAGGGTTCGCGTTTGTCAAACGCATTCACGCTGATTGAGCTTCTCGTCGTGATCAGCATTATTTCCGTGCTGATCTCCATTCTCCTGCCCGCGCTGGGCAGTGCCCGGAAAGCCGCCAAGTCGACACAGTGCCTAGCCAACCAACGGCAAATGGGCATTCTAATGGGCAGCTACAATGCGGATCATAACGGCGTTCTCCCGCCCACCTTTAGCGATGTCTATAACGAGGGGGCTTTCAACTCAGGCTGGATGAGTGTTTTGGGGCGGCTCTACCTGCATGGTGAATTTCCAGCCAGAACAAATGACGTCAAGGATGGCAACGGCAAGTACCAGCCGTTTCATTGTCCGTCGCGTGACGATGCACCTCAAACGCATGGATCAACTGGTACGCCGTTCAGCTATGGCTACACCCAATGGGCCACCATGTACTACGACCGCAACGGGGTCAGTGCCAATACAGGCAGTTACTACAGAATGGAAGACATTGCCCCTGATACCTGGCTTGTCGCGGATATCACGACCACGCAAAGCCCGATTATGTTGGAAGACAACATCACCACGGGTGTTGCGCCGCATGGCTGGTACCTGGATCACCCGGCATGGGGATGGGGTCGACACAACCAGGCGCTGAATCGCCTGGTCGCGGACTTCAGCGCAGCGCCTCAGAAGGAAGACCCAACCCGTCTGATCATTGGTTGTTACACGCTCACCCCTGACTTCTACAAATAACCCACTTTGTTCGAAAAAGTGATCGGGTCGGCTGGGCCCTTCATTGGAACAGTTGTCATGTCAGTACGACAATGGATTTCGTCAAACCCGGCGGTGGTGGCCGTCATTGCGATTGCCATCACGGCTTCAGCTATCGTTTTCGTATTTGTTAGAGACGGGCGCGCGAACGTTCGGCAAACCTGGTTCTACGACGTCGGCTCAAGTTCTTTATTTGCGTATACGGGGGCGGCCATCCCGCCTGTTACTGCGCCTTCTGGTCAGGCAGGTGTGCGCGCCCATGTGTATGCATGTGGAGAGTGCTCAGAAAGTACCCGTCGTATTCTTTACCTTGAGACACTGGATCCGAAACAGAACAAAACAATGGTCGCGGATCCTTCAGTTGTTCCACTGCAGTGGTATGCGCTGGACAGCAACGAGGGAATAAATATCACCGCTTCACTAGAACAACTTCTTAATGAATGTACCGAAGGTAATTTGAAAATGTGTGCTCCATGATCAAGACAATCACCCGGACCGTATTTGCATTTTTGGCTTTACTGTTTTGCATTGTTCCCGCCGTTATTGCTGATGAGCACAAGCATTGGCTGATTGAACCGGAGTCGATCATTGACCTGCCGCGTTACACGTACAACCACGAACAGGCCGAGGGTTGGTACGCCAGGGAAATGATCGTCCGCGACTGGACAGCCGGTTGTCGGCATATTCTGGCCATCCACGAAACCGCGAAGAATCGCAGCATTTCCCTTCCGCTGCGCCGGTCGATCCCGGCTGGTGATTACAAAGTCTTTATCCGTGTCATGGGGCCGACCCTCGCTGATCGTCCGACGCGCGTTGGGCTGAAGTTCGGAAAAACGGAAACTGTTTTTCAGTGGGACAAGAGTCGCAAACACAAGGCGGTCTGGCTTGCCCCAAGGACGGTCAAGCTTGAAAAGACGGCCAGTACGTTGTCGATCACCGCATTGCAGTTCGGCGGGCAGGGCTACGGCGTGATGTACGAACCGCTGCATCGTTCGATCTGGTTTGATTCCGTGTACATCACCGATGACCTGGATGCAGACGCCCCGGGTTGGGACGATGAACAGATCCTCTACGGCGCGACGCCAAGTGAACAGTTGCCCACGCGACCCAACTATCCATCGGACGACAAAGGGCCGGGCGCCCCAATCACGCCGGCGCCTGTTGAACTGACTGCCCCCAAGCCTATCTTGCTCCGATCTTTTGACGGTCGACAGAACATCTGGCCCAACGGTTCGTTTGAGGCGGGCCTTGATGGTGGTTGGGCGGCCAACACGCGTTCTCCCAAGCACGCGTTTACGTCCGAAGACATTGTTGACGATAACGCAATGCACGGCAGACTTTCGCTTGCGGTCCCGTCGCGAGTCGAACCTTTTACCGCGACGCGCTATCTTCCTGAAGCTGGTAACTACACGTTAGGCGCTGCTGCCATTGCGGATCAGGATGTGCGGGTCACGCTTCGGCGCGCGGTCGCGCCGGGTGAAGATGGATTTGATCGCCGCAATCTGAAATCGACTGAGGTGATCACATTCACCATTCCCGCAGGCAAGGCATGGCAGTCGGCAGATTCATCCGCCAAGTTGTCGGAAGGCTGGTATTTCCTCAGCTTCGGCGCGACAGAAAAAGGCTATCTGCTTGACGCGATTCAGTTGGAACGTGGTAAACACGCGACTGATTTTACGCCGCGCGCAAAAGTAGAAGTCGGCGTGATGTCCGGACAACCGGGCAACATCGTCTATCCGAGTCAGCGAGTCCTTCCCGGCTATTTTCGAAATGATGGGCAGGCTCCCGCGACCGTTCGGATGAATTATCGAATTGTGAATATCCGCGAGCAGGTCGTTGCCGAAGGGCTGACCGGTGCTGTTTCGGTTGCGCCAGGTGAAACGAAGCCTGTTGAATTGGACATCATGCCGACAGACTTTGGCATCTTCTCGATTCAATACGGAGTTGCCGGCCGCGACCTTCCGGAAGGCGAGCTTGTTCTTGTTCGTATGCCCAGGCCGTCAGACAAGCCGACCCGCCACGAACTTGGCGCCAACATCAGCTTCGATCCGGTTGAGATGGCTTTGCAGAAACGCCTCGGGTTGGATTGGGTGCTCACGTGTAAGACCAGGCAGATTTTTTCCGCCAGCGAGCATGCTCACAAACAACCGGGCCAGTGGACGTTTTTCGACGAGCACGCAAAGCTCGCCGGTCAGTTTGCCATGCAACAGGTCATCGCCATGTGGCCCCACCGTGTGCCGGAGTTCATGAAACGGCCCGCCGAACTCATGCGAACCATTCGTGGCAAAAGGCGCGACAAGCTCACCAACATTTCACTCTGGCGCGAGCATGTCCGAACGGTTACGTCGCACTATCGCGATGACATCACGTGGTGGTGCGTTGACGACGAAACAGAGATCAACTGGGACGCGCCTCAGTTCGCTGAGATTGTCAATGCAACATTGGACGAAGTGGAATCCGCGGCGCCAGGCGCCAAGGTCGGCTTCAGCGCAGTTCCTGAATTCCTTGATGAACTGCTTTATCGAATCGATGTCGATCGGCTCGGACACTTCGGCGGTTCCACTTTTGACTTTAACGACCTGGAAGCACAGCGCGTCGCGCATGTCCAGAAGCGTTACAACAAGCCATGGATCTGCTACGGCGTGGGTGTTAGCCATCCCGTGCGGTCCATGTATCACACGCTTCACAATTTTCTGCCTGCCTACCCGAAAGCGGCGCACTGTGCTCGTCGCATTGTGAATCTGTTTCTTGTTCAGGATGTGAAAGTTGCGGGCCACTATGCGGGTATTATCCGAAATGATGGTGATCATGAATCGCTGAACAATCCCTTGCTCGACTACGATGGCACGCCCATTGCGTGGGGGGCAACTTTTGGCATTCTCGGGACGCACCTTGCGGATGCCGAGCCGCTGCACGATGTGATGTTGGGTGATTCGCCGATCAAGGTTCGGCTGTTTCGTATTGGTGACAAGCTCGGCGCAGCAACTTACGCGACCAACCAACGCGCATACGATCTCTGGTGGCGGCCCTGGCCTCGCAAGGTTGCGGGGTTGACTTTGCAGGGTGACCTTGAGGTTCGCGATATGTTTTGGAATGCGCGTAAAGATGTCCGCCGCGCCGGCAAGGCCGTCACTTTTGACCTCACGGAAGAACCGGTCTTCATCCTCTCGGGTGGCATGACGCTCGAGCAGTTTGAGCAGGTGTTCACGACGGCAGTGTTGCCCAAGCGTCCGGTGAAGGTCCTGCTCAACGTGACTGCTGACGACAATGGTCAACCAATTCTCGAAGCACAACTGACCAACCAGACAAGTAAAACGATGCAGGAGGTTATGGTTGATCTTCGCAGGCCGGGCCGTTCCAGCCCGATGGAAAATGCCGCGATGCACCTGTTTGTAACGCCTGTACAAGTGGTCGGCACGATTGAGCCGAACAAGACTGCGACCGTGCGGTTTAAGATGATCTATCAGGATCGACTGCCGATCGAGGCCGGCACGCTTCGTGTCCATGTCAGCGACCGCGACGGTTTTGTCGATGCGTATGACGATCAACTCTGGCTGACAAACGCGAGCGAGGCGGCCAACGTCACATTGGATGGCGACCTCTCTGAATGGAATGACGCAACCGCTGCCTGGCTCAGTTACAACTGGTCGTGGATTCTCGTGTCCCGGCGGCAAAGCCAGGTCATGGAGGGCGCCGGTCCGCTGGGTAATCCGCCGTATCGCCTTGACGCACGCGCCGCGTTTTGGGCCGGTTGGGATACACAGCATCTCTATCTTGCGGTCCGTCTTGACGACGATCAGCCACTGCCACAGGAACGTGTTCGCATTTCAATCGACACGCCACATGGCGTTGCGCATGTTGACCTGAAACCGAATGGCCAAGCCACCATGGTGTTGAATGGTCAAACAACCGTGCTGCCGACCGGGGCGACTGATACGACCTTTGAGTTGTCAATCCCATGGGCAACCCTTGGGCTTTCTCCCGAAGAAGCGAAGACCATTCCATTCGACCTGGCGTGGACTGACGCGGATGACGAAGAAGGCACAATTACCTTCGGCACGCTCCGCTGGGCCGGCCTGTCACCGCGGATGGGGACGTTGCTGATAAGAGACTGAATTACCGACAAGATACTGATATGACCGACACATCAACCTGCAAGTACGACTGGATATTCTTCGACTACGGTGGCACGCTGACAGCTGAACGCGACGCTGAGCCCAAGGGTGAGAAGCCCGTCAATCGAACCGGGAATGCCCTTGCCAGGTGGTTCAAAGCAATCGGCGAGACAGCAGCGGTCAGTGATGCGGCGCAGCTCGAACAGATCAGCGCTGAAGCGCACCAGAAAACCTTTGGCTCGCCGGGACAGGCATCTTTTCGCGCGAACTGCGAGTATTACAATCAATGGATTCGGCATATCTACCATGCCGTGGGTATAGAGCGGCCGGTCCCACTGGCGGAGTGTGAAGCCGCGCGATCGTTTATGGTTTGGAAGAGTTTGACGGCAAGCAACGGCGCCGTCGGGCCGCGTACGAAACAGACGCTGTCGGACTTGCAGGCGATGGGCCTTCACCTGGGTGTGATCTCAAACAACAGCGGCTACGTTGAGGACCTGCTTCTAAATGACGGCGTGCTCGAACTGTTTGAGATTGTGATTGATTCAGCGCGCGTTGAAATCGTTAAACCCGGCCGGGGCATCTTTGACCATGCTGCTGAGTTGGCCGGTGGTGCTGGACAGCGGTTTCTTTACGTCGGCGACTCATACGAAGCAGATGTCGTCGGCGCTTGTGGCGTGGGGTGGGAGGTTGCGTGGATTGCGCAAGACCATGACAAGGCCGCGCCGATGGGGGGCGTATTGCACAAGATAAAGTCGATCGACGAGTTGGTCGCTATTTGCGATCCGGTCACAGTGAAATAGCCCACGCAACGTATTTGGCAAAGTTGTCAATACTTACCGCGTGATTACTTGATATACATGTCCAGTTTGATGCGAACCAGCCCACGCGTACCGCCGCCCTGGTATGGACCGAGCCGGTAGGTCGCCTGCACGCCGGCCTCGCCGTCGGCTCGTTTCCATCGCAGACCTGTCTTGGGTCCGGCATCGTTTTGTAGAAATGCGGGCGGCATTTCGACCTCTATAAAGTTATCGATTGAAACCGTTGAGCCGTTCTCATCGATAGTTGTCTCTTTCGTTACCGTCTTGGCGTCAAAGAGTGTTCCCCAGTCGACCCGGGTCGTGCCGGTCGTTACCTGGTCGCCTTCGGTGATGGTTGTAAATCGACCGGCCCCATCCTCGCTGATACGAAAATGAACACGCCGTTCGACTGTGGTCCTGCGTGCAGAGTCTTCATTCCAGTTGATGCGGATTCCCTGTTTGCTCATCACGATGCTCAGCACGCCGAGTTTGCCATATCGCAGTGTTGCTGAAGCAGTCAGGGGGCGGCTCTCTGCTTCAATACTCGGTCGCGGTAGCGCGGGTACTGTCTGGAAACGATCAATCAGCATGACCTTCTTGCCATCAATCATTCGACTGAGGCGAAAATATCCATCCAGATCCGGATCGACCTGCAACTGATAATCGCCAATCGCCAGGTCAAACTTCTCCGGCGCCGGCTGCTCTTCGCCCTGCAACGATTCAAGCTGAATTAATAGCTGAGGCAATTGGTCGACTGATGTGTGTATGTAGATGGGAAGTTCGCGCGTCAGCAGCGTATCACCATTCGCCTTGATCGGCTGAGCGAAGATGTCGCGGATGTCCAGGTCACTGAAGTTCATGCCGCTGAACTGCCACCGCTTTCCCAGCGTTTTGTTGTCTGTGGTCATGACAACGACTGTCGCCTTGCGCTTGTCGCGAAACAGGTAGGCATTGATGTTCTGCGAAGCGGTTGGATAGCCTTCGAGCGTGTAGGGTTTCGTGTGATCGCGCACCGGCCGCATGCCGAGGATCTGATGTTTGAGCATCGCGATCGCCTGCAGGCCAAGTGTCGGTGAATTGTCATACTCCACGCCCGTCTTGCCCGCGATCGGCAGGAACACGGATTGGCCCATGGTCCGCAGATCGTAGTAGCCAAAGTTCACCATCGGGCCGTACTTCGGTTCTTCAACGCCGTATGGCCGGTTTTGATGGAAGTGAAGCACCGCCTGCCACGCGAACAGCCCTGGCGGATTGCCGTTCGTGGCGCGGACGTTGATCAAGGAGGTTTTGCGAAGCTGACTCTTCTGCCCCACGCCGGCGGTATAGTACATTGGCGCCTGGAGTCCCTTGTCGCGCGCGATATTGAGGATGCCTGTCGCGTACTGTGGGCGAACAACACTGTTGGCGGCATAGACATCAATCATTGAATGGGGGACCGAATTGAAGAGTCGGTCCCAGAAATGGGGAAACGTCGCGTTGAAGCCCGCTGTCAGTTCAACGTTCATCTCATCAGCAACCTTGTGCGCACGCGTGTGTGCTGCTTTGAAGCACGCCATCAAGAGCGGCCAATCCTTTGCCATCGCCGAGGAATGGATCTCGTCTTCAAAGAAGATCGTCTTCACGCGGCCGCCGAACTTTCGTACGTAGGCTTCCACATGGTCGCAGAAGGCGTTGATATAGAATTCCTTGTCGATGATCTTATCGCCCTTCATCGACTTTTCCTTGACCCACTTTGGCGGATATCGCAAGCCGAGAAAGCCGACGACGTCGATACCGTTGGCCATTGGCACGTCAACGGTTGCGTCGTCGAACTTGTGCACACCCGGCGCCGGGTTCACGTACTTCCATCGTGCGTGGCTGCCGCCCGGGCTAAGTGTGTTCGCGGTGGTCATGCCGAGCTTTCGCATCAGTCGGCTGGAGAATTCACCGGCTTCGGATGTAACGTTCGCATCGGCGCCCCAGTCCGGCGTGCTGCGAGTTGGAATGTCGGGGAGTATCGCGACCAGTGCATCGCCGATGACTGGATCGTCATCCACAGTCACCGCCAGCCGATAGCCGCTGTACGGCAGGTCGTCGAGAGGCAGTTTGATGCGCGTTGTCTTGTTTGATGCGAATGACTGGTCGACCGTTGCTTGCTTGACCAATTCTTCGCGGTGGTCGTAGAGCTTCCATGTCACTGCCGCGCGTCGCGGTTTGGCGGTATGGTTGTGCACCATCAGAAAGACGTCGCGCGCCTCGCCATCGATGTACGTATTTGTCTCATCCGGAATGTAGAAGCCGGCTTCGATCGGCTGTGCGGGAGAGAACGTCGATGGTTGCTTATTACCAGGTGTGAGCATCACGGCATCGACGATGACGTCAGGGCTTCGATCAAGCTCGACGTGAAAGTAGCGTCGATCCGGTTTGTTGACGGTAAAGCTAAACGAAACGCGCTGCCAATCGTCTTTTGATGAGACACTAAAACGCTGTGAGAATGCTTGCTTGGTGCGGTCGCGGTAGTAGTTGAGATTGGTCACGGTCAGCCGCACGCGGGGATTGCTTGTGGCGTTTGGTGTTTGACGCACCCAGGCGGTGGCGGTGTATGTGCCGTCTTCGAGCCAGTAGACGCGGGTGGCGATCTTCGTCTTGAGCCGTACGACACCATCATCCCACATGTCGCGATAGTTCGGTCCGAGGTTGCCCCACGGGACACCCCAGAAGGCGTTGCCATACCCGGTTTCAAATCCGCCGTCCCAGAGGATGTTCACGGTTGCCGACGGTGTCTTTGCAGAAACGCCCGTTGATGCAACGAGAAACGCTGCGAGTAGCAATAGTTGAGTCACCCGGCTGATAAATAGGTACATACCAATACTCGCTTGTATATGAGATATTTTTCGAATTTTGATGGTAAATCCGCAATAAAAGGCTGTCAAGAGAAAATTGGTTTATGAATTGGTTCATATTTGATATGCCGGTGCGCACTTCGAGTCTGAAATTTGTAATCCTTATATCTTCAACTTAGCTCTTCCAGGGCGGCGCGGCCCTCTTCTGATGGAGCCTTGGCCAGGGTTTCGTCAGAGCCGGTCACGAGCTCGCTTGTAGATCACCAGAATTTGGAGTCATTTGGCAGAAGAAGCCTCCATGTTTCGGTTGGCATTATTATGTGTAAATATTTAATAAATATAATTTTATAACAAATTAATTGTCAGGTAATGCGGGCCTGGATTTGGGTGGGAGGTTTGAGTTTCACTTGACGGGAGGTACAATTATAGTAAAATATCAGTACAAATTTTACTGACCGAACAGGAGCTTCTGTTTTTCGTTCGCCAGATTAGCTCTCCCAAAGGAGCCCTCTCGATGAAGCATCGCGGATTTACCTTGATCGAACTTCTGGTCGTTATTTCCATCATTTCGTTGCTGCTTGCCATACTTCTGCCCGCGCTGTCAGAAGCGCGGGAGGCAGCAAAGCGGACGCAGTGTCTGGCCAACCTCAAACAGATCATGATTGGCGGCGTGGCTTATGCGTCGGACCACTACGGCCTTCTGCCCGGCCTGACGAATCATGAGAAGTACAACGATGTAATCGTGCCGCCGGGCGGCAGATTTGCTGAGAGTTATCTGAATCAATCCGTTGCGGGGTACGGTTCGACCAATGTATTGATGTCGAAGCGGAACAACATCCTGCGATGCCCTGCCGTTGCCGACCAAAACACCTTGGCTGGCGGAATCTATGACTGGAACAACGAGGGGCGGTCCAGCCAATACGATTTCAGCTTTTCAATTTGGGACGGCACCACGAGAACGGTGTGGCAGTACGTCAAGTTGGACGTTCTGAGCAACAGTCCCGAAATGCGAGTAATGATTGACGACTTGGTTACAACAGAGCCGGATTCCGGCCCGAGTGATTCGGCCCGAACCGCGAACAACCATTTGGCATCCGGCAGTAGTACGGCGCTCGGAGGAAACACCGCCAGGGCAGACGGCTCGGCTCTGTGGATTGGTGCGGATGATCGAATCATCCCCATGGCGGGTACGGGTGAATTGCGACCGAAAGGTTATGGCTGGGCTTGGGCATTCTCCAGCAGCAGCATGTTCTTCCGTATGTACCGACCCGACGGGACCCTCGCCGACAAGATCGAAAAGGCTGACGGCATCTTTTGGTAGTCGTAGCTGGTTCGAAGTGTAGTGGCACAGCGACATACTGATCGGTGCTGATTCGATTCTTCAGTCAACAGGAATGAATACCGGTGACAACAACCAGTCAACCTACATTGGCAGACATTGCGACACGGGCGGGCGTTTCTCTGAGCACGGTGTCTCATATTCTCAATGATCGGCAAGCGGGGCGGTTCTCCGATCAGACCGTTCGCCGGGTCCGCACGCTCGCCACTGAATTGGGTTACCAAACCCGGCAGGCGCGCGGCAAGGGATTCGTCGGGACATCCGAGCAGGTCAACCGAATTGCTTTCTTCTATCATCGTCAACTCAGCAGCGTCAGCAGCTCGCGCTGGTTTCACATGTACACGCAAGCGATCGATGCCCTTCAAAACGCTGCACGCGCCGGGAGATATGAGGTCCTTTTAGCAACGGGTCTGGCGGACGGCGAATCCCAGGAAGCGTTTCTGCGGCAAAGTCTGCGCGATTCAGTTGATGGCTGGATTGTGGCCGGGGCTGTTGAACCCCAGACTGCCCAGGTACTCCGTGAAAAGGACTTTCCTGCCGTCTTCATCGGTGACCAAATGCTTAACGCCGATAGTGGTGGCGCAATTGTCTGCGGGGACAATGTATTGGGCGGTTATCAACTGACACGTTTGGCGCTGCAGCGCGGGCATGAGCGCATTGCGTTTATTGGCTGTACGAGCACGAATCGGTTCTACCGTCTGCGCTGCAATGGCTACATGGAGGCGCTGCTCGAAGCGAATTTGGATATTGACCGGAACCTGATCCACGATCCAGACCTGAAAACAGAATCGATGGCGTCATTTGTAGAGAGGCAGTTGGAAACACCCAACGGTGCAACCTGCATTGTTGCAGGTAGCCGACGACTGGCAGAAGACGCGCTGGCGGTGTTGCATCAGCGGCAGGCCCGAGTGCCGCATGACATGAGCCTTGTCTCCTACGACGCTGATCCCGCGCTGGCCACGTTGGACCCGCCGGTGACCTGCGCCGGCCCTTCCGGAATGGCGATCGGGCATCTTGCATTTCGCCGCCTGATGGACCTGATCGAGAAACCCGATTCTCCGCGAGCGGTCACGCTGGTGCCGACGGATTTGGTCGAACGAGATTCGCTGACGGCACCTCCAATCCGAAAGTGACGTTGCCCCCGAAGCTTTTTGAACACTTGGTTTTATCAGTGATCAATAAAGGAAATCACGAGTGATGACTTCATTTCTTCGGTGTTCGACCATCTGTCTGCTGATCAATGTGATGTTCCTGATCTGGCCGGGCACTGCCTTGACAGCATTTGCCAACGATGGGCCGGCAGTACTGATCTGCAGCCCCCAGGGAGCCTGGAAGGGGCACGTCGATATCGACTGGTTGCGCCAGTTGCACGAGGCTGGTCTTCAGCCCGATTACCTGGATTCTCATCATGACTTCAGCTGGGATCGCATCAAGCAGTACAACTGCCTGGTGTTGTACGGCGCTCCTGCGGCTGACGCGAAAAAGGCTTGGGGGTTTCCGTCCACCGGTCCGCGTCTGGCCGAGTATCGGCAAACCATCGACCGATTTCTAGAGGCTGGCGGCGGGGTCTTCATGATGGTCGATCCGTTCAACGCGGATCAGGACGTCAAGCCGCTGATCGCACCGTGGGGCGCGCGTGTGCCGTATGAGCGTTACGTTGAGACCGATCCGAATAAGCTGGCGCTGATGCCGCGCATGCGCGGCTATGAGCAAATCTCGCTGGTGGACCAGGTGCTTCCTTCGCCGATCAGTGAAGGTGTTGAAACGCTCTGGCTGCCTTACGGCGAGCGCTACAGCAGTTCGTGGTCCGCGCCTATTGTCGTAAATGATAAGTGGCAGGTCGTGGTCAAGGGTGCGGCCACGTCCCGGGCCGAGCCGGTAGATGAAGCGAAAGCGTCGCACGCGTTTCCGAAGCAGGCGGACGCCGTGGTCCGGCCGGACGGCGTGGCGGCGCCGGCACTGATCGCAATTCGACCCTATAAGCGAGGGCGGATCGTCTTCCTGGCGCAGGGGCCACAGTTCTCCATTGGGCAGGGTACGCAATGGCTCTACAACCGGCGGGTGCTCTCGCGCGGCATCAACGACATTCCCTCGGACTTCGAGAAACTGGTAACCAACGCGCTGCACTGGCTCTCCGAACCGAGCCTGAAGTCGAGACGTGTAGGCGGCTACAAGACCGAGCCGATGCGGCTGATGGCGCCCAACGCGCGCCCGGGCGTGAAAGAGGAATTCGAGCAGACCTTCTGGTCCGAGGAGGAACTCGATCTGCATCGGCCGCCGCGCGGCGGAACGGTTTTTCGCGGGCTTATTGGCGCTCGCACACAGCTCGGCGGTGGTGAGGGCTCGGTGAAGGATTACGCCAAGGCCGCTTACGAGGCAGGGCTCGACTTTATCGTTTTCATGGAACCGTATGCCGAATTGACGCCCGCCGAGTACGACAAGTTACAGGACGAGTGCAAGCGTCTGTCCAGTGAGCAACTCCTCCTGGTTCCGGGCTATAGCATTGACGTCAATACCGGTAACCACATGTTCTTCTGCGGCTTCGACCTTCCGCTGCCGCGAGCGAATGTCCTGACCGGGCCCAAGCGACAGACGCTGATGCTGCAACATCAGGACGCCAAGGGCAACTTCATTAAGGGCCCGAATACCTACCTGCAGTGGGTTCTGTATGAACTCGATCGCTACGGGGGCCACATGGTCGGCTATTACCTCTTCGACGATCCCACCGGCCTGAAGGTGACCGATCTGTCATTGAGTTCCGCGGTGGCTGTCAAGACCTACCGCGATGGTGAACTGGTGGACGAGCAGGTCGATGAATACCTGCGGTCAACCGCCGGCACATTGCCGTCGCTGCCGGTTGCCGTCAATCTCGTCGACTCACCGGCGAAACTGATCGAAGCCGTCAAAGCGGACCAGGCCCTGACCTATGCGAAGGGCAGGAACTTGCTGGAATTGACCAAAGATGCCCTCCGCTGGAACAGCCAATACGACGGGATGAATGTCTTTGCCTCCGATGGTCCCATCATTCAGGCTTGGCCGCAGTGCTACCGGGCTTACACATACGGCGCGGAGCCTTTCGTCGTTAACGCCGAACTGATGCCGTCGGAACTGCACATCACGTCGGATGTCGGACTGCGCGAAATCCGAGTCATGAACGGCGACCGGATGATCCGACGCTTCCTGCCTAACGGCGCCAGGGAGTTCCACCAGATCCTGCACCTGCCCGGGAACGTACAGAAGACCATGTCCGTCGTGGCTATCGACGTCGAGGGCGACCAGGCGGTGAGTTTCTCCCGGCGGTGCTGGCGGCCGGGCGCGTTTGGGGTTTCCTTCTGTGGCGACCATGTCAACGACTGTGGTCGGCAGTACCTGGCGCGCGGCTACGGAATTTTCCGAACGCACCGGTTCCCGGAATTCGATGGCGGCTTCACGTGGGACGGCGGCCCCAAGGGTGAACGTCCCGTCGTGCGACTCAACCAGAACCATCCGAGTCTTATCAGCGATCTCGGGGAGGAAGGCCCCGGGTTGAACCAGATCCCCGTGATGGAGTTCGGCGACGATCAAGCCGTGGTGGTCCGCTCCATCGTTGAAGAAGCCTTCGATCCCAGGATTCCGCCGCTCAATGCGTGGTACACCTTCGCGCCCAAAGGCCCGTCGCGGCTGATGGAATGCGTGAAGACATACACGGAGTTCAACCGGCCACTGATCGGGCCGCGCGCGACCGGTTGGGCCGCCCAGGCCGACCGTTCGGGGGCCGTGCTGGCTAATTACGCCAATACCATCCGCTTCAAACAGAAACAGACGGTCAAGAAACTGCAACTGCTGCGATCCAACTGGTACCGCGATCTGCCGGCAATCTTTGTAGCGGGGAAGGGCAAGTCCCATCGATCGTACTATCTCGGTGACGGTGGCCGGGGTTTTGATGTGGCGATCAACACTGGCGACTGGTTCGGCTTTTACACTCACGAGGCTTACAACCAGGTGCTGTTCATCAACCGGGGTGATCCAATCCGGGTGCAAATCGGCAGCAGCGGCAAGGGATCGTTCTTCATTCAGGTCTTCGCCGACATCAGCGGCAAGACCGTTCAAGCGGGAGAAACGTTTCACTGTGAACTCTTCTCCGTCAACGAGCCGCTCGATGCGCCGTCAACCGGACCAGAACGTTTCTACCGGGTCCTTGCATACCTGGACTCACCCGACAAGTTGGAGGTTGCTTCCGGCAGGCGGCAGAACGCCTTCGGCTTCTTCGAGTTGGACGTCGCGGCTGCCAACCGGCCCGTGGAGATTCGTCTGGGCCGACCGGACTCACGAATCGGCTTGACAGTTCCAGTGCGGATCAACGGATTGAATCCGAATTGGAGCGCAGGCCTTTACCAACTCGACGGTCACACGACCGGCTTTTACACCAATGGGAAGAAGGTTTACACCACGCTCGGATTCGACTTTGCCGGTCGCGTCTATACGTCGCTCTATCCCGACCAGCGCGAACAGACTCACGTCATGGTGGGGCATCCAGTTGTCTGCGATCAGCAAGACCTGATCCTGGAAGTCATGCCGCGGATGGACAAGAAGGGAAACTATTTATGGCGAGTAGCAGTTAACAATCCCACAGACAAAGCAGTCACTGCCGTCTTCAGGCAGGCATTGCAGGCGCCAGGGTTAAATTTCGCCCAGCAGCAGCGCACCGTACCTGCCGGCGGGTACGTCATCCTGCAAACGCCTTGAGCGCGCACGCTACGGAGAAGACGGTCATCGTTCACGAGTCTGTTGAATTAGTCATGAGAGCTGGCGCCGCACAAACTCAAATAACGCCTGCCGAGGACGGCTTGTTCCTGATCGGCTCACTCGCTGCGTCCACCGGCGTACACGACGAGCTGTATGCCCGCGCGCTGGTTCTCGATGACGGTGAGTTATGTATTGCCGTTGTGACCGTGGACCTTCTGGGATTGAATTTTTCCGACGCAGACCACATGTGCGACGTTATCCGAGAACGCACCGGCATGCCTGATCTGAAGGTGCTGCTCTGCTTTAGTCATACCCACTCCGCGCCGCGCACTATTAACTGGAGTGTGAAGGCGAGTGAACAGGTTCGCCACGCCATGAATCTTTGGCTCGACGAACTGCCGAAACGAATTGGTGACGTCGTGGCAGCCGCCGCTGAGCGACGGGTGGAAGTTACGCTGACACATGGTCGAGCAGCCGTGCAAATCGGTATGAACCGTCGGCTGCCATGTCCTGAAGGAATTCGCATGGCCCCGAATCCAGAGGGCGCCGTGGTACCGTGGACAGACGTACTTGTTGCAAAGGACATGACCGGCGCACCAATGGCGGTTCTTTATTCGCATGCAGCGCATCCGGTCATCGTCCATGGCGCGAGTACGCTCATCAGCGCCGACTACCCGGGCTTTGCTGCCGAAGCAGTCCAAAACAGCCTGGGCAAGGCGGTGGTGCCGCTGTTTGCCTGCGGCTGCGCCGGTGATTGCAACGGGGAACCCTTGCGCGGTGGTTTTGACGCTGCTCGCAAGGCAGGGCGCGCCCTTGGCGCAGCAGTTGCTGATGCTGTCGAACATTCAGAATCGCTTGGGTCGGAACCGCTACGCTGGCTAGAGACGCAGACGTCGCTGCCATTTAGCAATCCGCCTCCACGCGAAGAGATCCGGACCATGCTTGAGGGCAACCGCCTTTCAGAACTGGACCTGGAGAAAAGCAGTGACGCTGAGGTCAAGCGCTGGTACGAGCAGAGCGCCCGATTCTGCCTGGAAGAGATTCTTGCGTGGCCGGACGATAGGGATCCGGGTGTGCTTACCTTGCGTATCGAAGGTTTTGCGATTGGCAACGAATTCGCGCTCGTCGGGCTCAGTCACGAGCCATTTGCTGCCTACCAGCTTGCTACGGATCGGACGTCGCCCTTTGCCCACACAATGATGCTTGGCTACGTCAATGGCGTCGAGAGCTATCTACCCACCGACCAGGCTTTGGCAGTCGGCGGGTACGAGGCCGCGCCGCTGCCGACACCCGGCGCACCGCTACGTTATGCCCACCGCCTTAACCTGGCCTCCGGCGTCGAGCAGCGGATAACGCACGCTCTGACCGATTACCTGCAACGCCTCGCAGTCCGTGAGTCCGCTTACAACAAGGTAGATGCATGAATCAGGATACCCAACAAGCTTCCCAATCTTTGCTGGCATGCCTAATCTCGGAGCATGGCGGTTCTGCCTCCGATAAACGCGCCGTCTCCCTGGCTTTCGAACATGTCGATGAGCGTTATGTCTGGATCACCGACACGGGTGTTCGAGTTGGTCTTATTGACCGAAAGGAATGCACGCTGGAGTGGGTCGCTCCGCATGCCGGCGCGCCCTCAATCCGACCCGTTGAGATTCCGCCCGTTTACCATGCGCCGACCTACCAGGGCGGCCGGATCATCGCGCAATGGTGGCTGACTCCCCGCAGAAACCAACAGTACCTGCCCGGTGCGCCCTGGCGTCAGCCCTGGGATGCCTTGCCCGCTCGCGGCGAGGATATGGATTTGCGCAAATTCAAGCCCAACTGCACTTGGACTTTCGACGCCGGCGAAGGGGAGCAACTCTCGTTTCGCATTGACGAGACCTTCGAGATGCCCGGAGCACCGCGCGGCTGCCATCACTTCAGCATCAGTTACGATTCGGCTGCGAACAGCTATGTCGCCCAGGTCGAAGCCGACATCGAAGGGGTTCGCGGTAGCATCGTCGAACTTGCGAATTTTTACGCGGGCGGCGTGTACGACACACGGCCGGATCATAAGCGGCATCAGCAGACCATCTGGTCGCACCCCGATGGTCGTCTGGTCCGTTGGCCGCATCATCCCGCTGGTTACCGTACGCCCGGCATGAATGATTCGGAGGGCGAGCGACGAATCGCCGATAACGGATTTACCGGCTATTTTGCCGACCCCTACACCAATCCTGTCATCGAATTTATCGAGACCAGCAATCCCCTTACTGCCGCGACATGTTGCAACATCTATGACGAGCATCTGCTGATGCTCACGGATCACGACACCAACTGCTGCTCGGTCAGATTCCGATTCTACAGCGTTACCGAACCGGTGGCCCGGGCCATTGTGGAACGATCGGAACTCATCCACTTCGGTGTTGACCCGGATCGACCGAATCCGATCGACAGCAATGTAACCGTGAACGACAAGGACCTGAGCCGGCGGGTCAACTACAACCCGCAATACCCGGTTGTGCGCTTTGGCTGCGTTAACAACTTCGAGTCGATGCCGGCGCTGGATCAGACTGTTGTCGGTTGTGTGTTCTTCGTTTCCGGCAATTCCGATCACGATATCTGGTGGGCGAACGACTGTGGCCACAGCGGGCAACGGTCCATCCGGTTGCGTGGCAACGATCCGGAGGGTTTCACGGGTACGCGAAGTGGTGGCCCCACACCTCATATAGACGCCGGACAGCGTTACCGGCTCAGCGGCTGGATCAAGTGCGAGGGCGTGACCGGCGCCGCCCGGATTCGTTTTGATGAAATCGGGTTCTATCCGAAGGACAAAACGGCGCCATCTCACATTGCCGGTCCTTGCAGCGGCACTTGCGACTGGACCTACGTGGAATGCGTCTTCACCGCCTTACCGAATACGGAATTCGGCTGGTACTACCTTGACCTGGAGGGTGCCGGTCAGGCGTGGTTCGACGATATGGCGCTTGAGGAATGCTGATGTCTACTATCTCAGCGATCCAACAGAACGAACGGCGCGCGAATCTCTACGCGCTGCACCGTCAGTGGCATCGTGACAATTTCGATGAGAACGGCGCCTGGATTGGTAAGAATCCCCGCAACCCGGAGGGGGACTCCCGCGAATGGCTCTGGCACGCCCTTGCCTTCCTGGCGGGAGACGAAGCGGATATCAAACTCGGTAACACGATCCTGGCAGCGACCCCCAACGTGGCCAATCACTTTAATGGCGTCTCGGCGGCGATGGTCCTGCTCCGCTATGGCGAGTTGCTGCGCGATGAGACGCGCCAGCACCTGATGTCGATTGTGTGCGACTGTCATGCCGAGGCACGTGATTTCGCCTTTGCAGTGAATGGCGTCAACAACTTTGCGTCAATGTGGGCGTTCTATCATCTGGCGGCATCACAGATTCTGGAGACCTACGTACCTGCCTATCCGCACCAGTCGATTCCCGAGGTCTACAACAAGTACCGCATGCGGCAGTTCGGTCTCAATGTGCTGCGGCTGATGGAGGCCCAACTTGACCGAACCTGCCTTGCGTCAGAATTCAATAGCCCGACCTATTCGCCCATCTCCCTGTTGCACATGGCGGAAATCGTCAACCTGGTTAACTACGAACCGGCGCAGCAGATCGCGGCGCGTATCGAAGCCCAGTTGTGGCGGGAACTGCTGGGCTTTCATCATCCAATACTCCGACACGTTTCCGGCCCGCACTCTCGCGCCTATACGGTGGATACGGTGGGTCATGCCTCCGGCTTCAAGGTACTCTGCGCGTTTCTTGGTCTGGATGGGGATACCACCGTCGCTGACCTGATCTATCCGCCTCAGGAAGGACAGGTGATCCATGACCATGGTGCTGACCCGACGCATCAGCAGGCCTTTGCCGTCTGGTTGGCCCGCGGTGACTACCACATTCCTGCCGAGACGCTCGATGCCTTTCGTGAACGCACGTTTCCTTATACTTTCCAGGGCACCCATGAATGGCCGGGGAAAGGCTACCGTCGGCCAGACGGCAGCTTGATTCTTAATGTCGACGGCGAAGACAGTACGCCTTCCGGCACAGGAACCGCTTGCTGCTATCAGGAAGAAACCTTTGCCCTCGGGTCCATGGCTGAGACATACACGCCGGCGAACCACGCCTGCCATGCGGTTTATTGTCTTGATGACCCGCCGCTGCCGCCGCTTGGTGGCACGCGTACTGCCACTGTCGTTATGTTCCACGAGCCGGTACTTGACGACAACGTACTCCCGGTCCACCTGCCCAATGTCGGCCATTTTCTAACGACTCAGGAAAATGCCCGGGTCAGCGGCACGGTGAAATCGCACCCTTGGGTGTTTGAAAACGATGCGCCCCAAGTCAGCGCCAACCTGTTGATCAGCGAGCATCTGCCGTTGGATACGCCGGTGCGGCGAGCACAACTCAACGATATTGCTTTCGCGGACAGTCCCATCGAAACAATCGGGCGATCTGCCCGGTTCGTCATCGACGACGGCAGCGTGCGGATCACCTGGGCTGTGCAAACGGAGTGTGAAGCTGTCTTTGGCGTTCTGCGACAAGCCGGCTTTCTGCGATGCCTGGTCAGACCGGCTTCAGCCGCCGCTCACGACTTTAATCTGCATTTCGAATTCGACGTGCGCAACAAGGGAAGGCTGTCTGAATGACGAAGCGCAGGATCAGTATTGGTATTGTCGGCTCGGGCGGCTATGGCAGGAGTGCCCGTGATTACCTGCGGCACACGGAAGAGTTCAACATCGTGGCGTGTCTTGATGTCGACACTGATACTGCCAGGCAGGCGGCACAGGAAGAGGACGCCGAGGCCTACACGGACCTGTCGGCATTCCTGATGCACCCGGATATGGAGGCTGTCTCCATCAATACGCCGGTGCCGCTTCACGAGCCCCACGCGTTGCAATGCATGGCCGCGGGTAAGCATATTTTCATGACCAAGCCGGTCGCTCACGACGTTGCCGCTGCAGAACGAGTGCAAGAGGCAGCGCGCGACAGCGGTTTCGTCTGCATGATCGGCCACCACGCGCGGCACAAGCCGATCGCCCAGCTTCTTAAGGAACATATCGAGCGCGGCGTTCTGGGTCGGGTCTGCAACGTGGTCGTGACCAGTTGTTCGAGTGCCGGTCTGGCCCAGGAGGACGGCGCATGGCGTACCGATGGCGATCAAAATCCCGGCGGCCCCATGCTGCAATGCGGTATCCACTGGCTCGACACACTACTGGGCACATTCGGCAAGGTCGCCACCATCTCTTCGTTTATGCAGGACGATGTCACGCCTGGCAACGTCGTCGACAACACGCTCACGCTCCTCAAATTTAAGAGTGGTGTGCAGGCCACATTCGTCAGTAATTACACCACCGCCTACCTGCACACGGTCGACATTCTCGGCACCAAGGCCAGTCTGCACTTGCATGAACACATCACCGGTCTTGGCCAGCAGGAAGTTTATCTCCAGCGCCGCGCCCAATGCATCCATGAGCCGTGGGAAGCCCTGCGCATTCCAAGCCAAGGCGATTACCCCGACCCGCACGGTGGGGTGCTCGAGCGGAGTTTCGCTGAACAGATCCGGACCAACCGGCCTGACTACGGCAATCTTCAAGACGCGATCGACGCATTACGAATCGTCCACGCCGCCGTGCAAAGCCATCGCCAGGGGATTCATATCTCGCTATGAATGACCCGGAACGCAAACCGAAGGTCGGCACGCTGCTTCTCTCATCCGGCTGGTTTCACGATGTGGGCATGAAGGGCGATTCGCTCGTCAACGCGATTGAGACGTCCCGCCAGGAGATCGTGGCGTCATTCTCCGGGGAACTGGATCTGATTTTTCCGGAAAGCATTCATTCAGTCGCGACCGCTAGAGAAGCCGCCGACGCCTTTAACCGTGTCGGTATCGACCTGTTGCTGGTTTGTTATCTCACTTGGGCCGAGGACCAGCCGTTCCTGGAATTGTTGGAGCACATTCACCCGGGACCCATGCTGCTTTGGTGCTACCATCCGACCGATCGGTTACCGGATCGCGTGCCCGTGGAGCAGATGCTGCGATCCAGCGGGGGGGTCGGCGTGCTCCAGAGCAGCGGTATGCTTCGGCGCCGAGGCCTGCCTGCGTCGCTCGTGATAGGTAGTCATACGCGCGAGTCGGTACGGCAACGCATACTTCAGGCTGCGGCGTGCGCCGCATTGCGTACGGATCTGCGACGGCTGAAGATCGGCGTGCTGCCCTCGCGCTGCGACCAGATGTCGACCACCTGGGTCGACGAATTTGCCTTGCGAAGTCAGATCGGACCATCGCTCACTTTTCTCTCGGTCAATCAGTATCAGGATGCTGCTGAAGTGATCGATGCGCCCACAGTGGCTCGCCTGTGTGCCGAGATCCGGGAGAACTGGACGGTGTCGGACGAGGTAGACGACGAGGCGCTGGAGCGTTCGCTGCGTGCGTCGCTGGCGCTCGACCGCCTGGCGGCCCAACACGATCTGGGCGCTATCGCGCTGCAGGACGTTTCAGATGAACTGCATGAACGCATGGGGGGGCGCCCTGGCCTCATGCTGACCGGGTTGTTCAGCCGACCGGACCTCGTGGTGTCGATGGAGGCAGATGTTGGGGCGGCGGTCCTCATGTTTTTGCTTAGACGGCTGAGTAACCGGCCTTGCCTTTACACCGAGCCGCTGACTTACGATCTGGAACGCAATCACCTGGTGATGGGACATGCAGGTTTGTCCGATGCATCGCTTGCTGCGCCAGGACAACTCCAGATTATCCCGGACTTTGAGTACAAGAATTCCAATCCCACCTGTGGCGCGGTAAGTCACTTCGTGATGGCGCCCGGCCCCGTTACGTTGGCCAACTGCGTCTACAGCGGCAATCACTTTCAGTTTACGTCCCTGCGCGGCGAGTCCGTAAGTAATACCTGGGCGCTGGACGAAGGCTACGCCCATGCCGTGGTGCAACCTGAAATCATGGTGGACGCGTTCTTTCAGCGCAGCTTCAACATTGGGGTGAGCCAGCATTGGATTGTGGTGCCGGGAGACATGGTCTCGGCGATCAATCAGTTGGCCGGGTTTCTTGACGTCGCCCACCATGACCTGGCATCAGATTAAGAAAGAGAAGAGGAGTGAAGACCATGACTTGGCCTTATGAATTTCCCGGAGCGGTACGGATGGGCGAAGAGGAGGAAGCTACCGTTCGCAACGTCGTCAATCGAGGCGCGGTGTTCCGCTACTACGGCCCGCAGCCGCCTCGCTACGTAGCCGAACTGGAGGCATATGCTCGTGACTACTACGAAATGCCCTGTGCGTTGGCAGTCAACAGCGGCACCGGGGCGCTGATTGCCGCGATGACAGCCCTCGGCATCGGGCCGGGGCAGGAAGTGATCGTGCCGACGCTGTGCTGGGTCGCAACGGTTGGCGCCGTCGTCAACGCCAATGCGATACCCGTGCTGTGTGAAGTGGATGACAGCTTCACGATGGACCCGATCGATCTGGAGCGCAAGATCACTTCTCGGACCGGCCTCATTGTGCCCGTTCATATGGCTGGTGCGCCTTGCGATATGCAGGCCATCATGGCCTTGGCAGACAAACACGGCATCCCGGTTCTTGAAGATTGCGCCCAATGCAACGGGGGAACGTTCCGGGGCAGGAAGGTCGGCACGTTCGGAACATTCGGGATGTTCAGCTTTCAAATCAATAAGAACTGCACGGCCGGCGAGGGTGGCTTGTTGATCACAAACGACGAGCAACGCTATGCTCGCGCAAATGCCGCCCACGACTTGGGTGTCCCGTGGGAAAATGGTGAGCCGAATATGGATTACCAGACGCCGTTGTGGGGATCAGGACGACGAATGAGTGAAGTCATCGGGGCTGTCGCTTCGGTACAACTCAGGAAGCTCCCTGCAATCGTCGAGGCGATGCGCAATTCCAAGCAACGAATTAAGGAGATGCTCGCCGGCGTAGAGGGCCTGACTTTCCGTCGGCTGGTCGACCCCGAGGGCGATACCGGGGCCTTTCTCATCTGTGTGCTGGAGGACGCTGATCGCGCCAGACGGCTGGCAGCTGCGCTGGACGACGCGGGAATTCGCGCCTCAGCCCGGATTGAAGACTACGGGTTGCACGTGATGTGGAACGTTCGCCAACTGGTCGACAAGGTGCCGCTGTCGCCGGCGGGCAACCCGTGGTCGTTGCCGCAGAATGCCCAGAGCGACTATTGCTACGAACGGTCGGCTTGTCCCCAGTCCGCGGATCTTTTCGAGCGCTCCGTCCTCATGCCTGTACCGTCCACCTTGACCGAAGAACATGAACGCCACGCGGCAGACACCATACGCGCTGCGCTCGATACATAACATGATCGGCGCCTTTAGCCCATTGCATTTTTATACCGTCACCCACTACCCGATTGTGTTGCCGTTCGATGCCGGTGATTACACCGACATGCCGAACGAAAGACCAAGAGCCATTGCATGAATGTCACCCAGACCGCCACTGAAATAACTATCCGCCAAGGGGAAGCTACCCTCGTTTTTCCGTTTCAAAACGATCAGATCCTTGCGCCAACTATTACCAGCAACAAAGATGGCGCTCTCCTGGGCCGTTCCCTCTACTTTCTGCGCTGGTCCCATGGCGATGAGCAGGGCACAGTAACCGCTTCGAATCAATATACATTGAAGCGGTTTGCTGAAGGCGGCGCGCGACTGGACATCGATCTCTGTATCCCCGGCAAGCTGGCGATCACGTTGAGCTTCCGCTTCGATCACGAACACATCGCGACGTTGACGGTGAGTGCCTCCCCCGACCCGGCATCCGCAGAACCCTTCGCCTTTCGTTGCCTTGGCCTGGTGCCTGGACAACCAACCCGAGAGGTGCGGCTCTGCGCCAGTCTGTATTCCGGCTGGACGATCAATGGACAAACGCTGTTGCTCTTTCCGGCAGAGTCTGGCAGCAAACCCCGCATGGCGATCACCATCGATCCGGACGACGTCACCCTGGGCCGCGGGGAATTCGATGCCGAAGCTGCGGTTGCTTGCGCACCGCTGTCGCCCGGGTATCCACCGGCTCTTACAAAGATCCAGTCTCGTCGTTGGGATGACCTGGAGATAGAAGGGGCCTTCGTCCTTGCGCTGGATGATCGGCCGATCGGGCATCCAGAACACCACACCACGGCCCGTGTATTGGATCGTGAATCCAGGGAGATCGCACCCGGTCGCTACAGCCTCCGTCGCTATATGGATGATTACCTGACGTTTCTCGATCATCCCGAGATGTTCATCTCCCTCGGCGACGGTTGCGGACTCTTCCATCGCGGCTTCTACAACTGTACTGAGCGTGGCACCTTCGCTGTGGCGGAAGGTCAGCCGAGCCAGGGCAAGCAGTTTGCCGGCGCCCTCATGTTCCGGCATCCGTCTATCGACGACAGCAAGGTGCATCCCGAGCGCTATCCGAAGATGCAGGTCTTCGGCGAGTATGGGAATATGGCTGAGCCACTGTGCGACATGGTCTGGGGCGGCGCCCACAACGTCCAGACTGCGCTTTTTCTTTTCCGATGCGGAGCGCTGACCGGTAAAGCCGAGCAGATTATTCGTGCGGTACTCCATTTTCGAAACGAAGAGGGTCAGGGTTTTCAGATTGCGGACGGTCCTTGCCGCGGCGCCTGGTGGAATGCCTATCAGCCGCAGCGCCAGGCGTTCTCCAGCCGTTACTACGAGCCAACTGTCGGCATGCCGGACCAGGGTCTGTTCAACTTCTATCTTGCCGAGTTATATCGTGGTGGTTATGTAGCGGATGACGCTATTGTGCAGGCAGTCGAGGCGAACTGTCGAGACTTCCTGGAGCCGCGCCTGGAAGCAGACGGCAGTGTGTATCACGTCTATACACAGGATGGCGCAATCGGCTACACCCGCGAGAAACGACAATACCCTGATGCGTCGCCATGCGGCACACTGCTGGTGGCACTCGGCTTTCTGGCTGGCTATCGCCTGACAGGGGATTCGCACTGGAAGCAACTGGCTCTGCAATCAGCGCGGTATGTGGTTGATCGTTTCACAAGCCGCTGTCGCTGGGGATATCTCGAATATGACACCATGGGCGCCGATACGATGGGGATCGCCCGAATGCTCCTGGCGTTCTCTGAGCTGTACCGCGACGAGCCGGCCGATTGGCTTCGCGAGGCCGCGAACCTCACCTTGCGTCACCTGTACGCGCACCAGCATCACCGCGATCTGGATTTCACCCGTTACATGAACAACGAGGCGCAATGGGGCGGCACGCCATACAACGAAGGCGGCTTCATCCACGGTTACACCTACAACTCGCCGCAAGGGCTCGGGGCGCTCACTTTCCGATCCGACCTGAGTGAAGGACTTCTCGCTGCCTGGGAAGTCTTCGGTGATCCGATCGCTTACGAGTCATTGCTGAAATATTTGCACTGCCTCACTTGGCACCAGGTTGTGCGGCGCGATATTCCCTTTGGCTTCGGCTCCACCAGTGAACACCTCAATCTCAAGGCCGATTATGTTCAGGATACATTTCAGGTGTCCAATGCCATGCCGTTCGGTATGGAAAGAATCCTGCAAGCGCCCGTCATCGCGGCGGTGAACAGTCCCTTGCGATCGGCTGCTATCAACAACCATGAACTTCACGTTGTCTTCGAGCCGAAGCCATGCCTGAAACTCGCCATCGAGTCCGCACCGAATCAGGTCGTCAGTGCAACCTGTAATCAAAACACACCCCGCATCAATGCGGATGGCTCTTTCCATTTCAAGAACTACTCAGGTGATCTGATAGTTGTGAGGTCGCACGCATGAAGTTTCATATCCATCCCGAAGTCCGTATACGGCAAGTAACGCGCGGGGCCAGGAGCCATTTCTTCGGCTATTACGACAAGTGCCCGTGGGATGCGACCGGGCGATATCTCCTGGCCCTGGAAACTGACCTGACGACGCGGCCACCCGGCCCTGATGATGAGGCGACGATTGGAATGATCGACACGGCCGAAGATGACGCGTGGCTGCCACTGGCACAGACGCATGCGTGGAACTGGCAGATGGGCGCAAGATTGCACTGGATGCCCAGCGATCCAAGTCGAAAGATCATCTACAACATCCGGGAAGGTGGCCGGTTCCATTCGATCATCCACGATGTTTTCAACCGTGAAACAAGGCGATTGAACCGGCCGATCTATGACGTGTCCGCTGATGGAAAAACTGCTTACAGTCTCAACTTCGCTCGTTTGGCCTGCTTTCGTCCCGGCTACGGATACGCAGGTGTTGTGGACCCGGACGTCAATGACCCACACCCGGATCATGATGGCATTTGGCGCCTCGACCTGGAAACAGGTGAATCGCAGCTGATCGTCTCTTATGCAGCCATGGCGCATTTCAGGCCGGAGCCATCAATGAAAAGTGTGCCGCATTGGTTCAACCACATCATGATCAGCCCGTCCGGCAGCCGCCTGTTTTTTCTTCAGCGCTGGCGTTACATGGAGGGCGACCTTCCTTCCTGGAAAACACGGCTGATCACCATCAACCCGGACGGATCAGAGCCTTTCATCCTCCGTGGACTCAAAAGCGTATCGCACTACGACTGGCGGGATGACACACACATCCTGCTCACGGCTCATATGCCTGGTACCGATCACTATGCCCATGTGCTGATTACCGACAGGTCTGATGACAAACAACCTATCGTGCCGGATCAATTACAGAAAAATGGACACTGCACGTACTCTCCGGACCGTCAATGGATTCTCACCGACACCTATCCCGATGAAGCCGGCTACAGTTCGCTGCTGATGCTCCGTACGCATGATGGCACCCTCATCGAACCGGGGCGCTTTCGATCCCCTCCTGAGTACGCCGGCGAAGTGCGATGCGATCTCCATCCCCGTTGGAACCGCGACGGCACACGAATTTGCATCGACTCCGCATGCAACGGCAGCCGCCAGTTATTTGTCTTGCAATCGCTACCAATGCTGATTTGATTCGCCGAACGCGTATCGTCCAATTATTCGGTCGACTTGTAAATCCATCGTTTCCAGTCTTTGCACATAGCGCAGCATTGTGTTTCAGAGGTGGTGTGATGCATCGATTTCGTATGTTCTTCGCCCTTGGCAGTTGTTGTTGGCCGGTCTCGCGGGTTGGAATCATCAACAGCAGTCTGACATGATCGACTCTTTAAAGGGAGAGACCATAGCGGAACATGATAAGACTTGATCTCCCTCGCATACCTGTCATTTGTACGTACAATAAAATAATTAGATATAATGGGCCCTCCGGGGGCTGCAGGATGAATTGCGACCGGATTGTTACTTACCAATTCGGTCAAAGGAGCAGGATAGAAATGGCAGACACGACCGACCTGAATCAACCGCAGTTTTTCCTCGACGATACGTGGATTGCGGACAGCATTCGGCTTCAGCGGGTGTGGCATCGGGCTCAGAAGCGTTCGGAACCGGTGTTACGCGGCACAGAACCGTGGGAAGGCGATCTTGTCGTCGGCTATGGCAGCGTCCTGTTCCATGAGGGAAAGTTCAAGATGTGGTACATGGTCTGGCCACGACTTGAAGCCACATGCCGTTGTGTCGCCTATGCCCAAAGCGATGATGGCATAAACTGGCACAAACCATCGCTTGGGGTCGTTGCCTTGGACGGCGACACGAACAACAACATCGTACTCAAGCCCGACGTGGGCTATGTCGACTGCGTTGGCGTGATTGACGACCCCGACGACGCAGAGTGGCCACTGAAGATGCTGTATTGGCACGGCATCTTTCGCGAACCAGACCAAACCGGCATCTGTGCTGCGCGTTCGAAAGACGGCATCCACTGGGACATGCAACCCGGGCTGGTCCTGCCACGCCACTGGGGCGACCGTACAACATTCATGCCCCATCGCGATAACGGGAAATTCGTGGTATTCGGTCGTCATCGCCCGCTCAAGAATTACTATGACTGCCGAGTCGTCAGTCGCACCGAGAGTGAAGACCTGGTCCACTGGAGCGAGCCGGAGCTGATCCTCAAGCCGGATTTGAGTGACGATGCGGCCCTGGAGATTTACTCGGCCAGCGGTTTCCGGTGGAAGAGCCTTTACCTTGGGTGCATCGAACGCATGCACATGGTCCCCGATGTGCTGGACTCCGAGATTTGGTTCAGTCACGATGGGCGTCAGTGGCAGCGCAGCCAGTATCGTCCCGCCTTTATCGAACGCAGCCCCGAGCCCGCCTTTGATTCCGGCTGGGTAAGCACAACCTGCAACGCACCTATTCCCAGTGGGGAAGAGTTGCTCATCCATTTCTCGGGTCGCACCCATGGTCACGCCGCTCACCGTGGCGTGGCACTACGCATTGGCGCCATCGGTCTGGCGACGTTGCGGCTCGACGGCTTCTGCTCGCTGCAGGCCACGGAGCGCGAGGGCTGGTTGGTTACCGAACCGATGCGCTGGTGCGAGTCCGAACTGCGGCTCAACGCCGACCCGCGCCGCGACATTCGTACGCATCCAAAGCGCACAACCGGCGAAGTCCTGGTCGAGGTCCGAACCGACGAGGGCACCCCAATCGAAGGCTTTACCTTCGACGACTGTATCCCGCTGCGCGACAATACGGCTTGTGCGAAATCTGCCGACGCTACCTCGCCAGTCATGTGGCGTAACGAAAAGCGCATGGCAGACCTGGCTGGACATACCGTGAGGCTTGCCTTCCGGCTGCGCGACGCGCACCTCTATACGTTCAGGGCTGGCAATGACTAAAGCACGCACCCGCCCACGCTATCTTTCCTGGTACTTGCATCAATCGGGTAAATGTTTTATATTGTACCTACAAAGAGTCGTTTGCATGCAATTGACTTGAAGGAGGCCACCCTGTGAGAACGACGCTCCATTCACGGCCGACAAAACTGACCGGGCACGGATTCACGCTCGTCGAACTACTTGTTGTGATCTCTATTGTCGCTGTGCTGATGAGCGTGCTACTTCCGGCACTCGCCAAGGCCAGAGAATCAGCGATCGCCATCTCGTGTTCGACTCAACTGAATCAAATCGGTTATGCGCTACATATGTACTGCAACGACCATGACGAATCCTTTGCCAAGGCCACCCAATCCTTCGACAACCCCGTACGTCCAACCTGGTCGAACATCCGCTGGACGACTTTGCTCAAACCCTACCTGAGGATTTCCTACACGACTGCATCGCAGTACGTAGCGATCGGGTCCGGGACGCCCGAAGGCAAGGCGTTCATTCGTGGTCGAAGTGGACTTTATCTCTGCCCCGCAGAGACATCTCCCTTCGGCCTTCTTGCCAACGGTGCGCCAAATGACGACGGGTCCGACTACACCTATCTGGACTACCCGTATTTCTCCACCTTGGGCAGAGCAAAGCTTAGCCGGGTCTACAACCCCAGTCAGGTCGGTATGCTTCTGGACGGGCAGGGCTGGTACAACTACACGACTTGGGAGGGTGCCAACGTACAGTGCCTCTACACTGGCGGGCTGGACAACACGTTGGATTCGCGCCATCTGGGTGGTGTCAACATCGTTTTTGTTGATGGTCACGTTGAGCGGGTGCCGCGAGTTGCCCCCGAAATGGTACCCGCACCCGCAATCCTCTGGCGTTGACGATTTGCGCCCCACACTGCATGGAATATCACCTATCAACTTGCCCATTCGAATAAGAAGGCATCCACATGTCGCAGATTACGCTGGAGATTGACAGAGCTTCCCCGCTACCGCTGTATCGCCAACTTCAGGACGGGCTGCAGACGCTTATCGAGACCAGGGTGCTCAAACCCGCGGACCAGCTGCCTACCGAACAGGAATTGGTGTCACGCTATGGCTTGAGCCGAACCACGATTCGGCGGGCGTTCAGCGACCTGGTCAACGCAGGTCTGGTCGAGCGCTCCGCCGCAAAGGGCACGTTTGTCAGAGAGCAGTTGAGTTCGCGGTCGCGTGTCACCAGGATCGGAGTTGTAGCCCCATTTCCGACCTTCTTCGTGCAGGAGTCCGCCGATGGCAACTGGGTTCGCAACTGCGAGTTTCTCAACGGCATTCTGGACGAGGCTGCGGCCCGGTCAGTGCAAGCAGAAATCATCCCGTTTCGAGCCCACTGCATGAAGGATGGAAATGTCGACGGCCATATTCTGCTTTGCGTCGATGACCAACCGGGGATTCTCGACGAAGCGATGCGGTTACAGTCCCCCCGCGTTGTCGTTACCCGACTTGGCCAGGTGCCCGAGAACGAGATGAACGTTGTCTCCTACGACGCTGCCCACGCCGTTCGTCAGGCGGTTCACTACCTGGCGGAAACGGGACACCGGCGAATCGCGTACATCGGTCTACAACCATCGAGTAAGTACGTGGCATTCCGTGACGCCCTCGACGAACTGGCGATGACATTCGACCCGGACATTGCCGTGGCTTGCTCATCCGGCGGCAGCTCTGAGGCTGGCTATGAAGCCACGCGGCAGTTACTGGAACGCGATGCCGACTTCGATGCAATCCTCTGCGAGACCGACTACAAAAGCATTGGGGCCCTTCTGGCACTGAAGAAAAAGGGGATTCGCGTGCCACAGGACGTCTCGCTCATGGGCTGTGACAATCTTCCCGAGGCGGAGCGGCAGGATCCGCCCCTTACCACCTACGCGCTGCGCTGGCGCGAGGTGGGGCGCCACGCCGTGCGAAACCTGGCCGAACAGCTCACCAACCCTCTACATAAGGGGAGCGTGAAGATCGAGAAGGGCGAGTTGATCGTTCGCGGCTCGACACGCAGTAGGTAAAGGTGACCCCTATCAAGCCCAATGTCCTCTTCATCGCCGTCGACGACCTGCGGCCTTTCCTCGGCTGTTATGGGGATGTGAACGCCTACACGCCGAACATCGACCGCATGGCCACCCGAGGTGTCACCTTTACCAATGCCATGTGCACAGCGCCGGCCTGCGGCCCCTCACGTGCTTCACTGATGACCGGCCAGCTTCCCACGCGCACCGGCATCTACGGCTTCCAGGACTGGGCTGGTCGTGCCGACTATGCCCATTTAGTGACCCTGCCCGAGTACTTGCGCCAGCACGGCTACCGCACCTTCGCCTCGGGCAAAATTCACCACAACTCTGTCCGTATCCACGGCTATACCCAAACCGCCGTCGACGCTAATCTGGCCTCTGCAGCGCCCGAGGTAGAGGTGGTGGTCCCTCGCGCCGACCGCGAGTGGGACGTCAATCATGTTGCCGCCATCCGCGCTGCCCGCTATTCCCATGACCCCGTCGTTGCCGACTGTATCGACTGGAGTGGAGGTGATGCCGAAGGCTCTCGTAAGTTCGTCAGCGGTCCTTCCGACGACGATGTGATGGATTGCCAGGACGGCGTCACCACCCAGTTCGCGATCGACGTGCTTCAGCAGGATCACGCCCAGCCCTTTTTCCTGGCCACCGGCTTCGTGCGGCCGCATCTACCCTTCATCGCGCCGCGCCAATACTTTCGTCACTACCCCTTGGACTCCCTCCAACTTCATCCGGTCAAGGACGACGACTTGGCTGACGCCCCCTGGCCGGCACGCCGCATGGCGCGTGTGCAGGACGACATCAACGTCCGCGCCCAGGAAAACGGACGAGCGCGTGTCGTTCAGGCCTACTACGCGTGCGTGTCGCTCCTGGATGATATGGTCGGTCGCATCCTCGACGCGCTTGCAGCCAGCGCCCACGCCGACAACACGATCATCGTGTTCTGGTCCGATCATGGCTGGCATTTGGGCGAAAAGCGTTCTTGGCGCAAATTCTCGCTATGGGAAGAATCCGCCCGTACCCCCATGATCATCGCCGATCCTCGTCAGGCGGCGACGGCAGGCAGACACTGCGCTCGACCTGTCGGCCTTCTTGACCTCTACCCAACCATCGCCGAGCTTTGTGGCTTGCACACCCCGCCGGACATTGACGGCCAGGACATCGGTGCCTTGCTCGCCAACCCTGCACTGGACGGCCCGGACTGGACTCAACCGGAACTCACCGTCCACGGCCGTGGCAACTACAGCCTGCGCGACGAGGCCTGGCGATACACTCGCTATTTCGATGGCAGCGAGGAGCTCTTCAACCATCGTGAGGATCCGTACGAATGGGTCAACCTTGCCAACCACCCCGAATACGACGACATCAAGACCCGTTTTGCGCCCCTCCTGCCCGATGACAGTCAAAGCGCGCCCACCCTCGAGCCCAGACTGCTGCAAACTTGCTCCGATTTAGACCTTTCGGACATGGAAACCTTCATCGCCGACGGCTGGCCCGAGTTCCTGAAACACGCCGAGCCGCCATTGATCTGACGCAGACCGACGAAGGCGCGAAGTCAACCTTATTGGAGACCCTCCTGATGCGAAGAATGAGTAGACAGTCGACGCCCAGCACGATGAACAATCGAGACACCACGGCAATCATCATGATCGAATATCTGGTCCTGAACCTGCGACCGTCCTTGGCAGTGCTGGCGACCGCCTTTGTGCTGATCGGCGCCACGTTGCCACTTCCCACATACGCCGATACCAAGCTCACGCCTGTCGTGGTGTTGCCGGCAACGTTCGATCCGACAGATGCCGACAAACCGCCGCTCAACTTGCGGAACTCCGGCTTGCGAGCCGAGGTAGTCAAGGCTGCCATGGACACGGCGCATTATCTCGGCCAGGTTATCGGCAAAGATGTACCCCTGTTCGTCGAAAACCGTGGACATTGGCGGCGAGACGGTGACAGATGGCACTTCCAAGCGTTCGGGGAGAAAGACGCCGCGCCTGCGGGCACACCCGAAATCCATGTGGGCTGGACCTCGCGGGCGAAGCGGGAAATCGACAGCGATACCGTCTCGAAGCTCGACCCTGACGGCTTCCGCCTGCGGTCGACGGGGGACGCCGTATTTATAGTCGGAGCGACATCCTGGGGCACAGTCTACGGATGCTTCCGATTCCTTGAGGAGTTCTGCAACGTGCGTTGGTACCTACCCGGTCGATTCGGTGAGGATGTACCGCAGAACCCCGCGCTTAAGCTGACCCGGTTCGATCAAACGTACGAACCTGCCTATCAGCATCGCCGCTTTTCGGGCTTCGCGTGGCGCGACAGTACCGAGCTCATGCGCTGGAATCGTCGCATGAAGCTCCAGACCTGGGGGGCCAGACGACTGATCTATTCTCATAACATGGGAAATGTCTTCGACGCCGCGAAATACGCGGAGACGCACCCAGCACTCTTTCCCTTGATCGGCGGCCAGCGCCGCATTCCGCGATCCGGCTCAAATTCGGGTTGGCAGCCCTGCCTGACGCATCCGCATGCTGTCGATGTCGCTATGGACTATGCGCGCCGCTATTTCGCTAAGCGTCCCGAAGCGCCGATGATGTCGCTCGGCATCAACGATGGCCATGGCCACTGCGAATGCGAGCCGTGCATGCGCACGGTGGAGACGATTGACGGACGCGAAGACCGATCCCGCTGGTACTTTGCCTTTGCCAACGCGGTGGCGACCCGACTCAGCTCTGAGTTCCCGGACAAGAAGATCGGCTTTCTGCTGTACGGTCGTGTTCGACGCTTACCCCCGGACATGGACATCCATCCGAATCTCGTGCCGTGTGTCGCTGCGCAACATGGATTTCTCATCGACCCAAAGGAGCGCAAGGCATTCGAAGCCAAACTCAAGGAAATCGCGCCACGTGTGAAAGAGTTTGGCTTCCATGACTTGTTCTACGCAGCGGGAATGGCCGTGCCGCGCCTGGCCATGCGGCAAGCCAGGCACTATCTGCTGTACGGTTGGCAGATGGGCGCCAGACATGTCAAAGCCGAAGCGTACATGAACTGGGGCCTTGATGGATTCCGCTACTGGATGTACGCCCAACTCATGTGGGACCCAACCCGTGACGTCGATGCGATGTTTGAGGAATTCTGCACACGGTTCTTCAAGGAATCCGCCGACCCCATGCGCGCTTACTGGGATATTATCGAGAAGTGCACGACGAAGCCCGTGTACACCGGTACCGGGCTGGCGAACTTCGCCTATGGCGAGCCAGACCAGTTCGCGTCGTTTCCACCCGCAGCCATCGCGGAGTGTGAGCCGCTCTTGGAACAGGCGGAACGGCAAGCCCGTGATCCGCTGGTCCGCGAGCGAGTACGCTACTTCCGGAAAGGCTTCGATGTCGCCAGGATCCTCAGCCTGCGCTACCACATCGCCAAAGAAGCCCAGCCCTTGCTCGCGGACCCGGACACACTCCCACGTGGTATCGCGGTTCTTGCGGGCGCCATGGACCCATCCCTGAATGTCGCGCGCTACTACGCCAACGAAATCAATGACGACCCCTATTGCGTACGACCACCTTACCCCGCGATGATGAAGTCGCTCGGCAGATGTCTGGCCAGCGCCGCCGACCACCTCAACGCCCAGGTCATCACGGAACTGAAACGTCACGATGCCTCGCCTATCACCGAAGCGACACTAAACGCCACGGTGGCCCGCGTCCTGGCCCCCATTCAGGCGTCCGTCCGTGACCCCAACGCCCTGGACATCGCGCGACAACGCCTCTGGCCGCTCATCGGCAAGGTCATGCTCTGTCACAAGACAAACGCACCTGTTGTGGACGGCGAACTCGACGACGCCGCCTGGCAATCCACGCCGACTTACGGAGGCTTCCACGTCCTCGGTTCCGGTGATCCCGCGCCGTACCAGACAACTGTACGTGTCGTCCACGATGGCAAGCGCCTCTATGCGGCGATCAGATGCACCCAGAAGAAAGCCGACTTGCTGGCATGGACGCGAAACCGTGATGAAGATGTCTTCCGAGAAGACAGCATCGAGTTCATCCTGAACAAATCCACGGATACCACGATAAAACAGCGTTTCCAGATCGTCGTCAACAGCCAGGGTAATTTCCTTGACTACTACAATGGCGGCACAGCATGGGACGGCGATATCCAGGTAGGTGCCAAAACGATGCCTGACGCATATACCGTTGAGTTCTCCATCCCCTTTCAGGAGATCGGGTTTGACCCGCAAACCGATCAGTTCGCGCGCGTGAATGTCGTGCGAAACGTATTCGGCAAGAAGCGCCGAGGCCATGCACGCGGCGACATCTCCAACTGGTACCTTTCCCTCGACAACAACCTTGACCTGGCTGGACGTGGATGGATCGTCTTCACCCCGTAACATGTCCTGCCAATGTCAAGAGTATTCTCAGCCTGTCCATTACGGCATCGCTGAGTCAGTATCGCGCGAGCAACTCGCGGCCTCAAATGGTGAGGCGCCTGCGACAAGCACTTATACCGATGCGTCCAGTATCGAATGGTGTAAGGCAAAGTGAACTTGGCAGTTTCTGTAATATATACCTTACAAATGACCGGGCTGGGACTCGAACCCAGGACCAGCGGCTTAAAAGGCCGATGCTCTACCAACTGAGCTACCCGGTCGGGAAAGTGCAAATCCTATTGATTTAAACGCCTGCGTCAATCGTAGACGCCGATCGGACGCATGTCGTGGCCGACACCCGTTCAGGTGGCGTCGAACACTTCAAAGTAACGTTCGAAAAACATCGGCACATTCACGTTGCTTGCGACAATGTGTGGTGACTGGTCTTCGTGGCCCGGGGTGAAGATGGAGCGGCCGAGTTTGCTGGCATCGTTCCACGGAAGGCTCACCGTGCCGTGCTGGTACTCGCAGATTTCCGGGTGAAAGATGCTGGCGGCCGCCAACGGATCGTGGAAGGTGATGTCCTTATTGTCGAGTGTGAACCAGAGTTCCGCCAGATTCAGCACTGCATCCAGTGGTGGCTTGCTGAATCGTTCACGAACTGCGTCAGCGGGCATGGTGCATTGCTTCGTGACGTCCAGCCCGAAGTTGATGTGTCGGGTCTGACGTGCGGTATAGACCATTGATGCCGCTGCGGGATCGAGCACGATGTTGTACTCCTGATCGCGGTCCTCCATCAGGAAGCAGCCTGCCATGGATACGATCTGTTTTAGCATTGACGGAATTTCCGGATCGATTGCGAACAGCAGGGCGATGTTGGTCATTGGCCCGACGGTCAACACCGTCAACTCCCCGGGGCGCTCGCGAATGGATTGACGCAGGAAGTCAATGGCCGTGTTCTGCGGCCAGTCCTTTCGGTGTGGCATGTCTTTGATCGCCGGATACTGATGCACGCGCTCCTGCCCCGAACCGGGTGGGATGGCAGGTCCGGCGCCGCAGTGAATCGGAATGTCGGGCCGTTCGGCTGCTTCACAAATCACTTGTGCAAGGGCTGCACGCTGTGATGTTTCACCTGTGACGGTGGTAATGCCGACCAGTTCGCACTGCGGCTGGCAAAGCAGATATGCCAGTGCGACTGCGTCATCTATGTCGGAGCCGATGTCTGTGTCGAATAGAACTGGGGTGCGATCTGACATGTTGGGTCCTTATGCATCAACTAAGACTTTCACAACAACCTTTAATACCTCTTCAGATGAATCAGCCCATGCACGTCCCGGGGCATGCACATCGCCGGGCCAGAGAATAGAGAAACTGCCCGCTGCGAACTGAACCAGATCACCCGTTGATTCATATAGCGCGGCGTCAATGGACTCGTCATAAGGCTTGGTCACCTGCGGTTGCGAGGACAACGGCATGTAGCCCAGCCGCTCGCGCCCTTTGGCAACGTACTGCACATCGATGTACTTGCGGTGCGACTCCCAGATCACCGGCAGGTCTGTTTTCGTTTCATATTGCTGCACCATGGCGTAGACCTCATCGCCGTCCAAGTCGTATCGGCCCAGAGGCTGGTTGAGCAGGTCGGTTTCGGCCAGGTACGTCAGTGCCTGGTCGATACCCTTGCTCAGCGGGCGGTACAGATCTGCATTTTCGAGTCGATCAAGGATCATTCAATAGAACTCCATATTTGCTTGGCACTACCAACCGCCGCGATCGCGGCCTTTTCGTCTGGTTTTGGTTTTCTTTCGTGACTTAGCTTTTTGCTTCGTCTTCGGCTTTCGTTTCACTTTTTTCTTTTTACTGCTTTCATCGCGCTTGGGTGATTCGAGAATCACCAGGTCCAGCTGTCGTGCCTCAGCATGTACCTTGGCGATGCGCACGGTGAAGCGATCGCCGATGGTGATGCGCCGGCCGGATCGTTGTGCGACCAGTGAACCATCGTTGCGGTTGAATTGCCATCGCTCGCCATGCCGACCGACGCCGCTGCCGGGCAGGTCGGACATGCGGATGAACCCGTCAACCAGGTAGCGGTCGATCTGCACGAAGACGCCCGTCGAAGTCACGCCGGTGACGGTTCCTTCAAAGTCGTCGCCGAGAAAATCTTCCATCAGCTGCAGGACAAGGAAGGCGCGCAGGTCGCGTTCGGCGGCTTCACTGTTTCGTTCCGTGGCAGAACAGTGTCGGGAGATTTCGGCCAGCCGCGTTTCATCAGGACAGTGCGGGCTGTTCACCAGGTCGCGCACGACACCCTTACTGACTTTGCCTTGTGTGGCCCCGGCTCGAATCGCCGCGCCCAATGCGCGATGGATGACCAGGTCCGGGTAGCGCCGGATTGGGCTGGTAAAGTGCGTGTAATGTTCACTGGCCAACGCGAAGTGTCCCAGCAGCATCGGCGCGTACTCTGCTTTGGATAGCGTGCGCAACACGGCGATATGGACCGCATGTTGTGCGGGCTTACCACGCACCGAGTCGAGCAGTTGCTGCAGTTCACGGCGCGTCGGCTTGGAAGGGATGTTATATCCTGCCACGCGCGCGAACCGGCGCAGTTCGTCCATGTCATACGTACTGGGGTCCGGATGGATGCGGCGGATCATCGGAATATTCAGCCGATCAAAGAGTCGAGCGGTCGCTTCATTCGCCTCGACCATGAACATCTCGATGATGCGATGGGTGTATGCGTTGTCTTCCGGCTCAGCATCGATGACATGGCCGGTGTCACTGAAAATCAGATTCACCTCCGGCAGGCCCAACTCGATCATGCCTTGCTGTTGGCGACGTTTGTGGATGATTTTGGCCAGTTGGTCCATGCGCTGGAGCAGTTGCATCAGTTCGCGTGGATAGTTGGGTTCTGTCTTCGCCTCTTTACGCGCGGTGCGCAGGTCTTTGTCAATCAATGCCTGCGCTTCGAGGTATGTCAATCGTTTGGCGGAACAGATCACGCTGTTGGCGAATCGTTCGCCGACGACTTTGCCGGTTTCGTCGTAGCGCATAAACGCGCTCTTGGTGTATCGCTTGACACCTTCCTGCAGCGAGCACACGCCGTTGGACAGCAGCTCCGGCAGCATGGGGATTACTTTGCGCGGCAGGTACGTGCTGTTGCCGCGTGCGGCTGCCTCATCATCCAACGCAGTGCCGGGTTTGACGAAGTGAGACACATCGGCGATGTGCACGCCCAGTTCGAATGCGGCGCCATCTTTTTCTGTTGACGGGTCCAGTTCGATCAAGCTGATCGCATCGTCGAAGTCACGCGCGTCAGGCGGATCGATCGTGGCAATAAACAGGTCTGTCAGATCGGTTCGATCATCGTCGATGTTGTCCGGGTCGAAACTGTGCGCGGCGTCACGGGCAGCCTGCTTGACAGATTCTTCAAACTTTTCGTCCAGCCCGAACGCGCGCATGACGGCGACTGTTTCAACGCTGGGTTCGCCTGCTTCGCCGAGCAACTCGGTGATGACGCCTTCCGCGAGATAGCGTTCGCTGGGATATTTGACGAGTTCAACGACGACTTTGTCGCCTTCGCCGGCATTGGACGCATGTGGATCGCGAATAACGATCGGATCGGACATGACCTTGCCGTCGACCTGAACGAACCATTTTCCGTCGGCTTGAAAGACGGTGCCGACATAGTGTTGCTCGCCGCGCTTGATGATTTCGATGATACGTCCGACGTATGGCGATCGACCGCCGCCGGCGCGGCCGCGCTCATGACGGATCTGCGCGCGAACACGATCGCCTGTCATGGCGCCGTTGGTGTGTTGTGCCGGCACGAACAGGTCGCCGTGGCTGGTGCGTTTGTCGGGGTCCGGCATGATGAATCCGAAGCCGCGCTGGTGCAGGCGGAACGTACCCGTCATTTCGCGCCCGGGCGGGGGTAGTGTGAGAGTCTGCGAGTCACCCAGCAGCGCCTGGCCGGACCCGATCAGCTGTTCGACAGCCAGGGCGAAGTCGTGATAGTCCTCGTCGTCGATGTTCAGGTCGTCTGCCAGCTCTCGGATCGACATGGGGCGATAGCGCTGGTCTGACAGATGATTGAGGATTTGGCGGGAAAAACGTTCGGGCATGATCTGGCCGGCCTTCCGTCGTGCGGCGATTGCAGCTTGTTTGTAAGAATGTACCAATCCTGGGCGGGGCGTGTTGAATCCTTTATCGGCAGACACCGGCCTTTGCGGTTATTCTATGTTGATTCGATATGACCCCTGCAGGAAGGACGACGGACATGGCCAGTACCCAGGAGATTCTCGACGAGGCAGCCGCGCTCGGGAAAAAGCTTGCCGAACACGACGCAGCCAAGCGGCTGACCTCGAGCATTGAGAAGCTTCAGAATGATGTGACCGCCCAGCGAGCGTTGACGGACTACCAGCGCTTCGCGGCATCATTGATGCAGAAGGAAGCACAGGGTCAGCCGATCGAAGTCGACGACAAGAAGAAGCTCGAAGACATGCAGAACGCCGTGGTCCACAGTCTCGTGTTGCAGGAATATCAGATGGCGCACATGGATTACCTTGATCTGTTGCGGCAGGTGGACGAGAAACTGGTCGGCGATCTTGGCGCACAGGTCGGCGCGAGTGGCGCTGCCCAGTCGGCAACGGTGAATCCTGATCTGAGCGGTGGCCTGCAAGTCTAAGTTAGATCTATTTATCAGTGCGAGACGGCATCATGCTATGAGCGATCGCTCTGGGTGAACGTCATTGATATAGCTCAATAGTTGCGCCGCGACAGATCGCTCAATCGGTACGGTTCGGACGTCTACTTTTTTTCAGTCGGATAAGACAGTTGAGTCATTTTGCCACATTACGCCAATGGGAACAGCATCCTTCACGCGCGCTTTATGCGTTTTGCGATACGGCCGCCCGAGAACCGCGTGAACAGTTTTTAGCGTATGCCGATCCGACGATTATCCGGCGCAATGATTTTTATATCGAAACATGCGCGTATGGCCAACAGTTCGCCACTACGTCCCAGCAGTGGCGCGATCATGGTATTGCAATGATGCGCGTCGGCTTGTCAGCGTTGGCCGATGATGGTTCATACGCTGGGGATGATGCCCATCATTCCGTGTCTTTCTTTGCGGAGGCAATCGGGCGAGCGGCGTTGCTGGCTGATGATACCGGGCTGTTACTGAATGATGAAGAGCAAGCACTGCTGCGTCGTTGTGGTTTGTGGTTTGCCGACCCGTCAGTATGGGCGGACCGCTGGTGGCGTGACACGATGCATCACCGGTTTTTCTTGAATGCTGCGGCGCTCTATCTGCTCGATCGCGCAGTCGGGTTAGAGCCTTGGTGTGTCGAACGTGCCGGGGCGTGGGCCGCTGAAGGGGTGCGAAGACAGCGGCATGACGGTGCGCATACTGAAATGGGCGGGCATGATACCGGCTACCATTCTTTGGCGATGACGTTTACCGCGGGGACGATTCTTACATGTGACCTGCCGAATGCGTTTGAAATAGTACTGCGCGACAGCCTCTCGCGCGCCGCGTCTTGGTTGGTGGGGCGTGTGGATGACACTGGCGCGATCGACGCGAGTGGTAATACACGCATGACGCCGACGAAAGAAGTAGATCGATTCGGCGTGCCCAAGGCGATTAAGCCTTATGAGTCCGCATTTGCCCTTGCCGGCGCCGGATTGGTACTTGAGGATCAGGTGCTGATCGCCACGGCAGACCGGATCATGGCTCGAAGTCATGGCTGACTCAAGTGCACTTTTACGCAACGGCAATGTGTATCCGCGCCCTGTGAACACCAGAAATACGCCATCGCTGTGTCGTTATTCAGTTTCAGCAGCTTCGGCGCGCCATACGCAATCGCATCGTGATTGGTCGGGTATGTGTCCGTCTTCGGCACGCCGAGCGCTTCTCGACCGTACGCATCCCAGACGATTAGCGGCGATTCACTGTTCCACGTTTGGCCATGGTCTTTCGACCAGATGACTTTCAGGCCGGGCTGTTGGGTCTTATCACGATGCGAATAGATCATCAGCATGCGCCCGTCACCCATGTCGACTGACTGGCTTGACTGGCCGTGCACGCAGACATCTTTAGGTGGTTCCCACGTTTTGCCTGTGCCGTCTTTTGAGCAGACCGTCACGGTGTCCAGGAAGTTCTTAAAGTCTTTCGTTGCGGCCCACATGCTCATGAAGATCCGGCCGTCTACCAATTTAATTGATGCGCCATGCGAGTAGGATCGGTCATTGGCAGAGCCGTCCGCAACAGGCGTCAGATCACCCCATGTTTTGCCCTCGTCCTCTGAGAAGAGCGCGTAACACTGCACGTTGAACGAGCTTTCGTTGTGGTAAGTTTTCCATGTATCGAACAACTGCATCCATCGTCCGTCGGCGGTTTCGTGTATAGCGCCGTACGGTGCGGGCTCGACGCCTTCGGCAAAATGTGACTTCGCATCGATTGAAATGGGCTTACTCCATGTTCGTCCGCCGTCGGTGGAGCGCATGGTGAAAGGCTTGAATGGATACAATCCGCCTGTGCTCTGGTTGAACATACGAATGTCCGGATCACTCAAATCCGCGCGCATGTAACGCAGTAACAGCGAGCCATCCGTGAGCGTGGTGAAGGAGCCTTCGACGTAGTTGTAATCGTGATTGTCGTCGCTTCGATCAAGCAATGGCCCTTCGCGCTGCCATGTCAGGCCGCTGTCGATTGAGCGAAACATTTCGAGCATGCCGTCGGGCGAATACATCGCGCCGCCGATGCGCGCCAGGCAGATCAACTCGCCATTTGCCAGCAGATGCATGTCCGGCCAGAACGCGTTGATCACCCGATGCCCCGGCAGCGGATTGCGAAAGATGACAACTGATTCGTCAGCAGACAATTTCAACATCGAGCGATCTCCGATTGATGGGCAATTTCGAGCAGCACAAACTTGTTGCGTTCCACTTAGACTATAAATATACTGAATATATTATGAAACTCAATCACCGCGAAAAAGCCTATCAAAATTTACGGCAAGACATTTTATTTGCAAGGTTTACATCTGGTCAGGCGATTAATGATCACGAATATGCCAAGCGATTGGGATTCAGCAGAACACCGGTGCGCGAAGCATTGCTGCGTCTCGAATCGGATGGGCTGGTTGAGGTCGTGCCGCGGTTAGGCATGGTGGTCAAACGCGTCAGCCGCAAGGATCTTTCGGACATGTTCGGCTTGCGCGAGGCGATTGAAGCATACGGTGCGCAACGTGCTGCGGCGTGCATCGATCATCAGACGATTGGCAAGCTCACGCGTCTTTGCGATGAACTGATGGTCATCGCGCGGCAGCTGAGGGACGCCGAGTCTGAAGAACAGATCAACGAACTGTTCAGTCGGCAGATTACTGTTGACATCGCCTTTCACGTGACGTTGCTCGGCGCCGCTCAAAACGATCGTTTGCTGAAAGTTTTCAAAGACTCGCGCCTGTTGTTGACCATTTTTTGTCACAGTGCCCGTCCGCCAAGGCAGGCATTGCTGTTGGATACTGTTCAAACGTATCGATGTCACCGCCGCCTGCTTCGCGCAGTGTGCAATGGAAGTGGTGAAGCAGCGCGTCGCTTGGTGGAAGAACACATGCGAGTCTCATGCACCGAGATACTGGCCCAGTATGACAAGCTGCACGGCGAAGACCGCGAGTCGTTTCTAACCGACGCAGAGATTGACCTGAATGAATTGTTGTAAGCCGGCGGAGTAAAGAGTCGATCAGGCCAACACTTTTTGAAGAAGAGCGTCCAATACCTCCTCGCCACTGGTGAGTGTTGTTTGAAGTACCGGCTGGTAAACCGGCAGTGCATTATCGATCGTTTCGCGTGGCCACTTGATGTAATCCTTCTCTGTCGTAACGATCGCGGTCGCGCCCTTCTCTCTGGAATGTTTGTGAAGAGAAACGATCTCATCCATGGTGTAATGGTGGTGATCGTCCAGACGGATTTCTTCAATCACCTTATCCGTTGCGTGTGCGAGTGATCTTGAAAACGCAACCGGGTTGCCGATGCCACACACGCCGATCACCGCGTCGCCTTGGAGCACTTCCAGCGGATGCTCAACGTCCCACGCGTCGCGGTAGCCGATCCAGTCATAGGCGGCGTGAATTATTGGTTTTTCTGCGGAAAATTGGGTAATTTTCTGCTCGATCTCAGCGATGGTATGCATGTCCACCTGATCAACACGTGTGATAATAACGCCGTCCGCGCGCGACAGGGATGCAAGCGGTTCGCGCAGCGTACCGCGCGGCAGCAGATGTCCAAATCCGAACGGCTCGACCGCGTCGATCAGTACCAGGTCCACGTCGCGATGGACTTGTCGATGTTGGAAGCCGTCGTCCAGTACGAACACATCAATCCATGGGTCGTGCGCCAATGCCTGTTCCGCACCTTCGCGCCGGTTCGGGTTTGCCTGCACAACAACGTGATCGCCCAGCGCATTTTGCAACAGCATGGCTTCATCGCTTTTGCCATTGACGGATTTGTAGCCGCGCATCAGTACGGCCGGTCGTTGGTTTAACGTGAGCAGTCGATTGCATAGCTCGATCACCATCGGCGTCTTGCCTGTGCCGCCGGTAGTGATGTTGCCGACACTGATCGTTGGCTTGGGAAGACGGTGGCTGACGCGCGCTCCGCTGTCGAAGCGCTTGTTGCGACGATTGACAGCCGCCGCGTAGAACGGCTTGCCGAGCGTTGCCAGGCCACGCACCATACCACCGAATGGCGACAGGTTTCGACCCGCCAGGATGTCCAGCAGTTTCATCTGGTTCATGGCGCTTGCACGGTCGGCTTGATGCCAAGGTCGTTGAGTCTTGGCAGCAGTTGTTGCATGGGTAGTCCGACGACGGTTGTTTCGTCCCCCGTGACTTTAATCGGCCAGCCGGCTGCCTGCCGCTCAAACAGGTTGTAGCCTCCAGCCTTGCCGCGCCAGTCGCCGGTGGCGAGATAGGCGTCAAGTGTTCGGTCATCAACGCTGCTGATCGTGACGTCAGCGGTGTCGGCAAAATTGTCAATCAACTGATCTTCCATTCGCAGGGCCACGCCGGTGACAACCTGATGGGTACACTCGAGCATGCGCCGGATCATCTGCCGGGCCTGGTCCGCAGTCTCCGGGGTGCCGGCCAGTTCGCCGTTCTCATGGACGATCAGGGTGTCCGCTGCCAAAAATAAGACATTTTTTTCTGAGGGCAGGCTCAGGGCCTTGAGCCGCGCGAGCTCTGCGGCCACGGCTTGTGGCGATTGGGAGCCCTGATCGTCGTTCGGATGAGGCGGGTCCTGGTAGGGCGGCTCGGTTTGTGTAAATTCGTAACCAGCTTTATCTAATAAGCTTGCGCGCCGAGCAGAGCGGCTGGCGAGGATGAGAACAGGGGCCGACATGGGCGCATTGTAAACCCGTGTGAGGGTAGATGCGACTGCATTTAGCCTCCGAATTGGCCTTCCAACAAGCCCAAAATCCAGCCCATTTCGAGGGGCCCTGAGCCCGGTAAAACCCGTCTACCAATACTGATATTCAAGTTTGTATAGGACGCATCCCGATAAAGGTGAACGGCGAACAGCCCTGATTCAAGGATGAATCCATGGCGTCGGATGCCATGTGAAGGAACGGATACGGGGGAATTAAGGGATCACGCGTTGCGGACGATCGCCATCATTAACCAGAAAGGCGGTTGTGGAAAGACAACCGTCTCGATCAACTTGGCTGCTGTACTTGCCGCATCTGGTCGACGTACGCTTCTGGTGGATGTGGACCCACAGTCGCATTGCGCGTTAGGTCTGGCTGTTCCCGAATCACAAATCGATCAATCAGTTGTCGACATGCTCCGATGCGGGCTGGATGGCAGCATGGCATTCAGCGACATCGTCTGGCAGATTTCGCGCAACCTCGATCTCGCGCCGAGCACCATGGCGCTGGCCGGCATTGAACAGGAACTGGCCAACGCGCCGGATCGTGATCGTCGCCTGGCGCAAGTGCTCAGCACTGTCGCGGACAACTACGACTTCTGCATCATTGACTGCCCGCCATCGATCGGGCTTTTGACTTTCAACGCCCTGCGCGCAGCTGACGAAGTGATTGTGCCTGTGGAGACGGGCTACTTTTCCATGCAGGGCTCGATCAAGCAGGAAGCCACGATCGAAATGCTCGTTCGCCGCACCGGCCACCATGTGCGACACAAGGTGCTGGCGACGATGTATGACGTTCGCACCAAGCTGGCCCGGGAAATTCTTTCCGAGCTGCGTCGCTCGTTTACCGACAAGCTGTTGCCGATCGTCATCAACTTCAACAGCAAACTCAAAGAGGCGGCCAGCTTCGGCCAGCCGATTACGGAATACGATCCGGCCAGCCGCGGCATGCAGGACTTTGAAAAGCTTGCCACCTGGTTGGAAGCCAACCCGCCCGTGACGCCGCATGAGACAGAGGACGCTGCCGCGAACAATCCGGCGCTGAGCCGCGCTGCCGAACTGGTGGAACGTGCCCGCGCATTGTCGGCACGCACCACCGCGCTGGCGGCCCGCATTGCGGCTGATCCGCACGTGGCGCGCACCGGGCAGATGGAACCAATGGAAGAATCCGTTGGCCAGACACAACCGATTGAAGAGCCGCAGACCGCTTATGAAGACACGTCTTCATCCGCAACGGCCGGGGCTTCCCGCCTGGCTGTTCATCTGCAAGGCCAGTCGCTACAGGCTGCGGTGGCCGCAAAGCCGCGCCAGGCGGCGGAACAGCAGGCGAGCAAGCTTTATGGGGTTCGCTCCACGTCGCAGGGCATGCTTTTTGTTCAGCCGTTGGAACAGGGCGATCGTCTGAGCATTGCCGGTGACTTTAACAACTGGTCTTCCACGGCCACGCCGCTCAAGCGTGACGAGCAATTGGGCGTCTGGCAGGCTTGCGTGCCGATTCCGGCGGGGCGGTATCGCTACCGCCTGGTGGTGGACGGCCGATGGGAACAGGACAGGTACAACCAGGTCGTCGAAATCAATCCATTCGGCGAACTGAACAATATTGTCGAAGTCGCCAGTTGACGTGAAGGCCGCTTCGATAAGACCGACGCAGGGACGCGAAGGTGAATACAAAGAGGGCCAGGATGGCCGAGAATCTGCAATCATTCCTTCGCGCGGGCAGACTGCCCGAACCTTGTTCATTGACGTCGGTTAGCGGTTTCTGACAAATTGCCTGTTGGCAGCGGTTGTCGACAGGCTGGGAAAATGCGCTCCGTCCGATAAGATGGACGCGAAAGAGGGCTACGAGCATTGGCGGTTCAGATTTCCGGTCTTGACATGCAATGCTCGAAGATGGGGTCTGGAGAAGGGACGCGCCGTGGACCATTCGGTAACGCGCAAGTCGCTGGACGTGCTCGGGGACCTGTTCCTCACCGGCACGAAGCCTGACGTCCCTGATCAAGACACCCCAGAGGATGACAGGCGCGATATGGACAAGCCACCAGCCGATTCGAATGCTGCCGGCATGCTGAACGGGCCGCGTCCTGTACGCATGCCGCCCAAGCCGGCCATGCAGCGGCGCGCCGCTGTCAGCAATGAACCGACTGATGACGGTCAAACTGAACACACACTGCGATTGGTCGGCGTCGACTCTTCGGCTGACAGCGCAGTTGCCGGTGACGATGCCCAAACCAGTCGAACCCCGCGGAGGCAGCGCATGACCAGCGCGGCTGCACGATTTGAAGCAGTCTTCCTTGGCAACCTGCCCGGCTTCGGCGGCCCATGGTTGGCGCAGTATGCCAATCATCTGGCGGAACAGATCGGGCGACCTGTTGCGGTGCTGCACGTGGATGAAGAACAGATCGATATGGATCTGGTCGGCACGGTGTCGCAGCGCGATGACATCAACGCTGCTGCGGAACTGCTGACGCGCGCTTCCAAGGATGGCCTGGTTGATCGCCTTGACGTCCTGCTTCGTGAACTTCCGAACCTGATCGGTGCGTGGCTCGTGCATCTGCCTATGCCGATGAATAATCTGTCAGTCCAGCTGGCACGCGATGTATCTCGTTGGTCGTTATTGACCGGCTCGGATGAGATGGCGGTGATCAGTGCGTATCAGTGGATCAAGGATCTGCTTGCGGATTATGACGGACCTGAACCGCACGTGGGCGTCATGTTCATGGGAAGCGACGAGGCGGAGTCGGATGCAGCGACTACTAAACTCGTCGATACCGCAGCCAAGTTCTTGGAAACCCCATTGACGCGCATCGGCACGCGCAAGCAGATGGCCCCGGTCCACCTGAAACAGATTGGCTGCTTTGCCAACGAGCCCGGCACGTGGACACACCTTGTCGCACTGCTGTCTGACTTTATTGAAGAAGAAATCACCGACGACGTACAGACACCGGCGGTTGCCACGCCGATTGATGAACCAATTGAAGCGCCTGACATCGAAGAACCGCAGCCGAAGTCGGCGCTGGATGATATCGAACATGAAATACCGCTTGAGGATTTGATCGGCGATACACGTCTTTCGCGAGATATTGAAGCAGCTGAGCCGCTCACCGAAGAGGAAACGCAGATTCTCATCGGCGCGGGTTACGCGGACGAGGCGATCACGGACGACGTTGACGAAGAGGTGATGATGGATGAAGTCGCCGACCAAGCCGTGGTTGAGGATACGCCGGCCGCGCCGGTGGACGCCGACGAAGATGAATTGGCCGATGAGCCCGATTCGGTGCGCGCATTTGTTCAGCGGTTAAAGTCCAACCCGCGCACGTTGACGTCGTTTAACAGTACACCGCCGCCACGTGAAGTACCTGCGGAAGTGGCGCCCAAGCCGCCGGTCGAACGGCCGCCCGCACTGGACCCGGCCGCGAAGCTGACGCCGAAGATCGCGCCGAACCTGGCGGAGAAGGTGGTCAAAGCGCCCCCGCCACCAAAGCCGCAGCCGGTTGCCATCGAACCAGAACCTGAACAGAGTGACGAACAGGTCGAATCGCCACCGATTGAAGTACTCGCGTCGGCCGATCAGCCGATCGATGGAGACATGCTGGCCGAACCAGACCAGTCACAGGCGGTTGCCGCAACACTGGCCAGTCCGATCGTGACACAATCAACCGGATTACAGCCGCAGGCAGAGCCCAAGCCTGTTGCTGATCCGGTGCCGTCTACCCCAAACGTCGTGCCATCTGATGAAGAATCTCTGGACCTGAGCACGTTTCTTTCCGGCGGCGTCGCGATCGCCGCGCGATGTCCTAATCAGCCCGGAACCCAACTGGTTTTGGATGAAATGGGAACGCTGCATTTGCTTGCCCATCACACTGGCGATCAGCCTCAGACGCTGCACGAGTCCTACCTCGCGCTGCTCGAGGCGCGCAACTGGGTGCAGCAGCATTTGGAAATCCTGCAGATGACCCAGCGGCAGTTGCGCTTTGATAACGAGGCGGAGCCGGTCCTGCATCTGTTTACGGATCAGGCCAAGTCAGCCGTTGCGCTGCTGACGCAGATTGGCTCAGCGTCCGTACGGCTGCATCTGTTACAACAGGTTCGGCTTGGCGATCAGTCGACCTGGTTCTGTACGGAACTGAATTAGGTCGATTCTCGATCAATCAAAGCATTGATTCTACATGTGCTTTCAGGCCATCTTCGATACTTGTGCTTGGCAACGGCAGTCCCGACTGGGCCAGCTTTTCACGGCTGCTGATGCGATGACACATAAACAGTATCTGCGTGGGATTCTCTTTCAGATATGGTTCCACCGGTAATTCTTCAAACGAGACAGGCACGCCCAGAATGTCGGCAATGATCTCGTAATACTTGCGAGATTCGATCATGTCCGGGCCATACGTAATGTAAATCTGCTCGTGCGTGTTCGGCGTGGTAGGGCAGGCAAGGATGACTTGTGCCAGGTCGGCTGCATAGATCGGCTGTTGCAGAAAGTGCCCGCCACCAACCAGCTTGAGTGTTTCACCCGCTTTCATTCTTGAGATCAGTTCAGCGTCGCGGCTATGCATAGGAAGACAGCCAAGCTGCGAGCCCGGGCCGTAGATGTGGCACGGGCGAACGATCGTCCATTTCATATCGCCCGTGTCTGAATCACGGATGATCAACTCACACGCGCGCTTGTTTTTGCCATACCCGTCAAACTGAACGTAAGGCATATCTTCCACGCGCGGTAAGGTCGCTTGGGTTGGGTCAAACACAAAGTCCGTTGAAACGAAAACAAAATGCTTTGCACAGCTTCGCAGGACCGCAACATCCTGCTCCGCGTCTTCCGACTGATAACCGATGCAGTCGACTGCAAGATCCCATGTCATCTTCATGTCGGTGATTGCGGCCGCGAAAGCGGCGGTGTCTTTGCGGTCCGCAATGATCGGTATTACGCCATTGGGCGTCGGTTTCTGTCCACGCGTCACCGCCCAGACGCGATGTCCGGCGGCGACTGCCTCGCACGCCACTGTGCCGCTTAAAAATCCACTCCCACCAATCAACAGAATGTCCATTTGGGGTCTTTCCTGATCAATCCTCAAACTCGAAATCCATCGCCATCAGTTCCGCATCTTCCTTCAATGGCTTGGCAACCGCAACGTGTTCGGGGTGCGTTGCGTAGATTTCGAGTGCCGACTTGGATTCCAATGTGACCGACAGTCCGTGCGTAAAGCCCTTTGCCCGGTCGGTGAAGTTTTCGCCGACCTTCAGTGCCACGATACCCGGCACGATCTCAGCCAGCGATTGCAGGCCGCTTAAATGCTCTTCAATACGTTCGGGCGTGATACCCTCATTGAACTTGATCCACACCATGTGTTCGACCATGGGAATTCCTTTGCTTCATTTGATAGAGTAAGTGTGAAATCACTTGCCGTTGCCGGCTTCGATTTTTCGGATGATGTTGGTGGTGCTGCGGCCTTTGATCAAATCAACGACTTTCACTTCACCGCCGTAGCCTTCAACGTAATCCGCGCCGACGACTTGATCCTTGCCGTAGTCACCGCCTTTGACCAGCACATCCGGCTTGATGGCGCGCAGCAGTTTCATCGGCGTGTCTTGTGGGAATACGATCAGGTAATCCACGCTTTCCAGTTCGCTTAATACCAGCAGGCGGTCGGCTTCGCCGTTGACCGGGCGGTCGGGTCCTTTGAGCTTGCGGATCGATTTGTCTGCGTTGACCGCGACCACGAGCAGGTCGCCTTGCTTGCGCGCCTGGCGCAGATACGCCACATGGCCGGCGTGCAGAATGTCGAAGCAGCCGTTGGTGAAAGCGATCTTCTTGCCCTGCCGGCGGTAGGCCTGTAACTCGGGGATCAGTTGATCGAGCACGCGCACCTTGCCGAGTTCTTCATGACGGCGCTGCAGGATCGAGACGATGATCTCGTCCAGCTCGATCGGCACAACGCCGAATTTTTCCACTTCCAGACCGGCTGCGATGTTGGCGATTTCCACGGCCATGGGCCAGTCCGCGCCATTGGCTTGCGCTGCTGCAAGCATGGCGAGGATCATGTCGCCCGCGCCGGTCACGTCGTATACACTGCGCGCCTGCGTCGGCATCACGCGCGGCTTTTTGCCTTTTTCCAACAGCAGCGCACCGTGCTTGTCCAGCGTCAGCACCACGGTTTGAAGCTTCAGATCCTTCATCAGCTTCCGGGCCATTGCCTCGGCGTCGTCCGACGATAAGCCGGTTGCCAGTTCCGCTTCGGTGCGGTTCGGGGTGATGCACGTTGCGCCGTGGTACTTGCTGTAATCATCAATCGCAGCCGGGTCGACCAGCACCGGTACCTTTGCCTTGTTCGCCATTGTGATCAGCTGCTGGCAAACGTCCGGCGTCAAAACACCTTTGTTGTAGTCTTCGAGACAGAGGGCATCCGCTCCCTTGATGAGCTTTTTGGCAGCCGCGACGATCTGCTGTTGCAATTTGCGCGACAGTGGGGACCGGTCCTCAATATCAGCCCGGAACATTTTTTGCGGGTGGCGATGCTGTGCCAGGCCGACAAAGTTCTGTTTGATCGTGGTGGGGCGGTCGGGGGTTTTGACCAGGCCCGTGACGCGGCAGCCGCGCTCTTTGAGGCTGGCGGCCAGCTTGGTGCCGTTCTCATCTTTGCCGATCACGCCGAGGCAGTCGACCTTGCACCGCAGGGCGACCAGATCCAGGCAGACATTTGCTGAGCCGCCGGGCAGCCACTGCTCCTGTTCCGGTTCGACGGCCAGCACCGGCACCGGCGCATCGGGGCTCAGACGTTGGGCGTTGCCGTACACATAGCGATCGAGCATGAAATCGCCCACCACGAGGATGCGGCGGGGCTTCCAGCGATCGACGAAACGGATTAAGTCATCGTTACTTACCTGCATTGGCAACAGGATACGGGACGGCTGCTCAGCAGGCCACCCGCTTTCCGCGAACGCGGTTTTTCGGTATGTTCGTAGGCCTTGAGGAGACTTGGTAATGCCGCAAACGACCGACCAATTTGAATCCGGCCAGCACGTCGCCGTAACCCAGCAGATTCCACAGGCCAATCGTGTCTGGACCATTCAGACGTCTGGTGAGGTGATTCGCTTCGAACAGAAGAAAACTGGCTCGTGGTTTGCCCATGCCAAGGATGACAAGCTCTGGCTCGATCGGCTGACCATCCGCAAGGACGACGGCGAACTGGTCACGTTCAATCTGGATCAGTACACCCACGTTGAGACGCTGCCGGCACCAGAGAAACCGCAGCTGGCTGACGAGCCTGCCGAGGATGAGCAGGCGTCGGAAGAAGAAGCGGCTGCTGAGGCAGAAGAGGCGCCGGCGACAGAGTGATAAGAAGCAGTGCCGGCGATCAGGCACATTTGTATAGCCGCGACCAGTGGTCGCGGAGCGATATTCAAATCGCGCTAAAGTTTGCTTGATCGCCGCGTAGCCGAAGACCGCGACCACTGGTCGCGGCTTTACATCAGAATGAACTGGGAGTTGGAACATGGCTTTGCCAATGCCGCTCGGTGTGACTGCGGTCATGCTGCCGGAACTGGAATTAGAAGAACAGATCGCCCTTTGCAAGAGGGCAGGCGTAACGCATTATTGCGTTCGGCCGCGCGTGATTCCGGAGAGCCAGGTCGGCAAGCCTTGGGGCAACTGGGGCAATCACAAGTTTGATCTCACACCCCAGCGACTGGTCAAGGAAGGTGCCGAGATCAAAAAGAAAATCGAAGACGCGGGCATGTCGGTTTTCGGTTCGGTTCCGACCGGCACGATCGATCTTGCCGAAGATGAGATGAAGCTGAACTTCGAAGGTGCCGCGATCGTTGGGGCTGGGCGATTGCGCATGCAGCCACAGGGGTATCCGCAGGAGCATTTTGATTACCCATCTTTCCTGCAACAGCAGATCGACGGCTTTGGTAAGGCAATTGAACTGGCCAAGCCGTTCGGCGTAAAGATCGTGATCGAAACACACTGCCGCAGCTTTGCCACGTCGCCTGCTTTGGCGTTGGCGCTTTGTCAGTCGTTCAGTCCGGACGAGATCGGCGCGATACTGGATATTGCCAACTTTAATATTGAAGGTTTTGTGCAGCCAAACCTGGCGGTCGCGATACTCGACAAGTACATCGACCATGCCCATGTCGGCGGTTCGCGCCTTCACGATGGCGAGTACGACGAACTCGGCTTCCGCAAGTCACAGACACGCATGTGTACAGTTACCGATGCAAACGTTCATATCCCGTCGTGGATCAATGCACTGCATGCAGCGGGGCGAGACGTGCCGCTGATCATCGAAGACTACACACCGAACAAGACAGGTGAACTGCGATTGAGTGAGGCGGCAGCGGCCCTGCGTCGTGTGCTGGAGACGCTATGACCGGCCCGAAACTCAACGAAGACGGTTTGCCGGAAAATTATCAGTTCAACCCGGAATGGGAAGTCACGCCCCGTCAGGTCAAGGCGATGCGCGACGCGAATGAAGACTTCATTCTGATCGACTGTCGCACGCTGCCGGAGTATGAACTCTGCCGCATCGAAGGGGCGCAACACATGCCGCTGCAGGAGGTGATGCAGCATGCGGATGATTTAGAGGATGAACGCGACAAGCGGGTGATTATTCACTGTCACCATGGGATGCGCAGCTTGCAGATGACGGCCATCCTGCGCGAGATGGGATTCTCAGATGTCTTTTCAATGGCCGGGGGGATCGATATCTGGTCGATTGATATTGATCCGTCTGTACCGCGGTATTGATTTTTTATAGCGGCAGACAATCTTGAAACCCACCGTCCGGCGTGTCGGCAACTGCGTAGCCGTCGGTGCTGTATTGAATGTTCAATTCCGGTGTCGGTCGCGTGACGCCGGGGGTGGCGCGGGCCTGCATCATTTCAGATATGGCCTTCGAGACAAGCAGTACACGCTCTTGCGGGAAGATCGGCTTGCCGGCGAGTAATGACTCTTCAATCACTGCATTGAGTGTGGCAAAGTGCGCATAGTGGTGTTCCGCACCAGCCATGTCGGCGCTTGCAGCGACGGTGTTGCCGTTAACGCGGCAGGCTGCTGCGAAACCTTCAACATGGCCGGTGAGATTGATCAGGGTGGCGCGCAAGCCGTCGTGATACTGAAACTGAAACGCGGTGATCGGGCCAAGCGCTTCCGGGGGGCAGTCGGCTCTGTCATTGGGGACAAAGTTCTCTCGGTAGTCACCGGGTTTGCGGTTTGCCTCGGGGTACGACGCGATGGCGGCTTCCATCAATTCGAGCGACCAGGCGCCGTTGTCCAGTTGTTCCCAGACCTGTTCATCACGCCAGACAGTAACAGACGCGATGCCCGTTTCGCCGCTGGCTCGGCGTTCCACCATGGATTGCAGGTTTTCAAAACCATGGTAGCCATAGATTTCATCGAGTTGGTAGTAGATGCCCACCGCCTCATCAATGGTTGAGCCGGTCGGTATCTGCATTTGCGGCTGTCGTCGTGTGTGCGGGACGGAAGAGCCGCCGAGCAGCATGAAACCCATCTGCTTTGCGGTGTCGTACATCTGCTGTGACCACTGCGCGTTCCATGAAAAATACTTGTCGTTGAAGACGGGTACGCACTGTCCGACCGATTGAAAGACATCGACGATTTGGTCAAAGATTTCCTTGCGCGGGTAGAGCTTTTGCCCCAGTTCGTTGTAGGGATACTTCCCGTGTTCGCCGACGAACAGGACTGCGCCGACTGCCAGTTTATCAGTACCCACGGTCAGTGCTTCGTGAATCGTATCGAAGTGTGGTACGCCGGCTTCCTTGCAGTGCCCGATACCGATATCGTCTTCGTATCGCTGTACGATGTGAGCACTGACCAGATCCGTGCGTGGCCGGGGCCATCCCCAGTCCGCATCGTAATTGCGCGGCTTCATCCATCGCGACGCCATCACATCCGCATGGCTGTTCTGGTAATACGCTGTGGCGATCAGTCCGACTCGTAATCGACGATTCGTTTGTTCAGACATGTTGGAGCCGCTTATTGTCTTCTTTCGTCGTAACATACAATCGGTTGGCCGATGATGTATTGCTTCGGTTCGTATCCCAGTTCCGCTGCGCCGCTCAGGTCCACATCTCGATGGCTGGATTCTGAAACCAGATTCACGATCTTGAATTTCACGTCTGTTGCTTCGATTGCGCAACGGACCATCTGGGCGATGTCGTCATAGCCAACCATCACCGCCCGATGCGACGGATCGGCCAGCCGAAGGTTGTATTTTTCGTGTCGCCCTCTTTTGACAGGCCAGGGTTGTCCCAGCCGCAGGCAGATGACGGCCATGTCAGTACTTTTCGCATAGGTTTCACCAAGGTGTTCGCCAAACAGCTTTGAACAGGCATACAAGTCGCGAGGGGCGGTTGGCATGTCGGTCGACAGACCTTTGCGCCGTTCAAGGCCTTTTCCGCCAAGCATGACGGTCAGACTACTCATGTAGACGAAACGCTTAACACCGGCCCGTTCGGCGGCGCTGTACAGGTGTTGCGTCCCCATGACATTGACGCGCATCACCTCGTCGTCATATTCATCTTCGGTCATGTCCGTGTTGTGGCGAAAACTTGCAATGGCCAGATGGACAACGGCATCCACGCCTTTCATGATGTGATGGACCTGTTGCCAGTCGAGCAGGTCAACGATCTGAATTGGCTGGCCGCATACCTCACCTTTACGAATATCCGTCAGCACCAGATCGTAATCGCGCATCAACTGCTCAGCAGCGCCACGTCCGACGCGTCCATCTGCGCCGGTGATCAGCACTTTCTTTTTGCGTTTCATGAAAATACGTCCAACCGCTATTGGCGCTCCATCACCTGTACATCAACTCGATCACTGCATAATGCATCCGTGCAGGCCAGCTTGGGTAGCGTGGCAATCACGCGAAAACCAGCCGCTTCGAACAATTCACGGCGTTGCGAGCAGGTTTCATCGCAATAGGCCAGCAATTTCTGATCGTCCGGCAACGTGAGCGAGTCGAGCAGCTTTTTGCCGTCGTCCCAGAAGTTGGGATGGCAGTACACATCAACAATTCTCGTCTGCGGCCACATCCTGTCGCATTGCTGAGTTGCCAGGCCGACCACCGCGCCGGTTTGTGACTGCACCATTGCTTTGCCACATGCAGGCTTGTCGTTGGCTTCGTGCTGTTCGTTCTCTGCAATAATGGGAAGCAGGCCGTATTCCGTCGAGGTGCGGCGGTTGATGCTTGAGCCGCTGATCCTCGCCAGCCCCGGCCAGCCGCCCATGGTTAGTGCCGGGGATGAACCCCAGTGTTGCCAACCGATGGTTTGGACTTCCGTGGGACCTTTGGCAAACCATTGCGCGTTGAATATTTCTTCTGATTCGGCGTACCACGTCATGTAGCCGCTGCCGGGTTCGAGCCCTTCAAAACCGTACCTTTTATAGATGTGGTAGGGCGGTGTGTCGTAGCCTGTGCCGAGAAAGAGTGCCTGGCAGTCGCGCGCCTTCACATGGCCCATCAGTTTATCCATCAGACGCGATGCGGCACTTTTGCGCCGATCTTCCGGCAGGGTGTATACATGGCCGAAGATACCCGAGCCGTGGTTTTCAACCGTCATGATGTTGGCGAATGGCTCACCGTCACGATGGAGCAGGTAAAACCGCGTGTCGAGTTTGAGCTGTTCCATCAGGCTGCGGCTGATGTGCTGGTTCCACAATCCACCCTTGTGTCCGAGTAGTTTGCTGATGCGCTGCTGCCAGTCTTCGCATGGACCGGTTACGACGCTGCATTGGACGGCTTCACCGGATTTGAGCGTGACCTCACCGAGGGACTGTTCCATAAAATGCGTTACTCCGAGTCGCCATTGTCGCTGTCAAAGAGTGAATCGTTGGTTACGTCTGCAATTTCCAGCTTGATGCCCAGGTGCTTTACCGCCTGCGGCGTCAGTTGGCGGCCTTTGCGCGTGCGTGCGAGGAAGCACAATTGCAGCAGGTAAGGTTCGACCATGTCTTCCAGCGTGCCAGCGTCCTCGCTCATGGTCGCTGCAATGGCTTCCAGGCCGACCGGTCCGCCGCGGTACACCTGCGCGATCACCTGCAGATATTTGCGATCCAGTTCATCCAAACCCAATTCATCTACACCTTCCAGCTTCAGCGCTTCATCCACAATCGACGCGGAGACTTTGTTATCCGCTTTGACCTGTGCATAGTCGCGCACGCGGCGCAACAGGCGGTTGGCAATGCGCGGCGTGCCGCGGGATCGCGACGAAATCGCATTTAATGCGCCTTCATCGACTGTCTTTAGTTCCAGCAGGGCGGCGCTGCGCCGAAGAATCTCAAGCAGATCGTCTTCACTATAGAAATCGAGGTTGTGCGTGATGCCGAAGCGGGATCGCATCGGTCCGGACAACAGGCCCGCCCGCGTGGTTGCACCGATCATGCAGAACGGCTTGAGCGGCAGGGTGATGACCTTGGCGTGCATGCCCGAATCGATCGGCACGTCAATCTTAAAATCCTCCATCGCGGAGTAGAGGTATTCCTCCACCACCGGCGAGAGGCGATGAATCTCATCAATGAACAGCACGTCGCGCGCCGCCAGTTTTGTCAGTACGCCGACCAGATCACCCGGCTTGGTCAGCGCCGGGCCGGAGGTCACCGTCAGGTTGGTACCCAACTCATTGGCAATGATGTGTGAAAGTGTGGTTTTACCCAGTCCCGGTGGTCCATGCAGCAGCACGTGCTCCATGGGCTCGTCGCGCTGGCGCACCGCTTCAAGTGTGATCTGCAGCTTTTCGACCAGTTGTGGCTGGCCGATGTATTCAGCGAGCCGTTGCGGGCGCAGCGCCTTGTTGAGCCGTTCTTCCTGAACGCTGTCACTGTTGCCGCTGATGATTCGCTGCTTGGCCATAAATTGCTAGACGGCGACCGTCTCCTGCTCTTGCGCAACCAAGTCGTCATATGTCTGCCGCTTGCGAATGATGGTCGCTTTGTCGCCATCAACCAACACCTCGGGCGGGAGCGGCATGGCGTTGTAGTTGCTAGCCATCACCATGCCATAAGCGCCTGCGGTGAAGACGCAGAGCAGATCGCCACGTTCGACGGACGGCAGGTTGCGGCCCTTGGCGAGGATATCGCCTGTTTCGCAAATCGGACCGACGACTTCGCTCGCTTCCAGACCATCCCCTTCGGCCTGTTCCACGCGTTGCGTCGGAACAAACTGGAGGTCGACCTTGGTCGGCCAGATAAAGTGGAACGCGTCGTACATGGCTGGACGAACCAGCTGATGCATGCCCGTGTCGACGATGACAAACTTCTTGCTGCCGCCGGTCTTGATGTACTGTACTTGCGTGACCAGCACGCCCGCGTTGCCGGCGACCGTGCGCCCGGGTTCCAGGAACACACGCAGCCCCTTGCCTTGCAGCAGGGGGACGATCGCGTCGGCATATTCCTGATACGCCGGTGACTTGCCGGTGACATAATCTGCCGCGTAGCCACCGCCGATGTCGATCGCTTCCACGGTGCAGCCCATAGCGCGGACTTCTTCGATCAGCGTCAGCGCCTTCTGAATTGCCAGTACGTACGGCTCCGGGCTGTAGATCGGTGAGCCGATGTGCAGGTGCACGGCGGTCAGTCGCAGGTTTTCGTTCTTACCATAGGTTTCGAAGAACCGTTTGGCTCGTTCGATGTCCACGCCGAACTTGGTTTCCTTTTTGCCGGTCGTGGTCTTGGCGTGGGTCTTTGGGTCGGCCACGTCAGGATTCACACGCAGCGCGCCACGAGCGGTCTTGCCCATGCTCTTGGCGATGGCGGCAATGTTCTCGAACTCCGCTTCGGATTCGATATTGAAGTAGCCGATGTTCGCATCAATCGCCTGGCGAATTTCCGCGTCTGTCTTGCCCACGCCGGCGTAGACAACCTTGTCCATGTCCGCACCGGCCAGCTTGGCGCGGTGCAGTTCGCCACCGCTGACCACGTCCATACCGGACCCCAACGATGCCAGCAACTTGCACACGTGCAGGTTGCCGCAACTTTTGATGGAGTAGCAGATGATCGGGTCCAGTGCCGCAAAGGCTGACGCCAGTTTTTGGTAATGCTCGACAAACGTCTGCTTGGAATAGACATACACGGGCGTGCCGACTCGGGCCGCCAGGTCGTTAATGTTGACATCTTCAGCGTAAAGCTGACCGTTCCTGTATTGAAAATGATCCATTTTGCTCGTGTCCTGTTTCGATCAAGTCCTCGATCATAGCGAGGTGGACCGAGCGGGGAAACTGCGCGGCAATACATATGGAGCCGTCCATCGCTGCTTAGGCTGCTTCTGACGAAATTTCCGGAGAGGCGACTATGGCAGGTCGACCCGCAACATCTCCCGTGCTGGCGCGTCGGGTGGGACGATCTCCCGCATAATCTGGGCAATCGCGTTTCGTTGACCTGGCCAGAGAAATGCCCTGTCCGCATGGTCTGGTTGAACCCACCGATGGCCGTCGTGTGAATCATCCAGCGTTGGCTCGGCGTCTGCCGCCACTTGTACAACAAAGCCCGGGCTGAGCATCGCACAGTCCTGCTTGGCAAGAAAGTAGGTATTCAACGATTCGAGTTGCCACATGGCCTGCGGTGAGAGTTGCGTTTCTTCCGTCAGTTCACGAACGGCCGCCTGCATCGCTGTCTCACCTTCTTCAACATGTCCCATCACCGGCTGCCACGTGCCGGGGAGCGGACCGCCCGCACGGTGCATCTGTAAGAACACCACATCTCCCACGCGTTCACCCGTGCGGCGGAACACATAGACTTCCACAATATCCGTCTGAATCTTCGGCCCAGCCATGACGATCAGTATAAGCCAGATGTTTCAAACGAGGGATTAAACAACTCAGTCGATCAACTGACTGGAACTGGAATACGACATGCCCGCGTCGCTGCTGCCTGCGATTTGAAACAGGTGGTCCAGTGCGTTGTCTGTTTTTGTGTAGGTTGTATCCAACTCGTATGAGGATTCGAAGCTGACGTGATTGTCGTTCCATCCGACGCTGCCGGCCCACTCCGTTTCGTTCGGCTTGGGATTGGTGTGTACCGACTTGATAGCGCCCGATCCGTTGCTCAAGGCCCGGTCGCTGACCACCGCCGCCTTCGCGTTGACCGTGTTGTTCCATTCATCGCGGCGGTCACCTGTTTCGACGATCTGTAACAGTGCGTAGGAATAGTGGTTCGTGGTCAGTGGGTCGTTGACCGTGGCTCCAACGGTGCTTCTGCCGAAGATGGTTTTTTCTTCCGACGGGCTGATCAGAAATTCGCCGGAGAAGTACAGGTCGTCGTACAGTTCGCGCAGACGCGTTTCCGTGAAGGTGCCGGGGTCGGGTGAGCCGGTAATGTCCTGGTCGGAGTTGGTCGCGAAGACATCAAATCCTTCACCTGACAGGCCTGGGTAGTACGAATTGTTCGATTGGGCAAAGATTACCAGCGCGGAGTGGATTCCGCGGACCTGGGTGCTGTTTGCCGCTTGGCGCGCAGTATTCCTGGCTGCTCCTAGCACGGGTAGAAGAATGCCGATCAGTATCGCGATGATTGAAATAACAACCAACAGTTCGATCAGCGTAAATGCTCTGTTGCTGCGACCCATGGTACTCGTTTGCTCCGTAGGGACCCAAGCGTAAGGATACGCATCAAATGTATTTGAATGGCATTAGAGATTTATGAAATTATCGTGTTGGCCCGGTAGGAATATTGGAAGGACCACTCAAAAAGAAAGTTGCCGACACTGTCGGCAACTCTCGTCAAACCGGACGTTGGTAAAGCCGGTTGTCGTTACTGATTAGTTCGGAGGGCGTTGAATGACCTCCGAACGCTATGGGGAACTGCCCGCCATGGCTGGTTCTTCTCTGCTTTCGGCATAATCGGTTTTGGTTTTTGCCTGCTGAAAATCGAGTTGAAGCGGGTTTTCCGGCGTGGCCGCGGATGCCACCGACTTTTGTTGGGGGAACGTCGGTTTGTATCGTTGCTGCATGAACGAGAAAGCAATGCTGCAGATCGGCAGAATGGCCCAGACTTCCAAAGTCGGATATGCCAGGAAGTACATCAGGATTGCCAACACGCCATACGCCACGCGCCGGCGAACAGGCGTGAGGTGCCAGGTAAACATCAACACCACCAGTGACAGGGCCGGTGGCAGGGCATACCACTGGCGCATCTCCCTGAAGTTTAATACGGCCGTGTTCTGCATGTGCAATAACGTAGCCGCGATGCAGTAGGCGTAGTGTATTGACCACGTCACAAACTCCATCGCCCTGCACGCGAGGTATTTCCAGTTGCCTGGCGACTGGTCGGGCTGGTCACTCAAAGTCACTGCCTTGCAATTCATTGCACGCGATTGATTTGATGGCGACATGGTTGTCGTTGTACCCCCAGCTAAAAGCGCGATTGCTTCTGATACCGATGCCTGCTCGATCACCGATGACAACGTCACTGGGATTGTCTGTTGGTTGCCAGATCAGTTCGTCTGGTGACGTGTTGTAACTCATCACGCCCGCGTCAGGCTCGTCAAAGGGGCTGACAGTCAGTCCCTCGGCAACGTGCTTGCCCCAGATCAGTGTGCGCTTCAGTTCAAGCCCGTAAGCCGGCTCGGCTGCGTGGTAGGGATAGAGCCGGCTGTTGACGCGATAGCTGTAAGACAGCAGCCCCTGATGGACGTAACGCACCTGATTGGCATTCTGCATTAGTCGCGACATATAGCTGCTCTGGGACGTGCCCGGCAGCAGCATAGCCAACAGTACCACGATGACCGTCAGGACGACGGCCAGTTCGATCAATGTGAACGCGGTATGTTGGCCACTACGAGACATGTGAATTATCCGGATAGGGCTCGGTTGGCATTTAATTGCCCGAATAAGGGTAGGAAGTTAATGGCAGAATGAAATTCCCCGGAACAGGGGGTGGGAGGAGTGCCAATTGAAACAGGCCGCCCGAGTTGGGCGGCCTGTGAGAGGTGCGATGGGTTGATGAGTTACTCTACCAATTCAGTTGGGTCATTGTCCGCATACCCCATTGCCGCATCGTCATCGTCGGCTGTGCCGCCGGCGTCGTCAAACAGGTTGTCATCCGTTGTTGTTTCTGAGCCATATTGTGTATCTACTGATTGATCCGATTCGAATGTGACGTGATTGTCGTTCCACCCGACGCTGCCCCGCCACTCGTTTGTGCCTGACGCAGGGTTTGTGTGGACGCTCTTCAATGTACCGTCGGTATTATCAATACCGCGATCGCTGACGACCACCGCTTCGCTGTTGCTGGTTTCTCGCCATTCATTTTTTCGTTCCAGGCCCTTGTTGGCTCCGGTCACCTGTCCGTTGATATCCAACAGGGCGTATGAATAGTGAGCGGTCGTCAGCGGATCAGAAGTTGTTGCTCCTGTTGCGCCGCTACCAAACTGCGTTTTTGTTTCGGACGGGCTGATCAGATATTCACCCGTGAAGTAATTGTCGTCGTACAACTCACGAAATCGTGCCTGCACGTACGAACCAGGATCAATATCAGTCCCGTTGGAGTCTTGATCTGCATTAGATGTGGCAGCTAGGACAGCGCCCTTGCTACTCATGCCTGGATAGTACTCTTTATTTCCCTGCGCGAACAACACTAATGCTGAATGAATACCGCGCACCTGTGTGCTGTTCTGCATCTGCCGGGCAGTACGTCGCGCAGCGCCCAAGGCCGGCAGCAGGATGCCGATCAGAAGGGCAATGATGGAAATAACCACGAGAAGTTCTATGAGTGTGAATGCATTCTTTTTCATTTGTTTAGTTCCTTGTATTTAGTCGCCGTCGATCGGATCGGCTTCGGTTCCATACGTCACCAAGGCGTCATTGCCTGCGGTCGAATTGTCGTCGACGATTGTTGTGAACAGGTCGTCTCCTGCGACGTCCGGATCAGGTCCGACACCCGTAGTAGTCGATGATCCGTTCTTGACATTGGTGAGCAGCCTGTCAGATTCGAATGTGACGTGGTTGTCGTTCCACCCGACGCTACCCCGCCATTCATTTGTACCGGCTGCGGGGTTTGTATGAACACTCTTGACGTCGCCGTCATCCGTGGCATCGTCATTATCGATCGCGCGATCACTTAGTACGGGTGCTTGTGAATTGCTTGTTTCCCGCCATTCATTGCGCCGCTGGCTGGGTGTGACAGAGATATCAAGAAGTGCGTAGGAGTACATCGTCGTATCCAGCGTGTCACCGGTCGTCCATTCTGTTTTTGTTTCGGAAGGACTGATGATGTACTCACCGGAAAAGTAGTTGTCTTCAAGCAACTCTTGGACACGGACATTGGTATGTGTGCCGTTGGTGATCGCGGTAAAGTCGCCGTTGGATGCGACGCCGGGATAGTAGGTATTGTTTCCCTGGGCAAAGAGCACCAGCGCCGAATGAATACCCCGCACCTGTGTACTGTTCTGCATCTGTCTTGCCGTACGTCGTGCAGCCCCCAGGGCCGGCAGCAGAATGCCGATGAGCAATGCAATGATGGAGATCACCACCAATAACTCGATGAGCGTAAATGCTCGTGTACTGAATCGTTGTCTGGACATGACATGTCCTCCTGATAAAAATGGAAATATGAAAACGGTCAACGTGTACGACACGCTGAGACCACCTTGATTCACTGGTTGCGGCACTTAGGATCGTCGCCAATATTCCTTGCTCGGCAGCACGTAAGAATGTTCTGCCGTGTCAGGGTTCGTCATCCATGACGGTGCAATAAGGCTGGACTCTCTCTTGCAGCCACATATCCTGATGCGCGTTCAGGACACTCTGTTTATCGATTACACGCGTGTTTGCGACAATTGACCTGAATAGGTGAAATTAATGAAACAAGTGTGTTTCAAAGGCGTGACGGAATGAAACGTCAGCGTAGAAATAATTAGTTGATATGCGATTCGCCCGAACGGGGGATATGTTTGTTGTTGTCCTGGCGAATGAATTCACTGATGCATCCGAAACGTTTGAATGACAGACAAAGCTGTCGCGGAATACCCCTGTTTAGGCGAATACCCCGAACGTGGATAGCCGGATAAGGTTTTGAGCGTTCGATTAGCCGGTCAACATTTCCAGTCAACCGTCGAATGGTATAGCTGCTTGCATTCGATTTGAGGCCGGTGGGAAAAAGCAGGAGTTAACCGGTTACCCGGTCCGGGTATGAAGGGGGTTCCGGGTTTGTCTAAGAAGTATCCACGTTCATTCGAAAAGGCGCTGCCCGGCATATTCGAACTGATCAATCAGGTTCGGATGGTGGGGTTTGATGAGAACCTTTGGCGAAGCTGTCTGATTGCCGGGTTATGTGACATGTTCAGGATGTGCCCCGGCCCAATGCTCTCTTTGAGTGCCGGTGGTCAGTCGCATGTGATCTATGAGCCACCCCAGGCGACGCCGTCCGCGCAACCTGCTGACGATCTTTGGGGATGGATACAGCAGTTACCTTTCGAGTGGAAGAACCGAAAGCATACAACTATCAATGAAGACGAGTTTCGGGTAGTCGAGTCCTCCATGCCTTCGGAATTGGATATCTGGCTGAAGCTGCCGGGGGCACGTTTGTGTTATCAGCAATGTTCGGTGGGGGATGTGATCTGTGGTTTGTATGTGCTTCCCGAAGTGAACCGCCTGCGTTGTGTCAGTGTTGTTCGAGATCCGACGGCACGTACGAACAGCGACGTTGACAAACGATTGGCAAGGCTGATATTTCGAGAAATTTATCGCAGTGTAAAGCGGGATGTTCTCAGTTCACGCACGATGCGCGCGCGAAAGCCATTGTCGCCGCGTGAGAAGCAGACTTTGCGCCGCCTGCTATGTGGTGATAGCGAAAAGCAGATTGCTCATCACCTGAAAGTCAGTCCGCATACTGTTCATACTTATGTGAAGAGCCTTTACAGACGGTTTGAAGTATCGAGTAAGGGCGAGTTGATGGCGCACTTTGTTCCAACCGGCGACGTCAACGAAGCGCTATTTCGTTGGGAACTTATGGAGAGTCGGCTGAACCTGCTGCGCGATGAGGTGGTGGACTTCGCAACGCCGTCGTGAAGCCCGCTAGAAAGCGCGCTCGTTCATCAGTTTTGCCATGGCGGATTGAACTTGCCGTTCGGCATCGGGTGTGGTGCCGCACCGGGCCGGTTCATAACCACCCTGTGCGTGGCTGACCCGTGTACAGAGATGCCGCATACCCATGTCTGCATAGCCGGCAAGGCAGACCATTGCCCTGGGCCGAATAGCGGAGGCAAGCAACTGGTACTCTACGAATGGTTCCCCGGGCATACCAACGATCAGTGCCGGTCCGAGTGCGAGCACGGTCAGATACACCGGCGCGCGGCGACTACATCGGGAAAGCCATGCCAGGTCGCGAGCCGCTGCTGCATGCTCGGCGAGGTTCGCCTTGTTGTCCGCAAGTTTGGCAAGTAATTGTTCTTCATTCAGATGGGCAGCGGGTGACAGGTTCATGGGGATTGATCGCCATTGGATCTGTCTGGCGTCGAGCAAGTGCCGCTCGGTATTCTCTGACGCCTCTGTGATCCCGCGTTCCAGCCGGTGGGCAAGGGTGATCGTGATGTCCGGTGTATTGTCATTGTATTTGCCGACGGTGATGTTTCCGGCTGCGCCGCAAAAGTGAATGTGGTGCACGTCAGGCAATCGCGATTCGCGAATGGATCGAGCCGTGCCGACAAAACCGGTTGTCACTTCGCCGAGCCCCGGCTGTGATTGGGCGTGACATGCGTAGAAACTCATCGCAACGATCGGCTGTTCGCCATCAAACAGGGTGATCAGCCGAACAGCTGGATCGATCACACCTTCTGGTGCGTCACGAATTTTTTCATCCTGGCAGATCGCATGGCGTATTGCCTTGCTCTTCCCATCACCACTGAGGATACGCCGATTGGACGCGACGCTCTTCACGTCTGCCTGTCCGATGCCTACGTGTGTGATCCGGCGCGCCCCAGGTAATGAGCGCGTAATGGCGGCCGCAGTGTGTGAGATTGCTTCGTTTTCAAACGTGCTGTCAAACGCCCGCTCGTTTGTTTCGTGCATGTCCAGCAACCGGGCAGCGGACATGTCGCCGAACGGGGCGGCATGTTGATGCACGCAGTGCAGTGCAACGTTGTCCGCGTGTGTACCGGCTGCTTCCGCGATGGCTTCACGCCAGGCGATGTGGCTTTCATTGGCAATGCCGACCCAGTCGACTGCGCACAGAACAACAGGGCGTGCCCGACCGGAATGAATCACCACACCACGCGCGGTCAAAGGTTCGACGATCTGTCGGGCCGGCGTTGACATACCGGCACAGAGAGGCGAGTGCAGCGGGGGCGTGACGTCAGCTTGAAAATAGGCAACTTGCAGTTCATCAGCCATGGCAATGCGCCACGGACAACAGTCGTCAGGTACTACCGGCGCTGCCGAGGCGTTCTTTCAAACCCGGTCCACCTTTATTGTCGCTACTGCGTGTGCCGGGTCAATGCTTCGAATGCCTCGATGCGCCGCGTGCGTAGCGTAAGACAGGTTTGCTCCCGCCGGGTGATCAACGCCTGGGCTTTCAGCGGTACAACCACCATTTCATCAGCAACATCGCGCGAGCGACTCTGGGCAATGACCTGCCCGTTCGGGTCGACGACCATGCAGCCGCCGGCATGGTTCGCCTTGACGTCCTTGATCCCAACTGCGGAACGGCCGGCGGTGTTGCAGAGCCCCACGTAAACCGCGTTGTCCTTTGCGCGGCACTGATGCACCAGCTTCCAGTGTTCCTTGGCTCTTTTGACGGCCGCATGTCGTCCCTTGGCAGTCTTGGGCCAGTCACCGAAGCGCGCGGCATGTGGCGAAAGAATCACCTCCGCGCCGTCAATCGCCTGGCAGCGCGCCATCTCCGGGTGTTCATTGTCGTAACAGATGATCACACCGACTTTCGCGAACGGCAGATCGAAGACTGACACATCCGTGCCATTTCTAAAAAGAAAGTATTCGTCGTTGGACAGATGCACCTTGCGCTGTTTGCCAACATAACCTTCCGGGCCGACGATGAATTGCGTGTTGTAAACAGCGGAGCCTTCCTTTTCGGCAATGCCGGCGCAGATGTAAATGTCGAGTTCGGCCGCAAGCTCGCAGAGCTGTTGTACCGCAGGGCCGTCCGAGACGGACTGCGCATCGCGGATCATGGTCGCATGGCCGCCGTGCGCGGTGATGTTCAGTTCAGGCAGGCATACGAGGTGCGCCTTCTTCTTTGCGGCCTTACGAACCCACTGGATGGTCTGTTCGAGATTGTCCTGCGTTTTCCCAAGGATGCTGTTGTGCTGCACCAGTGCGAGCGTGAAGTCTTTCATGTTGATTGCTTTCCAGGCCTCTTAAGTGTTTGACAGGTTCTTTGCGACGTTTTCAGTGGTAACGGGATCAATCAGACCATTTTCTGTAATGATGGCCTTGATCAATTCCGCCGGTGTGACATCAAAGGCGGGGCTGTAAGTCTTAACGCCTTGCGGCGCAGTGCGCTTGCCGAAGCCTTCGGTAATCTCCTCAGCCGCACGCTGTTCGATGGGGATGTCTTTGCCATCGGCTAGTGACAGATCGAACGTCGAACTCGGTGCTGCTACATAAAACGGGATGCCATGGTGTTTGGCGAGGATGGCAATGTTATACGTGCCGATCTTGTTGGCCGCATCGCCATTGGCCGCGATGCGGTCGGCGCCGGTGATCACCATGCCCACGCGCCCCTCGCGCATGACCTGTGCGGCCATGTCGTCGCAGATCAACGTGACGTCAATGCCGGCTCGTCCCAGTTCATATGACGTGAGGCGAGCACCCTGCAGAAGCGGACGTGTCTCGTCGGCGTAGACGGCAAAGGGCAGGCCACGTTCATGGGCAACGTACATGGGCGCGGTGGCGGTACCGATCCCGCCGGTGGCCAGGGCCCCGGCGTTGCAGTGCGTCAGCACCCCGCGCTGCGATGCTTCCAACTGTTCAATCAGTTGCACGGCATGTTCGCCGATCTTGCGGCACATGGCGCGGTCTTCGTCGTGAATTTTTTTTGCCTCGGCAAGCAGCGCGTCGGGTGTGCACGGCGAGACCTGTTTCATCCGATCGATCGCCCAGAAGAGGTTGACCGCGGTCGGCCGACTGGTCGCCAGATGGTCTGCGGACTGCTCAAAATTGTTTTGTTGCGCGCCGATGACACAGCCATATGCCGCGGAAATACCGATCGCGGGCGCGCCGCGCACGCTCAATCGTTTGATTGCGTCCCAGACCGTTTGGACGTCGCGACAGTCGATATAGGTTTCCTGTTCCGGCAACACGGTCTGGTCGAGCAGGCGCAGGTGGCCGCTGATCGCGTCGCCGATCCATTCGATAGGTACCAGTTCGTTCATGGGCAACATGATAGCGAGCGAGGCGCGTCGGGGTTTCTCGGTGGGTTAAGACGTCACACATCTTTTGTGTTGAATTTGGATTACACTTCCCCGCATGTCAGACAGCGTGATTGGGATTGACGTTGGCACCACCGCATGCAAGGTGGTTGCTGTCGATATTGCCGGCAGCGTCTATGCCACGGCTTCCGCTGATTATCCACTGCTGCAGCCTGAGCCGGGTGCCGCGGAGCAAGACACGGCTGACATCTGGCAGGCGGTTTGTCGCGCCATTGTCGCAGTTGCCCGTGAGGTTCGTGCGTCGCGTCTTGCAGCGGTATCGCTGAGCGGCGCGATGCACAGCCTGATCGCATTGGATGAAAGCAATCAGTCGCTGACCAACGCCATGACGTGGGCGGATACCCGATGTACTGATGCCATTGAGGAACACGTCGCCGGCTACGCGCGCACGGGCTGTCCGAATCAACCGATCTATCATCCGGCGCGCCTGAGATGGTTGAAGAACAAGCAGCCGGACTGTTTCGATACCGCCGCCCGATTTGCCGGGATCAAGGACTGGCTTGTCTGGAAGCTGTGCGGCCGGTGGGCGACGGACTATGCCATGGCCTCTGCAACGGGATTACTCAATATCCATGATCTGTCGTGGGACGAATCCACCATGGCGTTGGCCGGTGTTTGTGCTGAACAGTTGCCTGATGTGATGGTGCCATGGTCTGTTGTCGGAAAAATTGATGCAAAGGCGTCTGACTTGACGGGCCTGCCGGTTGATCTTCCGGTTGTTCTGGGCACCAGCGACGGCGCCGCGGCAAATCTCGGTGCGGGGGCAGGCGAGGCGAACGAAACGGTCATTACCGTCGGCACCAGTGGCGCGGTGCGCCACATGGTCAATCAGCCGCGACTTGATCCCGAGCATCGAACGTGGTGTTACGCAATGTGGCCGAACCACTGGCTTGCCGGCGGGGCGATCAACAACGGCGGGTTGGCTGTCAAATGGCTGGCTCAACGTTTCTACGAGGTCGACTACTGGCGCGACGCGCTGCCACAGATTGTTAAGGATGTTCAGACAATTGAGCCTGGCAGTGATGGATTGATGTTACTGCCATATTTTGCTGGCGAGCGTAGCCCGCACTACCGAACGGATGCGACAGGCGCCTTTATCGGCATGAACCTGTCGCACACGCGGGCTCATCTGGCACGGGCAACGGTTGAAGCCGTGGCCTTCTGCCTGGCTGACGTCGCGCAGGCGGTGGGGTTGGATGCATCAGATGGCAAAGCTGTTCGATTGACTGGCGGGATCACACACATGCAACCGTGGTGTCAGATCGTGGCCGATGTGCTTGGTGTTTCGATCGAGCCGATTGATGTGGCAGACGCATCAGCGATTGGCGCTGCGTTGTTGGGCCATTGGGCGGCTGGGCACGTGCCGGTCGAGCAATGCTGGTGGCGGGGCAGGAACGCGAACGTCATCCATCCAGATCGTGAGGCCCATCAGGCATACCAGACGCTGCATCAGCAGTTTCGCGCTCGCTGGGCGCTTGCAGTTCCTGCGGATCTGACACCGCCTGCCACAGATTAAGTTGCGTGCCGTCACTCCATTTTAAAGATTCTGCGACGCGCGATGCGTGTTCGATCGCGTCCTGTGTGGTTCGGCCGGTCAGCGCGGCCTGGTGCATTGTGTCGAACAGCAACCAGAATGAGCCATAGTCCATGGCGTCCATCGGCTTAAGCCATGGCGCAAACGCAAAGCCGGTTGACGTGCGGGCCTGATCGATTGTCTGCGGCCGGTTGCGCGGGATGATGGTCGAGTCATATCCCTTGTGTAGCGCCATTGGTGCAAGGTGCCCTGCTTTTAGCGGCTTTTTGCCGTAGTCGTCCGTCTGGATCAGCACGTACTGTTTGAGTGCAGGCGGCAGGTGCGGTGTCTTCTGGAAGATCAGTTTCGCATCGATGTCGGATACCAGTAAATCTTCCTCGCCGACCACGAGCATCAGCCGTGTGTCAGGCGCGATTTTTGAAAGGTCTGCCATGCCGAATAGTGGCGAGCGTCCTGGCTGGACGGACATGACCGCCAATGGAATCGGCAGTCCGCTTTCCGCCGCTGTTGCGGCCAGATTTACCGCCAGCAGCCCGCCGCACGAGTGGCCGACGATGCTGGTCTGATCAAGGCGTGGCCTAACTCGGCCCGGCTCTTGCAACCGGGCAATGCCGTCGTGGATAACCAGTGTCGAATCAGGCACAAAGGCAGCCGGTGACGACAGCATGGAATCCTGATAACGCGGATAGATCACAATGTTGCCCCGACGGACCAGGTGATCAACCCACCCGCCGTATGCCACGGGGTTCATCTGTCCCCAGCCGTGCATGAAGATGATCAACGGTGCTTCCGCGGGCTTTGGTTCCGCCGGTTCGAAAATCCAATACTGCTTTGTACCGTTGCCGTATGACGACTTGATGACCAGTTCGTGCTTGTATTGATTGCTGCCCGGGCCGGTGGTGTGTTGGGCCTGCGTGGTGATTGGCTCGGCAGTGGTGCAGCCAATTGACATAAACCAACAAGCCAACATCCCGGCCATTAGATATTTCTGTATGAGCATATCCAAATAGTAACATTTCCCGCAGAACGAGGCGTTGTGTCAGAGACTTGCTTTCAGGTGCGTCAAACCCTCCGATGCAATCTGCTGCGGAGGTGGGTTGAAGTCGAACACTTCGATACTGACCCAGTCCGAATAGTTGATCTTCTTCAGCGCTGCCAATGCGGCTTTAAAGTCAATCGACCCGGTGCCGGGGTAAGAACGCGTGTCGTCGTTGGCGTGGAAGTGTTTCAGGTGATCAGCGTTCTCTTCGACCAGTTGCGGAATTGATTTGTCCTCGTCGATCATTGCTTTGCAGTCCAGAATCAACTGAACGCTCGGATGACCGACCGCGTCAATGATTTTTACGGCCTCTTCTGCCGTATTAATAAAGTTCGCATCGTCGCGTGCCAGTGGCTCAACGCAGAGAATCACCCCATGCTGCGCGGCCACGAGCGCGCCCTGTTTGAAGAATTCCACCGTGCGGTCGAAAGTGGCCTCGTAGGACTCGCCGTCGACAATCGCGCGCTGCTGTGGCGAACCATGGATCATACGTGTGCCACCCATCTCGCTGCAGCAGCGAATCAGTTCCTGGTAGTAGGTCTGGGTGCGCTTGCGGATCACCTCATCCGGATGGTTGATGTGCAGCCCTTCGGTCTTGGCCAGCAGCCAGTGCAGCCCGACGACTTCCAGCCCGCGCGATTCGATGGTATCGCGGATGGACTTGCGCTGTTCGTGTGAAATGTCGAATACTGTCTTGCCGAGCGTGTAGGGGGCGAATTCAACGCCGTCATAGCCGACCTCTTTGGCAAGATCTGCCACCTGCTCGATGCTGTAGCCCTCACAGAATTCGTTGCACATCGCAAACTTCATAGAACATCTCCACAAACTGGTTCGGCAGGGTTTTACCAGTTTTTGCGATGGATTGCCATGATGTGAGGGCTACTTGCGGGGAAACAGTTCGGCCAGCTTCTGTTGGCGGAAATTGAAAATCTTCTCCAGATCGCGTTTCACGAACAGGGCATGGGTGCATGCCCCGCCCGGCACCGCGTAATCGACGTCATCCCCGCAGATCGTTTCGTTGCCGTCCGCTTTGAACGTGTGACGGTGATGCCAGAGCTTATAAGGCCCCTTGAGCTGCTGATCGACGAACGAATATGGCGGGTCCCACTCCGTGATTTCCGATCGCCAGCGAATCGGGATGCCGTGCACTTTCAGGCGATAGTCGATCAGCGTGCCGACTTTCATTTCTATGGGCGTGGGTGTCACGACGCGAAAGTTCATCCACGGCGGCGTGATGACCTGAAGGTTTCCAGCATCCGAAAAGAACGGGAAGATTTCTTCCGGCGTGCCGGGTAGGCGAATTTCTTTGAACAATTTGTAAGGGGCATGTGGCATGCGGGCAGTATAGCGCCATGTTTTGCGCCAGTCCGTGATTGCAGCCAGACAATTTTCAGGTCGCGGCTGCCACCGCTACAGACCGATCACTGCGCTGTTTATAGGAAAACTGGCTGGCAATCGTGCGCAGGATATCCTGGTCGTTTGTTTCCCCCAGCACGATCGGATTCTCGCGCCGGGCGGCATGTACGATCCAGCGTTGAGACTTGGTCTTTAACTCATCGACCCACGCCTGCTTATCAGCCAGCACGTAGCCACCCATGATCATCAGATTGGGATCTGCCAGATTAATGACAATGCCCATGGCCCATGCCAGCCGATCAAGCACCTGATCCACCACCGCGCGGGCATAGCTGTCGCCGGCCTGCCATGCTTCCCACAGGTTGGCAATCGCCTCGCGTGGCGAATCACCTTCGAATAACGGTCGGTCCAATGACGTGACGGCACTGGTGGAAAGGTCATTGGCGATTTGCCGGCAGATGGCCGGGCCACTGCAGTACGTCTCAAGACACCCGCGCCGGCCGCAGCCGCAGAGCATGCCGTCCGGGTCGACGGTGATGTGTCCGACTTCGCCCTCCATGGCGTTGGCACCCCAGAGCTCCTGGCCCAGTGTCAGTTGATGCGAACTGACGCCGTCCGCCACCTGAAAATAGATCAACTTCGCCGGGGTCGGATCGGGCAGTTTTCGAAACTCTGACAACATGACGGGGCGGTCAACCATGCCGGTCATCAGTTCGAAACGTTCTTCGAACGCACGCAGGATGTCACTGTCCACCCATGAAAGAACGGAACTGGTCAGCGTCTTGTCGCCGACATGCGTTGCATTCAAGGACAGGCCCACGCCTTCGAGGTCTTTTCGTTTGACGCCGGACTCCTGGGCGAGTGCGTCCAGCAGTCGGCTGACAAGTTTGGTGGTCTGATCGAGTGTGCTGGTACCGCTCATTCCGGCACTTCGCATGGCTAGCACATTTTGCTCTTCATCAACAATGCCGCCGAGCAGTTGTGAACCATCGATAAAGAAAGCGGCGGTTGGCCCGCGTAAACGAATGTGATACGTTGCAACGGGTCTGCCGCGCTTGCCGGCTCGATCCTCTCCGCGGACTGTCAGACCTCGCTCCTGCAGCCGGGTCAGGATACCCAGCGCGGTGGTCGCCGGGACGCGCAGGCGCTTAACGATTTGCGGAACAGAGACTTCACCGCGCACCAGCAGGTACTCGAAAACTGCTTGCTCGCCGAGTTTGCCGGACCGTTTCATGTTCACAGGATAGCGCGAACGGTGTATGGTCGCAACGATAATTTGCGCCGTTTCCGTCTATTTCGATTAAATGCTAGCCATGACTAAACACAAATTTGTTAATATATTCGAATATGGAGTTTAATGATGCCTCGAATCGCGAAAGCGGAATTGACTGATTTTGCTGTCAAAATGCTGGAAGCAAAGGGTATTCCTGCTGATCGGGCCGCGATTGTGGCGGATTACGCCGTAACCGCACAGGCAATGGGTTCGCATACACATGGTCTGGTGCAACTTGGCGCTTTGGACGCCAATATCCCCGATCCGATCGAGCCGATGGCTGCTCCTGCGTTCACCGAAGACAATGGCAACAGCGCCCTGATCAACGGGAATGGTGTGATCGGGCAACTGGTCTTCCATCTGGCCACGGAAGTGGGCATGGCCAAGGCGCGCAGCTTCGGCAGTGGGGTGATTGGCGTGAACTCCACCCATTGGGTTGGGGCGATCGGCCCGTATCTCATTCCCGTCGCCCGGGCGGGTATGCTCGCGATGGTCTGCGCCCAGAACAGCACCTGTCAGGACAGCGCCCCCTTCGGCGGCATCGAGCCGCGCCTGTCGACCAATCCGATCGGCTTGGCCTTTCCGGTCGGTACGGGTGAAGACGACATCGTGGTCGCGGACTTCTCAACCGCCAGCATGTCGATGGGGCGAGTCAATATGTTGGCAAAATCCGGCCAACTCGCATCAGACAAAGTTTTCATTGATAAGAATGGCAATGACTCGAATGATCCCAACGACATGATCAACGGCGGATCGATCCACCTGATGGGCGGGCGAACCGATGGCCACAAGGGCTACGCCCTCTCACTCTGGTGCGAGGCAATGACCGCGATGGTCGGCGGTAACTGCAACAACCCTGAAGCGCCACAGCGTCAGAGTTTTGTGTTGACCGTGCTCAATCCCGAAAAGTTTGCCGGTTCGGACCGCTACCTCAGTGAAATGCAGCGCCTTGTCCCTCACCTGCACACCAGCAACACGCTTCCGGGCATCGATGCGATCCGCCTCCCGGGCGAACATGGCTTAAAACGACTGCGCGAATCAGAGACCACGGGTGTTGAACTGAAAGACGCCCTGCATACAACGCTTGTTGAACTGTCTGACAAGCATGGCATACCTTTCCCGGAGACAATGGATTGACACAGAACGAACAGGCGATCGTGTGCCCGCCGTTAACGGATGAACTGACGGTGCAGGTATGGTTTGATGCCACGGACGATCGCCTGGAGCGTACGCAATCACTGATTTCGAAATGGTCCGTCCCGAACACGTGGCCGGGCTTTGCAGCCTTTGATGCGGGCAAGACGGATGGCCTGAATGCGACCGGTTATTTCGGAGCGGTATTTGACGGACGCTATGTCTATTTCGTTTCAGAAATGCATGGGGACACGTCCACCCACGCCAACATCCTGCGATACGACACGCATGGCGACTTTCGGTCACAAAACAGTTTTGAAGCGTTTGATGCGTCGAATGTAACAGGGACGGAGACACGCGGGTTTTACGGCGCCTCGTGTGATGGTCGCTATGTCTATTTTGTGCCGCGGCAGTTTGATATGGACAAATATCACAGCCGCGTCTTAAGGTTGGATACGCGCAAGCCCTTCAAAGATCCCGATTCATGGGCTTGCCACGACGCTGGCTACGAGAACTCGCAGCAGAGCTGCGCGTTTGACGGGCGTTACATGTATTTCTGTCCTGGGTTTTCCGGTGACCCGAACACGGAAGCGCACGATTGCGGCCGAGTGATTCGCGTTGACACGCAAGGTGCGTTTGACGATCCGGGTATCAGCTGCGCCGTCGATTTATCGGAATTGCTCAGCCCCAAGGCGGTCAATTTTGACGGCGGCTCTTTTGATGGCCGTTACATCTATCTGGTCCCGCTGCAAAACCATGCGGCAGTTCGATACGACACCACACAACCGTTTGATGCGGCTGACGCGTGGCAGCAGATTGACGCCAGGCCGCTTGGCTTGGGCATGTGCGTGGGCGCGGTGTTTGACGGCCGATTCATGTACTACGTGCCCTACGGCCATGGCGTGGTGGTTCGGTTTGATACGGAAGCAGACTTTGAGGACTCATCCGCATGGTCGAAATACAACGCCAGCCACACACAGGGCATTCGCACAGAAGGTTTTGACGGCGGCTTTTTCGATGGACGGTTTGTTTACTTTGCCCCGTTCTATTTTGGAGAGGCTCGGCCGTATACGTTTCACAGTCATTTTCTGCGATACGACATTACCGGCCCGTTCGACGACCCGCGAAGCTGGCAGGGGCACAACGCCTCCGCTACCGACGGGCTTCATTCAGTTGGCTATAACGCCGGCGCCTTTGACGGGCGATACTTCTATATGGCGCCCTGGCAGCAGGGACCTGCCAGTGACGGCATCAATCGATGTATCACACACGGCATCGTGCTTCGCTGCGACACCTTGGGTGACAACGGCACATTCAGCTTGAGATACTGCGATCTGGGGCATAACGGTGGATTGAACGCTGGTGCGCCAGGGCCAGCATTCATGGTGAACACCAGGCATGGAACACGATATATCGCTGCCTACCGCAAGCCACCCACCGGCAAATGCCACATGGCGGGCGTCTACGACGGCAAAACGATTCGTCTCTACATCAACGGTGAATTGGTCGGCCAACGTGATGCATCAGGCGAACTGGTGAACAACGTTGTTCCGGTTTGTGCCGGCCGATTTGAATCAGGTAGTGGCGGATTTCACGGCAATATCGAGCGCGTCCAGATCGATGCAAAAGCCTTAACGCCGGATCAGATGCGTTAACTGTTCTGCTTGTGATACGCGAGAATGCCGCGTTCAGACGTATTGATAAACTCAGCGAGTTCACGGCAGAGGGGGTCGCCGCCGACTTCCTTGTCGACCAGTTCGAGCGCCTTTTGCTTGGCGTGGTTTTCACGAAAGATGATGCTGAAAGCCCGCTTGAGCGGCTCAATGTGATCAGCCAGCCCGTTGCGACGAAGCCCCACAAGGTTCAACGAGCCGATGGCCATGGTGTCGTTATAGAACGTGCAGAAGGGGGGCAGGTCTTGCGTGATGCCGGCGGTCCCGGCCAGCATGGACATTCTTCCCACCCTGCAGAACTGATGTACCGCGGCGTTACCACCCATGAGCACCTTGTCCTGAATGTCCACATGGCCGGCAATCAGTACGCCATTGGCCAGCGTTGCGTCGTTGGCCAGTACCACGTCGTGTCCCAGATGCGAGTTAGCCATCAGGAAATTACGGTCGCCGACGGTGGTCGGGTGGTCGCCGGTTGAGCCGTGGATCGTGACGCCTTCGCGGAGGATGTTGTCGTTGCCGATCTTGACGCCATGGTTGATGTAATCGTCCGGCAGGCGGCGGGTCTGAGGCTCAAAGTTAACGCAGGTAAATGGATACACCACATTGTTCGAGCCCATGGTGATCGGACCGGTCAGATACACATGACCGATCAGCCGACAGCCCGGGCCGAGCGTGATTTTGCCTTGGAGCACGCAGCCGGGGCCGATTTCCACATCATCGGCGAGTTGAACGTCGCCTTCTATTAGTGCGCTGGGATGAATTTTCGCCAACGATTAACCCTTTAGACACAAATCCATGCATCCGCTACCCGGCCAGCCGGTCGGCGGAATCCCGATATGATAGGGGGATGTGGAATTACTGCCACTTACGCAAGTTCTGATGACGCAACAGACCATTCAACTGGCCGTCCGGGACCTTGGTCGCATGGCATATGCTGATGCGCTGCTGGTTCAGGAGCAGACCCACCAGGCGGTGCTTGAGGAGGCCTCCGGCCCGGTAATCCTGCTGGTCGAGCACGATCCGGTGATTACCGTCGGTAAGCGTAAATCCTCATCAGAAAATGTCTTGGCGTCACCAGAGGCATTAAAGACAAAGGGCATCGATCTACAACTGACCAACCGTGGCGGCGACGTGACCTATCACGGCCCCGGACAACTGGTGGCGTATCCGATTCTCCGATTGGCTGATTACGGTCTGAACGTCGGCCGCTACATGCGTCTGCTCGAGCAGGTCGTGATCGATGCGCTGGAACACTTTGATATCCAGACCCACCGGCTCAAAGGCATGACTGGTGTCTGGGCCGGTCGCGACCAGAAGGCGGAAAAGATTTGTGCCATGGGCGTTCGAATCCGACGCAACGTCTCCATGCACGGCCTGGCATTGAACGTTGACTGCGACATGTCTCACTTTGACGTCATCATCCCCTGCGGCATTCGCGGCCACGGCGTGACGAGCATGGCAAAGCTGTTGGAGCCGGGCGCACCGAGTATGTCCGAAGTCAAGCCCATATTGGTAGACGCAATGAATCAGCGATTGGCTGATACACTTCGATAAAGAGGCGGCTTCAAATACACGGCAAAACAGACCCACCACACACGGGCAACCACGCGCCGGTGATGAAACCAGCCTGGGGCGAAGCGAGGAACACCACCGCGTTGGCGATCTCCTGGGCCGTGCCGCGTCGTTTCATTGGTACGCGTTCGATGTAGTCTGCATCCCCTGCGCCAGCTGGATTGCGATCGGAGATGGTCCAGCCCGGCGCCACCTGGTTCACCGTGATCTGGTAGGGAGCCACTTCACGACACAGACTGCGCAGTGCTCCATCCATACCGCGCTTGCCTGAGACGTACGCCGACTGGGTCGGTGTGTTCTGCATCACACACTCGGTGCTGATGGCGATGTACCGGCCGCCATTACGTTCTTTCATGGCTGGGATAAACGTCTGGGCCAGATGAACGGTCTGCATCACACAGGATCGAAACTGGTCGGCATATTTTTCAGGGTCTTCTTCGGTCAGGTTTTTCCAAGGATTCACTTGGCTGACCGCGTTAGCCACGATAATGGATACTTCGCCGATGCTGTTCTGGATCGTGTCGCGCATTGCCTGGACGGATTCACGTTCTGCCAGTTCGGCCTGGACCGCCACTGCCGATCGGCCCATGCCTTGAATCTGTTCGACCAGTTCGGCCGCCTTTGTCGAGTTCTTCAGATAATGAACTGCCACATCTGCCCCGGCCTGAGCAAGTGATAACGCCATTGCCTGTCCCAAGGCCCCGGTGGCACCGGTGACCAATACCGTTTGTCCGCTGATATCACAGTGCAAGTTCAAGCTCCTTTTTCCATGCGTTGCCGATACCGTGTTCTTTACACCAATCATTGAGCGGCCGCTCGGTACCCCATGATCTGAACTCACCGTTCGGCGCGAACAGGCCACCCGTGCCACCAAGCAATTGCAGTTGGATCGGGTCACATCGGCTTAGCAGTTCTTCATCCTGGTTGATGTAATCATCCGGTCGCATCCAGCGGTAACTGTACCCGAACATCAGCGTCTTGCGTGTTTGGCTACTGAGGTTGTAGCCGCCGGCGTGCCATGTCCGATTTTCGAACAGCATTGCGTCCCCGGGTGCAAGCAATGGCTCAACAAAGTCTGCGGGATCGCCATCTTCACCGAGCGCCAGCGCTGTTCGCAGACGATGCGACCCCGGCGCGACAATGGTCTGTCCGCAGCCATGGCCAGGCGCGTTGGAGAGTTGAAACGCTACCTTGATCTCAACCCGGGACGTCGCGTGATGTCCCAGGTCGCTTGGGAGCGTATTGATATCACGATGCCAACCCGGCGAACGTCTGGCCTGTGAATTTTCATCAGGCGCCTTGTAGATCAGATGGCTCGTGTGTAACTGCAGGTTCGGGCTCATCAGTTGCAGGACGCGGGGCAGTGTTGTCTCCTGTGTCAGTAATGGCAGATAGGCCGGGTCAAGTGCGATGCAGTTGCGGAATCCGTCATACTTGCCGTTTTCACTGCGCTGCCGGCCGTACATCTGTTCTGAAGCGACCAATCGATCCGAGACGTCGATGATCGCATCGACTGTCTGTTGGTCCAGTGCGTTACGAACGATCAGGTAACCGTCTCGTTCAAAGGCAAGCCGTTCGTCGTGGCTGAGGGGCGTGAATCGCATGCTGGTATCTCCATCAGATTAAATCGCAGCATCTCTTATGCTGATATGCAATATCAGCTGTATTATGTATGCCTTGAACGCAGTAATATCTGTAATTTGAGCTGATAAATTGGCATATTCTGCTAAAAATGAGATTGTGGACGCCATTGCCTCTTTCGAGCGGGCCACCGGACTCAGCCTCACGATGCACGACTTGGATGGGTGTGTGGCACCATATCTGAAATCAGGGCAGCAGCGGCACGATCAGCCTTTGTGCCGACTGGTCAAACAGTCGCTGGAGGGTTGGCGCTGTTACGACCTGGAGGTCACGCGCCTGCGCCAGGAATGGTCGCAGTGGCCGAACGGGCGGATTCATCGCTGTCATGCGGGCCTGATTGAATGGGTCGTTCCCATGGCTTGGGAGGGCCGATTAGTGGGGGTGGTCTTCGCCGGACAGGCGCGCGGGTCGGATCGTTGTTGTGACAAGATACAGGTTGCTTCCGCGTCAATTAAAAAGTGGTCGCATGTGAGTGTCGCCAAACAGTTAGAAGATGACGAAGCGCAACATCTCCTTGAGCAACTGCGCCAATTCGCGTCGCGGTTGTTGCTCTGGATGATTCAGTCTGGCGCCAGTCAGAACGGGCAACAGAAGCGATCTCGGCGCGCGGAGATCGAGTGGTTTATTGATGAGCATCATGCTCAATTGGATTTTTGTCTTGCCGATCTGGCTGACCACATGAATCTCAGCGAGAGCCGCATAGCTCATCTCGTGCGTGAACTGTTTGGCCGGAGTTTTGTGCAGATGGTCACGGCCGCGCGGCTGAGTCATGCCAGCGACCTGCTGAACCATACTGATCTGCCGATTCGCAACGTTGCTCTTGAATCCGGCTTCAATGACTCAACCCACTTTCACCGGGTTTTCAAAAAGTATTTCGGCGTGACGCCTCGACGGTATCGGTATCGTTAACAGGCTGTCGACTGAAACTCATGCCCGGAACATGAGGTAGTTACGGCTTGAATCTAAAGAAAATTGCTTGAGGCAATAAGTCGTGATACCAACAGCGTGGGTTTGAAAGCGTCCTTACTTTCAGAAGTGTTATAAGCCTTTGCGATTGCGAATTCGTTCGCTCTCGACTTCGTACAGTCTTTTCCAGAACTCTTTATTTTCTGCCAACGGGCTGGCCAGGGTAAGATGTTCGTGCGCGTCTTGAGGTATGGCGAGGGCATCGCTTTCGACGGCAAGTAGAAGTTGAACGATCGCCCGATTCCGGTCTGTGAGTTTGGGATAAGTGAACGCTGCTGATTCGATCGCTTCGTGCTTGGTCGCTTGTCCAGCGAAGTACTGAATCAGCTTGTATTCTCCCTTCTTTCTTTCGGCCGGCTCGGATTTCTGATTGAGAAACTCGCGACAGACTGCCTGCGCTTGATCCATTTTGCCCAATCGAACGGTGGCAATCCACTCGATCAATAGCCGCTTGTAACTAGGCTCCTTCTCGAGGTCTTTTGCCTTTGCAGTGTACTTCAGAGCGACATTGAAATCGCCATATACATAATGGATGAACGCCAGCATCACGTGAGATGTGGGATTGTCAGCATCGATCTTAACGGCCTTTTTGCAGTGCTGCTCGGCGGCTTTCAGATCATTTTCGATGATGTCAATGTTAGCGATTAACAGGAACGCGCGAGCATAATCCTCTTTGGCGTCTCGCATCGCACTGAGATGGTATACGACCTCGCGGGCTCTTTGTCGCGCGACTGTGTACTCGCCACTTGCGGTGTCGATTCCGGCTTCGAGCATGCGGGCCTTGCATGTGGCATGAGCATATTTGCCGGCTCGTTTTTCCAGAATCATGATGGCTTTGTCAACTTCTTGACGTGCCAGATCAAGTTCTCCAGCTTCCAGGTACATGGTCGCGAGCAGATTCCGGCTGATGCCGGTCATGACATGGGTTCTGCCGAAATACTCGGAAGTTGAATCGACCAGATACTTAAGCAGATAAGTGGCCCTGACTGATCGCCCGTATGACACATTCAGTGCAGCCAGTTTTGCTATCTGTTCGTACACTTCCTTGTGCTGGTTACCGTAACGCTTGCGATACTTTGCGATGCGAACCAGCGCTTCACGTTCACCCGGAAGCAACTCTTCACCTTCCAGGGGAGCAAGGTCTTCCGGGACCGGCCCGTCGGCATCCTGAGTGGAATTCGATGAAGAAGCTGTACTGTTGGTGCCGCTGTATTGCGTTGATTCGCAACCGAGACTTAAGACGAGCACACAGATAATGACGCCAAACCCCCGATACTTCATCGTTTTACCCTATGTAGAATTTGTTGCTGACGGCGGGTGCCGTCGCGCTACTCTTCCGGCTCCGCCTCGCCGAACAGAGCCCGTCCGATTCGCAGGACGTTGGCTCCTTCTTCGATCGCCACTTCGAAGTCGTTGGTCATGCCCATGGAAAGGACATTGAAATCGTCACCCGCCACGCCGATGTTGCGTACTTCGGCGAAGATTTCCGCGGTGCGCGCGAATGTGGTGCGTGAGTCTTCCGGGTTGTCTGAGTAAGGAGCCATGGTCATCAGGCCGCGCAGGCGGAGATGGACCATGGTCTCGATCTGTTCTGCCAGGTGGATAACTGCCGGAACGGACACGCCGCTTTTGGATGCTTCACCGGACGCATTGACCTGAATCAGCACGTCCATCGGCTCTTCGCGTTTCAGGCCATAGCCGTGGAGTTCTTCGGCCAGGCGCAGGCTGTCAATGCTGTGAATCAACTGGACCAGCGGCATGACCTGCTTGACCTTGTTGCGCTGCAGGTGTCCGATCATGTGCCATCGCACTTGGTCGGGCGTCTTTTCCTCATTTGCCCCTTCGCGCGTTGATGCGCCACCCAAGGCGTGTCGGCGCGCGAGAAATTCATTTAACGCTGCTACACGTTTTTCCAGTTGTTGAACGCGGTTCTCGCCGAAATCCTTGTGGCCCATTTCAACGAGCGTACGAATCTGATCCGGTGTGGCCGTCTTGGTAACAGCGATCATAACGATGCCATCAGACGAGCGATCGGCGCGCGTTGCTGCCTCGCCAATGCGATCAAGCGTCTGGCGGTATGCGTCACGTAACTGCTGTGGTCCGACAATTCGCGTTGAGGTCATGCTGTGAAGATAGGCGAACCTGTGAAAAGGTTCAAGGGTCATTCTCCAAGCCATTCCGGAGCCAATCCCGGGCTGGCCGGGCTACCCGCCTGATTGGGTTGATCCCGCAGCCGAATCATTGGCAGTATTCTTCTGGTTTCTTTTGCACAGGTAAATGAGATAGCCAATGATTCCCAGAACGATCACCACTAGCAGGATCACCTGACCCTGGCCGATATATTTGCGGACCTGATCGATGCGGTCCACGAAAAAGTAGGGTAGCAGCATGAATACAGGAACACTGATCAGCGCTGCGGAACCGTCGAACAGCAGCATTTTCCAGTGGGGAATCTTGAAAGTGCCGGCGGTGAAGTAAACAGGCGCCCGCAGGCCCGGCAGAAAGCGCACAAAGAAGATGACTTTGCCGCCGTGCTTGTGAAACGCCTCCGCTGCGCGCGCCAGACGCGCTTCGCTGAGGTATCGCCGGAAGATCGGGATCTTCGGCACCGTATGTCCCAATCGTCGGCCCAGCAGGTAGATGATGTAGTCCGTGCCCAGGATCGTAAACATTGCCAGAGGCAGCATCAGGTAGATATCCGCATCGCCCTTGCCGCAGATGTACCCGCCGATGATCAGTGGGATATCCTCGGGAATCGGCACGCCGAAGCCTGACAGAAACAGGACGGCTGCAAGACCGAGGTACGGAAGGTTTTCGATGATAGATTCAAGCATCAGGCGACGAATTGTACTGATTGTCTGTGGAGGCGTCTGATTCGATGCGGGATTGCACCCATCGTAAGGCTTCCTGCTGCGATGTCACGGTGCCGATCAGTTGCTCGTCATACACGTCATTAAGTAACTGCCCGAACAGTGGACTGGGTGTCAGCCCCATGTCGATCAGGTGTTCGCCACTGACAAACGGCTCGGGTGCGACGCCTTCGGCAAACAACTTGGGTGAATCCTGTTCAATCTGTTGATAGGCGTCACCCGCCTGCCCGATATGATGCATCGCGGCAACCAACAGAGACGTCTGGTGCCATCGATCCTCGGCAAGCAGACGCTTACGCTTGGCAACATTCATTTGTGACCAGTTGCAGGCGATAGCCGACAGTCGCAACGTCTTGGCAGTTGCATCGCGTACATCGTTGCTCAGTGACAGCGCCTTGCGCCAGCGCGGCAGCATCCGCTCCGCGCGCCCGCCGTGACGGTCCATCAGCCAAGCGGCAAGTGACGTTGCGTAGTCTGCTTCATTCACAAGTGCACGGATAAGTGGACAGGATGCGTCGCTGTGATCTTCATTGAGCGTCGGGCCGTCAAGATTCAGTTCCTGGATCAGGCTGATAGCGCGGCTTCGGCCATCGGTCGGCAAGGACAACATGGCTTGCACTTCCAGGCCGATGCGTTCGCGGCTGATCTGCCCAAGGTATCGCGCGTGATTGCGAATCGCGCGCGCGGTTTTTGTTTCGATGTCAAAATCCAGGCGCGCGGCAAAGCGCGGCGCGCGCAACATGCGCAGGTAGTCTTCGGCGAATCGCTGATCCGGATCGCCGATCGCGCGAATGACCTTGGCCTGGATGTCAGCTTGGCCGCCGACGAAATCAATAATTTCGTCGGTCAGCGGATCTTGAAACAGGCCGTTGACCGTAAAGTCACGCCGCTGTGCGTCGTGTTCCGCGTCGGTGAATTCAACGCCGCCGGGTCGTCGGCCGTCTTCGTAGCCCCATTCCAGTCGAAAGGTGGCGACCTCAATGTCGTGCCTCATCAGGCGCACGAGCGCTACGCCGAAGGCTTCCCCAACCAGTCGGGTGTTGTTGAATAGTTCACAAACTTGGTTGGGTTTGGCGTCTGTCGCGACATCGTAGTCCTTGGGATGTTGGCCGAGCAGGGTGTCGCGCACGCACCCGCCCGCGAAGTACGCGGTGTGTCCGGCGATTTGCAGCGTGGTGACGATCTTCACCGCTGCATCGCGGGGATGGTGCTTGGAGGGCGTCATGGGGGCATTGTAGGGGGTTGGGACGGCGCCGTGGAGTTGGGGTGGCGCTGTGAAGAACGACGCATTGGCATGCGTCGGCTAAACATCGTGGGCTTGGGATGGCCAAGGCGCGATGAAGCCCCACTGTTGCGGTTTGAATCCTTCTTTCATTGGATTTTTGTTGACGTACGCGATGGCGTTGTGGATGTAGTCCTCCTCGTTGAGATAGCAGCGCCAGCAGCCGGACGACCATGGGGTTTGTGAACCGTTGAAGGGATGCAGGTTCTCTTCTCGCAGCGATTGGCTGGCAACGGATTTTAGGCGTCCAACCATTTGCTCGACGGTTGTTTTGCTCCTGCCGATCACCATGTGCACGTGTTGTGGGAGGATCGCACACGCATAAATGCGATAACTGGATTTCTGCGCCCTGTCTGCGAAGCCTCGCGCAGCGGCACGGGCCTGCACGCCGCTTAGATAGACCGCTTTCTCTTTCAATGCCCACTTCGCCTGGAATCGCTTCTGGTGATCGTGATCGTCCCACGCGTGTGATCGACGTGCGGTTACTTTTGTCGCCTCCCCGAATCGAAACAATTCCCACGCGCCGACGTACTCGGACCACGACCCCCTCGGGTCATTTGGTAACCAGAAACCATACGTACCCCAGATGACATGATAGGCGTGAACCACGACGTGAATTTTACCAACTACACGGGGTTCGTCAGCCGCCAATGTTTAGCCGACGCATGTTAATGCGTCGTTTCTCACGGGGCGTCTTAATTTCACAACCCCGCCAACAACTCCACCACCCTTGCCGCCGCTTCCCCAATCGGCACCATCTCCGCATCCTTTGCATTACGCGGTTTCACTTCCACGTTGCCATCCTTTAGCGCCTTATCCCCGATCGTGATGCGCATCGGAATGCCGATCAGGTCGGCATCCTTGAACTTCACGCCGGGTCGTTCATCGCGATCGTCGATCAACACGTCCGGGTGGAAGAATGATTGCGGCTGCGTCGGTGATCTGAGTTTTTCGATCTCACCAGCCAGTTGGTTGGCGACTTCCTTCATCTGGCCTTCGTATTTGATCGTCGTGATCAAGACCTGATACGGCGCGATAGCACTGGGCCAGATAATGCCGTTTTCATCGTGGCCGCCCTCTCGTTCGATCACGCCGGCAAGGATGCGATTCACGCCGATGCCGTAACAGCCCATGATCAGCGACTGCTGCTGTTGGTTTTCGTCCAGTACGCTCACGCCGAGCGCATCCGAATACTTGCAGCCGAGTTTGAATACGTGGCCGATCTCGATGCCTTTGGTTTCTTCAAGCACGCCGCCATCGTTTTTCGGCGACGGGTCGCCGGCGACCGCGTTGCGGATATCCGCGACATTGACCGTTGCGCTGACGTCTCGCTGCCAGTCGAAGTGCTTCACATGGTGGTCCACTTCATTGGCGCCGCTTGCCCAGAATTGTGCCTGTGCGACGTCGATGTCCACAAACAGATGCGCATCATCACGCCCGTTGGCGGCATGAGGGCCGACGAACCCGATCGCAAAGCCGTCTTTGCGCGCCAATGCTTCCGGCGCCATTTCCAGTGAAACGGGTGATTCGAGTCGGGCCGCGACGTGATCGCGCAGTTTCGCTTCATTGATGTCATGGTCGCCGCGCACGATGGCGATGATGTACCACGGCTCTTTTGCCTGGGTCGGGTCGGGGTTGTCGCCCTCCTTGATCGCGACAAAGACCATGGACTTGAGCATGTTCTTCGGCTTGACCTTCATGAACTTCGAGACGTCTTCAATCGTCGCGCAGCCTGGCGTGTGGACCTTGTCCAGTTCACCGGTCGGTTCGCCTTCGAGCGTGTATTGGCGATCGCCGATTTCACACTTCTCCACATTCGCGGCATAGTTACCTTTGTCGCTCTTGAGGATCGTGTCTTCGCCGGTCGGCGAGGGTACCATGAATTCGTGCGAAGCGCTGCCGCCGATCGGCCCAGCTTCGGCTTCCACAATTTCATAAGGCAGGCCACAGCGCGAGAAGATGCGACAGTATGCGTCATACTGTGCCTGATACGTTTCGTTGAGCCCGCCTTCGCCCTCCACCTTCGTGTGGAACGAGTACGCGTCTTTCATCTGAAACTCGCGCGAGCGTAGCACCCCGAAACGCGGGCGGAATTCATCGCGGAACTTGGTTTGAATCTGATACAGCGTCAGCGGCAACTGCCGGTAGGATTCGACATAAGCGCCGACCAGTTCGGTGACGACTTCCTCGTGGGTCGGGCCAAGCGCCTGGTGTCGGCCGTGTCGATCGACGACGCGAAAAAGGTTATCGCCGTAGGCGGTGTCGCGCCCGGTCTTCTGGAATAGTTCGATGGGCGCCAGTGTGGGCAACAGCACTTCGATCGCGCCGGCGATGGCCATTTCTTCACGGATAATCGCCATGACCTTCTGCAGGCTGCGCAGCCCGGCGGGCAGATAGTCGTACATGCCCGCGCCCAGTTTGCGAATGAATCCGGCCCGCAACATCAGTTGATGCGACGGCACCTCAGCGTCAGCAGGCACCTGGCGGGACGTGGGAATCAATGTTTGAGACCATCGAACGGGCATGGCCGAATCTCCGTTGCTGCAATTGTTAAGAGCGACGCATGATATACGAAGCGGGCTGGCAGGGCGGATTTGCTGGAGATTCTGGAGATTGGGTAGCCACCAGAATGGCCTTCCAACTTATCGGTATCTCCGAATGTGCCACCTGTACGATTTCACGTCTGATAAATAGAAAATGAATGTGGATCACTCGGTGGCACTAGCGGAGTTTGAATTGGTCGATAGAATCATGGGATGGGTCGAACGGGATTGTTTCTACTGTTACTTCTGGTTGCGCTGTTTGTCAGCGGTTGCGAGGAGACCCTTTTCCCCGAAGGGCTTGCACGGTCGCCTTATGAGCGATATCAGCGACTGCGTGGTCAGAACCGACCCTCTACAGAGCAAAACTCCTATGGTGGCGAAGTGCCGGCACTTCGAAATCGTTTGCGTCCCCTGGGTGAGCCTTGATTGATCAACCCCCGTCGGTTGATTTGTGCCTGAAAATGCAGGATTTATTGAAAGTTGGCTATGCGAGCTGACCGATACAATCCCTACCAGCGTCGTGACCGATCTACGTCGGCCTGGAAGGGATTGCGCTTGTTTACGCCGGATCGTAGAACCTGCATAGTGTTAGCCAGCCTCATTGGTGCCATGACGGTTGCCAGTGGTCTGCTGCTCATACTCGAGCCTGCGCCGGTTGTGCCGGTCCCGGATATCAGCCTGTCTGCGCTGGATCAGCCGACCAATTCCGTTACTCAGCAGATTTTCCCGCCCGCCGGCGCCGACCAGTTGCACAACTGGAAGGGCATCGTCATTCATGACAGTGGCGCGATGTCCGGCTCGGCTCAGTCGATCAATGAAATCCACGAGGCCCTGGGCGTCGGCACACTCGGATACCACTTTGTGATCCACAACGGGAACGGCGGCCCGGACGGGCTACGCACCGATGGCCCGCGGTGGCACCGACAGGCAGCTGGCGCGTATTGTGGCGGTGCCGATGCCGATCTGTACAACCAGCACGCGATTGGCGTCTGTCTGATCGGCAACTTTGCCAAGGAATCGCCGACTGAAGAGCAGATGCAGCAGCTCGTAAAACTCGTCAACACGCTGCAGCAGCGATTCGATATTGCTTCCAATCGCGTCTGGGTTCAGTCAGGCGCTGATCAGGACGCTACCCCCGGGCGACACTTCCCGCTCGCCCGCTTTCAGAAGCAACTGCTGAGCGGCAGCTGATTCCTCCGCTTGTGCTTAACGACTCCGTCACGCTGATAACACTTTTCTAACGTGCGCTGATGAATAGTTGCGTCGTTTGCGTCTGTCAGCACCCTCTGGGTGAGTCGTCAATTGATCGGGTAAACCCGTATATGCGGCGTAACAATTCATTTGACCGCAGCAAAAATAATCGCTGATTTTCCGCTGAAATCGTCTGAAACAGATCCTTCTGTGCCAATGACGCAAAAAAGTCAAAACAGGTTATCGGATCAGCTTGCCGGAGCACTGTGGGTATTGTTTTGTTCTTGCTAGTCAATTCTGGCGAGGATACAGTAATGGAAGCTTATACGGACGTAACACCGCCCGGGGACGGCGGTAATCCTGCGCTTTTTGACTTACCCCTGCGAGACCCCATGGCCTTGGGTGATAGTTCTTCCAGCCTGAGTCTTTTCGGCTATGAAGTGATCGATACGTTGGGCAACGGTGCTCGCAGTACGATCTACCTGGCGCGGTGCGTGAAAACTGGCAAAGCCTTTGCCCTAAAGCGAGTTATCCGCACCAAGTCTGAAGATCAGCGCTTCATGGATCAGGCCGTCTTTGAGCACGAGGTCTCTCAGAAGTTTAACCATCCGAGCCTTCGTAAGAGCTACAAGCTTATTCGCCATCGCAAGTTGCTTCGGGTTTCTGAGATTCTCGTCATCATGGAGGCTGTGCACGGCCAGACGCTCGAGCAGAAGCGCATTCGCAGTATGCTGGAGATCTGCCGCATTTTTCAGGACACCGCCATTGCCCTTGGGGTGATGCATCGGGCCGGCTACGTGCATGCGGACATCAAACCAAGCAATATTCTGGTGACTGAAAAGGACATGGTAAAGATCATTGACTTTGGCCAGAGTTGTCCGATCGGCACCAAGAAGCAGCGCATCCAGGGAACGCCCGACTACATCGCGCCGGAACAGGTGCGCCGTGAGCACATCACGCCGATGACCGACGTGTTTAACCTCGGCGCTTCGATGTACTTTGTGCTGACAAACAAGCATGTTCCGACGTTGATTCCCAAGACCGGCAATGTTGGCCAGCAGTTAAATTCCACCAAGCTCAACAACGAATGTCCCGCCCCGGTGGATATCAATTCCGATGTGCCGCCGGCGCTGTCGAGCCTGGTCATGAACTGCATCGCCAATGAGCCGCGTGAGCGCCCGGAATCCATGACACGTATTTATGAGCGCCTTGAAATGGCGATCGCCCAGATCACGACCGATCGATTACCCGGTGGCGATGGCAAAAACGTCGCCGATTCCTCTGACGCCGGCTCGCACGACATGGAACGCTGGTTTGCAAAGTAGCGTGTGACGTCCGGTTTTCCCATTTTCATTTCTTTCTCATTGTGGCGGCCTGATTCGGTCGTTTTATTTGATATGGCGCTCTTGTTGAACGCGTTGAACGCGGTTCAGAGGCCGAAACAGCCGTTTTACGCGTGAATTACGGGCATCTTTGTCGTTTGGTCGTCGATTTGGACGAGGGATGCCATAAGATATGAGTGTGGGGCGGCAGTCCCACGAAATTGTCCAGCTGAAAAAATGAAAAGGGTTGCCTGGCAAACGCCGCGAGAAGTACTCAGCTGTCTGGCTGCATGTCTGTTGGTAGCCGGTTGGGCATCGTCTGCGCCGGCGGCGACCGAAAAAGACGTCGAAAAGGCGATTGCCCGCATCAAGCATTATCTCTGGGCGGTGCAGGACCCGGAGCGCGGCCACTGGGAAATCGGGCCGTATGCCAAAGGTTCACATCGCGGCGGAACAACCGCGCTGATCACCAGCGCCCTGCTCGCCAGTGGCGAAAGCTTTCAGCAGCCAAGATTACGAAAGGCCATTGACTACCTGCAACGCCAGTCGATGCGCACGTCGTATTCCGTGTCATGTCGGGCACACGTGTGGGCGCAGTTGCCGGACGAATTCAACGTGCGATTGCGCGCCGATGTGCGACATCTGATGTCCATGCAGAGCCGCGCGTGGTTCGGCTATAGCGATGCTGGTTCAGGCAATCTGAGCACGACCCACTTCGGTGCGCTGGGCGTCTGGGAAGGCTCAAAGCGCGGTGTGGCAGTGAGTCCCTTGTTCTGGCGACAACTCGAAAGAACGCACCGCAAAATGCAGACTGAAGCGGGTGGGTTCGGCTATTTACCGGGGCGCCGGCCGTCCGCTTCGATGACCGCCGCCGGCTTGACCATGTTGCTGATTGCCCGCGAGGAGATCGACCGTAACTCGCGCCGGCCATCACCGAAGCTGCGCGAGGCAATCCAGAATTCCATCAACTGGTTGGACAATTTCTACATCGGCCCGACCAACACGGGCGGCAACGAGGCCTGGCTCTACTACTACCTCTACGCGCTGGAACGAATCAGTCTGGCGTGTGGTATTCGACACTTCAACGGGCGCGACTGGTTTGATGAAGGGGTGGAGTTCATCCTCGAAAGGCAAGAGCCATTCTCGGCCGGGCCGCAGCGGGCCGGGTCGATTGAAGGCAACCCCGTGTCGACCGCGTTTTCATTGCTGTTCCTTTCGCGCGGCCGCGTACCGGTCTGGGCCACCAAGATTCATGTGCCGGGCTACGAAACGGACAACTGTCCAAATGATCTGCACATGCTGACGCGGCGAATCAGCGACCTGGCCGAGCGACCATTCAACTGGCAGCGGGTCGACCTGGAGCTGTCGCTGAACGTGGAAGACTTGAACACGCCGATGGTTTTTCTCGCATCGAATAAAGCCGTCGAACTGAACTCGGCGCAGCGCGATATTCTCAAGCAGTACATTGAACGCGGCGGCACACTCGTCGCCAGCCCGGATGGCGCATCGCCTGTGTTCTCCAAGAGCATTGTCAGGCTTGGACAGCAGATATTCCCCCAATATGAGTTGCAGGCAGCCGGGCCGGAGCATCCGCTGCTCAGCAGTCTGCATCAGATGTCTCATATCACGTCGCAGCCTGTTTTCTGCGTGAACAATGGCGCGCGTGACCTGATCATCCTTGCCGATCGCGACTGGAGCTATCAATGGCAGGCGCAGAACGCGCCACCCAAGACCATGGCCAGTCGGCTGCCGATCAATCTTTGGATGCTTCTGACCAATGGTGGCGATCTGCCGCCGCGTCTGCATGAGGGGATCGAGCCGCGCGTGCCCGGTGATGAGTCGGATCGGCTGCTGCTGGCCCGTGCGCGATACGCCGGCAATTGGTGCCCCGAGCCACAGGCATGGCGGCACCTGTCACGCCAACTGTTCAACGCCGGTGGCACACAACTGGTGATGGAAGATGTGATGCTTACAGAGTTGTCTGACGATCTGCCGGTCGTGCATCTGACCGGGGTGGAGCCGGTCGATCTGGCGCCAAGTGAGCTTGAGGCAATTGTCAATTACGCCCGGCAGGGAGGCACCATCCTGATCGAAACCGTCGGCGGGCATGGCGGGTTTGCCCGGCACGTAATGCGACAGCTTGAGATGCACTTGGAATACGCAGCCATTCGCATTGATTCGGATCATCCGTTGATCAGTGGCGAGGGACTGGAACATGGAACCGACAACCGTCGCGTGCGATATCAGCGATATGCGGTGATCAAGATGTCGCTGTTACCCCGGCCGCGACTGGCAGCGTTTCATGTTGGGGATCGGCCGGCCATTCTGATCAGTGACGAAGATTTGACGCTTGGGGCGCTTGGTGCCCGTCGGTGGGGCGTGTTGGGTTACCAGGCCGAATCCGCTCGTGGGTTGATGATGAATTTATTGCTGTGGGCGCAGCAACGCCAGAAAGAAAGATTCTGGTAGATACTTCTGATGGGCGTTTCAGATGTCTTTGTTTAGCCGCCGCATGTTAATGCGGCGTTGGGATGTAACACGATTACATTTCAATATCGACTGATGGGCGGAAAACACAATCAGCAGCGCCTCGCGTATATCACCCAATAAACTCATTGCCCCTGCCGCCGAATCAAATATCGCCTCAGCGCATTGAGCACCGGCTGATCCGTCATCAACAGGTTGTAGTCCACATTGTGCGCCAGGCAACCACGGCGAACCGCTTCAACGTGGCCGGCCATGGCTTTCTGATAATTCTGTTTAACTTTCGAGACATTCGTCCCGACTGTGTATCGCGTTTCCGCATCCACGAACCGATACCGTCGGCCGCCCATTCCCTCCAGCGACAGTTCCTGTGGCGCGAGGATATGAAACACCACCACTTCAAACCGGTCGTGCCGCAGCATCCCCATGGTATCCATCAGTTTGGCCGGGTCTTCCAATAGATCAGAGAAGATCACGATCAGCCCGGCGCGGCTCATGCGCGCATGAGCTTGTCTTACGCTGCCGGAAAAGTCACCGATACCGTGGATTGGCTTGATGTCGATCATGTCGCTGCAGATTTGTGTGAACTGGCTGATTGCGCTGCTGGCCGGCAGGTGCTTGACCAGTTCATGAGCGAACAGCCCCGCACCGACTCGATCGCCCTGGCGCACGGTGAGGTACGCCATGGCGGCAGCCAGCGTGGAAGCGTAACGCAACTTGCTCGGGGCTTTTTTATCAGGTCGACCCGATGGACCAATCGCCGCAAAATCCATGGACGCGGAAACATCCAGCATCAGGTAGACGTTCAGGTCCGTGTGATGCCGATAGCGGCGAATGTAGTATCGATCGGTGCGCCCGAAGAGTTTCCAGTCGATCTCTGCCGGGTCATCCCCCGGGGTATACGCGCGATAGTCGTGAAAGTCGATCCCGGCCCCGGCCATGGGCGACAGATGTCGTCCCGCGAACAGCCCGTCCACCAGGCGGCGGGCGGTGAACATCAGGCCTTCCAGATCTGACCATTGGTGGATATCGATCACGGGCGTATTGTACGCTGATCCGATGTCGTATGATGACGGCTGATGACCTCGCCTGTTTCCCGATCGCTGGTGCATCTGTTTGTAGCGATGCTGGCGGGCGTGGCGCTTGCAAAATTGCACTTTTCGCCTAGGGCATGTCTCGGACTGGCGGCGGCTCTGCTCCTTTTGGCAATTGCGATTTCCCGCTGGCGTTACGTGGCGTTGCTGGTTGCGCTGGCGGCTGTCATGGCCGCCTGGACTGCGCTGCGCGTGAACTATGTCGCGCCGAATGACATCCGGCACTGGCTTACGCCGCAATCGCAATTGGCTGAACTGACCGGCCATATGGTCGGGCAAACATTTCTGACCAGCGCGCAAAAAGGCGCGTTCGGCCGATTCGCGTTTCGCCCACCGGGCACACTGTTTGAGATGCAGGTGCGCACCGCGGTCATCAACGGTAAAGAGCAGCCGGTCACCGGTAAACTCGTGGTCAAGATTGAACAGGTCGACAATTCAATCAAGGCGGGCGATCACGTGCGCGTCAAAGGCTGGTTGGCTGCGATCGCCGGGCCGCGCAATCCCGGTGAGTACGACTATCGCAGGATGTTCGCTGAGTACGGCATTGTCGGGCGCTTAACGCTTCGATCGCGTGGCAACCTGCAACTGTTACAACACGCCCCGCGCGCCACATGGTGGGGGCAGATGCGAGCCGCGGTCGCCGAAGCAGCCGATGACTCTCTGGCCATCGGCCTGAGCTCCAGGAGCGAGCAACTGGCACTGATGCGGACTGTTCTACTCGGTCGGCGTGACGTTGACCTGCGTGGATTGGACGATTCATTTCGCAAGGTTGGACTGGCACACCTGCTGGCGATCAGCGGGGCGCACCTTGGCATCCTCATTGGACTGACGTGGTTCTTTATTCGGCTGATCATCCCCAACCCGCCGCGCGCTGCACTGCTCGTATTGGCGGTATTGATCCTTTATCTGCTGGCGGTTCCGGCGCGCGTGCCGATCATTCGAGCGGGCATTATGGCCGCGACACTATGTGTCGGCTATGCCACCGGAAGAAAACTAGATGGCATTTCGCTGCTGTCTCTGGCAGGCATTATTGTTCTGATCTGGCGTCCAATGGATCTTTATTCCGCTGGCTTCCAACTGAGCTTTGGCGTGGTGGCGGCGCTGCTTCTGTATGCCCGCACGGTAAGCCTGAAGCTCTGGCCCGATCCGGTCGTGCCGACCACGGACGCGCTACGACATGACCTGACGCGCCTGGTGATTGACTTTGTTTCAGTGAACATCGTGGCGTTTTTCGCGGCGTTGCCGCTGATTGCATATCACTTTCAGATCATCACGCCATGGGCAGCGCTTTTGTCGCTATTTTCGCTGCCGGTCGTGACGCTGGTGCTCGGGCTTGGTTATTTGAAGATCGCGTTGGGGCTGATTGTCCCGACTGCCGGCCTCATGCTGGCCCACCCGGCCGCATGGGCGACTGAAACCCTTGCCGGACTGGTGCGCCATGCGGCCGAAGTGCCGTTTGCATCTGTAGAACTCTCAACTGCACCTTCGGTACTCTGGACGATCGGTCTTACAGTATTCCTGATTGCGTGCCTCGCCGGCCGATTTGCTGGGCGGCGGTTAGCGATGGTGCTTTCAATCCTGCTGCTTGTCGGCTGGCTTGTGTTTCCGACCTTACGCTTGCGCGTCTGGCAGCCGAATCGTGACGACACCCTGACTGTCAACATGTTCGCGGTCGGCAATGGCTCGTGCTTTCTGGTGCGCACGTCGTCCGGCCTGAACCTGATGTTTGATTGCGGCTCGCAGGAATACCTGGACGTCGGGGCGCGGAGCATCGTGCCAGCGTTGCGTACGCTCGGTGTCAGCCGAATCGATATTCTGTTCATCTCACATGCGGACCTGGATCATTACGGCGGGTGTCTGGACGTGATGGACCGTGTTTCGGTTGGACAGGTGCTCGTGACGCCGCAGTTGCTGATCGAGGCACAGCGCAAGCAGGGCAGTGCTGCGGCATACCTGATCGACCAGTTGCGTCTACGTCGCATGAAAATCGACACGGTATCGCGCGGCTGGACACATTCCGTTGACCAGACGAACCTTCAGATCATCTGGCCTACAGCTGATTTTGCCGCCCGATCCGCCAACGACATGTCCATCGTGCTACGCGTGGATGATGCGGATCGCCGGCTGCTGCTGGCCGGCGACATTCAGCAGACCGCCATGGAACAGTTGTTTGACCTGGAAGTCGACCTGAAGGCGGACATCTGCGACCTGCCGCACCATGGCAGCTTTGTGGCGTTGTCACCTCGCTGGTTGAACGCGGTATCGCCGCAGATTGTCTTGCAGTCATGCGGGCCGTCCCGGTTGTACTTTGATAAGTGGCGGGAAACGATCGACAGAATGAACGTCGTTCGATTGATTACCGCTGAGAGTGGAATGGTTGAAGTGTCATTACAGCGTGATGGGCAAATCGATCACACGGAATTCAAATAATCGTCGCACCGACGTCGATCATTTTGAATTGAGTTTCATTGTGCTGCTTGTTAGTCTGCGTGTCCTGTGATTGCGAGCCGTTCGTTATGTTGTGCCTGAGGGTTCTGTCTGATGCGATCGATTCAGCGTTGTGGTCTGTTGACGGTTTTCCTGACCGCGGGATTTGCTGCCTGTCTTGTGCCACTTGCGATTCTGATCGCCGTGTTGTCAGAGCATCAATGGCTTCAGATGCACGACCTGACGGGGCGCATCTCCCCCGTAATTGCCGCGGCGATCATCATCGCAACGCTCACGCCCTGGTGGTTGTTTCTTCTGACATGGATTGAGTACGAACGAAGAACAATCGCGCGCAGGATACCGGCCACTTAACACCGTAATGCATTTTTCTGTTGTGGCTGAAACGCCCTTGGTGAAATGCTACCGGCCTGCCGGTTTACTTGCATCCAATTGGATCACCAGCGGCACTTCGATCATCTGTTCCGGCTTCACCACCGGAATCTGGGGCGCGATCGGCAGTTCCATGGACAACATACGCCAATAGAACCGATCGTCCGGCGGGGTTTTGTCGCTCTTCTTTGCGCCCGCTTTTTCTGCTACTGGCGGCGGCGGGGTGGACTTCTGGAGCATCACGGTCTGGCCATCCTTCTGTCCAAGAAATACCAGCAGCTTGGCCAGCTGTTTACCCGGCATGTGAATCGTCAGGTGACGTGCGGGTTGCGGCGCGTTTTCACCTTCGCCCGCCACTTTGGCGCGACGGTGCTGGGGTTCGGGCAAACGGATTGATGCATCGTGCGTCTTGGCCCACTGGACCACTTCTTCATAAGCACGGTCACGGTCAGCGGTTTTCACATGGACGATCAGGTCGAAGGAAACGGCACTGGACTTGCCGGCCACCGCCGGCTTCGCATCGGACTCCCGGGCGCGTTGTGCGTCTCTGTCTTTTCGAAAGTTGAACGTTTCCTCAAGCAGTGCGCGCGGAGCAACGGGCGCTGTGGCCGACTGTCCTGTCGGTGCTGGACTGGATATGGATTTGGAAGCAGATGTACGGGCCCTCGCCGTTTGCACAGCACGAACGGGGGCGGACGTTACTACGGGTTTTTGTGACACGTCCACTGTGTTGCTCGGTGTTTCTGCGACGATGCCTTTCGATTGGCCAAGTGTTTTGCTTGAAGCGCCAAGTCGATCTCCCAATGATGATTCTTTGCCTGCTACTGCGCGGGTTTCGATTGCCACCCCCGCCACTGGTGCATCAGACAGGGGAGATATGGCAGCTACTTCGCCAGGTGACTCTATTGCCGGTGATGGCGCAGCTTCCTGTCCGGCTTTTAGTCTTTTATCGACTATCATGACTTGCCCGACATCTCGACCCATTGTGACTTTCGGGTCTGGTTCCAGTCGCAGTCTGCTCAATGTCAAGTCGGTATTGGACTTGTCATCCACGTGGATCGTATCGGTTTCGAGCGTGGCGCCTTCAACGCCGACAAAAAATGATGTGTCGTCGTCTGTATCTACCGTGATGCTGGCCGTGGAGCCATTCGTTTGTACAAAGCCCACAGAATCGAGATGCACTTCTGATGATGATGTTGCGGGTATTTCGACCTCAGTTCCTTCAACAATAATGATCTTGGTATCACTATTGGTGGGTGCAATTTTCTTAGCGAGTTTCATCGCTGTATCAACATCCGTTTCCTCTTTTAGGTTGTCGTCGGCCGGTGGCTTGGCGCCGAATGGCTTCCTGACGAAGTTCACTTCGTTCTTTACTCCCAATGCGAGCTGTGTATCAAGCTTGGGCGCAGCTTGCTCATCGGTTGTGCTTTCGGAGATTTTTGTGGTGGTATCCGCAATATCGGGCGCTAGTCTTCTGGCTCTAAATTCTTCAGTAATACCGGATATGCCTCTTATTTTCTTATCCAGTCCCGGTTCATCGTTGTCCGCTTTGGCGTGCTGTCTCGCAGATCTTATCGCTGATATTTGCGATTGTTCACGTGGTATATCGACCGCATCCACAGGTTCTCCCGCGATAGCGCGTTCGACGTCCTCTGGCTCAGTCATCGCATACTGCTGCTTGGCTTGCTGGACGCGATGTTCCAGCCCGTCGTCGCGAATCACCAGGAAAACCAGTCCTGCGCTGACCATCACCAGTGCGGCGATGCTCGAATAGCCAAGCCACTTGCTGATATTGAATCGGCTGGTGTTGAGCTGCTGCGCCTGGTGGCTTTGTGCCGCGTCAGTCGGTGATGTGGCGTTGTCCGCGCCCAGCAGCATGCGCCGTTCAAGATGTTCTGTTGCCACATCCATGAGGTCGGCCGGCGCGGGTTCGTCCGGCATGGCCTGCAGGTTTTTGCGGTCCAATACCAACTGCGCAACGAGATTGCGCAAGCGCGGGTCCTTGAGCATCTGCGCTTCGAATTCGCGCTTCTGCTCACCGGACAGCTCGCCTTCGACGTAGCCGAGGATCAGGTCCTCATCGAATTGGTTGGGGGTGGCCGTCATGGTTGGTGGTTTTCACATTTCTTACATCTTGTTCCGCGACCACTGGCCGCAGTTTTATACGTTTTGCTACTCCGCACTCTTGCCTGCCGCCTCGGTGGGCGGGCAGAGCTTGAACATTTCCTGTCGCAGCGCCAGACGGGCGCGGAACAGCCGGCTCTTGACCGTTCCGATCGGCAGGTCCAGTACCTGCCCGATCTGCTGATAGTCCATCCCTTCCATGTCCCGTAATACCAGGACACTGCGGAATTCTTCATCAATTTCGGCCATTGCCTGCCGCAGCATGGCCAGCATCTCCTTCTTTTCGACGCCTGACTCAGGCGATTGTTCCCGGGAATCAGCCAGTTGCGACCGTAATGTGGCTGCCTGATCGTCCGTGGCTGTTTCCAGGCTCGCTGCCTGCCTCACCTTACGTCGCCTTAAACGGGAAATCGAACTGTTCATGGCAATCCGAATAATCCACGTTGAAATATTGCTTTCGCCCTTGAACCCGCTGATGTGTTCGATGATCTTGACCAGGGCATCCTGAGCTGATTCGGCTGCATCGTCTCGATTGGACAGCATCTTCAGACAGACGTTGTACACGCGCTGCTGGTATTGTTCGAGCAGTTTGGCCAGCGAGTCCTGATCCCCACCGGCTGCTGCTTGTGCCAGGCTCTGATCTTGCAATTTCGTCATCGCGGCAGTGACTGCTACTATGACCGCCCGGCGCGGGCCGGTCAACAGTGGAATGGAGCCATGAGTAACAACGATACGTATCAATCGCCCCTGGCCAGCAGAAATGCCTCGCCGGACATGCTGGCGATCTGGTCGCCGAAGCGGAAGTTCACAACCTGGCGCAGGTTATGGCTTGCTTTGGCCGAAGCCGAGCATGAACTGGGGCTGCCTGTAACGACTGAGCAGGTTGGTGCGATTCGGGATCACCTTGAAGACATCGATTTTGCCACCGCTGCTGAATACGAGAAGAAGCTTCGCCACGATGTAATGGCACACGTACACACGTTGGGCGATGCGGCTCCCGAAGCCCGGCCGATCATTCACCTGGGGGCGACCAGCCAGTTCGTGAACTGCAATACCGAATTGCTCCTGATTCGTGACGCGCTGCAACTGGTTGCCGGCAAGCTGGCCCGGTCGATTGATCTGTTAGCCAAATTTGCCGAGCAGTATCGGGTTCTGCCGACATTGGCCTTTACGCATTTTCAGCCAGCTCAACCAACCACGGTTGGCAAGCGGGCGGCGCTGTGGGCGTATGACCTGTCACTGGCGCTGGAGGAAGTGGAATATCGCATCAGTTCGTTGCGATTCCGTGGTGTGAAGGGAACAACCGGGACACAGGCGTCCTTCTTGTCGCTGTTCGATGGCGGTCATGCCAAGGTCGAGCAGCTTGACCAGTTGGTGACGCAGAAGATGGGTTGGCCGGTCGATCGCCGTCTGGCGGTGACCGGGCAGACTTACCCGCGCGTGGTGGACGGCATGGTGGTGTCTTCGTTGGCATCCGTTGCGGCGGCTGCGATGAAGTTTGCCACCGATATGCGTCTGCTCGCCAATCGTAAGGAACTGGAGGAGCCGTTCGAGAAGAATCAGATCGGCTCGTCCGCCATGGCTTATAAGCGCAACCCGATGCGCTGCGAGCGCATCTGTGGCCTTTCTCGTTTCGTCATCGGCCTGACTCAGGTGCCGTTTACGACAGCCGCTGAGCAGTGGCTCGAGCGCACGCTTGATGATTCCAGCACACGCCGGCTTTCACTGCCTGAGCCGTTTCTTGCGCTTGACGGCGTGTTGGACCTGGTGATCAACGTGGTTGGTGGCATTGTGGTCTATGAGAAGACTGTCCAGGCCAACCTTGCCGCCGAGTTGCCGTTCATGGCAACAGAAAACCTGTTGATGGCAGCGGTGCGCAACGGGGCGGACCGTCAGGAAGTGCACGAGATCATCCGTGAGCACAGCCAGGACGCTGCCCAGCGCGTCAAGGCGGAAGGCGCCTCCAACGATCTACTCGAGCGTTTGGCCGGTGAAAGCGTGTTTGAAGGCATCGACCTGCGAGCGGTATTGGACCCGACGCAATTCGTCGGCCGCGCCCCGGAACAGGTCGACGAGTTCATCACCAACGTGGCAAATCCGATTCGCGAGCGCTACAAAGACGGCTTGGAATATCAGCCCCAACTAAAGGTCTGATTTTTCTCGTCTTCATTTGCGTTTATTCGCGTCCATTCGCGGCTACGCTTCACGGAGCATCCTGACCAGCCACGGAATGGATTGTGTCCCCTCAAACACGTGCCCGCCTTCAAACTCGAACAGCTCAATTGCGTCTGACGCGTTGGCCATTTCATAGATTGTCCGAGCCTGTTCAAATTCCCGCATCGCGGAATCACGTGGGGAGCAGCTGTCTTCGCTGCCCATTTCCATGGCCAGGGGCCGCGGCGCGATCAGGCCGAGCATATCCCCGACGTCGCAGTGACGAAGCATCCCGGGGATGATCTGGTAGCCGCACGTGGCGTAGCTGGCGATGCGTTCGTGGAAACTGTTGATCGCGCCGGCGACCACCGCCGCCTTAATGCGCGGCTCGAACATGCTCAGGTACATCGTCGAACGCCCACCATAACTCAGCCCCGCACATCCGATGCGTTGCTTATCGACTTCCTCCATCTGTTCCAGCAGGTTCACAGCAACCATCATGTCGTGAATCTGTGAGGTTACTGCCACCTCACCGATGGCCATCTGCTGAAAGAAGTTCACATCACAGGTATCGCGGTGTTCCTGTTTTTCCAGTTCCTTTTCCGTCAGTCGAGGACCGAAGCCGCGCAGATTGGGGGCAAACGCGATCAGTCCCGCTTGCGCGAAGCGATGGCCGAAGTCGTATTGGTAGTGATCGATCTCGTCCTGAAGGTCCGCCACGTCGCCCCATGCCATCACGGGTAGTGCGCCGTGTTTGCCATGGCCGTGCAGACACAGCGTGGCCGGCGTTGGTTCTGTGCATTGGGCTGGTATCCCGACGAGCGCAAACGTTTGCAGGCCGGGCTCGGTCTGGTATCTGACGCGTTTGAGCGTGTACCCGTCTCGCTGTTCGAGTGTTTCCCATTGTGGGTTGGGGTCAACCTGTTGCGGCCAATTGCCCAACAACGTCAATAACTGCTCGCGCAGCTCACTCTGCCAATCCTCGAACCGTCCAACCCACTGTTCGTTGAAACGATGCGTCGGCTTGATGGACCGGATTCGCTCAAGAAGATGCTCGTAATGAAACTGCGTCATATTGATTCCGTGGTAATTGCGCCTTTCACCTGTAGCAAATCATCGTAAACTGACGTCATGCCTACGCCCAATGCTGATAGCCAGAAACCGGAAGCCCCGTGGCGGCGCAAGCTCCACGATGTTCTTTTTGAAGCGGAAACGTTCACCGGGAAGCTGTTTGATGTCTGTCTGTTGCTGGCCATTCTACTGAGTATTCTCGCGGTGATGCTTGAATCCGTGGATAGCATTGACAGCAATCCAACGTGGCATCGCGCGCTGATTATCGCCGAATGGTTTTTCACCATCCTGTTTACCATCGAATACATCCTGCGGCTGCTTTGTGTTGCCCGCCCGGCGCGTTATGCGAAAAGTTTTTTCGGGGTCGTTGATCTGTTGTCCATTTTGCCGACCTATGTCAGTATCTTTCTGCCCGGTGCACAGTCGCTGATGACGATTCGCATTCTGCGGCTGTTGCGCATTTTTCGAATCTTCAAGCTTGGGCGTATGCTTTCCGAAGCGGCAGTCCTGAGGCAGGCGTTCTGGCAGAGCCGGGCGAAGATTATCGTTTTTCTGACAACCGTCATCACCATTGTGGCAATTACCGGTGCGATGATGCATCTGCTGGAAGGTGAAGAGAATGGGGCGCAGATCAGCTCTATTCCGGAAGGCATGTATTGGGCAATCGTTACGATGGCAACGGTTGGCTATGGCGACATCGTGCCGGTGACGACTGCCGGGAAGATTCTTTCCTCTATCCTGATTCTGGTGGGCTACAGCCTGATCATTGTGCCGACCGGCATCGTGTCCGCGGAACTGGTGAACGCCAAACGAGGGATGATCACGACCCAGTCATGCCGTCATTGCATGGGTGAAGGACACGACGCCGACGCCAAGTATTGCAAGTACTGCGGAAAAGAACTGTAGAACAGATTTTATAACAAAGACACCGGATCCACATCCACCGCGGTCTGTGCATCAGACGTTAACAACCGTGCTCCACGCAGCGTGGTTAACAGTTTCTGCAACCGTACAGCCGCCGTCGGTGGCGGGGCGATCAACTCGATCTGCTGCCGATGATAGTCCGCCACGCGCGCGATCGGGCAGGGCATTGGCCCACGCAGACGCACACCGCCCCCCAGAGACGTATTCGCATCCTGCAGATGATTCGCCAGTTCGCGTGCCTGCTCGTACCCCTTGGCATGATCGCGGTTGCGCACCACGATTCGGGCCATGCGACTGAACGGCGGCAGGCCGACGTCCTTGCGAATCTTCAGTTCAGCAGCAGCAAACGCGTTGTAATCGTGCTTCGCGGCCAGTTGGATCGTCGGGTCGTTCGGGCTGAACGTCTGCACCACCACGGTACCCGGCTTTTCACCGCGGCCTGCTCGGCCGGCCACCTGAGCGATCAGTTGAAACGTTCGCTCGGTTGCGCGGAAGTCCGGCATGTTCAGCGACGTATCACCACTGATCACACCGACCAGCAGCACGTTTGGAAAATCCAGTCCCTTGGCGATCATCTGTGTGCCCAGCAGCACGTCCACCTCGCCGCGGCGGAACTGGTCGAGCGTGCGCTGATAGTCCTGCCTGCTGCGCATGGCGTCGGAGTCCATGCGCATCGTGGTGAGGTCCGGGAACTTGCGATCCAGTTCTTCTTCCACGCGCTGCGTGCCCAGGCCGAACAGCGTGACCTTCTTGCCGCAGTCCGGGCAGAGGTTCGGCAGCATCTGTTCGGCATCGCAGTGATGGCAGCGCACATAGCCGCCGGTGGGCAGTTTCTGGTCACGGTGATAGACCACGGTGACATCGCAGTGGTTGCAACCCATGATCCAGCCGCAGTGGTGATCGGGACAGGCAATGTAGTTCGCATAGCCGCGCCGATTCAGCAGCAGGATGGATTGGCCGCCTTGCCGTTTGGTGTACTTGATCAGGTCTTCGAGTCGCTGGCTGATCAAGTGGACGCCGCGTCGCTGGCGGCGTTGTTCGATCATGTCCACCAGTTGCACGTGTGGCAACTTAAAGTTGCCGACGCGTTCCGGCAGTTCGAGCAGATCGTAGCGCGGGCGCGCGGCCGGCTTGCCTTTGCTGTCCGGCTGCAGTTCCGTCGCGTTGTTATAGCTCTCCAGACTCGGCGTGGCGGACCCCAACACCACGGGCACGCCAAGTAGGTGGCCTCGGCGCACTGCCACGTCGCGCGCATGATAACGCGGTAATTGGTCCTGCTTGTAACTCGTGTCGTGCTCCTCATCCACAATGATGATGTCCACACGCGGCAGGGGGGCGAAGATGGCCGATCGGGCGCCGACCACAATTCGCGCTTCACCGGCTTCGATACGCCGCCACTGGTCGTGACGTTGTGCGGCGGTCAGTGCTGAATGCAGAACAGCGACGCGATCGAATCGCGCTGTAAAGCGCGAAACCGTTTGCGGTGTCAGTGCGATTTCCGGTACCAGCACAATCGCACCGTGCAGGGCGCCGCTCTCGTCGCGTTTTTCTTCGTGTTGCAGGCCGATGACGTGCTCGATCATGCGCAAATAGACTTCCGTCTTGCCGCTGCCGGTCACGCCATGCAGCAGATACGTGCCGAAGCCTTTATGCACGCGGTCAGCGAGATGTTGCAGGGCGGCCTCCTGCGACTTATTCAGTTTGATACGCGATGATTCGAGCTTCACCTCCTGCGACAGGTCGCCCCAGTCCGCGTGAACTTCTGATGAATACGACGCAGTGAGCAGGCCTTTCTCAATCAGTTGTTTGACCGGTGACGTGGTTTTCGCTCCGGCGAGGTCAGCCAGGTGACGCAGTTCAAGCCGATGTTCACCATCGGCGGCACTCTGCCTGGCCGCGTCGAGGATCGACTGTTGCAACTTTGAAAGTTTGACGTCAGCCGGCGACTCGGCGGCCAGTGAAACCATCTGGCGCTGCACGCGCCCGGTTCCCTTTTTAACCGCCGCCGGCAGCATCGTGGCGATCGTCATGCCCAGTGGGCAGCAGTAGTAGCTGCTGATCCATTGAGCCAGTTCGATCAGGTCGGCCGGGAGTTTCAGGCCGAACGGATCACGCTCAGCAATGGCCTTGACGCGCTTGGGGTCCAGATCGCATTCCTGCATGCGTTCGACCACGTAGCCGTACACGGGTTTGCTGCTGCGCCCAAGCGGCACAGTCACACGTTCGCCGATCTGTAAGTCGTCAAGCGAAGCGGGCACGGCATAGGTCAGGCCGGATGCGCCCAGGTCCACGCCGCGCTCGGGCGCGACGCGAGCGTACCCGGCGATCGCTCCGTCATCTTCTTTGCCGAATAGATTGGCCATCGCGCGTCAGTATACGAGGATCACAACGATATGTGCCCGGCTGTCGGGCGAGAACATCTCAAACGTTTACAATGATACGCATCACAATACGTCCCGTCTGAAAGGTTCACCTGATGATACGCCCCCTGACAACGCTTTCGCTGTTACTGACGCTCATGGTTTGTTTTGCCGGTTGTGGCGATAGCGGCTCTTCCAGCAGTTCAACGACGTCAACCTCCGATGCCGGCTCGGCAGATGCCGCAAAGAAGCTGACCATTGCGGTCATCCCGAAAGGCACTACGCACGAATTCTGGAAATCCATTGAAGCGGGGGCAAAGAAGGCAGGCAGCGAACTCGACGTGGAGATCATCTGGAAAGGCCCGCTTCGCGAAGACGACCGTGAAGATCAGATCAAGGTTGTCGAGGATTTCATTACACGTAAGGTAGACGGCATCGTATTGGCTCCGCTGGACGACAAGGCATTGCGCGCCCCGGTTCGCACCGCGGTGAACACCGGCATTCCCGTTGTCATCATTGACTCGGGCCTGGACAGCAAGGACCACGCCAGTTTTGTTGCAACGGACAATTACCAGGGCGGCGTGATGGCGGGTGAACATCTTGCCAAGCTGCTCGGTGGCAAGGGTAAAGTCGTCATGCTGCGATACCAGGAAGGTTCTGCCAGCACCGCCAATCGCGAGAAGGGTTTTCTTGAAGCGATCAGCGAAACAGAAGGCATTACAATTGTCAGTTCTAACCAGTACGGCGGGGCAACCACTGAGTCCGCTTACCAGGCGAGCGAGAACCTGTTGACGCCTTACAAGTCCGCGGACGGCAGTTTGTCCATCGACGGCATCTACTGCCCGAACGAATCCACCACCTTCGGCATGCTCCGCGCGCTGGAGGACATCGGCGCGGCAGGCAAGGTCAAGTTCGTCGGCTTTGACGCGTCAACCAAACTGGTGCAGGGACTGGACGCCGGCAAGATCAACGCGCTGGTCGTGCAGAACCCGTTCAAGATGGGGTACGAAGGGGTCAAGACGCTGGTCGCTCATATCAATGACGAGACCGTCAAACAGCGTGTTGACACCGGCGTAGTGTTGGCGACGAAGGCGAATCGCAATGACGACGGTGTGAAGCCGGTGCTTGAGCCTTCGTTTGATTAAGACGGGTTGACTATGTCGGACGTGCCGCGCCTGATGATGACGGATGTGCATAAACGTTTTGGCGCGACCGTTGCGCTGGCGGGAGTTGATCTGTCGATCCATGCCGGGCAAGTGCATGCGCTGGTCGGTGAGAACGGAGCGGGCAAAAGCACGCTGATGAAGGTGCTGTCCGGAGCGATTCTGGCGGATGCCGGGGAAATGAAATTGGAAGGCAAGTTTTACCAGCCGACCGGGCCGCTCGATGCCCGGCGCGCGGGCGTGGCGATGATTTACCAGGAACTGGCGCTGTGTCCGCATTTGTCTGTGACAGAAAACATTTTGCTGGGTATGGAACGGACGGCCGGCGGTTTTGTGTTGCGCAAGCAGATGCGTACAACGGCGCGGGAAGCGCTGCAACTGCTCGGACACAGCAACATTGATCCGGATTCGCCGGTTGGTTCGTTGTCCATCGCATCGCAACAGATTGTTGAGATCGCTCGGGCTGTGGCAGTAGGTTGTCGCGTGCTGGTGTTGGATGAGCCGACTAGCAGCCTGACGCGCACGGATGTGCAGAACCTTTTCAAGCTGATCGATCGGCTGCGGTCGCAGGGCAAGGCGATTGTCTACATCTCCCACTTTCTGGAAGAGGTGCAACAGGTTGCCGACCACATTACTGTTTTGCGCGACGGTAAAAGCGTGGACAGTGGCCCGAAGGATGCATTTCCGAACGAACGCATTGTGAGCAGCATGGTTGGTCGTGATGTTTCGGATATGTACCCGCGATCGAAGCGCACAGCCGGTGATAGTGTGCTTTGTGTTGATGAACTTTCAGGGGTGAAGTTACCCATAAATGCATCGCTCGAACTGCATCGCGGTGAAGTATTGGGAATTGCAGGGTTGGTCGGCGCGGGGAGAACAGAATTATTGCGCACCATCTTTGGTTTGGATGTTGTGCGATCGGGTAGCATTCGTGTCGGTGCGTTTTCTGGCACAGCGTCACCTGCAAGGCGACTGGCGCAGGGCGTCGGCCTGCTCAGCGAGAACCGCAAGGAAGAGGGCTTGGCGCTGAACCTGTCGATCGCGGACAACCTGACGCTTTCAAAGCTGACCGGCCTGGGCCCTGCGGGTCTGGTGACCCCCGGAAAGCAGGCAACCTTTGCCGGGAAATGGCTCGATCGACTGGCCGTGCGGTACCGATCGGCTCAACAGCCGATCGGCGATCTGTCCGGCGGTAACCAGCAGAAGGTCGCCATCGCCCGGCTGCTGCATCATGATGTGGACGTGCTGCTGTTGGATGAACCGACGCGCGGGATTGATGTTGGTTCCAAGGCGGCGATCTACGAATTGATCGATCAACTCGCGCTCGGGGATGCATCCGCCGGCCGGCCACCCAAGGCAGTGTTGATGGTCAGCAGTTATTTGCCCGAGCTGCTCGGCGTGTGTGACCGGATTGCCGTGATGCATCGCGGTACGCTCAGTGAAACACGCCCGGTCAGTGAATGGGACGAGCAAAGCCTGATGCACAGCGCGACCGGGCAGGAGCAGGCCGCATGACGATGGATGAAGTGAAACCTGAACTGGCAAATGGCAGACAGTGGACCGTCTGGTTGAACCGTCTCGGGCCTGTTCTCGCGCTGCTGGCGATCTACGGCCTGTTCGCCGCGCTGGTGCCACTGGGCAAGATGGATGCCAGCTTCCTGAGCGCCACCAACCTGCTCACCATGGCGCGGCAGAGCACCATTGTCGGCACGGCTGCGCTTGGCGCGACGTTGATCATCATTTGTGCCGGTATCGATCTTTCCGTTGGCAGTGCCATTGCATTGACGACGATGGTTATTGCTGCGCTGCTCACCAGGCTGGAGTGCTCCGCTTGGACGGCTGCGTTGGGTGGGATTGGCGCGGGCATTGTCTGCGGACTGATTAATGGTGCGCTGATCACATCGTTGCGTGTCGTGCCTTTCATTGTGACGCTCGGCACATTGCTTGCGTTTCGTGGCGTGGCCAAGGCCATTGGCGACAGCAAGCCGATCTACGCCGACGAGTCGGCACTGAATCGATTGATGCAACTGGTGACGGAGCGCGACCCGGTGTGGATGCAGCGCATGATTCTGCCGCCGGGCGTGTGGATTTTTCTGATCGTGTCATTGTTGGCCGCGGGCTTGTTGCGCTACACGCGCCTGGGGCGACACATCTTTGCCGTCGGCTCCAACGAACAGACCGCCCGGCTGTGCGGTATCGCGGTCAATCGCCTTAAGCTTTACGTCTACGGCATCGCCGGTTTCTTTGCGGGGCTGGCGGGGCTGATGCAGTACTCCCGGCTGACGATCGGCGATCCGACCGTCGCCCAAGGCCTGGAACTGGACGTGATTGCAGCCGTGGTCATTGGTGGCGGCAGCCTGTCCGGTGGGGAGGGTTCCATCCTCGGCACCATTGTCGGGGCGCTGATCATGGCAGTGATCCGCAGCGGCTCGAGTATTCTCGGGCTGGACAATTGGGTGCAGGAAATACTTACCGGCACCATTATCGTTGCGGCCGTCGCGTTGGATCGGCTACGACATCGTCGCGTTTCGTAAATACGGGATTGCTTACCCCTTACCGACAGGTCCCCAAGCAAAAAGGGCCCGCTGGGAGGGGGGTTACCCAACGGGCCGGGAGGGGGTGATCAATGGGTGGTACCCCATAGCAAACCGGCAAAGGGTGTCGGGTATTTCAGTGTTCGCGAAATTTTTTTGTGATTGGGAAAAAGTCGAGCGCACTCATTCAGAGCAGTGTTGGACGATCAACACGATTGCTTACCAGGCCCTCTCCCGGAATTCAGACCCCAGCCCCTCAGAAGCTACTTTGCCTCATCACGAAGCTGACGCAGCAGGTCGAACGCCTGCAGTGGGGTCATCGCGTCTATCTCGGCTTTGCGCAGTTTTTCCACCACGGGGTGATCCAGATATTCCGTGAACAGCGACATCTGCGCTTCGGGTTGTCGTGCAGCGGGGGGTGTTGCCGCAACTGGAGCCGTGTGGCTGACTTCCAGTTGCGCAATCAGGTCGTTGGCGCGCTCGATGACGCTTGGCGGCAGGCCGGCGATCTTGGCCACGTGTGTGCCGTAGCTGCGGTCGGTCGCACCTGGCACGATGCGATGCAGGAATACGATCTGGTCCTGCCACTCGCGCACGGAGACATTCAGGTTCGTGACGTTGTCGTACTGGTCGGCCAGTTGGGTGATCTCGTGGTAGTGCGTGGCAAACAGCGTGCGGCATCTACGCGCGGTCAGATGTTCGGCAATCGCCCATGCAAGGCTCAGGCCGTCGAGCGTACTGGTGCCGCGACCGATCTCATCGAGAATGACGAGGCTGTTTGGCGTGGCGTGATGACAGATGTTGGCCGTCTCTGTCATTTCCACCATGAAGGTCGATTGGCCGGCGTGCAGTTCGTCAGACGCGCCGATGCGTGTGAAGATGCGGTCGCACAGGCCGATGGTGGCTTTCTCTGCCGGGACGAAGCTGCCGGTGTGGGCGAGCAGCGTGATCAGGGCGGTCTGACGGATGTAGGTGCTTTTGCCTGCCATGTTCGGGCCGGTGATCAGTGCGAGCGTGGCGTTGGCGCCCAGTTCAACATCATTGGGAACAAACTGATCGGAAAGTAGCTCATCCAGCACCGGATGCCGTCCGGCGGCGATTTGCATTACCGGTTCATCTACAATCGTCGGCTGCACGTACCTGTATCGCACTGCTCGTTGGGCAAAGCAGGCCAGCACGTCGAGATCCGCTACTGCGTGAGCAAATGCGTGCAGTGCGGGGAGCTGTTTGGCTGCGTCATCACAAAGCTGTGCAAAGATCGCCTGCTCGCGTGCGACTGCTCGTTCCTGGGCACTGAGCACCTTGCCTTCGTACTGTTTCAATTCATCGGTGATGAACCGTTCAGCGTTCTTGAGTGTTTGCTTGCGCGTCCACGCAGTGGGCGCCTTGTCGCGGTTGGCGGCGGACAGTTCGATATAAAAACCGAACACCTTGTTGTAGCCGACCTTCAAGCTGGTGATGCCGGTGTCGTCAATTAATTGTTTTTGATAGCCGGCGAGCCATGTATTGGAATCGGTCTGCAATGCGCGGTATTCGTCGAGCTCGGCATCGTACCCGTCACGCACCAGGCCACCTTCACGCATGTGGGCCGGTGGTGATTCAATGCAGGCTTGTGTTATGTGTTGGGACAGGCCGGTCAATGATTCGCCAATCTGTACCAGTTGGGCGTGGTAGTCACTGCAGGTCGGGCGTTCGGCCAGCAGGTTTGCGAGCGCATCGACCTGGGCCGTACTGTTACCCAAGCCGACCAGATCGCGTGGTGTGGCGCGTCCGACCGCGATGCGGCTGGCGATGCGCTGAATGTCCTGCACGTCATCAAGTGCGCTTCGCAACTGTTCCATGAAGCGCTGGTCATCCACGAACGATCGCACCAGTCGCTGGCGCGCCTCGATCGTTTCGCGTCGGCGCAGCGGGTAGCAGAGCCAGTGGCGCAACTGCCGCTTGCCCATGGCGGTCACGCAATCCTGCAATACGCCCAACAGGCTGCCTTCGGTCCCACCGCTGCGCATGGTGCGTTCGACTTCCAGGCTTCTCAGCGATACCTGATCCACGATCAGATGTTCGGCCTGCGCGAAGCGGCGGGGCGGCTGCAAATGTGCCAGCGTTTTGTTCTGTTGTTCGCCCGGCTGTTGTTCGGCATCCGCGCATTGTGTTTCGAGCAGATAAAAGACAATTGCGCCGGCCGGGCCGACCTCTGGTGAGTCTTCTTCCAATCCAAAGCCGGACAGCGTTTTGACCTGGTACTGCTTGCACAGCGCTCCATACGCTTCTCCCTGGCGGAACTGCCAGCCCGGGCGTGCGGTGCCGATGCAGCCGATCTGCTCGGTCAGTTCCTTGACGCGCTGCGGCATCTGGCCGTCCGCCAGTTCGACGTAAATTAACTCGCTGGGATTGACGCGCGCGACCTCGTCACGCAGTTGCGCCACGGGAAGCGAAGTGACCGCAAACGCGCCGGTGCTCAGTTCGGTCCAGGCAAGTGATGCTTCATCGTCATTGTGAAACATCACTGCGGCGAGCGGGTTTTCCAGGCCTTCCTCGAGCAGGGACTCGTCCGTCAGCGTGCCGGGGGTGATCACGCGCGTGACATCGCGTTTGACGACGCCTTTGGCCTTGGCAGGGTCTTCCACCTGATCGCAGACGGCAACACGAAAGCCGGCCTGGATCATCTTGCGCAGATAGCCGTCCACGCTGTGGTAGGGCACACCGGCCATGGGGACGCCTTCGGTGCGCTGCGTCAGTGTGACGCCCATCACCTTGTGGGCGGTCGTGGCATCGTCGTAGAACAGTTCGTAAAAGTCGCCCATGCGGAAAAACAGAATGCAGTCAGGGAACTGTTCCTTAAACCGCTGGAACTGCTGCATTGCAGGGGTGAGTTTGGCCGGCTTGGACGTCTTGGTTGCCATGCAGCCTAAGAATGTAACGGATCAGAGCATGTTGTGTGTGACGAGGGGTGAGCGAACCCGGTTGAATGACCATTGCGGCCCATAGTGACACGGCGGAGGTTCTTAAGAACTCCCGCCTGATGCCGATTTTATGTGGTGAAGTGGTGCGCAGGAAAAAGCTCCGACACTTTCGTGTCGAAGCTTCATTCATCGTTTCGTGTAGCGGTTGACGATCAGTCGTCGGATGTCGGGTCAGGGAACACCGGTGCATCCGGCGCTTCATGCCAGTCCTCGACGTTCGGCAGATCAATCTCCATGTCGCACGTCTTGCGATAGCCAAGCTTGCGCAACACTTCGAGTACTTCCGTCCACGACGGGTACGGCTTCTGATTCACACGCTTGAATGCATCGATCGCCATGACGAACAGGAATTGCTCCTGCGTCATCTCGCCTTCTTCGGCCGCTTTGACATAGTCATTGCGACGCCGGCCTGGGCCGCGCCGGCGTTCCAGCCCGGTCGGCCAGAGGCGCTGATCGATGACGTTCTTACGGCGGTCGGGACCGCGCTCGCCGTCAGTCTCTTCTTCTGCTTCAATGGCTTGTTGCTTTTCAGGCTTGTCCATGACGCTCCACTCCTTGTCCGCTTCCTTAAGACGCGGTGTACGTGGGCGTCAGGCGCGGATATCAGACGTCAAAGTCTTCGTCGTCTAAATCATCATCGTCGTCCGGGTCGAAATCTTCATCCTCGTCGTCGTCGAAGTAGTCGTCGTCTTCTTCGTCATCATCGTCGAAGTAGTCGTCGTCATCATCGTCGACAAAATCGTCGTCCTCTTCCTCATCGTCGAACATGTCGTCATCCTCGAGTTCATCTTCGTCCTTGCAGACGAAATCGTCTTCGATCTGTAACGATTGTGCGGGCTGTGCGGGATCATTAAGTAGCGTGAGCAAGCCTTCACTGGTTTGGAACATGGCTGTCGCCTCCATCTTCACGTGTTTTGAAACAGGTTGGTTCCCGGTCATATCTGACCCATCTATCGTTTGCCGGGGCAGTTAACGCGGTTACACTATCGGTCGCTAGCAGTTTGTCAACGCAGATTTATGCAGGAATTGAAATCTTTTTCTTTCTTCGCACGACAAAGGTTTTAACTTGAAAGCCCGGAAACAAATTCCAAGTAATTCATGGCACATCGGCCCGGCTTTCATCGGGTGGCTTGCGCCCGGCATGGGGCATGTCGCCATCGGCCAGACGTACCGGGGGGCGGTCATTGGTGTGACCATCGGCATACTCTGGCTGTCGGGTTTACTCATCGGGGGGGTGAATGTCATCGATCGTGAAAGAAGCGGCATCATGTACTTCGGACAGGTCCTGCTGGCGCCCGGTGTCATTATCGATCTGACGATGCAGAATCGGCTCAAAAGCAATGACCCCCAACTGCCCACGCGCCCTCATGATTATGAGCCAAGTTATGGACGGGTGCATGAGCACGGCATGCTGTATACCGCACTGGCCGGTCTGTTGAACCTGCTGGCCATTGTGGATGTCCTGTACCGCGAGCCTAGACGCCTAGCTGCCAATGAGGGCGTATCGGCGGATGCGGAGCCGGAGGGGGCAACATGATCAGCCTGCTGGCAGATAGCTTTGTGCGATACACGCCTTTTTTAGATCCGCTGCCGCTGGATACTTACTGGCTTGCGCTGCTGCCACCACTCGTGCTGGCAATTGCGATCGTCTATAAGGCGATTCGGCTCAATGATGCAGAGCTGAAAGGGCTACCAAAGGCGGCCGTCAGCCTGGCGGTCCAGATCGTGATCTTCATGGTATTGGCCGCAGCCGGGCTCTGGCTGCTTACTGAAATCTTCTGAATACACTCGGATAGCCACTTTACCGACGTAATGAAACGGGACTTTTGCGATGAAGCATTTGCTTAACCAACTGCTGACAGGCGAATCACTCTCCACCGATCAGACGGTTGAAGCCTTTGAGGCGATCATGACCGGCCAGGCCAACCAGTTACAAGTGGCAGCACTGCTGGCCATGATGCAACAGCGTGGCCCGACGGTTGAAGAGATCACCGGTGCGGCAATCGTGATGCGCGAAAAAGTCGCGTCCGTCGTGGTACCCGAGGGCCTGACCGCCATTGATACCTGCGGCACGGGCGGCAGCCATAGTGACATCTTCAACGTATCTACAGCGGCAGCTATCGTCGTAGCAGGCGCCGGGCGTCCCCATGGCGTGGTGGCGGCCAAGCACGGCAACCGGGCCATTACCAGCAAGTCCGGCTCCGCTCAGGTGCTGGAAGTGCTCGGCATCAATCTTCAGGCATCGCCCGAAACACTGACCCGCTGCTTGGATGAGGCGGGCATTTGTTTCTGCTTTGCCCCGGCTCACCATCCAGCCATGAAGCACGCCATGCCCATTCGTCAGGAAATGGGCATCCGCACGATTTTCAATCTGCTCGGGCCGCTGACCAATCCTGCGGGCGCCAAGCGGCAGTTGATGGGCGTATTCGATCCGCAGTTGACCGAGCCGCTGGCAACCGTGCTCAGCAAGCTTGGCTCAGAGAATGTCATGGTGGTTCACGGGCAGGGGTTGGGTGAGATCGTTACTTGGGGCACGACGCAGATCAGCCACGCAATTGGTGGTGATATCAGAACCTATACATTTGACCCGACTGAGATCGGCATTGGCCGGATTGAAGTCGATGCGGTGCGTGTGGCCGACCCGCAGGCCAGCGCGGACGTGATCCACGGCGTGCTGGGCGGAGATCCGGGGCCGGCCAGAGATCTGGTCAGCCTCAACGCGGGGGCAGCGCTGGTTATCGCCGGCTTGGCCGATGACATCGCCCAAGGCGTCAAACTGGCGACGGAGTCGATCGACAGCGGTGCGGCGGCTAAGGCATTGGAAAAGCTTGCCGACGTGTCACAGAGCGGCGGTTAATCTGCCGATGTCTGAGAATCCGGCGAATAAACCCCTTACAGTGCTGGTAATCGAAGGGGCAGGCATTAAGCTATGCCGTTTCGGTGGAGTAATATTGGAAGTCCGGGGGAATCCTTAAGGGAATCTGGCTGGTACGGTTAGGAGCGGAACATATGGAATTCATCACGCCTGAAGACAAAGAGCGGCTCGAAGAGCGCCTCAAGGAACTGATTGCGCAACGGCCCGTCATTACCAAGCGAATCGCTGAAGCGCGTGCGTTGGGCGATTTGAAGGAGAATGCGGACTACCACGCTGCCCGTGATGACCAGGGACTCAATGAGGCGGAAATTCGCCGACTGGAGGATCGCCTGCGTAACGCTCAGGTCACCGGTGAGGGTGACGTCCCGGAAGACATGGTATTTGTCGGCGCCACCGTCAAACTGCGCGATACCGGTGATGAATCCGAAGACGTCTACAAACTGGTTGGCGAAGTGTCCGGCCGGTTTGACATGGATGAGATCGAGGTCTCCTCCTCCAGCCCCATGGGGGAAGCCCTGATGAAAGCCCGTGTTGGTGACGTGGTGAAGGTCGATCTGCCTCGAGGGACCAAGCGATTCGAAATTCTTGAAATCCTGTAGCCTTTTGCAGTAAATCTGGTCGATGAGTAACACAGGAGGACGTTGCTTGCGATAGAGCGACTCTATCCGCTTGCGCGCCTAGAATTTACTCAGCCTTCGGGCGGCTGTTTCTTTCGTAAAAACGGGTATAAAAATGAGATACGTGAAATATTCAGTCGTTGCCTTGTTCGCTCTTCTGATGACTTCGGTGGGCACCGGTCAGAATGCGATCGATAACAACCTGCAGGTCGGTAGCGGCGGCCGGAACAGCGCTCAGCCGACATACAACTACAATTCGGGCAATGATGTCGTCACCGGTAACGTCAGTGGTGGCAGGCAGTTCCGGGGCAATGTGGGCTACCGCGCCACCGGCGAATTCCGCGGCAACGCCGGCAGCAACGAACTGTTTCAGTTCCGTGCCAACACGACACCGAATCAGGGCCCCGCCTATATCCCGAGCCAGCCGGTTTATCGATCGGCAACGGGCACGCGCGGCGAAGACGTCAGCCGGGCAAGAGTACCAGCCGACCTGCTTTTGGGCCCGGCGGGCGCACAGCGCAATGCATATCAACTGCAGGTGGACCCCGGAGCGGCACTTGGCCGCCCAAACGCGGCAAAGCATCTCAACTCTCTGGGCATCGTGCGAACCCAGGACGGTCGACTGCTCGAACTTAAAGCATCCACGCTGACTGGCGTTCGGACAAGGACTTTGCCGACGGGTAAGACCGCCGTCAGCCGTCGCGGGGGTTCCGACGTGCCGGTTGCGACCTTCTCGCCCTACAACCTGCCGGCGCCGAATGACTCCACGCTGGATAACCGTTTGGATGCTGGCAGCCCACAGCCGCAGGTTGGCCCGACCGACGGCCTCTATTCACAACAGCAGGATGGACTGGGTTACTCGACCCAGGTCGATAATCGTATCGACCGGCGTGACAATCGCGGCGGGCTCGGCGCGCAAGGCAAGACACTGGACAGCCGCGTTGCGGAACTCGAAGCCCGTCGTACCACCGTGCCGGGTTCGTTTCACGTTGCGCCGGGTGAGGATGCGTATATGACATTGGTCAATCGGGAGCGCAGCCGCGTCAATCTGATGCTTGGCCGGCGCGAGCCGGTCAGTCCGGATGCGGATCCGCGCAACCAGTTGGTCCGTCAGTTCGACGAAACGTCCGGCCCGGCGGTCAACGCCATGGCCGCTCCAGCTGCGCAGGCGCCACAACCGATCGGTACGCAGCAACAGGAAGTGACAAAGGAATCGCTCAACAGCATGTTCAACAATCTTGATGTTGAAGGTGTTGAAGATCCGGCGATTTCGACCAGCACACAACAGCCGCAGGACGGCACGGATGCGTTGGCCAACCTGGATGAGTTACTCAATGCCGAGCTTGCGAAGAAAACTCAGCAGGCTGAGCAGCAGAAGGCAGAGCAACGCGCGCGGCTTGAAGCGCGCGGCCTGACTGTTCCTGACCCGACGGATACGGACCAGCAGACTCAAACCGAGGAAACCAATACCGTCAGTGAGCGCGTCGACTTTAACGCGGATATCGTCAATCTCGTTTCGCCGAAGCCGATCGATATTCAGGACATGAGCTTCGATACGGTCAGTGTGCAGTCACTTTCAGTGGATAACAAAGGCCGCATCATTGAACAGATGCAGCAGGGCGAGCGCGACCTGGCTGCCGGCAAATACTATGAAGCGGACAGCCATTTCAAACTGGTTGAGTTAACCGGTGGGGGAAATCCTTATGCAACGGTTGGTAAGCTTCATGCCTTGATTGGTGCCGGCAGTCTGCGTGCAGCCGGCATCACACTCAATACGTTGTTCACCCAGCATCCGCAGATGGTGGTGAACCGTTATGAAAAGCGTCTGTTGCCGGCCCCCAAGCGGCTCAAGTGGGTACAGAAAAAACTTGATGCCATGATCGAGAACTCGCCGGATCATCGTCCCGGGCTTTTGAAAGCATATCTGGGCTATCAACTGGACGACGCGGAAATGGTAGAATACGGCCTGACTGTGGCGCAGCAGCGCCAACCATCGGAACCATTGCTGCCGTTGCTCCGGCGTGCGTGGTCAGGGCAATAAGAAGTACAGGATTAGGTTGGCCGGGGACGATTTCCTAATAACTTAGTCATGAGTGAGAACCGCACCGACATCGCGGCCGAGGTGCAAGTCGATCCCATTGACATCGACATGCCTCGCGGCTCCAGCAAATCGCAACTTCGCAAGCGCGTCGAAGAGGCGGGGTTGCTCTACAAACTCAGTTCACTGCTTGCGGTTCATCGTGACCTGCAGGACCTGCTGGATGCGGCCGCTCAGTCTGCGGCGGAGGTGATGGATGCGCGCGGCGCCAGTATTCGTCTTCTGTCGGACGACGGCAAAGAGTTGATTCCCAAAGCGGTCCACAACCTTTCGGAAACGTATCTGAACAAGGGCCACATTCTTGTGGCCGACAGCGAGTTGTACCGCCGCACGCTCAACGGCGAGGTGGTTTACGTTGAGGACATGCGCGCTGACCCGCGCGTGCTTTACCCTGAGTTTGCAGAACGCGAGGGGCTCGTCTCCATGCTCGGCGCGCCGATGGTTTACAAGAAGCGCGCGATCGGTGTGATTCGTGTTTACACCGCGAACAAGCGCAGCTTCTCCAAGACACAGATCGACCTGTTGCGCGCAGTGGCTCACATGATGGCCGCGGCCATCGAGCACTCGCGCGCGGATGAAGAGAACCTGGAAAACCAGCGCGTACAGCGCCAACTCAAGCTCGCGGCCGCAGTGCAGCGGCGCATGATGCCCAACAAGATGCCGCACATGCCGCCGTTTGATATCGCCGCGCGCTACGAGCCAAGCCTTGATCTGGGTGGCGACTTCTTTGACTTCATTTACCTGGATGGTCACGTTGGTGTGGCGGTCGGTGACGTGGTTGGCAAGGGGATTGCCGCCAGCCTGCTCATGTCGTCCGTTCGTTCGAGCTTGCGCGCTTATGCCCAGGATTTGTATGACATTGACGAAGTCATGTCGCGCGTAAATGCAGCTATGACGCGCGATACACTTGACAACGAGTTTGCCACGGTCTTCTTTGGCGTGATCGATCCACATTCGACCAGCATGACGTACTGCAACGCGGGCCACGAGCCGCCAATCTTGTTGCGCAATGGTGAGACGCACTCGCTGGACGTGGGGGGCATGATCGTCGGCGTTGATGCTGAGCAGCCGTACGACAAGAGCATTCTGCGATTCGAACCGGGTGACTGGCTGGTGATTTTTACCGACGGCCTGACCGAAGCTTTCAACTACACGGGTGAACAGTTCGGGCGTGAACGCATCGGCGATGCACTAAAGCAAGTGGCGGAAGCCAACATGAATGCTCAGACGGCGCTGAAGCATATTCTCTGGCAGAAGCGTCTGTTCACCGGCCTTCGAACGAGCGTGGATGACACGACGATCGTTGTCATTCGCGTGACGGACGAGCAACCGGAGTCGCCGCGGGATATTAAGATTTAAGCTACTGAGAAACAGTATCTGACAATGTTTCTACATCCTTCTCTTTGAGGATGTTTTATCCGCGTTAATGGTTGACGAAATGCTGAGGTGTACGTATCTTTACGTCAGTTGATTCGCAGGACCTCTTATTAGCCGAAAGGAGACGTTAATGACTGCCGTCGTAGCACAACGCGTTACATTGTCACGTTCCTTTCGGATGATGGTCTAGGCGATCGGCTTCATATACTGAGCCATTCGCGGCCGCTTCTCTCGGGAGCGGCCGTTTTTTATTTCCTCATTGAACGTGACTTCTGCTATAGCGGTAATCTTGCGCGCCGACGGTGCGCCTTGAAGGAGATACATATGTATCAGGCCCTTGTTAACCATTCCAAATCAGATCAGGCCGGTGCCTCAACGCCGGCATTCATCCATCACATGAGTATTCCTATGAACAGGAAACATGAATGACCAAACCCAACCGACATGGCTCCCGCCGCTCTGTGCGCGACACCGGATTTGTTTGCGCACATTGCGGCCAGACTGTCCCACCGATCCCCTCGGGGGGACGACACCGCAATCACTGCCCGTGGTGTCTGTGGAGTCTGCACATGGATATCGAGATCGGCGATCGCCGGTCACCGTGTCGCGGCGAGATGGAACCCCTCGCGATTGCCGTCCGAAAGAACGGCGAATGGGCGATCATCCATCGCTGCCGCGAATGTGACACGCTGCGCACCAACCGCATCGCCGCCGACGACAGTGAACTGGCTTTGATTTCACTGGCGGCGCGGCCATTGGCAATGCCGCCGTTTCCACTGGGCCGGCTGGCCGTCCCACGGGATGGTCAACCTCACTCCACCTGATCAGTAGAAGAAGATGCAGCCGGTATGCCGACAACGTTTGGCATACCGGCTGCCGCCGGTCGGAGTTGTCGCGTGATATTAAGGTTCAGTGGTGTCCGGTTTTGTGTCGGCGAGTCGCTTGAAATACACCAATTCCGGATCGCCCTCATCAAGGTTGTCGATGAAACCGGTTATCGTGAACCCCTGTGCTGCCAGCAACGCTTGCATTGGCTTGTTTGAAAGATTGGTCGATGTAAAAAGTTTTGGCGTGTTGCATTTCTTGATCAGGTGATTCAAGAGTGCCGCGCCGACCCCTTGACGCCGATTCTGCTTTTGAACCATTAGCACATTTACCATGCCATTGTCATAGAAGCTGTAAGACATGGCAGCGTAGCCAACGATTCTGTCATCAATCGTAGCTACGAAGCAGGTTCCCGCGCTGACGGTGGAGCGGATCAGATCGACACGACGGGGATCAACCGCCGCATGTTTGTCCATGGCTATTAGCGGGTCTAAGTCTGCAATGCTGCCTTGCCTGATCGTGATTTTCATGGGCAGATTCTTATCCAGACAATAAGGGTATAGAAGCAGTATCCGACTACCTCTGTATCTTCGGTTACGGTTTGGAGCCGCAGATGGCTGTTGCACATCCAAAAAAGAAGCTTCGGTATTCGACCGTAAGACCTACATCTTCAAAAGCCTTCTGCGCTTCACGGCAGTTTCCAAATGCCCGCGTGTAGACACCGAGCAGGCGGTAGTTGTCTGGATTTCCCATAAACAGCCGGCCGACTATGGGAATGATGAAATCAAGGTACACAAGGTACGGCCATCGAAGAAGCTTGCTCGGGGGTATCGAGATTTCCAGAAATGAAAAGTGACCACCGGGCCGCAGGACGCGCGCAACCTCGGTAGCGAGGACTTGGATTTGTTTTTTATCAAATGTCTTTAAACCGAAGGATGAAACGATCACGTCGGATGAGCATTCCTTAAGCGGGCATGAAAGCGCATCCGCCTCTATTACTTCAGTTGGACATCGTCGGTTTGGGTTCATGCCGTGCTTATGAGCCAATCTACACATAATGGGCGAAATGTCGATTGCTGTGATGTGACCTTTTTCACCGAGTTTCTGAGATAGACCAGGACAGAGTTCCCCCATACCGGTCATCAGGTCCAGCGCCCGGGCGCCTCTTACAATCGGGATGATATTTAAACATTGGCGTCGCCAACGTCGTGTGAATCCCATTGAAGAAATCATGTTGACAATCCCATAGGTTTGCGACATTTCGTTGAATAACGAACGGATGAAGTGTGAGTCGTAGAGCTGGTCGTATGGAATACCTGTTGGAATGTCACCGAATCCCGGAGATTTCATGCTTTTGTCGCCTGCGGTAACTTAGTTCAAATACTAGTCACATGTGGCCTCGAAAAGGGTCCGCCTCCCCGGCGAAATTGCTGACAGAGTCTGTTTCGAGTGTAAATATATCACCCTTTTCGGAATAGCTATAGCGAGTTTCACATGAAGGACAGATCGCGTGCAGCGTACGACGAAGGCGGAACCGAACACCAGGATTCACCCGCATCAACTCAGATATACGGTCTTGACATGCCTTATCGGCAAGCGCGACAGCTTTTTTTCCGAGTAGAGCACCACAGGTCAAACACTGAAAACGCGATGCGCATTTCAGAAGCCTTCTGCGATAGAGGCCATGTTGAACAATTGCAACCGGGATTAATATCGGCAGCGCCAGTACACCGCCAATCACATAGATGGTGATTGGCAATCGGCGCACTCTCTGTGAACATTGAAACATTAATTCATGCGAGCTATGAAAGGCGCTGCTTGGTCTATAACCCCGCGCGCACCAGCATTCTCACCAGCGATGCGAGGTTATCCGCTTCCATCTTATGCATCACGCGCGCCCGGTAGACTTCGATGGTCTTTGGGCTCAGGCCGAGGTCTTCGGCGATTTGTTTGTTGGACATGCCGGCGGCGACGCGGTCCATGACCTGGCGCTCGCGTTGAGTCAGCTTGTTGACGCGCTGCAATACAATGTGCTGTACATCCGGCTCGCGGCGACGCTGAGAATCGTCCTTGATCGCCTGTTGAATCCGGGTCATCAGGACCTGGTCGTCGAAGGGTTTTTCCAGAAAGTCGAACCCGCCGGACTTGATGGCTCGAATCGCCATCGGCACATCCGCATGGCCGGTGACGAAGATCGTCGGGATGTTGATGCCCTGGCTATTCAGGTGGTCCTGTAGTTCCAGGCCGTCCATCCCGGGCATGCGAATGTCAAGAATGAGGCAGCCGGGCGTGTTTGGATCGTAGCTGGAAAGAAAGGCACCTGCGGAGTCAAACTCGTGGGCGCGCAGCCCGTTCGTTTCGATGAGCCATCGCAGTGAGTTGCGCACCGCCTGATCATCGTCAACCACAAATACCGTTGTTTCCTGTTCCATCAAATTCCCGACCGCAGAAGATGAGCTTGCAAGAAAGCTGGTCACATCCGGTTCCAATATCTAAATGGTATGAAATATAGGAAAAGGCCTATGATATCATATTGATCTATTGTCCGCATCATTTTTTTGCGGAAACTGAACACGAAATGTGGAGCCGTATGTTTCGTTAGGAAAAGCACTAATCTTCCCGCAGTGCGAGTCGATGATTGCTCGACTGATCGCCAGTCCCATACCCATGCCTTCTGTTTTGGTTGTGTAAAAAGGCTCAAAAACCTTTTCAGACTCAACCAGCGACATGCCTATGCCATTATCCACGATTTCAATGCAAACCTGATCGTCCAACTGAAACGTTTTGATATGTACTGTTCTTCGGTTGGCTGCAAGGCCTTGCGATGCATCAATTGCGTTGCGAATGAGGTTCAGGACCACCTGCTCCACTTCAATCGCATCCGCCTGGATCGGTGGCAGGCTTTCTTCCAGGCAGGTTAATAACTGTACGCCTTCCTTGCGGGCTTCATAGGCGAGCAGTTGAATGACGGCTTCGATCAGAGTGTTAACCTGCACGCTGTCGCGGCGCGGCTCGCGCTTTCGGACCATCTGCCGAAGATGCTGGATAATGCTGTTGGCGCGCTCCGTTTGCTGAACGATCTGAACCATGGCGTTCAGCAGATCAGCCGGCGACGTGTTTTGTGATTCAATGCGTCGGAGGATGCCGCGGGCATAGTTGCTGATTGCGGTCAGTGGCTGGTTCAGTTCATGCGCCAGGCCGGACGCCATTTCGCCCATTGTGCTTAACCGGCCGACGTGCGCCAGCTCTGCCTGATGTTGGCGCAACTGGGTTTCTGCCTGCTCGCGTTCGGCGATTTCCGCGCGCAGGCGCTGATTGGCTTCTGTCAATTCAACGGTGCGCTGGGCAACACGCGATTCCAGTTCCGATTGGGATTGTCTGAGCACCTGCTCAGTCAGGAAGCTGTTACTGATGTCTGTCACGCAGAACACCGCACCGGCGAAGTCGCCATCCTTGGTAAACAGCGGGGCGCCGTTGATGGACAGGTATCGACGGCGCCCATCCGGCCACTCAATCGCGTGTTGCACGTCGAATACCGGCTTACCCGTCGTGCGCACCCGCATGAACGGCATTTCGTGTTCGGGGAACGGATTGCCTTCAAAATCAGTATGTTTCCAGGCAGAGTCGTTATACGTGCGTGATGTTATTTCATCGGCTTCCATCCCCAGAACGCTCTTGGCTGTTTCGTTGGCGAGCGTGATATTACCGTTGGCATCCACGATTGTAATCGCGGCGATGCTCGTTCGCAGGATCGCGCCGAGTAGTTCTTCTTCCGCTTTGAGCTGATCTGCCAGTTGGTCGCCAGCTGCACGATGAAGTTGGCGCAGCAACTCATCGGGGTCGCTTGCTTTCTCGACATAAGCGAATGCGCCGAGATTCAGCGCGTCGCGCGCGGATTCGAACGAGCTATAGCCAGTATGCATGATTACGCGCGTGGGAATCTTGTTCGCGGCAATGTGTTCAATCAACTCAATACCGTCGCCGTCCGGCAACCGACGATCCAGAATGACCACCACAAAAGACTCGGTTTGTAGCAGCAGCTTCGCCTCGTTGAGATTTTCGCAAGTTTCAACATCAAACCCTTCGGCGGTGAGGATGTCGCTGAGAGTCAGGCGTTGTGATTCGTCATCTTCGACGAGAAGAATTCGTGTTGTTCGACCGGTTGACAAAGTTGAAGGAGATATGGCAAGCATCACGACTCTAGAGCATGGATACTGTTGATTAAGGCATTGTAACCTATGGGTGGCGGCTGTCACCGGGCAGCCAGATGGCGAAGACCGTCTGCGCACCATTCCTGTTCTTAAATGGATTGTCAACAAGTCGAATCTGGCCGTCGTGTTGTTCGACAATCTGGCGGCAGATGGCAAGCCCCAGGCCGGTGCCTTTGGCTTTGGTCGTGAAAAGCGGTTCGAAAATGTGCTGGCGATCTTCCGTATTGATAGGGTACCCATCGTTGGAAACCTCAATACGAACGCCGTCTTCTTCAGGCCTTGCTTGAATAGACAGGTTGCCTTGTCCGTCCGTGGCCTGGATGCCGTTGAGGATCAGGTTGTCCAGCACATGCCTGAATTGTCCGTCATCGATTTCGACCGCCAGGTCGGAGGGTTTGCAGTCCACCTCGAAGCGCATCTGCGGCATATGCTCATACCGTTTGATGGACGTCGTGGCGTAATTGAGAAACTCTACCGGTTTCTTATTGGGTGGGCTTTTGCGTGCCATCGCAAGCAGATTGGTAATGATGTGATCGGAAGTCGCGACTTCACGATCAATCATTGAAATGTATTCCAGCCACTTGTCCTGTGATTCGGGTGTGTGTGTTTTGAGGAAGTAACAGGCGTTACGGATCGCGCCCAGTGGATTGCGCATCTCGTGAGCAATGCCGGCGGACACCTGGCCGATGGCCGCGAGTTTGGTCTGGCGCACCAGTTCAACGCGCACCTGTTCCAGTTCCTGCTCAACGTCATGCCTGTGTTTTTCGGCAAGATATTCTGATTGGCGCCGATCACTGATCGCCCGGCCGGTCAGCAGGCACGCGGTTGTCAACATCAGCACACTCAGGCATGGCCCCAATCCGATGTTGGATTCGTTGTGGATCAGCACCGGCAGCACAACCGTCGCGAAGATAACCCATGCAACAGTCAACACAGTCAGTCGAAAGCCGAATGCTAGCGCGGTGGTCAAAGGGAAGATACCGTAAAGGAACCAGTACTGCTCCACAGGGGCGAGTAGAGCGACAAGCAGGATGCCCGCTGCATTGATAATCATCACCACCGTGCGCCACGTGTGCGACTGATTGGCATCCATGTCTCCGTCGGTCAGCGGGTCGGGTCTGTCGGAGTTGATCGCCCAGCCCAGCCGAGCCATCGTCCGGGTGAGAAAGACCAGTGCGGGGATTGTCACGAGGAACACGCACAGTACGTCGGCAACCCATAGAAACACCATGGCCTCCGTGAGGTTCGGTGGCTCCGAGTGCAGCAGCTCCTGCAGCAGCAGCCACGTGTAGATTGTCGCTGTTGTGCAGGGAATCAATACTGCCAGCAGCAGAAAACGAACAACCTGTTGCGTTGACGCGAGTATGGGTGATTCGCGTGTTGTGGCGGTGTACAGCAGGTATGAAAAACCGACGGCCATCAGATCAGTCAGGCCGACCAGCGGGGCTGACAGCCAACTGCCACCCCAGACTGTTGGCGCGGCAAGTGCGTCGCAGATAAATACGGCGATCAACACCCGTTTGCCCCACCAGTTAACCAGAGCGATGCCGATCGCGATCGGCAGGTACAGCATGGTGGCGTGTTGAATGACTTCGAACGAAGGGGCAAGCCACGCACTGCCGTAGATCAACGGGAAAGGCAGAATCCACGTCCAGACTGGCAGCGCCGATCGACTTTGTGAATTGCCAGCGCTTGCGAGTTGTGCCATCATCCATCAACTCCAATACACACCGCACTACGGCAAGGCCGATTGTAGTTCAGCCGGGTTGTCACATATCGCGATCAGCTCAGCCGAGCAGCCGCTTCGATCGGCCAGATATCGACGACCCGATCATTCTCGTGAATGAACAGGTGTCTGTGCAGGTTACATGTGGTGCACGCATGGCTCGATATTACTTGCACAGTCTGCCCGACCTGCCAGTCAGGCGTGTTGTTCAATACGAGATGTTCTTCGGAGATGAAAAACGGGACTTCGATTTCAGGGTGGCCCTTAATGATCGGCTTGCCGAATTCACCGCCGGTGCCCTTGACGCCATGGTCAAGTACAACGCTGCCCGGACGTGGCACGCTGATAACGGTCGCCAGCAGTGACAGGGCAATTTTGAATTCCGGGTTTACTTCGTGGTACCGCCAGTCCATCGTGGCATACGTACCCGCTTGCACTTCATCAAAGCCGTCCATGTCGGCGACGATGGCATAGGTTGCCGTCGCGCCGCCACTGATCACGTTCAGTCCAATACCTGCATTCTCAATCAGTCGTCGCGTTTCAATGGCCAATGTCTGCGAAGCGACAACCGCTTTGGTGCGAGCTTCAAAACTGTTGATATAGGTTGTGTGCCCTTCGAACGATTGTAGCCCCTCAACGCGTAGATTGGGTAATCTTGAGACCTGCTGCGTCAACTCCAGCGACGGCTGACCTGGCGCGGCGCCGCAACGCCCCATGCCCGTATCCACTTCGATCAGCACGCCAATAGTTACGCCTGTTGCTTCCGCTGCTTCGGAAAGCTGCGTTGCCTGGGTAATGTGATCAACCGCTACTGCTATTTGTGCTTTGCGCGCGATCTCCACAAGGCGGGTGACCTTGTGTTTGCCCACAACCTGGTTGGCAATCAGGATGTTTTCAAACCCGTGGTCTGCCAGAACCTCGGCTTCGCCGACTTTGGCCGCAGTCATGCCGACGCATGAACCGGCTTCGATCTGCTTGCGTGCCATGGTGACGCATTTGTGATTCTTAAAGTGTGGCCGAAGCTTGCAGGACCGATCGCGAAAGTAGTCCGCCATGTACCGCAGGTTGTATTCGGACGCCTGCCAGTCGAGCAACAGACAAGGCGTGTCCAGCTCCTCGATCGGCTGGCCGATAAAGGTGCGCTTCAACTCGTCCAATTCAGTGGTCGTGGTAGTCATATTGGGGCGGATAGTGTAGTCGTTTCGGCTGATTCAGACACCTTGGTTTTATTACTCCGGCCAAGGGCTCGGTTCGGTGCCTAAACCATACAGAATCGCTTTGCTGTTGGTGTATTCATGAATGGCTTCATCGAAGCCCAACTCCGCACCAATGCCGGACATTTTATAGCCGAACACTGGGACATTACCGCGCAGGTAGCCACCCCCGTTGATAGCAATGCGTCCGGCGCGAAGCTGTCTTGCAACGCGCAGGGCGCGGCCGCCATCATTGGTCCAGATGTTGGCCATCAGGCCGAACTCGCAGTCGTTGGCGATGCGCACGGCTTCTTCCTCGTCTTCGTAACGAATGACGCTGAGCACCGGGCCGAAGATTTCCTCGCGCGCGATGGTCATGTCTGAAGTCACGCCGTCAAACACGGTGGGGCGGTAGAACAGCCCGGCATCACAGCCGTTGCCTGTTGCGCGTTCCCCGCCGATCAGCATTTTTGCGCCCTCGGCGTTTGCCTTGTCAACGTAAGACTCAATCGTTTTCAGATGCGATGGGGCTGAAATCGAACCGAGCTGGTTGTGTTCATCAACCGGGTTGCCCTGTCGCAGCTTGCTCGCCTTGTCGACAATGCGTTCGACGATTTCGCCGTGCTGCTTGTTGCTGACAAGCAATCGTGAGCCGGCGACGCACACCTGGCCGAGATTGAAGAAGATGCCGGTCAGCACGCCGTTGACGACATTGTCAATCGGCGCGTCGGGGAAGACCAGACTCGGCGTTTTGCCGCCGAGTTCGAGCATCACACCTTTCATGCCTTTCTTGGCGGCTTCGAGAATGTATTCGCCGGTGGTGTGGCGACCGGTGAAAGTAATCTTGTCGATGCCGGGGTGTTCGATCAGCGCCTGTCCGGCGTCGTGCCCCAGACCATTAATGACATTGATCACACCCGGGGGGAAGCCGACCTCTTCAGCCATCTGTGCGAACATCAGCGCGGACAGCGGCGCCAGTTCGGAAGGCTTGAGCACTACGCAGTTGCCACATGCCAGAATCGGCGCAAGCTTGAGCGCGATATTTGTAAACGGAAAGTTCCACGGCACGATCGCCGCGATCACGCCCATCGGTTCGCGGAACTGCATGGTCACATTGTCCGGCAGGCAGCCGAAGCACTTGCCGCTGACCTTGTCCGACAGACCGGCGTAGCTTTCAAACAGGTCGGCAGCGCACGGGATGTCAAAGCCTCTTGTATCGCGTAGCGGCTTGCCGACGTTCAGCGTATCTGTCATGGCCAGATCGTCGAGGTTCTCGCGAATCTTTTCTGACAGCTTGTAAATCAGCCGGCCACGGGCGAGCGCATCCATTTTCGGCCATTCACCTTCATCAAACGCTTTTCGGGCGGCCTGTACGGCCCGTTCCGCATCAGCCGCGCTAGCCAGGGCAACGTCCGCCAGTGCCTCGCCGGTTGCCGGGTTGTGTACGGTGAGCGTCTTTCCGTCGGCCGCGTCGGACCATTGCCCGCCGATATACATCTGTGTGGGCCAGTTGATTGAGGTGGCTGCCGTCATTTGTAATTGCTCCTTGGACCGCCTGGATGGGCCCATGATCTTACCAAAGAAGAAAAGTCGAAACAGCGATTGACCGACCATATAGTTATGGCCCGTCCCGCTGCGCACGTAAGCGGCGGTTGTTATAGAATCTGCGGGCAATAACACGGAGGTTTACGCAAGGACAGGCCATGCCTTATTACACGCCAATCGTTATCGAAAAATCAGGCCGGGGCGAACGCTCCTACGACATCTGGTCCCGGCTGCTCAAGGACCGCATCGTCTTTCTGGGCGGGCCGGTGGATGATGACTCCGCCAACCTGATTGTCGCCCAGTTGCTCTTCCTGTCGAATGAAGACCCCAAGGCGGACATTCATTTTTATGTCAACTCGCCCGGTGGCTCAGTCAGTGCCGGCCTGGGCATCTACGACACCATGCAGTTCATTCGGCCCAAGGTCGCGACCTACTGCGTGGGCATGGCGGCTTCCATGGGCGCGGTGCTGCTGATGGCTGGCGAAGCGGGCCACCGCTACACGCTGCCCAACAGCCGCGTGCTGCTGCATCAGCCGTTGATGGGTGGCGTGATTCAGGGCCCGGCGACGGATCTTGGCATTCAGGCCAAGGAAATGCTTCGCACGCGTGAGCGCCTGTACAAGATCATGGCCAACCACAGCGGCAAGGACGTGGAGACCATTGCCAAGGACTGCGAGCGCGACTATTGGCTCGATGCCACCGAAGCCAAAGAGTATGGCTGCGTTGACGCAATCCTTGATTCGATTCCGGACAGTATGGCCAGTGATCACAAGGGCGACGACGATTAATCGCTTGTTTCTGAAGATGTGCCTTTTGGCGGCGGCAGTTCTGTTTGTCGCCGGTTGTAACGTGGGTGGGTACACGCAGGACAAAGTTGTTGCTGAGAACGATCGGCTTCGTAAAGAGAACCTGCAACTGAAACGCGAAGTTGATGCGCTTAAAGGCCGCGTCGCCGCTCGTGTCGCGCACATTGACACACTTGAGCAGCAGTTGAATGTCAGGGGGACGGTGGAGGGGGCCGAGACACCCCGCCTCGTGAAGGTTGGATTTGGTCGTTACACGGCTGCCATCGACACCAACGGTGACAATCGTGACGATCAACTTCGCCTGTACGTATTAACGACCGATCAACACGATCGGTTCCTGCCGATCGGCGGCAGTATGTCAGTACAGGCGGTGTATCTGAAGCCCGGCCGGCAACCTCTGGTGCTGGCTGAATCGCATCTTTCGGGAGAGCAGGTGAATCATGCGTATCGTTCCGGCCTGACGGGTACGCATTACACACTTGAGCTGCCATTGCCTCAGCCGTTGCCCAGCGGGACGGATCACGCGGTCGTGAAACTGGTCGTGACCGACAACGCGACAGGTGCCAGTATCAGCAGCGAGATCGAATTGGTGGTCCGTTAAGCCTTTTTATTTCTCGCCGTCATCGAAAGTTAGTCGCGACAGCCCCGCCATATCCCCATAAAATGCGTCCCGATGCCGCTCTTTTCGACGATCATTGCTGTTTATAACCGACACGAGCTGATTGTCCGGACGTTGGAGTCTGTGCTGGACCAGTCGGTTGACGATCACGAAGTAATTGTCGTTGATGACGGCAGCACGGATGACACGCCGAACACGCTCGATCGGTTTTCGGATCGCATTACCGTGATTCGTCAGGACAATGCCGGCCCTGGCGTGGCACGTAATCGCGGCATTGAAGCGGCGCAGGGGCAGTACATTACGTTGATTGACAGTGATGATCTGTGGTTTCCGTGGACGCTGTCGGCATACCGAAAAGCGATCAAGGAATTCGATGAGCCGAGCTTTGTGGCGTCAGTCGAGTGGGACTTTCATCATGAGAGCGATCTGACGATTGTGCGCGAACAGGCGTACGAAGCGGTTGCCTACCCGGACTACTTCGCGTCATATGCAGATCAACGCTGGGTGCCTTTGTGCGGCGTGGCGGTGCGCGCCGACGCGATGCGCGAGGCAGGCGGCTTTGCGGCCGATCGTGCGAACTATGAAGAGTCCGATCTGTGGCTGCGCCTTGGTTGCGCGCCTGGTTTTGTGCGTATTAATCGGCCGACCTGTTCCGCTCGCCGCAAGCACCCGGGCATGGTGACACATGACCTGGCACGCAGCGTGGCGGGTGTGGAGCGATTGATTAACAATGAACGCTCGGGTGTCTACCCCGGCGGTTCAGCCAGGCATCGCCAACGCATCGCCATGCTGACGCGGCATGTCCGGTCTTTGTGTGCCCAGTGCATCAAGCAGGGCGACAAGCAGGCGGCGAAGCATCTGTACCGCATGACACTGGGCTGGCACATGAAACTTGGTCGGCTCAAGTTCCTGCTGGGCTTGCCATGGATGGCTATCACGTCTTCATCGAAAGGTGACAGCGCGTCATGAGCGAGCCGCGGGCCACGGTGGTGATCACGACCAAGAACCGCCGCGACGATCTGCGTCGCGCGGTGCAGTCCGCATTGTCGCAACAGCCGGCGGTGCATGTGCTGGTGGTCGATGATGGCTCTGATGACGGCACGTCTGAAATGATTCGTGCGGATTTTCCGCAGGTCGAACTGCATCGTGTTGAGGTGTCGCGCGGCTACATCGTCGGGCGCAATGAGGGGGCCAGGTTCGCGAAGACGCCATACATCGTATCCATTGACGACGATGCCGCGTTCAGTTCGCCGTTTGTAGTAGCGCAAACGATTCAGGAATTCGATGGCGACCGCGTCGCCGGCGTGGCGATTCCCTACATCGACGTCAACCGCAGCCCGAATATTATTCCACAGGTGCCACCGTTGGCAGTTCAGAACCAATGGTACGTCAGCTACACCTATACCGGTACGGCTCACGCGCTAAGGCGGGACCGTTTTCTCGATGCAGGGGGTTATCGCGAATCCTTGTTTCATCAGGGGGAGGAGCGCGATCTGGCGATCCGCCTGCTGGATCGCGGGTACGTGATTCGTCTTGGCAAAGCGGACCCGATCGAGCACTACGAATCACCGAACCGGGCATCGAATCGGATGAGTATTTTCGGCCGGCGAAATGATGTGCTCTATGCGTGGCACAACGTGCCATGGCGGTATCTGCCGTTTGATTTGATCGGCACAACACTCAAAGGTTTAAGATATGGCCTGAAGACCGGGCGATTCTTTTTAATGTTGCGCGGCTTGGTGTGTGGGTGGTTTGCGATTCTACCTAACCTCGGTGCACGTAAACCGATCTCAGTGCACGCCTATCGTTTAAACCGTCGAATGATGCGCGAGGGGGCGCTGACATTTGATCAACTCAAGTCCGAGATTGAGAAAACTTCCATGCGCTGAATGTAAAGCCGCGATCAGTGGTCACGGAACGGATATTCAACACGTATACAGATTTGATTGACCGTTGCGTAGTCGAAGACCGCGACCAATGGGGGCGGCTTTACATAGTTATTTGAGCGTTTCGAGTAGTGTCTGCCACTGTTTGCAACACGCTGCCGCGTTGAAATGTTGTTCAAACGCACGGTACGCGTTCTGACCCATGACATCGCGGCGGGGAATGTCCTCTGCCAACGACTGAAGCGATTCAACAAATGCATCCACATCATCTGTTGCGAATGTCAGTCCGCATTCGTGCCGGCGAATCTGCTCGGCTGTCTCACAATCATGCGGTCCGATGAACAGGGCGGGTCGTCCGGCCGCCATGATGCCGTACAGCTTGCATGGCACTGCAATACCTTCCATGCCGTAGCGCATGGTGATCAGGTGGACGTCCGCCATGGTCAACGAGTGCCGCAACTGTTCGCGCGGGAAGTAGCTTCGAATCTGAATATTCTTCAGGTCATGCTGTTCCTGAAACGCGCGGATGTCATTGATTCGTTTGCCGCCACCTACGAATAGAAAGGCGAATCGCTCGTCGTCTTGTAGTCGTTTTGCCGCTTCACACACCGCGTCAAAGCTGTGGATCAGTCCTGCGTTGCCGGAGTACATGACGATAAATTTGTCCTGCAGGCCGAGTTCCTGACGTAGTGGGTTCTCACCTTCGGCCGATGGCAGGTCGTGTCCCCACACGCTGATTTCCGCCAGCCGATCATCGCGCACACGCTTGTCACGAAGCCGCTTGGCCATATACGGGCCGAGGGCCACGCTCATGTTGGCATGGCGGAAATGCATGCCGTTTTTCCAGTCCAGTATGCGCGCGATCGGATTGTTACGGCTAAACACGCCCAGTTCGAATTCGCAGTCCGGGTGCAGGTCCATCACCCAGCAGACATGTCTGGTCAGTCGCAGCCAGCGCAACGGCGTGGCCCATAGGCCGATCAGAGGTGGCGTGGTCAGTGTGACCACAATGTCGAACCGCCAGCCGGTCAGCAGCGTGCGTAAACCGATCAGAATATGAAACGACAGGTAGTCAATGATGCGGCCGATGGTGGATGTCTTGCCGAATCCGGTTGCGCTGACGCGGTGAATGTGCACACCATTGTGTTGCTCATAACCTGGTGAGCGCTTTTGCGTGCTGCCGTCGTCGTACTTACCGCGCGAGCAGAGGACGTGCACATCATGGCCTTCGCGCGACAGATGCTCACATAGATCGGTCATCATCTGCGCGGTGGCAGCTGTGTCCGGATGGTAAAACTGATTGATAAACAGGATTCGCATCGATGTTTCGGATTTTACCGGCCTTCGATCGATGCTGCGCCGTCATTTAGCAGGCGGGTGAAAAGATCGGACAGTTCGTTGCTGTACCAGTGCAGATGATGTTGTTCAGCGCGCTGTCGCGCTGCCTGTCCCATTTGCAGGCGCAGGTTGGCGTTTTCTACGAGTTGTTGCAGGGCATTGACGAACCCGTCCACATCACCATTTTGAACAATGCGGCCTTCGAGACCGTCCTGTACCAATGAACCGGCATTGTAGGTCGTAACTACCGGCAGGCCACAGCACATTGCTTCCATGACAGCGCCGGCTGAGCCTTCGCAGGTGGTTGGAAAGAAAAAGATATCGAACTTGTCGAGCCGGCCGGCAACTTCTTCGCGTGGCACGCGCCCGATCAATTGCACATGCCCCTTGTGTTCATCGAGTTTCGCCTGGTCGAGGTAATTCTTTCCGATCATGACGAATCGCACTTTGTCCGGATCGAACTGTTTGGCGACCTCGAAAAAATAAGGCGCGCCCTTACGCAGGTTCACTGCACCGACGAAGCCGATGGTGATACGCCCGTCATGTTGGCTTCTGTCCGCCACGTTGAACCTGGTCGCATCAATCGGATAGGGGATCAGCTTGATTTTTGCCGGGTCGACCCCCTCACGGATCAGCCCGTCGCGCACGTAGTCGGACATGCAGACGACACGGTCCAGATGTTCCCACGTTCGTTTTTCCCACTCCACGAACGCGGTCAGTTCATCGTCCTCCACATCGTCCTGCCAGCCGGGAAACCTGTTGATTTGTTCGAGCGCTTCGTCCCGCTCGACTGCGGCCGGCGCGATGATCTGGTCGGCAACGGTCTTGAGCCCCTGCGACTTCGCATGAGCAACCAGGTCCGGATCGAGGTTGCGGACAAAGCCGAACATCGCATTGGCATTACCGAACCCACGACGTTCGATCCATCGGGCTGCCAGTTGTGATGCCCAGTGGTAGTACTCGGCAACGTGTTGAAAGTCTTTTCCGCCCAGGGCAGTTCGAGCAGCAAGCAGTGGATTGCAGATCACCGGTGCGGTGTCCAGCGCGGCACAGCTGCGCCCGGCCAGCCGTTTGCCGGCCCCGGGGCTGCAATAGCCTGCCAATTCGGTCATTGCTTCGATCGCGCTGCCTGGTTGGACGAACCAGTCGGTGTACATCGCTTCAAGAATGCCCGCTTCATGCAGTGCGACCGGCAGGGCGTATCGCCGCCGGGCGCCATCTTGCACCATTGCAACGCGCGGCTTGATGGTGGATGTGTTATGCATGACCGATGTGATCATGTTACCGCCTTGCAGGTCGTAAGGGTTACCGCACCACGCCGGTGCGCTGACCGATTCGCTTTGCGCCCGGCAGGAGGTCAATCAGTGGCCCGGCGAGTTTCGTATACCGCCTGTTGGCCTGCTGGAACTTCTCCAATTCAGTAGAGAATTGTTCGCCCTGTTGTTGGATCATGGCATCGAACTGGGCGGCCACATGTTCGTAAAGGGCAATATCCAGTTGATTCAGTTCACGCGCCTTCTCAATCACATGGGCGGGAAATTCTTCCAGTTTCTTGCGATTCGGCGCGATGTTGGCGCTGGCGTAGTGGCAGTGTTTCCAGCCGAGGATCTGCTTGAGCAGCAGCGCGGATTCATCGAAGCGTTCGGACAGTCCGACAAACGCGAAGTGCTTCGCGATATTGTGCTTCGCCTTTTCCAGCGCCTCCGGTCCAAGCGTATTAAACGGCGACGGATCGGGATTCCCATCCGTCCCGATGATGGATCGGACTTGCCCGTTGTCCACGTGAAAGCGTCCAAAGTCTTTGTCGCAGGTCAGGAATTCTTCAAAGCTCATATCCTTGGCCAGCGCATCTTCCGGCCGGCCGCGGCGAAGCTGGTAGTAGCTGCTGATCACGCGTTCGATCGGATCGCGCAGGATGGTCACGTAGAAACTCGGGCGCGGCAGTTGATGATGCACGCCGAATCCAAAATGTCCCTGGAAGAGTTTGATCTGTCGTTGCTGGTGGTCCGGCAGGGACTGAATGTATTCGAGCCGTTTTTCGATCGGGTTGATCTGGTAGTAGCCGAACGTTCGGGAATGATTCATCAGGTGACGAAGCGGCCAGAGCCCGGTCTTGATGCGGATGATGCGCGACAGGGTCGTGCCTGCCGTCTTGGGAATGTGCAGGAAGATCATTAACCCCTGCCTGGGGATGTATGGCATGTCGGTCGATTCATGCATTGATTCTGCTAATGATACGCGAGGTGCGATCATATTGAAGTCCCCACCCTGTTTAGATGCGCTTTAAAGTGTCTGTTCCTGTCAGCGGTATTGCGTCGCTGCCTGGCCCTGCGGCTGACCGCCGAGCATGCTGTTGATGACCTTAATCATGATGTACAGCGCAATGCCGCCGATGATGATCGGATACAGCGAGTTGAAGTTCACACCACGGAAGATGCGGAACAGCCACGTCGCAATAGCCAGGCTTATCAGGATACGAATCGGCTTGCCTTCACTGGTTTGCAGCGACTTTTCAGCCACGCTCATCAGCCAGCCGATCAACAGGCCGCCTTGGATGATGCCCGCGATGCCGTAGCGGAAGTACCAGTAACCCACCAGGCCCTGTGAAATCGTTGTACCCGAAATGCCGTGCCGGCCTTGGGTGAACGCGAGGTTGTACCATTCCCAGACCGGGTCGATCGGCTTGGTTTTCCACAACGCACGCGGAACCGGACCCACGGCAAACCAGTATGCCGTCTGCGGAATCGGGCGAATCAGTGTTTCGCCCGGAATGCGGTTGTAGTAGAAGTCTTCGAATTCGGGGATCAGCGCGTAGCCGAGCACACCTTCGGAGAACATACTCGAACCGCGCAGTTGCGTGAGGCTCACGCGGCTGACGTCGGCGTGCTCCGATGTAAAGCCAAGGGTACGGAAGTAGCCTTGGAACTGCACGACGAAGAGGACGAGGATGACCGCAACGCCGGCGTAGATGTAAGCACGCTTGCTGATGCGCCGCATGTACATTGCCGCGATCGACTGATATTTCAGATACAGCAACGCAACGGCCGGCAACGCCATGTAGACCACCTGTCCGCGGCTGCCACTACCAAATGCAAGGCCGAACCAGAAGAACCAGATGGCCCATGAGACAATCTTCTTGCCTGGCGTGCGGGCAACCAGCAGTGCGTAGAACACAGCCAGTTGGCCACCGATCTGACCGAGCTGCAACAGAATAGCCGCGTAAGCACCCCAGCTGTAGTTCACGTTACCCGTGCGTCCGACCGTCCAGCGTGCACCGCCGCCCGCTCGACCGGCAAACATGTCAGCGATGATTGAGTCGATCGGATTGCCGCGCGTAAACAGGATGTACGGAGACAGACCGACCGCGAACAAGCCTAGGATCATCCAGAAGTAGAAGTTGGGTGAGTTCGGCTCCGGAATCGCGTGAATCGGTTTGGTGAACAGACGATGGAACGGGATCAACAGGCCGAACGCCATCATCATCACGAACATCGTGTGACAGAAAACTGCCTTGGCAATAACCTCCGCGGTGTATTGGGCGTTTTCGTTGAAGTGGCTGTGGCCGAGCCAGTGAGAAAAGTAGTCGTGGCTGAACCAGATCAGCGTGCCACCGAACAGGACCAGGCCACCGATGCCGAAGCGCTGCGGGAACTTGTAGAGTTCGATCGCCACGTACAGGATGCAGATACCGGTCAGGATCACGAACGCCAGGTCAGTCAGCCAGGGCTGGCCGTTCATCAGCCATGATGCGGCCGCCAGCATCACCGGCAGGAACAGCGGCGCGGGCATGTACATTGATCGCTTCAGGTAGCCTGCCTGATCCACTCGGCCTGCGGATGGCGTAAATGTGGCGTGATGGGTCGATGCAACGGACATGTTTAAACCCTTCCCCTCCAGTCGGTGAGGTACTGTGGCCCTCCAAGACCACTTCTTATTAGAATCGGATAACCCGAAAATCCCGCCAAGACAAGAATTCTTCGAGTTTCTTCGATTCCTTTGGCTCCATATGTGCCGAATATGCAGCCTGTGACCGGCTAAACGGGTCTCCGCGCTAGCCGAAACTTAGCCAGACGTTCGGTGGAATCGGCTGGTTTCGCCTGTTACTATTCAGTAATCCGATACTTACCAAACTTCTTCGCTCACAGGGAAGGTCCGTAACGATGAGGCAGAGCAGACCGACCGTAACGATCCTGCTGATCGCTGTTTATTGGACGCTTTGGGGAGGACTGTCGGCCTCCGATGTTTTCGCCCAAGCCCAGGCCCAAGAGCAGGAAGCGGCGCCGCCAGCCATCAAGATGGATATTGACCTGATCAGCCTTCTCAAGAGCGAGCGGGTCTTTGCAGGCACGGCGGACGGCGCGCTGTGGAAGATCAGTCCAAATGCCGGTAGACAGCTGGTGCAAATTCCATTGATCATCGAGCCCGGCTCGGAACCGATTGAAATCGGAAGCAGCACCATCAAACTGACCAGCGGTCGGTTGATCGCGTATCTATTGGATGACTTTGGCGAGAGCAACGACCTGCTGGAACTGGCCAAACGCGACGCGCGCGAGGTCAACAGAGGCGCACGGCGGCTTGCGCGCGAGGACGAAGCCCGACGCGATCCCAAGTTTGTTCAGCCGCAGGTCGCCAAGAAATTCACCATCCAGCCGAATGGCAAGGTGGTCTACAAGATGGAGCGCGTCGTCCGCGGCGCTGAATTGTCGAATAGCACCAGCCTGTTCGCAATGAAGATCAATCGCGCGCTGCTTTATGACAAGCGACCTGAGCGCCCGAAAAATCGAACAGACCGCAATGCGCTTGCCGAATTCAGCATCGCCAACCGTGAGTTTCTCGAGTTGCAGAAAACGGTCAACAAGCTCCCGACAGAACTGGAATGCAAATTGCCTACGCGAATCTGGGCGGTATTTGAAATTCCTTCTACCAAGCGGGACTACCGGTTTACCGGCGAGTCGCCGCTGCCCTGGGCTATTGAAAAGGAAATGCTGCTCTCGCTTCGTGAACTGGCCAAACAGGAAGTCAAGGCTGAAGAGGGCTTCAACGGTGAACCACGGCTGGAACCATCGGTCAAACTGGCCATTGTTGAAATGTCGAATTTTTCGCAGGACCCACATCCGTACAGTCAGCGGCTTGTGGCTCACACGCTGGCGCTGTCGCGCCTGGTTCGTTACACGCAGTTCGGTGATCCACAGTTCTATCTTCTCCAGCATCTGATTAAGGGGGACGACGACAAAGCGCGGCGTGTCGTGATGGGCCAACTGGCCAGAGTCATTCCACCGACGCGCGCATCGGGCGAACTGCTCAAGCTTGTGGCTGTTCAGGCGGTCAACAGCGGAGGCGAACAGGTCAAAGCGCTTGAGAGCCTTGCCGTAGCGGCGTTGCAGGGCAACAGCGCGACAGCGGCACAAGACATGGTTGGCCCGGCCAACAACATGCTGATGGATGAAAACGGCGCCGCGGTGTCCGAGGTGCTTGAGCAATTTGTGGTTGCGGCACGTAAGCGGCCGGACTATCTGCCGGTTTTTGCCAAGAACATCCGTTTTCACAGTCTGCCCCCCAACCGCAAGTCTGAGGCGCTGATTTACATTGTTGAAAACGCAGGCGCCGAGCCGCTCGCAGCCGCATGGCTGGATGAGCAGTTTCTCAGTTCGGCGAACAAACACACGCTCAGTCAGGCACTACAGGTGATCGCCAATGCTGATACCGGCGCTCGCGATCTTGGCCCGGCTGTTAACTGGGCGATTGAAAAGCTGTTTGGTCCGCCGCGCGCATCGGATGGCGGTCAGATCGAACGCAAGGCGCGCATGCGTCTACCGATTCCGATTCTGTCCTCGCGCCACGGTATCTATCGTTCGCTGCAGCATGGCGATCGTAAATTGCGCGCATTGGCATGGCGGGCGTTACCGCGTTTCACGTTGCCCATCCTGGTGGATGAAACCGGCCAGCCCCTTGTTGGTGATGACGAGCGCTATCGCCATCTGCTGGATGCCGCGCTTGATCAGATTCCAACGCCGACTGAAGCGGTGAACTTCTTCTCGCGCCAGCCGGACTTGGCCAATGCGACGCGATGCATGGTGCAGATTGTGCTGCGCGGCTCGCGTGACGCGTCAGTGGCGTCTGTGCGTGCACTGGTCGGCGGACAGGGGCCGCTGGGCGGCGTGCTGGACGAACTGGGCCCCGGCGAGCGGCAGGGCTTCGCGATGCTGACATATCAGATCATCACGCGCCGGTCACAGCCGCCGCTGGTTGCGAATATTCTTCGTCGTCGTGACAGCATCAATCCGGTGGCAACCTGGTTTGGTGACCAGGTGGCAAAGGGACAGCTTCCTGCGCCGTCCGAGTGGGCATCGCAGTTTGCCGGCGACGCGCCGCTGCTGGAATTGGTCATGAGCCGCGATACGGAACTGGCCAAAGGCGCTGCTGCGGTGCTGGTGGCTTCCGTGGGTGGCGGTGACAAGCTGGCGCAAACATTCCTTGAAACGTTGCAGTCACTGCCGGACCAGCGCGAGGAAACCATTCTTAAAGCCTGGCAGGAACAGAAAGCAATGATTCGCGCAACGCAGTTGGCGCGTCATGAAGGACATTACCAGATGATTCTGCAGCTCTTCGATTCCCCGGCCGGAACAGAAGACGCCAAGCCGATCAAGGAAATCGTGATTGGCGCGATGCAGTTGCAGGTGAATGTTCCTGATCGGCAGGTCCGTTTTGCCGGTCAGGCGATGGAACTGAATATCCCGGACGAATCAGAAACCATCCGGATACAGAAGCCGGCTGAAATCAAGGCGCTGCCGAATGATGAACTGGCTGCGCTGCCGTTGGAGAAAGTCGTCGATCCGATCTACTTGCGCCGAACAGAGTCCGGCGCGTGGGAAGGACCTTTGCAGTTGGAAGGCGCAACGCGCACGTTGCTGCTGCTGAAGCCGGTCACCCAGGAAGCGAAAGCTGAAGACACAAAGAAGTAATGGCCCATCGCGCCGGACCGCTTATGGCAGACATCGATCGTCCGCTCCGTATTCTGCATCTGACAGCCGGCTCTGATGCCGGTGGCGTCAGCCGATATCTGCGTGATCTTTGTGATGCACTGGCGCGGGCTGGCCATGATGTTAAGGTGGCTGGTGAGCGTGGCGCGTGGCATGACCATTTTGCACAGTGTGACTGGCCTTGGATTGAACAGCCGCTTAAAGCCGGTTGGTTTGCCCTGAAGCGCGCCGGGAATCAGTTGGCGCAGCAGCCGTACGATCTGGTGCACGCTCATTTTCGCAAAGCGGCAGTAGCGGCTCGTGTGATCGCCAAATCACAACAGATTCCCATGCTTTTTACGCTTCACCTGACGGGCATTCCCATGTCCGGGCCGTGGCGGTGGCTGACGGATTTCGGCGATCACACCCACGTGCCGTCGGCAACCGCGAAGCAATGGTTGATCGACGAGGCGAAGTTGTCTGCCGATCGGATTACGGTGATTCCGCACGGGCTGGATTCTTCCTGGTTTCCCCTGGCAGATGATGCGACCCAGCAGGAAGCGCGCCAGTCACTGGGCCTGCCGCCTGACGCGACGATTGCCGCGTTCGTCGGCCGGTTCGATGACCCCAAAAACGAGCAATGGATGATTGATCTGGCGGAGGCCGCTTCGGATCGCCTGCCCGATCTGCATGTCCTGATGGTCGGTGAAGGGCCGCGAGAGGCACAACTGCATCAGCGAATTGCGGAATCACCAGCATCGGATCGTGTGACCGTTTTAGACTACCGCGATCCGCTGCCAGCCTATCAGGCATGTGATGCATTGCTGTTACCTTCGAGCCTGGAGGGTTTTAGCTATGTCTGCGTGGAGGCGATGAGTGTCGGCCGGCCCGTCCTGCGAACGCGTACGGCTGGCACGGAAGAAATGATCGAACCTAATCTCACCGGCGAATCGACCGATATTAACAGGGAGGCTTTTGTGGAATCCGCCATTCGTTTCCTGGCAGACCGCAATTGCTTGCGCGAGATGGGGAGCCATGCAGCTACTCATGTTCGCGCCAAACTGACGTTTGATCGTCAGGTGCAACAGACGCTGACGCTTTATAACCGGTTGATTGGTAATTCTTGAATTTGTACACGCACAGACGATCGACTCGCTTCTGGTATGTGACACTGGCGCTGATGTTCAGCGCGGTTGCGGCTGTGTGGATCATCGGCGATTCGCCCCATCCGGCATTTGCGGCTGACCCGCCATCGCCCCGTGTGATGACCGGGATTGTTGCGCTGAACGAGCGGCTCTATCCCAGCCTGCCGCCGACCGGTAGCGGTATTTTTGTCGGGCACGTCGAAGGTTCTGACAAGGGTGCCTACATGCCGCATGGTGGGCAACAGCGCTTTGCGGGCGTTTCGTTCGTGCCAAAGAGCGGCCCGAGCAAAGTCAGTTCGCATGCGCACGGCACCGCCAAGGTCATTTATGGCAGTCACGGCCTCGCGCCGGGCGTGCGCAACGTGATGTGTTATGACAGCACGGACTGGCTGACCAAGGGCTATCTGAAAGTCGGCACGAATGATCCACCTGTGGTGGACAACTGTCGCGTGCTGACACACAGTTGGATTGCCGAGCACAGTCCGCGCGTGGTGGAACTGACGCTTCAGCGTGTCGATTACGTGATTGACCATCACGGCGTTCTAATGGTGACAGCTGTCAACAACGGCCCGAAGACACCGGTCCCGTCATTGATTTCTTCCTCATACAACATTATCACGGTCGGTCGCGCGGACGGGCGCAGCAGTGGCGGCTACACACGCGTCGATGGCGAAGGCCGTTGTAAGCCGGATATCGCAGCGCCCGGCAGCCTGACCAGCTTCGCCGCACCGGTCGTCACGGCCATTGTCGCCCGGCTGCTGGAACTGGCGGATACCAAAGGGCGCGATCATCCGATGGGTAAGCCCCAGACAATCAAGGCGGCGCTGCTCGCAGGCGCTCACAAACCAGAGGGGTGGAAGCAGCGAGGCGGCCGTCCGCTGGATGAACGTTTGGGCGCGGGGATTGTTCGGTTTGACCATAGCTATGACATCCTGCGCCGCGGCCCTGTGAAACCCGGCCCGATTGCCAAAGACTACACACGACATGGCTGGAGCTTCGCCAATGCGAACGCGCGTGAGCCGCAGACCTGGTACCTGCAGTTGTCACGTGATGCTTCAGAATTCAGTGTTGCGCTGGTGTGGCACCGCCGGATCGAAACAGCCAAAGTGACTGATAAGCGAACCGGCCGAACTTACTGGGGCACGCGTCCGGCGCTTGCCAATCTCGATCTGGTCCTGCTGGACGAGACGGGCGAAGTTGTCTCCGAATCGGTCAGCGAAGTGGACAATGTTGAGCATGTGTTCCGCAAGGATCTACCTGCCGGGCGCTACGAGATACAGGTCATCCGGCGCGACGAACGGGACGTGCCATGGCCGTTCGCGCTTGCGTGGCGCACGCGTTGATCTCTTGTGTTGACGCCAAACACCGAAAGCCCATGCTCTCCCGAGCATGGGATCACACTTGCATTTGTGTCCCATCACTGACCCAAACATATTTCTGGTTGGCGCCTGATCGCAATGGACGCTCTATTTGGTGATAACCAGTCTACCTGGATCGCGTCGCGATCCGGCTACAACAAAAAATGCTAATCAACCTCTGTTCCGATCGATCGCTTTAACCTCGGATACAACAGACTTAAGCTCAACCCGCGTGCCGCTGCGTAGGCGATGAACGCGATCCAGAGCCCGTGATTACCGTGCGCGTGGATCATGGGATAGCCCAAGGCCAGAAAAATCAGCACCGAGATAACGGAAGCATTGCGCATATCGCGCGTGCGCGTGCAGCCGATGAAAATCCCGTCCAGTTGAAATGCCCACGCCGCGATGATTACATAAATCACTGGGTACCACAGATGCTGTCCGGCTTCTTCCCGCACACTGGACAGGTCGGTCAGCAAATGGATCAGGTATTCGCCAACTCCGGCAAGCAGCACCGCAAGGCCCACGGCTGTGACGAATGCCAATAGCGTCGACCGATGTACGGCACGTTTGAATCGATCGATCTGGCCTGCGCCGGACGCGGAGCCAACCAGCGATTCGGTCGCAAACGCATAGCCGTCCAGAAAGAACGCGATAAACGAAATGAATTGCAGCAGCACATGGTTTGCTGCCAGTGTCACGTCGCCGAACTGCGCGCCCTGTTTGGTGAACCAGCCGAACCCGATCAGCATGGCGAGCGTGCGGATCATGATGTCCGCGTGTGCCTTGAAGGTGCGAGCCAGGTGATGGCCGTCCCGGATTCGTACCCATGACCAGAAAGGCTCATCATCCGTATGGCGCGACTTCAGAATCCGGAACATGATCACCAGCGTCAACAGGGCGGCGGTCCATTCGGCGATGGCCGTGCCGATCGCGATGCCTTGCGCGCCCCAGTCCAGCACGCCGGCAAACAGCACATCCAGCACGATATTCAAGCCGTTAAGAAACAACTGCACCGCCAACAGGGTTCGGCTGCGCCCCAGGCCGATCAGGGCGCCATTGAGCACGAACATGCACAGCGTCGCGGGTGCCGCCCAGATCCGGGCCATGATGTACTGGCGCGTGATCGCACTGACGGATTCGCTTGCATCGAGCACTTGCAGCGAGATCCATGCGATCGGCAGTTGCAGGGCGATGATCAGCAGTCCCAATCCAACCGCCATCAGTAGGGGGCGGGCGATGGATGCTCTGACGTCCGCCTCATCATTCGCGCCGTTTGCCTGCGCGACAAAGCCGGTTGTGCCCATGCGCAGGAAGCCGAATGTCCAATAGACGACATTGAATACCAGCGACCCCAGGGCGATCGCCCCAAGGGCTTCGACCGACCCGTTGCGGCCGATGATTGCGGTATCAGCAATGCCCAGCAGCGGTACCGCCGCGTTGGCGATGATGATCGGCCAGGCCATGCGGAAGATTTCGCCGTAGGTCGGACCGGGCCGAAGCGTCTGTTCAGTCATTGGCAAGTGCCCGGTGCTGGCGTTTCTGTGTGAGTCATGGTCGGATATCGTAGTCTCAATTGAAACCGGAGGCGGGCACCACGCATCCCGGTCAGATTGGTCGACAGGCGGTGAATGGTGCTCGCGCGGCGGTGTTGGATCATCTTGCCGGAGGCGCTAGAATCATCTGGTCATCTGTTTGGGGCATAGTCAGCATGCCGATTTACGTCTACGAATTCATCATGGATGACGGGCTTCCCGGAGCGAAGTTCGAAGTCCGCCAGAAGATGTCAGACCCCCCGCTGGAGGTCCATCCAATCACCAGGCAGGCGGTGCGTCGGGTCATTCAGGCGCCTAACTTGGGGGGTAAATACAGCGAGGCGAATATGAAGAAAACGCTCGATGATGACAAACGCATCGATTCGCTTGGATTAACTAAATATGTCCGAACCGGCGACGGTCACTATGAAAAAAGGGCGGGACAAGGTCCTGATGAGATCTCACCTGACGGCGAATAAAGCCGCTTTGGGCGCTGTCAGGAGGCTTTGTGTCAGTAATTGATGAAGGTGTCCTAACCAATTACTAATCATGTTTAATTTTTGCCTTAACAATCTTGGGGTAAATATTGGTCCAACTTTAACAATGTTAATTCGGCCTCAAGAGGCAAATGTGATGACTACAGCCATGACAAACAAAGCCAGCGCTAAAAAAAATCAGCCCAGTACCGATGCCGCCGAGCGTATCAGCGTTCTGATCGTTGAAGACGAGAAAGATCTTCAGGACCTTCTGAAGTTCAATCTGGAGCGCGATGGATACAAGGTGCATTGTGTGAGTAGTGGCGAAAAAGCACTGCAGGTGGCGCGCGATGAAGTGCCCGATCTGGTCCTGCTGGACCTGATGTTGCCCGGCGTTGACGGCCTGAACGTGTGCCGCACGCTCAAGTCGGAGCCGGAAACCGCCCATGTGCCTGTGGTGATGTTGACAGCCAAGAGTGAAGAAGCGGACATGGTGGTGGGGCTGGAGCTTGGCGCGGATGACTACGTGACCAAGCCGTTCAGCCCGCGCGTGCTGATGGCCCGTATCAAGGCGGTCCTCCGACGTGCCGGCCAGGAGGGCGCAGGCGAGGAAGGTCAGTCTGATCAGGTACTTAAGTCCGGTCCGATCGTTGTCGACCGCCAGCGTCATGAAGCGTTGCTGGACGGTGAGCCGCTCGCGCTGACGGCAACGGAGTTCAAACTTTTATCCTTGATGGTCTCCCGCCCGGGACGTGTTTTTTCGCGGCAACAGATCATTGAGGCCATCCACGGGGGTTTGGCCGCTGTCACCGACCGTAGTGTTGATGTGCAAATGGTTGCGCTCCGTCGTAAGCTTGGGGCGCACGGCGAGTACATTGAAACCGTCCGTGGCGTGGGATATCGCTTCAAGGACTAAACGGTGACCGGCATTTTCAATTGGGGAACGGCGCTTTTGGCGTCTGTCCTGCTTGCGCAAAACGACAACCTGTCGACACGTGTTGAAGAGCCTTCAAGCACGACCGTGATCGGGCTGTTGGCCGGTTTTGCGCTGTTTGCCGCCGTTGTTCTGACCATCATGTTTGTCGTCAGCAGGGCTCTACGTGTCTTGCGAACCGGTGCGGATCGTTTTGCTCGAGGTGATCTGTCCCAGCCGGTTATGGTGGACGGGCCGTTGCAGGTGGCATCTCTGGCAGAGTCGCTCAATACGATGGCCCAGCAGCTTGACGAGCGGTTGCGCACCGTGATTGAGCAGCGAAACCTGCAGGACGCTGTATTTTCCAGCATGGCCGAAGGCGTTATTGCCGTTGACCAGAACGAGCGGATCCTCAATATCAATCAAGCGGCCGCGGACATGCTCCAGACCAAAGTCGACAAGGCCTGGGGCCGCCCGATTCAGGAAATCAGCCGCGAGCCGGGGATCCACGATCTGATTTCGACGCTGCTCAGTAGTGATCAATCTGTTGAAGCCGAACTGACAATGAATCGACCCGTGACCGGTCGACACGGCGTGCGTTATGAGCAGATACACGTTCAGGCGCAGGCAACGTTATTGCGTGACGCCAGTGGTCGGCGCATAGGCGGCCTGATCATGCTTCACGACGTGACGCACCTGCTGCGGCTTGAAGCAGTGCGCCGTGACTTTGTTGCCAACGTGTCCCATGAACTGAAGACGCCGATCAGCACGATCAAAGCCGCTGCGGAAACCATGCTGGACACGAATGAAGATTCGGGCGCAGGGGACGGAGGCATGCCGCCGTTCGTAAGCATCATCGCGCGGCAGGCAGATCGTCTTCACTCGATCGTTGAAGACCTGTTGACCCTGGCACGCCTTGAGCAGGATGCCGAGCACAGCTCCGTTGACACGGAAGATATCTCGGTCTGTTCAGTGATACGAAATGCAATCGAAACCTGCCAGCCCAAGGCCCAGGCGAAGGACGTAGTCGTCGAGCTGCATTGCGATGACCACCTCGTCGGACGGATCAATTCGAATCTGCTCGAGCAGGCCGTTGTGAATCTGATTGACAATGCAGTCAAGTACAGCCCGGCCAAGGGGGTCGTTCTGGTTGATTGTGAGAAGCAATCCGACCGCATCGCGATTCATGTCACCGATCATGGCCCGGGCATCGAAGCTGAGTATCTGCCACGCCTGTTCGAACGATTCTTCAGGACGGACAAGGCACGCAGCCGCGAACTGGGTGGTACCGGCTTGGGGCTCGCGATCGTCAAGCACGTGGCCCAGGTCCACAAGGGGCTGGCAACCGTTGACAGTACGCCCGGTCAGGGCAGTACGTTTACTGTCTATCTCCCGTTGCCTGGTGAAGAGTTGGCCGAACCTCAGAATTCACCGGCTGACTGATCGGCGTTCAACACGGGTTACAGGACGCAATTTGTTAGCGTCAATTTTTCTTTAGACGCGGTTTTTGGCGTCATAACAAAGCCCGTCCCAAGCCTCATAAGCAATTCACGGCTTGCTAATAAATCGCTAACAATGGCGATTTACCTTTCTCGCGCAAGAGTGAGCAAAACAGGTGAATTGCTCAGTAAACCGAGGGTTTTGGAAAGGAACCTCCTAATGTTTAAGTTTCGTTCAACTGTGGTCGCGGTCATTGTTACGGCGATGGCTGCCTTACTTGGCGCGCCGCTGAACGCACAAGTCAGCGTCGATCAGAATCTGCCTGACTACCAGGCGGTTCAGGGTGTCTCCGGTACCATCAAAAGTGTCGGTTCGGACACCATGAACAACATGATGGCGCTGTGGGCGGAAGGCTTCCGTAAGCACTATCCGAATGTGCAGGTCGAAATCGAAGGCAAAGGTTCTTCGACCGCTCCGCCGGCACTGATCTCTGGCACGTCGCACTTCGGTCCGATGAGCCGCGCGACCAAGAGCAAAGAGAACGATGTTTTTGAAAAGAAGTTCGGCTACAAGCCGACGCAACTGCCGACTTCGATCGACATGCTGGCAATCTACGTTCACAAGGACAATCCGATCCAAGGGCTGACCCTGCCGCAGGCGGACGCGATTTTCTCCAAGACGCGTCAGCTCGGCCTTCAGTCAGACATCAGCAAGTGGGGCCAGGTTGGCCTGAAGGGTTCGTTCTCCAATGCCCCGATCAGCATCTACGGCCGTAACTCCGCTTCCGGTACCTACGGCTACTTCAAGAAGCACGTTCTGGGTAAGGGCGACTACAAGGACACCGTGAAGGAACAGGCTGGCTCCAGCGCCGTTGTTCAGGGCATTGCCGGCGACAAGTTCGGTATCGGCTACTCCGGCATTGGCTACAAGACGGCCGACGTCAAGGCCATCGCGCTTGCTCCGTCAGCAGATGACAGCTTTGTCCCGGCTGAGCCGGAATACGCCTACTCGGGCGACTATCCGTTGGCCCGTTTTCTGTGGCTGACAGTGAACCACAAGCCGGGCACCAAGCTTGATCCGCTGCGTCGCGAGTTCATCAAGTACATCTACAGCAAGCAGGGCCAGTCGGACGTCGTCAAGGACGGGTACTACCCGGTCACTGCGACCATCGCGGCTGAAGCCCTCAAGTCAGTCGGTATCAAATAAGACGACCGACGACCCTTGAAGGTGTTTGTGAAATGCGCGGGTGGCGACCGAAAGGCCGTCGCCCGCTTTTAACGAGAAGCCCTGCTTTTGTTGCTTCTCGTTCGGTGGACGTGTGGGATAGCTGAGTGCCTTATGAACGATTCGAAATCAGCTCAAGCCGGTTCCGGGTTTACTGGTCGCACCCGTAAACGAAAGACATCGGCAAAAGTTAAGTTTACTGACACCGCCGCCAAGACGTTGATTACTCTTGGGGGAATTGGCACGATTGGCGCTGTGGTGCTGGTTTGTCTGTTTCTGGTCAGCGTGGTGATTCCGTTGTTTCTGCCGGCGTCGGCGAAAGAATCTGTCACGATTGATCTCGATCAGTCGACGCTTCCCATTCATTTCACCGTTGACGAATATCGAACCATCGGCGCTGCGATCTACGCAGATGGGCGTATCGACGTTCATCGCCTTGAGGATGGAAAGCTCGTCGAGAGCGTTGACGCGTCCAGTGGACAAAAGCTTTCAGCCTTGGGCTTGCCGATCAGTCTCGGGCTTATCGCCATGGGGTTTGAGGACGGTTCCGTTCACCTGGGCACACTTGGATTCAAGACGGACTTTTTCAACGCGGACGATCTGGATCCACAAACACGACAGCAGATCGACGAAGGGCATCCCGCGATTGTCAAGAACGGCGTCTTAAGCCGCACACCTCAGGGGCAGTATCGCTCCCAGAGCCTCTTGCTTGAGATTACAGACGAGCTGGATCCACTGGCCGATTCACCGGTGAAGCTGTTGGATATTTCGTCAGGTGCTACCGGCCCGGTGTTTACTGCATTGATGTCGGACGGCTCGATGCATGTTGGGTCGGTTCGCCGCAAGCGGAACCTCATGACTGGCAAAACCACGTCGAAGTTCCGGGGTGGTCAGATTCCTTACAAGCCGATGGCAGACGGCGCCGAGCCGATCAGGCTTCGGTTGTTCGGCCTGGGGGATACGCTCATGCTCGTCTGGGAGGACGGGCGCGCACAGCGATTCGATTGCCGTGACTACAAAAGTATCTCGCTCGCCGAAGAGTTGAAACTGGTTTCCGAACCGGGTGAGACGGTAACCGACGCGGTCTTCATGAATGGCCGGTCGACATTGATGATCGGCACTTCGACCGGCCGGGTTCGCGCCCTGTTCGGCTACAACTTCGACGAGACCACGGCGGATGCGGCTGTCCTTGCCGAAAAAGCGGATCGAAAAACGATCGACAGCAAATATTTCGTCATTGCCCATGAACTGCCGGCCGGCTCTGCCGCGGTGTCGTGTATGGCGCCCTCAACCCGTAGCCGCATGCTGGCGGTCGGATTCACCGACGGAACCAGTCGTCTTTACCACGTGACGACCAATCAGCAACTGCTCGATCTGAAAGAAGAGAAAATGCAGTCACCAGTGGCTGCGATCTCGATTGCTCCGAAAGACAACGGCCTGGCGGCTTTGAGTTCTGACGGGTTGATGCAGTGGGGTTTTGATGCCGGTCACCCGACCATTACTGCCGGCTCCATTTTCACCCCTGTCTGGTATGAAGGGCGTCGCGGTCCTACTCAGGAATGGCAGTCATCTGCCGGCACGGACGACTATGAACCAAAGTACGGTTTGTATCCGCTCGTGTTCGGTACCATCAAGGCAACGATCTATTCGATGATGTTCGGCCTTCCGATCGCGATTCTCGCTGCGGTTTACACCAGTGAGTTTCTGCACCCGCGCGTCAAGGCGTGGATCAAGCCGACCGTCGAACTGATGGCCAGCTTGCCCAGCGTGGTGCTTGGTTATCTGGCGGCGATCATCTTTGCCCCGTTCGTCGAGGCGATTGTGCCTGGCATCCTCGCCAGCTTCCTGGTGATTCCGCTTGTGTTTATGGGCGGTGCGCAGCTCTGGCAATTGTTGCCGCACCCCTTGACGATCCGTATGGACAATCTCAGCATGGCGGGTGCAGAAGAAAATGCACTCTCACCGCGCGCCATGGCGAAGAATGCAATCTTCCGCGTTGGCGGTGTGCGAATGATTCTGCTTGTGGCCCTGTTCTTCCTGGCTATATGGATGTCAATGCAACTCGGACCACTTGTCGAGCGCATGCTCTTTGAAGGCGACATCATGCTCTGGCTGAACGGTCAGAAGGGCGAGGGGTGGCCGGGCTGGTTGCTCCCGATGCTTCCGTTGAGCGGGATCATTGTGGCGATCCTGTGTGCCCGATTTATTAACCCCAACATCGCTCGGCTCGGTGACAACATGTCGCGTTTTTCGTTCGCCATTCTTGACATGGCCAAGTGGCTCGGTTGTGTTGTTTTGACGCTGGGGCTGGCTGTGATGGCCAGCGTGTTTCTCAGCAACGGGCTCGGCTGGGACCCGCGCGGCTCATTTGTCGGGACGTACGATCAGCGAAACGCAATGATCGTCGGTTTTGTGATGGGCTTTGCGATCATTCCGATTATTTACACGATTGCGGAAGATGCGTTGTCTGCCGTGCCGGAACATCTGCGTTCCGCCTCGCTGGGCGCGGGCGCCACGCCGTGGCAGACCGCGACGCGCGTGATCATGCCCACGGCGATGAGTGGTTTGTTCTCCGCAACCATGATCGGCTTGGGCCGTGCGGTGGGCGAAACCATGATCGTGTTGATGGCGGCCGGCAATACGCCGGTTTACACGATGAATATCTTCAACGGGTTCCGTACGCTTTCTGCCAATATCGCGGTTGAGCTTCCCGAAGCGCCCATTGGCGGGACGCACTATCGCATGCTGTTCCTGGCGGCACTGACGTTGTTCGCCATGACGTTTGTAGTCAATACGGTTGCCGAATCGGTCAGGCAACGATTCCGAAAACGGGCATTTGCTTTATGACGACTGTAAGTTCCGATCCCAGGACAGACGTGCCGCAGACGCCGCAGGACGGCCCGCCGGCGGGGGCCAAGCCCACGCGTCGTTCACGAGCGGTGCGCGGGGGACGCTCTTTGCTTGCCAAGGGGGAGCCGATGCTGTGGCTGACCGCCGGCGGACTGGTCGTCTCCATGGTGATGATCGTGGGCCTGCTGCTGCTGGTTCTCTGGCAGGGGCTGTTTACATTCTGGCCTGTGCCGCTTCAACTGTTCACGCTGCATGACGGAACGGTCCACATGGGCGAAGTCACGCGCAGGGACACGTTTCTCCCGTCTCAAAGCGCGTTGGAGGCAATGGGTGAGCAAAACGCGGCGCGCGTGAGCGAGTTGCTGGTGGAAGAAGATGACGAGATTCACCGCCGCCTGGTGCGCACCGGTAACTTCGACCTGACCGGTGAACACTTCAAATGGGTCGCGGATTATGAAATCCAGAAAGTGGAAGAGCCCCAATGGGCGCTGCTGATCGAACGAATCGAGTGGGGACGATTCTACGGCACGCCCAAGGCTTTCACGGTTGATGAAGAAGTGGTCGCCACCGACCCGGAAAAGATCTGGGAGCTGTACCTGCAGTACCACGACGAAGTACGCGGACGCTGGCGTGAGCGAAGGAGTCTCGAAGAGCACGACATCGGCTATCAGAACGCTCGCGAAGAAGCGACCCGCCTTGAAATGCGCCAGGCAGAGATCGATTACGGCGCCGACTCGCCGCAGCATCAGCAGGCCACACAGCAGTACGAACAGGTCGCTCAGGAGGTGGAGACCGCCTACCAGAAGATTCGCGAACAGATCGGCCTGCTGAATGCTCAGAACGCCAAGTATCAGTTGGTTCTCGAGACTGCCGGTGGCGAAGAGAAATCTCTGTCACTGGATCACATTGTCCGCGCCGTGCCGTCCAACCGGATGAGTGTCGGTCAGAAGATCAGCACGTATCTTTCACGCTGGTGGGAGTTCCTGACCGCCGAGCCGCGCGAAGCAAACAGCGAAGGCGGTGTATTCCCGGCGATCTTCGGTACGGTGGTGATGACGCTGGTCATGTCGCTGGCCGTGGTGCCGTTCGGCGTGCTGTCCGCGCTGTATCTGCGTGAGTATGCAAAAGCCGGCCCGGTCGTCAGTGCGGTTCGCATCGCGATCAACAACCTTGCCGGTGTGCCGAGCATTGTGTTCGGCGTGTTCGGCTTGGGCTTTTTCTGTTACGGCGTTGGTAAGTACGTGGACGGCGGGCCGAAGAACCTGGGATATCTACAGTGGGGGCTTGGCCAGTGGTTTATTCTGCTGGTAGGGCTCATTGGCCTGGTGATCATCGGCTACGTGATCTGGTTCACCAGGCTGGTAAAAATCAAAGAAACCGCTCCGCTGTTCGTTCGAATTGTGAAGTGGAAGCTGCTTCTGGGCTGGACGATTGCCGTCTGCTTTATGGCATTTGTTCTGATTGTTCGCGTCCCGTTCTTCAACGGGATGTTTGAGGCGAATCTGCCCAACCCGACGTTTGGTAAGGGTGGCGTGTTGTGGGCCGCTTTCACGCTGGCCTTGCTGACACTGCCTGTCGTCATCGTGGCTACGGAAGAGGCCCTGGCAGCCGTGCCCGGTTCGATGCGCGAAGGTTCTTACGCGTGTGGCGCCAGCAAGTGGCAGACGATTCGCCGTATTGTTCTGCCGCGGGCCATGCCCGGCATCATGACCGGTACGATTCTGGCCATGGCCCGCGGCGCCGGCGAAGTGGCGCCGCTGATGCTTGTCGGCGCGGTCAAACTTGCCCCCGAATTGCCGGTGGATGGCGTGTTCCCGTACATTCACGCCCAGCGTAGCTTTATGCACCTGGGTTTCCATATTTACGATCTTGGTTTTCAGAGTCAGAACTCGGAAGCGGCCAAGCCCATGGTTTTCACAACGACCTTGTTGCTGATTTCCGTGATTGCCATTCTGAATATTTCCGCCATTTGGCTTCGTGGTCGTCTGCGTCGCAAGTTTGTTGCGAATCAGTTCTGATTGAGGAGAATGAATATGTCAGCCAACACTACGCCTACACCCAATGATGCGACCGAAACCAGTTCATACTCGGAGCAAGCCACCTCAACCGCCATGGAAGATCGACCCATGCAACAGGAAGAACTGACCGGCAACCAGATGCTCGAACTGATTGCCGCCGGCGAGCCGTTCGAGTCTGAAATTCATGAAACGGTGGCTGATGAGCAGGTTATCCTCGAGATTGAGAATTTCAATCTCTGGTATGGCACGAAGCAGGCGCTGTTTGACGTGGCAATGGATATTCCGCACGGACAGGTTACCGCACTGATCGGTCCTTCCGGTTGTGGCAAGAGTACGTTGCTTCGAAGCGTCAATCGCATTAACGATCTGATTGACAGCGTGGACATCAGGGGGGAAATGAGGCTGGCGGGGGATTCAATCTATCATCCATCCGTTGATGTGATTGAACTTCGCAAGCGCATGGGTATGGTTTTTCAGAAGCCCAACCCGTTTCCGATGAGCATCTATGAAAACGTCGTGTACTCGCTTCGCATTGACGGCGAGCGCAGTAAGTCGGTGCTGGATGAAGTCTGCGAGCGCAGTCTTCGCGGCGCGGCGCTGTGGGATGAGGTCAAGGACCGCTTGCAGGAAAGTGCGTTGGGTATGTCCGGTGGTCAGCAGCAGCGTCTGTGTATTGCCCGCGCGATTGCCGCGGAGCCGGAGGTGCTACTCATGGACGAGCCTTGTTCCGCTCTCGACCCGATCGCGACCGGCAAGATTGAAGACCTCATCGCCGAATTGCGCGGCGAATACACCATCCTGATGGTGACGCACAATATGCAGCAGGCCTCGCGTGCCAGTGACTTTACAGCATTTATGTACCTTGGCCGGCTGATCGAGTACGGCCCGACGCGCGATATCTTCACCAACCCCCATCTACGTCCCACGGAAGACTACATCACCGGCCGATTTGGCTAACACGTTGCGGAAAGGTTTATCATTATGTCGATGCATCTACGAAGACAAGTCGACAGACTCAAAAAGCAGATACTCACGCTCGGCGGCATTGTGGAACAATCTTTCCATGATGCGGTGCGCGCGGTTGAACAGCGGGATCCGACTTTTGCGGACAAGGTGATCGAAAACGAAGAACGTATCGACGCCATGGAGTCTGAAATTGAAGAAGAATGTCTTGCCGCGTTGGCATTACATCAGCCGGTGGCGTTCGACCTGCGATACATCATTGCCATCCTGAAGATGTCTAACGATCTGGAACGCGTCGGTGACATGGCCGAAAAGATCGCGCGTCAGGCAAAGTATCTTGCCAGTGAAGAAGAGATCGACCATCTGCCGTTCGACCTGCCGGGGATGGCCAACGCCGTCCAGACCATGCTCAAAAACAGTCTGGACGCGGTGGTGAATGTGGACACGAAATTGGCTGAGTCCGTCATTGCGGATGACGACTCGGTTGACACGCAGCACCGCCGCATGTTCGACCAGGTTGAGGACTTGCTTCGCGAACACCCGCATCAGATTTCGCAGTACCTGCACCTGATGCACATCAGCCGCCACTTGGAGCGCGTGGGCGACAAGGCAGTCAACATCGCCAAGGACGTGCTGTACATGGCCGATGCCGAGTACTTCAAGGCCAACCAGAACGGCACCCACAAGCCGGTCAAAGTGTAGTGCGATTCGAATGTGTAGCGGCCGTCCCGAAGGGACGCTTCAGCCGCCATGTACTTCTAATCGCATAACCGCCCGATCCTGTTACCATAAGGCTCATGACGCAGCGTCGTTTCCATTACGACCGAGCGTTTGAGCATTATCTCCGGGCAAACAGCATTCCGTATGTCGCGGTGGATGAAGCCAAACGCGCAATAGATGGCGGCCCGGACGGCTCCGTCGGGCGTAAGCTCAAGAACTTCGACTTCGTCGTCTATAGCCAGACCGGCTCCAATCTTCTGATTGATGTGAAGGGACGCAAGCACAGCGGCAAGACCGGTAAGAACTTCCAGAATTGGGTTACCGCGTCCGATGTTGACAGCCTGACCCGCTGGGCCGGCATCTTTGGTGAGGGTTTCTCGGCCGCGTTTGTGTTTTTGTTCTGGTGTGACGTTCAGCCGCCGGATGCCCTGTTCAGTGAGGTATTTGAGTTTGGCAGCAAGTGGTACACCGTCCACGCCGTGACGCTGGAGGACTATCGCCAGCATATGCGGACCCGCAGCCCCAAGTGGGAGACGGTCAATATCCCCTCCCAGGCCTTCACGGAACTGGCCCGTCCGCTGGTGGAACTGCTTTAATTTGAGTCGTCTCGCACATTCAGCCGATTTTCGTATACTGTTGCACCTTATGACACGACGAATAATTGACATTATCGCCTTGATTTCGATTACCACGGCCCATTAAGGCCGGTTGGGCGATATTGCAATGACGAATGCATGCCCTGCCGGTCGGCAGGGTTTTTTTGTGACTATATGTTTAGCGGGGTCTCGAAGAGGCCCGCGAAAATAGATACCAACGCGGCCGACGCCGACCACGAGACTCACCATGACACAGAACCAGAAAGACAAGCGATCCTTCAAAAAGACGCTGAACCTGCCCAAGACGGCCTTCCCCATGAAGGCCAATCTGGTGCAGAACGAGCCTGCGTCCATGAAACGCTGGGCCAAACTCGACGTCTACAAAAAGTTGCGCGAGGCGCGCAAGGACTCCGACAAAGGCACCTATGTTTTCCACGACGGCCCGCCGTACGCCAACGGCTCGATCCACCTCGGCCACCTGCTGAACAAGGTGCTCAAGGACTTTGTCGTGCGCAGCAAGTCCATGGCCGGCTACGACTGTCCCTATACGCCCGGCTGGGACTGTCACGGCCTGCCGATCGAACACAAGGTCATGCAGGAACTTGGCGACAAGGCCCGCGATATGGTCGCTCCCCAGATCCGCAAGCGATGCGAAGACTACGCGAAGAAGTTCGTCAAGCTGCAGGCGGGTCAGATGCAACGTCTGCTGACCATGGCTGACTACGACGATCCATATCTGACCATGCTGCCGCATTATGAAGGTGCGGTGCTGGAAGTGTTCGCGCGTCTCGTTGAGGAGGGGTTGGTTTTTCGTCAACTCAAGCCCGTGCACTGGTCACTCGAGAACCGTACGGCATTGGCCGATGCGGAACTGGAGTACTACGACCGTGAAGACACGTCGGTGTATGTGAAGTTTGAGGTCACAGAACCCAGCGATGCGCTGGCCAAAGCTACGGGCGGTAAAAAGACATCGCTGATGATCTGGACCACCACGCCATGGACGCTCCCAGCGAACATGGCGGTCGCGGTTCATGAGCGGTTCGAATACGGCTTGTACGCGGTCGGTGATGAACTGGTCGTGCTTGCAACTGAACTGGCCGGCAAGGTGTTGGCTCTTGGTGGGACTGAAGCAGGCGAACCCGTCGCCACATTGACCGGCGCTGAACTGGCAAGCACCAAGTATGTCCACCCGTTTGTCGACCGTATCGGCCCGACCGTGTTGGCGGACTACGTCACACTCGAAGACGGCACCGGCCTCGTACATACCGCGACCGGCCATGGTGTGGAGGATTACCAGACCGGTTTGCGCGAGGGGCTGGAAATCTACTGCCCCGTCCTCGGTGACGGCACGTTCGACAACACAGCACCGGACTGGCTACAGGGCAAGAGTGTCTGGGATGCCAACGGGCTTGTGTGCGATCATCTGACGAAGTCCGGCCACATGTTCCACCAGCACCAGTTCACGCACAGCTATCCTCACGACTGGCGCGGCAAGACACCGGTTATCTTCCGCGCGACCGAACAATGGTTCGTCGGCGTGGACCGCGAAACGAAGTCAACCGGCAAGACGCTGCGCGATCTGGCAATGGGCGTGACGGCCGACGGCATCAATTTCATCCCCGCGTGGGGCCGCAACCGCATGCGCGGCATGTTGGAATCGCGCCCGGACTGGTGTATCAGCCGCCAACGCGCGTGGGGGTTGCCGATCCCGGCCTTTGATCCACCGCAAGGCGTGGATGGCGAGCCGCTGCTCACCGCGGCGTCCGTGCGCGCCGTGTCCGAAGCGTTCCGCAAGCATGGTTCGGACGCGTGGTTCAAACTGCCCGCGCGCGAATTATTGGAAACCTACGACGTGGCTGGCGACCCAGATGCCCCGGCATGGGTACAGCCCGCGCTTGATGACAATCAGGAAATCGCCAAGCCCATGGACATCTTCGACGTCTGGTTCGAGTCCGGCTCGTCCTGGAACGCCTGCATGCGCGAACGTGGTCAGGCCAAGGCAGATGAGGCGCCTGGGGTTACCGATCTCTACCTCGAAGGCTCTGATCAACATCGCGGTTGGTTCCAGCTGTCGCTGCTGCCGTGCCTTGGCGCAACCGGCAAGACGCCGTTTGAAACCGTGCTGACTCATGGCTTCATGGTCGACAAGGATGGCAAGAAGATGTCTAAAAGCGGCGGCAACGCAACCGACGTCGAAGAGCTGCTCAAAGAACTTGGTGCAGATGTCTGCCGCTGGTGGGTCAGCACGCTCAATGTCGACAATGACATCAAGGTCGATATGTCATTCTTCCAGTTGGCAGGAGAAGCGTATCGCAAGATCCGCAACACCGTCCGCTTCTTGCTGAGTAACCTCAACGACTTTGATTTTGATCAACAGCGCACACGCTTTGAAGATGAAGATGCGACCAGTATCGATGCATGGGCAACCGGTGAACTGATCAAGCTGTCCGACAAGGTGCTCGCGGCTTATGATCGCCTGAACTTCCGCGAAGCATCGGAGCTTCTGTACGACTATTGCAATGATTCGCTGTCATCGGTCTATCTCTCGGCAGTCAAAGATCGTATGTATTGCGATGCGCCGGACAGCCCGCGCCGACGTCGGGCGCAGACGACCGTTTACCGGATTGCCGGAACGCTGACGCGCCTGCTCGCGCCGTTGCTGCCGCACACGGCAGACGAAGCTTGGCGCGCGCTGGAAGGCGAAGACGCTGGGTGTGTGCACTTGAAGACTTTCGCCAACGTGGATTGCATGCGCCAGATCCCGGTCAGTGGCGATTGGTCTGTGGTGATGGACAACCGCGACAAGTGGCTCAAAGCGATCGAAGATTTTCGTCAGGCCAATGATCTTGACAATCCGCTCGATGTCGGCCTCACGGTCGGCAAGACGCTCAACGGCGTGGACCTGTCGCAGTTTGTCACAGACGATCTGGCCGATCTGTGCAATATCAGCCGCGTGACCTTGGTTGATCAGACGGACACGGTAAACGTGGTCGATCTGCGTGGGGAAGACCGGTGTGAACGATCGTGGAAACGCGACGGCTCCGTTCAGTCTTACGATTACGACGGCGAGCCTTCAATGCTGTCCAAACGAGACGCGCAAGCCCTCGGGCTTGTCTGACTAGCGGGCTTTGCAGCAATTCTCTGCACTTTGGTCTGATTTGGCAGCCTCGATTTGGCGACGTCGCAGGTGAGTGTTGTTACGGTCCGACGCTGCGCCCCGACTTTTAACAATCCGCCCCTACAACCGTCACAGACCGTCCTTCTGTGCCGCTGCCCGTTGATTCTCCACCACGAACCGCATGATCGCCTTAGCAGGGTGGTTTACTTGCCGATTCTGGGATGGGCAGATGCGCTCAAAAGGGAAGTGACCCGCCATGGCGATTGTCATTACGGAAATGCAACCCACGGACTTCAAAGATGTTGCTGCGCTTTGCAAGGTGCACGACAAGAGCAATGCCTGTGCGTTTGACGCAACTACGCGGGAAGGCTTGTCTGAGCTGACCCGGCGAAATGCCACGTTGAGCCTGGTGGCCAGAAACAACGGCGTGCTGGTCGGTGTCTTCCTGTGCGGCCGTCGTAGCGTTCGTGGCTACCTTCAGCATATGGTCGTTGATCCGGAGCACCGCGACGACGGGCTCCAGAATATGCTGGTGAATAATGCTTTAAGGAAGTTACAGGCACGTGGGATTCATAAGTGTCGTCTGGAATTGGGCAATGCGGTAGCCAATCGTGGGGACTTCTGGGACGGGCTGCACTGGAAAGCGGACGCAAAAATTGAGGCAAGGCAACGTTCTTATACCCCGTAGGGGAATAATGTTGCATTCACGCTTCAAATGGTCCATTTATCCGGTGTTGCTTTCAAACCACATCGTCCTTAATCCGGCTTGTTTTTCGGTCGATAACAGAAATGACGATGTCTCAACAACACAGCCATTATGGTCCGCTATCGACGGTGCGTTCTGACTCCCAGTCGAACGCGCGGGTTGCTCATGAACTGGCCAACCTGCTCGATGGCTCACTACGCAACGTGGGCCTGGCCATCCGAGCCCTGCGTGATCAGGCCGATAATGCGGGCGACGATCGACTGATGTCGCGCCTGGAGACCGCGTCGCAAGCCATGCATGAAATGGCCCATTTGCTTCAGGTCTGGGCCGGTCAACCGCAACTCGTCGGGTCCGCCACTGCGCGCACCCAGACGCTGCACGATGTGTTGAACCAGGCCATGCGCCTGCTCGCGCCGGTCGCCAAGATGCGATCGATTGAGATTCAGTTGCACGTTGCTGACGACGCGCGCGACCTGCCCGCCGGGCCGGTGTCGCCGGTGGTCACCAATGCCCTGCGTAACAGCGTTGAAGCGATCAGCATGGAAGGCATGACTGACGGTCATATTGATATCGATTGCTGTGTGATTGATGATCAAGTAAACATCACCGTTCGCGACAACGGCCCGGGTATCAGTGAAAACCTGCTTGACGACAATGGCGAATTTCAGTTTGGCCTGACCACCAAGCCGGGCGGCTGCGGGCTGGGGCTGGCACTGTCGCGCGACCTGGTGCAGAGCCTTGACGGCACACTTCATATGGCCAATCGCCAGGATATCGAGGGCACACAAGGCGCCGAACTCATTCTTTGCATTCCCGTAAATCGATTGCGGGAGGCGGAGGGATGAACGATTCCGCAAAGCAGCCGAAGCTGCGCGTGCTGATTGTGGATGACGATCCCATTGTCGCAGACAGCTTGTGTGACTTCCTTGCACACGAAGGCTACGCCAGCACCACCGCATGTGACGGCAACGAAGCCATCGCACTGCTTGATGGTTCCATGGAAGACAAAACCCAGGCGCCGTTCGGCGTGGTGATTGCCGACATGAACATGCCGCGCTGCGATGGCATGGAACTGCTTCGGCGCGTACGCAAGAATCATCCCAGCGTGGCGGTCATCAACATCACCGGCTTCGGCAAGATTGAGGCAGCCGTCGAAGCCATTCGGCTCGGCGCGGTCGACTACCTGACTAAACCCATTGTGGACGACGAGCTACGCATTGCCGTCGGCAAGGCCATGCAGCACCATGCGTTGCTTGCTGAAAACCAGACACTGCGCAGCCAGTTGACCGAACGATTCGGCCTGGACAACATCATCGGCACCGACTATCGCATGCAGCGCGTGTTCGATCTGATCGAAGCGGTCGCGGCCAGCAAGACCACTGTGTTGATCGATGGTGAAAGCGGTACGGGCAAGTCGGTGATTGCTCGCGCGATTCACACGCGATCGGATCGCAGCACAGGTCCGTTTGTCACGTTCTCCTGCGGCGCGATTCCGGAGACGTTGCTTGAAAGCGAACTGTTCGGCCACGTCCAGGGTGCATTCACCGGCGCGGTAGGGGACAAGGAAGGCAAGATCGTTGCAGCCGACGGTGGCACACTGTTTATAGACGAAATCAACAGCGCGACTCCCGCACTGCAGTTGAAGCTGTTGCGCGTGTTACAGGAACGGCAGTTCGAGCCGGTCGGCTCCACGCAGACGGTCGATGTCAATGTGCGTTTCCTGTTAGCCACCAACCAGAGCCTTCAGGAACTGGTTGAAAAGGGCATGTTCCGTGAAGATCTGTACTACCGCATCAACGTGGTGAACATTCATTTGCCATCGCTGCGCGACCGTATCAGTGACGTGCAATTGCTTGCCGAGCATTTTCTTGAAAAATTCTGTGCGGAACTCAAACGCACGGTTACCGGCTTCAGTGATGAAGCGATCGAGGCCCTTCGCCGCCATCATTGGCAGGGCAACGTGCGCGAACTGGAAAACGCGATTGAACGCGCAGTGGTCCTGAGCAGGCGACCGGTTGTCGACGTTGCCGATCTGCCGGATGCGATACGTATGTCATACGAAGGCAGATCGTCGGTACCGATGTCAAAGAAGGGCGATGCTGATGAACTCGCTATCCCCGCGCTGCAGGGCGGCTGGAACCCCATGCCGCTCTCCACAGCTTTGGAGGAGCCGGAGCGGATGATCCTTCGAGCGGCGCTGGAAGCCAACAACTGGAACCGCCAGGAAACCGCCAAACAACTCGACATCAACCGCACCACGCTCTACAAAAAAATCAAACACTACCACCTCGACGAATCCGCTTGACGTAAAGCGTGACAGAAACGCTCTTTGTAAAGCCGCGACCATTGGTCGCGGCGCCACTTCAAATTGGTCACAACCACCTTTCCAAAAAAAATTACAAACACAACGCTTGACTTGCGATCCAATGCGCGCCAAAATAGTTAACCAAATGGTTAAATTTAATGAAAACCTGAATGCCGCCGACCAAAGAGCCATGGATCACACCTTTGCGGCTCTGTCCGATTCAACGCGTCGTGCCATCGTCGCTCGTATGGCGGAAGCCGGAAGTGAAGGCGTCTCTGTTTCCGACCTTGCCGAGCCGTTCGCCATGTCGCTACCCGCGGTGAGCAAGCACCTGCGCGTGCTGGAGCGGGCCGGCCTGTTGCGTCAGGAAAAAGACGGCCGGGTCCGTCGGTGTCGGCTGAATCCTCAGCCGCTCAATCATGCAAACCAATGGGTGGAACAGTACCGCCAGTTCTGGACCCGCCAGCTCGATTCGCTGGTGGCTTATCTCGAAAACGAAGACGAACAGGAGTAAATCATGGCGACTTCCGCAGAAACCTTTGAACTGAGTCTGAGTCAGACGATCAAGGCATCACCGCAACGTGTCTACGACGCGTGGCTTAATCCGGAAACGCGAATGAAATGGTGGTGCGCCCAGGAAGGCATGTCATGCGATCTTTGCGACATCGAAGCGCGCGTCGGCGGGCGGTATCGCATCAACATGCTGTCACCTGACCGGACGAAAGAATACATTTGCGTCGGCGAGTTTCTGGAACTTGACCCGCCCAGCCGCATCGTCATGACCTGGGGCTGGGAAAAGAACGAAGATGAGGACCTGCACGGCGGTCCTGTCCATGACACCACTCTGACTATTGACATCGAAGCAACCGACGAAGGTTCGAACCTGACATTGTCGCACACCGGCTTTACCAACCAGACGCAATGCGACAGCCACATCCAGGGCTGGACGGGCTGCCTCGGCCAGTTGGCCAAACTCCTCGACGCATAAGGATTCAAGCTGTGGCCGAAACAACAGCCCCTGTTCTTCGATTAAGCCGCACGATCAAAGCATCGCGCCAGCGCGTATTTGAGGCATGGACAAAGCCCGATCTGATCGCGAAGTGGTTCAGGCCCACGGAAGAGATTCGCGTTGTTATTGCACGGGCGGACCCGAAGCAGGGCGGTGAATACCGGATTGGCTTTCAATCGCCGGACAGCGATCAGGTCAACATCGTGTCAGGAACCTATGTGGAGTTCGATCCGCCAAACAGGTTTGTCATGACCTGGGCGTGGCAGGCGCCGAACGACAGTTTTGAAGAGTCGTATCTCGGGCAGGTATCAAAGGTCACGATCGAGTTGTCTGAAACAACCGATGGCCGAACGGAATTGACGTTAACGCACGAAGGCCTCCCCACAACAGACATTTGCGAACATCACGCATGGGGCTGGAACGGTGCGTTGGATTTTTTGGTGGGACTTTTTTGATCCGAAAGGAAAACAGAATGACTGGAGTGGAAGCATTCAAGACAACGATGGGACTCAGCGCCATGCTGTTTGAGTCGCTGGCGGAAGATTTGCGTGACAGCCCGATGGCCGTGCCCTGTGACGGAGGCAATCACGCGCTCTGGTCCGTTGGTCATATGGCGTATTCCGAGGGCCAGTTTCTTTACATGCTCTTTGATATGGAGAATCCGGTGGCCCAATGGAAGGACTTGTTCGACGGCGGCACGCAGCCCAGTAGCGATGCGTCGATTTACCCGACGTACGATGAGGTCATCGACAGATACAGGGAACTGCGCGCCCAGATGATGGCCAGGCTGGATGAACTGACCGATGCCGACTTGGACAAGCCGACGCCCAATCCGCCGGAAGGATTTGAGCAGTTCTTCGGCACCATTGGAAACGCATTGGCTGCACTTGCAACCCATCCGATGCATCACCGTGGCCAACTGGCCGACGCGCGTCGCTCACTGCAGCGCGAGCCGGTGTTGGCGTAAGTCGTAACTGCCTCATGCGAACTGATCGCGTTCGAGTGGCATTTTAGCCGGATTGCGATGCAATCCAGGTAGGTTTGTTGCTGCTGGATTCAGCGCGACAAATTAAGCTTCGAGACTGGTCTGCCCTTCGCTGTGCACAAGCACAACGTTGGGCAGATTTTTTATCATCCCGTTGATTGCGCCGAAGAATGCCTGCTCCGTACCTTCTTTCGGCGGGCTGAATCCAAGGAACACAACAGCGGCGAAAGCAGATTCGCGTTCAATAATCGAGCGGGCATCTTCGCCGATCAGTACCGACGCCGTTGCCTTGATGCGCGCATCAGTAATTAACTTCTCGAGATGTTTGGTTGCTTCCTCGCGTCCTGCTTCGTTTGGAATCACACGAAGCAATCGAATCGTTCGCCCAAGCCACGCCTGTCCCTGTGTCATCAGGTGAGCGAGCAGCACCATCAGCGGGCCGTTGTCCTTACCGCGCCACCACACGTCAATCGTGCCGCTCGGCGGAACCCACGGGTCCAGTGATTCGTCACGCTTGCTGTCAATGATCACCAAGCTTCGCTTCAGGTCTGACACCGTGCGCAATGTTTCCGCGAAAGCACCCAAACGCTTCGGATCTTCCGACCAGCCCATCAGAACCATGTTCGGCTGCAGGGCTCCGATGCCGTAACACTGAACCAGCGCTTCAATGCCCACATGCAACTCCGGCGCAACGAGCACCGCCGCGAACGCATCGAGCTCGTTCTCCCGGATGAACCGGCGAAGCGCCTGTTCCTGATTTTCGCGTCGCGCGAAGTGTGTGTCACTGTCACCGGCGATGATCTGCGCAATCGTTAACAGCCCACGGCCACCGGTCAGCCACTGGCCATACACCGCCAGGTGAGGCCGGTCGCGCGCTCCGCCCGTCAGCGACAGGATGTTCGGGCGCCAGTTCTTCGGGTGGTAGCGTTCTTCTTCCAGGCGCAGCAGGTCGCGCCGCGCTCGCTCCATGGCCGCACCGCTTTGCACATCGCCCCAGGCCGCCTGAATGTTCTGCCGCTTGATAAACCGATGTAAGCCGTACATTGCAACGATCGAAATAACCGCCCACACCGGTGAGATCAGCACCATTGCACCAAGACAGCCCAGCGCGCCCAGCAGCGCCAGCGACCAGTGGCTGAACTTGAACGTCGGCCGATAGCTCGGATTGCGCGCCAACGATTCATAGAACGTCGCAAGGTTCAGATACCCATACGTGATCATGAAGAACATGGTGATGATCGGCGCGATGGCATCCAGATCGCCCAGCATGATCGCCACCTGCGCGATCAGAAACGTCAGCACCGTCGCGCGGCGCGGCTCGTTGCTTTTGCCGCTGCCTTGCCCGAAGAATCGCAGCTTGCGAAACACCTGGTCGCGGGCGAGTGCCTGCAGAATACGCGGTGCACCCATCATCGACCCCAGTGCGGAACTGAGCGTGGCCGCGAACACGCCAGCTGTAATCAGTACTGGCACCAGTGCGGTGGTTTGCACGACCATGTTGTCCGTCAGCAATACGTCACGCGTCGCGCCGCCGCCGAGCGCAACTGCCATGGTTGCGTAAACGACCCCTGTTACAAGAATTGACAGCAGTGTGCCGCGCGGGATCGCCTTGCCCGGCTCGCGTAAGTCACCGCTCATGTTGGCGCCCGCCATGATGCCTGTCGCCGCCGGGAAGAACAGCGCGAACATCATCAGGAAACTGCTGCGCTCGCCATACCCGCTCTGCCAGTTGACTTGCAGGTTGCTCACGTCGAACTGCCCGATCGCACCGGCAAAGAACGACAGCAGCGACAGGACCAGTATCGCGAGAATGCCGTACTGCACCTTGATCGTCCAGCCGGCCCCGATGAAGACGCAAACAAACACCGCGATGTTGGTGATCGTCGCTACCAGCACAAAATGGTCTGCCGCATCCGGCCAGAACGCGCCGAGCACCGCAACCATCGCTTCGGTAAAACCGACGACGTACATCGCCACCGACACCGCCTGTGCGGCAAAGAACACCGTTCCGATCGCGCCGCCAAACTCCGGCCCAAGACTGCGGCTGATCAGGTAATACGCGCCACCCGCTTTGACGCGTGTATTTGTCGCAATCGCGGAAAGCGACAGCGTCGTCAGCGTCGTAATGGTCTTGGCCGCCAGAATAATTAGAAGGGCATGAAAAATGCCCGACTGCCCGACCACCTGCCCGAATCGCAGGAACATGATCACGCCGAGGATCGTCAGCGTGCACGGCGTAAACACCCCGCCAAACGTGCCGAACTGATTGGCGTGTTCCTGATTCTGTTCTGTCTGAGCTTTGCCCATCCGTGGGTGGTTCCGGGGGTGAGGGGGTCCAATATCTCCGTATGCCCCAACGTTGTACCACACTTGGCCCCGCCAACAAGCCAAGGCCACCCAACCTGCCCCGGCGCGCCTCAAGCCGCTGCGCAGCGACGCCAGGAGCGAAGCGGCGGGTACCTCCCAACCAACACCATCCGCAACGAAGTTTCCACCAATTCGCCCCAATCCCCAATGCCCTGTAAACTGCCTCGTTTTCCGACAATCCACTCGGCAAGGAGTCCGATTTATGGCAAGTAATCTGTTCGACCTCACAGGCAAGGTGGCCATCGTCACCGGCGGCGCAAGTGGTATCGGCAAAGCCATTGCAGCCGCGTTCGTTCAGCACGGCGGGAAAGTCCTCGTCGGCTCGCGAACCCTTGAAAAGGTCGAAGGCACCGTCGAAGAACTGAACAACCTTGTTGACCATGACGAAGACGAAGCACCCGCCGCCGGCGTCGCACTCGACGTCACTTGCGACAACAGCGTCGAACGCGCCGTGCGCAAAGCCATCGACGTGTTCGGCGGCCTGCATACTGTCGTCAACTCCGCCGGCATCATGTGCAAGAAGCCGACCTTCGAACTCACACCCGAAGAGTTCAACAACGTTCACGAAACACACGTCACCGGCTCGCTGCGCGTTGCCCAGGCCGCCGGCCACATCATGCGCGAGCAACACGAGGGTTGCATCATCAACATCGCATCGATCAGTTCCTTCGTCGACCTCACCGAAGTCACCGCCTACGCCGCGGCCAAGAACGCCATCCTCGGCCTCACGCGATCGCTCGCCAACGAATGGGCCAAGTACGGCATCCGCACCAATGCCATCGCGCCCGGCTTCATCCCCACCGACATCAACCGCAAGATGATCGAAGGCACCGACCGCGGCCGGCGCATCCTCGAACACACCCCAATGGCCCGCTTCGGCACCGGCGACGAAATCGCCGGCGGCGCGGTCTATCTCGCCAGCCCCGCAGCCAACTTTGTCAACGGCCACACCATCGTGATCGACGGCGGCTATCTCGCCAGCGGCATCGGTGACAGCTTCGCCCCATGGGCGCCCGGCCCGGACGCATAAGCGAATGAACCTCAGAGGACACAAAACATAAATTGCCGGCCGTGTAGCGGCCGTCCCGAAGGGACGCTTCAGCCGCCGCAAGGCATCCAGAGAACACCATCGAGCCATCGAGAAAAGAAACGCAGAGTGAAGCACCAATGTCATTGAACTTCATCGATATCCAGAACAACGGCTACGCCGGCGTCACTTTCAATCGCCCCGAAAAGCTGACCGAGCAAAGCTGGGAACTCGCCTACAACCAACTCGTCGCCGATCAGAACCGCGCCATCCTGCCGACCGTGGTGACCAACTCGGTTGAACACATGGCCGGCTGCCTCGCCCAGATGCGCAAGCTGATTGATTCGGATGAGCGCTACCAGCGCATGTTCCCCGCGTTTCACATTGAAGGCCCGTGCATCTCGCCGGTCGAAGGCTACCGCGGTGCTCACCCGCAGGAACACATCCGCCCGGCCAGTCGTGACATCTTCGAACCACTGATCGAAGCAGCCGGCGGGGCGCAGTACGTCGCCAAAGTCACCCTCGCCCCGGAGTGCGACAAGGACTTGAACTGCACGCGATGGCTCGCCGAGCAGGGCATCATCGTCAGCGCCGGCCACACCGATGCGCCATACGAAGTCATGCGCGACGCTGTGGATGCGGGCCTGAGTTTTTACACCCACCTCGGTAACGGCTCGGCCAAGCTGATGGACCGGCACGACAACATCATCTACCGCGCCATGAGCCTGGAAAAGATTCGCTGCGCCATGATTCCCGACGGCCACCACCTGCCGTTCTGGGTCATCAAAAACTGGATCAAGTGGCTCGGCCTCGAGCGATGTATTCTCACGACTGACTGCGTGGCCGCCGCCGGCGCGCCCGAAGATTACGTAATGGAAGATTTCGAAGCCGACGTCGACCGCAGCGGTGACACTCCCGTCTGCCGCCTGCGCGGCACGCCGTACCTGGCCGGCAGCGCGATCACCATGCCGCTGTGTTACCGCAACGCGATCGAACACATCGGCCTGAGCGAAGCCGACGCCAAAACCCTGCTCTGCGACAACCCGGCCAAACTGATCGCCAAGTGGCTCAAAGACTAACCCCCGCCCCCGGAATCCCCGCCCCCGGCAACCCCCGGAAGTCTCAGAACCCCCGTCCCCGGAGTCCCGGAAACCCCCACAAACCCCGTAGTCCCTCGGACGCACACCAGCGACGCGGAAGTGTCCAACGTTTAGCCGCCGCATGCCAATGCGGCGTTGCGCCAAATTACTTCCACGTTTCCAATGATCGACATGGGCACGAACCATCTCAAACCTTCCTCTTCAACCGGCATTAACCGCCCGACCATTCACCATCTGAAACAACCCCGACTTTTACACTTCTTTACGTAAAGCCGTTACAGCCCCATTTTTCGTCCGCCAAAATCGTGTCACCTTCAAATTCGTCATCCACTCGCGTCTGTTTGCTGAATAGATGACGGCGCACGTACGAATCAGCCGAGCACTTGCCGCTAAAACAACATCAAAACTGACTGTGATGTCTTCTCTTAAGAATTCGTTGCGCAAATAAACAAGCGCCATGTCCTGACCAGTCGTTGACTGTCGGCAGACCGTGGTTCCACTTCTTCTTATATGACGGCCATCGCCATTGACAAGACGAAAGCAACACGAAACAACATCGCATCCCGCGCAGTTTGTCGGGTAGTTCAGCCGTCTTCTCGCAACGGCCCGAACAGGCTGGCATCAACGAAGCTCAAATAGAAGCCGCCGCATGTGAATGCGGCGTTGTGATCGATCGCGTTCAAGTGTTACTCAATCGAAATGGGCAATCAGATTTCGAGTACTACAGACACTCGGCGAGTAACTTTTGAACCGCCGCGTCATCCTCATATGCGGCAGCCAATTCTCGAAGTTCCGCCAACAGCGAGTCGCGGCGCTCAAGATCATTTTTATCCTTCAAGGCACGTTGCACGATATACAAGCCCTTCGCCAGCCACTCTCGAACTTCGGTATCTTCCTCGTATGCTCTGGCCAATATTCGCAGTTCGGCCAACAGCGAATCGCATCGCTCAAGGTCGTTTTCATTTTTCATCGCATGTAGTACGTCATACAAACCTTTCGCCAGCCATTCTCGTACGCCGGTTTCTTCCTTGTACGAATTGCCCAGTGTTCGTAACGCTTCCAACATGGAATCACGGCGTGCTGGTTCACCTTCATCCCTCGCATAATAGAGCAAGCTGTACAAACTCCTTGCGAGTGACGCGCGAACGAACGCATCTTCTTCATGCGTTCGGGCCAGGTCCCGCAATTCATCCAGCAGCGAATCGCGGCATGTGGGGTCATCTTCAGTCTTCGGGCGATTCAGCGTATTGTGCAGTGCCTTTGCCAGGCTCTCCCGGACCATCGCGTCGTCACTGTGAGCCCGGGCCAGTACCCGCAGCTCTTCCAGCACCGAATCTCGACGCTTCCAGTCGTTTTCAGTCTTCGCGTACCACAGTCTGTTGTGCAAAGCCTGAGCCAGAATTTCTCGAACCGCTGTGTCCTCTTCGTGTGACTCGGCTAATGCTTGTAGTTCTTCCAGCAGTGAATCCTGTAGTGCCGGTTCATTTTCATCCATTGCCTGGAATATCACCTCGAACAGTCCTCTGGCCAGTGCCTCACGGACCAAGGTGTCACCTTCGTGGGCTTCGGCCAGATCCCGTAGTTCCTGCAGCGACGAATCGCGGCGCGCAGGATTATTTTCAGTTTTTGCGTGGAACAGTGTGTTGCCGAGCCCCTTCGCCAGTCGCTCTCGCACCTGGGCATCTTCGACATGCGCGCGAGCCAAGTCCCGCAGTTCGTTCAATAGCGAGTCGCGGCGTGCAAGGTCGCCCTCATCCTTTGCGAATCCCGCCATGTAGTAAAAACCCCTGGCCAGCACCTCGCGAATGACCTCGTTTTCCTTGTGTGATTCAGCCAACGCCCGAAGTTCTTTGAACAGCGATTCGCGACGAGGCAGATTACCCTCGCCCGTCGCTTCATACAGCACGTTGAACATACCCATCGCCAGCCACTCTCGTACCTCGACGTCTTCACCGTGCGCTTGGGCCAAGGCGCGCAGTTCGGCCAGCAACGAATCGCGGCGTGCAGGATCACCCGCCTTCTTTGCGTGGTTCAGTGTGTTGAACAACCCCCTCGCCAGTTCATCTCGCACGGCGGCGTCCGCTTCATGGGCAGCGGCCAATGTGCGCAATTCCGTCAGTAACGAGTCGTGACAGGTAGGGCCTTTTTCATTTTCCGATTCTTTCAGTGTGTTCCCCAAAGCCCTCGCCAGTTGTTCGCGAAGCTCGGCGTCATTCTCATTTGTTCCGGCTAATTCCCGTATTTCCGCCAGCAGTGAATCGCGACGCGCCAGGTCGTTGTCCTCCAGCGCCTGATCCAGCATCTCCAGTAAATCCATTGCCAGTAGCTCCCGAAACCTTTGTGTTGTCGTTATACATCCTGGCTTGCGAGAGCAGTATGGGAAAAGCCCGTTTGGGTATTTTTTAAGCGCGTTTTTGGTTGGCGTCGTTAATAAAGATGAAGTTTCGCATTGAACGCGCCATATCGTCGGTAGTTCTGTTAAACCGGGACGAGTGGATATACCGTCTGCCGTACCGAAGAGTATTGCTATCTGGCTTGGGTATTCGGCGTCAGCTGTCACTGCTGCTGATTACATAAACCACAGAAGAATCAGGTAGATGAAAATGCCGACCATCAGGAACGCGACAAGAAACAGCACCGTTGTCGAGATACGCCAGAATATCGGGGACTGCTCGGCAGGAACTGCCGCCTTGATGCCGCCGCCGAATGGGAGAATGATCCGACGGCGTACCTGAATAATGCCGCTGTTTAAACATCCGAACACGCCGTATGCGACTGCGAAGAGAACGAATATTTTGTAGGCGATCGAGTCCAACATTTGGGATAATATCCGTCGGTTTAATTACTGATCGACCATCGACAAGAACTGTCGGGCAACAACTCGTATTATACCGGCTGAGAGTCAGTGTGTTCCCCAAAGCCTTTGCCAGTTGTTCCCGAAACCTTGGTGTTGTCTTTATACATTCCGGCTTGGGAGAGCAGGGTTGAACAGGGAAAAAAGACAAGCGGTTCGGGGGTGACGAGCAAGTGATGCCGCGCCGAATACGTTTGTCGGCGTCAGTCATCCGCGAGGCCGCTGCAATGCGTCACTATTCCGGTTCGCGATGCTGATGGCATGATCGAGGGCCGAGCCGCGCATGCAACCCAGGTCGATGCACGAGAAATTTGATCCTGTACGATCAGGCAGTGCGGCAGATGCCATCCCTTGAGTCATTCCCGCGGAGAGTTCTCGGGGGCGTTGTTTCGCTTCCGGGGTGCGGTGGTTTAACTCCCGGGGGTCGGGGGGATTCCGGGGGCGGGGGGTTCGCTTCCGGGGGGGCGCATGCGGAGGACACAGAGACGGGGGTAAGGGGTTGAGGGATACGGGGCAGTGGCTTTTGACCTGGCCGTCGGCCGGGGCTTGCGTTTCCCGGCCGGCTTGGTGATGAATCCGATTGCATTCCGCGCCGGGTCATCCCCCCTGGGGACCGCGCGGAATGGCGATGGCTCATGCCGGTCTTGAACCGCTGCCTTCACGCTCTGTGCCCTCCGTAAACGCCACCCCCGGAAGTCCCGGAAGTTGTTCCGGTCCCGGGAAGCGCCCTTTCAGGGCTGCGCTAAACAAAATTGTTTGATTCTGTTTTATGAAATCTCTCTTCCTCTCTGGGAACCTCTCCTTTCTTTCATGCCTTGAACACAACTGAATTCATCTCTGCCTTCTTTCTCTGTGCTCTCTGTGAACGCTGTGGTGAATCATGGCTATGTCCCGAGATCGGACCCCGTGCCTCAGAACGCAGCCCGTGTTCTGAACCCCCGGAATCCGGAAACCCGCAAGTCTGGCTTAAGCCGACACTGGCCACCGGATTGGAATTTAACGACTCGCCAAAGCATGTTAACAGTATAAATACAGATTAAAACAGTAAAAATACATAAATCACGCCACGTAAATAAGTTGCGAATATAAAAAAGTTTGGCAAGATATCGTCTCAGATGAGCAAGAAGCGTAACTCCATCGAGATCACGGACGAGGCCAATGATGTCCTGGAACGCATCAAGGACTGGTCCAAATTGCCGAAGAACCATTCTTTTGAGCGCATCGTGCGCTTCTTTGAAACGCTTCCGCGTGAAGTTCAGGCTGCTGCACTGATGACCGTCCCGCAGGATATGCAGGGCGACCTTGCGGATGCAATGCTCAAACGCCTTAAGAAGTCTGGAAGTGGTGGGGCATCCACTGGCAAGGGTAGCCTGCCGAAGACGCGCATCTCAAAAGGCAAGGCCAAGTCTTAACTAGGTAGGAAGCCGAAGGGGCCCCTAAGCGTATTAAAGCGGGACCCAGCAATGGCAAGAGGGGGTTCAAATCCGGTAGAGAATGGATACGCGGATGACAAGGTGGGAATCCAATTCAAGAATAATAATGATTTTATTCTTTCATATTATGTGATTCGACGTGTGTAAATATCGTGTTGAAGTATTTTTATGGTTAAGAAGAAAAATATGAATCTGGCTGTTCCCGTGACGCTGGCGGAGAAGTTTGACAGCGTGGCCCAGCGTTACGGCAACGCGAAACAGAAGGGTCTGAGCCTGTCCGCTGCGCTCCTCATGTTCATCGAGGCGCATCCGCAGGAGCAGGTCGATCATATCAAACGCGTCCGGGATGCGGAGTTGCAGGATCTCGTCGATGAAATGGTCCAGGAAGCACTGCGGCGACAGTCCAAGGCTGTTGCAAGCAGGGGGGCCATGAAGAAGGCCGGTGAACATCAGGGTAGCCGACCTAAGAAAGCCGCATCAACTCGTAAGGGTAACCCGCGATCAGCTAAGAAGCCGAAGCGGTCTGACAGTAAGTAAGAAGGGGCTGAAACGGTATCTGCACTGTTTCGGCGCTTGTTGTGTGACAATTCGGCGAAGCTGATCGCCAGGTGGCTCAAGGATTGAGTTGCGAATCCAGCTTGAGCAGCCAGATCGTGTCATCGCTGCCCACCAATAAAAGTTCACGTTTCGGCATCCATCGCATGGCAGTGTTATATCTCGCGCTATGTTTGCTCCCCTTCAAGGGGGAAAGCCCTTCAATACTCCCGGTTTTCAGGCTCAGACGTGTCCATTTGTAGCCGGTCCACAGCCAGTCACCAATGCGAGCAACAGGTGCATATCCGTGCCAGTAAGCGCGGGCGAGTGCGTCTGACTTTCGCAATTTGTCTGTGATTTGATCATCAGAACGAGGTTGTGAAACTAATAATGAAAGTTTGCTGGCTGAAAGATCAAACCAAGCATGCGTCGTAGTCCCCTGAATCGAGAGGACAACACCGTTTGGATCTGGGGCGCTCAACAGACCCGTTGTTCCCGAAGAGGAATTTAGATGAACAATTTGCTTTGGTGGTTCCCCGGAAGGTGACCATGTCCAAAGGCCGTGACGTTTGTTCCGCTGGTCGGTATTCCATCGATCATTGGCGATATGAGCCGCAAAAATGAAGCGATTGTGCTTGGGGTCCGGAATGATCGCGGTAATAAGGAGGCGGCCGGCGTCGTCAAGTTCCGACTGTTTTTGCTTACGTGCTGCTGATGCAATAACTTTTACAGGTCGGGAGGGGTTTTTAAGATTGACTGCAACGAGATGCCCAGGATCACTGAGTGAAACCATCAGCCAATGGTCCATGACCGCGAGCGTACTGATCTTTTTACTGGGAAAGCCAGTCGTATCGTCAATGCTAAAGGGCTTTGTCCCATCACGTGGGATGACCCACACCTCGGAATCTGTCCTCGGCCATTTCATTACAGTGTAGTTTTTGGTAAATCGAACCCGTCCCATATTGGAAAATGACCGCCCGCCGGCGTTGATTGCCGATATCGGAAACGTCAGACGGCTGAGCCGTTCCGGTTCGCCACCGTTTAGCGGAACCTTCAGTAGATCCACGTGGGCCGATTTACTTGAGCCGGAGGAAGTGTACCAGTACCAATAAACAAGGACGAGAACGAGGTCTTCTACTACATCGGCCGACATAATTTGACCATATGCGGTTTTGTTCTGAGACGTGCAATAGGCCTTGGCATCAAAAAGTTTCAGTTCGGACGACCATGGACGTGTTGGTGGTGCAAGGTCTGGATACTTGGAGATTACTTCACTTCGCAGGGTGACTAGGTGTGCGGTGCGGTTTTTCTTGCCCAGGCGTTGAATAGCTGGATCGATTTGAGCAAATGCCCATTGCCGTTGTTGTTGATCACCACGTTCGATTAAGGTGCGCAGCCACCCCGATAGGTAGTATCCGTTTCCGTGTAATGTCAGTTTTTGAGCCGCCAGTTCAACGGCTGGCAGTAGTGCCGGACGGTCACGAACCGCTTCTGCGGGGTGATTCCGAAGCTGACCACCAAAGAGCCTGATGCCGTTACTTATGATCGTTTGTAATACCAATTGAGTGTAGCGATCTGTAGAGGATACGTGCGGCGCGATATCAGTTATTAACTGATTGAGTTGCTGTAGTGCCGTCGCCTGATCAATTCGTTCGAGCTTCTGGGCCGCCCAGAGCCGCATCATCCGGCCAAAGTAGCGTACGAATGGCTGTGGGTGTTCACACATTCGAACCAGTGACGGATAGATTGCTTGTGCCGTATCCGAGCTGTCCATGCCATGAATGTCTCGTATTCTGTAAGTGAATCCGGTGCCGTTATCCGCAGCGAAAGAGATCGGCAGTTGCTTGAAGGGAAGCCGGAAACGAGATGCCAGGGGAGTGGATGATTTGTAACCATCCTCTGATAACCGATCGTCCTCCAGCAGATCGATCCAACCCTCAAGCAATTCATGCAGTTGCTTCGACAGTTCTTTTGAATCTTGACAGTAGAGTGGCGATAACCAAATCTGAGTATGGATATGTTTTATTGACCAGAACAGTTCACCTGATGTGTTTGGATTGCGAGAGATATTTATATGTAGGCGCGAAAGTTGGCTGTATCGCTCACGCACCCCCTCAATTGCCGCATGTTGTTCCGCATTCGCAGGATTAATATGTCGCCAGTAACCGATCAGGCCATGCAGGTGCATGCTTAATAACGACTTGGTAATAAGATTCGGATTCTCGAGCGTCGGCTTCCTGAAATACTTGGGGAAAGGTGCGAGCAAAACATCGGCGTGCTTCAATGCGTCTATCGTCAGATACTCGAGACGGTTCAATATATTGTCGGAAAACGTTCTTTCAATCGGCCGTTCATCGTAACGGTCAATATGCTCCGGATCGATCAAAGACTTGGCCAGCATGACCTGATTTATCATCAGTCCGTACTGATACGCTGGTGTACCGGGACGAAGCGCGTTGGCTGCCTGTGAAGCAGTAACTGAGTCAGCCCAACGTGATTGTCGGCGCAACGTTTCAGCTTCTATTGCAAATCGATGCGCTTCGGCCTGTCGATCTACCGCGACAGTATGAATCGCCTGTTGATCGAACACATCATGCGCCAGCCGCTTCATAATCGCGTCGATCCCGGCCGTCGCGTTTTTAGGATCAATCGTAGCGGCTGGCTGCTTGAGTACCTTGCCCTCAAGATTGCTGATCAGCGCCGCAACACGCCATTGCTCGTTGTCGCCGCGCGATGCTTCCAGCTGAAGCGTTACGCCGGCAGCTAACAGCGAGCCATTCTTTTGAACATCCGCATCACGGATCGGCAGCGAATGTTCTGCCAGAACATGGGCCAGACGCTGCCGCTCCAATACGACGACGTTCGGTAGCGACAGCATTTTTCGCTGTACCAGTTGACTGATGCTTTGTAATGATCCGTCCATATCGGTCGGCAAATCCGCGTTACGCGGCGGCAGGGCTGCAACGAAGCACCATCCGGCGGGTCCCTGTTGATACTTGGCCAGCATGGTCTTCACGATCGAAATGACAGCATCCTTTTCGCTCGCTTTGTTGGCTGCCAGCGTAAGGTCAACCAGCCGTACGCCCGTGCGCGCTTCAAATCCCACGAGGCCGATGGCGCTACCGCTTACGGGGTCCACTTCAATCACCAGAAAGAGGTCGGCGCCGAGTAGTTCCGCGATCTTCGGCAGTGTTTGTGGATCGACCAGCCCGGCCTTGTTCAGAGCCTGTTCATTAAGGACGCGCGCAATGGCCTCGCGTTCCACCAGCAACAATCCCGGCTGTCCCGTCAACGACGCGGTCATGATTTCCTGCAGTTGCGTTGCCTGCTGCGAACTGCCGCCGGTCGTGACAATGGCAAGCTTCGCCGGCTCGGCGGCGTGTGCGCCTGCCGTGACTATCAGTACACATGCAGCGATCATCCATGTTCTTGTTACTGTCTCTAGTACTTTCAAACAGAAGTCTCCGGTCAATCCTGTGATCGGTCGCATCATTGATTTCGAAGCGCTCGGTATGGTTCACAAGGTCGCGCGCAAGTGTAAGAAAATTGCCAAAGGTGTTAACTGCGATCGCAAGATCGATACCTGTTCATGATAAGTGATGCGCGGCGACACAAATTTTTTTGATACAACTGAAAAGAATATAAAAATGTATCGTATTAGCGTTGATATTGCCGTTTGGAACTCATATCAAGTCTTTACACGTCCAGTGATTAGCCAACAGAGTGGCGTCTGGTATTTCCCCCGGTTTTTTCTGCATGCTTTACATTCTCCAGAGTGAGGTTGTCGCCTACACCTGCGACTCAAACGCACCCTGGTGGTGTCGAATCTCAGGGGTGCCATCTTTCGGCAATGTAATGCCGATCACGTCAAAGCGGATTGGTCGATCGGTCAGGTGATACTGCCTTGCGATTTGAGCGGCCAGCTTGACGATGCGTTGCTGTTTCTCGCGATTGACGCGGAATTCCGGTTGGCGGTAGGGGTGGCTTTTCTCGGCTGTCTTTACTTCCACGAACACGACCGTTCGGCCGTCCGGGGCGGTAGCGAGAATATCGATTTCGCCGGATCGGTTCTTCAGGTTCCGGGCGATGATTTTGTAGCCGAGGCCGCGCAGGTGTTCGGCTGCGAGTGTTTCGCCGCGCGTGCCGACAGGTCGGTTGGGTGACAAGAATTTGCCGAGCCAGTTTTTGAGTTCTTCAAGTCTGCCGGGGCTCATGACGCCCGGGCGTACTTGTTAATGGCGATGTCCAACAGCTTGCGCATCATCTGTTCGATGGAGTTGAAGCTGCCGTTCTCGAACAGCCTGTCCTGATACTGTTCTGTCAGCTTGGAGAACTGCTGCTGTCGCAGCTTTTCCTCGATCTGGGTTTGGGCTTCACGCAGCGTGATGCCTTTGCCCGTGCTTAACGTCTTGAGGTAGATCCAGAGGTATCGCCTGCTGCCTTTTTTCAACTCCAGTCGTTCGGTATGTTCGCCTTGCTGGAGCTTCAGGACCGCTTCATTCAGGTGCGCCGGGCCGAAGATATTGTCGCCGGTAACGGCCTTGGCGAATTCGCCTTGTTTCTTGGGTTCATAGTCATTGAGGTTTTCGTCGGCCGCCAGTTCGAGGAACGGCTTGCCTTCCACAAGGTCCAGGTCGATTTTGTCGGCAGTGGATTTCTTGCGCGTCTGGATCATGTGCACCGTGCGGCCCGGTGGGGGGTTGAACTCTTTTTCGTGGCGCCTGTAATAGCGCTCGATGTCTTTGCGCGTCACGTTGACCTTGGGCAGCAACTTATCGCGCAGATAGGACTGGACGATCACCTGCTGACGCGTGCGTTCCATTTTCTGGTCGAGCGTGATGCCGCTGGTTTCGCGCAGTGTGCCTTCGGTCAGGGCGACTGAGCCGCGGCCGATCGAGCGAACCAGTTCCTGCCGCCGTTCTTTCAGGTATTGCAACAGGCCGTAGTTCTGTTCGGGTGTGAGTTGCTGTTCGGCTTCGCCGAGAATCAGCGAGTCTGTAATCTGTTGTTCGAGACGTTTGGCGATCAGCGCGCCGGCATTGCGACGAAATTCCGACGGGCTGAGCGTTTCGCCCAGTCGTTTAAGTTGTTCGTGCATCGGTTCGAACACTTCACTGGAATAGAGCGGGCGCCCGTTGACCTGACCCACCATGGCTTCGATGGCGTAAGCCGTGGTGGCGCTGAGTGTGGTTGAACTTTGTTTGCTGCTTGAGTTTGCACGCGCCCGCCGACTGGCCGAGCGGGTGAAACGCGGCGAGTCGCTGTTCGCCGGCTTGACGCGCGGCACATCGCTGGCCGACAGGCCGGAGGTCGCGATCACGCCACCCTGATTGGCGCGGTGCGTGTCAACAATGAAATCGTCCGGCGACAGCGGCTCGGTCTTTGTTGCCTTTTGGGGCTTGGCTTCGACCGGCGCCTGTGCCTGATCCGTATCGGCGGACTCGTCAGCGGCGACGGGTGCCGGGTCGTTCGCGGCTTTTTGTCCGCTTTTGCATGCAGCCAGGCTCAGAACGGCAGCGCCGAGCAGCAGAACAGTGATCCATTGAACGCGATTAATGCTCATCCGGGCTAGTGTAAAACATTTTCTGGCAGGTGTCGCGGCGCGAAGGATTAAGCCTTGATCGACCGGGTGGCGATGGATAGCATGCTTACAGTTCATGCGTTTTTCACCTGCCGAAATTCGGTTCCCCTTCTAAATCGGAGTTGCCCAATGGTTCTCGCTGCCTGCCGCAATGCGTTCGTTATTCTTGCAATAGTATGTATTTACGTAAGTACGACGATTGCGGAGACGGTTGAATATGAAATTGGCGGGCCGCTGGCCGGCGTCAAGCTGCCGAAGTTCCCCACGCAGCACGGGGAGGCGCCGGGCTATCCCGGATCGATCCCGGCTCTGGTCGAAAAGGGAGAAGTCATTAAGGACATGGGCAACGAGTACCGCGAGTGGGGGCCGCAGGGGATGGGGCCGGAGTGGGATTTGTATCCCGGCTCTGTCGAGCACTGGCGTGCGTACATGTTCAAGTACATGCCGATCCGCAGTTTCTTTGATCGCCAGAGCCAACTGAAGAATTGGGTGGCGCCGAACCTGCCGGGCGTCGATGCGGCGCAGGCAAACACGTATGCCGAGCCGGTCGTGTGGGTTCCTCGCCATGGCTATAAATATCCCAAGACGGGTAAGTATCGCAGTGCGGTGCCGGTTGTGAAGTTGACGACCGACTCGTCGGCGATTCCGCTTGATCTGGGAACGCTTGAGCCGGGGCTGTACACCGTTCGTTTGATCGGAGCTGCGCGCGAAGGCACGGTGCGCCCGTTCCGCGATCCGTTGTTTGTGGAGATGTCGATCAATGACGGCTTGAAAGGGAAGATCTCTCACTACCGCGTTCGTGCCGGCTACTGCGATCAGTTTTACAGCGTGGCCAATCTGTATTTTCACGCGCCGACCAAACGCGCGTACCAGGCGGAGTTGAAGATCGGCAAGGGATCGAAAGTCGAACTGCTCGTACACAACATCAGCCTTGATGATGTGCTTGCGGGCACCGAGCGCCGGGCAATCAAGACCCGCCGAACCAGGGAGGACCTGATGGCCAAGGGGCAGGCTGCCCTGGAAGCGCGCAAGAGCAAAGGCCACACGATCGTGGAGCCGCTTGGTGAGGATGCGCGTTTGAAACGTGACGCACAGCTCTGGCGTTCACTTCCGGCAGTCAACGCGCAGAGCAACATCATTGGTCCGAATTACAAAAAGCCCGGCAAGTTGTACGGCATGATTCCCGGTGTGGATTCCGGCACAGACCAACTGACGGACAAACAGATTGTCGAGCAGCATGGCAGCTGGCATCTGCCGGGCAGCCGCGGCCTGAGGGGTTACACATTTCCCAAGGACATAGATCCGCTGGACGTGTTCATTGTGAACCCCAAGCTGAATCTGATTTACACCTATGAGGACCTGCACGCCGGCAAGTCGTTGCCTGATCCGTATCCACTAAAGGATGATGGGGCCGGCCTGTTTTTCCCTGACCCGGACGATCCGGCGAGGGGCAGCATGTGGGGCCCGATCGGGTACAACGTGCACTACCGGGTTCGCAACTATTACAACAGTGTCGGCGCATCGATCAGGCTCTACGGTCAGCGGGGGGAGGTCGACCATCTGCACGACGCGGCGTTGATGTTGGTGGCATGGTCGTATCAATTCCCGGCGCGCGAGTACGGCGACATGTTGCACAACACCGCCCACGAAGTCGGCCCGCACATGCGCGACCTTTCGGTTCGCCGGCGCGGCACCATGGCCGCGTTCTTGCCGGGCTATCCACAGTATGTCAAGCCGATCATGTATCAGTACGACCAGCTGTTTGACTACATTCAGTCCAGCGACAAGCTGGCCGCATCCGTTGGGCGCTTTGTGCCGTGGGTCAAGGTGCCGCGCGATGTCGTCAAGTTGATCGATACATACCTGGTGCAGACGACGGCCAAACGCATCATGCGATACCACTACCACACGGACGTGGTGGACATTGCGAATCTCGCGTCAGTGGTCGGCGACACAGCCGTGACGGACCCTTGGATGGAATGGCTCTTCAGCCGCTCGTTTATTTACCCGCTGCCAACCACGGGGGTGCAGGACGCGATGATCAGCGGTACCACGCGTGAGGGCACGGAGACCGTGGGCTCCACTTATTACGCTCAGGAAGAGGGTGCTGCGCGCATTGCTGCTTCGCTCGATCAGTATCAGGCGGCGAGCGGCAATCCGAAGTACGACCTGTCGGACCAGTCGCGCTATCCCAAGCCGGTGGCGCATGTGAACTGGCGCCTGGACAATATTGTTGCCGGCGGGGACTTCCTGCGCATCGGTGATGTATGCGGGCCGGACAAGGTGCCGGGTCATACGTTGCGAAAGCTGGAGTTTGCCCGCCACGGCTGGCGCTGGACGCAGAACCCGAAGTTTGCATTCATTATCAAACATTACCTGAAGCGCGAAACAGAAAGTGACGATCAGTGGTCGCGCATTGAGAAGGCCGCGGCAACCGTCAATCGCGCGCCGTGGCTTGATTTGCACAGCCGTGTGCTGCCGATGTGGGCCGGCATTCTGGAAACCGGGCATCAGCATGATGATTACCGTTTCCGCCGGGCAGCGTATCTGCGCGTTGGTTACGGCATGGGCCATCACCATTACGACACGCTGGATCTTCAGTTTGCCATGCATGGCCTGCCGATGACGGTTGATGGCGGGCAACGGCCGAGCTATTCGGTGCCCGCTGATCGTACGACGCGCATTCACAACGTAGTCGAAGTGGATGGCCGATCGAACTACAACCATTCATGGGTACACACGCTGGCTGATCATGCCGGCGCGCGCTACTTGCATGCCGAAGCGCTCCCCTCCAGCGAAGGCGTCAACTTCATGCGGCGACAAATTACGCTGATCGATGTGGACGAGGGTAGCAGTCCGCGTGAAGAAATAGCGATTGCCAACCAACGGCCGCGCAGCGGAACGCCGGACAAGGGGCTGGTCACGCCGAACAGCTATATCTTCGACGTCTTCCGCGTGGATGGCGGCAAGCAGCACACGTATTGCTTCCACGGCCCGCTGCATGATGATTTCCAATGGAACGCCAAAGGAGAATCGACGCCCGACCCGCAGAGTGAAGAGGGCAAGTACCTCAGCAAGTTCAGCCTCAAGCCGGAGATGAACTTTGCCGGCGAGGCGCCGTCTGACTTTGAAGCAACCTGGCGATATGCGGCTTGGGTTGAGGGCCCGGGCCGCGGCGTCAAGGAAATGCTCGGCCCGCGTTACGATCCGGATGGGCCGAGGTATTACACCAAGCTGCATCTGCTCGGGTTGGAAGATCATCGCGCTTTGCGTGGGCAGTTTGTCTGCCGGCAGTGGGGCTACGAATGGACCAATGCCATGATTCAGTGCAAGGCAGCTGAGGGTGGCGCCCTGTCCAGTGCGTATGCGGCGATCATCGAACCGTATGCCGACAAGCCGTTCATTACGGAGGCGACGCGTTTAGCAGTGAAGGGCAATGGCGCGGACGCAACCCGCGCGGTGGCGGTGCAGGTCAAGACGGTGAGCGGGCGTACCGATTTGTGTTTTTCAGATGGTCAGCCAAATCAGAAACGCCAACTGCCGGATGGCACAGAGGTGTCCGGCGAATATGCCTTCGCGTCGCGCGATGCAAAGGGACTGTGCCAGGCCACGCTCGTCGGCGGCACCTTGCTGAAGACGAATGGCCTGACGATCAAGCCGGACGTCTCGCAGCGCACCGGCAAGGTGACCAAGGTCGACTACCTTGCCCGTAAGGTTTGGATCGATGAGGGTTGGCCTGCGCAGCGCGACGGCGGCGTGGTCATGCAGATCGGCCTGCCCGAAAAGCAACACCTGACGACGTACACCTCTGCCGAAATTGAGCCATCGGACAACGGTACGATGATCCGCATGCGCAACGGCGCCGATCACTACCGTTCCGCCATTGAGGAGTGGAGCAGCGACAGTGTCATTGTCTGCAAGCAGAAGCCTATGATGGAGTTCGTTCGCGGCAACCGCGACGGCTGGGTGGCTTCCAATGACGACATGACCAAGTTCTGGCGCGCTGAATATCTTGGCAAAAATACCTTCCGCCTGTATGGCAGCCCCGCCGCCGCCGAAGACTTCGGCAAGGACGGCATCGTGCGCCTGTGGGAGTATGGCGTGGGCGATCAGGTCAGCACGACCACCAGCGTCTCGCTTCGCCGCACCGACGCCGGTTACTATGAACTATCCGGCAACGTCGGCGTTACGCTTTTGACTGAAAAGCCCATGCAGGTCAGCGAAGATGGCAAAATCTGGCAGCCGCTTGGTAAAACAGGCAAGTGGACTGCGGAGAGATTGCTCGATCGGCCGATTTATATAAAGATGTAGGTTGTCGATCGTGATTATTTTTGCTTGTCGCGCCGAAAGGGCGGCGCACGGGAGGGGTTTTGTTGCAGTATCAGATTCATTACACCGATACGCCGCCCGCGTTGGACGGCCAGTTTGATGCTGCTGTCTGGTCGCCCGCTCAAACAGACGAGATCGCGATTTTTCATCCGACCAGCGTGCGCGTGCGCCCGCAAACGCGTTTTCGAATGCTTTTTGACGATGAAAACCTGCACCTGATCTTCCAGGTGCACGACCCGTTTGTGCATAGCGTTCATACGGCACTGCACGACAACGTCTGCCGCGACAGTTGTGTGGAATTTTTCGTTGAACCATTGCCGGGCTTCGGCTACTTCAACTTTGAAGTCAATTGCGGCGGCACCCTGCTGCTGTTCCATATTGATGATCCATCCCGGCGCGGCAGCGACGAGAACTTTCGCATGCTGGAGAAGGTGCCGAAGAAGTTGATCGATACGTTCGGTATTTATCATTCCATGCCGCGCGTGGTGGACCCGCCGATTGACAAGTGGACCGACTGGACCATTCAGCTGTGCATTCCGTTTGCGTTTTTCAGGGAGTACATCCCACAACTGCCGAACCCGGCTGGCTCCACCTGGCGCGCCAACCTGTACAAGTGCGGCACCGAACGCGGCCATTGGGCGTCATGGGCGCCGATGCATGAAGAAGAGTTGAACTTCCACCGCCCGGAATTCTTTGTTCCGATCTGTTTTGATGCGGTCGGCGCGACGCCTGAAAGTTCGCCGAGTGACGCGGATGATCCTGAATTGGCTGGCCAGACAAGTAGCTGATCGCGCGTTACACTGTTTCCATCATGTCTGCCGCAGAAGAACAACCGAAATCAACCAATAAGCCCAAGCTGATTGTCGGCCTGATCGTCATCGTTGCTGCTGTTTCTTTCATGCTGTACCAGCGACAGCAAGGCGCGTCGATCAATGCTTACAACCAGATCATTGAAGAGAAATTCAATCAGGGTCACTATGGTGAAGCCGCATCATTGCTCGAACAGATGCGCAACAGCGCCACTGGTGAATTGAAGCAGTCGATTGACCAGACGCTTGTCCAGTGCTATCAGGCGATGGCTCAGGACCCGGCCAATTCACTGAAACAGTCCGCCGACCTGCTACGCAAGGCGCAAGCGATCGATCCGAATGCGCTGACGGAGCAGGAGAAGAAGATTGTTGAGCTGAATCCGTAGCACCTTAGATTTCGGGATTTCTTGCCGGGTTCTGTTGTCGAACAGGTGTATAATGTCCCTTTCTTTGACTGTTTGGCCAACCCGTATTTCGGGGGTGGAGTATGCCGTTACACAACGATGAGCCGACCTTATCTGACCTGCTGGATCGTTCTGAACTAGTGAAACAGGTCGCGGAGGAAATCGCCGGCTGTGACCCACCGACAGTATTTGGAATTCACGGCAGTTGGGGTTCTGGCAAGACCAGTTTTCTTTTACAGCTTCAATGTGCGTTGACTGGAGAATGTCAACATCTTGGCATTGCCAAGGCGAAGGAAGCAAAAAATTTACAGGTAATTAAGAACAATGACCTGACCGTTGTATGGTTTGAAGCTTGGCGATATCAACACGATCAGATGCCAATCGTTGCGCTGCTTCAGGAAATTCGCGCTCAGTTACCGATGACATCGAAATTTCTTGATCGCGCCAAAAAACTCGGTCACGTTGGTATTCAAAGTGCACTGTTTGCGATCGAGGGAATCACGAAGCACATCGGCGTTAAGGCCTCCGCTATTCAGAAATCCGGTGAGCAATGGGAAAAGGATCATTACGCGATACCGCTGCCGTCACACGCAATACGACAGCAGCTTGAATATGCGATCGATCAGATAATCGGATCGCCACAAGGCGACAGTCGGCCACGTTTGGTTGTGCTCATAGACGATCTGGATCGATGCCAGGGTGCAGCAGCATATCGACTGCTGGAGGGGATTAAGATCTATCTGAACCTTCCTAACTGTGTTTTTGTATTGGGCATGAACCAGCAAGTCATCGAGGACGGTATTTCTCGGGAGTTTGCCGGGTCTGAGGAAGACCCCGGCCAGTGCAAAACGCGCGCGCGTGAATATCTTGAGAAGCTTTGCCAGGTCATCTGGCACTTACCATTAATTGACCAGGCAGAGAGCAAGTTGAGTCACTGGATGGGGGCTGGTGATTCGGCTTTCATTGATGAAGTGTCTGACTTAGTCAAATCGCACAATTTACTGCCACTGAATGCTCGCAAGATTAAGTCATTTGCCAACACACTTCAGCGATTTCTTCACTTGGTGTCTTCTCACATCGACGAAAATGCTGATGAGCAGAAGCGCGAGTTGAAGGTGATGCTGATCATGGCCTATCTGTACCACTTCCATTTTGAGATTTATCAGGCCATTGAGTCCAATCCAAACTTCTATAACGAAAAATTGTACATATGGGCTGATACCGAGGATCGGCTGCGTGGCGGCGTCCATCCGGTACTTCGGCATGTGCAATCCATGTTTTCAAACAGAGATAATTCTGGAGTTGAAAAAGGGACAACGAAAAATCCCATATTCCCCCATCATGATCAAGCCAATGTCTTGCGAGCTCACGGCTTGATATTGGATCCGGAATTGGGAAATGTTGAGATAGATCTGATTCGAAAGTTCATCCTGCAGTGACCAAACGCAAGAAACAATCCGAATCGCATCCATTGGCTGAGCCATTTATCAAATGGTGGACGCCCGATCGAAGTCAGTTCATTGACCCGCGCAATGACCGGACACTGCTTGCATACTTTGACAAGATCAGACGATGGCATGGCTATATCCAGTTCATTGGATTGCCCCAGATCAAGGATAACGCTGACTTACCCATAGATCAGATTTATGTTCAGCCGCGCGTGAGTGACACGTATATCGACCCTGACACACCCACAAAAGATTGGCCGGAAACAAAGTCGCCGATCGATTGCCTTGCCGAACATCGTCGGGTTGTGGTGCTGGGCGATCCGGGTTCGGGCAAATCCACATTGGTGAGCCATCTGGCGTGGGAGTTCGCATGCAATAGTTCCGGACGGTTGGTTGACCGGTTCGGCCCGCTGGTGCCGGTACCCATGGTTCTTCGTGAACTGAATATTGACCAAACGAAGCTGGACAAAGATGGATGGCCTTACCTGATCGATGTTTTTCTTGAACATGAAATGGCCGCTCCACTAAGGTCGGGTGATAAATTAAATGATGTCATTGAGCGCGGCCAAGCCCTGTTCCTGCTTGATGGGCTGGATGAAATTGGCGACGTCGATGTCCGCAATTCACTGCGCAACAAAGTGCTGGCGGGTATGCAGCAGACACGATGTCACTGGCTGATCACCTCGCGCATAGTTGGATACGACCAGGTTCCTTTTCACAATGTACGACAAATGTTTGTCTCCGATGAAAATGGAAGTCCGTCATATGCTGTTTGTTCGTTGGCCGATGTTCCGTTTCATTATGATGAAGCAGGACTTGAAAAGGATGTGGTTAAAAGAGATGAGGCCGGCCTCGCCGTTGCGGCGGTCAAGTGGGAGAAAGAGCGTGCGGTGAAGGCGTCGCCAATCGTTTCTTTGGCTGCTCTTATAGAGCCGAGGAAGACGGTGATGGACGCCGAGCCTGCGTGGCCTGCACTGGTGTATGCCGCCCCGTTTTCTGATAAACAGATCGTTGAGTTTGTAGACAACTGGTATCGCGCCCGTATGCCTGCGGTAGAAAGAGCCGCTCAGGGCCGTGAGGATTTACTAAGTGCGATAAAGCGCGATCAAAGTATTGAGCGTCTGGCCCGTGTCCCTAACCTGCTTACCATGATGGCATTGATTCATCGCGTCCGAACGCGTTTGCCTCATGGCCGCGCCCGGCTGTATGAAGAGATCACCCAGGCATATCTCGAAACGATTGATGAATCGCGCGGCTTACAGGTAATCGAATACGACTACGACGGGAAGCTGCGATGGCTTGCTAAGGTCGGTTTTGAGATGCAGCGACGCCGATCTGATTCTTTGGAATTAAAACGTCGTAGGTCCGCTCAAGCGGAATCTCAACGAGAGATAATCATCGATCACCAGACGCTGATCGGTTGGATCAAACAGTCCATGCAGGAGACAGATGGCGAAGTAGATGAGGGGTTGGCGGAACGTTTCGTTGACTACGTCGCTCGTCGCAGCGGCCTGCTGCTGCCTCGGGGGCCGGAACAGTATGCGTTTGTTCATCTGTCCTTTCAGGAGTTTTTTGCTGCCTGTCATTTGATGGAAACAATTCTTGAGCCGGATTGGGAGAAAAGAGATCAAGACGATCCGGTCAGCCTGGATTCTTTGCGAAAGTATGCCGACGAGCAGAGTTGGCGGGAAACGCTCGTTCTTCTTTTTGAGCGCATTGCACAGAAGCGCAAGTGGCCTGACCGTCTCGCCAGGATGATTTACGACGGGTTGGAAACAGAGTCTGACAACTATCTGCCGAACGCGGTGGATAGTACAATGGCACTGCTGGCGCGATTGCTCATTGACCCTTTCTGCGGCTTGAAGACTGAGAAGAAAACGATTGCTGACGCCGTCTTTCGCTTTTTGAGACGCGACACCAAATATTTGTTCTTACGCTCGATAGGTACTGCAATGGTTCTTGGAACAGCGTCGTCAGAGGAAGTGGAAGACGCCTTGTCGGCTGTTGATGTCGCTCAAGTAAAGAGTATTGACTTGGCAGGGGTTGGGCTAAGCAATATTTCTTGGGTTGCCCGATTAATATATCTTCAGGAACTTTATCTGAGTAGTACAGGTGTAACGGACGTTAGTGCTCTGTCTAGCCTGACTGGTCTTCAGGAACTCTTTCTGACCGGTACCGGAGTAACGGACGTTAGCGCTCTGTCTGGCCTGATCGGCCTTCAGCGACTCTCTCTGAACGGTACCGGAGTAACGGACGTTAGCGCTCTGTCTAACCTGACTGGTCTTCAGGAACTCTCTCTGAACGGTACCGGAGTAACGGACGTTAGCGCTCTGTCTAACCTGACTGGTCTTCAGGAACTCTCTCTGAACGGTACCGGAGTAACGGACGTTAGCGCTCTGTCTGGCCTGATTGGCCTTCAGCGACTCGATCTGGACAGCACTGATGTAACGGACGTTAGTGCTCTTTCCGGCCTGACCGGTCTTCAGCGACTTTATCTGAGTGACACCAGAGTAACGGACGTTAGTGCTCTGTCTAGCCTGACTGGCCTTCGGGAACTCTCTCTGAACGGTACTGGAGTAACGGACGTTAGCGTTCTTTCCGGCCTGACCGGTCTTCAGCGACTTTATCTGGACCGTACTGGCGTAACAGACGTTAGCGTTCTTTCCAGCCTGACCGGTCTTCAGCGACTCGATCTGGACAGCACTGATGTAACGGACGCTAGCGCTCTGTCTGGTCTGACCGATCTTCAGGTACTTTATCTGGATGATACTAATGTATCGGACGTTAGCGCTCTGTCTAACCTGACTGGTCTTCAGGAACTCCATCTGAGTGATACTGGAGTAACGGACGTTAGTGCTCTGTCTAACCTGACTGGTCTTCGGGAACTCTATCTGGACGGTACTGGTGTAACGAACGTTAGTGCTCTGTCTGGCCTGGCGAACTTAACGATCTTTGGAATTCCATCTGAGTCCACTTGACGCTTCAATTAGTTACGCGCTAACAGTTGATGGACTAATCCAAATGGTTTACATCTGATCGCAGTCAATCATCGGAAACCCGCGATCCGTGAGGATACGGTCGACGCTTGGTGAATCCTTAAAACCAATCCCCGTAATCAGGCAGACGATGGTGCTGTCCGGATCGACGTCACCATTGGCGACTGCCGTAAGCGCGCCAGCAGCCGCCACTGCGCCGGCTGGTTCGCTGAACAACCCTTCCTCCTCGGCCAGTCGTTTTTGCATGTCCCATACTGCTTCGTCGGTCACCAGATGGCCGGTACCCTCTGACTTGCGGCAGGCTTGAATCACTTCGTTGCCGTCAATCACGGATGGCACTTGCAGGCCGCTGATCTGGCTGGTGCAATCGCATTCGTTGCCTTTTTCCGCCCCGCTTCGCAGGGCGGTGGCGATGGTGTCATTGCCTTCGGGTTGCACGCAGTGGACGGACGTGGGGCAGAGTTGATCGCCGGTGATGGCTAAGTCTTCAAACCCGCGCGCCACGGCAAGGGTCAGCCCGCCGCCGCCGGCCTGCACGAACACATGCATGCGGTCGGCGTCACACTGTTCGGCAATTTCGTAGCTGATGCTTTTTACGCCGCACATGCCGATCGGGCTGTAGTGAAACGCGCTGATCTGCATTTGCGCTTCGGGGTGTCCGGATTTCACCTTGATCGCTTCAAATGCCTTGTGCGTGACTTCCGGGTCGAGCCCGAACCCGCGCACGCGATACACGTTCGCACCATACACCATCATCTGTTTGAGCTTTTCCGGCGGGGCGGTTTCCACGGCCGCGATCTCGCAGCCGATCTTTGCCGCGGCGCAGTAGGCGGACAGGGCAGACCCCGTATTCCCGCTGGAGGTGGCAACGCACTCGATCTTGCCATTGGCCAGCATGTCGGAAATCGCCACGGCCGCAAAGCGGTCCTTGTACGATCCGGTCGGGTTGCCGGTTTCCAGTTTGAAGTACAGATTCTTTGCGCCGACCGACGGGCCGATGTGCTTCGAGCGTACCAGCGGCGTGTTGCCTTCGCCAAGGGTCTGTTGAAATTGTTCCGGAATCTCCGGCAAGCGATCAGCGAAACGCCAGATACTCATTGGTATTCCTCGGGGCAAATCAGGTGTTTGATGCTGTATGGCGAAAGCTGCTGCGTGATGCCGCCATCGATGGTGACCGTCGTGCCGGTGAGGTAGGACGCATCGTCCGATGCCAACATGCAGATGCTCTTTGCAATCTCATCCGGCTGGCCGGCGCGACGCAGCGGTGTCAGGTCGTCACAGAACTTCTTGAAGCGGTCTGAGATGTTGTCACCATCCGCATCCGCGTAATCGTTACTCATCTCGGTATCAATCGCGCCGGGGTTCAGCGCCACCACGCGAATGTTGCTCGGTCCGTACGTTGCCGCCAGTTCGTAAGTCATCGCATCCATCGCGCCTTTGCTCGGGACATACGCGGCACAGATGCCGGCCGCAAGCCGCGATTGAATACTGGAGATGTTGATAATGACGCCCTTGCGGCGGGTCTCCATATCTGCCGCGGCTGCCTTGGCAAGGAACGCCGGGGCAGTCACGCACACACGAATGGTTTTTTCCCAGGACTCAAGCGTGACATTTCGCATGGAAACAATTTCGCGCCAGGCCGCGTTGTTGACCAGCACATCAATGCGCCCGAACCGTTCGAGCACCTGTGGTACCAGGCTCTGCACCACGTCCATGTCCGACAAGTCAGCCGGGATCAGCAGTGACTGACCGCCCGCGGCTTCAACCTGCTCGGCCGTCTTTTGCAGGCCGGACTCCGTGCGCGCGGTGATGGCCACGTCATAACCGCGTTTGGCAAACTCTGTTGCCGTTGCCGCGCCGATGCCGCGCGAAGCGCCGGTGATCAGTACGATGGGTCGATCGCTCATGTTGCGTCTTCCTTATTCAATTCGGTTTCCAGCACCACCACACACCCCTCATTTTCATCAACCTTACAGAACGTATGGATACACAGCACCACACCCGTCTGCGTGCTGGTAATAGTTTCCACCCGGTCGCCGAGAACGTCTGACACCGTGCCGAGCGTGTCGCCGGGTTTCACACGGTCCCCAAGTTGCACGGCCGACTCAAAGAAGCCGGCGAACGGCGCCGGGTTTTGAACCTGCAGGTGGCCGGTGTTCGGGCGCGTGTCTTCGATTATGTGTTCAATGGCGGACACCGGCTGCTCCCGGTCGATCATGTCGAGCACGCCCATGACATTCAGGCAGCCTTCGTAATAAGCATCGGTCGCGCGCGGCTGCATGACGGCTGCTCCGCCGTACTCCGTGTAGATCCCCGGAATGTTCGCATCGCGCGCAACAGAAAGCGAGCGCCCGTCCAGGCCCGGACCAGTGCCCCACACAATCGGCAGGTTAAACGCCTTCGCCATCTTGCGCTGGGCATCAAGCACCTCGGCGTTGGGGTGCATCATGTAACCGCTGAGCGCCAGGATGTCGTAGATCGTCCCACCCGTGTGAAGATCGACGTAATAGTCGGCCGTGCGAATCAGTTCGCTCAGCGCATGCGCCGTGCGTTCCGTAACACTGCCATCCGGCCTGCCCGGGCAGGTGCGCGCCAAATCTTTCAGATCGTCCGCGGTCCGATGTTTGTGGTTGTACGAAGCTTCATTGACCACAGGCGCCAGCGTGACTTTCCCGCGCAGATTTCCGGGGGCGGGGGTTAACGTTTTGATCAACCGGCGAATCGCGGCCATCGGCTCAAATTCATCGCCATGCACGCCGCCGGTAATCAGCAGATGCGGGCCCGGCTGCTCACCTTCGATCACGCGTTTCTGAATGGTTACCGCTTCGCTCACGACCGGCTCCTGTCCCCGTGGTTGGGGGCATCATAACAATGTCTTCACATGCGTTTTGTAGCGGGAAATCCCGCGTTTTGCCTTCCGGAACGTCCGTTCGATTTGCCGGAAACGCCGCATCCTGCTATCAGTACCCGTTCTGTACCTGATGCAAGCACCATAGAGACGGAAGCAAAAGCCATGAGTCTGAAGATTGCAGTCCTGCCGGGCGACGGCACCGGCCCGGAAGTTGTTCGCGAAGCCCTCAAAGTCCTCGAAGTCATCGCCAAGGCCGAAGGCTTTGAATACACCACCGAACACTTTGACTTCGGCGGTGACCGGTACCTCGATTCCGGCTACATCATTGAAGACGAAGATCTGGACAACCTGCGCAACAATTACGACGCGATCCTCCTCGGCGCCGTCGGCCACCCCGATGTGAAGCCGGGCATTCTCGAGAAGGGACTCCTGCTTCGCACGCGGTTCGCGCTGGATCAGTACATCAACCTTCGCCCGGTCAAGCTGTATCCGGGTGTTGAGACGCCGCTGAAGGACAAGGGGCCGGACGACATCTGCTTTGACGTCATCCGCGAAAACACCGAAGACCTCTACTGCGGCGCCGGCGGCTTCCTCCGCAAGGGCACGCAGCAGGAAGTGGCCACACAGGAAATGATCGCCACGCGCTTCGGCGTGGAGCGTTGCCTGCGTTACTCGTTCGAACTGTGCCGCCGAAAGAAGGCGGAAGGCAAGGGTAAGGGGCTGCTTACCCTTGTTCACAAGACGAACGTGCTGACGTTCGCGGCCGACCTGTGGTTCCGCGCGTTCAACGAGATCGGCGACGCCGACTATCCGGACATCGAGCGCGACTACAACCACATCGACGCGGCCTGCATGTGGTTCGTCAAGAACCCCGAGTTCTACGACACCATCGTGGTTCCGAACATGTTCGGCGACATCATCACCGACCTCGGCGCGATGATTCAGGGTGGCATGGGCATCGCGGCCGGCGGTAACATCAACCCCGACCCGGGTGGTACCAGCATGTACGAGCCGATCGGCGGCAGTGCGCCGAAATACACCGGTCAGGACGTGATCAACCCGCTGGCCTGCATCGGCGCCATGGCCATGATGCTGCAGAACACCACCAACGCGGCCGGCGATCATGCCTGGCAGAAGGCCGGCGACCGTGTGGAAGAGGCCATCAAGAAGGTTACACCCAAGCTTCAGAGCATGGGCGCCGGCAAGATGGGCTATTCCACCACGCAGGTCGGCGACCTGGTGTGTGAATCCCTGTAGATGCAAAGCCGCGACCAGTGGTCGCGGAGCGATATTCAAATCGCGAATCAGTTTGTTTGGCCGTCGTGTAGTCGAAGACCGCGACCAATGGTCGCGGCTTTACAATCGCGCATTTGTGATTGTTTCGGATGTCTTTGTCGGCCCGGCGCGGTTTATGCCGTTCCCAAAGTTGCTACTGAAGAGCAAAAAAATTTTAGCTTTGGTTGCCCGGGACGGGTTATGATGTCACCTCAGTAGATGTTGTTGAATCAACGCAGGATCTAACGGGGGCAACTCACGTGGGCGACCTCAGACGCAAACATCTGGATCGAAGCGGTAACTATGGCGGCTTGCGTGGTGCGCTCCGCGCCTTGGGGCCATGTCTTCTCGTGGCCAGCATCTTGTTCATTAGTATTGGCTTTTATTTGGGTCTTAGCAGACGAGATGGTCTGCCCTCAATTCTTTTTTTCGCGTGTGGAGCCGTGATGGTGAGCGCTGGTGTACCCATTACATGGTTTGCCTATATCGGTGTCGTTCAAAGATACCTTGCCAATGAAACCGCGCCAGTCGAAAAGGACGTTGTTAACTACATGGCTGAAGGCACGCAGGAAGCCGTGCGAACAACCAGCCGCGCGGCGGGGGCGGGTCTTAGTGAGGGATTCGGCAACAAACCACTTGTCAATGTTGAAGTAGCCGAGTCTCCTAAACCGGTGGCCATTTGTCCAAGCTGCAAAGAGAAGAACGACCTTGAAGCGCGCTTTTGTGACGCGTGCGGTTCACCGATGAATGGCCAGCAATCAGACAATAGAAAAACCTGCGAGCACTGCCAGCATATCAACGATCACGATGCACGGTATTGCGACAATTGCGGCTTGCCGTTTGTGTGATCAGCCAGCCTACTTCACGCCGGCCGTCTGCGGTTTTGATAAACCTGCCGTCGACTGACCGGACGTACTTCCCGTTGTCTTGGGCGTGCCAATCCCATCCGCATCCTTCACCGGCACGACCAGATCAATCACGCGCGAGATCACCGGCAGGCGCGCTCCGGCGTCGCCGAAGTACTGGGCATACTGACGCTGCTTGACCAGCTTGAAGTACGCTTTCTCAAACAACACACCATCCATGAGCATGTGCGTGACCATGCGCTGATGCTGGCGTTTTTTGTGGGCTTCGATCTGCTCATCCGTCCAGTCGGGAAACTCGCGCCGGCGCAGGCGCAATATCTCTTCTTCAAACCCGGGCTGGCTGGTGGCCGTCTTGGACGCTTCGTGCATGGTGAAGTTACTGAGCGTTTGTTTGAGGCGCTTGGCTTTCTGCCCGTCGCGCATGAAGCGGATGTACATCTCCCAGTCCATCAGGTATTGCCATGACGGATCGAACCCGCCGCATTCGATCAGGCGGTCGCGACGGAAGAACGCGCCGCAGTTGATGATGATCGGCGTCTGGATCTGGCAGATGTCATAGTCGAAGCGCCACTGCCGATTGACGCGGATCTCGTTGCCATTCGGATCAACACGGCGCACGTTGCCGTAGACCAGAACGACATCAGGATCAGATTCAAACGCGGCTTGCACCTGGCCGAGAATGTTCGGCTCGTAGTATTCGTCCGCGTTGATCCAGCCGACGTACTTGCCGGTCGCGTGCGTCAGTGCTTTGGACAGCGCGTGAGCCTGGCCATCGTCCGGCTCGCTGACCCAGTAGCCGAGCTTGTCATCATTGGCCTGCAGCACGTCAACGGATTCGTCCGTTGAGCCGCCGTCGATCACGATGTGTTGAACACCGCTCACGTCCTGCTGCTGCACGCTGTTGATTGCCTTGCCCAGAAATTGTCCCTGGTTGAAATTAGGCGTGAGGATGCTGAATGAAGTTTCCACCGTGCTTCCCTCTGTCGGTTGTCTGATGGTACGAATACAACGACTGTACCGATTGTAGGGGTTGTATCGATTGCAGGCAATGTATTGATTATACGATATTTATAAATTGTAACGGTGGTAGTCTGGGTAATCTGGGCAAGCGATTTGTGGCCGTTTGACGGCTGCGAAAAACACCGGCATTCGCGCGCTGCGACCGTGGATGCTGTCACGTTGTATATCTCTTTGAGTAGACTGTTGCGCCTATTACCTGCCTTGCACTGGAGCTGCGCTATGCCGATGTCGACGCCGATCCCGCTGTTTATGCTGCTGATGGTCGTGTCGCTGTTTCTTGGTTCTGTGAGCTTTGCCCAATCGCCCGATTTTGATCTGGTTGTTGACGGCCACGCGGCCACGACGATCGTTCTGCCGGAACAGACCGAGTTCCACCGCTGGGTGCCTGCGAAACGTCAGTGGTTGCGTGACGAATTCACCAAACGAAATACGGATCTGTCAGAGGACCGGTTAAAGGCTCAACTGAAACGCCAACTGGCCACTTTTGACAAGCAGGTCGAGCAGGTTGGCGACGAGGAACTGCTCGCGGCCAATGAACTGCAGAGCATCATTGAAAAGATGACCGGCGCAAAGCTGGAAGTCGTTCGCTCCGAAGGCGCAACGCCCGCGGCCGGCAGCGCGATCCTGCTCGGCGCCGCGTTTGCCCGGGCGGCCGGCCTGTCCGAAGAACTCGATAAGCTCGACAAGGATGGTTTTATCTGCCGCGTGGTGGAGGACAAACTGATCCTTGCCGGCCAGCGCGCCCGCGGCACGTTGTATGCCGTGTATCACCTGCTCGAGTCGTTTGGTTGCCGCTGGACGATGCCCGGCCCGTTTGGCGAGCTTTACCCCTCAACCAATACGCTGCGCACGAATATCAATACGGTTCAGAACCCCGGTCATGCACAGCGATATTTCTGGTGCACCTACGGCCATGGCAAGGAATATCCGCAGTGGACGCTGCGCAACAAGGGCAACTTCGTGCGTGCGCTGGGTGACCCGCGCATTGCGCAAGGGCATGGTTTGGGCCAACCGCTGAAATGGGGCGCCGGGCAGGAGAAGTACAAGGTTAAGAAAGTCCGCTCCGTGCGCGAGCGCGTGAAGGGTGAGGACGGCAAAGTCACGGTCAAGACAGTTGACAAGGAGATCTGGACGCTGCCGGACGAGTACTTCGCCATGGTGAACGGCAAGTTGAACTTCCACACTCCCAACCTGGCGAACCCGAAAACATGGGATTTGTACGCTGATTTTTATATCGAACACTTCAACAGAAATCCGCTTGAAGAGTACGCGTCAATGTCGGCCGAGGACGGCTTCGTCAAGGATCAGCGCCCGGCGAGCATGAAGCTTCAGTCGAAGGAATACGACTTTGCCATGGGGGCGTTTTCCGCAACCGATGCCCTGTGGTTTTTCTTAAATCGCGTGATTGAACGCGTGGAAAAAGTCCATCCGACCAAGAAGTTCGGCGTGTTGGTCTACTCGAACAACCTCATGCCGCCGCGCCTGGAGCTTGTGAATCCAAAGATGGCGTTGGTCATCGCGCCGTTGGGCGTCAGCCCGTTGCACCATGTGCGCGACACGCGCAGCAAGACCATGCGCGCGTATCGCGAGTGGTTTGAAGACTGGATGATTCTTGCCGGCGCCAGTGGCGCAGAAACCTATCTTTACGACTACGAACCCATGGGCTATTGCTGGAACATGGCCATGATCTGCCCGCGCTGGGCGATCATTGGTAAGAACTACCCATGGTTTAAACAACTCGGCATGACCGGCCACACCACGCAGGGCTACGACGACTGGGGTTCGTGCGGCCTGGATAACTATCTCATGCAGCGCCTCTACTGGGACCCGATGCAGGACTACAAGGCGGTGATCGAAGACTACTGCAAGGCGCGCTTCGGCGAAGCGGCCGCGACCATGCAGGCGTATTACGACGTACTCGAAGCGCGCATGGCGGAGATTCCCGATCTGTATTCAAACGAAGTGTGGGATAACCACCTGATCCTCACGCCGGAGGTGCGGGCCGAGTGTCGCAAGCTGTTGGAAAAAGCGGTCACCGAAGCAAAGACCGAGCGTTCCAAGGCGCAATTGCAGGCCATGGTCGACCTTCAGACGAGCACGGATGCGGCATGTGATGCCGTTGAGCACGCGCGCGTGACAGCCAACTTCGGCGAAGCGGCTGCGATCATGGGCAAGTGCTTTGAAATCCGCGACAAGCTCAACCAGCATTACACGCATTTCATGCACCCGACCCGTCTGGATGAGAAACAGAAGGCCGGTTTCATGACCGGTGGCATTTACAATCAGTATCTTGCCGCGCAGAAGCGCATCGATGCTGCGAAAGCCGCCGTGCCGCTGCCGCGCATGGTCAAGGGTTCATTGGACACGCGCAACCATGCTGCGGCCAAGGGCTACCACCTGCCGGAAACAGACGTCAGCGAGCTGGATGATCTGGATACCACGGTCTGTCCGGACGTGAAGTATGGCACGCAACGGGAAGTAGCCGCGTTTTTCTATCGCACGGACGTGGAAGTGCCGCAGGCGTTTGCGGATGGCAAGAAGTACACGCTTTATTTCCCGAGCCTGATCGCGCGGGCGTTACAGATCTGGATCAACGGCGAGCCGGTGATGTTTGATTTTGAAGACCACCGGTCAAGCATCTGGCGCGGACCGGATTATTTCTGGATGAATTACGACCACACGCAGGCATATGACATCACGCCACACCTGAAGCCGGGCGAAAAGAACACCATCGCGTATCGCGTGTTTAAGAGTCACGACTTTGCGGGAACGTACCGGCGCGTGTATCTGCTGGCGGAAGAGGAATAGATGTAAACGGGTATCGCGCCGTTCATCAATCCCCATCGACTCCGCCGAACACTTCCACTTTCACGCTCGGCACCGCTCGATGCAGCTGTTGCGCGTAGCGACGCATCTCTTCATCAGACATCGGGGATACGTAATCCTCAGCCGGCTTGCGCGCAACAGTGTATAGCTGCACGCGATCAATCTGGCAGTCGTCGTCGAGCATTTCCTTAATGCGGTGAGCGTACGCCTTGAAACGATTGCGGCTGATCGTCTTGCCATGTGTTTTCATCAGCATGGTTTGAATGACAACCGGGCGCCGCTTGGCGCAGTCGTGAATGTTATTGAGCAGATGATCGTAATTTGTTGCTGACCGGTTGATCTGTGAGAAACCGGCAGGGGTGCCCACGTCCAGTTTCGCCCACACTTCGCTGTTGTGCTTGTCCATCACCTTCAGGCCCTGCTGCGCGTGAGGCAGATGCAGCAGACTGGCGTTGGTGATCAGCACGAGCTTGACGTCGTGCAGTTCAAACCGTTCTTTGGCGGCTGCGGCAATGCGCGCCACGTTGGCGAACTGGCGGCTGCCGGTCGGCTCGCCGTTACCGGAAAAGGCGATGTCATTGATTCGTCGGTATCGCCCGGTCACATCCGCGAACTTCGGGTCCTGCCAGATGCGGCCGCTGCAGATCGCGTCCAGCATGGCGTGCAATTCATCCGTCATGCGGGACAGATCGATCGGCGGCACCTTGGACGCGCAGCCGCGCCCCGCCTGGCAGTACACGCAGTCAAAGTTACAGACTTTGATATCGAACAGGCTCAGGCCAACCGACATGCCGCGACTGCGCCGACTGATAACCGGATAGACATACCTGAAATCATGCCAGCTGCGGTCATGGTTTGAAAAATGCTGCCGAATACTGGTTTGCTGATGCACGGGTAGAGCGATACTCATGGCGGGTTCCATTAAAGAGCTATTTGTCTTTTATTCTATCGTCTCTTTTTTGACGATGCAATAGTTTTCAGGCGTTTGATTTCTTGCGTTCTGTGCCGAATAATGCGGTTCTCATGCGTGATGTGATCCATTACCGTTGGTTGCTGCCTTTGCTCATGGCATTGTTGTGCCTGAGCGGGCTGGAAGTGCGCCAGGCCGAGGCCTGTCCGAATTGCAAGACGTTGCTATCTGAGGATGCAGCCGCCAGGGCCGGGATGGATACCGGCGATCCTGACGCCCAGCAGCAGGCCGAGTCCGGTCTGGCGAAGGGGTTTTACTGGTCGATCCTTCTGATGATGCCCATTCCTTATCTGCTGACAGCCGCGGTCGGGTTCGGCATCTGGTATCACATCCGCAAGAACCGGTCGGCCGTTGCAGCCATGCAGCAGCAGATGTCCGGCGGCAGTACATCCGCCTGAAAGCGACGTGTTTTCACAGACTTCAAATCATTATCCGGACACACTTGCCTTTGTGTGCGCCAGATTGTCTATTTTAACAGGCCGATAAAGCGGGTACTGGTGGCGTCCCAACCTCGAACGACAGGGCATTTTGCACTGGCGGTTGGGATTTTTTCTAAATCGTTTGCCTCCGTTGTCATTAAATCGTTTGTTTCCTTTGCAAGCGATTGAGCATTGGAGGCATTTACGATGAAAGCTTTTGCAACTTTAGTCGCGTGGACATTCGTCGCCGGCGTGGCACTTTTTGCGGCGGTGAATCCTGAAGGCGGCGTGGTTTATCAGAATCCTGTCGCGACGGCGGGTATCGGTCTGATCGGATTGGGCTTGTTCATGGAAGCTCGCAAGCGCCATCCGCAGCCGGTCTTCGAACGCCGTAAGCGCGGAAACAAATAACTCTGGTCCGAGCAATCTCCCTCCCCCCCAACCCCCGATTTGCTCCCGGGGGTTTTTTCATGGGCCAAGCCAATGATGCGCTCGGTCAGTCGGGGTTTGCGTCCTGCGATGGGCGAAGATTCGGATTGCATTGTGGGTATTTTTCAAATCGGAAACGTCCGCAGGCGTTACCTCTTTACCGAATGCATGCCGGACCCGATTTGTGCGAATAGAATCTGCTTGGTAGAACTTTCAAAAGTGAAGAGTTGCTTCGGTTCATTGTGGAGGCATAAACGCGACATGCAGGTATCCTCACTATCAGCCAGACTGCTCGACAAAATGTTCATGCAACAGGCGGCGTTGCTCATGTTGACCATTGGCGACAAGCCGCGCATTGAAGTGCGCGGACGCATGGCCGATCTCAAGACGTCGGCGGTGACGGCGGAAGACAATCAGCAATTCGTGGAAGAATTTTTCGGCATTGAAGAAATGCAGGCCATTGCCGAAACGCCGGTGCAGTTCATTGGCTATCACGAGGATCGCAAGTTCCGCTGCCGTGCCTGCCGAACGGCCGATGGCATCCAGTTGCTGATCCATCCGGTCGCGGCTGACGACGACGAAAGCTGATCATCCGGGTCAGCTGTTTTTTTTAATTTCACATTTCAATCTCAAGCCGTGACCTGAACGACGCCAGTCGCGAAGACGCGGATCATTCCGTTGCGGTGTACGATATGCCTGTCGTTTGAGTGAATGCGTTTGGCTGCAATCAAAACACTTTAAAGATAGAAGGGGGACGTTCATGCGTTACAAAACGCTGTTCCGGTTAGCGATGAAGTTTCTGGGGTTGTGGCTGATCATTTCAGGCATAACAGGCTTGATTAGCATGTTGATAAATGTGCTGTCGGTGTGGTTCCAACTGACAGGTATAAACATATATACCCTGTGGCAGCTGAGCGGATTATTTCAAATCGGTGTGGGTCTGTATCTGTTCTTCAGCGGTAAGTGGATTGTCGACCTCGCGATTCCGAGTAATCGCCCCTACTGCCACGAGTGTGGATACGAGTTGTCGCATGTCACACATACGAAGTGCCCGGAATGCGGCACGGCGTTGGCGGCAGAACAGATTACGCAGGTAAACAAGACCGAAGTGTCGTAGAAGAAATAGCCGGCAAAGCTATGCGCAGTTTTCGTTGACGGTCGCACTGTCTTTTGCCAATTGGTTCGGCGTCTGCGAACCATTTTGTTCCATCGCCTGCACCATCTTGTCCTTGTACAGCAAGCTGATGATGTACTCATAGTTGGCCATGAGCATGGCCAGTGAGAGGCCGACGCGCCCGTCGAGGAAGCCGAATTTGAGGAAGTACATGTAGATGAACCGCCACAGCGGTCGCCCGGGAATGCGCGGCCAGGCTTCGCGGCGCAGCCACTGCCGATACTTGAGCACGTCGCGAAACAGTGCCCCGGCGCTGGCTACGCGGCTGCTGCCAAGCCGGCGTTTGACCCATTCATCGCTTTCCAGATCGGCATAGCGAATGTGCTTGGCGATGTACTGGTCCATTGTCTCTCTGCGAATGTGCAGCATCTGATGCCGCATATACTCGGTTTCACCGGTGCAGATCATGTGTTCGTGCACGGAACGGTCTTCGTATCGTGCCTTGCCGCGCCGAAAGAAGCGCAGGTTCCAGGACGGATACATGCCGCCGTGCCGCACAGCCTGCCCCATGAAGATCATCAGGCGGTTGACGTAATAGCCATCCGCCGCGTTGGCTGAATTCGCGGTCTTGAGCACCTCATCGCGCAGGGTTGCGGTCAGTCGTTCGTCCGCGTCAAGGATGAAGATCCATTCCCCCTGCCACGGCAGGTTGTCAATCGCCCAGTTCTTCTGCCGGGCGTAGCCTTCCCATGCATGTTCGACAACCGTGGCGCCGGCTTCACGTGCAAGCTGTTGCGTGTTGTCCGTGCTTTGCGAGTCGAGTACGAAAACCGGCCCGATCTGCTGTGCGTTCTTTACCGCATCAGCGATATGGGCCGCTTCGTTGAATGTCGGAATCAGTACTTCGACAAGTGGCTTGCTCATCGTGCCGCCTCCTCGGCGAGTTGTACTGCCTTCTTGTCTGTCTTGGTTTGCCAACCGGCTTCCTGTTCGGCGATTTTCAGTTCGATCCAGTATTCGTAGATGCTGATCATGGCGCAGTAGTGAAAGCCTGCCAGACCATCGAGGAAGCCGCGCCGGTAAATGAACTGATACAGAAATCGCCAGAACCCGCGCCCGCGCAGGAAGAAGCTCACGTTCTTGATCGCGCGCCGCCGTACGATCGGATCTTTCGATCGCAACTCTTCCAACGGCGGCAACCCTGCCAGACGCACGCCCAATCCTTCGACTGCTTCACGCTGGCTGTAGAAGTTGTGCTTCTCAAACCAGTGACGCAGGCCGTTGTTGAAGCTGTAATGGATGAAGTGATTCTGTAGTTCACCGATCGAGCCGGTGACGATTGGATGGACGTTGGTTTGTCGCTTTTCATAAGTAACGAGATGTGTCTGTACGAGCCGAATGATCCACACCGGATAGCTGGTGGCGTATTTGATCCACTTGCCAAGATACATGTTCTTGTACCGCAGTCGAAAGGCCGCGTGCGGATTGTTCGGATTGGTCACGAGGCGGGTCATCTCTTCGACCAGCTCTTTGGGAACGCGTTCATCTGCATCACAGATGTACAGCCAGCGATACTTGTACTCGATGTCATGCAGGCCGAAGTTGCGCTGCTTATATTCGGTATCAAAGTGGCGGTAGTACACGCGCACGTTAGGAATCGCTTCCGCGATCTCTGTAGTCTTGTCTGTGGAATAGCTGTCCAGCACGACGATGTCGTCGGTGAACGACAGATCCGCCAGGCACGCGGCGATATTGCTCTGCTCGTTCTTGGTCAGAACGAGCGCACTGATCGGCACAGGCGCCCTGGGCGCCGACTCGGAGGCGTTTTCGGTCATCTCTACGCTCATTATCGGCTCAACCACGAGGGGCTTTCGATGACTTTGCGAATTCTGGCGACAAAGCGGTGTTGGCAGATCAAATAGCCTAGATGGTGCCGGGCGGTTCCGATAAGTTTGGTTTGTTGGGTTTGCTTGCTTGCTGGGGGCGATGCGCTCCTCGCCCGCTCCAAGGCGAGCGACCTGCGGTGCTGAGCCGCCCCCAGACCCCCCTTTAAGACAGGAAAAGGAACAGGGCACTGTATAAGACCGGGGCCTCTGCGTCCGGCCCCGGACCCCTGCCGCCCCCTGGAAGGGCGTTGGGCCTGGAGGCTGTAAGCGAGCTTGAGTATCACGATTACCGATGTGCGGATCTGCGTTGCGTAGTCGGGTTGGTCCTCGATTGGCCTTTCGGCATCGCGACCCGAACTGTTGGACGTTGCTACGGCACGACAGTTTGATGACGTCGATCAACATGTTCGACACGACAGCTCTTCCTCGTCCCCCCGAACCGAAAATGTCTTTCTTGAAATTCGCATATGACCCCAATTGTTCAACATCCTGCTCGCAGAACGTAGAATCATTCAGCCATGCGCATCGAATCCGACCTGGCACTGGTCCTCACCGCAAGCATCGACATCAACGCGATGCCAGGCGTTACCCGTGCTGACCCGCAACAGCGCGAAGACGATTACATTCTGACGCTGGCTCATTACCTGTCGCACGAGCCGCGCATCTGCAAGATCATCTTCCTGGAAAACTCCGGCTGGCCACTTGCGCGCCTGCAATACGTGGAGCAACAGATGCCGCACCACAAGCAGGTGGAGTTTGTTTCATTGCGATGCAACGACTACCCGCGTCATCTGGGCAAGGGCTACGGCGAAATGCTCATGCTCGAGCAGGGCCTCGCGCAATCCGAACTGGCCAAAACAGTGACGCACTTTGCCAAACTCACCGGACGCCTGCGCCTGGCCAACATGATGCGCATCCTCACCGCCTGGCGTGCACGACGAAAGCACTACGACATGCTCTGCGACCTGCGCGACCATCGGCTCTACCAGTTGCTGGGCATGCGCGGCACCGCTCAGCGATGCGACAGCCGCTTCTTTGTGATCGGTCGTGATTTTTACAACGCTAATCTTCTCGGCGCTTACGAACGTTGCAATGACGATGTCGGCATCTACATGGAGAACGTGCTCTACGATGTAGTGAAACGCGCCATCGCCGCGCCTGACTACCGCATGCTTCGTCGGTTTGTCACCGAGCCGCGCTACATCGGCATCCCGGCCCACAACGCCACGGCCTACGATAGCTTTGCAGCCAAACGAAAGTGGTGCGTCCGTTGGCTCGCGCGCAAAACAATGCCTTGGGTCTGTTGGTGAGCGGCTCCACAATCGGCTTGTCATACAAAATCACGCGGTGCCCAACTTCGCGACAATTGATCCTCGACACCAACACCTTTTCCACAGATAATCCACACCGAAGACCGGCAGTCAGGTGAATTATGTTCGAATAAAAGAAAACCGCAGAAAAATTGGAGTGATTGGCCATGGATGTGTTGTAATGTGGGGAGATGTGGGTTAATATCCCATCCACTTCAACAGTGCGGGAAACACATGCGTGGTCTTCACCGGCATCTACGAACACACAATCGACACGAAGAATCGTTTGGCGATTCCTTCAGAAGTCAGGCGGCGTTTGCGCAGCTCGGCAGGAGGGGGCAAGGACGAGGGCATTCGTCTCTATGTCACGCTCGATCAGTCGAAGCAGTCATTGTGTGTTTGGCCTGAGAAGCAGTTCGAGAATCGAGCTGCCCAGCTGGATCAGAGCCAGCGCGGTGCCCAGGAGATGCTCGCATACGAGCGGCTTTTTTTCTCGCTCACCCACGACGTTGAAGTCGACAAGCAGGGGCGTATTCGCCTGCCCGAGCGATTGCTCGAGATGAGCGGCCTGGGTGGCGAAGTAACGGTAATCGGTGTCAACGATCACCTGGAAATCTGGGATCGCAAGACATGGGACGCGTTTATGAACAAGCGGCTTGATGAGGATCCGGAACTGTTAATGCATCCTCGCCAAGCCATGCGCAATGAAGATTCACAGGAGTAGCCAGCAAACGCAATTTAAGGATAGGTCTGGTGCAGGAAACGCCGGCTGATTCCATGACGCATCACCGTTAAACAAATATCTGATAACGGCTTAGATGCGTAAAACAATACTTTTCCAGGATGGAAAAGAGAGACGATCAGGCCCGCCACGGATGGCAGGCCGACCCAACATTCGGCGAAGGTGAGAACGGACTCACCCCGAAGAGTTGCCTGGGTTTGAACGTGACACTCGGTAGGGTTCAAGGAAGGGCCTCCGAGAGACAAGTGCCAGTTGCATCAGTGATCGGGTATACCGCTAGTAGGTCATCCGCCATTGACTGGCTAGAACCAGGCTGCTCAGAGGCACCTTCGCTGAATCTTATACGGATTGCCTGAGTAAAGCGCGATTCTTATACCCTGATTGTGAATATTGTTCAGTAACTGTTCGGGTCCTGGCGGCAGCAGGCTGAATGGCTTTCCATTTATAAGATTTGCTTGCTGGGGGCGATGCGCTCCTCGCCCGCTCTTTCAGAGCGGCCTGCGGTGCTGGGCCGCCCCCAGACCCCCGAAGACAGGAAAAGGAACAAAGCACTGTATAAGGCCGGGGCCTCTGCGTCCGGCCCCGGACCCCGGCCGCGCCCTGGAAGGGCGTTGGGCCGGGATTCAGTGCGTGCGCGTGGGCATTTCGATTTCCTGTGCATGGTTCTGCGTTGCGTGGCCAAATCGGCCCTCGATTTCTCCATCAGCATCGCGACCCTAACTGTTGGGCGCCGGTACGGCAAGACGGTTTGATGACGTCAGTCAGCGTGTTCGACAGAGTTGACTTTCCTCGTCCTTCCGAGCCGACTGTCTTTTTCTTTGCCTTCCGGGGGTCTGGGGGTGGCTCAGCACCGCAGGCTGTTCCAACAGAACAGCCGAGGAGCGCATCACCCCCAGGCAGCAGAACTTCATCTTGTTGCTCTTTTTGAATGTTGAATGGAACGGTGCCTGTCGCTATCACGCACCAACCGCACGGCCTTTACCAGACCGTTTTGCCACGTACAGCCTTCGATCCGCGACCTCCACCAGGTCTTTGCCGTTATGGATGTCGTACTCGGACAGCGACGCAAGGCCCATGGACAGGCCGACCCCGCCCGCACCGCCGTAGGCCGTCGTAGCGTGCTGTTTAAACAGCGAGCGTAAACGTTCGGCCAGTTCCTGTGCCGTTTCGAGGGTGCAGCCCGGCATAAGCACGACAAACTCATCACCGCCGAGCCGAATCGGACAGTCGTTGGCGCGAACCGAACTCTTGATCAGGCTGGCCACAAACGTCAGCAGTTCATCGCCGACCGCATGGCCGAGCGTGTCGTTGACCTGTTTGAAGTTGTCCATGTCCATCACCATGCAGGTCAACTCTGTGCCGCTGGACAGGCTCGAATCAACCAGTTCCGGCAGCATGTCGTCGATGTAACGCCGATTGCCCAGACCCGTCAGCGGATCGCGGTTGGCAAGTTGTTCGAGATTGCGTGTTGCTTTGCGAATGGCAGTGGTCACGCGATGATCGATCGTGCGGCGAAGCTGTCTTGCTTCGTGCGCATCGCGAATGTTCATGCCGATCAGGTGTTTGATGGTTCTGGCGATCTGGCCGATCTCGTCGCGCCGTTCGGTGGGCAGGTGTTCGTTACGCGGCAGGCTCTGGCTTTTTTCGATGCGCACCAACTGATCGGAAAACAGTTCGATCGGATGCCACACGCAGTATCGCCCGATGTGGATCAGAATCACGATCAGGCAGAGCAGCCCGCCCGCCAGCACGTACACGCGGTGGCCGAGATTCACTTCCAGAATGCCGACCATGCTGCCGCCCACCGCGGCCAGAACGATCATGAGCGATACCTTTGCACGCAACGGCACGTCACGCCACGTTGTTTTCGGACGTTGGTCTGGCGCCTCTGCCTCAGGCGCCTTGTCAGTAGTGGTGCTGTTGCTGCTAATCACAGACTCCCTATCGGATGTTCAGAAGGGGAAGTTTGGTTCCAATCAGGGTTTAGCGCTTGGAAATCCGCTTCCACAGTCGCTACAAACTTACGTTAATGCGGTGGACATGCAGGTCCGCTTTGGGCTTATCAGATTTGATTGAGCCGGCGTTGAATCGGTTATACGGGTCATTCACAGTGTGCCAGGTGAATTGTCTATGATTCTGCAACTGGAGCCGGGTTTGCTTGATGGCCAGTTGTTTTATTTGGGTGACACAAGCAAGCCGTACACCGGCATATAAGGCAACACGGACATGAACTGGATCGGAATTGCAGTCGGCGGGGTGATGCTGGGGCTTTGCGTGCTGGCCGGCTGGTGGTGGTTTCAGCGAAGCCGGCAGGGCGACATGCTCGGCGGATTTCGCAAGCGCCCGCACGACATTCAGATTCACGAGAGTAAATCCACGCGCCAGCGTGCGGACGACGCCTATCGCAGGACCGTCAGCCGGCATTACGAGCGGGAACAGGAACAGCGCGACGCCGATTGACCGCGTGTTAGGGAAACTATCGCGAACATAAGGCAGAAATGCTGTCAGGTCCCTATAATCCACTTAATGGAAGCCACAACAACCAACATGGATGGCAAAGCGGTTGCCCAGCAGGTGCTGGATGAGTGTGCCAGCCGTGTCGAACGCATCAAGTCACAGACCGGTGTCACACCCTGCCTGGCGACCGTGCTCGTTGGCGACGATCCGGCCTCGGCTACCTACGTGCGCATGAAACAGCGCCGGTGCGAGTCAGTCGGCATGCGATCCATCAAAGTGGCGATGTCCGAGGACACGACCACGCAGCAGTTGATCGATCAGATCACAGCGCTCAGCAACGACAAATCCGTTCACGGCATCCTGTTACAGCACCCCGTGCCACACCAGATCGATGAGCGGGCCGCATTCGAAGCGATCAGCCCCGGCAAGGATGTCGACGGCGTCACACTGACCAGCTTCAGCCACATGTCGTTCGGCATTCCCGGCCTTAGTTCATGCACGCCGGCCGGCATCATGCGCCTGCTCGCGGCGTACGACATCGACCCGACCGGCAAGCACGCGGTGGTTGTCGGGCGCAGTGCGATCCTCGGCAAGCCCATGGCCATGCTGTTGCTGCAGGCCAACGCCACCGTCACGATCTGTCATTCGCGCACGGTGGATCTGCCGTCGGTTGTTGCCCAGGGCGATATTGTTGTCGCCGCGGTCGGCAAACCGGAATTCGTCAAGGGCGAATGGATCAAGCCCGGCGCGGTGGTGATCGACGCGGGTTACAACGAAGGCAACGTCGGCGATGTGGAATATGACGCGGCCGCCTCCCGGGCCGGACTGATTACCCCGGTCCCCGGTGGCGTCGGCCCCATGACCATCGCCACACTGATTGACCAGACCGCGCTGGCAGCAGCGCGACAGCTTGGAATGGAATCCTGAATGACGCAGTTCAACGCGACCGAATACCGAATCGATCGGCCGACCGGCCAATGTGCCTTTACCGGCAAGACACTTGAGCCGGGCCAGACTTACATCGCAACGCTTGTCGAACTCGATCCGGAGGAACTGGCTGCCCAGCGCGAAGAACGCGAAAAATCAGGCAACAAATCAGAGCCCAAAGACCCAATGGAAGAAGCGGGCTTCCAACGACTGGATGTCAGCGTCGAAGCATGGGACGAGGGCAAGCGCCCCGAGCGCATGTTCAGCTTCTGGCGCACCACCGTGCCTGAGCCGAACGAGAAGAAAAAGCTCTTCGTTGACGACACCGTGTTGTACAACCTGTTCCTGCGACTGTCTGACACGGACCAGGCGCAACGTCTTGCGTTTCGTTTTGTGCTCGCGTTAATCCTGATGCGCAAGAAGCTGCTTCGCTACAACGGCACGGAAAAGCATGAAGACGCCAATGGTGCGGCTCAGCAGTACTGGAAAGTGGTCGGCAAGGTTGACCTGTCCAAGGGCCCGCTGGGTAAGTGGGACGAAGCCAACCCCATGGAAGTGCTCGACCCGCACATGGACGACGAACAGATTCAACAGGTCACCGAACAGCTTGGCGAGATTCTGGAAACCGAACTTTAAGTTGTAACGCTTGAAGTCCGCAGGTGGGACAGTGTATTCCGGGGAAAGGTGGGAAGTGTGAACGTGTTGCGACAGACAGCAGATGCGAAGTCGCCTGCCTGGTGCAAATTTGCGCCGCGCAGAATATTGATCCTTCTATTGCTTTGCACGTTCCTCCTCACCGCCGGCGGTTGTCCCACCGCGCCAAAACCCAAACCCACGGTCAGCACGCCGCGCCCGGCAAAAATGCCGACCTATCGCAGTCTCGCGTATGCCTACAACCGCAACATCATGCTGGTCGATCGGCTTTGGGCCAAGGCGTCCGTGCAGATTGAATACATGGATGACAAAGGCAAGCGCCAGCGCGAGCGGGGCGAGGACAGCACTTTGATGATCGAAGTTCCCAACCGCCTTGCACTGATCATTGGCAAGCTCGGTTCGATGCTCGTCCACGCAGGATGCGACGCGCAACGATACTGGCTGTTCGATCTGATAGGGAAGAACACCGCGGCCTTCGGGCGCCACGCGCGCCTTGATTCGCAAAGTATGACGCTGCCTATTCGCATTCGCCCGACGGATCTGCCGCTGCTGTTGGGTCTGTTGCCGATTCCAACCGCGGAAGGCAATCCGCAGCTGCCGCAGGTGGACTGGCAGAATGGCAGCTTTGTCGTTCAGCCGCCGGGCATGCTCGCTCGACTGTTTATCGATCCGCGCAGCGCGCTGCCGCGACGAATTGAATTGATCGACGGCAATGGCAAGCCGGTCGTCATTGCTGTTCACAGCGAGCCCAAGCCAATGGATCTGTCCGGCGTGCCCAGCAATCGCCGACCGCGGATTTCCACACACGTGGACCTGACCGTCCCGCGCGATCAGTGGCGCCTGGTGCTCAAACTGTCACAAATGACGGATGCACGTGGCGAGTCGTATCGTCGAAAGGATCGCGCGTTTCGAAAAGCCTTTGACTTCGAACATCTGTTGCGCGTTCACAAGGTGTCACCGGAGAACGTCATCGATCTGGACCGTGGCAGGCCGGTCGCGGCCAGATGAGCGTGGACCGTTGACGGTGCTAATTCCCCCGATATTCGGCTGATAATTGCCATTCGCGTATCGGTGGGGGATACTGGTTTACTGCTATGAGTCAGGAAAGTGTCAGCTCGTCGGCCAATGAAGGCATCCTGCAGGTGCTGGAAGTCGCGCGCCAGTTATCCGAGCCGTGCGAACTGCCCGTCCTGTTGACGCATGTCATTGATGCGGGGCGCCGCGTGCTCAAAGCCGACCGGGGCTCCGTGTTTCTCTACGATCAGCAGACCAACGAACTCTACATGATCACCGGGACCGGGCTCGAAGCGCTGCGCTTCAGCGCCAAGCAGGGGCTGGCCGGCGAATGCGCCACCAAGCGCGAGATTCTGAACATTCCTGACTGCTACGCAGACGCGCGATTCAACCAGGAGATCGACCGCAAGACCGGCTACCGCACGCAGTGCATGATCTCCGTCCCGCTGGTCGGCATGAACAACGAACTGGTCGGCGTCATGCAATTGCTCAATTCCGAGCGCGGTCGATTTGATGAAGACGATGAACGGCTTGCCCTGGCACTCGGCGCGCAAGCCGGTGTTGCCATTCAACGACAGCAACTACTCGAAGAACAACAGGTCAAGCTCAAACTCGAACGCGATCTCAAACTCGCTCGCGATATTCAGCAGGGCGTACTGCCGGCCGAACTGCCGGAGGTGACCGGCTATGACATCGCCTGCTACAACCGACCGGCGGACGAAACCGGCGGCGACATCTACGACGTCATGCTGGTCGGTGGCGACAATGACGCCTCGTACGATGGCACCGGCCCGGTGGTGCTGCTACTGGCTGATGCAACCGGCCACGGCATTGGTCCCGCATTGAGCGTGACACAGGTGCGCGCCATGTTCCGCATTGGCCAGCGCCTGTCTGCTGACTTGCGGGATCTGGTTCAGCACGTCGATCAACAGCTATACGACGATCTGGACGGCAGCCGCTTTGTCACCGCGTTCATCGGCATGCTCGACCCGAAATCAAACCTGTTGCACTACGAAGCGCGCGGGCAGGGGCCGTTGCTGTTTTATCATCGCGAAGATGACAGCCACGACTACAAGCAGGCCAGCAGTCTGCCAATGGGCATCATGCCAGATCTGCCGGCTGATCCGGTCCCGCCGGTCGAACTGAAGCCGGGCGACATTGCCGTGCTGATCACCGACGGTTTCTACGAATGCATGGACCCGGACGGCGAACAGTTCGGCGAGGATCGCGTCGTCGAACTGGTTCGCAAACACCGCGACGAGCCGGCGCAGGCAATCATTCAGATTCTGCTCGATGCGCTCGATGATTTTGCCTACCGCCACGGCGTGGAACAGGCAGACGACCTGACCGCGATTATCGTCAAACGCGACCTGTCTTAGCTTTTAAACCGCTACATGATTGGCCTTCAAGCCGCTTCTAAGCGAAGCGAAGATGCGGATTCCTCGCGCCGTTGGCGGTTAATGATTCCAACGGTATCCTTAACCCACCATGCAGGCGGATCGTCTAGGCCCATATCGCATTGTCGGCAAGCTCGGTGAGGGCGGAATGGGCGCGGTCTATAAGGGCATTGACGTCAACACCGGCCAGGTGGTTGCCGTCAAACTCCTGCCCCAGTCCATGGCCGGGCAGGAAGGCTTTCGCGTTCGGTTTGATTCGGAAATCGAAACCCTTCGCAAACTCGAACACCCCAACATCGTCGGCCTCGTCGGCTTTGGGGACGACCGCGGGCAGCTCTTCTACTCCATGGAATTCGTCGACGGGCGAAGCATTCAGGACGACCTGAAACAGGGCAAACGCTTCGGCTGGCGCAGCGTGGTCGACATCGGCTTGCAACTCTGCCGGGCACTCAAACACGCGCACGATCGCGGCGTGATTCATCGTGATATCAAGCCCGCGAACATCATGCTGACCGACGACGGCGTTGCCAAACTCACCGACTTTGGCATTGCCCGCCTGTACGGCAATATCAACATGACCATGACCGGCGGGCCGATCGGCACCGCCACATACATGTCACCTGAACAGGCCGACGGGGAGACGGTCACCAATCGATCCGATTTTTACGCGCTGGGCGGCACTTTTTATGCCATGCTCGCCGGTCGGCCGCCGTTTATTGCCGACAGCCTGTTGCAGATGTTGAAGATGCAACGGTCCAGCGAGCCGGACCCTATTTCGCGGTACCTGCCGGACGTGCCACCCGAGCTGGAACTGGTCATCAACAACATGCTTTACAAGGACCCGAAGCAGCGCATGGCCAACGCCATGGTGCTTGCACGCGGGCTTCAGGGCGTTGCCGATGCGGTCACCCTGCGCGAAACCAATGCGGCCGGTGCAGCATCCGCCCAGGTTGCCGACAGCTTTGCGGACCCGCCGACCGGTGCCGCTGGAACGATGGACCGTGCCGCGGCGAATTATCAGCAGGACCAAACCGGTAGCGCTCATCCCAAGACAACTGTTCGGCTGCCGAAGATCAATGATTCAACAGCCTCGGAGGAGGACATCGAGTCAACCGCTTCGGTTCCCAGTGAGAAAGGCGACACCACCGCCGCGGTTCCGGACAAGGATGGCGACACCACTGCCGCGCTGGAAACCGATCAGTTGGAGGAAACGCTTGCCAGCGAAGCCGGTTATCAGAACGACTCGCTTGATGATCTGACACTCGCGTCGCAGCCTGGCACGGATCTGGACGATCAGACCATGCCTTCCGAGCCCGGCACGCCGGATGAGACGGTGGTTGCCTCACCTACGCGCATGCAGCAGTATGCGGACCAGGATGCCGGGGCGGATACATACGATCTGAATCTGGATGACAGTAGCGAGAACGCGAACTCAGCCGTCTCCCGTGCCAGAGAAATCGCGGCACAGGACCCCAACAACCAGACCATTCGCGATGGCTCGGTTTTCATCACTGCTGAGGAAGCGTCCGAATACGATCGATTGCGCAGCGAAGAACACGAGCGGGCCCAGCCGCGCATTATTCCGGTTCGCACAATACTGACGATGCTCCTGTTGATCGTCGGCATCCCGTCGCTGATTCTCTACCTGCGCCCGGCTTCCGCGGACAAGCTTTACGATCGCATCATTGCTCTGGATGCGTTGTCGGAAGAGTCGACCAGTTACGACCGCGAGAACGCGGACATTTACATCCGCGAGTTTCGTCGGCGTTTTCCGGATGACGAGCGCATTGTGGAATTGGAAGACCTGGCGGACGAGCTGGAAATCCGTTCATTGAACGTGCCGTCCGCGATTCAGCGCATGTATCGCCAGGCCGAATCCCATATTCGGCTCGAACCCGAGCAGGCCCTGCTCATGTTTGAATCGCTCGTGAATCTTTACAACGATCAGACATTGCAGCTGGATCGTCGCGAGCAGCGATACTACGACAAGGCACTGAAAAAGGTGGACGATCTGCGCCGGATTGTTCAGCAGATTGCTTTACAGGAAGGCGCGGTGTTGTCCAAGCGGTTAAAGCGTGCCGAGGCACTGTCACAGAAGAATCCGGCGGTTGCCAAGTCGATCTGTATTTCCGTCATTACGCTCTATCGCGAGCGGTCGTGGGCCAGTGAGTTTGTTTCGACGGCCGAGACATTGCTTGCGTCGTTGCCGGATGTGGCGCCCGCGCTGGCGGAGGAAGTTGCCGAACCGAAGCGCCCGGTGCCGGTGGAGGAGTCAGAGACCGCATCGGAAGGGGAACCAAAATCCGATGCGCCGGCAGACCCGTCTTGATCCCAGGCTCGGAGAGCCTGGGCTTTGTTTGTTTTAGTTATTAGTGTTGATCTTTAATAGTGGTCCACACCGCGGCGCCCTGCTTCGCATGATCTTTCAGATATCGCGCCACGCGCACCTGATGGGATCGATCATTAATCGGTAACACCTTGCAGCGCGCCGCCCACAATCCACCATCACGATCCGTATAGTGTCCGGCGCGTTTCATACATCGCGTCACCCACGACTTACATTTCCCAATCACCAACCGGGGCCGTTCATCCACCGCCACCGCTCCGCGCTTGGCGCCCGAAAGCCCACGCTCTCCCGAGCGTGGGACCACTTCATCCGGGGGCGTAAACCGCGCCAGCACGTGATAATGCATCGACCCCACACAAACCTCAACCACTTCAACGCCATAATGTGTCAGCGCCTCCCCAAACCCCAGACACGCCAACTGTCGTTGTTCCCTTGAAAACACAACCACCTCACGCTTCAGATTCGCCTTCACCCACTCATAAAGCGCATCCCCAACCCCGTCTGGTGGTGGATTCTTGTAATCCCCATCCACATGATCCCGATGATGTCGCGCCCGCCACCCGCGCGCGTCCCCGGGCAGCCACGTCCCATACGTATTCCCCACACAGTGATACCAATTGCGCCAGGGTTTCACCGCCACGCACAACCCTCCCGAAAGCCCACGCTCTCCCGAGCGTGGGACCAGAATCACTTCCCATGCACATTAAACCACGTGTCGCAGTAACCGCATTTCACATCCCCATGTGGCGAAACATCCGCGTCCTTATCAAGCGCCGCACCACAACTTGGGCATCCATAATCTGTCACCTCGGTTCGCCCGCTCTGACGCGCGGCACGTGATAACTTTTCATAGATTTGCTTGTTCTTCGGCCCGAAGAATGCCAGATATGCCATGCCGCCACCGATTGTGATGAATGCAATTGCAATGAAACTGCCGAAGATGCGAAAGAAGAGTGGTGGTGAACCAAAACGGCCAAATGGCTGTGACCACAGAAAGATCAGCACTGTGATGCCGACCCCCGCGAAGCAGAGTGTGAAGATACCCACCATCATGCGCCCGACAGTGCCTGCCTGCTCGAGACCTGAATGATGTGGCTCTTGTTGCATTCCAAAGTTCCCCGTGATGTGCGTGAGGCTTGATTTTAGCAGATCCCCAACGCGCCAGCGCCATCTGCGAGCAATGGATCTGGCTGCCGTCCCACCCATCCCCCAATCCTGCTATCCTCTTGCCCATGTCAAACATCACCGGCTTCCATCACATTGCCTTCTGGGCAAAAGACTTCGACAAATCCGTTTCGTTCTACACCGACGCCCTTGGCTTAAAGCCACGTTACGCATGGGGTGAAGTCGGCAAACGCGCCATCATCCTGCAGAGCGGCGAACACGGCCACATCGAAATTTTCGAGCGCCCCGATCAGGACGACGCCCCGGCCGAGGCGCGCCTGTTGCATTTCGCACTACAGACACAACACGTCGATGAACTGTACGAAGCCGCACTGGCCGCCGGCGCAACCAGTCGCATCGAACCCAAGGACGTCGCGCTGGACAACACCGTATCCGGCGGCCCGGATCAGATGCGCGTCCGTCTTGCTTTCGTCAACGGGTTGGACGGCGAAATCATCGAGTTCTTCGACGATCGAAGCGCGCAATAAACAACCCCCGCCTTTCGACGGGGGTTGCTCTTGATTAACGCTGTTCCGAGACCAGAGGTCGCGGCTTTGCATCGGGCGAATGGATTAATAATCCATGTCATCCATGCCCGGGGCGCCGGCGCCCTTGTCCTTTTCCTTGGTTTCACAGACAACCGCGTCCGTGGTCAGGAGCAGGCCGGAGATGCTGGCGGCGTTCTGCAGCGCGATACGCTCGACCTTGGTCGGGACGATAACGCCCATCTTGATCAGGTCGCCGTATTCACCGGTCAACGCGTTGTAGCCGTAGTTGGCAGCCTTGTTGGACTCAACATTCTGAGCCACGACAGAGCCGTCCTGGCCGGCGTTGGCTGCGATCTGCTTGATCGGAGCGGAAACCGCACGGAAGACAATGTCCGCGCCAACCTTGGTGTCGCCCTTGAGGTCCAGCGCGTCAACCGCCTTGCGCGCACGTAGGATGGCAACGCCGCCACCCGGCAGGATGCCTTCTTCAACCGCGGCGCGGCAGGCGTGCATGGCGTCTTCGACGCGCGCCTTCTTTTCCTTCATTTCTGACTCGGTCGCCGCGCCAACGTTGATCTGCGCCACGCCGCCGGCCAGCTTGGCCAGACGTTCCTGGAGCTTCTCACCGTCGTAGTCGCTGGTGGTGCGCTCGATTTCAGCCTTGATGGCTTCGATACGACCCTTGATGTCCTTGGTCGTGCCGGCGCCTTCGATGATCGTGGTGTTTTCCTTGTCGATCACGATCTTCTTGGCACGGCCCAGGTCGATCAGGTCGAGCTTTTCAAGATCGATGCCGAGCTCTTCCATGATCGCGCGCCCGCCGGTCAGCGTGGCGATGTCTTCGAGCATGGCCTTGCGACGATCGCCAAAGCCCGGGGCCTTGACGGCTGCAACCTTGAGCACGCCGCGCAGCTTGTTCACGACCAGTGTGGCCAGCGCTTCGCCGTCGATGTCTTCGGCGATGATCAGCACGCTCTTGCCGGCTTCGGCAATCTTGCCGAGCACGGGGACGAGGTCCTTGGCGCTGGAAATCTTCTTCTCATGGATCAACACGTAGGTGTCTTCCATGACGCATTCCATCGAAGCCGGATCGGTGACGAAATGCGGGGAGAGATAACCCTTGTCGAACTGCATGCCTTCGACGAGTTCCACCGTGGTGTCGAGGCTCTTGCCTTCTTCAACGGTGATCACGCCGTCCTTGCCAACGCGGTCCATGGCTTCGGCGATGATGTCGCCGATCTGACGGTCCTGGTTGGCGGCACAGGTGCCGACCTGGGCGATTTCTTCGCCAGACTTGATCGGCTTGCTGTGCTTGTGCAGTTCAGCAACGATCGCGTCCACGGCTTCATCGATGCCGCGCTTGACCTGGTTCGGGTTCGCACCGGCGGTGATGTTCTTCAGACCCTCGGTGAAGATCGCTTCAGCGTAAACGGTGGCGGTGGTGGTGCCGTCGCCCGCGTCCTTGGAGGACTTGGAAGCAACTTCCTTGACCATCTGTGCACCGATGTTTTCGAGCGTGTCTTCGATTTCAATTTCCTTGGCAACCGTGACGCCGTCCTTGGTGACGGTCGGGGAGCCGAAGGACTTCTCGAGGATCACAACGCGGCCGGACGGGCCGAGCGTGACCTTCACAGCCTTTGCCAGTTTGGCGACGCCGCGACGAATCGCTTCGCGGGCATCCTGGTCGAATTTAATGGTTTTCGCAGCCATTGCTGGAACACTCCTTCTCAAAGATTAGTGGCCGGTGGTCAGTAACCGGTGGCCAGTGTTGTTAAGACAGTTGAACAGTTAATTAGCCGACCACAGCGAGGACATCATCCTCGGACATGATCAAGTACTCTTCGCCTTCAAGCTTGATTTCCGTACCGCCCCACTTGCTGATGATGATGGTGTCACCCTTCTTCACCTGGAAATCGGCGCGTTTGCCGCTGTCGAGCACCTTGCCATCACCCACCGCGATGACTTCGGCTTCCTGCGGCTTCTCCTTGGCGGACTCGGGCAGAAAGATGCCGGTTTCGGTCTGCGATGCAGCTTCTACTCGCTTGACAATAATCTTGTCACCTAACGGACGTACGTTCATGTTTCTTATCTCCTGTTGTGGACCGCTTCCTGTGTCGGTCACTTGTTTGTTTAGCTGACAACGTCCCTCGAACGTTTGAACTCTTATTAATTCTGACGGTCGATCGGGAGTTGTACCCGACGACCAGCCGGCCACGCACCGGCGTAACGACGTTCCAGCACACGCTGGAAAACTTCTAAAAGTTGATTCAACTGCACCGGCCGGCTCAGGACGCTGAACGCGCCCAGGCGCAGTGCCTGCTGCAGCATGCGATTGATCTGGTTCGGCGTCTGGGCATAGCCGCCCACCACCACGACCGGCGGGCGATTGGGCATGCGCTGGAACAGCTCCAGCATCCAGGCGCCGGCATCGGCAAAATCAGACTCGTCGCGCGGCGTGGTCAGGTCGATCACCGCGGCGTGAATCTCATGGTGGTTCGCAAGATCGATGGCCTCGTGCCCCGTGCGCGCCAGATGGGCGGCGATGCCCAGCGGCTTAAGCAGACGGCAGACCTGCGCCGACCAGTGCCAGCTGTCGCTGGCCCGCTCTTCGGTGAGCAGAACATTGAGCCGCGAGCCGCTGTCGGCTTGGTCGGCTTCTGGGGGTTCCGGGATGGGTGGGCGTACGTTCACCATCGTGCCGATAAGAAATGCAAGCGGCGCGCCGGATTGGCAGGATTGGGACCGTGTCCGAAACGTCGAAATAACAGTTATTTAGGAGTGCATCGCCCGGCCGGCCGGGCAGGCATGTCTGCCAACCGGCACGATTCGGCAGGGCTGGGGGTGTCGATATGGCAGGAGCAATTCGCCCATACTCAGGGCAGAATGCTCACTGTTTTGCCTTGATCCACTCCGCCAGACGGTCGGCCACGAACTCGTGGCTCGCGGCCTGCGACTCCACCGTCACGCCGCCCAGATGAGGCGAAATGACCACCCGGTCATGCTCCCGGGCGAGCTGGATCAGCGGGTGGTTTTCCAGGTCCTCGCGCCATTCGCCTTCGATCACATCCAGCCCGGCTCCGCCGACTTTGCCGCTTTTGATCGCTTCGACGAAATCGTCTTCCTTGATGATCGCGCCGCGGCTGGTATTGATGATGACCACGCCGTCCTTCATCTTGTCGAAGCTGGCTTTGTCGATGAAGTGGCGGTTCTCTTCCGTCAGATGAATGTGAATCGTAATCACGTCGGATTCAGCCAGCAGCGTATCCAGATCAGCATACTGCACACCCGGCACGACGTATCGTTTGTTGTGGTCGTAGCCGAGCACGCGCATGCGAAAACCCTGGCCGTACTCGGCCATCATGCGCCCCAGTCGGCCGACGCCGATGATGCCCAGCGTTTTGCCGGACAGTTGCATGCCTCGGAACTTGTCGCGCGCCCACTCGCCGCGCATGGCCGCGTTGTGCGCCGTTGGCAGGCGCCGACAGGCCGCGAGCATCAACGTCCAGGCCATCTCCGCGGTGGCGGTCACGCCGTCCAGCAGGCCGAACTCGGTCTTGATGCAGTACCACTCAATGCCCATTGCTTCGATGGTTTCCAAGTCCAGGTGGTCCAGGCCGGTCGAAGGCGTGTAGATGATCTTGAGCTTCTTGGCGCGTTGCAGCACTTCCTTGTCGATCTGCACGTACAGTGACGCGAGATAGGCGTCGTACTCGTGAATATGCTCAAGAACGTAATCGCGATCCGGCTCAATCACGTCGACATCCGCGACTTCCTTGAGCTGATCGAGCGTCCACTCGCAGAACGACACATCCCAGGGACAAAGGACTTTAAAACGCGCCATGAAGAGGCTCCGGTCGAATATTGAAAACGACCGCGATGCTATTGCGTGCGGGATGAGGGGTCAAACCGGCGGGATTTCGGTCACTACAGACGCAGCAGCGCCAGATCGTGCGCCTTGCGGTACGCTTCCACCAGATTGGCCCAGTCAAAATGCTGGCTGAACGATTCAACATGGTTGCGCAGTGCAACACGTTGTCGGCGGGTCGAGCGCGTAAACTGGAACAGGTAGCTGGCGAGATTTTCCGTTGCGTGATCAAACGTCGCCTCGCGCCGGCGGATCAGGTACAGGCCTTTGTCTGCATGGTCCGGCAGGTGTTTTTGCAAATATGACCCGAAGCCGGCCAGGTCGCTCGTAATCGCCGGCACGCCCAGCGCGGCGCATTCCAGCGGCGTGTAGCCCCAAGGCTCGTAATAGCTCGGGAAGATACCCATGTGACAGCCGCGCACAAAGTCGTCGTACTCCATGCCGAACAGCGGATTGGTCGGGCTGATAAAGTCCGGGTGATACACCACCTTCACCGGATTGTCCGGCTGGTTCCACAGGCGGCTGACGCGCAGTTGGTTCAGTACCTCGTCCTTGCTGTCGTCCGCCAGATCGTGCGTGACGATGCCGGGCATTTCGCTGCGCTTCCACGCCTGAATGGTGCGGCGAAGGCGCAGCAGCCAGTAATCTTCAACCAGCGAGCCCAGGTCCGGAATGCGCCCGGTCGCGGCCGCCTGGAAAAGACCTTCACCCACCTGACGCTTGATCTCTTCGGTGACCGTGTGCAGTTCCTTGAGAATCGCGTTGGTTGACAGTGCATTGACGTTGATCGAATGAAACGGACGCCTCGTCACGATGAATGCAACGACTTTCACATCCGACTCGGCTCGGGCCAGACGATGATTCAGGCGCGCCAGCGCCTCGATCGTCATGTCCATGCCTTTGTTTTTGTATTCGTATCGGCCGGATGTGAAGAAGTAGAGTGTCTTGTCCAGGTCCCAGCTGTAGCTTGGGAAAAAGTGACCCATGGTGAATTCATGAATCTGCTGCTTAAATTCGCGGTGCAGGTTCTGGAATTCGTGAATCGCGGCAAAACGCTGAATGTTCAGGCCGTTGGGCAGCACCTGGTCCGGCGTTCGGCCAATCAGATGTGTGCACTCGTCCGCGGTCACGTCGGAAACAGTGGTAAACACATGCGCGCCGTGAGCCGCGGCCGATTCAATGCGATGCTGCGGTTCGATGTTGAAGTTAGCAGCCTCAACCATCGGTGCGTAGTGCGGTAAATGCTCATAGAAGCCTTCATCATTCATCGCCAGGTATCGGCCGAGAATGGTGGCATGTGTCGTGAATACCAGCGCCCCGGGCCAGTGCTCTCGCCGAAGCATGGGAACCGCAGCACCTGCCATCCACTCGTGAAAGTGCGCGATCAGCGGCCGGCGCGCGCCCTCACGCCGGCCCAGCAGACTCAGGAAGTGACGACACGCTTCGCCGAACGCAACCACGTCGTTCAGCAGCATGTCATCGCCCGGCAGGGAAATGTCATGCTGTTCCCACAGGCGATACTTCACCTCGTGCAGACGCGGCAGCAGGTCCAGATGATTCAACAGAACCACGTGCGGCCGACCGGTAACGAGCCATCGGCCGTACTGCGCACCAATGCCCGCTTCGTTGAGCTGTTTGACGGCCTGACCGAATGCGCCGGTCAGTGGCGCCGGTTCGAATTCCACCGAAGCGGTCTGTTCCTGGTACGGGCCGACCAGCACGTAACGGTTGCCCCACGTCTCCATCATGGCCGGCACTTTGGAGCGCAGAACCGTGTAGATGCCGCCAACTTTGTTACAGACTTCCCACGCGGTTTCAATCAGAAACGGCGCCGCCCGTCGTGAGGACGTCATGCCTGTCGTTTGTGTCCGTCGAGCCAAAGCGTTCTCCGCTCCCTTCCACACAAATTTCCGGCGGGATATGACGCGGTGATTGTACTTTGCCAATCAACTGTTTGCATTGTTAAGGATCTTTATCGGCTATCGCATTGACGCAGCATGATGGAGCGATAACTCTTGTATTCGCCGCGGACGTTTTTGTGCGATACGATGTCTGTCCCCACGCGGGCGTGGCGGAACTGGCAGACGCGCTGGATTTAGGATCCAGTGGGGTAAAACCCGTGGAGGTTCGAGTCCTCTCGCCCGCATTTGAGTTCAACCGAGTATGTGATCTCAAACAACATTTGTCCGTTTAGCGGTCGGCCCGATCCAGTTGAGTTTCATCTCACGCCTCAAGCGATGGCTTGCTCTTTCCCATCTGCCGGTCCAGTAAGTGAAATCCGATACCCGCAAAAACAGTGACCACCGCGCAAACCGCAAATACCATGGACCCGATGCCTTCAAAACCGGGTAGCTCGATTTCTCCGAACGGCAGTTTTCTTGGCTGCCAGCCGCTGTAAAGCGCCATGGCCAGAAACGGCGCGATGGCGCCGCGAACACCCGTAAGCGTGACATGGATGCCCATATACAGCGCGACCAGATGACGAGCCGCAAAATCATTGTGGCCCAGGTTCCATGCCAGAAATGCGCCGCCGCGCGCAGTGCCCTGCGCCATCTGTCCGACCGCGATGAGCGGCAACAGGCCGGTGGTTGCACCGACGAAGGTTAGAAGATGGCTCAAGATAAACACGGCACTATGGCGCACACGGAACCGCGCGATCGTGACATTATCCAGGTGGCGCGCCCAGAGCGGTAGCGTCATCATGGCCAGCAGCATTGGAATCGTGGTGGTGATGGCAATACTGATCGTGTAGCCGTTGGCCATCTGCTCGGTCATTTCCGCGACGATGTAGACCAGCACGGTGGTCGCCGCCATATTCGCGCTACCGAGTAGAAACTGGTAGATCATGTACTGGCGGAACAGGTGATCCTGCCGAAGGATCGACCAGAAGGTCGGTTTGACCGATTGCCGCTCGGGTGGCGGATCATATTCATAGATCGGCGCGGGTGTGCCATGCGGCTTGAGTTCCGCATCGGGCCCACGTTCAAAGCGAAGCAGTTCTTTCTGCCCGCGAAGCCGCACGCGGCTGAACGTATACACACCGACCATGGCCATGACCACTGCCACCGGGTACACAATTCGAAATGCCTGCGGGTTTTGGTCCAGTACGGCGTATCCAATCAGCGGAATAACCGACAGTGCGACACTACTGATCAGTGTCAGCCGCCCGGTGATCTGGCCGCGTATCAGACGCGGATAGTTCATGCGCCAGACTGTGCTGCGCACCGTCACAACACCGGCAAGCAGGCACCGCGCGATGACAATCAAAAGTGTTAACAACGCTGCCCCAAGCGGACTGACCGGCAGCAGACTGATCGACGCAACGCATGCCAGCGTCGCGACCATCAACAACACAATTGCGGGAATCTTCGCCTGCCCGCGTGCCATGCGCGCCCAGACAAAGCTGGTGACGTTCGCGAACATCGGCGCGGCCATGATGATCGCGAACATGACCGGCGTGACACTGAAGGTCTTGCGCGCCAGAATACCGACAACCGTCGCATCAACCAGTCCGATCGCGCTGGGGAGCAGGAACGCCGACCATCGCTCGTGTACATAGCTTTGCCGCGTCATGTAGGGTTGATGACGCGGGCCGAATGTGCGCAGGTACTCAACGAACATCCCGACGAGTGTAGCAGTTATGGAATGTTCATTGCCAATTTGGGTAGGGGTTGCAGGATTTCTGTGCCTGTTTCGCCGCGCGCTCGCATTTAGAAATCAGACTCACCCGAAACCACTGTCAGTTTCGTATGCATGGATACCACGCAAGGCTTACCGACTTCTGTTTCGATATGCCTGGCCAGCTGTTTTGCCAGATCGGGTGAAGCCGGCTTAGAAGCGATAATCGTCATGCGCACCTGCATGGGTTCGCCGGTTGCGGAAGCGGGAATCACCAGCACGTCTTCCACGGTTGCGTTGGCCTGTTGTTCGACCCGGTCGCGCAGGCCGCTCATGATCGTGTCGGAAATTTCCTTGCGCGGCAGGGCCGCGTACAGGACGTAACTGAGCGGAATCGCCACGATCACGGTCAGCACAATCAGTACCAGCGTCAGGCGTGATGCCCACCGTTTGGGTCGGCCGTGCACGTGATCGCTCGCCACGCCCACGGCGTAAAGCATCGCCGCCGAACCAAGCATGATCGCCAGGATGTTGGTTAGAAACAGCAGCGCTGCACCCGCAGCGACCAGCGGCTGACCCAGTGCCAGACACAGCCCGACACTCGAAATCGGCGGAACCAGCGCCGCGGCAATCGCCACGCCGGGTAGCGCGCTGGACAGGTTCGGGCGCGCAGTTGCATACGCGCCCGCAATGCCGCTGACGAACGCGACGCCGAGGTCCAACAGGTTTGGCGAACCGCGCGCAAGAATCTGGTCTGTCATGGAGACGCCGGGGACCAGCCGCCCGAGCAGGAACCCGATTGTCAGCGCTAGCACGAATCCCAGCAGCACCGATCGGCTCGCATGTCGAACCAGCACAAGATTGCCCTGCACCAGCGCCAGCCCCGCACCCATCAACGGCGTCATCAGCGGCGCGATCAACATCGCGCCGATCACCACGGCCGCGCTGTTCTGGATCAGCCCGAGCGTTGCAATGAACGTGGACAGGGCGATAAGCATCACAAAGTCGATATTCCAGCAGGAACTGGTCTGAATCCGTTCGACCAGCGTGATGCGATCCTCTCGCTCCAGTTGCGGAATCATGCGTTCGAGCATGCGCCGGGCCACGTCGCGCACGCGCACCTGGAACGGCAGTGCACGGCGCACCACAGCAATCGTCAGGGCTTCCGACCCCGTCACCAGTTCCGCCGGGATAACGCTGAACAGCACCTGGCGCGAAAACCAGTGATTGGAATTGCCGACCAGCAGCAGGTCGTAGCTGTCCATTTCAGCAGCGCGCGCGATGCCGCGACGAAAATCCGCATCGATCACCACCTTCGGGCTTATGCGGCTTCCGTCATCGCCCACCGCCTGCTTAATGATTCGTCGCAGAATCTGCTGGCCGACCAGCGTCGCATCGTCACCAATCGGTGGCTCAACAAAAAGCGCATCGACCTGGCCTTCATTCACCCTCGCCAGCTTGTCCGCCAGGCGCAAAGCCACATTGGCATGCGGCCCGCCGGACACGGGAACGAGAATACGCTTAAAGGGCTTGTGCTGATCGTCCGTCCGGATCAGCAACGTATTGCAGGGCGAACTGGAGAACAGCTTCACCAGTGGCGATGTTGCAAGATTCTCGTTCGGCTCTTTAACGCGCTTGGGAAGCAGCAACAGCTCACCCTTGGCCCGTGAAACCTCCGACAACACCGCATGAACCACATCGGGCTGTCGAATCAGGCGCAGGCCGACGATCAGTTTCGGCTTCTCTTCTTCGGTAGCCTTCTGATCGCCTTCTTCTTTTGGCGGGTCACCGACAATCACGTGCGCTTCTTCAGGGAGCGCGGCAACAACCGCCATGGCCAGCGGATCGTTGGTGCTTGCCGGATCAATATCCGTGGTGTCGGCTTCTTTGGAATCCTGATTCGGGTTAACGACAAGGAGGGTCGCTCGATTGGAATTGCGACATTGAGCGAACTGGCAAGCGGCGCCGGCCATCGCAGCCGCGTCGTCGCCCGCCAGAACCACAGCCACAACGCTCATGCAGACAGTCTAACACGCGAGGCAAGACTCGTCAGGATTGAAACTTTTTCCGCAGCGCGAACTTGATCGCTCGCAGTGGCGTGTGCAGCGTCAGTTTGCGCCAGAGCGCAAAACGCTCTATCGGGCTGGTCAGCGTGAAAGGCTCGTCAGCCGGGATATACCAGTTGTTAAAACTCGTCCGTTTGACCAGGCGATAACCCTTGGCCTTTAAGTGCCGATGCGATTTCAGATCGTGCAGGTGATCTTCCAGCAGCAACAGACGCGGTCGATGGCGCTGGATATCGAACCCTTGAAGGACCTGTAGCTGTAAGCCTTCCACGTCGATCGAAATGAAATCCAGGCGCGGCAATTTCAGTTCGTCGAGTACTTCATCGAGCGTGCGAACCTGCACTTTCACAACGCGATCAAAGTCAATGCCCACGTTTGCCGCGCCGGCAATCAACGTGCTTTGCCCGGTATCGACCCCCACGTTGAAATCCGCTTCGCCTTGCTGGCCCGGCGAGCCGCACGCGACCTGTACGACCGTGGAATTGGGTCGTTTCTCTTTGAGCAGTTCGCAGAGTTCCGGGATTGGTTCAACCAGCGCGCCCGTCCAGCCTTTCTGTTCGAAATACCACGTCTGCGAGAAACGGAACGGGTCGTTCGCCCCGACTTCGACGTAATGGCCCTCGGCCGATTCATTAAAGAACAGATCGACCAGCTTCAGTTCGCCGGCGTGCTCCCGCTGTTTGCGATGGCTGATTTCGGGAAAGTGCTTGCGCGCAAATTGTCGCAGTTCGTATTGCATGCCTGTTTCGCATGATAGCGAGTTGATAACAACAGGATGTGATGGGCATCACCGTGCCGTAAACGGCGGCTTATTGGGATCAGCCTGCAGTTCGATCCGCTCGATGGCCTTCGCCCCGCGCCCGGTCGTATCAATATCGATGCAAACACCATTAACACGAATATTCTTTTCAGCCACATCAAACGGCGTGGGCATGGCGGTTGTCATGAATGACAGGACGCTGTTGGTATCGCGCCCGATGATCGAGTCGTGCGGGCCGGACATGCCCATGTCGGTGATAAACGCGGTTCCCGGCGCGGTGGGGGATGCGGCTGTCAGAATGCGCTCATCCGCAGTCGGGACGTGCGTGTGCGTACCGACGACCGCCGCAACGCGCCCGTTGAATCGCCAGGCAAGGGCGGCTTTTTCGCTGGTCGCCTCCGCGTGAACCTCCAGCAGCACGATCGGATCTTTCTCCGGCAGTTCCTTGAGAATGGCCTCAACCGTTGCAAACGGGTCATCCGTCGGCAGGCCGGTCATGAAAATGCGCCCCAGCACGGTCAACACGTAGACCGGCGGCAGATCTTCGGGTTTGGGGATCAGCTTCATCCATCGCGGCCCGACCGCGCCCTCGGGCAGGTTGGCCGGCCGAATGATGTTGGAACTGTTCTGCAGCACTTTGGTGATTTCAACGCGTTTGTACACGTGATCGCCCAGTGTGATGCCATCAACCCCTGCGTTGCACAGCTTCTTGTACTGGTCCGGCGTGATGCCCGAGCCGCGCGTGGCGTTCTCCCCGTTGGCAATCACGAGATTGGGCTGCCATCGTTCACGGATTTCGGGCATCAATTGTGCGACAGCCTGTCGGCCGACGCGCCCGACGATGTCACCGAGCATGATAATTCGCATGGTCATGAACCAAGCGTAGCACATCCCTTGCCTCATCGACAGTACCCCCGGAAACCCCCGGAAGTTCTTCCAGTGTTTACAATGGTGGCATGAGCCTCGACCCGTTTGACATTCTGGGCCTGGACGTCGGATACGACATTGACGATGCTGCACTGCATCGAAAGTTCATTGAAATGTCCGCGCTGCATCATCCCGACCGCTACACCGATCCACTGGAACAGGTGGAAGCAGCAGAACAGGCGGCCGCCATCAACGAAGCGTACCAGGTGCTGAGTAACCCGGAGCGCCGAGCCAATACGCTGCTGGAACGGTTCGGCGGCGCCAGTAAATCAGATGACAAGAGTCTGCCGCCCGACCTGCTGATGCAGATGATGGAAATTCGCGAAGAGCAGGAAGAGGCTCAGGCGGCGAACGATACCGCCAAACTGGAAGAACTGGCTGACTGGGCGCGAACACAACGAGAAGAACACCTCACGCGCATCGCAGGGCATTTCCGTGGGATTGATCCTACGGTGAAGCCTGATGAAGAAGTACTCAAAGCAATTCGGCTGGAACTGAATGCACTTCGATATTTCGAACGCATGCTGGAACAGATTGACTGAAGCCCCAGGCTTCGTTCGTATCACCCCGAGAGCACCTCAATCGCCCGGTCGTCTCCCTCTAGCGGCAGATCAACCCATGCGCCATCTTTTCGATCTGAGGCATGTGCCGCAACGATCGACTCAAAAACGTGCATGGATTCTTCCGCCGGGTAGCTGAATGGGGCGGTGCCGTCCAGATGAGCCACAATCTCGTCAACCGCAAGGTGCATGGACGAGCGTTCGGCCACCGCACTGGGCCAGTGATCGGTTCGGCCGTCTGAGTAGGTGATATCGACTTCGGCTCTGCCGGTAATCGCGCGGCCTTTTGTACCATTGATCGCCAGCATAAGCGGGGCGGTCGAGTAATCCGCCGCGTCGACGGTCGCGATCAGTCCGCCGGCGAAGCGCAACAGTCCCCAGCCGCCCGGGTCGCGCAGGTCGTCGCCGCGACAGTCCGGTCGGCCGGCTTTATCGAGAATTGCACTGACTTTTTCCACACGCCGGCCGGTCAACATGCAGGCAGCATCAAAATGGTGCGTTGCGACGTTGCCGAGCCGACCGCCGGCCCACTGAATGGAAACAGAGCACAAATCCCCCAACTCGCCGGCCGCGATCAGGTCGCGCAGCTTGCGATAGTTCGGGTTGAATCGGCGATTGTGATTCAGAACCAGCAGGGTATTGCTCGATTCGCATGCCTGGATCATCGCTTCACTGTCCGCGAGCGTGGTGGCAATGGGTTTCTCGCAGTAAACCGCTTTCACACCCGCCTGCGCAGCCGCGATGGTCATCGGCGCGTGCACCTTTGCATAAGTAGCCACGCTGACAATGTCCAGCGACTCAGCCGTGAGCATTTCGCGAAAGTCGCTGTACGTCTTGGCGCCGGGATATCGCTTTTCGAATCGCTCCCGTCGGCCGGCGTCGCGCGTTGAGCCGGCGACCAGTTCGATATTTGGATGACCCGCCAGCGCAGCGGCATGAGTGCCGTCCAGGTTCTTGACCAGTTGTCCGCCAATCGCCTGGCCGGATTCATCGTCACCCGCTCCGATGTAACCCAGCCCGATGATGCCTGCTCGATACGTACTCATATCGGTATTACTCGCTATTCTTTTCTTTGGTCGTATGCCCGTTCGGGCGACTGTTCGCCGCGACAATCCGTCGCAGCAGAGACGGACTGACCACACCAATCCACTCAGCAAATCGATAGTGCCATGGCACGGTCAATGCCAGTTGTGGCCGATCCAGCAGCCTCGCCACCGCCGCTGCGACGCGTTCCGGCTCAATGCCGTGCCGTTTGACCTGATGCTGCAGACCGTCGTACCCGGGATTATCAAAAAACGGCGTGCGCACCACGCCCGGATTGATGTAGCTGAATCGCACGCGCGTTGTTTCGTGCTCGACCGCCAATGTTTGCGTCAGGCGGATCAGCGCCGCTTTGGCAGCAGCGTATGGCCCATGCCCGTAAGGACCGAATGTGGCGGCGACCGACGCGATATTGATCACATGCCCCGAATTCTTTTCAAGCATGTGCGGCAGCGCAGCATGAATCAGCGCGGCCGGCGCGAAATAATTCACCTGCATCAGCTGGTTGTGCTCGTCCTCGGTTGTTTTCATGAACGGCACATATTGCCCGAATCCCGCGCTGTTGATTAATACATCCGGCGGGCCGTACTGCTCGAAAGCCTGCTGAATGTTCGATTCCCTGGTTGCGGCCTCCGCCAGGTCGATTCGGTGGGCGTGGGCGTCCAGTTCCTGAGCCAGTGCTTTGAGTTTTTCCTCGGTGCGCGCAAGCAGAACCAGCTTGCCGCGACGTTCCCGATGCAACAGCCGCGCGGTGGCCAAGCCGATGCCACTGGTCGCGCCGGTGATGTAGATGATTTGTTCTGCTCTATTCACGGTCAGTAAAGTTGCTCAAATGGCCCACAGGACGTATCGGGCATGGTACCGTACATTGGTATTGCATGACTGATTCGACGGCACAACCCGGCGGAATCCTGTTTTCCACATTCGAACCCAGCGGTGATGCGCTGGCCGCGGGTGTGGTAGCACAACTGCGCGAACGATTTCCGGATCGCCCGATTTATGCGCTCGGTGGCCCGAAATTAGAGGCGGCAGGCGCCACGCTCATCGAATCCACCACGCAGCACGCGGCCATGGGGCTCGATACGCTCAAGCAGATCAATACGCACCGTGAGCGCGTCAAACGTTTAGGTGAGTGGCTCAAGGAACATCCGATCGATTTGCTCGTACCGACGGACAGCCCGGCCGGCAACTGGGCGATCTGCAAACAGGTTCGCATTCGGCGACCCAATGCGCGCATTGTGCACCTGGTCGCGCCACAACTCTGGGCGTGGGGCTCATGGCGCATTCGTCGCCTGCATCGTTTGTCCGATCATGTGTTGTGCCTGCTGCCATTTGAGCCGCAATGGTTTGAGTCGCGTGATATGCCCGCGACCTTCGTCGGGCATCCGGTGTTGGACCCGAGCTGCCATGCGCGCGTCCCCGCCGGCGACGATCTGCCGCAGGATGGCCATCGGTTGGCGCTGCTTCCCGGTTCGCGAAGCAAAGAGATCGAGCGCAACTGGCCGACCATGCTCGATGCGTTTTTGAGATTGCGCCAGGACAATCCACAACTGGTCGGCGTCATTGCCGCTTTCAATGACCGACTTGCCAAGCGAATTCAGGAACTGACCGGCGAAAAAATCGGATCAGCCGAACTGGCGGACGGTCTGCATATGGCGATCGGCCGGACAGAATCGGTACTGGACTGGAGCCACACGGTTCTGGTCGCGTCGGGCACGGCAACGTTGCAGGTTGCCTCTTACCTCAAACCAATGGTGGCGATGTATAACGTGCCTCGCATGATGTACTACACCCTCAAGTGGCTGGTGCAGACGAAGACCTACACCTTGCCAAACCTGATATCCGACTGGCAGCAGAAAAGCCGGGCAATTCCGGAGTTGATCCCGCTTTTCGGCCAGGTGGATTTGGTGGTGGACGCACTTCGCCCGCTGATTGAAGACGAATCGGCCGCCGCCGCGCAGCGCCGGCGCCTGGAGGAAGTCATCGCTTCATTCGAAGGCAAACTGTTCTCACAGTCGGCGACGGATGAACTGATCGTGCAGGGCCACCTGAAATAAGCGATTCGCGCGGGCGGGATTCTTAAGAGCGTGTTACGTCATATTCCTTCTTTTTTGTAGCCGCGAGGCGACGCCTCGCCGGTGGGCTCGCCAATCTTCGTGATACCGCGCGATAAATATCCGGCGTCGAGTCAGACAACAACCGGAACCCCCGTCACAGCGACCAATACACAAAACCCCAAATAAAAAAGGCGTTCTCGTGAGAGAACGCCAATTGAGTGCTCTGAGGTTGTCGTCTTTGTTTCGTCGTTTGACAGGTGGCCATTTAATCGGAGCGGCTCATCCTGCCACGAAATTGTTTTGCGTCGGGCGTTCCCGACAAATCGTACTTCCTTAGCGCCGTCTCTTGGTGGCGCGCCGCTTGGTTGCCTTCTTCTTCTTAGTAGTGCGCTTCTTGGTGGTGCGCTTCTTGGCAGCCTTCTTCTTAGTCTTCTTCTTGGTCGCCTTCTTCTTCTTGGTGGCGCGCTTCTTAGTAGCCTTCTTCTTAGTGGCCTTCTTCTTCTTGGCAACCTTCTTCTTCTTGGTGGCTCGCTTCTTCGTAGCCTTCTTCTTGGTTGCCTTCTTCTTAGTGGCTCGCTTCTTCGTAGCCTTCCGCTTGGTTGCCTTCTTCTTGGCTTTCTTCTTTGCCATGGGCTTTATCCTTTCGAGAACGCCCTCAGAGCATTACACAACTTTAACTATGCATAAAATTCCATGTCAACAAAAAACTTGACATTGGTTGCGTTTTCTTATCGGCCACGAATCTCGTTCAGCTTGAGCTTTGAGCGCGCATTTTTTGTGATGCGCGCTTTTTTTCGCCGTCAATCCTCTTCCTGAACCGGATTGTACTTGCCAACGATCTGTTGTTGAACGTTCGGCGGAACCGGTTCGTAATGACTGAACTCCATCGTGTACGAGCCAAGTCCACCTGTTACAGCTTTGACTTGTGACTGGTATTGACCGAGTTCCGCAAGCGGCGCTTGCGCGCTGATACTGACCATTCCACCCGGTACTGTGTCGGTTCCCATAATGCGCGCGCGTTTGCCGGACAGGTCGCCGGTAATATCGCCCATATTTCCGTCAGGAACGGTAACTTCTATATCTACAATGGGTTCGAGAACCGATGGTCTCGACTTTTTCACCGCATCAATAAACGCGCGCTTGCCCGCAGCGATGAATGCGACTTCTTTTGAATCCACCGGATGATGCTTCCCGTCATAGATACTCACCTTGATATCCTGCATCGGATAACCGGCAATACATCCTTCCAGCAAGACCTGACGAATTCCTTTTTCAATCGCAGGGATGAACTGTTGCGGAATCGATCCACCAAAGATGTCGTTACTGAATTCAAAGCCTTCACCGCGTTCAAGCGGCTCGATACGCAAAAAAACCTCCCCAAACTGTCCTGCGCCGCCGGTTTGCTTCTTATGACGGTGATGACCCTCGCCTTTGCCCTGAATTGTCTCCCGATAAGCGATTTGAGGCGGATGTGTGTCCACTTCCACGTGAAATCGCTCTTTCATGTGCTCTAAAACGATCCTTAAATGCAATTCACCAAGTCCGCGAATGACTCTTTCATGCGTTACAGCGTTCTGTTCGTACGCAAAACACGGGTCTTCCATGCTCGCTGCGGCGAGTCCTTTGTTGATTTTCTGCTCGTCACCGCGACTTTTGGCTTCAATTGCAAGGCCGTACATGGGTTTGGGGAAGTCCAGAGCCTTTAAATGGATGTTGTCTTCGTCGTGTGAGTCGTGCAATACGTCGTCAAAGTGAATTTCCTCGACTTTTGCGACTGCGCACAGGTCGCCGGGGATGCCTGCGTCGACTTCCTTGTGTTCCTTGCCGTGTACTTTAAATAGATGTCCGACTTTGAACGGCTTCTTCGCGTTGCCAATAAATAACTGGCTGTCTTTCGTCACAGTGCCCTGGTGAACGCGAAAAACGCTCAACTTGCCCACAAAAGGGTCGACTGCAACCTTAAATACATGGGCAAGCACGTGCTTGGACGCGTCCGGCTCTGCATGAAATTCATCGCCGGAGTCGTCGTCACCCTTGATAAACGGCCGCGGATTGCCTTCCGTCGGGTTTGGCATCAACTTAATAATGATGTCCAGCAACTGCTTCACACCCGCGCCGGTCTGAGCGGAAGTGAAGCAAATCGGTACAAGATGACCTTCGCGCAACGCTTTTTCGAACGGCTCATGCAGTTCTTCCGGACTGACTTCGCCCTGTTCGAGGTATTTGGTCATCAAATCTTCATCAACCTCGACCACCTGATCAATGATGTTGGTATGAGCTTCCTCAACAGAGGAAAAATCGGAGTCGCCTTCGGCCTTGCCGAACACGTCGATCACGTCCGTGCCGCCGTTGCACGGCAGGTTGATCGGAAGACACGTGCTGCCGAATGCATCGCGGATCTGATCGACCAGTGCGGCCAGGTCGTTGTTTTCCGTATCGATCTTATTAATGATGATCATGCGGCAGAGTTTTCGCTCCGCGGCACGGGCCATCATGCGGCGGGTCACCATTTCAATACCCGCATGGGCATTGATCACCACGGCCACGGTTTCCACGGCCGGCAGGTTGGACAGGGCTTGACCCATAAAGTCAGGGTAGCCCGGGGTATCAATGATGTTGATGTGCTTGCCACTGTGATCACAACTGGCAATGGCTGATGAAAGCGAATGTTGGTGATGTTTTTCAAGCGGATCGAAGTCGCAAACCGTATCGCCACGTTCGATCGATCCCATCTGGCCGATCTGGCCGGTTGCATGAAGGACAGCTTCCGTGAGCATGGTTTTGCCGGCACCTCCGTGGCCGACGAACGCAATGTTGCGAATATCCTGCGTCGAGTACTTAGGCATACGAATAGATCTCCTGCAAGCGGGCTCAAATTGTCGGTAATCCACCAAAGACGGGTGCTCTAGTATAAGCCTCCGGGACGGACATCGCCAACGATTTGGCGCCACCGCCTGCTGTCCTGCATGAACCATGGCGATTGCTATGATCGTTTTGCTATGACCGAAACGACTCGTACGACGCAAAACCTTGCCGCGCTGGACCACGCGCACATCTGGCACCCGTTTACGCCCATGAAACAGTGGCGCGAACAGACGCCTCTCATCATCGAACGCGGGGAAGCCGAGTATCTGATCGATACGGACGGCAACCGCTATATCGACGGCGTGTCCAGCCTGTGGTGCAACGTGCATGGTCATTGTGTGCCCGCGATCGACAAGGCCGTTAAAGACCAACTGGACAAGATTGCGCACACGACACTGCTTGGTATGGCCAGTCCGCCATCGATTGAACTGGCGGCGCGACTGGTGCAATTGACAGAATTGCATCTTGGGGAAAACTCAGGCGATGAGACAGCAAAACGTCTCAACAAGGTTTTCTACAGCGACGCCGGCGCAACCGCACTGGAAGTCGCGTTCAAAATGGCGGTGGGGTACTGGTATCACCACGGCCGACCGGAAAAGAAAAACTTCATCGGCTTAAGCGGCGCGTACCACGGCGACACGGTCGGCGCCATGTCTGTCGGCTTCAGTGACCTGTTCCATCGCCCGTTTGAATCGATGGTATTTCAGGTCCACTGGACACCCACGCCGGATACGGTGCGCCTGGAGCAACAGATTCGCGACTGGGGCGCGCTGCCGCCGGCTGGTGATGTCCTGCCGTCCATGGACGATCAGTTGGTCACGGCAACCGGGCAATACTGCCTGGAAGAACTCGAAAAGTTACTTCAGGCACACGCGGAACAGACGGCCGCGGTGGTCATTGAGCCGATCATGCAGGGCGCGGCCGGCATGATCAGTCAGCCGGACGGCTTTGTGCGCGGCATCGCTGAACTGGCGCGCAAGTATGACACACTGCTGATCGCTGACGAAGTGGCAACGGGGTTCGGGCGCACGGGCAGGATGTTTGCATGCGCCCACGATGGCGTGATGCCGGACATTCTGTGCCTGGCCAAGGGACTGACAGGTGGCTATCTGCCCGTTGCGGTCACGATGTGCACCGATGAGATCGAAAATGCTTTTTGCGGCGAACTGAGCGAAAAGAAAACCCTCTACCACGGCCACACCTACACCGGCAATGCGCTGGGCTGTGCCGCTTCACTTGCGTCGCTGGGCCTGTTTGGCACCTCGCCATCGGGTAAGCCGCTGCTTGAACACATTGGCGAGATGCAGCGATTGATGACAGAAAAATTGGCAGGGTTATACGATTGCCCGCACGTGCTGGATATTCGCCAGCGCGGCCTGATGACCGGCATCGAACTTTGTCAGGATCGTTCGCGCCGCGAGCCGTTCGACTTTGCCAAACGGACCGGCGCCGCGGTATGCCACGCGATGCGAGAGAAAGGCCTGATCGTTCGACCGCTTGGTGATGTGGTTGTGCTGATGCCGATCCCCGCGATGCGTCTGTCGGTGCTGGAAAGCATGATGGACGTGGTGGTGCAGACGATTCGCGACTGGCAGGTTAATTAGCCGCGAATGGACGCGAATCAAGCGGCGCTTCAGACATAAAAAAACCCGGGCACAAAGTACCCGGGTCACGTCAAACCGTGTTTTCTCCCGTGAAAGTTCCCCCCGAAAGGGCGCTTCGTCGTCGGATTACTGCACTTCGATCCGACGTGGTTTGACTTCTTCACGCTTGTTCAGCGTCAGGTGCAGGACGCCGTCTTCCAGCCTGGCCTGCACGTCAGCCTCACTGACCGTGTTCGGCAGTGAGAATCGGCGGGCAACACGCGTGTAGCGGCGTTCGTTCAGATGGCTTTTGCCTTTCTGCTCGTCATTGACGGTGCGCTCAGCAGCGATCGTCAGGACGCCTTTCTCCAGCGTGACTTCAATTTCATCTTTCTTGAAGCCCGGCATTTCTGCGTCCACATACACGTGGTTTTCATCCTCGTGAATGTCGACCGGATAGGCGCCCGTCACGGTGCTGTCTTCTGTTGGCAGCGCATCGTTAAAGACACGATCGATTTCATCGCGCAGTGCGTTGAACGGCGTGGCCCAAAGCGAATGTCTTCGAATGGTCGGATACATGATTGTTCCTCCTCTATATGGATACTGCCCGTCGCGCTCGGTGCGTCACCGACCATCGGCTCGCATCGTTGGCGCGTTCACAAGTAGTAGTCGCAACGGGCGTGCCAATCGCGCATTTCTCAAATTCAGAAATATCAATGCCTTAAAAGATGAGAAAAAGCCTCGCTTCTGCCATATTGGCAGTTTTGCTGATATGGCGCGCCGCGTTGACAACCACGCGCATCGCGAAACAATAACCCGACTATGAGCATTCGCGCCGCTATTGTGGGTCCGACGGGGTACACCGGCCTGTATCTGATTGAATGGCTGTTGCGCCACCCGTCTGCGCACATCACGTATCTGGCCAGTGCGCGCGATGCGCTACCCAACATTGCGGAAGTTTATCCGCAGCTGTTGGGGCGTCTGTCGGAGAAGGTCGCGACCTGTCGGCCGATTGATGCGAACGCCATCGCGCGCGAAGCGGACGTGGTTTTTCTCGCGCTGCCGCATCTGGTTGCGATGAAGCATGCCGGCGAACTGGTCGACGCGGGTTTGCGCGTGATCGATCTGTCCGCGGACTATCGCCTGGCGGATGCGGAGCTCTACGAGCAAGTGTACGGCCATGAGCACGTGGATACCGATCATCTGGACGATGCGGTCTACGGCCTGCCGGAACTGTTCCGCGAGGAAATTGTCGATGCGAAGCTGGTAGCCAACCCGGGTTGTTATCCGACCGCTGCCGCGCTGGGGATCAGCGCGCTGTTGTCGCGCAGCCTGGTGAAGCATTGCAATATCATCATCAACGCGGCCTCGGGCGCTTCCGGCGCGGGGCGTGGTCTGAAGCTCGGCTTGCATTACGTTGAACACAACGAGTCATACCTGCCTTACGGCGAAATCGGCGGACATCGTCATCAGCCGGAGATCGAGCAGACGCTTGCGACCGTAGCCGGCAAAGCGGTGCCGATTCTGTTCGTGCCACACCTGCTGCCGATCGATAACGGCATTCTGGAAACGATCTATCTCGAGCCGACGGATGATGATGTCAGTGAAGATGAACTGTTTGAAGCGCTCGAGCAGGCTTATGACGATGAGCCATTTGTCCGGGTTCGAACGGATTTACCCAATGTCAAGTATGTGCGCGGGACAAACTTCTGCGATCTGACCGTTCGCATGGTCGAACGTGAAGGCGCGCGACGTGTCGTGGTCTTCAGCGCGATCGACAACATGGTCAAAGGCGCGTCGGGGCAGGCGATTCAGAATATGAACATCCTGTTCAACCTAGACGAAACCGCAGGGCTGTTGTAGCGCCTCAAGCCGCTTCTGAGCGCAGCGAAGATGCGGATCGATGGTGTTGACGTGTATTGCCCACGCGCACGCTTCAAATTTCTTTGTTGCTCGCCACAACGTCGCATTAGCATGCGGCGGCTAAACGTTCATGATTCAGGCGCGTTTGGCGAAATACGCTTACGCCGCCTCAACACCCGCCATCAGTCGCATCACGCTTTGTTCCGTCGCTTGATCTCGGGCAACTTCACCGACCATTCGCCCTTGGCGCATCACCAGGATTCGTGAGCACAGCGACAATAGCTCAGGCAGATCGGACGAGATAACCAGCACGGCCAGACCGCGCGCCGCGAGATCATCGAGCAGCTCATGCACGGCCGCCTTCGCGCCGACATCAATCCCGCGCGTCGGTTCATCGACGATCAGCACACGCGCATCGCGTTCCAGCCATTTGGCCAGGACGATCTTTTGTTGATTGCCGCCACTTAAGCCGGCGACCGCAGATTCAATGCTCGGCGTCTTAACGGACAGACGATCAAACGACGCGATCGCGCGATTTCGCTCCTGTTTGCGATTGAACAGGCCGAACCGACGAAGTTGTTCGAGAATGGAAAGTGAAAAATTAAACCGTCCCGACATCGGCAGGATCAATCCCTGCCGCTTGCGGTCTTCGGGCACAAGACACACGCCGGCCGCCATCGCATCGCGCACGTGGTGCAGCTTGATTATTTTTCCATCGACGCTGACCGTACCGTTACAGTGTGGGTCGAGCCCGAATACAGCTTGCGCCACTTCCGATCGGCCGGCGCCAACCAGGCCGGCCATGCCGACAATTTCGCCGGCTTTCACATCGAACGAGACATCCGCAAAGTGGCCGGGCGATGTCAGGTTTGAAACAGTCAGACGCGACTTGCCGGGCGGGCTGTCGATATGTTTGGGATGAAAATCCGTCAGCGCCCGGCCGGTCATCAGTTCGACAAGCTTCTGTTCGGTCGCGTCGCTACTTTCGATTGTGTCGATCAGATGCCCATCGCGCAGCACGCTGATGCGATCGGACAGGTTGAGCACTTCCGCCAGGCGATGCGACACGTAGATCATCGTGACGCCTTGTTTCTTAAGTTGCTCGATCAGTTCAAACAGATGTTGCGATTCGGAGCCGGACAACGAACTGGTCGGCTCGTCAAAGACAATGATTTTCGCGCCCGTGCCGACCACCGCCGCGATTTGAACCAGTTGTTCCTGTGCCGTGGACAGCCGCCGCATGGGGAGCGAGACGTCGATGTTCGAGCCAATGCGCGAAAGCATGCCTGTTGCTTTCTGGCGCATTGCCTTGCGATTCACAAACAGGCCGGCTTTGCGCGGATACTGGCCGAGGCAGAGATTTTCAGCCACCGACAGGTCGGGACAGAACGCCAGTTCCTGATGCACCATGCCGACACCGGCAGCCAGCGCGTCGGAGGGGCTGCTGAACCGGCGGGCCTTGCCGTCAATCGTCAACGTCCCGGACTCCGGCTGGTGAATGCCGGCCAGCACCTTGCCGAGCGTCGACTTGCCGGCCCCGTTTTCGCCAATCAGCGCATGACACTCACCCGATCGAATCGACAGCGAGACATTGTCCAATGCTGTCACGCCGGCAAAGACCTTGGTGATGCGCTCGAATTGGATCAGATCAGTTGGCATTCGAAATCACCGGCACATCAACTCACCGTTTTATTTCGTCCACTGCCGAAACTTCTCACGATACGCACCTGCCGTTTCCCTGGTCACACGTTCCAGCGGGGCGATGACCCGTTCCTGGGCCGGGCTCTGATCGTTTACGACCTTATCAAGCAGAATCTTCACCGACTGATACCCCCAGCCATAGCAGTCCTGCGCAAGCAGCACCTGCACGTGGCCGGAGTCGAGATAGTCGATCATCTCCGGCAGCGCGTCGACCGAAACAACCTTCACGTCACCGGGCGTCCAGCGCAGCGCATTGTTAGTAAACAGCGGCCAACCGCCGATCAGTGCCCAGCCATTGATGCTGGGGTGTGTCGTCTGAGCCGTGTTGATGGTCTCTGCCGCCTTCTCCGGCGTCTCTTCGTGATAGAACGTGCCATCATCCAGCAACTTCATATCAGTTTGTTTTCTCAGTTCCTGCAATACGCCGTCACGCCGCTTCTGCAGGTTCGGCGCTGCCTGGTTGCCGGCCAGAATCGCGATAGTGCCTTTGTTACCCATGATGTCTGCCAGTTCCGCCATGACTTTGTTGCCGGCGTCCATATCATCCGTCCCGTAGTAGCAGAGCCGACCGGAACCGGGCACGTCGGAGTCAAAGCAGACGACCTCGCAGCCGCGCTCCACGGCTTTCTCAATCGCAGGTTTGAGCGTCCCTGCATGGCTGGCAGACACTGCAATGCCATGCGCCCCGGAAGTCGACAACGCCTCAATCGCTTCAGCCTGTTTCTGCGCATCTTCATCCGGCGGCGTTTCGATACGCAGGTCGATCTTCACGCCATACTTTTCTGCCAGTTCTTTTGCCGCATCTTTCGCACCGCGATGGGCAATCTGAAACACCGCGTTGGACTGGCTCTTGGCGACAATGCCGACGATGATGGTGCGTTCGCCGGATGACGCGCCAGAGCCGGATTGGCTTGCCGAGTCATCCCCGCCGCCACAGCCGGCGACAAGCAGGGCAGCACAGCAGACGATGAAGGCAGATCCTTTTGTAAACCAGTTCATGACGTGTTCTCCTTCTCTTGTTTTCGCATTTGGCCGGCGCGCAGGCGTCGGGCCGCAAGATGTTCCCCAAGTCGATCGATGGCCACGGCAATCACGATGGCAATGCCGTTGATGATTTTCGCATATTCCTTGGACAGTTTGAGTGTGAACAAGCCGAGGTCAACCTCGCGCAGGACGAAGATACCGTTTTCGATCAGTTGAATGATCAATGCGCCGAGCAGGGCACCAAGTGCCGTGCCGCGCCCACCGGTCAGGCTTGCGCCGCCGACGACCGCCGCCGCGATCACCGTCAATTCGTAGCCGAACGCGGTATTGGTACTGACCGATCCGTTGTATCCCAGCGACACAAGGCCGGCCAGCCCCGCGGTAATGCCGCTGAGCACATACACGCGCAGCTTCACGCGATTGACCGGGATGCCGCTGAACCGCGCGGCTTCTTCATTGCCGCCGACTGCATAAATCTGTCGGCCGCCAATGGTGTGGTGCAGATAGATCCACATCCCCGCCACGGTCATCAGCATCAGCACCATGGGGATCGGCTGCACGAAGCGCGCCTCAGCCAGGTACATCTTGCTGGCCATGAACCCGTTGGTCAGCGCATTGGGCAGGCTGTGGTCCAGTGACGGCAGTGTCTTGCTCGGCACCGCCACCAGCGCGATACCACGAAAGATATACAGCGTGCCGAGCGTCACAATGAATGGATGAATGCGCAGCAGAATCACCAGCAGGCCGTTCAGCGCCCCGCACAGCCCGCCGATACCCAGCGCCACGACAAAGGAGACCGGCAGCACCACATACCAGCCCGCATCCTCCGGCATCAGTTGCACGACGCCCGCCGTCCCCAGCGCGGCACAGGCCATGATGGACCCGACAGACAGGTCAATCCCGCCCGCGACGATCACCGCCGTCGCCCCGACCGCCATGATCGCGATCCACGACATCGGCGTGGCCACGTTCGGGATCAGGTTATCCATGCGGAAGAAGTTGTTTACCAACTCGCCGTCGCGCGTCGGAATGTCACCGCCGCCGAAAGTTAACACCAAACCCATAATCAGGATGACGACCAGCAGGCCCGTTTCCTGGGGCCGTGCGGTCTGCCAGATCGTTTTCAGACGGGCTCGCATAGGCCAAAGTCGAAACCAATTGAGCCAATGTGTCAAGGCTGGCCCCGTCGCGTATGATGTGGGCTATGAGCGAGAGTCATTCACTGATGTACAGACACGTTATCGCCGCCCTGGTCACCAACGAACCAGGTGTCCTGGCCCAGGTTGCCGGCATGTTTGCCGCGCGCGGGTTCAATATTGACAGCCTCGTGGTTGGACGAACGGAAAACCCCGAGCTGTCCCGCATGACCATCGTTGTCAACGGCGACGACGCCGTCCTGGAGCAGGTCCGCAAACAGCTCCAGAAACTGGTCCCGGTCGTGAAGGTCGTGGACTACAAGGATGTGGCGTACGTGGAACGCGATCTGATGCTGGTGCAGGTTTCCACTGCCGGCGATCAGAATAAGCGTGGTGAAGTCGTCGAGCTGGCTAACCTGTTCCGTGCCCGGATTGTTGACGTGGGACATGATCAGATCATGGTCGAAATGTCCGGCACCGAGGACAAGGTCGAAGCGTTTGTCGAGCTGGTTAAGCCTTACGGCATTATCGAAATGGCTCGCACGGGTGTGATTGGGATGTCGCGGAGTAACGCCAACTCCGGTAGAAGGTCGTTCGCGCTGGCACGGGCGCAGGAACAGTCGTCTGGCCCGTCGATTGATCCGAGCGAACTGCCGCCGGGTTGATCCTGATTGAGGACATCAACACCCATGGCTCCTAAAAAATCAAAACAGTTCACACTCGCGCACGTTACACACGAAGCGGTCGAGCAGATCGGTGGTATTGGTGCCGTGCTCGAGGGGCTGATGATCAGTCCCGTTTACCAGAAGCACGTGAAGCGATCGATCCTCGTCGGCCCGTTGTGGTCGCACAATGAGGTCGATCCCACTAAACGTCTGGGCGAAGAAGGCAACGTGTTGTACAGCTCGATCGATCAGATCGATACCGACGGGCTGGGCGACAAGCTGCGCCCGATCGAGTGGGCCTTCAACGTCAAGATTGTCTACGGCACGCGCAAGTACGATCAGCCGTCACAGAAACGATCCGGCGAAGCGGAAGTGATTCTGATTGACGTCTTTAATGTCAATCATGATCGGCTGAACATCTTCAAGCATCGCCTGTGGGAAACGTTCGGCCTGGACAGCGGGCAATACGAAGGCGCGTGGGACTATGAAGAATACGTGCGCCTCGCGGAGCCGGCCTATTACGCACTACGCGCGCTGCTAAGTGACAAGGACACGCCTTGCATTCTGTTCAGCCACGAGTTCATGGGCATGCCGGCCGCACTGAAGGCGATCATGGACGGCAACGACCATTTCCGAACCGTCTACCACGCTCACGAATGCCCGACCGCCCGTCGGCTGGTTGAAGACCATCCCGGGCACGACACGATGTTCTACAACGTGCTCGATGAGGCAAAGCAGCAGGGGCTGTATCTGGACGACGTGTTCGGCAGTCAGGACGATGCCCTGCGGCACGCGTTCGTCAAACGCGCCCATCTCTGCGACGGCATCATCGCGGTCGGCGATCGCACGCGCGATGAGATCAAGTTCCTCAGCAACAGGTTCGACAAGAAGCCGGTACATATCGTGTACAACGGCCTGCCGGCCATGCATGTGAACATACGGAACAAGAAAAAAAATCGCAGGATGCTCGCTGAGTATGCCGCCAAACTGCTTGGTTACGAGCCGGACGTCCTGATGACCCACGTGACGCGCCCGGTGATTTCCAAGGCGCTGTGGCGCGACCTTCGCGTGTGTCACGAAATGGACAGCCATCTGGCAAAGAAAAACCAGACCGGCGTGTTATTCATCCTGACGACCGCCGGCGGCGTGCGACGAAATGCGGACGTGCAACAGATGCACAAGCAATACAAGTGGCCGCGCAATCATCGCACCGGCTATCCCGACCTGGTCGGCCCGGAAGAAACCATCAACGCGGATATCGAAGCGTTCAACGAAGGGCACGAAGCGATTCAGGTCGTCCTCGTGAATCAGTTCGGCTGGTCGCGCCAGCGCGTCGGGCCTGACGTTCCGAAGGACATGGACTTTGCTTCACTGCGCTGCGCCACGGATGTTGAATTCGGCATGGCGGTTTACGAGCCGTTCGGCATCAGCCCGCTTGAGCCGCTCAGTTGTGGAGCGATCTGCGTGATCTCCAGCGCGTGTGGCTGCGAGGGTTTCATTCGCCACGTGGCCGGCGGCCTGGACGTTGCCAATGTCATTTCGCCGGACTACTCCCCGCCGATCGGCAGAACCATGGCGGACAAGCAAGCCATCGGCTGGAAAGAGCGCGACGAAATCGAATCAGTCGTTGCGGCCGACGTCGCGAAGGAACTGGTCAAACGGCTTCCGCAGAATGATGAAGACCGCAAGGCACTGATCGATAGCGGCCAGGCGCTCGTTGCCCGAATGGGCTGGGACCAGGTGGTGGAAGAAGGATTGGTGCCGCTGCTGGCGGAGATCAGTTGACGAATCCAGCCGTTCGTACAGTGACCATGGCTACTTTTCCAAATTCGCGGCTATTGGCGTGCATTCGCGGCTGATATCGCCGATTCCAATAATCGACCAGCCACCCGGTAGCCGATACAATGTAACATTGACTTTTACCGCCGGATTTTGCCCCGGAATCCGTGCCTGGAATTTGAGGTGTGCCATGCTCCGCAACATGATGCGAGCGAAAATTCACCATGCGAGGATCACTCAGTGTGATCCGGACTACGTCGGCTCGATCACGATCGACTCGGATTTGCTGCGCGCGGTTGACATTCGACCCAACGAACTGGTCCATGTGCTGGATATTGACAACGGCGCACGCCTGGAAACATACGTCTTCCGCGGCGAGGCCGGCTCCGGCATCATCGGCATCAACGGCGCGGCAGCCCGGCTGGTTAACCCGGGCGACAAAATTATCGTTGTCGCCTTCGGCCTGCTGACGCCGGATGAACTGGATGCACACGTTTCCCGGACTGTTGTGGTGGACGAGCACAATCGCATCACGCAGACCGTTACGCAGACAAGCACGATCGACGAGCACGCCACTATCGGAACCGAGTAACAATGCCCAGGTCCGTCCGCCTCAGCCTGGCCAACAAGTGTCAGCTCCTGTTTGGCGCGGCAGTGGTCCTGATTCTCACCGCCGCGCTCTCACTGGTCTGGATGCGCATGGACGAACTGGTGCGCCAGGAGCAGACGGAAACCGCGCGCGCCCTGTCAGCCGCGTGGCTGGCCGACATGGCTCAACTCGGTGAAGCCCTCATGACCGCGCAGGAGCTTCGCGAAAGTGAAGGGGCGCAGCCCGAAGTCACCCTCACGCTCATGCAGCAGGACGAATTCGATCTGGTCTCCGCGGACGACCCGTTTCTGTACGAAGCCATTGAACGGTTTCAGCAACTCACCACCGAACAGGAATACACCCAACCGCTGTACATGTTTCGCGGCCAGCCATACTTCCGCTACGCGCGAGCCATTCGCAAATCGGAGCTGGCCCAGATCGGCGGTGGGGCGGGCGCCGGGTTTCGCCCGATTGTTGATGCGCCGATCATTGCCGACCCGCTACAGATGGTGCTGCTGATCCAACTGAAGAGCGAACGCGCCCAGCGCCGCCTGGCGATCAATCGCATTTACATCATCGCCGCCGGATTACTCGCCGGCCTGCTGGCGATCGGTGTGTTTTACTACCTGACCAAGCGCATCATTCTTTCGCCGGTTCGCGTGTTGCGCGAAACCGCGGAACAGGTGTCCCGCGGCGACCTGAATATCCGTTCCGACATCAACACCGGCGACGAGTTCGAACAACTGGCCCAGGTGTTTAACGACATGCTGGAAAACCTCAAGCAGAATGAGGACCAGCTCAAGAGTGTCAATAAAAGTCTTGACCTGAAGCTGGGCGAACTGGCCGAGACCAATGTCGCCCTGTACGAAGCGAATAAGATCAAGGGGGAGTTTCTCGCCAATGTATCGCACGAGCTGCGCACGCCGTTGAATTCGATCGTCGGGTTTGCGGAGGTGCTGCAGGAGGCGCTGAAGAGTGACGACGACCCGACCTCGCAGAAGCGCCAGCGCTATGCCGGCAACATTATTCATTCCAGCCGGCACCTGCTTGAATTGATTAACGACCTGTTGGACCTGGCGAAGATCGAGGCCGGGCGAATGGAACTGCGCATCGGGCCGATGAGCATTGCCGATACGGCCGAGGGTTTGATCAACCTGATTCGGCCGCAGGCCGACAAGAAGAACGTCAAGCTGGAGCTGCGCATCGGTCGCGACATTCCGATCGTGCATACGGACGCGGGCAAATTTCAGCAGATCCTGTTTAACTTCCTGTCCAACGCGGTGAAGTTCACGCCGGAGGACGGCACGGTTTCGTTGGCAGCCCGCATGATGCCCGGCGTGGGCGGCAATGGGCAGCGTTTGCGCGTCAGCATTACCGACACCGGCCCCGGCATCAGCCCTGACGACCAGAAGCGAATCTTCGACAAGTTCACCCAGCTGGACCCGTCACATACACGTGAGCATCCCGGCACCGGGCTCGGCCTGACCATCAGCCAGGAGTTATCACAGCTCCTGCAGGGCGAAATCGAACTGGAAAGCGAAGTCGACAAAGGCGCGACCTTCAGTTTGATCATTCCGTTGACGCTCGAGCCGCGCAGCACACCGCTGATGCCGGACCTGACCGACAATCGTGGCTTGCAGAGCACGGCTGGATAAAGTCGCCGTCATGTCGTTCTATTCAGTCATTTCGTCAGAACGAACCGACCCATGTTCTGTAGCCCGCCATCAAACGTAAACGTGCCGCGCATGAATCCATACAGCGGCGGCTTCGTCCCCATCGGCGAACCATAGTGTTTGTGGAAGCCGACAAATGAGGCGGAGAACTGGCTGCCCGGCTCGAGCTTCAGTTGACGCAGGTATTTCTGGCTCATGAACATCTCGTAGACATAGCCGGTCGACGTCTCCGTTGCGGCGTACTTGATGCCAAGTTCTTCCTGCGTGCGCACCTTGCCGTTGCCGTCCACCAGCGTCGGATTGCCCGTCTTGTCCATGGACAGGTGAATCTTGAATGGCTTCATGATCGTGCCTTCACCGGCTTCATAGCGCTCCGGATAGAACGTGAAATACCAGCAGTCCTGGGCGTAGTGCTCGGCCGGGTTTTCGATCGGCCGATCCGGATTCGGATTGTTTACGACGAATGCGGCATACAGCCCGTCGTCTTTCCAAGCGAAGTACGTGTCGAACTTGCCGTCCGGCCGCAGGTCTTTCTGCCAAGTGGAGTAATACCCGCGCGCCACGCCGCCCGTACGCCCGCCGATCATCATGCGCGTCAGCGGCTTGACGGACAGCAGCTTGTCCAGCGGCCAGTCATTGAGCTTGCCGTCGATCTGGACGGTGTGGTCAATCTTCGGCACGCCACGGAAGTAGACATCGCCCTTGATCGTCTGAGTCGATCCATCCGCCTGGGTCATTTCAACTTCATACGGATAGTCGAAGTTCACTCTCAGCCGATCGCGTTGCAGCGGGAAGTCGACATGAAGCGTCTGGTTCGCCGGAACGGTTTGCGTCTTTTCGATCGTCGTCGGACGAACGGTGTTAACGGTGTAGTCATCGCGGAATCGCAGCCTCACTTTAGCCGGCTTGCTGGTGAAGTTGTCCAGTTCAACCCGGACCGCCGGGTCAAGATTGTGCGTCACCGGCTGACCCGCGAGCTTTGCGCGCACTCCGGCGCTCTGGAACTTCAGCGGCAGGCTGAGCAGGCCCGTTGTCTTGCCGCCGTCTGTCACGCGCACATACGTGCGGTAGGCGCCGGTGGGCCGCTCTTCCTTCGGCGTAACCCGAATCGACGCGGTCTGCCCAGGCTTGACCGGAACTGCTTTCGGCGCGCTCATGCGCTGGTCCAGATCGATATGCAGCTTGCTGCCGCGCCTGCTGCCCAGGTTCACGTGCACGTCGCTCGGCGACAGCTTCACGATCGGCCGCGTCATGCCGATCGTCACGTCGTTGACGCGCTGTATGCGGGCCGCGTCTTTATCCAGCAACTCGTCAAACAGCAGGATCAACGGGTAGTGACCGATCGTCAGCACCACACCGTCGTCAGCCGGCTCAACACGATGGCGATAGCCATAGATATCCAGCGTCTGAAAAGCGGCCGTGGTACCGGTGAGTTTCACATGCAGGTCTTCCATTCCATGGGCTTCGAGATAGATAAACGTCTTGCCGAGCCGCTCGAACTGAAAGGCGTAGACATCCGGCACACGGAACGGCCGCTGGAACTCGGCGCTATCCAGGAAGCGTATGGTTTGCGCCAGCGCCATGGTTGGAAGGGCGGGTTGAATATACGTTGGGAAATACGTGGGATAGGGGCCGTAGCTGTAGCCCAGGGAGCCTTCGCGTGTGTTCTTCCCGTCAACCATGTCATATCGGGTGAGCTTTAGCCGTCGCGCGCCGGACATATGTCCGGTCTCGCCCCATTGGGCGATAATCGCGTCGCGTAACAGGGGAGATCCGTCCGGCTTGGTGTAGGCAAGGTCGAACTCGAACTGGCCGAGGAACTTCTCGCCGCGCATCCAGTTGAAGATGTGGAAGTCGAACACCCCGCGGGCGCTCTCTTCCTGCTCCTCTGAGCCGACGCGCGCGCAACCTTCAAGAATCGTCGCGAAGATCGGCCGGCCAAGCTGCTCGGAGTATCGCTTGGCGATTTCAACGCCGCCCTGGCCCGGCATGCGCGGGTCGGAATAGTTCTCCGTGTCCAGGAAGTCGAACGCGTTTTCGTAATGGTCGACCACGCTGAAATCGTGCGCCCAGTACCACGCGCCGACTTTCGCCGATGGGTGCGCTTTCTTGATCGCCGCATAGGTCGCCTTCTGAGCGTCGTAACGCCATTGATCGAATGGCTGCTCGCCAGCTGTCGGGCAAATCGCGACCGCGTTGGGGAACACCTCCAGCATGCGTTGAACGTACGCAACGGATAGTTTTGAATACGCTTCGAGATCGAACACCCAGTAGCCGTAATGATCGATGACGTCTTGGCTTTCCAGTCGAGCCCATTTGGGAACCGTGCTGCCGGGATAGTTCCGGAAGCTCATGTTCATGTAGTTCTCGAACAGGTAGCCGTGATGCGGATAGACCTTCTTCGGCGTTTCGCCGACGTTGATCGGCCCATCCTTCTTCGGCCACGCCTTGGGCCAGGATCGCAGTTCGATCGGCACGCTGTTCCACTGTCCGCCCATCTTGTAATACAGGCCGTTGTGGTCGCTCGCATCGCCCAGGTCGGCCGGCAGGTCCGGGCGCGGCCCCCATTGCTCCACCGTTTTCCCGCCGCGCCACAGGTTGGCTTTGTCCGGCTTGGCGGGTGTGATGATGCCGAAGGCGACTTCGTCTTGCGCCATCTTTTTGTTGTTCTGCTCAAGCGTTGCCTTGATGATCAGCATTTGGCCTTCGTAGGCTTTGAGCGTCTCGGGCAGTTCGGTCGGCACAATGATGGTGTGGCCGTCCAGACGATGACCTTCAGCCGCAACGTATTTCAAGTACCCGGATTTCCTCATTTTTTTCAGGTATGCCGTGGTGTGCCACACGGGATAGTCGCCGGGCTTCAGGTTAATCGCGCCGCCGTGAACGTAGCGGTAGTTAAAGTCGCGAATCTCATACACGAGCTTTGTGTTGTTGGTCACCTTCGGCAGGCCGTCGGCATCAACGATCGCCAGGTCCATCTGCAACGGATCGCCGACTTTGAACAGGTTGAACGAAACCGGGAAGTTAACCTGCAACTCCCATGGCAGGTTGGATTGCTTCTGTCCCGCTTCCACCAGCAACTGTTGTTCGGTGCGGTATTCGCTGGACGTGGTGATTTTCAGATCATCCATCCACGCCTGACCGTCCGGCTCCTTGCGAAAGTGCATCAGGACGCGGTACGTTCCTTTTTCCGGATTGAGGACTGCTTCGCGATACTGCCATCGCAGGCCCTCGGGCACAGCCCGGGCATAGTGCTGATAGTTTTCCCGCTGTGCGCGATAGAAGTGCAGCGGCTCCGCACTGTGGAATTTGGTCTTTCCATGTTCGATGTTCGGCATGGAGCCGTCCGCCGGGCACTTCACCAGCGCCACTTCCGCGCGGAACGACTCGTCATTCATGTATGTAATGTTGTTCGCGCCCCAGAACGAGACCTTGACCGGATCGTCACCAATCTGAATCGGCGGGCCGATCCACCACGTGTGGTGCGGATCAACGCTGATAAGTTTCTTTGCGTTCTGGGCGACCTGCTTGTCATCGGACAATGTCTGTCGAATGTACTCGTCCTCCACCCGGTGCATGACCTCGTCCGTTTGCCACGACCGGACCTCAAGGGAGCGATTGCCGGTTCGGGCGAATTCAGTCCATTGCGCGCCGCCTTTGGCTGCCCAGCCGGCCGGGGTGCTGCCGCCTTTTTCAAAGCTTGTTTCGAGCAGAATTTTTTCACCGGCCAATGCGCCGGTGCTCCAACTCGCGAAGCAGACCAGAATGATCAGTAGAAGGGGGCAGCGACTCGTGGATTCGTACAGCATGAAGTACCTCAATTGTAAGAACAACGGGACCCGGCCGGCATCAGCCGACTTGATTTTGATGATTAATTATTATACTTATTAAAGGAGATTTGGGAGTAATCGGCCGAATTTATTAAAAAATTGGCCAATTAATAAAATGATTAGTCGTATTTGTCGTCTGAGCTTAGGGTATTTACTGATCCTGTTGATTCAGATTCAGCAGGGTTTGGCGGCATTCCCCGTTCCAGTCAGCCAGCCGGCCCAAATTCAGGGTGAGCGGTCCCAGGGTCAATGGTCGTACTTCGGTGGGGCGATGTATTTCCGCAACCTCACCCTTGGCTCGGATGGGGTCACGGTCTGGGGCGCGACCAATCGCGGTCTGGTCCGGTTTGATCCAACGGGCCCGAAGCTCGAACGCTGGACCGCGCTCGACGGTCTGGCGGACACATGGGTTTATGACGTCGCCTTGGATCGTTATAGCCGCCTGTGGGTCGCGACGTTCAGCGGACTGAGTCGATTTGATGGAAACACCTTTAACAATTGGCGCGCTGATGCGATCGGCCATCATCGTTTGTCGTGTATCGAATTGGATACCCATCAGCGGCCGTGGGTCGGCACAACCGGTCGCCGTCCGAATGGTGCCGCGTGTTTGATTAAAAACCGGTTTGCCCGCTACAACACGCAAGACAACGACGAAGAATTTCCGGATGAGATTGATGTGATTGCCTCGGACGGCGCCGGCGGCGTGTGGGTGGCCGGCAGCTTCGGGCGCGGGGCGCCGGGTGTTATGGGCGCAGCCGGTTACTATCGGCGTGATCGAACCGTGCTGTATCACATCAGTGCGCTCGGCGCATTTCAAGCGGTATCACTTCCAGAAAAATTTGATGCAAAGCAACGCATTACGGATATGGCAATCGATTCGCGCGGTCGATTACTGCTCGCGGTATCGAAAGGTCTGCTGATTCGTGAGAATGACAAATGGTCAAGCGTTGCTGAGTCAGCGCGCACGATTGCATTCGATCAACACAATCACACGTGGCTTCTGACAGCCGATTCGCTTGGGCAGTTGAATAAAGATGACTCGTTCACCGCGAAACACACTCTGCCGAAAATGCTTCAAAAACCTTTAGCCGGTCATCAGACGCATGCGCCGGCCATGGTGATCGATCATGCCGGGCGCATCACCATTGCGCCGCATCGCGATCCGGGCCTGCTGATACTCGCAAACGGCAAATGGACGCATTATCAGCCTGAAATCGACGGGCCGAGCCCGCCGACCGGGCTCAGCGTCTGGTACATCGCACAGGATGGCAAGGGAAACATGCACTTTGCCGGCAACCGGGTGGGGCACGTGGTGTACAACGGCTCGGCATGGCAACAGAAAGGCAAAGAGCGCACGCCATACCGGTTCGGCTACAACCGCGAACAGCGCTACATCGGCGTCAGTGACGGTGAGCAGGTCCTTTTAACGGATGGTCGTCGGATCCACCTGAAAGCACTCGGCATCAAAGGCCGCTCGATCTACCTCGACACGCGCGGCCACCTCTGGGTGTTCGGCAACGGGCTCTATGAAATCGATGGCGATCGTGTGATCGACCACACCCATGACCAACCTCTGATGGCACGGCCCGGACCCTATCCCGGCGGGTACGGCGGACTGAACCTGCGCGATGTCGGGCAGAGCGCCGACGGCACACTCTACGTCTGCGCCAACTGGGGTCTGTTCAAATGGAACGGCGGGCGCGACTGGCCATTCGTCGGCGGCAAGCTGCAAGGCATGCTCGGCTCGTTCGGCTGGCACTCGCGCATCAACGGCAACGACCGCGCCATCTTCTGCGGCTCGTGGGGTGTCAGCGAATATGACTTCCCAACCGGGCGCTGGTTCAACTTCGTGCGCCACGATCGAAACCTTCCGGGGGCGGAGCCGGTACTGCCAGGCAGCTATGTCGAAAACTGCGGCTTCGATTCGCGCGGCAACACGTGGTACGGCACCTATGAAGGCGGCGTGGCCATGTTTGACCGCGCAACCAGTACATGGCGTTATTACGACGTGAATGACGGCCTTGCCTGCAACAGCGTATGGGGCATTGGCTACGACCGTGACGGCGGCGTCTGGTTCGGCACGCCGGGCGGGGTCAGTCGATTTCAAACCAAATCCGGAGTTTCAAAATGAATAATACGCCGATCGCGCTGGCTTGCCGCGCGGAGCGCCCACCATCGATGCAGGGCGATTGGACGGACGAACAGTGGCAGCGCTGTCAGCCGTTCGACGATTTTTTCTATGCCGCGACAAACCTTCGCGATGAGAACAGCCCGATTTGCCGGGCGTGCTACGACGACGACTGGCTGTACATCGGCATCGAGCGATCGCTTGATGCCGCATGTGACAGCACATTCACCGGCTGGGGGCCGACCGCGCGCGACAACGGCCTGAGCATCATTGTTGATCCGGACATTGATGGCGGCCGTTGCGTTGAATTAGTCGTCAACGCGGCCGGCGGGCGGTTTCACTACGATCATGGTGAAAATGAGATTACCGTTGCTACGCGTCCGTGGTTCGTGGATTGGCAGGCTCACGTGATGCGGACTGATGCCGGGTTTCGTGCAGTGGTTTGCATTCCTGTTCCAAAGAGAAGCGGCGATACGTGGGCACTACAAATCGTTGCTCAGCGTCCGGAACGACAGCGCGCATCCGCCTGGAGCCCGCTGAGCAGTTGGTATGAAAGTGGTTACTGGTTTACTGCGGAACAGGGCAGAATCGTTTTCTCATCTGGAGTCGAGCGGGTACGCCAGCATCTTGAGTCACGCGAGCCATCGAGCCCGCTCAAACCCACCCCCAAGCAGTCATTTCGTTTGAGCACGACGGTCGACCCGACAGACGACATGCTGTACGACGCGTGGGACGAAAAGAGCTTGTCATCCTTCATGGCTGAACTGAAGTCGTGGGGCGTGGACCGCGTGTACTGGATCGACTACGGCCCGGCGAATGAAGGACTCATGTGCGATGGGTTTTCCGATTACTGGCCAAGCTCGCGCGACAACTACCACAAAACCTTTGCCAACCTCGGCGGCGATCTGTTGAAACCAGCGGTTGATGCAGCACACGAACAGGGACTTGAGTTCTGGTCGATTATCAAATCATTGGACATGGGTTACGACTGGCTTGCCCCGAAGGGACTGCCGAGCAAGGCCGATCGCATCGGCGGGCGCATCAATGACGTGGCGAATACACTCGTGCAGCGCCCCGAGCTGAACATGAAACGCATTGCCGGCGACGTGGCCTATATCCCCGGACAGACGCGCATTGGCGAGATTCACCTGGTGCACGAAACGGACGAGCCGACGAATGTCAGGGCGCAAGACCTTCAGCTCTGGGTCAGCTCGGACAATTTTCATTACGAGCGATACGACGGGCCGATCGATGTGGTGGAACAGGCCGAGCGCCGTCCGGTGCGCGTTTACGATCCGCGTGGGGTTCGTTCGATATCGCAACAACAGATGCAGCGTGTGATTCGGCTCTGTAACCTAAATATCGGCGAACGTTATGTGGTCGTGGAATGTCCGGTGAATGGCGTGGCTGGGTCATTCCGCAACCGCGCGTTTGGTCTGGTGGAAGTGTACGACCAGGATGGTCAATTGCAGCCGATCATCTTTGGCGGCGGCGATCGCAACCCGCCGCGCGATCTGCGTTACAACCTGGATACCGGCGAATCGGAGCTTGTATCTCAGCCAACCAGCGACTTCCGTGAGCACGGTATTGTGTTTCCCGGCTTGCCGACCAGCCAGCGCTGGTCGTTGTGCGGGCATATTGCGTTGGACAACGAGCGAGGGCGCATTGCGTTTGCATTGGGGCCGGACGAGATTCTTATCGGCGCGCCGGAGCCTGCCAATCCATTGGTGCAGGACTGGTGGCTGTCGTGGACGCAACGCGCGATTGATTGCGGTGTGGACGGGCAGGAGTTTCGGCTTCGCCATCACATGGCGGGCAATCAGCAATGGGAGGCGTACGGCTACGACGATCTGATTTGCGAAGAACACCAAGGGCGAACCGGCATCGATCCGAGAACCGGACCAATCGATTATGCAGCCATCGAGGCGATTCGCGGCGAAGCGTGGATGCGCTATGTGGCCACCGCATCAGCCATGTTGCGCGATGCGGGAAAGAAATCCAGCCACGAACTGCTCTGGTACATGTTCATGCCACCCACGCAGCGCCAGCGGTTTCACATCCACTTTGACTGGCAGAAAATCGTTCAGGGGAAGCTGGTCGATGAGATATCCCTGAAGGGTATTTCGCCATTCACCTGGCTCGGCCGGCGCGCCATGGCAGAAGCACAGACGCACGACCTGCCGGTTCGTGTTGAGCTTCATCAGCGCGCGACGTATCACCAGGGCGCCCCGCGAGCCGGGCTTGCCCGGATGATTGAAGACATCCGAAAAATGGGCGCGGCTGGTTACAACATTTATGAAACCGCCGGCACCGTTGCGCCGGACGGAAAGGGCGGATACCGCGACGTCCTGACAGGTGAACGCGCCTTTTGGCGCGCCATGGCGGCGTACTACAGGGAAGATAGTTCAACGGAACTACCCCAGCTTGTTTCAGAAGGAGCGCTGGCGCCCACCTGTCCTTATTGAGCCGCTGCGGCTTCCCGACGCACCCAACTGCTGTTGTCTTGGAGCATCTGCTGGCGTAGTGGCTGCTGCTCGGCTTCCGGCAGCCAGTGCAGGTGTCTCAACGCGAATATTCTTGCCCTGACATCATCTTTTGCGGCCGCGTGAGCCCGTAGCGACGCGCGCACGGCTTGCTTGTCTGTTTCATTCAACAATGGTTGGGCAAGGTCGAGATACAACCCTTTTAGTTCATTGGACGGGGATTGCAGCAGTGGTAACCATTGACCGGCATTCTGCGCATTCAGCACAGCCGGTAGCGCTTCGTATACAAGATCAAGTGCATAGCCGTTATCGCATGAAGCAATAATGCCGGCCAGTTGTTCCGGCGATTCGCGCATAATGGTGATGAGGTTCAGCCGAATGTATCGCAGTCGCGATTTGAGCGTCTTGGATTCGCGCGTTGCGATGCGGATCTGTGATGCAGTGTTGTAGGTGGTGCGCGTGCTCTGGTACACGCTGAACTTGAACACCTCCCAGGTCCGACCGGCATAGTCGAGCCAGGCATCGGCGTATGTCACATCGCCCATAACCGTTAATGCTTCTGCTGCTGCTGCGGGTAGTGATGCGTGTTGCTGCCATTGATCCTGTTGCATCGTGGCAGTCAGTTGCGCTGCATGCTTTTGAAGATCGCGTCGGACCGATTTCCGGCCTGTGAATCCCAGGCCAACCAGAGCAGCCCGCGCAATGTCTGGATTCTTATCACGCATCCGCAGTCGCAGGACCGACACGGCATCGCTGTTGCCGGATCGGCCGAGCAGTTGCAGTGACGGAATTGCCACATCGGCGATCGGGCTGCTCGCCAGCGTTGAGAGCTTTGGAATGTCCTGCCGCTTCATGCGCGGCGCAACAGCGAAGAAGACGGTTTCGACCTGTTCCGTGGTCAGGTTGTATTTTGGATCGAGCAGTTCGACTGCATCTTCAGGCAGGGCGGTTTTGATATCTGCTTTAAGAAATTCCCTGATTGCCTGTTGACGCGCCTCACCTTCCATCAGGGATATCTCGAGCACGTCGAATCCCATGGCGTGCCCGGCGAGCAGGGGAATCGTGATGACAGCAAGCCAACGCATCATGGTTGTACCTCCATCGTCACGTTGGCAGTCAATCCACTGATGACTTCGCGCGCATGGATGGTCCACCCGCCAGTTGGGTCGTTGTATGCCAGCGGCAACACGTACTCCCCCTTTCCTGCCCTGCATATGACCGACCGCGTGTACTCGTTTCGCTGTTTTCCGCTTGTGTCAGTTACCGTGACGCGACACACATGATCGACTGAACCATTGGCGCCATTAACAGCGATTCGTATGGGAATTGCCTGCCCCGCACGAACAGGCGACACCTCTTCGATTGAGATGCCGTTGATTTCGTACGGGACAATAGCGAACACCTTCGCGGTTGCCTGTTTCAAAGTGGTCTGGAGAACATCAGTGTTGCCAATGTACCGGTGTGAGCGTATCTCATATAGATGCCCCTTCCGATCAAACTGAATCTGCACCGGTTGATCCGTCATTGGCATTGGTCCAATCTTGGCCCAGCCGGACGCGCGAAACAGTGCAACGCCGTCAACGATACCGAAATAGCCGGCATCACCTTGATGGAACGGGGCGACGTCAATGCGCCAAGGGTATGAGCCCTCCGGCGACGTGACGACTGCACCGGGCGCGGCATCTTGAGAAGTAGCAAGCTCACGGAAGAATGTGATCAGTTCGTCATATTCACGAGCACGCCCCTCGGTTTTGTTGGGTTGGGCCTCCCACGTGCCCAATGACCGCAAGTGCCGTATCGACAGATTGAAGAAAAGCGCTCTGCCTTTGCCGAAGTTGTTAACCGTCACTGCGTGTGCCTGTTGATTGGCATCGATTGACCGAGCACTGCTCAATCGTATCGGGCGCGTCGGCGTGGGCATTTCACCAAGATCGTAAGACTCATCGTTCCACTTGAACGTCACGCGGCGTGTCAGAGCCGACGTGCGGCGTGGCTGATCAACCTCATATTCAAACCCGAACACATCAGCGAGTAGTCCCTTGACCGGCGCCCCGCCATGCTCGTTTCGCGTGCCGACTTCAACAAACCCAACGGCCGTACCACCATTGCGAACGAATCGGCGAATAGCGTCTGCCTCCGCTTCACTCATCGCCACACACGCATCGAGAATCAATAGACGAATATCGCCTTCGCCCAGTCGACCTGCTACTGCTTCCTGTGGGGCAATCCAGCGCACCGGCCAGCCGATCTCCTGCCAGGCGAGGTCAATCATGCGCCATTCATCGAACCAGCCCCATTTCACGTCCGCGCTGAAAGGCTTGTCTACTCGCACAACATGCTGGCTCGCTTTGGAGTAATAAATGCCAACACCGCCAAGATCGCGCTTCGCGTTTAGCAGCAGTGTGTCGATGCCGCTTCGAATGTCCTTTAGCTCTTCCTTGATCCATCGGCCCGGCATGGTGAGCGATTTGTCCGGGCGCAAATAGCCGAGTTTGCTGCCCGCTTCCGCCGACCAGATGCTGAAGCTGTTCGCGCCCCGGAAGAGATTGGACCACGGGAAGAATCGCGCGGTCTTTTCGTGTGCCAGTTCGCCGCCTTTGGCCATGAGATAGCCGCCGCTCCACGTCGCGATGTAATCGTCCGGTCTGGACCACGACAGGTATTTGCGTTGGAACTGGCCACCCTGAAACAGCATGGCGGTTTGCGCCTTGGCCATGCGGTACAGGTCCCAGCCGCGGCTGTCACCGGCGGTGGAAAAGCCGACACGCGCCTTGGGTGCGTAGTGTCTGATGACGTCCGTGTCGTACTGCGCACGGCGTGCGTTCTGAATATCCATAAACACACGATGATCGACCCACGCGGCTACGCTGGTGCGGTCGCCGAGTTGCTCGTAGTGCATCGGCATCACATCGCGCCATCGCGCAAAAGCCGCCTGCCATTCAGCATTCAGCGCATCAAGTGTTCCATACTGACCGGCAAGCCATTTGCGAAACTCATGCAAGGTGCTCGGCGCGTAGCCCATGTGGTCCCACTGAGAAAAGTGCGTGTCTTCGTCCGCGAGCATCACCACATCGACGCCGGCCCGGCGCCACATCGGCCCGTTGGCTCGCGCCTTGCCAAGCTGCGTCATATGAAAGCTGGGACTGGACCAGCCCTTGAGCGTCTGGCCGTCCAGTCGGTCGGCCACATTACCGTTCATGCCATGCATGCCGACGTCAAAGCTCGGGACAAGTGGCGTCAGGCCGACGGCCAGCATGTCCTGAAACGCGCGCGGCGAATTGGCAAAGGCGCCATCAAATCCGAGCGTGGCAAACTGTGCCGGCTCACCTGTCCCCCAGATGTAATAAGGAAAGCTGCTTCCGGGGTGACGAGGCAGATCAACGATTGTTTCGATCTGCTCCATGGCTCGCTGCCTGCCGTCAATGGAGAGTGTCACGCGGGCGCGTACCAGGCGCGAGGTGGGTATACCGGTCGGCAGTTTTACGGCAAACGATTGGGCGGTTGGGGGCATATCAACAGCCCCGCGCGCGATGAGCCGATTGCGTATGTCGTAGAGGGTTGCGTTGATTTGTCCTTTACCGCCCGGCTTGTTGCTCAGCGAGCCGGTAATGGTGATTGTCGAGTCCGGCACATAAAGATCCTGATCGGTAGCAACATCAGTGATGCGCAAGTGACTGGTCACTTTGACGCCGCGATTATGCCATCCAAGGACATGACCGGCGGCATCACGCACCACACATTCGAGGATATAGCTGCCGGCGGGGATCGGCTTCATTGTTACTGCACACGCGCGACTTTCTGTTTTCTTCAGATCGAGCGGTAGCGAAGTGGCATCGGCAATCACATTGAACCGGTCCCGCAAGCGCAGCGAAATGGTTCCCTTAATGGCGCCGTTCATCTTGTTCGCAACGTGTACTTCAAACTTGTCGTGCGACGGGCCTGGGCCATTGATGCGATCAATCGTGACCGGATCAGGTGTACCTGAGGTGAATTGAATCGACCGGATGAACAGAGCGTACCAGTATTCGCGCGGATCAATCGGGCGCGAAGGCGCAATCACGCCGGGCGTGATCCATATCTCATCTTCCAGGATTGACATGTCATGATGCAGCCACGCTGCTCGTCCTGCACCGATCGATGCAAATTCAGGTTGCCGCTCTGCGATGCGTTCGTTTGGCAACAATGGCAGTGCACTGTTCAGGGCTGGCGCCTTGGGTTGCACGTGGGGCTTCAGATCATCCGGCCAGTCTTCTTGTGACGCGGAATGAACGCTGTCATGAAAGAGCACCAGTCCTTTGCTTTCACGCCAGACGCGTTTGCGCACGAATTGGCGCAGATTAGTCGGCCACTGAATCCATGCGGCCCCGTAGCTGGTTAAGCCAAGCTCTGTCCAGTGGCTGCCGGTGACCAGCACGTCCCAGTCTTTTCCAAGGTGTGACTGTATCCAGACCATCGACTGTGCATCCATCGCGCCGGCATTCAGATACTTTGGGTGCTCCGGATTTGATCGTTCCCAGTACGGCACGGTCATCAGATCACAGTCGAGCCGCTGCAGCACTTCGATCGGCTCGCGCAGACACGGCGCCTGCACAGCAAACAGCACGTGAAGCTTGTCGCGCAACGGCCTCGCCCACGGAATGTGCGGACTGACATAATCGGTCGATGCCCGCAGGCTCGGTGGCGGTTCCGTGCTCGGTGGATGAAGCAGCGCGCGAAAATTATCCGCCAGATACCACTCGTTGGACATTCGCTTCGTCAGCGACAGGTGTTGGATCAGGCTGAACACCACCGTGCCCGCGCCCTGCACGCCGGTTTGCACGACCAAAGCAGCCTGGTTGAGATTGTCCGGATTGCGTATTGGCGCGGATTGTGTCGCCCGATCCCACGACTGCCAGTAGTGCATCGCTCGGGCATTGATGCGCCCCGCAAGCGTCAAATCGACCGGTGCGCTGATGGCCCGCCACGGGTCCGTCGGCATGACATAAAGCAGCGGCGACGACATTTTTGCGGTTGTGTCGGCCTGTGGCGCTGCGACGTCCACTGTCTTTAGCATCCTGCGCATCGCAGGGCTGGCAACATCACCAGTGATCCACACGATCCCGCCGCGCTTAAGTAACTCCTGAACCAGTGCGATGTACTTCGGTTTGCGCAGATCCGCTTCAAGCGATGGCGTCATCACGCCGACGTAGAGCACGCCCACGTCTTCCCAGACGTCGACGAGCGTCTTGCCCCCAATCTGAACGCGAAAGTCCGCATACGCTTTTGCATTGAACAGCGGCTCATTGCGAACCGATCCGACCGATACGGCCAGGTGCCCCGCGTTACCCGCAATTCGCGGCATGACTTGCCCGGTGCGCCAGGCAAGTTCGCGCATCGCAAGCAATACCGCTTCCCGTTGTGCGGTCGACGTTGTCTTTGCCAGCGATTCAAGGATTGGCGCAGCATCCGCATGATTACAGAATCCAAGTCCGGCAATCGCGCCCATGCGCAGTGCGTGTTTGTCGGAACCGACTGCTTCGGACAGGATGGCGACAGCTTTTGCTCCACCAACATGGCCGATGGCCCGCGCGGCTGCATATTGCGTTGATTCATATTGACTATCAAGCAATTGCTTTAAGCGAGGCAGCAGGCTTTCATCCGCTGAGACACCAAGTTCATCCGCCACACCGGCCATAATGTGCGGAGTGACATCGCTGTCCGCGCGCAGCAGTTCGAGCAGCCACTTGTTGCGCGACGCGTCGGGGATCGCAGTTAACCCTTTAAACGCGGCTAGTTGTTTTGCCTGTATTTCAGGTTTGGCCAGCCGCTTCACGCGGCGCCCGCTGGTTTTCGTTGGCGCTTCGTCAAACAGATCAGGACCGCCGGACGAATCAAGGTCCATGTCCAGATCCATGCCGGCCAGCGAAAAGTCATTGACCAGTTGGCTGTGGCGATCGTCGTCGGCAGTCACCCCGCCAGGCACGCATGCGATCGCGAACGTCAATACCAATGCGATGATCCGGCCGGTGTACTTCATAGGCATGGTTATTTTACAAGGCAGGCTGTTCAGGTTTATTGATCACCAACACGAACGATCCCGCCAGTCTTCTCGTTGACCATGTGATACAACCCGCGCGGCGCTGCACTCAGTTTTACCGCCGTGTAGCCCGGCAGCGTGACACTGACGCCCTTCAATGTCGCCAATGGCGAGAAGGTATAAACAAGCCACCGGCGATCTGGCTTTTCACCCAGCACATGCGCGAACGCCCAGACATTCACCTGTGTCTTCAGCGTCCACGGCCACGGTGCATTGGCATCGCAGTCCAGTTGAAACCATCGCGGCTCATCAGCCAGGTCGGCGGGTACTTCGACCTGATAAGGATGCTGACGCGCGGGGTTGTGAACCAGTTCGCCGTGCTGCCAGAATTCGGCAATTGTTTCATGATTGTGGACTTCATCCACTGCGGCTATCACCTGTTGATAAGGCGTTAACGCAGTATCGTACGTCTCATTCCACCAGCGGTAATCGCGCACCACGCGCGCCCGTGGTATCCACATCATCCATTTGACAAAGCCGCGATAGCGTTCGGGTCCGACCTGTTGGCCGGCCTTACGCCAGATTTCCGCCTTATTTTTGGCTGTGCGACGTGTATCCCGTCCGGCATCCCATACTGACACTTCCCACAACAGGTCCGGCCGCACCTTCCGGAACACACGCTCCTGCACCACCAGGTTCATCGCCTGTGCCAGTGGACTGAACATCGTGTAGTCATTGTTGTCGTTCCACGTGGTGATGTACTGAGAAGGAGATACCGCTTCCCAGATACGAGCCATGTACGGCGTTTCGCCAGGCACGTACCAGCGCGGCTTGCGCCAGTTGTCACGCATGCCCATGTCCCGAAGCGGGGACGCACCGTACGCACCAATGATCACGCGCCCATGCCACGCATCGAAGCCGGCATGCATCGCATCAATCATTGCGCGGAATCGTTCGACATAACCTTCCCCCGTGGCGCGGCGTTTTTCATCATCCGAATGCCCCTTGCCATAGCGAGCGACATATCGGCTGTCTTTTTCAGCGTCGTACCAGTTGAGTTTACGCGCTTCGTTGTTGCCGATGATCAGCACGTATGGCGGCGACGGATACATCGACTCCATTGCGCGCACGATTTCGTTGTCCGTCCACTGCTGGCCAAGCCGGCGCCAAGGCTCAACCGCCCCGAGTGGCGACACGCGTTTTTGAATCGAACCATCCTCTGTAACAACCAATGCCGTCTGATCTGCCGGCAGCGTGTTGTATTGCTCTTTGTAGTACAGGTGCAGTTCCATATCCTGCGTGACGAAGCTGATCGGCAGTTGATGGGCTGCTGCGTAGCGCATGGCGTTGCTGTAGTACTTGCGCTGATGATCGGTCATGGCTGTACCCGGTGACGGCAGATGAAACGTGAGCAGCAGGTGATGGCCTTTCTTTATCATGTCCACCTGCCAGTCAGGCGAGAAGCCGTTAGGCAGTTGACCGACGTTGTAGTTAGACGCCAGCGGTAACTCGAATGGTTTTTTCGTTTGAGCGTGGATCGGACCGCAAGCCATCAAATAGAGGCAGGCAAGCCAGACGAAGTGTCGCAGCATGGGCATGATTCATTCCCGAGGCAGGTATTGTTTATTTATCTTATAAATAAGACGAATCTGCTGCAATAAATCAGGTTTCATCGGATTTTATGCGAGATAATGCAGAAGATATGGCGATATTGGCCTGATTTTATAGGCTGGATGCCTTTACGGTATCTGAATCATTCTCGGTGCAAAACAAAAAGACAGTTCGGTTCGGAGGGGCGAAACAGCCGTGTTGTGACGAACGCGCGGGTTGGCGCCAGCGTCGGGCCGTGCCGGATTGAAGGCGTTGCTTCGGTTCGCGATGCTGATGGATCTGTCGGGTCCCGGCCCTGTACGCATCGCAGTTCGTTTTTCTGAAGTTTGAGTCCGCGCGATCAAGTATGGTCGTTTACCTGCGCTGCTCTTGTGATGACATACAATTCCCATGCATCGAACTGCGTTGCGTGGCCGGATCGGTCGTCTTACAACCTCGGGCATCGCGAACCGATCAGCGCGCCCGTGCGACGGCAACGCAGACAACTGACGTCCGCGTGCGTGTTCGTCACGACACCCCAGCATCGTCCCCCGAACCGACTGCCTTTTTATGAATTCACGTGGGCGCGATAGCGCCTGATTTCACTCAAGATGCCCCGCGCGCAACAGCTGCCGGCGCAACAGCCCCTGAGCCAACGGCAGATTGCGCTCGCGCAACGCTTCCACAATCGCAAGATGCTCATTGACAGACCGATCGATATCCCAAGGCTGCGGGCGATAGTGTTCCGTCGCATGAAAAAATGCCTGATGCAGCAGTTGCCCCAGTGTGATCAGCATTTTGTTTTCCGTAATATCGCGCAGGTACGCGTGAAATGCCCGATCATTGGCAACCCACTGGTCACGGTTCTGTCCCGGGTTGCGCGCAATGGCTTCCAACTCATTGAGCTGGTCAGGCTTGGCGCACTCCATAACCCTTTCAAGCAACCCGACGTCAATCACAGCCAGTGACTCCGCCAGCTCCTCTGCCGGAAAATCGCCAATCGCGACATGAAATCCCAGGTACTCACCCAGCCGATCAAGATTCAAGGGCGCAATCACCGTGCCCCGGCGTGGCTTGGCCTCCAGGATGCCCAGGAACGAAAGCGCCTTGGTCGCTTCGCGGAAACTGATGCGACTGATGTCAAACTCGTCGGCGAGCTCAGCTTCCGTTGGCAGCTTGTCACCGTGGCGCAACCCGGAGTCAAGCACGTATTGTTTCAGCCGTTGGGCGGCCTCCTCGCTGCGGAGCACGCGCCCCGGTGAACTTTTGGCACTCGATCGCTTGCCCGGTGAACTGCTGCGCGTTTTACCCACAAAAATCTCCTGTTCCAGGAAGGCCGCTGTGTGGCTTAACGACCTTGAGGGGCGCCTTATTGTCATAAAGATTCCACAGCCTCTGACTCCCTTATACGGTCTACTCGACGTAAAAACCAGCAGTTCAAGCCGAAATCTGCATATAAATAAGTCTTAATTTTGGATTTTTTGCTTAAAAGGGCTTGCGTTGAGACTCAGTTCAGTATTTTGTAAGTCGTAACAGGTTCCAACCTGAGGGCCTCGTTGGTGGGGAAAACACAGATATTCAGATGTAAATGGAATGGATGACATGGTGAACGACCCGTGGTCTATTCGTGCGGTACAGCTTGATCTTGCGCGCCAGCGCGAGCCGATTGATGCGATTGAACGGTTCATTCGGTTCGCGGCTGACCAGGGTTTCAACGCGGTCATGCTTTATCTGGAAGGGGTGATTCGCACCCCGAGCTTTCCGTATCGGGCGCAGGCTGACAGCTATTCGCAACAGGACATACAGCAGATTGTGCGCGTTGCAGGCGAAGCCGGCGTCGAAGTAATTCCTTGCGTCAACGCGCTGTCTCATGCGGAACATTTTGTGAACTGCGACGAACTGCGCCATCTTGCGGCGCCCACGCGCCCGGCAGTACCGATCGCGCATATGTTCGATCCTTCAAATCCACAGACGATGTCGTTTCTGTCAGACTACCTGACGGAAGTGGCCGCACTGTTTGAGTCTGATCATTTTCATGTCGGGCTCGATGAAGCGTTCCAGCTAACGGACAGGGAAAGCATGTCGGCGCTGGATCAGTTCATTGAACACACGCTGAAACTGCGTGCGCTGATAACGGGCGTGGGCAAGCGCATGTGGATGTGGTACGACATGCTGGAGTTTGCCGATCAGCAGCAGATCGATCGTTTGCCGCGCGATATTGTGATCGGGCTGTGGCAATACAATTCAGTATGCATCGGGAACGACGGCTTGCAGGCCCAGTTTAACCATCGGCTGCGCGTCGACTGGCTCAAGCGCCTTAACAAAATGGGATTCACCTGTACTGTCTGGCCCGGTGCCAACGGCCTGGGCAATATCGCCGCGATGACGCGATATGCGCGTCAACACGATGTGCTTGGCGGCGTGCTGGCGGTCTGGGAACTGGGGCAGTCGTTTTTAACAGGCACCCTGCCGGTCGTCGCCGCAACAGGAAATTTATGGAAAAATCCCGAAAAAAATGAGGATGAAGCGGTACAGACCGTGGCTCAATGGCTGTTGCCAAACGCCCGTCAGGCCGGCCGCGATGCGATTGGAATGATGGTTCAGGAGCCACTGCTGCCGCGGCAGCCGTTTGGGGCGGGGGCCATGCTTCGTGGTGAAGTATCGGTGGCGGAGCGGCGAGCCGAGCGCGCAGCAGCAATGGTTGAAACGGTTTTGGCCAGTGAGCTTGAGACGCTGCCTTTGGGGGAAGCGCATGATATTGTTGAAGACACGATATTGTCTGCCGCAACGCAACGGCAATACACCGCGTTGCGGGAAGCGTTTGCACCTTTGTTGGACCCGAGGACCACTGATGACGTACGCGATACCAATAGCAGGCGCGTCAGGACATTGATTGAATCGCTGGGCCGAATAGCTGCGCAGCGGACGGATCAGTGGCAGCGAATGCGCGCGGGTTTGTTTCCGAATCGGGTTGAGGAAGCGTGGCGGACTTCTATCGAATCACTGAATCAACTGCTGAAAACAGTCAGCGCGCCTGGCAGGTCATGGACACTGGTCACGCTTGACTTCTTCAGCTTCGACAGTTTTGCGTGGCCCGATGTAGCGGTTGAACTGCTGAGCGATTCAGGGGCATACCACATCCATCAAGGCAAAATCAGCCCACTGGATATGCACGACTGTTTCTATTCGCGTCAATGGCTTGTCGACACAAACGTCGCGCCGACATCGCTGCGCGTAACCGTCACTGGATTGGTCGGCGTGTCGTTGCGATACGCACAAGTCATTGATTCACGACGGCGGTATCTGCCGGCTGCCGTAGCTTGCGCCGAAGGGAACTGCCGTCAGCCGGACGCGGTCTTAAAAGACGATCACCACGTTGCCCACCTTGGCTCGACGGACCCGGCCGGCGCGTGGAAACGGTTTGAAGACCACGCTAAGTCAATAATTGAGCTTGAGTTGAGGCCCGAGATGCCTTAAATATCTTATTTATTATTCAAAAAGTGGAGAATATTCGTCTGTAAAAGTCGAAATCGCTTGAATTCAGCTTATAATTAAAACATAATGCGTGCAGTGGGTTGTTTGGGACGCATATCTGACCGATCGCAAAGAGAGGAGCTTTTATGAGCGTTTTCAGGTTAACCAGGCAGAACGTGCCACGCGCATTCACGCTGATCGAGTTGCTGGTCGTGATCAGTATCATCAGCCTGCTCATCTCTTTGTTGCTGCCGGCGTTGGCGTCGGCTCGCGCTTCTGCCAGGGGGACCATGTGCTCAAGCAATCTGCGTCAGCTTGCCATTGCCGCAAACAATTACTTTATGGATTGGGATGACGGCCTGCCGTCCTTCTACTATCACTCGGAGTCGAAGTATCCGTTGGCGGGATACAACGGATACCAGAATAGCCCGCAGTCACTGCATGGCGGTCGGCTCTACTATGGGTATCTCAATGAAAACGGAAAAGTGTTGAACTGCCCGGATCGACCCGACCTCAATGGCGATTCGCAGATCATTGCCTATCTGGACTGGGCGCCATATTCAAAAGCCACCCGACCGATCACGAATCGGATGAGTCGTTCGTATGCCTGGAACGCTTACTACCAGTTCTACTACATGTCGCGCCCGAGCGGCCCTATCGAAGCTTTACTGAACTTCCGCAACATCCTTCGGCCCGAGCAGAAGATCATGATGATGGACAGTCATGTCTATCGGGACAACAACCCCGCGTCGCCGTGGACGATTGGCGAGTACTACCAGTCCGCATGGCCGCCATACGGCGGATACATCGATCCACCGCCGGCCTTGCGCCATCTTGAAACGGCCAACTACGTTCGTTTCGATGGCAGCGTTTTTGATCAGAAAGATCCGGACTTCACCAACGCGAAGATGTGGAGAGAGTTCGTGCAGTGACCCCCGGAGATGTCCCGGGGGGATGTTTCGGGGGCAATGTTCCCGGGGGCGATGTTCCGGGGGGCCTTGCCTTTGCCTCAGAATGCTGACTGATTTGTTTGCCATGCCTGCCGGGCTGAGGCCGGCGATTCGGATGAAACATGACTTTTCGTGTAGGAATTGATGCGGGCGGTACGTTCACCGATCTGGTGGCGGTGGATCTGGAAAGTGGCGGCGTGCGCGTCGCCAAGGTGCCATCGTCACGGGAACAGCCTGCCAGCGCGATTCTTGCTGCGTTGAGCGCAGCTGGCATTGAACCAGACGAAGTCGGTCAGTTCATCCACGGCACAACCGTTGCAACGAACGCGATGCTCGAACGCACCGGCGCGCGTGTCGCGCTGCTGACGACGCAGGGCTTTACCGATATTCCATTCATTCAACGAATTCGCCGCCGCTACCACTACGACCTGATGTGGCAGAAGCCTCGGCCGCTGGTACGCCGCGAAGATTGCCTGGGTATCACCGAGCGTATGGACGCAACCGGACAGGTTGTGATGGCCGTACAGTCTGGCGATATCCGCCGCGCCGCGGAACATATTACGAAACACAACATCGAATCTGTCGCGGTTTGTGGTCTGTTCAGCTATCTGAATCCGAAACACGAACAGCAGATTCGTGATGAACTTGCCGAGCTGTTACCCAATCTGCCGATTTCCATTTCCAGCGATCTGTCACCGGTCTGGCGCGAGTACGAACGGGTCTGCACCACACTGGCGGATGCATATCTGCGCCCGCTCATGACACGATATGTTGCCGATCTCGTGCGCGAACTGACCGACGCCGGTGTGGCAATCGACTGGTCCATCATGAAATCCAACGGCGGGCGCTACCCGGCAAAGGCGGCAGCAGAAAACCCGGTACAGACGGTTCTGTCCGGACCGGCCGGCGGCATGATCGCATGCCAGCGTCTGGCGAGCCGGCTTGACCACCCGAGAATCGTGACGCTCGACATGGGCGGAACGAGTTGCGACGTCAGTGTCGTCGACAATGGGCAGGTGCAGCAGACCACCGACTTTGAAGTTCAGTGGGGCATGCCGGTGAACGTGCCGGTGATCGACATCAAGACCATTGGCGCGGGTGGCGGTTCGATCGCGTGGCTTGATGCAGGTGGGCTGCTGCATGTCGGGCCGCAAAGCGCTGGCGCGAATCCCGGGCCGATCTGCTATGACCGGGGCGGCAAGCTACCTACGGTGACGGACGCCAACGCCATGCTCGGGCGCGTTGCGCCGCACCGTTTTGTCGATGGCGATACGGACGCGGCCATGAACCGCGCGAATCGCGCGATGACGGACCTGAGCGTGCGCCTCGGCCTAAGTGAAGTCGAGGCAGCGTTGGCAGTGATCGATATCGCTAATGCCAACATGGCCGACGCGGTCAAACTGATCACGCTGGAACAGGGGCAGGACCCCCGAACGTTTGCATTGCTCGCATTTGGCGGCGCGGGGCCGCTGCACGCGGCCGCCATCGCGCGCAGTCTGGGGATGAAGCAGGTCATTGTTCCGCCGATGGCCGGGATGTTTTCAGCGCTCGGGATGCTCGTTGCCGATGTGCGCGTGGACCGCGTGCAGACGCTTTCTGTCCGGTCGGATCAACTGGATGAGCAATCGGTTCGTAATCGACTGGATCAACTGATTGATGACGCAATGTCCGAGTTGCGCAGCGAAGGATTCACCAGCGAACCGCATGTCTTTGTGCAGGCTGCCATGCGGTATGAAGGACAGAATCACGAGTTGGACGTTTCGGTGGACGTCGATACATGCCGCGAGTCCGGCATTGAATCATTGTTTGAGCAGTTTCACCAACAGCACGAATTGCGATACGGCTATCGCATGCAGCATGACGTGATTGAGCTGGTCGCATTCAAAGCAACGGTTGTGGGTCCGACTCAGACACCCACGATTTCAGCCGCATCTCCCGAACAGGACGGCCAGGCGCACGAACGGCGCCACGTCTTCTTTCGCGATATCGGATGGGTTGAAACACCGGTTTACCGGCGCATGGCCTTGCCGGTCGAGCAGCCGTTAATTGGGCCGATGGTGATTGAAGACAACGGCGCCACCACGCTGGTCGAGCCCGAACAGCGCGTCACCTGCAGGGCGGATGGGGTTCTGATGATTACGGTCAACGTTGAAGCGGCGTCGCTAGCCGAGGCACATTAAATGACGGATTGAAGTATGGACAGTGTCACGCTGACAGTCATTCAAAATGCCCTGGTCAACATCGCGCGTGAGATGGGCACGACCATGATGCGCACCGCTTACTCACCGATCTTCAACGAGGCGCTGGACTTTTCCGTGGTGATTTTTGATGACGCCGGGCGCATGCTCGCGCAGGCGGAGTACTGCCCATCGCAGATCGGCTCTATCAAGTACACCGTTGGCTGGACGATTGAAGAGCTGGGGCGCGACGCTTTCGATCCGGGCGACGTGGTGATTCACAACGACCCGTACCGCGGCAGCGGCCACATTCCGGAACACACGCTGATCAAACCCGTCTTTGTTGATGATGAACTGCTCGCGTTCGTCGCCACAGTCGGGCACATGGCGGAGATCGGCGGCAAGACACCCGGGGGTTTTGCGGCTGACGCGACAGAGGTGTACCAGGAGGGGCTTTGCGTCCCGCCGGTCAAGATCGTTGAGCGCGGATGCGACGTCGAGTCCGTCTGGAAGATTATCCTCGCCAACCATCGCACGCCGCGCAATTCGTACGGCGACATCAAAGCAATGATCGGCTCGGTTGATGTGGCGGAGCGCCGTCTTGTTGAGATGGCCCAACTGTACGGCACGGACATCTTGCGTCAGGCAGGGCGAGAACTGATGGACCTGTCCGAGCGGCGCATGCGCGAAGAAATCCGCGCGATTCCCAATGGGTCATACCACTTTGAAGACGTGATCGAAGACGACGGCGTGACCGATCAGATGTATCACATTCGCCTGACACTTACAATTGACGACGACGAACTGATTGCCGACTGGACCGGCACCGATCCGCAGGCACTTGGCCCGACCAATTGCACATACGGCTCAACCGCCTCAGCGGTGTACGGCTCCCTGTTCCAGATCGCGGATTCAACCATCCCGAAAAACGAAGGCTGCTACCGGCCGCTGCACATCATCGCGCCGCCGGGAACCATTGTGAACGTCCGCCATCCGGGCGCGGAAGTGGCGGGGCACACCGAGGTCAATCCGCGCCTGACATTCATTGTGATCGGCGCGCTGTCGCAGGCGCTGCCGGATCGCGTTGTTGCCGCGGATGGCGGCACGTCGAGTAATTTTCTGTTCGGCGGTGTGCATCCCGACACCGGGCAGTTCTACGCCAACTATCACTTTGAGGGCGTCGGGTGGGGCGGTCGCCCCAATGGAGATGGGAACGACGCGCAATGCCCGGTGCATGGCAACTGTCGCAACACGCCGGTCGAGGTCTTTGAAACGCGCTATCCCTGGCGAACCATCAGTTACGGCCTGCGCCCCGACACCGGCGGGCCGGGCCGATTCCGAGGCGGCCTGGGGACGCAGCGCATTGTGGAGGTGCTGGCGGAAGAGATTACTGTCACCGTTTTGATGGAGCGAATGAAAGTCGCGCCATGGGGATTGTTCGGCGGCCGGGAGGGCGGCCACGCGGGTGTATACATCAAGCAAAAGGGGGAGGAAGAATTTCAAACTTTTCAGGAAGCCTTCGGCACCATCTCACCAACCAAGTTCGCGGGCATTCGGCTGCAACGCGGCGATCAGGTCAAACTCTGTTCGGCCGGTGGTGGTGGTTTTGGCGATCCGTATCAGCGTGATCCGGCGCGCGTGCGAGAGGACGTCCGCGCAGGCTATGTTTCTTCACAAGCAGCGCGCGAGCAGTACGGCGTAGGGCTTTGCGATAGCGAGATCGACACGGCAGTCACAGCTCAGCTCCGACTTGAATTTAATGATAAAGAATTGACGCCGATCAGCAGTCCACAAGCACAAGCCGAAAAATTTGCAGCCACTCTGAACATGCCGCGCAACGGACAGTGGCAGGACCTTGACGTTGATCCACTGTCCACGCCTACGACGTTCTGTGCATTGACCGGCCAACTGTTACCTCGACGCGCCTGGATCGATCAGGCCGTTGGTGCAGACCTCCTTTTCGTCGGCCCGCAGGAGGCAGCGATCTACGAACACTACTGGCTGCCACGATATGCCCGTAAGGAGATGTCATGACGGCTGCGCCGATCGAGATCGCATCAGACTTACAACATCGCGTTTGCGATTCTGTTGACGAGCATGTTGATGACGTGCTCGGCCTGCTGACTACGCTGATCGGCCATCGCACGCCGAGTCAGGACCCCGACGATCCAACGTTTGTCCGGGAGATTCTACGTTGCCACGCGTTTCTCGAACACACCCTTGATGATTGGGGTCTGTCACAGCAGACTTGGTTCGCGAAACCAATGACGTTTGCCGAACATCCCGTTCGTGTGGCAACGTGGCAAGGTACGGGTGGTGGCCGTTCGATCGCGCTGAATGGACATGTGGATGTCGTGCCAACTGGTGATACGTCACAATGGCAACACGATCCTTGGGCGGGTGCCGTCAAAGATGGCAAAGTATGGGGACGGGGCGCTTGCGACATGAAAGGGGGTGTCGCCGCCATGCTTATGGCGGTGCGTACCTTGCAACTGTGCGGCGTACGACTGAAAGGTGATGTGCACCTTCACATCGTGTCCGACGAAGAGGTAGTTGGTTTCGGTACGCGCGAGTGCGTTGAAAAAGCACCCACCCCGGACTTTGTGCTCTCGACCGAGCCGACGGGTTTGAACATTCAGCCGGTCGCCGGCGGGCTCGAGCACTTGCGTATCGAATTTGAAGGCGTGGAAGAACACGCCGGCCGACGGTTTGCATCGATCTATCCGCAGCAACAACAACAGGGCCACGGCGTCAGCGCCATCGACAAAGCGATCAAGATCGTTAATGCCTTAGCGGAACTGGAAAAACAGTGGAGCTTGTCCAAACGACACCCGCTATTACCCCCAGGCTTCAGCACATTGCTGCCCGGCGTGATCATGGGCGGCCCGGGCGGTGGTAAAGAGGGGCGTTTGAATCTGATTTCCAATCCTGGCACAACGCCGAACTACTGCAGCGTGGAGTACAACGTCTGGTTCTATCCCGGCGAAAACACCGAGCAGGTTCGTAAGCAGATTGAGGATTACGTGAATGACATCGCGCGTCACGATCCATGGCTGCGCGACCATCCGCCAAAGTTCACCTGGGCATTGCGCAACATCAGCTTTCCGGCGGTGGATACCGATCCGGATCATCCACTCGTGCGACAGCTTGAATTGATCAATCAGGATCTGGGACGGCCATCGCAGGTCACCGGCTTTACCGCCGCGGCAGACCTGGCGTGGTATTCACAGCAGGGCATTCCCGGCGTGATCTATGGCCCGGGTGATATCGCACAGGCACACAGCCCGGATGAATTCGTACCGGTTGAAGACATGGTGACCGCAACCAAGGCAATCGCATTGATGATGATTGCGTGGTGCGGTTTGGAGGGGTGATTTGTGAAAGTATTGTTAACCGGCGCAGCCGGCAATCTGGGACGAGCGATTATTCGCACCGCGCAGCAGGGTGATGAGATTGTTGCGGTGGACTTAAATCAGCCAGACGAGCCAATCAGTTCGGTGGCTGATGTCCACTGGCACGATGGGTCTTACGCGAATCGCGATCTGTTAGCGGAATTGCTGACCGGTTGTGATGTGGTGATGCACACGGCTGCGGCTCATCCCGGCAACACGAAAGCCGACCAGCGCGACGCGTACGTTGATCTGAACGTCAAGGCCCTCGACGTGATGTATCGGCTGATGGTGGATCGGAAGGTGCCGCGCATGGTCTACTCCAGTTCCGCGGAGGTAGTGATCGGCGCGAGCTGGAGCACCAACGGCGCTGCGGTGATTGGGGAAGACACGCATTCTTATGCCTTTGACAGTGTCTACAACATGACCAAGGCCATGGGCGAAACCGCCGGGCGATATTGGTCGCAGACCAGCGGCCTGCAGGTGGCGATGATGCGCTATATGGCGTTTGCCGGTGCCGTTCGACCCAAGGCCGGAACAGAACTGATCGCACGCGAGATGTGTCCGGATGATGTGGCCCGGGCAAACTGGCTTGCCGCGAGATGCGAGAACATGACAGCTGATGTGTTCAACATCGGCCCGGACTGCCCGCTGTCGTCGCGCGACGTGGTGACGGGTTTATCTGATCCCGAAGCGGCTATCGAAAAGCACTACCCCGGCGCGGTGGAACGGCTAAAGGCCGCCAAGTACGGCATTCGGCGCAATCTCTTTCCTGTATTGCGCACCGACAAGGCAAGGCAGATACTCGGCTGGCATCCGCAGTACACGTTTGCCGCATTTCTTGACACCCTTGATGTGGAAAGCAGTTGATCGCTCATGAGTACGCCGTTGATTTACTTCACAAAGTTCCTGTCCGGCATGCCGGTCGAGCAGATCGGCCAAACCGTCGCGCGCATGGGTTTTGCCGGGCTGGACCTGGCCGTGCGCCACGGTCAGGTGATTCATCCGGATAATGCGCGCGAAGTGCTTCCGGGGGCGGTGGATACGTGGCGCGGTATGGGGTTGTCCGTACCACTGGCCACGCTTGAAGCCGATTGGACAGATCCGGATTTACCTGAACTGCGTGATGTCTACCGCGCCTGCGGAGAAGCGGGTGTGCCGTGCATCAAGCTTGGTTACTGGTTCTGGAACGAACGTGTTCCTTACTGGGATCAGGTGGGCACTGCGCGAGCCTCGCTGGAAAAGTTTGAAGCATTGGGCCGTGAACACCAAGTCTGCACGCTGGTGCACAATCACTCTGCTGCCTTCTATGGCTGCAACGCATCCGCAGCCATGCATCTGGTGCGCGGGTTTGATCCGCAATACATCGGCGTGTATCTCGATTCGGCCCATCTGAAACTGGCGGGTGAGCCGCTGGCCATGGCGCTCGACATGGTTGGACCGCATCTGAAACGTATTGCGGTGAAGAATGCGCGACACGTGCGAACCCCCGAAGGCAAATGGGCGATTGACTGGTGTGCGCTGGAAGATGGTCTTGTGGACTGGCCGATCGCGCTGCGCACATTGGCAGACTTCGGCTACGACGGGCCGATCAGCGTCCACGGCGAATATTCCGAATCCGAACAAACCGATCGCGTGCTGCAACTGGTGGAGCACGATGTGTCTTACCTGCAACGAATTATTTCAGAGCCAATACTGGAACCTGCGACATGAAAGATTTTTCAATTCTTCCAATGATCCGCCGACGTTTAAATGAAACGCGCGATCGGCGACCACCTTTGCCTGATGATGCGGATGCGATTCGCCTGCGCGTTCGGGAGACGCGTCGCGCGCTAAGTGAAAGCCTGGGAGTGATGCCTGATCGAGTCGTCGATCCGCTGCTTGAGGTGGAGGCCGAGGTTGAGTTGTCAGACGCCGCGGTCATCCATGAGCGCATTGTTTACCGAACCGAAGAGGATGTGTGGGTGCCGGCTCATGTGTATCGGCCTGCTGACCCGCCTGCTCAGAAACTACCTGCCGTGTTGTTGTTGCAGGGCTGGGACCTGGATAAATATTCACTCGGTCAGTTCAAGCTACGGCTTGCCGAGGCGGGCTACGTTGTGTTGTTTCCTGACAATCGATTCAGCGGCGAACGCCGGCGCGCAGCCGACGGGCAGGCGGAGCAGTGCAATCTGTTGCCGGTCTCAGGATTGTTCGGCCTGACCTTCATGGGCATGAACACCTGGGATAACATGCGCGCGCTTGATGTTCTGGCAGATCGCGAGGACGTGGATGATCAACGGCTTGCGACCGTTGGCCTGTGCTGGGGAGGCATGCAGGCGTATGTGTTGGCCGCGCTGGATGCACGCGTGCGCGCGGTCTGCCCGACCTGTTCTGTTTCAACGTTCGACGCAATCATTCGAGAGTACGTGCCGCATTCAGCCGGGCACACCTGCTTCGGCACCTACCTCTGGCAATGGGCGGAACATGGCGATGTGCAGGATATCCTCGCGTGCATTGCACCGCGCCCGATGCTGATTCAAAACAACGTCAACGACTACTGGTTCCCCATCTCCGGCATGATTGATGTGGTCAACGAAATGAAACGGGTCTATGGCGCAATGGAGGCTTCGGACCGGTTCTGTCACGAAGTCGAAGACACGGTGCACGACATTACGGTGATGTTCGGCGAGCGCATTATTGATTGGCTCGATCGTTTTATGAATACAGCACCCGTGACGCGCGAAGGAGGCTTCGCATGACGCCGATTCGCTTTGGTTGTATCGGTTGCGGGGGCATGGGCATGCTTCACGCCGCCAATGCGGCTCACGTGTCTGATATGAAAATCGTCGCGTTCGCGGACATTGATGAAGCAGTTGCGCAGCGCGCAGCTGACACCTTCGGCGCAGATTATGCAACAACCGATGCGCAGCGCATCATCGACGATCCGCAGATCGATGCCGTATTGATCCAGACCGGTGAGCGGCACCACCCGCGCCTGGGCATCGCCGCTGCCCGCGCCGGCAAACACATCTTCATGGAAAAGCCGATCGCCGTGACAGTGGAGGAAGCGATCGAGCTGGAAACCGTTGTGAACCAGACCGGCGTGAAGTATCTCATCGGCCTGTGCAATCGACTGGCGCCCATGGTGGTGCGCGCCAAACAGATGCTTCCCGATCCGTGGATCACGCTCGGGCAATGTTCGGATACGGTTTCAGGTCAGGCATGTCACAATCTCGACCTGATTGTGCATCTGTTCCACGAAGCGCCGCTGATCAGTGTGTATGCAACCGGTGGGCGCGCGTACGGCCTGGACGAACATTTACCCGCCGACAGCTTCACTGCTACGCTCAAGTTTGCCGACGGCTCGCAAGCGACCTACATCCAACACGGCAAGGCGTACAACGCGGCGATGACCAAGTACTCCCTGCAATTGTTCGGCCGCGACCAATGTGTCTACCTGGCGGAACGTTTCAAGCAGTGCATTCTTTCAAAGGAACTGTCCAGCCCGGTACTTACCCATCGCTTTGATGGACCGGACTTCACGTTACCCACCAACCCCGATGATCACCTCCGCGACGTGCGCGGCCCGCATGGCTATATGGGGCACTACGAAGAGTTAGTTGCACTGTGCAAAGCAATTCGTGAAGACACCGAGCCACCCATGACTGTCGCGCATGGCCGCCACGTGTTGCAGGTGGAAAAAGCAATTCTCGAATCTGTCGAAACCGGTGAGGTGATCGACTATGAAGCGTTTCTCGCCAGATGGGGATCGGCTCAGCCGGATACGGTTAAACAGAAGCAGTGCGTGTAAATCTCACCCAACCACTGCTGAATCAATGTTCCGCCGTCGACAAATCCGCTTGTGGAATTTCATGCCGAATCGCCTGCCAACCGTTACCTTGGCGGCGCAACGCCACCCAGCCGACCGCATCGTGACCGTCCGGCAGGCCATGGCTGGGTATCGCATTCATTTCGTGCTGACCCAGCGCGGTGGCGGGCAGACCTAACCAGTCCCACTGAGACTGGCGACATGCCCAGTACCGATGACAGTGCCCGGTGATGAGCAGTTCCGGTGGATGCTGGTTAAGAATATCCAACACGCTTCGGCGCGCAGCCGGCTTCAGGCACATCTGTTCCGAGCCATCGTCGAAGTCATCTTCGGGCGTTTGCAGGTACAGCGGCGTGTGAATGAAAAAGACCCGTACCAGATCAGTGCCGGTTGCCAGTTCATCGGCAAGCCATTGCTCCTGCTCGCGCGCTTCAGGCAGGTCGGCGCCGAAGATCTGGCTGTTGGCTGCGATCACTCGAAAGCCGGCACATTCAAGCACCCATCGGTCCGGCCCGAAGGCTTCGCGGAATGCTTTGCCCGCTTTAGACAGTTCATCCGGATTGTGATGATGCCAGCCAATGCACGAACCCACATCATGATTGCCTGGAATGGCGTGCCAGGGTTTGGGAAACTGGTCCATCAGTTGCAATCCCGCGTCACGGTACGCCGGCCGGGTAACGGGTTGATTGGTGTTGTCGCCGCCAAACAATACAGCTGCGGGCGGATGTTCACGAATCTGTTCCAACGCAGTTTGCAGGTGCCGGGCTCGACGGGCAGGGCGGTCCAGCCCGCTCTGCGCGCGCTCCGCCTCGGCATCTGCCGGCGCGAGGTGCATGTCCGTGATGAATGCCAGGTAGTCTCCGGCCATGGTGATTCAATTCCCTTTCAATCTGGAGCGAGCAGCGCCCATGCGATATCCGTATTGGTCGCTTCCGGACCGGTGTACCAGGTGACAAGCACGCGCCCGTCAGCCAGGCGCGACGTTGCCGGCAGGCCGACAGAAAAAGCATACATCTCCTGCCACGCTTCCCCCATGTTTGTTACGGCCTTGGCGTTGTCCTCACCCGGCAGATCGCTGCGGCGATGAATAACAAACTCGGTGTCGTTCGGAAAATGCCGGCCGCCGTCGCTGCTGGTCCGCGCTTTGATTGCGGGCTCATCTGTCCGGTCAACGTACACCATCAAAATCTGTCCGTCACCCCACGGCTGAACGTTTGCGGGTTGCCCGGCCACGCCAGTATCCCATACCGCGCTCCACGTTTGGCCCTGGTCACTTGAACTGGACATGTGAATATTCAGATAGCGCGATGCCACACGGTCATATGTCCAGAAGATATTCATGATCGTGCCGTCCGGCATGACGTTTGGGCGCTGGTCCCAGTAGAACACGCGATCATCGGCATCGTGCGCCGGAACCACGCTGTCTTTCCAGTTGGCGCCTTCATCGTCCGAAAAACAGATGACGGGCAAATGCGACCATGGGCCTGTCATGTCATATGTCTTGTTCAGTTCATACTGGCAGCCCCAGCGCCCATCACCAAGCAACAGCATCGGGCCGGTGATCGGCCTGGAAAATTCCGCGTAACGGTCCGGTGTCACCAGCCGGGGCTCCGACCATATCTCGCCATCATCTTCCGACACCGCCCAGAACGTTTCGCAGTTCAGCAGTGATTCTGTTTTCTCGTCGAAGAACGGCCGGGTTGGATCGGACACATCCACCCAACTCAGGACGAGTAGCACGCGACTTGCGCCCAGCGAAGTGCAGCCACTGGCGCGGAAGGTGCCTTGTCGGCCCTGCACAACCGGCGGCGCGCCAACCGGCTCGGCAGGTTGGCTCCACGTTCGGCCGTGATCGTCAGACCATGTTAACAGCACCCGTTGCGTTAGCGATTCCTTGTTCGTCCCTGCGCGATGAGTGACTAACCAACGGCCGCTGGGCAGAACGCAAGGGTTTGCAACCGTGCGACAGCCTTCGCCTGATATCAGTGCCGGTCCGGTGGCCAGTCCTTGTTCCACAATATGCATGATGTTCCCAGGTTGATGAATCGCCGTTGAGGCTGAATGCCGCGAACAGACTACGTCAGACTGATCGGTCGACACCGTACATTATATAAACGGTTAACAAGGCCACACGGCGCGGTGTTGCTCATAACCGTCGCAGTAGCAATCCTGTGAGCATGCTCAGGATGGCAAGAAAGACAAAAACAAACGAAACGTGCTGATGACGGTTGACATCGACCAGGTCGTCTCGGAGATTGCCGGCTGAGAACGTCGGAAGTGATGCCAGGTTCGAATCCATCTCTGCGGCTAACTGATACTCCGAATCGTACGGCTGGTGATAATGCAACACGCGCAACTTGTCCCGAACTTCGTCGTACACGCGGATCGTCGTTCGTTGTCGTTTTTCAAGAGGGATGTGGGTGACATACCGGCCCAGTCCGACCTGCATGACCTCCGATGCTCGGGTCTTCCCCGTGTCGTCAAGCACCTGCGTATCAAGTCGCAGATCCGAGACGGGCTTGCCGTCCTGCGACGTGGCGTGGATGTCCAGTCGCAGTGTTTGTCTTTCCGGGCTTGTTTCGACTCGCAGCCCCTGAACATCTCGCTGCCGAACAATCGCCCGAAGTGACTGGCTCCAGAACTTGCCGAACTGCGGCCATGCCAGCCATTCAGCGCCCCATTGCGGTGTCAGATCGCTGGTGAATGCCAGTGTCGATCCAAGGCCGTACCGACTGAACGCCAACAACGGATCGCCGGTTTCCGTGGCCAGCAACACGCGAGCGGTCGCCTTGGGGCGCGTCATGACGAACCCGAGTGACATCGGCAACATGGATGTTTCAAAGCCGAGCAGCATCGCATGGTCCGAAACTTTCACACTGGCGTAGAGGTCTTCCTTGATGGCGGAGCGCGACGCCTGCATTGTCTCTCGCGTAAAAATCTGCGGAACGCTGGATGGGTCCATGGTCTGGTAGTATCGGCCGCGCCCGATTTCGGCGATCTGTTTCATCAACGCCTGATCCGCGCCCGGCCCCAGCGCGACAGTGGATACCGTTACGCCCATTTCTGTCAGTTGTGATGCGAGTCCTTCGTGATCCGCCGGCTGGCTTTGTCCGTCGCCAAGGACAATCATGTGCTTGATCCGCGAGGCTGTTTGCTCAAGCATCTGCTTCGCGGCCGACATACCGGCATACATGTAAGTACCGCCGCCCGCGCCGATCCGATCAATCGCGGCATGCACCGAATCGCGGTTGCTTGCGGATTGCATTTCGGCCGCAATGAACGCCCGTCCGTCAAAGCCGATCACGCCAATCTGATCCTGCGGGCTGAGCAACTCCACAGCCGCCTTTGCAGCCTGGCGCGCCAGTGCAATTGGCATACCCTGCATGCTGCCGGACTTGTCGATCACCAGCACCATTGCCAGGGATGGTTTTTCCTTTTCTTTCTCAAATCGAGACACCAGTGGCAGCACATCTTCGACCGGGGTTCGGTAGTACCCGCCGAGCCCGAAGCTGTTTTCAGATCCGGTCATGATCAATCCACCGCCGAAGTCACTGACGTACTGTTTGAGCAGTGTCATCTGCTGCGTTCGCATGTGCGTTGCTGATATGTTTGCCAGCATGATCGCGTCGAACGCCAATAACTCATCAATTTCATGCGGCAGGCCCGACGGGGGTCGCAGATCGATTTCGAATCCCTGTTTCTGCATGGCACGCGACATGTCGCGCATCAGGACCGGTTTTTCATGCAACACCAGAATACGAGGCGCCCCTTGAACCTCGATGGTGCAGGACATGGCGTTGTTGATCAGAAAGTGATCCTGCTCGGGCACCAGTTCCGCGGTCCAGACTGATGCGCCAGCGCTGACCATCGGCACGTCGAATTCAATCCGCACAGGCACGTCCGGCGTCAGCTGAACTGCCTTACGCCGCACAATCACGCCCCGATTCGCAATGCGAAGCTCGCCGGCCATTTTTGTGTTGGCCGCAACCTTTGTGGTCAGCCTGACGATTTCGTCCTTGAATGCCCGGCTTGTGCTGGGACGCAGCTCAACAACCGCGGCTTCGGGCTGACGCAAGCCGTCGAGTTTTCCAAATCGCACTTCGACTTGTTCCTGATCGAGCTGTTTCAGCGCTTGCTTGATAGGCGCATCGGTCGGTCTGCCATCGCTGAGCAAAACCATTCTGCGAGCCTTGCCCGATGGAAACGCCGACCGGGCTGAGAGCATTGCCTCGGCCAGGCGGCTGGCGCTGCGAAAGGTGTCGTCACTATTGCCACTGTGCCAGTGCTCGAGAATCTGTTCCAGTTCCTGGACGTCTTTGAGCATCCGAAGCTCGCGCCCGGCAAATCCCAGTGACCAGGTATCGCCGGGCCGTAGCTGTTGTATGGCGTTGCTGACCTGACCGGCTGCCTCTTGCGCGGAGGTCAAATCCACTGAAGCGGATACGTCCAACAGAAAGACCACATGTAAACGGTCTGTTCCTTTAAACACGAACGGCTTGCAAATGGCCAGTATAAGAAACAGGATCGCGAGACACCGCAGAATGAAACTGGCAATCATTCGACCGCGCGGCCGGTCTACCAGTGTGGTCCAGAGTCCCAGGAGCAGAAGCGGCAGGACAAGCAGCCAGACCAGTGGGCCAAACGACGTGAAGTACATTGCGCTAACCCACCTTCCGTCGATGATACGCAAGTTCTTCCACGGCCAGCAGCAGCAAAGCGATCACCATCAGCCACATGGCGATTGACCAGCCACGGGCAATTGGTTCCGCGGCAGGCGTAATTGCAACTTCTCTAGCTCCGGTTTCCCCCGCATCCAACAGGGCGCTGGCAAGCACGGATTGACCGAGATCTGAATCGATCAGATGGACGCCGGGCATCGTTAACTGCGCTCGTTCATCCGTCGTCAGTTGTGAAACGGTTCCGTCGGGTTGGGTGAGTGTGACGGTCGAACCCGATACCGAACCTGGCAGCACCACACGATCAACCGTTCGGTGTACCGCCATCAGTGGCTGATCCTGACCGCCGAGATACGTGGTGAGACTGTAGATCAGTATTGGAAAGTACGGGCTGAACACGAAATCGTCGGCCGATGGGTCGAGATTCACAACGATCGCAGTGCGCCCCGCCTGCTTGGCCTGCCAGATCAATGGAATTCCTTGTTCGTCTTCAACGAGGACAAGCGAACCTTTTGCAGCTTTGATGTGTCGTGCGCCAGTGAAAGGCATTTCCTCCACCGGGACATAACGAAGCGCGCTATGATCATCGACCAGTCTTCTTGCAATCGGTTGGTCGATCTGATCGCCGATCGATGTCCACCAGGGCGCCTCACCCTGTGGCGCGAAGATGACTGACAGCGCCCCGTCTCCCGGTCCCGACTGGTCGATGGTTATGTCCGCAACGCCGTCGGCAAGTACCAGTCTTCCATCACTTTTTGCAAATGCCTGCACACTATGTTGGAAGAAGTACTTGTCATCTGCGCGCACCGCAACCCGAATCGGTTGCGGCGCCTGAACGGAGAGATGGGCGACGTTGTCCAGCTTCAACGTGTCGTCCAGATCCAGTTGCAGCTCATAAACGCCGGGGCCACCTGTGATGTCCAGACGCTGCGGTTCGTTGTGGCCGGGCTGAACCGTCACAGGCAGCACCTTGATTGGCACGTCACCATGAATGACGCGCAGGTCAGCCTCTACCGGTTCTTCCAGGTCGGAGGCCAGCTGGAAAAACAACGAGAGCTGTCCCGCTTTGCCGACTGCTTGAAGGTCCGCGGCAACGATTCCGGCATTGCCGCTGCGCTTTGCGACCTGAATCCACTCGACGCCGTCGGGCAACTGCAGTTTGGATGCCACGCCATCACTCAGCAGGACCACCCGCATGTGATTGCCCGAGCGAACAACCGGCGCGATTTCATTCAGCGCGCGCGATCGCAGCGGCAGGCAGGTGGGCTGAATCGATGAGATCGCTTCGCGCAGTTTTCGGGTGTCGTCCGAAAGATAGCTCAGGTAGTCCACCCGATCCGCGACCGAGGCAATCGCAACACGCCGATCATCTCCCACGCCGTCAACGATCTCGCGTGCTATTTTTTTTGCCTGATCCAGGCGGGAGGTGCTGCTGTTGGTTGAACTCATGCTCGCGCTGTGATCGATCAGCAGAAGCAGGTCCGCCTGCCGTATCGATTCCAGGCGCGGGCGTGTCATGGACATCACCAGCGCGCAAAGTGCAAGCAACATTAATAGAAGACTGAGCAAGTCGCGCAACTTTTTAAACAGGGAAGTGGATTTCTTTTCCGTATAGACCAGTTGCCATAGGAAGGCGGCCGTCACCACATGTCGGCGCGGCTTGACCTTCAGGAAGTAGATCGCAGCCAACGGGAGAATCGCCAGAAAGGCCCAGAGAAAAATCGGACTGAGCAGCGTCATGCAACGAGGCCTCCACGTCGCAGGATGCGCTGAATGACATCATCAAATGACACTTCGGGTGTTGTGAATGCCTGCCCGATGCCGCGCTTCGCACACACGCGCTCTAAATCCTGGTTCCATTGCTGGATTGCGGCTTCGTATTTTTCCGCGTCGCTCGGCGTGACCGTAACGCGCTGCCGCGAGCCGGTTTCGATACAGGTCAGGTCGGCGTCGCCTCGGATATGGCAGGATAGATCACGTTCATCCTGTACCTGGAGGACAAAGATTTCATGTCCGTTCCATTGAAGAAAACTCAGCCCATCCTCAAATCCGTCCGGAAACAGAAAGTCCGACACGGGCACGACCATACCTCTTCTGGAATGGCGCGCTTGAAACGTGCGGCAACAGGCGTTGAAACGGCTGTCAACGCCTTCGACCTTGACTTGTTCAAGTGCGCGCAGCATTGGGAGAATGCGCCCGCGACCGTGGGCCGGCTCCAGAATGGGTTTGAGGTCTGCGCCGACCGCGTAAAGGACAACCTGATCGAGACTGCTCAGCGCGATATAAGCCAGTGCTGCCGTGAGCTGTCGTGCGTAGTCGAACTTGCTCTGCATGGAACGGCTCACGTCCAGCATCAGATAGAGGGTCATCTCCTCTTCAATTTCGAACATCTTGATCATCAACTGTTGCAGCCGGGCATAGACACGCCAGTCGATGGCGCGATGATCATCACCGAAGCCGTACTCCGTGTAGTCGGCGAAAGTGATGCCGCTGCCTTTCTTGGTGGTCTTCCGGTCTGCTTGCAACCTTCCGCCCAGCACCTTCCTGGCTAGCAGGTACAGGGATTCGAGTCTGCGAATGAAGGTTGGGTCTGTCAGGTTCATGCGTGTTGCCCCGGGTGTGCTTCGGATCGGCGATTACGCCAGGCTGGCAATGACTTGCTGAATCAGGTTGTCGGTCCGAATGCCTTCCGCTTCGCCCTCAAAGCTCAGCACAAGTCGATGGCGCATGGCTGGGATTGCAACCGCGTTTACGTCCTCACAGGACACATGAAAACGATCGTCGAGCAGCGCTTTGACACGGGCAGCGGCCAGCATTGATTGTGCCGCGCGGGGCGACGCGCCGTGGCGGACGAACTTGCGAATCGACTCGGGAGCCTCGTCGTTAGCCGGATGTGTTCGGCGAACCACGTGCACCAGATGATCCTGCACGTGCGCATCAATCGGCACCTGGCGCAACGTCTGGTTCATTTCAAGAATCTGCTCGCCGCTGGCAACGGTTTGAACTTCCGGCGTCTGTGTACCACCGGTCCGGTTGAGGATTTCGTGAAACTCGTCGTGCTTTGGCGCATCAACAAACAGTTTGAAGAAGAAGCGATCCAGCTGCGCCTCCGGCAGCGGGTATGTCCCGTCACTTTCAATTGGATTCTGTGTCGCCAGAACGAAGAACGGCAGATCAAGCTGCGTGGTATGGCCTGCAACGGTAACCGAGTGTTCCTGCATTGTTTCAAGCAGGGCGGATTGCGTCTTGGGCGTTGCCCGGTTGATTTCGTCGGCCAACAGGAGGTTGCAGAACACCGGGCCTTTCTGGAAGTCGAAGACCTTCTGACCATCGCGCTCGATAAAAATCATTGAGCCGACGATGTCGGCAGGCAACAGATCGGGCGTGAACTGAATACGTTGAAACTGCAGGTTCAGCACGCGCGACAGTGTTGTCACCAGCGCGGTTTTCCCAAGGCCGGGAACGCCTTCCAGCAGAACGTGTCCACCGCAGACGATGGCGATCAGCACCTGCTCAACGACGTCATGTTGACCAACGATGAACTTCCCCACTTCTGCGCGGACAAGATTGAAGGTCTCAGTAAAACGTGCGGCGGATTGTCGCGCCTGATCTTCAGTGATGCTTGTGGTCATGGTGTTGCTTGAGCCTCTGGGTGGATACTTTCGAAGTAGTTCTTGACGCCGCCTTTGACGACCTCCGGCACGTCTTCACGTTCGACGAATGATTCGAACTGATGTTCGAAATTCAGTTTCCGCTGCGTTCGCCTGCCGCTTGTGGCGGCGCTGCCGGAATCGGCTTCTTCAACGGTGACCTGTGAAGGACCCTGGCCTTTGATTCCCTGCAGCGCGGTGGTCTGGCCGCCTTCCGGCGTGGCCTCGTGGTTCTCTGATTGAGAGCTGCCCATGCCGGCCTTCTTGCCGCCGGCGAACGGGCTTTGACATTGACCGGCGGCGCTGCCCTGACATTGGCCCAGCATCCGGCGCAGTTGATCGAGCTGTTTCTGGGCGGAGCGCATTGCCGACAGTTGTTTCAACTGCTTCTGGAGATTGTTCAGCTGGCTGTTGCAGGAACCACATGATTGGGACAGTTGGCTGAGTTCATTCGCGCTGCATTGGCCGCTGTTTTTTTGGCTTGATTCGCATTTTGACAGGTTCTTTTCGTATTCCTGTACGCTCCGGTCGAGGTCTTTCATGCTGCGAACCATTCGTTGTGCGAGCGACTCGCCGTCGGTGCCCTGGCCTGAATTTCCCGCGCGACAGTTGCGGGCCGCTTCGGCCATTTGCGCGGAAGTCTTCTTGAGTCGTGACAGCTGCTCGCGATGTTTTTTGAGCTTCTGGCTGGCGTCTGGTCGCAGTTTGTCCAGTTCCTTCGCCGCGTCACGATAGGATTTTTGTTTGAGCTTCTGACCAAGCTGAGCCGTTTCGGCGCTTTGGCCGAGCCGGCGGGCGGTATCAGCCAGGAGTTGTTCCGTATCACGTTGATCAAGTTTGGCCGAGGATTTGGCCACCTGCTGCTCCAGGTTCGCGTATTGGCGCAGCATGTCTTCCAGGTCGCGTGTGTCGTTGAGCTGATCGACCCACTCTCGCAGTTCGTCAGGGTTCAGGAATTCCTGTTCGTCCTGATCAGCCCCCTGAATCATTTCTTCGATGTGCTGCTGAAGGTCTTCCTTCATTTCTTCGCTGAGCTGCAGGGTCTGGCTCTCACGTTCCTGGCGAGCAAGCACGCTGGGCGAGTCCGGCACCAGTGACAGACCGAAAAAGACAAGCAGCAACAGTGCGGCGAACGTGACGCGCCGGTTGCAAAGCGAAATATTGATGCTTGAGATATCCAGGCCGCGAAGATGTTGAACCGTCCACTGATGTTGAAGGGCAAAAAACCCGTCGTGCTTGCCACTGCGCTCAAAAGCGTTGTGGGCCGTGACGGCATCCATCAGACCAAAGTGGCGATCAATATAAGCGGCCGCTGTGTCGTCCTGATATGCATTGCGCCAGTAACGGATTGCTGCACCGGCCAGGGTGACCGTAATCGACAGCGGATACAACCAGATCGGTACACGATGGCCGGACATGGTGAACGTCACCGCGCAGACCAGTGCGATGCTGCCGCATATGAGCGTGGCGCTCAGCAGGCTTCGCCGCCAGACACCGCGATTCAGGTGCCGCCGTGCCTGATCGATTACGTCGTGGACTGATAGTTCGTCATGCTGCTGTGGTTCGTTGCTCATTGTGGCGTCTCCACGGGAACGGGTGTTTGTTCTTCTTCTTCTTCTTCTTCTTCTTCTTCTTCTTCTGCTGCTGCTGCTGCCGCGGCTTTTGCTGCCGCTTTTGCTTTTTCTTCCGCGGCTGCCTTGGCTGCCTGTTCAGCTTTTACCAATTTAGCTTTCAGTCCGGCTACGCTGCGATGTTTTGCCGCAATTTTATCGAATATTTCACGCGCACCGGTAAGGCGACCGGCTTTGATCAATTTGTCGACAACACGTGACCGCTGCTCATCAGTGGCGTTTGCCGCGGCTTCGATGGACTGGTCCCATGAATCATTCGCCGCCTGGTATTGTTTCTCACGCTGCTGGGCTTCGGCGAGGTCAGCCCATGAAGCGCCGCCCGCAGGCACCAGTTTGCACAGAGCCGGACCGTGCACCAGCCATTCTTTCTGGCTGACCAGTTTGTACTGGGACAATTGCCGGAAGACGTCGTATTGTGCCTTGAACAGACCTGACACCTGTGTATCGCCAAGAAGTCGTTTGACTACATTCAGGCGCGTCGATTCGGTGACGGACTTTTTAACCAGCGCCTTCCGAGCCACTCCAAGGATTGAATGCAGATTGAGTTTATTGCTTAGCCGCGAAGCTTCTTCTTTTCGCCATTTGGGCAGTTCATCCATGCGGTCCGCCATCGCGTGCAGCAGGACAGTAAGTTCATACATTTGGTAACTGGCGTGATTTCGATGCTTTGTCGGCGTGGTTGCACTGCGCACCGCTTCATACATCGAGGCTGTTCGATCAAAATCAACCTTGTCCAGGCGATTCCCCAGAAAGTGATGAAGAAGCTCGGTCAGTTTTTCGTGGGCCTGATATACATAATGATTATGATTACTCTGGATGTCCAGACGATCGATTGCTTTTCGGACCTCAATGACTGGTTTCGGTTCATTGGCCGCGATGGACGCAGCCAACCGCGCTTCAACGAGCCGAATCATATCCGTGCGCCGGTTTGTCTGGTCCCTGATCATGCCTGCCATTCCCACGGATTTTGTCTGCTCCTCGAGCAATGGCTTAATAACGAGGAGCGCTTCGAGGTCAGTGGCAAGCACCATCAGCACTCGTCTAAGCATCTGACGATTGGAAAACTCATGCTCAGAGATTTTCTTTGCCAGAGTGACAAGCCGATCCGAACGACCGGGCATTGCTTCGACCTTCTTCGCCGGGTCGCACGTCGCAGCCAGGGCCGCGTGAGCCAGTAATCGCAGATCGGGCGACTCGATTTTCTCCAGTACTTTCGGCACTTGTTGAAGCATCTGTTCGTTGTGGTCAACGCCTGACGGACAGGAGATGCTCATTTCAATCCAGTTGCTTTGGATCAGCTTGGCTGCACGGTCGATTTCGCCGTGCTGTGTCAGCAGGGCCCAGACACCGGTGTTTCTTTCCAAACCGTTGTGCTTTGCCTTGAGCAGGCTCTCGATGAGGTCTGGCCGATTACAGCGCATTGCGATCATCAGCGCGTGCATTGGCACTGAGTTGCGGTCGCGGCGCACCGTCGCGTTGAGCGTTCGGCTACTGCTGATTTGTGAAAAGGTCTGGCGGTTCGCACGTTTCCATTTGGCGTCGCACTTAATAATCACCTCAATGCTGCGCGCGGCAAGCTCAAGGGTCTGCTCGTCATCCGCGTTGTTGAATGATTGAAGCAGCTGTGTCAGGCCTCTTTGACGTGACGAAACAAGATCTTTAGCGGCCGCTTCGATCAGAAGCTCAACAACTTGTGCCGTGAGGTTTTTTGAGTGGCGATGGATTTGCTCATAGACACTCAACATGACGTGTAAACGCAGGCTCAACGGGATGCCCGAATCAGCAGCCAGCTTTGTGTAATGCGCTTCAACCGCTGCCAGCATTTGATCCCGCTTCTCGTCCGGAGGTTTAAGCTGGGGAAATTTCTTCAGCATGTATGCCGCCTGGAATTCGGTTAGGACCGCTGACTGTGGATTTTCTTTTAGTGCTGCCTCGAGCCACTCATCCATCTTCTTCTCGTCGGGTCCATTCACCCTTCGCGCCGCTCGGAAGAAGGCCGTATGCCACGTGGCTGCTGACGGGGTTTTAACTTCGGTATCGAGCTGCTTTAACACTTTGCTGAGTTTATCGAAGCCGGAGGCATTGTTTGTGAACTGGTGCGCGATCCGGTCGCTGGGAATGATCAGTGAATCGGGCATCGCGAAGATCAGTTCATTGACATAAGCCGCCAGTGCCTGTGACCGATTGCTGTCGAATACCTGCTGAATGAGATACGATGCGGGGGAGTCCTGTACGTTGTATCGATTGCCTTGCGCAGCTGCCTGTTTGATCAGCTTTTCGGTGTGTTTAGTGACTTTTACGCCCGACGAAATATCTTTGGCCTTTGCAAGCGTGCCGAGTAAATTCTGCGCATCCCGCATCACGTCCCACGGGCTCAGATTTCCGTGTCTGCTGAATCGGCCCGGCTTAAAGAACTTCTTGAGCGCATTCTGTGCACTGCGTTGGCTGGCCTGCCGCAGACGGTCAAATATCTCTTGCGAAGCTTCGTCAGCATTGTCAGGCATTTGAATGTCTACAGGCATCACCGCAGCCAGGTGGGCGAATGACCGATCATCCATCGTTTTGATAACGCTTGCGCGTTTGTTGAGAATCTTTCCCATTTCCTTGGCGTCGGGTTTATGGGTTCTCATATAGGCGTGCAATATGTCTGATCCGAGGGTGTCCGGATCGTTACTCTTAAACCACTGGATCAGCTTCTCGCGCGCCTTTTTGAAATTGCCGTAGCGGCTTACTTGCGCGAATACGGCTAACAGGCTTTTGGATTCATTATGTCGACTGTTTGAGGGATAGCTTCGAAACTCGGACCCGTCTCCGAGAAAGCCGGCACTGCGTAAAGCGGCGATTAGCTCATTGATATCGCCTTCGTTGACTCGGTTCAGCAGTTGATGAAAACTGCTTTGAACGTGATGGTTGGTCTCATTCACACTCAGGTAGGGTTCCATCTGTGTAAGGGTCGGCCCCAACAGGTCTTCCCTGCCTGCGCAGCTTGACAGGAACTGCAGAAACATTCGGGCGTTCGCGGTCGGCGTGCCATGCATGTATGAATGGCTTTGAAAGGCTGATTCAATCAGTTGCGAGCGTTTGTCCGCGGGGCCGAGATAGATTTGCGCCAGTGCTTCCAGAAATTCACTGACAACTTTCTCGCCGTGCAGTTTTGCAATCGCAGCCGCATATTCCTCCAGCCCGCTACCGTTAAGGCTGCTTATTGTCGTATTGCGTTTAACCTCTTTTAATATCCTGGGCGTGATGTCCAACTCTTTGAGTTCGCGCCGGCTCCACGCACGAACAACCGGGTTAAGGGCGGTCAATCCGCCGTAAGGCTGCATGGAATTGCGCCTTGCGATTTTCAGATAGTTTTCTGTGGCTTCAATAAAAGATGGCGGCTCGCAGTAGTACAGCTCAGCAAGCGCTTCAAGCTGCCTTGCCCTGGCTGACATGCGTTGCTTCTTAAGTTCCTCTATCAGGTTTGTGATCTGGGTGCGGTCGTTTTGATCAGCCCACCAACTGACGAGAAACTCCTCAGGCGGGCGGAATTGCGGTGCCTTTCGACCATAGTTGTGTGAATAGCGAAAATACTGTTGCTGCGTATTGGCACGTTTTCGATCGAGCACAACCTGCCGTGCGGTTTCTACCATTGGGGCCAGGTCCGCGTCGCTTGCTTCCGCGAGCGCCAGCAGACGGCTGAATCCGAAGGTGGACATTGTCGGTACATGCAACATGGCACGGCACAGTCGTTCGAAGGCATTTCTTCGCCGGGTTGCCAGTTCCTGCATTTTTGGCTTGATCGATGCGCTTGCGTCATAAAGGAGCGGCAGGTCATTTCTGGCAGACTCCATGTAATTCAACTGGTTCATTAACCAATGTGGCTGCGCGATCTGTACCGAATCGGCTTTCTCCAGATAGGCGGCAAACATTTCGCCTACGCTGATCATGCGAGGCAGTTGGTTTTCGCTTTGGCGCATCGGCCCGTGAATGATCTGTTGCCCGATGGTGTCGATGTAACCGGTTGGCAGGCGTACGAGTAGATCAGCCGCCTCGTCCGGCTTGCCCGCATATGCTCGAAGGCGCGCCAGTCTTGACAGGGCGACGGGATTGCGATTCGACGCGATGACTTTTTCGTAGCTTTTGGCCGCTTGTTCCTCATGACCGAGCAACTCCTGGATCAACCCGAAGCGCACATGCAGCATCGTGCTGGTGTTTTCGCCAGGATCTAATTTGGCGAGGATGTCTTTTTCAAGCTCACCATTCGTCAGGATCGCTCTGATCTGTTGAACCTGGTGCCAATTCACAGATCCACTGAAGTTGAGCAGGTTCTGAGCGTGCTGTTCCAGTGACCGGCGTGCTATTTGAGCAACCTGATCCCGCTTGCCTTCGGCGAGCAGTTTCTTCATCCGGTCGATATTGCTGGTTACCGGGGTGTGTGAACCGCCGTGATAGTAAGTGGTCGGTTGGGAGACAGCGGCTGTCGCCTGTTTTTCCAGCTTTTCGGCTTCCTTCTTTAAACCGAGTTCGTCCATCGCGGCGATCAGTTGATGGCGATGTTGCGGCTGAAGGTTTCGACGACGAATTCGCAGTACGGCTGCCTGAGCGGTGGTCCGTACCTGGCCTTGATTTTCGTCATCCTTTAATTGCAACGCATAAGCGACAATCGCAGAGTCAACTGTCTCGCGCAGATGGCTGCTCATGGGTAGATGCCGCGCTTTGTCCAGTAGAGAAATGGCGTCCTTAAACCGCTCCTGGTCTGCCTCGCGCGCCGCGGCCATGAGGTAGCCGGAGAGTGTGGGTGTCTTTGCGGCTACTAACTGTTTGACCAGCGCGTCTGCTACTTCATGCCGTCCGCCTCGTGCCGCGACGAGCGCACGCAGCAGTGGATCTTCCAGGTTATCCAGATGGTCCAGCAGCGGTTCGACGTTCAGCGGATTGCCATATCGCGGGGTGTGCGGCTGTGGGGGGGTCAGCAGCGATACCAGTTCGGCCGGCAGATCCGGCACGACCGATGGCGGATAGCCGAGCGGTGCGATCAGGAGTTGACGCTGCCCAAACCATTGGCGCATGCGACTCTGTTGCGAACTCGCGGCACTACGATGGAGCCTGATCTCTTCGTTGAACAGTTCGATTAACGGTGTGACGTCCTTCGCATTATTGAAATTCTGAACGATCATTGAGAGCAGCCAGTGCCTGTACTGACTGGCTGAGGATTTGACGTGGGCGTACCACTCCACCATTTTCTCGACCAGCTTCTGACGTAGTGAGTCGGGAAGTGATGACTGTTGCATCTGGTTGCCGGCGATCGCCCCGACGTACTGCAAGGTGGCGGTATTCGGCTGTTCGATACGCTCCAGAAGGCTCTTGAATTCTTCGACCGGGCGCCAGCCGTCATCCTCACTCTCGTGTCGAAACGCGATGTGGCAGGCCAGCATCGCCAACACCGGATAGTCTTCGTTGAACATTTTGAAAGCGCGCTTCGGAAGTTCCGGCGAGATGTAGACTTGGCGGTTCCATGCGCCTTGAAGCAGCATCAGCGCGATTGCGGCCGGGCGATCACTGTGCTTTTCATAGAATTCCGGGGACAGGACGCCCTGGTGGAAATTGCCGCCGATTGATAGCGCAATGTCTGCCTGCGGAATCTTCCGCTGCTTCAACTGTGACGCCAGGAGGTCACGATTCGACTCCTCCAGTGTTTCGCTGATCTTGATCAAATGAACCAGCGCGTAGTTCTGTGCCGCCTCCAGGTTGATCGGCAGCAAGTTGCCTTGCCGCGAGGTGAACCTGTGGCCATGTTGCTGCCGATATTGATATGCCATCCATGAGTAGCTTCCGATCTTCATCAGTTCGATGCAGTCCGGCGGCGCTATATTGCCGAAGTGTTGCATATACGACGTCATCTGGTTGTGCTGGCTCGACGTGGCAGCAGTCGCAGTGGGGTCCTCCTCGATATCCATTACGCTCAGGAAGGCGTCAATGGCTTCGTCATGACGGAACTCTTCTTCCAGCGCAACCGCGTGCAGATAGTGCAGACCGAAACGATCGGGGTGCTTCTCAAGATAAGGTTGCAGGAATGTGACTAACCGGGACCAGTCACTCTGGCCTGCCATGGCCTCGCTGATGGATTCCAGGCCTTTAACGAACTGATCGCCCTTGGCCGTCTTGCCCAGCAGCGCAACTGCTTCCTGTTCACGGCCCTGTTCCATGTGGATGCGCATCAATTGCTGCGCGGCACGTCCGTCGTTGCTGGTGGCCATGGCTCGTTCGAGCGTTGCCGTGGCGCGTTGCACGTCGCCTTGTTCTTTTTCGATACGAGCGACTGTCAAGAGAAGGTCGATGTTGTTGGGGTTAATGGCTGCCGCGTCGAGCAATGCCTTTCGCCGCTCTTCGTGGTCATTATTCGCCCGATGCACTTCAGCCAGCGCCAGCAGCGGCGTGAGACTTGCCGGGTCGGCCTTGCGGCGCTCCTTGAACTGCTTGACAAGATGTTCCACTTGCCCGCGTGCGCGCGCGACCTGTGCCAGTTGTTGTACCCAGCCGAGTTTGCTGCCGAGATTCGGTGCTTTTTCATAAAGCTGCCAGTACAGCCGGTCGGCGTCGGAATACTTGCCTTCAGTCACGTAGAGCTGCGCCAGTTTTGCGACGATCTGCTCCGGCTCGTCATGTTGCAACATGGCTTTTCGCAGGACCTCGATGGCTTTGTCAACATCGCCGGACAGCTGGTGCAGTTGCGCTTCTTTAAGCCACGGGCTGTTGCTGCTGGGCGACAACTTCTTCCATTCCGGAATCCACTTCAGCGCCTCTTCCAGGCGCATGTCTCGTCTGTAAAGCTCCACCAGATCGCGGTAGTGTGTTGAGCGGCGACCGCCCGGCAGTTGAATCAATCGAAGCAGCGATTCGGCAGCGCCGGCCCAGTCCTGGCGCTGACGCAGCATTTCCACCTGCTGAGCGACGACCAGCGGATCCTGCTTGCCCAGGGTGCTGAGCATGGCATCCGCAGCAGCCGTATCACCGGTCATGTCCAGCAGGCGTGCCAGCAGGCACGTCTGTGCGACCGATCGGGATGGCATGTTCTGAATCTTCGGGATAATTTTTTCGAGCTGCTTGGCCCGTTCAATAATGCTGGCTGCCTGGCTGACCGCCTTCTGAAGTGATTGTGCTTCCGTTGCCAGGTCGACGTTTCGCATCGCCCATGGAATGGCTTTCTCGAACTGGCCGCCTCGCCATGCCAGATTGCATAACGAAGTGAGGTAATTGGAATCATCCTTGAAGTGGTCGGCTCGTTTCAGCATTAGCTCGCAGGCTGCTTCCGTCTCGCCGCGCGATGCCATGGCTCTTGCCGCGCGTACTGCATCATCACCTTTCTCTGCGCTTTGCCCCAACTCACGCCAGATCGCCATCGCTTCTTCCTTGCGATCGATCCGAAAGAGAAATTCAGCTCTGGCTTCCGTCGCTTCGATCACGCCGGCGAATTTTTCAACGACCTGGTCAAAAAGTTTGACCGCTTCCTCATTCTGCTCAATGCGTTCCATCAGGCGCCCGGTACGCAGGTATGCAGACAACGACTGATCGGAATGATCGAGGAACTTTCTGGCAGCTAACGCCGCATCCTTCGGCTGCTTGGCTTCGTGATGCAGGCGAGCGAGTTGGACCCAGAGCTCACCGTCATCAGGCCTTTGCTCCAGAAGCAGCTTCACCTGCTCGACCGCGTCACCGGGCCGGCCGGCCTTGACGAGAAGATCCGCATAAACCTGACGGTTCTCGGCGTCGCCCGGGGTGCGAGCCAGCAGGGCTTTCCATGTTTCGACCGCCTTATCCGTCTCGCCTCGTTCAGCCAGCAAACGGGATCGATGTTTCTGTAGTGCCAATCGCTGTGGATATTTCTCAATCAGTTCGCCGAGAAAGGTGTCGAGCCCGGCAAGGTCGCTCTCGCGACGAAAAACCTGACCGATCTGCGAGAGCACCTCGCGTTCTGTCCAGCTGTCAACGGAAACGGCTTCCAGTGTGCCGGAATAGACTGCCAACGCTTTGGTTTTCTGCCCGGCTCGTTGATGGATATCACCTTGCCTTAATTGTCGCAGGACTTTCTTATATGGATCGGATGTCTGTTTGATAAGGCGTTGGCTCAATTCGATCGCCTGCTCGAACAGTCCTTCATCGATTTGTAGTTCGATCAGATCTTCCAGAAGCGATTCGTCATCGGGTTGTTGCTCGATCAGCTTCGCCCAGACCTGCCTTGCATCTTCGTTCCGGCCGCTGCGCACCAGAAGTCGTCCCTGGAGCTTTCGAATATTGATGGAAAGGTCTTCGCCGGGCTTGGCGTCGAGCGCCTGTTTCAGATCGGAAAGGGCCGTTTCAAAATCCAGAAGCCTGGCCTCGAGCGTCGCCTTGTAGTACCAGGTCGAGGCGCTGCCCGGCTCGGTTGACAGGACCTCGCGGTAGACCCGGATGGCATCCAGGTCGCGTCCTTCGTGCGCATAGTAAAACCCCACGAGCAGCCGCTGCGTTGTCGAACCACCTTCGGCGCGCTTCAGCAGAAAGGTCTCCAGCGCATTGGAAGTCGACGCGCTCATCCACTGGTTGTAGAAACGATCGAACAGATAGCCGGTGCTCGGCCGCTTTTCCAGAATCTCCAGATATCGAAGTGCCTTGGCGGGCGCACCGCTGTCCTGCTGGCCGAAGACAAAGGACGCCAGCCCCAATATGGCAACGATCGCGATCCAGCCCCGGGTGTATCCAGATGTCATATGTGCCCCAAGAATCAAATTTAGTGATGCATTTGGTTACATATGATACCGCTGCCAACTTCGTAGAGAAAGTGATGTTTTGTCGCGACGTGTCATTTTGCTCAGGTCAGTCGATAAATGGGTAAAACAACTGTATTACAGCGCTGTGAGCCGCTCCGGGCGCGTTGTTACAAAGCGCAGGCCGATCCTCGAGATTCAGATTTTCGGCGGGTTTTGAGAAGTCCCCGGCTGAATTCTGTCATGTCGGTTTTCAGACGGCGGCCAGGTAATGAGCTTTCTTATGACGACCGGGAGGTATTGAACGCAACGCCACAGTCTTTAGCGTGGTTGGCCAGTTCATTGATTTCCGCAGCGGAGAAATGCAGGCCACCTGTTGCTTCACTTCGCATGGCGGCCTCGTGTCTTGATTGGCCCGGCAGGCGGCAGTGTTCGTTGCCGTGTCCGAGGATATCGCCGAGCACGGTCCGGACGTTGCTCATTTGGTCGCGCCCTAAGGGGAAGTGGCCCGGATCGATTGCTTCCGGATGGATCACGAGAAAGAAGAAGTTGGGTGTGGTTTCTTCTCCGGCCGGCGCACGTTCGGGATGGCATCGAATGGTGGGTAAGGAACCACCGCAGAACGCGGCAAGCAGTTCGGTAACAACACACAAGCCGGACCCTTTATGTCCACCAAAAGGTAAATGAGCTGCAAACGCGGATGGGTCTGTTGTCATGCGGCCGTTCGCGTCGAGAATGGCATCGGGTGGTGTTGGCTTGCCTTCGCGCAGGTACTGCTTGACCGTGCCATTAGAGATAACGCTGGTCGCCATGTCCATGACAACGGGAAATCCAATTGCGTCCTGTGTGGGAAAGGCCCACGTGTGCGGGTTGGTTCCCATAGTGGGAGCCTTGCCGCCGTGTGGGACAACTTCGGGAATCGCGCCGGTGCAGGTGGTGTAAGCGATGTAGCCTTTCAGTGCAGCTTCCATCACGTAGCCGCCGCCCCATAGGTAGTGGAACGCGTGGTTGACGCTGATAGCGGCGATGCCGTATTCGTCTGCGAGACGCATGGCAGATTCCATTGCATCCGTTGCCACGGCCTGGCCGAGTTTCTTGTTTGCATCCCATACCTGCACGGCTTTGAATCGGCCGTGGTGTTTTTCAACTGTTGCGCCGGGGACGCAGCCCGGGATTGGCTTGCAGCCGGAGCCGTAGGTGTCATCGACCTGCAACGCTTTTAAACCCGCGTGTGTTTTCACGCCGTACCATGACGCCTTGCCGCAGAACACAGCGGCGATATCTGCTTCTGCTTCGGTGTAACCGCGTTGACGGAACGCCGCACGAATGATTTCATTGTGCTTTTCAACAGGCACGACATAAGTCTGATCCACCGTCACCCCTCGCATCATTGAACCACCAGGCGTGTCTGTTCGAGCAGGTCTTTGGCTGCATGATGAAGCAGCACCGTGTCCTGGCTGATTGCGATAAATCGATAACCTTCGTCTACTGCCTGCTGCACGCGCGCCTGCTCGGGTGGCACGACGTGAAAACCGGCCAGCACGTCGTGCTCTGCACAGACCTGGCGAACATGAAGCAGCGCTTCTGCAATGCGCGGATGATCGAGCTGCCCGAGAATGCCCATTGAGCCGGACAGGTCGTACGGCCCGACGATGACGCCGTCCACCCCCGGAATCCGGACGATATTTTCAATGTCGTTGACCGCATCAATGTGTTCGACCTGAATGACCACTACCAGTTCATCGTTTGCTGTGTTCGCATACTGCGAGAAGTTCACGCCGTACGCATTGGCGCGCGCAAAGCCGAAGCCGCGCCTACCCATCGGTGGATACTTGGCAGCTTCCACGGCTGCTTGAGCTTCCGCAGCCGACCGAACCATCGGCACAATGATGCCCTGTGCGCCCGCATCGAGAAATCTTGCGATCCATACCGGGTCGTTACGGGGGATTCGCACCATTGGATGACAACCCGCTGCGTCCATTGCCCGAAACAGGTTGGTTGCTGACTCCAGATCAATCTGCGCGTGCTCGAGGTCCAGCGTCAGCCAGTCGTAGCCGGCGGTCGCAAGCACCTCCGCACTGGCCGGGTGGCCAATCAGAATCCATCCGCCGAAGGTGACCCGCGAACGAAGCTTTTCTTTCAATCCCATATGAGGCATGTCGATGCTTCCTGAGTGCTGTTACAACGTTAAACATCAGGCAGATCAGCTTTGACGCTGACAATTCCCTCTCCGCCGGGCTGGGTGCTCCAGAGCACAACAAGGGCTTTGTTGTTGGACAACTCAAGTACGCACGGCTCGCCGAACGCGAAGTTCATCCAGTTGTCGATTGATTCGTCGTTACCACCAGCTTCTCCGGATAGGGTAACTTCGGCCTGCCAGACTAGGTCGTCGGCCAACACCTTCACCGCATCGCCCACGACCTGAGCGAGCGCCATGCGCACGCCGGCCGGGCGCTGACGACGCTGGTTGTAGACCACCAGGAATCGGTTGTTGCTCAACGGCGTTAAAGCGAGCGACTGGCCATGGACGCCGATTGGGCTGGAAGGCGTCCATGACCGGCCGTGATCGTTGGATAGCGCGAATGGGTTGGGGTAATCAATGTCGCGCGCACGGTTCTTGTGCCAGCAGGCGGTAAGAAATCGGCCGTCGTCGATTTCAATCACCCACGATTCGGCGGTGCCGTCTGCTTCTTCATCGAATGTCATGCTTGCCGTGCTCTGCCACGTTGCACCTTCGTCGGCACTACTGATGAACATGAGCTGCTGGTGCGGCGCCTGGGTGTCCGGCGCGAAGCTGTTGCAAGGCGAGTAAGAAGCCAGCCAATGTCCATCTCGCGTGACGCACATTGCGCCTGGGGCCTCTGCCGCGCCGGCCACCGGCATAGGAATTGGCTGCGGCGCCTGCCATGACTCGCCGCCATCGTCGGACAGCGCGTAAATCAACTCGTTCTGTTTCATGGCATGGCTTTCGCTCTTCCAGAACGTTTCACCGGGCGTGTCGATCGGTGTGCGCACGCCAAACATCATCAGCCTTCCTTTTTTATCCGGCTGACGAGAGATGGACGCGAATATCGAATAACGTTCGGCAAGATCAGGCCATAGTGGCTTAGGCTCGGACCATGTCTCACCTTCATCTTCGCTGTAACAACACACCGGCAGAAAGTCATTCACGCCAAGAACCGACTGCAGCATAAAAGTACAGATCAATCGGCCGCTACCCAGGTTGGCAAGCCGAGCGCCAACGGCCGTCGGTTTCGCTGCACCGTCCGGCGGTTGATAGACGAACTGTGTATTGATCACTTCCATTGATAAATCCTTCATCATGATCCGCTGCCGACGGCGGGCATTTCATCCACGTTAATTCGATAACTGGTCTGGCGCATCAGTTCGTGGTCCGGTAGTCGCGCGTTGTGCTGATCAATTTCAGAAACAGGTAGATAGCGATGCGTTGTTGACTTCAAACTGATAAATCCCTCGGCGTAGGCGACGCCCGCTCTTACGCCGAATGCGCCGTCGTCTGTTTCGATTCGTTTTCGTGCGTAGGCGCCGCCATATCCCTGTGATTTTAATGCGTCCAAAGATGCCAGCTTCAAATGCACGACGTCTGAGATGTCAATAAAGACATCATTGGTATAGCCGCCTTCAGAACTCCAGACACCGCCCCGAACGGATGCAGCCCCCGCGCCGAAGAAAAACACCTGCGCCACGCGATGCGGTCCGTTGCGGTCGCCCGGATCGACAGACTTACACAATTCCAGTGCGAGCAAAACAATCTCGCCGGCCGCGGCATGTGGATTCGCCACACCGCCACCTTCTTTGGGGAAGTGGGTAATGACGACATCAGGCTTTGACTCTCGAATGATGCTTGCCAGGCGACGGACACTCGTTTCGTTCGGCAGTAACACCGCGTCGTCATCACCAAAAAAGATGATGTCTGATATTCCCAGAATGTCACAGGCCGAACGCACTTCCTGCTCTTTGACGTCCACGCGCTCGGACATAAGATTTTTCAGTTCGTCCGCTTCCGGGATGGTCTGCCTGTCGTACATGTCGTTGGAAATCACCTTGTCATGGATGCGAACGCCATGCGTCAATACGACACAGCCCACCCAATCGCCACGTGCTGCATGATGCGCCATCGTGCCTCCAGACTGATCGAATATGTCAGCCGGGTGAGCGCCCACGACCAGGATGCGCAGTTTGTCTTGCACGTCAGTCTCTCCTTTGTCCGGGCAGCTCATTTCGCAAACCGGCCCTGCACGGCCTGCCACATATTCCGATGTGTCCACATTGAATGCGCTTCGCGCATGATCAGTTCCTTGATGCCTTCATTTTCCGCAACGGTGATGATTTCATCGAGCCATTTGTCCGCGTACGCCTCGCGGTCGCTGTAAGTCTCGATCTGTAGCGCGTCGAGCGATGTGCAGTCGCCCAGCCGATCACGGTGCATGCGAATCTGATCGGGGATGGTCGCTGGAATATCAAATTCACCGCGACAGTTGTGACCCATGACGAACGATTCGATCAGACCTTCCTCCAGCCACGGCTTATGGTCTTCAAGGTTCGCCAGAGGTTCGTCCGGATAGAACGCCAGTTCGTGGTTTGCCTCCTTGCCCAGGTGCGACGCGGAATATTTACCCTGTAGTCCAAACAGGCCGAACTTCACGTTTGGGAAGAACGTATCGCGAATCTCTTTGCATCGGCGAAGGAAGCTCGTGACATGGCCGCTCTGGTACTTGAGCCACTCCAGGTCCTGATTGGAAATCTCAAACGGGTCCCGGCCGGTGGCTTGTTTGAATCCTTCCACCATCGGCGCTTCGTATCCCATGCACCAGTAACCGTCGCGGTCGAGGCGCCCGACCACATCGTCGCCGCTTTTGACAAAGTCGAAGTAGATACCATCCGGCTCGTAGCCGATTACTTCACGGAACAACCCGACGCGACGGTCCATGACCTCCGGGAACGACCAGCCCAGCTCCGACCATGCCCTCGTTCCGTCCTTGCGCAGGCTTAAGAACTGCGGATACCGTTTGACGAATTGTGAGTACTGGCAATGCCCGTGGTCTTCGCCGCGCGTCTCTTCCCACACAACGAACTCCATTCCCAGTTCGCCGCATCGGTCGCGCGCACATTTAAAGTGGTCGAACTCATCAAAGTTGACCACCGTGTTGACGTAGTCGTGCGTGTATGGATCAGATTGAATCACCTGGTTGTTAAACTCGTCCGGGTAGAACGTCAGTTTCGTCTCCGTCAGACGGCTGGGGTACTCCGACTGACCATTGCCGCGGCTGCGCCAGTACACGCGGTCCACGCCGGACTTTTTCAGTCTGGCCAGAACGTGCCAGACACCGACTCGGCCCCACGTGCCGTAGTTACAAACAAAATCTTCAAACGTCACCATTACAGAAAGCTTCATCTTGATTAAATCCTAAAGTCAGGTTCTTTACCGACGGCCATTTTTCTACAACTTAAGCGTTGCGCATCCTTCAGAATGCGCCGTTCAATATTTGATTCTTCGTGAAAAAAGTTGCCAGCCGCTCGGGCTGTTGCGCGGGCCTCACTGTGGCAGGCACCTCCTGAGACGCTGAGGACATCGTTGGCTGGCGATAGTCAGAAGGCGCTGAGCCTGGGGGTCCGTTACGGTAATCCAGTCGGGGGCGTTGCCGGCTTTCGGAACGGGCGCGATCCAGTGTCCGCTGTCGACTGCAACGGAACCGCCGATTGCCATGATCTGGAAACGTTCGATCTCCGGCGTTTTCAGAATTAACTTTCGGGCCTCGTTGCTGAATGCGCCAAGGTAAGCAATGAACTGCTCCGCTTCATTGCAGGCGCCACAACTGAAGACATAAGCCTGCACCGCGTTGCCGAAGCCGGACGGCGCGGGAATCGGCGCGATGGCATACAGATCGGCGACGAACAGTTCGCCGGTGGCCAGGTCGTAGAAAAACTGGCCACCGGGTTGTTTTGCTTCAGCGCCGAGGCGGCTGCCGCGCACCAGTCCCACGCTGGCTACGGCAAAGAGGACGATGGCGACAACAATGCCAATCATCGGGTTCTTCCTTAATCGTTCACGCAGTCCCATGTGATTGCTCCGGGAGCGACTTAGAACCATTTAAAGTCAACACCGGTGCCGTTGTTGGCGCCATCATCCGGCTGGGGGCGCGCGGTGTTGCAATGACCGTCAACAAACAACACGTTGGTGGTGCCGTCTTCGGAGTCAGATGCGCCGGTGCCCGACGGGGGTCTGGTTGAAAAATGGCGCGGGCGATCGCCCGTTCCCGGGCCGCCGTGCATGTAGCCGTCCCAGCCCAGCTGCCCGTCCTTGCGCCGCAGCGTGGGCCGGCTGCCGGTGCGCGGGCCTGCATCGATCGTCAGCATCACGTCGCCGGGCTTGAGACAGTCATCAAGACGAACATTGCCGTACATGTTGTTGTAGAGGCTTGAAATGTTCGTGCTGCCGAGCAGGCTTGGATGCATGTTGATTCGCACGATGGCGGCATTCATGCGGTAGTCCAGCACCGCGCTGCCGGGCGGCATGCTGTCGTAAAGCCGCGTGCTTTCTTCACGCGGGCAGGCGAGGACCGACACTTCGGTTCTCTCATCTTTGCTGCCGTAGACATGCCCTGTCATCTGCTGGAAAAGCGCCGGGCCCCACGCATCAAAGGAGATGTAAGGCGGTGACGTATTATTTGTGCCCCGGGCGCGCGGCATGAAACCATCGTGGTCCGATGTGTATCCTCTGAACAGAATTCCCTGCTGGCGCAGGTTGTTCTTGCATTGCACGTCCACCGCTGCTTCGCGCGCGTTGCGCAGCGCGGGAAGCAGAATCGATATCAACAGGGCAATGATCGAGATCACCACAAGCAGCTCGATCAGGGTGAAGCCGGGTCGGTCAGTTAAGGAAATGTGTCTTTGCATTTGACGTCTCCAGTGTGGCATGAAGAGATGATGGTTGCCTTTTACGGGTTCGTTGTGGATTTGTTACTCAAACAGTCCATCGAGAATTGATCTTGCTTCCAGTTCGACCACTGCTTTGTCAAGGTTGAACGCGTTGCGGTAAGTCGCGATCAACTCGCTCAATGGCGCATCTGTCAGTGCGGCGCTTGCCTGCACGGCTGTCAGTTGTTTCTTCAGGTGGGCCGCGGTCTGCTGATATGCAGAAATCTTCTCCGCCGCTGCCAGACTTCGTTGGTGTCGTTCGGTGTGTGAGGCAAGCTTGCGTGTCCAATCGATCAAATAGGAACGATACGCGGCGTTGATCTGCTGCTCGCGCTCGATGGCCTCTTCCTGACTGATCGGCTCTGCGAAAAAAACGAGTGTGCCGTAGCGATTCACCTCGTGATATCCTTTGCGCATCGGCGACCACGTCGTCAGGTTGTCACCGCCGGAATCAAAAGTCTGAATGGATCGGCAGACATTTGCACGCCACTGCTCTTCTGCGGCCGGTGTCTTGCCGATCGCATCGAAGGGAATGGCTAACTCGAAAGACCAGAACCGGTCACCGCGATAACTCGATACCTGCCACTGGTCGAACGGCGAGCCGTCTGACCATACACCCGTGCTCTCAGACCGGCTTGCTGACAGTCGAGCGCCGTTTGGATTAATGATGTACTGCCGGTACACGTCCTGTTGTTTCGGCTGAATCAGTACTTCCGTGCAGTCCTCGCGCCACATGCTGGGGTTGTAGTCGATCGAACCTTTAACGTTTGCAATGTCCGGCTCGTCGCAGTGCACGGCGACATAAATATAATGCCGGTCATACGCCATTTTGAATGTCGTCTGCTTCAGCGTGCGAAAGTCTGACTTGCCGATCTTGTGAAAGCCGGCGGCCCATGGAATGGTGCGCCACGCCGCGTCATCGTCGATACGTCCGTCGATCTTTGGCGGCTGCGCAACCGGGTAGACCGGATAGACCGGCTCGGCCTGTAATGCGCCCGCGGTTACCGCAACCAGAGCGACAACGAGTTGATATATGTTTGATTTCATCGGTGAACTACCTCAAATTCTGCTGATGCTGAAACCCCGGTCGCGATATCACGGGCAGCAACAGTCCACTTGCCGACTGTCTGATTGAGCGCAATCGGCAGTGCGTAAGTGCCACGACCATCTGCCGCCTTGATATCGGCTGCGAGTCCTTGCACGGCTGTACCATCCGGGCCGAGCAACGTCACACGCAGGACATGTAATCCTGTTTTGCCAGAGCCGTTGGTCTGCACCTTCGTTTCGATGTTGATCGTTTCGCCTTGGCGAATTCGCTTGGATGCCTGAATCGTCAATGACTCAACTTTGTACGGCAGCTTCGCCAGCAGTTGCGCTTCACCAGCCACCACGTCGCGTTTCAGCGTGTTGACATAACCGAGATACGTTCCGCTTCGAACGTCGTATACGTGGCGTGCCTCTTTCCACGTGAATGTGATCGGCTTTGGCTCTTTGGACGGAATCTCGTCCTGATCAATCTTGGCCTTGTTCACCCCGTACACAAACGCCGGCAGGTCATGCAACAGGCCGACGTATTGTGTGTCGCCTGATGCGAATCGATAGGTATGCATCCCTCGGTGATATGGTTTGGCGATGATGGCGCGTTCCACGCCTTCTGTTTCCAACAGGTTCTTGAAGAAGAGGCGGAGCAGCTTGGCAACCCATTCGCCTTCAATCTGGTTGTAGTTCGCCATTGAGAAGTTCAGCAGAATCGCCCGGCCCTTGCCGTAGCTGTTGACGATGACGGCCGGAGCGCCGCCGCCTTCGCCCAGGGCTGAACCGCTGGTGACTTCAAGTGAACCATCCAAGGTGGTGGCGGCGAGTTTGCGGTTGAACTTGCCGATGCTGTTGCGCATCGAGACGCGGCTGGTCACGGGTTGACCCTCGAACGTGTTCTGGCGCACGCCGAACATGTCGTCCAACGCGCCGGTCTCATAAGGCTTGCCGTGCTGGTTTGTCACTGCCGGGCGTACGTCCGCGAGCACCATGCCGCCATTGCGCACAAACTGCTTGATCTGTCCCGCTTCCTGGGGCGAGATTGCCTGGCTGTAAGGCATGATCAACAGACGCCATTTGCCCTCGTTAATTTTGCCCTCGGCCAGTTGCTGGTAGGAAAGCAGGCGGAACTGGTAATCCGATTCTTCAAGCAGGCCGATCATCGATTTCATTGTTTTGCCAAGAGATGGAAACCCTTCGGTTAACGTGCCGACGTGGTTGCTTGCCGCACTGTACAGCACGGCAATGCCATCGTCCTCGCGCTGCGCGTTCAGCAGTAACGTGCCGATGCCTTGTTTGATATGCGCGACTTCCTGGTTGCAGTTTTCAAAGTAGTCATAGGTCGACAGGTCCGGCGCGATCACCGCGTAAAGGCCGCCGTAGCGCCCGCCGGTGCCTTCATAAATCCATACGCTGTTAGTGCCCTGAAACAGGCTGAACCAAGGCCAATAGGTCATGTAAGAAGGATTGCGTGCAGCGCGCGCGATATCCGGATACGCGCCGATAATGCCCGCACCGATTCGGCTGTCGGGTCGCGCGAAGTCGCGCGTGAAGTGGAAAAACGTACGGCTCGGATAAGGGCCGTTCAGGTCCATTGACTGATGAAGCTGCCAGTGGTCTTCCGCTTCGAGGCTCGTGAATCGGCTGCCCGATCCTTCGTAACCGACCTGTGCCGTAGGAAGCACTTCGCGGATAAAATCTCGGTTGATCGCATAGATATTTGCGTAGACACGATCCATGTGCCGGCGATGGTCCACCCACAGCGGCCGCAGGTTGGGTGACTTCTCCGCATCGGCACGAACGACCGGCATGACGTCAGACCAATCGGCAAATTGTGTGCCATACGAAGCATTCACCGCGTCAAGACTGCCGTATTCTTCTTTCAGGAATGAACGAAAGCTTGCCAGGCATGACGGCGAAAAACACACGTCTGCGGCTGCGCCGGCCTTGAGAAATGCACACTCGTCCCCAAGGTTAAACTCGATGCTGGAGAATCGTATCGTGCGACGGGCCTCCGCGGTGTACAGCGCTTTGCTGTCCGCGTGGTACTCGGGATCGCTCAGGCAACGCTCGCGCATCGGACCATGTTTGCCGGGAACTACCTTGCCGCCGTGTGCAAGCTGGACGTGATGAGGCTCTTTATAGTTGTAGATATTTACGATGGTGCGGATGTTCGCCAGTGCCAGCATCGACGCGACGTGCTCATGCTTTCGGTCGTAATAGGTTGCGTACGTGTTGCCGTCAAAACCCATACGGCGCATCTCATCAGAGAGTGGCACGTTCAGGAAAGTATTGGAATACAGCGGCTCAAAGATGTAATACTGGAAATTGTCCAACGTTGGATACAGGTCGTTCACAAAGAAACGTTGTCGTTGAACGTGGACAACGTCATCCCCTTCAAGCAACGCCACCTCCAGTTGTTGAACAATGGCCAGTGGTTGATGTGGGGGAACCTGAAAGTCGACTTTGTCCGCCGCGGCGGCTTGTACCACTTCACGAACCAGACCACGGATCGGATCGTACTGGCGCACACGTATGCGTTGCGTCTTATCAGCATTGCGCACGTGTACCGAACCGGTGACGGGTTGCTTTTGACTGAAGTTGTCCGCAGTCAGATCGATCGTGCCGAGCATGCTGTCAGCGTCAACACGAACCGTGATTGAGCCGAAGTTGGCGACGCGCCCGGCCTGTTTCAACCAGACGTCAGCGAAGTATTCACCGGCCGGGATCGTCGGCAAATCAAATCGTACTGTGCCACGACCTTGTTTTATGCTCGACGTGCCTGTTTGTGATGCCAGCACATGGTTGTCGCGGTCACGCAGTGCCAGTTTCACGTCGTACTGTCCGTTGGCGCCGGCAATACCGAAATGCACTGGCTTGATCGCATCGCGTTGCATGTGCATGCTGGCAGCGGTGATGGTGACGCCGGGGTTTTGCTTCGCACCGTACTGCATCATGCGAATGGCGAACGCCAAGTAGTAGTCGTAGTGAAGCGTCTTGATGTTGATGCCAAGCTCACGCGGCCCGGGGGTCAACATCTGTCGACCGGGCGGGCCGAAGCCTTTGATGAGTACTACCCGGCCTTCGCCGAACTGATACGCATCAACCGTGGCGTCAACGAATGTTTTGAAATCCTTGTGATCCGAAAACGCAGGCAGCATTTCATAAGGAAGCGGGCCGAGCACAGCCGGATAAATATCAACAGGCTCACTTAACGCGCGGTTCAGATACACGGCTTCTTTGCGCAGAACGTGTCCGACTAGTCCCGTTCCTGCCTTGACCTTCTGAAGAATCTTGGCGCGCGACACCAGCGGCATCGCATCCCACAACACGCCGCCCAGCACGATCAGGTCGTAGTCCTGCGCCAGCTTGTCTTCCAGCCGAGTGATGGCATCTTCCATCCCGTCGCCGCGAATATGGATAGCCGGGCTCGGTTCGATGAATTTGTACGGCTGATGAAAGGCAAAGACTTCGTAGTCCATGTCCAGCCGCTGGCTGATTTCGACGACCTCGCGCATCGCCTGGCGATAGGTGATAAACAGCACCTTCATGCGCTCGCCGGCGTACGGCTTCGCCCACGCGATGTGCGGCGTGACCAACTGTTCAGATGGCTCGAAGTACTTCGGGCCATAGTCCTGTTCCGCTTGCGCTAATGGCGCAAACACAATTGTGCAGAAGACGAAGATCCATCGCCAAAACAAATCAGGCTTGATCATCAGAACACCTTTCATTCTTCTTCGAGTTCGAACGGAGTGGCCAGTTTGATATCGTCGATCGTGAATCGCGTTTCATATTCGATGCTGAAATTCAGTTCGGTGAATTGTTTGTGAGACGTGTCTTCCGCGCGTGCGATTACCGAATCATCGACTGACAGCGTCAATACCCCTGTCTTCTCGAGGCGCAGTTCCACTGAATGCAACAAGCCATCTTTTATGCGCGCGATGTGCGCCTGATCGCCTTCCGCTTTGGCCAGAACGGTTTCGTTCTTTCGGCCGGCATCCCATCGCACAACACGGTTCGTCCATTTGTATTTTTCAGAAGACGGGCTCCGCATGGCGAGCATGCAGCCATAGCCGTTGCCCTTTTCGTCAATCAGGCGAACGTTCATCGCACCTTTTGTGTAGCTGATGCCCAGTACCTTGAACGTCAGCACCCAGGCATCGGTCACCGGGTCCGGTGCGATGCGGAAGTCTGACGTGCGCGCCCAGCTACGACGGCTGATTCCAAGATTCCCCATCAGGCCCTGCCGAGCGATCATTTTGTTCTTGTTCGGCCCGTACCAACCGGTCCCAATGACCCACCACTTGCCATCAGCTGACTTGGGCATGTCCCATTTCGGATTGACCCATTTTTCCGGCTGTTTGGCGCTGTTTGCCCCCTGACCACTGAAGTCTTCAAAGAAGACAGTGACCAGATCATCTGAATCGCTACCGATGCCAACGCTCGTAAACGACAACACGGCGGCAGCCACCAGTAACGGCAATAACATCATTCTGTTTCGCACAATCACGACTCCCTCTTTGATGGCGGCGGCGCGGTGCTCTTTCGAACAACCAGCTCAGGCGTCAGCAACAACTGCCTGGGCTCGCTCACCGGCTCCGCGATACGGTCCAGCAACAATTCACCGGCCTGCCGGCCCATCTCTTCAAAATGAAGACGCACGCTGGTCAGTGGCGGATGCGTCCATTCCGATCCGAAAACGTTGTCGATTCCAACCACACTGACCTGGTCCGGAATAGAAATGTCATGCTCCCAAAGCCACTGCATGGCCATCATCGCCAGATGGTCGTTAAAGCACAGGATCGCCGTGGGACGGTCCGTGGCGAAGAGTTGCTCCATGCGCACGTGTGGTTCGAGGCGATCCTCCGCGCCGGGCGACATCTCAAGTCCCAGTTCGTTCATCGTGGCAACGTAAGCTTCAAGACGAATGCGGCTTGACGGATCTGGAAACGGAGCGGGATACGAACTGTTGACATACGCAATGCGACGATGGCCAAGCGCCGCCAGATGTTCGATCGCCATACGAACACCGGCCGGATCGTCGTGCATTACGCGATCGGTGTCTTCTGAGTTTGTGAAGTTCGCGGTTACCATCGGAACCTGACGTTCGGCCATCCACGCCGCAACGCTGGCGTGCGGCTCCATCATGAAAACCGCGCCTTCCACATATCGCTGCCCGATGACCGATGGCACATCGTCGCTTTTAGGCTCAAGCAGAAAGATCATGTTCTTCCCGGCCGCTGCCAGAACGCGCCCCAGTCCGTTGAGGATGCGCCGGTCCCAGTCGCCGATTTCCATCGGGTCCGTCCAGCCGGGGACAACGCCAATAAATCCGGTCTTGCCGGAAACCAGCGCGCTGGCCGGTCCATTGCGCTGATACCCCAGTTCACGAACTAGTTTGAGGATGCGTTTGCGCGTTCCCGGGCTCACGCCTGGCTTGCCGCGAAGAGCGAGCGATACGGCAGTGTGAGACACGCCGGCACGTTGTGCGATCTGCTCCAGATTCATTGACCGTTGGTTCCGGGGACGTGGGTTTTCAGTTGCATATTCTAGGCTTCCTGATACGCTACTTTCGCGCTAAAGTACTTTCGCGCTAAAGTTAGCATGCCATGAGCTTATTTTCAAGGCTTTATTGTCTGTCGAGTTGGCGCAAAAGTTTGGATTTGGTCCGAATTTATGTGTAAATATATTAAATTTAATATCTTATAGCTGCGGCCTGTCTGGTCGTAAAATGAGAATTTCAATGAACGATGTTCAGATTGAGTTGGGCAACTATATATACCGCGTCGATGGCGACCGCTTATCGATCTCTCGGGGTACCTATCTCGCCGCCGAGTTCAGAATCGCCCCGAGCCTTGATGGCCAGCTTGTTGAAATCGAAAGTTGGTCCAGGAAAAGCGGTCAACATTATTGTGCGTCGCTCGTGTCCGGTGGAACACTTCATCTGACTGTCGAGTTGAATCGGCTTTGTCTTCAACTTGAAGCAGCTCAGCCGTTCATTCGCGAACTCACACTGCTCAGTGACGGCCGGTTTGCCGGCAACCACTGGCACAGTTTTGTGCCTGATGAATGGGACCGAACGTGGGATTCTCGTCGCGACATCGCGATTGCAGCGAGCAGTTGCTACATCGGCATGAACGTGGATGACAAAGGCGCGGGCTTTGAGCCGGACGGCGCCGGCATGACCGATCCGGGTGATCTTGTGCCAACGTGGATATTCAACGTCCCCGCCCACATGGCTGCCTTTCAAGTTAATGATGAGGAATGGGCAGGCATCTGCATGCCGCTGCCACACGCCATCGGCGCTGTTCGGTACGACATGGACCGCGAACGATTCCGACTCCGCGTTGATACGGTTCAGGCATCCTGCCCGGAAAATGGCTGTCCGAAAATCTACTTCGAAACCGGGTTGTCCGATCCTTACCAATTGTGTGATCGACATTACGCGCTGAGCGAGCAACTGGGATTAACGCGCGGCCGCGTGACTGCCGACCACCCGGCCTGGTGGGGCCATCCTTATTACAAGAGCTACGACGATCAGCTTCGCATGGAGCAGGAAGAGGGCGGCTATGTCGGCCACTTCAAAGAGGTTGACGGAAAACAGGTCAGCGCCCTGACGGCCGAGCGATTTAAGAATTGGCATGCGGCGGTCGAAGAAAAGACGGATCTTGTCGGGCGCGTCAACACTTTCTTCGACCAGGTCTACTTCGCGCGCTACGGCGACTACCGCGAGATCAACCCCGAACTTGGCGGTGTCGACGGCTTCCGCGCCATGATCGACGAATGGCGATCACGCGGCGTGCACACCGGCCTGTACTTCCACCTTTACACTATCAGCAAAGACTCAGACTTCTACAAGCAACATCCCGAAGCCTGCCTGGAACCCAATTCGCCGGACATTGTTTACACCCACGGCGTACAGATCGGCTCGGCAGGCGTTACTTTTCTTGACTGGACACATCCCGCTGCGCGTCAGTTCATGCTCAATAACGTGACGTTTCTCCTGTCGGACAAGCCGGGTTGTCTCAATGCGGACTGGCTCGCGATCAACAACAACGTTGGTCCCGATCCGCGCTGGTATGAATTTCACGATCCCGACTGGGGCACTGGCGACCTGATGCAAAGAAAGGTGCAGCAACTCGTATACGAGCACGCGAAGTCCATCAAGTCGGATTGCTTGGTCCGCCGACAGAGCGCGATGGCGCCGTACATGGAGCCTTACTACGACGAGGCACAGCTCTGCGAGGAATGGAATGGCTCGACCGATGCGTGGTGGCGCCGCGCCCGTATTGCCACGCGATTGATCAGGCACAACATTGTCGGCTTCGATCCGTGGTTTGTGACGCTGACGAAGGGTTATGAGTACTACCAGGGACTTGCTGCCGTTTGTGTGCCCGCGACGGAAGCATCCAGTCACGCCATCCATCCATATGTTTACCATCGGCCGCTGAAAGAAAAAGACTACCGACGGCGCAAGGCCGGCATGCAGGCATACATGAACGCGCCGCAATCAATCAGCGACGACAAGCACGTCGAGCTTACATCTGAAGGGGCATTCGTCACAGCCTGGCGCAAGTACACCGAAGGACCGCTCACCGGTTTCTATGCGGCACTCGCCATATCGCCACGCGGTCTCGTCACCTTCAGTCCGACACAAGCGTTAATCAGCGCGGCCGAAAGCCGAACGGCTGATATCCCGTTGCCGCCCAACGCCAGACTCGTCAGCGTCGACCGCGTTCAGCATGACGGTGGTGTTCAGGAACACGCCCACGAATTGATCGACGGCCCGGCCGTGCGACTGCATGTAGAAGATGCGGCGGGGCCGACCATGCATGTGCGTATTCGCTATGAACTGATGACTTAGAAGGTTTGCGTGACTGTTAAGCAGTCTCCTCAACGCAGTACATTGCGGTCTTCCTCTCTATCGCGCTGTAGACAAGAAGGGGTCAGTTAGAACATTCCGGAATAAGCGGCCACGCGTTTTCGCCGGGCATGCGGTATGGGGTACGGCTCAAGCATGTCGGAATCGCGTAAGTCGCCAAGTTGACGGCGACAGAGCCGAACGGGTTGCTGTCAGGAATATCGAAGCGTTCCTGGTAAGCTCTTAAGTATTTTAAAATAAGCAATTTAAAAAATCAACTTGATTATGATCACTATATGATCTATATATAGACTATGTTTGATGGCAAGCCGACTCCGCGAAAGGCGATGCTGTGTTAAAGAATGAAATCCAGCCCACATTGGGTAGACGACAGCGGGCGGGCGACGTTTTGCGCGCGTCTCTTGTGTCGGACCTCCGCAGGGGTGAGTTGAAGCCGGGGGACATGATCCCGGGGCAAGTGGAACTTGCGGCAAAGTTCCAGATCGGGGAGATCACGGTACGTCGCGCCTTAAAGGAGCTTCAAGAGGAGGGGTTTGTGCGCCGTGAACGCGGCCGGGGCACCATCATTACGGAGTGGGCCTCTCGGCTGGTACGTTCGAGCATCGGTACGGGGCAGGTCCTGCTGGCTCTGCAGACCCACGGCCATACGTTTGCCCCGCTGTTCCAGCGCTTTATCCAGACGATGAACCAACGAGCGCTGCTTCCGACGGTCGTGGGGCTGGACGAAGACGATGGCAAGCTTCTTTCTGCCAAGCGCATGGCCCCACTTCTGAAGGATGCATTCCGCCTGAACTACGAAGGCGCCGTGTTCGAGTGGACCGGCAACGGAAAGTCCGAATCGCTGGAGGCACTGCTGTCGGCGTCCCGCACGCTGTCAGAACGCGGTACACCGGTCATGTGGCTCCTGGCCGCGCCCGAAGAACTTCCCCCGGCCCTTGACGCCGATCTGGTCACCATTGATTACCGCGGTGGCGCGGCGCGGGCAACTCGGCACCTGTTGGACCAGGGCTACGAACGTGTGGCGTTTCTCGCGCCCCACCAGTCTCCCGATTTCTCGGCGAATCACCCGTACATCAGGCTGTTCGAAGACGGTTACCGCAGCACCATGGAATCGGCCGGCCTTGGCGACCGAGCGCGCATTATCGAGACGCCGCCCGCTGATCAGCACCAGGTGATGGCTGAAGACATCCTGCGAGAGCCGGACCGTCCCGAAGCCATCGTCGGGTGTCAGGACTTCGCGTTGACGGCCTACTGCGATGCCGCCTGCCGCCTGGGACTGCGCGTGCCTGATGACCTGGGCCTGGTCGGCTTCGGCAACACACCGTGGGCAACCCAATACGACCTTAGCTCAATGGATTTGAACCTCGATCTTCTCGTTAAACACGTCAGCCAGTGGCTGGACGATGCGGGTGAACGTGGCACAACACATGCCACCACTTTGATCCAGCCGCGGCTTGTGCTTCGCGGATCGTCGTCCCCCGCGAATGAAACAAGGACCGTCTCGTGAACACTGAATGCAAATACTTTCTTTTGCGTATCGCTACGGGCGAACAAAACGATAGCGGCAAGGGCAGACGGTGATGCACATGATTTCTGACCATCAACAGAAAGTTGACCAGTCCACGGCGGTCCGGTTCAGGCCCGCCGCCGAGGGACATCATGGCAAGGAGATCAGCAACATGAAGAGAGACAGAAGGTTCACGCAAATCGATTCACGAGCTTTGCACGCAGCGACGGTCCGACAGCACGTTGGTACAACGCGCGATAGCGCCTTGGTGAGGATACGTGGATTCACACTCATCGAGTTACTGGTGGTTATATCCATCATCGGCGTCTTGATGGCCATCACGTTGCCGGCCTTGTCCAAAGCACGAGAACGAGCCTCAGCTATTGAGTGTGCCAGTAACCTCAAACAGTACGGGATATTTGTATTCACCTACGTGAATGACTTTAACGACCATTTACCGATCCGTGTATCGACGAACACGGTCATGTCGACGTTGGATAATGGCGGATACGCGCAGCGCAAGACTGGCAAGGCCTTTTACAAGTGTCCCAGGAATCGGGCCTTGTATGGCAGTTTGCCGGATTCCGCCTTCCCCACCATCGGGTACGACGAGGTGGAATCCTGGCGGTTGGGCCGCATGTATTTGTATGGCACGTATGCTGAGAATGAAGCGCTATACAGCCGGCGTGAACCATACTACACAGCCAAGAAATCGTTACTGATTACCAGACCGTCAACTGTGTTTATGCTCTCGGAGAAAAAGGTGACAGTAAATTCACCCAGTGGGCAGCGTATCTATACCAATGCTCAGGTGCCGGACCTGCCGGGTGACAATGGCGGCTTTGACTATCCGCACCTTGAGTCCGTCAACCTGCTCTATTTTGACGGACATGTCGGGAACCTGAGGTTCGGGGAGATCCCGAGCTATCCCGCCTTCGGAGCCTCTTACGACGCCAGTTGGGGTCCCTGGTAATTCTCAGTCAATCCAACTGCACTTGCAGGAGAAGGCCATCGCCATGTCGCGTACGATCTGGATCTTTTTACTGGTCGCATTCACCATCTCTGCAACCGCTTTGCAGAGCACTGCTGACAATAAGGCTTCTGTTCATCCCCGCCTGAGCGCGCCGTTCATGGCCGAAGCGCCAACGATAGACGGCATCATCCATAACGACGAGTGGGAGACGCTGCGATATCAGGGCTTGAACGCCAGTGGGCAAAAATTGGAGCAACGAGAAGTCACGGTATGGATTGGCTGCGATCGAAAAACGCTCTATATCGCAATGCGCTCGGAAGTGCACCCGGAAAACGGGGTGTTGTCGCGCAGTAAGCCGGTGGATGGGATCGATGCCAACGGGCTCACCCTTGATGACTCCATCGAGATATGGCTGGACCCCGCTAGCCACGGTCCGGGTGGCGATGCCGGTCACTTTTACCGTATTGCGGTCAATGCGAATGGCGCCATCAACGACAGTCGGTTTGCCGTGAAGGATGCGGCATTGAATAAGAATTGGCGCGGGTCCTATCAGACCGCGAGTTCCGTGCAGGATGGTTTCTGGCACATGGAGTTGGCGATCGATCTGAAACCGATGGGACTCACCCGGGAGCGCTTCGACCATCCCTGGGGCATACGGGTATGTCGGAACTTTCAGAATCCGTGGATGCAGGTATTTCTGAATCCCGGCACCAGGACCTTTATCGATCTCAAGACCATGCCGTTGATCACCTTTAAGCAGAAGGCACCGGTGGTCCAGCAATTGACTTACCGAAGCGCTGGGAAGGATTTCGTCGACATGACGGTGCAGCTGTCGAATACGACGGCTGCGCCTCTGGAACTCAATGTGTCGCTTGGTCACAACGAATTGGATCAGCCGCGGTATTACCTGAAAGAAACGGTTCAGTTGCCTCCCGGCAACGAGCGGACGCTCCAATACACGCGGGATGTATCTGACCCCAAATCGTACATGGGCGTGTCGGAAGTCAGCGTGACTTCATCTGATGGGGAGCCAGTGTTCTTACGCGACTATGCATGGTTTATGAGTCCACAGGATGACGTTTGGTCTGTTGCGAGAAAGAGCGTCGAATCCGTCCTTGATTTTGGATATTACCCCTACAAGGACACGCTGAAGGTCAGGCTCGATCTGGCCTCGGCAAAGCTTGAGCCAACCATTGAGCACGTGGACATTCAGGTGCGTGCCAGGGATGCTTCGCGATCTATCTTCACGCAGACGGTACCGGTAGCGCCAGATGCTCAAACGCTCGAGCAGCAATTCCATATCCCTGAGCTTGCGACGGGCGAGTATGAACTGCATGTCTCCCTGCGTTCGGCGACCAGGATTGAGAAGTCAGTCGTGAAGCACTTCGAACGAACCGTCTTTGACTGGGAACGAAATACGATTGGTGTGTCAGACGAAGTCGTCCCGCCATTCACTCCGATACAAGTCGACGGGAACACGGTAAAGACAGTTTTGCGACAGCACGATCTTTCGCCGTTCGGTTTGTGGAACCAGGTCACCAGCAAGGGGCAGGATGTTCTGGCCCGCCCGATCCGGTACGCCGTGACCAGGGATGGAAAGTCGGTGCCGATGAAGGCGCAGAAACTCACCTTCACGCAAGTCGCGGGGCACAAAGCCAGTGGTGTTGCAGCCTGGCAATGTGGTGAATTAAATGGCGAGACCAGGTTCGAGTTTGACTATGACGGCATGATGAAAGTAACCCTCAGGCTGGTGCCACAGGGCCCGGTCGAGTTGGATCGCTTTCGCCTGGAGATTCCACTCAAACTGCCGGCTATCCCTCTGATGCATGTCGTCACCGATGGCATCCGCATGACCGAGTCGACGATGGTTCCCGAAGGGACCGGCGTTGTGTGGCGCAGTTTGCAGGCGAACCGCAATTTCTTACAAGCCCCGTTTGTGCCTTACATCTATGTCGGCGGCCCGGAGAGAGGCATCGTCTGGTTTGCGGATACCGACAAGGGATGGCTGCTGGACAGGAAGAAAGATGCCGCCGTCATCACACGAAACGGCGACGTCGTGACCCTGAACGTGGATTTCGTGAACACGACATCCACTATCGACGAGCCGCTGGAGATTGTCTTCGGCTTGCAGGCGACACCTGTCAAACCGATGCCTGAGAACTGGCGTCAGTGGGGTGTCACGAAAAACGATCCCTACAAGTGGATGATGTTTGGCGCTGCCGCGTACTGGAGCGGCCCCAATGTGGCGCTTTGGCCATACAAGCGAGACTTCACGATCCTGGATCAGTTTCGACTGGCCAGAGAGACGGGGAAGATCGATCCAAGCTTCGTGAAAAAGCTGGTCAGCAACTTCGATCAACGTGACTGGTATAAGCATGGCAAGGGAGCGTTGGATCATTTCAAATCCCATGTCAGCAACGGCTACGGGCGGGTCGCAAACTTTCAGCCGGATGCTCTGACAACCTATACCAACCCGACCGGCGCCCTGATGTGTACGCCGGAATGGTGGACCTTTCAGGATGAGTGGAGCTTTGATGCGTACCGCACGCGCGAATCGCGGGCAGATGAACGCACATTCCTGACCTTGAATGAGGCCAGGACGAATCTGTCCAAGAGCAGGATTGACTTCAAGCTGTGGTATTACAAACGCCTGATGGAAGCCTGTATGGACGGCATTTACTGGGACAACATGTACCCGCATTCGATTATGGATGAGGTCATGAGTGATGCGTACCGGCTGGCAGATGGCAGAATCCAGCCGAGCGTCAATATTTTCGCGCAGCGTGAAATGGTCAAGCGGACTGCCGTGCTCTCCCACCAGATGGGAAAGCCACGATGCAACATGGTGCACATGACAACGAGTAACCTCGTGCCGGTCTTTGCCTTTGCCGATATGACACTCGACTGGGAGTGGAAGTACGGCATGGACGATTTCCAGGAACGCTTTACGGAAGCATATATCCTGACCGAATCCACCGGCCTGCAGACCGGGTGCATCCCATTCGTTCTGAGCGGGATTCTTGGAGATGCACCAAAGTCCCGAATCGATTTCGTACTAAGAACGTTCGCGGGGTGGTCACTGGTCCATGAACTCAAACCAATGCGTGGCCTTCCGGCGGCGAAGACCATGACTGATTTTGGCTACGGGCAGCCCAACTGCAAGGTTTTCAACTGGTGGCAGCCGTCACCACCTGTTTCAATTCAAGGCGAAAGCAACGCGAAATTCCTGCTGCTGCAAAATGACGGCAAACTGCTGATCCTGGTTGTGAGCGCAGGCGAATCGGCCATGACGACAGTTTCTTTCAACACAGAATCGCTACTTCCTCCTGAAGCAGATGTTGCTTTGGACGCGGAGTCACAGAAAATGGTCCCCATCCGGGATGGCGCGTTTGGGTTTATGTTGCCCAAGCACGACTACCGTATCTTCATCATTGAATAGAGCACAGGTATGTTAGCCAGGGTTATCGCTGTATCGTGGGTTCTCCTCGCGACTCACTCGCTGCTTGCAGGCAGTGAAATAAGTGAAGTGGTCAGGAAGCTCAATGATCAGTCGCTTCTGTTCTATCTGAGCTTCAACGAAAAAGACCTCGATGCGGAGATTGCCTCCGGGCACGGATCTCCGGTCAAGACGAACGGTCGTACACCTGGCTTTCGCAACGGGGTGCATGGTCCTGCGCTTTACCTGGCGTCCGGTCGAATCACCTACAAACGCCACGCCAATATGCCCTTGGCGCATGAAGCCGGCACCGTCTGCTTCTGGTTCATGCCGGTGAAGTGGGACCTGGCATCGGAGAACCAGCCGAACAATACGTTGTTTCGTGCTGCGCCGCCTACGGCGGGCATTACCAGACAAGGCTTTAAGATGCGCGAAGGCCGAGTCACCTGCTTTGCTGCCTGGCATTTCTATATCTATCGGTCTTTGAATGACAGAGAAGAAAACGCCGGTCTGGCCATCCATGGCCAACCGCTTGAGAACGGGAAATGGGTGTTTGTCGCACTTCGTTGGAGCAGGAACAAGGTCATTCTCAGTTTCAATGCTGCAGCTCCCGGCAACAGTCGTGGATTTTGTCAGACCCGGGAGTTTACGCCGCCGATGACAGCCGACGAGGGCAATGACACGACGAAAGGGGAGGGACGTTTCTCGTTTTCCGCAGACGAGCCCGGCATGTTCGATGAGATTCTGATATTCAACCGCATGCTGACCCAACAAGAGCTGTCATTCATCTACAACGCCGGCCTTGCGGAACAAACCACAACTTCAACAGACCAGGGCGTGCAAGAAAATGCGCAGGGGAGTAAACGTGCAGCGGCTGAATGACAACGTATCGCTCGATCTGGCTGACGCCTGCGAATTTCCTCCGGTCCGCCTGCCTGTTGAGCAGTTCTGTGTGCGTCAGGTCACGGCGATCTATTCTCATGGACAGTATTGGCTCTATGTGGATGTGGTTCCCTGGGACCACAGATACTGGCCGGATACCTACGATACGACCATCCACGCGTACAGTTCAGATGACTGCCGACGCTGGAACTACCACGGCGAGATCCTGGCCAAGGGTGATGAGGGAGAATGGGATGCTGGTGGTGTTGCTACACCTGGCGCCGTTGTCCTGGACGGGCGAACCTACCTCTTCTACGCCGGCCGGCATCGTCCCGGTCCCGACTGCATCCGGCAGATCGGGTTGGCCGTTGCAGACCAACCGCAGGGCCCGTTCGTGAAGATGCGCAGACCGATCGTCATCGCTGACCATCCGGAAAATCACCTCGACGATCCCGTCCCGATCGTCTCTGCATCCGGTCGAGGAATCGACCTTTACTACCGGCACGCGGAGCATCATCTGGACCCGCCTCCTTATTCGATTCGCCTGACGACGTCAGACCATCTGGTCAACACCTGGACTGAGCCCATTGTCGTGCTCCAGTCCGACGACAAAGTCAGGGCGTATGAAACTGCGGAAGCGATCCGCATCAACGGCCAGGTACTGCTCGCCACCTTCGATCACTTTCATCACGGTCACCCCAAGACGGCGCTACGCTGGTCCAGTGATGGAACTCATTTCGTCGCGTGTGATGACTTGTACCTGGACGACCATCTGTGCGCCGGGTGGCAACGTCCCTCATGCATGCTGCAGTTCGCCCTGATACCGGATGCAGATGGCGTGCCTCGTCATATGGGAATTTGCCGGCCGATCGATGATGCAGGTCACTACAATATGCAAATCCACAGCATCCGCATGTCATGACATCGCCGTGGGTTCCGTCAGGAACTGAGTCAAGCAGTCGTGAATGAAGGCGAGCTTCTTTTCACGCAACCAGAGCGGCACGTATGGTGGACCTTCCCCAGGTGTTTCCAGGCTGAAGTTTCTCTGGTAATCGATGTCACGCAGACTGTCGCGCACCAACCCCCAGTCGACCCAACTCTTCCCATTTGTAGAAAAGAGCGGGAACAGATGCAGGTCGTGCCCCGTCAAGTTCAGGCAGTCGTGCATATGGGTGGCGAACAGTTTTGCCCCGGCATTGACAATAAAGCGACCGATGTCGCCACTGGCCTGGTTAAGGTGACCGGAGTCCAGGCAGATTCCGACTTGCTCGGAATCCAATGCCCGGACGAGTACCATCAGTTCGTCGATCGAGGTGTATCCCTGATCCAGACAGGGCATATTCTCCAGGGCGATACGGACGCTGCTGGACGCCAAATCGTCCAGTACTTCGGAGAAGAAACGCACACTATGGTCGACCACCTGCCGGGTTGCCTCCGCCGGCCCCATAGGTGCGACGGCCTTCAAGATGCCGGTCTTGTCCATGGGGTGAGCGACAATGACCTTGACGCCAAGGTCGGCAGCGATCGCGATTTCTTCTTTGAACAGCGACAGGCGGTTGCGCCATTGCTCCGAGCCGGGCGCCAGATACTCCCCCCAATAGCCGTGAGCCTGACTCATCTTCAAGCCGAGGCGGTCCGCCTGCTGGCGCAGCTGCGATACCTGTTGTGAACTGACCGTATCGCCAAACGGATTGGGGGCGTTGAGTTCACACGCAGCGAAGCCGGCCGCGACAATCTTACTCAGCCGGTCCTGCCAGGGCAGATCCACGAAGAAGTCGGTGTAGATACTCAATTCCATTGCGTGCTGCTTTATAACCATGCACTAAGTAGCGCCATCATACGTTCGGTACGCCGCATTTAACAGCGGTGTAACTCTTTCCAATCGACGTTGTTAACCCGTGCCAATTCTTGGTGGTTAGAGTTTGAGCGCTTTGCCTCAAATCACCCGTATCGCGCGGATTATGTGAGGGGCCGTTATGTTGTGCAATGCGGCGATCCAAATCTTCGGTCTGGCCGACATATCGCTGACCTGTGGATTCGCCCACGAGCACATAGACGTGATAGGTCCCGGAATCGTTGAAGCTCCCCGAGTCGAACGATTCTGTCTTCTACTCGGATGGCTCCCCGGACTTCCGATACCTATCAGGCATCGGGTTGTTCTTAATGTCATTGATTGCTTCAAGTAGGCGAATTGTTGCATTGCCGTCAAGGGCGTCCCCCTCGTACCTCACCTCGTAGAGCCCCTGAAGATTTGAAGGCAACTTGACGCCGTCCTTAACCAGCAAAATGAATCTGCGGCCAAACAAAGCCATAGCTGCGCCTACTTCAATAAGTACATTCGAGTTAATGACAACATGCTCCGTAGCCTCTTGATCCAAGAGTCGCTGTTCGTCGGCAACATGGATGATTGCCGCACTGCAACTGCGCATATCGTCCATGACCTTCTCCGGGACTGGCTTCGATACCGACTGCTTCTCGACCGATACAACCGCAGACATCTCTCCGAACGCGAGTAGCTTCTTAATCGGATCAACGAAGTCTCGGTTCTTACCGTGCGTGATGAAGACGCGCCGGTTTGTTTCGTTCGTGTGCTGACGTTTAGTAGCTGTGGGTGGATTATCTTGTATGGCCTCAGGGTTGGTGGCCTCTTCCTCCGTTTCGGGTCGCGCTGACTCGCCGTCCGTTGCTGATTCGTTAGCACTTGCCGTTGAGGTCTTGGTACCTGACAAGTCGATGTATTGCTTTCCTTTGATATCGCGGATGAAGCCAACGCTGTTCGCGCCGTCCAAGATCATCGTATATGCAGACTCCGCTCGTTCCCTAGGAACCCCCATGCTCGCCAAGACATTTAGTGCGATATCGTGGCGCTGAGGCAGGGCGTTACGGTCGTACTTCTCCAAGAACTCCCGCATTATTCTTGGTCTTAACAAAGCTTCGCGACGAGCGTCGTCGTCGTCGCCCTCCTCCTCAGGCGTAAGAATGCGTCTGGCTAAATCTTGGAGTTCGATGTTCCCAGCGTTGTAGCCGCCAGTCGTGAGCCCATAGGCAATTGATGCTCCGCACAGCGTCTTGAAAGGGCCTGAGGACGGGCTCATTTCGAGGGCTGAGGCCACGTCCAAAGGAGTCACGGGATCTGATCCATAGTTTTCGATGATTGCACGCGGCACGCGCAACGCTTGATCCAAACTCACACCTGGAACGTCGCCTTGAGAGAGGCGCTTCCGGGGCTTGGACGCAGGCTTGTCTTGTGACTCTTTGTGTGTTGAGTTCTTCTTCGCCATGACCGGTCTCCAGCTAAGGCGCTCTCATACCGAGAGTCTGAGAGTTTCAGGCGCCGGGCGCTCTCGGTTCTCTGGTTCTGTGAACCGGTGGGTTCAGGAGAGAGGTCAGACAGCGGCCGCCCCTTGAAACTCAGCCGGGCCACAACGCGCTTGGCCGGGGCGTGCGTAGCGGTTAATCAGCTCGTTCGACTCGGCTCTGAAACGAAAAATCTGTAAGCCGCTGTTATAAAAAACTTACGGCTAAACTCCCCCGGCTGGACTCGAACCAGCAACCTAGCGGTTAACAGCCGCTCGCTCTACCAATTGAGCTACAGGGGATTGGTAGTCAACTCATTCAACAGACCCGGCCGGACAGGCCGACCGCGCCTTATGTGAGCCACACAGGATAACGAATCGGCGGGTTTTGGCAAGTGGTTGCAAAGGGCGATTGGGTCAGAGTTTGGAGCTATCTGGCTGTCCGTGCAGAGCTTTATCCAGCAAACCCAAACGCATACAACTTCACCGCTTTGCCAGTAAATCGAATCCGGATCGCCTTGCGATTGACGGCTGGGAGTTTGCTGCTACCTCGCCATGTCACGGTCGCGCTGGTGCTGTTTCCGATCAGCAGGTCGGCGTCTTTGGCGGTGTAACCCGGGATCGGTTTGCCGTCCGGTGTTTGCAATTCGACTTTCAGGTGGCCGCCGGCCGACGCGTCCATGTTGACCGTTAAGGTCTTGCCGCTGAAGCGTAGCGGTTTTGTGGTCAGTGACCCGCCGGAGTGAGGAGCGTCCTGTGAGGCAAAGCCGTCGAGGCGCAGGCGCACGCGGCCGATGCCGCCGACGCCGAGTGGTTTGGGTTTGCTTCGGTCGTGATCGGTGCTCTGGCCGAGGTAGTACATCCATAGTTCATCATCGCGCCGAACGATGCCGGTGGCCATGTAGGTTCGTTTGCAGTCGAATTCGCCGTCCCGGCCGACGCCGAGGAACGGCTGATCGTGGCGCGCGTAGGTGATGCCGTCGCGGCTGGTGGCCAGATGCACGTCGAGCATGTGGGTGTCGTGATAGTAATTCGAAGAGAACATCAGATAACTGGATGGCGCGAACGGATATTTGAGCGCGGCCGAGTTGTAGTAGTCCATGCCTGTTGCACGAGGCAACGCTTCGCGCTTACTGGGCTCGGCGATTTTTTTTGGCTTGGGGAAGCAGGTGAAATCCTTTGACTCCGTTCGGCCGATTGCACGCCACTTCCATCCGCCCGGCTGAACGATTGTCCGACCGTTGTTGAATGTCATGCCTTCGTTCATGCGAACAAACGCGACGTACCTTCGCTTTTCGTCATCGTAGTAGGCGACATTGGTCGTATCGGTGTACCAGTTGATGCTTGGTTTAGCCGTTGTTTTCCAATGCCAGCCGTCCGGCGAATGAGAACTGTAGATCGCGTGATAAATGTTCTTGGCCGGCAGGTCGGAACCACGATGAATGTTGGGCAGGCGTGGCCCATGGCCGTGGACTATTTTGTATCGCGCGCTTGGTTTTGCGGATGGGTCTTTGAATATTGTTCCTCCCAAACGCCCGGCGAAGACCATGTTGTTCCTGCCGGATCGGCCGAAGCGAATCACATTCAGGTGCGGTTTGCGAAAGTTCACGCCATCGTCTGACTCGGCATAACAGAGCAGGAAACGGGCCTGCGACTGGATGTCGTTGAGCGTTTTGGCGTCAAAGCCTTTTAATTCCGCCGGAGCGAGTAGGGGGGCTCGCACCTGATCGGCGGTGGCCGGGTGCGGCACCGAATACCAGATGCGAATGAGCCCGTCATCATCAATGACCGAGCACATGCTGTCGCCAAAGATGCCGACTTTTTCCCATGACTGGTCGGGCAGAATCACCGGCTGCGGATCGCGCAGCGCGGGGTTCATTGTGAGCTTGAAGCCCCGCTTGGTGTCGGTGAATGCGTCATCAAACAGCAGGACACGGTTTGAGCCGATGTTGATTGGCTTGGGTGTGGTAGGCATGTTATTGGCCGAGGCGCACCTTGTTCGGATTTAACTTCTCAGAGAACTGCGTGTGCCAGCGGGTTGGCGGATGCAACTTGTCTGCACCTGACATGAACCGTGGCTGATCGGTGCGCATGAACCATCGCAGCAGTTCGAATTCCAGGTTGCGTCGTATTTCCGTGTAAGCCGGATCGTCATACACGTTGTGAATCTGATCCGGGTCTTTTCGGATGTCGTGCAGTCGACCGGCACTCGTGCCGGACTCGTAGTAGCTGAGCATGTACTGGCGCGTGCGCACGCTTTTGGTGAATGATGAATCAAAGAAAACCATCTCACTTGACTCGGGTCCCGGGCCGGGGCCGGACGGGCTGAAGCGAAGGATGTCCGCCACGCTGTTGCCCTGCGTCTGCAGTGGGGGCTCAAGCCCGACCAGATCGCACACGGTCGGGAAGATATCGAGATTGGTTGTGAACGATTGCACCAGCTCCGGCCCGAAGTTGTTTTTCCAGTACCAGATGGTCGGGACGCGCTGGATCGGTTCGTAGTGGCCGCGCGTGTTTTTGCCGAGCATGCCGAACTCACCGGCGAAGTCGCCGTGGTCCGCGGTGAAGAGGATGATGGTGTTTTCGAGCAGGCCGCGTTGCTCCAGGTGATTGACGATGCGCCCGACGCTGTGATCGACAGCGCTGATCATGCCGTAGTAATGCGCAAGCGCTTCGCGCCAGGCGCGTTCGCCATTGACCTGTCGGTTCCAGACGTTTTCGACGCCGTACCGTTCCGCCTGCGGCGATAGGCGCATGAGTCGTTCCGCTTCGGCGGAGCTGTTGCGTATCTGTGACACGTCGATTTCGTCCGGGTCGTACTGCACGGGATAGTCCGAAGCCGTGCGATAGGGCGGGTGGGGGTCCGACCAATTGGTCCAGAGGAAGAACGGCTTGTCGCCGTGCTGATCGATCCAATTAATTGTCCGGTCGGCGACCCACGTAGGCTCGCTGTATTCGAATGGGATGTCAGATTGGTATGCGCCGAACTGCTTCATCGAGGCTAAAAACTCTTGCTTGTACTTGTCGCGCAGGCCAATGCTTTCAAGATAGCCGTAGTAGCCGGCCTGGTCCTCGCCGGTGCTGCTTTCAAATGGATCGGTTGGAAACGTGCCGAAGTGTCGTTTGCCGATGATGCCGGTGTAGTAGCCGAGTTGTTCGCGCAGGTAGCGCGGCATGGTCATCATGGAGTCGGGGTGGACTGACTTGCCATCGTTGTACACGCCGTGGACATGCGGATACATGCCGGTCAGGAACGAGATGCGCGAGGGCACGCATTCGCAGCAGGAGGCATAGCCGCGCTGGAAGTTCACGCCGTCGCGGGCGAGGCGGTCGATGTTCGGCGTCTGTACCTGCGGTCGTTCATCGCAACTGAGGCAGCCGGCGTGGTGTTGATCGTCCATCAGGACGAGGACGTTGGGTTGTTGGTTGGGCATTTTCACTTCTGGTTAGATTGACTCGAACAAGACGGCGCGCGACCAATGGTCACGGCTTTACAATAGAACAGGGACGTGCTTACTCCGGTGGGGAGAAGTGCAATTCGCCTGCGTGACCGGCGCGGGTAATGGTGATATCGAACCGGCCGCCACCCTTGGGGGCGGGCTCATCGAAGTGCAACTCAAACCCGTCCGGTTGTTTCTTTTCTACCCAAACCGCCCCCGCGCGCCAATTCGGCGTAATGGCCACGCGATAGTCGTTGGTCTTCTGTCGCGCCAGATCAGACAGCGAAATATGCAGGGATTTTTTGCCTTGCGCGGCTGTAACGGTCATCGGATGCTGCTCGTGCATCTGGTGCACGCGCATGCCGGTTGTGTCGGGCAGTTGGACGAATCCGATCTTTTCATGCACGCCGCTTGAGACACTGATACCGGGCTTGCGGCGATGGGGGAGCAGACGTGTTTTACCGTTGGGCTGAAAGAAACTTTCAGCCGGTACTTCGACCCCTTCGTGCAGATAGGCATTCATCTTTCGGCCACGATTGTGGAAACGCGTGCCGATCGCGTAGCAGACCGCATTGGAGCCCAAGCCGATCGGCCCTTCGAATACCCCGCCGATGAAATGGATCGGGCCGGCTTTTTCATACTGAATGACGTAACCGGATGAGTTGCCGGTCGTAGTTGCATTCACATCAATCAGCACGTCATTGAATCGTAAATTGCGCATGCCTTTCTTGGATGATCGAAGGACACCAGCCGCGCCTTCGCAGCGGATGTGCTGTACGCGGATTGTCGCCCAGTTCGTATCGAACACCCATGCATTGGCAAAGCTGTTGTGAATGACCATGTTGCTGAAGAACACCGTCGGGCCGCCGCCACCGACCCAATGGTAGTCCACGCTGCCGGGCACGTCCGGATGCTCCTTGCGACGAACGTGTTTTTTGAAGCAGGCCTTGGGGATCTGCTCGAGAAAGATTTCATTGTCGTCCGCATCCTTAAATACACGCAGGTCGGTCGGCTCATTTTTTTCCTTGATCGACCGCACGACGCGCCCCTGAAAGCTGATGAGCTTGAAGTTCGCCTCCCAGCAACTGCCGCTCATGGAGTTTTCAACCCACTGTTCCGCAACGTTCCCGCCGACGAATCGCATCCCGATACGGCAGGCGTTGATACCAATGCGGTGAAACGTGGAGGCGACCAGGTCTGGTGCAAACGGACCGCCGACGTCGATACCGACATCCGCTCGCTTGATGTCGATGTTTTTAAAAGTATTTTGTTTGCCACCGTTGACGCCGAACTCCCAGCCGGCGCGGTAACGCATACCGACCAGTCCTTCCGTGTTATTGCCGTCAATGCTGAGGTCCTTGACCGTGATGTGCCAGGGTGCGGGCATGTCGATGACGACTTGGTTTTCACCACCTTGCCAGAGGAGCACCGTTACGCCGGGGGCGCCGCGAAGCGTGATACCGCGCAGCAGGTCGGATTTGGTTTGCCCTTTCATGGATGCCCAGACTTGTCGCAGGTCGCGCATCTGCACATCCTCGCAGCGCGTGTCAACATTGTTGGACTTGCGTTGCCGCCAGAGCATGATGGTGCGTGTCAGTGGAATGTGTCGGGGTGGCAGAATGATCTCCGCACCGTCACCGCCGTCGCAGGCACGATTGATGGCATTTCGGATTTTGTCGTCCCAGGTTTCGCCGGGCATCTGTTCGACATAAATCTGATACTTCTTACCATCCGCGCCATATACAATCGGCGGCACTGCAACCGGCTCCCCCGGACCCGGCGATTCAACGGGTTGGCTCGACTGTGCCAGTGCTGTTGAGCTAATGAACAGAGCCAGCAGGATAAAGCGATAGCAATGCGTCATCGCGCATTTTCCTTTCATCTGTTTGTAGGGTAAGTCACCGCCTACATTGTCACGGCGTCCCATCGCCGAAGTAAAACCATTTGCTGTTACCGCCACGGTAGTCCTGACTGACGTTGGTAATCGTCGCGTCAAGCCCGTGTTCCCATGTACTCCAGTGCACATGTCCGCCGACGTAGAGGACATTCGCGCCCATGTAGCCGAGCGTTTCATGGTTGAAGATATATCTGCTTTCAAAGGAGAGGTTGTCCGCCGCCATGATGCCGTTTTCCGGAATCGCGTCGTACGTGGTGCGCGGCGAGTTCTTGGCCGGTCCATCCGGTACGGCACCGAACCATTGATACGTTTCGCGCCCGGTGACGATGGCGTAGGACGTTGAAAAATTCTGACCGTAGGAGTTATTAGCTAGTGTGCCTGTTTCCTTGGTGGGGCATTGCAGAATCCGGTCCGTCATGCCGTACGACACGGTCATCGCGTCGTACAGGTCGCGCCGCCAGAAGCGAAGGCTGGCGCGTGTGGAGCTTTGTGTGGCTGGGCCGTCCGGTAGTTCGTCATTGTCTGCTTCGTACGCGTAAAGCCCGATGCCGAGTTGTCGCAGGTTGGCTGAACACCGGGTTACCAATGAAGCCTCGCGCGCGCTTTGCAACGCCGGCAGCAGAATGGCCATGAGCAGCGAGATAATGCTGATGACGACGAGCAGTTCGATCAGTGTAAAAGCACTTGAAATGTTCCGGGGTTTCCAGCCTCTGGTTTTCAGCATGTCGAGCTCCTGGTATCCGTCATGAATACAGGCCAATCTATTTGATACCTGTCGCGCCGCCGCACGACTCGCGAATAACGAGTTCAACCGGCACCGTGCGCTTCAGGTGTCTGGTCGATTTGTTGCTGATCAGTGTGTCGAGCATGTCCATTGCCTGGCGACCCAGCTCGACACCGTTCTGTCGCACCGTGGTCAGTGGGGGATAGGCCAGCGCGGCCATCGGCATGTCGTCGTATCCGATGACTGCAACATCGTCGGGTGTGTTCAGGCCATGCTTGCGAAGCGCCTGCAAGGCGCCAAGGGCAACGTAGTCACTGATGCAGAACACGGCATCGAATTTTGCGCGACCGCCGATCAGCTTTTCCATGCCGTGGATACCCATCTCGGCCAGATCGGATTCCGGCATATCGACAACCAGCTTTTTCTCAACGGAGCGCCCGGCTTCCTTGAGTGCCCGCACATAGCCTTCATATCGCTGCGTCGACCAGGCGACCTTGGACTTTCGTTTGATAATGGCGATGCGCTTTCGGCCGGAATCGATCAGGTGTTTCACCGCCATGTAGCTGCCTGCCTGATGATCGAACCGAATCCATGACGCCCTGGCATGGTCACCTTCCAGTGAAACAAACGGGATACCGCTGTCGGCCAGCACTTCGGCGCGCGGGTCCTTGACCTGGTCACTGAGCGCGTAGACAAACACGCCATCAAATCGTGATTCGCGCAACAGGCGTTGCAGGGACGTGCGGTGGTCCTTGCTCTCTTCATAGCAGACGACATTAAGCACGTAGCCAAGCTTGTGAGCCTGATCGCCAACGCCTTCCAGAATCATCGGCGCGACAACGCGGCTCGTCAGGGTCATGTTCGGCACGGCGACCGCCACGGTGTGGGTTCTGCCGCTGCGCAGCGTGCTTGCCGCAGCATTCGGGCGATAGCCCAGTTCGCGCACCGCCACCATGACGCGTTCGTAAGTTTGCTCGTTCACGCCGGTGACCGACGGCTCGCCGCGCAGCACGGCCGCGACGGTCGATCGAGAAACGTTGCAGTGGCGGGCGATATCGGCCTGGGTCGGCGGTGAGGTGATGGTTGGCGCGGGCATTCGACTTGAATTCCTATTTATCACGTGTTAAATAGTGTAGGTGGCGGTTTGTGGTGAGTCAAGAATTTCCTGCTATCGTGGCCTGAAAGGGCAGTGTTGCCCAAATTTCAAGTCCATTGGAGTTTAACGTATGTCTTTGTATTGGGGTGACTTCCACCGCCACGTCGTATCCACCCAGACCACCGAGCAGGCCCTGACCGAGGGTAAGGACTATCTGGATGTGTTTCCCGCGCTGCTTTATCCGTTTGAATGGGATACGGTCAGCGGCCTGAAGATGGAATCCACGCGCCCGCTCGACAGCCATCGCGATCTTTGGCAACAGATGCACGCGATCATTGAAAAACACAACGAGCTTGGCCGATTCGTCGCGATGATGGCGTTTGAGTGGCACGGCAACCGTCAGGCCCATGGCGATTACAACGTCTTCTACTTTCACGGCGCTCCAGAAGAACTGCATTTCCCTGACACCTTGGAACAGCTTTATGATCACTTACGTGAAAAGCGCGCGCTCGCCTTCCCGCATCACACCGCCTACCCCGTCGGACACTGCGGCACGAACTATTCCGAACTCGATCCGACACTGAGCCCCGCGACCGATCTATTCTCCGCTCATGGCTCCAGCGAAGCGGACGGACGTGGCGATCTGTTAAAAGTCAACGCGAGCATGGGCCCGGGTGTCAGTGGCGGCACCGCTGTTGACGCACTGAATCACGGGCATCACATCGGCCTGATCGCTTCCAATGACGGGCTGGGTTTACCCGGCGGTTGGGGACGTGGCTTGACGGGCATCTATGCTGACGAACTGTCGCGCGAAGGCGTGTATGCCGCGTTTCAAAGACGCAGCGTCTACGGCGTGACCGGCGACCGTATCAAGCTGACTTTTTCCGCGAACAACAAGCCCATGGGTTCGGTGATTGAGGCGAACGGCAACGTATCGTTCGACGTCGGCATCACCGCCAGCGACGCAGTCGATCGTGTCGAACTGATCCGCAATGGCATCGTGATCGACCAGCATTGTCATTCGGGCAAGTGGGAGCATGCCCGGTCGCAAGAAGCACAGCGCGCCAAGTGCCGCTTCAGTTTTGGCTGGGGCCCGGCCGGCTTCTACGGGTTTAAGCCACACGAACTGGACTGGCAGGTGGAACTGTCACTTGATGACGGCAAGCTATTGGATGTTGAAAAGTGTTTTACGCGCTATGGCAATAGCGTGTTGCATACAGACTCGGCTGGTTGCAAGGCCAGACTGACGACGACTTCCCGTTCAACAGGTGTCACCACGCCGGAATCGATTCAGTCGCTGGTATTTGAAGTGGACGGCAGTCGTGATACCCGGTTGAATCTGACCGTCAATGAGAAACAGCACACGTATATGCTGGGCGATCTGCTCGACCGCTCAGAAGTTTATGCTGGCATGGAAGAGTCGATTGCGTTGATCGAAGAGACTTTCGGCGTCACGCCGGACCAATTCCCGGATGACGACCCGGCATACCACAACGCGCGAAAAGTCAAGGCTCATCTTGCCGCGCCGCGCGAAGCATATGACCTGTCAGTCAGCTTCAAGGATAAGCCGCCGACCGGTCGCGAGAGCTACTACTACCTGCGCGTCACACAGATGAACGGTCAGATGGCGTGGTCTTCGCCCATCTGGGTGACGCCGAAGTAAATAAGGATTCCATGACTTCCCAATCAGATCAATCAGCCAGGCGGTTCGTTCTGCACGTCGATTACGGCGACCAGTTACTGTTGAGCAAGGAGCAGGGCGATTACTACGGCCGATTGCGCATGGCGAAGCTGTTTGAACGTGCAGTTGGTTCGGGGATCACCGATATCTTCTGGCGCGTAAGCATGATCGGCGCGGCCAACTGGCCGTCGAAAGTGCGATATCAACTGCACGATCCCCGCGCCAGTCAGATTGCTCTGAATGAGCCGTCGGTCCATCCATTCACAACCATCGGTGAGCAGTACGAACAGGTGCTCAAGGAGGGCGACCCGCTGGGCATGGCGGCCGAGTTGGCGCACGAAAATGGCTTGCGCTTCTATGCATACGTCACGCTGTTTGACGAATCCTATCCCGGCGCGGAAAGCCGCTACATAAAGGAGAATCCGCAGCACTGCTGGCAGCATCGTTACCTTGCGCACAAAACCATACCGGGTCTGCTTAGCTATGCCGAGCCGCAGGTGGTCGAGTATCGACTGGCCGAATTGACTGAGTTGCTCGGCTACAACATTGACGGCATCTATTACGACACCGCGCGCACGCACTGCGGCGTGTGGGATATCTATCCGGTGCCATTCGGCAACTATTCACCTTATTGGAGCTACGGCTTTAACCCTCTCGAATGCGCGGCATTCGAATCTCAGTACGGCTTCAGCCCGCGCCTGAACAACTTGGCCGACGCGGTTTTGCCCGAACAACTTGCGGTAATACATGACGGGCGATGGGACAGATTACGCGGTGAGTATCTGACCGCTTACCTCGCACTGGCGTCAGAGAAAATCAAAGCAGCAAACAAACGACTGGCTGTCGGTTTCTACACCGATGCGGACAGCTACCTGAGCCCGGCGGGGCAGCGCGGCCGCGCACCGATGGGGCGTTTTCATCATGACTGGCAAACGTGGTGGGAGCAGCGACTGATTGACGAACTGGTTGTGGTTGCCGGCGATCACCGCCGATTCGGCACGGACGACTGGATTAACCATTCCAGCGCCCAGTTCGCGGCTGCGCGTCAGGAAGGACTGGCCGTTTTCCTGTGGGCGGGAACGGAGCATCGCATTGATGAACTGCCGTCCGCTGTGGATGGCACGGTGCCGCTCTCCATTGGTGACGATCGTGATGCATTTCTTTCCAAAATGGAGCAGTCACTGCAAGTAACCTGCCAGCAGGATGCAGAGGGCTTGTTCCTGCACGAAGCATGGGATATCGAACAGTACAACTATTTCGACACGATCAAAAGAGCACTCCAGCAATAGAAAGTGATTCATTATGTCTGAAGTTCAAGCCATGATTGAAGCGTTGGTTGACCGGCCGACCTACGAACAGGACGAGCCGGGCGATGCGGCGTTTCGCATGTTGCTTGCAAAAGGCGAAGTGCCGGGTCTGCAGGTCGGCCACGTCACGCTCAACGGCCCGATGCGCAAAACACCGGCTGCTCACGGCGAGTGGCATCAGGTGTATCTGGTCATCAAAGGCAGCGGACACATTCAGGTTGGTGATGATGGCAAACAAGTCAACGGTCCGACAGTCGTCGTCATCCCGCGCAATGTGAATCACTATGTCGAGGTTGGTGAAGGCGAATCGATCGAATACGTGTACATCAATCAGTATCGATACGGTTAATCATTTTTACACAGCTTCACCGAGCAGCACGGTCGTTGACCAGACGGTCAGTCCAAGTACGATCGCCGCCAGCGCCCACTGGACGTACATGTGTGTAAAGCGCAATTTGCCCTGTGTGAGAAAGACAGCCAGCGCGCCGGGAATGGCAGCGAGAAAGTAGCTGCTTGCCCAAGTGACCTGACTGCTCTCCGGCAGCATGTCGCTTTCGGTGTCAGATGACGACGCAAGGCGTACGAGAATCATCACCCCCACCATCGCGGACAGGCAGACGGTGACGCAGAATACCCACCATGCCCCCTGGTGTGTTGACATAGTGACCGCGCGCGGTGCTTCGGGCAGGTCATACTGCTCCTCTGCCTTGCGAACCTTCAGGTACTCATGCACGCGGGTCAGCGAAAAGACCTGATACACCGACTCGTTCACCTGAACCAGCTCGAGCTTTCCTTCCTTATGCAGAATAGCGCGATTCAGCGCAAGCAACTGCCCTACGAAAACGCTCGACAGGTTCGTCACGTGGCGAAAATCCATGACCAGTTGCGGCTGCTCACTGGCATCGATGCGTCGCTTCATGCGATTGAAGAAAGTGTCCAGGTCCGTACGAGACGCCAGGCTCGGCTCCCGAAAGGTCACCACGAACACGCCATCGTTGTCCTGAATGTCAAACAGGTCGATGGGACTGGTCATCGTAAGACAGGCTCCGCTATGTCGTTGGTACCGAAGTACCGGCTCTCTCAAACCAAATAGCCTGGGCGGGACTCGAACCCGCACGGCCCAAGGGCCAACGGATTTTAAGTCCGTTGCGTCTGCCAATTCCGCCACCAGGCCGGATGCCTGAATATGATAACAATCTGCAAATAATTCGCCGACGGGAATCGGTCAGATCTCATGAAATCCCCGCAGCCCCGTCGATTCGCTTGATCCATTCGCGAACACTGGATTCCGGATAGACATCGTCATCGTATTGATGAGCGACCGTGCGGCCCTTACCGATTTCAATGCCGTACTTGATTCGCATGGCCAGACGTAAAAAGGCATAAACCGCGCCTCGACTGCTCGCGATTTCGCCAATCATCGTGTCGAATGCGGCATGCAGGTTTTGGGCAATCGACACATCGCCCGCCCGGAACTGTTCGTTGGCTTTTTTGAATGCCGGACCAAAGCAGTTGTAGAACGACCCGATCGCGCCGTCAGAACCGGACAGAATCGCATGGCACATCAGTTCGTCCGGCCCGGAAAAGACGCTGTACTGCGATTCGAGGTGCTGACGCAACTGGACCAGATAGAACATGTCGTGATCTGTATATTTGATGCCGGCAAAATTGGGAATTGCTTTCAGCTTGCCCGCGTAGTCTGCCGGTGAAGGAACGGACGACATGATGAACCGCGCATGGTAGGCAACGAACGGCAGATTCGTCGCGCCGGCGATGCGGTGATAGTGATCAAACATGACCTGCCCGTCGGCCGGAAAGTAGATCGGCGGGACGGAGGAGATCGCATCCGCGCCGCAGTCAGCCGCGTGCTTTGCCAGTTCCACGGCTTCATCAATTGCCACCGTACCGACATGCACCATGACCGAAAGCCTGCCGTCAGTTTTACTCACGACACGCTCAGTAATCTGCTTTCGCTGGTCGACGTTAAGTGCCGGGCCTTGCCCGGTGGAGCCGAGCAGGTACAAGCCGCCCAGTTGCTGTTCGACGAACAGTTCGACCAACTGGTCCATCGCCGCCAGATTGGGATTGCCATCATCATTAAACGCGGAAAGAACAGCCGGCCAGACGCCGCCGGGAAGGGTTGCCATGTCATTGCTCCAGGTGGGATTGCTTTGGGCCGCCATGGTAGCGGGCGTGGAGGCAATGACAAATATTGTGCGGGAAGGGGTGTTTTACGCTCGGAGCATGCCGCACCGGGTCAGTGAATGATGGAACCACCATCCCAGCGCGAGCAGCCAGATGACGAACATCAGCGTCAGCATTGTCGGGTCGACAATCATCAGTGACTTGGTCACCCAAATGGGCAACTCGAAAACGCCTGCGCCAAGCAGGGCCTGCAGTTGCAGCACAACCAGTGCGATGAACAGGTAGCTCCAGAACATCACTTTGAGCGTGATGCGGCAGAACCGCTCGAGCACCTTGTCGGGGATTCGTTTGGCCAGGTGGGCCAGATACTGAAGCGTCACCAGTGCCAGTCCGATCCACAGCACCTGGTCACAGATAAAGTGAATCATCGAAGCGGGGCGCAGCTGGCCCAGCGCTTCGAAGACCTGGCTCATCAGCAGGCCGCCCCAGTAGCCGACCAGGCCCAGCCGGATCAACTGCTCGTACCAGAGCGTGTCCGGTTCGGCGGCTTTGTGCTTCGTCAATCGCCACAGGCCGAAGGATAAGACGGCATGCGGCAGAAGCGCCGTCATTTCCAATACGCGCGGATCGACCACAAGCAGGTCGACCGCCAGTCTTCCGAGATACAGAAACAGGTACACCGCGCACCCAACGCAAAGCCAGACCAGCCCGGCCACGCGATTCGCCAGCCAGGTCGGCTCGGCAAAGATCAGTCGATCCTTCGCAAAGGCATTGCGGACCGGCTCGCCACATTCCGGACAGGCGGCCTCGTCATGTAGACTCAACCCGTGCAGGTTGTAACCACATCGGACGCAGTCAACATGATGTTCCGTGACATCACCGCTTGTTTGTATCAACGTTTCCATGGCAGGATTGAAATGGAAGTTACGGCAGGTGTTTCCCCAAGTCTGTAACCAAATCGGCCGATACTTTCGTTGACCGGTCTATCATTACAACCGTCACAGGCGTCATGATTGAAACCCAGATTATTGAGCACCTTACCGACGAGCAGTTACCGGAACTGTCGGCCTATCTGCAGGACGCCCACGGCGCTACCCTCGAACACGACCCGAAATGGTTATGGGTCCTTCGTGAAGCAATGGACCACCGGACCATGATGCTTGTCGCGCGCGATCAGGACAAACAGATCGTCGGCTGCGTCCCGTTGGCACTGGTGACCAGTCGGCTGTTCGGGCGGTACCTGGTCAGCCTGCCTTACCTGAATCGAGCCGGCCTGTTGGCCAATGACCGGGCAACGGAATCCGCATTGATCGATGCGGCTGTTGCACTGGCGCGCGTTTACGACGTGCAGTATCTGGAACTGCGCCACGATCGACCGATTCCGCATGGTGGATTCTCGCAACAGCGAAGCGACAAGGTTCGCATGGTGCTGCCGCTCCCGACGGACGGCGAAGCGCTCTGGTCCAGCATTGGCTCCAAAGTGCGCAACCAGATTCGCAAGGGCGAAAAGTCGGAGCTGTCCATTCGATGGGGCGGCACGGAACTGCTCGAAGATTTCTATCACGTCTTTAGCATCAACATGCGCGACCTTGGCACGCCGGTTTACGGACGTCGCCTGTTTCGCTCGATCCTGGCGCACTTTCCCGAGCAGGCCGAACTGGCTGTCGTGGACTACCAGTCTCAGCCGGTGGCCTGCGCCTTGTTGTTGCACGCGCCCGGCAAGGGTGGCACTCAGGTACCATCCGCCAGCAGCCTTCGCGCATTCAATCACACCAACGCCAACATGTGGATGTACCACCAACTGCTGCTGCGCGCGATTGAACGCGGCTGTCAGCAGTTCGACTTCGGCCGCTCCAGCGAGGGCTCCGGCACCTACCGCTTCAAGAAGCAGTGGGGCGCTGAGCCGCAGGCCACGGTCTGGCAGTATCACGTTCGCCGCGGCAGCATTGATGCCGTGCGTCCGGACAACAGCAAGTACAAACGCCGCATCGAGACTTGGCAGAAGCTGCCGGTCTGGGTCACGCGCCTGATCGGGCCGCGGATCGTGCGCGGGATTCCTTAAAAACGATCAATCTTTCAAGGCTTTTCGATTTCGACGGGCATGTACTTGTCCCGGTCGTCGCTTGCGTCCATTAGCTTGTTTGTCGCTGCGGGATCGCGGCTGCCCAGTAGATGACATCGTGGCGGTTGTAGTCGAAGACAAGGTGCACGTACTGCTCTTCCGCATCGACCATGCCGTCGGGATAGGCGAGCATGCCGGGGAAGTCGGTGAGGTCGCGCTTGTCGCCCCAACTCTGCAGATCGTCATTGCTGATCCACATTGAGAGGGGGTTGCGCGTCACCTGGGCGCCGGGCTGGTTGTTGATGTGATGCGTCAGGCCGTTGGGATTGTGAATGAGGATGATCCGTCCGTCGCGGAGCTTGAACAGTCTGAATTTGCTGCCGGGATTGGGAATCGTTGTTCTGGCAGGCGCGCTCCAGTTTCTTCCGCGATCCGTCGATTCGCTGCGCAGCAACACGCCCGCGCCGTCGCTGCGGATGAGCATGACCAGCCGACCGTCCGACAGCTCTACGATGTTGTTTTCCGCCCAGCCATTTGCGCCGCGAACCATGGCCGAGCATTCCCACGTCTTGCCTTTGTCTTGGCTGATCAGCACGCCGTTTTCCGGGCGCTGCATTGAGTCGTCATCCAGGTGTGATTCCTCCCAGCGGCCGGCATTCGCATAGCTCTGCACCGGCATCAACCACTCGTTCCAACTGGTAAAGATTATGTTGCGGATGAATGCCCGGCGCGGCATTGGTTCAAATGTGCGGGGTTCGCTCCAGCTTTCGCCGCCATCGCGGCTGCTGATCGTGCAAACGTCCCATCGCTCAAAACGTCCGTCATGCGGATTGGCAAAGACAGTCAGTTCCCCGTCATCGCGGACGATCATCTGCGACATGCAGCAGCCGCGGTTCGGGAAGCGCAGGATTTCCCTGGGTTTCGACCAGGTCCGGCCGCCGTCATCTGACCAGCAGCATCGCAGATGGTTGTCCACCTCGGGTTCCTTGTTGCCGCCGGTCATGAACACCACGACCATTCGGCCGCCGGGTAACAGGCAAAGCGCCTGATCGCAGCAGCAATGATTGGGAATGGACCCCTTATAGACCAGTGATTTTTTATCCATGAGATATACAGAATGGTAAAACGCGGTTGCCGGGCTAGTCTATCAGCGCCTCCACAAGTTTTGCTCGTGATCCGCGGATTGCCTCGTCAAGCAGCTGTGGCGTGCGAGCCCACCAACCTGTATCGGCAACGCGTTTCATTGCGTTGTGACGAATGGTTTCGAGTTGTTCCGCGCGGGCTGGAGCCGTTTCGCGCATTGTCGCGATACGGTCCTCAAGCAGTTCGAGGTATTGAATATCTTCCACGCCATCTCGCCACCCGTACATACCCTTGGTGGCGACTGCCTGCCAGTTGCGCACGCCGAGGTAGAGCGGGTCCTTCATTGCGCCGCCGGTGACGTACCAGGAACTCCAGAAACTCACGCCGTCAAAGTCCATCCACTTGTTCTTCCACGCGAAGTGGCGGAAGTAAACGATACTGTTCTGCACGGTCGCATTCTTCTGGAAGTAAGTCCAGAGCTTCAGGCCGTGTTCGCTTCGCAGCTTGCGGTAATAGACTTGCGCTTTCTGGTTATTCAGTCGGAATTTTGAGTGGTCGAGGTCTTTCACGCCGTCCCAGGTCTTGCTGGCCATGTGCTCCTTGAGGTAGACCAGGCCGCCATAAGGCGAGAGAATCGTGCTTGATTCGGCGAGTGTGTCGAGCCATTGCCCGTCGTACCACATCATTGGGTTGAGCATGACCTGCACGTCAGGTTCGGCAGAGCGCAGCATGTCTGCCGCTTCAGCGATCAGCGCAAGTTTCCAGGGTTGATCGTGGTGGCCTTTCTGTCCCGGTTCGTCCCAGAGTTGGATGGCATAGTCGCGTGTTGACCAGCCGCTTTGCCGCATGTGCCGGACCCACTGTGTGAGGTACTGTTGCAGCTGCGGCATGAAGTGCGGGTCGGTTCGGTCGATGCCGTGGTTCTTTTTGATCTTTTTGGTGAAATCCAATACTGCCGCCCAGATGAACAGGCCTTTGCCGAACGGCTTGACAGCCGCCAGCGATTTGTCGGTTTTTGTAAAGTCGCATACCAGCCGATTGTCCGTCACCACAAAGTCGGGGTTCTGGAGGCTGAACCAATTGCATTTCATGTCCTTGAGCAGCTTGAGGTGGCGCTTGTCGGTGTTTGCGTAGTTGTAGGTGAAGATGTCGAATCGCGCGACATCGGGCAGCGTGATAGGCCAGATTTCGACGTCCAGTTTGATTGCTGCCGCGCGGTGGGTGTTGCCGACAGGATCGGGTTTCTCCGGCGATAGTGTCACGTTGATTTTCTGTTTTACCGGCGAGACGTTCGTGATCGTGATGCAGACACCTTCACGTTCGCCGCGCGCCAGACTGGTGTGAAGTGCACCGCCGGATTGAAGTGTGGGCGGCATCACATTGGGCGGGTAATCGATCCACCGGTTTGGTGTCCAGACGACGACTTCCGGCAACTTGTCCGGTTTCCGGTTCAACACCCGCTCGACCGAGGCGACGAAACCGCTGGCATGTTCGCCATCCGCGATCGGCTTCTTGCGATACTTGAGATTGTCCACCCAGTGCCACCATTGGTTGCGCTGTTCAGCCTCACCGGCCAGCTTGCGCAGAAAATTCTGTTGTTCTTTTGGCCCCGGCCCGAGCGCTGTCATGAAGTCATCCACGTCGCCGGGCTCACCTTCTTCGATTTGCCTGTTGGCGCGAACGATAACCCACGTACTGTATCTGCCGGCTGCGAGTTTTGTGGCGTCGATGTCGAGCCAGACCTGGCGCGTCTCGCCTGGTGCGATGACTCTTGCCGGTGCGCGGTACTTGCCGTCCCACGGGATGAGCAGGTTGATGCGATCCAGATTCGCTGTGACCCACAACTTCTTCACCGCACTTTGAGGCAGCACCTGAGTTTCGGCTGCGCCGGCGAATGAGCAACACATCAGAACGACGGCCAACACAAATATCCGTTTATTCATCAGCTCATTCCATCTCGATCAGTTTTACGATCGTGGCCCCGATTCGAGCGCGATAATCTTCAAGCCGCATGCCAAGTTCCCTCTCGGTCAGATGCGGACCGGGCGCAACTGCTACCTGTTCGAGTGATTCATCGAGCAGCGCTCTTGCTTCGTTGGCCAGTTCAGCGTTTGCGGATTCGATCCGGCTTGCTTCTGTTTCCAGACGCACAAGCAGGCAATAGTCTTCCATACCTTGTCGGATTGCTTCGTAGCCGCGCGTCGAGATCGGGCCGACGGTCGCGTTCTGCCCCCATTCCCAGTGAACGAGGTAGGCCCAGCAGAAGATCATGATGCCGTCCCAGTTGTATCGTTTGCACAGCCATGGTCTGGTGCGCCAGTAAGAGATGGGCGGCATCTCCATCACCGGCGTGCCGCAGGTGAAGGTCCAGATTTCCTTGTCTTCGTCGGCTTGAAGCTGCGCGTAATATGACGTGAACGGTTCGTAACTGTACTGGCCGCGGAATCCGAAGATGTCGGTGTAAGGGGCGATCTGTTTTACTTCGTCGATCGGCGTCATGCCGGTGAGCACGAGTTTCAACTCGGGACGGCGCTGACGGATCGTTGGACCAAGTTCGATGATTTTCCCGATCGCGTCGCCATAAGGCTCGTCATAATGCTGCAGCGCGATCTGGTCGTAGCTGGCGCCCATCTCCTGCAATGTCTGCACCCATTCGTCGAGATAGTCCCCGAAGGCTTGCTTGTAGGCTTCCGTATCTCTTTTGAGTCCCTGTTTCTTCGCGATTTTTTCAAACTCGTGGATGATGCCATAGCTGCCGAAGACCCGGCGCCCGTGCTTGAGCTTCAGTCGCACGGCTTTTTCCTGTTTGCGCAAGCGCTGCGGATTGCAGTTGACCAGAAAAGTGTTCACGCGGTGTTCGACCATGTCGCGGATGTGCTGTTCGGAACTGGCATAATCAAACAGGAAAAGGTCCAGTGGCGTTTGCGCGGGAATCTCAAACGGCCACACCTCAATGCCGAGGCTGATACGCCGATCCGGCCAAGGCCGGTTGAGCGCCCTGACCACGAAACTGGATCGGTACTTGCCCGGCTCGATGCCGCGCGTATCCAACAGCCCCCAGAGTTGGCGCGTTTCACCCGCCGGGATCAGTAATTCGTTCCAGCCGTTGGTAGGAATGAGCGGCGCGGCTGCGGTCGGTTCGCCCGCTGCCAGCGACTCGGGGTTGGCAAACATGCCTTTGAAATGCGCACTGTCAGGATTCGTCTTTGCGATCGTCTGCAGCGATGTAATCGGAGACGTGTACAGTTGTCCCTTGATGGGCAGCTTTCCCTGCAGCCGGATCGACATCGGCTGATCGGTCAGGTTGCTGAAAGCAAAACAGAAGGCTTCCGTCTCGCCCTGAGCCGCTACCAGATTGACACTGTGGTTGTCTTTGAGGCTGGGTGGAACCGCTCGTTGATTGACAGGCAGCCAGGGACTCTGCTGCCAGATGACGTAGCTGCCAACCATGGCGAACCGGTCAAGCCGTTTGCCCATGGCCGTCCACTGCTTGATGGCCTGATCGTTGACTTCGGATTTGAGTTGGGACTTTCGAAAGTTAAGGATCTGCGTGCGCAGCGCTTTCAGGCCCGGCAGCTGTTCCTCGATGCTTTTAGCCAACTCGCTGCCGGATTCTGCGTGAGCGAGCATTTTCTCAAAGCGCCCGATGGTTGCGGCCAGCGGCTCGGTCATCGGTTTGACGTGATAAGCCCGGCGCATCACTGCAATCGGCCGGTCATTTTCGTTTACCTGTATATGAACGATCTGTGTGTCTTCCGCATCAATGAGCAAAGGCATCACTATCTCTCGCGTGGTGTTGGCGGCGAGCTTGACGGTAAGCGGATCGGCAACAGCCGTGCCGGCCGTGCTGCGCGCGGTAACCGTCAACAGTCGTTCATCCGGCGTCGCGTTGTGCAGCGCGATGCGCGCCTGCAACTTTCCAAGGAACAGGGTCGGCAGCTCTACGTCCGTTAGCGCTACATCGGTAAAGAACAGTTCGCCGAAGCGCTCGGGCAGGTTGAATCTGGATTCCGGCTGTCCGGTCCAGACGCTGTTTTCCTGAAGCGCCCGGTAGGCGCTTGCCCATCGCTCGCGTGCGAACTGAACGCGCCAGATGTCGCCTTGTTTTGGCGGCTGTTTACCAAGAGATGCGAAAGGATACGCCATCTCCACAAACCAGACCTTATCCCCGCGACTGGTTGCGGATTGCATGCCTTGCATGTTCCACTTGCGCTTACCCTGCGTGTGGTCGGCGTCGTAGACCGTGTTGGCCGCGCTGGTGATCGTGTGAATTATGTGCGTGCCGTCACCGGTGACGTCCAGGAAGAATTCAACGCAATCGTCAAACCACACGGACCCGTCGCGCTGTTTTGTCTGCGTCTTAAGGACTTCGATATAGGGCTCTTCACATCGGAAGGCCAGGTAGAGGAATTCATCGTCATGGCAGATGAGCACGTCTGTCTGCGCCCCAGCGAGTTCGATCCCCCAGAGCGCATTGCCGCGCGTGCCTTTGGCGCGTGTGAACTGACCTGCCGTGGCAGCGTTGGTCCAGGCAGCGTCATCCAGCTTGCCATCGATCTTTGGCGCTTTGACACATCGGGTTACCGGCAGGCGTGGGCGGGGCGCTTTGCTCCACAACTTCTGCAGGTCCTGTGATGGCGCCGGCACTTGTGCCCATGTCAGTTCCGCACCTAGGAGTGCGGCCAGTATTACTGTGACAGCGCGAAACCAGAAAGCCATCCAATACTCCTTTGCATCTCCAGGGCGATTGCCATGCGACGATCACCCGGCGATGAGAAAAAACGTAGAGCCAATCAAATGTACGGCTGGACCCGGGCCCGCACAATGCAAAAATTCGACATAGTCATGATGATTTACGACAGATTATCCGGGGCGATGTTTCTGGCGAAAGGCCGACGGCGTGGTTTCCAGGCGTTGTCGAAACAGACTGTGCAGGTGCCGCACGTCTTTCATTCCAACGGCTTCGGCCACCTCGACAAGGCCCATGTCCGAATCCACCAGAAGTCGCTTGGCGCGCTCGAGCCTCACGCGCCGGATTTCCTGTAACGGCGTGCGCCCAAGCGTGCTCACGAACCGCCTTTCAAGGCTACGACGCGAGAGTGGCACGTGGTCTAACACTTCCGCCACCTGAATGCCGTCAACCGCGTGCGCGTGAATGTAGCGCAGCGCCATTTCAACTAACGGGTCTTCCACGGCCACGAAGTCTGTCGACTGGCGCGTGACCACGCCCATTGGTGGAGTCAGTAACGGTTCGCCGAGCGGCGTTTTTCCTTTCAGTAGATCGGCAAGCAACGACGCGGCCTTGAAGCCGATCTGTTCCGCACCAACGTCAATGCTGGACAACGTGGGCGCTGACATCTCGCAAAGCAGTTCATCGTTGTCAATGCCGAGGATCGACACCTGGTCCGGAATTGACAGGCCGGTTGACTGGCAGGATTCAATCAACGTTTGTGCAGTGATGTCATTCCATGCCAGCACGGCGATCGGCTTGGGAAGCTCGGCCAGCCATCGGGACAGTGCGGTGTTTCGGCGCGACCCGCTTTGCTTGGGCCAAAGACCCTTGGCGTCTCCGTCAAAACGAAGCGCGGGCATGCGTGATTTCCTGCAGTAGTTTTCGTATGCCTGGGCGCGCGGATCATGCTCATACGCATGCATGCCGACATATGCGACCTGATCGAAACCGCGTCCGGCGAAGTATTCCATGGCCATGCGCACAATGGTCCGGTCCTCCGTGATCACCACCGGCACACTGCTGTTCAGCAGGTTGTGGCTGAAGCTCACCATCGGGATGCGTCGCCGCCGCGCCGCGGCGACCCAATCCTTCGACGCATGGTGAATCAGCAGGCCGCCGCCGCGCCATTGTTTGAGCCACTCAAACGGGTCCGTGTCGTGCAGGGCCGAGCGCACCGAGAGTTGCCAGTCCACGCGCGACCGGGCGAACCGGCTGATTCCCCGGAACACATCGCGCCCGTATGCAAAGTCGATCCGGGCCAGGACCGTAATGTGTGTTGGCGATTGCACGGACATGCGCATGGATCCTATCGCGTCGAGTCATCGCTGGTAACGACCTGAAACGATGTGTCGTAAATCATCACAATATTGACGCAATTTTACCTCGCGGGCAATAGCAGACCGCCTTAAGATTTTCTAACGAAGGAAATTCATATCAGAAGGGAGTGCTGTGTATGGCGACCCCCGTCAGAACCTGTCGCGGCTTTACGCTCATTGAACTGCTGGTCGTCATTAGTATTGTTTCGCTGCTTATTTCGATCCTGCTGCCGGCGCTGCAGGGTGCGCGCCGCGTTGCGAAAGATGTGTCCTGCGCGAACAACCAACGACAGGCTTATATTGCAGCGGCGACTTATGCCACCGATTGGCAGGACAACCTGCCATACGCACCGGACGATCTGAATACCAACCCGGGCTACATGAAGATCTGGACAGTTAATAACAGCGACAAGTCACAGGGGCATTACGCCAATCTGGGCGCGGTCGTGCCGAGCTATCTTGCCAAGAGTGGGGCGGCGTCCGTTCTTTACTGCCCGGCTCAGAACGGTTCGGACGATACGGGTTCCAGCGCAAGGCTCAACCAACTCATCCAATTTGCCGGCCACCTGGCGCCGTCTTCCGCAAACTGGCGGGTGAAGGATGCGCGCAATACGTACGCATACCGGTTCAGCAACCCCAACCATACGTATGAAACGCTGACACAGAAGCCGCAGAATCTGTTGGGGCAGTTTCCGTCTGACGCCGGGTTGGTCATGTGCGCGCTGAACGACAAGCCCGCCAACAACTGGGGCAACCCACATGCGTATCTGCACGAGTTTCGCGGACGCAACGCCACGTTCGGTGACGGCTCGGTCGAATGGTTCGCCTGGGACCTGGCTGATCCGGCATGGTGGAACGGCAGCCTCCTTCCTTCCTACGGCATGGGGGCAAACATCGTTCTCTGGCTCAATGAGGCGCAGAAGAAACTGCGCTAACCCATGCCGAAACACTTTGTATGTTGTGATTTCTGGTGCACGCCTGACGTTGTCGACCAGATCAGGAAGCGGCGCGATGATTCCGGGATCGCGCCGTATATTGATGCGCTCGAGTCCGCCGCAGAGAAAATTCTCGATGAAACGCCGCCTGTTTTTGATGGCAGCCGGCCGAAGAACCGGCGCGCGGTCTTTGCGTATATGGGGCGGCCGAGCAAGTTGGTACTTGCCTACCTGCTGACCGGCGACGAGCGCTTTGCTGACAAAGCGGTCTGGTTCGTTCGGCGCCTTTTTGAGATATATAACTTTCACTCGCGCAGTGACAGCGGCTTAACCTGGTTTGGGCGCTGGTCGGTCGAGCCGATTCAGGAAACGATTGTGAATCAGAGCCTGATCCCGGCCGTGCAGTGGCTCGACAGCCTCGACCTGCTGGACTCGGAACTGGCTGACCTTACCGCCGCAACGATCTCGCGCACGGGCGCGGCGGCCATGTCGTCAGTTGGCGAGTGGGCACACGTCGATCCGGGGTGCAATCATTTCCTGGTTGACGCCACCAACATCGGTTATACGGGCGTGTTCACGCGCCACCATTCACATGGGCGCGCGATGGCGCGTTTCGCTTGTGAGCTGGTCGACCAGTACATGCGCAGCCATTTTCGTGAGGATGGCAGCCAGGTCGAGGGCGCTCCTCATTACCATCAACTCACCGTGCTGAATCTGTTTCTCTTCGCCGACGTGATGCGCGAGCACGGCGTGCGCAATTTCTATGATGACGATGCGTTTTGTGGTGTGCTCGACCGGGCACTCGATTGGATCGAAGCTCTGCTGACGCCGAACGGCTGTGTGTTCTCCACCAACGACTCCGGTACGGCGGTGGAACCGGCGATCTTTGAAGCAGCGGCAGCACGCCTCAATCGGCCCGGCCCGCTGACCATGTTGCGTCAACGACATTCAGCATCCGATCCGGTGGACGATCGCTTTCTTGAATGGTCGTTGGCTTATGCGGTACAGGCCCCGTCTGAGTTCGACACCGGCGACAAACTGCCGCTAGTTGCGCGGCGTGATATGGAATTGAAACCCAGTGGCATCGTCGTGTTGCGCGATCCGGAACGTGAAGGGTGCTTGTTCGCCAAGGTCAACCCGACGCGTCAGGGACACAACCATCCGGATAAGGGCGCCTTTGAGCTTTACGCCTTCGGCCAACGCATCGTGCTCGACCATGGCAGCCCGGACTACCAGCGCGTTGAGCAGAGCTTTACGCGCACAACCACCGGCCACAGCACGATCGCCCGTGTTGTTGAACGCGTCGAGGATTACAAAGCGCAGGACATCGTCTATCAAGACTTGCCTTTGATGCATGAAGACCATCCTCTGTTCGGCGGTGAGGTTGCATTGACACAAAGCGACGCGAAAACAGCCGTCACGGAACTGGAAGGCGATCTCAACGATGGCGCGATCCTGCGCCGCCGCATCACCCTCATGCGCGAAGTGGGTGCTTACCTCTTTCAGGATCAGATCATCGGCCGTACAAATCCAGAAGACCAGTGGGACTGGCTTCTGCACGGTGTCGGTGACCTGTCGATTCATGACCGTGGATTCAAGTTCACAGATCAGGACACGAGTCTTGTCGGCGCGATTCTGGATGATGCGCCCGTCGAGTTACTGATCGGGCGAGGTCCAGCACTGATCAGCCTTGAAGATCCTGCAACCGGCCGGCCCAGTGGCGAGACCAGGCCGGCCCAGTCTCACGAGCAGAGCTGCTTTTTGATGGCTCGCCGCTGCGGTGCCACACCGCGCTTTTGCGTCATTCTGGCGCCGCAGCGCGCCCGGCAGCCAGTCACCTGGCAGCCGGACGGCGACGCCATCATCGTCCAGCGCGGCGGCGCGTGCCAGCGTTTCCGCTACACGGATGATGTCTTCATGCCGGCTTAAGCGGCATTCATGATGCCACGCCCGCGCGCATTTGCTTTGCCACCCGCACCATGTTTCGTAACGACTCAAGCGTCTCCGGCCAGGCGCGGGTTTTTAGTCCGCAGTCAGGATTGACCCAAAGCCGTTCGGCCGGAATCACTTCCAGCGCTTCATTCAGCAATGACGCCATTTCATCAGCACCCGATACGCGCGGGCTGTGAATGTCGTAGATGCCCGGGCCGATGTCGTTGGGATAGTCGAACTGACGGAAAGCCTTTAGCAATTCCATCTTGCTGCGGCTGGCTTCGATACTGACCACGTCGGCATCCATCTTTGCGATCCAGTCCACGATGTCATTGAACTCGCTGTAACACATGTGCGTGTGCAGTTGCGTTTCGTCGCGCACGCCGCTGGTGGCGAGCTTGAAACTCTCGACCGCCCATGACAGATATTCATCCCATTCTGAGTGATGTAGCGGCAAGCCTTCGCGCAGCGCGGCCTCGTCTACCTGGATGATAGCGATCCCCGCTTTTTCCAGGTCCTGCACTTCATCGCGGATAGCCAACGCGATCTGCCGGCAGGTTTCGCTGCGCGGCTGGTCGTCGCGCACGAAGCTCCAGCAAAGGATGGTCACCGGGCCGGTCAGCATGCCTTTCATTGGTTTGTCGGTTAATGACTGTGCGTAATTCGTCCATTCAACGGTCATGGGCTCGGGGCGCGATACGTCGCCGAAGATAATCGGCGGCTTGACGCATCGGCTGCCGTAACTCTGCACCCATCCGTTTTGAGTGAAGCAAATGCCCTCGAGTTGCTCGCCGAAGTATTCCACCATGTCATTACGCTCGGCTTCGCCGTGAACGAGCACATCGAGGTCAAGGTCATGTTGATGATCAACAGATTCCCTGATGAAGTTGTGCATGGCGGTGATATAAGCGGCATTGTCGATTTCGCCTCGCTTGAATTGGCTGCGTACTCTACGAACCTCGGCGGTCTGCGGGAATGAGCCGATGGTGGTGGTTGGCAGGGGCGGCAGGTTCAGATGTGCCTGTTGCTTGGGTTTGCGCTCCGCGTGTGGCGCTGCACGTCGGGACATGTCATCAGTAATGGCGTCAAGCCGCTGGCGGACCTGCGGATTGGTGACGCGGGGACTGGTTTGCCGCGAACGTTTTGCCGCACGGTACGCCGCCAGAACCGTTTTTGCAGGCTGATCATCAGCGATGTCAGCAAGCAATCGAAGTTCGGTACACTTCTGTTTGGCAAATGCGAGCCACTCGCGCACTTCGGGATCGAGCTTTGTTTCGCCATCCAGATCGACCGGCACATGCAACAACGAACACGAAGAGCCGATCATGACACGTTCGTGACCGAGCGCATCTGTCGCGCGCTGCACCAGATCGGACGCGGCGTCCACATCCACGCGCCAAATATTGCGCCCATTGACGACGCCAAGTGACAGTGATTGATCCTTGCCGAGGCTTTGCAGCACCTTATCGAGTTGTTGCGGCGCCCGAACCAGATCGACATGCAGCGCCCCAATGCGCGGCATGCAGGCCAGTTCCGTGTTGTCGCGCAGCGAATCAAAGTAAGTCGCCAGCAGAATCTTCGTTGAGTCGGCCGCCTGTGTCAGACGTTCATAAGCCAGGCGAAAGGCGAGTTGCTCTTTTTCTGACAGATCGAGCACCAGCGCCGGCTCGTCAATCTGAATCCAGTCCACCTGACCAGCCAGATCGCGCAGGACCTGTTCGTATATTGACAGGATCGCATCCAGGTGATCCATCGGGTCAAAACCGTCGACCATGGACTTACCGATCTTCAGATACGTCACCGGCCCGAGCAGCACCGGCTTGGCATTGCTACCTGCCTGCTTTGCTTCGGCCACGTGGTCGACCAACTTGGTCGATGCGTATCGGAACGTCTGATTGGGATGAAACTCCGGCACCAGATAGTGGTAGTTGGTATCGAACCACTTGCTCATTTCCATGGCCGCGACGGAGCCCTCGCCGCGTGACATGCGGAAGTAAGTGGCCAAGTCGACGGACTCACCATCCCACTCATACCGTGGTGGCACAGCGCCGAGCATCGCGGTGGTGTCGAGCACCTGGTCATAGAACGAGAAGTCACCGACCGGAATCAGATCGATGCCTTGGCTCTGTTGCAGGCGCCAATGTTGCAGGCGCAGGTCGCGCCCGGCGGCGAGCAGATTCGATTCGTCGATCGAACCCTTCCAGTACGCCTCAACAGCTTTCTTCAGTTCACGATTCAGTCCGATGCGGGGGAACCCCAGGGTATGCGTCAGCATACTGCCATCCTTTCCGTTTCCTGTTCGCGAGGAAACAAAAAAACACCTGGCCAGGGCAGCAGGTGCAAACGAAAGGCAGATGCGATGCAGCGTGGGGTAAGCAAACGCGAGCAGCGCCGGAGCCGATCGAAACCTGTTGCGCGAGGCCGATCCGGTTGAAGCTGCGGGGCGTCTCCTGACTTACGGGTTTCTCGGCTGCGTCGTCTTCCCGAGCGTTCGCTCAGTGACGATGCCCGATTGGCATCCCGATTACAGTAGCGCGTCTGTGCCGGATTCTCACCGGCTTCCGTTTCCCGCGGCACGATTTATTGCGGCGAGAGGCTATCCCGACCAAATGAGCGTGTCAAACATCCTGAAAGGGGGTTGACTTGCCTTCAGGTTGTTGTATACACTGTATACACAGTGAAACACTGTGTACAAAACGAGACATCGGGCTCCAGATCTGGAGGGTCATCCATGCGTGATCGAAATCCGAAGGTTGTTTGCCGGCGTGCTCATGCTTTCACCTTGATCGAGCTATTGGTCGTCATCTCGATCATCAGCGTTCTGATTGCCATTTTGCTTCCCGCCCTGAGTTCCGCGCGCAAGTCAGCGGTGAACGTGCAGTGTCTTTCCAATCTGCGCCAGCAGTCGATTGCGCTGAGTATCTACAGTGACAACTGGAACGAATATTTGATCCCCGCGTGGGACACGAGCTATTCCGGCAACGACCGCAAGTGGATCTTTCGTGCACCGAAAGAGCTGGGCAATGAATTAAAAAACGAGAGTATGTGGATGTGCCCGAACCGTGTGAACGTCAACTTTAACCTGACGAATCTGGGTTTGCAGACGCAGGGCAACTATTCGATCAACGACGGCCTGACCGGCTTTATCACGATTTCCAATATCAGCCGAATCGGCGACGTTAAGAATCCATCAAAGATTTTTTATATCGTCGATGGCGGCGATTACATTCTGTGGCCCAGCACCGTGCGCACGCCCAGCGGCGGACGGTTCTATCTGCCGGGCCACAACCCGAACAATGCGGTCATAACGGAGCCGAACAATACCGTCGGCTTCCAGGCTGATCAGGATCAAGGCCGACACATGGTGCAACAGCTCAATTTTTCCTGCCCGGATGGTCATGCGGAGTCCGCGGTTTCGTCCGAGTTTGCACTTGACGACATTCGCTGGATCAACTGACGCACATAAGGCTCGTATCGAGCAGGGGTGATTTTCGAGTGTCCAATTCCATGCAAACCATTCACGCATCTTCCCGGGAACTGGCAGCGACCATTCGCCATGCCATTCAGGAAGGTAAATACACCAGCCAGTTCGCGTTTCCATCTTTCCGTGAGCTGTCCCGTCAGTACGGCGTGAGTATGCGCGTGGTGCGCGCGGCACTGAATATTCTTGAGGAAGAGGGGTTGGTGTACCGCCGCGAGCGCCAAGGCACGTTTGTGCGCACGGTCCCGATACGTGCGGACGGGCAGTCCGGCACGTCGACACTCAAATCAGTCAACATTGTCGAGCGACCCACCGGCACAACGCCGGGGTTTGTTCGTACCGGCTACCTGCGTGGTTATACCGAGGCGCTTGACCGCTTTGACATGCGCATGCGCGTCGTCAACTCGCCACAGCCCGGAGGCGATTACGAATCACTGTTTTCGCCGGCCTGCGCGCTACAGGAACAGGGCTGCATTCTGATCAATCTGGTGGATGCATCATTAATGCAATGGCTCAACGACCACAAGATTCCTTTCGTCGTCCAGAGTTACATCTGTTACGACAAGGAGGGCCTGCCACCTCACCATAGCGTGGCGATTAACAAGGTCGGCGGGGGGCATCTGGCCACGCAGCATCTGATCGACCAGGGACATCGGCGGATCGGCTTCATCGGCCGGACCGGTGCCGAAGGTGTGCCAGCGTCAGAAATCTTTGAAGGCTACCGGTCTGCCTTACGCTGCAATGGAATCGAACTGCGCAAGAAAGACACGCTCGATTATCTGACAGACGAGTCGACCAATGCTGTCGCGCCGGCAAAAGCATTTCTTGAGCGATCCGACCTGCCGACGGCGATTGTCGCCGAAACCGACATGACAGCCATCGGTGTCATTGAAGCCGCAAAACTGATCGGCATATCCGTCCCGGAAGAACTGAGCGTCGTCGGCTACAACGACCAGGCAGAAGCGGAACTCGCATCGCCACCACTCACAACCGTGTCGAATCACGTTGTGCAGTTGGGACGTACCGCGGTTGACATGCTGCTGGCAGCCAGTGCCGGTGACTTTGAAGAAATGCAGACACGCGTACTGCGCTGCCATCTCGTCTCGCGCAAGACGACTACATCACCATGTCGATGAACAGGAGAACGACCTTGAAGCAATTTGCGATACTTGTGCTGTCTGCTGTGGTTTTGCTATCGAGTCGCACACCGGCATTGGCAGCCGCGGCAACGATTGATATTACGCCTGAAAGGTGTGTTATCGTGCTGTCGGCTGATGCGAAGACATACGTGCAGGCAGCCGCTGAAGAATTACAAAAGCATCTGAACCTGATCACCGGCGGTAACGTGCCGATCGTTCAGCCCGGCCAGGCCGACAACGGTCGCTACCTGTTTCATGTCGGCATACGCAATCCAAGTGACGATCAGCCGCTGGCGTCGGAAGAGGCGAGATGGCAGGTACTGGAGAACGAGACGTACCTCTATGGAAACGAACGTCATGTTTTCAGTACGCTGTCCGCGGTGTGTGGCTTTCTCGAATCTCAATTGAATGTACGGTGGCTCTTTGCAGGTGACCGGGGTATTGCATATACGCCGACAAAGACACTGCGTTTACACATCGGCAGTAATTCATGGCGGCCACAGCTACAATTGCGCAAGATTCGGCCGGACGCGCGCGTCAAGCAGTATCCGGTGCTGAAAGATTACGTGGCCGAGTTTGCCACGTTTCTTCGAGGCCACGAAGAGCACGACCAGTATGCGCGCGATGTTCGCCAGTGGCAGCTTCGGATGCGAATGGGTAGTCATACTGCATTGAACTATGGCCATGCCTTTACGGGCTGGTGGGATCGGTTCGGACAGACGCGCCCGGAACTGATTGCGCTGAACAAGTGGGGCAAACGCCGGCCGGAGTTGAGGCTTCAGCCGAAGACCGAGGCGCCCAAGTTCAGCCACAAAGATCGGATCAGCGTGAAAGTATGCGCCAGTAATCCTGCTGTGGCCGAGCAGATTGTGGCGGACTGGGACGCGCGCGGCCGACGATCGCCGTGGGCCAATGCGTGCCAGAACGACCAGGCATGGGGGTATTGCCGATGCGATAACTGCCTTGCGCTGGATACAAGGCGCGACGGTGAAGACTTCATGGACCACCTGACGGACCGGTATGTCCATCTTGCCAATCAGGTTGCCCGGCTGGCAAAACAGAAAGACCCGACTGCCGGTGCGGTGATGTATGCGTATCACGCGACTGAGCAGCCGCCACGTCAGCTGAAAGTCGATCCGAACGTGCTGGTTGTGATCGTTCCGACGACGCTTGAACTGGATAAGCTCAGTGAACTGTTTGGCGCATGGAAGCAGGCCGGTGCGAAGACGCTGGTCATGCGCCCCAACTATGGGGTTTACTACGAAACGCTCGCTATTCCGACCGGCATTGAAGAGCACATGTACGATGCTTTTCAGCTGTCGATTAACCACGGCGCGATTGCGGCGGACAACGATGGCCTGACAGGCCTGTGGGCGGTGAACACTTTCACCGATTACATCCTTGCCAAGTCGTTGACCGATACGACCAAACCGTTTTCTTACTGGGAAGATGAATACTGCGCCGCCTATGGCGAAGCGGCCCAGGACGTCAAAAACTACTATCGATTCTGGCGCACAGAGATATGGAACGCGCGGCTCCGCCCCGCGCTGGGAAAAATTGTCGAGCGCGGCAAGGTACACAACTTCGCCCGCGGCTTGTCCTGGTCAATCGGCGAGTACTACCGCAACGAAGACTTTGTTCGGGCGGATACCATCTTGCGAAAGGCGCTGAGCCGTTCGATTTCATCGCGCCAGCGGGAGTTGGTCGAACACCTGTTGCTTTCAAATGAACACAGCCGGCTGACATTCAACGCGATGTCAACAAGCGGGTTGAGCCGGTTCGAGCATGCGCGGCGGCTGCTTCAATTTCGTGTCACCCACAAGCAAGAACTGACGCTCAATTGGATGAGTATCTTCGCAGCAGAAATGCGCTTTGGTGATGTCACCGGAACAAGGATTGCCGAACAACTAAAAGCCTATCCGCTCCCGTGGGTCGAAACTGGTGTCGCATGGCAGTTCAAGCTCGACCCGGAAAACAAAGGCGTGGCCGAGCAGTGGTACCGGTTGTCGTGGGATGAGATTGCCAAGTGGCATCATTTGCGAACGGACTTTTTCTGGGAGAACCCTTATAAAAGCGAAACCGATCCAAAGTTGATGGCATCACTAAAGGACTACAACGGCCATGGCTGGTATGCCACGCAACAGGTGATTCCACGGGAACTCAAGGGTCGCGAAATTATCCTGCGATTCGGAGCCGTGGATGAGTCGTGCTGGATTTATGTCAATGGCCAACTGGCGGGCAAGCATTTATTTGAAAAGTCGAGTGACTGGTGCACGCCGTTTGAAATCCGCATCGACTCTTTGATTGACTGGAACAAACCAAAGCAACAGATTATGGTACGTGTCGAAGACAAGTCCGGTGCGGGCGGTATCTGGAAGCGCGTCTGGCTTGTATCGCGAAACGCATCATCCGTGTCACCAAACTAACCACCTGCTGACACGCTCAGCACTCGGAACCACGAAATGCATCCGAAAATTGTGTACCCAGGCGAACTGGCACCCGTCCTGGAAGAACTTCGTCGCCCACGTCATTCAGAAGTATTGCGAGATTCATCCCGGTCTGCCGACAGTCAGTCGGAGGTGGCGCTGGGGACATCTTTTACAATTGACTCCGGTGACTTTGCTGACGAGTCACATCTGTCAACACTACTCGATGACTTGCGACTGTTTCTGTCTCATTCGATGCAGGTAACTGAGGCTGATGACGGCTATGTCATTCGCCTGCGTCGTGGCAAGCCGACGGACAGCCCGGATGATGTGTATGAAAGCCATTCAATAGACGTTCAAGGGGACGCCTGCGAGATTGTTGCTGCCGATATGGATGCACTTCGCCGTGCCGTGTTCTGGCTGGAAGATGAAATGCTGGCGCGCCGGGCTGCGATTCTCCCGCGCGGGAAAACAGCTCGATGGACGCGCATCAAAACGCGAATCAGCCGGTGTCCGATCGCTCCATATCGCTGGCTGTCCGGCTGGGAACTCGATGAAAACGATCAGAATGATTATTACCCCGACGCCTACCTGCAACGGCTGTCTGCATGTGGCGTCAATGGTCTTTGGGTGCCGGGGCTGTTACGCATCATGATCGCGTCGCAAACCATTCCCGAAATGGGGCCCGAATCACATCGGCTTGAAAGACTCAAGAGCCTGGTCGCCAAGGCGGCAAAGTACGGCATACGGATATACCTGTTCTGTATCGAGCCGCGTGCGTTGGGTGACGGACATCCTGCTGCGCTGGCTCATCCGGAAATTCTTGGCCCGCGCGACAGCCTTTGTACGTCGCAGCCGATCGTGCGCGAATACATCCGTGAAATCATGCGCACGCTGTTTACCGAGGTGCCTGATCTTGCAGGCGTGATCAACATCTTTAATGGTGAACGGACAACCAACTGTGTTTTGAATGACGAGTACGCCGCGCAGTGTCCGCGATGTTCCAAGCGGCCCCGCAATGAAGTGCTCGCCGAGACGCTCGACGCATTTCTCGAGGGTATCCGCGAAGTCAGCCCGACTGCCGAATTCATGGGCTGGACCTACATGATGGGAACGCTGACTGAGACGCGCCCGATCGCGCCGATGCTGGACGTCATGAACCGCAGCCGATCCGATGTGATCTGGCTGGGTAACTTTGAACACGGCAGTACAAAAGAGTTGTGCGGCAAGACGGTACACGTGCACGAATATTCCCTGTCGTGTGTCGGGCCGTCTGAGTACTTTGTTGATCTGGCCAAGGAAGCCCGCGCGTCGGGTCGGCAGATATATGCCAAATTACAAATCGGGACGAGCTTTGAATTGTCCAGCGTGCCGCACATTCCCGTTCCCGGCGTGGTGTACGACAAGTTTCAGGCAGCGCAGGAACTGGGCGTCACCGGCACCATGCTTGGCTGGATTCCCGGCGGCTTTCCCGGGCCGATGCTTAAGGCCGCTGGTGAGGCAGCGTTCGAGCCATTGCCGGATAAGGACACGTTTCTTAAGCGAATCGCGGCGATTGACTGGGGCGAGTCGCCCGCGCAAGGCGTTGCCGAGGCATGGAATCAATTCGGCGACATTTGGCAGCTTTACCCGTTCGATAATTCGGTGCTCTATTGGGGGCCGCTCACACGAGGCGCGTCTTATCAGTTGCATCTCGAGCGTGAACCAAGACTGGCAAAGCCATACAACTGGGGCCTCGAACGAACACGCAAGGTTCAGCCGTTTGAAGACCAGTACGAGCGATGGCTCGGGCAATACACCCTAGATGAAATTGTGACCAGTCTTCGGAATATGGCCGATCAGTGGTTACCCAGTCTTGAAAAACTGCAGGCCGGATTGAACGGCCAGCCCGATCGCGAAAGGTTGCAACGTGAAGTGGCTGTTGCCACTGTTATTCGGCTGCAATGCCTTACCGCCGCGAACGTCTACGAGTTTTACAGCCTGCGCGACCAGTTGCGCGAAGCAGACCCGGCAGACCATCCGGCATTGTTAAAGCAGATTCATGAAGTGGTTTCCAGTGACCTGGAAATCGCCAAACAGGTCCGCCAGCTCATCACCGTTGAGCCCATCATCGGCTTCCAATCGGAAATCTATGCTTACAGCTTTTCAATTCCGCTGATTGACGAAAAGATACTTCAGGTGCAAGATGTGCTTAAAACGATCGAGCAATGGCAGCAGCACGGCGTGGATAAAGCCATCCTGGACAGAACCGTTGAAGAAGCGGAAGGTCTGCGGCCCGATCGAATGCCGGACTACTGGGGCGACTGAAGCCATGTCGCAACCGGCCGCAAGGACAAACAATGACCATCCCGGACACCTGCGTGCAACTGCTGTCGCAAATGGTTGCGATTGATACGGTCAATGGCAACATCTCCGGACGCTCGCATCCTGAACTTGAGCTGGTCGTCTATCTTGAGTCTGTCGCCGAGGCGATGGGTCTTCAATCTCGGCGTATGCCCGTTGGTGAAGAGGACTGCAACCTGGTCGTCTGGGGTGAAACGAACACCAATGCCTCGTGGCTGCTGTTCGACAGTCATCTGGACACAGTTGGTATTGATGGCATGACGGTCGACCCGTTCGGCGGCGTTGTCAAAAATGGCAAGATGTACGGCCGCGGCGCGTGCGACACCAAGGCCACTGGAGCAACGATGCTTTCGGCATTGAAGATGTACGCACAACAGGAGCGACAGCCGAACAACATCGCCGTCGTTTTTACATCCAACGAAGAGTATTCCAAGACGGGCGCACAGGCCCTTGCAGCGACTCACCTGTCGGAACTTGGCTGGCAGCCGATCGGCATCGTTGTGGGTGAACCGACAGGTATGCAGATGACCGTCGCACACAACGGCGTTGTCCGCTGGTCGATCACGACGCACGGCCGCGCTGCTCATTCGTCCGACCCTTCTGCCGGCAAATCCGCGATCAGCATGATGCTTCGCGTGGTGGACGCGATTGAGTCACGATACATCCCCGGCTTATCGGCTTCGCACCCATTGACCGGCAAGGCACAATCCAGCGTTAACGTGATTCATGGGGGCACGCAGTTCAACATTATTCCGGAACAGTGCCTCATTCAGGTCGACCGCCGCGTGGTGCCGGGCGAGTCGGTTAACGAGGTGGATCAGGTCATGCGCGCGTTTATCAGCGAGCTTGCAGAACATGACGCCGCGCTGGAAGTATCAGTAGAAACTCAGTTATTGGATCCGCCCATGGACCCTGCCGGACACGAGAAGTTTCACAGCGATATCTGCGAATCGGTGGCGACTATTGGAACGCGCCCGGAACAGATCGGCGTTGGCTACGGGACGAACGCGAGTACTTATACTGATGTGGGCATACCGGCTGTGGTGTTCGGCCCGGGTGACATCAAGCAGGCACATACCGCTGACGAATGGATTGAAGTCGATCAGCTTGAACCCGCAGTCAACGCTTACTTGTCCATGATGCAATACGGATACTGACATGCCGCGCGGATTTGAACCTGTAAAAATTGGCGTCGTCGGTCTTGGCCACTTTGGCTTGGTTCATGCGCGCACACTTGCAGGCATCTGCGAAGCAGACCTGGTCGCGGTAGTGGACCAGCGGCAGGACGCGTTGGACAGTTGTGTGGCTGAGTTGTCCGGCGTGACGCCGTTTACTGACATTGAAGACGCCATCAGAGACGCGCCGGCCGAAGCGTGGATCGTTGCGAGTTCGACCCCGTCGCACGTGCCGGTTGCCACACAGATTCTTCAGGCCGGCAAGCCGGTGCTGGTCGAAAAACCAATCGCTTTGAGCATTGCAGAAGCCCAGTCACTGGAGCCGTTGGTCAAGGCGGATTCATCCAATCTGATGATGGGACACGTGGCGCTGTTCAACAGTGAATACCGGCAGCTTGTCAGCGAAACCGACGATCGGTCGCCGATTATGCATGTCAGTGCCGTTCGTCATCGGCCATACAAATTGCTCGAACTGTTTCCCGGTGAATCGCCGTTTCACCTGACGATGGTTCACGATCTTTACTGTGTGCTTGGATTGATGCGCCGCCGCGAGCCGATCCGCTTCAGTGCACAGACGCATCGTACAGGTGAGGGGCAATGTAACCTTGCCCTGGCTCAGTTACAGTGGGAAGACGGCGCACTGGCTTCCTTCTCCGCGGGGTTTGTCGTTCCACCCGGCATGGAAGGGGATGGTTACGATCAGATGGACGTATTTGGCGACGGCTGGTCAGCGCGGCTCAACACCAACCCGCGCCCGATACAGCTTTGGGATGAACGTGCGCGGCATCCCCTTGCATTGGAAATCAGTGACGCAACAGATATGCCCACCGGCATGCTGGCCGAACAGCTGCGATGTTTCTGCCGCGTGGTGCGGAATGAATCGGAAGTGCCGATGGGCGCCGCATACCAGGACGCGCTACAGATCATGCGATGGATCGAGCGCCTGGAAGCAGCGGCAGCAGAACACGAAAACGAATGAAGTGAATTCAATATGCTCAATGAATCTTCAAGACTGTCAGACTTTCCGTCACTGGCGGAAAAAGTGTATGTGAATACCGCCGCCGAGGGCATCCCGCCGCAGGCGGTGCTGGACGCGCTGCATCAGTATGGCCAGGACAAACTACTCGGCATGGACGGGCGGAAACTGCACGAAGCGCAATGGCGGGGGCTGCGTGAGCAGACCGCCAAAGCGTTCGGCCTATCCGCCGATGAAATCGGTATCTGCTCCTGTTCGTCTGAAGCGTTCAACCTTGCTCGATTGGCTGTTTCGTTTCAGCCGGGCGACGAAGTAATTATTAACGATCTGGATTTTCCGGCCGGCGCCACGCCGTGGCTGCATGCGAACTGTCCGGCTGAAGCGCGCGTCTGGCGCAATCGTGATGGGGCGCTGCGGGTGGAAGACCTGCTTTCGCTCCTCTCACCGCGCACGCGGGTTGTCAGTGTGTCGCTCGTCAGCTTCTTTAACGGCTTCAAACTACCGTTGCGTGAAGTGGTCGAAACGGTTCGTGCTAACAGCGATGCACTGATCGTGGTGGATGTGACGCAGGCGCTCGGCCATGTCACGTTGGACCTTGACGACGTGGACCTGATCATCAGTTCGACGCACAAATGGATTCTTGCAAGTCACGGCGGGGGGTTGGTTGGCGTGCCCAAACGTCGCGCTGATGAATGGACGGTGCCGGCGGGGGGGTGGTTTAATCTTGCGAACGCGTTTGAAGCCGACCGGTTTGACAAGGTCGTCGTCAAACGCGGCGCGGAAAGTTTCATGGTCGGCATGCCGAATTATGCGGCGGTCTATGCCGTGCGCGCCGGGCTTGAATATGTCATGAACGTTGGTATTGAGGCAATCGAAAGCTATACCACTGAGCTGGCGCAAACGTGTTTTGAAGAGATTAAGCAATTGCCGGTGCAGATGCTGACGCCGGATGAGCCGGCATCGTTGGCGGGCATCATCGCGTTTCGACACGATAAAGGTGAGTTAATTGCAGAGAGGCTACGCGAGCAGAATATTCACCTGATGTCTCAGGCCGGCCGCCTTCGAATTTCCATCCACGGCTATAACACCGCGGACGACATTCAAAAACTGGTCAGCAGCATGAAGGATATCTTGCGCGATGTCTGAACGAGCCGACGCACACATTCACCTGTTTGATGGCGGCTATCAGGGCGGCTCACTCGCCACGCGCGATGGCGTGCAGATTGATGAAGCCGCGCTCTACCAGACATTTCGTTCAGAGTACGGGATCACCTGTGCGCTGGTCGTCGGCTATGCCAATGAGCCGTGGTGCCATGACAACAACCAGTATGTGGCAGCTCAGGCCGCGCGGCATGACTGGGTCAAGCCAACTGCTTTCTGGTCGTTGAAGGATTCCTTGGCAGTCGAGCAGTTGGAAGAATTGCGTTCACAAAAATTTGTCGGACTCAGCATGTACATCTTCAGTGATGACGATGCGCAGGCATTGCAGCAGGTTGATGACGCTGTATGGCAATGGCTGATCGCGCACCGCTGGTTGATCAGTGTGAACAGCAAAGGGGCATTCTGGGGTGCGTGGCAGCCTGTACTGGAAAAGCATTCTGAACTGAAACTGCTCGTTGCCCATCTTGGTTTGCCCGAGAAGTGCGCCTTGCCTCCAACGCCGGATGTTGCGGCTGGCAATCTGCAAGATGTTTTGAATCTGGCAAGATTTCCGGGGGCGCATGTCAAGCTCAGTGGCTTCTACGCGATGACTGATCCGGGCCACGATTTTCCGCATCGCGCTGCATGGCCATATGTGCAGGCGCTGCTTGAGCAATTCAGTGCGGACCGTTTGTTGTGGGCGTCAGACATTTCACCCTGTCTGGACTGGTTGTCATTTCCGCAGACAGTCGATCTGTTCCGCCAGATGCCCTTCCTCACGGAAAGCGATCGCGAGAAGATTGAAGGTCAAAATTTGCTTACGTTGATTGACGGTTAATACGTCCCATACTCAATCGCGGCATCAATCATCGCCATATAGTTCGCCTCTGTCTTCGGTGAAAGCGGCACGTTGATCGGCGCAGCGGTCGGCATCAGGACGAATCCGCCGCCGGCTTTGGCCTGGTCCATCTGGCGTCGGACTGTTTCTCGTATCTGTTCGGGCGTGTCGCCTTCCAGTTGCCGCAGTTCCATGTTGCCGAACACGCTCACGCCATGGTCCGCGCAGCGTCGTTTGACTTCGTCCAGCTCGATATCGCCGTCCGGGGGCGGCTCGCATGGGTCCGTGGCATCGCAGCCGGTTTCAAAGAAGTAATCAAGCACCCGGCCGATGCGCCCATGGCAGTGCAGGCGCACGCGCGCCCCGCGCGACTGGATCAGCCGCGTCATATCCCGGACGTGCGGCACGACAAATCTTTCAAACATAGATGGCGGCAGGTAGGGCGGTGTGAAATACTCCGGCCCGCAGATGCGATAGAGGTCCACCACGCACGCATCGAGCATTCGCTCCAGATTTGCAATCACGCGTTTGGCTGCTTCATCGACAACACCCGCGAAGTGTTCGGTGTCTTCAAAGGCCCATAGCGTGAAGTCTTCAAATGACATCAGCGCAGCCGCGACGTATGCGGGATCGCCAAGTGACGTCATCACCAGGCCACGTTCTCCAACTTCCTCGTAAATCCGCGCACAATCCGATGCGTCGTAAGTGATCGGCTCAAAGGGAATGCTCATCGCTCGATCCACGTCTTCCTTGTTCTTGCACCAGTGTTCAATGACCCAGGACGTGTGCACGTGGTCTTCACGTTCTGTTGTGCAATGCAGGTCGCCCTTGGGCGTGCGCAGTGTCGCGGCCGTTCTTGTCTGGCTTTCGTCTCGCAGAACCTTGCGATCCATCTCGATCGGTGCGGCGGATTGCCAGAAGGTGCTGTTGCCGGCCGCGTTCCACATGGCGATGCAATCCGTGTCAGAGCGAATGCGATCCATCAGCTTCTGATAGCTGGGCTCCATGTTTTCCCATGCCTTGGAGTTGAATCCGACCAGTTCGTACGTACTGATCGGTACGCGGTCGGGTATGGCGCAGTCTAACGCGGTGAACAATCTTTCCCGGCTTGTCCATGTGCGGCCGTTGTCCGTCGCGCGTGGTGTGGCCGACACACGCCCGTTACTCTTTCCGTAATGCTGAATCGCATGCATCACCGCGCGCAGGCTTGTCAGCCGGGTGCCGTCATTGACCGATCCGGCCGTTGCGACGACCAGCCCGCGCGTCTGGTTTGCTTCCTCCAGGTCGCGGTTGACTTCCGCAATGATGCTTTCTTCGTCATTACGCATGAACGTAAACGGCGCGAGTGTGCCCTCGACCACAGCGTTCGGCATGGCCTCGCGAATCTCTTTGAAACGCACGTTCGGCCCGAAGTTCACGCGGTTCATCCCGGTTTGCGTCAGCAGTGGCAGTAAATGAGCCATGTCCGAATCAGAGTGCTGGTACCGGCGATCGTTCGAGCCGGGTGCAAAGGTGTCGTACACCGTTTGCAGAATGGGCTGGCCGAAGAAGGCGTACATGTCCGGCGTCAGCATGGCGCACTGATCGTCAAAGAACCCAAAGCCGGGGCGGCGCATTGAGGGCTCTGTCAACGCCACGCGCGCCTGGAAGTATTCGAGGATCACGCGGAGCAATGTGTCACGGAATCGTTCGGCCAGTTCGGGCTGGTCCATAATCAGGTAGATCAGGTTTTCCGTGCCGTAGATGCTCATGGCCAATGTGACCGGGCCGCGCAGCCCGAGTCCGGGTGACGGGCGCAGGCCGTGTTGTTCGTAGATGTGTTTGCAGCCCTCTTCCCAGTCATCGGGCATCATGGCGGACTTGATGTCCAGCGCATCGACGTTGTCGAGCAGGCGCGCCAGTTCGTCGGGTGTGTTCGCTGCTTCGAGCAGCCACCAGCTTTCGCTCTGCCACACACGTTTGCAGCCGAACAGTTCGCCGATTTCCCTGATGCGCGGGAACCGTTTGGTTGGATCGTGTGCGGTTTCGTTCAGCAGTCGCCTGCCGACGATGTGTTCGGCCTTGTCGTTGTAGGCCTTGGCGCATTGCCTGGCCCAGTCGTAGTCTTCTTGCAACCGCCTGTTGTCTTCGGCCAGGCCGAGTTCCGCGAACATATTGTGATAACCCATGCCCATTCCCATCGCGGCTTGTGGAATATCAGCCGCGAACGGATCGCGCAGGGCAACATCGTTGTCATTCCAGAATCGTTCAACATCCACCGGTTTCATGGCGAGTACTCACACTCTAAGAATCAGATACTTTCAGTCAGGTCGTTTGTGGCGTACGCTCCAGCGCATCGATTACCAGATTCATGTGCCGTGACAGCGGACATCGGCGCACGGACCGGTCGCCACAGAAGTCTCCCGCGCTGGGGCTGCTGTCACATTCCTGGCAAACGAGTTCGCCGATGGCTTTTTCATAAGGCCCGAGCGTGTCGGCCGCGGTATTCTGCACAATGCGCCGAATCTCAGGCAGATTGATAAAGATCGTGCATTGGGCCTGGCAGGGGCGTTCGCGCGTCGGCGCCCAGTGATCACTTCCCGCCGGCCTGTCCGTGCATTGCGTACAGACCGTCGAACGAATCATCCGCTGCATTACTTCAAGTTGGGGTAGATGTTGCATGGCCTGCTCCTTTCTTGTCGCCGATCGTCTCGTGATAGTGACCGTGGCCCAGGCAAGCGGTGTACATCGCTTCGAGATTGTCGGCCGGGCAGTTTGGCGGAAGGTTGTTCCCCTCGCGCAATGTGAACTTCCCGCCGTCCATGATGCCGCTGGTCAGGATGTCTCGTGTGCGTTGATACACTTCGTCAGGTGAGCCATTCAATAGCAGGGCGATTTCAGTCCCGCCCTGTACTTCCACGTCATTGCCAAGATCGCGCCGAAGCTTACCGTGATCGATCGGGAATCCGGTGTCGAATCCGGTGACGCCCAGTTCTTCGTGAATGGCCGGCAACAGATGTTGCACATTGCCGCACATGTGCAACCGGCGCGGTGAATTAACTTCACCGTGTTCATACAACTTTCGATGCAGCGGCATGATCTTTTCGCGGTAGTCTTCGAGGCTGATCATCTGGCAGCAGTCGTCTGCCAGGCCGGTACTGTTGACGGGCCCGTTGTCCCAGTACTGAGCGAAAGCGTTTCGTCGGTTGATGGCAAATTGCGTCAGAAACTCCATCAGACGCTGGGCATAATCCTCATCTGTCACCAGTTCCAGCAGAAATTCTGAGCCGCGGATGTTGCACGCAACGGTCAGCGGGCCATCCGTTCCGACCAGTGAGAACGGAAAGAGTTTGACCGGCCGGCCTTCAAACTTGAGGTCCTGGCAGATGTGATCCATCTCATGCCAGAACGCCAGATAGTCGCGAATGAACGGCAGGTCCAGCGGGTGGTCGATATCGACGTCAAAAATACTTTCGCGATTGTCATCGGTCAGGAACGGCTCAGTGTCCGGCACCTGGTCCGGTGGGTAACGCACTGCGGCGCCGAGTGCCGCTGCTTCATACACGTTGTAGATATTCAGCGAAATCTCCCACTGGTCCGGCAAGCCGGTCGGCAGGTCGCAGTACTGGTTCAGTTCGGTGCGAAGATAAAGCTGATGATGCAGGGCGACGTTGATGTGAGCCAGCGGATCGGTGGCCGCCTGCTCAAACGTGTAGCCGAAGGTGTTCCATCTTGGATTCATCAGGAACACCCTGGGGTTGGTGACCAGCATCATTGGCACTCGCGTCGGCCGACCTTCGCGGTATGCCTGCCAGACAGCGTCTTTTTGTTCGTTGGTGGGGGGTTGAAATGGCACAGGAAACCTCCAAATACCGTATGGACTATAATAAGACTATTTAGTATTATTATAGCAAGTAAGACCGCCGCACAATGCTGAATGGGTGAAAATGTCATGGAAATGACCTCACGCCAACGCTGGATGGCTCTATTGAATAACGAGCCGGCGGACCGCGTTCCAACGGACTACTGGGCAGTGCCGGAGTTGCACAATCGATTGAAGCGCGAACTGAACTGCGCGGACGACGATGCACTTGCCGAGCGTTTGCATATAGACCGGCCCAGGTCGCTGGGGCCACGGTGCCTGTATAAGCATCACCCCGATGATCCTGACGCAAACATCTGGGGCGTTCGCTCGCAGACGATTCAGTACGAAACCGGCGAGTACAACGAGCCGCTTTATCATCCGCTGGCAGATGCGACGAGCGTGTCGGACGTGGAAGCATTCACCTGGCCGACCGCGGACTGGTTCGACTACACGCCGATCACCGACGCGCTGCGCGACGATGACGGTACGCGGGTGATCACCGCCGGCAAGTATGAGCCGTTCCTGCTCTATGCCATGCTGCGCGGACTGGAACAGGCGTTTGAGGACCTGATCCTCGAGCCGGACATTGCGGATGCGATTCTGACCCATCTGTTTGAGTATCACTTCGAACTGAATCGCCGCATCTATGAGGCGGGCGAAGGGCGGATCGATGTATTCGTATTGGCCGAAGACCTTGGCGGGCAGACAGGCCCGCTGTTCAGCATCGATCATTACAAGCGATTTTTGCTGCCTAACCAGAAGCGCATGGCAGACCTGGCGCGAAGCCACGGCGCGAAAATCTTCTATCACACCGACGGCTCCTCCCGACCGTTCCTGCCTTACCTGGTTGATGAAGTCGGTATCGATATTCTCAATCCGATCCAGTGGCGCTGCCCGGGCATGGAGCGTGAAGGACTGGTTCGCGACTATGGCGATCGCGTCATCTTTCACGGCGCGATGGACAATCAGCAGACGCTGCCTTTCGGGACGGTTGACGACGTGATTGCGGAGCTAAAAGACAATTTGCGCATCTTTGCGGATGCGCGCTGGATTTGTGCGCCATGTCACAACATCCAGGCCGTGACGCCGACTGAGAATGTAATCGCTATGTATGAAGCAGCGCACGAATTCGGTGTGTCTGCTCAAGGAGTATGAGTCGTGGTTGCCGTTGGATCCCAAACTGACCGTGAAATTCTTCGCGCGCTGGCCGGCAAGGTGCGCGTGATTGCCGATCTGCCGGAGATGGCCAGCCGTCGCCGGCGGTGGGTGGCGCACAATACGCTGCGCGCCGAGCGCCCGATGGTGTTGTGTTTCCCAGAAGGGTGCTGGCACGAGTTGGTGCCGCAGGATTCGCTTAAATGCAGTGACGAGAAGTTGCGCGCCTGGGAAATGTCGCTTCGCATGAAGCTGTTCTGGTGGGAGCACATTCATGATGACGGGGCGATTGATCCCTGGTTCGACATCCAGTGGCGCGTTCATCAGAGCAACTTCGGCGTGGAGATCCCGCGTGTCTGGGGTGACAATCGCGGCAGCTACGTGTGGGACCCGCCGCTCAAGGACTTGAAGAAGGACCTTGGCAAGCTGCACCCGCGTACGTTCAGTGTTGATCGGGAGGCGACTCATCGCGATCTGGAACTGGCCAACGAGATATTCGGTGACTTGCTTCCGGCGCGCATCCACGGCCCGCTCTGGTGGAGCGTCGGCCTGACGCAGACGGTTGCGTTTCTGATCGGCATTGAAGATCTCATGATCGCCATGATCGAACAGCCGGACAGCGTCCATCAGCTGATGGCATTTTTGCGGGATGACATGATGCGGTTTGTCGATTGGACGGAGCGCGAAGGGCTGCTTACGCCTCGCAATGCCGGTGACTACGTCGGGTCCGGCGGGTTGGCATATACAGACGAACTGCCCGGTGGGGATGCCGATACATCGAACCCCACACGCCTCTCGGACATCTGGGGATTTGGTGAATCGCAGGAAACCGTGGGCATTTCACCAAACATGTTTTCTGAATTCGTTATGCCGTACCAGAAGCCGATCCTCGATAAGTTCGGCCTCAACTGCTATGGCTGTTGCGAGGGGCTGGAACATCGCATCGATGTTGTGAAGCGAAATGTCCCGCGTCTGCGGCGCATTTCCGTTTCGCCCAAGGCGGATCAACCGGCGCTGGCGGAGCAGCTGGACGGAAAGTTCATCTACAGCCGAAAGGCGGACCCGGTCCCGGTCTGTGTTGATTTCAACGAGGATGCCGTTCGGCGTGACGTGCGCCGTACACTCGATCTGGCAAAGAACCAGCCACTGGAAATCATTCTTAAAGATACGCACACGGTCCAGGGTGATCCGACTCGTATTACGAGGTGGGTCAAAGCCGCGCGCGAGGAAATCGAAAAGCGCGAATAAGTTTTCAATCACATCTCGGAGGTGAAACATGACGCTGCCTGACTATTCCATCAACGTTTTTTCAACGGATGACGAGCTGCCGGCAGAGGCGGAGGAAATGTTTCACAGAGAGTTGGAAAGCTCACGGAGCAACGTGTCAGACGTTGGGCCGTGGTGCTTTTTTAATATCTGCGCCATGACCGCGTCGGGTCACGTGCTCGGCGGTCTGCACATGGATACCGGTCCATTTGCATTCGGCCCGTTGGCCCAAAGACGGCTGGCCATCCTTGAACATCTGCTCGTCCGCCCCAGGTACCGAAATCATGGTGTTGCCACTGCCTTGCTCGAGCGCGCCGCGGAAGTGGCTACCATGAATGGGTGTGATCACATTCAGTTCAACGTGTCATGGGCCAATAGGGCGGAGATCGCTGTCTGTCGCAAAGCCGGTTTTGCGATGACCTGCATTGAGGATGGGTACTACTTCGTCATGCAGCCGACGCAGGCCGTTTCGTGTGTCTGATCACCGGTAGGCTTCAACGCGCTCCACTATCTCCTGTGCCTGTTCCATGTTCTCCGCGCCGCAGGTGATGAACGTGCCCTCTGGCCCGATGGCATCCAGAAGCGGGATCACCTGATCGGGAAGACAGCCGACCTGAACGCCTTTGCCGCCCGCCTTGATCCTTTTCAACAGGTCGTGCCATTGAGCGTGGCCGCTGTTTGCGTTACCAGCGCCGGGCTGCCACTGGATGGCTCTTAACGATTCAATTTCCAATAGCGCATCCACGTGTTTGATCGCGTCCGGCCCGTCCAGGTGATACAGCGCGTAGTCCAGCCAGTCGCACTGCGCTTTCAGTGACGGCACGACAAATTCACGAAACATGGCTGGCGAAATCATGCAGGAAAAGTCACATTGCACCTTTGCGGTCTTACCCGGCCCCCACAGCCGAAATGCAGCAAACGCGTTGCCTGGGCCAAATCCCATCTGGCTGAGCCGATCGTAGAACAGATCGAACGAAGCAAAGAACGCCTCGTTGATCTGCTCGATACATCGGCTCACCCACGCCGGCCGTTCGATCAGATCGATCAGCAGGATCTGATTCTCGCGCATGGCGGCGAGTGTGTCGATGTTTTCAATCAGGTCCGGAACGCCGACGAGGTAACGGCCGTTCGATCGTTCCAGCCCGATTTCAACCAGCGCCAGGTGCACGTCCAGCCAGTGGTTGCCGGTCGGCTCGAACGTGATATCGCCATAGGTGTCCGGGTCTTCGATACATGGTTCATACCAGACCGTGTCCGGTGCGAACTTCGGCTCCGCACCGATGAATGTGCCGAGGCTTCCCGGTCCGATTTGTGTATCGAAGTACGGAAACGCCTCAGCCGCAAACCAGGTGTTGGCCATCTGGCGTTCGGCTTTCTGAACGCGATAGGATGGATCGGTCCAGAAGGCCTGATGGTCTGCCGGCCGGTCCGGCTGTTCGATTGCTTCGATCGGTTTGTCTCTTGGGGCAACCAGGCACAACGCCGGTCCCTCTCCATTCCACCAGCGAATCAGGTTCTGTTTGGTACGTTCCCAGTCATCTTTCCATTTCACCGTATTCCCTCCCGGCGCCATACGTCCAGAATCAATTCATACCGACTGAGTTCCATGCCGGTATAAACGCAGTTGCTTGTGCAGAAGATGTAGCCCGGCGCCTGCTTGCCGTGTTCAATTGCATAGCGCGCTGATTCAATGCACTCTTCGTGCGTACCCGTTTGCAACAGACCACAGTTGACGTTTCCGCACAGGCAGACCTGATCGCCCGCGCGTTTCACCATTTCCGCCATGTCAACGTCGCCTTGCGGGTCCAGCGAATGCAGGGCATGGGGTCTCGCTTCCAGCAGGCGATCCAGGATCGGCATGATGTTGCCGTCCGTGTGCTTGATCACGTAAAAGTCCATCTTTCGATAGGCCTGAACCAGCCGATGCAGATGCGGGGTGACGAACCGGTCGAACCACGGCAGCGGCAGGAACGGCCCAGTGTTGAAACAGTAATCACTGCACAGCGCGAAACCGTCCAGTCCGCCATGCGCCTTAAGCGCCTCGGCTCTTCGCAGTGCTTTGTCGACGCGCTTGGTCGCTTCCGCGTCGACCTCTTCCGGTTCCTCGGACATGCGCAAGGACAGTTCTTCCATGCCGGTCCCATCCGGAATACCGAATGTTGCATCGCCGTGAAGCATTAGGAAATACTTGTCGCCGACGATGTCTCGCACTGCGTCGATCAGCCGTTTGGTTTCTTCCACATCCGACGGGTTGGGGTGCAGGAAAATGGCGTCGTGATCGAAATTTTCTGCTGTATCCACGTACAGCATTGCCATGTCGTTGCGATGGATCGTTCGTTCCCGGTCGGTCATCTGAATCCACTGGTGGTAGCTGCGGTGGGACGGATGGACCTTGCCGAATGCCTGCATGGTCAGAAAGAAAACCAGTTCGAAGTGTGGCACGCGTCCGGGGCCGGAGCGCCGTTCCAGTGCGGCGATAAACTTTTCTCGCGGTGTCATGACACTTTTTTCCAGCCCGTTCGGCCTCTGTTGCGCAGGCGCGTAACCGCCTGCTCAAGTTCTTTGATAAATGCATCCGCTTCAGCGTTTGTCATGACCGACTCTGTTACACAGAGCCACAACCCGTCCGGCCCGACCGCTTCAAGGACGTCCATGGCGTCTTGAGGTGATGTCGCGAAAACCTGCGAGGATTTACCGGCAGCGACGATTCGTCTGTAGACGTCGATCCACCGAGTGCCCGGGCCATTGCCCGCACCGTATACCCATTGCACTGCGTCCAGTTGCGGGATTTCAAGCAACAGGTCCAGGTGGCGCAGCGCCTGGGGCCCATCCAGATGAAACAGGCTGCGCTCCAGGATGCTCATCTCGCTGATCACGTCCGGCAGTACCAGTTTGCGCGCCTGCTCGTCATTGATCATGCACCAGAAGTCGCAACTGGGCAGATACCACGGGCCGTCAAAATGAGCGCGCGTCCATGTGCTGGCCCCGAGTCCCATTGGCTCAATTTTTTTCCAGAGTTTTGTGTAAGTTTCACGAAGGACGCGCGTCAGGTCGCGCCCGACCCGTTCGATCAATTGTTCATCGTCCATCAGGTCCATGCAGAGGGCCTGTGGATCGCGCAGCGCGGCCATGGTGTCGTAGTTGTCGTGCAGATCGGTGATGCCAACGAGATATTCATTGTTGTTCGCCGCGATGGCCAGGTCGGTTATCTGTTCGATGGCCTGCCAACCCGGGCATTGGAAGTCCAGCGGTCGGCCGATGATGTCATGCCATTGATCGATATGGTCAATGATCGGTTTTGACCAACTGGTACGGTCTGTCAGGAAATCCAGTTCGCACCCCAGCAGGGCGGCAGTCAGTTCCGGCCCGACGTTCGGCTGAAGCACCGGCAGGTTGTCTGCTGGATAGTCGTGCTGCCGCAAACCGGCCGTCATGGATGCAACCTGGAATTCGGCATCAAGCCAGCGATCGCGCTCTGTCGCGTGTTGGGAGGTCGGACCTTCGTACGGGCGCGCCGGTTTGATCGGCAGTGTCAGCGGCGGCCTGTCGATAACTTCACCACGCCACCATGCGTCGAAGCGCCGCACGGTTTGTTCAAACCGCGGCTTGAGCTTCAGCTCGCGTGTCATGTTGAAGAACCTTCCGGAACAAGCCAGCCGGTCGCCTCGGCCAGCAGTTTGCAGTAGTGCAGGAAGTTCGGCCAACTGACATCTGACGGCACACCATGATCGCAGCCCGGGATATAGCCGCCCGCCTGAATCACGGGTAGCAATCGGTCGATCTCCTTTCGGATGACGTCGCCGCCGGCCGCCATAGCGCGTTTATCCACACCGCCGCTGTAGGCAATGCTTTGGCCGTAGTTCTGGCGATAGGCCGGCAGATCATTGGCCGCCGCGACTTCCAGGGGGCTTGTCCAGGTAACTTCGGCTTCCAGCCACACGGGGATGAGGTCCGCAATGTAGCCGTCTGAGTCCACGCCGTAGATCGGCACGTCGGCTTGGCGAATAATGTCTCCCCATTGTTTCCAGCATGGCAGCAGGAACTGTCGGCACATGTTGGGGCCGATCATGGGTTTTTCTTTGTATGCCATGTCCTCGTTGATCATCACGTAATCCGGCCGAAGCAGGTTGAGCGTCTTTTCGAGCATGCGCGAAATGAACTCGCACCAGAAGTCAATCATTTCCTGTGCGAAGTCCGGATCGTCGATCAACAGCATGCAGAGGCCTTCAAAACCGACCCATTCTCTTAGCTGCCAGAACGGTCCGGAGAATGTCACGCCGAGGACCTGCGTTCGGTTACGCAGCCGTTTGCATCGTTCGGTGAAGTCTGCCGGCAGGCGAGCCGGGTCATTGGCGTCATACCGGCTCGACATGTCCTGCCAGTCTTCCCGCGACTCAACCGGGCACTTCAGCCAGGACCGGGTGACAAAGTCCGGCGCGCCGCGCAGATCGGACGGGCTGAACTCGTTACCGATCTCGCAGATATTGCCTTTCCAGTCCTGCACGATGCGCGACGCGGGGCGCTGCTCGATTACCTTTTCTTCATACTCGGGCATCATGGTTGTGACGATCCGCGGCGCGTCGGCCGGACTGATCGGCGGCCCGGCCGGCTCAATCCCAAGTAACTCACGGATGTATGCGTGGTAGTCCTCCACGTGATCGGGCAGCCCTTGCTGATGCCAGTTCTCACGTGTCGAACGACGGGCATGCCCGGGCGCGAATGGCACCCGGTCCGGTTCGGTAAAGGTCAGTGTCGCAATGAATCTTTCGCGTTCGTTCATGATGATTGATGCTCCCGACGAAGTTGGTCGTACACCTCGTCTACTTCTCCTTCTGGTCCACTCGTCATGACAGCGACGCCATTCGATCCGATCGCCCGACATAGCGGCAATACCTCATCGAGCGGGCAAATCACCAGCAGCGCTCGGCCGCAGTGGAGTATCTTTTCGAACATCGGCACCCAGGGCATGGCGGACGGGGTGCCCGCGCCGGGTGTGAACTGAATGGCGTCCAGCGGATCAATGTCCAATAGCGCGTCGATATGCCGGGTGGCATCGGGTCCATCCAAGTGAAAGACGGCACGATCGACGGTGGATGCCTGTCGTGTGATATCCGGGACGAACAACTCTTGGAAATCCGCCGGACCGATCAGCGCGTTAAAGTCACAGGTAATGACCGTATAGGGTGAGTTTGACCAGAGGCCCAGCCACTGAATCAGCCCCGCGTGATGACGGGAACTGATGTCATACAGGTCTGACAGCACACGCCGCCAGACGGGATAAAGGGCGCTGAGCGCATCGCGAATACGCTCCGGTTTTTCAATCGCATCAATGCAGAGATTCTGCGGGCCACGCATGTTTGCCAGGGCATCAGAGCCGCCGCCCAGGTCGGGCGTGCAAACCAGGTATTGTCCGCAAGCGTGTCTGGCCACGCGTTCGGTCCGTTCGTTAAGCCAGCGCCACCAGTCCTCGTTCTCTTTCAATTGCCAGTCGGGTTCGTTTGACCATTCGTCATTGATCGATTCATGCGTCCACGCTGTGTCCGCGCCGAACTCGACATTGGCGCCGACCAGACCGCCGATCGTGGCAGCGCCGAAGTCCACACGAATGGCGGGCAGTGCGTCGCCGACCCACTTCGTTTGCTTGAGGTCCTGCAACTTGGCGTTGAACCAGGCGTCTGAATCGTGCAGCAGTTCGAGCCGGCGCGTGATCGGCCGCGCCGGATCACCATTGGCCGTCCCGATGAAGATCGGATGGGCCAACGTCTCATGACGCCACCAGGCTTCAAATCGGTCGGCGATTTCGGGAAAGTCGGGACAGAACGTCAGCGGCTTGGCTGCGATCTGTTCCTGGCAACGCGTAATCGATTGATCTTCATCAATTCGCCGGCCGTTCGCGTTGGTGATGTCCGCTTTCATTTTGTAGTTTCGCTGAGTGTGTCCGCTGACAGTTCGCATGCCCGGGGGAGGTTGACGTCGTGCCCCCACATGCGACGGATGGCATCGATGTAATACAAGTAGTTGCGCAACGGGACGTCCGGCGGCACACGATGGTCCGGCATGGGAATGAAACCACCTTCATCCACCAGTGGCGTGAGTCGTTCGATTTCTCGTTCGATTTCTTCGGGCGTGTTCTGCAAAACGTGTTTGTCAAAGCCGCCCATCAACAGCAGGTCTTGGCCGAACTGTTTGCGCAGGGTGATTGGGTCGGCATTCCATGTGCCGATCTCAATCGGAAACATGCAGTTAACGCCGCCCTCCAGCCACAGCGGGATCAGTTCGTCAATCTTGCCGTCGCAGTCGACCCAGATCACATCCACGTTGTGCTGGTGCAGCAGGTCGGTGATGCGCCGATATTGTGGCACGAGATACTGCTTGAAGTGTTCCGGGCTCAGCAGGGGACCGCCGCTGTAGCACATGTCCTCCCAGAAGCCGCATGCTTCAAACTGTGCGCCGGTGTCGAGAATCCGCGTCAGCACGCCGACGGCGCAGTCCGCGATTGTGATGACCATTTCCTCAAACAACGCGGGGTCGTCATAAACAATGTATGACGCGTGTTCGACGCCCATCCAGTTGCGTATCCAGCCGTAGAGACTTGTACCCGGCAGGCAGATTGCGGTCTGACGATTGGGGTCGCACCAGTAGGCAACGCGCCTGTCCCAGTCTTCGGGGTATCGCCTTGCGTCGTTCGGGTCGAAGCGATGTTTGTAATGCGTTTCCCAACTGGACCGGTCAACCAGAAGGTGCCCTTCATGCAGGGGGATGGACCCCATGAACTTCTTACGCAACACGCGCACGCCGTCCGGCTGTTGGATGACTTCATGGTCACCGCGGTCTTCAATCACGCGCCTTTCGAAGGCAGGAAACAACCCCAAGTTGAGGGTGGGGGCCATTCCCTGGTGCGCATCGCCGCCACCGACGCTCTGATCAATGCCGAAGAAATCAGCCGCGTTGGCGCGCGTGACTTCCTTTGGCAGACCTTGTTCGTACCAGGTCGGTAATGTCTCGTCCCAGAATGAAAAGTCATACAGCGGCACGCGGTCGCGCGCCTGGTAATGCATGGTGGCTATAAAGCGTTCCCTGTCATTCATGATTTCATCTCCGTCACGGCGGGCAGTCCAGCGTCATCCGGCGCGCCGCCCCACGCGCGCACAATGTCGCGCACCAGCAGGATGCGCTCCCAGGTGGTCTTGATCGCGGTCTGGCAGGATGAACTGAAAATAAACCGTTCTTTTAAGGCCGAGTTGAGATAGCCGTCATAAAACGCGCGCACCTCATCGTCCGTCATATTCTGTTGTTCATGGGCGGAAAAGCCGCCGTTGAAGACGAAGCCGTCGTGGCAGTCCTGCGCTTCACACGCAGGCCAGTCACCAAGTGGTGGATGAGTCACGCCTTCAAGGCCGGTGATGCGACATTCGGCGTAGTATTTGTCCAACGCCTTGAGCTTGCCGCACGCGTGTACGAACAGGTATTTGCCGCGCGACAGCATGATTTCAGCCGCGTCTTTCACGTAGGGCGCCCAGAGAAACTCTGCCAGCGATGGTGGGTAGAAGGGTGTGTCCACATTGTCCATCAAGATCACGGATTCAACCTTTGGATGATTCGCCATCTCAAGCAGGACAGGACGCACCTTGGCCCAATACGCATCCGCGATGTGTTTGGCTTTGTCGGGCTCGTCCATGGCGAACAGACAGCTATGTTCGAAACCGAAAGTGGTATGCAGGAATTTCAACGGGCTCGGCCCGCAGCCGACATTTACCAGTCCGTCTTCTCCAATACGCCTGTCCGCGGCCAGGAATTTCTCGACGTCCCATCGATATTGCCGCTGGTCGAGCCAGTCGAGGAATGCATCGCCGTCGTTGGACCAATCCTTGACGAGGAATTCTTCGGTATGTGCACTGGAAATCTCGTTAACCATCTGCGACACCGCGCGAAGGTGTCCGTGTCGGGTGTGATGGATAACGGTGGTACGCTGTCCCAATTGGGCCTGCTCGACGGAAATCTCCGGCTTGATCGTGTCGGCGCTGGTGTAGCCGGCGTCAATGCATCGCGTGAAGATGTCGCAATCGATGAGCTTCATCGCGTCGATGTGATCGCGACAGTTCTTCAGTTGCTCGGGCAGCATTCCGAGCTTCTTGTGATGTACGAACCACTGATTGAAGTTGGGTGAAAACGGCACCCAGGCGGGCTCATCGCCGCGCAGGACGCGCTGCAGGTTTTCTCGTTTGGAGATCGACATCGCAGTCTCTAAACAGCCAGTTCATAGTCATTCGCAACAAATCGGGTTGTGTCCACTTCCGCCATCATCTGGGCACTTACTTCGTTTTCATCGTCGGGCATGGATTCGACCATCTCGCGCATCTGATCCAGCCAGGGGGCTTCACGTTCGGAGATTCGCAGCTTGCCGGCCTCCTGCCCGTTACTGATGATGTTGATCGCGCACAGTGCCGCGGCGCGCCCGGCCGCATAGTGGTTTGGCGATTCGACAATCGCGCGCGCGATCTTCAGTGCGTTAATCGGTGTAAGAATGAATGCCTGCGGGTCCAAGGCCGCGTCGGAATCGGTTAACCAGTCGCGCATCTGCAGGGCTGCGGTCAGCCCGTCACTGGCCGCGCGGTTGAACAGGCGGCAGTCATAAATCAATTGCTCGAGGCTGCAGACCGGCGCCATGCCGCCGAGTAGTTTGACGTTCTGAACGCTTTCGTTGCTCCACGTATCGCATGTTGCTGCGGCAATGTTGCCCAGTGGGCTCAGATGCGCAACAGACGCGCTTTTACCCTCCATGGCCATCGGATAACCGGTGATGGCTTTGAGGATCGGGTTCTCGTAGGCACAGTCCTTACCCGGACCGACTGCGCCGCACTCATAGGCGACCAGCGAGCGCACCGCGCTGACTGCACGCACTACTGCCGCAAACACGCGTGGAACCATCTTCTGTTCGGCCAGTACCATGGCCGTATTGGCAAAGCCGCAGGCGGTATCGCCGGCGCACTTGACGTCGTGCCTTTGCGCAATGTCATTCAGGCGCGACCAGAGAAACTGCATGTCGCGCACGCCCATCACGCAAAGCGAGAAGATCACCTGCCGGATGTCACCGTAGGAGAGCGCTTCGTCACACACCTCCTTACCGCCGACGGATTCGATGCTCAGCAGTTCCGCGCCTTGCTCGGCTGAGCGCTCAAACAGTTCCAGCATGTTGTCCCACAGCGCGCCGGAACGCATGACCGGCGGACGAACCATTTCCCTGGTGTCGTTAGGCGTCATGCGCAGCACGCTTTTCAAACCGTGCTTCGCGTGCGCGTCTTCCATGGCGCCCAGAAGAATGTTCACGACGCTCATGCCCCAGTCCGGATTTTCCGTCATGGGTGGCAGTGTTTCGAATTCGATCACCAAACCCGGCGCCTCCAGTTCCGCGGCACGCTTTAGTGATTCGGTAATCATCTGTTCATATTGCCGACATACGTCGTTCGTAGTCTGTTCGTTGACGAACATGGTCGGCAGGGTGAAGTTCAGTTCAGGATAAACGGTGCCGCCACCGATGACCATGTCACGTCTGGTGGTCAGCGGGTTGGGTGCTCGGCCGTAACAGAGTGCATCCGGGTCATTGATGGCTAGCTGTTCAAAGCGGGGCATGACGCGCCTTTCATTCGTAGGAGCCGTATTGATCGAGTAATTCGATGACGTATCGGTAAGTATCAAAGGAAACGGTAGGGGGAACGGAGTGATCGCTGTGATAGATATAACCGCGCGTTGTCTTACCGGCTTCGAGCTTGGAGCGCACTTCGTGCTCGACCTTGTCGCGGTCATTTGATCCCATGACCATCACGTCCATGTTGCCGAAGAAAGCCAGACGATCGCCGTACTTCGGGCAGAGCTTGCGTATGTCCATCTCTGCTTTGGCTTCCAGGGGTTGCAGGCAGTCGAAGCCGGCTTCGATATACAGATCGACCACGCCGTTGACGTTGCCGTCCGTATGAAAGATGAACTTCATGTTGTGCGCGTGCGCCCAGTCCGCCAGGCGCTTGTGGTCCGGCCAGATCAGGTCTTTGTACATCTGTGGCGAGCACATTGTGGCATGGTTGAACGCCATGTCACCGTAGATCCACAAGCCGTCCGGCTGGATGCCGGTCGACATGATCTGGTCGAGCCCCTGAATCACCACGTTGGTGTAGACGCGACTGACTTCCGCGACCCATTCGGGATCGTCGGCCATGCTGATCATGGTGATCTCATCACCCATCAGGCGGCGCGTGGCTTCGATGCTTTCCAGCCCCGTGACGAAGCACCATTTCCCCTTGCTTCGTCCTTCGCGGTAGCGGTCGCGTACCTGCTCGGGATTGAATTCGAACTCGTAATCTGTATATGCCGGTTTGTAGACCGTATCCCAGTGGTGCCGATCCGTGCACCCGAAACCGATATGTTCCGGTGTGCCTGATCGGCTCTTCCAGTAGCGAACTGTCGCGCCCCATTCGTCCAGAAAGGTGTGCGTCTGTTCGTCTTCGTTAACGGTCTTTTTCTGTCCACGAAACGGGGGCGGCCAACTGCCCGCAATCGTCCAGAAGTCCGACTGCAACAGTTCGAACGCACCTTCCCGTTCGCCGATCAGGCCTTCATTGGTCCATCTTTCGATGGTTTCAGACCAGTAGTTGTCGTGCCGTGGAACGCGATCGTGTTCCTGTCGGTTGAACATGCGATTGACGCGTTCCTGGCTGGTTAACGTTTGGTTGCTTGCTGTGAACGGCGCATTCATACCGCGCCTCCCCGGTCGACGTATGACGGGCTTAGCCCGTCATTACGTCGGCCATGTGTAGAGTCGTTCCGTAGTTCACCCGTAACGGACGTTATGCGGGTACAAGCTCGCGCACGCATTCAACCGCACTGGCTGCATCCGCGGCAAACCCGTCGGCGCCGATCTGGTCGGCAAACTCTTTCGTGATCGGGGCGCCACCAATAACCACCTTCACGTCGTCCATGCCTTCGGCCCGGATGGCGTCGATGATCGTCTTCATGGCCGGCATGGTCGTGGTCAGCAACGCGGAAATGCCAACTACCTGCGCCTCGTGTTCGCGAATCGCTTCAACGAAGCGTTCCGGTGTGACGTTGGTGCCCAGGTCGACGACGCCGAAGTTGGCGCCCTTCCACATCATGGCGACCAGGTTCTTGCCGATGTCGTGCAGGTCGCCCTGGACGGTGCCGATGACGCAGTTGAATTTTGGCTTGATCCCGGCCTTGACCAGTGACGGTTCGAGAACCGACATGGCTTCCTTCATGGCGCGGGCGGCGATGAGCATTTCAGGCACAAACACTTCGTTACGTTGGAAGCGCTTACCGATGTCGTCCATCGCCTCGACCATGGCATCGAGAACCTGCTCGGGGTCGTCACCGCGCTCCAACGCAGCGGTGGTCAACTCGCGGGCACTGTTTCGGTTGCCGGTTTTGACGGCTTCGGTAAGTTCTGGAAGAGCGGACATGACAATCTCCTTGATATATTAAGAGCTTTAACTCTTCTTATAGTATACTATCGTTCATGGGGAGCGGTTAGCAAGGCCTTGTCAGCAATAGTGGAAATTTTTCTCGCAAATTTTTGATTATGGGGCCTTGGCAAGAGGAGACAGAAAATGGGTAAGAACGGTCAGGCCGATGCCCTTGACAATGCGAATAAGCCGACCCTGGCGGTCGTGACCTGTGCGGTACTTGAAGAAGAAATTGCCCATTTTGTTCGGTCCCAGCCGCATATTCGTCACGTGGAAGTGGTCGAGCAGGGGTTGCACAACGAGCCGGACAAACTGCGCGAGCAATTGCAGCTGGCAGTCGACCGCGTGGAAGCGAACCATCCGGTCGAGGCGATCGTGCTCGGGTACGGCCTGTGTAGTCGGGGGATTGAAGGCGTCCACACTCGACGCTGCAAGCTGGTTGTTGCGCGGGCGCACGACTGCATCACGTTGCTGCTGGGTGACAAGGAACGATACGCCCAGTACGTCGCGCAACACCCCGGGACATACTGGTACTCCATCGGCTGGAACCGCCACGCGTTGATGCCCGGCCAGCAACGCTACGAGAAATTGCTGAATGAATACCGTGAAAAGTATGGCGAAGACAACGCGGAATTCCTGATGGAAAGCGAACAGCACTGGTTCAAGACATATGATCGGGCAACGTTTGTCGATCTGACTGTAGGACAGACCGATCACGATGTTGAGTACACAAAAGAATGCGCGGATTGGCTCGGATGGCGTTATGACTATCAGCGCGGCGATCCGGATCTGATACGGGCAATGCTTGATGGGCGATGGGATGAGCAGCGCTTTGTTGTCCTTGAGCCGGGCCAGACGGTGCGTATGACCGCGGATGAACGCGTGATCGAAGCTGTTGCAGTAAACGAAGGTGATACCAAGTCATGAAAAATGACATTCGACTACACGTGGAAACCCAAGAGGGGGAGCGCGTCATTCGCGTGTCGCCTCAAGAGCAGCACATGGAATTGACGGAACTGCTGCGGCGCAACGATGTGCCTTTGAATACCCGGTGCGGACAGCGCGGGCTATGCGACGGCTGCATTGTGGAACTGCTTGACGGTGTATTGATCGACACGGCTTCAGGTGAACGCGCACAACATAATGGCCAGGTCACCGAACTGAAGGCATGCCAATACACGCTGGCAGAGGAGGCCGCGGATGTTCGGCTGAAAGTGCCGCCTCGGTCGACGCTCGGTCACAAGCCGTCCGTGCTTTCAGATTTTCGCGTGGACATTCCTGTTGCGCGCATGCCGCTGGGTGATTCAGATGAACGCCCGATCGGCATTGCGATCGACGTGGGGACGACGACTGTCGTGGTCCTGGCCGTGCGCCGCACGGATGGTGAGATTCTCGGCAAAGCAGCCGGATTCAATCGCCAGATGGACTATGGGGACGACGTGCTGACGCGCATCAATTTGTGCCTGACCGATCCGCCGATGGTCAGTCGATTACAGACGGCACTGACTGAGGACACAATTGCGCCGCTGATTGACGAAGCGATTGAGCAGGCTGGCGCGACTGCTGACGACATCGCGTGCGTGACCGCGGCCGGCAACACAACCATGTTGCATCTGTATGCCGGGGTGAATCCGGGATCGTTAGGCTACGCGCCGTTCACGCCTGTCTTCTTGGAACATCGCGAGCTTCGCGATATCGAACATAGCGCGAAGGTGACGACCGGCGCGGCAGCCGAACCGGCGCCGCTTCACCTGTTGCCGAGCGCCGCGGCATACATCGGCGCGGACCTGACCGGCGGCATCTTCGCAAGCGGTCTTGCGTATGACGACGGCCCGAGCCTGCTGGTGGACATCGGCACCAACGGCGAAGTGATCGCCCGTTTTGATCAGCACCTGATCGGCTGCGCCACTGCTGCCGGCCCGGCATTCGAAGGCACCAAACTCGCGTGCGGCATGCGTGCCACTGAGGGCGCCATTTCTCACGTGCGTGTGATGGATGACTCATTGACCTTTGAGCTGGACGTGATCGGTGACGGCAAACCGATCGGCATCTGCGGTTCAGCGTACATCGACCTGTTGGCGGAACTGCGCCGCGTGAACGTGCTGTTGCCCACCGGCCGATTCAATCGCGATCACGCCAGCGCGCAGACCGGCCAGATGTATCCAACTGAATGTGGCTACGCGTTGCGTATCGTCAAGGGGCTGGGTGGGCGCGACATCACCTTTACTGAGCCGGATGTCGTGTCACTGCTGCAGGCCAAGGCCGCGATTGCCGCCGGAATCGTCACGTTGTTGGACCGACTGAACATCGGCACCAGCGATATCAGGACATTGAACCTCGCCGGTGGGTTCGGCATGCATCTGGATATCAACAACGCAATCGCGTGTGGCCTGTTGCCGGACTTTGAGCCGAGCCAGATCAAGCTGGTCGGCAATACATCACTGGCGTCAGCCTATCTGGCGTTGCTCGACCGTAACGTCATCGGCGAACTGAGCCGAATCGCGCAGCAGCTTGAGTCCATCGAGTTGAATCTCGAAGAAACGTTTGAATCGAACTTTATTGATCAGTTGATGTTGGTTTGAACGTTCTAAATATTTTTGATCTGTATGTTGCGAATCCGGTACTTCCCGCCGGGCGTCATATTGCGCATCGCGATGTGTCCGCCGGTGAGCGTGTCGGGCTTATGATCCACGACAGTCAGCAGCAGATCGTCTTCGAGATAAAGGCTGATCTTGGGCGTTTCAAAGACCGCGCGATAGCGATAATACTGATCCGTTCCTGATGCCGGCTCGTACGCACTGCAAAGCAGGCTCCATGTGTTCCAGGTCTGCCAGCGCGCCATCATTTCCGGTGACCGGTCGCGCAGGTCGACGTCGGCAAACTGCTCGGCGTTCGGGCCGCCGATGCGGCGCACGTTGGCGCTGGACGCGTTGGGCTGGATGTCGCTGGTCACGTGGGCGGCTCGGTTGAAGCCGATGGTATACGCCTCCATGTCGCCGCGCGCGTAGTCGTTGTACTCTCCGGCACGCGGGGTTTCGGGAAGTGACTTGCCACGCCAGTTGCGCGCGCTTGCCAGCAGCAGCATGGCGCTGTTTTCGACCATGACCTGGTTTTCAAAAGTGATTTCCACGTTGCCTGCCGCGACATCCGGGCACCAGAGCGTGAAGGGCGTCTCAACGCTCACTTCCCATTCATCGTCGCCGATGCGCTCAATGGTTCCCTTGCCGTCGGCGGACCAGTTTTCAAGATTGGTGTCGTAACTCATCATTTGTCCTTTATTGCGTGTAAAGGGCGTAAACGCGGGGCGAATCGACGTCCGCGCACGCACAGGCCCGGCTGGCTAATTCAATGACCGGCTGTACCGTCCGACCGGCCAGTCGAGCGACATCGGCGCCGGGCCACTGCACGCGGCGTTGCAGCCCATCGCGTGTGATCGCGCGGCATCGCTTCATGGAAAAGCCCGGCAGTATCCGTCCGGTCTTCACGTCGCGCAGTTCCATGCGCACCGTTTGCGCGCGCGATACGTGTGACACGTTCATCAACATCTTCGGACGCTGTGGGAGCGTCATCGGTTTGAGCGTGACAATCCCTTTGAGCGGGCGCGGCGTGTGGTCGTTGTTGACGTGAAGCACAAAGTAGCCGAAGCGATCTCGATCGATCATGGCGACACCCAGGCCGCGGCGCCCAGCACCTGCGTTGGTGTTGCCATGATCACCGCCGTGGTAGTACATCAGTGTTTGTGTGTCGGTTTCGCACATGGCCTGCTGGCGCACAAACTGGCAGTCCCAAGCGCCCATGTCGCCGCGACGGATGTATTCATGGAATGGCCAGACCATGCGGAAGTCGTAGCCGGTTGAACTGACGGCCAGACCCGTTGACGCGACCTGTGCGTAGCGCTCTATCACGTGGTTGCCGTATAGAAAGCCGTGCAGCGCGAGCATAGTCGGTCCCTTGCGCGCGCAGACGAGGTTGACGTGTGATTGCACCCACGGGATGTTCTCAAACTGGGTTTTACCCAGCCACCGGGCGTATGTCATCGTCATGTGATCCGGCAGCGCGAACGTGAAGCCGGGAATCTTTGCTGCCGCTTCATTGTCGTAGGTCACCCAACCTTTCACCTTGCGGTAAGCGATGTCACTGGTACGGCTGACCATCTGAGAGCCGATGAACATGCCGCCGTCGAGCCCGCGATGTGGCGTGGGTTCCTCTATTGACTCATCGATCATCAGCGCATCGTGGGTGGGGAGTTGCCAGTCAAACCCGTCGCGGCTGCGCGCAAGACCCCAGACAAACCAGCGCATGAATTGATGTTGCTTGGCTGCGTTGTGGCTCAGCGGATACTTGGCGCGCACGCCGGGGTTGAAGTCAGCGTCGGTCGCGGGCTTGAGTACAACACATTTATAGGGAAATTCGCTGTCGACCGGGTCGTGCATGATTCTGCAGGCGCGCACGTCGTCGCGGTCTGTCACGATCACCTGGTTACCGTTCGCCGTGGAAATACGCTTTGGCTTGAAATGCACCCCGTCGTCAGATTCGGCGTAGGCGAAGCCGAACATTTGCGACTGGCGTGCCGGCGCGCCGTACCACATGCGATACACACCGCCTTCACGTCGTACGCACCACGGCAGCGTGCCGACCGGCGTCATGTTCTTGCCGCGCACACGAGCCGCGCCGGCTTGGCGATCAACCGGGTTGCTCGCTTGTTTGTATGGTTCTGCCCGCACCATCGAGCAGCCTTCGGCCGCTTCGACGAGTTCAAGGTCGACCATCAGATACGCATGTTCCTGCCAGATCATATTGCCGATTCCTTGTCCTTAAACAGCCAGTCGTTGTTGGCCGGGCGATCGAACGTCAATGTTGCGTAGTGCAGGCCGGCGGCCGCCATTTCCGGTTCGGTTGGTCGCGGTGCGCTAGAGCCGGGGCCGGTCGTTTGGCTGATGGCGATTGTTCGGAAGACAAGCTTCTGTTCATTGCCCTGCGGGGAGCAGAGTTTCGACATGTCTACAAAGGGGTTGACCAAAGGCAGTCCGGCCTTCGCGGCGTCGAACACAACGCGCGGCTCGCCGTAATCAAACGTTTGGGGATCAACGTCGATCGCGTATAGCGGATTGCGTTTATGCCCGTGGGGTGACAGGTTCTGGTCGTTGCAGAACAATCGTAGTTGCCCATCCGCGCATCGGTAACTGTGGCGTGGCCCCCAAGTACCGGGACGCAGTGTCGGCTCACCCAGCCCGGCGAACAGGTCTTCCGTGCGGTACCAGACGGTGCTGCCGTCAATGGCGTTGGACCGGGCAGCCACCACCCAACCGTCATCCCATCGGCTGATGCTTGTCTCGCCAATCGCGCGTCCGGGGATCAGGTGTAAGTCACCCACGCGTGTCCACTCGTACAGACCCGTGTCCGGATTCCATCGATACTCGATCGGCGCGATCTGGCCATGGCCATGGCGTCCGGATACTTCGTCCAGTGCGAGTGTCGCGCATTCGCACCAGGTCTGGCAGGTGTCGTCTGCCGGCACGGGCGGGGTCATGGCGTGATTCATGTATCCACCCGGGCCGGATGCGCAGAAGTGATCTTCGCTGTCGTACCCAACCTGCATCAGTGTCTGGCGGGGTTGAAGAATTTCGATGTCATCTTCCGTGTCATTGAGACGAAACTGAATCCATTCAATGCGCTGATACTTAAGTGTCCGCTGCTTGTCGGCTTCCATTGTGCCGTCACCACTATCACCGCGCGGCACGAGCACGCCTTCCTGTTCCAGCATCGCGCGCCGATAGGCCTGTACGGCGAAGACGTTGGCATTGGGATAAGGTTTGCCGTTACGCAATGCATCTTTTGGGACACCGAACGCCATCGGCATGCCGAATACTTTGCGTAGCGTTTCGCCGCCCGGCTCGGGTTGCCAGCCGCTTTCCGCCGGCATCAGCATGCCTTCACGCAGCACCGGCCCATCAGGCGCGCCATCGCGTATCTGGTAGATGACACTGTGCACCGCGTCCCAGCTGCCGATGTCCAGTGTTGCGAAGAACACGCCCCAGCGGTCGCGGCTGAGTCGAATCGCGCCATTGCCGTGTGCGGGGATGATGTTGTCCCGCTTCTGTTGGCCGGCAATGGACGTATCGAGAACTAGCGGCCCTTCGTAACGGATATCCGTCAGCATGAATCGCTCCAGTCGATCTTGAATTCCGCAGTTAGTGTTTTCATTTTTTCGTGAGTCTGGAAACGAATGTGACGGAACGGCTGGTCGTCGTTTTCGTTGGAATATGCCCATACCACATCGGTATCGGCGATGGCCGCATCAAGCGGTGTTTCCAAAGCATATGCTTTGAGCGTCAGCACATCATTTCCATCAGCGATGCGGTAATGCCCGCTGCTGAGTGTATCGATGGTCCGCCGCGCATAGGTTTGAAAATGCCAACTGTATTCGTGTTCGATGTCGCTGACGACGATATCACGTACGATCAGCCCATCGGGTTTAAGAATGAACTCACGGTCGTAGCGGATGAGCTGTGCCGCGCGGTCGTAGGCCGGGTCCAACCGCATGCGCACGTATGCTGTCTGATCCTGTTCGCTGTACCGCGCCGCTTCAATGCAGTGCGTGCGTAATGGCATGTCTGGAATGCCCATCGAGTAGTTCAGGTCGCCATATTGGCCCTTGCCGTCGATGTGTAGCACGCAGCCGAGATCAGATCGTTGCTGATAGCCGCCTTCGGCAGTGAGTAATAAAGTCTGATTGCCGACCGCGACAGTGAAGTGGCCTTCAAGCGGGGCATCGACCGCGCGATCGCAAGGGCAGAAAGTGCGCGTGGCGCTGCTGATCGCCGGCGTGGAGATGCATCGCATGGCGACGTTGACCTGTTTCTGTGGTAGTCGGTAATTCACCAGGCCACTGTCGAGTCGTACATCGAACGGCTCAGGAACCAGCGGGCGTGGCCCAACAGGCGGGTGATGCTCGAACATTGCCAACGCTGTAGAGATCGGACGAATGGGAATTTCTCTGTCACTGTCTGAGTAGTGTTCGACAAGGATTTGTGTCAGACGTGCCGCGTCCGGATCATCATACTTCTCTGCGACAGCGTTGAAGAACCCCCAGCCGGCATAAAAATCCTTGCGGTCGCCGCGCGAGATGACGGTCATCACCTGCATCGTCGGTTCGTGCAGGCGGTTGACGACAAACCGGATCAGTTGCGCGAACTTCGGATCGTCGAAGATGTCGCGCCCGGTGACGTGTTGCAATACCTGCCGCCACGTGACCATGTCATCCATGAACAGATGAATTTTGTGATAGCTGGTAAAAGGCATGCCGCCGTCATTGGGCAGGGCTTCGATCACGCGCTGCATGCGATTGGCAACGAAGGCGAACCATCGCGGCGCATCGTCGCATTCGCCGAACATGTTGGCCGCTGCAACGCCGAATCGGCCGATCGAGCGGTGGCCGTGGTCCTGAAGCAGCGAGCCACCCCAGTAGTCTTCTGCGAGCAGCATTGCGTCGTAGAAGAAGATCATCTGTTTGATGAGGCGTTCGTGCAGTGCGTCGTACAGGTTTGCATTGCGCAGTGCGTCGCGCTCCCAGTGCAGGATGAATGTCAGTGGTTCGATGCGTTCGGCTGCGCTCATGTCGCAGTTGTGGCCGTAGCCGTCTTCGAATGGATTGCCCCACGCTTTCATGTCGAGCAGGCCGCGCACGCCCTGAAGAAGATAGTCCAGCGCTTCGTCGTCTCCCTCGGCCAGATGTGCATAGGCCAGCAGCGGCAATGCTTCGGCGCCGTACATTGGCGAGTGTTTGACGATGTCGTTGTTCTTGACCTTCTGCGTCGGCACGTTGTATTGCGCTTTGGCCGATGCGATCAGTCGCGGCATCAGTTTCGTGTAAGGATTGTTCGGTGCGTGAACCGTTGCGTGCCACTTCTCCCAGATGCGTTGGTCTGCCTGATCTTTCGCAAGGTTCCTCAGCGGCGGCGTGGCGTCAGGGTCCTGCTCGTAGGCTCGCGCCAGTTGCAGTTGCACACACGCCAGCCCGGACACATCGTTGTAGGGCTCCCAATTGACCTGAACTGCACCATGCTCGCGCACCTCAAAACAGACATTGACGTTCAGCCGTTTTGTCGCCATGGCTTGTGGACCGGGTCGCGCAGGCATGGCCAGACCCAGCCGGCGACCATTGACTGACATCCACCAGGCCGGCAGCAGCGGTTCGTTGTGGCTGCGCAGGTCAAAGTCCCACGGCCCGGTACGCTGTCCCTTGTTTTCATAAAGGTCAAGATTCAGATAGAGACGCGACCAGTCGAACTCGCGCGCATCCAGCCGCGCGGTGAGCCGATAGATACCGGGCTCGAGCGTCACATCAAAATGCAAACCGCCGTCACTCGATTGCACGTCGACGTATTCAGCGGCACCGGCCAGGTTCAATAGTTTGGGTGTTTTCACGGTTCGTGTTCACTTACATCTGTTGGCGTCGGCAAATCGCGTCAGCAATCAATACTGACTGGCGGCTGTTATTCAGATTCGGTTCCGGTACGCGCCCGGCACGCACTGCTTCGAAAAACGCCTCGTTTTCATCATAGAAGCCGGACAGCACGATTTCCGGGTCATCCATATCGCCTGATATTTGCGCGACGCGCTGATCGTCCATGTAGTGACGGACGGTGCCGGGCATGTCGTGGCTGTTCCACATAGGTACGTTTGCTTCCAGTGTGTGGCCGTCGGCCTGAACAGTGGCGCGCTCAAAGATGCCGCCCGCGCACGGGTAGCAGCGAAAGCGAGCGCGGATGCCGGACGCCGTGACACCTTCCAATACGATATTCACCGCCGGCGCTGCGCTCGCAATCGGCTGGTAGGACAAATGGACTTCGGCAAAATCGCCAACAAGAAATCGAATCGCATCGATGCCATGGATGGCCGTCATGGAGAAGTCCGGCTCCGTTCGCTTATTGCGCACCATCAGGTAATCGATGTCGTGAACATCCAGATTGGCGATCTGTTTTTTCAGTTCAACCAGCGCGGGCGCGAACCGGCGGTTAAATGCCACCATGGTCGGCGTATCGCCGGCCGCTTCAATCAGTTTTTCCAGCTCGGCCGGATTGGTGCCCGGCGGCTTTTCAATCAGAAGCGGGGTGCCGTGGCGAAGAATGCGGCAACCCATTTCGCAGGTCAGCGCAGGGGGTGAAACAAGGCATACCGCATCGGGCTTCTCACGTTCGAGCATGACATCCAGGTCGGTATCAAATCGCGCAAAACCGAAGTCGTCAGCAAAGGCACGAGCCTTGTCGTCATCGATATCGCAACAGGCCGCTAACTCTGTTTGGGGAAACTCTTTTGCGTAGCGTGCATACGACGCGCCATGCGCGCGCCGAGCGTGTCGGCCGCAGCCGATCGAGCAGATGCGAAGCGCCATTCAAACTCACTCCTGTGGCCGACTCGGCCTGATGCATAGTAAAAAAGCATAGCGACAGATTGATATATTTCAATTGTGGTAGGCCGACAGGATTGGGCAACTGGGATTCCCCAGGGAAGATTCAGACCAGTTTTTGCAGATTCAGGCAATTGAGCGTGGCCCACATCCTTATACGATCGGTGCAACGATTCTCAACATCAGGCTTCACCATCATGACAGACCGCAGCCCTAAGGACACCGCGAAGTCGGCGCTCGCTGATACCTTACTGAGAGAGGGATTCTGTGTGGTGCCTGACGTTCTGACGCCCGATATGGTCGCAGCGCTTAGCGCCGCCACGGATCGCGTGATTGACGCGATGGATACGCAAGAGCGAGAACGTACCGGCAACCAGGGCATTGTGTTTCAGATGATTTACCAGGAGCCGGCCTTCCAACAATTGATCGCATGGCCTGCCGCGCTGGCGGCGCTGGCAGGCTTGGGTTTCTCATCGCCGCGCTACTGGTCCGGCTACATTGTTTGCAAAGAGCCACATACACCCGCTGCTACATATTGGCATCAGGACTGGCCCTTCTGGGATGAGTCGATCAGCCGTGAGATCGAGCCGTGCCAGACTTTCTTAATGTACTATCTGTCGGACACGACCATCGACAACGGCTGTCTTCGGGTTATCCCGCGCACGCATATGAAGCGTATTCCGCTCCACGATCAGATCGGCGCACACGATGACAACACCACGCGCTTTGCCGACCCCGCGACTTCGCCGGCTTATGCAAACCATCCGGAGCAGATCAATGTCGAGGTGAAAGCGGGTGATCTGGTCGTGGGTGACGCCCGGTTGTTGCATTCGGCCAACGGCAACAACACCGAATCGCGTCGGAGTAATCTCGTGCTGTGGTTTTTGCCGCGATACGATCAGATGCCTGACGCGCTCAAGGCTGCTTGTCAGGCGCGATTGTTCGTACCGCCGCCGGTCAGTTTGCCTGAGCAGGAGCGGGTGTTGATCGAACCGTTGCTGCCGGACTATGACGGTGACGCGACGCCGAGCCGATGGAATCGTGTGCCGGGCGAGCATCTGTTGGCCTGAGTTAACAGCCGCGACGTGGTCAATTCATAGGTCAGTTTGTTGCAGTTTGATGATGTTCCATAGACGTGCGGCGCTGAATCACAGTGACAGGAAAACGTACCGGAGAGGGGCCGCCTCGCGGCTGTCAAGTACAGAAGACTGAAACGAAACGTTTGATTAGTGCGATGGTTTTAGCGAAATCTCTGCATTGGCGAGCATAAACCACCAGCCGTCCAGGCGCTGGGTGCCTTGGTAAGTGTTGCGCAGTGTCATCGTGTTCTCACCTTCACGAAGCACGCCATCGGGAATGGTGAACGTGCGTTTGGACCAGCCTTGTTTTACAAAGCCGCAGTCGCCGGTGTGGATGACGGTGTCATTAATACGCAGTTCGATTTGCGCGGTCGGCGGCAGATCATTTTGCGAATCTTGACCGTCGATGACCATTTTTAGTTCACCTTTGGGAGCCGTATCGAGTTTGAATGTGGCCGTTGCGCTGGAAGGCCGGGGTGCTCGTGGTGCATAAACAGCAACCGCGTCCTTCGGCGGCGAGCAGAACCAGTTGTATTTGGGCGCGTAGTGGCCGCCACGGAAAGCGTCGGCGGGCAGTGTGACGCGGTTCGCTTCAACGATGGCTTCGCCTTTGGCGCTGTCTGCCCGTTTGGGGGCTCGCGCTTCCTTGCGATCTTTCAAAAGAAGATCACGTTCCTTTTCAATGCGCTTGGCTAAGGTCTTGTCGTCGCCTGCTGCGGCGAGTGCATCGTCGAGATGTTTGAGCAACATCTCACCTTCCGGGCCATCATGAAACGCGGCCGGCATATGGCCACCGTCATGCAGCCCACGGCCGTAGCCTTTGGCGAGTTGTTCTTCAACCACGGCGAAGTATTGCAGGATGTACGGCGCAGCCTTGCCGTAGTATGCCTCGACGAAGTTGCGAATCAGCACATCAACGTCCTGCTCCGGGTTCCACTGTAGTCGTGCGACCACATAGGTGAACAGACGATTAAATGATCGCGGCTGTCCGAGCAGGAATATGCCGCGTACATCATGCTTGGCATACCACTTGACCTTTTCGCCCATGGTCTTCCACGAGGGGCAGAAGCCGAGGTTGTAGTCATAGATACCGAGATTCTTACCGGCGACTTTTCGCCATCCAAGGAACTGCTTGAGCGCCTCGTCGTTTAGAGGATGCGTCAGATGATGCGCCATGGAGAGATTGATGCCCCAGTAAGGGCAGTAGAGCATGATGACATTGGATTCGACTTTTTCGCGCAGGGGCGGATCATCGCTGCCGGTGTAGGCCAGCATGAGCAGTACTTTGTCGGGGTACTTTTCTTTGACTGCGCGCGCGATGTGGTTGCCCCAGACGAGCAGGCGGTCGGCATACACGCCTTGCGATTCATCCATGGCAAGGCAACTGTCGCACTGGCACCAGTCGTGTCCGTCACCCTGTGCGATGAAAAAGTAGACCCGATCCTGCTGGCTGCCAATCCATTGCAGGGTGCGTTCGGTGCAAAGTCGTACGACTTCCGGGTTGGACAGGCACAGATGCACGTAGCCGTCGGAGTCACGCGTGACGCCGCGCGTGCCGTTGTGCCGTTTGGGATAGTACTGCGGGTGCGACTTGAGGTACTGGTTGCGGGGAACGAACAGGCCGGCGGTGTGGTCGATCCACATTTTGACGCCCAGTTCGCGCCCGGGAATGCGCGGATCGCCAATCAGGTCCGGCGGCGTGCCGCGCAGTTGCCAGCCGATGCCGCGGCGAAATTCGATGGCCGGCTGGTCGATGGTCGTGTGATCTGCGATGAGGGTGTTCTCAAGTTTCGGCACGACCTGAAGTTCGGGAGCGTAGAAGTGATACCCCAATTGTTCAAGCCAGGTATAAACGGCGTAGACCGTACCCCAGTCGTTCGTACCTGCTAATGCGACGCGACCGTTCTTCACGCGAATGATAAAGCCGTCGATGTGGGCGCCATCGAACTCATCCATGTTGATCATGCCGCCGGCTGCTGCGCTTGCGCGCCCTACAAAGATGATGTTCTTTGTATCCGATGCATCTTTAACGATCGGCAGCTTGGCGCCGAGCATCCTGGTCAGATGTTGTTGCAGGACGTTTGCGGCGCGCTGTTCGCGCTTCGTTGCGTGGTTGCCGACCAGGATGGCCGTCAGATCGCGCAATTGCGTTTCTGCCTGCGCGGGCAGGCCGATCATGGTGAGGGCGGCGATGAACACGATCATGTAACGATGTAATGGCATGGTGTGTTTACTCCGAAAAGTCGCGGCGACCTTCGCGCAACAGGCGGGACGTGTCAGTCAGCGGGTTCCACAGAAGTTGGCTAATGACGTAGGCGCCGAGTGGTGACCGCTGTGCAACAGCCAGTGCATCACTTGGTGGTTCTGTTGCGCCATTTCGAGCGGCTTGTTTGATCAGGTCGGCAGCCGCAACAATTTCATTCTCATTTGCAGTTGAATCGACAATCGGGCCCGGACGATAACTGAACCACGGCTTGTCAATCACATACAGCTCGTGCAGCAACCCGCGATGGCCGGCGTGCAGTTCGCGGACGGCAACTCGGCCTCGCGCATCCACCACAACGTCGTAGTCATTCAGATAGCGGATGACGCCTTGCATGACGTTGCCGGCGATCACCGCCCGGCCGTCGCGCACGTCAATGACGAAGCCGTCGTCACCTGCAAACTTGCGTTGCCGGGCGTCCGGTATGGTTGAACTGATTGTGATGCAGTTATTCGCACCGCTGCCCTTGCGCACCGGCAGCTTCACGTGGAACAGTTTCTGGAGCGTTTTCTGCAACAGTGCTGCAGCCTCGGCAGAATCACCGTCAGCGTGAATGGCGTAGATCGGTGTCATCGTGGCGTGCGGCATGAATGATCGAAACTTGATACGCCCGCCATGAAACTGTCTCCAACGCGAGCCGGTGGGGTGGTCGAACCGTTCACCGCGCGTCTTGTACAGCACGTCCGGCGCTTCAGACCCAGTGATCAGGCCGGGCGAGGTTCGGTTCGGACGAAACTGGCTTAACCAGATCGCACTCTGGGAACGAGGCAGAGCTTTTACTTCCGGCAACTGGTTGCTGCATCGCATCCCGAAGAACACAATTTCTGCGTCATTCGCCTTGTCGCGGCTGACAGGGCTGAAACGAAAGCCGACTCGTTCCACTTGATGATTCCATTTTTCGCGATCGAAGTACGCATTCTTCATGAAGTGTCGCAGGTCCATGCGCAGGATTTGTTCGCCGGGATGAACAAGGAAGCTTCGAGATGCACCATGCATCACCACCTGACATGCGACGGGCGCCGATGCGGCCAGGTGAAACTCGACGAACCAACAGCCACTGGCATCGATCGGCTCGGCAAAGCTGCGTTCGGCATACAGCAGGCCGGCGTGAATCTGCTGGCCGAGGCTGTTGGCCATGGTGGGCAGCTGACTCATGGGCAGCGTCACGCGCACGCCGCGCAGTTCTGTGTTGTCACCTGCGCGCACCGTTGCCGGTTGCGGCGGCAGTGAGATCGCTTCACTACCGTCCGTGAGCCAGCTCGCGGTTTCGTCCGGCTGATCGAAGGTGACTGTCACCTCGATCGGTGCAACTTCGTCGGTTATATGTCGGGCGAGTTTTTCGAGCTCTTTGCGCGCCGTGGTGATGGCCGTTGTAATGCGCTTCTGTGTTCTTTCATCTCCCTGCGCCCCGTTGGCTTGAGCCTTGTCCAGCAATGCGCCTGCTTTGTCGATATACGCGCGGTGCCTGCCCCACGTAACGTCGTGGATCATGTCACGCTGAATGGTTGACTCACGAAGGGCGTGGTAGGCCGCCATGGGTTCGGCAGCCGGGCCGTAGTAGCCGTCCATGAACTGGTCATGCAGGGTCTCGACATCCTGAAACGGATTCCAGAGCAGGCTCGCGCACACCCAGACAAACAGCGGGTCCTTCGGCGGGGCGTTCATGTACACCCACTTGGCGCCGTGGCGCGCCCAGAACTTGATGCGGTCAGCCGTGCCCTGTCGCCAGTTGCCGTAGATGTAGTCGTACACGCCGATCTGACCGGGCGCGGTCATGGACCACGACAGGAATTCGTCCATGGCGGTGATGTTCAGCGGATGGGCCCAAGTGACGGCCGACGTGCCACGCGACGTCCAGACCCATGGCGCGTACAGTGAAACGACATTCGGCTCCGGCTTTACTTTCACCGGCGGCTTGACGTCGCGGATATACGCAAACGTCATCAATGTTTTGTCCGGATGCTGCTTGGCTGCGGCGCGGGCAATCGGATTCACCCATTTAAACAGGCGATCGGTTGTGTAATAAGGATGCAGATCCAACGCGCGGCAGTTATCGCAAAGGCACTGTGCGGAATCGCCTTCCGTAATCGCAAAAAGCTGCCGGTTGTCCTGCATCGACATCCATTTCATAGCACGGTCGACCATGATGGAACGGACAGCCGGATTGCTCGTGCAGAGCGTGGCGGTCGACGCGGCCTTGGGTGCAGGACGCGAGCCATCAGGACGCTGCGCGAAGTATTCCGGATGTTTCTCGTAGTAGAGCGACTTCGGTACCAGGTAGCCGGCGGTGTGGTCCCAGCCAAGCCAGCCGTCGTATTTCACGCCTTCTTGGTTCGCCGCTTCCTTGGCAGAACCGAGGCTGTATTTGCGCAACGTTGTGCCGCAGACACCGCGATCGAGATCGCCACGGCAGTCGCGGAATTCAAAGTAAGGTTTGTCCTTCACCGTGGTGATCGGTAGTGACGGGTTGGAAGTATTGGGACGAATAAAATTCTGGCCGGGATATGTTTTTGCGCCGGCCATGCGGAACAGTCGCCATACCGCGTAGCTGGTTCCCTGTGGTCCGTAGCCTGCGAGCGCCACGGCACCGTCTGTTACGCGGATGATGTAGCCGTCAGTGCGCACCGACTCGAGTTCGTCAGCAGTGACCAGCTTGCAGGCCTCTGCCAGTTCGCGCCCCAGCACGATAGCCACGCTACCCTTGGCCGGACGTTCTTTTTTGATCGGCGGCTGGACGTCGAAGAGATACTTCAGATAGGCGCGCAGCCCGTAGGCGAGTCCGCCATAGGTATCCTCCTGGCCTGCTGGATAGCAGATCGCATCGATCCGATCGAGCGGCAGTCGGTCTTCGCTGAAGGCGCTAGTCCCTGTCAGTGCGGTAAGCGCAATGACAGTCAGTATTCGGATTGTTGGATGGTTCAAGGTCAGCAAGGTTGTGCGTTTTCAATGAGTCCAAGCAGTTGTTGGACAGTGTCGGGGTGTTGTGCTGCCACACTTTGTTGTTCTGCCGGATCGTCTGTCAGGTTGAACAATTCCTGCGACGGTAGATGTAGTTTCCAATCGCCATGTCGCACCGCCTGTAGTTGTCGGTTGTTGTAATAAAGGAAGTGTCGGGAGGTTTCGGGTGAGTCTGGTTTCAGCCACGCATTGCCGATGTCTTCTCCATCGAGCGTTTGGTCGGCTGGCAGTGCAGCGTCGGCGAACTTTGCAAGCGTCGGCAGCAGGTCCAGGTGAGACGTTAACTGGGAACTTGTTGACAGCGCTGGAATCGCGCGCGGCCAACGAATCACGCAAGGCACACGCATGCCGCCTTCTAATGTGGTGTTCTTGCCGCCGCGAAACGGACCGTTGTCCCCACCGTAGACCGGTTTCGCACCGTGGTCGCTGGTCAGGATGACGATCGTGTCATTCGGCCGATCAAGTGCATCCAGCATTCTTCCCACACATGCATCGATGGTTGCGATGACCGCGCCGTAATCGCCGTTGCGCGACTTGGCGCGCATCGCCTCGGTCGGATGCAGCGGAACGTGTGGCGCGGTCAGTGCGACATAGGCAAACCATGGCTTGGTCTGCTGCTTTATGAATGCGATTGCCGCGTCGGTGAATCGGTCATCGAGCGTCTGTGGGGCCGGTTCGGTCTCAATGACGCGATGATCTTCCATCACCGGCAGCGGTGGAAAATGAAACTCGTCCTGTTGTTTGTGGGACGGCCGCATGTCGTGGCTGTACGGCAAGCCAAGGAATTGATCGAACCCGCGATCGGTCGGCAGGAACGGCGCCCGGTCGCCAAGATGCCACTTGCCAAAACAACCGGTGGCGTAACCGCTGTCTCGCAGCACATCCGCCAGTGTGATCGCATCGCTGTCCAGTCCCGCATCATCGCCCGGCAGCAGAACCGGATAGCGCGGCCCATGGTCCAACGCGTGGCGGTACGGATAGCAGCCCGTCATCAGTCCGGCACGCGAAGGCGTGCAAATGGGCGCTGGCGCGTAATGATCGGTGAGGCGCAGACCTTCCTGCGCCATGGCATCAATGCGCGGCGTGTCATTGACAGTTGACCCGTAGCAACCAAGATCGCCCCAGCCCAGATCATCACAGATGATCAGCAGCACATTGGGTCGCGATCGGTTGTCCGGGGACGGGACAGTCACAGTTGTGCTCCATTGAGCAGGCGGTTGCTGCGGGATGCGTCACAGGTCACATTGAACTGTTTCACGCTTCCGCCTTCAAGATGAATTCTGGTGCGCGACTGGTCTTGTGCATATTCGATAACCACGTCTATGTTGCGCGTCACGTTGGTTGTTTCTCGAACGGTGACCTGAAGCTCAGTCCCGTTACATTCGACCTGTTCAACAACGATGCCGTCAATCCCGAAGGCGCGTTGTGACGCAATATGGATATAGAGTTGGCCGTATTGTTTTCGCATCCATTCACCTGCGACGAGCAGCGCACCTGCGCCCCAGTCAAAGCTGGACCGGATGGCCCGACCGTCATAGCCGAGGTGCGCGAAGTTTTCCGGGGCGAGGCCGACGGGATAAGAGTCGTAGCGGCAGGGATTGACATCCGCGTGTAACGGATCGCAGAGCAATGCACAGGTAGCGCGCAGTGCCGCGATGCCGCGCTCGATATATTCGGGTTGGCCGAGCAAGCGCCCGGCTCGCATGAGCAGGTCACTCATCCACACGCCGCGCGTGTCAGACCACTCGCCGTCGGTGTTCATCACGCCGAAGCCACCGAAGGTGTACAGCGAAACATAAGGCGGGTTCCACACCTGCTGATAAAGGCAAAGGTCGTCAACCGCGCGTTGGGCCCACGGTTTCAGTTCTTCATCACCCGTGATCGCGTAGGTACGCAACAGTGTTTCGACGATCCATGCCAGGCTCAGCGTGTTTTGTACTTCCTGCCGCGTGCGTGTATCGCTGAAGTCCAACGGTTTATCCGAACACGAATAGAACGCTTCGTAGTCGTGATAGCGTCGTTGCGGCAGGATTTCATCAATGTAGTAACGGGCACTGCGGTGTAGTGCTTCAGTCACATCCTCGTCGGCTTCGTGTTCGGCCCACTCGGCGAGCAGGGCGCTGGCCGCGCTGGATTGTGCTGTGGATCGTAATAAATCGTGTGGTCGACCGGTCGCATCAACATAGGATGGGAACGAGCCGTCCGCTTCCTGTGAATCCATCAGGAACCGAACAATCGAACGCACGCGATTAACCAGCCGGTCGTCCGCTTCAATATGCTTGTGCCATCGCAGCATCCAGACCGCGGTGTGGCAGGTTGCGGCAATGTCGAAATAGTCACGCCCGGGACTGATCGCGGGAACCGATGACCACCATTGCTGGTCTTCGTAACCGTAAATGGTGGGGATCAGCCCGAAGCCGGTCTTGTCCGGCGCATTGAGCAGGGTTTGCTTGATCCATTCGGCGCGTTGCCGCCAGCGACGGGCGCGGCTGCCTCGCTGTCGCGAAGTGCAGCTGGCGATGCCGAAAGCCGTGCGGAAGCTGTTAAACCACGCGCTGAACCAGATGCTGCGTGGCGGGACTTTGAAATTGGTCGAATCAATGTCATTGCCGTTGATCGAACTGCAATTGCGAAAGCCTGCGCCGCGGTTGCCGTCGGCGAGTGTGAACTCAACGTATTCCGGCGTGTGTTCAATCGACGTAAGCGATCGGTGCGCGTAGTGGCGCAGCGGCCGTTTCTGCGGCAGGGCACTGCGCGTATGATTGCCACTGTATCGCTGCCAGATATGTGACACGGCAGCGCGCAGGCCTTGCGACTCTTTACCGCTGTGAAACATCAGATCATAGGCAAAACTGATCTGGTCGCCCGCATCAAACAGGACCGGCTCATCGGTCAGTTGATAGTAAAGATGCCCGCGCGGCTGTGAATGCGCCAGGCCGATCTCAATTTTAAACCCGCCATGGTCATCCGGAAGCATGACCATATAGGCGGGCAGCTGTCGGCGCGTGTCGGGCGACTGGCCGGTCCAGCAGTGGTCCTTGGTTCCAAGCGTGCTGAACCGCATGGCGGCCAGCACGTTGAGGTCCGGCACGACCGCAACCTGCTCCGCACCTTCGCGAATCAGCGCGAGCGGGCTGCGATACGCATGGTCGGACACCACGTCACCATCCTCAGGGCACAAATGCGGCAGCCAGATTCGATCCGGGCTTTCGAATGCAATGTGGATCACATCGTGAAAGGCACGAAGTGGTATCGGCCGATCGAACGAGAGCTGTTCGGTGACGTGCATGCCCGAATCAGTGATCCGGGTACGTCGCACGACCTTGCCGAATTCGGTCGCAGCAGTACTGACTTGCTCGCCATCGGTTCGATGGCTGTCGCGCCAGTCGAATGAGACGATACTGTCTTCGCTGCGAACGGTGGGGGTGGTGCACAGGCGTACGCCGCCTTGTGGCCCAAGCTGCTGCGGTGTGTCGGCTTTGGGCACCCAACGGGATGTTGGCAATGAGGTTGTCATGTTTATGGATTAACGTGAAGGTCGCGATAGAAGGCGCCGCCGCCTTGATCCTCACCTTTGTATTGGGTGACGTGGCCGTCCATGAATGCAACGGTTGCTGATTCCAGGTGTGTTAGCCAGTTAAAAGGTGACTTGCCGTAGTTGAAGTTGGTGGACGGATAGGGGCTGCGCTGGATGCCGCGCCAGGGCTGGGTGCTGTTTTGCCCGTTAAAAGGGCCGCTCCAGGAGCAGGCGAACGTGAAAATATCGGCTTCAATATCAAATTCGTTTCGCCGACGCACGCGATTTTCACCGGCGCCACCATTGAGGATGGTCCATTTCTGGGTGGCATACACGGTAAAGTTGTTGCGGCTCATTACCCACATGTTGTAAGTGATGCGAATCGAATTAGTGGGATTCGCAGCAACGCTGCGCGGGCTGGGGCAATGAAAGACTGTGCCATCGGTCGCGCTGATTCCGCCGAATGTTCCGGCTTTGCTCGGATCGTAGTTGACATAGGTGGCGATGTGCCGGGCGTAAGAGAAACCACTCGAGTCGTAGCCCCAGCAGAAGTAGTCATCGAAGTCCATGGTATACGTCGTGAGCGCCAGGGTGAGCTGTCGCTGGCGTGAGGCACACTGCGTCTGTTGCGAGGCAGCTCGCGCCGACTGCAGGGCCGGCAACAATATTGATATCAGGATGCTGATAATCGAAATGACGACCAGCAACTCGATCAGGGTGAAACCTCTGTTCTTCTTGGCGGTGTCGATTGCGAGGCGGCGCGTGTTCATGTGCGGCTCCGAGATTTGAAAAGCGGCCAACTGCGACGACCTGGGAACTCATCGGTTGAAAGCTTTATTAATGATACGCGGGGCAAGGGCTTTCTCAATTGACCACAACTGCCATTAGTGGTACAAATCTATCACCATGGATACCCAGCAATTCTGGTGGGCCCGCTTGGATCAGCCGCCCAAGATTGTCGGCGTGGGGGTCAGTAACCGAGGCAATTTGAAGGCCGAAGAACACCGTTATCCCCATATTTTCTGGGGAGTTGGCCTTGTTCGCGGGTATGGCTGGATTCGCTACGAAGACCATGGCTGGCAGTTCGATTTTGGGCCGGGATGTGCTGTAATGACACCTCCGGGCCATACAGTTGTGGTTCATTTTGAGCCGGAATTTCGTAATCACCATTGCCAGTTCAGGTTAGCGACCGATGAGGGCGAGACCAGGCCGATTGCCCCGGTGCTTCAGCTGGGTGAGCGGTTTGATGCGGTGGATCATCTGATGGTGCAGGCGATCGGTTGTTTCGGCACGCAGCCGCCGCGGGCGCGGGCGCTGTTCTGGCAGTTGTTGTGGGAACTGACCGAGGCAACGACCGCCAGTTCGGACCATGCCGGTGCATTGCATCCCGCGCTGCAGCGGGCAATCCGCCTGATTGAATTGCAGATGCATGACAAGATTACGGCCGAGGGATTGGCGCGGCAGGTGGATGTTTCTTACACCACGCTGATTCGTTTGTTTAAGCAGCAATTCGACGAGACGATTGTGGGTTACATTCGCCGCCGCCGCGTTGAGCGTGCCAAAGATCTTCTGGAGCACACGTGGCAGCCGATCAAGGACATTGCCAACGAGGTGGGCATTCCTGATCTGCAACTATTTAATAAAACCGTCCGTCGCATGCTCGGCCAGTCGCCGCGCGCGATTCGGCATCAGGCGCGTTGAGCAGGGCGCTTTATCAGCTATCGACATCCGATCGTTTGGACACGTCGTCACCGGCATGATGCTCGGCAATAATTTTTCGCAGGTCTTTCACAATGCCGGGCTGTTCCTGGGCGCAATCGCAGGTTTCACCCGGGTCCGAAGCGACGTTGTAAAGTTCTTCCTGATCGTCTTTCGAAATGAGCTTCCAGTCACCCAGGCGTGCTGCAAACTCGTTGTGTCGGAGATTCCAATACAGCGGCCGATCCGGAATTGTCGACGTTTCATTGTTCAATAGTGACCAGATATCCTTGCCGTCCCAGTGCGGCTCTTCCGTTGGTTTCAAATCGAGCAGCGACGCGAAGGTCGGCATCCAGTCGACCATATGAACCGGGTGATTCATGCGATGATTGACCGGCAGCACATCGTGCCAGCGCACGAGGCAGGTCGTGTGAATGCCGCCGTCGTACATCTGTCCCTTGCGCCCGCGAAACGGACCGTTACTGCCCATTAAGAGGGTTTCCATCTGCCAGCCGGGATAGAGTGAGACGTCGCCGGGACATTCGCTTGCCGGCACAGCCCCATTGTCTGATGTGAAAACAACAATCGTGTTGTGATACTGATCGGTGACCTTGAGTGCCTCAATCAATCGGCCGATCGCCTGATCCATGTGGCTCGCGTACGCGGCATATCGCTTGAAACCCTCATCGCGCTTGGGGTCGTCATCAAACCGTGTCAGTTCATATTGATCAAGCCAGTCTTCGCGCGGCTTGATCGGCGTGTGCACCGCGGTGAATGGAACGTAGCAGAACCACGGCTTCTTCTGCTCGCGCTCGTGAATCCATTTGACCGCTTCGTCGGCGATCAGATCGGTCACGTGGCCGCGCTCGTTGACCAGTTCGCCATTGCGGTGCCATGTGAACGACCATTCACCTCGCTTGTAGCGATGGGTGTATGGATCGACACCACCGGCCAGGCTGCCGTAGGAATGATCGAATCCGTAGTTGTTGGGTGCGAACTTCGGATCGGACCCCATGTGCCACTTGCCGAACAGGCCTGTTTCGTAATCCGCCTGCTTGAGCATGGACGCGAGCGTCTGGTACCCGTCCGGCAGCACTGGCGGATTGCTCGGCGTAGTAGCGTGCCTTCCGAATCGTCCGGGATGTCGACCGGTCAGCAAACAGACCCGCGTCGGCGTGCAGAGTGGTGTCACGTAATGTTGTGTGAGTTCTGTTCCGGTGCGCGCAAGCCGGTCAAGGTTCGGCGTGCGAATGCGCGAGCCGTGAAAACTGACATCGCCGTAACCCATGTCATCAGCGAGAACGAAAAGAATATTCGGTCGAGCGGTGGGGGTGCTCAAGGCAAGTGTGCTCCGTTGCTGAAAATGTTGCGAACCATACGCCAGGCGAACTTTCGCCGCGTGGAGGCCACTATAGCGTTCTCATTTTGAGTAAGCCAAAGACTGGCCGAATTGCTCTATTTTTGACTACTACGATCCGTGTCTACGTCGCCGCCAACTGCTCATCAGATAGCCGGTTCAACATGGGCTTGTCAGCCATCAGTCGCTCGACATTCTCAAGCAGAATGCGCCAGATGCGCGGCAGATATGTCTGCGTGCTGGCTGAGCCGGAGATGTGCGGCGTCATGATCACGTTGGGGAACTGCCACAGCGGGTGATCTTCCGGCATGGGATAGTGATAGTGCGTGTCCAGGGCGGCGCCTGCGATCCACTTTTCGCGCAGCGCGCGCAGAAGGGCCGCTTCCTGAATCAGCGGGCCGCGCGCCGGGTTCAGCAGCATGGCGTGGCGGGGTAGCGCCTGCAATTCTGCTTCGCCGATGATGCCTTCGGTATTCGGGTTCAGCGGCATGGCGATGATCAGGAAATCGAGATCACTTAGGAATTCGGTTTTCTGATCGGGTGTAAATGCGCGGTCGGGGAGGATGCCTTCTTCATCGCCGGTGCCGGGTTCAAGAAACTTGTTGGGGCGCGGCTTCAAGCCGTCGCGCGTCATGACATGAACGGCCAAGCCGAGCGCTTTACACAGGCGCGCTGTTTGCCTCGCCAGCCCGCCGTAGCCCCAGATGCCGACCACGGAGTCGCGGATTTCGCGCTCGTAGCGCACTTCGCGCACCCACTGTCCCTTGTCCTGATTGCGAATCATGTCGCGCAGGTCGCGCTTGAGATTCACCATCATGGCGATGTTCCATTCGGCAATCGCAATGTCAAAAACACCTGCGCCATTGCAGGCAATGACACTTTTGCCCGGCAGGTCCAGCCCCAGAAGCTGGCTGTATCCCGCGGAAGAAATCTGCACCAGGCGCAGCCCTTTCATCTGATCGAAATTGGTCGGCGGATACGTGCAGAACAGCACGTGCTGCTGTGCGATCAGGTCAACCGGCAGTTCGCGTGAAAGTTCTTCCGGCGCGTTTCCTTCCGCGATGAAGGTGACATTGACCCCATCCATGGTTTTGAGCCGTTCAAGCGATGGCTCATCCGCCCGAACATCAATCAGTACATTAAGCATGTGTCAGAAACCTTGAATCATCGAGCACACGACCCGGTACGCTGTTGAACTCACCACTGCCCGGCTGGAATGGAAAACGATTCTTGACCGCATCGCTGAGCGTAATGCCCAGGCCGGGGGCGGTTGGCGGAAGCACTTTCCCATCTTTCATGGTGAGCGAATCGCCGATCACTTCGCTGTGCAGCGGGCCGTAGTCCGGCGGGATTTCGAGAATGGTGGTATTCGGCGATGCGAAGCCGACGTGAATGTTCTGCATCAGTGAGCCGCCTGCGCCCCACGCGTGCATGGCAACCTTGCGTCCGCGCGCGTTGAGCATGTGTGCGACCTTGACGCATAGTTCCAGGCCGCCGGTCCACGATGCATCGGGCTGGCCGATGTCGAACCCGTCGCAATCCACATACGTACGCCATTCGGATTCGCCGGCCAGGCATTCCCCGCCGGCAATCGGAATCGTCGTGCGCCGACACAGTTCGGTGTAACCGGCGATATCGTTGTAGTGCAGTGGCTCCTCAAAGAAGAACACATCGAATGGCTCCACGGCGCGGCACACTGCAGCAGCGGTATCCACGTTCCACACATCCGCTCCTTCAGGCCGATTGCTCATGTGGCCGTCGAGCATGATTTTGAAATTTTTGTCCGTGTGCGAACGCACGAACTGCATTTTGTCCGCTTCGAAATCCGCAGCGCTGTTACTGCCGTGATCCATTTCCCATAGCGCATCCTCAGACCACGCGCCGACCCCCAGCTTGATGCCGCGAAAACCGCAGGCCTGATAGTGGTCTATTTTGCGCGCGAGGTTTTCTTTCGGGTAGTTGCTCGGCCCGCCGGTGGCGTATGCGTCAAGTGCGTCATACTTTCGGCCGCCGAGCAGTTCGTATACCGGCAAACCAAGCAGTTTTCCTTTCAGATCCCACAGTGCCGCTTCAATCCCATTGAGAATCGTGATGCCCAAGCCATTGCGACACCAGAAGTTTTCGCAGTGGTACATTCGGTTCCAAAGCTCGGTGATGTTGTCCACGTTCTGGTCGAGCAGGATAGATTTGAAGTATTCAACAGATTGCGGGATCAGTTCCGGGCACCGATAGCCGGCGTAGGTTTCGCCGAGCCCGATGTGTTCCGTGTCCGTATGGATTTCAATGAACGCGGCACTTCGAATCTGGCGACATTCACTGAGGAACGGATCGTTGGTGCACGGCCCGGTCAGAAGGACCGTTCGGACATCTGTGATTTTCATTGGTGAGAATCCTGTTGCGATGCTTCCGGGGGGGGGCGATCAGATGATCTTGCCAAAATGTTCCTGGAACTTTTTTCGCGTTTGGCGCAGGTTGCCTGACTCAAGGGCTTCGATAATTTGGCGATGCTGCACGAGCGATTGGATGTTGATTTTCTGCCAGTCCTTTCGGGTGATGTGATTGCGCACCAGAATGGGCAGCGGTGAGCGGCGGTAAATCGTCGCCAGACGCTTGTTGCCGGATAGCTCGACGAGTATTTCATGAAACCGTCGATCGGCTTCGGCCGCGCCGAGTGGATAGTCCATGTCGATCAGGCTCTGATGTTCGTCACACACGCGATGCAGCGGCGACAGGTCCGGCTTGTTCTTCAAGATCAGTTCTGCAGCGCACAGTTCCAATGCGCCGCGCACCTGTCGAATCTCCTCGATCTGTTCATCATCCATGTCCGGGACGAAGTAGCCGGTGCGCGGCCCGCGCTCGATGACCCCTTCGGCTTCCAGCCTTGCAAACGCTTCGCGAAGCGCCATGCGGTTCACGTTCAGACGCTTGGCCCATTCAGGCTCGCGCAGGCGTTCGCCATACGGCAACTGGTCGAGCATCAGCAATCGCCAGAGCTTGCGATATGCGACGTCGCGTTGTGGCTCAGAAGCGTCTTCTTCCGCCGCCTGGTGTTCCTTGGCCTGAATCATATGTTTATTCTATATCTAAATTATGTAAACACAAATTGGATATATATGTTTACTAAAAATGGCGGTATCATACTGCCTTTGTGCGACTTAAGGCTTATTTCAGGAGTGGTTCATGTCAGTCACATTGACCTATCTCGGGCACGCGGGCGTACTGATTGAGGCGGGTGATCAGGCCGTGGCGATCGATCCTTTTTTGACCGGCAATCCCGTGGCAGTGCACAAGCCGGAGCAGATCAAGTGTCAATCCATCGCGCTGACGCATGGCCATCAGGATCACGTTGGCGATACGGTCGCGATTGCCAAGGCGAACGGCGCAATGGTCTATGGCGCGTTTGAGTTATGTAATTTTCTCGCTGAGCAGGGTTGCGAAGTCAGTCCTGGCAACCCAGGTGGCAGGATTGATACGGACTTTGGCTGGGTCGCTTTCACTCAGGCATTTCATTCGTCGTCGTACGACGGTCAGTACATGGGCATGCCGTGCGGCGTGGTGGTGAACATCGGCGGCGCGATGGTTTATCACTGCGGTGATACGGCACTGTTCAGTGACATGAAGTTAATTGGTGAGATTTACAAGCCGGATGTTGCGTGTGTTCCGGTTGGTGATCGGTTCACGATGGGGCCTGAGCTCGGCGCCAAGGCGGCGGAGTTTATCGGCGCGAAGGTAGCGATTCCGGTTCATTACAAAACGTGGCCGTTGTTGGCGCAGGATATCAGTGCGTTTGCGCCTCAAGGAGTGCAGGTGCGTGAGTTGGCGCCGGGGGAGACGTTCGAAATCAGTTGAGTGTCAGGTAACAGGTTCGCTTCCAATGTAAAGCCGCGACCAGTGGTCGCGGCTTTACAAAATGCGCTACGCCGCTTGGTCATGCTGCTGTTCCGCTTCCGGGGGACCGGTCAATGGCAGTTCGATTCGGAACGTGGTGCCTTCGCCCACTTTGCTTTTCACGCTGATGTTGCCGCCGTGGGCCTCAACAATGTTGTGGCTCAGGTGCAGACCCAGGCCGGTTCCCTTGCCAACATCCTTGGTGGTATAAAACGGATCAAAGATGCGCGATAGGGCTTCTTCCGGAATGCCCGAACCGGTGTCAGCGATCTCGATCCACAGGAACTTCGACTCCTGGCCGGTGCTGACGGTGATGGTGCCGCGCGTTTCAATCGCGTGGGCGGCGTTGACCAGCAGATTGAGGAAGACCTGGCCCAGCTTGCCGCCGAAGCAGGGAATCGAATCCAGCTTGCCATAGTTCTGTACGACTTCCGCTTTGTATTTCAGTTCGTTGGTTGCCACGTTGATGGTCTTTTCAACCAGCGAGTTGATGTCTTCGACGCTGACATCCGGACTGTCCACGTGTGAGAAGTCGCGCAGGTCGGCCACGATTTTTCGCACGCGATGAGTGCCGTCGACTGAATCGGTGATCAGGCCTTCCAGGTCTTCCAGCAGGTAGTCCAGGTCAACTTCCTTGCGCGTTTCCATGGCGGCCTTCAACTTGTCCGCTGCCTGGCTGTCCTTGTTGGTGATTGCTTCAATAAAGTCGGTGTACGCCGTGATGACGCGCTTCATGTCCTCAATGTATTCGCTGAGCGTGGTCAGGTTGCTGGAGACGAAGCCGATCGGGTTGTTGATCTCATGGGCTACACCCGCGGCCAGCGCGCCGATCGAAGCCATTTTTTCATTCTGCAGCATCTGGGTCTGCTGTGTTTCAACCTGCTTGCGCAGTTCGCGCTCGCGCTCCATGTGTTTTTCAACGTCATACACGCGCTCGGCCAGCATGTCCCGGCTGGCAAACAGATCGTTCTGCAGGCACGCAATACGGACGTGCGTCCGAACGCGCGCGATCACTTCGGTCTGGTCGGCTGTCTTGGGAATATAGTCCGCGCCGCCCGCTTCGAAACCTTTGACTTTCTGATCGGTCTGACCTTCGGACGTAACGAACAGAACCGGGATGTGCTGCGTTTGCTCATCGGCTTTCAGCGCCTTGCACACGTCGTAGCCGTCCATGTCCGGCATCTGCACGTCAGTCAGGATAACGACCGGCTGACATTCCTTGGCGGTTTTCAGCGCAAGCGTGCTGTCTGCCACTTCGGTGACTTCAAAGTTGTCGCTGGTCAGGTAGGATTTGACGATGTTGCGGCAAGTTGCGCTGTCGTCAATGATCATGATGCGATATTTGGTTTCAGATGCTGGTAATTCTGTCATGGTTATATTCCCCGTTCGTTAATCAACTGGCTTTCAGGTGGGCGGCGGCGGTGGCGTTGATCATCGCCAGGGATGTAATCGCCTGTCTGGACTCGTACACGTTTCGCAGTTGGCAACGAACTCTTGCCCTCAGTTCCTGCGCATCAAATGGCTTGACGATGTAGTCAATCGCACCGGCGTTCAGGCCGTCTACTCGATTGTGAGACTTGTCCAGGCCGGAGACAAAGATGGCGGGCATTGGGACATAGGTCAGGTCGTTGGCGAATCGTCTATGCTCGAGCCGTCGCAGGTGCCGCAGAAATTCGTGGCCGGACATCCTGGGCATCTGTACGTCGATCAGCACCAGGTCAAAGTATTTTTTGCATGCTGCCCGAAGGCCGGCACGCCCGCCGTGTGCGGTTGTGACTTCGAAGTCGGAGCGACGCAGAACCCGGTCGACCATGGCCAGGTGTCGGCTGTCGTCGTCTACTACCAGAATTTGAGGTCGATCTGACATGGGAATTCCTTCCGGTTAGAGATTGGAAATCGAATTGCGCCTGTCGTCCTCCGATTGACGGTTCAGTAAGTGTCTGACGGTATCCCGCAGCATGTCTGCGGTGTAGGGCTTTGTAATGTATTCAGCGCACCCTGCGCGGTAGCCGGCTGACTTGTCGGGATTTGCGGTGAGAAAGACAACCGGCGTCTTGTTACTTTCCTGATCGCGGAAGCAGTCGAGAAATTCATACCCGTTCAGGCCGGGCATACCGATGTCCAGCAGAACCAGGTCCGGCATAAACGCCTGCGCCAGTTTCAGGCCGCAGTGCGGGTCGCGGATCGGAATGATCACATAATCCAACGGGCGCAGAATGCGGTAGATGCAGTTGAGTGTCGCCAGATCATCATCAACACACAGAATCGCTTTTCGTAATTTGTGGCGGGCTGTTGTAAACATCGCTTTCTCCCGTTTTACGACTGAATCAGAGCAGTGCTTCCACGCTTTGAATCAGTTCCTGATTGTGAAACGGCTTTTGCAACGCCGCATCAGCGCCGGCGTCGATCGCTTTCTGCAAGTGCGATTCGTGCAACGCGGAGATAATCAGCACCTTGGTCAGTTTCAGTTTGTCCGTCGCGCGCACGAACTCGAGCACTTCCATGCCGCCCAGGCCCGGCATCTCCAGGTCCAGCGTCATGACGTTCGGGCTGAACGTGCCAAGCAGCGCGCCGGCTCGGAAGCCGTTCTGCGCAACCTGTGTTTCGTAGCCCGCACGATCCAGAACGCGTTGGATCATCTTGGTGATGGCCGGATCGTCGTCGACGATCAGCACGCGGCGCGACGGCGTTGCCAACTCGATCGGAATCGGCATCTGGTGCGCCTTGAGGAATGCCAGAAAATCGGCGATCTCCACGCGGTTGTCACCGCGACCGCCTGGCAACTGGTAAGCCTTGAGTTTGCCGCGTTCGATCCATCGAATGACCGTCCGATAATTCACGCCGCAGTACTTGGCGATCTGGCCGGTGGTCAGTGGCTGCATGTTGTCGGGGGTGGGTTCCGTCATATGCCTTACTCCATACGACAAATGTAAAATACATGTCTAACGTGACAAATCGAATTGGCAGAATTTTTATCGACAGGATTCAGATGCACTATTCGTGGGTGAGTAAGTAATTATTTAAAAGTGTTTTATGTTGATTGGAAGACGGGATATTGGTCGGATAAAAAGACATTCGGTTCTGGGGTGACGATGGGACGTCGTTTTATTGGACACACGCAAAGACGTCGATAGGCCGTGTCGCCACCGCCGTACCCAACGGTTCGGTTCGCGATGCCTGTGGCGAAATAAGGTCCCGGCTTTCAATGCAACGCAGTCCGATGCAAGGGTGGCGCTGCAGTCCGATCATATGGATACTGATTTCTCAAACGACGAACTGCGTTGCGTAAACGGCCGGGTTGGCAAACCATCCATCGGCATCGCGAACCGACGAGGGCGAATCGCTACGGCATGACTCGTCACTGACGTCAACAAACGTGTTCGTGACAGCAGAGCTCTGTCGTCACCCCCGAACCGAATGTCTTTTTCTTGATCTATACAGACCGCACCATGCGCAGCTTATCCCGCAAGGAAACCGGGAGATTGTCTTATTTGGGGGGTGCGTACTTCAACTGCGGATAAATCGCTTCCCACGCTGCTCGCTGTTCTTCGTCCTGATACTCAGGAACGAAGCCGTACTTTAGATACAGGTTAATCGCCGGCACCCGTCCGGTTGCCGTGAACAGATATGCCCGTTGGTGCCCCAGCTTGCGCAGCTGGTCACACACGATCGACAGCAACGGCTTGGCCAGCCCGTGACCTTGCGCGCTTTGCACCATGGCGACCCAGTGAATGCGTCCCGCATCGGCTTCGTGAAAGTAATCGTCATACCACGCGCTGGCCGTCGCGATTGGCTTGTTGTTTTCATCGAACAGAAAACACATACGCTGTTTGAGCGCTTCTTCATCCTCGTGAAACTGATCGACAAACGTCTGATCGTTAATGTCGATATGCGTTTCCGCATCCTGCTGGATGGCCACCCATTGCCGCCCATCGCCTGGCGTGTACCAGTGCGCCGTGATCCCGTCAGGCAGCGAATAGTCGGGTAAATCGTTCAGGTTGGGACGAACCATCAATACCCTTGTGCCGGCGTCATTCATGTTTGGTTTCCGGTGTTGGTTGAGTTGGCAATCGTATCGAAAGGCGATTGGCCTGCAAACAAAGGATGTCCTGAAGAACAGGCGTGGCGCTAATTGTGCAGTGGCTCAGTTTAGTAATTGGTTTTCCGGGCGGTAAGATAAGTTTCCATGTCCAGACCCTACCTTGCCGTGGACGACCGGTGGGTGAATCAGACCGCTTGTGCCCGCAAGCAGGTTCATCCGCCCATGATTCGTCCGGAACCGGTTTTAGTTGCGGATAAGCCGTGGGAGCGGCGGGGGGTTTTGCTTTACGGCAATGTGCAATACGACGAACAGACGCGCCGGTTTCGAATGTGGTACAAGCCCTTGGATAAAGACCGCCAGGCGCGCGTCTGTTATGCGGAGAGTGAAGACGGGCTGGTCTGGGAGAAACCGGAGTTGGGGCTTTATGAATTCGAAGGCTCCCGGGCGAACAACATTGTCTATGACCCGCCGTGTCAGTTCGATGGCCCGTGCATGATCTTTGATTCGCAAGACGAAGCCGCGCCATACAAGATGGTGTTCCACCTCCATCGGGAGAATCCAAGACGAAGACAGCTTTACACCGGCCGATCGCGCGACGGGCTGCGTTGGGAAATGGACCATGAGCCGTTTCTTGATGATTACAGCGACCGGCAACAGGCGATGGCCTGCCGCGATCGTGACGGACGGTTTGTCGTGTATGCCAGATCGGGTGACATGCTGCGCCAATACGGCGAGCGAATTGTCGCGCGCGTGACCAGCGAGGACTTTCGCAGTTGGTCGGAACCGCAACTGGTGTTTAAGTCATTGCCGGACGATCCGCCAATGATGGAGGTTTACAGCCTGACGCCGTTCCCGGCGCCGGGTGACGGGTATCTTGGCATCTACGAACGCATGCACTTTCGGCCGGACGTGCTCGACAGCGAATTGCTGTTCAGCCCTGATGGCTTGACATGGCAGCCAATCTATCCGCGCACGACGTTCTTTGGCCGCGGCCCGGAGGGCTCCTGGCGCTCCGGTTGGCTCAGCAGTGCATCCAATGGACCGGTTGAACACGATGGATACCTGTATTGGTTCCTATCCGGCCGTTCCGGTGCGCATCAAAGTTCTGATTTGCCGCGCGAACCGATCAAATCGATCGGCCTTGCGACCAGTTTTGTTGATCGTTACGCGTCGTGGTCTGTCGATGACAAGCCGGGTTGGGTTCGGACCGAGCCGATAACCTGGCCCGGCGGGCGGCTGAGCGTCAATGCTGACACCCACAGCGATCTGCGTGAAGACCTGCGGTTTTCATGCGGCACGCTGACGGTGGAAGTCGCGGATGCGAATGGCAAGCCGGTCGAAGGGCTCAGCGCGGAAGATTGCGTGTCGTATCGAGGTAATCGGAACGGCAAGTATCAGTTTGTTACGTGGAACAGTGGCAGGGACATTGCCGAACTGCCCGGCCAGTCAGTAACGTTGACATTCCGTATGCAACGAGCGCACCTGTATAGCTTCCGCGCGCAATCGGATTGAATTTAATTCGCGCGCATCTGATACGTGTATCTTCGCAAACTATTTTTCACCAGAATCTCAAAACGCGCGACTTACATTCGCGCTTCGCAACAATTTTCAGTTTCATAGCCGAAAAAGTGTTGCATCCATTTCAATCGGCCGATATCTTTTCGTGCCGCAGTATCGCCTCGTGTGAGGCAAAGGATGAATGAAATGCAAGCCAGACAGCACAACATACAGTTCGTCGAACGCCCATCCGGTGCGTTGCTGTCTGGCGCGGGCACGATGCCCGAAGGTACTTTCGGCCCGACAGCAACCGTCGGCATCGTGCGAACGTATTCGGCAGGCACGATGTGCCTTACCCCGAATACGGGTAATGATGCGGATCTCTCGGGGTATGAATCTTTACTATTCATGCCCCCGATACGAACCGCCGCATAGCACGAAAACCACCGGATTTCTCGACAAAAACGTAATAGAACGCAGTTGTGCCATCGCGATCGTTGTATCGCTTTGCACTGTCTTCAAGCGCGGCTTCTCTCTCATGTTTATGCGATGAGACACAGCCGCTTTGAAGCGTTTATTGCGAACCGAACAGATGAGAAATGGAGAAATATAGACATGAATGAAATCAGGACGCGATATAGCTCAATGGCAGAGCAGGCCCTTCATAAGGGAAAGGTTGCTGGTTCGAATCCAGCTATCGCGATCGCGGCGTAAGGGAATGAGCATCGGTTTGTTTCGCATCGTCGCCAACTGTTAACCCGTAAGTAGCGCACCGATTCGCGCAAGAAGGCGGACTAGCCCCGTCTGCGCGATCGGTGCGCCAACGAAGCCGCGTAGCTCAGCAGGGAGAGCGCCTCTCTTACATGGAGGAAGTCGCCGGTTCGATTCCGGCCGTGGCAATTGCTCAGTGACGAGCCCAGCGCTGGTTCGCTTAATCGGTAAAGCGCCCGGTTGAAGCCCGGGAACTCCAGGTTCGAGTCCTGGACCAGCGGCTTGTTTCGAGATGTTTGAAGCAACAGTGTGCGATACGCACATGATTGGTTCTTTGAAAAGTGAAGAGTGGATGGATGCATCAATAACGACGGCTCACGTTGCGCCCTGTTTAGCGCGCAGCGCGAGGCCGTCTGATTTGACTCGTAGCTCAGCGGAAGAGCGATCGGCTGATAACCGATAGGTCGGAGGTTCAAATCCTCCCGGGTCAATTGACTTGTGTGTGGATTGCATATCCCAGTGGATCGGGGCATAGATCACCACTTGGCGCGCTGATGCACGCAGCCTCGGGTGGAGTTGCAAACTCTCCTCGGTCCACATGGTGCCGTAGCTCAGTTGGAAGAGCGCTTCCCTGTCACGGAAGAGGTCGCGGGTTCAAGCCCCGTCGGTGCCGTTTTCTTTGTTTGGTGTCACTAGTGATCGACATCATGTCGCGATAGCTCAATTGGCAGAGCCGCCGTCTTGTAAACGGCAGGTTGTCGGTTCGAAGCCGACTCGCGGCTTTCTATTTTCAGACACCCCGTAGCTCAATTGGATGAGTACCGGACTACGAATCCGGCGGCTGCAGGTTCGAATCCTGCCGGGGTGATTGGTGGGGGATGGGTTTTGATGACTCGGGTCTGGTAAGGCGCGAGTACTACGCTTTTTTGACCGATTGCTACGCGTGATGGGCGCAGTATTCGGGGATAACAGATCTACCTGGATCGTGTCACGATCCGGCTACAACGAACTGCGCTTGACAGACCCCAGCACTCAGCAACTATTTGCCGTCGTACCCCAATTGGCAGAGGGAGCCGTTTCAGACACGGTCAATGTGCAGGTTCGATTCCTGCCGGCGGTACTTCTTTTGATGTTCTTCAGATTCATACTCTCGTGGCGAAACAGGTAAACGCGGTGGGTTTAAACCCCGCTGTCCTTGATGACATGCCGGTTCGAATCCGGCCGAGAGTACTTGTGACCAATGTATGACGCGCCCGGTATCCCAACAGGCAGAGGAGGCCGATTCAAACTCGGCTAATGCGTGGGTTCGAATCCCACCCGGGTGATTTACGTCTTACATCACCTGTTAGCCGGGCTGCGGCGCAGCCCCGGTGAATGTGATGTGACTTGAGACCAAGCCTTTCACCAATCAGCGGCGCAGTTCACACAAACGATCACAACACAACATCGTCGTACCCCAACAGGCAGAGGGGCCAGAATGAGAGTCTGGTGGTTGGAGGTTCGAATCCTCCCGGCGATATTCAGATTTATTCAACGGGGTTGGGGATGTAGCTTAACTGGGAAAGCACCCGGCTTGCACCCGGACGATCGGGGTTCGATTCCCCGCTTCTCCATTGTTTGTTTTTGACTGTTGGGGCCGTAGCTCAACCCGGTAGAGCGCTTAGACGGTTCACGAGAGGTTGCGGGTTCAAATCCCGCCGGCTCCACTTTGTTTATTTCTCTGTTCGGCAAACTTCTAACCACGAAAGGAGGTCGGTTATGACTTTAGCTCTGAATGCCGACGTGCTCGTGCTGAACAAAAACTGGACTGCGTTACGCATCATCACTGCCGCTGAAGCGCTGGCCGACCTGTTCGTGGGCCGTGTGGAAGCGATCGATACGGACTATCAGGCCTACGACTTCGCGTCATGGCATGAATTAAGTGAGTACGCAGTGCGGTTTCAAGCGGAGCAGCACCGTTTTGTTCGCACCGTAACCAGCGCGGTCCTGGTGCCGACGGTGGTGCGACTGCTCAAGTTCGATCGCGTGAAGCGTGCGGCGGTACGGTTAAGCCGCAAGAACGTTTACGTGCGCGACAACTACACCTGCCAGTACACCGGCAAGAAACTGCCTTCAAGCGAGTTGAACCTCGACCACGTGGTTCCCACGTCGCGCGGCGGCACAACTTGCTGGGAAAACATCGTGTGCTGCTCGGTCGAGGTGAACTCGATCAAGGGCAACCGAACGCCGCAAGAAGCCGGCTTGAAGTTGATTCGTCAGCCGCGTCGGCCGAACGCGACAGAGTTGCTGTTCAAGTCGAAGCGGTTTCGTCACGATTCCTGGAAGCATTTTGTGGATGCAGCGTACTGGAACACGGAGCTGCGCGATTGATATCCCCGCATAGCCGTGGCTGAGTCCTGTCGGGGGTACTCCGGAGCCCGGGGGGCTGGGGGTTCCGGGGATCTTCCGGGGACCTTCCGGGGGCGGGGGGCGTCCCGGCATTTTTGCCGGGGCGATTTCAGAGTGGAGCTCGGTTGGGTGAGCACCCGGTTTGGGTCCGGGAGGTCGCGGGTTCGAATCCTGCTACTCTGATTTCTGATTATCAGCATTGGGCTGATCGATGTTGGCGGAAGCCGAAGTTGCCGAGGCACCAGCGTGAACCTGGGGTAAGCGGGTTCGAGTCCCGTCCGCCAAACTTTTTTTCATCATTCTGATTATCAGCTAACAACTGATTGATGTTGGCGTAAGCCGAAGTGGCCGAGGCACCAGATTGTGATTCCGGGGTAAGCGGGTTCGAGTCCCGTACGTCAACCTTTGTTTATGTATCTGCGGTCGTAGCTCATCGGCAGAGCGTCGCGTCGCCATCGCGAAGAAGCGGGTTCGATTCCCGCCGGCTGCTTTTCTTTCGTGCGAACCACTGTTTGGAAAGGAGATATCAATGATCAGTACGAAATGGCTACCCGAAAGGTGTGTCAGCGTGTGTTGACACGAGTATTGAAGCAAGCTTTTGAAGAAAGGACATGTCATGGACACTGACATGCTGATCGAGAAGTTTGCCCGGATGAATGCTCGAGCCAAGGTGATCGGCCCTAGGCCAAACAGGCAAGGCCGATTGACTGGTCCGACATTCCGCATTGACATCGGTCGTGATCGTAAAGGTGAGTTTTTCGAACTGGCAGTAAATCCAACAGAGCTCAAAGAGGTGATCATTACAGATATTCAGCCGCGCATGCGTCACCTGCTTTTGCAGGTGGATCGTCGCGACGACAAAGTTGAACGTCAGAAGTTTCTGTGTGGCCACGATGAGCGACACTGGTTTGTCGCAGCAGTTCCGGAATCTGCCCGTGCGTCAAATGTCATGACCGCGATGGAGGCGTTGAAGCCTGAAGCGGTCAAGGCGTCGCAGGCGCGTGCCGGCTTGAAGCGCCGTGATAGTCACAAGCGAAAGAATCCTGCGTTTGTGCGTCAGGGTGAATGGTTCTTCATTCCTCAGACGAATGTCACGTTCGATTCGAAGCTGATCCTGCAAAACGAACCGCTCTCAAGGGGTGCAGGCAGCAAGCCGCACATCGTGGAAGAGCTGGTTCGTACGGGTGGTGAGACGGTTTATGTCAGCCGTCGCCATCCTGCCGGATTAACTGTGGAAGCTTACAAGAAATGGGTTCATCAGAATCCGACGCTTGCGAGTCAGTTGCGATTCACTGTCATGCGTCGCAACGCCGATGTTTATGTGCGTGGCAAAGTGCGTCATTCCGATCACAAGACAATCGTTCTGAACGGTTGGCACATGGTCGTGATGAACACGGAGTCAGAAGCCCGGGCAATGCGCCATGTGGCGTTTCTTGATTAATCACTTGCCCCGATCGGCCGGAGAGGTGCCGGCCGATCGGGTTTTCTTCGCATCCATCCACTTTTCAATTTGATTGAGGAAGGTAAACGGCGGGTTGGCTGCCGCTCCGTCTGCTAAACGGATGGGACCGCCTGCGCGTGCGTCTGTGGATCGTGCCCACTGCCTTCCGCTTGAGATTGATAACGAGATAAGCCTCGTCGTTCCAATGGTGAGATGCCGGCCTTTCACGTCGGCGAACCGGGTTCGATTCCCGGACGAGGTATTGACAGTCTGGTGTGTATGGAAGGTGACGTCGTCATTGGGCGCGGCCCCCGTCTTGAAAACGGGTGGAGCTTTCGCAGCTTGGGGTTCGATTCCTCCGCCTTCCTTTGGAAGAAGTTCACCACGGAGGACACAGAGAGCACAGAGAGGAAGACAGAGTTAGCCACAAAAAAGCACAGAAGACACAAAAAAGAAAATCAGAAATGCATGATGTTCTGATCAGGCAGGTGACTTTCGATGTCTTACTTTTGTGATTTTTTGTGGCTAACGAATTCTTTGTCTTTCTCCATGCCTTTCCTCTGTGCTCTCTGTGTCCTCTGTGGTGAATAAAACGAGGCAGCATGGGTATTGGCGAGCCCAACTGGTTGTAACCCAGGCGCTTTGAAAGAGCTTTGGCGGTTCGACTCCGTCCTGCCTCATTTTGAATTGTTCGAAGCCCGCAGGTGTAACTGGAAGCACACCTGACTTTGAATCAGGAAGGCCGGGTTCGACCCCCGGGTGGGCGGTTCAATGGAACGGAAGAGTCATACGCACAGCGTATCTTTTTAGCGCGTCGAAGCAGTCATAAACGCTTGTCGTTTCGATACCCGCGAAGAAGGTGACGCGCAAGATTTAAGTGAGATTGGTATCAGATGGTGACAGTCATGCAACGCAAGCAGTCCATCGTTCGTATCGGCCCATTGGCGTCGCGCTTCGGCGTGTCGGCTGAATCCCTGCGCGTGTGGGAGCGCCAGGGGCTGATCCCGCCGGCACTGCGTACGCCCGGTGGTCACCGTCGTTACGGTGCGCTGCACGTGCGCGCGATTCGTGCGCTGTTGGCCGGCGGCGAGCTGCCACAGGTCGAACAGCATGCGGTTGATTGATTGAACGCCCGGCCGGGGTAGCCCACCTCGGTCGGGTTTTTAGCGCGCAAGGCCGTGTAAGAAATCAGGGTTTAAGCACACTTTTTGTCGTCGTTGAACTTCGTATCGTAAACGCCCGTTTGTTTCTCGCAATTGCCTTCTCTGTTTTGCGTTCGGGATCAGTCTTCGAACCGAATGTGCTTGTAAATAAAAACAATATAAATATTTGTGACTCATCTGATTCCTCTTGTGACGCTGTTGTGTATAGATAATGCATATACATGTATATGTCGTTAAGGCTGACTTTGTCGCACCGGCTGAATGTTCATTACGGTAAAAATGATGAGCGTGTTGAAGCAAAATTTTCAGCTTTATTCATCTGCAAGTGGCCTAGGATGTTCGGCCTTCAGGGTCTACCATTACAGGCCGGTCGAGGGTTCGTATTCTTTTGAGTTCTGAATATATGTCTCAACAGGCCGCTCCCCCAGGCGCATACAGCCGAACCATTGAGCAGATACAGGACCTGGTCCGCCGCAATACCGCGCGCTGGCGACGGCTGATCGTGCTTGAAGGCGTCGGCCTGAGCGTCGCCGCGGTGCTCGGCTACTTCTGGTTGGTGGTTTTGCTGGATACAACCTTGCGCCTGCCGGTCATCGGTCGGCTGCTTGCCGGGCTGGGCCTGGTGGCCTGTCTGGTCGGGCTAGGCATCTGGCTGACCCGCCGATGGGGTGCATTACAGCTGGGGGAAGATCAGGTTGCCCTGGCGATCGAGCGAAACACACCCGGCGGCGTGCAGAATCGACTGATCAACGCCCTGCAGATCGGGCGCGATACGCGGTATACGGATCATGCCGTGGGCCAGGCGGTGGTGCAGGACAACTGGCGTGAGCTGGGCGCTGTACAACTCGAGCAGGCTCGGGCCATGCGCCCGGCCATGCTGCGGATTGGCTTGGCCGCGCTGGCGGTCCTGGTTGGTGCCATCATGTGGGTCTGGCAGCCGGCGTCCTTTACCAATGCGGCCGCTCGTATTCTGCTGCCGTTTGCGTCGATCGATCCTTTATATGACACCACGCTGCTGATCCAGCCGGGCGACGTACATACCAAGGCGCGCGAACTGACCATCACCATTCAGATTCGCGGCAAGCAGATCGATCAACTGACCGTACTCCGCAACGTGGACGGGAAGCGCAGCTCGCAACACATCGCGATATCCGCCGGTATGACGCAAGTCGAACACACTTTCACCAACATCGAAAGAAGTTTCGACTACGCGGTACAGGGCGGTGACTACACCAGCCGCTTCTTTCACGTGCAGGTGCCGCGCCCGCCGGCGCTGGTTCACGTGGCGGCTCAGATGAACTATCCGGCGTATACCGATCTGTCGCCGCGCGATGTTCAGACCAATGGGCCGCTCGAAGCATTGCGCGGCACGCGTGCCCAGCTCACTTTTGAGTTTGATCAGGCTGTCAAGGCAGCCGCGATGGTTGTGCGCGATCGGGACGGCGGCGAAACGCAACTGGCTTTGTCGTCGATTAACGCGTCAGCCTGGCGCGGCGAGATCACGTTTGAGAATCAGGTCGAGTACCTGCTCCAGACCGTTGAAGCGGCGCGCGGCAATGCGGAACCGTTGCGCAGCCGTGCAATGTCGATCAAGCCACTGCCGGACCGTGAGCCACAGGTGCATCTGGATGGCTTGTCGCGAAACGCGGAGGTCGCGGTCGACGACACGCTCCCCCTAAAAATCAACGTGACCGATGACTACGGCCTGTCATCCATCGAACTGGTTCGCCGCCGAATTCTGCCGGCCGCGCCGGCTGCCCCGGAAGAAGCTGAGTCCTGGGAAGTGGTGCAGACCTGGCCGGGCAAGGGGTTAAGCGAGATCAAGCTCGACGCAACGTTATCCATGCTGCATCTGTCCGCGGCCGAGGGGGACCGAATGCAGGTCGCCCTGCGTGCGCGTGATAATGATCCGGCCAAGTCAGACAAATGGACCATCGGCGCCGTGCATAACCTTGTTGTCGGCGGCGAGGGCGTGACGCTGCAACTGCAATACGAACAGATCCTGGCATCCGAGAAGCAACTTAAGCTTTTATATAAGGATCAGCGCCGGCGTCTGAGCGATGTCCGGCAGTGGCTCGGCAAGTTTCGCTCCAATTCAGGCGTGAAGTGGGATGACCCCAAGTCCATCAAGGCGCTGCGCAACGCGGTGAAGCAGTTGGCGTCACAGCAGACCAAGCACCGCGAGCAGGCTTCGGCTATTGCCCGCACAATGGTCGAGCAGGCCGGCGCATTGCGGTTCAGCCTGGGCATGCTGGCAGATACGGAATTCGAACGGGCGATACGAATCTTTGACGCCGTGCAGGAACGCGATAACCCATACGGCATGCAATCCGCCTTGAGTGATGCGCAACTGACTTTTGAGCGCATCATCGGCTCGCTCGAGCAGATGAGCGAACAGTACGTCAAGTTCCGCAAGGACTGGGAACTGGCGCACATGACTGCCGTCGTCAAGATGCTGGCGGATCGTCAACGACAACTGGCGGAGCGTTCCGCACGCTACGTTACGCTGAAGGACGATGCGGAAACACAGAAGCTGCGCCAGGCGTCGGCGCAGCGCCGTCAACAGAAAGTGACAGAGTTTGTCGGCTTGTCGAAGGTTGCCTTTGAGGGATTGGTCGATCACGTTGGTGACGAGCAGCAGATTCTGGGCAGTTCGTTCGAAGCAGCCGCCGGCTCGCTTGGTGCGAGTGAACTGACCAGCACACTTGAGCTGGCTGGAAAGGAAACAGGCCAGGGGCAATGGTCGCTCGCCACAGCCACACAAACCAGCGCGGCAGACAAGCTCGATACGATTCACGCCGCGCTGCGTGCGGCGCAGGCAGAGGCCGCACGTCAGGCCATGGCCGCGCTGGCGGAACTGACAAAGGACAATCCCGACGCGCAGCAGGCAATCGATGAACTGCTCGCGGGTAATCTCGAATCGTTACTGTCCGGCGATCCGGACAAGGTGCCGATGGAAGAGATCATCCGCATGCACGAGATGGCCAAGAACGCCAAGAAGCATGAGCTGGATACCAATGATGCCGGTGCGGATGATTACAAGTGGGACGACTCGATGATGGGCATTCTGTACGGCAAGAAGCCGCCGAAGCCGGACTTCTCCGTGCTCAAGCTCGCTGAAAAGCCCGGCGGTCAGCGATCGTTCCCTGATTCATCCGATCTGGAAGGCAACAAGATCGCGTTGGAACTTCTGGAGGATAAGTTTCAGGACCTGGTCGGCGACTTACTGGAAGAAGCCGACGACCTACGTGACGACTTTGAAACCTACAACCTCAGCGCACAGGGGCAGGGCGTTGAAGAAGGCGATATTGGCAAACAGGCGGGTGACATCAATTCTGTTTCTGCTGCCGCCGCGACGGGCAATCAGAAACCACCAACCCACAACTTTGGTGGCGCCTCGCGCACCGGTCGACAAGGCGCTCGCGCCTATGGCACGGTTGTCGGCAGTGAATCAATCAATCGGCGCGGACGCGATCAGGCGCAGGAAGGGCAGGAGCGCGCCCCCGATCAGGCCGGATTGCTCAAGGAAACGCTCAGCGACGACCCGATGAAAGACACGTCCACCGGCATCGGCGGTAAGAAGGTGGATTCCAAGGATACTGCTTTTTCCACAAAGGATGCCGGCAAGTGGACGGATGACATCATCGGTCGCATGGACAAGCCGCAGCAGGTGCAGAAGATCGTGGAACGGCAGGGCGATGCATTCAGCGCGGACAAAGCCGAGCAACTGCGCGACCTGACCAGCGATCAGGAGCAGTTGATCGAACGCATCAAATCGATCCGCAAGGATTTGAAGAACCTGTACCTGCCGACCGATCATCTGGATTCGGCCATTGCGGAACTGACCGCCAACCTTGAGGCACTAAAAGAAAGCCCCGGCCCGGAAGTGTTCCGCCGTCAGCGCCAGGCACTCGATCGTCTGACCGCAACGTTACGCGTGTTCCGTGCCGCCCGGTCTGATTTCCAGCCAAGCCTGCCGCGCGATCAGCAGATCAGAGGCCGTATTCTCGACGACCCGGCTCGCCCGGTTCATCCGGAATACGAACAGCAGATTAAGCAGTACTACGAGATTCTTGCGACCGAATGAGATACCTGCCACTGGTTCTGATTTGCCTGCTGGTTGCGCCATTGTCCGCGCAGGTGTTGCCACTTGAGACCGTCGAAGGTGACGCGAGCGACTACCTGGTGACCGTTCCCGTGGCGCATGCCCGTTGCGTCACCGTCAGCGATCCTGCAAGCCTGATCGTGTTCGGCATCATGAAGAAGAAAGATGTCGATCTGGCTGTCTACACACTTGATAAGCAAGGCACGCCATCCACAGAGCCGGTGCAGACGTTGAATTTGCCGCGCCCCGAGGGGTTTCCAGAAGATCGTGACAACTATGTTCTGAGCTTACAGGCCCATCCCACGTTGCCGCTGATCTACGCGTGGCAGGATGTGCCTCGCCCACGCGAGCAGGACGAACAGCTCGACAAGGTGTACCACGCTGTTGAAAATCTGGTTATCTATCGTGTGGCAAATGGGAAGCTATCGCTCGCGCAGTCGATACCGCTTGGTCACATGACTGCTAAGAATCACGAAGTTGGTGAGATTGAGCTGAACGTAGCATCGTCCCGGCTGTACATCCCCAACCTGAGAGCCATCCGCCAGAAACGGATGACGCCCGGGGCGGGCTTTGCACATCTAGGTGAAGATGGCCTGGTCATCATGGAAGACGGCCAGCCGAAACTGACGACCGTTTTCCATTCGGTGTTTGGCAATGACAACCGATCGGGTGGCTTTGCGCATGTGAATGACGATATCGTGATCGTCGCCGGCCAACTCGGTCCGTTGACGTGGAACATCAACGACGCGTCTCAGCGATTCTTTACCTACTGCCTCTGGCCCGCGCGCTACAACCATCGCGTGGCGACGCACCCGACGCTTCCCAGGGTATATCTGACCTCTTTTGCCCAGGGGTATATTCGATCGATCGAGCATGCCGACGGCTATCCGACACTCATGCCGCAGATCGCGACTCTCAGTGGCCCGTTCACGCGCCCGATCGTGTTGCCCGATCGGCAACTGCTTGCTATCGGCGGGACGAATCTCGTTTCCTTTATACATCTCGATGACGAAGGACGACTCGCCGGCAGGATTTTCCAGGCGCGGATCAACAACCGCACAGCACGGGCACTGACCTACAGCAAAAAGTTCGACAAGCTCTACGTCGGCGTGGAGGTCAAGCCATGAAATGGATTGCCTGTCTGCTGCTGTTGATTGTTTCCCCTGTCGTGCATGCGCGCACGATCGAGCTGACTGATGTGGACTGCCACAAGTTCGCGGTCATCAGCTCGGCCGCGCCACTGATGAGTTGGGCCGCGTTTGGCGACGGTGGGGTGTTCAGCAATTTCCACGTCGACCTGGACACACGCAGCCGTCAGGATCGGTTGATTCTGATTCAGTTCCCGTTGGATCAGATTCCGGACGGCATGCGCGTCATCCGGGCGGAGCTGATTCTTCCAGTGACGTATGTGCATCCAGTCGACAGCAAGCCGCGCCTGCATATTCGTCGGATCGTCGGCGAGTGGGGGGCGGGCGTGTGCCACGAATACAGAATGATCAACCCAAAGCGCGTGAAGTGGTCGTCCCCCGGTGCGTCGCATGCGGGGCGCGATCGCGCCCGCCGGCTCAGCAAAGTTGCCCGTGTGAAGAAAGCAGAAACACTGACCGTTACATTGACAGAGGACGTTGAGTTGTGGAACTCCGGCACGGTGCCGAATAATGGATGGATGATCTCGCTTGACGATCCGCACTGCATCGTCCGTATGCACCCCCCGACATGGAACCCGAAGACTTGGAAATTGCGCATTACATTCGAGCCGCGCTAGTTGTCGCCTGTGCACTGGTGACGGCCGCAATCGCAGAAGAAGCAGAGTTGGCGACACCGCCATGGCTGGATGGATATCGCGTGCGCTATGAACTGAACGTGGCCGGCGATGTGTGGGAGAACAAGCAGAAGGCCGCCATCGCGCGCCTGCCCACCGGCGGCTGGTGCCGGCCGGATGCGTCGGACATCACCGTGCAGGCGCCGGACGGCAGTGAGTTGCCGGTCGCTATTCTTGGCCACGCGCCGGATGGTCACACGCTGGTACAGTTCGCCATCGTCAACAAGCAGAAGCGATACTGGGCATATGTCGGTCACCCGACTGCGAAGCCTGCTCGCCGGGAACCGCTGCCCGAAGGATTGACGCTGGAAGTGCGACAGTGGCAGGGCGACAGCATGGATTCCTGGGCGGACGTGCGCAAAGGGCTCGATAAAAGCACCAACGTGTTGGGTACGTATCTTGTTGGCGACATTTTGCAAAACAGCAACCCTGCGCGTCCGAGTGACCCGAAAAATTTTGCGGCTTCTTATCGTGGCTGGATCAACATTCCCAAGGACGGGGTGTACCGATTTTTTGTGAATAGCGACGATGCCGTGTTTCTGTTCATTAATGATTTTCTTGTCTGCGAGCGCACCGGTTCCAATGCGCCGAGACGCGGCCGCTTACCGATCAAGGATGTGGGCAATACCATTGAACTGACTGAGGGCGTCCATCGCATCGAAGTGCATCATGTGGTCGGCAATAATCACCGGGCCTACGGGTTGTGCGCGATGGTGTGGATTCGAGCCGAGGAAAAACAGTGGGCATTTGTCCCGCACGCGACGTATGCAAAATCGAACCTAGCTCGCGTTGTCGGGATTGAATCCGCGCCGCAGTCAAAAGCCGCTGCATTTGTCTACGGCATTGAAGACACGCTTACCACCGTCAGCGGCATGAAGATTTTCCTGGTGCGCTTTGCGGCGATCGGTAAGTCACTGCCTGCCGATGAACAGATCGTCTGGGATTTCGGTGACGGCACGAAGGGTACCGGCCGGAGCGTTACCCATCTGTACTTTGAAGAGGACGACTATAAGGTTTCGCTGACCGTGTCCGGCAAACAGCCAGCCTTTAAACAGAATGTACATGTCTGGCCGGCCCCGTCGCGAACCAGCCCGTTCTCACCCGGCAAAGTGATTGACCTGTTCGCAGCCACTGATTGGCGCAAGGGCGATCCGGAACGCGTCTATCAGATGTTCGACTTCCTGTTGATTAGTGAGCAGCGCAACCGCTGGCCGTTGGTTGAGCAGATTACCGAGTTTCTGTTGGCCATGGATGATCCGGACCCGCGGTATCGGTCACAGCTTTATACCCAGCGCATTGAAGCACTGGCCCGTCTTGGCAAGGCAGATGATGCATTGAAGGTGGCGGAGAAGGCCAAGGCTGAGTTGCAGAAAGTGTCCGCGCTGAAGTTGGAGATTCAACTGGCCGAAGCGCGCGTGCACGGGCGATTCCTGCGCCAGTACGCCTCCGCAGCCCGCCTTTATGAAGCAATGCTGGAAGAACACCGTCGTCTGAATGATCCATTGCTTCGACAGGCTGCCGTCCAGTGGGGCGATTTGTGTATGCAGACCGGTAACGTCACACAAGCGGCGGAGTGTTATCGACTGGCGGACACATTCGGCGGCAACGAGTTTCAGGCAACCGCGATGACGGAGGCTGTGACGCGCGGCGCGCTGCTTCGCCTGGCGGAACAGAAACTCCGCGCCGGCGATATTCGTCAAACCAAGTCGCTACTGAAAAAGATCGAGGCGCAATATCCGGAACAGAAACTTGAAGGGCTTTATCGTTTCCTCAGTGCCGAAACAGATCGGTTCGGCGGTGAATATGAAGACGCCTTAGAGAACTACGGCGTGCTGCTGAAACTAAACCAGTGGGCCGGCCTGCACGATCGCGCGGTCTTCGGCGTGTCTGATACATACTTCCGCATGGGCGAATACGACCGGGCCACCAAGTGGCTTGCGAACCTTCGTAAGAATTTTCCCCGGTATGGCGATCCGAAGGAATTGGATGAACTTGAAGCGCTATATAAGGAACTGTCTGCTTTCGCGTCTGGCAACGGCTCTCGCCTGACTGATCGGCTGCACGATTTCGAGCCCGACGCAAAAGACCCCAAGCCCAAGATACTGCGGTTCGGCACGGCGCCCGGGCTGGGGATCGTCGGCTCGCGCGTCGCGCTGGCGGACAACCACCCAAAGTACCGGCATTACCTTGATATGAATGTGGACGCGAAGAACCTGATTCCCAACGGCCTGTACTGGATCGAGATGTGGTATCGCGAAGACATGGTGCAGGGAGAAAGACCTCATCAGTTACATGTCCATACATGGTTGCGCGATGAGAAGAACCGAATGAACCCGACGTTTAAGAACGACTCCACGCGATACATCAATCGAACCTACGGCGTGTGGCGGCGATTGGGTTTTCTACAACGCGCACCGTTGGCGCTGCACGGCAACCTGGCGCTGTCCATGCGATACAACTGGGGCGTTGTGGAGTTCGACGGCCTTCGCATCCGGCACGTCACCGATCAACAGTTTGAGGCGCTGTCGAACTTCATTGAGGGCGTTGATGAGGATGAGGAAGCGGAGGTGGACAATTAGAACGAGGGCAGACACAAAATGTCTCGGGCCGTTCGCCTTGCTGATGATGTTACTAGCTCTGCCAGTCATGGCGGAGTCGAAGGAACTATATACCAACGGCATTGGCGGTGGCGACTGGAGCGACCCCGCCACGTGGCGCGGTAATGCTGTTCCGGGTGAGAATGATATTGCCGTCGTTGGCCGGGACGACCACGTTGTATTTGATCGCGACGATACGGAGCGTATTACGTGTCGTGAGTTGCATATCGATCCGGGTGGTTCGCTGGCGTTCAAGCAGCAGGCCGGCCGAATCGTTGCGCGTTTTGCCGGGAAAGTCGCCAGCTACGGTGCCGTGCGCATGGATGCCACGCGCAGCCGCAATGATGTGATGGAACTGCATGTTCTGGCTGACAAGGATGAAGATCGCACCATTACCTTTGCGCGCAGCGCCTCGCTGATTGCCGTTGGCAGGAGTGATCTGAAAGACGGCGCCCGCAACGTGGTCTTCCAGGCGCACGGCCCGGGCGATAAGAAACGCAAGGAAGCCGCACCGCTGACCGTTGGCGATGGGTGTGGCATCGATCTGAGGCATGCGCACCTGCATGACGTCGAACTGCTGATTTCAGGCGTCGACAATACCGGCGCGGAATACAACGAGCGCGCGAATATCGAACACAACCTGTTCACCGGCTGGGCACATCTGCTCCTGACCAACTGTGATTCGCCGGTGGTGACGCACAATACATTCAAGCGTCCGGAAATGAAGGTGAACTGGGTACTGTCCGGCGCGATCGGCTTGCACGGCTGCACGCTGGCGGACGTGCGCGGCAACCAGATCAGTGGCTGGTATTACTACGGCCTTAACAGTTCGGGGTCTACGGACATCGCGCTGATCGATACGACGGTAGAGGGCGCACATATCGGAATGCACTGGTACTGTCGCGACACGATGATTCGAAATTTTCGCGTTTCCAAGGCGAATCTTGGGTTGCAGCTTAACTACATGACCGGCGCGATTGACGGATTGATCACCGACAGTTGTACAACACCAATGACGGCCACTCACGCCTCCGGCCAAATCAGCAACTGGCAGAACATCAATGAAACTGCGGAGCAGCCGACGATTCAGTTCCACCATTACGATCTGACGCTGTTGAACTGTGACATTGCGATGCAGCAGGTGAACCTGAAGCACTTCAAGCCGTTGAAGAAGCGGCCGGACACCCCGATTGTTCGTTCGATGAATTTTGTTGTGGTGCAGGTTGATGGTGATGTGCCGCCCGGCGCGATGGTGCACGTTCAGACAAAGGGTTTTAAGCCGCCGCGCCCCGGCGCGCAGGACATGAACGTGCGCAACAGCCCGGCGCCGATTGTTGGCAATCGCATGACACCGCGCCCCGCTTCCATGCGTCCGATCATTGTGCAGTCATGGCAGTATGATGCGCAGGGGAAACTGGTGCCGCCACCGACTTATACGCTGACGGTGAAGTCAGCGGACGGCAAGGCACTGAAGTCCGTAGACCTGGAGCCGTCGCCGAAGTGGTTTCGAGCGGACCCGAACACACTGGAGCCGACCGTGAAGGTGGTGTTGCCATGAATCGGATGATGCATGCACGCTGGGTGGTCGCGTTGTTGCTGCTGTTGTCGTTTGGCATCAGTACGGTGAATGCGCAGGCGCGGCGCGTGATGTTCCCACCGGCCGAATCCAAACCACCGCCACCAGCCAAGGCGCCGCCCAAGACGCAGGCCAGCGGTGAAGACACCGGCATCATCCCGGACTTCGGCCCGTCCATGCGCAAAACGCAGGAGCGCACGCCACCGCCGCCGACGAACCTGACCGTCATGTACAAAGTCGAGTACGGCGAAACGCTGGAATACGTTCACGCTGACGGCACCGTGCAGAAGTTTGAGCAGTGGAAGAGTTATAAAAACGACGGCTACACGCTGATGTCCACGGTGAACAAGCGCCTGGATGACGGCAACAACTATCAATATGACACCAAGCCGCTCGCCTCGCCGGGATTTGATCCGGTTGACATCCCGCTGCTGTTCATGGCGGGCGACTACGATTTTGTTTTGTCCGAAGCAGAGGTGATTAATCTTCGCAAATTCCTTTCAGATGGCGGGACGATTCTGTTCAACGCCGCCCGCGGCCGGGATGAATTTACGCATGCGGTGGTGCGCGAGATGCGCCGCGTCTTCCCATCCAAGACATTCATGCGCCTGTCGCTGGACCATCCGCTCTTCAACGCCCGTTATCGGCTTAAGCAGATGATGATGTACATCAACGGCGTGCGATTCATGCGCGCCCCGCGCGTGTACAGCATTGACATCGGTACGCGCGGCACCGCGATTCTCGTGCCGGACGGCATGGGCGCTGCATGGAGCGGCACGGCATACCATCCGCAAGGCAAACACCTGGTCGGCGAGACGGCCAAGCGCCTGGGCGTGAACATTGTCGCGTACGTGCTGGGCAGCACGGAGTACGGGCGCTTTCTGGCGCAGGAATTCCCCATCTTCGATCAGCAGACGCGCCCGGGTGATGTGCTGCGTTTTGCGCAACTCCGTTATGCGGGCAGTTGGGATGTCAATCCGGCATTGCAGAACACGTTACTTCAGGCCATCCATCAGAATACGAGGATTGAAGTTGACTTCCTGCCGCACCCGGTTGATGCGGAGTCCGCCGAGCTGCGCGATTTTCCGTTAGTGTTCATGACCGGACATTACGACTTTCAGTTATCGCGCGAGCAGGTGGAGAATCTTGCAGATTATCTTCGCCGTGGTGGGATGATTCTGGCTACTGCCGCGGCGGGGCTGGAACCGTTCGATAAAGCGTTTAGGCGGGAGATCGCGCGCGTGGTGCCGGACGGCAAGCTGATTAAGCTACCGCCGTCGCATCCGGTCTTCATTGGCGGGTGGAACCCGGTGGATCGTGTGCAGTACACGCCTTCCGCGATGCGCGATGATCCGACGCTGGCTTACCCGAATTTCTACGGCCTGTTCATTAATGATCGGCTGGCGGTGTTGTATACGCCTTACGATCTGATGAGCGGGGTGAATCACGAGTCCAACGCCTATGCCAAGGGGCTTGTGAACGAAGACGCCATGCGTGTGGCGATTAATCTTGTGACCTATGCATTGAGTCATTGACCTACTGGAAACGGAACGATTCATGACAACCCAGGAAATGGAACTGAGCGTTGAGAACCTCAGCAAACTGCACAAGCAGTTAAGCGAACAGTTCGCGCGCGTGATCGTTGGGCAGGAACACGTGCTCAAGGAGTTACTCATTACGGTCTTCGCCGGTGGGCACAATCTGTTGGAAGGCGTGCCCGGGCTTGCCAAGACGTTGATGATCAACACGCTGGCCGAACTGCTTGCATTGAACTTCAAACGCATTCAATTCACGCCGGATCTGATGCCTTCCGACATCGTCGGCACGAATGTGATTGAGGAGGACCACACCACGGGCAAACGCGTGACAGTGTTTGTGCCCGGTCCAATCTTTTCCAACATCGTGCTGGCGGACGAAATCAACCGAACCCCGCCCAAGACGCAGGCTGCGTTGTTGCAGGCCATGCAGGAACACGAAGTCACGTCAGGCGGCAAGACGTATCCGTTGGATGAGCCGTTCTTCGTTTTGGCGACTCAGAACCCGATCGATCAGGAAGGCACGTACCCGCTGCCTGAAGCGCAGAAAGACCGCTTTCTGCTTAACACATTGATCGGTTACCCATCGCGTGATGAGGAATCAGCGATTGTTGATCGCACGACGACCAATCAGGTGGATGAGTTGTCTTCGGTTTGTGACGGACAGATGTTGCAGCAGTGTCAGCGAATGATTCGTGATATACCGGTTTCGTCGCATGTGACGGGTTATGCGGTTGATCTGGCTCGGGCCACGCGTCCGACGCAGGATGATGTGCCGCCGTGGGTGAAGGAGCAGGTCAGCTGGGGTGCCGGCCCGCGTGCCAGCCAGGCGTTGATTCTGTGTGCAAAGAGTCACGCGGCAATGGATGGGCGCATCAATGTGTCCTGTGACGACGTGCGAGCCATGGCGCTGCCCGTTCTGCGCCATCGCATCCTGTGCAGCTTCCGCGCGGAGGCGGAAGGTATCGGATCGGACGACGTGATCAAGCGTTTGCTCGAAGAGATCCCGGAGCGTGGTGAGAGTTGAGCGTAACAATGGCATGGTGGCAAAAACTCGGCCCTTCGGCAGCGGATGTGATGCGCAAGCTGCAGCGCGCCGTGACCGCGCGCAGTGGCGAGCCGGTCATGGCCGAGCAGATGACCAGTGCCGATCCGCAGCGGTATTTCGACCCGGATATTCTCGCACGCGTTGGTTTTTCGCCGCTGCTGGCAAAGTTGGTCGTAGAGGGTTTTATCAGCGGCCTGCACAAGAGCCCGTTCCATGGATTCTCTGTCGAATTCGCCGATCATCGTGAATACGTGCCTGGCGACGATCTGAAATTCATCGACTGGGCGCTCTACGCGCGCACTGATCATTACTATATCAAGCGCTTTGAAGACGAAACCAATCTGCGCTGCACCATCCTGCTGGACAACTCCGCTTCCATGGCGTTCGGCACCGGCAAGCTGACCAAGTGGGACTACAGTTGCTTTCTCACAAGCTGCCTGGCTTACCTCGCGTTGCGACAGCAGGATGCTGCCGGCCTCGCGTTGTTTGGTGACGGCCCCGGCGCCGTGGTGCCGACCAAGGCTCGGCGCACGCATTTGCGACAACTGATGCGCGTCATGATCGATCACGCGCCAACTGGTCAGACCAACGTCGGCGTGAGCCTCGAAGCGATCATCGCGCAGATCAAGCGTCGCGGCATGGTGATCGTCATTAGCGATCTGATTGATGACCCGGAAAAAACACTCGGGGCCCTGCGGTTGCTCGGCGCGCATGGCCACGATGTCATTGTCTTTCACGTGCAGGATGCATCGGAACTCTCATTCCCGTTCGAAGGCGCGACGTTGTTCAAAGACATGGAGACCGGCGAAGAACTGGAGATCGACCCGTCGGCCGTGCGTGAAAGTTACCTGGAACGCATGACACAGCTGTGCGATTTCTATCGGCAGGGGCTTACGGATGCGGGTGTGGATTACCACCTGATCAACACCAGCCAGCGGTACGACGAGGCCATGTCGATTTACCTGGACCACCGAAGCAGGATGCACGCGCGATGATTCAGTTTTTAGCCCCGGCCGCGCTGTTTGGTTTGTTGCTTCTGGCGATCCCGGTGATCGTGCATCTGTTCCAGCCGCGCCGTGTGCGCCAGACGCCGTTCAGTTCCCTGCGCTGGCTGCACCTGACACAGCAGCGCCTGGCCCGGCGAATCAAGTGGCATCAGATTCTGCTCTTCATGTTACGTGCTGGATTCCTCGTATTGATTGTATTTGCACTTGGTCGGCCGCTCTGGGTCGGCACGGGCAGCGGCGAACCGGTGGAGCGCATCATTGTGCTGGATGTGAGCCGATCCATGGGTTACCGCATGACGGGCGGCCAGAGCCCGATGCGCCGCGCGATTGAATTTGCCGCCCAGTTGATTCAACGCGACGGCCCGCGAACGCGTACAGCCGTTCTGTTAGCCGACAACGAAACGACCGTTCTCGCGCCGCTGGATGAAGATGCATCTGCGTGCCTGCCGGAGCTGGAACGGATCAGGGCCGGCAAGAGCATGACGGATCTGAGTTCGGCCATGCCGATCATTGAGGCGATGTTGACGCAGCGCCGATCGGGCGCGCAGGTCGCGATCTATTTTGTGACCGATCAGCAGCAGAGGGCGTGGCAGACCAGCCGCATTCAGTCGTTTGCGCAACGCGTGGAGCAGCCTGTCAAGGTACATGTGGTCGATGTCGGCGTGCCGTCGCCGGTGAATGCATGGATTGCCGATGCACAATTGGTAACGATCGGCGGGCGCGGCCGAAGCGCGGTGCGCGTCACGCTTGACGGTTGTGGCGAGACACTGACGCGCACGCTGAGCCTGGACGGCGTTGGGACCAATGGCCCGAATACACAGCAGGTGACGATTGAGCCCGGTCGGCCGCAAGTCGTGCAGTTCGCGCTGGCGGACACGCTAGACGCGCTGAATCAGGATGGCGCAGCTGTGGCGCGACTGGCGCTCAGCCCGGAAGATCGTTTGCCAGGTGATGATCGGCGCGACATGGTGCTCGCGTTTGACGGCGCGGTGCGCGTATTGCTGGTGACGGAAAATGTCGACCGTTCGGCGCCGCATGCCGTGGCCGCGCTGCGCGTTCTGGCTGCGTCGCGCCGCCGATTGAGTGTCGTTGTGCGGTCTTCTGAGAATCTTTTCCCGACAGACATCCGGCAGGCTGATGTTGTTCTGCTTGCCGATGTGCCAGAGTTATCCGCAGCCACCGTTGAGGCGTTGACACAGCGTGTCAGCGAGGGGGCGGGCGCCGCCATCTTTGTCGGCCCGTCCGTCGATATCGCGGCTTACAACGCGTCCATGTTCCAGGCGAGCAATCCGGCACAAGGACTATTACCTGCAAAGTTGGCTCGCATCGCGCGCCCGACGCAGGGGCCTTACGCGCCGGTTGCCAATGTGGACTGGGCATCCACCTTGTTCGCGGGCCTGTCCGACCCGATGGTGGGTGACGCGGCGTTGGCGAATGCCAGTCATTTCATGCAGTTTGAAGGCGGGCCGTCCGCCACGGATCGGGTGTTGGCCAGCACGGATGATCAATCGCCATTGATTGTTCAACGCCAACTCGGTTTGGGGCGCGTGTTGTTTTTCAACGTAACTGCCAACGATGCGTGGTGGGACATGCCGCGGCGCACCAGTTTCGTTCCGTTCATGGAGCGCATGATTGACGATCTGTCGAGCAGTGTTGTCCCGCTTCAGTTTGAATCCGGGCGCCGCGTGTCGCTTGTTCTTTCTGATATTGCGACCGGCGACAAGGTCGTCGTGCGCAGCGCATCCGGCCAGGAACTGACGCCGACGCTGCGGCAAGTCGGCGAACGGACGCATCTGCAACTTCAGCGCGTTGATGAGACTGGTGTTTATGAAGTGATTCGTGAGCGGGACAGCGAGATTCTTGCCCGCTTTGATGTGTTACCAAGTATCAGTGACAGCCTGTTGACGCGCGGCGATGATCAGGCGCTCACGGAAAGTTTTGCGCCGTGTTCTGTTGAACTGGTGACATCCGAATCGCAGCGTCTTGCTCTGTTGTCCGAGCGAAGCTCCGCAAACATGGCGCCGCTGCTGCTCGTGTTGGCATGCCTGCTGCTGCTGGGTGAGATGTACCTGGTGCATCGGCTCTGCCCGCGCGTCCAGCCCGTGATTGCGACGCCGCTGGTTCGCCGCCAGCGCAGTGGTCATGCGCCGGTCAGTCATCATTCGGAGGCAGTGTGATTATGGGCAAGGAGATCCAACTGCTGCCGCTGCTGCCCGGATGGTTCATCGCGCTGGTCGCGCTGGGGCTTTTTGTCTTGTTGTCATTCGGCTGCGCGATGCTGGTTCGCCGACAGGTGCCGCGTATGTGGGTGACGGTACTGGGTGTTTTGCGCGTGGCGATCATTGTCGTATTTGTGATCTGCCTGCTGCGCCCGACCATGGTTTACAACCGAACGATCGAGCAGCGCCCGCCGATGCTGGTGCTGGTTGATGTATCGCAGAGTATGCAACGAAACGAATGGTTCAGCACAGCCATGTCCGCGCTGGATGATGCGACGAAGTCAGAGCAACACGGAAAACAGTACGACCTTCGCTGGTATGCATTTGGAAAAACAACACGCCGGGTCGAGTCAGGTGAGCTTGCCGACCTCAAGCCGGAAGACATGGATACACGCTTGGCCGAATCAATAGAAGCGGCGTGGCTGGCGGACGCCGCATCAAGTGGGGCGTCGGGTGGGGTAGGCGGGGAGCCGCCTCGTATATTGCTGGTCAGCGATGGGAATGACCTGGGCAGAGGCGATGCGATTGCGACCGCGCGACGGTTCGGTGCGTCCGTTGATGTACTGCTACCGCCTGAGGAAACAGCATCGGCCGCCGCTCGGGCACGGATTGTCAACGCGCAGGTGCCGCCGCGCGTGTTGGTTGGCGCTGAGATGCGAATCGGCGTGACTATTCGTCGCGATGCCAACGGTCCGGAGCAACTGTCATTGCAACTGAGCGAACAGGATCGGCAGATTGCCGAGCAGTCGGTTGTGTTCGAGCCGTCGCAATACGAGGCGCGGGTTTGGGTGGCGCATCGGCCGAAGCAGCCGGGCGTGCATCGCTATGCACTGAAGTTTGCAGACCGGGACGTTGAGCCGTATGTGTTGAACGTGCGTGTGACGGACGAGCAGCACGAGGTATTGCTGCTGGAAGATCAGTGGCGATGGTCGTTCAAGTTTTTCCGGCGTATTCTGGAAGATGACCCGAGTTTTCACTTAACATCCATGCTGTCGCGCGGCCCCAACGCCAATGTTCAGTTCGGCGAACCCACGCGGCGCGTCAATCTTGGCGGGTTCCCGCAAGGCCCGGCGGAGATCGACTGGTTCGACATCCTCGTCCTCGGCGATGTTGATGTCTCACGCTGGCCAACCGACCTGGCCGGCGCGATCGCGGACGGCGTGTCTCGCCGTGGTAAGTCGTTAATCATCATTGCCGGCCCGGGATTGGTCGACCTGGCCGGCCATCCACTGCTCGGGCCGTTGTTGCCGGTGCAGATCAGCGAAGCGTCGGCATCGCCTATCGATGGTCCGATTCAGTTGCGCGTCGCGTCGGAGGCGCAGGCATCGAGCCTGTTTTCCACGAGCCCTGATTCACCCTTGCCGCCGCGCGCGACGGCGCTGCCGCCGGTGGATTATGTCTATCCCGTGTTGCACAAGAAGCCGGCCGCAACCGTTCTACTTGAAGCTGTGGAACATGCCAATGCCCACGGCAAGTTAATCGCCATGGCAGAACAACCGGTCGGGCGCGGGCGCGTGTTGCTGCTGGCCACAGACACACTCTGGAAGTGGCAGCTTGACGGCCCGGTCGACGATCAACAGCAAACACTGCACAGCCGATTCTGGCAGCAGGCGTTGCGCGCATTGGCGCCGGCGCGCGATGCGTCCGGGCAATCCGCCGTGTGGGTGGCTGCTGACCATAGCCGAGCGGTTGTCGGCCAGATGGTGACGATCAATGTGAGTGTCGACACGCCGACTGCTGACACACAATTGCGCGCGACTGTTACCCGGCCGGACGGTCAGCGTGTTGTGCTGCCATTGCAAGCTGGCTCGCAGAACCAGTCCATTGGGCATGTTGGTTCGTTATACCTCGGCTCCGCCGGCGCGCATCATGTGCTGGCCGAAGCGGTGCGCGACGGCCAGACAGTCGCGTCGGGCGTCATAACGATTGAAGCCTCTCCCGGCCAGATAGAGACGGTCGAAGCACCGGCCAACATCGCGTCGCTGACTGCTCTGGCGCAAGCAACCGGCGGGCGCTTGTTAGATGCGGGCAATCCGGATCAATGGACGGACCCGCAACATGTCGCGCAGCCGCGTGTTTTCCAGGAATCCGTGACGGTTGACCTCTGGCACAATTACACGCTGGTATTGCTGCTTTGCGTGCTGCTCGGCGCGGATTGGATGTTGCGGCTTGCGCGCGGCTACGTCTGACACGGACGCATGCTATGCTGTCTATCGTATGCCCGGTACCTACAAACATATTTACAAGGTCGTGAAACGTATCCCGCGCGGTCGTGTCGCGACGTATGGCCAGATCGCGGAGTTGGCCGGCATGCCCAAGCAGCCGCGCCAGATCGGTTATGCACTCAGCGCGCTGGAAGACGATGCGTCCGTTCCATGGCATCGGGTGATTAATGCCAAGGGGCAGATCAGCCAACGCTCTTTTATCAGTGGATGTGAAAGTAATCAGCGCAAGCTTCTTGAGGCGGAGGGCGTTGTATTCGACGATCAGGAACGGGTTGATTTGAAACAGTACCGTTGGAAACCACGAGCGGTGCGTGCAAAAAACAAGTAATCAACTGGCACATACAACCATAGGCTTCTGGAGGACGACGATATGCTACTGACGGTTAACACATCGGTCCTGTTGATTCTGCTGGCAATCGCGCTGGGTGAATTGGGGTTCGCGAATGCCGCGACGGATCAGTCGGAGCCGGACGAGTTCACCGCGCGCCGTAAGCAGCTTGCCAAAGCCGCGCTGGCGGATCTGGAAAAGGGCGATTCCTTTCACACGATTCAGATGGTGGCATCGCACGAGCCGCTTCTGGCAGTGACTGTCTTTGGTGACCTGCAGAACCATTGCTACTGGAAGAAGCGGGACGTGCAGCTATTCACCGCGATGGGTCGCGCGGGCATTCAGCTCGGCCTGATCGAAGCGGACAAGCTTGATGCGACGGATAAGCAGCGAGCCGACCAGATTCGAGCCGTGGCCAAGGGGCTGGCATACGACGTGGGCTCATTCAACTGGCCGGGATGGGGCGAGGCGGATCTGAAGCTTGGGCCGAACGATGTCGCGGTCGGCTTTGATGCGGCCAGAACAAACCTGCGCCTCGCGGTCGAGTTGGACAAACCGGATCTGCCGATGTCACGCGCTCATTGGTTAGTCGGCGCCTACGAACTGGCCACGAGTAATTACGCGGCTGCCACGGAACATTTTCAGAAGGCGGTTGAGTTGGCCAGGCGAGCCAATGAAAAAGGCGACGAGTTACTCGTTGTCGGATACGTTCGGCTCACCGCTCTGCTTCGGACGCCTGATGACGCAGACGCCAAAGCAAAGATGGATGCAGCGAAGGCGGCGCTATCAGAACTCAAGGACGGCAAGTTTTTTGTCGGTCAACTGGACACCGCGCTGCGCGTGTTTTCAAGTCGCGATTGATAGGCAGGTGTCTGCCATCTCTGCGTAAGTTCAAGACGTCGTTGTATTTCGAACGCATATGGAAGCGGCGTGATGGCCGATCAGGCGGTCACGCGACTCGCAGGTGCTGATATTTTCAGCAGAAAATCATTGTTATCCGGCTGGTCGAGAGTTAATATAAACCGATTCATATACGGCATTTTAAACGGTGACATTTCATGAAAAACACCTCTCATCGGCGTGGTTTTACGCTTATTGAATTGCTGGTCGTCATTTCCATCATCAGTTTATTGATCGCGATTCTTCTTCCCGCATTGGCCAGCGCCCGTGAAAATGCGCATCGCATCGCATGTGCTTCCAATATCCGTCAATTCGGCGCAGCGGCCGCGTCATACGATGTCGACTTCTATTACTTGCCGCCGAGTAACGGCAGTTGGGCAACGGTTCATCCTGCCGTCATGCTGCGCGATCAATATGGTGTGACGGCGAAGTTAATCACCTGCCCATCGATGAGTTCCGATCGGCTGGATCAACGTTGGGACTGGGAAACGGCCAGCAGTAGCCGAACGCAGGCATGCATGGGCTATCTTTATCCGACCGGCTACAACTTCACCGGTCGCTACCTGAACAACGACCCACCGATCGAAGGCGGCTGGAACATGGGTTCGTCCACCTTCCCGTTGATGAATGACGGGTACTTTGCAAAGATCTCTTTGACCAAAGACGTCCGTACTTTCTACAACAGCAGTGGCACGCGCTCGGTTCCGTTTCTCCAGCCGTCGAAGCACCTGATCATGCAGGACGCGGGTTATGTCAGCCTCGTGGCCGGCGTCCCTGTCGCCCAGGTGACCACCATCGAAATGCCGGACTCCGGCAATCATCTGTTAAGCGACGGCTCAAACAGTTCAGCCGGCACCAATATTCTATTCGCGGATACGCATGTCGAATGGCACAACATGCAGCGCGGCCAATCCTGGCGCGCGTTTGCCGCCAGGGGGAGCCGTCCGTACGGTTTCTGGACACCGACGTTTGCCGGGCCGACAGGCAATTCCAATTTTGAGATTCTGGCACCCTGACACTTCGGCTGGATGACTTTGCCAAATGTCTGTCATTGCGATCATGACAGATGCGTAGTGCATTTCAACAGTGTTAGTGTGCACTATGTGAGTAATACCGGAAACCAGACGCCCTGGAAGTTCGCAACCGAGAACCCGGTTGTTCTGCTTGGCTTGAATCATGACGGACTGATCTCAACCCATGCCGGCGCAGCTCACGTCGTTCGATTCGGCGAAGAGTTTCACATGCTCTACTGGGGCCGCGATCAGCAGGGCAGGAACCATCACCTGAAGGTGGTCGCGCCGGTCAATGAGCCTAATCGCTGGCGCCCGGTCGGCGGCTCCCTGCTTGGTCCGCAACCTGATACATCACACAACGCGGTCTGCCCCGGCTTTCCGTTCCTGTTGCCGGCCGGTGAAAGTCGGCGCGCCTGGCAGCTTTGATGATCACCAACGGTCGTATCCAACCATTATTCGTGACGGCAACGTGCTTCACTGCTGGTATACGGGTAACCGCTTTGGCAGTACGGGAATGGGATACGCGTCAGGCGAGCTTTGAATCAGTCGTCTTCTGTAAAGTAAGTGTCGTCTGATTTCGTCGGCACGGTTTTGGCGGCCATGCCCATCAGGATCAGGCCGAACTCGAACAAGAGAATCAGCGGCACTGCCAACACGACCATGCTGATCGGGTCGGCCGGCGTGAGAATCGCACCGGCAACGAAACAGACGAACATGCAGTGGCGGCGGTAGGGCGTGATCATGCTCGGCCGAACAAATCCGGACCAGCCGGCGATGAGCATTAACAGCGGCAACTGAAACGCCACCGCCACGCCCAGCGTCAGAAACATGACAAAGCCCATGTACTGGCCGATCTCAATAAACGGGCTCATCAATGAACTGGCGGCCAGCGCCAATGTGCGCGTCTTGCCGGAGAAGTAAATTTTCATCTCCCCGGTTTCGCCGTTGATCCACAGTTGGCCTTCGGTCGGCGCGGCTGGATCGGTTGCCAGCACCGGCAGTTTGAAGACGTCGGTGTCGGCCGCCGGGTCGATCTGTATTTCCGGCTTGGGTGTATCCGTTTCCCGCCCGGCATACTTCGCAACAACACTTGTCAGGTTGTCCATGAAGTTCGGCTCAGGGCTGCCCGGCTCCGGATAGCTGGTGGCGAAATTGATCAGAAACGCCAGACTGATCGGCAGCATGACGTAATACGCAAAGCTCACACCCAACCCGGTCATCAGCGCGCTGAACGGCATGACCAGAATGGCGGCGCGTCGCTCCTGGGCATACAGACCTGCCGCGACGAACTTCCACGCCTGGTAGACCAACCATGGGCTGGCGAGGATGGCCGCGGAGATCAGGCTGACCTTCATATAGATGGCAAACCCGGTCGTGACGCTCAGGCCGATGGTCATGGCCGGCAGACCCGCGTTGCGCTGCACGTGGTGCAGCGGGTGTTGCAGGTACAGCACAATTTCGTGCCCGAAATAGAAGGTAATGACGGCCGCGACCACCACACCAATCAACGCGCGAAAGATACATCGGCGCAGTTCTTCCAGATGGTCGCCAAACGACATGTTTGCCTGATCGATGGACGCGTCGTCACTCATTGACGTGCATTCTAAAGGATGCGTTTGGAGAACGCACCGGCATCGGGCTCAAAATACCCTTGCCACAGCGTTTACGCACTGGCGCGCGGTATCAGAACGTGCTTGAGCTTGATCTGCTCGGGTGGCTCATCGGGATTGGTCACGCGCCGGCGGGTCAGTTCAACCGTTTTGGCAACCACGTCCGGCACCGGTTGCTCGATCGTGGTCAACGGGACTGCCGCATCGTCCGCCCAGGTCAACCGGTCGTAACCCACGACCGCAACGTCTTCCGGAACGCGTAGCCCGCCGTTGATCAGGCTGGTACACAAACGCGCTGCCAGGCGTGAATTGAGCACGATCAGGGCGCTCGGTCTGTCTTTACGACTCAGAAGCTCGGCTGCGAAGTCTTCGGTCGGCTTCGACTTCTGCTCCGCAACACTGACTTTCGGCGTCAGCCCGGCGTCTTTCATGGCTTTTTTATAGCCTTCCGTGAACGTACGCTTGGGCGTATTGCTCAACATCTCGATTTTGCGATGGCCCTTTTCCAGCAGGTATTTCGTGGCGGTAATGCCCGCGTCCGCACGATCCAAACTGACAGAGTCGCACTGCACGCTTTTCTGCGGCTGGCAGCCAGCCAGAACCAGCGGGATGTCTTTGTGCCATGACGGCACTTCTGTTCGATCGTGCCACGAAAGCGCAACAAGCGCTTCAACCTGAAACATGCGGAAGGTTTCGATCCACGGTGCGTCATACCACGGGCTGGGCAGCGACGGGTCGATGCCGAACATCGGCTTGTAGTCTGTAGAGTGCAGTTCGGCGATCAGCGAGCGCACATACTCCGCTCGAACATCGTCCATTGAGCCGCAGAACACGCCGATCAGACCACTTCGCCGTTGGCGCAGGCTGCGCGCGGCCAGGTTCGGACGATAGCCCAGCTTGCGGGCAATGCGCTGAATCTGGTCGCGGCGTTTTTCACTGATGCGCGGTGAATTCCGCAAGGCCAGGGCCACGGTGTTCTGCGAACAGCCGGCTTCGGCGGCCACATCGTGTTGTGTGATGGGACGGGTGTTGGGATTTACTTTTGTGCGAGCCACTCTCACCTCTTACGTGTATTCATCTGGCTGGCCAATTCGGCCCGGCAGAGTGCCGGAGAAAGAACACAACTCCTTGAGTGACAGGGAGAAATATTCTTCAATTGGTCCTGGCCATGGTAAACAGACCGAATCCGCGAACCGATTAAGCACTGAGGCGGTCCGCTTGATTCTGAGTGTAGCGAAGTATAGTATTTACGTAATAAGTTTAGTGATTTAAACTTTCACTTCGTTCAAAGTTTTTGGTCATTTCCGGCTACAGCGGGCTAGCAATTGATGAGACAGAATCAAAATGTGGCGTTGAGGTCCGGCCGGTCCTTTTTTTCTGGCGGGGCCGCTTTTACGTTGATCGAGCTGTTGGTGGTCATTTCGATTATCTCGATCCTGATCGCCATTTTGTTACCGGCCTTGTCCAAGGCGAAGATTGCCGCGAACCAGACCATCTGTCTTTCCAATCTGCGTCAGATGGGAATGGCGTCGGCGATGTACGGTGCTGACTTTGAAGACTACGTGCTCAAGCCGAATGTGTCTGACTTGGGATGGACCTGGCATGGCGGCCTGATGACCGGCGACTACCTGTCGTACAAACGCGTTTTGTATCAGCGCGGCTCGGCCAGCCCGGCGGGTGTCAATGAATCGGGCGTGTTTCAGTGTCCGCAACTGCGCCAGGATCGTTACATCTACGGCGTGCGCGGCGGGGTGGACTATTCCGCGACTTACATGAATGGTTGGTGGCGCGCAAATCCGTCGACCGGTCAGCCGACCAGTTTCAACCTCGGCTTCCGCAACAACCGGGCCGGGCCTTACACCAACTTTGAAATTCTAAAACCCGCGTCGACCGTGCTGATCGCCGACGCGGTTGTCATTGCGGTGCATCCGGCCTTCTCGCACGCGCCGTACACCAGTTGGGGTTATGAAGGTTATACATCGCCGATCAGTGGGCTGGGCAATGATCGCACGTTCGGCAATCAGCAGTCCTGGTCCAACGAAGGACAGCCCGAAGGGGTTGTCGGTGCCGGCAACTGGCGAATCGGCAAGCTCACTCACTACCACGGAACGAATATTCTCTACTGGGATGGGCACGCGGGTTACTTCGAGTATACGCGGACATCATTTTCATACATGCCCAACGCCATGCTGACCGCGAACGGCAGCGGCAATACTGAGGATTATCCGGGATAAACACCAGGTTCGGGGGGTGAAGAAAGGTTTGTCATGTCTCTACGCCGTGATGCTTTTACCCTGATCGAACTGCTTGTGGTTATCTCCATTATTTCATTGCTGGTGGCAATTCTTCTGCCCGCACTTGGCAAGGCTCGTAATGCCGCGCAGAACACCATGTGCCTGAGCAATGAACGCCAGCTCGCTATAGGTTCGATCATGTATGGCAGTGATTGGAATGACTACTACATGGCCCAGCAGTGGGCCAGCAGTGTTCCAGCGCACTACGGCGCCGGCGCCACCATTCCGTTCGGCAACTTCTCCGTGCCGCAGGATGGCATCAGTATGCTGGACTACGTTTCCATCCAATCAGAAGTCTGGGAATGTCCACGCCTGGCGCATCAGAATATCCGTAAGGGGTCATGGGGCAGACGTGTTTATCACTACGGCGTGACATTCCTGCATGGGCATTACAACGCTGCCTTGGGGATACGCGACAACGACACCGGGCCTTACACCAGCCGCGATATTCTCAAGCCGCACAAGACCATGCTGTTTGCCGACGCGGCCATTCAGGTGTTTGTTGAAGGTTTCGGTTACCAGACAGGCTTCTGGGGCGGGCATATGCCGGTCGGCGGCGCGACGAATGATCGCGTGTTCGGCAACCAGCAGTCATGGGATTCAAGTACCGGCGGTTCACCAATCGGTTTAGGTACATGGCGACCGGGTATCTGGACGCATGACACCGGCGTCAATCACGTCAAATGGGATGGTCACGCTGAATTCCTGGACTATTCCAATTTGAACTGGGCAGTCGCCAGTCAGTCACTGGGCCAGCTGACGCAGTACATGACGGCTGACGGTACATCGGGTGTGAACTATCCGTAATATGCCGTATCCGTAACAAGCATGTTGATACCGACTGGTTCACAGACCCCTTTAAAAGAGATTGATGCAGTATGCAGTTGAATCAAATGTTGTTGTGTACCCTTGATTTTACGTAAATATTAGCCTTAAACAGGGAATGATCAGAGCATGAAGTACTCCCAATTGACGGCCATGTTTCTTACAGCTGTCGTTATCTTTGCCGCTGTTTCAAATGTTGTCGCGGATCAGATCGAGTACGCAACTGTTCGGGTGCATCCTCACAGAGTGGATAAGCACACGACCTTTCTGGCTACTTTTGACAAGTCGATCATGCGGGCAGACTTTGCAGCTGGTAGTCCGACGTTGATTGCGGCCGGCGTCAAACAGGTTGCCGGTGCGCATGGCAAGGCTGCTTTCTTTGACAAGCAGCGGCTTGAAATCGAGCCTTCAAAAAACATCAGCGCCAAAGCCGGCACCATTGAGTTGATCCTTAAGGACACCAATCACGCGCTGCGACACCGGTTTGCCTCTGCCACCGGAAAGGTGTCGTTTACTGCCCAGTTGGAAGGAGGGCTGTGGTGGGCGATTGGGGGTGGCGACAACATCTGGGTGCGCGATGTCAACATGCAGAAATCGTTTGACCACGAGTGGGTGTATGTGATCCTCGGCTGGGATGCGCAGAAGGGTATCAAGACGGTTCGCGTGGTCGATCTCAATGGCCGCCACAAGGACAACAGCACCCGCTATCACGACACGGGCAAGATGGGCGCAAAGGAATCAGGGCATCTGCTCAAACAGACTTTTTCCGCATTGTCGTTCGGCAGTCCAGGGCTCGTGATTGACACCATTCGAATCAGTAATGTTTATCGTGCTGATTTGTTGGACCCGGTTCGAGACTGGGGACCCGTCGAGCAGTTCCGCTCGTACAACGGTGAAAATCTCTTTGACAACAACTCATTAATCAAGCGTTGGGCTGTCGGGAAGCCTGATGGCATTTCAGTGTCAGCCGATCGCGTGGCGACTTTCAACCCGGTCATTCGTGATGACAAGTATCGGCCGACAGACAAAACCAAGCCGGCCGTGCCTGTGGCGCGTTTCTCACCGGGGAATCCGAAGGTGAATTTTGACTTGGGAACACTTGATATCGGCTGCTATGTCGTTCGGGTGATTGCGGCTGCGCCGACCGAACACATCGAACAGGTCCGCAAGCCGATGTACGTGCAGATGACGGTGGACGATAAACCCGGCGGGTCGAAATCAATTTACCGGCATCGGATTCCGTACTGGGATGAGTTCTATTGCGTGACCGAGTTGTACGTCAACGTGGATGAGAAGCGCAATTACCTGGCGACGATCGAGCTGACTGACAAGAGCACGGCCGATCTATATGTCCATGCAATTGAGTTGCATGATGTTTTGGCCGGCCTGCCGCGCGTTGCGGCAAAGAAAATACCGTCGCGATTTACGCTAGCCGAACGCGATCACCTTCGCGCCAACAGTGATCCGAAAGTAGTCTGGGAGAAGGTTCGCAAGGAGGCCTCGCTGGATCGGGTGCACCGCGCGGGTGAGGAGCCGATCACCTCAGAAGCCCGCCGCAAGCGTGATGAGATTCTCTGGAACGCGTTCCCGCCGATTAATTCGCAGTTCGTTGCGGACTATGACGAAAGCTTTGTGCGCCAGTACAACCATCCGGGTGAGATGCCGTCGAAGAAGCTGGTTGAAGAACACGGCCAGTGGAGACTCAACGCCAGCCGCGGTGCGCTCCCGTATCGGGAACTGTTATTCAGAAATGATAAACTCGGTCTGACCTATACACGCGATGACCTGGCCAACTTCCGGCCGCTTCCTGATCCATACCCGATCAAAGATGACGGGCTCGGCGTGTACTTCCCACAGACGGGTGACATGAAACACGCGATGCAGTTTCTGCCGCTTGCCACAATGCTCGGCACGCAATGGATGTACTGCTGGAGCACCATGGCGGGGTGGCATGGCGGTGTCAGTGAGTATCGATTGCCCTACATCTATCACGCGCTGGGCCAGGAAAATGCGGCACGCGATGCGGCGCTGATCCTTGCCCGCTGGGCATACACCTATCCGACCCATACCGATGCCCAGACGCTTGGCTACACGGTGATCAGCCCGGCAAGCATGTATCAGCGCGACATGCGCCTGATGCGTCGCGGCCTGATGTTCTATCGCGGCAGCTCGCGCGGGGCCAACCTGCAGAACAATCTTGCCATTGCCTATGACTACCTGTTTGATTACATCAAGGGGAATCAGGAACTGGCCGGCGCGGTGGGCCGGTTCATCCCCTGGGTGAAGACGGAGGAAGACGTTCGTCGACTGATCGAGACGCGTATTCTACAGTTCGGGGCGAAGCAATCACTGAAGTTCCAGTTGATCAACAGTAAAAATCACTCGGCCTATCTGCTGACCACCGCAATGGTTCAGCAGGACCCGGAAGTAACGCGCCCGTGGCTCGAAGCGCTGTGGGAGAAAACGCATATTTATCCGCACCCGCGCGCGGGGCTGGCTGACTTTGTTTCCACGACCACGCAGCGCGACGGCACGACGGACATCGGTTCTGTGTTTTACACCTGGGGCGGCTCACCGTTTCTGGAAACAGTCGCCATGACGCGCCGATATGTGGCCAACGGCGGCGATTCGAAGTTCGACCTGTCGGACTTCAAGCTTTACGGCAAGATGCCGGTCGGCTGTGCATTCCCACTCGATTCGGCAGTAGCCGGTGGCTATCCCATGACGATCGGCGACGTGGGCAGTCCTGACAAGCCACGCATGCTGACGCGACTTGTCAATTTTGAAAAGGAAATCCGTTACGGCTATGAGTGGACGGGCGATCCGCGTTTTGCGTGGCTGATCAAACATTACTTCGGCCGACGAGCTGAGTCGGATGAGCAATGGGCGGCGATTGAAGCGGCTGCACAGAAGCAGGGTCGCAATCCGTTTCTTTCGCAATCATCGCGTCTGATGGCGAACTGGGCGGGCATTCTCGAAGCGGGACAGGCGTTCGACGACTACCGCAAGAAACGTGCCCTGTATATGCGTGTCGGGTTCGGGCACGGGCATGCACACGGCGATGCGCTCGACCTGCAACTGATCACCCACGGCGTTCGTATGCTCAATGATCTGGGCCATCGCGGCAGCTACAACACCACGTCGGCCGTGTGGACGCGCATGCACAATCGTATTGAGGTTAATGGCGCGGATCATCCGCGCAAAGGTCAGTGGTCAGGTTACAGTTGGGTCGATACGTTTAAGCCTGTTGACGGCGTGCAGTATCTGTCCGGTGTGGCTGTGCCGCCATATGGGCATCGCAATGTGTCGCACTACAGCCGTGCGGCTGCACTGATCGACGTGCATACACCATCCGTCAGTGAAGACAGGCCGTACGACGGCTTGTATATGGGTGAACAAACCAGACACAACCCAGTCAGCGACATGTCGCAAAGTTATGTGTTTGATGTGCAGCGCATTGCGGGTGGCGATACACCGACCTGCAACTTCCACGGCAACTACTCGGAAGCTTTTGATGTGAATCTGGTGGATCGCGTTCCGGTGGGCCAGAGTTCGCACGACAAGTCGCCGCAAGACACATCACCGGATGCGGATTATTTGAAAAAGTTCCTCGATGGCCCGGGCCTGAAGTATGCCGGCAACGTTCAGCCTGATGGCTACGTGCAAGCGACCTGGAAGCTTCGCCGTAGCGAAGGGGTCATTGAGGGCATACTGCCGCACAAACCGCAACTGCGCAAATGTAATCAGAAAAGTGCGGAGAAGATCATGCTCGGTGAGGATTTCGATCCGCAGTCGCCGGCCAAGTATACGCGTCTGCATCTGTTCGATCGGCAGGGCGACCGCATCATGGTTGGCTATCCATCACCTTCCGGTCCGAAACATGCCGAGCAGACGTGGCCTTACCTGATGGTGCAGAACCGAACGGGAAAGGACGATCAGTCAGTGGTCTATCCAGCCATCATTGAGGCTTATGCGGGTGAGCCTTTCATTTCGAAGGCGGTGCCGGTCAACGTGACGCCGAACAGTGACGGCGTTCACCGCGCCGTTGCGTTACGTGTTACGACGACGAACGGTCGAACCGATCTGTGCTACAGCGATGGCATTGGCGATCAATGGCGACAGACCGGCGATGCCAAAGTGGCTGCCCGCTTCGCTTACATCTCTCGTGACAAGGACGGCATTCGCTGCATCAATGTTGTTGAAGGCAGCGGCGTCAAGCTTCCCGGGCTGGAAGTCATCGTTGATACACCGGCATACACGGCCGGTATTACAGCCGTTGACTATCTTGCCCGGCGCGTGACGTTGGATCAGCAGCTTCCGGCTGACATGATCGTCGGCGAGGTTTTTGAAGTTGGCAATGAACATCGCAAAACCAGCTTCACCATTACCGCGGCTGAGAATGTCAATGGAGTGACGGTTGTGACGTTCGATAAGCCGGCTGACCTTGCGTATAGCCGTGTGACTGAGGTCGATTCGCGAAATCGTGAAGTGCGCACGCAGATCGCGCCGGTCGGTATGGGTATGCCGGGCCTGCAAGCCGGGCTGACCTGTACGAATGAAGACATGAGTAAGTCGTGGAAATGTGAAACGGATGGCTCGCGAGGTAAGCGGGGTTGCGTCTACAAACTCAGTAGCAATGTCTCATCGGGCGACATGCCGGTGGGATCAGTGATGCGTCTTTGGGAATTCGGTGTTGATGATGAGGTTCGGATTCCGACGCACGTGAAATTACTTCGGGATGAGACTCAGCCTGATGGGTTTGCTGTTACTGCGAACGTGGGAGTCAAGTTGTCCACCAAGTAGGTGTCAGCATTGCCCGGCTTTACTTCGGCCGTTTGCCCATAAGTCGTATTCGGCAGTGGCATGCCGTGCAAAGAACGTTTCCAATTGGCCGGTGAGACTTGCTTGTATTGTGTCATGTTCGGGCTGATCGAACAGGTTGTTGCGCTCCTGCGGGTCGTTGATCAGGTCGTACAGTTCATTGGGGCCGTTGGGATTTCGAAGAATCAGCTTCCATTGGCGCGTTTGTACCGCGCGGGTTTCTTCATACTCGTGAAACGTCACGCTGCTTTCGTCGTCAATTGGTTTGCCTTGCAACAGTGGTGAATAGTCCCGGCCGGGCAATGGGTGTTCGTTTAGTTGTGGGTTGCTCAGACCCAGGTAGGAAGCCATGGACGGCAAAAAGTCGTAATGGTTGACCGTCGCGTCAACGGTTTTGTTCGCAGAGATGGTTTCCGGATGTCGAACAATCAACGGCACGCGCAGGTTTTCCTGAAACATGTGACGCGGCTTGGCGTGGTCGCCCATGCCCCACATGCCGTGATGGCCGCCGCAGAGGCCGTGGTCCGCGGTATAGATGATGAGGGTGTTTCCCGCGCGTCCTGTGGTATCGAGTTGATTCATGATCGCGCCGACGCCGTCGTCCACGCCGCTGACGGCGCTGGCGTAGCTGCGCATTGCGGTCTGATTAGCGACCGCATCACGATGTTTCACCAGCCATGGGTGAACGGGCTCACGTGGGAAACAGTTCAGTTCTTTGTCAGCGTAATAGTCGGCGTGTCGATTCCGATGCCCGACGTACATGTCATGATCCAGCCCGTAGGGCCCGTTGTACGGGACATACAGAAAGAAAGGATCGTCCTCGGCCTGATTCAGAAAGTCGATCGCGTGTTCAGTAATGGCGTCGGTGAAGTATCGCGGCTCTTTATAAACCTTGTTCTGCCAGATCGCTTCGGCATCATAGAAGGTGTGCGTATGTCCGCGCGGCTTGGTGAACCAGTATCGAAACCCGAGTTGCGGATTCAGGCTGTCACCCAGGTGCCACTTGCCGCTTAGGCCGCAGTTGTATCCCGCCTGCGAAAGCATGCGCGGCAGGGTCGCGAATTCCTCGATCGTGCAGTACGCGTCATCCCCCATCTGGGCGTCCGGCTTTTCCGTGCCGAGCCAGTTGTGTACGCCGTGTTGTGAAGGCATCAGTCCCGTCATCAGGGTTGCGCGATTGGGCGAGCAGACCGGGTTGGTGCAGAACGCGTTGTCAAAGCGCGCGCCGTCGGCAGCCAGACGGTCGATATTGGGTGTTCTGATTTCGGCATTGCCGTAGCAACCCAGCGTCCACGGCGCCTGGTTGTCGGTGAGGATCAGAATGATATTGGGGCGTTGCGTCATGATCGGATTTCAGTACATCATCCCAGGCTGGGCGTTCTGTTTTTGCTGCTCTCGCTGGTTGGCGTCGCGCAGCTGTTTTTCCAGTTTGTTGGCCTGCCGTTCGATTTCAGTCGTGACCACGGGATCGCGTTTGAACAAGGTCGCGATTTTCCGGGTGCGTTTGAGCTTCAGCTCAGGTGAATCCGCTTCGTACTGCATGGCAAGCAGCTTTCTTGTCACGGTCAGCCGAAAGCGATTGATTTCCTGCCAGCGTTCTTTGAGAAGTGACTGGCGATAAACCTGTCCGATCTGTTTTGTGTCAGCGTTGCCGTTCGCGGCATTGATCACATCGAGATTCAGGCGTTGCTTGTTTTCGTCGTCAAAGACAAAATCGTTTGCGTCGATTGACAGGATGTCGAGGTAGAGGCGTGTGAGCATATTGCGCGATGTTTCGCCGTGCTTGCTGAACAGAAGTCTTCCCAGGGCGAGTTTGGCGTTCATGACGTCGACATGATTCTGTCGCCACTGGTGCCTGTTATTCACGTCGACATACCAGCGCAACGGCTCGTTGTCGTCTTTGATTTTTCGCTTATCAAGATAGTGGATGATCAGCAGCAGCCTGCCCATCTCGGCGCGCGCCGTCAAGTCGATGTTTGGCGGCGGATTGCCGTCCAGCACAGTCTGATGCACTTTCAGTTGCGTCAGCAGGAGGGGGCGTTCGCGTTTCTGCCCGCTTTTTTTCGTGAATGCCTCGACTTTGGCCAGGGCCTCCTGCCAGGTCTGTGTAGCCGGCTCGTCATCTTCTTCAATCCACGACCACTTCTGCGGCTCCTGCATGTTCTCCAGCTCGATCACTTCGTCAATCGAAAACGGTTGGGAGATTTCCTGAAGAAAGGGGTCCGCCTGGCCTGACACCTTGCCGACGGTCGTCAGGATCATCAATGTGGAAAATATTGCAAGACAGTGACAGCGCATTGCCTGAACTCAAATGAAGTAGCTGACAATGTGAAACTATAGGTCGGATTCGCTTGAGCTGTCACATGACTGCCGAATCACCCCGGCTTGCGCTCCAGCAGGCGTTCCACAAAGTGAATATCCACATCACTTTTGCGGAAGCTGCCGTTGAGCATCAGGTCGGCATGCAGCGGGATGGTGGTCTTGATCGGCTCCACGCGGAATTCGCGCAGGGCGCGTCGCATCGTCGTGATCGCCTGCTCTCGATTCGGCTTGTGCACGATCAGCTTGGCGATCATGGAGTCATAGTTCGGCGGCACGCGATACCCGTTGTAGCAATGCGTGTCGATGCGCACACCCGGGCCGCCTGCCGGATCGAACGATTCGAGCTTGCCGGGCGATGGGGTGAAGTTGCGAGCCGGGTCTTCGGCGTTGATGCGCACTTCGATGGCGTGGCCGTTGGCCTTGACCTGGCCTTGCTTGAACGGCAGCTTCTCGCCGGCGGCCACACGGATCTGTGTCTGCACGATGTCAATGCCGGTGAGCATTTCGGTCACCGGGTGTTCAACCTGCACGCGCGTGTTGACTTCCATGAGGTAGAACTTGCGGGACTTGGCGTCCATCAGGAATTCGACCGTGCCGGCAGAGTAGTACTTGGCCGCCTTACAAAGTCGCACGGCCGACATGCACAATTCCTTGCGCTCGTCAGCGTCCAGGACGGGGCAGGGGGCTTCTTCGATCAGCTTCTGATGGCGGCGCTGCATGGTGCAGTCGCGTTCGAAGAGGTGGACCACGTTGCCGTGCTGATCGCCGATGATCTGCACCTCCACGTGGCGAGCCTTTTCGATGAACTTTTCGAGGTAGACCGTGCCGTTGCCGAACGCGGCTTCGGCTTCCTGCATCGCGCCTTTGACTGCGGAGCGCAGGGCAATGTCGTTATGAGCCACGCGCATGCCGCGCCCGCCACCGCCGGCTGCTGCCTTGACGATCACAGGGTAGCCGATGCTCTTGGCGGTCTTGATCGCTTCTTCTTCTGAATCCAGTTCACCCTTGGAGCCCGGCGCGGTCGGCACCTTGTTCTTGATGGCCAGTTGCTTGCAGGAGACCTTATCGCCCAACGTCTGCATGGACTGTACGCTCGGGCCGATGAAGTTGATGTTGCAGGACTCGCAGACTTCGGCGAAGTGGGCATTTTCCGCGAGAAAGCCGTAGCCGGGATGGATGGCATCGACGTTGGCGACTTCGGCCGCACTGATGATGCGCGGAATGTTCAGGTAGCTTTCCGAGGCAACGGGCGGTCCGATGCAGATGGCTTCGTCGGCCAGTCGCACGTGTGCGGAGTCCTCGTCGGCGGTGGAGTAGACCGCGACGGTCTCGATCCCCATTTCCCGGGCCGCGCGAATGATTCGGACGGCAATCTCACCTCGGTTGGCAATCAGAATGCGTGAAAACATGTGGATTCGCGTTTATCTGGCGGATCAGCCGGCGTCATGCTGTTGTTCAGGAGCAGAGCCGAGCGATGATCGCGCGGGGTCAGCTGGGTTTGACTTTGAACAGCGGCTGGCCGAACTCGATGGCATCGCCGTTGTTGACGAGGATCTCGGCGACCACGCCGGACGTTTCCGCCTTGATCTCATTGAACACTTTCATGGCTTCGACGATGCAGACGACGGAATCGGCCGTCACCTTGCTGCCGACGGCGACGAACGGGTCCGCATCCGGGCTCGAGGCGGAATAGAACGTGCCGACCGTTGGGCTGGTGATTTCGATCAGGCCGTCGTCCTTGGCCGGTTCAGCAGCGGCGGCTGGAGCGGCTGCGGGAGCCGGTGCCGGGCTTGCCGGAGCGGCGGCCGGTGGAGGTGCCGAAGCTGGCGGAACCACCTGCACCTGTGGCTGATCGCCGTTGCCTCGACGCAGTTTGACGCGCTCGTTTTCGTCCTGAATATCCACTTCGGTCAGGTCATTGGATTTCATGAGCTTGACCAGCTCGCGCAATGTCTTCAGATCGATCATGTGTCGTTCTCTGATCCTTCTTTACTGATGTCAGGCCACCGCTTGGTCGAACACCACTCGTAGGCAGCGCTAGACCGTGCGCCACCTGCCACTGTGAACGAAAATCCACGTAGCTGACGATCGGTGACTGACTTAGATCATCGCTGATTCGAGGTCTTTCGGCAAGCGACTGAGCACCCGTTTGCCACGCTCGGTGACCAGCACGTCGTCCTCGATTCGGATGCCGCCAACCCCCGGCAGGTAGATGCCCGGCTCGACGGTCACAATATGCCCCGGCTGAAGCTCGCCGACAGACCGGGTGGCCAGGGTAGGCTGTTCGTGGATATCCAGCCCGATGCCATGCCCTAAAGAATGTCCGAACTGCTTGCCATAACCGGCTTTAGAAATAATGTCACGGGCCACGGCGTCGATATCTTTCATGGCCTTGCCCGGGGCGATGGCGTCGATGGCCGCCATCTGGGCATCCAGCACGATCTGGTAGATTTCCCTGATTTTCGGCTTCATCCCGCCCAGACCGATGCAGCGGGTCAGGTCGCTGCAGTAGCCGTCTGCCCGGGCGCCCCAGTCGACCAGCAGCAGGCCGCCTTTGCGTACCTTTTTGCGACCCGGAATCGCATGGGGCAGGGCGGCGTTGGCGTCGGCCGCGGCGATGGTCGGGAAGCTGGTCCCGTCCGCGCCGAGCACACGCATGTTGTATTCCAGCAGGGCGGCAATCGCCTCCTCGGTCTGGCCCGGCTTGATGGTGGCAATGGTCTGCTGATAGGCCTTCTCCTGAATGCGAAGGGCCCTGGTGATGGCTTTGACTTCGGACTCATCCTTCACCGCCCGCTGCATGAGCAGGCCGTCGTCCAGATCGGTCAGGCTCCTGGCGCCAAGCTGCTTGGCGATGGCTTTGCGCTCGGCCACCGTGACGTAGCTCGCCTGCAGGCCGACGCGTTTGAGTTTGAACTTGTCGACCAGTGTCTTGAGCGTCTCAGTGAGTGACTTTTTGCGCATGATGGCCGTGACTTGCGGGGCCTCGCGCTGAATCTGCTCTTCAAAGCGAAAATCGCTGAGCACGTGGATTTTCGCGCTGTTGACGCGCACGAGCGCCCAGCTGTCGTCACCGACAAATCCGGTCAGGTAGCGGATATCGCGCGGATTGGTGATCAGCAGGGCGTCACACTCTTGTTCGCCGATGCGCTTGCGAAGGATGCGCACGCGGTTGGTCAGCCAGTTGGGTTTGGTGCGTTTGGGCATTTACTTCTCACAGCCTCCGCATATGGAATCCGCCGTCCACGTCGATGACTTGGCCGGTGGAGTACGGCAGGTGCCCCTGGGCAATGGCCTGTACCGCCTTGGCGATGTCCTCGGGCTGGCCCCAGCGGTGGATCGGGAGCAGGTCTTCGTCGTAAATCAGTTTGTCATACTTGGCTTTGACCGGGCCGGTCATGTCGGTTTCGATGATGCCCGGGCGAATCTCGTAGACGTTGATGCCTTCGGTGGCCAGGCGCATGGCGAACAGTTGCGTGGCCATGCTCATGCCCGCTTTGGAGATGCAGTATTCCCCGCGATTGATGCTGGCGGTGTAGGCGCTGATTGAGCTGATATTCACGATCGCCGGGGTAACGTTTTCCGCGTAATCGCCGCGCCGGTCGATCATGTGCTGGGCGACCAGTTGTGTCAGGAAGAACGGGCCGCGCAGATTGGTGTCCATCACTGCGTCATAGCTTTCCGCGCCCAGTTCCAGCAGATCGGCTCGCACTTTCGGGGCGATGCCCGCGTTGTTGACCAGCAGGTCGATGCTGCCGAACCGTTCTTCGGTGTCGGCCACCAGTGCGGCTCGGTCGTCTTCGTTGGCAATATCCCCTCGGATCACGGCCGCCTGCCCGCCGTAGTCGTCCACCAGGTTGGCAGTCCGATTGGCAGCTTCGACGTTGCTCGCGTAGTTGATGGCAACGTTAAACCCGTCTTGTCCCAGGGCCACGGCAATGGCCCGGCCGATCCCGCGGCTACCACCCGTGACGATGGCCGTTCGATTATTTTTGATGTCTGACATGGCTGTCCCCTTTCGTCTCTCAGGTCCATTCTAATCGCGCATGTCAAAGAAAGAACGTCGGATACTTGCCGCCTTCTGCCATTCGTTTGATCAGGTTAGCCAGTTCCAGCAGGTGGTAATCGCCCCACATGCTCGATTCACCGTTGGCGACCTTTGATCCGGCCGGCACGTGGTCCCAATGGTTCGGCCAGTGGTAGATCGAGTGCAGCAGCAGGCCCTGATGATCGCGTTTGGTCGACAGGTATGGCTCGCCCATCAACGTGTTCGCGACGGTCAGTCCGGCCTGAAGGTATTGCTTGCCCTTTGTCTTGCCGAGATAGTTGCCCAGGCGGATCAGCCCCTGTGCGGCAATGGCGGAGGCTGAGGAATCGACCGGTTCATGATCGTTGTACGGGTCCGCATCCACTTTGCGCCAGTCCGGCATGTTCGCCAGCCCCGGGGCGCCGTCGTCCCAGTAGGTCACGCCGTCGCGCGAGGTCACATCCTTAATGTAGTGATCGCACGTTTCCTTGGCGCAACGTTCAAAGACTTTGACCACGTCCGCCTTGGCAAGGCCGGTCGCTTTCTTGAACTCAGAAGCGGAAATGGTCTTGTAGAACTCGAGCTGTTCGGCATAGCCAAGTACGGCCCACGCCAGGCCGCGCGTCCATGTGCTGAACGGCGAGTAACCCTGCTGCGTGCTGCGGGCCCGGAAGCAGCCATCGTTGCGGTTGAATGTGCCTTCGTGCGCGGTTCGGCCGCGTACGTCGTAGGTGTGTTCGGTGTCGCCGTGGAAGACGATGTACTGGCTGGTGGTCAGGCCGTGCAGCACGGCGCGCTTGAGCAAGTTGGCGGCGCGGTCGTTCTCGTGCATCAGCACGTGACCCAGCTGCCACGCCACGCCCATCACGCGGATGGTGCGCATGGTGTCGATGAACAGCGAGTGCGGCCCGTTAAATGAATACACATAGCCAAGCGCGGTGGTGTTGGCGGAATGCTTGTGCGGCTTGTCCATGCGCACGCCGGACCAGCGCGCGGCCTGCACTGCGCCGGATGCAGCAATTGCGTTGCGGTAGCTCACTTCTTCCCAGCCGTCGTACTTCATGCGCTTTTCTTTAAGCAGCCGGAGCAGGTTGCCATAGGTCGACAGGTTGTTGAACCCATGGTCGTGCACGCCGATGTGCGTCACGTGCGGGAGCATATGCTTGATTGTGCGGCGTTTGCCGAGTTGGATCAGCTTGTCATCATTGAGCGCATCGCCGGCAAGGATCATGCAGCCGTACTGAAACCCTTGTGTCCATTCGGTCCACCCGCGTGACGTGTACTTGCCCTTGACGGTAAAAACAGGTGTGCCCTTGGCGCTGTCCCAGGACTTGTCGATGGCCTTGACTTTCCTGCCGGCCAGCTCAAATACCTGTTTAACCCGGGGGGCGAGTGACCTGGCGGTGACTTTCTGATCGATCTGCATTGCGGCTAAATCCTCAAGTTATCGGAATCGAAAGGGCGGATTATACCCGTGCTTCCGTCTGTACAAGCGGAATCGAGGATAGCAGACCGTTTGTGCCGAAGAGTATTGGGGAAATTCATTTATATGGTTACGCTGGCATCAGGTGTCGGGTTTGACATACAATGAAGGGCCCCCGGAATGCCCCCGATTGAGCCCACCTGGAGAGTCCTGTGAGAAAAAGTCTGATCCTGCTACCGCTTGTCATTTGGTTGATGGGTATGGCTGTCACACCGGTCGCGTTCGGCGAGTTCGATGCGGTGACGCGGGCCCGGTATGACCTTCGCCTGGGTTTCACCGTGGGTGGCCAAGTGTCCAAGGTTCATGTCAAGCCGGGTGATGTGGTCAAAGCCGACGACCCGCTGGTCGAACTGGAGGACAAGGAAGGCCTTGCCCAGATTGCGATCTGGAAATTCCGGTCCGAAAGCGAAGTAGCCATTGATGCGAACAAGGCCCAACTGGAACTGGCGGCGCTGGAAGAAAAGCGAATCAGTGAGATCGTCAAGAAGGGTGCGGCTCATCCGATTGAACTGACGCGCGCTGCGATTCAGACGCGCGTCGCCAAGCTGAACGTCGAACAGGCGCGCATGGAACAGCAGGAAGCCGAGCGACAGTTGGAAATCTACGAAGCCCGGCACGAGCGATACATCCTCCGGGCCAAGCTGGACGGCACGATCGATCAGGTCACCGTCGAGGCCGGTGAAATGGTGGAGGACCTGAAGCCGATTCTGCGGCTGGTTGTCCGCGACAAGCTGCGCGTGGACGTGGCGGTGCCGGTGGCGGACACGCTGGGTGTGAAAGTGGGGGATTCCGCGTGGGTCACCGCCAAAATTCCTGGTTATGACAAGCCGATCAAAGGTAAAATTCTTCATAAGGCGTTGGTTGCGGACTCCGCAAGCGACACGTTGATTATTCAGGTTGAACTGGACAACAAGCTGGGGCTGCCGGCTGGTGTGCAGGTCAGTGTTTCGTTTAAACCACCGGGGCCGGTCGCGGCAGCACCGAGTAACTGATTCATGACGCAAGCGCAATCACAAACTCAGAACCGATTGGCGCGTGGCTGGTCCAGCATGGTCGCGCAACTGACTGCTGCACCGGACGTCAACACGTTCCACGAGCGCATGCTCGACCTGCAATGCAAGGTTGTTGCCGCGGAGTATGGCATCCTCTGGACGCGCGACGCCGAGGGCAAGCCGAAGATGGCAGTGTCCTGGCCGGCCAATATGCCGGCGGACCCGAATCAGAATCCGATCTATGAACTGCTGCACAAGTGCGCCGAGGGCGGCTTTGAGCGCCAGCAGAGTCACGTCCTGAAAGTGTCGCCGGAAAACGATACGGAACCGGCCGGCATTGGCGCCCACGTGTTTGTGACCGTGCTGCGCACCGGCAACGACGTGTCCGGCGTGGCGACTGTGGTGGCGGACTGCCGCGATCCCAAGGTGCTGCAATCCACGCTGCCGATGCGCGAGCTCGGGGCCGGGCTTTATGAAATTTTCTCCATGCGCCAGCAGGTCGTTGACAGCGAGCGCAAGGCTCATCAGGTTCGCAACGCCATGGCACTGCTGGCCAGCAGCCAGGAGGCGGATGGCTTCACCGGCGCATCGCTGAACCTGGTCAACGAACTGGCCCGGCAGCTCAAGTGCACGCGCGTCAGCCTCGGCTGGGTGCAGGGGCAGAAGATCAAGCTCAAGGCGATGAGCGATACCGAAGAACTCAAACGCCAGAGCGACATGGTCGGCAAGATCGAACTGGCCATGAGCGAATGTCTGGACCAGCAGCAGCCGGTCGTGTACCCGGCGCCGGCGGATGCTGAGCCGCTGCTGGCAGAAGCGGTTATCTACGCGCACAAGCAACTGGTCAGCGCGTCGCGTGGCACGCACGTTTTGTCCGTGCCGTTGCGCCTGCACGACGAGTGGCTCGGCGTGCTTACGCTCGAACGCGTGGACGAGCCGTTCACGCCTGAACTGGTCACGCAGTTGATGCTGGTCGCCGATGTCGTCGCCCCGCATCTGTATGACCGCGAGACAGCGGACAAGTGGCTGATCGGCCATGCTTGGGCATCGGTTGAATGGTTTCTGTCCTACCTGATTGGCCCGAGGCACATCCTCTGGAAGCTGCTGGTGCTGATCATCTCGGCGCTGTTGATGGCGTCCGTGTTTGTGAAGATTCCATACAAAGTCAGCACGGAGTTCGCGCTCGAGGCGGAAAGCAAACGAATTGTGCCTTCGCCGTACGAAGGCCATCTGTCGGAAGTGCTGGTCAAACCCGGTGAAACGGTGAGCAAGGATCAGACGCTGGCCAAGCTCAACGCCACCGAGTTGCGTCTGCAACTTGCCGAAGCCCACAGCCAGTTGCGCGTACAGCAGTTGCAGGAGCAGAAAGCGCGCTCCGAACGCAAGACCGCCGACTCCCAGATGGCGCGCGCGAATATCAAGCAGATCAACGCGCGCATCGAGTTGCTTGAGTATCAGATCGACAAGGCCGTGATCCGCAGCCCGATCGCCGGCGTGGTGCTCGTTGGTGACTGGAACGACAAGGTGGGCGGCGTGATCGAAATGGGCAAGCCCATGTTCGAGGTCGCACCACTGGAAGACATCACCGTCAAACTGCGCGTCCATGAGCGTGATATCGATCGCATTCAGGCTTACCAGGAGCTTCACGGCAAATTACCTGACGGCGTTCTGGCCACGCGCAGCCAGCCGGACCAGAAGTTCCGATTCAAGGTCGTACGAATTGTGCCGTTGGCTGGTCCGTTTAACAGTGAGAACGTGTTTGACGTGCACGCCGTGTTTACCAACGACACGTGGAGCGAAGCAGCCGAATACGCGGTGAATGACACCGTTATCCTTGACGGCGTTCGTTACCGCGCAGCGGAATCGTCCGGCCCGGATACACCTCGGGGCGCGGTTCGACCGGATATTGATCAGGACGTCTGGTACCGCGCCCAATGGCTGCGTCCGGGCATGGAGGGCGTGGCACGCGTTGACGCCGGTGAGCGAACGATCATCTGGATTGCATCCCACCGGGTGGTTGATGCGGTTCGTCTGTGGGTCTGGTGGTAAGCAGGCGCAATGGAAAGACCAACGTTCAGCCAGAACTGGAGCCGCGTCAGCAAGCTGACCCCGAAGCTGCGCCCGCACGTGCAGATCGCGCGCCAGTTGTTTCGCGGCGAGCCCTGGCACGTGGTACACGATCCGGTCTCGAACAACTTCTTTCGACTCAACCCCGTGGCGTATCACTTCGTCGGCCTGTTCGATGGTAAACGAACCGTTGACGATGCGTGGACGATGACGATCGACCGGTTTGGTGACCTGGCGCCCACGCAGAACGAAGTCATCATGCTGCTGGGGCAACTCAACCAGGCGAACCTGCTTCGTGTGGACCTGCCGGCTGACGCGCAGCCGCTGCTGGAACGGCATCGCCAGCGAAAGATCAAGCACTGGACCGGGCAGGCGATGAGCATCCTGTTCCTTCGCGTTCCGGTATTCAATCCAACGGTGTTGTTGAACTGGCTGGGCCCGCTGGTTCGGCCGATACTCAACAAGTGGGGCATGATCGCCTGGTTCATCTGGATGTTCTATTGCGCGTGGCAGTTCCTTCCGGAGCTTGGCCGATTCGTGCGCGACGCGGAAAGTGTGCTCGCCCCGGCGAACTGGCACTGGATGGTCATTCTGTTCATCGTGACCAAGGCGATTCACGAATTGGGTCACGGGCTGATGTGTCGGCGATTCGGCGGCGCGGTGCCGGAGATGGGCATCATGATGCTGATCATGTTTCCGGCGCCTTATGTTGACGCGACCAGTTCGTGGAGCTTTCCCGACAAGTGGAAACGCCTGCTTGTCGCCGCGGCCGGCATGTTGTTTGAACTGACGATCGCGGGCGGCGCGGCGCTGGTGTGGATGAATACGGAAGGCCTGCCGCGACAGTTGGCGTACAACACGGTCTTTCTGGCGTCGGTGACAACAATTCTGTTTAACGCGAACCCGCTGCTTCGATTTGACGGCTATTACATGCTCAGTGACATGCTCGAGATTCCGAACATGTACGACCGGGCGACCAAACATTTTCGCTGGCTCGTCCAGCGGTATGTGTTCGGCCTGGAGAATGCGCAGCCGGTCAGTACGGTTTTGGGCGAACAGGTCATGTTGTTGATGTACGGGATTGCCAGCCAGGTTTATCGCGTGCTGGTGCTGGTCGGCATCATCGCGTTTATCGCTGGTCAGTTGCTGACGATCGGCCTGATGCTGGCTGCGTGGTCATTTATCGCGTGGGCTGTTATTCCCGCGAGCAAGTTTGTTCACTGGCTCTGTACCAACCCGGCACTGGTCGAACATCGCGCCAGGGCGGTCAGTATCACGCTGCTGGTAGTGATCGGAACTCTCGCGGCCATCAGTTTTATTCCGGTTGAAGAACACCGCCGAACCGAGGGGATTGTCGAGAGCATGCAGCGCGTGGACGTTGCCGTGCAGACCGACGGATTTATTCAGGAAGTAAAAGTCCGGCCGGGTGATCTGGTTCAGAAGGATCAGATTCTGCTCGTGTCGGATAATCCGGTTCTTCGCGCCCGGCGCGCGGAAAAGCTGGCTGAGCTGGACCGCCTGCGCATTGAGCGCCGCAAGGCACTGACCGAAGATCCCGTTGCCATGCGCGTGGCGGAATCCAAGGCCGAGGCAATCGCCGAAGAACTCGCCGAGATCGAAGAGCGGATTGAATCACTCGTCCTGCGCAGCCCGCAGACCGGCACGATCATCGGCCACCAGTTGAAATTGCTCGAAGGCCAGTATGCCTCGCGCGGGCAGGTGATTGCCAAGATTGCCGACCTGACCGACGTGCGCGTGACCAGCCTGATCAGCCAGTCGCAAAGCGCGGACGCGTTCATCAATAAGATCAAGCGCGTGGAAGTGCGCTCGGTTGGCCAGGCAGACGTCATGTTGCCGGCGACGGTCCTGAAGGTGCACGACTCCGGCCGATACGAACTGCCTCATCCGGCGATGGGCTATGCGGGTGGCGGCACCATTGCCGTGGATCAGCAGGACCCTCAGGGCCAGAAGACCATTCGCCCGCACTTCGAACTCTGGTTCAAAGTGCAGCGCGGCGAAGACGAGCCCGTTGACGCCGCATTGCTCGGCCAGCGCGTGTTTGTGCGGTTTACGCTACCCGAGCGGCCGCTGCTCTATCAGTGGTTGCGGTTGTTACAGCAGGTGATCCGCGATCAGTTGATGTCGATGTAGGCTGTGTAAAGCCGCGACCAGTGGTCGCGGAACAATACTCAAATCGCGAATAAATCTGTCTGAATTGTCGTGAAATCGAAGACCGCGACCAATGGTCGCGGCTTTACAGATTGTTACAGCATCGTCGGCAGGACCTTGTCGACATCCGGGAAGTACCGTCGAATCACGGAGCAATCGAATTTCGCCATGATGCTGTCAGCCGGCTCGCGTTCGAGTAGAAATTCAAACGCCTTCTGCACCACCTCCTGCGGGGCGACGCGCCCGCGGGACCACAGGTCGTAGTCCGGCCAACTGAGCGTGACATCGTACGCGTGGCGCCGACCATTGTCATAGACCTTTACTTCGTAGGTCCAATGGTTGCTGCCTTCGGTTTCTGTTGTAATTTCGATGTCCGCCATGGTGCCGGTCTGGTTTGGTTCGCTACAATTTCCTTATGTGTCCAGCATATCAGAAAGAAGAAGCAGACGAGCCTCATCTGGCGATTCGCCGTCACACGGATCGGTGTTTTCACCGCGTGGAGGAGGTTGTGCCGGACGAAGGTTATATCGTTGACGGAATTCTGATTCCGCTGGACGAGGTGGCACAACTGGTGGAGCTGGATGACGAAGGCGCGCCGCTTCCGCCTTGCGATAATTGATACGCACTGCGTATTCTTTTACCGCGTCGAAAACGTTATAAACGCTGAATGGCTCGGCCGCCGCGAAGTTCGTTTCGCCTGAGAACTAAACGCAGTTGGTATGATTGGTCATGATGTTTCTCATCGATACATTTCTGCTCGGCCTGCACAACCTTGCGCTGCACAAGCTGCGGTCACTGCTGACCGTGCTGGGCATCATCTTCGGCGTGGCGTCGGTGATCACCATGGTTGCCATTGGTGAGGGCAACAAGAAAAAAGCGCTCGCGGATATTCAGCAACTGGGCGCGCAAAATATCATCGTGCGATCCGTCAAACCACCGGAACCGGAGCAGCAGGGGACAGGCTCGCGCCAGATGATGATCGACTACGGTATTCGTCGACTTGACCAGCGCCGCATCGAACAGACGGTCGGCGGCATCGAGCGCATTGTGCCGCTGAAGAAGGTCGGCTCGCGCGTGTCGCAGGGGCGCAACCAGGCGTCCGCGGAAGTGTATGGCACCACACCCGCGCTGCGGGATGCGACACGTTTGCGCATCGCGCGCGGCCGGTACCTGACGGAACAGGACATGACGGCCGGTTCCGTCAACAATGTGGCGGTGCTTGGCGCGGAAGTTGCCGTGCGCCTTTTTCCCCTGGAAGACCCGCTGGAAGGCGTGATACGGGTGGACCAGCAGGCCTTTCGCGTGGTGGGCGTGCTGCAACCAGTCGGCCTTGCCGGCGGCGCGGGTACGGCGCTGGTCGGGCGCGATCTGAACTTCGACGTGCATATTCCGCTCGCCGCCGCGCGCATGAAGTTCGGCGACATGCAGATCAGCCGTAAGTCCGGCGCGTTTGAAGCGACCAACGTTGAAATCAGCGAGATGATTATCCAGGTCGAACAGCAGGACGCTGTGCTGGAGGTGTCGGATCAGGTCAAGCTGGTGCTCGACAAGGAACACAAGACCAAGGGGGACGTGACGGTCGTGGTGCCGCTGGAACTGCTTCAGCAGGCGGAACGCACGCAGCGCATGTTTAACGCGCTGATGGTGGCCATCGCGTCGATCAGCCTGGTGGTGGGCGGGATCGGTATCATGAACATCATGCTCGCCGCGGTTACCGAGCGCACGCGGGAGATCGGCATCCGCCGGGCGCTGGGCGCCACGCGCCACCACATCATCATGCAGTTTCTGGTGGAGACGACCGTGCTCTCCGGGCTGGGCGGCTTGCTCGGGATCGCATTCGGCGTTGGCGCGACGCTGGCTCTGACCATTGCCCATTCCCACTTCCCGGCGATCGAGCAGCCGAGCATTACCGCCTGGTCGGTCATGGTCAGTTTCATTGTTGCGGCCTCAGTTGGTATCGTGTTCGGCTTGTATCCGGCGGTACAGGCCGCCCGGCAGGACCCGATTGTCGCATTGCGACACGACTAACAGGACATTGAACCATGACTTTTCAATTGCCCGACCCATTGACCGTTGCACAACAGGAAGTCGAGAAGATCAAGGCCGACCCTGAACTGGCTTTGAACGTTCCGATGAATCGCGCGCTGCGCGACTGCCCGATGGTGGATCGGGAGTCGGCCCTGATCAGCCTGGAGCAGTTTCATCAAGAGCGCATGCAGCGCATGCCGTCGGCCGCGAAGTTTCCCGAGGCGCAAACTTGGGCGCAACATGCCGTCGCCGTGGACAAACATGTTCAGGAACTGGCCAATCTGACGGATCTTCAAATGGCTGCGCTGCGCAGTCTGCACGAATACCTCCAGTGGCGCGGCATTCCCAATGCGACAGCCGTCAGTTCGGAAAAGTGCCGCGTGGCGTACGTGCCTGAGACGGATCGCGGGCAGTTGCATATCAAGAATGTGGATGACCCGATCACGCACTGGAAGCGCATCACCGAGCCGGTGACCGCGATGCAGCATGCCGATGAACTGGTATGGGACGGCACGGGCAGCGGCCTGCACATTGATGATGAGCCGGAAGAGATTTTTCCATTGCCGATTCCGGCGATGTGTAAGGTGTACTGCAATGATGTGCCGTCCGCCGTTGAATTCCTTCGGAGATATACATCGTTTTGGGGCCGGCAAAACGTGGTTTTGCACGATAGACAGAAGCGATCCGTAGCGATCGAAAAGTGCAGCTTCAACCACATGGAAGTGTTCGAGCCGGGGCCGAATGGGGAGAGCCACATCAGCGGCATGGTCTGCCGCGACCCTGATTCGCCGCAGGGCAGGCACCAGCAAGAGAAGCGTATGCAATACGTACGTCAGTTCGGCCTGCCCGAGGACGGGTCTGACATGGTTTTCTGGGCGCGGTGTTTTGACGCTGAGGTCAAACTCGCTGACGCACTGAACAAGCCCGGGCCGCTCAAGTCGGCGGAACTGATTGAACTGTTCACCACACCATATTCGCAGGGCGGGCTTAACAAGGACGGCGTGAAGACGCATCCCGATCAGCCTGTGGCCGAGTACACGCACGTCACGCGGATCGCTTTCATTGATGAGCGCTTGTTCCTGCGATATCAGCGAAACGATGACGGCAGTGTGTACGACGCGGAGCCGGAGCGGTACGACTTTTCAAATAACTGAATTCGGCATGCGCAGTTTTCTTACTGGCTGTTCAGCGCGCCTTATATGAATCCTGATTGATTCTCGGACGTGATTGGCGCTGTACTTGGCGATAAACAATCTACCTGGATCGCGCCGCGATCCGGCTGCAATGAAGTCCATCCGATTGACATGATTGGACGTTCGCTGTTAGCCGCGCGGGTTATAACGGTTGTTCATGTCCATTTGAGATTATCACTTACCTGAAGGTACAGCTTTGCCGATACCGCATGCTGTAGCTCGCAAAAGGACTTGCGGAAATAATAGGATTTGATACTCTTTTTATGAGAGACCTTAATTGGGGGGTCCGTGTAAAAGGAGCTTTGGACATGTCTGTTAGGGAATTCTTGGTCGCCGCGGTTTTTGTGATTGCCTGCGGCGTCGCGTCACAATCAGCAAATGCGCAGCACGCAAATTTTGTTCTGTTTGGTGATCCGTCACCCGAGGCGGCTCAGGTGGCACCAGAGCATCGCTTCGTTCATCCGGTCACAGACCCGTACGATGCGGAAGATTCCTTCGTGACTTCCGACATCCGGTTCTGGTTTTTGCAGCACAATTTTCCTGACGCCGGCCTGATGAACGGCGGTGAAGCACAGGTCTATGCCGCCCAGATTCGCGTGGCTTTGACGAATACACTGCAACTCGTGGCCTATAAGGACGGCTACGTACAGGTCGAATCCGGCCTGATCAACGACAGCGGCACCGCGGACATCGCGGCCGGCCTGAAGTGGAACTTCATCCAGGACTGGGAAAACCAGTTCCATATGGCCGTGGGTGTCGGATACGAGTTCAAGACCGGCGAAGGCAAGGTCCTTCAGAATGATGACCAGTGGCGCCTCTGGTTGTCCGCAAACAAGGGTTTCGGACGGTTCCACATTGGCGGCAACGTTAACTTCTACCTCGTCGACAATGAAAGAGACAGCCTCGGCAATGCTGACCGATTCACCTGGCACTTGCACATGGATTACTACGTCTGCAAGTGGTTCAGCCCGGTGATTGAGATCAATGGCTATCACGTCATGGATGAAGGCGCCGTTGCCGTGCCGTTCCAGGGCGTTGACATCGCCAACCTCGGCGGTGGCAAGGACGAAGACGTCATTACCCTGGGTATTGGTGCGGAAATCCGGCCGTTCGAGAATGAGAACATCGCATTGCGTGCGGCTTTCCAGACACCGCTGACTCACGACATTGACCTGTACGGCCGACGTTGGACGATCTCCGCGGTGCTCGGCTTCTAAGACTGACATCACATTCAGGCATTAAACAAGGCACCGCCTTCGACCCCGGGGGGAGAGGCGGTGTTTTTTCATTCGCATTGGGCGCCTGTGAATTATTAACGAAATTCTAACAATTCGATAAACTGGTCCCGATGTTGATGTTGCTGAACGTTGCTGGCGGGGTGGCGCTGATCCTGTTCGGTGTGCGGTTTCTAAAGAAGGGGCTGGATCGCCTGTTCGGCCCCAAGCTGGGCTACTGGGTGCAGCACGTGGCGAATCGGCCGATCAAGGCGTTTCTGACCGGCATCGGCGTCTCGGTTGTCGCGCCATCCAGCACCACGATCTCCGTACTGGCCGTGAGTACGGTCCGAGCCGGACATCTCACGCCGCGCCAGATGCTCGCGCTGATGTTCGGGGCAGACATCGGCCTGACGGCCATGGTGCTGCTGATCTCAATGAGCGTTGATCAGTATGCCCCCATACTCATTCTGATCGGCGTCGGCCTTTTTCAGTTCAGCAAACACGACATGCCGCGCGGTGTCGGTCAGGTGGTGCTGAGCCTCGCATTCATTTTCATCGGCATCGGCATCATCAAGGGCGTCGCACTGTCGATTGATACCGGTGGCGACCTGATGAAGCTGGTCCACCTGGCCGAATCATATCCCGTCATGCTCGCGTTGCTGGCGATGGTGATGGCGATTGCGCTGCAGTCGAGTACCGCGACGATCAGTCTGGTCATTGCGCTGGGTGCCGCGGAACGCATCTCACTGGAATCCGCTATTGCTGCTGTTGCGGGTGCGAACGTCGGCATTGCGGTGACCACGCTGCTGGTTGGTTGGAGCCGTTTTGACTCGCGCCGCCTGTCGCTGGGCAACCTGATCGCGAAGTGTACGGTTGCCATCATCGTCCTTTCGTTGCTGGGCGTTGTTGCCCGTTACCTGTCGTTCATCCCGGGCGGGCTGCATCATCGTGTGGCCTATGCGCATACCGGTTTCAATGTTCTACTGGCGTTGCTCGGCTTGCCGCTGATCGCGCCGCTGAGCAGTCTGATCGATCGGCTGGTGCCTGCGCCGGAATCGAAGGATGAGCCTGAGTTTGGCCCGCGCTATCTGATGGCGGAGGATATTGACAGTGCCGCGCTGGCGCTGGGCATGTCCATGCGCGAGATAATGCACGTTGGCGAAATTGTTCGCAGCATGCTCGATGATTTGTGGCAGGCTGTTCGTGACAATGACATCACGCTTGCCCGGAGCGTTTCATCGCGAGATGATCAGGTCGATCGACTGGATGCGGACATCAAGCATTTCCTGACAAATTTATCCGCGCTGGAAGGTGATGAGCGCGGTACGGTCGAACAGATTCGCCAGTTGCGGTATCTCAACGAACTGGAAACGATCGGCGACATTATTGATAAGAACCTTTCGGAACTGGCGGTCAAAAAGGCAAAGCTGAAAGCCAGTTTTTCCGACGAGGGTTGGGAAGAACTGGACGATTTTTTCATGAAGGTGCGCGAGAACCTGCTGATCGCGGATACCGCGTTTACTTCGCGCGACCGCCACCTGGCTCAGCAGTTGCTCAATCACAAGGAGTTTCTGCGCGACTACGACAGAAATCTGCGCGACCGGCATTTTGCGCGTCTGAATTCCGGCCTTCGCGAGAGTCATGAAACCAGTGCGATTCACCTGGACCTGCTGACGCATTTAAAGCGAATCAACAGCCACGTCACACATGTTGCTTACGCGATTCTCGACGATCCGGGACCGGATGAATCAACAGCCTGATGCCGCGGGCGCGCGGATTTACCGTTGCGGCGTCTCTTCCCGGATCACGTCCGCGAACTTTTTACGAACCTTTTCCACTTTCGGAATCGCCTGGGCTCGGACGTAAGGCTGATTCGGATTCAGGCGCACGTAATCCTGGTGATAGTCCTCCGCCGGATAGAACTTCGTGAGCGGCTCCAGCGTGGTCACAATCGGATCGCTATACACTTTGGCCTCCGTGAGAATACGAATCGCATTCTCCGCGGCCTGTTTCTGTTTTTCATCAGCATAGAAAACAGCGGAGCGATACTGTTTGCCCCAGTCCGGGCCTTGTCGATTTAACTGTGTTGGATCATGGGCAACGGTGAAGAACACTTCAAGCAGCTTTTCGTAACTGATGGTCATTGGGTCGTAGGTGATCGCAATGACCTCGGCGTGGTCCGTACCGCCGCTGGCGACCAGTTTGTAGTCTGCTGTTTCCGCTTTGCCGCCGGCATAGCCGGATACGACGGAACTGACGCCGTCGAGTTGTTCGAACACGGCTTCAGTGCACCAGAAGCAGCCGCCGGCAAACACGGCTGTCGCGGTCTTGGGCATGTCCGCGGCCGGATCGGCCAGTTTGGTGATTTCGTCTTCTGATGTGAACGCCAGTGACGCGGAGTTCACGCAATGCCGCATGCCGGTCGGCGCCGGCCCGTCATTGAATACGTGGCCCAGGTGGGCGTCACAGCGCTTGCAGTGGATTTCCGTGCGCACCATGCCGTAGCTGGTGTCACGCGTTTCGCCGACGTTTTCGTCTGCGATCGGCTGGTAGAAGCTCGGCCAGCCGGTGCCGGATTCGAACTTGGTGCCCTGTGTATACAGTGGCAGGCCGCACGCGATGCAAGAGTAGACACCGTCTTTTTTGTTGTTCAGCAGCTCGCCGGTAAAGGCGCGCTCCGTGCCGTGCTTGCGCGTGATTTGAAACTGCTCCTGTGTGAGTGTCTCAAGCCACTGCTCGTCGGTCTTTTGAATCTTGCTGGTCGCAACCGGACCGACCAGTTGCCCTTCACGATCAAATACCTTGACTTTCACGATCGATGTCTCCTGCGACTTTGGAAAAGTCGGGTCCGCTTCAGTCGACTTTGCGACTCGAAATACCACTGCCACCATTATCAGAAGGATGCCGATGATTCCCAATTTCATGATTCGATTTACCTCATTCCTGCTCATGATAAATATCCTCACGATGAATCGGCTTACGGCTATTGTAGGCGCCGTTCAGGCCGAAAAACGATTAGATTCGCTTACTGAGCCTGTTCTGTGCAGGGTAATAACCGTTGGCAGTTCGGACTTATTCCTTTTGCATGGCATCAGTCAATTTTTGAGGAAATGAGCCGCAAATTGGAACTTTTATTTTTGACGGTTGTATACCGTCTACTTGTCCGTATGAGATGTATGTAAAGCCGCGACCAGTGGTCGCGGCTTTACATGGGAAGAGTTTCAGACAATCGTCGACGTTTCGGCGGGCAGGTGGACGAGCGAGCCCAGTTGGGTGCGCAGGACAAGTCCTTCTGTGATGTCCAGGTCAACAACGCTGCCAACGTGCGTTTGGCCACCTTGTTGCACCTGAATGGTCTGGCCGAGCATACTGCTTCGGATACGCCACTGATCGAGAATCGTTTGTTCGTTTGCGTTCAGTAGCTTGTCCAGTTGTTGATTGATCTGCACAAGCAGCAACAAGCGGTCGATCGCCTGGCCGGCCATGTGCAGGCTGGTTGCCTTCTTTGGCAGCGAGCGAAGCGTATCCGCGGACTGGTGCACGTTAACGCCGATACCGATGACCGCGGCAATGTTGTTTTGTGTCGAAATTGTCTCCACCAGGATGCCGGCGAGTTTGTGCCCGTCGAGCATGATGTCGTTGGGCCATTTGATACTGACGTTGTCTTTCAGATTGGCGACCGATTCGATTGCCAGTGCAACGGCGACGGCGGAGCAACTGGTCAGCCGATCGATCAGTCCGGCGGTGTTTGTTCTGCTTGAAACAACCGCGCGGCTGAACAGAAGCGCGTCACCAGGCGGTGCAAGCCACGGCCTGCCGAGCCGGCCGCGCCCGGTCTGTTGTTCATCGGCCGTCACGATTGCGCCATCGCCTGTATCACCGTGCGCTGCCAGCAGGCGGCGGATGCCGTCCTGCGTGCTGTTGATCTGCTGGTAGACTTCCACAAGGCGATTCGGGTCATGCAGTGACCACTTCACATAATCGCTCCACGTGGAAAGACCTGTTCTTTCAAGACTGACCGTCGCGCTTCGGGCTTGCGTCTGCCACTGAAGTTTGCAGCCCAGTTCTTCCAGGTGGGCGAGCGATTCGTGCAACTGCTGCGTGTCGCCGTCAAAGTGCTGTGACAGGCTGGACAGACTGATCGGCTCACGCTTTTTCAGAAGCGTATCGATCAGGCTCAGTTGGGAATCGGATAAGTCGTTCACGTATCGATATCCAGACCCAGGTCCAACGATGGGGCGGAGTGCGTCAACGCGCCGACGGCGATTCGGTCCACCCCGGTTCTGGCGATGCCTGAAACCGTCTGAAGGTTCACGCCGCCGCTTGCTTCCAGTTCAACTTTGGGGGCGAGCCGATTTCGCATCTCCACGGCTTGTGTCAGTTGCTGGTTGTTCATGTTGTCCAGCAACACCAGGTCAACGCCGGTACAGAGAACTGCCTCAAGCTGGTCGATCCGATCGACCTCGACCTCAATAAATGTCGGCGGGGGAGTGGTCTTGCGCGCGTGGGTGATGGCGATTTGCACGGCCTGCGAGAGATCGTTCTTCGGCACGTGGGCAAGATGGTTGTCCTTGATCAACACCGCGTCATACAGGCCGATTCGATGGTTGACACCGCCGCCGCACGCCACAGCATATTTTTCCAGGGCGCGCAGGCCCGGCAGGGTTTTTCGCGTGTCGTAAATCTGTGCATTCGTGCCTTGTGTTTGCGCAACGTATTGAGCGGTCAGCGACGCGATGCCGGACAGATGCGTTGTGAAGTTCAGCGCGATGCGCTCCATTGCCAGCATAGCACGAAGCGGGCCGGTATACGTTGCGACGATGCTGCCGGCTGACAGTTCATCTCCGTCCGTCATCTGGATCTCGATGTCGATCGCGGCGTCATAGGCTCCTGCAATCTGTTTGAGCAGGGCGGCACCACAGAGTCGGCCGGGCGCGCGGCTACGCATGACCGCCTTGCCTTTGGCGTCAGCCGGTATTAGTGCCTGGCTGGTGATGTCGCGCGACTGCGGCCCCATGTCTTCGTCGCGCGCCGCAGCAATCAGCCGCGCCAGCTGGGGCTCTGTGATGTAGGACGCTAACTCGGGCATGTCATCTCCGCATCCGATGCCTTGACAAAGTGCACACGATATCGGCGTCGGCCGATCGGCTCAAAGCGTACAACATCGTCCGGCTCAATCGTTGGCTGGCTAAACCACTTTCGCCACGCGCGCGAACGGAAAATTTTCTTCGAACCGACGATGTCAGAATCAATGTACGACCCGTCCGGCAGGATCAGACGCACTGGCTTTGCAGCATCGTCCACTCTGTCGCCGCCGATCGCATCGTCTGGAAACAGTTGCGAAATCTCCGCGATGCTCACATAGCAGTTGCGCAGAGCGCCCTCGGTCAGTACCACGTCATGGCCATTGGACGTGGGCGCCAGGTCTTCATCCAGCACAAACCAGGCGGGTCCGCGCGACGGCGCCAGCTTCGGCCCGACGGCCGCACGTTGAACATCGTCCAGCGTAATGAACGTTGCATACCGGCTGTTGCGCTTCATGTGCCAATAGGTCGGCTCGCCACAGACCCGGTTGTTCCATTCACGCATCAGTCGTTCAATCAGTCGGGGTGACAGGTCTTCGTAGAACGTGACGTCCCGCGCCACCGCCTGGCACATGAACGGCCCGGCGGACGCCTTGAACCAGATCCGTTCGCCCGGCTCAATCGCCTTGTAAGGCACGCGGCTGGTGCGCGTCAGTCGGCTTTCAACTGTTTTTCGGCCTTCCAAAATCATCTGAATGTATGGCCGCAGCAGAATGGCAACGTGAATCCCCATGGTTCGGCCAGTATAGGTTGCCTCCGGATTTCTGCTGTGAATATCTAACCGCTTTACCGCGATTGTGGTTATAATCGGTCCACTTGGGGAATGGGGTGTCACTCGGGCTCCCGGCCCCGATTGTGGGTGGAGCGATCCGGCTTGCGAATCTGTCTGTTTACTCCCAATTTTTTGCCTGAAATGGGCGGCGCGGAACGCATGGGTGACATTCTCATGCGGCGCCTGGCTGATCGTGGTCATGAGGTCATGGTCCTTTGTCAGCAGAGCCCCAAGGGCGATCCGCCGGCCGACTTGCCATATCCGGTGATGATCTATCGACGCCCGCCGGCTCAACATCTGTGGCCGGAGTTGCTGGGCTTTGCCGTCAAAAAGGCGCACAAGAAATTCCCGTTTGAAATTCTGCTTTCGTTTTATGCGTACCCGACGGGCTACGTGGCCGGACGGTTGAAGCTCAAGCTTGAGTATGGATCGATTGTCAACAGCCGCGGTGGTGACCTGTATCCCAACTTTCACGGCTTGCAGAAGCCGCGCGTAAGAAAAGTGATCCAGGCGGGGTATCGCAGTGCGGATCGGATCATTCTTGTCAGCCAGTGGCTTGCCGCGCGTCTGAAGGAAGAAGTGGGGTCGGTGCCGGCACCGGTCAATGTCATTCCCAATGGCATCGATCTGAAAGAGCACGATGCGATGCGCGATGAGTCGCGCAAGCTGGGCGCATCACCATTTCCGGAATTGTCCGGCAGGAACTATGCATTGCACCTGGCAAGACTCAGTCCGGTCAAGCGTCATGACCTGGCGCTGGAAGCGGTTGAGCATCAGGCCGGCCACCTGCGCCGGCATGGTTGGAAGTACGCCATTGTCGGTGATGGCCAATCGCGAGAAGACCTGGAGCGTTACGTTCACCGACAGGAATTGAGCGACGTGGTCGTCTTTCTTGGCAAGCGAACCGGTGTTGAAAAGGCGTGGCTGTATGACAACGCCAAGTTCTTCATTTCAACCAGCCGCGAAGAAGGCATGCCCAACGTGGTGATTGAAGCCATCGCCAGCGGGCTGCCAATTCTGGCCAGCGATATCGGGCCGCACAAGGAACTGCTCGGCAAGTCAGGCTGCGGGATGTTGTTCAAATACCCGAATCTTCAGGACCTGACCTACCGCATGATGATGATGTACGACGAAGATCACGCGAACATGGCCGCAGCGGCGATGAAGTATCGCGAAGAGTTGTCGTTGGACCGCATGATCGATCGGTACGAGGAAGCGTGTGAGAAGACACGCCGGCGCGTGTTGTCTGAGATTGAGTAGAGTTCCAGCGCGCAGTCGCAAAAAAAAGACACATATTCCGTCATAGCCGGATCGCGACGCGATCCAGGTACGTGTGTTGTGTCGTTCTGATCGTCGTTTGTGTTTCAGCGTGACGCTGAAGAGAACAAATGTGATTGTTCAATGCAACAAACCTACCTGGGTCGCGTCGCGACCCGGCTAGGAAAGAAGGCGGCGACGTTCTGTCTGTCTGAAACATCCAGTGAATGGATCAATACTCGCTGTCGTATCCACCCTGTGAGTGCGCGAGGTTGTTAAAGCGCGTGGTCTGGCCGTTGAATTGCAACTGCACTGTGCCCGTGGGACCGTTACGTTGCTTGGCGATGATTACTTCCGCGACGCCGACCATGTCCGGATGTTCCAGTTTCCATTCCGGATCGTTGTGATAGTACTCCTCGCGGTGCAGCATCATGATGACGTCGGCGTCCTGTTCGATGGAGCCTGATTCGCGCAGGTCGCTCATGCGCGGGCGATGACCTTCACGGCTTTCAGCGGCACGGTTCAACTGGCTGAGGCAGATGACCGGCACTTCCAGCTCGCGCGCCAACTCCTTGATCGAACGCGATATCACCGACACTTCCTGCTGTCGCGATTCAGCACCCGGGCTGCTCATCAACTGCATATAGTCAATGACAATCGCGCGAATGCCGTGCCGTGCGGCCAGTCGGCGCGCTTTGGCGCGCAACGCGAGAATCTGCAGACCCGGTGTGTCGTCGATGTACAGCGGCGCTTCGCTCAGCTCCGAACACGTTTCATGCAGGCGCGCAAAGTCGTTTTCGTTGAGCATGCGCTTGCGAATGCGCTGCGAGTCAACGCCGCTACGGCTGCTCATCATACGTTCGGCCAGCGACTGCTTGCTCATTTCAAGACTGAACACGCCAATCGGAACCTTGCTGTCCGCCGCGACGTGCTCGGCGATGTTTAGTGCGAGCGCGGTCTTGCCCATGGACGGGCGAGCCGCGAGGATGATCATGTCCCCTTTCTGCAGGCCGCTGGTCATTTCGTCCAGTTCATAGAACCCGGTTTCAACACCAATGACGCTGCTGCCGTCGTGGGTTTCCAGACGCTCATATGCTTCCTGCAGCAGAATCTTGATTTCGGTGGCTTCGGTGTCACTCTGTTTTTCCGCCAGTTGAAAGATAGCGCGCTCGGCGGTGTCCAGCAGGTGAGAAACCGGCTCGGTGCTGGTGTACGCCTGTTGCAGGATGTTGCCTGCTGCTTCGATCAGGTGGCGCACGATGGACTTGTCGCGCACGAGGTTCGCATAGTGTGGCGCGGTGACCGCGGACGGGACGGACTCTGCCAGTGACAGCAGGTACTCCAGCCCGCCGGCCTGGTCGAGCTGGTCGCGGTCATCAAGCTTCTGTTTCAGATGGACCATGTCCACCGGTTCGTTCGCGTCGTAGATATCGACCAGCGCCTGGTAGATCGCCGCGTGCGAAGGTCGGTAGAAGTCGTCACTGTTTCGAATGACCTGAACGACGTCGCCGATCACCTGCCCGTCGAGGATCATCGCACCGAGCAGGGCGCATTCTGCTTCGTAGGCGTGTGGGGGAGTTTTGTCGAAGAGTTTGGCCAGATCGGCCGCACTGGCAGGGGCATCTTGATAGCGAGAACGAGCCGTAGTCATTGGCAATGATTCAATTCAATTGTGGTTGAGCGGAACAACGGGTCAACATATCTGCCGTCTGCCGGCCAATCGGGGTTGTGGACAATAATCGTTAGTTTATCCACTTCTTCTCAACAGAAGAACCGACAGCACGTTCAATCGTCATCATTTTTCTCATCTGATGCTTGCGGTGCGCGATTTAACAAGTCTGCGAGCGTGGTGGTGCTGACGGTGTTTTCCTGAACTTCATTCAGTTCATCGAGGTATTCCCAGCCGACCTGCTCGTCGGCACCATCGGCATGGTCGTTTTGCCATTGGGAAGCAAGTTCCAGCAAGTCCTTGATGAGAATGCGCTCCGGCGGACGCGCCAGCGCGTAACCATCGTCTTCATTCCGCTCGACTTCATTGACCATGCGCGCTTCTTCCAGCTGTCGCAGCATGTGGCTGACCGCCAGGGTCGGCAATCTGAGGCGCAGGCTGAGTTGTTCGCGGTCGGCAAACTCGCCAACTTCAAAGCGCCTGCCCAGCGCGGTCATCAGTGGAATGACCGCGCGCGCATCGCACATTTGTTTCAACTGCTGGTTCGTGCGTTCGCGCTCGAACTTGCCGCCGGCCATGCCTTGCAGCGTGTAGGTCAGCTCCAGGCCGAACAGGATGATCATCCAGGTCAGGTGCAGCCAGATCAGGAACAGCGGGATCAGACCGAGCGAGCCATACAGGCTGGAGAAAGGGTCGGCCTGGCTGACGTAGAGCGCGAATCCCCACTTGGCGATTTCCCAAAGCAGCGCGGCAACGAATGCGCCGATCAGCGCTGGTTTGAACTTCACCTTTGTGTTCGGCATCAGGACGTACATCAAACTGAACAGCAGCCAACTGGCGATCAGGCCGGTGAAGCGGCCGGACACGTCGATCAGATGCGTGGTCCAGGTCGAATCGTTTCCAAGCCAGTCCTGGAATTGTCTTACCATGATCAGACTGACGGCCGCGAGGGCTGGTCCGAGTGTGAGCACTGCCCAATACACAGGGATGCGCCGATGCCACGGCCGGCCGCGCGGGCAGTTGAACACGCGGTTGAATGTGCTTTCCACGGTAACCGCGAGCATGAGCGCGCCCCAGATCAACAGAATTGCGCCGGCCGCGCCAATGCCCCCGAAGCTGATGCGCGATGCCCTGTTGGTCAGGTCGTTGAGCACTTTGGTGATGCTGTCTCGAATCGCTTCTTCTTTTGCTTCGCTGACTGCCTGAGACTGTGACGGCGGCTTGCGCATCGCGGTGGTGGTAATGAGCTGCGCGCCGTCAGGCAATTCCACGATGAGCGGTTCACCTAGTGGAACCGGCTCTTCTTCGGCCGGGGTTTTTTCTCCGGGGGTTGTTTCTTCGATTGTTGCGGGATCTTCCGTTTCACCTTCACCTGTCGAGCCGCCTTCCTTCTGATCCGGGTCGATCGGGTTGCCTTCTTTATCGGTCAGGGTCTGTCCATTTGATTCCTCATCGTCCTGGTACTGAACCAGATGCAGGCCAAAGAATTCAAACGCGCGGTCCTGTAACTCGCCCCGCATGCTGTTGAGGTCGGTAAACGCCTGAAGCAGGATGACACTGAGCACCACGGTCGGCACGAGGCTGAAGATCGTGCGATAGGTCAGCGCGGCAGCCATCTGTGGCGCGTTGTCGCGGCGAAGTTGGCGGCCGCAGTACATACCCAGTTCGACCAGAAAGCGGGTCGTCCTTAAGCCCCATGACATTTCGTCCCGTGACAGGGAGAAAAGCCAGTGCACCTGCTTCTGCATCTGTTTGATCGGATTCATACGGGCATTATCGTCTATTTATTCAGATTGCGTTGCCATATGGTAATCGCAGTTGGCCCGCATGCCCATACTTTCAAGTGCCTAAGCCGGATCATACCCGCTGCCGCCGAACGGGTGACACCGAAAGATGCGCTTGATCCCGCGCCAGGTTCCGCGAAATGGGCCGTGCTTGTTGATCGCATCGATCATGTACTGGCTGCACGTCGGCTGAAAGCGGCAGTGTCCACCCATCACGTAGCCGAGGGAGTAGCGGTAGACGTATACAAAAAAGATCAGAACCTTGCCCAGCCACTTCAAGGGTCGCCTCCTTTTTCAGAAGGCGATGCAGAGCTGGTTCTGTTTTCCGCTTGCTTGCGTTGCTTGCGCTGCCAGTGCTGATGCACGTTGCGAATCCCGGAGAACAACATGCGCTGGTATTCGGCAAGCGTGGCCGGCTCATGCTTCCAGACATTGACAATCAGGTCGTACCCGGTCGGCCAGTCGTGCTGACAGATGCGAAACGCTTCGCGCAGTCGGCGCTTGATCAGGTTTCGCACGTTGGCCTTGCCGACCTTGCGGGAGACGCTCAGCCCCAGGCGGCAGTGTGGCAGGCCGTTTGGTTTACCACTGACAGAGATCACGCCGGAATGTTTGCGCGCCTTGGCTGCGCGCACCGCAGCAAAGGCCTTGGCCCCGCGAAGGCGCTGCGTCCGTTTGAATCGCAATGATTTTCGTCCGGTCGGCTGCATCTGTGCCCGTCACTATAACGCGTGATTGAAGCGATGTTTTGTATAAGAGTTACCCGGCGTTCCTGAAGCGATTTACAAAGCCGTTACGAAAAAAGCGAAACTCGATTGGGCTTCAGATTAGCGCATGGTGATTGAACGGGTGACTGTATAATTTCAGTGTATCGATCACATCTCTTCCTAGGGAGCCTTGGCCATGTTTGGATTCGCCTTAGGCCGTTCACGACGACTCGGTTTCACGTTGATCGAACTGTTGGCCGCGATCTCCATTATTTCATTGTTGATTGCGGTCATGATTCCGGTGCTGTCCAGCGCACGCGAGACATCGCGCCGGCTTCAGTGTTCAGTAAACCTGCGCACGCAGGTAAGCGCACTGGTGGCATACAGTGTCGATAATCGCGGCTGGTTGCCGACGTACGATCCGGATTGGGCGAAGCGTGTCGGCGATACGTTCTATGCCCCGGCCGGAACACCGATCTGGCAGTGGGGTTTGAATTTCACACGCCGGCATCAGGTGATTCGGCTGTGGGGTTCGGGGCCTTACTTCAACAGTGACCGTGCAACCAACGTCTGTCCTTCGCGCTTTCAGTACATCCCGCTCGCGCGAACGATGTGGGACCGTTCCAGCCCGATGGCTTCTGATCTTGTTTCGATGTTGCAGGGCAAGGGTGACTTTAAGAATTATTCGCTTTCGTACTGGCCGTTGTCTTATGCGGGCAACGCGCTTGGCCCGCTGGACGTCCCACGGGGTCAGCCGCGGCGCACGGTTTTTAACATTGGCGACCTGCCCAATACGCCGGCGGAGGATTACCTGGTGCGCGACTGCGGCAATTACTACTCGTGGTCGGACCTGCCATTTAACCATGCCCGTGCCGGTACGTCGTCTACTTATTCCGGCACGGTCGATTACGTAGAAGGCTGGAACGCTGGCTATCCGGACGGCCATGTGCGCTGGTGGACGAATGAGTAGCGATTGATATCGCGAACTTGTTCTAGTAATTCGACGGTCTAAGTCAGCGTAACGATCGGTAGGTGACCCCTCTTTCGAAACGGGTATGATCGTGCCCGTTCGACATCGTTCTGATTTTTGATTCTGCCTGCAAAGGAATTCCTTCACATGTCATCCTCCCTGCCGAGCGGCTGGTCCACCGAGCCGGTGCTGACACTGGGCCGTAAGTCGCGCGTTGGCGGCAAGACGTTTTACGTCGGCCGGAAATCACAGATTCGTGGCGTACAACTGCCCCATTCTGATGACTGGGCAACACTGGTCGTCAATGAACTTGGTGACGTTCGCTTGTTTGGCGATATGCCAGGTGCTTACCCGACTGATTTACCACTGCGATTTGTGCGCGACGATTCCTCACGCCGGCTTGGTTATTCATCAACCGGCATGCCGGAGCTGTTTCGCTATGCCGCTGCGCTGCCGCGACCTGACGGCAATGTGTGGGACTTGTTGATACGCGATCCGCGCAAGGAGTCAATCGACATTTCGCGCAAACGGGACGACGACGATTCCTTGAACTTCGACTTCATGACGCCGCTGGTGGATATCCATGGCGTGCCGGATGTGATTGATTGGCAGCGCGACGGCGCGTACGACCTGCTGCTTGGCAAGCCGGACGGCACGCTGTATCGATACGCGTGTGACCGCAATGGTGAACAGATCGGCTTTGCCGAGACCGGTGAGCCGGTGATGGCAATGGACGCGCCGATTGAATTGCCGGGCCCGATTTTTCCTTGCGTGGTGGATTGGCATCAGCGCGGCCGAAGCGATCTGCTGGTTGGCAGTGGCGACGGTTACGTGTTTCTGTATGAAGACATCGGCGATGGCAGTCAGGTTCGCTACGCCCGGGGGCGCCGGCTTTCTAATGCAAAGGGCTATCTGAAATTCAAGGATGGCGCCTGCCCGACTGTGATTCATCAGGGAAAAAAGCGATACCTGCTGGTCGCGGATGGCGAAGGGGCTGTCTGGTCTTACCCGATTCAGTTGACGCAAAGTTACGTGACCAGTGACCTGCGTGCCGCGTTCGGCGGTGAGTCTTCGGGCATTGTGACGCGTTATGAAAAAGGCAAATGGCGTATTGATCAGCATGACGGGCGCGATGTGCTTGTCTCTGCGCCACAGCACGAAACGCCGGAGCCGATTGATTCGCTGAGCAATGCAAATAAGAAGTCGAACAAGCCGGTGGCATACGATCCGCCCGCGCCGGAGTTGTCGCTCACCCCGCCGGTTTTGGGGATTCCGGGGGCGGGGGCGTATGAGATTCATATCACGTTGCTGACCTCGCCTAAAGTCAAAAAGAATTCATCACTGGAAGTTCGCCTGTCTGACGAAACGTATCACACGGTGCTGGTTGGGAAGGAGTTCCACGACCTGCCGTCGCAGGAAGTTTTCTTTAAGGCCGCTGACCTGGCCGATCGTGAAATCTGTTTTCAGCAGATGGTGGGTAGTTTGTGGATGACGGGCGGCCTGCCGGTGTTCATCGAGAAAATTCGCCTTGTGCCGTTGAAGTCGGTACCTGCTGCCAGGCCGCGCAAGAAGCGCATCCCGGTGGCCGGCATCAGTGACGCGGTCGACTGGACCATGTGGATCAAGACCGATACACCCGAGCGAGTGGAGGACTTCGTGGCCAAGCACAAGGCGGCGGGCATGGACATCCTCTATCACAAGCTGGGTGGCGGGTGCTGGGAGTATCCTTCGCGCGTGCCGGGTGCCCGGTCGGTCGTGCCGCCTGCGGATTTAGAGGGGTTGACGACCATGGATGATCAGGACCGCATTAATACGCAGAAGCGGATCGACATTCAGGAAAGCCTTAACTGGGTTCAGCTCACTGCAGACGCGTGCCACAAGCTGGACATGACCTGCTTCGGCTGGATGCGTATTCAGAATCATGGCGAGCGCCTGTTCGGCAAGGGCCCGCTCGACGAATTCTACGTGAACCATCCGGAATACCGCGAACAGAATCTTGATGGTACGTACGTTCCCGGCAAACTCTGCCTGGCCTACCGTGAAGTGCGCGATTTCCACATTGCGCTCTGCGAGGAAGCGATCGACCTGGGTTGCGACGGCATCCTGATGGACACCATGCGCCATCTGCCCAAGGCGCTGCACGGCGACCCGGTGTGTGAAATCTTCCGTAAGCGTTACGGCGAAGACATGCGCAAGCTCCCGCCGTTTGATACGCGCGTGCTGGAGGTGCAGAGTGAAGTCTTCACGAGCCTGTTGCAGGAGGTGCGCGCCGCGATCCGCGCGAAGAATCCGAACGCCACGCTGCATGTGCGCGTGTGCAAGCCTTACGAAGCATACGGCTGCAATCCGCGCGACTGGGCGGCGCAGGGCATTGCGGATGAGATCATCATTGAACATCGACACAATTCGGATTCGCCGGACATCTGGGGCCTGGTTGCCGCCTGTCGTGGGACGACGTGTGACGCCGGCGCGGTGTTCTGCCGCACGCACTGGGCAAACGAAAAGATGCCGCTGCATCCGTATCGGATCGAAACGGAAGTGGACAAGTACCTGCGCGCCGGTGCGAACAGCATTACGTTCTACGAGACGGCCGACGTTTTTAACCATCCTGAATTCAGTCGAGCGATTCGCCGGATCAATGATGCCGGTGAACTGCCTTCGGTGATGTGCTGAACGCCGGTATCTGTCTTCTGTTTTGACATTTTTTTGGGAGCCAATCGCGTCAGAATCGCCGGCCGTTTGGCGGGTATGTCTGCGTCCCATGTCGATGGCATCCGTCGGATGCAAATACAAAAGCGCCAACCAGATATGGCCTGAAAATTATATTACAATTATCTCAAAATATAGCGCCTTGATTGTCATAATATGATCTCAAAGGAATAGTGGTGACGAAAAATATTCCTGATTATGGCGTTATTTTACTGTAATTTTGCTGTTTTTCTCTTATTGTGCTGCTGTCGATGCTTCGCGATCAAGATCATTATTGTTATAAATATATCTTAAATATGGCGGTTTCTGCGTGTGCTGCCAAGCGGCTGCGTTTTGTCTTGCCGCACGCCATCCACGTCGAACTTCGCACGTCTTCCGGGGCAAACCAACTCGCATTTTCCATTTCAGAACAGGGAGCTTGTCATGCGTGATCATGTCCGTCTGTCGTTGTTGCTGTTATTGGTGCTGGGCCTGCCGGCCGTCGCTGCCGATCCGATTGAAATTCCGATTCGGCTGGTCAAGCCCGAACGGGTCAGCGCAACACATTGGCCGGTATCGTTCGGCGTGCCGTTTGCCCAAGGTGACATGACCAATGTCGACGAACTGGTTGTCGTTGATGAACTCGATCAACAGGTTCCGATTCAAACCAACGTGCTTGGTACCTGGCGCGCAGACGGATCGGCCCGCTGGGTGCTGGTGCATTTCACCGCTGACTTTTCCAAACAGTACCGCATCATGCAGGGGACGCGCATTGCCACCAGTAACGACGTGCAGACAACCCATCTGGCTGATGGAATTCGCGTGGACAACGGCCTGATCCGTTGTGTCTTCCGGCATGGTCAGGGAAGTTTCCGCAAGCTATCGGTTTACGACGGCTCGACGGCCGAGCCTGTCGTGGTTGGTGGCGGCGATGCGTTTTATGTGATCGATTCACAAGGGCGCAAGGGTATCTTTTCAGCAACGCAGTTTTCGGTTGAACCATTGGTCGATGGGCCACGTCATGTCGTGATCAAGGCCGAGGGTGATTATCGTACCGATACAGGTGAGCGTAATGCACAGGCCGTTATCTACTTTCACTTTTACGCGGACACGCCTGCCGTGCGCGTCAGTCACCGTCTGATCGTGTCTGAAGAGACATACGATGAGCATCCGGAGGGCGGGTTGTGGTTTCGCGATATTGGTATCGACTTCCCGATGTTCGAATCCGCTACGACCGCAACGTTCAATGATGATCACGCTCTTCTCGATGCGACATTCACCACCTCTGTTGCAGCCGGTCAGACGGCGTATCTGGTACAGGACGATTTTCCGCACTTCTCGTCTACGAACGAACATTACGCCATCATGGAAGACGCCGGCAGCGGCCCGTCCCAACTGGCGGAAGGCACCGCAGCGGGAGATTGGGCGGACCTGTCGAGCAGTAGCCGTGGTTTGGCGGTGCAGGTGCCGGCGCTGGCGGAACAATTTCCCAAAGCCATGCGTCTCTCGTCCGATCGGTTTGTCGTCAAGCTTTGGGCGTCAGAATCGGGCCAGGAATTGAACTATAACTCGGCCGAGATCATCGCCAACTATTTCGGGCATGACTGGATTCCGGAACAGTTTGTCGTCGAAGGCGTGCCTGAGGACAATACTGCGGTTACAACCCCCAACACCGCCCGCGGCTCTGCCAAAACCCATGAAGTCTGGCTGTATCCACACATTGGCTCGTTTGACTCGTCAATGGTCAGTCAGTTCGGCGCAACGCGCGAGGAAATCTTCGCCATGGCAGACGGCCAGTGGATTGGCGATTCGGGTGTCATGGGGGATTGGCATCCCTATGACGATGTGAACTATCCGGAAGTAGAAGAAGCCATTGATGATTTTTTTACGCGAGCCATCTTCATTAATCAGCAGGTGTTTCCCGTCAACGGCTATCTCTATTATGGCATGTACCCATTTGTTGCGGACACATGGGAAATTCGCGATGGGCGCTGGTATCCGGCGTCTGAAAAGCATGATCGCCTGGCACGCAACCTCGAATATGGCTTAAAGCGTGCTGTCTGGATTCTGGCCGCGCGAAGTGCTGATCCGAAGTACTTTAACTACGCCCGCCGGTACACGCGCCTGTTAGGCAACCTCATGATGGGCAACGCCGATGACGGCGGATATAAGAGGAAGGGTTACATTGTCGGCGGGCTCATTTTTCATTCACCTATCGTCTGGGGTCAGTTCAGCCACAATAGTATTGTTAATGAGCCCGAGCCCAGTATCGCTGGCGTTGACCTCGGTCTGACCTTTGCGTCAAGCGAAGACATTATCCAACACGTCTACGACTGGTTCCTGACCGGCGACCTGCACTCACGACAAATGGCGCAGAACTGGAAAGATGCCATGGTCGAAAGGACGAATTACGACCTTGAGGCCGGGTTGAGCGTGTTTCCTGACAGCGCATTTTTCCGCATACTTGGTTCGGCGTATGAACTGGATCAGGACGAGCAGGTTTACAACTATGGCAACTCGATTCTCCAGGCCATTACCGGCAACGATGATGCCGACGGCTTGCCGGACCCGTACATCTACGGCCTGCACACCGACCGCGAGGCCGGTACGCGCACGCGCATGTTCAGCTTTCTGCCGGACGGCTCCTCGTTCCAGGTGATCGCGAATCAAATCGTCATCTCCGGTGAAGATCCGCATCTGACGGCGCTGGCGATTCGCGACCCCGGGACTGCTTATGCGTTTCAATACGACGAGAGTAATGATACATCGCGCCTGGTCACATTCGTCTACGACGATCCATCGATTGGCGGCGACATTACTGCAACTGTGATCGGCGAACCGATCACGGGATTTATAACGGGTGCCGACTTCGATGAGGAGGGGAGCCTGTGGGTACTAAACAGTAACTCCACGCTGTGCCGGGTCGACATTGAAACCGGCGGGCTGCATTCATCCGTAAACCTGCAGTACGAGTTTCCGGCGCCGATTCCGCCTTTATCGCTCAACGGGGATCGGTCGGGTGGCAGTGAAAATGACAATACCCGTCGCCAGGGGTTTGCACCCAATGCGTTGGCGATTGATCGGTCGGGCAAGTTTTATGTTGGCGTCTGGGCTCAGGTATATGCAGGCGAAGGTGATTACGTACTGCTCGTCAATCCGGAAACCGGTGAAACCGAAATGGTGTTCACGGAAACCGATGCATCTGGAACGGAAGATCGTCGCGGCATCGTTGCAATGGCTTTCTCGCCAACCGGTGATGCGGCCAACGAGTTGTTCACTGTGACAGCGAATGACCTGAATGAAATTTTCAAATACAACGCCGGCGTATTACCAGATGGCGCAAGCCGTCAGAGCTTGTTCATCGATTACCTTCAGCCGGACTCATGGTACGTCAGCGGCGGGTTGGCAGCGGTTCGCGCCCGTCATGAGCCACAGATGTATCAGAGAGGAGATACCACGAAGCAGAACTTTGGTAAGGCCGGTGAAGGGACGATGGCACTTTATTATTACTACACTTCCACCGGCGATCCGCTCGCGTTGGAACTGCTGGGCCGTCGTGCCCGAGGGTTGTACCGATACCCCTTAAACCAAGGGCAGTTTGAGTATGACAGCCGAATCAGCAAGGGCGGTCTTGTGTCGTTTGTCGCGGAAGGACGCGAGACGAACAATAACACATTGCTCGACTGGGCCGGCCAGTGGGCGTTGAACTTCGGGCGCGGCTATGAAACGCTGGCCGATCAGGAACTGACGCCCGAAATGTTTGACCAGACCACCATGCTTGACTGGCGGCATAGTGTTATTGCCGGTCAGGACAGCATCTCGCATGGCTTGCCGGTTGCGCTCAAGGCAGTGCATGACCGCGACAACATGCTCGGCTCATCACCCGTTGCGCTGAAACTGCACCCCACCGAAAACATCACGATGCTGTTGAAGAAGGAAACGAATGATGAAGCATTCATCACCGTAGCTGTACGAAACAACGGCGACCGCCTGTTTTCTCCCAAACTCTTTCGCGAATCAGATCCCGAATTAACTCGCGAGCCGCTCCCGATTGAAGTGGTCGATCGCTGGTCGCGTCGCGAAGATCCGGCGGATACACTCAAAGTTACGGAAGCGTGGTCCAGCTCGATCTGGTTTCAATACACCGAATCACATCATTTCATCAAGCTTCGCATTCCCGCATCTGTCGGTCCGGACATTTACATATTGGATTTGGGTGACAAGACGCGCTATGCCGTGCTCGAGTCGGACATTCCGAAGATACTTCACGTCGCCCCGGATGGCATGCCGTTGACATGGTCGCGACGTTATTACTTTGACGTGCCGTCCGGGACGACAGATGTGGATTTCTTCGTACACCGGCAGGTGCGCATCTTCGACCCCGACGGTGTTGAAGTGGAGATTCAAGACCTCAGTACGCCGAACTCGCCATCCATCGGCACACGCCGCTTCGATGCGCGAGGGCTGCCCGGCACATGGTCCCTGGTGACGGATACTGATTCTGATGCCAATATGAATTCACGCCATCAGAATACGAACCTGAGGACGACGGATTCGTTTATTCGGTTTCTGAATATCCCGCTGGTCATCGCGATCGGCAGTTCGGACAGATTGTTCGATGTTGATACGGCTGGTTATCGACCGTTCGATCGCAGCACCTTGGAGGCCCCTCCTCTTGCTGATCCGTTCCATAAAGTTGAAGGACACTTTGATACAGGAGGGATGGCGGTTAAGTGGCAGTGGTTTGATTTTACGGAGCTAACCAACATTCCCACAGCAAGGGGTACATTGGAATTCTGGGTTCAATCGTTGCAGTCAGTTGCCGATACTACGTTTGATCGTCCGTTGCGCGAATCAGGTTCTCATTTTTTTCGCATGGATCCATTTAGGTTGTCGCATCAGGCGATAGACGAATCAAGTGGAACCACTGGGCGCTATATACGAACCGAGATGCAATGGGATGCCGCAATCGCTGATGGTCCGTTGGCAAATGCGGAGATGAATTGTCGTGCCTTCCCAATCATCGGCAGGTGGCATCATATCGCTGTGACGTGGAACGTGGACGGCGTGAACTCGGGCATGGCCATGTACATCGATGGTCGCCGAAAGGTGCATTATCACACGAGTCGTTTGATGCCACTAAACACGCCGGCTTCATGGATGGTGCCTGGCGACTGCGTCCGTTTCGGCTCCACTAACAGCAGTACCGCCAATCCGCTCTACAAAGGTCACGTTCTGGATGAGCTGCGTATCTCCAATGTCGTACGCTACCATGGCGATTTCACGCCGCCTGACGCTCCGTTTACTTTTGATGACGATACCTATCTGCTGATGCATTGCGATGGCAACGCTGATGCAACCCTCAATGAGAACGGCACACCAGTTACGATCACAGGTCAACTTGTAGGAGACCAGGTAGATGAGTTTCTCCGTGGCAGCCCGCACGAACCGGAGAAGCTTGAATGACGCGTGTCAGAGCCTGTGAACACGACTATTGACAGTTTGCTTCCCAAGCTGCTTCATCATCTGTGAAGTATTTCACGCGGACTTTTTTGAACTCGTGCGTGCTCCACAGGGCGGTGTGGTTTTCGATCCCGGTCGCCTGCTGAATCCGTTTGAGTACGTCGAGTGCTGCTTCGCGCGTTCGGCCGTGCACCATGGTGTAGAGGTTGTAGGGCAGGTCGTCGTAGGCAGGGCGGTGGTAGCAGTGGCTGACTTCCTCGAATGCCGCGCAACGTTTGCCCATTTCGTCGAGCTGGTCTTCCGGGCACTGCCAGACGCCCATTGCGTTGGCAGTGAAGCCGGCCTGGCGGTGGCGCAGCACCGCGCTGAAGCGGCGCATCCATTTGTGCTCGAGAAAACGTTCACAGGCATTCAATAGTTCATCGACGCCACAGTCGGCTTGTGTCGCCATGTCGTCAAAGGGTCTGGAAATCAGCGGTAGGTCCTGTTGTAACACGCGGATCAGCCTTCGGTCCTGGGTCGTCATCGAGTGCGCGCCTGCGGCCTGTTGATCCGCCTGGGTGAAGTGATTGGCGGGTGTGCTTGATGCTTCGACAGCGTTACCCATTTTCAGTTTCACGCCGATCTTGAAGAGCTTGAGTGTGGGAAGCAGACGCGTGGATTGTGCGCTGCTGAGTTCGTGCAATTTTTCAGCGGTCTTTTCCAGGCCGAACCGGCTGTCCGGACTGACGGCCAGTGTGTACCAGAGATTAAACGCGTGGTCGCGCTGGTAGTTGTGTGACACGCCCGGATGTTCGCTGATGATTACCGCCGCGTTTGCGAGATGTTCCGGCGCGATCTTTGCAGCGACAAGACTCGACTGATATCCCATCGCCCGGGTATCGAAGATCGGTGAGATCTGGCGGATGATCTTCTGTTCGTGTCGCAGAATTTGCAGACGCTTGAGGCAGGTGGGTTCGTCGATTCCTAATTCGGTTGCTAGCGACGCGAAAGGGGTCGGGGACAGCGTGATGGAGAGTTGGATGCGGTCCAACAGTCGTGCGTCCAGTTCGTTCATTGGCGGGGACTCGATCATGGGGTGTTGGTTTTATTTGATGCTAAGCCGCGAGCGGCGTCGCTTGGGGTTATCTTTCGCGGGCGGTGAATTTCTTGGGGGCGAGACTTTCGGGGGCCAGACTTCCGGGGGCGGGGAACTTCCGGGGGGTGTAGACGCAGTGGGGGTCGGCGGCAAGTGGATCGCGGGTCAGGGCATAGGCGCGGGCGCGGCTGCCGCCGCAGATGTTGCGGTACTCGCAGTAGCCGCACTTGCCTGAGAAGCTGTCGGGGTTGCGCAGGCTCTGGAAGGTCGGGCTGTTCTGGTACACATCCACCGGCGACTGTTCGGGAAAGCGCCCGCAATTGATCGGCAGGAACCCGCTGGGATACATGTCACCGATGTGACTGATGAACATCACACCCTTGCCGTCACTGATTCCGATCGGCGCGCGTTGCACCTTGGGCCTGTCGACCAGCGCCGTCGGGTTGGCCTGCGGGTCACCTTTCTGTTGCAACACGAAGCGGCGGTAGTGGTGGGCTTCGGTGGTTTTGACGCCGTAGGGCTTTGACTGCGCATGATGCCAGAGGCGCGCGAAGACTTCTTCGTACTCCGCCGGCTCAATTGATTGCTCGCGCAACCCGCGACCCACCGGCACCAGAAAGAACACCGACCAGAGCACCACGCCGGGCCGACTGATCAGCTCGGCAATCGCGTCGACCTGATCGACATTGCGCCGGGTAATCGTCGTGTTGATCTGCATGGGCAGGCCGGCCGCATGCGTGTCGTCAATGATGCGCAATGTGCGTTCAAAGATGCCTTCGATGCCGCGAAATGCGTCGTGCGTGGGCGCGTCCGCGCCGTCGAGGCTGATCGCCATGCGCGACACGCCCGCTTCTTTCAGGTCCGCAATCGCCTGGGCCGTCACCAGCGGTGTGGCCGAGGGTGTCATTGCGACACGCAGGCCGACATGCTTTGCATATCGGATCAGTTCGTAAATGTCGTTACGCTTGAGCGGATCGCCACCGGTCATCACCAGCAGGGGTGGCTGGGGAAATGTCGCCAGCGAATCAATCAGGGCCTTGGCCCGCTGCGTCGAAAGTTGATTCGGATGGGCGCGCGGCTGCGCGCAGGCCCGGCAATGCTGACAGGCCAGATCGCATGCGCGTGTCGTCTCATAGAAAACCAGAAACGGGCTGCGATGGACATCGAATGGCGGGACAGGATTCATGGCACAGGGCCCTCGCAACCGAAAAGAAAAGATATTAAGATAAAGATAACTTATTTTAGTATCGGATCAAGGACCGACCCGCCATGATTGATATCAGTGTTCTTTATTGTGGGCTTGAAACGCCCAGCACGCCGCATCGGTATGGGCGAGCGATTACGCAAATTGATCCGCCGGCTCATCAGCGCATGGCTGTCGCAAAGTCCGCGTCCGAGCGCCGGCCGATCGTGGTCTGGAACATCACGCGCACCTGTAATCTCAAGTGCGTTCACTGCTATACCAATTCAGAGGCCCTGAAGTACCCTGATGAGCTGACGACCGAGCAGGGCAAAGCCTTGATCGATGACCTGGCTGAATTCAAGGTGCCCGCGCTGTTACTGTCCGGCGGCGAGCCGCTGGTACGTCCGGATGTGTTCGAGCTTGCCGAATATGCGCGCTCGAAGAAGCTGCATGTTGTGCTCTCCACCAACGGCACGCTGATTGACCGCGACACTGCCCAACGCCTTAAGGACTTAAAGTTTGCTTACGTCGGCATCAGCCTGGACAGCGCCCACGCCAAAGTTCACGACGAATTCCGCGGCATGGAGGGCGCGTTCAATCGAACCATGAAAGGCTTCCAGCATTGCACAGACGTGGGCCAGAAAGTCGGTCTGCGCCTCACGCTCACGCGCCACACGTGCGATGACCTGGATGGCATCTTTGACTTTATCGATCAGCAAGGCATCAACCGTGCTTGCTTCTACCACCTGTGCCCGGCCGGCCGCGGCGTGGACTTAAACGCCATGGACCACCAGACCTCGCGCAACGCGATTGACACGATTCTCCGCCGCACGCAACAGTTTCACGACGCGGGCAAGCGCGTTGAAATCCTCACTGTCGACAACCACTGCGACGGCCCGTACCTGTATCTGAAAATGAAAGAGCAGGGCCACCCGCGCGCGCAGCAGGTGCTGGACATGCTCAAGTGGAACGGCGGGGCGCGGCACTCCTCGGGCGTCGGCATTGCCAATGTCGACTTCTTCGGCAATGTCCACGCCGACCAGTTTTCCATGTTTCGCACGTTTGGCAACGTAAAGGAGCGCCCGTTCTCTGAGATTTGGCAGGACACGTCCGACCCGATCATGGCGGGCCTGAAGGATCGTCTGCCCAAACTCGAAGGCCGCTGCGCCACCTGCCGCTTCCAGAACCTCTGCGGCGGCTCGCTGCGCGCCCGCGCGGAAATCAGTACTGGCGAGCCGTGGGCAGCCGACCCAGGCTGTTATCTGACCGACGAAGAGATCGCAGGAGAGTTGCTGTGATCGCATGTGCGATAAGTTTGAACTTGTATGCAAAAACGCCGCCATTGAATGGATGTCATGATGTGCACGTCCCTGACCAGCCGCGAGCGCGTTTGGCGCGCTTTGACCCGGCAAGACCACGACCGCATCCCGCGTGCTGACAGCTTCTGGCCTGAAACGATCAGCCGCTGGCAGGCGGAAGGCCTGGATGGCGACGGTGTTGCCGCTCACGAATTGCTCGGCAACGACATTGGGAATGTCAACTGGGTCTGGCCCGTACCTTATCCCGGGCGCGAAGAGATTATCGAGGAAGACCAGGAGACAAAACTCGTCATCGATCGCATGGGCAACACCATGCGATTGTGGAAGAACAAGTCCGGCACGCCTGAGCATGTTGCCTTTGGTTGTGATACGTCGGAAAAGTGGTTTGATCAGTACAAGCCCGCGCTGCTCAAGACCACGCCGACGGCCGACGCCGAGCAGCTTCAAAAGTGCATGCAAACCCGTGACGGGCAGGAGATGTTCAACCCCCTGCGAGGTATTGAAGCTTTTGAGGCCATGCGCCAGCTTGTGGGCGATGAGATCCTGCTCATGGCCATGGCCGGGGAGCCGGAGTGGGTGCTGGACATGTCAAAGACTTACACCGACCTGGTCATTCGCGATCAGCAGGCGGTGCTCGACCTTGGTGTCAAGGCGGATGCGTTGTGGGTTTATGGCGACGTCGGTTACAACCACGGGCCGTTCTTTTCACCGAGCATGTATCGCGAGCTGATCTGGCCGGATCATTGCCGCCTTTGCGATTGGGCGCATCAGCGCGATCAACTGTTCATCTACCATACGGACGGCGACGTGCGCACGCTGATACCCGACTTTGTTGCGGGCGCGTGGGATGCGATGCACCCGCTGGAAGCCAAGGCCAACATGGACCTGCGCGACCTTGTTCCACAATACGGCGACCATCTGAGCTTCTTCGGCAACGTGGACATGACCGTTGCGTGCACCAATGATCTGGAAAAGGTCGAGCAGGAGGTTGTCACCAAGATTCGAGCCGGCAAACAGAAGCGTGGATACGTTTACCATTCCGACCACTCCGTGCCGCCTGGTGTGAGTTGGAAGACCTATCAGTTCATGATCGAGGTGATCGAAAAGCACGGCGTGTATTGAGCGTATGGCCTGTGCTTAGCGCAGGATGATTGTGCGCAGGCGACAGTTTGTATCGGCTTGACTAGCGATAAATACCGTCCCGCCGCGCTACTTCGTACATCGCCAGTACATTTTCGGTTGGCGAATTGTCCTGCAGCGCGTGTGTCGGCGCGAAGCAGTACCCGCCGCCGGGCATCATGATGTCCAGCGTTTGGCGGCAGTTGTCAATCACGTCCTGCACGGTGCCGGTTGCGACCACCCCGGCCGTACTGATACAGCCGTGGAAAGCCAGACGATCCCCAAAGCGTTGCTTGAGATAGGCCGGCGACATGTTTGTTGCCTCCGGCTGAAGCGTGTCGACCACGCGGACCCCCATTTCAATAAAGTCGTCGTATGCCCAACTGCTCGAGCCGCAGGTATGAACCATCACCGGGATATCAAAACTGTTGGCCAGGTCGATGAATCGCTGATGGTGCGGGCGGATGTGGCGGCGGAACAGGTCCGGGCTGATGGTTGGGGCGATTTGTGTACCCAGGTCTTCCCCCATCCACAGGAAGTCGATGCGCCCGCGCCCGGCTTCGAGGGTTCGGCGCATGATCTCAAAGTAAATGTCCGTTCGCCGTTGGGCGAGCAACAAGCCGGCCGGGTCATCGGTGATCAGATCGATCAGTACCTGTTCCATGCCTCGCAGGAATCCGCAGCTGTTGATGATGTCACCAACGCCGGGGCCGCCAGTCGACAGCGCGATGGATGGGGCGGTGCGGCAGGTTTCAGTGACTACTTCATAGTCGTAGTCATCCGGCGAAGGCATGGGCCACGCGGCGACCTGTTCTTCGGTGGCATCCTTCAGCGGGAAGTCGCAATAATCCCAGTAACCGCCGGACGCATGTTCGATCCAGACACGATGTACACCCCAGTCGTCAACGCGCACGTTTCGCTCGGGAATGTCATGGTGCAGGTGCGGCCCGACATACGGCGGCCACACGCCCTGAAAGTCGACATGCAGCGCCTTTCTTAATCCTTCGTCGTCATTTTCCGCAAGCCCGAAGTGTTGTTTGAGTCGCTGATCAATGCCGGGATTGGCCGCGTAATCAATGGGCACACGATCGGCCGGCTGGCGCGCAAAAGTGGTCAGGACCCGCTCGCGCGACGTCATGGTTCTGGTCATGGACATGACAGATTCCTTCCATGGCCGCAGCCGGCGGGAGCCGCGTAGTAACTGATTGAACATTAATGCACAGCTGCCCTGGAGACCATGGACAGTGGCGCTATTACCTGTACGATCTGGTCATGCGGGAATGACGTGATGGTGGCCATATGGCGGCATCCAAGTGCCGACAATCGTCACACTTCCGAAACAGCTCGAAATTGTTGCACCGCGATCAAGGATCGTGCGGCGTGTAGCTGGCGCCCCAGTGGGTGTACGAATTGCCGCCGAACCAGCCCCAGAATCGCCCGTGGGCGAACGGGTAATAGTCCGGCAACTGGTTGTACGCCAGGCCGATGTCTGATTCACGAATCCGGATGAATTCGGCGTGGCCGTCGAGGTAGGACGTGCCGATGCCGCGCGTGTAGTGTTTCGGCGTGACGTACGACGCGTTGGCGCCTCTTGCCGCGTTCCAGACTTCAATCACGCGCAGCGCATCGTAGTACCGGCCGTTGTCCATCAGCAGGCTGGTGTATGACGCGCTCTTGAATTCATCCTGACGGTAAGAGTGCGTGCCATCGCCCCAGGTGCGGAAGCGAAGCTGCCAGTTCGTGGCGTAAGGCAGGTACGGGCGCCCGTATGAGTATGTGCCTTCCACGCGCGAGGGGCACAGGATTTCCGCCGGCTGATCGTGCAGGACGTTGGTGCCCGAGTAATTGGTAGTCTTCGTCAGGTACGGCTGCATGCGGCTGTACCAGTTGCCGTAGTTGTATCCCCATGTCATCAGCGGCGGCATGAAGTCGTTGTTGTCGCCGAAGTATCGATGGAATGCGATCGTTCCCTGGCGAATGTTGCTTGCGCACTGGAGGAACTCCGCCTGTCGGCGTGATTCCTGCAACGCCGGTAACAGAATCGATACCAGTAGTGAGATGATGGAGATGACGACCAACAGTTCCATCAAGGTAAACGCGCGCGGGGGATTGGCTCGGGGCATGATGTGTTCTCCTTCAGACCCCGGCGGTGGTCCCCCGGAGAACAGATAAATGCGCTAATCGTTATATAAGTCTATTGTCAGATTGGTTGATGGCAAGCATTTATGCGGTTTTGATGCAGAAATGAGGCTTATCGGGGTAGATTGGGGCTAAGCGAGGGGAGTTGTCAGGCCTCGATTTGATTCCGGCACTTACCGGGTCGCGCAGATTCCGACTGCTGCACGCGATATCCTGTTGCGGAATTGGAACCCTGCGTTTCCGAAATCGTCCACCATTTTATTGAGAGCCCTCATGCAAGCACCACCTTCCGAACACTTCACGCCATTGGATTTACGTAGCGCCTTTAACGCGAACCGCACTGAAGTAGAAGGCTTCAGCCACAAACATCCTGACGATCAGTTTGGCGCGCGACCTTTTCTGGGCATCCCGTTTACCCTTGGAGAGCGCGATCGACCCAATGGCATCGTGTTGGAGAAAGATCCGGTCACCATCGACATCGATCCGATTTGCGCGACTTACCTGATCTTTGTGCACGTGGTGGAAGATCGCTTCACCAATTACCAGGACGGCTTCGCGGATCACAGTGTTGACGGCAATGAACTGGGCCAGCATGTGTCCGATTACATGATCACGTTTGCTGATGGCGAAACAGCCAACACGCCGATCCATCGCCGTTTTGCCATTCAGCAGACGCACCTGGGTTGGGGGGCCAGTGCCTTTACGGCCATGCCGATGCGCAAGCCGGCCGTGAACCTGTCCACCAACGAAAAGATCCTGCTCGGCGGCGAGGTGCAGGGCGACTACGGCAACGGCGAATGCCGGCACGCGTCCGGCCGCGACCAGGGCGGCGAGCGCTTGTGGATCTATGCATTGGCGAACCCGCGCCCGGACGAGCCGATCACGCGCATCACGTTGCAGCCGCGCGAGGAGCGTTCGTTGATCTATGCCATATCTCATACGCAGTTGACCGACCATCCGCTTCGGCCCGGCACGCGCCAAAAGCTTCGACTCACGCTGCCTGACAGTGTGGCACTCAATAACATCGACGAATACCAGCATCTTGACATCGATCTGGGGTCCGTGATTTCTGCGCGTGCCGTGCTGGATTACGACGCCGAACAGTGGCAGGGCGATACGCCAAATGTGCAGCCGGTACAGTCCGAACGCGAAGTGATCGTGGAATACATCGCGCATCCGAAAGCGAAGCTCTATGTCGGCAGTGGCAATGACCAGGACCCGCCGCTGGCTGTCTATGACCTCGCGCAGGCGCATACCGACGCGCCGCTGATCACCATGGCGCCCGCCAATCGCCCGGTAAAAATCAAGGTGGTTGAGAAGGGCAGCACCACACCGGTTGCCGTACGCTTTCATGCGCACGGGCCTGATGGCGAATATCTCCCGCCAAAAGGCAACCATCGCAAGGTCAACACGCGCTGGTTCCAGGACAACTACGGCGAGTTCGCCATCGGCGCCAATCAGTACGCTTACATCCCCGGCACCGCGGTCATTGACCTGCCGTTGGGCGAAGTGTTTGTCCATATCACCAAGGGCTACGAGGTCACGCCCGTGCGCGAACGTGTCACCATCACGCCTGACACCGAGGAACTCACGTTCGAACTGGATCGCGTGCTCGACTGGCGAGCCAACGGCTGGGTGACTGCTGACACGCACGTGCATTTTCTGTCACCCACCACCGCGCGCCTCGAAGGCGAAGCGGAAGGCGTTAACGTCGTCAACCTGCTCGCATCACAATGGGGTGAGATGTTTTCCAACGTGTCCGACTTTGACGGCAAGACCACGCTCGGCGCCAAAGAGTTCGGCGGCGATGGCGAGTTCATGGTGCGCGTCGGCACGGAAAACCGCATGCAGGTGCTCGGTCACATCTCCCTGTTGGGCTACTCCGGCGAAATGATCCTCCCGCTCTGCTCCGGCGGCCCGACCGAATCCGCCATTGGTGATGCGCAGGAAGTCACCATGGCCGAATGGGCGCAGCAGTGCATCGAGCAGAAGGGCCTGGTCGTCATGCCGCACGGCCCGAACCCGCAGTGCGAACGCGCGGCAGACATCGTGCTCGGCCTGATCCACGCCATGGAAATGATGACCCAGAACCCCCAGGGCAGTCAGCTCAGTCCGTACGGCATTGCCGACTGGTACCGCTATCTCAACCTCGGGTACCAACTCCCGGTCGTTGGCGGGTCAGACAAGATGGCCGCCGGTGCGCAGCTTGGCGGCGTGCGTACCTACGCCCACCTCGGCGATCAGGAATTTACTTATGATAACTGGATGCACGCGGTGCGTGCGGGTAACACGTTCGTTACCGTCGGTCCGCTTGCAGCCATCACCGTTGAGGGACAGGTTCCCGGCACGTCGCTGAAACTACCCGGTAACGGCGGCACAGTGAACGTTACCTGGAAGGTTGAGTCTGTCAGTCTGCCGATCGACCAGGTCGAAATCATCGTCGGCGGGCTCGTGCACGAAGAACTGAACTTCGACAAGACGCTCGAAGCTAAAGGCTCAGCCGAAATCCCAATCACCGATTCCACGTGGATCGCCCTGCGCGTGCGCGGCAGCTACAAGGGTCAGCACGGCGAGATCGCCGCCCACACGAGCGCGGTGCATGTATTGGTGCAGGACAAGCCGCTATTTTCCAAGCCGGATGCGATGGACGTGCTTAACCAGATCGAAGGGGCCATGGCCTACCTCGACACCCTCGCGCCGCGCCCGGAAGCAGATCGCTTGCGAAAGATGCGCGCCACGCTGGAAGCGGCTCACAACCGCATGCACCAGCAGATGCACAAGCATGGGATCTACCACGATCATACGCCGCTGCACCATCATCATGAACATGACCACGATCATGAGCATTGATGGCGTTCGCGGTAGAGTTGGGTAAGAGCTGGTTGCCAGGGTCCAGGATCTGGTAAGACTTTTTTCATTGATCACCGGTCACTGACCACTTTTTGTGTCTTCTGTGCCTTTTCCTCAGTGCCCTCTGCGAACGCTGTGGTGACGAACAAAGATTGATCCGTGTCTTCATGTCTGTCGTCACTCAGTCCACGGCTTGGCGCTGAATCCGAATCTCTTCTTTTTGTGAATTCTGTACCTTTTTGTGGCTAATGCTCTTCTCTGCCTTTCCCTCTGTGCTCTCTGTGACCTCTGTGGTGAATCTGAAATCACTTCTTCCTCACCTGTTTAATCAGAAACCGACGCGCCTTGCGCAGCGGCTTGGGCAACCCATCCGGATGAACCGCATCCAGTTCGTGCAGGGCGGCTGCGTAATAATCCAGATGGTCTCCTTCCTTGATTGTGCGTGGCAGGCAACCCTTGGTCGGCGTCACATGCCCGACGGCGATGTTTTCCCACCGCGAGATCCAGAACGATTTCTCATTGACGTGCATCACGCAGTAGGCCGGGGTGACTCCCCAGACAATGCCTGTCACTTCGATACTCATATCCGTTACCGGCGTGCCGGGCCGAATGTCCAGTTCCAACGGGGTTTTGGGATTGGGTGAGGTGGTGGCGACGGGCGATATGGGCGCGGGTGGATTCTGGTAACCTTTTCGTTTGGTCATCTCGGTACTCCTGTTATCGGGGTGACAAGGGCCGTCGTTGGTGTGAGCGCACCACGGCGGCCCGACTTTGTTTCATTATATTCTATTCAAATGAAATTTTTTGTCAAGTACCATTTCCTGAATGGCAATCATTACGACAACCGAAGCTGGCAAGAAACTCGGCGTCACGCGCGAGCGGATCTGGCAACTGATCCGTAACGGTGAGTTAAAGGCTACCCGGTTTGGTCGAGTATGGATGATTGACACCAAAGACTTGAAAGCGGTAGAGCGCCGACCGATTGGCCGACCGCCTGTGGCAAATCCGATACGGCCTCGGCCGCGTAAGGGGGATCAGCGAAAGTAGGGTATTCGAACGGCCAAATTGACGACATCCGAAGCTGGCAAGAAGCTCGGCATCACTTCCGTACGCGTGTGGCAACTGATCCGAGACGGTCGGCTCAAAGCCACCAAGTTCGGCCATATCTGGATGATCGATGAAAAAGACCTGGCTGCGATCAAAAGTCGTCCGCCGGGTCGGCCACCAGTGCCGAATCCGGTGCGGCCGCGTCCTCGCAAGCGCGATCGGCAGCAGTAAGAATATTCGGATCTTCAAACCCAATTTCGATATCCAATACAATCTAGTTAGGCATTTATTACTGCCGCTACTACACTTGCGGCACAATATTCATGGGGACGACAGAATATGTCGGTCATTCTTCTCGCTCTCTTTCAGCAGGTTATGCTGGGCTTTCTGGTAAGCGGTGTTACGACGCTCGCGGATCGTGCTGACAAGAAGAGCGATAAGAAGCGAGCCAAGGCGTTGGCTGACCTACAACAGCGTCTTGACGCATGGAAGCTGCCTGAGCAGCGCGCCGATATGATACCGGCGGAGTTAGCGAAGCTGTTTGGCCCGAATGATCCGGATGTTCGAACAATTGCTGACGCGATCGCCGCCGATCCGCTAATCGCCCGTGACTTGGTCGAACTGTTTCTGCAAACGGACGCTGAGCAGGCAGCTGCCCAACGCGCGGCGCTGCTGACAAAATTCACGTCCAATCGCCGTCTCAACCGTGACAGGCTCGAACGATTTATCGACCTGACCCTTGCCCTGTTTGCGCAGGATCTCGGACTGGCGGCACAAAAGCAGGACAAACAGTTCAGCGCACTATTCGATGCACTCCGTGATTCGGCATCAAAGCAAACTGTGACACCGGAAGAATTACAACGGATCACCAGCGAATCAATCGAGCGTATCTCGGCTGAACTGAAAAAGCAGTCCACCAGCATAATTCAAGCGATCTGCAAAGAACTTGACCAGCGCGCACTAAACAGTCTTCTGCCGATCAGCGTCGAAGGTGAAAAGACAATCGGAGAGAAGGACAATCGCCTGTTGTCCGGCAGCGCACCAAGGCAATGCGATATGAGAGCGGGTTATGCATTTGAGCGCGCGAAACTACCCGAGTGCGTGGACGCCATCCGAAACGCGACTGACTTTCCTTATGTCCTTCGCATACAGGCCGGTCCCCGTCGCGGCAAAACCACCTTTGCTTATCAACTTGCCTACAAACTGCTCGAGTATGGGTATGCGGCATTTGAATGCGTCAGCAAGACATCTTCTGACTGGCCGCAGATTCTGGCACGCCGAGCAGGAGGCGGGCAACTGCCGGTTGTTGTCATATGGGACGATCCGCTGAAGAATGCGGAGGGTTTAAAAAGCGCAATCGAACAATGGGACCATCAGCAAAGTCGCGTCGTGCTGATTACGACCGGATATCGAAACGGGGTCAGACCCCGTTTGACGGGCCGGATTCGGGCGGTTAGTGTTCTGGCATGCCTCGCCCTCCGCGTATCGACGTTTCCGGCTACTGCTACCACGTCCTGAACCGTGCGAACGCCCGTTTTCGGATGTTCCGCAAGGAAGCTGACTTTGCTGCCTTCGAGCGTGTGCTTGAAGAGGCGGTTGTCCGTGCCAATGGCAAGGTCGAACTGTTGGCCTACTGCATCATGGGCAACCATTGGCATCTGGTGTTGCGCACTAAAGCCGATGGCGCGATGGGGGACTTCATGAAGTGGTTGACGACGACGCATGCGGGGCGCTACCGTGTGGCCCACGGGCAGACTGGTATCGGTCATCTGTACCAAGGGCGTTATAAATCATTCCTGATCGAAACGGATCATCATTTTCTGTCCGTTTGCCGTTACGTTGAACGCAACGCGGCGCGTGCTTCGCTGGTCAAGCGTGCGGAAGCGTGGCAATGGTCGAGCTTGCATCGTTGGAAGTTCGGGAATGCTGAATCTCAGTCCATGCTGACGGCCTGGCCGCTCCTGAATGCCGCCCCCGGAAGTTCCGGAAATTCCGGAAATTCCGGAAGCGCCGGCAAGCCAGTCAAAGCAACAACGATCAATTTGGGTCGCCCGCGTAACTGGCTTCGCACGGTGAATACGCCGTTGAATGAAGGCGAACTGGAGGCGCTTCGCGCCTCAGCGAATCGCTGCCGTCCGTTCGGCTCGTCTGGCTGGGTGTCCAAAGCAGTGAGCCGTTTCGGTCTTGAGTCGACGGTGCGCAATCCGGGTCGCCCCAAACAAAAAAACGGGGTCTGACCCCGTTTCGATCTGCAAACAAAAAAACGGGGTCTGACCCCGTTTCGATCTGACCCCGTTTCGATCTCCATATCCCGGTATAAAAGTGATGTGGAAGTCAACAAGGGTAGAGTGTCGACACCGTTTCGGTGCCGATGGTCGTTAGACTACCTGTGATTAACTTTCTGCCTGATAAAGGATAAGCCAGCTATGTTTGACAATCCGGTCTTCGATCCGTGCAGGGTCTTAAACCCGGAGATTGCTCCGGAGTCGCAATGGGCGATGTGTGTCGCGGACGAGGACAGGCAAGGCGCCGTTGACGCGTTTATCGACATGATTCGACACGGCGGCCGTCGAACATGCTGGGAATACGACGTTCCGCACCTTTATGAAACCTGGTTCGGTCGGCGAATCGGATATCAAGGCGGGTTTCATCTCGATCCAGACCAGGTGGTTGAGCGCCATTATGTCGGCGCGTGCGGCATTGAACATCGATTCGAAGGCGACATCGACTGGTGGTTCGATCCCACCAAAGACTGGGGCGAAAAAGGGACACATCAATGGTCAACGCAATTCAATCGGCATTACCAGTGGGTGCCGCTGGCCAGCAGATACGAACAGACTCACGACGCGAAGTATGCCAGGGCATGGGAATACGAACTGCTCAGCTGGATTGACCAGAGCCCGCGCCCGGACATTATTGACAATCGCATTATCCCCCATCCGTGGCGCACGATCGAAATGGGCATCCGCATGTCCTGGACGTGGCCCCACGCGTTTGAAATTTTTCGCAAGTCCAGTCACATTGGCAACGAAACACTTTGGAAAATGATCTGCCTGTTCCGCGAGCACGGCATCGGCCTGCTGGAAACGCCGACCAGCGCCAACTTCAAGGCCATGGAAAGCAACGGGCTGGCGCATGTTGGCTTCATGTTCCCGGAACTGCGCGGCAGCCAGGCGTTTTTCTCAACTGCGCTGGATCGCACCATCGCCGAGATTGATCGGCAGTTTTATCCGGATGGTAGCCAGATCGAGCTGTCCCCGTCGTATGCCTGTGTCAGCATTACGAATCTGTTTTCGGCTCTGAAAGTCGCACAGCATTATCACAGTCAGTTCGGTATTCCACGCGGGTTGGAAATCACCCGGCGTGTCTGGGAACAATTTGCAGAAACGATTTACGTGCTCGGCCGGCTCGCCGCGCCGAACGGCATCACGCCGAACATGCACGATTCGGAGCATGTGAAAGTGCCCGTCATCTTCGAGTACTTCCGCGAGCATCTGGATGAACAGAAATTCTCACAAAAGCCCTGGGAGCGCGAAGGTGCCGACCACATCCCCTGGGGCGGCTACGGCATCATCCGTCGCCAGGGGCGCTACGCCATGCTCGATGTGGGGCCGTATGGCGCCGGCCATCAGCACAAAGACGCGTTGCAGGTTGTCACGTGGGCCGACGACGATTGGCTGTGTATTGACGCGGGCAAGCCGGTTTATGATTTTTCCCAAATGACAAAGCACATCAGGTCATCCGCCAGCCACAACGTGGTTCAGATGGACGGCCTGCAGCACTTCCCTGATCCTTTGTTGCTGCGCGTGGACGATCCGTTGGATATTCAGATGCAAGCGTGTGCCGCCTGCGCCACGCGCCGGTTCGTCGACCACCCGGAAGAAGCATCCACATCGTTTGAACAGACTCGCCATCTGGTAGACGTCAAGGACATCGGGTGGCTCATCATTGACCTCCTGCTGCCCGGCGATGATCAAACGCATTGGTGGGAATTGTTATGGCATCTGAATGTCAATGAACTGGCGATTGACGGCGACTCGGCGGTCGGCTCGCGCGATCAGAAACCGCTGTTGCACATTCATGTTTCGAGCAGTTCGCCTGTGGCGCTGGCGAACGTCCAGGGACAGCTTGAGCCACAAATCCGTGGCTGGCAAGGCGACGGCGCAAGTGATCCAGCGCCGGTGCCGACGTTGCAGGTCAAGACGCAGGCCCAGGCCGAGCGGGTTTGGGTGTGTACTTTGCTGTCGTTGGGTCGGCCGGCCCGAGCGCAGATGCAGATCGATGCCGCGGATCGAATCGACGTCGCTGTTGATGATCAATCGCTGAGGTTCTAGCGATTGACGCCATGCGCCAGTTTCTCGACACGCGATGAATGACCCTTCCAAGCGCCATGGATCACCAGCGTTCAGCCGCCGCATGCAATGCGGCGTTGTGTCGCATCGCGTTCAGGTGTCATGGCATCGCCGGCTGCTCATCCCCCGACGGCCCATACAAAGCCGGAACCGCAATATCGTTCAAACGCAGATACACGCACAGCTGCGCGCGATGATGGACCGTGTGGCTGAGCACCCATGTGCGAATCACGCTCAGCTTCGGCATGGTCAGTAACGCCTGGCCGCCTGACACGAGCGACCAGGATTCGCCGAACGTCTCGTCCGGCGTCTGAGCGATGCGCTTGCGCGCCGCGTCGAGGTTCGCATCGAACAGATCAAGAATCGCCTCGCGGCTTCTATGAAGTCATGCTCCGTGTCAAGAGGGATTGCAGTGATTATCTCATTCTTCTATCCGAGCATCGCCGATCGCTAGCTCATATGGGTTGGGTTCGAGAGAAAGACGGCTGCTCCATCTGTCATCGAGCGTTGCGCTCAGCCGCGAGTCGAGCTCACCGTCTTCCCACAAGGTCACTGCTGACTCCCTTGAATCATTTCACAGCGCCGGGC